>VFQR01000004.1_pt1 | contig 1163552 bp, 1049 predicted proteins | sample 3512321 | NCBI WGS metagenome assembly VFQR01 (sample SAMN10412374, study PRJNA504923) | tailings metagenome | isolation source: Relicate 3 Philex TSF1 revegetated site | place: Philippines: Tuba, Benguet | collected 2017-08-29 | reverse complement strand
GTAATACCTATACGGTGAGCGGTGTGTATGACCATATCACGACAGATGCCAATGGCTGTGAGGATACTTTACGACTGAACCTGACGATCAATAACGGTACCCTCACTGTTCAGAACGAGACTGCCTGCGGCAGCTACGAGTGGACAGCGGGAGATGGTAATACCTATACGGTGAGCGGTGTGTATGACCATATCACGACAGATGCCAATGGTTGTGAGGATACACTCAGGCTGAACTTAACGATCAACAACGGTACCCTCACTGTTCAGAACGAGACTGCCTGCGGCAGCTACGAGTGGACAGCGGGAGATGGTAATACCTATACGGTGAGCGGTGTGTATGATTTTACAACTGTTGGGGCTAATGGTTGTGAAGATACGCTTCGGTTAAACTTAGTTATTAATAATGGGTCATTGACTATTGTCAATATCACTGTGTGCAACTCATACACATGGGCCGCAAACGGTCAAACTTATACAGCAAGTGGTATTTACGAACACATTAGTGTTGGAGCCAATGGTTGTAATGATACATTAAGGCTTGATCTCATTATAAACTCACAAATCACACCAACCTTCACGCAGATCGGGCCATTATGCCAGAACAGTGTGGCTTCTGCATTGCCATTAATATCAGGCAATGGCATTACGGGAACCTGGAGCCCTGCCACGATCAATACGGCAGCAGCGGGCACGATAACTTATACGTTCACGCCGGATGGTGGTCAGTGTGCGGTGCCCGAGACGATGGATATTACTGTTGCTGCTTCAATTCAGGTAACGGCGACACCTGTAGCAGTGAGTTGCAATGGAGGAACAAATGGTTCAATTGATCTTTCTGTTTCAGGCGGAATAGCGCCATATACTTACTCATGGACCAATGGTCAAACCACAGATGACATGAATGGACTGGCTGCCGGCACATACACTGTTACTGTTACAGATGCTATCGGTTGTACAGCCAGCCTGGACGTTGTGATTGATGAACCTGCAGCATTGCAACTCAGCGAAACACATGTTGATGTATCCTGCAACGGTGCTGCCACAGGTTCTGCTGATCTTACTGTAGCCGGAGGAACTGCGCCTTATACCTATGCATGGAGTAATGGGGCCAGTACAGAGGATATCACGGGTCTTGCGGCAGGCGTATTCAGTGTAACAGTGACAGATGCAAACGGATGCTCTGCATCACTTGATATAACAATAGGAGAGTCGGCATCGCTGTTGCTTGCTGAAACTCATACAAACGTATCTTGTTTTGGCACAGCTACCGGTTCTGTTGATCTTACCGTGAGTGGCGGCACATTGCCTTATACTTATACCTGGAGCAATGGCGCCAATACAGAAGATATTACTAACCTGGTGGCCGGTACTTATTCCGTAACTGTAACAGATGCGCTGGGTTGCTCTGCACTATTAGATGTGACTATCACAGAGCCTGCATTATTACAGCTCAGTGCAACACAGGTGAATGTATTGTGTAATGGTGCAGCTACCGGTTCTATTGATCTTACTGTGACCGGTGGCACAGCCCCCTTTACTTATGGCTGGAGCAATGGGGATAACACCGAAGATATTACAGGTCTTGCGGCAGGAACTTACACAGTTACGGTGACTGATGCCAACGGATGTACAGATCAACTGTCTGTCACCATCATAGAATCTTCGTTGCTGCAGCTCAGCGAAACACATGTGGATGTGTTGTGCAATGGCGCTGCCACAGGCGCTGCTGACCTTACCGTATCAGGCGGCACTATTCCTTATACCTATACCTGGAGCAACGGCGCCCTTACGGAAGATTTAACGGGTCTTGTTGCAGGCACCTATACAGTAACGGTAGTTGATGCATCGGGATGCTCGGCAACTCTTTCCGTTACTATTGATGAACCTTCTGCGCTGCTGCTGACAGCAACTCATAGCGATGTGCTGTGCAACGGTGGCTCAACAGGAACGGTGACTATTACCGCAACCGGCGGCACAGCGCCGTATACCGGCACCGGCACTTTCACCGGTCTTGCAGCAGGCAACTATACTTATACGGTTACAGATGCCAATGGCTGCTCACAAAGTATTGATGTGCTGATAGCAGAACCTGCCCTGCTGAGTGTTTCAGCTTCACAAACCAATGTATTGTGTAATGGAGGCTTAACAGGAACTGCAACGATATCTGCAACCGGTGGCACAGCGCCTTACACCGGCACGGGTACGTTCACAGGACTTGCTGCCGGAGCTTATAACTATACTGTAACGGATGCCAACGGATGCACCGCTGCTGTGCAGGTGCTGATCACTGAACCGGCTGTGCTGCTGGCTTCTGAAAATCACAGCAATGTTATTTGTCATGGCGGATCCGATGGCGTGGCGGTGATCAGCGCAACCGGAGGCACAGCACCTTATTCTGGCACAGGTACATTTACCGGGCTGACTGCAGGTACATATGTTTATACTGTAACGGATGCAAACGGATGTACAGCGGATGTTACCGTTGTAATTACAGCACCACCGGCGATTGCATTTGTGGTGAATAACCCGGCACCAATATGTGCACCGGGAACAATTGATATTACTGCTGCGGCTGTAACAGCCGGCAGCGAACCCGGACTGACATTTACATACTGGACCAATGCTACAGCAACCAACCCGCTGCCCAATCCTTCCGCAGTGGCGATCAGCGGCACTTATTATATCAGGGCCACTAACAGTGAAGGTTGTTCAGTGATTGCACCTGTTGTGGTAAGTATCAATCCTGTTCCAACGGCAGTGTTGTCCGGCAGCACGGCTATCTGTTCCGGCCAGCAGCTGACATTGATGGTGAACTTTGCAGGGACAGGACCGTTCAGCTTTACATACACAGACGGCACCGGCAACTTTACTGTAGGGCCGGTTGCAGGACCGAGTTATCAACTGGTATTGTCACCAACGATCAATACGACCTATACCATCACCAGTGTAACAGATGCCAGTTGCAGTAATAACGCAAATAACAGCTCATTGGCTGTGACTGTTTACCCGTCATTGACACCGGTTCGTTACCCGACGATTACAACGGCAGCCAATGTGCCCACTCAACTGCTGGCAAGAAATATGGGCGCCAGTTACACTTACCAGTGGAGTCCGCCGGTTGGGTTGGATTTCTCAGGTGTGATGAACCCGGTATATAATTATGACAGACCTACGGAATATACTATTACCATTACTTCACCGGCAGGTTGTAGTGTTGTTGATACATTGCTGGTGAGGATACCACCAGAAGAAGGAGCCAACCTGAGGGTTGACCTGTTTGTTCCAAAGGCATGGACACCCAACGGCGATGGTCATAACGATAAGCTATTCCCGCTGACGGTGAATATCCGTGAACTGAAATACTTCAGGATATTCAACCGATGGGGACAACTGGTGTTTGAGACCAATGTAATAGGCCAGGGATGGGATGGAATGTTCAAAGGCCAGCCGCAGGTGATGGATGTGTACACCTGGACTGCCGAAGCTGTAGGTGTGGACGGAAGAGTGTTTAAACGAAGCGGAAACTCAGTGCTTGTACGATAAAAAAGGAAAGTATGAAAACGATGAAGTACATAGCCGCCATGATATTGCTGTTGCTTTCGCTGCAACAGACCCATGCGCAGGATCCTGCCTTTTCGCAGTTCTTTGCCACGCCGCTGAACATCAATCCATCGCTGGCGGGCCGCATCAATGCAGACTGGCGACTGATTTCAAATGTGAGAGATCAGTGGATAGGACCGGCCAGTCCCTATGTAACCGGCACGGTTTCTTTTGATTCAAAAGTGATGCAGAATAAAGTGATGAATGTGGATGAGGAGGGAAATGTTATGGGAGTTGGCGGCATGTTATTATTTGATAACGCCATGATGGGTGTGGTGAAAAGTGTGTATGGCTCGGCCAACCTATCATATAATATCAAACTGTCTGATGATGGTTACCGGACACATCGCTTAGGCCTTGGATTTGGCGCCATGTATGGGCGACGGTTTATGGATTTCAGCCGGGTGGATTTTGAAGAACAATTTACCGGCTGGGGTTTCAATACTAATCTTCCTACCGGCGAAACGGCTTTATCGAATATGAAACCTTATCTCTCCGTGAGCACCGGCGCTGTGTACAGCTATACCACAGAGTTCAGCAATTTTGATATTGGTGTTGCCGCTTTTCATGTCAATAAACCCAAACAAACTTTTCTACAGGATCAGAACCAGATCCTGCCGGTGCGGAAAGTAGCTCATGCCAATTTTGAAACTTTTGTGAATGACCGGGTGGTGTTCAACGCCAATGGCATTTACCAGTTTCAAAAGGAAGCGAAATATTTTTCTGCCGGAGCAGCCCTGGGTTACCTGGTTGGTGATGAAAATGAAACCATGCTGATGGGAGGGATGTGGTACTGGTCAGAAAATGCATTGATACCCTACCTGGGTATTGCTTATAAGAACCTGCAGGTTGGGGCCACATATGATCTTACCACTTCCAAACTAAACCAGGCGGCCCGTCGTCCCAACACCTGGGAGATTTCTTTTATTCTCCGCGGCACAAGATCGGCGAGCAAGGTGATACCCTGTCCGTGGAAGTGATGATTGTTGTATTTATAATCCAGCTAAAAACTGTCCTTCGATATATTCCACCACGGAACTGAGATTCTTTTTTTCTTCAAACACGGCCAGTTGCCGGTCGGCGCCGGTGCCTCCTTCGAGTATCTTATGCACATGAGCGAGGCGGTGGCGGCTGCCCAAATGATCTAATACAGGATCAAGAAAATCGAGCAGTTCATAGATGAGGGCTCTTGTGTTGACTTCTTCTTCTTTCCCAAAGTCAATCAGGTAGCCATCCACACCATAGCGGCTGGCCCGCCATTTATTTTCGTTGAGCAATGCTCTTGAATACTGAATGAAGTTGAGGTTCTTTGACCGCAGCATATAAATGCGGGCACAAACTGCCTGGAACAATGCGGCCAGGGTGATGGTTTCATCCACCGTCAGCGGTATATCACAGATGCGGAACTCCACCGTATTGAAAAAAGGATGCACCCGCAGATCCCACCAAATCTTTTTTGCATTATCAATACAGTTGGTTTTGATCAGGAGCTTTACATAATTGTCATACGCTTCAATGCTCTCAAATGCATCGGGTATGCCGGTGCGGGGAAATTTATCAAACACTTTGGTGCGAAAAGACCGATACCCGGTTAGACGACCTTCCCAAAAAGGAGAGTTGGTGCTGAGTGCAAAAATGTGCGGCAGGAAATATCTTGTTGAGTTAGCGATATGATTGGCCATCTCCCGGCTTTGCATACCGACATGCACATGCAGGCCAAAGATCAGGTTGCTGCGGGCGGCTTCCTGCAGTTCATTCACAATTTCATTGTAACGGATATGATCAGTGATCAGCTGGCTTTCCCAGTGGCTGAAAGGGTGGGTACCTGCGGCGCCCATGGCAAAGCCCAGTTCGCCGGCAATACCGGCGATGGTTTTCCGGAGTGTCGCCACATCCTGCCATGCTTCGTCAATGTCCTGGCAAATGTCGGTGCCCACTTCCACCACGGCCTGGTGCATCTCGGCCTTCACTTTGTCTTTGATCACTTTTTGTCCTTCGTGAACGATCTTCTGCTCATGGCTTTTCAGTTCATGAGTAACCGGGTCGAGCACCATGTATTCTTCTTCTACGCCAAGGGTGAAGGTTTTGTAGTTAAGGGCCATAGTTGTTATTTAGGAAAAATGTCTTTTAGTTTTATTACCAGCCCGGGGATAGCTTTGCTATGGATACTTTGTTTGCCGGCATAAAGCGCAGCCCCGTTATACTTTCCGTTCTCATTCAGTAAGAACACGGCAATGTTCTGTTCGGATGGATATACTAACCAATATTCTTTAACAGCAGCTTCTTCATATAACTCATGTTTCAGGCTAACATCTTTTTCTGTGTTTCCGGGAGAAAGCACCTCAGCAATAAGGTCAGGTGCACCGATGCAACCCCTTGCATCAATTTTAGAAAGATCGCAAATAATACACAAGTCAGGTTGCACAACCGTTTTAATCTGGCTGTCCTTATTCCTGTTCTTAACAGGTAGCCGAACGTCAAATGGGGCAGGATAAACTTTACATTTTTTCTTTCTCAAGTAAATACTGAACTCACGGTTAAGATTGCTGCATATTTCCTGGTGAATGGGGGCAGGGGCGGGGCTCATTTTATATATTCTGCCCCGTATCAGTTCCAGTTGTTCTTCAAACTTCCATTTCAGGTAATCCGCATAGGTATAGCTTGCCGATGGATCGGGTTCTTCCACTTTCGTGAAAGTATTATCATCTTCATTATATACCGTCAGTTTACTCATACCAGCGGACTTTTATTGCTGCTTCTTTTTACATATTCACCCCAGGTTAAATTGTCAGCGCCTTCCACATTACTCATGGCTTTTTCAATGGCATAGTTAGCGGCTGTTTCCACCACCCACTCAAAATTTTCTTCCCCTACACTGGGTTTGTCAGCATCCGGGGCGGGGTTGCAAAAATCAATGGCATAAGGAATGCCATCTCTTACCGCCAGTTCCACCGTGTTGAAATCATAACCGAGGTATTTGTTGATGCGCAGTACGATGTCGGTCATCTGCTGCAACCGTTCAGCCGAAGGTTTGAAGTCGGCCACATAACGAAGATGATGCGAGTTCCTGGGTTCATACGACATGATGCGGACATATTTGCCGCCGATGCAATAGCAACGGTAGTATTCAGTGAAAACAATTTCTTCCTGCAGCAGCATCACCAACTGGCCGGTTTCACTGTGCTTTTGGAAAAAGTCCTCTGCACTGGTCAGTTTATACACATGTTTCCATCCGCCGCCGGCGAAAGGTTTCATGTAGGCCGGAAAGCCAACGTAGTTGAAAATGCTATCCCAATCCAAGGGATACGCCAGGTTGCTGAATGATTCGTCGGAGGTGTCATCCGGTAATTCTCTTGATGGGATGATCGCTGTTTTCGGAACCGGCACATCCACTTTTGTCATCAGGCAATTGTTGAAATACTTATCATCGGCACTCCACCAGAAGGGGTTATTGATGACGGCTGTTCCTGTTACGGCTGCATTTTTCAGCCAGGTTCTGTAAAAAGGAACATCCTGCGAAATGCGGTCAATGATCACAGCATAGCCGCTGTGCATACCCTGCATGGCTTTGTCAATACGAACCGGTTCGGCCACGATGCCGGGAATATTTTTACTGTTGACCCTTGCTACAAATGCTTCGGGGAATGAACGCTCTTTGCCATGCAGGATTCCGATCTTCTTCATAAACAATTTTTAGTTGGTGTAATGATTTTGGAATATTGCCCTGTGCCGGAAGGCTGGCCCGGAGCAGTTATTTTCAAATTTATCTGATTGACTTCAAGATAACAAATTAAGTAGAATAGGGTAAGCCAGGGCGGGGGTAGCTATTAAACGACCGGGCAAATTCCTTATTTTTGACGCTTATGCATGGGACGAATATATCCGGTATGCTGGTTGAAAATAATGTGCTTAGCTCCGAATGGCTGCAGCGGGATGTTAAGGTGGACAGTTACCTGCCCTATCATGTAGCCGACCCTTCTCAACTCAGTTTACTGCTGATCAACGATGGTCAGAACATGGATGAGATGGGATTTGACAGCATTCTTGAAAAATTATATGCTGAGAAGGCTCTCGAACCCCTGCTTTGTGTGGCCATTCATGCCGGTGTGGAAAGAAAAATGGAGTATGGCATTGCATCAGAACCTGATTATCTCGGAAGGGGCGCTAAGGCGGCTGCTTATAGTGCTTTCATTATGAAAGAGCTGCTGCCGTTTATTCATCAGCAATACCTCGTTACTTCATTTAAAGAAAAAGCTTTTGCCGGTTTTTCCCTGGGAGGTCTCAGTGCGATGGATATTGTCTGGAACCACCCGGATGAGTTCAAAACGGCCGGTATTTTTTCAGGTTCGTTGTGGTGGCGGAGTATTGACCAGGATGATGAGCAATATGATGATGACAGGCACCGGATCATGCACCAGCAGGTGAGGAAAGGAACATTCCGCCCGGGATTAAAATTTTTTCTGCAATGCGGGAATAAAGATGAAACATGGGATCGTAACCACAATGGCATTATAGATTCAATAGACGATACCCGTGATTTGCTGAACGAATTGCTGGCAAAGGGGTATGAGCAGGGCAGCGATGTTTTTTACCTCGAAATGCCGGACGGGGCTCATGATGTTGCAACCTGGGGGAAAGCGATACCTGTATTTTTAAAATGGGCCTGGGGCAGGTAAAAAAAATCCTGGCTATAAAAGAGAAAGACCATCATTTGATGGTCTTTCTCTTTTATGTCTTACAAAGACAGTTATCAGTTGTTGAATATATACCTGATACCAAACTGCATAAAGTAAGTAGAGAACACACTTACATTATCCCGGTAGGTGTTAGTCGGGAGATTGCCCCTGTCAACATTTAGTCTGAAGGTTGGCCTTGTGGCACTTCCCGGTGTTGGGAAAGTAACAGGCACGAGCAAAGACGGGACGTTTGCGGTTTTCAACTCACCCCAGTCTTTGTTCAGCAGGTTAGCAAAGTTGAAAATGTCAACGCTGAACTGCAGTGTGTTCCTGTTCTTACCAATGTTAGTGAACACATCCTGCAGGATCTTAACATCCCACTGGTTTCTCCAGGGCAGCTGAGCGCCGTTTCTTTCTGCATACTGACCTTTTCTTCTTCTGAGGTATTTATCCTGTTCAATGAATGCGAAGAAAATATCGCTTTGCTGTTGAGGAGTGTAGGCTACACCATTTACAGTCTGGGCCACAAAATCAATTTCAGATGCATTTCTTGGAACATAGATCAGGTCGAAATTGGCTCCATCATTATTGAAGTCGCCGGAATAGGTATAAGAGAACCTGTCCTGGATGCCGCCGGAGTAGAATACAGAAATAGTAGTAGCGAGTTTTTTGAAATACTCTTTACGGTATGAGAAAGTAGCAACAATCCTGTCCGGAATTACGTAACTGGTAGTTCCTAAAGTCAGGTTATTCGCACCGTTCACTGTGGGTGTTCCCGGAACACCCTGCCATGCCGACAGTGGCTGACTACCGCTTCCGTCAAAGAAATTCTCTGCCATTGATTTAACGTAGGCAAGCGAAGCAAACAGGCCGTTACGGAATTGCTTTTCCAGTTTTGCTGTCAGTGAGAAATAGTATCCTCTGCTGGCATTGTCAAGAACAATGGCATTAAAGGCGCCACCATTGGGGTTCGGCAATCCATTGGTCAGGCGGTTAATATATTTGGCATTGCCGCTTGGATAAATCAGCCGCCTGTCGGGATAGTTGCCGCTGGCATTCAAAGCAGTTGGAGCTACCAGGTTGGCATTCCTGAAAATTGCAGTATTGATATCCCTGTTCAGGATACCTTCAATGGTTGCAATAATGCCACCGGGCAACCTTGTATCCATCGCCAAACTTGTTTTCCATGTCTGCGGATTTCTGAAATTTTCAGTTAAGGCGCTGATTGGGTTAGGAATCACGGTACCTGCTGCCGGGGGGGTTGCAGGTCTGTATGCAGCAGGATCAGGACTGAAAGGGCCAGGGGTGCTGGCTTGTCCAGCAAAAGTTTGTGTTACCTGCAACATACCGGCATCACCAGACTGGCTCACAACCCACACAAAAGGTACACGGCCGGTGAAGATGCCCGTACCGCCACGAATCTGCAGGGAACGATCCCCGTACAGATCCCAATTGAAACCAACTCTTGGAGACCACATCAACGTGTTGGACGGGAGGTTACCGGTATTGATTTTTTCACCGTTTGCAAAACTCAGGTTAGAAACAAGCGGGTGAGTTTGAATTTCGAAAATGTCAGGATAAGTAGGCAGATCAAGACGTAGACCCAGCGTCAGCCTGAAGTTTTTATTGACAGCGATTTCATCCTGACCGTACACAGAGTATTGAGCAAAGTTGAATTTCGGGAAAGCCTGAGCAAAGCCCGGGGCGAGGGAATAAGTGATACCGAAGTCACGGGGTTTTTCACCGTTGACAAAATCATCCCATGAGTTGAAGGTGTAATAACTGGTTCCGAAACGCTGGAACCCGTTAACGGTCTCGTTCAGGTCAACCTGTGCACCCACTGTCCAGTTATGTTTATTCACCGTCCAACTCAGATTGTTTACAAATGAATAGGTTTTTACTTTTCTGAGGTTTCCGAAAGTAAAAGGCTCATAGCCAAAAGAGGTAAAAGGAATACCGTCTTTCAGGATATCTACAAACGGGAAAATCTGGCTGTCTGACTGACGGGAATCATTTTGGAACGTGTATGTGGCCCTGAAAGTATTGGAAAGTTTTCCAAAAGTTGAGTTCAGCTCAGCTGCCAACGAATAGAAGTTGGCACCCTGGAAGTAATTTGAGTTCTTGAACCAATGTGCTGTGTTATCCAAACGTCCCTGGCCGGTGGCGTATTGGGCAAAAGGCGACCTTGAACCATTCAGGCCCACTGGTTCACCGCCTTCCACCTGGCTATAGCGGATATTCAGTTTATGCTTATCACTGATGTTCCAGTCTAACCGGCCCATATATTTTTTGCGATTGATCTCTGTGGAATATCCCTGGTAAGGGCCGGTAACATAACCATACGTATTAAACAAATAGTCACTGATCAAATCAAGCTCTGCGGCAGTTGGCCGTGAAATGTTCGGCGCACTGCCGAAAGCAGCGGAGGGAGTGGCCGCAACCCTGTTTTGAATAACTGTAGGCTGTTTTTCTGTTTCATAGCTAAAGAAGAAAAACAATTTGTTTTTAATGATCGGGCCACCTAGACGGAATCCCCACTGATCAAATTCTTCAGCCGGGCGGACCACCGTATTCTTTCCAACCCTGTCACCCCTGTTTTTTTCTGTACGGAAATAATTATATACAGAACCTGTAAAACGGTTGGTTCCGGAACGAGTAACGGCATTGATGGCGCTGCCGATGAAACCGGACTGGCGGACATCAAACGGGGTAATATTTACTGACAATTCTTCAATGGCGTCAATTGAGATTGGTGCGCCATTAGCAGGCAGGTTCTCACCGATACCGAAGTTGTTATTAAAATCAGCGCCGTCAATGGTAAAGTTGTTCTGGCGGAAATTTCCTCCGCCGATGGCATTGCCGCTTGCCTGCGGCGTGGCACGGGTAAAATCATTGAGCCCCCGGCTGATACTGGGAAGACGTTGCATTTGCTCGATTCCGATATTGGTTACTGCTCCGGTACGCTTAGCGTTAAGGATCGGGTTCCTTCTTGCGGCTGTTGTGACTACAACGTTAGTCAGTTCTCCTGCAGAGGGTTTCATAGTGGAATTCAACAAGAAGGTTTCTGCCAGTTTAAGGAAAATGTCTTCCTGCCTGTCTGTGACAAAACCTACAAAGCTGATCTCGATAGTATAAGGGCCGCCAACCCGCATATTGCTGATGGAATATACCCCACCAGCTCGGGTGGTGGTGCTGTACCGGGTTCCTGAAGGAAGGTGGGTGGCAGTAATAGTGGCCCCGACAAGTGGTTCGTCTGTGGCGTTCTTAACTGCTCCCGAAATACTGGAGGTGGTTATCTGTGCTGTAACTGCAAATGAAACAGCTAATAGCAGGACAACCAAGGTCATGATTCTCTTAAGCATAAAGATTTAGTTTTCGGTTGCAAAGAAAGGGAATATTCGTTTTCTAAATATAGATAAATATTAACAAATCGTAACTCCGGGTTATGCTTTCATATAGACAGGGTTAAGCAGGTTTTTGCTGCCTTCAAAACAGGTTTTCAGGCACCCGGCTTTTTGTGCCTACCTTTGCTCCAAAATAGCTATATGTTTGATAAGATTGAAGCTGCAATAAATGACATCCGTGAGGGACGGCTGGTGGTAGTGGTGGATGATGAGGACAGGGAAAATGAAGGGGATTTTATTGCGGCAGCGCAGCATGTGACACCGGAGGTAGTAAACTTTATGACCAAACATGGCAGGGGGCTGATCTGTGCGGCGCTGCCCGAAGAACGCTGCGATGAACTGGGGCTTGAACTGATGGTCAACAACAATACGGCCCTGCATGAAACGGCATTTACTGTTTCTGTTGACCTGCTGGGACATGGCTGCACAACCGGGATTTCAGCCCAGGACCGTTCCAAAACTATACAGGCATTGATAGATCCCGGGGCCAAATCTGCAGATTTTGGCCGCCCCGGGCATATTTTTCCGCTCCGGGCCAAAAGAGGAGGGGTGTTGCGCAGAGCCGGGCATACAGAGGCCGCCGTTGACCTGGCAAGGCTGGCAGGACTGGAACCGGGGGGAGTGCTGGTGGAGATTATGAATGACGACGGAAGTATGGCCCGTTTGCCCCAATTAATAGAAATCGCCAAAAAATTCGATTTCAAAATAATTTCAATTAAAGACCTTATTGAATTCAGGATCAAGTCTGATTCATTGATTGAAGAAGTGGTGCGGGTGGATATGCCCACTCAATATGGAGATTTTAAACTGGTGGCTTTCCGGGAAAAAAATTCGAGCAATGAACACCTTGCATTACTAAAAGGGAAATGGGAAAAAGATGAACCTGTGCTGGTTCGTGTACACTCTTCCTGTTTCACCGGCGACATTCTCGGTTCGCTTCGCTGCGACTGCGGTGACCAGCTACACAAGGCTATGGAGATGGTGGAGAAAGAAGGGAAAGGAGCCATCTTATATATGAACCAGGAGGGCCGGGGCATTGGCCTGCTTAATAAACTCAAAGCCTATCGCCTGCAGGAAGAGGGTATGGATACTGTAGAGGCCAATCTTCATCTTGGCTTTCAAATGGACGAGCGGGATTATGGCATCGGCGCCCAGATGCTGCGTCATTTGGACATTACAAAATTGCGGCTGATGAGCAATAACCCGAAAAAAAGGGTAGGGCTGATCGGCTATGGCCTGGAGATCGTTGAGAACAACCCGATTGTTGCTGTGCCTAATCCGCATAACGAGAAATACCTGCAGACCAAAAGAGATAAACTGGGACACGAGATAATGGACGGCGGCCAAACAAATTAATCCTTGTTCTCTTTTTCTTTTGTGGTCCGGCCATTTTCTTCCTCTTTATTGCCTTCGGCTGAGGGGGGCGGCTGATCATCATTTGCCGGGTTGCCAGCTTTTTTCCTGGCAGCTTTTCCGCCACTAAAAAGATCACTCAGTTTATTGAATTCTTTTCTGTAAGAAAGACTGCCACCATAGCGCCGGGCCCTGCCGGGTCCACCGGATGAATTGGTGGTGAGAAAGTCTGCATTTTCCCTGTAGAAGAAAGAAGCCCGGATGCTGCCTGATTCATTGATCAGCCATTCCATGGTAACATCCGGCAGCAATTGAATACTTTGCTGCACGTTGCTTTCCTGTTGCAATGGTGCATCAAACCCCCCGCCTGCAGTGATGATGAACCTGTCGTTGAAGAAAGAACGACCGATAGAGAAGTTGACATTGCTGGTCAGGTTCAATGCTGTTTTGTTATTAGGGTCAATAACATTGCGGTTATATACTGAGGTGTTCAGGTTGACCAGGTATTTTTCATTTTTCAACAGCTTGCCCAGTATCTTATTCAACTGATCATTGATCACACCCAGGAAGATACCGGAGATAGTGCTGGTTGCAATTTCGCTGATGTTGAATGCTGAAGATTCGGTGGAAACGCCACCTTCAACGGGTGTAAAACTGTTAAATACGATCAGGTAAGTGACTTGTTTGTTGATCTCATTGATGTTTTCTTCCAGTTGCTTCAGGGTGAAAGCAAGACCGGGATCTGTCACGGCAGGGCTGCTGGCAGGAAATTCCAGTGAAAACTTAATGGCCGGCTCAAAGAGTTTTTCCGAAAGAGTGGCTACCACATACACATCGCCTCTTGCCCGTGAAAGACTGGCATCAACGCCGGGTAAAGAATTTACTAATGGCGCAAAGCTTACCCGGTCGGCAGTATATACTGCTTCAAAATTGATGCGGGCATCATAAGGGTCATCTGTCCATTCGATGAAATTGTTACCGTTCTTTTTTATTTTAAAATCTTTTTTGGCAAAACTCTGGAAGGTGAACCGGTAGTCACCTTCTTCAATATCAAAGCGGCCCCTTATCCGCAATGGTTCACTGGTGCCTGAATGGATGTTCAAGGTGCCTCTTCCCCTGCCTTTGATCTCATCACCGGTCAGGTCGTCTAACTGCACTTTTACATTCACCATCGGGTTGGCTGTGATGTCAAGGTCATAGATCACATTGCCAGCACCGGCTTTCAGGCTGCTGTCGCTTAATTCACGGCCATATTTTCTTTCCACTAAGAAATCAGCCATGCCTGACTCCCTGCTTTTATCGGGTGGTATGGTGATGTAACTACTATCCCTGGTGGAGGCAATAGCGCTGATGGCCATGATCATTTCTGATTGCGGACCTTGTAATACAAATGAACCGGTTCCTTTCACATTGCCATAAAACTGCTGGTTGTCCTGGTAACTGGTGTTCAGCAATTGCACAGGCCGGTTGTTTTCATCTCCTTTTGAAAATGGCTTACGGGTAGCTACCCTCACATCAAAGAACATATTCTTAAAGGCGCTGTGCAGGATATTCCCGTTTACATATATGGGGTTGCCGGTCACCGGGTCTTTAAGCACAAGCCCATCCAGTCTTATTTCAGTAGGTTTTAATTCAAGATCGCTGTCTTCTATATAGTAAAAGCATTGTGTGAAATTGATCTTTAACCCGGCATCCTTCATTCTCCCTTTACCATACACACTAAGGTTATCAAACTCTCCCTGCACACTGAAGTCACCGGTGAGAAAGCCCTGGATATCGGAGAAAAGATCACCCAGGAAACGTTCCAGCACACTCAACTGGAAATTGCGGGGTGTTAATGCGATCAGGTTTTTCTTTTGTGCTTCCTTGTCGCCAAAAAACAGGTGGGCATTGAAGCCAAGATAGTTTTCCTGGTTCAGGGTGTTGCCATTCACTTTCAGTTCCTGGGTTGCTCCTTCATACAGGAGGTTTGCTTTCACTTCACCCAGCGAGTCATTATCAAGGCGGAGGAATTTTGTTTCTATGTTATCAGAACTGATCTTTAAATTTTTGCCGGCAAGGTCTTCTATTTTGACGGTGCCCGACAGCAAACCTTCCAGGCGGTTGTGTGGTAAAAGATAAGGAGAAAAATCGCCAAGATTGACCCGCTTTAGTTCTACGATCATATCGTTTCGGTTACTCCGGGCAGTAGGCACAGTCCGCATCCTGATTTCCTGGTCGCCTTCCCGCAGCACAAGTTGTCCGCTGGCATCTGCATTTCCCCGGAATTCAAGACTGCCGCCGTCATCAATGGTCCATGTTTTACTGTTGATCACAAAACTTGAAGGATCAACTTCTATTCTCACTCCATCTTCATAGGTCAGCACCAATGCATTGAGATTGGCTTTGTCAACTGCCTGGCTGGCTCCGCTGTAAATACTCACTTTTGACGAATCATTCCGTCCATTGATATTGAATATAGCTATTGGGACACTGAGGCTGTCATTTATATAAATATTACGGGCACTGCCTGATAATGTCACGCTGTCGAAGTTGCCTTTTGCCTCCAGTGTAATATCGTCAAAATTTTGACGGCCATATTTAAACTGCGGAATATTGGCTTGTAAATTCAGCAGGTTGTTTCGGGTGTCAAGGCTGCCGTTGATATGACTGTAATTAAAACCGGAAAGACTGCTGTCGGCGAGGCGTACATAGTCTTCCACAAATTGTGTTGTTATTTCAAAACTGAAAACCTGGTTGGCCGGTATCTTTTTCGGGGCTTTGATATAAGCAGGGTAATACTTGCTAAGGAATAACTGGAATGATTCGGGCAGGTCAATGATGCTAAAACTACCGGTGATATTCCCTTCAAATTCATTGGAACTCACACTTAGCTTCTTTTCATTGTCGGTATAGAAAGAAGAGATGGTAAGTGAATCAAAAGGCAGCCGTTCCCCGTTATGCAGTAATGTGCCCTCATAGACAGAGGCAGTCCCGGAAAAATCATCAATGGTGGCGCCGATCAGGTCCGCATTTAGCTTTCCGGTAAAGGAAATATCATTTTCGGTGATATTAAGAGGCAGCAGGCATAATTTTTTTATATCGGCGTTAAAATTGAAAGCAGGAGTTTCATCATTGAAATCAATTTTGCCATTCAAAGTCAACTCTGCATTTTCATCCTGTGCAGATAAAAAACCATCAAAGAGTTTTTTATTCAGGTCGCCGTTGATGCCAATATTATGATAACGGTAATCGTTGAAGTCAATAAACCGGATGCGACCTTTGATATTGGCATTGCGGTACCTGTCTTCCAGCCCCCTGCCTTTTATCTCCGCTTCCATAGATAAAGCACCGACCTGTGGCTCACGGATAAACTCACCCAACCGGAAATTGTCAGTAACTATATTGCCTGAATATACTGGTTGCTGCCCGAGGGGCAGTTTCATGTTCAGGTCACTTTTTATAACTCCTAAATTCGTTTGAATGGTGCCAAAGGTTACAAAGTCGCGGACAAAACCGGTGAAGCTGCCATTGAAACGGATGTATTGTATTTTTTTAAGATCGGGGCTGGTCACTTTTCTCAGAGCAGGAACGATGGTCAAGGCATCGCCATAGGTAGTTCTGAAATCATTGGCTTTAAAATCAATAAAGGTTTCGTCAATATCGGGCAGACCCGTAAGAGTGATGTCGCCGTTGAGCAGGGTGTTGTTGCCCGCCTGCACCAGCAGGTCACGGCCCACCAGGTCATCTACGGTGCCGCGGATGCGACCATTCAGAACAATCCTTTTCTTCCAGGTGCTGAGAGCCGGAGCAAAAAAAGCAATATCATCGCTGTCAATTTCCGCCTGGTCAAATTCGCCCTGCATATTCACCTGGTGAATGAAATCACCCATGCTGTTGAAGCTCTCATAACTCATCCGGAAAAAATTCCGGATAGTGCTGTTGTTGGTTTCAATATCCAGGTTGGCAAATGCCATTTCAGTAGGAGTTACTTTGGCATCGGCGAGCATTTTTTTCACTTCAAAACCGCTGCGTTCTTTCGCAGAAAGGCTCATGCGGGTGCTGATTGTGTCTTTGAGCCAGCGGATGTTATCAAACTTACCCTGTATATTGTCAAATTCGAGGTGCTGTCCATCGAAATAGGCAAAGGTTTCCCTTTCGGTTTTCTTATCAGTTCTGAAAGTGCCGTTTTTGATTCTCATTTTGCTTACCTGCACCCGCCAGCCGGCCCCATTCCATTGCAGGGTGCTGTCGCTGGCCGCTGCTTCGGTCTCATCCAATACTTTGTTATCTGTTTTTTCCTCCTTGCCGGCGATGGCTGGTTTCAGCCTGGGATAGCTGGATAAATGCACATAAGGGTCATTAATGAACAATGAATTTATATCTGCCTTATTGCCGGCGAGGTCAATCTCTTTTGCATCAAGGTTCAGCGATCCGAGTCTCACCAGCATGTTTTCGCCCAGCCATGCATCTTTTTTATAGAAATAAACATTCTTCAACTCGGCCTTTTTCAGGTTGAGGGCCATTCCGCCTTTTTCCTGTTTGGGCTCACTGGAGGAAGACGGGGAAAAATAATCAAACAGGAATTGCTGGCTCCATACGGAATCGGTCCGCTGAAACTTTATCACGGCATCTTCCAGACCGATGTATTTCAGTTCCACTTTTTTCTTTATGAAAAACCAGTCGGTGATGCGGACTTTCAGGTCGCCTGCATAGAGGAGGGTGTCGCCGGAAAGATCCCTGATCAATGTTTTTTCCAGGTGCATCCTGTTGAAAAGGGAAAAGTCAACATGGTTAATGCTAACTTCTGTTCCCAGGTCTTTGGATAGCCGTTTTGTAATCTTTGAAACGATCCAATTTTGCCCGAAAGGGGTTTGGATGAAAATATACAGCGCCAGCAACAGGAAAAGTACCGAGGCAAGAACCCATAGTAATATTTTCTTGAATCTCTTCAGGAAGGGTATTTGTATTGTAAAAATAGCTATTCGCCTGCTTCGGGCAAATTCAGTACCAATAAATTAGTACCAATGAAGCCAATTACTATACAAGCGGCTTTTGCGGGTTCTTAACAAAACTTTGCCGGGGCGGGGTTTGATCTACCAGGGTTTGCCTTTGCCCAGGTATTTTCCTACTGAAATTCCAAACAAGCGATGGCGTATTTTGGGACCTTCGTCTTTGTTATTGATGCTGGCCAGTCCATATGTGTATTGTAAGAAAAAGAAAAGATCATTGTGGGCTTCGTAACCAGCCTGCATGATAAAATTGGCAGAGTAGCGGCCATATTTATCATAACCAAAAGGTGTGTTTCGCTTCACATTGCCATCATCCGTATCAAAATTTTCCCGGCCAAAAAGATGAAAGTCGAGTGAAGGCCCGCCCCTGAAAAAGAAGTGATCCGGCATATTGCTGAAATCATGCTGAAGCATAAAGGCAAGTTCTACGGTGTGAAAAGTGGTTCTGTTGGTCAGGGCTTCCGGACCTGGCGGGTAAGCCGGTTTGTCGAACTTTACACTATATCCCTTGCGGCTGTAAAATGCTGCCGGAGAAAAAAACAGGTTGCTTTCAATTGGTATTTTCCAGTTGATACCCGCCTGGTACCCGTAACGGAGCTTATCCCTTTGCTTGTCGCCCTGTATCTGGTAGTTCACCGATGAAAGGTGAGAGCCACCAAAAACGCCAATTTGCACCTGGCATTGCGCTCCCACAGAAATCAATAACATGCTGAATAGCAGTAATTTTCTCATTTCAGTTGCTTTTTAAAATAATATGGATATTGAGCAAAAGGGTAATGGATGGCTTTTCTTGCAAGGATTTTTACCGCCATCCGGCTGGAGGGGCTGGAAACATTAGCCGATAAAAATAGAAATTAAATCCAGCTATGCAAATGTGCGAGGTATTAAATAATCAATTAATTCGCCTAAGTAGATGAAATGCTATTGATTAAAATGATTTGTAATTATTCAGGTTTAATCTGTTTGAATGTGGAATTCCACATATTTCAAAACTTTTTTGCCGGGTCTTTGGCATCCCTGCTTTGATTGTATTGTAATGACTGCCCTTTTGGGACTGAAAGGTTTTGCCAGGCCTCATTTTTCAGCATTTTGCCAATAAACAAGATCTGCCCGACATGGTAGGGGTAGTGTGCCAGTTGACGGTTGATGGCGTCAATAACGGTGATTGGTTCCTTACGGATATAAACAGTTTTAAGCAGGTCGTCTTCCTGTAGTGATGCTAAAGCAGAAAGGAAGCAAGACCATCCCTGTTCCCAAATTTCGAGCAGTTGATCTTTGCTGAGGTCATGCAATTCAAACTCATCATCCCGCTGCCGCCATTCCTTTTCGCCGTCTTCAGTGAGAAAATTGGTCCACCGGCTCAGCATATTGCCGGCCATATGCCGGATGATTATAGCAATACTATTGGATTCGGGGGAAGCCCGGACATGAAAATCTTTACCAGTAAGCTGGGCAAATGTTTTATCCGCAAGGTCTTTATAATATTTCACCCGGCGAATGGCAGTAGTTAAAAACTCTTTCCCGATTGAAGACATAGCTTTAAAATTAAAATCAGGTTATTGACTAATGACTACCGACTATTGACTATTGACCAATTCCTGCTCTCACCATCCTGCCGCCCCATCATCGCCCCGGCTATCGGCAATGGCTTCAAATTTTCCATCGGGCCTCACCACGATAAGTTCTGTGCGGCCAATGCCGCTTCTTTCTTTGATCACATAACCCATTTTTTGCAAGGAGTCACGAACCACCTGTGGAAATCCTTTTTCAAGGGCCAGTTCATCCGGCAGCCACTGGTGATGAAACTTGGGTTTATTTACAGCATCTTCGGGACTGAGGTTAAACTCCAGCAGGTTGACCAATGTTTGAAAAACCTGGGTTGGGATTGTGGTCCCTCCCGGTGTGCCAACAACTATATATGGCTTCCCGTCTTTGAGCACAATAGTCGGTGTCATGGAACTTAGCATCCGTTTATTGGGTACAATGGCATTGGCATCATTGCCGATGGCGCCATACATATTGGGCACACCCGGTTTGATGCTGAAGTCATCCATTTCATCATTCATGAAAAATCCGGCTCCACCGATCACTGTCCGGCTTCCATAAGAATTGTTCAGCGTGGTGGTGATGGAAACGGCATTTCCTTCCTTATCAATCACACTCAGGTGTGTGGTTTCGTCACTTTCATAAGCTGATGCCACACCGGGTTTCACTATTTCGTTGCTATTAGCTTTTGAAGGATCATAGTTTTTCATTTTATCGGCCAGGTATTTTTCAGAGGAGAGTATGTTCACCGGTACCTTATAAAAATCCATATCGCCCATATATTCGCCACGGTCGGCAAAAGCCCTGCGTTGCACTTCTGTCATCAGTTGCACTGCCTGTGTTGAATGAAAACCCATCGCTGCAATATTTCTGTATTCAATCATCTTCATCATCTGGTTCAGCAGCAGCCCGCCGCTGCTCGGCATGGGCATACCTACCACCTGGTATCCTTTATAGGTGAACTGGTGCGGCTCACGGGACGCAGCTTTGTAATTTTTCAGGTCTTCCGGGGAAATGATGCCGCCGCCTCTTTGCATTTCTTCTACGATGAGTTTTGCGGTTTCTCCTTCATAAAAACCGGCAGCGCCGTTTTTTTGTATCCGTTTTAGTGTTTTGGCCAAATCAGATTGTGTAAGGGTATCACCTTCTTTCCATCCACCGGCTTTTACGAAAACAGGCATCACTGTATTATACTTTTTAAGGTCATCCTGCAGGCGGTTCAGTCCGTTGGCTTCCCGCTGTGTGATGGCAAACCCTTTTTCGGCAAGATCAATCGCCGGCTGAATAAGATTTTCAAAGGGCAGCGTTGCAAATTGATAGGCTTCAAAAATGCCGGCCACAGTGCCCGGAACACCACTTGCTAAATGACCATACATACTTTTATCTGTCCTGGGTGTGCCATCAGGGTCGAGATACATATCACGGTGGGCTTTGCCCGGCGCTTTTTCACGATAGTCAATGGCGAGCATTTGTCCGTTGGCAAGTCTTGCAACGGTGAATCCCCCGCCGCCCAGATTCCCGGCATTGGGGTAAACAACTGCCAGCGCCAATTGTGTAGCAATAGCTGCGTCGACAGCATTGCCGCCTTTTTTTAGTATTGCCACTCCCACTTCGCTGGCCAGCGGGTGGGCAGATGATACGGCGCCATTTTCCGCCACTACTTTTTTGGTGATCTTGTAGTGATAGGGGTCAATACCCGGGCTATTATTTTTTTTAGAAGAAGTGCAGGAAAAAAAGAGGGTACCTGCAAAAAGAAAAAACCATGCTTTTTTGTACATATAACAGTTCCTTAAAAAATAAAACTACATAAATCAGGTTTTCAAACCCCAGAAATCTTCGGGGTAAATTCTGGGGCTTCGTTATCTTGCTGCACTAAAACCAATACACATGGGAAGGAAATTACTGCTTTCTGTTTTACTGGTCGCTGGTTGTGTTTCCGGCTGGTCGCAATTGAAATCACCAGATGATTTTTTAGGGTATAAAGTGGGTAGCCGCTATACACCACACTGGAAAATTGCAGGTTATTTTAATCATGTCGCCGCCAACGCTTCTTCAATAGTGAAGTTGCAGCAATATGGCCAAACCAACGAAGGCCGGCCACTGCTGCTCACCTTTGTTTCTTCGGCAGAAAATATCCGCAATCTCGAGCAAATTCGAATGAACAACCTGCGCCTGGCTAATCTTGCCAGGGACAGGGCGGCCGCTATTGAAGAAAATGCACCGGCAATTGTGTGGCTGAGTTATAATGTTCATGGCAATGAAACCTCTTCATCCGAAGCAGCATTGATGACCATATGGGCATTGGTAGATCCGTCGAATGCAAGAACCAAAGAATGGCTGAAGAATACAGTGGTGGTGATTGACCCCTGCATCAACCCTGATGGAAGAGATCGTTATGTTAACTGGTTCAACTCCGTGGTGGGGAAAAATACTGACCCTAAAATTTATGCAAGAGAACACCGGGAACCCTGGCCCGGAGGCAGAACCAATCATTATAATTTTGATCTTAACCGTGACTGGGCCTGGCAAACACAATTGGAAAGCAGGCAGCGTATTGTTCAATATAATCAATGGATGCCGCAGATACATGTGGATTATCATGAGCAGGGTATCAACCAGCCTTATTATTTCGCACCGGCGGCACAGCCTTATCATGAAGTGATCACACCCTTTCAGCGGGAATTCCAGGTGGCCATTGGAAAGAATAATGCTAAATACTTTGATCAGAACGGCTGGCTTTATTTTACCAAAGAGATATTTGATCTTTTTTATCCTTCTTACGGGGACACTTACCCGACTTATAACGGCGCCATTGGCATGACTTATGAACAAGGCGGTGGCGGCGCCGGTGGTGCGGCGGTTTTGAATGATGAAGGAGATACACTGACACTGATGGACAGGGCCACGCATCATTTCACCACTTCGCTGGCCACTATCGAAGTTTCATCGCAAAATGCATCCAAGCTCATCAAAGAGTTTCGCAAATATTTCAATGATGCTGTTTCTGCAGGTATTGGTGAATACAAGACCTATGTGGTCAAAAACAATCCCAAAAACAATGAGCGGATCGCTTCTTTATTAGAGTTGCTGGATAAAAACGGCATCCAGTATGGCAGCGGTTCAGGTGCAGGCAAGGGATTCAATTATCATACTGGTAAAGAAGAAGCATTTACTCTCAGCAGCGGCGATATTGTGATCAGTGCATTGCAGCCCCGTTCGGCCATGGTGAAAGTGTTGTTTGAACCCAAAAGTAAATTAGTAGATTCTGCTACTTACGATATCACTGCATGGGCTTTGCCGTATGTGTATGGTGTGGATGCCTATGCCAGCCGTGACAGGATCAATGCCGGTGCGACACCCGCCAAAACAAAAGTGACCAATGACAACACTTCTTATGGCTATGTGCTTCCCTGGAATGGTTTGCAGACGGTGAAAGCTGTTGGCCAAATGCTTAAAAAAGGAATTTTATTGCGCTATGCAGAGCAACCCTTTGAAGTGAACGGGCAAAAATTTGACAGGGGCTCCATCATCATCCTGCGGACAGCAAACACATCTTTCGGCAACAATCTCTGGACCGAAGTGAGAAAAGCGGCTGATGACAACAATGTGCAGTTATACCCGGTTACCACCGGTTTTGTAGATAAAGGATATGATTTTGGCAGCGGCAGGGTGCATCCGTTGAAAGCGCCGAGAGTAGCGATGTTCACCGGCGAAGGCATCAGCGCCAATGATGCGGGTGAGGTCTGGCATTTCTTTGAGCAGCAGATTGATTATCCTGTAACGCTGATCAATGTGAATGATATGGGCAGGGCCAACTGGAACGAAATAGATGTGCTGGTGATGCCTACAGGCAATTACCGTTTTCTCAATGAAAAATCATCTGCCGACATTTTCCGTGACTGGATCAACAAAGGCGGCAGGGTGGTAGCATTGGAAGGTGCAGTGGGAGCATTGTCAAGAGCTGATTTTGGTATCAAACCCAAAAAAGATGATGACGGAGACAAAAAAGATGGGAAAGATGATTACAATGCTTTGCGGGTATTTGAAAACAGGGAAAGGGATTATATCCCCGGCACCACACCGGGGTCCATTTATAAAGTGGAACTCGACAACAGCCATCCGCTGGCCTTTGGCTATCCCAATTATTATTACACCCTCAAGCTGGATGATGTGATCTACGACTTCATGAAAGACCGCGGCTGGAATGTGGGTGTGATCAAAAAAGATAACCAGGTGGCGGGATTTGTAGGCAATAAGCTAAAAGACCGATTAAAAGATGGTTTATTGTTTGCCGTGCAACCCATGGGAAATGGCAGCATCACTTATCTTACGGACAACCTCTTGTTCCGTAATTTTTGGGAAAACGGCAAGTTGATGTTCTGCAATGCCGTATTCCTGGTGGGTCAATAGAGAGCCGTATTGTTAAAAACGTTTAAAAAAATCCCTGTATCGCCTTCAGCAAGGATGATACAGGGTTTTTTGTTTGACAAACGGGATGATCTCTTTATGAACATGAGTTATATTCGCCGAATAATTCTGGCTATGCGAAAACTTGCTTTATTGACTCTTTTTCTCTTTTACTCCTTCACTCTCTTAGCCCAACCTCCCCAAAGCTGGACCTCTGCTGAAATGTACCAGGCCATCCGCAAGCTGAATGTGCTGGGCTCCGTATTGTATGTGGCGGCGCATCCGGATGATGAGAATACAAGACTGATCGCTTATTTATCGAAAGACAGGCTATATCGTACCGGTTATTTATCCATCACCCGTGGCGATGGCGGGCAAAATCTTATTGGTGATGAGCAGGGGATAGAATTGGGAATGATACGGACACAGGAATTATTAGCCGCAAGAAGAATTGATGGCGGTGAACAATTCTTTACAAGGGCTTTTGATTTTGGTTACTCCAAAACACCTGAAGAAACATTTACCAAATGGGATAAGGAGAAAATTTTGAGTGATGTGGTATGGGTGATACGGAAATTTCAACCCGATATCATCATTACCAGATTTCCCACAACAGGGGAGGGAGGGCACGGGCATCATACTGCCTCCGCTATTTTGGCCAATGAAGCTTTCAATGCTGCGGCTGACCCCAGCCGTTTTCCTGAACAATTGCAATATGTGAAACCCTGGCAGGCCAAAAGAGTGTTGTGGAATACATTCAGTTTCGGTGCTACCAACACCACCAGTCCCGATCAATTCAAGTTTGATGTTGGTGGATACAATCCATTATTAGGAAAAAGCTACGGGGAAATATCAGCCGAAAGCCGTAGCCAGCACAAGAGCCAGGGTTTTGGTGTGCCCGCCGGTCGTGGCGAAGCACTGGAATATTTCAGAACAACAAAGGGAGATGCTCCAACGAATGACCTTGCAGATGGAGTTGATATGAGCTGGAAGAGAGTGAAAGGCGGGGAACGGATAGAAAAAATGATAGACCATTTATCTTCCTCCTTTGATTTCATTCATCCTGAAAAATCAGTAAAAGGATTGGTGGAGTTATACAAAGCTCTTTCGGCACTGGAAGATGGTTATTGGAAAACACATAAAATAAAAGAGATAAAAGAATTGATTGCACAATGCAGTGGTTTGTTTATGGATGCGACTGCTACGGAACATTATGCAGTGCTAACAGATTCGGTACGGATCAACTTTTCATTTAATAATCGCCTGGGCGTGGATGCGGTGTTGCAGCGTGTAACCATTGACGCCTTTGATTCCATCCTGAACAAGACGCTGGAAAAGAACAGGAATTTGAATTTTCCCAAAACTTTCCTCGTTCCGGCTGCTAAACAGGTGACGCAACCTTATTGGTTAGCCAATAAGATGGAAGAAGGTTATTTTAATGTACATGACCAGCAGCAGATCGGGCAACCGGATGTCGACCCGGCTTATACAGCGACAGTGCAGGTGAAAATTTTTGACGAGAGTTTCAGTTTCACAAGGCCTGTGAAATATAAGTTTACTGATCCGGTGAGGGGGGAATTGTATCAACCTCTTGTAATTATTCCTGCGGCCACTTTCAGAGACTTTTCACCTGTGCATATCAAAACAAGCCTTAATAAGAATATTGAATTTAATATTGTTGCTAATAAGAATATCGCGGTTCCATCACCAGCCGTTGTTTCCCAGGGATTTTCATCCAAAGCTGATACGCTTCCTTATTTGATTGGAGGGTTTACTTTGCAGAAGAGGCAAATCTGGCCTGACAATGTCCGGGATAGTTCTTTAAATGAAAAAGTGTATAAGGTTAATTTATCTCCTGACTATCATTCGGCAGGACTTATTTTACGATCTGTTTCATACGAGCATATCCCTTCTATCAACTATTTTAGGCAAGCATTGCTGACCATCCAAAAACCTGATTTAAAAATTTACAACAAAAAAATTGGTTACATCATCGGGGCAGGCGATAAGGTGCCGGAAGCTTTAGAACAGATGGGATACGATGTAACCCTGCTTACAGATAAAGAATTGTCAAGGAACAACCTGAACCAGTTTGATGCAATTATCACTGGTGTGAGGGCTTACAATACCAATGATTGGATGAATAATCATTACGAAAAACTGATGAAGTATGTGAATGATGGCGGTAACATGATCGTTCAGTACAATACCAGCAGCAATATCGGTCCGGTCAGAGCCAAGATTGCTCCCTATAATCTCACTATCACCCGGACAAGGGTCACGGATGAAAATTCGCCGGTGACATTCCTGAAACCAGAACACCCGGTATTTAATTTCCCCAACAAGATCACGCAGGATGATTTCAAGGACTGGGTGCAGGAACGAAGCATCTATCATGGGGCAGACTCAACCGGTAAATTTGAAAAAGTGCTGGGCATGAATGACCCGAATGAAAAAACCGAAGACGGGGCCTTGCTGATCGCCAAATATGGCAAGGGATATTTTACCTACACAGGACTTGTCTTTTTCAGGCAGTTGCCTGCCGGTGTGCCGGGGGCTTACCGGTTGCTGGCGAATATTATTGCTTTAAATAAAAAGAAGGCTTTCTAAGAAACCGATGAACACAGAGAGAAAACCAAGTATCCGCAGAAGTGAAATGGCATTTTTATTTGCCATTGTATTGGGGTTGTTGCTTGGTATCTTTATAAAAAAGATACGCATCGGTTTGATCATCGGGCTTATTTTGGGGGGAATCATAGTTTTTACCGGGTGGTTAAGAGCCAACAGACGATAATATGGCAGAACAAGACAACGATAAGGCGCCTTTTTTTAAATCCTGGGCACACTGGTATGTGCTGGTGATCGGCTTTCTTGTGCTGCTGATCATTCTGTTCTCTTTATTCACCAAACGATTTGCATGAGCCAACTGGATTGGATAGTACTGGTTGTGACATTGCTTGCCATCATCAGCTATGGCCTGTATAAAAGCCGCACTTCCCATAACCTTGATGGTTATTTTCTCAGCAACCGCAGCCTTCCCTGGGGTTTGGTATTACTAAGCATCATGGGCACCCAGGCCAGTGCGATCACTTTTTTGTCGGCTCCGGGCCAGGCTTATACCGACGGGATGCGGTTTGTGCAGTATTATTTCGGCCTGCCCCTGGCGATGGTGGTTATTTGTATCTTTTTTGTTCCCATCTTCCGGCGTCTGAAAGTTTATACGGCGTATGAATACCTCGAAAACAGGTTTGATAACAAGACCCGGACACTGACCTCATTTCTCTTCCTGTTGCAGCGGGGATTATCCACCGGCATCAGTGTGTTTGCTCCTTCCATTATTCTTTCCTCTTTATTTGGCTGGAATATTTATTACACCAATATACTGATGGGCGGCCTGCTTATTATTTATACCATGAGCGGTGGTGCCAAAGCAGTTGCTTATACACAGCAATTACAACTCATCATCATTTTCACCGGTATGTTTCTCGCTGCTTATATGGTGGTGAATATGCTGCCGGCCAATGTCGGGTTTGCAGATGCCCTGGAAGTGAGCGGCAAACTCGGCCGCCTGAATGTGATCACCACTGGTTTTGAAAGCGGATCTTTCAACTGGAGCGACCAGTATAATTTGCTCAGCGGTATCATTGGCGGTTTTTTTCTTTCCTTATCTTATTTCGGCACCGACCAAAGCCAGGTGGGCCGCTACCTCACTGCAAGATCTTTAAAGCAAAGCCGCCTCGGCCTCATCATGAATGGTTTTGTGAAAGTGCCGATGCAGTTTGCCATCCTGCTGGTAGGAGCACTGGTGTTCACTTTTTACCAGTTCAATAAGGCGCCTGTGTTTTTTAATGAAGTGCAGTTGAAAAAACTGGAGCAATCATCTTACAAAGATTCTTTGCACAACTTACAGCAGCACTATGATGTGCTGGCATTGGAAAAGCAGCAGGCTGTGACCAATTATACCGTCGTTGTAAATGCTGCTGATAAAAATAGATCTCTTGAAAGGATGCGGCTGTTACAGCAACAGTCAGACAGTCTTAGGGGAAAAGTGAAACAGTGGCTCAGTAGTAAAGAGGTGAAGGGGGATGATAATGATACCAATTACATTTTCCTGCGGTTTGTGGTGGATCATTTGCCGGTGGGACTTGTAGGGCTGCTTATCGCCATTATCTTTTTAGCTTCATGGGGAAGTATTGCAGCGGCGATCAATTCGCTGGCTTCCTGCACCATGGTGGATTTTCATAAACGGTTCACCAAAAAGAAAGAAACCGGGGAGGATGAGTACCGGTTGTCAAAATGGTATACCCTTGCCTGGGGCATCTTTTGCATCATTGTGGCCATGTTCACCTATAATATTGGCAACAGCCTAATTGAAGCCGTGAATGTGCTGGGTTCGCTTTTTTATGGTGTTATTCTAGGTGTCTTCCTGGTGGCTTTCTTTTTAAAACATATCCGCAGCGGTCATGTGGTTTTCTGGGCGGCTGTGCTGGCTGAATTGCTGGTGCTCACCGTTTTTATCCTAACAAAAACAGGTGCTTTTAAAATGGGTTTCCTGTGGTTAAACCCGATCGGGGCCTTCGGGGTAATCCTTTTCGCTTTGCTGTTGAATGGAATATTACGGGCAAAACAAAACCCTGCCATATAAAAGACAGGGTTTGTTTATTAAATTTCTCAAAATTCTATTTCAGGCTCTTCAGCAAATCGTCATTCAGCTTCACATAATCATCGTTTTTTGCTTCAGTTGCCAATGCTTTTGATTTTTCAGCAGCAGCCTTAGCCTCAGCTTTTTTGCCGAGTTTGGCCAGGCAATTTGCCCGCTGGTGATGAACCCAGAAAGCAGTGGGCTGTGCTTCAGCAGCTTTATCAAACCATCCCAGCGCCTGGTTCAGGTCTTTGCCGTTGTCCAGGTAATACATGGCTGCAGCAAAATAAGGCTTATTGTCTTTGTTCATTAACTGGTCAATCTGCCCCATCACTTTGGCGTCCACATCGGTACTGATAGGTAGTGCTACAGCGGTGTTTTCCCACATGATATGCAGCTCGCAACTGTTGGATTTTATGTCAGCAAATTGCAGGGTGAAGGTTTCCATTTTAGCATCCATCTTCATTGTTTTTGCTTCCACTCTCACCACATCTTCTTCCTGTTTGTAAGCAGTCGGGCTGGTCACATTGGTTTGCTTGCTGATGATCAAAGTCCATTTGTCTTTATCGGGAATGCTGAGCAGGCCATATTTCCCGGCGGCAATCTTTTTGCCACCTATTGTTACCTCATCGCTGAAAGTAAGCGTAGTGGCCTGGTTGGCCCCGGTACGCCATACTTTTCCAAACGGAACAAGATCTCCATAGATAGTTCTTCCTTTGGCACTTGGGCGTGAGTAAGACAGTTCAATTGTACCCAATCCAAAATCCTGTTTAATGGTTTGGGCAGGACTTGCAGCAGGTGTACGCAGTTGCTGTGCATCAGCACCCAGGAACAGTAATGCTGTGGCAGCAGACAGAAAGATTTTTTTCATAATAGCTTTTTTTAGAGAAGGCAAAGGTAGGGAAAGCGATGAAAGCGGAAGTGAGGAAAAAAACCGCTGATGAATTAATAATTTTCAAAAGGTATGGCCACCGTTGTTCTTCTTTTACGGGCTTTTTGTTTCCATTTCGGGCCTTCTTTGATGAGACGGATGGCCTCCTGGTCGCATTTACTGCAGAGTGACCGTTCCACTTTAAAATTAATGGGTTCACCATTGCGGTTCACCTCAAAAGAGACCTCAACTAAGCCGGAAGGGGCAGCCTGCTTGGTTTTAAAGTCAAGGGGTATGTTGAGGTTATTGGCCAGGTAACTGTCATAATTATCCCAGCCATCTTCCGGTTCGGGCTCGCCTTCGAGTTTAAAATTGGGATTGGCGGAGCGGCGTTCGGTATTTACTCTTTTTGTAGAAAGAATTTGTGCGGCAAGGGTCCTGTCTTCTTCCAGCACCACCTGGTTGGTGGGAATATTATTTCTTAATTCAATATTATTACTGTTGAACCCAAGTGCACGGGTCTGCACCTGCAAAACGCTGTCAGGAGATGTAAGGTTGAAATAACCCCGTGCATCCGTATAAGTTCCTACATTGTCCTGCACATTGGTCACATTCACAAAAGGTATCCCGTTATTATTATTGTCAACCACACGGCCTCGGAAAACATTGGGTACATAGCGGTTTACTAATCCCTGGGATTTTTTATCTGTGCCGGCAGCCCGGTATTTGGCCAGTTCATTTCTTTTTGCCTGGTCAACATTTTCTGCAATACCATCAGCATCTGTATCTTTTTTAGGCGTGGCGGCTACTGCTTCTTCATTTTTTTCTTTAGCAGCAATAGCAGCAGGCTGATTCCCGGCTTTTTCTAATGCGGCAGTTTCGGTGTTTTTGTTATCGGCAGATTTTGTAACTGGCTGGCTGGTCAACTGGTTATTCAATTGGGAAATATCAGCAACACGGAGTGTATCTGCCTTTCTTCCGTTGCCACCGCTGAATGTCACGGTGTGTGTGTTGCCGGGAACATCTTTAGTCGCACCATTACCGCTTTGCTCAGCGGCAGCATTATTCATTTTATCAGCAGACGCAACCGAGTCGGCTGTTGTACCGGAACCGGTTTCTTCTTTTTTCACAGGCGCCTGTGCTATGTTCTCGTTCTTGCCGGTAAACACAAACTGGTAAGCCAGCAGGGCTGCACCACCGATAATAACAACCGCCGCCGCCGCCCGTAGCCAGGGAAATGAACCTGCACCGCCTTTTTTCATCGGGATGACTTTGGTCTCATTCACTTTTTCGGCCAGTCTTTTTTTCAGTTCGCTGATGTCGGCAGCCGCATTCACTCCTTCCGCTGCATATCCTTCCAGCGCATCGGCCAGGAAGGGATCATCAAGGGCAGCTTTTTCCATCGCATGTCTTTCGGCAGCAGACAGCAACCCCCTGTGATATTTTTCAATATCAAGGGTGGTAAATTTTTTTATGTTGTCATTCGTTGCCATGAGGCATTACAAAATTCATCATTTATTTTTATCTGCGCTGGCTTCCCGGGTTTCCTGTTTCTCCATACAAATCTTCAGATTTCTTCTTCCGTTCTGTATAAAACTCCTCACCTGGTTCCAGTCATGCCCGGTGATACCGGCAATTTCATTATAACATTTCCCTTCCAGGTAAAATAGCCGTATCGCCTGCTGCTGATCGGGTGCCAGGGTGCCAAGGCAGTATTCCATTTTTTCCAGGTTCTCCTCTTTTTCCAGCACACCGTTCAGATGCACATTTTCCTCACTTTGCACAATTTCATGTTTAAACTCAACGGTTTTCAGGTTTTTAGGTGTCCGCAACTGCATCAGGCAGTGGTTTTTGGCCACCTGGTGCAGCCAGCCCCTGAAATTATCCACGTCGTGTTTTTTCAATTTTGATACCAGTTCTTCAAAGATGATCATCACACTGTCTTTGGCGGTTTCCGGTTCTTTATAATATTTCAGGCACACCCCATACACCAGGTCCATATATCGCTGGTACAATTCACCTAAAACGGTCATATCCCCTGATTCTTTGTATAAAAGAACCAGTTCTTTATCAGCCAGGGATGAGTGACTTATGTTCCGGATAAATGACACAGCGTTAAAATTAACAAATAAAAGGTTGCAGCTTGTTTATGCAATTATAAAAATGCCGGCATCCCTTTTTTCAAACTACATTTTATGAAACGAATACTTTTTATGCTGGCGCCGGTTTTATTGCTGATGCTGGCTTTTCATCCTGTTACCTCGCATACGGTCACCGGTATTGTTACAGACGAGAAAGGCAGCCCTTTACCTTCGGTGATGATAACAGTAAAGAACACACAAACCGCCGCCGTGTCAGCCGCAGACGGCAGTTTTAAGATTACGGTTGCAGATAAAAACGCCACCCTCACGTTCAGTTATGTGGGTTATGAAACACAGCAGGTGAAGCTGAAAGGAAGGACGGTGCTGAATGTGAAAATGCGATCAGCGGCGACTGAATTGCAGGAAGTGTTGGTGGTAGGTTACGGTTCCAGAGGAGGGTTATATGATAAATCTTATAAATCTGCTGCCCCGCTGACAGGATATGCACCCGGTATCCAGGTGAGCCCCAATACAAATTTTTATCAAAAGAAGGATCATGATCATGACGGCATTTACGAAGACTTCAATACAGAAGGCTATGATAAAATAACCGAGAATCGTTTTCTGAAAGTATCTGACAACCCGCTTTCCACTTTTTCTATTGATGTGGATGCAGCAGCCTACAGTAATATCCGCCGTTTTCTGAACCAGGGACAATTGCCTCCGGCCGGCGCTGTACGAATAGAAGAAATGATCAACTACTTCACCTACGAATATCCCCAGCCGCAAAACGATCATCCTTTTTCTATCAATACAGAAATTTCAGATGCACCGTGGAACAAAGACCACAAGCTGGTGCTGATCGGTCTGCAGGGAAAAAAGATCCCAACAGAAAATTTACCGGCTTCCAATCTCACCTTCCTGATAGATGTATCGGGTTCCATGTTTGGCGATAATAAATTACCATTGGTAAAATCGTCCATGAAAATGCTGGTTGATCAGTTAAGGGAACAGGATAAAGTTTCTATTGTGGTGTATGCCGGTGCTGCAGGTCTGGTGCTGCCGCCTACCAGTGGCGCTGAAAAAACAAAGATCAAAGATGCGCTGGATAAATTAGAAGCCGGTGGTTCTACGGCAGGTGGGGCCGGGCTGCGACTGGCTTACAAAACTGCAAAAGAAAATTTTGTAAAAAATGGCAATAACCGTGTCATCATTTGCACCGATGGCGATTTCAATGTGGGAGAGAGCAGTGATGATGCCATGGAAAGACTGATTGAAAAGGAAAGAGACAGTGGTGTTTTCCTGACAGTGCTGGGTTATGGTATGGGCAACTATAAAGACAATAAGATGCAGAAGCTCGCCAACAAAGGCAATGGCAACCATGCATACATTGACGGTATCACCGAAGCAAAGAAAGTGCTGGTGAATGAATTTGGCGGCACACTCTTCACCATAGCCAAAGATGTGAAGCTGCAGGTGGAATTCAATCCCGCTAAAGTGCAGGGTTATCGTTTAATTGGTTATGAGAACCGAATGCTTGCCAAAGAGGATTTTAATGATGATAAAAAAGATGCCGGTGAATTGGGCAGCGGACATACGGTGACTGCGCTGTATGAAGTGATACCGGCAGGAGTGAAAAGCAGTTTTTTGCAAAAAGTGGATCCGCTGAAATACCAGAAAGATGTGCAGCCGCTCAGCAAATCTTCACACAGCGATGAGATGATGACGGTAAAGTTTCGCTACAAAGCTCCGGATGGTGATGTAAGCAGACTGATCGAACACCCGGTAAAAGACAAACAAATCCCATTGCTGAAAATGTCAGACAATTTCCGCTTTGCCGCAGCCGTGGCTGAATTTGGGTTGCTGCTCCGCAATTCTGAATTCAGGTCAGCTTCTTCTTTTGAGAATGTAATTCAAATGGCCCGCAAGGCCAGGGGTAAAGATGAAGAAGGGTACCGGGCCGAGTTTGTAAGACTGGTGGAAAGTGCCCAATCTTTTGCAGAGAATAAACCCCGTGAAAAAGACGGGCTGGTGAAGAAAGACTGATCCCTTCCTCCGCAACGCCGGTTACCGGCGTTGCGGTTTTCATGTATAAACTTCCTCATTATTTAATCAAAAACATAAGCCATGAAAATGTTGTTTCAAAACCGCAACCTGTTGCTCTCTGTTTCTGCATTGGCGACAGGTGCCGTGCTGGCAGTGACCACAACCGGAACCGGCGGTAAAAAAGATGTAGTGTGTTGTAACAATCCCGATGTGCACCACGTCTGTGTAATGAAGACTATCCTGGGTATTGATGAAGGTCCTGAAGCAAAATTTATCAGCTCTTTCAAAACCCCGGAGAAAGTGGAGCAATCAGTGAAGAAAGGACTGGCCTGGATGGGAGAGGCACAAAATGCTGATGGCGGCTGGGGGGCCGGTTCGCATAGCAAGCAGCATATCAGAGATCCTCATGCGGTGCAAAGTGATCCTGCCACTACTGCTTTAGTGGCGATGTCCCTGTTACGAACTGACAATACATTAGACAAAGGCGTCTATGCCAAGAACCTGGAGCAAGCTGCCATGTTTTTGCTGAAAGCAACAGAAGATTGTCCCGACAGCCAGCCTTATATCACCAAACTGCAGGGCACACAGCCACAAACCAAACTGGGCAGAAATATTGATGCTATTCTTACAGCACAGTTCTTTACCAACATACTGCACTATGAGATCAAAGATGCCTCATTGAAAAAAAGATTTGAAGCGGGTTTGGATAAACTGGTCATGAAAATTCAGAAAGCACAGGACAATGACGGAAGCTGGAAAGATGGCGGCTGGGCGCCGGTGCTGCAATCGGCCATGGCCAATAATGCACTGGAAAGCGCTGCGGGCATCGGCAGAAAAGTGGACACTGCGGTGATGAACCGTTCCCGGAAATACCAGAACAGCAATTTTGATGTGAACACCAATGCCGTGGTGACCGGCAAAGCGGCCGGGGTGATGCTCTATGGATTATCCAGCACAACCAGGGCCAGCGCCAGCGAATCCAAACGGGCAAAGGATATTATATACAAAGCAAAACAGGAAGGCAGGCTGAACAACGATGCGGTGACAGAAGAGAACCTGAAAGCAGCCGGTGTAAGCAGCACAGAAGCAAAGGAACTGGTGACCGCCTATTCCATCAACAAGGCTTCGCAGCAACAGGCAGTGCGGGAAGATGTGATGGTGGGTTTTGGTAATAATGGCGGCGAAGAGTTTATGAGTTTTTTAATGACAGGCGAAAGCATGCTGATGCAGGGGGGCAATGAATGGAAGAAGTGGTATGATATGATGTCGGGTAAGCTGCTCACCATCCAGAACAATGACGGAAGCTGGAACGGGCATCACTGCATCACCAGCCCGGTATTCTGCACGGCCACCTGCCTGCTTATACTTTCTATACATAACGATATGCAATTTTCGATGCAGTTGCATCAAAAGAAGAACAGTTAATGATTTACAGCCGGAGCTGACCCAAAAGTCAGCATGCCGATATAAAAATCGGTAGTAGTGATACGGGGCCGGTTTTCACCGGTCCCTCCTTTAGAATTCTGTAAACCGAATTAAAAAAATGCTTATGAAACGATTCTTTACAATTTTCCTGCTTACTTATTTTTTTACAGCAACCCGGGCACAGTTTGTTATTGATGTTCCTAAAATGCCGGCCACACCAATTGAAGAAAAACTACAAGGGGTTATGGGATGTGGTCTTATCAGAAACCCGGCTGTTAAAAAGGACAGCATTCAAACCAGGATTATCAGAAGCTGTCGTCCCATCACAACTTATAACGAACCACTTTTTATTATTGATGGCATCCTGGCGGAAGCAGAAGCGTTAAAAAATCTCAATCCAAACGATATAGAAAGTATTACCATCTTAAAAGATGCAGCAGCAACGGCTCTATATGGTCATAGGGCTTTCCATGGTGCTGTTATTATTACTACTAAAAGTGCGGGGCTACGCCAATTTATGGTTAAAGATTTCCTGGACGGAACTGCAATACCCGGCGCTACTATAACTTTTACAGCAGGAAAAGATACGTTGATGTTTGCTGCAGGAGAGGACGGCCTTGTTGAGACCAGCGAACTGAAACCCGGAACCAGTTATGAAGTGCAGGTAAGTGCAGTTGGGTACAAGCCTTTTATTTCACGATTGCAGAAGGGCTATAAACGGGAGCAGGAATTATTGCTGGAAAGGAATGAAAAGATTTTCAATGAAGTTGTGATGTACGGTTATGGCAGAACTATCCGGTGTTATACAGGTCGTTGCCAATTGTTAAGGGATGAAAGATCAAAAAGTGACACAGTAGAACCGGAAGGAAAAATCGGGGGATATGTATTAAAACAGTTAGATAGAGTTTATCCTAATCCTGTTCAACGTGGCCAGACCATTACCATTCAAACCTTATCCGATGACGATAAACCGATGCGGGTCTTCATTACTGATCTCGCCGGGCGGACTGTTTTTTCACAATCGGTAAAAGGCTTTAAAGGAAACAACCGGCTCACTGTATCGGCTGACAGCCGCTGGACGGCAGGTATGTATATCGTTAGCCTGCTGGATGAAAACGGCCGGAAACTGCAGCAGGAGAAACTGCTGATTCAATAATGCTAAAATCTTGTTTATGGCAAAGAAATTTCAACTCAGCATCCCCGAACCTTGTCATGAGAACTGGGATGAGATGACACCGGTTGACAAAGGACGTTTTTGTGCATCCTGCCAGAAAGAAGTAGTTGATTTCAGCCTGATGAGTGACAGGGAGATTGCACAGTTTTTTAAAAAACCTTCCAAAGGTTCTTTGTGCGGCCGTTTTATGCAGGACCAGCTCCACCGGGATATTGCAATTCCCCGCAAGCGGATACCCTGGGTGAAATATTTTTTCCAGTTTGCATTGCCGGCATTCCTGGCTTCGGCAAAAGTAGCAGCACAGGGAAAAGTGAGGATTGAATCCAAAGAAACGGTTGTTGTCAAGGAAAATGCTGTGGTAGGAGACACAGTGTTGCTTTCTCCGGTGCTTAAAAAAAATCCTGCTGTTTGCCTGCCACCTTCTGTCGGCGAAGTTGATGCTGTGATATCGCCGGATAAAACAAAGCGAAGTTTTAATGATACACTTGTGTTGCCGGAAGTAACTGTGGTATCAATGGGAGTGACAAAAGGTAAAATAACAAGAGGGACAGTATTTACTAAACCTCCGAACGATGAAATTGGCTCTTTAGTAGGAATTGCAGGCGGGGTATCTATAGTTCATACTGTAGCAAAAGAAGATTCACTGCTAAAAAAGGCCATAAACTTTTTCCTGCCGCCAAAATTTAAAACCTATCCCAATCCTGTAAAAAGCGGTGCAACACTTAATATAGAGTGGACGCAAACAGAAACAGGAGATTATTATATGCAAATTATTAACCAGGCTGGTGCGTTGGTTTACAGCAGGCAGCTATGGATTGATGCAGAAGCAAGGGTGTTGAATATCCAGGTGCCTTCTGTTTCGGCAGGAGTATATTTTTTACGGATGCTGCATAAGGGTTCAGGGAAAAGCTTTACAGAAAAAATTATTATTCAATAATGCAGTAATGCAATCTTGCAACTTCTTAAACCATAAATCCCTTTTAACTCTTAAACGCCGGATGAAAATTCTCCAGTGTTTTCTTCAGGAATTCCCGGTCAAGATGCGTATAGATCTCGGTGGTGGTGATGCTTTCATGCCCCAGCATTTCCTGCACGGCCCGCAGGTCGGCGCCTCCTTCCACCAGGTGGGTGGCAAAGGAATGACGGAAAGTGTGCGGTGATACATTTTTTTTGATACCGGATTTCTGCACCAGTTCTTTGATGATAAGAAAGATCATTACCCTCGACAGTTTGCTGCCGCGGCTGTTCAGGAAAAGAATATCTTCATGGCCGGGTTTAGGAGTAATATGCACCCTCACCTGGTCTTTGTAAATGTTCACATGTTTAATGGCCGTGCTGCCGATCGGCACCAGCCTTTCTTTGTCACCTTTTCCCAGCACTCTCACAAATCCCACATCAAGGTAAAGTTGTGATATTTTCAGGTTCACCACTTCGCTTACCCGCAGCCCGCAACTGTACATGATCTCCAGGATAGCTTTATTGCGGCTTCCTTCCGGTTTGCTCAGATCAATTTGCCCGATGATGTTTTCTATTTCTTCAAAACTCAGCACATCCGGCAAAGCTCTTTTCAGTTTCGGCGCTTCCAGCAGGGTGGTGGGGTCGTTCTTTGTGATTTGCTCGGTGAGGCAATATTTATAAAAAGCCTTGATGCCTGAAATGATCCTTGCCTGTGAAGCGGCGGTCATGCCCAGTTCTGTCACCCATTTGAGAAACTGCTGCAGGTCTTTCAGTTCAACCTCGGCAGGATTTTTTAATGAAGAAGCCTCCTGCAGGTATTGCGTCAGTTTATCAATATCCCGCAGGTAGGCTTCAACAGAATTGTCTGAGAGTGATTTCTCTAATTGCAGGTAAGCTTTAAATCCTTTTTTATAGGGCTCCCACATCGGGCAGAATGTAATTGCAGAATGATGAAAACCGGTTTCACTGCTATTCCAGTGTGATCTCTTTCTCTTTGTCTTTCCAGTCATTGCCGATATTCAGCCTTGCCCACACTTTAGTCCCGGTCACATGCACCGAATCAATGGTTTTGTGAATATCATTGTGGTCAATCTTCAGCGGGCTGTCATTCATCAGCATTTTTCCTTTTTTGCCGGTAGCCAGTTCCTGCACATAGATAAAGGTTTCGTCATAATAGGCGATATATCCCTCTGCCACACTGAATTTAGGGTCTATATTGTTTAAGGCGCTGGTGTAAATGCTCCAGCGGTCATCTTTACTATAAGGAAGTTTCACCAGGAAACCACGACCCGTGATGCAATCATTGAACTGCAGCCATGCATAGCTGGTGTCTTTGAAATAGCATTTCATATAATCCTTATTCAGCCGGGCTTCTTTGCCGACCAGTTCATAATAACCCATTTTACGTTTGGTGGCCAGCATACGATGGCTCCAGGTGATGGTGTCAGGTATGCAATTGTTGATGGAAACGCTGACGTAGGGGCTGTCAGGAATGCCCTGGCTGAAGCCGATAGGTTCATTGGTGCAGGTGGTGTCGCAAAACAACGGGGCGGAAGATGATTTGCAGGAACTCTGCGAAAAAGTCAGTAAAACGGCGGCAGCAACAGGGATGATCAGATATTTCATGTTTATTGGTTTTGTTCCGGGCAAAAATAATCATTGCACCCTGTTGCGGCTAAAATTCTTTTGCCTGTTGCATGAAACGGCTGAATATGTATCTTCGGCGCATGAGTGAAATGAAACCCATTAATATCCGTTCGTTCAAACAAAAGGCGAGGTACAAGAAAAGAAGTTTCAGGACGTTCCTGACCCGGCTGGAAAAAAAAGCACCGCGGGGCATTGAGAAGATCACCGCTACCTTAGAAAAAGAAGTCTGGAAAGAAACAGACTGTCTTTCCTGCGCCAACTGCTGCAAAACCATGACACCGACATTTACCAATGCCGATGTGAAAAGGATTGCGGCCCATTTCGGGCAAACACCGGAAGAGTTCAGGAAGAAATGGCTCTATAAAGAAAGGGGCAGCGGCGACTGGATGAATAAAAAGCAACCCTGCCAGTTTCTCAACCTTTCCGATAACAAATGCAGTATTTACGAAGTACGTCCCGTTGATTGCGCCGGCTTCCCGCATTTGCCCAAAAAAATGAAAGATTATGTGCATGTGCACAAACAAAACGTAGAGTATTGCCCCGCCACATTCCGGCTGGTGGAAAAAATGATAACACGGATCGGGGATGTTGTGAACAGGAGATAAACGCAGCTACCAGGTTTGGTCAGAGGTAAACATCTTCCAGTAAAAAGTATTCAGGCTCTTTATTTCCAAACAAGGTGATGGCCAGCACATCATATTGCATCCATTTATACCCGGGATTATGAAATAAAAACTCATCTGCCGCCTTTTGCAGGTATTTGAATTTTTTCTTTGTCACACTGTCTTCGGGATGGCCAAACTGGTTTCCTTTTCTTGTTTTCACTTCAATAATGTGGAGTTTCCCGCTTTTCACGGCGATAATATCTATTTCATGATAGGAGTACCGCCAGTTGCGGTGAAGAATGGAATAGCCCTGCTGCTGCAACCAGGTGGCCGCCATATCTTCTCCTTCTTTTCCCAAATCATTGTGTGAGGCCATGCCTTATCTTTACTTTAAGATAAAGAAAGATTTTGTATGACAGGAGTTGCCCGTTTAAAAGCTGTGGTAAAACATTACGACTGGGGCGGAACTGATTTTATTCCTTCTCTTTTGCGGGTTGATAACACAGCAAAGCAACCTTTTGCCGAATACTGGCTGGGCACTCATGCATTGGGACACTCCGCTGTTGAAACAACCTCCGGTGAGCAGCCATTGAGTTCATTGGCAGGCCAGCTTCCTTTTTTGCTGAAAGTGCTGGATGTAAAAGATATGCTTTCCATCCAGGTGCATCCTTCAAAAGCGGCAGCAGAAACTGAATTTGCAAGAGAAAATGCAGCAGGCATCCCGCTGGATTCACCGCAGCGTAACTATAAAGATGCCAATCATAAACCCGAGCTGATGGTGGCCCTTAGCGATTTTTGGTTACTGCACGGGTTTAAACCAACAGAAGAACTGGTCTATACATTGTTGAACGTGGTGGAACTGCGGGAACTGTTGCCTGTTTTCAATACATCGGGCTACAGTGGTTTGTACAGGCATGTGATGGAAATGCCGCAGGAAGAAGTGAACAGAATATTGCAGCCGTTGCTGGATAATCTTTTTACCATTTATGCAGGTAATGAACCGGACCGGTATGATGAAGATTTCTGGGTGGCAAGGGCGGCTGCTACTTATAATAAAAACGGGAACATTGACCGGGGCATTTTTTCCATCTATCTTTTCAATCTTGTTCATTTAAAAAAAGGCGAGGGTATTTACCAGGCTGCCGGTGTGCCCCATGCTTACCTGGAAGGACAGAATGTAGAAATAATGGCCAATTCAGATAATGTATTAAGAGGAGGATTGACCACAAAGCATATTGATGTAAAAGAATTGCTGAAGCATGTGAAATGTGAACCAACCTTCCCCGATATTCTTTCGGGTGACGTGAAGGAAGGGAAAGAAAAAAGCTATGTTGTACCGGTTCCTGATTTCCGCCTGGCGGCTTATGAACTGGAAGCTGGCGAATTTGTATCGGTTTCACCGGCTGATGCGGAGATCTTTTTATTAACAGAGGGCAAGGCTGTGCTGAGCGATGGTCACCACAGCATAAGATTGGAAGCAGGGCAACCCGCTGCTGTGGCATTTGCCGGGCAGCCGGTTTCGCTGAAAGCCAGCGAAAAGTCCACTGTTTTCAGGGCCGGCGGCGATGTTCACAGCGGTGAATAAAATAGGCAGCCAATTAGCTCAATTCTTTTAATTTTGCCCCATCCCGTCGGGGTGTTTATGCTAATCTTACAATTATGAAGTTTAACGGAAGACTGATCGTTTTTACATTAGTGCTGATAGCTTTGGCCACTTATTGCAAATTTGAATTTGGCCCCAGGCTGGACTGGTCGGGTTTTTCTCCGGTTATCGCCATAGCATTATTTTCCGGGTTTATCATCAAGCAAAGGGATTGGTCGTTCCTGCTGCCATTGCTGGCTTTGTTTGTGAGTGATGTGATCATCCATTTGCTGTATAAGGGTGGTGCATTTCCTTATGCCGGTTTTTATGACGGCCAGTGGAAAAACTATCTGATCCTGATGAGTGCCACCCTGATCGGCTGGTGGCTGAAAGGAAGAACCAACAGCAGCCTTTTGATCGGGGCTATTGCTGCACCAACAGTGTTCTTTCTTATTTCCAATTTCGGGGTTTGGATGGGGCAGCATGTTGCATACACAAAAGACTTTAACGGCCTGATGACCTGTTATGCGGCCGGTCTTCCCTTTTATAAAAATGCATTGATCGCCACTGTGGTTTTCCTGCCGGTGATATTACTCAGTTATAATTATATCACCAGGCATAAAGCGGAATTGAAACTGGCCTGATTGATTGACCAAGAAGATTTAAACCCATTCGTGTAGCGGATGGGTTTTTTGTTTTAGCCACTGAAACATAGAAATACAGAAGTTTAGTGTTTTAGTGTTTCTGCGGCAATTATTTTTGTTTGAGTTCTGCAAACCAATATTTCTCATGCAGCAGCTTTTGTTCAACAGAAACGTTTATTGGCTCAGTAAAAAGCGGGCAATCCAACACCAGTGTGTGATATTCACCATTCTCCCCGCAGGCATCAACACCCAATGCTTCCAGTTCATCCACGAGGGCGGGAGTGATGATGCGGCCTAAAAAGCTTTCACCCATCACTTCATTGCAACTGACGATCATGGTTTCAATACCGGCTTCCAGCATTTGCATCACTAATTGCTTTCTGTCCTGTTTCCATAAAGGCAAAACAGCGGTCAGACCGGCGTTACTGCAAACTTTTTCTTCCCAGTCGCGATGAGGTTGCAGGTCAATATCGCCAAAGACGGCATAGGTTAACTGGTATTGTTCTTTTAATTCTTTTAAGGCACTGGTAAAATGCTGTTCGTATTCACTCCACGAACTGCTGATCAAATGAATGGGCAAACCCGCTGCTGCTGCTTGTGCCTGCAAAATGGGAGAGGGGATGCCATGCGAACGGGATATCTTTCCTTCTTCATTCAACACATTCAGCAAAACTTTCGGTTGATAACCGATTTGAATGGCCTGCATCAGTGCAAAGCAACTGTCTTTGCCGCCGCTCCATGAGCAGAGTGAGTTTTTTTGCATCAGGAAAAAAGATTGTTTTTGTCCCGGACATAGCCTTCATCTTCCAGCAATGTATGATGACTTCCATCCGCCGCTTCTGTTGCTAATTCGTCACAACGGTTATTGAAAGGGTTATCGGCGTGGCCTTTCACCCACACAAATTTTATTTTGTGTTTTTGCGAGACCCGGTAGTATTCCTTCCAGAGATCAGGATTTTTTTTCCCGCCCTTGAAATTGGTCTTGATCCAGGTGTTCAGCCAGCCTTCTTCCACGGCTTTCACCACATATTGGCTGTCGGAATAGATGGTGACATTCATTCCTTCTTTCTTCAATGCTTTAAGTCCTGCGATCACTGCCATCAGCTCCATCCGGTTGTTGGTAGTCAGCTTATATCCCTGTGAAATTTCTTTTCGATGCGTACCGCTCATTAAAATAGCGCCATACCCGCCCGGGCCGGGATTGCCTCTTGATGACCCGTCTGTATAGATAGTAACTGCCTGTTTTTCCATTATTGATAAGTTTTTAAGGGTATGAATTCTGACCAATTCAGCTTGTCGGGTAATTTGGTTCTGCTGAATTCTATATGAATAACCCGTCTTTTATTCTCATTAATTGTTCTTCCGGAAGAATGTAATAAAAGAGGTTTCATAAACATTATACCACCTTTTTCTACATTACAGGTCACTTCTTGTTCGACAGTGTGGTCAATTGTTCCGGGACGACAGATGCCCTTTAAATGTGAGGCTGGAATTATTTTTAATGCACCATTTTCCGAAGTAGTTTTATCTAAGTGTATGCGGATTGTAAAATTATCTTCAAGTATCTCTAAAGGAGGTTGTACTGCAAATTGATCATGTTTTATCGTCCAGGGGCCGAATCCTTCTATAAGTATTTTTTTGTCAATGGAAATCGTCAGGTCCTGGTGATAAGAAACAAACCAGTTGGAAGCAGCGGGTTTATCAAAATAGATAGACTTCACTACAAAATACTCATCGCTATAAACAGTTGAGATCAATTCACACAATTTGTCATTAAAGACAATATTGAAGGCATCTGGTATTTCTTTAAAGAACTGACGTATGGCAAAGACATCACTGCTTTTTTTGAAAGTTGGTCTGTCGGAATCCGCAGATTCAATAACAAAAAGTAAGTTTTTAATTTCTTTATCAGAGTACACACCGTCTATAACAGCAAAGCCATTTTCTTCAATTCGATTTCGAGTATCTTTATTGATAGCCATACTTACCAAACCTGTAGTTTATAAACTTTCTCATTTTCTGCTATCTATTCAGTGCTTGTTAATTATACCTGAAAAACTCCTGTTTTAAGATCAGCCATCTCTGCATTCTGATTCGCTGCCGCAATCCCTTCCGAGATCACCTGTCTTGTCTCCGCCGGGTCAATGATCGCATCCACCCACAATCGGGCTGCTGCATAATAAGGGGAAGTTTGTTTATCATAGCGGCCTTTGATCTCGTTCAGCAACTTATTTTCTGCTTCAGGAGTAATTTCTTTTCCTTTTGCCTTCAGCGAAGCCACTTCGATTTGCAACAGGGTTTTTGCTGCCGCATCACCGCCCATTACGGCTATCTTCGCCGTAGGCCATGCATAAATGAACCTCGGATCATAGGCTTTGCCGCACATGGCATAATTGCCGGCGCCATAACTGTTGCCGGTGATGATAGTAATTTTTGGTACAACTGAATTGGCCACCGCATTCACCATCTTCGCACCGTCTTTGATGATGCCGGCATGTTCACTGCGGCTGCCCACCATAAAACCGGTCACATCCTGCAAGAAGACCAATGGTATTCTCTTTTGATTGCAGTTAAGGATAAACCGGGCTGCTTTATCAGCGCTGTCATTATAAATGACGCCACCCATCTGCATCTCACCTTTTTTTGTTTTAACGATCAATCGCTGGTTGGCTACGATGCCCACGGCCCAGCCATCAATCCTTCCATAGCCGCATACGATCGTTTTTCCATAGTCTTCCTTGAATTGCTCAAATTCCGAATCGTCCACAATGCGTTCAATGATCTCCAGTACATCATAGGGTTTGCCATCAGAAGGGAAGATGCCATATAGTTCTTCCGCATTTTTCTTTGGTGCTTTGGATGCGATGCGGTCAAAACCGGCTTTTTCTTTTTCGCCGAGCATACTCATCATCCGTTTGATATGATCCATACATTCCTGCTCGGTACTGAATTTATAATCCGCAATACCGCTGATCTCGGTATGTGTCACCGCACCGCCGAGAGTTTCATTGTCTATATCCTCACCGATAGCCGCTTTCACTAAGTAAGGTCCGGCGAGATAAATGGAACCATTGCCTTCCACCATCAGTGTTTCATCACTCATGATAGGCAAATAGGCGCCACCGGCTACGCAAGGCCCCATCACCGCAGCGATCTGCGTGATGCCCATGCCACTCATGCGGGCATTGTTGCGAAAGATGCGGCCAAAATGTTCTTTATCGGGAAAAATCTCATCCTGCATTGGCAAAAAAACACCGGCGCTGTCAACAAGGTATATAACAGGCAAACGATTCTCCATTGCTATCTCCTGCAGCCGCAAATTCTTTTTGCCGGTGATCGGAAACCAGGCGCCTGCTTTCACGGTCTGGTCATTGGCGAGTATCACACACTGCCTGCCGCTGACATAACCAATACCTGCCACCGTGCCACCAGCCGGGCAGCCACCCTGTTCTTCATACATTTCATAACCGGCAAAAGCGCCGATCTCAATAAAGGGTTTGTCCTTATCGGTGAGATAATCTATCCGTTCTCTTGGGGTGAGTTTGTTTTTTTCTCTTTGTTTTTCAATGGCTTTTTTGCCGCCGCCTTCATATATCTTTTCCAGTTTGCGGCGCATATCGCTCAGCGATTGTTTTAAAACATCTTCGTTCTTGTTGAAGTCGAGGTTCATGCTATCGGCAATTAGTGAAGCAAAGATAAGTAGCGGTCTGCAAGCCGGATGCTGAAATAATGGGCAGCTAACCTCTGACCCATATACCGTCTGAAAGGTATATGTAATTATTTGCGGGTTCTTATCTTTAACCAAATTTTTTATGATGAAATACTTTTTTACCGCCGTGTGGGTGAGCTTCGCTTTTGTTGGTTTATCCCAGGGCAATGTTCAGCAGGTAAATTCCTGTATTATAGAAAAAGGGGTATTAAAAAAAGTCGTTACTCAGTATGATAACAGCACCGGTGAACATAGTGTCATAATTGATGGTATAAAAAAGGATTTCAGGACCTATTCGAATAATAATCCTGATTATGCAGTTTCGGCAGACTGGTACATTAACAGCGAAACGATCAGTATCAGCGGAAAGCTGTATAGCAAGTATGGATTACCAAGAGTGATCGGAGTAAATGAAGTTGTCAAAATAACTGCTTATAAAGGGGTGGGGGTATACGCAGAAGCAGGTCAGCAGGAATTGGGAGAGGTTATTTATATTCCCGTAAGGGCTGACTGCGAGTTTCAGCCTTATGCCAAAACAATACCACCCTGCGGCAATATTAAAGTTCAGATATTGCCTGCTTCGCCAAAAAAAGGTGAAGTTGTAAATCTGACCTGTGTGGTTGAAAATCCGAAAGAAACGTATACCTACAACTGGACTGCTGACTTTTTCGGCGCAAAGCAGAAAATTACATTTAACCAGGCGAAAGCCACTCTTAGTCCCGATCCTGCTATATCAGAAGCTACTGTTATTGTAACGGTAAAAGGTAAAAATTGCCGTTCAGATGAGTATATCAGTGTGACGTTTAAATAACTAATGACCGGAAATCTTTGTATTGCTTGCACAGCCCGTCAGCAGGAGCATGGATTGCAGCAGGAGTATGCTCATAGCGGGGGATTGATTGAAAGTTTTTCACAACAGGTATTTTTCGGGAAACATGAAGCAGGCCAACAAAAAACCGGGTCTTGTAACGGTTGACTGTTTCAAGACCCGGTTCAGTAATAGTTTTATTTATCAGCGGGAAATGATATTCCTGATCTTTTCGATGCTTTCCATTTTTTCATATTTCACCGGAATTTCTTTTGCAAAACCCGATTTGGTCAGGCGGGCCATGCCCTCAATCCGAATCTTCACTTCCTTTCGTTTGTAAATATCATTCTGGTTCATCAGGGTGCTGATATTATCCAATTTCAGGATAGCCGGAATGATGAACTCTTTTCTTTTTTTCACTTTCACTTTTTCGGCCAGTTCAAAACGACCGATGAACTTATCGTCAATATATACATCGCCACGGGCGGAGGAGAGAGTGGCGCTGAAATTATTGGGATTGAAATAGATCAGATCGGCCCCCGCCCTGGATTCCAACAGACCTACTTCCTCGAGACGTACATTCTGTACATCCCTGAATTCAGGGTCTTGCAAATCCTTATAAGCTTTGCAGGAAGTCAATAACAATACAGCGCATGATACGGTGAATATAATTGCTTTCATAACGAGTGGTTTTTAACTGATGAATAGTGATACACCCGTCTTCTTTAACTATCAGGCCAGTTTGTGTTAAAGCGATCCAAAATAGCCGTGTCAGTTGTACCGAACAAATTCTTATATTCGGCATCATAATATTATTTCTATGCTAACCAGGAAAAGATCGCTGCTGTTGCTGCTATTTGCAGGTTTGCTGCTGACTGCTACCGCACAATCCCCCAAAAGACCAATTCGTCCCTCCGATGTTTATCGTTTGCAAAGCACCGGCAATGCGCAGGTGTCACCGGACGGGAAATGGATAGTTTACACTCTGACCAGCATTGACTCGGCAAAAGATAAACGGAATACAGATATATGGATGATGAGTTGGGATGGAGCCGAGAATATTCAGCTCACCAACAGTCCTGAAGGGGAGAACAATCCTAAATGGAGCCCCGATGGAAAATATATTTCATTTACTGCAGTAAGAGGCGCCGGTGGCAACCAGGTCTATTTGCTGAACCGGCTTGGAGGAGAAGCTATAAAACTCACCAATGTCAAAGGTGATCTTTCTGATTATGAATGGAGCCCTGACGGAAAAAAACTGTTGCTCAGCATCAAAGATTATGAGGATACGGCAGGCAAAAAAAACAACCAGCCCTGGGTCATAGACCGCTATCGTTTCAAACAGGATGTAAGCGGCTATCTCTATGATAAGCGGAAAACGCATCTATACCTTTTTGATGTTACATCGAAAAAAACAGATACACTGACCAGCGGCAACTACAATGAAGGTGGAGCGGTATGGAGCCCTGACGGATCACAGATCGCTTTTGTAAGCAACCGCACAGAAGATCCTGACCGGAACAGCAATTCAGACATTTTTATCATTGAAGCCAAACCCGGCGCAGTTCCCCGGCAACTCACCCGATGGAAAGGCTATGACAACTCGCCGCAATGGAGCCCTGACGGAAAAACCATAGCGTATTTACGCAGCACTTCTGATGCTGATTTTCTCATGTATGACCAGCCTGTGCTCTGCACTATCCCGGTGAATGGAGGCGAACCTCAACTGCTGAGTCTTTCAGCAGACAGACCAGTGGGTAGTCCCCGCTGGAGCAACGATGGCAGCAGCATTGCCGTGCTGGTGGCTGATGATGGGGAACGTTATATCGGCTCTTATGAAATAGCTACGGGGAAGTTTAAAACAATACTGGGGGGACCCCGGGCTTTTTATTCTTTGGAACGGCATCCCAATGGCAGTTGGATCACATCTATGAGTGATGCACAGACGCCTTCAGAATATTATGCATTGGAAAACGGTGAACTGCGCCGTCTTACCAAAGTTCAGGATGATTTTGTGAAAGACCTTTCACTTGCAACCGTTGAAAAAATTATTTCCAAAAGCAAGGATGGAGCAACCGTGTCAAGTTTTTTATTCCTGCCTGCCGGTGCAAAAAAGGAAAAGCTGCCGGTCATATTCTTTATTCATGGCGGGCCGGTTTCGCAGGATGATTATGGTTTTGACCTTACACGGCAAACACTTGCCGCTGCCGGGTACGCCGTGGTGGCGGTAAACTATCGCGGCAGCAATGGTCGTGGCCTCGCTTATACCAAATCTATTTATGCTGACTGGGGTAATAAAGAAGTGCTTGACATTCTCGGGGCGGCAGATCATCTTATAAAAACAGGAGTGGCTGATCCGGGCAGGATGGGTATAGGTGGCTGGAGTTATGGTGGCATTCTTACTAATTATACGATTGCAAAAGACAATCGTTTCAAAGCAGCCGTAAGCGGCGCAGGCAGTGCATTACAGCTATCATTGTATGGGGTGGACCAGTATATCCTGCAATTAGATAATGAACTGGGGCAGCCCTGGAAGGATAAGAACTATGAAAAGTATTTAAAACTGTCTTCGCCGTTTCTGCAGGCGGACAAGATCAAAACACCTACGCTGTTCATGACGGGAGAAAAGGATTTCAATGTTCCTGCTGTCGGCAGTGAGCAGATGTACCAGGCGCTGCGTTCCATTGGCACACCCACTGAGTTGATCGTTTATCCCGGGCAATATCATGGGATCACATTGCCGGCCTTTCAAAAAGACAGGCTGGAGAGATATATCAGGTGGTTTGATAAATATCTACAGCAGAAAGCATTTTAGTTTTTCACCCAGCCGATGATCCGTAACGGACCGCCGCTGCCGTGTTTAATTTTCATCGGTAAAGCGATCACATAGGCGCCTTTGACCGGAAGCTGGCCAAGATTAGCAACATTCTCAAAACCGGGAATATTTTGTTCGTATAAAATCCTGTGTGTTTTAAAGTCTGTTGACTGACCATAGTCAATACTGGCTACATCAATTCCCACTGCCTTAATTTTCCTGTTATTTACCAGCCATTCAGCGGCATCGGGGTGAATGCCCGGGAAATGAAGTTTGGCCACTGCTGCAGCACCACGTTCATCCGTTCCTAAATACTTTTTGGCATCCGGATAAAAAGCCCCGTATCCTGTTTTGAAAAATAAGATGGCACCAGCAGGAATGGCGCCGTTTGTTGTTTCCCAGGTCTCAATCTCGCTTACACCAATTTGATAATCGGGATTTGTTGCGACTTCAGCCGACACATCAATTACGACCGCTTCACCAACGAGGTTTTCTACGGGAATTTCATCAGCAGCCCATTTGCCTTTGGCAAAGTGAACAGGTGCATCCAGGTGGGTACCGCCATGCTCGGCCGCACAATAGTTGTATGCTTCATAATAAAAACCAGCCGGGGTTTCACCCACAAAGGCTGTATCGAAGCGAAAGGTTTCCGCCGTAGGCCAGTAAAGAGTTTCAGAGGAAAAACTATAAGTAAGGTCAATCCATTTTCCCTTTGAAAGTTGTTGTGAAAGAGAAGCGTCTTCTTTTTTTTCATTACAGGAAATCAGGAGAAATAGAAGAAAAGGGAGTCTATGCTGTTTCATTTGCTGATCTTTTAATGTTCTTTTTTAAAGATAAAAAAAATAAACAGAGCCATGGCCTGCCAGAGATCGTTGTATAATGAAAACATTCTCCAAAAGGTAGTGTCTCATCCGATAGTTATCGGATTTGATATTTTGAACCACAGAGGCACGGGAACACAAAGCAACACAGCGTTAATCCCGTGTCATTGAGCCTCCGGGGTTAGTTGTTTAAAAAATATTATTTCCAATGAGACACTACCCTCCAAAAGATTTATCAGCTCATCTGGTTTATTTGCTGTAGCTTCGCAGTTCTTAATGTTATTGCTCCCGCTGTTTGTGTGGCGTACCCTCTCCCCCAAATAATGTGATGTTTTAACCTAAGGCGGATAATGTACCCGGTTGATCCTGGTAGCCTTATCACATTTTTTATCAAAATTTATTCAACGTGTCATTTAACGATTTACAGCTCATTGAGCCTGTATTACAGGCCCTGAGCAAAGAAGGCTACAACAGCCCGACCCCCATTCAGCAGCAGGCTATTCCTGCTATTTTACAAAAAAGAGACCTGCTTGGCTGTGCACAGACAGGCACCGGAAAAACCGCTGCGTTTACGATCCCTGTGTTGCAACTCATGCACGGGCAGCATCAGCAGCCGCAACAAAAACATCGTCGCATTCAAACGCTGATCCTTACACCCACCCGTGAACTGGCCATCCAGATCGGGGAAAGTATCGCAGCCTATGGACGATTTCTTCCTTTCAAACACAAAGTGATCTTTGGCGGTGTGCCGCAACATAGCCAGGTGCAGGCCATCCGCAGTGGCGTGGATATCATCATTGCTACGCCGGGCCGTTTGCTCGACCTGATGCAGCAACGTGTTATTTCCCTGGACGATATTCAATACTTCGTATTAGATGAGGCCGATCGTATGCTGGATATGGGTTTTGTGCATGATGTAAAACGCATCATTGCAAAATTGCCTGCCAAACGACAAACTTTGTTTTTCTCGGCCACCATGCCTCCCGAAATAAAAAAACTGGCTGATATTCTATTGACCAACCCGGTGAAAGTGGAAGTGACACCGGCTTCTTCTACGGTTGAGATCATTCAGCAATCGGTTTATTTTGTTGGTAAACAGGATAAGCAATCACTGCTCATCCAATTGCTGCAGGACGAAACGATTGAGACCTTGCTGGTATTTACACAGATGAAACATGCAGCTAATAAGCTTTCTAATAATTTAATAAAGGCCGGTATCAGTGCAGAGGCTATTCATGGCAATAAATCGCAGAGTGCAAGACAAAATGCTTTGCAAAATTTCAAAAGCAGGAAGACCCGTGTATTGGTGGCAACCGATATTGCGGCAAGAGGCATTGATATTGATGAACTGACCCATGTGCTCAATTATGAATTACCGAATGTTCCGGAAACCTATGTGCACCGGATCGGCCGGACAGGAAGGGCAGGTGCCAGCGGTGTGGCCATTTCTTTTTGTGACGGGAGTGAGAAAGTTTTTTTAAATGATATACAAAAGCTGATCAAAAAAACCATCCCCGTTGTAAAGGGTCATGCCTTTGAAGGAAATTCGCTGTATAGTCGCCCGGCGCAGCCGGAGCGGCCTGCTTTTCAATCAAGGTCAAATAATTCAAATAACAGAAAGCGATATAGCCGGAGCTATTCACAAAGAGCTTAACCTGAAGTATCTTTTTTCTTTCGGTGGCGGCTTATTTCCCTGACAATTTTTATAAGAAGGGGTATCGTAACAATAAGAATAAAACCAATAACGATATATTTCAGCCAGGGTTTTAAAAAGGGTCTGCCGGCGATAAAATATCCAGCTAAGACAAAGCTTAGCACCCAGGCAACAGAACCAGCAACAGAAAGCAACACAAAGTGCCGGAAATTCAGCCTGATCATGCCGGCTACAACCGGGGCAAAAGTTCTGATGATGGGTAAAAAGTATCCGGCTGTCAATGCAAGCCTGCCATATTTTTTGTAGAAATTGTCTGCTGCAAGCAGGTGTTCCTGCCGAAATAACCCTGCATCATTTTTCTGGTATAACAACTGGCCTGCTTTGCGGCCAAACCCATATCCTGTAATGCTTCCGGCTGCAGAAGAGAGGGTCAGTAGCAGGCAAACAGTGAAAATATCATGGTGCATGTTGCCGGTAGCTGTAAACACTCCTGCTGCAAACAGTACAGCGCCGCCCGGCAAAAAGAAACAGAAGAAGAGCCCCGTAGATCCATAAACAATAAGACAGGTTAGGAGCAATCCCCCGGACCTGACCAGGGATTCCGCATCAAAAAAGAGGAGGAAGTTATATAACATGCCGGTCGCTATCATTGCCTCGTAGCGATGATAAAATTAGCAGGAAATATTTTTTAGACGTGCGGCACAAAACATTCTTTATATATGCCTGCTTCAACTGTCAGCCTTTGTTTTAGCTGAAACAGCAAAGCCGCTGCGTCTGCCTCGGGAATAAAAAATTCAAGTATATATCCAAAAGAACAACTCTCGTAATAAGCCTGGTAGATGTCCAGGTGACCATTCAGCGGCAGTTGCCGGTAAAAATCAATATCTGTTTCATTGTGGCTGATAAATGCGATCACCCGTACCCCGGTTTCATCAGCATCATATCTTTTTATGAATTGCACCGGTACATAGCCTCCAATCTGCACAACTTTCACCTGTTGTTCCGGAAAGTGTTCCGATTTTCTGTCATCCATGAAGCGAAAATCAAAATCAAAGCTGTGCCATTCATGCTGTGATACATACCTGAACCTTGCTTTCGTGTCCGGAACCAGTTCTTGCAGGGATGGCTCATCATCTTTATGCATAAGCCTTTTGGCAAATTTTTCCCATCCCGGTATGAAAGCAGCAGGATCAAGGTTGGTCGCAAAACAAACGAATTGTATAATTGAATCTTTTTTCATGGTCACTTTTTTATAAGTATAGGCAAACAGCAGGAAGTTATCACAAAGGGAGGTTCACGGTATCAATTGAATGAACCACTCCGTTGGAACCCTGCCTGTCGCGGGCCAGTATCTTAGCGCCATTGATGCGGACTTCACCATCTTTTACAGTGACAGCCAGTTCTTTTCCATTTACTGTTTGTAGTTTCTGCCCATCCCTGAAATCCCGTACTAATTTTTTGCCAGTAACCACATGAAATGCGAGGATATCAGCAAGCCGGTTGTCCCTGGAGCTTTCTTTAAACATATTCTCAAATGTATCTGGTGCTTTAAGTTTGCCAAAAGCCAGGTTGACAGGAGCAAGGATGGTAAACGGACCAATTCCGGTGATCGTTTCTTCCAGGTTGGCAGCTTTTAATGCTTTGGATAAGATGCTGTGATTTCTGTCTGCATTGGTGATTTGTAAAATATTTGACATGGTATGCGGGGATTTTTGCAAACAGAATGATTTGCAGGTGATGTAATGTACGCTTTAATAATCGTACTGACCTTTTTATTATTTGATAGTAAACAAAAACAGCCCGGAAGAATCGCTTTATTTTACGGTTGCCGTAAAGCGGATGCACGGGTGTAATGAATCCACCATTCAGCCACTATGCTGTGAAGGATGAAAGCGATCCAGAAACTGGGGCCAAAGAATTTATTAAAAGGCAAGGAAGTGAACGCAAAGAACAAACCAATCAATGGCCGCATGGTGGCCACTGCGATGCCGATGCTATAAGCCCTGATCATCCACTCACGGTGTTTGTCAAATTCCTTACGCCGAATATGCCTGTATGCTCTTATTAGGCTATAAAGAAAAAAACTGCTAAATAGAATTACTGCGGACGATTCTGCAATCCCGCCAAAACGAATTTTCACACTCATAATAAGGGCGGTGATGCCGACAAGGAAACCAATGGCAAGATAAATTCTCCCGGTGCGGCGATGAATGGCCGGGTAGTTGTGCCGCAGCGGACGCATGAATTGCAAAGCCCCGAGCACAATGAATAAAGCACCGGGGAGGATGTGCAGCAAAGTAAGCAGGGGGTTGCGGGCATAGCCGTATTCAATATCGCCAACCGGCGGATACAGTCCTGTTCTGTAAAAATCATTGATTCCGGAAGTACGCATAAATGTGGAAACAAACAATGTGATGATAAGTATGACCGTACCTGTCCAGAGCAAAGCCCGGTACAGTTTTTCGTTCCTGCGGGGTTGGGTCAGTTGCATGTTGGTTTTGGTTAAGAGGCAGCATTAAAGTTAGAATTGTTTTTGAAAAGGCAGGAGGATGTTGTTTGATAAAACTGATCTTTCATGCATGAAAAAAAGTAAATTGCAATAAATTATAAGTATGATCTTAACCACCACCGAGACAGTTCCCGGAAAACAAATCGTTGAAATATTAGGTATTGCCCGCGGCAGCACTGTCAGGGCCCGCCATGTGGGCCGGGACATTTTTGCCGGTCTTAAAAACTTAGTGGGTGGCGAAATTGAAGAATATACCAAATTGCAGGCGCAGTCGAGGGAGCAGGCCTTGCAGCGGATGATACAGGATGGGGAAAAGTTGAATGCCGATGCCATCATCAATATCCGGTTCACCACTTCGCTGATCGTTCAGGGTGCTTCCGAAATGCTGGCCTATGGAACAGCAGTAAAACTCCAGTAAGATGGAAGATATTCCAGGGATAATATTAGTCATATATGGTGTCGCGGCGGTGGTGGTGATCGGGCTCATTATTTATCTCATCATCCGGCGCATCCATATTAAGGATAAAGAAGATTTTGAGAAGAGGGATAATTGAAACTCCATTGCTCACACATCTTCTTCCCTGTACGATAAGGTCAGGCTGCTGATCTTTACCTGCACCTTCCTGAATTTCACCCCGGCTGTTTCCAGCATTTTCTTCGAAGCTTTGAAGATGTCATTGCCTTCATATTTATCAGACAGATAAATGACTTCCGAGATGCGGGATTGAATAATGGCCTTGGAGCACTCATTGCAGGGAAACAACGCTGTATATATCTTGCAGCCTTTCAGGTCCATCCCGATATTGTTCAGTATTGCATTGAGTTCAGCATGGCAGATATAGGGATACTTGGTATCAAGAAATTCACCCTGTTTGGCCCAGGGAAAATCATCATCATCACAACCAATGGGCAATCCATTGTAGCCGGCTCCGACAATTTTATTCTTTTCATTCACAATGCAGGCGCCCACCTGTGTGCTGGGGTCCTTGCTTCTTTTGGCTGACAGCAAAGCCACACCCATAAAATATTCGTCCCACGAAATATAACCGGTTCTTTTCTTCATGTTCTGTACGATGGTTAAGGATACAGCAAATATTTTTTCCGCATCTCTTTATACTGGCTGAGCCCCGGTTCCCAGCCGGCTCTTATTTTTTCCTCAGGCACTCCGTCAATGATCTGCTGGCGGAAGTCACCGGTGCCGATCAGTTTTTCGATTGTTCCCATCTGGTTGCTGAGTTTGGAATCAAAGAACTTTTCTTTGTGCGGATGGGCATTATACAGTTCTATGATCCACTGAAAATTGATCTTCTTGCTTTTTCTGAGCAACTCTGTATCATAGTTGCGAAGATCAAGCCCATAACAGACCTGGTCCATGAACAGCGGTGTCTCGGCCATACCTTTGATGCCGGTGGGTGTATAGGAAAATTCATATTTGCCTTTCAGTTCCGGGCTACCCAATACCGTGAATGGGAAATAAGTGCCCCTTCCATGATTCACATACACTCCTTCAAACATGCAGGTGGAAGGATAAAGCAGGATGGACTGTTGTGTATTGAGATTGGGCGAAGGTTTCACCGGTAAGGTATAGGGCATCTCATGATTGTAATTTGCCACCGGTATAATTTTAAGTTTGCATTTTACCTTATCCTTCAGCCAGCCTTCACCATTGGCCATCTGGGCAAATTCTGCCACTGTCAATCCATGTGACATCGGGATCGGAAACATGCCTATACCTGATTTGTATTTCATGTCGAGTATGGGGCCATCAATCAAATAGCCGTTGGGATTAGGCCGGTCGAGTATCAGCATTTCCCGGTCATTTTCTGCACAAGCCTCCATCAGTCTTGCCAGCGCATTGATATTCGTGTAAAAACGAACACCCACATCCTGCAGGTCATAGATCAGTACATCCACATCGGCCATATCTTCTTTGGATGGCTTGTTTTTTCCGCCGTACAGTGAAATGATCGGAATGCCTGTGGTTGGATCCATTTCATCGGCCACTTTCACCCCGGCACTGGCATTGCCGCGGAAACCATGTTCAGGACCAAAAACTTTTACAATATTCACCCCCCGTTTTTGCAGGCTGTCCACCAGGTGTGTGTTGCCGATAACGGATGTCGGGTTGGCCATGATGGCCACTCGTTTTCCCTGCAGGTAAGGCAGGTATTTTTCTGTTTGCTCTGCACCGGTGCGGATATTGTTCTGTACCGGATCAACTGTTTTGCTCACAGGGTTACAAAAACTAAATAAAGCGGTTAGCAGCAGCAGGGATATCCATTTCATAGCAGCAATTATTTGCGATAAATATAGGTAATAATACCACTGTGGTGCATTGCGGTATTTTGCCAGCAAATTGTTAATACCCATTGCCGGGTATATGACAAGGCTTTTTGCAACGTTAGTTTTCAGGTAAATATTATTGCATGAAATGGTTGCTGAATCTGCTTATTCTTTTCTTGCCTGTCCTGTCGTTTGCACAGTTGTCATTGCCTCCTGCCGTAAAGCTTACTGATTCTGCGCTATACACTGCTGTAAAAGACCAGGCCATGAGTCCTACCTGCTGGGTATTTGGCACCAATTCACTATTCGAAAGCGACCTGATAAAGCAGTATGACCTGCGGCTGAACCTTTCAGAAATGTTCATTGCCCGCCATGCTTATATTGACAAAGCGGTAAAGTATATAGAAAGTGGCGGCAAAACCTATTGTGCCGGAGGTGGCCAGTTCAGGGATGTGTTGCGGGTGGTGAACCGGTATGGAATGATGACAGAAGCAGCTTACAGCGGTAACCTGAACGCTAACCGGGGACATGATCATGCCGCACTGGATACGGCCATGAAATATCACCTGAGGAAGCGGCTGGACCAGGGCAAAAAAAGACTGGATGAAAAAGATATCCGCCAGCTAAACGATACATTGGACAAATATCTTGGCCCTGTTCCGCCGGCTTTTATGTTTGGCGGCAAAATTTACAGCCCGCAAATTTTTGCCAAAGAAGTGATCCGCTTTGATGATGATTATGTGGAGCTGATGTCGTTTGCCAACCTTCCTTATTATGAAAAGAGCCTGTTTGATGACAAGTTCAACTGGGCTGGCGACAGTGTATATAATATTCCGCTCAGTGACCTGCTGATGCTGGTGGACACTGCGCTGGCCAATGGCTGGTCGGTAGGCTGGGAGGGAGATGTGACGGAAAATGGATTCAATCATTTTGGCGGCTATGCCTCTTTGGGAAATGTTGCCGTCAATACGGACGCCAAAAGACTGGAAGAATTTAAAGCCGAATCCACCGAAAGAGACCATATGCTGCATCTTGTGGGTATAGGCAGGGATGAAGGGGGGAAGAAATGGTATTACCTGAAAAATTCATGGGGCACCTGGCTCAGCCAGCACAAAGGGTTTCTCTTTATGGACGAATCCTATTTTACACTAAAAACACTTATCCTGATGGTGAACAAAAAATCCCTTCCCCTGTCATTGCGGCAAAAGTTAAAGCTTTTTCCTTCCGACAAGTGAAAACGGCTCAAGAAATACTGCGGACTAATCATGAACTCATTTTTGGCAAGCCTGATTTTCGCTATCTTGCCGCCGAATTTCAACCGATGGCCGAGCATTCACACCAGCTTGCTGCCATTTTATTTGCCGACATAGTTGGATATACGGCTATGATGCAGGAAGATGAAATGGCGGCAATTGAGAAGATCAATCGTTTCAGGCAGGTGATAGATATTATCGCTGATGAGCTGAACGGGAAGATCATTCATTTTTACGGCGATGGATGTTTGTTGCTTTACAACAGCGCCACTGATGCGGTGGAATCAGCCAAATTACTCCAGACGGATTTCAGCGAAGAGCCCAAAGTGCCGGTGCGCATCGGCATCCACATGGGTGATGTGCTCATTAGCAACGGCAACGTTTTTGGCGATGTGGTGAATATTGCAGCCCGCATCCAGGCATTGTCGCCTGCCGGGGGCATTTATACTTCCGAAATGGTCTATAGGAACATTGCCAACAAAAAGGGAATGGATTCGGTGTTTGTGCGGGAAGAGAAGCTGAAGAATGTGAAAGTGCCGGTTCGTATCTATGAAGTGCTCACCGAAACCAGCCAGCCCGACTTTAATAGTTACCTGCCTGCTGAAACAGCGCCGGCAAAAGTGGATGCCAACAGCATTGCGGTGCTTCCTTTCACCAACATGAGCAGTGATGAACAGCAGGAATATTTCAGCGATGGACTGACGGATGACATTATCACCCAACTGTCGAAGATCCGTTCATTTAAAGTTATTTCCCGCACATCAGTGATGCAATACAAGAAGATGCCAAAGCCCGTGAGAGAGATTGGTGCAGAACTTGGCGTAGCCATGATCATGGAAGGAAGTGTGCAGCGGTCGGGTGATCATGTGCGCATCACCGCACAGTTGATCAATGCTTCTACAGACGAACATCTATGGGCCGATTCGTTTGACCGCCCCGTGAAAGATATTTTTTCCATTCAGCGGGAAGTGGCTATTTCTATCGCCACTGTTCTGAATGCCACATTGAGTAATAAGGAAGCACAGCAACTGGATCATATTCCCACTGCCAATCTCCAGGCCTATGATTTGTACCTGCGGGGAAAATTTTTGGTAGAAAAAAGAAACAAGACCGACCTGCTGATGGCAAGGGAGCTTTTCCAGGAGGCGGTGAATAAGGACAAATCATTTGCCAATGCCTATTCCGGGCTGGCCAACACTTACCTGCTATCTTCTTATCGCGGCTATGAAGACCCCGTGAAAATGCTGTGGTGGGCCAAAAAATATATTGACACGGCGTTGTCGCTTGATTCTTCTTCCGGCGAGATCCAGGCCACTTTGGGATATTGGTATCACCAGACCTTTGACTGGCATGCCGCCGAAATCACCTATCGCCGGGCCATCACTTTAAATCCTAACCAGTCGAATGTGTACCTGTGGATGGCCATCTTGCTCGAAGGCAAGGGCGACAGGGACGAGGCGTTGAAAATTTATGATGAAGGGAGTGCCATTAACCCCCTATGGGACTACCTGACTGAAAACCGCATCAGGGCCCTGGCCAATAATAATGCCGATGAAGCCCTTCGCTTGCAGGAACAGCTCATCGAAAAAGCAGGATACGATCCTGTGTTGCAAAAAAAACGGTATGCCGACCTGTCGAGATTGTATTGGTCTTTTGATAATAAAGAGGAAGCTATTGCCGCTGCAAAAAAATCGGGCAACAAAGGCTTGTTGCGTTTTTACGAAACCGGGGAGAATGATATATTGCTGGAAGTAGTCAATAAAAAATACAGCGACATGAAGGCCCGCAGCGAATATATTTCGCAGCTCTGGATGGGAATAGATTATGCCAATGCAGGGGCAAGGGATATGGCGCTGGAATGTTTTAATAATGCGATTGCCCTGAAAGAAGCGGCTATCACCCTGCTCCTGACGCGGCAATACGAATTTCTCAACATCAAATACCTCAGCATGGCCCTGATCACCCGCAAGATCAAATTGCTGGTGAATTTTTAGATTTTATTTTCAACTGGATTTTGCAGAACTTATGAAAACTGGTTAACTTGGTTGCAAGCACCACCATCATGAAAAAGTTTTTTGCCGAACTGAACGCTTTTTACCCGGCCTACCTGCGGGCACATGATAATGCCGCCAACCAGGTGTTGCATTTCATCGGGGCCACTTCTTTTTTTGCTCTTGTCATTCTGGCTTTTGTGTTGCCGCAATACTGGTTGCTGGCAGCGGCCATCTTTGTTGGTTACCTGCTGCCGGGCATTGGTCACCGCTTTTTTCAACATAATGAAAGTTTTCGCAGCAGCCAGCCGATGCTTTGTGTGCTATGTGCTTTCAGACTTTATATTGACACTCTCAGTTTCCGCATCGGGCAAAGAATGAAATGGGCCCATGCACAAAAAGCAAAATGATTCCTGCCTGCATATCTGGATGAAATGATATTTTAGCAGTATCATTTTTGCAGAAACTTACACATGAAAAAAATACAATGGGGCATCATTGGTTGCGGTGATGTGACAGAAAAGAAAAGCGGGCCTGCTTTTAATAAAGTTCCTTATTCATCACTGGTAGCCGTGATGCGGCGGGATGAAGAAAAGGTAAAAGATTATGCCCATCGCCACCATGTGCCAAAATGGTACACCAATGCCCATGCCCTTATCAACGACCCTGATGTGAATGCTGTGTATGTGGCCACCCCGCCTTCATCGCATGAGGAATACAGCATCATGGCTGCACAGGCTGGCAAACCGGTGTATGTGGAAAAACCGATGACGGTGGATACTGCTTCGGCTGAACGAATGGCTGCAGCAGCTAAAGCAAACAATACAAAACTGGTGGTGGCGCACTACCGCAGGGCACAACCGCTTTACAGCAAGGTCAGGGAATTGTTGCAGCAGGGACTCATTGGTAACCCAAGATTGGCAAGATTGGTTATTTGCAAAGCTGCATTGACGATGGAAGAGCTTGCTGTTCCCAAAACAGCATGGCGGGTAAACAATGCGGTGGCCGGGGGTGGAATGTTTCATGACCTGGCGCCGCACCAGTTGGATATCCTGTTTTATTTTTTTGGTAACGCTAAAGAAGTTTCAGGAATGGCCTACAACCAGGCAGGATTATATGATGCCGATGATGTGGTGTCGGCTTCCATCCGTTTTGAAAACGACCTGCTGTTCTCAGGCACATGGTGTTTCACTGTGGGCAAGCACCAGGAAAAAGACTATTGCGAGATCATTGGTGACAAGGGCATCATACAATTCAGTTTTTTCAACCACGAGCCTGTGTATGTTACATCCGGCTATGAAAGATATGAACTGCATTTCGACCCGTTGGAACATGTGCAGCAGCCGATGATAGAAAAGGTGGTGAATTATTTTCTTGACAATGGCCCCAATCCCTGTTCTGCTGAAGAAGGCGTTGCCGTGATGCGGATGATGGACATCATCACCGGTAAATTTATTTCCTGAATAACAGCTGATGTAGCCGGGTTGGAATACTTTCGATGATTAGAATAAGATTAGCAATGCACAAGTCATTTATAGTATAAGCGATATGGGATAATTTTACAGTTCATTAAAAACATAACTATGAAAAGAGTAGCCTTTTTTGTTCTTTCCGTTTCTTTTTCTGTGATCTCTTGTGCACAAACCAGCCAGGGCGACTGGATGGTGGGAGGTTTTTTCCGTATCAACACTTCTGAGAACAACACCCTGGTGGGGCTGACACCCAGCGCCGGTGCTTTTGTGATCAATAATCTTGCCTTTGGCGGAAACCTTACGTTGAATTTTTCCAAAACCGGTGATGAGAAGAACAGCAGTTTTGGCATCGGGCCTTTTGCCCGTTATTATTTCACCAATGCGAATGTCCGCCCTTTATTTCACAGCAACCTGAACTTCCTGACCAATAAAACCACCATCGGGAATGTATCTAACCGCAACACCGGGATCAATTATTTTCTCGGCGGCGGCGCTGCCATTTTCATCAGTGAGCATGTGTCCATTGATATTCTCATGGGCTACGACCATATCAAACTAAAGAATTTTGATGGCAGCGGTGGCTTTGCTTTCAATGCCGGTTTCCAGGTTTACCTGCACAAACACCAGGTGGAAAGGGTGAGGGGTACGGGAAACAGCTCTTATTAAGAAGAATAAAAAAAGACGGCTGTTAACCGTCTTTTTTCTATGGCCATATAAAAGGCCACTTAACAGAACAATTTGAATATCGTATCAGTAATTCCTGTTATTAGAACGGGGAGATTTTTCCCTTGCCAAAGACACTGATAAGGCTCTTCCTTCAATATCTTTTTGATCCAATGCATTCATAGCAGTGGTGGCGTCAGTCTCTGATTCCATTTCAACAAAACCAAATCCGCGGCTGCGACCTGTTTCACGGTCGCTGATCACTTTGGCAGAAGTAACAGTTCCAAATGCTTCAAATAATTTCCTTAATTCATCTTCTGAGGTATGAAAACTCAGATTCGAAACGTACATGTTCATAAAACATAATTTTAAATAAAACAATAAAAATACCTGTGACAAATGACCAGCTGCAAAAAAGCTAAGAGGAGATTAACTGTTACTAGGACGAAGAGTAAGAATTGATACAAATCCAGACTAAATGGCGGAAGAACTTTTGTTCACACGGTGAAGATAGTAAATTCTTTTGGATAAGAAGAGTTTATTTAAAATCAGGCTAGTACCATTTTCAGCGATTCTGTTCCTGCCGCAGGCTTCGCTGTAAACTCCACGGAATTGAAGAATCGGGTAGCCAGAATAATAATCACAGAGCCACAGAACCAGATTAGTTACACTTTACTAAATTCAAACCCTGTAGCTACCGGGTGATACACTCCCTTTTTTCCTGTACCAGGATTTTAATTCAGGGGCGTTCCGCCATCAGACTATCCCGGCCTGGCATTACAATTCGCAACCTGGATTTTTCACATTTCTTCCTCACATTTTTGGCTAATCGTTGTGAATAACTGGCTGATAGCCAAAACTTGTTTTCACTCTTATTGCTGTAAATTCGCCGCTGACTTAAACAAGAAAACCGTGAGATTAAAGAGTTTAGAGATCAAGGGATTCAAAAGTTTTGCCGACAAGACCATCGTGAATTTTGATGACAACATCACTGGCATTGTGGGGCCTAACGGCTGCGGCAAATCCAATATTGTGGACAGTATCCGCTGGGTGATCGGCGAGCAAAAGATCAGTCAGCTTCGAAGTGAGAACCTGGATAGTTTGGTGTTTAATGGTTCCAAGACCCGCAGCGCCAGTGGTTTGGCTGAAGTGAGCCTTACTTTTGAGAATACCAAAAATCTGTTGCCTACCGAATTCAGCACCGTCACTATTACCCGTAAATTTTACAAAAGCGGTGAATCAGAATATCGGCTGAATGATGTGCAGTGCCGTCTCAAAGATATTCAGAACCTGTTTATGGATACTGGTGTCAGCACCGACAGTTACGCAATCATCGAACTGGGTATGGTGGATGATCTCATCAAAGACAAGGATAACAGCCGCCGCCGGATGCTGGAACAGGCGGCCGGTATTTCCATTTATAAAACAAGAAAAAAAGAAGCAAAGCTAAAACTCGATGCTACCGAGCAGGACCTGGCCCGGATTGAAGACCTGCTTTTTGAGATCAACAACCAACTGAAGGCATTGGAAAGCCAGGCAAAAAAGGCGGAGAAATACCACGAGATCAAAAAAGATTATCGTGAAGTGAGTATTGAGCTGGCAAAAGCTGCGCTGGAAGGATTCAATCTTACCTACAAGGAACTGACCGAACAGCACGATGCAGAAACAGATAAACGCATCCGCATGGAAGCGGAAATCGCTAATGATGAAGCCGCATTGGAGCAGGAGAAACTTGCTTTCATCGAAAAGGAAAGACAGTTGCAAAGCATGCAGCATGCTTTTAATGAATTAGTGCAGCAGGTGCGTACAAAGGAAAATGATAAAAATCTTGCTGCCCAGCGGCTCGAATACCTGAAAGAAAGAGAAAACAACCTGCAGGAATTTTTACAAAAGGCAAGCGGGCAACTGAAAGGTATAGACGAGAGCATTGAATTCACCAGGCTGCAGGTGGAGGAAGAAACAAAGAACCTGGCAGGTTTGAGTGAACAATTGCAGCAACTGAACAGCCAGGTGCAGGGACAAAGAGGAACATTGGATGAGAAACGCCGCACATTGGATTCATTGCGCAGCGAATACCAGCAGGTACAGCGCAACCAGTTTGACGCAGAGAAAAAAGTGGCTGTAGCGGATACCTCTGTTCAAAACCTGCAAAGAACCATCGGGCAGATAGAAGAAGAAAGAAAACTAAGAGAAGAGCAGCGTCACCAGCTTGACCAGGAAAGAATACTGAAAGAAAAAGAACTGAACATAAAGAAGGTGGACCTGGAACAGTTGCAACAGCACCAGGAAAACACCAAAGAACAAATTCTGCAAACACAATCCATTCTCGAAGGATTGCGCAATGAACTGGCCGTAGAAACAAGGAAACTGGATGCCAAAAAGAATGAGCATGACCTGCTGAAGAGCATGATTGACTCGATGGAAGGCTATCCTGACTCAGTAAAATTTTTGCACAACAATACCAACTGGAGCCATACTTCACCGATCCTTTCTGATGTGCTGTATGTGAAGGAAGAATTCAGGACGGCATTGGAAAATGTGCTGGAGCCTTATCTTGGTTATTATGTGGTAAATAACCTGCAGGAAGGTTTGCAGGCGGTGCATTTGCTCGATGAGAACAAGAAAGGCAAGGCCAACTTCTTCCTGCTGGATAAAGTGAATGAAAGCGGAGTCAATGTTCCTGCGCATGCTCTTGAAGGCGCCATTCATGCCCTGAGTGTGGTGGAAGTGGAGGAAAAATACCGCAAACTGGCCGAGCATCTTTTAGGTAATGTGTTTATTGCCGATAATGAAGATGCGCTGCAAAACAGCAATGGTTTTGTGGTGATTGAAAAGCATGGCAAGTATGTAAAGGGAAAATACTCTCTCACCGGTGGAAGTGTGGGGCTGATCGAGGGGAAAAAGATCGGCCGGGCCAAGAACCTGGAAAAGCTGCAGGAAGAAATTGCGGTACAGGATGAAGTGGTAGAAAAACTTCGCACTGAGATACAGGCCCGTCACAATGAAGTGATCGCCTTTAATGAAGATCTTAGGGAAAGTGCACTGAAAGAAACAGAAAGAGAAATTCAGCAACTGACCAACCAGGTGTTTGCACTGCATAACAAACTGGAGAACCTGCATTCCATGCAGACGGGCAGCCAGCATCGGCTGGAAGAACTGGCTCACCAGATGCTTCAAACGCAACAGTCGGTGGAAGGGGTAAGAAACCAACTGGTGCAATACAACGAACAATTGCTATCCTATGGTTCAAAACTTGCAGAAGCAGATGAAGCATTCAGGGCCGCAGAGACTTCTTACAATGAGGCGTTGCAGAGCTATAATGAGTTTAACCTGAATGTGACCCGCCAGCAAAGCAAGATCAATGCCCTGAAGCAGGAATTGGATTTCAAACAAAACCAGTTGAATGACCTGCAGCAGCAGATAGAGAACAATACCATCAGTCTTGCTGATACAACTACCAGTATTGAGCAATCGGCCAATTCGCTTAAAGAGATCGAAGAAGGATTGATTGAGATGATGAGAAGGAGAGAAGAGGAACAACGTATTTTGAATGAAGCTGATCAGGCCTATCATAATCTTCGTAACCAGCTTAGTGAAAAAGAAAGCGAACTGCGCCACAAAGTGAAAGAAAAAGAGCAGGTGGAGCATCTGCTGGCGGCTATCAAGGACAAACTGAACGAACTTAAACTGCAACTGGCCGGAACAAAAGAACGATTGGATGTGGAGTTCCGGATCAAGCTCGAAGATATTTTAGACCAGGCAAGAACCACAGAAATCGCCCTGGAAGAATTGCAGGAGAAGGCAGACCGGATGAAAAAAAGGTTGGAGAACCTGGGTGATGTAAACCCTACAGCAATTGAGGCTTTCACGGAGATGAAGAAACGGTATGAGTTCATCGTGGAGCAGAAAAACGATCTAGTGAATGCCAAGGAAAGCTTGTTGAAAACAATAGAAGAAGTAGAAGCGACGGCGAACCAGAAATTCCTGGAGACCTTTAATAAGGTGAAAGAAAATTTCGTCAAAGTGTTCAAGACCTTGTTCACAGAAGATGATCATTGCGACCTGGTATTAGAAAATCCTGAAAATCTTGCCGAAACCGGGATTGATGTAATAGCCCGTCCCAAAGGCAAACGGCCCACATCACTGACACAGTTGAGTGGTGGTGAAAGAACATTGACTGCAACAGCCCTGTTGTTTGCTATTTACCTGATCAAACCGGCGCCGTTCTGTATTCTCGATGAAGTGGATGCACCGCTGGATGACGCCAATGTGAGCAAGTTCACCAACATGATCCGCCAGTTCAGCGACAACTCACAGTTCATCATTGTAACCCACAATAAAATGACGATGAGTACGGTGGATGTGATCTATGGGGTGACAATGCAGGAGCCGGGTGTGAGCAAACTGGTGAGTGTAGATTTCCGGAACCTGGAGCAGAGCCAGAATTAATTAATCATCTGTATCAAATCATAAAGTCCCGCAATTGTGGGACTTTTTACGTTAACAAACAATAAATATGCGAACCATACTACTTCTCATTGCCTCCAATCTCTTCATGACTTTTGCCTGGTATTATCATTTAAAACAAGAAGGCTGGCCTTTGTGGAAAGCGATTGCCATCAGTTGGTTCATCGCTTTTTTTGAATATTGCCTGATGGTGCCGGCCAATCGCTGGGGTTATACCGAAAAGGGATTTTCCGGCTTCCAGTTAAAACTGATTCAGGAAGTGATCACCCTGGTGGTATTTGCATTTTTTGCTGTGTATTACCTGAAAGAACCATTTCACTGGAAATACCTGGTCAGTTTTGTATTACTGCTGGGGGCCGTGTATTTCATGTTCAGTAAAAAATTTGGCTGAAGTTTCAATGGGTTTCCGATATAGATTCTTTGTGCAGGTCCCTGTTTTTTTGTCGCCGGATCATGTCCGATTTCATTTTGTGTACATAGGCACTACCCAATAATACAAGTCCTGTATTCAAGACAACAGCAGCAATAATGCCCCACAAATACCAATGGCCCGTTCCGGCCTGAGTAAAGCAGGCATACATTATTACAATAATAGCAGCAGTGACTAGCGTCATCCCAATCAGGAGTTTATTGAGAAATTTATCCCGGTGATTACTTGACATGGTGCAGTGTTTAATGTTAGCTAACGGGAAACAGCCAAATGTAATACAAATAATGTTTTGTTAATGAAGTGAAGAAATAATTGCATGTATATAAATTTGTAATTTAATTTCACTTTATGAAATACGGGATTTCACTTATCACAGTTTTGCTCTTGGTACTTGCTTCGTTTGCCCAGGAAGCTCCGGAAGGTTTATTCATCAATTCTAAAGCACCGGATTTCAAGGGAAAGGACCAAAGCAACAATGATATCAGGCTGAAAGATCTGCTGAAAAAAGGAAAGGTGGTGCTGGTCTTTTACCGCGGGCATTGGTGTCCCTATTGCAGCCGATACCTGAAGCAACTTGAGGACTCACTACAACTGGTTAAAGAAAAAGGTGCCACACTACTGGCCATCACACCTGAGAAACCCGAATCAGTTGCCAAAACGGTTGAAAAAACAAGTGCTGAATATTCCATCATTCATGACGAGGGGCTAAAAATAATGAAGGCTTATAAAGTGGAATACCAGTTGTCGGAGAATAATACAGCCCGTTACAAAAACGGGGGGATTGATATTGAAGATATCAATGGAAAGAATGGACGCAGCCTGCCGGTTCCAGCCGTGTACATAGTTGACAAGGAGTTCAATATTACCTATCGCTTTTTCAATACAGATTATAAAAAGCGACCGAGTGTGAAGGAAATACTTTCCAACCTATGATGTTGCATACCTGGTAGTTTTTTCCCAGTATTTAACAGCCGTCAGCAAATATACTCAGGTGCAGGACTGTTATTTTAATCAGGTCCTGATGCAGAATTCGCAAACTTGTCCACACTGTCCTGATACCTGTGGAAAACTGCAACCACTGAAAATCTGGCCACAAACTTTATTTGCAATCCGCTAAATTCGCAACGAAACAGCAATAATATCTCTGAAAAACAAGAGTGAGCAATGGCAAAAGAGAAAGCAAAAGAAAAAGAGACCTCCAACCTGTTTGATTATACCGAAGACAGCATCAAATCCCTCGACTGGAAAGAGCATATCCGCCTGCGACCCGGGATGTATATCGGGAAATTAGGCGATGGTTCATCTCCGGATGACGGTATTTATGTGCTGGTGAAAGAGGTAATGGATAACTGTATTGATGAGTACACAATGGGTTATGGCAAAACGGTGGAACTGACCGTGGAAGGAAAAACAGTTACCATCCGTGACTTTGGCCGAGGTATTCCATTGGGCAAGGTGGTGGATGTAGTGAGCAAGATCAATACCGGCGCAAAATATGACAGCAAGGCTTTTCAGAAATCAGTTGGTTTGAATGGTGTGGGAACAAAAGCTGTGAATGCCCTGAGCAATTATTTTAAGGTCACGGCGATTCGTGATGGCAAAGAAAAAACAGCCGAGTTTGAAAGAGGGGTACTGGTTAAGGAATACAAAGAATCAAAAACAGGTGATCAGAACGGCACACTGGTCACTTTCATTCCCGATGATTCTGTTTTCAAGAACTTTAAATTTCATCCCGAATTTTTAGAGAACCAGATATGGAATTACTGTTTCCTGAATGCAGGGCTTAGAATTCTTTTTAACGGCAAATCTTTTGTCAGCAGGAATGGCCTGCTCGACCTGTTGCAACGAAAAACAAATGAGGATGAGATACGTTACCCGATCATACATCTGAAAGGTGATGACATCGAAGCGGCCATCACCCATAATAATGATTATGGGGAGGATTTGTACAGTTTTGTAAATGGGCAGCATACCACCCAGGGTGGCACACACCAGCAAGCCTTCAGGGAGGCGTATGTAAAAACCATCCGCGATTTTTATAAAAAGGATTATGATGCGTCGGATATAAGAACGGGTATTGTTGCTGCCATTTCTGTCCGGGTGGTGGAACCTGTCTTTGAATCACAAACAAAGACCAAACTCGGTTCTGTGAATGTGGATGTGGACGGCCCTTCCATGAAGCAATTTGTTGGTGATTTCCTGTTGAAGGAACTTGATAATTACCTGCATAAAAATCCATCCGTAGCCGATCAACTGAAAAAGAGGATCGAACAAAGCGAAAGAGAAAGAAAGGAACTGGCCGGTATTAAAAAACTGGCAAATGAAAGAGCTAAAAAAGCTAACCTCCATAATAAGAAACTGCGGGACTGTCGTATTCATCTGAACGACGATCCTCCTGCAAAAGGAAAGGAAGAGTTTGTAGCCCGTCAGACAGAGACAACCATATTTATCACGGAAGGTGACAGCGCCAGCGGTTCTATCACCAAATCGAGAAATGTGGAAACGCAGGCAGTATTCAGTTTGCGTGGAAAACCACTTAACAGTTTCGGGCTGACCAAGAAAGTGGTGTATGAAAATGAAGAGTTCAATTTGCTGCAACATGCGTTGAATATTGAAGAGGGGCTGGAAGGTCTCCGTTACAACAATGTGGTAATTGCCACTGATGCTGATGTGGACGGGATGCATATTCGCCTGCTGTTGATGACCTTCTTCCTGCAATTTTTTCCCGACCTGGTAAAACACAACCATGTGCATGTACTGGAAACGCCGCTTTTCAGGGTTAGGAATAAACAGGAAACGGTTTATTGTTACAGCGAGGAAGAAAAGCAAGATGCTATTAAAAAATTAGGAGGCAAGCCTGAGATCACCCGTTTCAAAGGTTTGGGCGAAATTTCACCGGATGAGTTTGGCCGTTTCATCGGCCCGGAAATGAAAACAACGCTGATGAATCTCGAAACCGGCGAGCATATTCAGCAATTGCTCGAATACTATATGGGAAAGAATACGATGGAAAGACAGGAATTTATCATTAATAACCTGAAAGTGGAGCTGGACAAAGTGGAGGAAACGGTATAGATCATGTCAAAGCTTGGACTCATAAGGAAAACAAAGTCCCTGTTCATGCGCTGGAAACTGCATGGACTCACGGAACCTTTCAGTGGTTTTTATGCCAACCTGCTTTATATGTCTAAACTGAGCAAATGGAGGAGCAGGACTAAAGTGACAGGCTACAATGACTGGTACCAGCGAAAATGGGATTATAACAGGCGGTACAGGTTATACGAAGAAGTGAGCCGGGCTGAGGGTCTTGATAAAAGTGCAATTGATTATTTTGAATTTGGCGTGAGCAGTGGTAGCTCTTTTCGTTGGTGGCTGACACATAACACGAATAATGAGTCAAACTTTTTCGGGTTTGATACATTTGAAGGACTTCCCGAAGCTTTTGGCCCTTTTGGAAAAGGCTCTATGGCTGCCACGTTGGAATCCATCAATGTGACAGATCCGCGGGCCGGTTTTTATAAAGGACTTTTCCAGGACACACTGGTGCATTTTCTTGACGGGTATAAAAGCAAAAAAAGAAAACTCATTCACATGGATGCTGACCTGTTCAGTTCCACCATCTTTGTGTTTTCGCAGCTATACCGTTTTCTGAATGACGGAGACATCATTTTATTTGATGAATTTGCGGTGCCCACCCATGAGTTCCGGGCCTTCCAGATTTTTACAGAAAGCTTTTATGTCAATTACGAAGTGATCGGTGCTGCCAACAATTACCTGTTTCTTGCTGTGAAGATCAAAAAGCCAACCGCATAGCTATGCAGGCCTTCAAAAAAATCCTGTTCAGGTTATTGGGTGAGGAACAGTATCTGAAAATGCTGAACCGGGGATTCTTTTTGGCTTACCGGGTTGGGTGGTTGAAGAAGGATTACATGTATAAGTACCATTATTATGCCCGGCAACTGGTCAAAAAAGGAGATCATATTATTGATCTAGGTGCCAACCTTGGCTACTATACCAAATTATTTTCCCAATGGACAGGACCGGCCGGTAAAGTAATTGCCATTGAGCCGGTGCCTTTATACATGAAGATCATTAAGTGGGGGACCCGGACCAGAAAGAATGTGCAGCTGGTTCCTTACGCTTTGGGGAAAGAAAATAAGAAAATCCACATGGTGACACCATCCCGTTTTGGATATTTGCGGGCAGGATTGTCGCAGGTGCATGATGAAGGCACTGGGACAAAGCCGGAGAACTATGAATTTTCGTTTGAAGCAGAAATGGTGAGAGCATCAGAGTTGTTTGCCGGGTTTGAGCGAATAGATTATTTCAAATGTGATATCGAAGGATATGAAATAGTGGTGTTGCCAGAGATCATGCCCGTGTTATTGAAGTTTAAACCCATTATTCAACTGGAAACATGGGGCGATCAAAAAGAAGCGGTGGAAAGATTACTGGCGGAAAATGAATTTATAAAGTACCAGTTGAATGGGAAGAATTTGGAGAGGGTGCTGGAGGGTGTGACGGAATTACACGGCGATTTTATTTTTATTCATAAAGACAAAGCAATATGATACACATCGTTTTTAATGAATCGGAAGTGACGTTGATGCAGCAGGTGATGGAACTGGATGAAAGCCTTGCGGGTGAAGTGATACAGATCAAAGATGATTTTGCTGTGGGACCACTTGCCGGTATTGATGCGGAAGAAGGCTGGAATGCAAGAGTAGAGTGGTGGAGAAGCCTGTTGCAAGGGTCACCTTACAAAGAGGAATTGGCAGGTAGCTTTGATGACAGACAAACGGTGAGAGAGATGAAGGAAAAACTCGAGGCAAACACAGCAGAACAGGTTTGGATATGGATGGGACAGAACCAGCATGATGTGTGCGGTTATTACTGGCTGATCCCGCAACTGCGGGAATTCCAGGGAAGAGTGATGATATTATATATGAACAACCTGCCCTTTATCAATGAAAAAGGGCAGTTATTTTACCCGTCCTGGTTGCATGAAATACAACCCAAAGAATTTTTGAAAGCCAAAAAACTTTGTCGCCCCATTACATTAAGTGAGTTTGAAGTAGACCCTGATGAATGGAAAAAGCTGGCGGATGAAAATGCAGCCGTTCGGATATTGGAAGGAGGCAAAAAGATTGTGGGTAAGGATGAAACATTTTATGACAACGAAATACTGAAAAATATTACATCTGAATGGCAAAAGGCGACCAGGGTGCTGACCAATACGTTGCACCGGATGAAGATCAAAACCGGCGATGTGTTTGTGATGTGGCGGATGAAAGAACTGATCAATGCCGGGAAAGTGGAAGTGACGGGTGACGTGAACAAAGGCTGGAAAGATTTTGATGTTAAACTGTCCGGTGCCAGGCAGTCGGAGGCTGTTGCACAGGCGCAAGAAGCACAATAAGTATGAAGAATGTTTTGAAACTTGAAGAGGCCGCCATGCTGGGCATCAGCCTCTATGCCCTTTCATTATTTGGGGTGGAATGGTGGTGGTATCTTTTGCTGTTCCTTGGCCCCGACATCAGCATGATTGGTTATATGGCAGGTAACAGGATCGGCGCTATCAGCTACAATTTGTTTCATCATAAAGGAATAGCCATAGCGGTTTTTGCAGCGGGATGGATACTGAATGATGTGTTGCTTCAGCAAATTGGTATCGTGTTGTTTGGCCATTCTTCTATGGACAGGATGTTTGGTTACGGTTTGAAATATGCAAATGGATTTAAGTTTACTCATTTGGGCGAAATCGGAAAGAAATAAATCATGAGTGCAGCAAAGAACAAGTTAACAGAGATCACCAACAATGATTCAGGCTTACATGGTCAATACAAGACATGGTTCCTCGATTATGCATCTTATGTGATCCTGGAAAGGGCCGTTCCGGCGGTGGAAGATGGCCTGAAACCGGTGCAACGGCGTATTCTTCATGCCATGAAGGAAATGGATGATGGCCGCTATAACAAAGTAGCGAATATCATCGGGCAGGCGATGCAATATCACCCGCATGGCGATGCTTCTATAGGCGATGCATTGGTGAATATGGGCCAAAAAGACCTTTTGATAGATACACAGGGCAACTGGGGTGATGTGCGGACTGGCGATGATGCGGCGGCGCCGCGTTATATTGAAGCAAGACTCAGCAAGTTTGCACTCGAAGTTGCGTTCAATAATAAAACCACGGAATGGCAACTGAGTTATGACGGACGTAAGAATGAACCGGTGACACTGCCGATGAAATTCCCGTTGCTGCTGGCGCAGGGGGCTGATGGCATTGCAGTGGGATTATCAACAAAGATACTCCCGCATAATTTTTGCGAACTGATCGAAGCCTCGATTAAATACCTGAGAGGAAAAAGATTTGAACTCTATCCCGATTTCCAGACAGGCGGGATGGTTGATGTAGCAGATTATAACAATGGCAAGCGGGGTGGTAAAGTGAAAGTGAGGGCACATATCGAAGAAGTGGATAAGAAAACACTGGCCATTAAAAGTGTGCCATATGGAGTGACAACCACCCAATTGATGGAATCAATTGTGAAAGCCAATGACCAGGGAAAGATCAAGATCAGAAAAGTGACCGATAATACGGCAGCTGATGTGGAAATACAGGTTGATCTGGCTGCCGGTATTTCACCCGACATCACGATTGATGCCTTGTACAAATTCACCGATTGCGAAATTTCCATTTCTCCCAATGCCTGTGTGATCGTGGATATGAAGCCGCAGTTTTTGGGTGTGCCGGATTTGCTGAAAATATCTGCCGATAAAACAAAAAACCTCCTGGAAAAAGAACTGCAGATCAAACTGGCTGAACTGCAGGAGAAATGGCACTATACTTCATTGGAGAAAATATTCTTCGAGGAAAAGATATACAAGGAACTGGAGAAAAAGCATGAAACATGGGATAAGGTGCTGGAGGCTATTGACAAGGCATTTGTTCCTTTCAAAAAACAACTGAAAAGAGCTATAACAAGAGAAGATATTATCAGGCTCACAGAAAAACCGGTCCGCCGCATTTATAAATTGGATATTGATGAACTGAATGACCAGATCAAAGGGCTTGAAGCCGATATCAAACAGGTGAAGCATGATCTTGCCAACCTGGTGGATTATGCGGTGAACTATTATGAAAACCTGCTGAAGAAGTATGGCAAAGGCCGGGAGAGAAAGACAGAGATCAGGCAGTTTGAAGTGATCGAGGCAAAGCAGGTGGCTATTGCCAATACCAGGATCTATGTAAACAGGCAAGAAGGATTTATCGGAACCGGGTTAAAGAAAGATGAATTCCTGTTTGAATGCTCCGACCTTGATGATATCATTGCCTTTGCCAGGAACGGCGTAATGAAAGTGGTCAAAGTAAGTGACAAAGTTTTTATCGGGAAAGACATTTTGCATGTGGCCGTTTTTCAGAAGAATGATGAACGTACTACCTACAATATGATATACATGGATGGGGATAGTGGTAAAAGTTTTGCCAAAAGATTTAACGTCACCGGTGTCACTAGGGATAAAGATTACTTTCTTGCCAAAGAGCATGAAAGAAGTAAGGTCCATTACCTGAGTGTGAATCCCAACGGCGAGGCGGAAATTGTAAAAATCATTCTGACTCCCGGCAGTAAAGCCCATAAGAAAGAGCTTGAATTTAATTTTGCTGAATTGGAAATAACCGGTCGTGCCAGTAAAGGAATTACCGTAACAAAATACCCGATAAAATCAGATGGTGTAAAACTAAAAGAAGCCGGTAAAGCCACCCTTGCCGGCAAAAAGATATGGTTTGATGAAAAATTTGGCCGCCTGAGTACGGAGGAAAAAGGGATATATCTTGGCATCTTTGAAGCGGAAGACAGGATACTGGTGATATATAATGACGGATATTATGAGATCACCGACCAGGAAATGACCCAAAAATTTGAAGTGGAAAAAGTGTTACACATCAGCAAATTTATTCCGGAGAAGATTATTACGGCTGTGTATGTTGACAATGATAAGAAACAATACACAGTGAAGCGTTTCAACATTGAAACCACCACACTCAAATCAAAGTTCATGTTCATCAAAGAAGGTAAAGGGAACTATGTGGAAGCGGTTACAACGGATGAAGAGCCGGTTTTGGCAGTGCAGCAGGGCAGGGGTTCGCAGGTGAGAAAGGCAAAATTCAAAATTGCCAAAATGGTAGAAGTAATGGGCTGGAAAGCAGTTGGCGCCAAACTGGTTGATTACAGCAAGAGTGTGGAAATGGAATGGGTGAAGCAGCAGGGAGAAAATCAGCAGCCCAGGCTTTTTGAATAAGAAACAGGCGCCGTTTTACTTCTTTGCCGCTACACAAAATGCGGATAATACAAAACTGCCTTCTTCCATATCCATGTTTTCCTGGCTTTCTTTTGAAAAGCTGTGGCTGAATCCATTTTCGGTTACCAGTTTTGCCCATTCGGGTTCCTCATAAAGCGTAAAGCCAAACTGTGTGAAAGGAAATGCCTGCATAGTGCTGCGGCTGCGAAATCCTGCATAAAAAATTCCGCCGGGCTTTAACACCCTATACACTTCTTTTAAATGGCCGGAAGGGTCATCCCAGAAATAGATAACATTACAGCAAAATATTTTGTCAAACGAATTATCAGGAAAGGGGATGGCATCGCTGCTGCCCTGTTTCAGCTCCAACTTGCCATTGCTGATATGGTGCCGGTTGTTTTCTGTTGCTTCATTCACCATGTCGGCAGAATAATCAAGCCCGGAAATATGCAGCCCATCGGCAATAGTAAATAGTTTGTCAAATAATTTGCCGTTGCCAAATCCTATTTCAAGAATGGTATCCCCGTTTTTTAATTGCATACAGTTAAGCACCAGGTCATACAAAGTATTGTTCACCTCGTTCATGTTGTTGCCCACTATAGTTCCGAATTCTCCGGAGGGTTTTCGTAGCTGGGAGGCCAGTTCCTGCGGATCAGGGCCCTGTTGTTCTTCTGCCATGATGATTTTTTGAATGATCTAAGCTAACGATTTTTTTTGCTGAAATGCCATAAGCCATAAAGTACAGCTCCGGCGAGCAGCACAATGGAAACATCCTGTATCTCTTTTCGGTTGGTGCTGGCCAGCAACCATAATGTCAGCAGGATGCCGGTTATTGCCAGCGTCACTCCATGGCGGAGTTGAAAATAATCCGCAGCAATTTTTTTCCTGCGCAGCTGCAGCAAAGTAGCACAAACAACCAAAAAGATGAGTACTTTGGTGATGGTGCTGATGGTGACAGAAGAGATGAAACTTCCAGAAATAGTGACGATTGCAGTGATTGTGGCAAAGAACCAAAGCGACCGGGTTGGAGTAAGGTAGCGGTGATGAACAGCTGCAAAAAAAGAAGGGAACTGCTTTTCCTGTGCCAGTGCAAACGGCAGTCTTGACCCGATAAGCATGATGGCATTCAGGGTGCCGGTGACGGAGACCACAGCACCCAGCGCAATGAGGTTGCCACCTGTTTTGCCCATAAAAAGATAAGCGGCTTCGGCCAATGGTTTTTCCGAAGTGGCCAGACCCGGCAATGTGCCGATGCAGACCACCTGTATCAAAGCATAGAAAACAGCAATGATCAGCGCCGACAGCACCAGTGCAAAGGGTAATGTTTTGCGGGGTTCTTTTATTTCACCTGTGCTCACCACTGCTGATTCAAAACCGGTGAAGGCGAAGACCAGTAAAAAAACAGAGGCTGAAAAACTTGAAAAAGCAGGAGGGGCGGTTGTTTGTAAAGAACCGGGCTGCATATAAAAAAGACCAACAACAATGAATAGCATAAGCGGCAGCATTTTGGCCACCGTGAGCAGGTTGTTGACACGGGTGGTGTTTTTCACACCGATATGGTTGATCCATCCCAGGGTGCCGATGATCAAAAGCATGGTGGCGGCCCTTGCTGTTTTGTCGGCAAAAAAAGGCGAGAAGTAAGACAGGTAGATGACCAGCAGGTTCAGTAATGCCGCAAAAGTGACGATGCGTGACAGCAACAACAGCCAGCCCATCAGGAAAGCAGGGAAACGTCCAAATGCTTCGAGAGTGTAAACATATGGTCCGCCGGTCTGGCTGAAACGGCTGCCCACTTCAGCAAAACAAAGGATGATAATGAATACCACAATAGCACAAACGAAAAGGGCGACGATGCTGTAAACTCCCGATAGCGCAAAGACTTTGGAAGGCAGGCCAAAGATGCCGGCGCCGATCACACTGTTGATCATCAGGAGCACCAGGTCCCATTTGCGGATACTTCGGCTAAGCATCACCCAATGTATGAAGTTTTCGGGCAAAACAACAATGGACCGGAACCCGCATAGAAAACTTTCTACTTTCTCATTTGCTTATAGGTATTCATGAGCCCGTTGGTAGAAGCATCATGGCTGCTGACAGGCTGGTCATTGCCGAGTTCGGGCAAAATTTTATTGGCTAACTGTTTGCCCAGTTCCACCCCCCACTGATCGAAGCTGAAAATATTCCAGAGCACACCCTGCGTAAATATCTTGTGTTCATAGAGGGCAATCAATTCTCCCAATGTAAACGGTGTGATCTTTTTCACTAAGAAAGAGTTGGTGGGTTTGTTGCCGCTGAAAACTTTGTAAGGCAACAGGCGGGCCATTTCTTCATTGCCTAGACCAGCTTTTTCCAATTCTTTCTCTGCTTCTTCTTCTGTTTTCCCATTCATCAGCGCTTCGGTTTGTGCAAAGAAATTACTCAGCAGTTTCACATGATGATCACTGAGCGGATTATGTGTTTGTGCCGGCGCAATAAAATCGCAGGGGATCAGTAAAGTGCCCTGGTGAATGAGTTGGTAAAAAGCATGTTGCCCGTTGGTGCCGGGTTCGCCCCAGATGACAGGGCCTGTGTTATAGTCAACCACTTCACCATTCCTGTCAATGCTTTTGCCATTGCTTTCCATATTACCCTGCTGAAAATAGGCGGCAAAGCGGTGCATATACTGGTCATAAGGTAAAATGGTTTCACTCTGTGCACCAAAAAAATTGCTGTACCATAACCCGATCAATGCCATCAGAACAGGTATATTCTTTTCAAAAGAATTTTCCCGGAAATGTTTATCAGTGTTGTAGGCTCCTTTTAAAAGTTGTTCAAAATTTTTGTAACCGATGGTTAGAGCAATGGAAAGACCGATGGCGCTCCAGATTGAATAACGGCCACCTACCCAGTCCCAGAACTCAAACATGTTTTTTTTATCAATACCAAATTTCACCACTTCGGCTTCATTGGTACTGAGGGCCACGAAATGACGGGCTATATGTTCTTCTTTTTTTGCTTTTTTAAGAAACCATTGCCTTGCTGTGTGAGCATTGGTCATCGTTTCCTGCGTGGTGAAGGTTTTGGAAGCTATGAGAAATAGAGTTCTTTCGGGGGTTACCTTTTTCAGCGTTTCAGCAATATGCGTTGCGTCAACATTGGAAACAAAAAAAGTTTCGATGCCATCCTGCTGGTAAGGCTTCAGAGCTTCTGTCACCATCAGCGGGCCAAGGTCGCTGCCGCCGATGCCGATATTGACAATGTATTTTATTCTTTTCCCGGTGTAGCCCCTGTGTTTACCGCTGTGCACGGCGTCGCAGAAGCTTTTCATTTTCCGCAGCACTTTTTTTACCAGGGGCATCACATCCTTTCCTTCAGTATATACCGGTTTTTGGGAAAAGTTGCGGAGCGCTGTATGCAAAACAGCCCGGTGTTCTGTTTCGTTGATGATCTCACCATTGAACATGGCTTCTATAGCATCTTTCAGTTTGCATTCATTGGCTAATTGCAGCAGCAGTTCAATGGTCTTATCTGTTATAATGTTTTTTGAATAGTCAAAAACAATATCCTCCTCACATAGCGAGTATTTTTTAAACCTGTCCGGGTCTTTGCGGAAAAGCTCTTTTATGTGAATACTCTTCATTTCAGCTGCATGTGACTGCAGTGAGGCCCATGCGGGGGTGGTGGTTGGATTGATTTTGGGGAGCATTATCACTCTTTGCTGTAAAAATACAGGATGGGTGGAATTGATATAAAAAAAGTTATTTTGGGGGAGTATTTATTGTCAGAACCACGACCACCTGCTATGAGCAAACTTGTGAAATATGAGGATGGTGAGAGCAAAATCATTGAGTTGAGAGGCCAGCAGGTCATCTTAGACAGTGATGTGGCTGTATTTTAGGGGTGATTACCAACGAAGTGAATCAGGCGATAAAGAATAATCCTGAAAAATTTCCGGAAGAGCATGTCTTTATACTTGGAAAACAGGATAAAACCGATGTGGTCAAAATTTTTGACCGCCTCGAAAAGACTTAAATTTTCTCCCCAGTTTCCCAAAGCATTCACCGAAAAAGGACTTTATATTCTTGCCACCATTCTTAAAAGTAATAAAGCCACCCAGACAACCCTCTCAATCATTGAAGCATACTCAAGAATAAAATACCTTTCTAGAAACATCAGGAAATTGTCGGAAACGAAGGATGAGCCAAAGAAACAGGCTTTTCTAAAAAAAAGCGGCGAGATAATTGCTCAAATACTTGATGACGACCTAAAAGTAAAGGAAAGCGAAACGACCATTGAACTGAACTTCGCCGTTCTGAAGTTTAAGCACACTATAAAGAAGAACAAAAAATAATGCAGATTATTAATGAACTGTATTTGCCGGTGTGAAACACCGGCAAACGGGCTAAAGAACCAAGACATATTCCAATCATCATTCGCTGATTTCTGAGCCAAGAAGAAAATTATAGGGGTTAACAGGCTGAGGATACATGTTCCTGTCTAATTTTAGTACCATGAAGTGCAAATGTGTTGGCGACCGCTTCTTATAGGCATTAAGCCCGGTTCGGCCGCATGTCGCTATCAATTTCCCTGGTGTGACAATCTGGCCTATCTGTACATGCAGTGAGTCGTTATGTGCATAGTAAAGTAAAAAATCATTAGCTGGATCGTATATCCAAAGATATTTTCCGCCTCTTAAATCACTTGCCGTATCCCATACGGTTTCAGCCGCAACCACAACGCCACCTGAAGCTGAAAGTATAGGCGCCATCTTGCCTGTATTATCATCAAGACAATCCTGGTTTTTATCCGTAATAAAAATATCCAATGCAGTATGCCCTGTATGTTTATTTCCGTCAAAGAAATCATACTTGCCAGTTACATAACTGCTTCCATTCTTTCCCCCGATTGCATCCGGTGTATATCCTTTAATCGGGAACACCCACTCTTGCTCACTGTAGTTTTCTCCACCTGCTTTGTAATACGCTTCTCTTATATCTGAAATTGTTTCAGTCAACATTTTAACAGCAATAGATTTTTCAATTTTGTTGTCCCTGATCAATACAAATAATTCATTGGCAGGTTGCGCAACGGATGAAGAAATCAAGATGCCTTTTTCTTCTGGCAGCCCACTCTTTTTATCCCGGCTTACACAGCCGGAAACGAATATAATCAGCCCTAATATGATTATTGTTTTCCGCATAGTTGTCTGGAAAAAATAAACGAGGATTAGTTGTCGCTGTAACTTTCATATTGCTTAATAAAGTCAATGTTGTATTTCTCTGTTGCCGAAAGCAAAAAATTGACATCATTATATTTTGGGGAATACCAGCTCTGAGACGTGAAATAGTATTTCATCTCATTATTCTGAAAAATGTATCCATGCCTGGCATATATCTCATTCCGCATTATCCTGAGATCATACTGGCTCAGATTTTTTATATCATCATAAATCAGAATACGATGGCTGGCAAAAGGGTATTTTCCAGGAAGGAATTGTGAAACCTTGCCACTGTCGCCAGATGGGGAATTATCGGCTTTTTTATTAAAGAAAATAAAGTAGCCTACAACACAGATTCCCAAAGCTACCATGACGATAATGCCTGCTATTGTTTTCTTATTTTTTTCATTGGTTTTTGGCGGTGGGTAAGGCTGCTGACCTGAAACAGGTGCAAGCAGCGCAATTCCGCAGCCTGTACAGAATTTTGCTGTATTACTGTTTTGTTTGCCACATTTTGTACAATATGCCATATACATTAGGTATTAAATCCGGATTTCAACTCTTTCGGGGCTGTATGAAACTTTTACTCCGTACCAAAACATCCCTGTCCGGGTCAATGATCTTAGATTCTTTTCACATTCCTGATATGTTTGAAAGAGGCCGATAAATGGAGCGAAAAACGATTTGCCGCTTAAAGAAGGGTAGTCTGGTATCCATAAGTAGCCGGTATTGGAGTGGCCTGCCGTTCGTATTCTTTTCACTTCATTTTTGGCATCAGTTTCATAGCTGAACGAGCCTGTAATGATTACATAGCAATCTGACTGATATACTAATTTGGCTTCTCTTTCAGTATAAGACGATGCCTGAATATTGGTGTGGTCGGGGTCCTGACTGTTTAGCATCTCTTCTCTGAGTATTAATATTTTGCCGCTGGTATTCTTTTCAATGTTAAGCCGCTTTGTGCCAATATCCCGGTAAGCGTTGCTGGAATAGCTGTAAGTAAATATTACAGTTGCCGACGTTCCGTTGTTTTCAGCGATTTTTATATCCGAAACTGTTACGGCCAGATTACGGGCTGAGTTATACATTTTCGTCCGGTCATTAATCCATTCCTGCCGGTTGTATGTATATGCCTGGCCGCTTTTTACTCTTTTGATGCCGCTAAAGCCGCTACCATAGAAACCGGAATATGTGGCCATATTTTTATTGTTTTGTGATAGCAGCCACTGATCAATAAAGGCGGTAATTGCTGCTTTATTCAGCCAGTTGTTTGTTGGGGCCGTTGGTATGGCAGGCGGATCAACTGTCGTATTATCGGTTGTATCCGATGTCTGCTTTTTGTCAGCCAATAAAAAATAAGCGCCGATGCCAACTGTGACAGCAGATATAATTCCAGCCATCCACCACTTTTTAGTGTTTGAAGCAGGTTTGTTCTTTTGGGCAATAGATACCGGAGTTTCTATTGCCATATCTCGCTCAAGCGTTAACCCACAACTGGTACAGAACTTGGCTGTATCAGGATTTTGTTTGCCGCATTTGGTGCAATAAACCATAGCAATTGTGTAATTTATATTGAGTTCAAAACAACGAGCATGCTTTTAATTCTTCATCTGAACAGCAACAGTATCATCTAAACGTATTTCCCGGTAGAGTTTCCCGTCATAAGAGGTCCATGAGCCTGTGCCGAAGCCGCCAACGAGATCAGATAAATGAATTTTTAATTGGAAAACCCCATTCACATTTATTGATTCTGGCTCAAATAATGCCAGCTTATAAATGGTTTCGGGAGCATCTATATAGTTGTTGGCCTGATTTGTTGACGCTTCTCTATTGTGAACTGTATAATACCCCTCAAACATTACAGAGTTGTTGCCTGCAATGCTATACCCGCTTGCAAGTTTGTTGACTGTATCAACTCCAGTAATAAATAGTTTGATCGTTTTTTTTCCGATAGCCCCAACATACAGCCTTATTAAGGCATGGTTTCCGGTAACATCTTCCTTCTCTGTCCATTGAGGGGTGACATTAGCCGCTTTTACTATTGGAACAAGAGGCTGAGGTATTTTTATAGATTGGTAAGCTGTATTTAAGGAAGACGGAGATTCATTGCCATAAGTTTTTTTATTTTCAAAATTTTCTACTCGGGTTGAATCATAGGTCGCTATAATAGGGCTTCCTTTTTTCCTCATCTGCGTATAAAAAAATAAAAAATATCCTCCGATTGTTACTGCCAACGAAACCAGAATAATAATGTAAACCCGTTTCCATGCCTTTGGTTTCCGTACCGATTTTAGTACTTCTCCACAGCCGGAACAGAACTTAGCTGAATCAGGACTTTGTTTGCCGCACTTGGTGCAATAGGCCATATTTTGTTTTTTGGTACTGTCAATAAAAAATCAACCGATAGCAAGCTACATAGGGTTTTCTTTAGGCCGATAAGTAAATATCAGTTTTACAGGGTTTTCTTCCCTGCTGGTAATATATACATTCGAACTTGTCAGGCTAAACTGTTCTCCGTCGGGTCCCCCTCCCTTGTAAGTCTGTCCATAGTTGCCGTCCCGGATCCAGTATCTTCCTGCTTGAGAAATAGTATAGGTACAGTTTGGCAGAGGAGTAATCGTCCGCCATTCGCCTACCGGCGCAATATTCACATAAGTGATGTAAACCGCTTTCAATTCGTGTATATACCAGCCATTAACTCCCTGTAGATATACAATTCTTACTTGTGCGTCATGTTCTCCATTTAGCTTTAAACTGACGAGATAATCCAGTCTTTCATGACCGGCTGTTTTATTGATGATAGAACATTCTAATATATCACTCAAATAACTGAACCGCCATCCGGGAATTTGATACCCGATCAAATCGTTTTTTACTTTAAGTATGTCAGGATCGGGGTCGCTGATAGCGGCGATTTTATCCGCAATCTCTCTGTGTAAAGAGGCCGACTCAGGAATTGAAATGCTACTGCATGAGTTGGTTCGTAAGTGATAGCTGTCTATGAATAAGAATCGTATTTTGTCTTTTCTTTTGCTATACTTTCTTAAAGTCTCATGATATTTTTCTTTTGCCTCCTGAGTACAGGTGTCATATTTCTGTTGCACAATACGGTAATACTGTGTAAAGGTAGTCCTGGCAAGAGATTTTGACTTAAAGTTATTTTTCTCGAAGTTGTCAGAGAAATGTTTCAGATGTACTATGTTATTCTTTGAGCTGTCTTCTGCACATTTACAATAAGCTAAAGCAAGCTTTTTTGCATCTTTTTCAGGCTGGGGCCTTAAAAAGAAATAGTAAATGCCGGCTGATATTATTGATAAACTCAGGCATAACAGGAAAAATCCTCTATGCCTGCGGACAAAATTTTTGGACATGTTTATTCTTTCGCCAAAACTTCTTTGCGGTAAAGGGGCGGGCAACGTATTGGTAGCACGATGTACTAAGATATTACCGCAGCCGGTACAGAACTTAGCTGTATCAGGGTTTTGTTTTCCACATTTCGTACAGTAGGCCATATTTGCGGCTTTTAGTCTAAATGAAAGGGTAAGCTTTTCTTACTTATGTAGCTCTTTTAAACTTTGAGATCAATATTTTACAAGAGGTCATTAAGCCCAAAACCATACTTTTCTGCAAAAAGTGCTATCCATAGTTTGATCGTTAAATAAGCTGAAAAGATGACTATAAAAGGTGATAAATAAAAGGCAGTTGCATCTTTTACACCAGATGATCGAAGTGATTGAGAAAGCGAGTTAGATGTTATCGTAAATAAGTAAATGAAAACAGAAAAAAGGATAATGTAGGTAAACGCAGATGGACCCTTTCTGATGACCCCAAATTCATAATCCATTTTTCTGCCAAGCAAGATATCCTCCATAATAAATGATAGTATAAAAATTAGAATAAAAAACACGGCATAACCAATAGACACGATGCCGCCTGTTAATACTTCATTTCCAAAATTTGATTTTTGCGAGTTATTGATGGCTTTGACAATAAACGAAAAGAAGGCAATAATGAAAGCGCCGAGTACAGGCAAGAAAAAAGCACGAAAAAAATATTCAAAAAAGTCTAAACGTACTTCTCGTCTCACTTCGGAAGGTATTCTCAAGTATATCAGAAAAGTTATAACTAAAGCCGAAACTAAAATGCAGTAAAAACCAATTTTAGCTGGCTCCTTTATCTCAGTCAAAATTTTTTTTGTTCCATCTAAAGGATCAAATAGTACTTTTTTGGTTAAATCAGGGAGTGATACATGTAAAAAATTCGATATATCCCTACGTGATTGATTTCTCGCACTTGTATTAGAAGCAAGTGAAGGCATATCTACTTCACTTGGAACACTTGAAACGGTATTCTCTAAAGGCTGTTTATCAGAAGTTTTGTTTGTAATTTCATTTTTTATTCCACAGGTAGGGCAAAAAACATCTTCGCTTTGTAATGTTGTTCCGCAGTTGGCGCAGTAAATCATGGTGGTGTATTTTTGATGTAACAAGAAAAATGACTATGATGTGCAAAGCTGTCTAAAGATTATTTTTCTGAGGAATTTAAACCGGAGTCTTCGACGAGTAATGATTTGCTTTGGCTCTGCTTCGTCAGCAATTGTCTTTTAATATAATCAGGTAATCATCGCCCGAAGACAACTCCTAAGCTACAACCATCTTTACCTGCTGGCATTAAAGCCAGATATTTTACCCGAACACTTCAGCCACACAGGCATCAGGTAATGATTGTCGGGTATAGCAGGTAGGTAGAAAGTTTATGAGCAATATAATAAAACATTTTTATATTTGTATAAGAAATCTCAAAAAAATCTTTCCATTCTTTGCAGCAGGGAATGAAAGCTAACAACCAGAAAAACAAGATTGACTGGCATATCATCAGCCAGATGAGCAAGATGAGAACGGAGATGGGATATTCGCAGGAAGATATTGGCGTTCACCTGAACCTGTCCACCGGCTTTATCGGGCATATCGAAAGTCCGGCGTTTAGAGCAAAGTACAACAACACTCATCTGAACGAGCTTGCCCGGCTTTTCAAATGTTCTCCCAAAGACTTTTTCCCGAATAAGTCGTTATAGCATATTGAACTTTTTAGCCATTTCCCTCACCGGCTGTTATAGAAATCCTGCGTATATGCCTTTACGGCATTTTGCAGGTTAACCTTAACCTGTTCCCAATTTTTGGAAGCAGGATGCAGGATGGGGTCGTCTTCTTTGTCTGCTATGTCAAAACGGGTAAGGCTGTGTACTAAAAAACCTGTATCAATATCCGGGAATTTTCTTTTAAAAACCCCCAGCATTTCTTTCAGCGGGTAATCGCCGAGCAATGCTTCAATATCATAAAAATCTTTTTTGGCAAAACGGTTGCTTACTGCTTGCAGCTTCATGGGTATTATATCCTCCACATGAATAAGGCGGCAATCATCTGTAATTTCAAATGGTTTCAGCCATTCAAAAGGATACAGGATAAAATCAACCTTAACATCACCAATCATAAATAGCATGGTCTGGTTCTGCTCAAAGAGCAGCTCCGTTTTTACCTGCAATGCAGATATACATTTGTATAACTCAGGATTATTAAAAGGCTGATTGGTAAAAAAATCAAGATCAACTGAAATACGGTGTCCTTTTTGCAGGGCAATGCCTGTGCCGCCACCCAATGCAAATTCCTGCAACTGCGGCTCTTTACAAAGCTTTTTTAATAAGGCCAGGGCAGGGGGTGCGACTGTTTGGCTGTATAACATTCAAAATCCTGTTTTTTCAAATCAAGAACAGTACATAAAAAGCTGAGAACTGGTTCCCGCAAATAAGAAGCCCTGACTATTTCTTTTTTTATGCGTTCTGTTCCGTAATAGCGCAGAACAGCCACCTGGTCGTCCCACGGGCCATAGTTAAACACTTTCTGCATAATAAAAAGGGCATAATGTTCGGGGTCAAGCTTTGCAAAATCCACATCCCAAAACGCTTTTTTGGATATGTTTAGGCTGTTCATTGTATGAAGTTACGATATTGGGCAGATTATAAGATTCTGTGTTACTGGCGGGTGCATTTCAAATCTGATGGCTATCTGATTTTGCTTCTGCTATCGGCAACAAGGTATGGCATAGCTGTTGCTCCTTATTGAGAAATACAAATAGAAGAGGTATGGCATACTCCCCTGCACTTATACTTGCAATTGATTAAACACCTGAATTGTTTTTTCTGCCATTTCTCCCGTAATATCCAAATGAAGCACCAGCCTAACCCGGTTCGCAGCAATCGCATAACCCAGAATATCCTGTTCTTTCAGTTTAGCTACCAATGCCGACGCTGTGAGGGTATTGTTCAATTCAAAAATGATAATATTGGTTTCAACCGGCAACACAAATTTTACAAACTCTTTTTTGGCAATTGCGTCAGCAATTTGTTTTGCATGAAGATGATCCGTTGCCAGGCGATCTATATTATTTTGCAACGCATAGATTCCGGCAGCCGCTAAAAAGCCTGCCTGTCTCATACCTCCGCCAAAAGCTTTTCTTACCCTTCTTGCTTTTTTGATAAAATCTTTTTTGCCAAGTAAAACACTGCCTACCGGGCATCCCAGGCTTTTACTCAGGCAAATGGAGATACTGTCAAATGCTTCGCCGTATTGTTGAGCTGTTTCTTTTTTAGCAACCAATGCATTCCATAATCTTGCCCCATCCAAATGAAAGGCGAGGCCTTTTTCTTTACAAACGGTTTTTATTTTCAGTATCTCTTCAAAATCATAGCAACTGCCGCCGCCGCGGTTGCTGGTGTTTTCCAGGCAAACCAGGCTGGTATTGGCCCGGTGCGGATCATCGGGATTGATGGCAGCCTTCACCTGTTCGGCAGTTATTCTTCCCCTGTCGCCATGCAATAATTTTACGGATGCACCGGAGTTGAAAGCAATACCGCCGCCTTCATATTGGTAAACATGGGCACTTTCATCGCAGATCACTTCATCACCGGGCTGGGTATGGCATTTAATAGCTATCTGGTTGGTCATGGTGCCCGATGGGCAAAAAATTCCGGCCTCCATTCCAAACATGGAGGCGGCTAATTGCTCCAATTCATTGATAGAGGGGTCTTCACCAAATACATCATCACCCACTTTTGCTTTCATCATCACCTCCAGCATGGGGGCGGTGGGTTTTGTTACCGTGTCCGATCTGAAATCTATGACCATGCAGAAAATTTGGCTGCAATATAATCAGTTCACCCCTGAAAAATGTCGCTTTACGAATGACCCGCCTGTCTGCCAATAGCTTTTTTTATCTTGCCTGCATTTTATGCCCAAGTCCATACTTATACAACTCATCCTCATCCTCTGTTCAACAGCCCTGTTTGCAGTTGCCATTTATCTATTGTCTGTTTACAACAGGCTTTTTCAAAGGGTAAAGAATAAGTGGCTGCGGAATAACTTGTCCGTTTTAACTGTTGCATTAGTGGTATTGCTGGCCTTTTTTGCCATTCAGTCACCGGAAATTGCCTTGCGGGCAGGAGCCGGAAGAAAAGAACTTTTGCACCTGCTCTTTAAACAAATATGGCAAAGTACCATAATAGTTTTGTTTGTTTATAACATTGTCAGTTTAATCAGCCGTATCCCGGCTGTAAAATCCCTTTCTTTTGTCAGGCATCACGGGGTGATCGTTTTATCTATCATTGTATTGGCTCTCTTTATTTATAGCCTGATAAATTATTTGGATAATGGCATGAGTTTTAAAGAGATTCATGCAACATTGGTGTATGCCTATATAAACTCCATGCTGACAGGTTTAATTTATACAGGTGTCAAATACGTAGAACTCGACCGCAAACGTAAACTGAATGAGAAAGAACTGGAGGTGACAAAATTGCTGGCGTTGAAAACAAAAGCCGAACTCGATGCCCTGCATTCAAAGATCAATCCTCATTTTTTATACAATGCTCTTAATTCCATTGCTGACCTTTCTGTTACAGATGGGAAAAAAGCGAGAAGAATGACCATTGCACTGGCCGATCTTTTCCGATACAGCATTAATTACAGCAATGACAATTATTCCACCGTGAGTGATGAAGTGGCCATGACTGAGGTTTACCTGCAGATCGAAAAGATCAGGTTTGAAGACCAGTTGAACTACTCATTGAAAGTGGAGGAAGAAGCCCGGCATTACCTGGTGCCCCGTTTCCTGCTTCAACCTATTGTGGAGAACGCAGTGAAGCATGGGCTGAAGGCAACCGGCAAGATGACGGAAATATTCCTTGAAGCAAAGGTGAGTAACAACGGGCTTGAACTGGCAATCGCCGATAACGGCCCCGCATTTCCTGAAGATATATCACCCGGTTACGGAGTGAAGAGTGTGTTTGACAAACTGGACCTGTTGTTTCCGGAACAGTATGATATACATTTCAGCAATGAACCCCGCAAACAGGTTACGGTGAATATTCATAAACTGATTAAAAATGAACCCTCAATATAGAGCCATAGTGATAGATGACGAACCTGCAGCACGGAGACTGATGAAGAATCTTTTGCAGGAGCATAGCGCCGTTGTAGAAGTGATAGATGAGGCAGGCAACGGGAGGGACGCTATCCGGAAAATAGAGGAACACAAGCCTGACCTGATCTTCCTGGATATTCAAATGCCTGACCTCACCGGTTTTGAAGTGCTGGAGCAATTGGAGTATAAACCTAATGTGATCTTCACCACGGCGTATGAGCAGTATGCGATCAAAGCGTTTGAGAATTTTTCTATTGATTATTTATTAAAGCCAATAAAGGAGGAAAGATTAGCGCAGAGCATCAGCAAACTGAAACAGTTTGGCCGGTTGAACCAGGCCATCAACATTTCGGGTTTGCAGGATATTATCAAACAATTGCAGGCGCCGCAAAAAGCTACTGCCCTGCCCATCAAAACCGGCGACAGGATCACTTTATTACGATTTGAGAATATAGCCTACCTGGAGGCCCAGGATAAATATGTGTTCATCTTCACTACCGATGGTCAGAAACACCTGACGGATCAGTCACTTTCGGCATTGATCGAGAAATTACCCCCGCAGTTTTACCGGATTCAGAAGTCATATATTATAAATAAGGATAAGATCAGGGAAATGCACCGGCATTTCAATAGCCGATACCTGTTTGTCCTGGATGATAAGTCCGGCACCCGGCTCACTTCGGGTCGCACCTACCACGATGCCATAAAGGAAGAGTTCGGCCTTTGATAGCTCACCCGGCTGTTCACCCCATTCACTCAAGAAAAGCCGCAATTGGCCCATATAGGCTTGTCTGCACCTGCTTAGGGAAGTAGGTTTGCTTCTGTTCTTACACATTTTCAATGATTTACCGCTTATACTTTGTTTCATCCCGCTTGTCCCAAAAGATGGGCAAACTGTAACTGGAAAAAGGGTCATACGTCAAATTCCTGCATTTAAGGCACGGCCGTCCATCAGGAAATGCTGCCGTTTAATTTAAAACAATGAACTTGGTAATGCAAAGTACCTAATTTTGAACTGTAATACTTAAAACTGAGTACTGATCTATAAAACAACAACAATGAGAAAGCTAATGACCCTGCTGACAGTCGCCTTAACAACCTTATCCTTTGCCAGCTTTTCACAAACGAAAATTGGTAAAGTCACCGGAACGGTGATTGATGGTAATACCAAAACGATTGAATCCGCCACCATCACTTTGCTGAGGGCAAAGGACTCATCGGTGGTTAAAATGAGTGTGGCCGACAAAACCGGCAAATTTAGTTTTGAAGCAGTGGCTGAAGGCAGGTATTTGGTGTCCATTACAGCAGTTGGTCATCAAAAAGGCTTTTCTGAATTATTTGAAATAACATCAGCCAATCCATCTGTTACTTTAAATACTATTGAGATTATCCCTGTAGCGAAATCCGTGGGGGGTGTTACAGTAACGGCAAGAAAGCCGCTGATCGAGCAGAAGCTTGACAGAACTATTGTGAATGTAGAAGCTGCTGTTACCAATGTTGGTGCTTCAGCCCTTGAAGTACTGGAGAAATCTCCCGGGGTGGAAGTGGATAAAGACGGTAACATCAGCATGAAAGGAAAGTCGGGAGTGCAGGTATATATAGATGGTCGTCCTTCTTATCTCTCCGGCCCAGATCTTGCCAACTTACTGAGCAGCATGAATGCCAACCAGCTTGACCAGATCGAACTCATGACCAATCCCCCGGCAAAATATGATGCAGCGGGTAACAGCGGTATCATCAACATCAAAACCAAAAAGACCAAACAGGTTGGTTACACAGGCAGTGTTTCATTAAACTATGGCCAGGGCCGTTATGGCAAATGGAATGAGTCAGCCAATTTCAACTATCGCAAGAATAAAGTAAACCTCTTTGCAAATGTGGGTTACAGCAACCGTAAAAATTTCAATGATCTTGACATCCAGCGAAAATTCATTGATGGCGCTACAAAAGAACTTAAATCACATTTTGACCAGGAGTCGGGGATCAGGGACCACTACAAATCTATCAACGGAAAACTTGGAATGGATTTCTATGCATCAAAGAAAACAACATTTGGGGTTGTGTTGGGCGGATTCAGCAATCCCGGCACTTTTTCCAATCGCAGTGATGTAAATATTGCTGATGAAAACAGGGTGTTGCAAAGCATAACCCGTGCTGAAACCGGTAGCGAAAGAAAATGGAAAAATTTCAGCGCTAACCTGAACTTCAGGCATGTGTTTGATTCAACAGGCAGGGAGATCACTGCAGACCTGGATTATCTTACATATCGCACCCATAACGAGCAGTTTCTCATCAATTCTTATTATGGAACCAATGGCCAGCCGACTTTTGTTCCTGACACATTGCTTGGCAGTTTGCCGCAGGACATCAAGATCTATACTGCAAAAGTGGACTATGTGCATCCACTTAAGAACGGGGCAAAGTTTGAAGCTGGATTCAAAACAGGGTTTGTAGAAACTGATAATAATGCCATCTATGACAGTCTGCTGAATGGCGAAAGGGTTCGTGACATCGGCCGCAGCAATTATTTTATCTACGAAGAAAATGTGAATGCAGCTTATGTAAACTATAGCCGTCCCATCAGCAAAAAATTAATGGGACAATTTGGTTTGCGGATGGAGCATACCAATGCAAATGGTAACCAGGTGACCACAGGCGAGAAGTTTAAAAGAGATTATGCGCAGCTTTTCCCGACAGCCTACCTGCAATACACATTGAATGAAAAGAACAGCTTTGTGCTGAATTATGGCCGCAGGATCAACCGTCCTAATTATGCAGACCTGAATCCATTTATCGAGTTTCTTGACAAATACACTTTTGAGCAGGGCAACCCTAACCTGAGACCCCAATTCAGTCATAATATTGAATTAAGGCATACCTACAAGGGATTTTTGACCACCACGCTGAATTATACAAAGACAACAGATATTATCACAGAGGTGCTGGAGCAAAATCCTGACATGAATGAAACCTTTATCAGGAAATCAAATATTGCCACCCAGCGTCAATACGGAATATCCATCAGTGCAGGCGGACAATTGAAAAAGTGGTGGAGTGCCAATGCATGGGCCAATGTTTATAATAACCTCTTTGAAGGTATTGTGAATAATGACCCCGCTAAATTCACCGCTACAACAGGTCAGTTTAATGTATCTAACCAGTTCAAGTTCGGAAAGACATGGAGTGCAGAACTAAGTGGATTTTACAGAACTCCCGGTGTGGAAGGTGTATTCAAGATTTATGGATTTGGAATGATGAACCTGGGAATTGGCAAACAAATCATGAACAACAAGGGTTCCCTGCGTTTCAGTGTAAGAGATGTGCTGTACACACAGAGAATAAAAGGTGAAAGCCGCTTCAGCAATATTGATGCACAGTTCCAGCAGGTTCGTGACTCGAGAGTGGCAACGATCAGCTTTACCTACCGGTTCAGCAAAGGAAAAGTGAACGGGCAGAAAAGAAAAACCGGTGGTGCCAGTGAAGAACAAAACCGTGTAGGAGGCGGAGGCGAGAATTAACAGCTCTGCACCATTAACCCAAACCTTATTCCGGAAATTCTTTCGCAGAGCAGTAGTCATTAGTTTTCTCTCTTACAGACAAGACCCGTTCACATCAGTAGTGACGGGTCTTTTGTTTTATAGGTAAAAAACTGACAGCAGAAAATTTTATATCAGGCGGCTGTAAGGATTAATTGCCGCCGGTGTATCGGAAAGAGATTTTCACCCTTTAACACGGAAAGGCTGTGTCTTGTCATAATACAGTCATTCAGCTCTTTATTTTATTTCAACTTTAGTAAACCATTTCTTCAATTATAGCCATGTTATGAAACAATTCTTTATTATCCTGCTCATGCTTGCAGGAGTTTTTTTTGCTCAAGGGCAAAGCATCAACGGGGTCATCTCCGGAATAGTGAATGATAATCATCAAAAGCCGCTTCAATCTGTGTCAGTTTCCCTGCTTCGTGCAAAAGATTCTGCATTGGTCAAAGCCACCGCAACAGACAAGTCAGGTAAATACCAGTTTGAAAATATTGCTGCAGGCAATTACCTGCTTGCACTGACATCTGTTGGCTATCAAAGAATATTCAGCAGCCCGATTATTATCAGCGCCGGGCAGCCTGTTGTAAAGCTGACGGCATTTTCTATGCAGGAAGCAGCCAAAGTATCAGATGCAGTGACGGTAACGGCAAAAAAGCCGTTCATAGAAACAAAGATTGATAAGACCATTGTGAATGTAGATGCTTCACCCACCAGCGCCGGTGCCACTGCATTGGAAGTATTGGAAAAATCACCCGGCATCAGTGTTGATAATGATGGAAACATCAGCCTGCGGGGGAAAGCCGGGGTCATTATCATGATGGACGGGAAACAAACTTTTCTTTCAGGAGCAGATCTTGCCAATTTGCTGCGAAATACACCTGCCTCTGCATTAGACCAGATAGAGATCATGACCAATCCTTCGGCAAAGTATGATGCAGCAGGCAACTCGGGAATTATTAATATAAAAACCAAAAAGGGAAGAGCAGGAGGCTTCAATGGTTCTGTAATGACAGCACTCACAACCAGTTTTTATAGGCACACATCGGATGGAGCCTTGTATGTGATGCCAAAAAATCAAAACAGTTTTAATTTTAATTATCGTAAGAATAAGATCAATTTCTTTGGAAACTATAATCCCAATTTCAACCAGGGGAGAAACCGCTTGCTGCTGGACAGAAGGGTGTTAAACGACAATAAGGAACTGGATGGTCATATTGAAACAGAAACAAGATTTAAGTTCAGGAATAATAACCATACAGTTAAGCTGGGACTTGATTATTTTGCCGATAAGAAAAATACACTGGGAGTAGTGCTCAGCGGATTCAGGCTGGATGGTCGTCCCACACCTGTGACCGTGACAAAGCAATTTGATGCGAACTATGATCTTGCCGGCTCCATGATCACCAATATCAGCAACCGGAATAATCTCAGAAACTTCAGCGCCAATTTTAACTATCGTCATGTATTCGATTCTTCCGGAAGAGAGTTTACAACTGACCTTGATTATATCGTTTATGACAATACATTACTAAACAACCTGAATACAGATTTTTTTAATACAGCCAATCAGCCTCTCGGTAGTTTGGAATTAAAAGGGCGGTTGCCGGCTGATATCAATATTTATTCTTTAAAATCAGATTATGTTCATCCATTCAAGAACGGCGGTCGCTTCGAAGCCGGAATCAAGAGCAGTTATGTAAAAAATGATAACCTGGTGGAATACCTGCGATGGAACGGCACTGAATGGGTGAATGACAGCCGAAGCAATCATTTCAAGTACGATGAGAATATCAATGCTGTGTATGTTAATTACAGCACCAAAGTGAAAAAATGGTCTTTCCAGGGCGGTTTGCGTTTAGAAAATACAAATGCCAAAGGGCTACAGGTATCCACAGATTCTGCTTTTACCAGGAACTTCACCAATCTTTTTCCAACAGCATTTGTCAGCTATGAAGTGAATAAATCAAACCAACTGACCGTTTCTTTTGGCAGAAGAATTACACGACCCAATTACCAGGACCTGAATCCTTTTATTTATTTTCTTGATTCATTATCCTTCCGTATGGGAAACCCGTTTCTGATACCACAGTTCACTTACAATGTCGAATTGAGTCATGCTTATAAAGGAAGGCTGATCACAACCCTGAATTACAATACAACCAACAATGTGCTGGCGCAGATCATTAAGCCGGATGCAAATGATAAAAGTATATTGTTCCTTACACCGGAGAATGTGGCGAAGTTTCGCAACATTGGTATTTCCATAACAGCTCCTGTTCCGGTTACCAAGTGGTGGAACCTGAATCTGTTCACCAATATTTTCAATAACCGCTACCAGGGTTATTATGACAACCAGCCGGTTGACACAGCTATCACATCATTCATGATCAATATGACCCAGACCTTTACGATAAAGCAGGGTTTCTCCGCTGAGATATCCGGTTTTTACCGTGCAAAAACAATTGAACAATTATCGCAAAGCCAGCCCATGTATATGATAAGTTTTGGCGGTCAGAAAACGATCATGAAAGGGAAAGCTACATTAAGGCTTAATCTTCGTGACCCGTTCTGGTTGCAACGCTATGAAGGAATCACCAAGATTGGCATTGTGGACAGCCGGATCAGGAACCGCTGGGATAACCGGCAGGTAACAGTAAGTTTCACTTACCGCTTTGGAAAGAACGGCCAGCAGAACCCTCCACCAAGACGGCGCAACAGCGCCAGCCAGGAAGAGCAAAACAGGGTAGGGCAAGGCGGGCAATAACGGTAAGCTATAACTGCTTTTATCGATAAACAAATAGTTGTTGTGTTTTATATGTTGAAGTGTTCGTACACAAAAAAGGCCGTTTACATAAAACCTTAATTATGGTTTTCTGTTGTATTCTACATTTAGGGCTACAGAGAAAAGCGTTCTTGTTTAAGGCTTGTTATAGGGTTTCCTGAAAATATTCAACTTTTCATGAGAGTTTTCTCATGTGCATGTTCGTCCCTCCTTTCCAGGAGGGACTTTTTTTTGTAAAAAGTTGTATTTCTTCATCCAGCCGGTATCTCAGCGCCATTCTGCAGACTTTTCTATATTTGCTGCCTACCAAATCCCTTTATTATGCCTTCATTTGATATTGTCAGTAAGGTGGAAGCTCAGGCATTGGATAATGCTGTGAATGTTACCAACAAGGAGATCACCAACCGTTTTGACTTTAAGGGTTCGCATGTGGTGATTGACCTTGACAAAAAGGAATTTGTCATCAAACTGGAAACGGATGACGATATGAAAATGCGGCAATTGATTGATGTGCTCATCAGCCGGGCTCACAAGCAAGGCATTGCCCCGGAGGCATTTGATGCATCAAAAGAAGGGGCCCAAAGCGGCAAAGTTTGGAAAAAACAGGTAAAAGTGAGAAACGGCCTTGTTCAGGAGGATGCTAAGAAGATAGTGAAGCTGATCAAAGACTCCGGTTTGAAGGTGCAGGCTTCCATAAATGACGACCTGGTGAGAGTGACGGGGAAGAAAATTGACGACCTCCAGTCCGTCATCCAGCTTTGCAAGACGGCAAACCTGGGCATTCCCCTGCAATATGTGAATATGAGGGACTAAAAACCTTGGTAAGCCTGCTTTTCCGGTGGAAAAGCGGTGGGAAAGAGGTGTATATCAAAACAGTCTTTTTTTTGGAAAAGGGTAGTTTCAGAAGCTATATTCGTTTTACAACGTTGCGGGGAAATTTGGAAACAGAGGAACCTGCAGCACGGAGAAGCGAAAGCCCCTCAAAAGGCGGAAGCCGCTCCTGAAAGCATCGGGTTAGTAAATAGGAAGGCGAAAGCCGGAATATGAACGAAACTTGGTGCTTTCATCTTTTATACCCCCTCAGCTCATTTTCCTTCCTTATATTAGATTTGGATGAAAGCCATATCAGGCTTACCTTTGCCGCCTTAATAAAATAAATCAACAGTACGGCAAAATCCGTGCAGCCTTAAAATCAGCAAGTTATGAAAAAAGGTATCCATCCTGAAAGCTATCGCCTGGTGGTTTTCAAAGACATGAGTAACGGTCACTCATTCCTGAGCCGTTCTACAGCAGCCTCCAAAGAAACAGTGAAATGGGAAGACGGCAACGAATACCCTTTGGTGAAACTGGAGATTTCCAACACTTCTCATCCTTTCTTCACCGGTAAGAATGTGCTGGTGGATACAGCAGGACGTATTGACAAGTTCAAGAAGAAATATGCGAAAACGAAATAATGCTGTAGTTTTATAACAGAACAATTTTTGTTTTTCATGGCTATACTTTAAATCCCGGAGATTCTTCTTCGGGGTTTTTATTTTCAAAAAGCAACACTTCCGTTTTTTGAAAGCCACTGATGTTATTCTTCCATAACTTTAGCCGACTTAAAAATGGATGGCTATGTCATTTGAATGGAAAGGTGTTTTTCCCGCTCTCACCACCAAGTTTACAAAAGACGATGAACTGGATCTTCCTTTGTTTGAGAAAAACCTGCAGGCACAATTGGCTGCGGGAGTCGAAGGCATCATTCTCGGCGGCACATTGGGTGAAGCCAGTGTGCTGACAACAGATGAAAAGGAACGGCTGGTAAAATTTGCAATTGAAAAATCAGCAGGCAAACCCGTTGTGCTCAATATTGCCGAAGGCAGCACCCGGGAAGCATTGAAACAGGCAGCCTATGGCAAAGCCTGGGGCGCAAAAGGGCTGATGCTGCTGCCACCAATGCGTTACAAAAGCGATCACCGGGAAACCGTGACCTATTTCAAAACCATTGCGGACAGCACAGACCTGCCCGTTATGATCTATAACAATCCTGTGGATTATAGGATAGAAGTGACACTGGATATGTTTGATGATTTGCAGGCCTGCAAAAACATTACTGCTGTGAAGGAAAGTACAAGAGATGTAACGAATGTGACAAGAATGATCAATCGTTTTGGAGACCGGTTCAAAATACTTTGTGGGGTAGATACATTGGCTATGGAAGAACTTTGTCTTGGTGCAGATGGCTGGGTGGCTGGGCTGGTTTGTGCATTCCCGGCAGAAACGGTTGCCATTTACAAGTTGGTAAAAGCAGGAAAGATCGCTGAGGCAACAAAAATTTATCGCTGGTTCATGCCCTTGCTTGAATTAGACATTCACCCCAAACTGGTTCAATATATAAAACTAGCCGAAGCACAGGCAGGCATCGGCAGTGAGTATGTCAGGGCGCCAAGATTAGTGCTCGAAGGTGAGGAGAGGCAACGAATCCTGAATGTAATCAATGACGGGATTGCTACAAGGCCTGTTCTGAAAAATATTCAATAACCAATAAACAATATTCAATGTTCAAAGATGCTACACCCAACGAGATTGAGGACATCATGCAGGAGGCCTGGAAGGCATTTCATGTTTACCGGAAAAAATCACTAAAGGAAAGGGCTGATTTCATGCGGGCTATTGCAAAAGAGATGGAGAACCTTGGCGATGAACTGCTGAAAGTGACGGGAGAAGAAACACACCTGCCGGAAGCAAGGCTGCGCAATGAAAGGGCAAGAACCATGTTTCAACTGACTTCTTATGCTGATGCCTGCGAAAAAGGCGACTGGCTGGAAGCACGGATTGATACGGCCAATGCAGAAAGGAACCCGCCCAAACCAGATATAAGAAAAATGCTGGTTCCGCTTGGGCCGGTAGTGGTTTTTGGTGCATCAAACTTTCCTTATGCTTACTCTACAGCCGGTGGTGACACCGCATCTGCCTTTGCAGCAGGTTGTCCTGTAATTGTGAAAGGACACCCGGCCCATCCAAAGACCAGTGAAATGGTGGCCCAGGCCATTGCAAAAGCAGCAGCTAATAGCAATATGCCAGCGGGTATTTTTGCCCATGTACATGGTGCTTCTTTTGAAGTGGGCAGGGCATTGGTGGAACATCCGCACACAAAAGCTGTTGGCTTCACCGGTTCCTATTTTGGCGGCCGGCAGTTGTTTGACTGGGCCAATCAACGCAAGGAACCCATACCTGTTTTTGCAGAGATGAGCAGCATCAATCCAGTTTTTCTTTTACCGGACAAAATGAAAACGGCTGCTGCTGATGTGGCGAAAATGTATGCAGGCTCTATCACACTCGGTGTCGGCCAGTTTTGCACCAACCCCGGTCTTCTTATTGGGATTGACAACGATGATCTTCGCAGCTTTATTCATGCGTTGGGTGATGAAATTAAAAAAACCACGCCGGGAGAAATGCTGCACACTGGTATCTTTAAAAACTATGTAGAGAAAAGGGCAAATGCACTGTCGCAACAAGATGTAGAGACAATAGCAGTGGCCGAACCGGAACCAAAATTTAATGAAGGTGTTCCCACTGTTGCCTCAGCAACGGCAGAAGCTTTTATTAACAACCCCCTATTGCACCAGGAAGTGTTTGGACCTTATTCATTGGTAATAAAATGCAAGGACATAAGCCAGATGCAGGAAGTCGTCAATCATCTGGAAGGACAGCTCACCTGCACATTGATGGCAACGGATAATGACATACGGAGCAATGGCGAATTGGTACATGCTGTAAAAAATATTTGTGGCCGCATTGTTGTAAATGGTGTGCCTACGGGTGTGGAAGTATGCCTTGCCATGCAGCATGGTGGTCCTTTCCCGTCCACAACGGATTCAAGGTTTACTTCCGTTGGTGCAGATGCCATCAAACGTTTTGCAAGACCGCTGGCTTTTCAAAACTGGAGTAATGATCTGTTGCCGGATGAACTGAAGGATGAAAATCCACTGGGAATCTGGCGGACGGTGAATAATGAGTTGAGGAAGTGAGTGGTGAGTGGTGAGTGGTGAATAGTGAATAGTATGAGTTACTTTAGTGGTTGAAGCCTAACTACAAATGCGACTTTTGTGTATGAGAAATGTTTTTGTTGGTTTATTACTGGTCCTTATAGCCGGGCCTTTGCCGGCACAGCAACCAGCGACAAAGGACAGTGTCATTGACAATATTCTTAAAGCGTTAAGTGATTTCAGGAACAGGGAAACAAAAAGAGACAGCGCCTTGAATCATCCGCTGGGCAGCAACAGTGAAACTGATTTTCTTCGGCGGTTTACATTTTATGATTCAGTAAATACGGCGTTGAACAAGATGGATAAGAAATCCTTGTCGCCGGATGGCCAGATCAATCTCGATCTGCTGAAGTATGATGTGGAAGAAGATGTTTCCAACTATAAATTCAAAGCCTATCTCAATCCTATTTTGTCTGATGCCGGGTTCCATACCGGACTGGCATCGATGGGTTCGCAGGTGCTGTCACGAAAGACAGAATTTGAAAATTACATCGGGCGGCTGAAAGATATTCCCCGTTTCATGGAAGAGCACATTGCCCTGATGCGGCGGGGACTGCAATTGGGAATTTGCCAGCCCAAGAGTATTCTCTCTGGCTACGAGAACACATATGAGCAGCATATCGTGGATGATGTAACGAAGTCTGTCTTTTACAGACCCTTTCTCAAAAAACCATATGCCATCAGCGATGAAGAATGGAAACTGATAGCTGAAGAAGGAAAGAAAACAGTGCAGCAATATGCTATCGCCGGGTTTCAAACACTGAAAACATTTTTCGACAAAGAATACCTGCCTAAAACAAGAAATACGATCGGCGCTTCTCATTTTCCGGACGGACTGGCTTATTACCAGGACAGGGCCCGGCATTATACAACAACCGATCTTACCTATGAAGAGATATATGAGATCGGTTTGAAAGAAGTGGCGAGAATAAAACAAGAAATGCTGGATGTGCTCAAAGAAGTAAAATTTAGCGGCACCTTGCAGGAGTTCATTTCCTATTTGCGCAACGAACCAAAGTTTTACGCCACAACGGCTGAACAATTATTGAAAGAGGCGTCTTATATAGCCAAAAAAGCAGACGGGCAATTGCCTGCATTCTTTGGCAAACTGCCAAGACAACCTTATGGTGTGGAGCCGGTGCCCGAACATCTGGCGCCAACTTACACCGCAGGCCGTTATTCCGGCGCACCGCTTAACAGCCGAAGAGCCGGTTTTTATTGGGTGAATACTTACGATCTCAAAAGCCGCCCTTTTTATAATCTCGAAGCATTGACCTTGCATGAAGCCATGCCCGGTCATCATTTGCAGATCGCATTGACCAAAGAGATGACCGAACTGCCGCCATTCAGGAGAAATCTGTATGTCAATGCGTTTGGAGAAGGCTGGGGTTTGTATTGCGAATATCTCGGAACAGAAATGGGTTTTTATAAAGATCCTTATTCCCGATTTGGAAAGCTTACCTATGAAATGTGGCGGGCCTGCCGGCTGGTGCTCGATGTGGCGCTGCACACCAAAGGATGGACAAGAGAACAGGGAGTGAACTATCTCGCTGAACATACTGCTTTATCATTGCATGAAGTGAATACTGAAATCAACCGCTACATCTCATGGCCGGGTCAGGCACTAGCCTATAAAATGGGTGAACTCAAGATCAGGGAGCTACGCAAAAAGGCAGAAGAGAAACTCAAAGAAAAATTTGACATAAGAGAGTTTCATGATCTTGTTTTATCCCAGGGGGCGGTTACATTAAAAATACTGGAAGGAATGGTGGAGGAATGGATCGCTGAAAAAAGTAAATAGTCTGCTGTAAAACAAAAAGCCCCTAAACGGGACTTTCAGCGGAGAGAGAGGGATTCGAACCCCCGGACCTTTTGGGTCAACGGTTTTCAAGACCGCCGCATTCGACCGCTCTGCCATCTCTCCGGCGCAAAAGTAAGTGTGCAGGCATAAACAGCAAAATCATTTTAAGAAAAATCACTGCTGAAATCTGGAGCATATACCAGCGGTCAAATAACTATTATAATTTATGGCCACTATTCTAATTTTGACCAAACTTTTTTCTTGAAGCACCTTAAAGCACTCAATAAATATCTCTGGAAATACCGCATCCGGCTGAGTGCAGGTGTTTTGTTTGTTTTCCTTTCCAACTACTTCAGCGTACTGGCACCACAAGTAACAGGTTTTGTGATTGATTTTGTGCAACGGTCGCTTAACCTGCCCGGCTATAAGCCAAAAACCAAAATGCCGGATTATGATGTGCTGGTGCAAAAATTCATACAGCAGGTTGAAACCATCAGCGGAGTGGGGAAAGTGGTGGCACTGTGCGGCATCACCATTCTGTTCCTGGCGCTCATCAGGGGTTTTTTCTTATTCCTGATGCGGCAAACCATCATTGTCATGAGCCGCCACATTGAGTTTGATCAGAAGAACGAGATATACCGGCATTACCAGCAACTGGACACTGCTTTTTATAAAACCCACAGCACCGGCGACCTGATGAACCGTATTGCAGAGGACGTTAGCCGGGTAAGAATGTTCACGGGGCCCACCATAATGTATCTTGGCAACCTGGTGGCGGTGATCTCACTCACGGTGTTCTTCATGTATAAAAGAGACCCGCTCCTCACTCTGTATGTGCTGGCGCCTTTGCCTATTCTTGCCATAACCATCTATTTTGTGAACAGCACTATTCACCGGAAGAGTGAAAAAATACAGGAATCCCTGTCTGACCTCACCACCAATGCGCAGGAATCTTATTCAGGCATCCGGGTGATCAAATCCTTTGTACAGGAAAAGGCCATGCTTGGTTTTTTTCAGAATAACAGCGAAGAGTACCGCAAAAATGCCATCGGCCTTGCAAAAGTCGAAGCGATCTATTTTCCTTCTATCACTTTGCTTATCGGTCTCAGCACACTGCTGACCATAATGATCGGCGGGCTGTATTATATCAACGGGGGACATAATATCGGCATTGACACCATAGTTGAGTTTGTGATGTATATCAATATGCTCACTTTTCCTGTCAGTGCCATCGGGCTAACGGCCAGCATGATACAGCGGGCAGCCGCTTCGCAAAAAAGGATCAATGAGTTTTTGAAAACAACACCGGCTATTCAGGAACCGGCCAATGCAGTGCATATCGCATTGCAGGGAAAGATCCGCTTCAGTGATGTGAATTTTATTTACAATCATACTGGCATCCATGCCCTGAAAAACTTCACCCTTACAATTCAGAAAGGTGAAAAAGTGGCTATTGTAGGACGAACGGGCAGCGGCAAATCCACCGTTTCTCAATTGCTGCTGCGGATGTATGATGTGAGCAGCGGCAGCATTGAACTGGATGATGTCCCCATCAGCCAGGTCAGTCTTGGGGCACTGCGGGAGCAGATCAGTTATGTGCCGCAGGATGTTTTTTTATTCAGCGACACGGTGGCCAATAACATCGCTTTTGGAATGGAAAAAGCGGATGTTGCTGCTATAGAAAAAGCGGCTGCACAAGCCTGTGTGCACAACGAGATCATGGGATTTGCCCAACAATACCAGACCATGATCGGTGAAAGGGGCGTGACTTTAAGCGGTGGTCAGAAGCAACGGATATCCATTGCCCGTGCCCTCATCAAGCAACCCAATCTTGTCATTTTCGATGATTGCCTCAGCGCCGTGGATGCAAAAACCGAGAAAGAGATCATCCAAAACCTGAACGAATACCTGAGGGACAAAACAGCCATTATCATCACCCACCGCATATTTTCTCTTTTTGATTTCGACAGGATCGTGGTGCTGGAAGACGGTGAAATCGTGGAACAGGGCACCCATCAGCAGTTGGTCAGCATCAAAGACGGCTATTACGCAGGCCTTTATGCCCGCCAACAGGAGCAGGAGAGACAGGGAGATCGCTGATTTCAGGCTGCCTGCGTTTTTTTGCTTCCGATTTGGCTGTTTCCAAAACATCTCTATATTTGTGACTTCCAAAACCTAATGTGATTTTTTAAACTGCAAAACTTACAATTGTGGCGTACGAGAACAACGACAAGAAAATGGAGAGCATCTACAGTAAAAGGATTCGTGCCGGGAAGAGAAGGACCTACTTCTTTGATGTAAGAGCAACCCGCGGTAATGATTATTACCTGACCATTACCGAGAGCCGGAAGCGTTTTGACGACAACGGGTATGACAGGCACAAGATTTTCCTCTACAAAGAAGATTTCAACAAATTCATCAAAGCGTTGAATGAGGCGGTTGATTATGTAAAAACAGAGTTGATGCCTGATTTTGATTTTGATGCGTTTAACCATGATGAAGTGGCCGATGAGTCCAATGGCGATGCGGTGGTTGAAACAACAGTTGTTGAACCGGTGGAAATAGTGGCAGAAAAAGCCCCTGAAGTTGCCCCGGTGGCACAGGCAGCAGCAGATACGACCCCCGCTGATAATAACGAAGAAGTTGATAAATGGTAAACCAAAACCGACTGCTTACCATTGTTTTGAAATGCTCCCGTAAGGGGGCATTTTCATTTTTGACCGGGAACCAACGGAAGCTTTCTTAAGCCTGGATTGGGGATGCTGTTCTCGTTTGTATTTCCATTAAAAGCATTGGGAATTCCGGGCAATTGCTGCATATCCGGCATGATGCAGGGCATGTTGTCTTGCGGCAACAGGTAAACTTTATTGCCGTTGGGCAGAGTATGCGATAGCACAGCCTGCGGCGATACCGGGGCGTAAAAATGAGAAATGCCGGGTTTAATTTTTATCGGGCTTTTTGTCTTGGGCTTGTTAAAGACAGATCTTTTGTTGTTGAGATATTCTTCCGCATTGAATAATTGCGTGGCATCCTGTGCCAGTGCTGCTGAACAGAAGGTGACAGCTAGAATCAAAAAGATTTTTTTCATAAGCGGGGCTTTAAGGCAGGTTGAAGTTAACATTTTTTCGCCAGCGACTCCTGCTTAAACCCAAAATGCCTATTTAATTTCCCGTTCTGTTAAGACACTCTCATTACCCGTTCTGTCCACAGCAGTGACAGCGATTTTTGTGAGAACCGCTTTGGCTGCATTTTCACCCGTTGTTTTTTTCAGTGACAATGTTCTGTCATTCCGGTTCAGGATCGTCCATGTCCGGTTGTTACCATATTGATGATAGACCACCCAGCGGAAAACATCTTTTTCATCCGGGTGTGTCCATGAAAGGATCACTTCATCATTTTTTTCATTTACCACAACTACAGGGGCTGCCGGGGCTTTATTATCCAGCCAGCCTGTGGCGGGCACCAATGCGTTATTCTTATAAGGGCCGTCAATCAGCGCCTTTGCCATCGGCGGGTTGCGAGTCACTGATGAAATGCTCCAGTGCACCACCCCTTTGCTTTGCGGCAACATGCCGCGGGTTATCATTACCTGGCTCATGATCTCATTTACATTCCTGGCGCTGGTGTCCCTGCCGACACTGATGCCCGGCCATAAATGTCTTTTCATCGTGTTTTCTTCTGCCCACCATCCGAGCAATACCGGGAAACTCTGCGCCATCCGGTTAATAGGCCAGTAAAGCTGCGGGGTGAAATAATCTATCCATCCTTTGTTCAGCCACAGTTTTGCATCAGCATACAACTGGTCATACTGGTCAAATCCCCCGATGGATTCGGGATAACCAGGCCGCCAGATACCAAACGGACTGAGCCCGAATTTCACATGTGGTTTCTCAGCTTTTATGTTTTTGTACAATCGTTCAATAAAAACATTCACGGCATTTCTCCGCCAGTCGCCTCGTGACAGCTTGCCGCCGCTTTGCTCATAAGCAGCCCAGCTAACTGAATCAGGAAAATCTTCGCCCAAATTATAGGAAGGGTAGGGGTAGAAATAATCATCGAAATGCACTCCGTCAATATCATAGCGTTTCACCAGGTCCATCACCACGGCAGTGGAATGATCCTGTGTTCCCTGTTGGGCCGGGTCGAGCCACCAGTAGCCTTCTTTGAGGTATAAGGCGAGCTCCGGTCTTTTTTTTACAATGGAATGTTCGGTTATTTCTTTCCCGTCTTTATGATGTGCCCTGTAGGGATTGAGCCAGACATGCAACTCCAGACCCCGGTTATGTGCTTCTTCCACCCAAAACTCCAATGGATCATAATAAGGAGAAGGTGCCTGCCCCTGTTTGCCTGTGAGGTAATATGACCAGGGTTCGAGATCACTATTATACAGCGCATCACATTGAGGCCGCACCTGGAAGATAACAGCGTTGAAATGATGTTGCTGTAAAAAATCGAGCAGGGCAACGGCTTCCTTTTTTTGTGTTTCGGTATCTAATCCAGGTTTACTTGGCCAGTTGATATTAGCCACGGTGGCCACCCATGCAGCCCTGAATTCCCGCATCGCTTTTGGCGCCGACTGGCTGCTTTCATTTTTTACAACTGGTTTTGAAGAACTGCAGGAATAAAATATTACCGGGATGAGAAGAAATGAAAGCAATTTCATGCGTCAACGATTTTAAAGGTGGCGAAGCAATGCTTAAATGTAGGACAAAAGCAAAAGAATCAATGCCGGTTTGTGCAGGGTAAAATTGATTCATTGTATAAAGAGAGGAATTTAATATTTTTAATAAACTGTTCTTATTTGAAACTGCTTTGTCTTATCCTTGCAAACTTCAGCTCAGTATTCTGCTCTGCGCAGTTTTCGTATGTAGTTGACTTGCAGGGTAATGTTTTTTCCCTTAATATCTCAGCCGGTTGTCAAACTTTACAAAAGGGCAACTGTAGTTTTTCCCCTATAACAGATATTGCTGTTACGTCCGGCGGACTATTGTATCTGTGTAACTATGACTCTTTGTTTTCTATGGATATTTCAGGATCCGGAGAATGTATTTTTCTTGGAAGATTTGACATCAATGATGTGACCGGGCTTGTTGTTGGAGCGGATGGAAATGTTTATGCATCAGGCAGCGGGTTGGGCCGGTATGACCCGGTTTCGCAAAACTTTACTTTCCTGGGTCATTTTCCTCCGGGTGTAAGATCCTCGGGAGATTTGGTTGTTTTCAATGACCGGATGTATATGTCGGCAACAGATGGGAATATTTATCAAATTAATATAGCAAATCCGGCCGGATCTGTTTTATACCTGAACTTAGGTTTGCAAAGTATCTACGGAATGGCTGTTGTGCTCACTTCCTGTTTTAATAACCCTGTTCCCAGGGCAATGATATTGGCTTTTTCCCCAAGAGACTTAGGAGCAGAGGGCTATTTGATTGATATGGAAAGCAAAATGGTCTTCCCACAGTATTGTTTGCCTGATGTGGCTATTGCAGGCAGTGCTGATTATTCAGTTGTAGCTGTTGAGGGTGAAAGTATAGTCATTGATGGGATACGGGTTACAAACCCTCTCTGTACACAAGTTGCGGATGGGAGTATACTCATTCAAATGAAACAATCGGACAAAAATGTATATAGTTTCTCGTTAAACGGTCTACCGGATGTAAGTGATGCATCATTTAATGGGCTTTCTGCCGGGCAATACAGCATTCGCATAAAAAATCAGTTTGGCTGCTATATTGATACGGTTGCGAACATTGATTATCCTGTATTGGTTTGTAAGGACACTTTATTTGTTCCTTCAGCATTTACCCCGAACGGAGATGGACTCAATGATATATTCCGTCCTTTGGGCAACATGCTACCTCTTTCTGATTATGAAATGACCGTGTATAACAGGTATGGGCAACAAGTTTTCCGAACTTCTAATCTGCAAAACGGATGGAATGGTATATTTAAATCGGCACAACAACCGGCCGGTATTTATATTTGGCAAATGCGGTATAGGAACTTCAGAGGCATACAAGTGTATAAGAAAGGGCTTGTTACACTGATACGTTAGAGTTTTTTTTAGCTTACGGGTTTCTTCACCATCCTGCTTTCACTTCCTTGCCTGCTTCTTTGCAAATGGCTGCTTTGTGCAGAGTTAATCTTTCTCCTGCGGTGTCAAAAGTGATTTCTATCCATCCGTTGTAGTGCAAACCGTTTTTAACCAGCTTCACGGCCACATATTTGTTCTCAGCATTTTTCCAGGGGCCTTCCCACCAGGGTGGCCCGGCCATCCCAATGACTTTTTGTGCAAGAAAGATCTCTATTATTTCAAACCATTCATATGGAGGCATATTGGCTTGCGGAACTATGTCGTTTTTTTTCAGTACAGGTGAGTTATCAGCGGGATCGGTCAGCAGGTGGCTGCCAATATTTGCGCCACCAAGAAACCTGATTTTATCTTGCTGTAAAACCGGGTCCCCTATATGGATCACAAAAAATGCAAAATCTGCCCTGCCGTCTTTATCCAGGTCCACTGCCTGCGATTGCCCTTGTTTCACTTCCCTGTTTTGAAGGTTGCTGTATTCCATGGCAGGATGCGGAACAGGCGCAGGAGTCTCATTATATACTTCTTTTTGGCAAGATGCCAACAAAGTGCTGATGAGGGCAACAGCGGTCAGAATTTTCATACAAAAGGTTTATGCAAAAGAAAAACAAGATTAGCTCCACACACAGGGTCAACAGTATGAGTTGTCGAAAGAATTGAATGGGCTGCAAAATTTGTAAGCCTTCTTTCAAAGCAATCTTTCCTTATTTTTGGGAATAGCCTTGCAGCATGAACAAAATCATCTTTACAGAAGAATTTTGTCAGCCGGAAAACCTGCATCCCTTCACCTTGACAAGGCAGATGCAGGATATACGGGTGGGCATTCTTACCATACGGGAGAAATGGGAACTCATGCTCGGTCTTCCTTCTTTTGACCGCAAGGAAGATGACTACAAAGACCTTGACCGCTCGGTGCATGTGTATGAAGCAGCCGAAGAAAATAATTATTGCCTGATGATACATGGCAATGTGCTGCCATCGGTGGCTCTTGTAAAAGCCGTTCGCCGGCTCAGGGATGGTGAATTTATTTCTGTGAATGGCGGCTCAGGCATTGTATTCCGCTTTACCAAAAAACAGGTCCGGGAAAAACATAAGATAAAAGTGACCAGGGCCGTTGCTTTTGATGGAGACGTGAAAACGATTCAATATCCCTGGGATATTTTTCAACTAAATGATCTCGCCATCCGGCAGGATTTTGAGCTGCTGACAAAGAAGAGAAGATCGGCCCCACTTTCAAAGACCAATCGTGTCATTAAACCCTCTCAGGTATTTATAGAAAAAGGCGCTAAAGTGGAACATTGCATCATCAATGCTTCCACCGGACCTGTTTATATTGGTAAAAAAGCGGAAGTGATGGAAGGCGCCGTCATCCGCGGGCCATTTGCGATGGGAGAAGGTGCCTGCCTGAAAATGGGGGCAAAGGTGTACGGTGCCACTACACTGGGTCCGTATTGTGTGGCGGGGGGCGAAATAAAGAACAGTGTTATGTTTGGCTATTCCAACAAAGCCCATGATGGTTATCTCGGCGATTCAGTGATAGGTGAGTGGTGCAATCTTGGCGCCGGCACCACCAATTCCAACCTGAAAAATAATGCCAGCATCATTCGTGTCTGGACAGCAAAAGGAGAAATGAATGCGGGTATGAAATGCGGGGTGATGATGGGAGATTATTCGAGAACGGCCGTTAATACAGCCATCAACAGCGGAACGGTGATCGGTGTTGGCTGCAATGTGTTTGGCGCCGGGCTCACTCCGAAGCATATACCTTCCTTCTCATGGGGAAGCGAAGGTGTGAAACGATATGAGTTTGAGAAAGCTATTACTGATATTGATGACTGGAAGCAACTGAAGGGAAAACGCATGACGGATAACGAAAAAAGCATCCTGCGGTATATCTTTGAAAACTTTTAGAACAGGCAGCCCGCAACAGGCTGCTGCATTAAAAACGATAAAACCAACTGATGAGAAAACAGATCGCGGCCGCCAACTGGAAAATGAACCTTACCTTCCAGGACGGGGAAAAATTATTAGATGATATTCTTGGGGCAGGCATTCCGCTGCAGGCGCAGCAGCAGGTGATCTTTGCCGTTCCTTTTCCCTATCTTATTATGACGAGAAGTGAAGTGGACGAAGAGACCAACTATTTTGCCGCTGCGCAAAACTGTTATCACAAACTGTCCGGCGCTTTCACCGGTGAAGTGTCGGCTGAGATGTTACATTCCATCGGGGTGCCTTACTGCATTATCGGGCACAGCGAAAGAAGAGAATATTTTGGTGAAACGAATGCGGTGCTGGCCGACAAAGTGAATCTTTGCCTCGATAACAAGATCATCCCCATTTTTTGCTGCGGTGAACCATTGCATATCCGGGAGGCCGGCACACAAAATGAATATGTGTCTGCACAACTGAAGGAATCTTTGTTTGGCTTGTCTGCAAGGGAAATAAAAGACATCATCATTGCCTACGAACCTATCTGGGCCATCGGCACCGGCAAGACGGCCACTTCGGCCCAGGCACAAGAAATACATGCTTATCTGCGTTCTGTATTGGCAGCACAATACGGGCAGCACACGGCCGATGAGATTTCCATTCTTTATGGCGGAAGCGTAAAAGCAAATAACGCCAAAGAATTGTTCAGTTGTCCTGATGTGGATGGCGGGCTGGTAGGCGGCGCTTCGCTGGTGGCCAAAGAATTTACGGAGATCATCAGGGCTTTGAAATAGCCAGTTTCGTTTACATTCACCGACCGGTATTGTGCAGCGAATTTAATCTTATTAAACATTACTGCCATACCTGCTCCTTACTATATCGTCATCAAAAGAACCAACCAGGTCTTATTGAGTTTATTGCCCGTGAATGTGGTGGTCAATAACAGGGATATTTATCCCTTGCTGAATACGGAACCTGTGGTGATTGCATTGAATGATGAACACCCAGTGATCGTGGTGACAGACGGGTTTCACATCAGCAAGCCCTTTGAATTTCGTTTTGATCGCCCCAGCTATTATAATCTCAGGCTGGTTTGCGCTATCAGCGACCTGCAGCTGCTGGGTGGCTGTCTTTTCCTGGCGCTGTTTTACCTGCTGGGTTTTGCCACGGGCTTTTTGTTGCTGAAACTGCTGAGTTTTTTACCGATATTGTTTTTTTTGTTCTGGTATTATATCAACAGGAAGAATTTCTTAAGGCTGATACCGGCCTGATATCTTTTATTTTTCGGTGAACAAAGAATGCTATTTCAGTGTATTGCTGTAATTTCCCGTATGGCAAAAATCCTGATACTATTTGCCCATCCTGCTTTTGAAAAATCAAGAGTGCATCAAAGGATGGTTAAGCATGTAAAGCATTTACGCCCCGGCCTTGTCACTTTTCATGACCTATACGAAGCTTACCCCGATCTCGATATTGATATTGAAAAAGAAAAGAAGTTGTTGCTGGCGCATGATCTGATCATCTGGCAACATCCTTTTTACTGGTACAGTTGCCCGCCCATTATCAAGCAATGGATGGACCTGGTGCTGATGCACAACTGGGCCTATGGTCCGCAGGGCAAGATGCTGGCAGGAAAAAAGATACTCAATGCCATTTCCTGCGGCGGCAGCCGGGAGGCCTATTCTCCAACAGGGAGAAACCGGTATACGATCCCCCAATTGCTGGCGCCGTTTGAACAAACAGCCCGGTTGTGCAATATGGATTACCTGCCTCCATTCGTGGTGCATGGCACACACCGGCTTGAAATAACAGACATGGAATTGCAAGCCGTACAATATGAACAATTGCTGATCGCTTTGGCCAGCGACCGGATCAGTGAGGAGGAATGTAAAGCCGTTACTTATCTAAATGACATTTCACCCATCCCTGAACAGATTCAATCCTGATATATGGATACAAACTCGTTCTTTTTCCAGGCGCTGGTTTACCTCACCTCTGCTGTGCTGATGGTACCCATTGCCAAACGTATTGGCCTGGGTTCCATATTGGGCTATCTTCTTGCCGGTATTGTCATCGGACCGGCTGTGTTAGGGTTTATCGGCTCAGAAGGCCAGGACCTGATGCATTTTGCAGAGTTTGGCGTGGTAATGATGCTCTTTATCATCGGGCTTGAACTGGAACCGGAATTGTTATGGAAGATGCGAAAATCCATACTTGGACTCGGAGGTCTGCAAGTTGGCATCACATCAGTTATCGGGATGTTGATAGCCAGTTTTTTGGGTCTTCCCTGGCAGCAGGCATTGGCAATTGGTATGATTGTATCACTTTCTTCCACGGCCATTGTGCTGCAAATGCTGAATGAAAAAGGATTGATGAAAACAATTGCGGGTCAGCGTTCTTTTGCTGTGCTGTTGTTCCAGGATATAGCAGTTATCCCTATGCTCGCTTTTATGCCGCTGTTAGCCACGCAGACACAAGTGAAGGATGCGGATCATCATGGCAGCACCTGGATAGAAGGATTGCCCGGTGGATTGCAAACCCTCATTGTGTTGGGTTCTGTGATTGGAATTATTGTTGCCGGACGCTACCTGGTGAGACCGTTGCTGCGCATTGTGGCCAAAACCCGTCTCCGTGAAATTTTTACGGCCACTGCATTATTACTTGTCATTGCCATCACTGTATTGATGACACAGGTAGGTCTCAGCCCGGCTTTGGGAACTTTTTTGGCCGGTGTGGTGCTTGCCAACAGTGAATACCGACATGAACTGGAAAGCGATATAGAACCGTTCAAGGGGTTGTTACTAGGTCTTTTCTTTATCGCAGTCGGGGCCTCCATTGACTTTGCTTTTGTGATGGAGCAGCCTTTTGTTATAATCGGGCTGGTGCTGCTGATCATGACGGTGAAGGGCCTTATATTATTTGTGCTGGGAAAATTCTTCCATATGCGGCTCGATCAGAACATGATCTTTGCTCATGCCCTCAGCCAGATGGGTGAATTTGGATTTGTGCTCTTTTCTTTCGCTATGCAGGAAGGAGTGTTGCCAAAAGAAGTAATTGACACCGGGATGGCAGTAGTGGCCATCAGTATGGCGCTGACACCGCTGGTGATGTTGATGAATGAAAAACTTATTCAACCTTATTTCGGGGTGAAAGAAAAGCAGGATGAAAGAGAATCGGATGTGTTTGATGAACGAAACCCGGTGATCATTGCCGGTTTTGGCCAGTTTGGCAGCACCATCGGCCGTTTCTTAAGAGCCAATGGTGTACAGGCAACTTTTCTTGATATTGATTCTGAAAGAGTGGACCTGCTGCGGAAAATGGGATTCAAAGTGTATTATGGCGATGCCACCCGGCATGAACTGTTGCGTTCGGCAGGAGCTGAGCATGCTAAGATCATTGTGCTCGCCATGGATAATGCAGAGAAAAGACTGGAAATGATAGAAACGATCAAAAAGCATTTTCCCAACATGCACATCATGGCAAGGGCATTGAACAGGGTGGATGCCTACAAACTAATGAATGAAGGCATGATGCATGTGTACCGCGAAACACTGGACACTTCGTTGCGGGTCGGCGCTGATGTGCTAAAGATGATGGGACACAGGGCGCATAGCACTCATCGCATGGCAAGAGCCTTCCTGAAACATGATGAGGCAACAATTAAAAAACTCGCATCCATCAAAGACCCGGATGAATATATAACCAATGCACGGGAGTCCATTGAAGAAATTGAAAGGCTGCTGGAAACCGACCGCCATGATAAAGAACTGCGGCAGGATAGTGGGTGGGATGAAGAAAGCCTGATTGCAGATGCTAAAAAGCAACAGCCCGGCTGATGGCTTATGCAATGTTGATCTTTCCGGGTAAATCAAATCCTGCTGGTAAAAAAACTAGATGATCTGATTCAACGGGTTCAATTACCTGCTTTAATACCCCCGGTTCCAGGATTTCATAGCCGCTATAGTTATATCGGTACAAAAACTCATAAATATCAGTGAGCCGGTACCCGAACTTATTCAGCAGTTCATTCCTGATCTCCATAAAAATTACCGGCCTTGATTTTACTATTGTTTCTTTCATACCTGCTAAAAGAAGCATTTCTGCACCTTCCACATCAGCTTTGATCATATCCGCCTGCTCCACGCCATGAGTGTTCATCCATTCGTCCAGTGTGATGGTACTGACGGTTTCCTGTTTACCCGAATAATTTTCAGGTTCAGCCAGCCCCGACATGCCGCTGTTGTCTGCCGCGGATTCATAAAAAACTGACCGGCCCACAGCATCACTTAATGCATAAGATTGCACACTGATATTTTCACAAGCATTCAAGGCAATGTTTTTATTCAGTCCTTCGCGGGTTTTTGCCGATGGCTCAAAAGAAAATACCCGGTGGCAAAGGGGGGCGGCAACCAGCGAGTAGTAACCTGTGTTGGCGCCGATGTCTAAAACCACTTTGTTTTTATTCATAAAAAATTCCCAGGTGAGAATGCTATCCCTTTCATAAAAGCCATACCAGAATAGCTGCCGCTGTATATGCTCCTGCGGGCACACCTCTATAAGCATTCCGTTATGCAGTTTTTTCAGGAATGTTTTTTTGATCAGCCCGGTTGCGTTCAAAAAGCGTATAAAGAATTTCAGCCCTCTGTGGGGAAATGAAAACCGTTGTGTGTACCAGTTGATGATTTTATACAAGGGGATGAATAAATTGTATTTTTGAACGATGACAAACGTAATCGTAATTCTGCAAACAGCCAACGAATGATCGGGGGGAGACTACTGGCTGAAAATCTTATTTACCGGCTGCTGAATGTGGTCGTGGTTTTTGTCAGCACTATTTTGCTCTCCAGGCTCACTGGTGTAAGCGGTTATGGATTGTTGTCATTACTGATTGCCAATGCCGGAATCTTCAACCTGCTTTCTGCTTTTGGCGCTGATGCCGGGCTCACTTTTCATGCTGCATCAGGCAGTTTGCCCCTGAAAAAACTGCTTACATTTTTGCTGTTCATCGTCTTTTTCCAGTTGCTGGCAGCTTTGCTGACCGAAGCAACTGCCTATAGCCTTACCGGTCATTTTCTTTTCCTGAAGACCACCAATCTTCGCTATTGGTGGGTGGGGGTGACGCTTATCATCAGTTTGTCGTTAACGGAGAAGTATACAGCCCTGTTGCATGGGCGGCAGTTATTCACCCGCTGCAGCAAGGCCTTGTTGTTCAGCAACGGTCTTATGCTGGTTTGTTTTGGTCTTTTTTACTTCGTGTTGCATGCACAGGAGCCGCTTTTTTTCATTGCTGTTTTCACTGGCCTCAGTTTCCTGCAGGCAATTTTTCTTGCATACACTTATCACAGCGACATTCAACAAGGTTTGTCATTGCAAAAGCCCGGCAACAATGATGTGAAATTGTTTTTTTCTTACTCCATACTCAGCTTCATCATTAACCTTATCCAGTTCCTGGCTTACCGGGTGGATTACTGGTTGCTCGATCATTACCGCGGTGCTGAAGAGTTGGGCTGGTATTCACTGGCAGTGCGGCTATGCCAGTTGTTTTGGGTGGTACCGTTGGTGCTCGCCGGTATCATTTTTCCCGTGGTGGCCGGAAAAGCAGCCGGCTACAGCGAAGAAAAAATGCATTCTTTATTGAGGTGTATGAATCTGCTGAATATCGCTGCTGGTTTGCTGGCCTGGTTGCTGGCTTCGTTTGTGATCCCGTTTCTTTTTGGCAGTGCCTATGATAACAGCATTCTCCTGTTTCGGGTGTTGCTGCCCGGTGTGATCTTGTTTTGTGTCGCCACTTTGCTGGCTGCCTGGTTTGCCGGGCAAAAAAAATTGCTGGTGAACCTGGTGGGGTCACTGGTCTGTTTATCTTCTGTACTGGCGCTGGACTTGTTACTGATACCCGGCTCTGGAATGAAAGGTGCGGCGATAGCCAGCAGTATCGGCTATGGCCTTACAGCTATTTATTACATCGTTGTATATTGTTACATCAACAGGGTTGCTGTGTTGAAATTGTTTGTGCCCAGGCAAAAGGACTGGCAATATATCCGGGGAATTTTCAGCAGCAACGGCCCTAAACCATAATACATGAAAGCGCTGTGGCTGGCAAGCTGGTATCCCACAAAACTATCACCCTTTAATGGCGATTTTATCAAACGCCATGCTGAGGCTGTTGCCTTGTATGCACAGGTGCATGTGATACATCTCGCCAGGGATGAAGCGGGGCTTGTTACAAAAGATGTGCTGGTGGAGGAAAACAACAAAGGGAATTTTTCTGAAACAATTGTTTATTACCATTTACCCAAACGATACGGAACATGGATTGATAAACTGCGTTCCGCTGCAAGATTCAGGAAAATGTCAAGACAGGCGGTATTGAAATACATACAAAAAAACGGCGAACCGGATATTGTGCATGTGCATGTAGGTATGAAAGCCGGGCTTATTGCATCCTGGATAAAACGAAAATGGGAAATACCCTTTGTCATCACTGAACATTGGTCAGGGTTTCTTTCTAGCGCATCGGAAAAATTTGAACAGCTTCCCCGGATGTTGAAATTTGCCTGGACACAGGTTGTCATGCAGTCTTCCGGGTGCAGTGCAGTTTCTTCTGTATTAAACACGGCTATCAGGCAGCGTTTCCCGCAGTTGCCGTGCAGGGTTATTCCCAATGTGGTGAATACTGACATTTTTTACCCCTTGCCTGTACATACCGGTGACCCGCAGTTTATTCATATTTCAGGACTGGATGACCTGAAAAACCCTTTTGAAATATTGCAGGCATTTAAAATAGTATTGGAGAAATATCCCGCTGCAAAACTGCAAGTATTCGGTTCACAAAGAAAAAAGATAGTTGATCATGCATTCTCTCTTGGCCTTGGAGATGCAGTCCGGTTTCACCCGGAAGTGCCACAATCAACACTGGCTGCTGCCATCAACAGGTCTGATGCGTTGATCCTGTATTCTTCTTATGAAACTTTCGGATGTGTTATCATTGAAGCCAATGCTTGTGGAGTACCTGTTATTGTCAGTGATATCCCGGTTTTTCATGAGACGGTTACAGCAGGGGAGAACGGAAATTTTGTCCCGTTAAAAGAACCTGCACAATTGGCAGCTGCAATGATTAAAACAATAGAGAACCGGTCTTTGATCGACAAAAAGGCGATTGCCGCAAAGACCGGCTCCTTGTACAGTTATGAAGTTGTCGGCAAAATGTTTGAAGACTGGTACAGGGAAGTTGTCAAAGAAACTTAACTCCCTTTCAATTTGTTTACCAACGCTACATATTCATTCATCGCATCCTCTTTTTTCTTTCCTTTCAGCTCCTGCCATGCATTATACTTTGCTTTGGCGACAAAATCAAAAGGATTGGAGGGTGGGTCGCCGTTAACATCTCCTTCCGTAGACTGCTTGTATAGCGAATAAAGCTGAAGCAGCACATCATTGGATGGCCTTTCAGATAAGTTTTTGCTGTCTGCCACTGCCTGTTCAAATTGTTCTTTCAATTCCATTTGCTCTTTTTTTAGATAAGTTTTTATTGTGTTCTTGCGTTGTCAATGAACACATTTTTGATCCGGTTTTTGTTATCAATGGTCCTATAAAAATCCTCCAGGAAATTTGTCATTTCTCTTCTGTGCCTGTTGCTAAGCCACTGGCAATTGCTGATCAGCGCCATGGTTTTTTCTTTGTTGGCTTTGAAGTTTTCGATCACAGGCTCCAGTTCATCCATGCTGCGTGGAAAGCCCCGGTACACTCTTTCGGTAACAGATTTTACATCTATCTGCTCCGGCGGCACTGCATAAGGAGCATTCACGAGGCCGCAATAATCAAAATCGTAGGGCACAGCAAGCGGCAAAGCATTTGCCGGCTCTTTGGGCCGGATTAGTTTAATATTGTGCATACCGGGAACCGACCAGTCGAGATTACCGATCATATATTGAAAAATGGCAACCAATGTCATGTGATGGCGACCGGTCGCATTCGTGCCGGGAGCCGGGTTATCTTGTTCCAGGCAATTATTTCGTTCGGCCAGGTCATCCACATCTTCTATCAGGAAGCCATATTGCGTATAAGGTTTTTTCTTTGCCTTTGAATCTGCATAGGTGATTTTCACAAGTCTTACCCTGAAACTCATCGGGGTTAAAAGATTGTATATTTTATAGGCGAGATATTCTTTAATGATAAGTTGTTCTTCTTCTGTCGATGAGCCGCAACCACAAACCAGTTTCAGTTTTTTCAATGGCGATAACCGGGGTGAGGTGGGGTTTTTGAAATGAAGCATTAATGAGGGCATGTCACAATTGGCCAGGCGAAAAACACCTCTTGTCTGAATTCTTATTTCTTCCGCTACCTGTGTGCTGTCCGGAAACCGGAGGGTGGCCGTTGCCGGCTGAAATTCTTTCTTGGCCTTTTTGTTCAGGAGATTCCTGATATCGGTTGACAAAACCATTTCTATAGGGTTGTCATCTAAAAAAAAAGCTGCCCTGTCAATTTTAACCTCCTGCATCTGGGCTTTACCCAGATGGGCTGTTGACAGAAACAGGAATGCAATAAACCAATAAAGCTTTCTCATGTCAGGTGATTTATAATGAGCAATGAGTTATTTCATCACTTCTTCAATCACTTTGCCAACTGAACCATTGGGCATTTCGATCTTCAGCAATGCTGCCAGGGTAGGTGCTATGTCGGTCATATACGTTTCCCTGTTCGTCTTTCCCTGTTTGATGCCCCAGCCATACCACAGCAAAGGGATATGTGCATCATAGGGATTCCACAAACCATGCGTGGTGCCGGTATTATTCCCGTACCCTTCCATAAAGTTAGGCTGAAAGATCAATTGCACTTCACCATTCCGGCGGGGGTAGTAACCATTGGCCAACATGTTTTTGATTTTTGCCGGCAAGGGAGTTTGCATCAGTTTATTGATGGCAAACACCCTGGCCATGCCCGGCTGCGGCGCCATAAAGTCAATACATTGCTGAATGATCTCTTCTTTGTTAAGCCTGGCGGCTTCAATGGCCGGGTAATTCAGGTGGAGCTGGTAGTTGTCATCACTCACCACCAGGGTTTCAATCCCGTATGAGTTTTTCAGTTGGAGGTTTAATTGTTTCACCAGGTTGCCCAGCATGATCCTTCCGCCGGGTAATTTTTTTTCTTTTAAAAAATCCGGCACCTGCGAAACTCCATGATCGGCTGACAAAAAAACAGTGTATTGCCCTTTGCCGATTTTATTGTCAAGAAAATCTAGAAACTCGCCAAGCAATTTATCCAGCCGTAAAAAGTTATCTTCCTGCTCGATGGAATTGGGGCCAAAGGTGTGCCCGATATAATCAGGGCTTGAAAAACTGACCGCCAGGAAGTCGGTGATATCATCAGCACCCAACTGTTCCGCTTCAACGGCGGCTTTGGCAAATTCAGCCGTAAACGTGTTGCCCATAGGCGTGGTGGCAATGCTGCCGTAGCTTTTGCCAATAAATTTTTTCAGGTCATACGGAAAAGCATTGCCAAACGGTTTCCCCTCGTAGGGTTTTTCATCAGCAGTGCTTTGCAGGTAGGTGCTAATGGGATAAAGGGTATTCCATCCTTCTGCATAATATTTGTCCACTAATTTTTTGTTGTTGAAATTCTTCACCCATTTGGGAAGTTCAGTCATATAAAAGCTCGAACTGATCCAGTCGCCAACAGTATTATCATACCAGTAGGCTGCATTGGCACTGTGCCCTGCCGGCAGGATGCTGCCCCGGTCCTTGACGGAAATGCCAATCACTTTGCTGCGGAAATTTGTGGCCAGCCGCAGTTCATCGCAGACCGTGTTGGTGAACATATTAGCCGGGCTCATTTGTCCCAGTGCAGAATTACTGCCTACTGTTTTTACAGATTTATCTTCCGTGCAATAAACACTTCGTTGCAGTTCATTATCCCACCAGTAATTGCCGGTGATGCCGCTGATGGCAGGAACTGTTCCAGTGTATATTGATGAATGCCCGCAGGCTGTTACTGTGGGAGCATAAGGGATGAAAGTGTTTTCGCAGGTGAAGCCCTGGCTGAGCATTCTTTTAAACCCGCCGTTTTCATCATAGCGTTCGTAATAACGATACAGGAAATCCCAGCGCATTTGGTCCACAACCAGGCCGACAACAAGTTTAGGCCGTTGTAGTGAGGATGTTTGTGCTGCAAGGCCCTGGGTGAGGATAACTGAAAAAAGAAAAAAGAAAATTCTTTGCATAGGTGAGTGATGTTTGAACAAATGTAGTGGATTCTGTTATGCGCCGGGATGCAGACGGCTGATTCAATTGATCCGTTGCGTTACTATTCACCTTGCAAACGATTGCCGGCAGGCAAATTTACCCTGATATTATCTTTTTATTTACTCCATACGATTTTGCCGATCTTACCGTTAGGACCGGCTAAAAATATTGCTGTTCCGGTGCGGGCAATCCGGCAAACATGAAAGCCTTCCTGGCTGATCCATTTCCAGGTGCGGCCATTGTTCTGCGAATAGTCCACACCGTTCAGGCCGCAACTCAGTATTTGTTCTCTTGAAAGATATTCCACCGAACTGCGATAGCCATGCGGGCCTTTTTCCGGCGCTTTCCATGTTTTGCCCCCGTCTTTGCTGATAAAACAATTTTTTTCCGTTGATGCCGGGTTTTTGAAGTCGCCACCCACCACGATCATCCTTTTACCGGGTTTGCTGGGAATGCCATCATCAAAAATATCAATAGAGTTAGCCCCGGTGCTTTCTGCTCCCTGAATCAAAGGCAATGCTGAAACTTTTGTTGCTGTAAATAATCTTGAACGTCTGCCCCCGCTGGCAAGGAAATATGTTTTGTTATTAAAGAGACGGATATTGCTGCCGCTGGCGGCAAAAAAAGCTTCACCAGAATCTGCAACAGGTCTTTTATTCATTGCCCATTCGATCCATGTATTGCCGCCGTCATTTGTTTCTGCCAAAAATATCTTGTTCCCGACGGGGTCGCCAACTACGATACCGTATAGTGGTGTGGCAAAATCAATCGCATCGAGAAACATACCCGGCGTGTTATTTTCATACACCGTTTTCCAGGTTTCCCCTCCGTCATTTGTCCGAAGGATGCAGGCAGGTTCTCCAACGGCTATGATCACTGCAGTGCCGGCATCAAAAGCTTCAATATCCCTGAAGTCCCTGTTTTCAAAACCTTTTACAGTGATCCACTTCCAGTTTTTACCGGCATTGCTGCTTTTGCCTACGGTGCCATTGCTGCCGCTCACCCAGATCACATTATCATTCACTACCGATAAACCACGCAGGCTGCTGTTGTGACCGGATGTGAGTAGTTCTACATTCGCCTGTTGTGCGATACCGCTATTCAGTATTAAAAGGAAGGAAAGAAAAACGCTGAACTTATAATACATGTGAAGGATAAAATTATTCGTATGAAAACATGGTTCTTTGTACCTGGCCGTCGGGGTACAGTTCCATCACGGCATAGGCAGGGCCAAATTCACGGAAGACACCTTTCCACCAGCCACCGGAAACAGCGCCGTTACAGAAATATTTAATGCCAAGATATTCTACTTCATCCTGCAGGTGGATGTGCCCGCTGATGCACACTTTGATATTGGGATATTGCAAAAAGATCTTTTTCAGTAGCAGGAAATCGGTATGCATCAGGTTGCGCTGGATGATGAGATCGCCATTGGGTTCATTTTTTTCAAAAAACAAACCGGCGCAAATAGAAAGAACAGGGATATGGGAGATGATGCAGATGAACTTGTCTTTGTGTGATTCCACTTCCTGCTTCAACCATTCGAGTTGTTCATCATCCACCTTGCCGATGTAGCCGCCATTAGGATTCAGTTGGGTGCTATCCAATACGATAAAATGCCAGGTGTCCTTACTAAAACTGTAATACCTCTTCTTCATACCAAGTTCTTCCACTACCCATATTTTACCATACAAACGATCCTGGTCGGGTTTATTTTCTTTGATGAACCAGCCCCACACATCATGGTTGCCAATGCAGTGATAAACAGGAAGGCTGTTCTCTTTCTTCAAAATATTGTTGAATAGATCAAACTGGGTTCTCGTTCCCTCTTTGTCCACTTCAAGGGCATCAAAAATTGCATCACCGCCGTTCATGATAAAGGCAATGTCTTTTTGTTGCTGGGCATGCTGCAGGGCTTTGGCCATGCCGGTTTCAGGCACCAGGCCCGGTTTCACATGAATGTCTGAAAGATGGGCAAAGCGGATAACCGGAGAAGCTTCACCTGCTGCTGAAGACAAGGGGGGAATCATTCCCGCAGCAGTGATAGCGGCAGTCGTTTTGAGGAACTCACTTCTTTTCATGTGGGAAAAGATAGAGAAAAAATGGGCAACTGGCTTCATTCGGGCAGGATTCTTGCTGGGTTGCGCAAAATATTCAGACTGATTAAACGTTTTAGTACTCATGTAGTTCCAAGCATCCGTATCGCAAATAGTCGTATTTTTAGCCATTCCAATTAATTCTCCTTTTATGAAAAAACTTCTTGTTTTCCTTCCCTTGGCAGCCCTTATCCTTTTCATTGCCTGCCAGAAGGAAACCAGTTTTGAAGCCGGTAATAACCCTTCTGAAGGTTCGCTGCAGGCTGATGGTTCAGGTGATTGTTTTCCCAAAACGGTGAGTGGTGTATATGTGCAGGGCGATGCGCTGAGCGGCGCCACTAACCAGATACTGGTGGATATTGATGTAACCAAGACCGGGTCGTACACCGTTTATACCGATACGGTAAATGGGGTGCATTTCCGGGTTACCGGGATATTTTCTTCATTAGGTATGACCACAGTTACTGTTCGAGGCACAGGGACACCATTTTCTTCCGGCACTTTCAACTATGTGGTGCATTACCTTGGGCAGGTTTGTTCTGTGCCCATCACTTTCCTTCCCACCGGGGCAGGGGGGCCGGCCACGTTTACGTTCAACAGCGCTTCAGGAAATTGTGCAAATGCTGTGGTCAATGGCAGTTATGCCATCGGGCAGGCGCTGAATTCAACTAATACAGTGGACCTTGAAATTAATGTTACAACAGTTGGAACTTACAATATTACTACAACCTTAAACGGGATGACTTTTGCAGGCAGCGGTGTTTTCCCCACAACTGGCACCCAGATAGTGACCTTAAACGGAACCGGCACACCAACCAGCGGCGGAAATACTATTTTCCCAGTAACTGCCGGCGCTTCCACATGTAATTTCACCGTGGCGGTGGGTTCGGCAGGTACAGGAACACTAGCCGGCAGTCCCGGGGCTTGTGCACCCATCACCGTAAATGGCACTTATTCTGTGGGCACCGCACTTGCTGCTGGTAATACTGTTGAGGTGCAGGTGAATGTTACTGCAGTCGGGGCATACGCTATTAGTACAAATACAGTTGCAGGGTTTAGCTTTGCCGGCAGCGGAACATTTTCAGCCACCGGCAACCAAACAATAATTTTAACAGGAACCGGCAACCCTAACGCTGCAGGCACACAGACATTCATTGTGACTTTCGGCACCAGCACCTGCACATTCACGGTGGATGTAGTGTCTGCCATTATTGACTATTTTCCAAGAACGGCTAACAGCAACTGGAGTTATGAAGAAGAGGATGTAGCGAATGACTCATTATTAAGAAGGACCAATTCAACTATCAGTATTAGCGGAAATACTTATAATATTTTTGCTATTACCGATGATGCCTCTGTCGGGTTTGATTCTTCAGGTTATTATCGAAAGGCGGGAGGTAATTATTATGAGTTCGTTGATATGAAAACCCTTTTTGGCTCTACCAATTCGCTTTGGGCTGAGTATATTTTCTTGAAAGATGATCAGCCACAAGGACATAACTGGAAAAGTGCCCCCTTTACAGGAAATTTTGTTGATCCAGATCCTCCAAACGCACCTTTTACACTTACCCTTCGCTTAAGTTATACAATCTTGCAAAAGGACGTTCCCGTTTCAATAACTACATCTACAGGCACTGTTAATCATCAGAATGTAATAGTCGTGGAAGAAAAATGGGAGTTAGAAGCTTCACCTGGTGTGTGGCAGGATGTCAGTAATCTCGTTGGTTATACCAAAAGCTATTATGCCCGTAATATTGGATTTATCAAGTATGAGTATTTTGATGAAACGAATACACTGGAATATCAATTTGAACTTCGCCGCTACCAGGTATTTTAAACTTAAGTCATTGCTGTATAAAAAAAGAGGCTGATTTTTTCAGCCTCTTTTTTATAACGTACTTAAAATCCTTTCTTCTCTGCAGATTTCAGTGGCGGCAATTTGAAATCATCCAATGCGCTTTTCTGTGATATCATTTTTTCTATTTCTTCTATTTTTCTCGGTGCAAAATGGGAGAGAAGTTCATAACCTGTCTCGGTGACGAGGGCATCGTCTTCTATCCGCACCGCAATGCTCCACCATTTTTTATCACAATCGCTGCCGGCCGGGATATAAATACCGGGTTCAATGGTCAGCACCATTCCTTTTTTGATCTCGCCGTAGGAGCCTCGGTCATGTACATCCAGCCCGATATGATGACCCAGCCCATGCGGGTAATATTTACCCACTTCCTTTTTGTCTTTAATAATGCCAAGTTTCAATAATCCTTCAGCAATGGTTTCTCTTGCTGCATTGCTGATATCAGCCCACTTGGCGCCGGGTTTCATCAGGCGAAAGGCGGCTTCCTGTGCATCATACACGATTTGGTAAATAGCTTTTTCTGCTGCTGAAAATTTTCCGCTTGCCGGAATGGTCCGGGTGACATCGGCCGTGTAGCCATGATATTCCGCTCCCACATCCATCAGGATAAGAGAATTGCCCACTTTTGTTTTATTATTTTCAACATAGTGAAGTGTGCAGCCATTTTCACCAGAGCCAATGATAGAACCATAGCCGACATGTTCGGCACCATATTTTTTATGTACAAATTCATGCAGCCCCTGTATCTCCAGTTCCGACATGCCCGGGTGAACGGCTTTCATTACTTCATTTTGCCCCTGGCAGGAAATTTCAACTGCCTTGCGCAGCAGCACAATTTCTTCATCTGTTTTTATTTCACGAAGCTGGGCAGTGAGCCCCTGGTAGGAACGATTGTCAAACCGTTTGTCTTTTGAATAATCTTCAGGAATGGCAGCTTTTTGCTTGAACTGTTGCAGCAGGTCAAAGAGGTCGGCCTTGTCTCTTGCATTGTTGGGTATGTCCACCGGAAAACGGTCGAAGATGATCTTGTCAAATTTAGAAAAGTCTATAGCAAAGGATTGGAATTCTTCGCCGTTAAAGGAGTGCTGAATGCCAAGTTTTAGTTGCGCACCTTCCTTGCCCAGTCTTTTGCCGTTCCATTGCTCAGCCTGCGGGTTTCTTTTTTGCACAAAAAGTAATTCCCTGAAGCGGTTGCCTTTTTCATTCGTTTGTTCTTCTTTAAAGATCAGCAGCAGCGAATGCGGCTCTTTATACCCGCTGAAATAGTAGAGATCCGGATTTTGATGATAATTATACTCCACATCATTGGAATAAGTGCGGGTGGGATAGGCAAAAATCACCATTACTGAATTATCGGGCATGATCTCCCGCAGGGCATTCCTTCGGCCTTCATGAAAGGAGGCGGACAGGTAGTCTTTGGGCAAAAACTCATCTTCTGCCGGCGCAGCAGGCTGGGCCATGACAAAAGAAACCGGGAACAAAAACAGGATGTACAGCAAGATTCGGATGTGCATAAAAAAGGGTTAATGAATAAAAATAGCTTCTTTCATTAACCCTTAGCCAGATTTTACATGAGTGGCCTACTCATCATCATCTTCCTCGTAATAGGCATCTTCGCTGCTCTTGTAGTGCTCTTCCCAGGCTTTCACCGCCTCATCAGTGAGGCACTCGATGATGTCTGCAAGGCTGTCCTTTTTTAGTTTCCACTCTGTCTCCGTCGGGTCATCAAAGCGCTGAATGAACAGGCAATGATCCGATTCCACCGCCACTTTTATCAGTGTAATGGGTGAGTCTTCCTTTTCTCTGACCAGGTAATGGCATCCCGGTTCCAGCAAGTCATACGTATACATAGATCCTCCCTTTTTACAAGTTCAAAAAATCATTTTACGGGTCAATAAGCCTGTCTGAAATGGAATAGTAAGTTTGAATTTAATGGGTACTCATCTGGAGTAGTAATGGCAAGAATTCGATGGGTTAGGTGCCGGATTCAAAATTAATGGTTTGGCTGAAACAGGAAAGGTAAAATTTGGGTTAAGAGAAAAGCAGCCGGCTCATGGCTTGTAATTGTCACAAAATCAATCATTTAAAAAATTCAATTTGTTGAGCCGGATCATTTTCCCGGTCGTTGCCCCGGGACAATAAAAGAACCCTTCGCTCCGGAAGAGGGAAGGGTTCTTTTGACAAAGCGGCCCAAGGCTAACTGAAAAGACAGCGCTTCTTACACTCTTTTTTCTTTTCTTTTTTGTCCATCTTTTTTTCAGTTGCCTGTTTGTCGCTTTTACGGTTGTTGTTCAGGCTGGCATAAGCAATGGCAGTAATTCCACCCAGCAATACCAGTCCAATGAGTAGTTTTTTCATAACCGTATTTTTGTTTCAACAGTAATTTACTGATTTAGCACCGGTTCTTTGAACATTTTTGGAGGAATGGCGGCATTGGTCGCCGGGGTTTGCCGGTTGTTGAAAAATGCCGGGACAACTTTGACCCCTTTTTTTGCGATTTTCTGTAAATTGATAGGGTTAATTCGGAATATGCGTTTACTGCTTGTGATATCCTTTATTGTCTGCATCCAGGAATGCCTGTCGCAAAAATACACAGGGTACCGGCAGCGGGGTTATGGCCAGGTTTCTTTCACAATGTATGGTAACAATGAAGTAATCGCTAAACCCGGCATAAGTATTGGCGCAGGGGCCTTGTTGGGAGAAAACATTACTACCGGCGCCGGCTTTGATATATACATGTTCACCGGATTTCACCAGGAGCAACTCAGGTTTTCGCAGGCCTATGCCGATTTCAGGGCCTATTTTTCCGGGTTGGAAAGGGCGGGGCCCTTTATTGCATTTCAACCTGGCTTTATATTGCTGAAAAAGGAAGCAAATATGCAAACAAAATCAGGCATGTCTTTAAATGCGCTGGCTGGTTATTTTGTCCGCTTCCGGCGAACAACCGGTATCACGGCTTCCTTTGGTTATGGCTTGCTCACTTACGAAGTGAACGGAGTGGAGAAACAACAACACGGCGCCAAATTCAACGTCGGCTTCTTCTTTTAAATTACCAGCTTTTTCATGTATTCAGCCCCGGCTTTAACGGCTTCCAGCGGTGTGCCGTTGGGGTAGGCTTCCTGCTCAACGATAAAATATTCCATGCCATTTTCTTTTGCTGTTTTAAGCACTTTGGCAAAGTCAATCACACCCGTGCCGAGATCAACTGAATTAAGCCCGTTGTTTTCTACCGGTGTTTTGCTGCGGTCCTTAACATGACAAAGACGGAAACGGTTCTTATATTTTTTAAACCAGGCTTCCGCATCGTGACCGCCTGTCACCACCCAATAAATATCCATTTCAAAATCCACCAGGGAAGCATCCGTGCTGTTCATCAGCACATCCTGCGGCAGTTGACCTTCCAGTTCTTTAAAAGTATAGTCGTGGTTATGATAGGCAAATCTTATCCCGTTCTTTTTGCAGATCTCGCCTTTCTGGTTAAAAGTTTCAGCATATCGTTTAAAATCATCTAATGATTTTTGCGGACCCAGCCAGGGGCAAATAAGATATTTCATGCCAATGGCTGCGGCTTCTTCCGCTTTTTTTTCAAAATTGGTATTCATGTCGCAATGACTGGCAACGATAGCCATGCCGAGGTCATCCATGTACTTCTTAAAATCAGTATTGCTCATGCCCCAGAACATTCCCTGGCCTCCTTCATAACTTTCTATTTGCTTATATCCATAGGAAGACACCTGCTGCAAAACTCCTTTAGGATCTTTGGGCATGTCTTGTCGCAGCGTATAGAGCTGTAACCCGAAAGTTTCAAAACCTTTCGGAGTATCATCGGTCTTTTCATCTTTCTTTGGCATCAGTTTGCAGGCCATCGGGCCAAGTGCAATTGCAGCAGCAAGATTGCCACCTATCTTTAAAAAGTCTCTTCTGTTTTGGTGCATGATGATCTTATTTTATAAGGGTCAGGCCCACGCTTTGTCGCCTTTTTTATACGGGTATGCCCCGTCGTATTTCCCGGGAACCGGGTTATGACGTAAGGCTTTTTTCGCTGCTACTTCAGAGGTGAAATAGCCCAGCAGGGTTAGCTGTTTGATCATGGTGTAATAATGCTTCGGCGAACCAACAAAGTCATATTCTTTATCCTGTTTTTTCAGTTCTTCACGACGGGCTTTGTCCTTTTCATCCTGCGCCTTATTATACACTTTGGCTTCTTCTTCCAGTTTCATCAGCAATTCTTTTCGTTGTTCCGGGCTGCAGTCCATAAAAGATTTGCTGTGCATTGCCTTGCAGGCTTCTTTCAGTTCATCAATACCTTTCACAAATGCATCCTGGCTCTCGGCCGGGTAGCAATCCTTTACGATCACCTGCATGAGTTCAGCCACTTTAGCCTCTTTGGCGCCGGGGGAGGAAGTTGCCGGTAAAATGGTTTCACCCACTTCATCCAGCAGGGCCAGGTCGGAAGCAGAAAAACTAATTCCCGATTTTCCGCCGGAGGTGCAACCGGTCAGGAAAGTTTCACCACCCACCACAGCAACCCCGGTGAGTACTGCGATCATTTTTAGAAGTTCACGACGATCCATATTATCAGAGTTTATTTTTTGTTTGTTGTTTATCGTTTCTTGTATCTTGTATTTGTTAGCTAATAGCTAAATGTCATCAGTTAAAAGCTTTCTCTCAAAGATTTCCTTTTTTTAATTCATCCACTGCAAAGGCTGCTGCTCTTGCTGTCAGCGCCATATAGGTCAATGATGGATTTACACACGATGAACTTGTCATGCAAGCACCATCGGTGACAAATACATTCAGCGCATCCCACACCTGGTTGTTTCCATTCAGTACAGATGTTTTAGGATCACGGCCCATCCGGGCAGTACCCATTTCATGAATGCCATGTCCCATGGCATGACCTGAATCAAAAGTTCTTACATTTTTTACGCCAGCAGCTTCCAGCATGGCTGTTAATTCTTCTTTGATGGCTGCCCGCATTTTCATTTCATTCTCTTTCAATTCGGCATCCATAGATAAAACCGGTAACCCCCATTTATCCTTTACATCTTTATCTAATGAAATTTTATTTTCATGATAGGGTAGTATTTCACCAAAACCGGTGGCGCCGATTGTCCAGCCACCCGGTTCTGTCAATGCATCTTTGAACTCACTGCCGATATTCATTTCCGCAATTGTCCTGCTCCAACCCTGGCGGCCGGCGCTGCCCTGGTAACCAAAGCCTCTCAGAAAATCCCGTTTCTTGTCGCCGGGGATATTCGCAAACCTGGTAATATAAAACCCGCAGGGACGACGGCCATATTCCATTTTATCTTCATAGCCTTCAATCCTTCCGTTGGCGCCAAGATTATAATGATGATCCATTACATTATGTCCCAGTTCATTGCTGCTGCTGCCTAAACCACCCGGCCATATATCCGTGGCGGAGTTAAATAATAACCAGGTAGAGTTTAATGCAGAAGCACAGACAAAAATTATTTTTGCTTTGTATTCGTAGGTTTTATTATCCATTGCGTCCAGCACTTCCACACCACTTGCTTTTTTCTTATCCTTATCATATAAAATTTTTGTCACCAATGATAAAGGCCGGACTGTGAGGTTGTTTGTTTTCACTGCAGCTGGCAGGGTAGAAGACTGTGTGCTGAAATAACCGCCGAATTGACAACCTTCCCAGCAACGGTTGCGAAACTGGCAATTCGTTCGTTCATTATGCGGAACAGTAATGTTGGCCACCCGGCTGTTGATCAGGTGTCTTTCGCCATTGTAAAATTGTTTAATTTTTTCTGCTACATCTTTCTCTACAATGTTTAATGGAACGGGAGGTAAAAATTGGCCATCGGGCAGGTAAGGTAAGCCCTCTAATGACCCACTGATGCCGGCAAATTTTTCTACATGATCGTACCATGGTGCAATATCCTTGTAACGGATCGGCCAATCTACGCCAAAACCATCTTTTGCATTGGCTTCAAAGTCCAGGTCACTCCAGCGATAACTATGCCTGCCCCATAATACAGACCGGCCACCCATGCGATAAACTCTCCACCAGGTAAAAGGTTTTACTTCCGTATAAGGAGAGTCTTTTTCATTAGCCCAGGCATCCATCACTTTTTCATCAGCGGCCCAACCACGATGAACGACAGGATAATCCTCTTTTTGTTGTTGAGTGGTGTTTCCCCGGTATTTAAATTCCCAGGGCATTTTAGTGGCTGTTTTATAATCTGTAATATGTTTATGTTCGGCGCCTCGTTCCAGCATTAAAACTTTGAGCCCTTTTTCACAAAGTTCTTTTGCAGCCCAGCCTCCGCTTATACCCGAACCAACTACTATTGCATCGTAAGTGTTCATAGACAACCCCCAACCCCTAAAGGGGCTTTAGACTCCGTATTTCGGAGTTTCGCTATTGTTTATAAAAAGTATTTTATCTGAAATTTTCTTTACCACTGAGTCAGCATTTTTGAGCACTTCATCGTTCGTAAAACGAATAACATTATAACCCCATTTTTCCAGATCATTTTGTCGAATCGCATCGTTTTTTTTAACATCTTCCTGGTTGTGTATAGAGCCATCCAGTTCTATAATGAGTTTTGCTTTGTGGCAATAAAAATCAGCTATATACACACCTATGGGATGTTGCCTCCTGAATTTACATCCACATAAGCCGCCTCGTAAATGAAGCCACAATGACATTTCAGCTGCCGTCATATTTTCCCGAAGCTGTCTTGCCTTTTCAAAAATCAAAGGTGTAGCACCTTCAAACATACCACCTTGCTTGTATGGGTTCTTTAATGTCATTTTTTCTTTAATGCTCTAAAGCCCCTTTAGGGGTTGGGGTTATAAATTCCCTTTTTTTAACTCGTTAACTGCAAATTCTGCTGCCCTGGCTGTCAGTGCCATGTAGGTTAATGATGGGTTCACACAAGATGCTGATGTCATGCAGGCGCCGTCTGTTACAAACACATTCAGTGCATCCCATACCTGGTTGTTTCCATTGAGTACAGATGTTTTCGGATCACGGCCCATGCGGGCTGTACCCATTTCATGAATGCCCATACCCGGCGCATAGCCAGAATCATAGGTGTGAATATTTTTTATCCCGGCGATCTCGAGCATTTCTTTGGCGTCTTCCATCATATCCTTTCTCATCTTTTTCTCATTCTCTTTGATCTCCACATCCATTTTCAATACCGGGAGCCCCCATTTATCTTTTTTGTCTTTGTCCAATTTGATGGTGTTGTCATGATAGGGCAACATTTCTGCAAAGGCGGTGATATTTATCGTCCATTCACCAGCTTCGCACAACGCATCTTTATAATCAGCCCCCAGCATTTCAGCAATGGGGACACCGCGGCCACGACCAGCGCCACCCTGGTAGCCAAATCCGCGGAGATAATCTCGTTTGTCATCATAGATATTCCTGAACCTCGGGATATAAATTCCTGTTGGCCTGTTGCCATAAATATAATAATCATCATATCCTTCCGCTTTGCCACCGGCGCCGCAACGAAAATGGTGATCCATCACATTATGCCCCAGTTCACCACTGCTGCTGCCCAACCCTTCCGGCCAGATATCCGTAGCTGAATTCATCAGCACCCAGGTGGAATTGAATGCTGATGCGCAAACAAAAACGATCTTTGATTTGAATTCGTAGGTCATGTTGGTTTCCGCATCAATGATCTCCACACCCGTGGCTCTTTTTTTGTCTTTGTCGTAAAGGATTTTTGTTACAATAGAGTAGGGCCTCAGCGTCAGGTTGCCTGTTGCCTGCGCAGCGGGCAGCGTAGAAGACTGTGTGCTGAAATAGGCGCCGAAAGGGCAACCCCTCCAGCAACGGTTGCGGTATTGGCAATTGGTGCGGGCCTCAAGTGGCTGTGTGATATTGGCGCTGCGCCCAATGAACATATGGCGTTTGCCTTTATAATGTGATTTGATGCGGGCTGCTACGTCCTTTTCCACGATATTCAGATCCATGGCCGGCATGAATTCCCCGTCCGGCAGCACTTCCAGTCCTTCCTTGCTTCCCTGTATGCCTGCAAATTTTTCTACATAACTATACCAGGGGGCAATTTCGTCATAGCGAATGGGCCAGTCAACAGCAATACCTTCTTTGGCATTGGCCTCAAAGTCCCATTTATTGAAACGATAACTTTGGCGGCCCCATAGCAAAGAACGACCACCAACATGATAGCCACGGTACCAGTCAAACCGTTTCACTTCGGTGTAGGGGTTTTCTTTTTCGTTGGCCCACATGCCGAAAGTTTCTTCATTCAGCGGGTAGTCTCTTTTCAGCACAGGATAATCCTGTATCATCTGCTGTGTACGCTGGTTACGGTGGGGAAATTCCCACACTTCTTTATTGGCATTTACATAATCTTTTACATGCTCAATATTTCGTCCACGTTCCAGCATGATGACCTTTAATCCTTTTTCACAAAGCTCTTTGGCGGCCCAGCCACCGGCAATGCCAGAGCCAATCACAATTGCGTCGTAACTATTATCTGCCATATGAAATCTTGTATTTTTTAGTTTATGGGTTTTGTTTCTCTGGAATGAAAATTATTTAAACGTCACATATTTCAATTGCCTTTTTTAATGCGCCTATCTTGTCACTTTTTTCTTTACCCGTAGGCATGAATTCCTGCGCCACATAACCTTTATAACCTGTTTCCACAATGGCTTTCATGATAGCAGGGTAGTAGAGTTCCTGCGACTCATCAATTTCATGTCTTCCCGGAACACCGGCTGTGTGGTAATGCCCGAAATACTGGTGATTATCTTTGATGGTGCGAATGATATCCCCTTCATTGATCTGCATGTGATAAATATCATAGAGCAGTTTAAAATTCGGAGAGCCCAGTTGTTTGCACAATTCAATGCCCCAGGCACTTTTATCACACATATAATCCTTATGATCCACTTTGCTGTTGAACAGTTCCATCTGGATGATGACGCCATGCTGCTCGGCCAAACCCATGATCTTTTTCAAACCGGTCACACAATTTTTTAATCCGATGCCATCATCCATGCCATTGCGGTTGCCGCTGAAGCAGATAAGATTTTTATATCCTGCTTTAGCCACCAGCGGGATGGCTTCCGTAAAATCTTTGATCAGCCAGTCATGATGCGCCGGGTTGTTCCATCCTTCGGTCAAACTTATTTTTCCCCCCGTATAACACATGGAGCAATAGATACCATGTTTCTTCACTGTTGGCCAGTCTTTTGGTGGCAGCAGGTCAATGGCGGAAATCCCGAGGCTTTTTACCATGATACACATTTCTTCCAACGGCAGAAAGTTATAGGTCCATGAGCAGAGAGAGTGATTGATATTTCCCTTTAATTTTTTAGTTGCTGTATCATTTTCTGCTGCTAATGAAATGATCGGGTTAACGGCACCCATTGCCATAGTGCCTGCTAAAATTTGTTTCAATGCTTTTCTCCGGCTATTGTTTTCTGTCATGTCTGGAAAATTAAGACTTGTTCTTTTTGCTTTTCATATAAATATACAAACCTGCAAAAGCAAAGATCAGGGCAATCGGGATAAAAAGGGTTGTATTTAAAATTTCGGGGCCTGCTGCTTTATTGGCTTCTGCAAGTGCTGCTTTCATTTCTGTGGTAGCTTCAGCGGAATTGTACAATTTAAGATCTGCACCTTCGGGTAAATGTTTGGCTATCTTTTTATCATATACTCCGCCCATTAACATCATATATAATGATACGGCAAACATACCTGCGCCACCTATCAGGTTGATGCCGACTGCACCCGTCTTTGGTAAATATTCAGAAACAAAACCAAGCATGGTGGGCCAGAAGTAGCAGACACCCATACCAAATACCAGGGCGCCGACAAATATCATATTGCCGGAAGTATTACCCAATAAGTATAACCCGATTGTTGAAACAATGGCGGACATCAATAGTACACCATGTGGCGCCAGCCGGTGAACAACAGGTCCGGCAAAAGCCCTGCCTACTACCATCACACCGGTTGAGAGTGTCAGGATGAGTATAGGATTATCGGTAATATTTTTTAAGAGAACATCAATCCACTGACCGGTGAACAATTCTGTGATGGCGGTGCCGAACATGCAAATGATCATGAAAATAAATAAGGGGTTCGCCAGCGATTTATACATTTCAGAAGTAGAAACTCCGCTGGCAACTCTTTCGGTAACTGGAAATTTTTGCCTGGAAAATATATAGCCGTATAAAATGGCGGGAATGATCATCATAGCCACTTGTATTTCCCAGCCGATAGCAGCTTTGTTAAAGAAATAAACGATCAGTGTGCCTAAAACTATTCCTCCCGGGAACCACAGGTGAAAATGGTTCAGTTTGGTTGTTCTGTCGTTGGGATATAAAGCTGTTACCAAAGGATTGCAGGCAGCTTCCACGGTGCCATTGGCAATTCCTATTAATAAGGTGGAAATAAACAAGGACCAGAATGGGTTGCCAAATTCACCGGCAAATATGGTTAATAATATACCGGCGATATGAAAAAGAAATGCTGCTACTAACAAACGTTTCATTCCGATAATATCTACTACCATACCACCAATGACAACCGCAAGCGGGAACCCCCAAAATGCAGTGGCGGTAATAGTGGCCAATTCTGCTTTGTCCAGACCAAACTCAACGCCAAGGCCACCCAATATTCCGGCCCGGATACCAAATGACAACGATGTTACTAATAAGGCAAGGCAACTGGCAACAAAAAGCTGGCTGCGGTTTACTGTTTGCATATCGTTAGATTTGTAGCAATGTTTAGAAAACTAAATGTACTATTTTTAGAATTACATTTTGCGATTTAAATGTAATAATAATCGAAAACGTTTGCGATGTTGAACAGAAAACTACGAATGGGAATGGTGGGCGGTGGACCCGGCGCATTCATCGGAGCAGTGCATCGTATTGCAGCTAATATTGACGGAGAGATCGAATTGGTTTGCGGTGCTTTCAGCAGCGATCCCGCCAAATCAAAACTGGCCGGTGAAACATTGGGCCTGCCTGCATCCCGCATCTATGGATCTTATCGTGACATGATCACTGCTGAAGCTGCATTGCCGGCCGGTCAGCGTATGGATTTTGTCAGCATCGTTACTCCCAACCACGTTCATTTTGAACCGGCGCAACTGGCTTTGGAAAATGGTTTTCATGTGGTGCTCGACAAGCCCATGACCTTCGACCTGGAAGAAGCAAAAAAACTACAGGCAATTGCTAAAAAAAGTCAATTGTTTTTTTGCCTGACACATACCTACACCGGCTACCCCATGGTAAAAGAAGCAAGACAGCAGGTGCTGAGCGGCAAATTTGGAAAAATAAGAAAGGTATATGTTGAGTATCCGCAGGGATGGCTGAGTGAATTTTTAGAAGCCGGTGATCAGAAACAGGCGGCATGGCGCACCGATCCTTCCAGGAGCGGAATTGCCGGTGCTATGGGAGATATTGGCACCCATGCTTTCAACCTGGCCGAATATGTCAGCGGATTGAAAGCAACAAAAATTTGTGCGGATATAAATATTGTGGTGGAAGGAAGAAAGCTTGATGATGACGGGGCTGTATTATTAAAATATGATAACGGCGCCAGCGGGGTGTTGTTTGCCACCCAGGTCGCCGCCGGTGAAGAGAACAATATTAAGGTGAGGGTGTATGGAGAGAAAGGCGGCATTGAATGGAAACAGGAAGATGCCAATACACTGCTGGTGAAATGGCTGAACAAACCTGCTGAAGTGTGGCGGGCCGGAACAGGTTATCTTAGTTCATATGCAGCGCATAACTGCCGCACACCCGCAGGCCATCCCGAAGGATACTTAGAAGCATTTGCCAATCATTACCGCAATTTTGCTTTGTGTGTGAAAGCACAACTTGCCGGTGAAAAACCCAAAGCTGAATGGCTCGATTTTCCTGGCATAGAAGACGGGGTCAGGGGAATGGCGTTTATTGAAAAAGTTATTGAGAGTGGAAAGAGTGATACAAAATGGATTTCAATAGAAGTGTAAAATATTCAATACACAATATTCAATAATCAATTTTAATGACAACCATCAAAGGCCCCGCCATTTTCCTGGCGCAGTTCATGGGAGAGCAGGCTCCCTTCAACAACCTGCGATCTATTTGCCTGTGGGCAGAATCTTTGGGTTTTAAAGCTGTGCAGATTCCCACCTGGGACAGCCGCTGCATTGATCTGCAAAAAGCAGCCGAAAGCAAAACCTATGCGGATGAACTGAAGGGCATCATCAATGAATGTGGCCTTGAAATTTCAGAACTGTCAACGCATTTGCAGGGACAATTGGTCGCCGTGCACCCGGCATATGATACCTTGTTCGACGGTTTTGCACCGGAGCATTTAAGAGGCAATCCCAAAGCAAGAACAGAATGGGCCGTTCAGCAGGTGAAATACGGAGCCAAAGCATCGCAAAACCTGGGCTTGAATGCGCATGCTACTTTCAGCGGCTCTTTGCTGTGGCACACGTTTCATCCCTGGCCGCAGCGTCCTGCAGGATTAGTGGAAGAGGGTTTTAAAGAATTGGGAAAAAGATGGAAACCCATCCTTGATTATTTTGATGAATGCGGCGTGGATGTTTGTTATGAAGTGCATCCCGGAGAAGATATTTTTGACGGCACCACCTATGAAATGTTTTTAAAGGAAGTAAACAACCATCCCCGTGCCTGCCTGCTCTATGATCCTTCGCATTTTGTGCTGCAACAACTGGATTATATTGAATACATAGACCTGTACCATGACCGTATCAAAGCATTCCATGTTAAGGATGCTGAATTTAATCCTACCGGAAGACAGGGTACTTTTGGCGGTTATCAAAACTGGGCCAACAGGGCCGGCCGTTATCGTTCGCCCGGCGACGGACAGGTGGATTTTAAAACCATTTTCAGCAAACTGACCCAGTATGATTATACCGGCTGGGCAGTGATGGAATGGGAATGCTGTCTCAAACACCCGGAGGATGGCGCAAGGGAAGGAGCGGAGTTTATTGCAAAACATATTATCCGGGTGACGGAAAAAGCCTTTGATGATTTTGCATCCTCAGGTATGGATGAAAAAGCCAACCGGAAACTCTTAGGTTTGGATTAATGATTAATAAAGTAAATTCGCTGACAGTTCACTAAAACGTTTTTTATGAAAAAGATCATCTGCTCCGTTGTTCTGTTATCCATGCTGGCTGCCTGTGGCGGCGGCAGTTCAGAAAAAAAGGGAGAAGAACCCAAAAAAGAAACCACGGAAGACATTACGCAAAATCCCGATTACCAGAAAGGACTTTCTCTTATTACTAAAAGCGACTGTCTCACATGTCACAAAGTGGATGAAAAGATCATTGGACCAACCTATCGTGAAGTGGCCAACAAGTATGCCGGAATGCCTGATACTATCATTGCACATCTTGCAGGCAAGATCATCAATGGCGGTAATGGTGTGTGGGGTGAAGTGTATATGACCCCTCATGCCGGCCTGCCGCAGGAAGATGCTGAAGCGATGGTGAAATATATTCTCTTACTGAAAAAATAAAAATATAACCATGCTGAAATTTTTGGCTGGCCTCAGTTTCCTCGCTGTTGCTACCAGCTCCTGCTATGACAACAGCTATTCAGGAAGAAAAGATGCATCAACTGACTCTACCATGGCACAACTGACCGAAGAAGAAAAAAAAGAAGGATGGGAACTGCTGTTTGACGGCAAGACAACGAAAGGCTGGCATAAATACGGCGCTGATTCAGTTGGCGCTGCCTGGAAAGTGAAGGATGGCTATCTTTATTTAGATACATCCAATAAAGAAAACTGGCAGATAAAAGATGGCGGTGATATTGTGACTGATTCCGCTTACGGAAATTTTCACCTGAAACTGGAATGGAACATTTCCAAAAACGGCAATAGCGGTATCATCTTTTATATTCACGAAGACACGGCCTATAAATGGCCCTGGGAAACCGGCCCTGAAATGCAGGTGCTTGATAACGATGGCCATCCTGATGCAAAAATAACCAAACACAGGGCCGGAGATCTTTATGATCTCATATCCTGCTCCAAAGAAACCGTGAAGCCCCCCGGCGAATGGAACCTGGCCGAAGTGAAATGCGTGGATGGTAAACTGGATCTTTTCCTGAATGGCGAAAATGTTGTTTCCACTACCATGTGGGATGGTGCCTGGAAGAAATTAGTGGCCGGCAGCAAGTTTAATGCTATGCCCGCCTTCGGCACATACAAAGTTGGAAAGATCGGGTTGCAGGATCATGGTGATGAGGTAAAATTCCGCAATATCCGGCTCAGGCGGCTTTGACCAGCACTTTTGCGTTAAGTTTTTGATTATCACCCTCACTAATTAACAGCAGTTGATAATTAAAGGGCAATAAATACCCCTGTTTTTACGATTTTGAGTAAAACTCACTGTTATTGAGGGATTCGTGCCGGATATTACTGCTCCTGACCCTGGTGATGCTGACTGTTGCAGGCTATGCCCAGCAACCCGTATTGTCACCGGCATCCAATCTTAGGCAAAAAACACTCCCTGTTGCTGACACTCTTCGCATTGATACGGTCAGCATTGTTCCCAACAGCTTTTCAGTGGATGGTATTCCCGCTTCCGATTACCAACTGGATATTATCAATGCCCTGCTCACCTGGCATAAAAAGCCATCGGCGGCAGAGGTGACGGTCCGCTACCGTGTCTTTCCCTATAAACTCAATGCCGTGACACAACGGATGAATTACGATAGTGTGATGTATAAATTCTATGCAAAACCATTTGAGTTTAATACCGAGCTGACCGACCGCCAGCGTGGTGTTTTTGATTTTGGCACCCTGAAAGCCGAAGGAAGTTTCGGAAGACAAATCGCTTTTGGCAATAGCCAGGACGCTGTGCTTAACTCCACCCTTAACCTGCAACTGAGCGGTATGCTCGGCGACAGCATTGAAGTGCAGGCAGCGCTTACTGATAACAACATTCCTATTCAGCCCGATGGCACCACGCAGCAACTGAATGAATTTGACCAGGTGTTCCTGCAATTCAAAAAAAAGAACCCAATGGGAATCGGGTGGCAACTGAACCTTGGCGATCTCGACATCCGGCAGAATAAATCCTATTTCCTGAGTTTTTACAAAAGACTGCAAGGCATTTCCTTTCAAAGCACCAACCCGGTTGGAAAAAATGCTGTTTCCAAAACATTGGCCAGCGGTTCCATTGCCAAAGGAAAATTTACCCGCAATGTATTCCAGGGACTCGAAGGCAACCAGGGACCTTACCGGCTCACCGGCGCTAACAATGAATTGTTCTTTATCATTCTTGCCAACACGGAAAGAGTGTTTGTGGACGGCGAATTATACCAGCGGGGCGAAGACCAGGACTATGTGATCAATTATAACACGGCAGAGATCACTTTCACCCCAAAGAGAATGATCACAAAGGATAGTCGTATCCAGGTGGAGTTTGAATATGCCGACCGGAATTTCCTGAATGCCAATTTTTATTTATCACAGGAATTAGAGTTTGGTGAAAAACTGAAACTGCGGTTTGGCGCTTTCACCAACAGCGATGCCCGCAACTCGCAGATCAACCAGGTGCTGGATGATCAGCAAAAACAATTTTTGGCAGGCGTTGGCGACAGTATTCAAAAAGCCTTTTATCCTTCAGCCGTGATTGACACATTTGCCGCCGGTAAAATTTTGTATGAAAAAATTTATGACCCCACACCGGGCATTGATTCGTTTTACCAGTATTCAACCGATCCTGCTGTGGCCAAATACAGTCTTTCTTTTGTGAGTGTGGGGCAGGGCAATGGTGGTTATGTTCCGGATTTCAATGGCGCCAATGGCAAGGTGTACAGGTTTGTTCCGCCGGTGGGCGGTGTGAAGCAGGGCAGTTTTGAACCGGTGATCATCCTGGTAACACCCAAGAAGCAGCAATTAGTGAACCTGGGAATGGATTATGCCATCAGCAAAAACACGTTGCTGAAAGCGGAAGTGGCCATGAGCAATTACGATGTCAACACTTTTTCCAAAGCGGATGACAGCGATGACCGTGGCTGGGCCGCCAAATTCCAGTTCAGCAATAACAGTCCCCTGCAAACGAAAAATAAACTGCAGTTCAGCACGGCGCTCGATTATGAATATGTGCAGGACCGCTTCAAACCATTGGAACGGTTGCGGAATGTGGAGTTCACCCGTGACTGGGGCCTGCCGCTGCAGGCAGTGCTCACACCTGCTACAGAAAATATCATCCGGGCATCGTCTGGTTTGAAGGATAACAAAAATCATTCGGTTTCCTACCAGTTCACCAGTTATAACCGGAGTGATAATTACAAAGGTTTTCAGCATTCTATCCGGCATGGCGCCGACTGGAAAGGATGGAAATTCAACAATGAGTTTGTATCTACAAATTCAAACAGCAGCATGGATAAAGCTGTTTTCCTGCGGCCGGTGATTGATATGAACAAACAATTGAAGCAACTCAGCAACTGGCGCCTCGGGTTCCGCTACACATTGGAGCAAAACACGGCACGACATCAAGCCAGCGATACACTGACGCCACTGGCTTTTTCATTTGATACTTATTCAGCTTACCTGAAATCAGATGAAGGGAAGAAAAATAAATACGGGATCACATTTTTTACCCGGTCTGATAAATATGCAGTGGGCAAAGATTTTATTCGCGGCGACCGCAGCCTGAACCTGAACCTGCAAGCGGAATTGCTGAGCAATCCAAACCGGCAGTTTTACCTGAACACCACTTTTCGCAAACTGAAAGTATATGACCAGTCGGTTTCTCCGGAGACGGAAGATGAAACGATCCTGGGCCGTGCCGAGTATGTGATGAATGAATGGAAAGGATTACTTACCGGGAATGTATTGTATGAAGTGGGGGCAGGGCAGGAGCAGCGAAGAGATTTTGCTTATTTCGAAGTGCCTGCGGGAACAGGGCAGTATGCATGGATTGATTATAACAGTGATGGCGTGCAGCAACTGAACGAGTTTGAGCTGGCTGCTTTTCCAGACCAGGCAAAATTCATCCGGGTATTTACACCCACCAATGAATTTCTGAAAGCAAACTATATCACTTTCAACTACAGTCTGAATGTGAACCCCAGGGTGCTGCTGAATAAATCAGACCTGAAAGGCATGAAAAAGTTGTTGTCACGCCTCAATTTGCTCACTTCGCTGCAGGTGAATAAAAAATCCATAGCGCAGGGAAGTTTTGAATTCAATCCGTTTAAATACGGGGTGAACGATGCGGCGCTGATCACTTTAAATACCGTTTTCCTGAACACACTTTCTTTTAACCGTTTCAGCAGCAAGTGGGGAGTGGACCTCAGCAACCTGCGCAATAGCGGCAAAGCATTGCTCACCTATGGATATGAAAGCCGCAAACTGAACGACTGGAACCTGAAATGGCGCTGGAACCTGAGCCGGGTGTTGGCGTTGAATGTGAACGGAAGAAAAGGGGAGAATGCATTGTTTACACCACAGTTCAGCAACCGTAATTATGAGCTGGATATATATTCTGTGGAGCCAACGGTTTCCTACATTCAAAAAACATCTTTCCGCCTGGTGACTGGATATAAATTCGAAAATAAAAAGAACCTGCCGCTGTATGGAGGTGAAAAATCTTTATCACATTCGCTGAACCTCGAATCGAAATACAATATCCTGCAAAGCACATCTATCACAGGCAAATTCACTTTTAACAGCATCAGCTACGATTATCCCGCCAACACAACCGTGAGCTATATCATGCTGGATGGGTTGCTGCCTGGTAAAAATTTTCTGTGGTCGCTCAACCTTACCCGGCGGCTAAGCAATGCCATTGAACTTAATTTTCAGTATGACGGCCGCAAACCCGGTTCGGGAAGAACTGTGCATATAGGAAGAGCAAGCCTGACAGCTTTATTTTAATACAACTTTTTAATGCAGGAATACTATACATTAAACCGGAAGTGCATCACATCGCCATCTTTCACAATGTATTCTTTGCCTTCGATCCTTAGTTTGCCGGCATCACGGCAGGCTGCTTCTGAGCCGTAGTGTACAAAATCATCATAGCTGATCACTTCAGCTTTGATAAAACCTTTTTCAAAATCAGTATGGATCACACCGGCAGCCTGCGGCGCTTTCCATCCTTGCTGAATGGTCCATGCCCTCACTTCCTGCACACCGGCCGTGAAGTAAGTAAACAGGTTGAGCAGCTTGTAAGCAGAATGGATCAGCCTGTCCAGCGCAGGTTCTGTCATCTTGTATTCATCCATGAAAAGCTGCTTGTCTTCGGGATTTTCCATTTCAGCGATCTGCGCTTCAATGTTATTGCACATGATGATCACTTCGGCTTTTTCATTCTTCACCGCTTCTTTCAGCATATCGGAAAACTTATTGCCGGTATGCATAGAAGCCTCTTCCACATTGGCTACATATAAAACAGGCTTATCCGTCAGCAGGAACAGGTCGGCGATTGCCACTTTTTCTTCTTTGGTTAATTCCAGTTCACGGATGCTTTTTCCTTTTTCCAGGTGTTCTTTACAGCGGATCAGCACATCCAGCTCTGTTTTTAATTTAGGGTCAATCCTTACCTGCTTTTCGGTTTTCTGTATCTTCTTTTCAACGCTGTCAAGGTCTTTCAGTTGCAGCTCGGTGTCAATGATCTCTTTATCAGCAACAGGATTGATGGCGCCTTCATCACGAAGGATATTTTCATCTTCAAAGCAGCGAATCACATGAATGACGGCATCCACTTCACGGATATTCCCTAAGAATTTATTGCCCAGGCCTTCGCCCTTGCTGGCACCACGAACCAGCCCGGCGATGTCAACAATTTCGATTTGAGTGGGAACGATACGGTCAGGGTGCACCAGTTCCGCCAGTTTTTGCAACCGCGGATCGGGCACATCCACCAGACCCACATTGGGATCAATGGTGCAAAAGCGATAATTACTGGCCTGTGCTTTGGCGCTGTTGCTGACTGCATTGAACAACGTTGATTTGCCTACGTTGGGTAATCCTACAATTCCTGCTTGTAATGCCATAAAATATCAGTCATATTGGTTATAAAAGTCAGTGGGTCATTTTGCTGATCCACCCGCTTTTATATTTGTAAAAAGAGGCGCAAAGATAAGTCATCAGCGGCGAACGATAAGAGTTGTTAATAGATGATTTTGGTTATTCCCTAAAAATCTTCAATCTTCATTCTCAAATCAAAAATTCAATATGGCCCTCAGCAGGATATGGACAGCGTTTATCATTATTGCTTTATTGGTGGCTGCAGGAAAATTCCTGCTGGAGCCGGGACAGCAACAGCTTTTCAGTCACCTGGTCACCGGAAAGAACACGGATACCACTGCTGCCCGAACCCTTGATTCTTCTATGGTGCCTGCATTGGTGCAGGAGCAACTGGCGGTTCAGAAAGTGACGGTGATGGGTAAGGAGAAACTGTATAAAACAACGGATGGAACTTACCGGGCATACAAACTGTTGCCGGCAAATGGCATCTTTGAAACCTGCAAGGATGCGGTCAATCTCTGTATTGCTTTGATAGGTATCATGGCCCTGTTCATGGGTTTTATGAATATTGCTGAAAGGGCAGGGGGCATTCGTTTTTTATCCAGGATCATCGGGCCTTTCTTTTCCCGCATATTTCCTGATGTGCCAAAAAACCATCCTTCCATGGGGCATATGGTAATGAACTTTTCGGCTAACCTGATGGGTCTGGACAATGCCGCCACACCATTTGGCATCAAAGCCATGGAAAGCCTGCAGGAGATCAACCCCGATAAAACAAGGGCATCCAATCCGCAACTGATGTTTTTGTGTTTGCATGCATCCGGGCTCACCCTGATTCCTACGGTTATCATTGCAGACCGGGTGGCAATGAAATCGGCCCATCCTACGGATATCTTCATCCCCTGCATGATCGCTACGTTTGTGGCTACGATCGCCGCTTTGCTGATTGTGGCATGGAGACAACGCATCAACATTTTCCAGTCGGTCATCCTGCTGTGGATACTGGGCATCAGCACGGTGATCGCTGCACTGGTGCTGTATGTGAAAACACTTGATGCCGAAACGATGAAACTGTTTTCGGGCAGCTTAAGCAATGGCATCATATTGCTAATTTTTTTGCTTATTGTTCTTGGTGGTATTTATAAAAAGATCAACATCTTCGATGCGTTTATCGAAGGGGCGAAAGGAGGTTTTGAAACTGCCGTGAGGATCATTCCTTATCTCGTGGGTTTATTAGTTGCTATCAGTTTGCTGCGCAACAGCGGCGCTTTTGAGTTTGTGCTGGATGGTATCAAGCATCTCTTTGTGTTATTGGGGGGCGATACAAGGGTTGTGGACGGGCTGCCTACTGCATTACTGAAACCATTAAGCGGAAGCGGCGCCAGGGCCATGATGATTGACACCCTCAATGCACACGGGCCGGATTCATTTGCCGGCAACCTTGCTTCTGTTTTCCGCGGATCAGCAGATACCACTTTTTATATCATCGCTGTTTATTTCGGGGCGGTGAACATAAAGAATTCAAGATATGCTGTCGGCACCATGCTGCTGGCCGACCTGGCCGGTATCATTACGGCAATCACAATGGCCTACATTTTCTTTGGCTGAGCAAAAGAAAATGAATAGTAAAGGGGTTGCCTGTTTCACAACCCCTTTATGTTTGAGTGAAGATCAGTATTTCGTGACGGATGCCTCTCTGAGCCTCGACCTCGTCTTAGAGCAGGGATCAAGATAGACCTGGAAACCGGCGCAAAGACCAAAACGGCTGCTGCGGTCATCTTCATCTTCATATTTGAAAGAAGAATAATCAAAGCCGATCTCGACAGCAACGTTTCTGTTAAGGAAAAGGGCCATTCCCAGTGCCAGGTTAAAGTTGTTGTAACCGCTTCTTTCCTCATCGTCATCATATTTGTAACTGCCAAGACTGAAACCGGCCTCGCCAAAGAAATTGGTGCGCTAGGTGGCTTCAAGAAAGTAATAACGGGTCATGATGCCCAGGCCTATGTCGTTGTATTTCTCAGGGTCCATGTTTCCAAATTTGGTGCTGGATGTTTCAAAGTCAAGCTTGCCGCCAATGGCCCATTGGTCGGCGACAAAATAGCCGAGGTTCGGGCTAAAGCGGAAGGACGAGGTTTTGATCTTTTCATTGTTGAAATAGGGTTCTGATGTGAAAGACAGCTTGGTTTTGCCGCCGGCCAGCCAGCTTCCTTTTTCTATGGCATATGTGGTTTGGGAAAGCAGGCTGCTGCTGTAGCACAGCACGGCGACAGCGAGTACAATCTTTTTCATACATTTTTGTTTTGATTGATGAAAAAAACAGTTGGCTATTAAATTTAAGCAATCCCGGGGCCGTTTCATAGTATTTTTTTATGAAACCGGGTTCGTCAATGCTGCAAAAAATAGACACACAATGGCTTCAGCATTTATCAACCGCTGTGAATTTCCACCTGCTTTTCGGCAGTTTTAAACGCCTTCCGTATTTTTATAAAAATTTTGAAGTGAAAACCATTCTGTCGGAACAACAATTAGCGATCACTATCAGGCGGCTGGCCCACCAGGTGCTGGAGAATCATGCGGAACTGGGCAATACGGTGCTGATCGGTCTTCAGCCAAGAGGTGTTTTTCTTTCAGACAGGATCGTAGAGGAGATAAAAAAAGAATGGCCCGGTGCTATACCTTATGGTAAACTCGATATTACTTTTTACCGGGATGACATCCGCAAAGAACTGCATATCGCCAACCAGACCGACATACCTTTTTCTATTGAAGGCAAACGAGTGGTGCTGATTGATGATGTGTTATACACCGGCCGCACCATCCGGGCCGCTTTGGATGCACTGCTCGATTTCGGAAGACCGGAGAAAGTGGAGCTTTGTGTGCTGGTGGACCGCCGCTTTAGCCGGCAATTACCGATCCAGCCGGATTATACCGGTAAATCCATTGATTCCATTGTGTCGCAGAAAGTGAAAGTGGAGTGGGACAAGAAAGAAGTCGTATTGTATTAGTTTTCCCTCTATCTTTGACCTTTAATGCAACTATCCACTCGTCATTTGCTCGGCATTAAAGACCTCACTTCACAGGACATCAGTCTTATTTTACAAACAGCAGAACAATTCAAGGAAGTTTTACAGCGACCGGTGAAAAAAGTGCCCTCACTGCGGGATGTGGTTATCGTGAATTTGTTTTTTGAAAATTCCACCCGCACCAGGATATCATTTGAACTGGCGGAAAAAAGGTTGTCGGCCGACAGCATCAATTTTACCGCATCAGCCTCCTCTGTTTCAAAAGGAGAGACCCTGCTGGATACAGTAAATAATATTTTGTCCATGAAGGTGGACATGGTGGTGATGCGCCACAGTGCCAGCGGGGCGCCGCATTTCCTGGCACAGCATATTCCCGCTGCTATCATTAATGCCGGGGATGGCATCAATGAACATCCTACACAGGGTTTGCTCGATGCATTTTCCATAAAAGAAAAAACAGGCAGCCTCGAAAACCGGAAGGTGGCCATTATAGGCGACATCATGCACAGCCGGGTGGCACAAAGCAATATTTATTTGCTGAAGAAAATGGGTGCGGAAGTAACAGTATGCGGCCCACCCTCACTGATACCTAAATATAGCAGTGAAGCGCTGGGGGTAAATGTCAGTTACAACCTGAAAGAAACGCTGGAATGGTGCGATGTGGCCAATGTGCTGCGCATCCAGTTGGAAAGGCAAAACCAGGTGCTGTTTTCTTCGCTGCGGGAATACAGTTTGGCCTATGGCATCAACCGCAGGCTGCTCGACAATTTGCACAAAGAGATCGTTATCATGCATCCCGGCCCCATCAACCGCGGGGTGGAAATTGACAGCGATGTGGCCGACAGCAAACAATCCATAATTTTACAACAGGTAGAAAACGGTGTGGCGGTGAGAATGGCAGTCTTATATTTGTTGGCAAACCGTATTAATTAGAAACTACGAAATACGAAGTGGTAAGTACGCTGGGCACTTGAAAGCTTTATCGTAGTTTGTACCTCAAACCTCGTACTTATTTATGCGTATCTGTCTTTTTCCCGGCACATTTGACCCCGTCACACTCGGTCATGTGGACATCATCAACAGGGCCTTGCCTTTGTTTGATAAGATCGTTGTGGGGATCGGTCTCAATGCAGCCAAAGCGCCGATGTTCAGCCCTGAACAACGTGTGCAATGGATCAGGGAAATATATAAAGATGAAGAAAGGGTAGAAGGTGCCGTGTATGAAGGGCTGACTATTGATTTTTGCAAAAAGATCGGCGCACAGTTCATTCTCCGCGGCATACGTTATGTCAGCGATTTTGAATATGAAAAAACAATTGCTGATGCCAACCGAACCCTTGATAAATCTATTGAAACAATCTTCCTGACCGGCGAGCCTAAGTACACTTCTGTGGCTTCCACCATTGTTAGGGACATTATCCGCAATGGCGGCGATGCCACACCATTTCTGCCGGAAGCTGTGGCTAAAACCCTGCAACAATGATCTGGTTTCAGAAAGAGCTTTCAACGGGAATGCTCTCTTCCCTGGGAAAAGGAACCATGGATGAACATATCGGTATTGAATGGACAGAAATAGGACCGGATTTTATTAAAGCAAAAATGCCTGTTGACCATCGCACCCGGCAAGCTTATGGCCTATTACATGGCGGTGCATCCTGTGTGCTGGCCGAAACTATCGGAAGCGTTGCTTCTGCTATGGTAGTGGATCACAGCAAATATTACTGTGTGGGTCTGGAAATAAATGCCAATCATGTCCGCAGCGCTAAAGATGGTTTTGTAACAGGTATATGCAAGCCGCTGCATCTTGGCGCCAACACCCATGTATGGGACATCCGTATCCTTGATGAAAATGAGAAATTAGTTTGTGTGAGCAGGCTCACAGTTGTGATACTTCCCCGCAAATCCTGATTTACTTGTTCAAAAACTGTTGCAACACATCTGCCACCGAAGGGTAGGTTGCTGAGAGATAAGAAGGAATATCTTTTACAGCCACCCATTTTATCTCCTGTATATCTTCTTCTGTTTGCGGAATTAATGGCTGGGATCCTTTTGCAGACATCAAGTACCAGTGTGATTCTTTCAGAATGAACCTGGCCCCTTCGTGGTAAGTATGATAGGTGATGGGGAGCGGGGCAATAAGGCTGACATCTGTTAATCCTGTTTCTTCTTCTACTTCCCGTACCGCACATTGTTCTAAAGTTTCTCCTTTATCCAGTTTGCCTTTTGGAAGGTCCCAGTTTCCCCGGCGGAAAATGAGCAGTATTTCTTCTTTTTCATTTTGCACCAACCCGCCGGCTGCCTGTATAAAAGTGAATTTTTTAAAAAATGCTTTTTTCAATTTATCAAGATCGGCGTGGAAAAAAACACCTGCGTGGATTTTCTCCAGTTGCATTTCGTGGATCATGCTTTTCACCGTGTGGGGATCCAGTTCATCAATAAAGACGGCATCATCGTGGTGCAGGTAAGGTTCCACTGCTGCATCAATGCTGTCGCAGAGAAAAAGTGGTTTGTTGCCGAAGTAAATCTTGATTAGCATACGCTACTATTATTTTCTCATTCTCGTATTATCAAATTAGTTTTGCCGCATGACAAACGAGATAGCAGTTGCTGAAAAACTACTTCAAGTTAATGCAGTTAAATTAAACCCCGAACAACCCTTTACCTGGGCCAGTGGCTGGAAAAGCCCCATTTATTGCGACAACAGGAAGGTATTATCCTTTCCTTATATCCGTGATTTCATCAAATCGGAAATGTGTAATGTGCTGTTTGAAAAACTCCCGAAGGCGGAAATGCTCGCTGGTGTGGCCACAGCAGGCATTGCCTGGGGTGCCATGGCGGCAGACCAGCTCAAGCTGCCCTACATTTATGTGCGGCCCAAGCCAAAAGAACATGGCCTGGGCAACCAGATAGAGGGCTATTTTGAAGCCGGGCAAAAAGTAGTAGTTATTGAAGACCTTGTTTCCACAGGCAAAAGCAGCCTGCAGGTGGTGGATGTGCTGAAAGATGCCGGACTTGAAGTGATCGGAATGGTTTCCATTTTTACTTACGGGTTTCCTGTTGCAACTGAAGCTTTCCAAAAAGCATCATTGACCTGTTATTCCCTTACAAACTACCCGGCATTGCTGGACCTGGCCCTGGAAAGAGGAGTGATTTCGGTGCAGCAGCAGGAGGTATTGTTAAAGTGGAGAGATGATCCGGCAGGGTGGAAAGGCATTTAGTAAATTGCAATAAATCGAAACTGATGAAAAAAATATTCATGGTCGCATTGGTGCTTGCCGGCAGCCTGGCTGGAGCAAAGGCCCAAGGCCCTGCCAAAGCCGTGCTGACCGCAAAGATCCAGACCCCTCAGGCCCTTTGTGAGAACTGTAAAAAGAGGATAGAAACCTACCTGAACAGGTACGATGGTGTCACGATGGTGACTGTGAATTTCAGGAGAGGCGAAACACAGGTAAAGTATGTCACCGACCGGATCAATATCGAGGAGATAAAGACAGCCATTGCCAATTGCGGCTATGATGCTGATGATGTGCCCGCAAATGAAGATTCTTACAACAGGCTTCCCAAAGCATGTAAAAAACCGGAGGACGGGGGAGGCCATCCCAAACCCAAAACCCCGCCACCTGGCAACGGGTAATTTTATTTCACCGGCTGATTGGCCGGTTTTTTTATGCTGCTAAATGCATCAAAACTTCAGTAAAATGCTGTCTGAATAGTCAACCGGGATGGTTTTGATAATGCCTGCCTTGCTCACCCGGGCGGTTCCCTTTATTCTTACGGCTGCCGCTTTTCCGGATAGCGCAGCAATGCCTGAATACTTCAACAATTCCATTGTGCGGGCCTGCCCCGAAACGGGAAGAATGAACTGCGCCCTGGCCGGTACCCTGACCTCCTCACTGTTGCTGAACCGGCCCACATAGCTGCTGTCAATATACAGGTCACAATTGATCTGCCTTAACCGTAGGCCAAATGAATTGGGATTGTTGAAACGCAGGTCGGCAGAAACCGTTGTTTCTCCTATGCCCACTTTGCCCAGCTTCATGCTCTCCATTTCTTCAAAAACCGGGTCTTTTAAATTCCTACAGCTGCAGGTGACCAGTATTAGGAAGCTTAAAAAACAGGCTGTTTTACGGGCAAATGAAATCATGCTGAAAAGTAAGCTAAAGAAGGAGGCGACAGTATCCATTCAAAAGAATCAGCAATTATTTAAGAATAAGGCGGGGTGGGAGCGGGAAGGTATTGTTGCTAAAAACTCAAGAAACGGTTTGTGGGAACTCGTATATAATTGCCACTGCTTTGGGTACTACTTCTCATATCACCCCTTACCTTAAGTATCTTTCATTAAGTCCAATATCCATTATATAGAGAATACCGTTCTATTATATGACAAAAAACACTAATAGTCAATTACTTTAATAAAAGAATATAATAAAGGGGAGGGATTAAAGTAAAATATGAGGTAAGTTGGATTATGAGGGGGGTTGTTGCCTATTTTACTATGTATCTGTTAATTACGAACTAATTTCCTAACAATTCTTATCAACCTGTGTGGATTAATAAAGAAGTGGAGGGATATAAAAAGGTGATTTTTTTTACTTTCTTTGGTGTACCGGAATTAATAAAAACAGCCCCAATTGTTGGCGCAATTGAGGCTGAAAACTGAAGAACTGACAATTGCCGGAACTCATCAATTGGAGCTGCTTTTTGTTCGTATCGGCTTCAGCCATTTTGTTTTTTTGGGCGGCCTGAACCACCAGCCAATGGCTTTAGCGAAAGTATTTTTATCGCCTCTAAAATCAAACCCTCAAATATTAACATTGTGTGTGTAAGAGAGGGTATATCCCCTGAAATCCTTTACTGGATTGATTTTGCTGATTTTTTCACACATCGGGTTTTTACTATAGACAAATTTTTTTTGGAAAATTCGGGGGTGGTATTTTTTGTATAGTGGGTGTGAGGGTTTTGAATTTATAGGGTATTTCGGTTATCCCATTTTATTAAATATTTGCTGTAACATAAAAAATAGGTATATGAATAGGCGAGACGCAAGCGGAGGGTAAGATACCATAATTGTAATTAACAATATGTTGGTTAGGTATTATCCTTTTTTTCTAAAAAATCTAAAGGAAGTTTATTTTAATATGCAGGCGGATGGCCTACCTCAAGTTCAAATAGAAGATATAGGCAAACCCAATTAATTGACTATATTAGATGTCTAAAAATGTAACCTTGTCTTTAGGAATAGTAATTAAAGCCCCCGAAGGTATTGTATTAGCTGCGGAAAGCAGAGTTACCCTCACTACAAAAAACAATGCTGGCGAAAAAATTCATGTAAACTTTGATAACGCCACTAAAGTTTTATCGTTTAACAATTATGAAAATATTGGTGCTGTTACCTATGGGCAGGCGGCAATTGGGTTTAGAACAGTTCAGTCATTTATTCCTGAATTTGAATCTTATCTTGAAAGTAAAGCTAACGGCAAGCTTTCCGTAGTAGACTTTGCGAAAGAATTAAGTGCTTTCTTTTTAAAACAATGGACTACCTCCATGCCTGCTGATTACAATGGGCCTAATATGGTTATAATTGTTGCGGGGTTTGATGATAATGAAGCCTATGGGAAGGTATTTATTATGGAAATTCCTAAAAAGCCAAATCCAATTGAAAATAATCCTACTATTGACGGTAAGGTACAATTTGGTATTACGTGGGGAGGACAGAGAGAGATTGTAGATAGGCTTTTATTAGGGTATGATTTGAGGCTTTTTCAAATCTTAAAGGATAGTAATATTGCCCCTGAAAAAATAAATGAAATCCAATCAAAGCTTAAAACAATTGGGTTGCAAACTCCGGTACAATTTATGCCTATTCAGGATTGTATCAACTTAGCGTTGTTGTTTATTAGAACAACAATTGAAACACAAGAGCTTACAGTTGGATTAAGAGGGTGTGGAGGGCCTATAGATGTGGCAATAATTACAAAAGAAAATCATTTAAAATTCGTTCAACAAAAAGAAATTGTTGGGCAACTTAAAAAATAAAATCATGGAAACGCTAATTAATTTCGGTGTTTTTAACGTACCAAATATAGACACTTCATTAACTGCCACTTTCAGTGGGCCTGCTAATTTGGCTAAAGATAAGGTTGATAAATACATCGTTCCAAATGATGAAGGGAACTCCTATGATGCAATATCTGATAATTGTACCGATGATGTTACTCACGAATCTTTTTTTGGAGAAAACATACGAAGAATAAAATCTATTCTGGGTAAATGACAAATGACCCAAAAGTTATAAAAGTTTGGGTTCAGGTTATACTAACTGCATTATTACTATTATTTTCAATAGCGATTATAATATTCGAACCACCAGATAGCGTTAAGCTAAAATGGGCTTTTGGTACTATCGGAATTATAATAGGTTATTGGTTAAAGTAGCTATTTTTTCTTTTTAGGTGGTGGAGTGTTTACAGCTAATCGTAACAAATCTTCAAAAGTCATTCCTTCCGGTGCTTTAACCGTTATATCATATTTCCCTTTCTTCTTTTTTGGGGTAGCTTTTTTTGCTGCTTTTTTCTTCGATGCCATAGCAGCAAGTTACTTTATTTTTTGGAGAGGTCTTTCCACTTAATCCTTCCGTCTATTTTTTGGATGGTCAGGTTAAAGCGTTCTGTGTCTTTTATCTTCCGTGAATTGAACCTGTGATTGAACTCTGTGCAGTATTTTTCTAAATGCTTTGGGCTTACTTGGTGGTAGATGCCCAAAATCATGCGTTTAAAGTGGGAGAAAGTACCCTCAATGCTATTGGTATGGAATATGCCGTCTTTGAACTGCTCTTTGCTGTGGTCAATGGTAGCATGGCCAACGAACTCAAAGGCCAGTCCTTTGTAGCCTAAATGGGAATCGGTTACTATCATGGCATTTTCATCTACGTTTTCCCGGATAATCTCTTTGAAGTTCTTTTCTCCTATTACGGTCAGTTTGGCTTGTCCCTCACGTTCAATTAAGCCCATTACAGCCGTTTTATTGTCATTTCCTGATTCCTGTATCTTTTTTCTTCTGCCCCTGTGCATATTGGCTAATGAGCCGCCAACGTAGCACTCATCCACTTCTACGATGTTATCCATCTTCTCAATGCTCTTGTTTTTCCATGATTCCCTTATCCGGGTCAGGAGAAACCATGCAGCCTTTTGCCCTATTCCTAAATCCCTTGCTAACTGGCAGGAGGAAATACCCTTTTTATGGGCTGAGAGCAGGTACATGGCGGCAAACCATTTGGACAGGTGCAGTTTGGTAGCCTCATAGATTGTTCCCTGTGTTATGGTAAACCGGATGCCACATTTTTTATCCCTGCATTTATAGTTCTTCATATCCCCCATACGATAGCCCCGGTCAGTCTTGCATTTTGGGCAAATGATATTCCCGTCAGGCCACCTTATTTTTTCTAAAGTGTTCCGGCAATTATCATCTGAACTGTAATAGGAAAGGACTTCAAAGAGGTTAGAGAATTGTTTCATATCTTAATCGTTAAAATGATTCAGGATGAGTAATACAGTAGATGGATATAAGGGCATGAGTACATTAGACAAGGTTATTTTCATGGGTGATACAGAAAGGAAAGTGTTGTGGATTATAAAAAATAACCCCGATGCCTTTACAGTATCTTTTATGTTAGAATCATTGAAAAACCCAAACTTTTCAAAGCCAAACCCTGATTCAGGGTTGGCTAAATCATTAAAAATAGTTTTAGAATTACAGGAACGCAAGTACATAAAAAGCAGTTTTGTAAAATCAGGTAATGGCGAAAAGCAGGTTTTTCAACTTACTTATAAAGGGTATTTCTATCTGTTGGCAACTACTCCTTATCTTGGGTTCATAGGATTGATTGTTTCAATCGTTGCTATCTGCCTTTCACAATGCTAATAGCAGATATAAGTATAACGGCTATACTTATCAAAATGGCCAGCACAGCCCACCCTCTCCAAAATTTGGGTTCTTCGGCGGTCAGCCTCAAAAACTCCCTTCTGCCTTTTTTAGTTTTTACCCATTCAGACATCCTATCACATAGTTCCTTTGCTTCTTTTTCCCCCAGCGTCTTAGTTAGCTTTGGCAGATAGGAATAAGGGTTTATTTCTCGTTTAAAATGTTTGAAAATCCACATCAGTAAATAGATTTTGAAGGTGGGCATATTGGTTATATTTAAAGAATAAATCCATCCTGCTATGATTTTATTAGTTCAAATAGGCCTTTCGTTAAACATTATTGGTACAGTTATTTTGTGCTTTTACGGATTTCCAAATGATTATTTTTCAAAGGATGGTGGTGCAATCCTGACTTATGCTCCACCCAACCAAAAGGAGAAAAACAAAAAACATAATAAAAGGAAAATATGTTGGGCTATTACGGGGGTGGTATTACTTATCCTTGGTTTTATTTTTCAATTTGTTTCTACCCTTTGTTAGTAGGGCATACAGTTTTTTGGAGACAGTTACATCTTCCCACAGTTCACTAAATGAAAAAATAACATCTATCAAAATAAGCCCACCGACTATTGCAATAGTAGCTCCCCAAGCAACTTTAGACGGCTGAAATCCCCAGCAAAAAATAAGAATTAGTCCTAAAATGCTTACCAAAAAAACACCGGGTAAATTTCGATTTAGCCAGTTTTCCCGGTCTGTTAATTCCATATCCGGGTCAGTCCCAACAATTTTTTTATCCTCAATTTGAGATTTTGAAATCCCCCCAATCCTTTTAGCATCCATTTCCCCTATTTCTTTTGACAAGGGTAGGGGCTTTCTTTTTTTGCTAATCTTTTCAGGTCTTTTATCCCCACCAAACGGGGTGCTTTGGGATGTAGTGGCCCACTGCTTTGGACTAAAGTTGTGCTAAATTAATTAGAAAATAAAGATAATAGCAACTCGCAAGAATATGCTAATTAAATTATTTTACTATTTATATTTAAATAAAAGGTTTTCAAAGAATAATCTAATATATCTGAACTTAAAAATTAGAATAAAAATGAGTTGAATGAATTAATAGTAATGATTAAATAAAAATATTCAACAAAGCAGAATTATTTATATTAAATAAATGATTATTAAAATTATATGGATGTTTGCGGTGATTAGGTTTTCATAAAATATTTACATGTTGAATATTTTCAATTTGTCAACTCGTTTATAGCTCATCCTCCGCTCCGGCACGGGAAAGGATATTTAAAAAACCAGGCTACTGCATTTCCAGCTTGTCTTTTTGGTCCTGATGTGAGGAGCAGTTTCGTAAGTTTACGATATGCAATAGCGCCGGGCATTCTTTTAAGACTGAGCACAAACCGTTTGTCCACAGCAGCCACATTTATCCTGCAAAGGCTTTCATTATTAAGGGCTTTTATTTAGATTTGAGCTCCCTTTTAATCTGGACTTGGATTCAATGAGAAATTTATCCCTGCTTCGTACCCTTATGGTTACCCTTTTCCTGTTTATGGGAAAGGCCGTTTTTTCACAGGACTTTTCCAACAAGGGAAAGGAATTCTACCTGTGCTTCCCATCGCATGTTCCCAGTGGTGGCAGCCTGGCTGAGATGTACATTTTCATTACATCTGATAAGGCTTCAAGTGGTGTAATCACTTATAATGGACAAACCCAGAACTTTGTTGTAAATCCAAATACAGTTACCACTGTTCCTATTAACAGGTTTGCAGCCTATATCAGCGACGGAGAATCAGGACTGATTGTCAATAAAGGCATTCGTGTAAAAGTTGATGAAGGAAAACCGGCCGTTGTAGTTTATACACAGATATATGCGGCAGCCAGAACGGCAGCCACCCTTGTGTTGCCAGTCAGTGTCCTTGGCCGGAAATATCGTTCCATCAACTATTTCCAGGGGGGCGGGGGCAGGTCTCAGTTCAATATTATTGCAGTGGAGCCCAACACCACGGTGCAGATACAACGCCGGGAAAACGGGGTTTTCATAGGCACGTTTAATGTTAATTTGCCCAATATCGGCGATGTTTACCAGGTACAGAGCAATAATGATCTTTCAGGTACCGCTATTGAATCTATCGCTACAGCAACAGAACCTTGCAAGAAGATTGCTGTTTTTTCAGGCAGTTCCACCACCACCATCAACAGCCAGACTTGTAACGGAAGTTCTTCCGATCCTTTATTTCAGCAATGTTATCCTGAAACAAGCTGGGGCAAAAATTTCGGTATTGTTCCGATCCTGGGTAATAATGGTTTCCAGGTGAGGGTAATGGCCAGCGAAGACAATACTAATATTACATATAATGGCCTCCCGGTCACACTGAATGCAGGACAGATTTACCCGGCTATTACGGCAAACCAAACCCCGGAGACGCAACCCTTTTTTATTTCCGCTGATAAACCTATTTCTGTTTCTCAATATCTGTTAAGTCAGAATTGCGCTGGTGGCATAGGCGACCCGGATATGATCATTCTGAACCCGATTGAGCAAAATATCAGCGATATAACAATTTTCACTTCAACGCGACAAGCCATACAGGCCCAATATGTGAATGTGCTGATACCAACTGCCGGAGCAGCTTCATTCCGCATCAACGGAAACCCGGTAGGAGGCTTTTTGCCAATGCCCACCAATGCTCAATTCTCTTACTTGCGCCACCAGTTTCCAAGCGGGGATAACTCATATACACTTTCTGCTGACAGTGGTTTCAATGCCATTTGTTATGGATTGGGGCAAGTGGAAACTTACGGCTATTCCGCAGGTACCAATGTAAGGGACCTCTATCAGTATGTTTCCGTCGACAATGGTTTTGCGGAAGTGGACTTCCCTGCCACCTGTAAAGGCACCACTTTCCAGTTGTCTATGACTTTTCCTTATGAGCCGGCGCAGATCAGGTGGATTTTTAATGGTCTATTCCCTGATCAAACATTGAATAGCCCGGTTTATAGTGAAACGCTGGTTGTAAACGGCAAGACGCTTTATAAATATACCCTTCCCGGAACCTACACTATTAATAATGCCGGTTCTTACCCGATCCGGATCATAGCTCAAAGCACCAGCACGGATGGTTGCAACGGAGAGCAGGAAATAGATTATGAGATCAATGTATACGAGAAGCCTGCTCCTGATTTTAATTTTACCAGCAATGGTTGTGTATCCAACCCGGTAAATTTTACAGATAATTCTGCATTGTTTGGCAGGCCTGCCATTCACTGGCATTGGGATTTAGGGGATGGCACTACCATAGATGATGTTACATCAACCAGCCACACCTATGCCGGTTCCGGAACATATGATGTGAAATATACCCTCATTAACGATATTGGTTGCAAGGGTGATACCGTTACAAAAACAGTTACCCTTAACGATCCGCCGGTTGCAGATTTTAATTCAGCCGGGCCATATTGTGCCGGGCGTTCTGTAACATTCACCGATCTGTCATCTGTTCCGTCTGGTTCCACCATCACCAAATGGACCTGGAATTTCGGAGACGGGTCACCCGCTGTTGTTGCCAGTTCTGGTGCAGCACAGAATCATACTTACGCTGCTGCCGGCAACTATACGGTTACACTACAGGTGGAAACAAACGGCGGGTGCCAGAGTATTGTCTTCAGCCGGCAGGTGACGGTTGCTGTCAACCCCGTTGCTGATTTTAATTTTCCTGCTGTGATCTGTCTTCCATCAGGTGCAGCCCAGTTCAATGATAATTCCACAACAGGCGGCGGGGCTGCTATCAATGCGTGGGCCTGGAATTTTGGAGACGGCGGTAACGCAGCTACACAAAATCCCCTGCACAATTTCACTGGGGTGGGACCATATAACGTTTCATTGCAGGTTACATCTGCAGCGGGATGCACTAGTACTATTTCTAAGTCTGTAAATACTATTTACCCGGAGCCGCAGGCTGCATTCACTGGCCCTGCACAAGTATGTGTGGGCTCTGTCTTTGGTTTTTCCAATAACAGCACAGCAGGCGGCAGCACCGTTGCACAATGGAACTGGAATTTTGGCGATGGCAATACCTCCACTTCGCAAGACCCTGTGCACAGTTTTGCATCCCAGGGCACTTACACGGTTACTTTAAATGTAATTTCAGCAGTAGGCTGCCCCACGGTTAACAATGTTGCAACCAGCACGGTTGTGGTGAACCCATTACCAACAGCAGCGTTCAGCATAGGTCTTCCGGGCTGTGTTACCAGGGGCACCAGTTTCACCGATGCCTCAGTGGCCAATGCCGGTTCATTGGTAAAATGGACATGGGATTTCGGCGATGGCAATACCCAGGTAGCCACTTCAGGAGCTCCGCTGTCTCATATCTATAATACCCCCGGCACCTATAATGTAACGGTAGAAGTGGAAGCAAGCAATGGTTGCAAGATCACTTCGGCACCGCAACCGGTTGTTATTAATGTATTACCCGTTTCTGCATTTATTTCTCCTGAAATATGCCAGAATGATGTGTTGGCTCCGCTAACAGATAACAGTACAATTTCAACCGGAAGCATTGCTTCATGGCAGTGGAATTTTGGCGATGCCAATGCGAATGCAGGCAACCCGAACACATCAACATTACAAAACCCTACTCACCATTTCACACAGCCGGGAACTTATTCAGTACAACTTGTAACCACCAGTAATGCGGGTTGCACCGACACCGTTCGGCAGAATGTACTAGTGAATGGTGTAGCGACTGCCGCTTTTACAGAACAAAACAGCAATCTTTGCAGCAACCGCAACCTTAACATAACTGATGGCTCCACCATCACAGCGGGAAGGATATTAAGAACAGAGATTTACTGGGATATAAGCGACCCTTCTATACGCACTGTTGACAATAACCCTGTTGCCGGAAGAACTTATACGCATCAGTATCCCGAGTTTGCAACACCGGCAAGCAGAACGGTTACCGTCAGGTATGATGTTTACTCGGGTATCACTTGTGTGAGCAGCGTCACCCGGGATATTACATTGCTTGCCACACCCCAGATCGCTTTTGCTGCATCACTACCGGTGTGCAGTAACTCAGCTTCATTTGCACTGACATCTGGCCCACTAGTTACTAACCTGAGTGGCAGCGGTGCTTTCAGTGGTACAGGGGTTTCTCCAGCCGGGTTGTTTAATCCTTCTGCGGCAGGAGCAGGCACACATATTATCACTTACACTTTCACCGCAAACAATGGTTGTGTCAATGCCGCATCGCAATCAGTGATCGTTAACCCTACTCCGGTGGCGGATGCAGGGCCAGATAAGGTGGTACTGGAAGGTGGTGTGGTCACTCTTACACCAAAGCTGATCACCAATATACCTGTATCATATTCCTGGTCGCCGGCCACCTGGCTGAACGATGCCAATATTGCACAACCTGCTTCATCACCAACTGCAGATATTACCTATACGCTTACGGTGACTTCAGACAAAGGATGCAGCACCAGCGATGATGTGTTTGTCAAAATGCTAAAAGCGCCGGAAATACCAAACGTATTCACCCCCAACCGGGATGGTATCAACGACACCTGGGTGATTCGATACCTGGAGAGCTATCCGGGCTGTACCGTGGAAGTATACAACAGGTATGGGCAGATTATTTTCCGCTCCATTGGCTACAGCCAGCCCTGGGATGGAACATTTAATGGCAAAGAAGCCCCGGCTGGCACTTATTACTATATTGTTGATCCTAAAAACGGAAGACAGAAAATGTCTGGCTTCGTAGATATTGTGAGGTAATGATCATGAAAAAGTATTTCTGTATAGCCACTGCCTCTGTTGTGTTTGCCATGCAGGCAATAGCACAGCAACGACCGCATTATACACAGTATATACTCAACCAGTATGTGCTGAATCCTGCCGTCACTGGTATTGAGAACTATACTGATCTAAAACTCAGCATGAGGGATCAGTGGGTGGGATTGAACGGCGCCCCGCAAACCTATTATCTCACGGTGCATGCCCCTTTAGGAAAAAATGACTATCGCACCAGCGCCACTTCTTATAAAGTGCCCGGTGAGAACCCTAGAGGAAAAGCCTATTGGGAAACTTATACGGCTGCTGAGCCGCACCACGGCATTGGTTTCACCATGGTGAACGATAAAACAGGGTTGTATAACCGTTTTTCGGCAAATGCCACCTATGCCTATCACCTCGGGTTGGATGCCAGAACCAATTTATCAGGAGGATTTTCCGCCGGTATCAGCCGGGTGAGCTATGACCGCACCAAGGCAAAGCTTATTGACCCCAATGATCCGCTGGTGATACAGAACAGTGCTGAAATTAACCGCATCCGTCCTGACCTGGGCTTTGGTCTTTGGTTATATTCCGCAGATTATTTTGCCGGTATCAGCGCCCAGCAGATAATACCCCAGCGGGTGAGGTTTACGGATGATGCCAGCATGGAAGGAAGCCAGTTGGTGCCGCATATTTTTGCAACGGCGGGTTATCGTTTTTTGCTGAATGATGATATCAATGCTATTCCTTCTGTGATGTTCAAATATGTGAACGGAAGCCCTACCAACCCTCAATTTGACCTGAACGTGAAAATGCAATACCGTGACCTGATGTGGGTAGGGGGCAGTTATCGGTTTAAAGATGGTTATGCTGCAATGGCTGGGTTAAGCATCAGCAACACTTTCAATGTTGGCTATTCTTATGATTTTACCACAACACGGCTGAATACCGTTAGCCGGGGCACACATGAACTGGTGCTGGGATTCCTCATCGGCAATAAATACAGCGAAGCCTGCCCGAGGTGCTGGTAAATTAGATGTAAATAAAAGGGAGAATTACAGGTGAACCACTTTTTTGGTCTTCACAGCCCTGATAGTGTTGATAGCCTTTTCCACTTCTGCTTTCTTTAGCTCAATGGAACGGAGGGTGACATCTGTATCAGGTATGCTGGTTTCGTTCATCGCCTTCATTTCTTTTTCCACCTGGTTGAGTTCGCTCAGGGCAAGGGTGTAAAGCCGCTGAACACTGTCCAATGCAATCTTTGACAGGGCAGTGTTGAATTCATTGCTCACTTTATCCCAGTTCACTTTATCATAAGCGATCTTAAGGCTGTTTTCCCATTTGCTGAGGTCCAGTTCTTTTTTCAGTTGTTTATCTAACTCTGCTTTCAGCACTTCTTTTTCTTTCAGGGTAAATACTTCGGCAATCTTATTTTCCACCGCTTTCCATTGGCTTTCTTTCAAAAGTCTTTCAGAGGCGGTCATTGCTTCTTTCACCTGGGCTTCTTCTGCAGGGGCCAGCACAGGGATCACCGGTTTGAAAGCAGATACGGGAATAAAAGGCATTGATGTTCTTTCTGCAGCAGAGCCGGTAAACTCTACAGACAAAGCAGCTAATTCATTCAATACTTCTTTGCTGGCGGGTTGCTGTCTTTCTTCCTTACGGCTATGATTAACGATAGGCTCACTTGTTGTTTCATTAACATGAAATGATGGCGTCTCAGGTTGTTTGGGTACGTCATTCACAAAAAAGTAGGGAGCAGAAAGCTCCGCAAATGCAGGTGCATAGCGGCCTTCCGAAGGTTTGCTGAGTATCAGCACGGCATTCAGGCCAATGATGCAAAGCAATCCTGCAAATACTGCGGCCACTTTATTGAAGGAAACCATGGATTTTTTCTTTTGCACACCCATGATCCATTCGATGCGGTGCAGCAAATCATTCTTTTTACCTGATGCCGCAACAGCCAGCACTTTGGGCAGGTAATTGGCTTTTTCTAATTCCAGCAGGGCAGTGGCATAGCCATGCGGGTCATACTGGAACTGCATCACCATTTCATCACAGCTTTTTTCCCTTTCTCTTTCAACGATCTTTACAAAGGCTTTTACAAACGGGTTGAAATAAAGAACAGACTGGATGAACTTTATAATGAGGTTGATAAAATAATCAGCCCTGCGAATATGCGACAGTTCATGCAGCAGCACCGCTTCCATCTGCTGGATGGATAAATGATTGACTGCTGCTGCGGGAATGAGGATAACGGGTTTCAGGAAACCAATCGTAACGGGAGAGGTAACCAGTTCAGACACCCACAGCTTCACCGTTTTTTTGATACCTAGCTGCGCAGCAATTTTTTTGACAAACATTCTCAAATCCACATCTGCTTTGGTGAGACCATATTGACGGATGGCCTGCACATAACGATAGTTGCGGATATAATGAACAAGGGGGAGCACTAATAACAACAGGTAAACGACAGAAGCCACCGGCAATGTGTTACGGAGCCAGTTATTCAACTGGTCGTTTCCTTCCATGGCCACAAGGGTGGCGGCCCCTGTTTCAGCCTGGTTGAAAAATATAGAGCCAAAAGTGAAAATAAACCAGCCAAAACCTGTCATCAGCAGCGCAGCGGCCAGCATACTCCTGTTAGAGGAACTTATTTTCCTGTTTAAGCCGGTAATAATCTGGTAGGCGACCCACAACAAAGCCATTTGCCACAGGCTGTTCAAAACAGCCCATCCTAATGCCTGCAGAAAGTTTGATTCACCAAAAGCAGCCATGATAGTTGTTTTATTGCTTTTTCAAATCATTCAGTAATGCCTGTATCTTTTCCAGCTCTTCCGGGCTGGCCTTTCCTTCACCCAATGCCTGTATCACCAATTGAGTGGGGGAGCCTCCAAATAAATTATCAATCATTTTTGATAACAGGTGTTTCTGTGTTTTTTCTTTGTTCACCGCAGCCTGGTACACATGCGTTCTCATCGAATCATCTCTTTTCACCAGGCCCTTCTCATGCATGATCTGCATCAGCTTCAGCGTGGTGGTGTATCCCACATCTTTTGTTTCAGCAAGTTTTTCATGCACTTCACGGACAGTGGCAAGACCTTTTGACCAGATGATCTGCAGGATCTCCAATTCGCTTTCGGTGGGTTTTATAACTTTTGTATTCGACATAATCTTCAGCATTTGGTTGAGCGAATATACGACCATTTTCGTATAAAGATCAAACGCCAACCTTATTTAATTATTTTTAACATCCATTAACCTTGAGACGCAAAGGCTTGGGAAAAGTTACAAGGGAGCATTAGCGAAGCGAAAAACACCCCCGGAACTGTATCAATTCCGGACAGTGTTTTCAATAAATGGTCATTAGAAATTACAGGCGGCGCTACATTCTTTCCGGCACTCTGATCCCCAGCAAACCCATGGCCGACGCAATGACATTGGCCGTCATTTCGCTGAGTTGGAGTCGCAATTGTTTCTTCTCCTCAGATTCTGCATTCATCACTGAATGTTCGGTGTAGAAAGTATTAAAGAGTTTGGCAAGATTAAAAGCATATATAGCGAGCACCGAAGGATTATGTTCCGAACAGGCTTGTTCAATGACGGTCGGGTATTGTTCCAGCAGGATCGCCAGTTCCCGTTCCAGTTTAAGCAAATGGCCTTTTGCTTGCTGGCCGCTGGGTGTTGCTTTTTCTTTGCGCAGGATTGACCTGATCCTTGCATGGCTGTATTGCACAAACGGCCCGGTGAACCCATGAAAATCTATGGACTCTTCCGGGTTAAAGATCATCCGCTTTTTAGGGTCTACCCGCAACAGGAAAAATTTCAGGGCGCCAAGGGCAATGGTATCATAGAGTTCTTTCAGTTCCGCTTCGGTAAAGTCTTTTACTTTTCCCAGTTCCTCTGTTTTTTGCTTCGCCACATTCACCATCTCATCAATCATGTCATCCGCATCCACCACGGTGCCTTCTCTTGTCTTCATCCGGCCGGTGGGCAGTTCCACCATGCCATAACTCAAATGATAAATGCCTGCAGCGCCGGGGATGCCCAGCTTTTCACAGATCAGCTTCAGCACTTTGAAATGATAGTTCTGCTCGTCCGCAACCACATAGATGCTCTGTTCGCAGCCAAATTCTTTTTGCTTCTGTTCGGCAAGCCCGATGTCCTGGGTGATGTAAACGGCGGTTCCGTCTTTCCGTTGCACCACTTTTTCATCCAGGCCATCAGCCGTCAGGTCAATCCACACACTGCCATCTTCCTTTTTCACAAACACATTTTTAGCCAGCCCGTCTTCCACTGCCTTTTTGCCTAGCAAATAAGTGTCGCTTTCATAATACACTTTGTCAAAATCAGCGCCGATGCGTTCATAAGTAATGTCAAAGCCGCTATACACCCAGCCGTTCATCTTCTTCCACAGATCAATTACCTCAGCTTTGCCGGCTTCCCAGTCCACCAGCATCTCTTGCGCCGCTTTCATAATAGGGGCTTCTTTTTCTGCCTGCTCTTTCGTCATTCCTTTTTCAATAAGCTCCGCCATTTGTTTTTTATGCTCATTGCCAAACTGCACATAGTAATCCCCGACAAAATGATCTCCTTTCATGCCGGTACTTTCAGGAGTGGCGCCATTGCCAAACAATTGCCAGGCCACCATGCTCTTGCAGATATGAATGCCCCTGTCGTTCGAGATACAGGTCTTATACACTTCATAACCGCTTTGTTTCATGATCTGCGCTGTGCTCCAGCCCAGGAAAATATTCCGGAGGTGACCCAGGTGCAGCGGTTTGTTGGTGTTGGGAGAGGAGTACTCCACCATCACCTTCTGGTTCCTTGAAGGGCTTTGGCCAAAACCTTTATTGCTATAATTTTCCTGCAGAAAATTTGCCCAGTATTGATCAGCGATAACAAGGTTCAGGAACCCTTTGATGACATTGAAACCGGTGAAAAGTTCAGGATTGTTTTTCAGCAAAGCTTCACCCAGTTCGTTTCCCAATTGTTCCGGTGATTTTTTCAGTTGCTTTACAAATGAGAAAAGCACAATTGTATAATCCCCTTCAAATTCAGGCTTGGTGCTGTTGAGGGTCAGGTCGTTTTCAGCAACAGCATGGCCATACAGTTCTTTCAGCGCCTTTGCCACCAATGGTTTTATCCGGCTTACAATACTCATCCTTTCTTTGTTTGGCGGCAAATTTACGTCCTAAACAGCAATGCAGCCTTGATTCATTTCATATTATACCCGTCCGGCTATTGATATAATTATTGCGGCAAATTTCTTTTCGTGAAAAGGTAGTGTCTCAGTTTGAAATAGTATTTGTCAAAAAACTAACCATGGAGGCACAATGAGACAGGGTTTCACAGGGCTAACTCTGTGTTGCCTTGTGTTCCCCGTGCCTCTGTGGTTCAAAATATCAAATCCGATAACTATCGATGAGACGCTACCCGTGAAAATCACTATTTGGCCTTTGTCATTCTTTCAATTATTTTGCCCGTTTATGAGAAGGCATTTCCATACTGCAAGAGACCTGGTGCTGCCGCTGATAGATTTCTTCTATCCGCCTTTCCGTAAGATCATGCCGCTGCAAACTTTTCGCTATGCAGCTTCCGGCGGCTTCAACACTCTTTTGGGGCTGGCAGTATACTATGTCAGCTACAAATACATTTTGAAAGAACAAGACCTTCATTTTGAGTTCTATGCCTTCAAATCGCATGTGGCGGCCCTCTTCATGGCTTTTTGCATCAGCCTCCCCGTTGGTTTTTTCCTGATGAAATATGTGGTCTTCACTGATTCCAATATGAAAGGCCGGGTGCAATTGTTCCGCTATTTCATGGTTTATCTCTTCAACCTTGCGCTGAATTATATTCTTTTAAAAATAGAAGTGGAGTATTTCAAACTATATGCACCCTTTGCCCAGGTCATCACCACGGTCATCATCATCCTGTTCAGCTACCTGGCACAGCGTCATTTCACTTTCAGGGTAAACAATACAGATGAAGACAATATTAAAAACTGAAATCAACCGATTCCACCACTACTGACAGGCTGCCGCTGCAATGACTGCGCACCACTAAAAATTTTTCGAGTGGGAAAATGCCGGCCAGTTTCAGGTCGTTGATGACGCCGCGACTGCGGATGCCTTTCCTCCATTCCTGGTTCAGTTGTTCGTTGATGCCGTTTTTGGCGCTGTCAATAAATGCGGTGAGATCATAGCGGGCATGTTTGCTGATTTCGCTGGTGATGCGTTTGGTGAATAACCAGTCAGCCGTTTTCAGCAGTGCATCCTTGGATTTAATATCAAAATCAATATCCTTTATTTCCAGCATATGGCTGTTGTTGTCATACACCGGTTTGCCCAGCAGGTACAGGGTACCGTTATCTGTGCCGGTAAAGTTTACCCGGATGATCAGCTTTTCATTACCGGCGCCATATATTTTACAGTCTTTAAAAATGAATTTCTTTTTGACCGGGCCTTTGTTCAGGTCAAATTCCTGTCCTTCCACCTGTAGTGTAAGTAGCCTGCTCAACGAGTCATAATTCAGCACCGCATCCAGGAAAATATTGAAGCCCGGTTTATTGCTGAAGTCGGTGATATTGGGCACCCATGAACTATATTCTACCGGTTTTTCGAAACTGATCACTGGCCTGGCCGAAAGACCCAGGTTCACATTCAATGAATCATTGCGGGCAAAAATACTGTTGAGGCGGATGCGTTGCGGGTTGACCTGCAACCAACCCAAACCATAGAGGTCATAGGGTTTGTTCAGTTGGTCCCACAACTCCTGGAAACGGGGCTTCAGGTCAATAGTGCCATAGGTTTTGTCTAATTCCGCTTTGGCGGCGTCGAGTTCTGCATTTAATCCTTTCAGCACCTGTTTGGTAATATCCTGGCCCCAGAAACATACTTCACATTTATCCAGTGCCTGTGGTTCATTTCTTTTGATATTCAGTTTCACTTTATAGTCAGGCAGCACCAGCAATGAATTGGTAAAGGAAACATTCACCCTCCTTTCCGGTTCACTGAAGCCGCAGCGGCAGGGGGGTGTCCAGGGTGAAATAGCCGTTCCCCTCACACAGGCCCTTGTTGAACCAATGATCTTATAATAACCGGTAAAACCTAATGTCATGCTCGTGCCGGCAGACCGCATCTGCAACGGGCTGCGGCGAAAAGTATATTTATACCGGGTGTCGCAACCGTCATAGATCCAGTCATCCGGATAGTTGGGGGAAGTGAAAACCGTGTCCACACTTTTTTCCGCCATCTCATACACCGGTTTCAGGTTGATCTGCACCGGTATATTGATCTCTGAAACGGGTAATGAATCAAGCTTGAGTGCAGTGGCAGACAACACAGGCCGTTCAGGATTTATTTTTTTCGAACAGGAAATCGCTGCTGATACAATGACACTTGTCACTAATAATTGTCTGAAAAAAGTAAGTATATACACGGAATAAAAATAACGGAATATGCATATATGGAAAGTGAAATTTTTTATGTCATTTTGAATGTAACGGGCATCGTGTTTTTTCATGGCATTTACAGTGAAAATTCAGGATAAACACAGGCCCGGTACCAATATCTTGAAATAATATCGCAACAGGTATGAAAAGCCGCCTGATCCGTACCATAACAATGTCCTTCCTTTTGTCATGCTTTGCATGCAGGTATGCATTGTTGCAGGCGCAGGATATACCAGTTGCGATACCCAACCTTGTCGAAGTTCCTGCTGGTACCATTGTCATTGCAATGGACAACAGTAACCAGGCCAACAGTGGCGGTTATTTCAATCTGAAAACCTATGGCCTGCTGGTACAATTGCTCAACCACAGTTTTTCGCTGAAATGGGTCATCAAAGCTGGTAAAGTGAAGGATGAAATAGATTTTTCTGCCATGGCAGAAAAGGTTTACCCGGGTTACCAGCCGGCAGCATCATTGTCTTTCCGGAGTGGTCCTGTCTTAATATTGCCGGCTGATACTGTCGGGTTTCACACATCTTATTCCGCTTATATAAGCAGTCTGGATGCAGGTAATGAAGTGAATGTGTACCGGCTTACTGAAAATGCAACTGTTGATATCCGTTATAACCTGACAAGGATACCCAAGGTGGCCATCCTGAATGATGGAGGAAATGCTGCGGTACATACTGCTTACATGGTCAATGCATCTGTTCCGGAGGTGAACTATAGCATTACCGGTGGCGCTAATCTGATTTACGACTGTTACACGCTGGCCACAGAACCGCATGTGGATTCACCCGGCCCGTATATTGATTCCATCAGGAATTTTGTTGAGAACGGGGGAAATTTTCTTGCGCAATGTGAAGCAATAAGACAATATGAGAATTCATCAGAAGGTCTTTATCATACATCGGCAGGTGTTACAATCACTAACACCAATATCAATGCAACAGCCTCTTTTCCCAATGCCGATATGGGCTTTTCACAGATTAACGGCACTTACAACCCTTCACAGGGAGGTTCGGTAAGAACATGGACTTTCGCTGCAGGAAGTTCGCCGGTGAATGATTTTTACCCCGTGGCCACCAGCAGCAGCCACACCACAACCTTTGGGGCTGGTGTTTCAAAATCAGTATCAGGTTTGGGCGGACTTGTGTTTTATATCGGCAATCATGAATTCAGTTCTCTCACCAATCAAAGCAGCATCAACGGTCATAGAATGTACCTGAATGCGGTGCTCATGCCCTCAGCTCATTTTTGCAACACACATATATGGTCGGTATTGCCTGTGCAAATCCGCTCATTTAGAGCAGATAAGCATTCCTTTAGCTCCGCAAGAATTTATTGGGAAGTTTTACATGAAGAACCTGGCACCACCCTTTATATCGAAAGAAGCAGTAATGGCAGGGATTTTACAACACTGAAAAGGTATAATGCTGAACACTCATCCACGTTACGGTCTTATGAGTATTTAGATGAAAACGCTTTGCCCGGGCTAAACTTTTACCGGCTCAGAACAGAGCAAACTTCCGGTGCCATCGTTTATTCAGCAACCCGGAAACTTTACTTTGAGAGCAATCCCTCTTTGTTGCAGGTTTTTCCCAATCCTTCAGCCGGGCAATCCTTTGTAAGATCAGATCAGCTTCCTGATGAATTATGCCACATGGAAATTAGGGACATGAGCGGACGCCTGCTGATGAAAAAAACTGTAAGGGTAGCAGGAGGGCAGTTCAGTATTGATATTTCAGCATTTGACAGCGGAATGTATGTGCTGATGCTGCAAACAGGCGCCGGGAAAATTTATAAAGGAAGAGTGCAACGGAAATAATAACACAGGCATGTAGATTTTTTACTACACACCTGTGCAGTTTGTTTGGACAAAGGATATACCTGTTGTACTATTTTTCCCGATATCCTTTCTTCGTTTCTTTATGTTGTTAAAAGAAAAGAAAACCACGAATCAAATACCTGTAAAAAACCTTTTTATGCTCACAGTCGCCATCCTCTCCCTCATTTGCCGCTCACCCAAAGGGCAGCGCATCGTTTTCCGCATTGCCGGCATCACACCCCTCGCCATCCGCCACTGATATGGCTCTTAACATAAGCTAACAGCCCTCTTCCCTACATTTCCTTTGGCTGGGTCATGCTGAACCAGTTGCCGCAACCGTCTTTAACCACGCATTCAATACCATAAAACTGTTCCTTCGGTTCGGTCAGGTCAACACCCTTGGCTTTTAATTCTGCATAGGCAGCCCTGCAGTCAGGTGTATACAGCACGCCGGCTCCCATGATCCCTTTTTCTAGCAATAACTTAAAAGCCCGCCGTGTTTCTTCATCAAAGCCTTCCGGGCAGGTGTCGCTTTTGATCATACTTTCATGCAGCACCGGCATCAGCACCACTTCCAGGTCGGGTTGCTCCGGCGGGTTCAATGTAAGCCAGCGATAACCGCTTTCCATCGTGGCATCGGTGTTTACCTTAAAACCCAGGATATTGACATAAAAATTAAAAGCCTTTTCCTGGTCCAGCACAAAAAGAGTGGTGTGTGAGAATTTTGTTACCATAAAATTGATTTAATAAAGTGAAGATAGGAGAGAGGAGTGGAATGATGTTCTTGAATCTTGCTTTTGTAGTGAATGGTCAATGGTGAATGGCGAATGGCATCCTGCTGAAAGGCCTGGTTACTCTTTCGTTGTGAACTGTTCAATTGACGTCTCACGTCTCACGTCTCACGACTTCCCCCAACTTATACTGCTCAATAAAACAATGCGGCACAAACCGCTTTGGCTGCTCTTTCGCTAACTTCTTTTTCAACCACGCAATATTGCGGTAATACTGTGGTGAATTGCCGTTTTGTTTGCGGAAAAGAGTGCTGAAAGATCCCAGGCTTTCAAAACCGATACTGTTGCACACATCGGTGATGCTGATACCTTCTTTGGTCAATAATATCTTTGCGGCTTCTAATCTTGTCTGGGTAAGATATTGATGCGGTGTTTTTTTGTAAATGCGGGTAAAGATGCGGTGAAAATGAAACCGCGACAAAAATGCCTGTTGCGATATCTGCTCCAGGTCTATCGGCTCATGATAATTTTCGTCAATAAAAACCTTGGCAGCGGCAATACGTTGATATATGTCGGTTGTTAATTGCATTGTATCCTCAGGTTAATTTTTTTTTCAGGCAAATGCTTGTTTCCATGCCGATATACTGCCCGTAATTGGGGATCACTTCAAAACCCTGTTTCTGGTAGAGACGGATCGCTTCCGGCTGATTGTTTCCCAACTCCAGCACTGCTGCCTGGTGTCCTGATTCTGCCGCCCATTTTTCGAGTTCCTGTAATATCGCTGCGCCGATGCCCTTTCCACGGGCAATTTCTTTTACAAACATTCTTTTCACCTCAACAGAGGTAGCTTCAAATTTTTTGAAACAACCGCAACCTACAGGTTCTTCATTCACATAGGCAACTACGACATTCGGGATATTATCGGTTTTATTGAACTGTCCGTAATAATCCTGCAGGGCGCCATATTGTTTCAGCAGGTAGGCATCCAGTTGTTTCACCAGGTGCTGAAAATCCTTATTTTCAGAATCTGTTCTTTTTAGTTTCATTTTCTTGCCGCTGAATTACTGAGGCACTGAAAACAATTTTCTGTGTTTCAGTGGCTGTTTATATATTCCTCGGGTTCTTCCACTGCTTTGCCAGCCGTTCCAGTGTTCCTTCGATCCTCGCTTTTCTTGTTTCTTCTCTTTTCGCTGTCACGATCCATTCTACGTATTCCCTCCTGTGGGAGAAAGCTAATGAACGAAAATAATCTCCCAGCTTTTTATTCTTCTTCAGGGCAGCCGCCAGGTCATCCGGCAGTTTGATCTCTTTCGTGACAGAATTGGCCCATTTGTATATCTCTCTTTCCTCTTTGGGTTTGGCATCTTTCTTTTTATCTGCCTCTGTCTTGGCACGGAAACCAAATGTGCTCCAGGTATCATCAAAAGAAACCAGGCTTATCCATGTCAGCTTATCGCTTTCAGCCAGCAGGCAATCCCAGCCTTTATCCCTTGTAAGGTCGGTTTGAATCTTTGATGTGCCTTTGGGATAATACACCCACACGGTCACTCCCGGCTTTACCAGCTTCAGCACTTTGCTCATTTCTTTTTCCAACTGTGCCCTGCTGAGCAAAAACCAATGCACCTGGTCATAGGTTTTGCCGGTTTCACTAATCGTTACACCTTTCGGCAATTTGCCCAGCCCTTTCTCAAATCCAGCGGGAGCATTCAGTGTCCGCAGCTTGTAATTCTCTTTGATCTTTAGTTTATCGGCAACAGGGGTAGCCATGAGATGTTATTTGCTATAAAAGTACGCTGCTTTGCCAAACCGGGGTTCTTGATTCTTGCTTTCACCGCAGAGATGAATGGGATTTTTTTGAAACACGGAGACACAAAGACACGGGGCCACAAAGGTTTTTTCTTCGTCCCTCTGTGTCTTGGTGTCCTGGTGCCTTGGTGGTTCAATTTTTCACCTCAGCGACAGCGAGGCGCTGAGTTTTTCCCCAACCCTCTGCGCCCCTGCGCCTCAGCGGTTACCCATTCCCACCCCCAAACGACCCATTCCCGATTCACCATTATGAATCATTCAGATCTTTAGGATCTATCCTGAAAGCGGGAGCTGTGCCCGGATGGCCTCCTCCTTTAGGAGGAGGTCGGGAGGAGGCTCTGCCATTTTTTCACTTTTCTCCCCAACGGCACAATCATTGACAACCAATAGCGAATCAATAAAAAATATATCATGGGAAAGATCATAGGAATAGACTTAGGAACCACCAATAGCTGCGTTTCTGTCATGGAAGGCACCGAACCGGTGGTGATTGCCAACGACGAGGGCCGCCGCACCACCCCGTCTGTAGTGGCTTTTCTGAAAAACGGCGAACGCAAAGTGGGTGACCCGGCCAAACGCCAGGCTATTACCAACCCCCATAACACCATCGCTTCCGTGAAGCGTTTTATGGGCCGTCGCTTTGATGAAGTGACAGAAGAGATCAGCCACTGGAGCTACAAAGTGGCAAAAGGTGACAATAATACCGTTCGGATTGACATAGATGGCAGACTCTATACGCCGCAGGAAATTTCAGCGATGGTACTGCAAAAAATGAAAAAAACAGCCGAGGACTACCTCGGCCATGAGGTGACCGAAGCGGTTATCACCGTGCCGGCCTACTTCAATGATGCCCAGCGCCAGGCTACCAAAGAAGCCGGCGAAATTGCCGGGCTCACGGTTCGCCGTATCGTGAACGAACCTACTGCCGCAGCACTTGCTTATGGCCTCGACAAAGGCAAGCATGACCAGAAGATCGCTGTGTTTGACCTCGGTGGCGGTACGTTTGATATTTCCGTACTGGAACTGGGTGATGGAGTGTTTGAAGTAAAATCAACCAACGGTGACACCCACCTTGGGGGTGACGACTTTGATAAAGTGATCATGGACTGGCTGGCCGATGAATTCAAAAAAGATGAGGCCATTGACCTGCGCAAAGACCCGATGGCTTTGCAGCGTTTGAAAGAAGCATCTGAAAAAGCAAAAGTGGAATTGTCTTCTTCCAGCGAAACAGAGATCAACCTTCCTTATATCACGGCAGTGGATGGCGTGCCCAAGCACCTGGTGAAAAAACTGAGCCGGGCAAAATTTGAAGCGCTGGCGGATAATTTATTTGCCCGTTGCCTGAAACCCTGCGAAGCTGCCCTGAAAGATGCAGGTCTCAGCACATCGCAGATTGATGAAGTGATACTGGTGGGTGGCTCAACCCGTATTCCCAAAGTGCAGGAGATCGTGGAGAAGTTCTTTGGCAAAAAACCAAATAAAGGAGTGAACCCCGATGAAGTGGTGGCTGTGGGTGCTGCTATCCAGGGAGCTGTTCTCACCGGTGAAGTGAAAGATGTGTTGCTGCTCGATGTGACACCACTTAGCCTCGGTATTGAAACCATGGGCGGGGTGATGACCTCGCTGATACCCAGCAACACTACCATCCCGACCAAGAAATCAGAAGTGTTCAGCACCGCCAGCGACAACCAGCCGGGTGTGCAGATACATGTGCTGCAGGGCGAACGTCCGATGGCCAAAGACAACAAGAGCCTCGGTATTTTCAATCTGGATGGAATACCACCGGCGCCAAGAGGTGTGCCGCAGATCGAAGTGATCTTTGATATTGATGCCAACGGTATTCTTCATGTAACGGCTAAGGATAAAGGCACCGGCAAGGAACAGAAGATACATATCGAAGCCGGCAGTGGTTTGAGCAAAGAAGAAGTGGAAAGAATGAAGGCCGAAGCAAAGGCCAACGAAGCCACCGATAAAGCCGAAAAAGAAAAAGTGGATAAGCTGAACATGGCCGACAGCCTGGTGTTCCAGACAGAAAAGCAACTGAAGGAATATGGCGACAAGATCCCGCAGGATAAAAAGACCGTGATAGAGAATGCTGCCGAGCAACTGAAAGAGGCACATAAGTCACAGGACCTTGCGGCCATTGACACCGCTATGGCTTCTTTGAATGCAGCATGGACAGCAGCGAGTGAAGACATCTATAAATCACAGGCCGAAGGCGGCGCACAACAACCCGGCGCTGATGCAGGACAACAGCAACAGAATGCTGGTGCAGCTGCAGGGGATAATGTTACTGATGTGCCGTATGAGGAGGTTAAGTAATCAAATCCTGAGTCCGGCGAAGGATGCCGATTAAATTTTATAGACAAAGCCCTTACGAAAATCGTAGGGGCTTTTTAATATTTTCAAAATGGAGATACTAAGTGTCGAAACTTTAAAGGACATATTCACAATCGGAAACCCTTTAGCTAACCAACGGTATTTAGATATACAAAAAAAGGAGCTTAAATTTCTTCTACGTAAGATCACAGGAGAGTTGGTTTTTTCATATGGGTTGCGGTATCACATTTTATTCGAAGGGTGCATTTTTGACAAACCCGTTGTTTTTAAAATTGGTACAAAGGCTAATAGAAGCATTAAATTTTCAAATTGTATTTTCAATTCTGGATTAGTCTATGAGGGTGGCGAGTTTTCAGGTAAGATAATATTTGAGGATTGCACTTTTGTTGAATCGTCTCTAGATTTCAAAGGGGGTGATTTTAAGCAAACGGTCAGAATCGAACGAGGCCATTTTTCTCAATTAGGGTTTTATAAAGGAAACTTTAAGGAAGTAACTGTAGGGGCCTTTTTTCATGAAACGTTTATTGACAAGACATTCATCAACAGTAGTGAAATAAATGGAAAGTTCGACTTTTATAGAATAGTCGGTGTAGAGTTTGATATAAGAGGTGTTCTTAAAGAAAATTCATCATTATTTATTTCTGAAAGTATTATAAGAAATTTTATTGTTTGTGAGTTCACAAACAATGGAAAACTAAGACTAAAAAGACTTACATATGATTTTGGCAAACTGAGGCTCCGAGATGAATCAGGATTTAAAAGCTACATTAAGAGAACTGAAAATGAAAAAAAGTATCCTTATAGTACTTTTTTTATTCAAGATTCTGTATTAAATAATGCGGAATTTTTTTCAATAGATTTTTCAGAGTTTATTGGCGTATTCATAAGGGAGTCAAGTCTAATTAATATTGTTACATCAAATATAATTTGGCCAAGGGAAGTGCTACACTACCCTATTCCTGAGAATGACGGAGTGAATGCCTTGCGAAAAAAGAGTAAGAAAGATTATTTATTAATTAGAGAAAATTATCGCCAACTTAAGTTTGCATGTTCAAAGCAAGGTGATGTGATTGGAGAGCAGCATTTTCATGGACTGGAAATGAGGGCATACGCAAAAAGCTTAAAATGGCCTGATAATTTTTTGGATACACTAATTTTGAAATTTAGTTATTGGACGAGCAACTTTGGTCAGAGCCTTTGGAGGCCTTTTATCTTTGGCTTTATTGTTATTGAAGGCTTTTTCTTTTGGCTTCTATATTTGACAGGAGGGACGAAATTAGTATCACTTGACTTGTTAGATTTTGATAATCAAATAAACATACTGGCTGAGTTTATAAGGGTAATTAATCCACTTCATAAGAACGATCCTGAATTGACTGGTTGTTCATTTATTTTAGATGTGTTATTGAGAATATTATCTTCTTATTTTATATACAATATTATTAGAGCTACTCGAAGATATATTAAGTGATTATACTCCCCGGTTCTCCGTAGTCTTCAATAAATAAAAAACTCTTTTTACGCCGTTGTTGGGGTTTCAACTATCGGTGTCGTACTGCTTTAAACGACTTTCACCAACAAAAAATTTACAGACCGGTTCGGATGCTGAAAAACACCAACCGAGGGAGGCGTAAATATGGGCCCTTTAAATTAATAGTAATTAGTAATATGCTTTGGGGGTTATTCAGCTGTTTTCATGTCATTGGCTATTGCTTGTTCATCTTGAATAGTAAGCTTCCCTCCTCGAAGTTTTGCGTAGTACTTTCGGCCAGCCTCAAGTGCTTTTCTTTTATCACCACTTTTTAAAGCTAGCTCATATTGTTCTTTCAATTCCGCTTTAATCTTATTATTGCCAAATTGTGCTAGGCGATAAAGTAAGATTAAAATGATGACTATAAGTAGCCCGATTATTACTGAAGAATCCATAAGTTTATCGTTGTTGCTGGTGCTCAAATATAAGATTTTGCCATTATAGAGTCCTTCGCCCCGTTTCGTGTCCGCAAAAGAATGGAAAGAATGCCCCGGTAAGTGTCCCCACGCATCGGAAATTTGAAAACTTTCGAAAAAAAATTGAAAAATTGCATCATCTTAAAGCTTTAAGATTTTCCGTTGAAATTTTTTAAAGCTTCTTGCATCGCTGACAACAAGGACATAGATTCCTGCCGGTAAATGCTGTACAAGTATCTTATTATTTCCGTTTTGCAAAGTTTGTTGCAGCACAAGCCGTCCACTGATATCAAGAACCTGTATGGACAGGTTTCTGTTGTTGCTGATCATAATTGTTAGTTCCCCGCTATGAACAGGATTAGGAAAGATTCTGATTTCGTTATCCGCCTGGTCAACATCTGGCAAGCCTGTAATCGTGAGGTTATAGACTGAAGAAATAGGTGTTGGGCATTCATTTTCAACAGCAGTTACGGTGTAAGCGCCGCTAGTCGTTGCAGTATGTTGTTGCCCGGTAGCTCCGGCAATAATGACCCCATTCAGGTACCATTGATTGCCGCTGGTAGCCGAGGAGCTGAGGATATTTCCCGAAGCAGTGATCACAGGGGCAACTGCTTTTTTCGGTACAAAAACAAAATCAGTCGAATAATAATACTTTCCTTTAAAAAGCAGTCTGACCCGAAAATGATACAGACTATCGGGGTCAAGACCGATAATATGAGACACGATTCGTAAGGATGTATCTGCCACCCTTACAGGGTTCCCGGTGGCAATAGCAGTATACCCATGTTTACCATATTCAAACCAGACACTGTCAACAGGTGAAAGAAAGGCGCTTATCCTGGCTCTTAATTCGGCGCCACATGCTGCCGGAATCACCTGTATTGAGTCTATGCTATATTCTGCAATACTCCGTGATACTATGCTGCCATACATTCCTGCAAAAAGAACGGTACTATCTGGCCAAAAGAGTATAGACGGGCACTCGTAAAATGCAACTGTACCGTTTTGCTTCCAATGATACCCGCTGTCAATGGTTTTGTAATACCTTCCTTCGTCATCAGTGATATAGCCGATTTTGTCATTATAAAAAGCGATGGCGCTGAAATCGGGAAGTGTAAAAGGATCAAGGAAAATATTGTTCCAGTGATACCCGCTGTCCAGGGTCATTTGCAATTGGCCACCATCAGCAATAGCAAAACCTTTAGAAGCACTGGTAAACCATATTGCTTTGTATGGACGGTCCACAGGCGGTGCTATTGCAGTCCAGTTCAAACCACCGTTTGCAGTGCGGTATATTCTGTCATAAACAGTGGCATAACCAAACGTGTCATTTATAAAATAAAGCAGGTTGAGATTTTGTAAATTTTCGATTGGCTGCCAGCTATTTCCCCCGTTGGTTGTTTTATGCAAACTGGTGGAACCACCCCGCAAGGATATATACCCGCTGTCCTTATGGTAAAAGCTCATAGAGGAGATATTGTCATAGGTGCCTGGAGTTGCAAAAGTGTAGGTGGTCCAGTTTTGACCGCCATCAACGGTTCGGTGAACCCTTGCAGGAAAAGTTGTCGTTACAAAACCGGTATCATCCGCAGTAAACCGGCAATGTTCAAAACGTGTGTTGAAGCCGGTTGCGGAAAGGGTTAACTCAGTCCATGTTTTACCCGAATCAGTAGTTTTGTATAGATTGTTCCAGGTGCTTGCATACCCGGTTGTGGCTCCAACAAACGAAATGCCGGTTACATCAATGTAAGTGGGAGAGTACCACTCCCAGGATTCACCGCCGTTCCGGGTTCTGAGCAGCCTGCCACGGTGGCCCGTGACCATTCCGTGATTGCCATCAAAAAAATACTGTGAATACAGATCGTAGGCATCTATTCTGCCGGAAGGACCAACCCATGCCCAGTTGGTACCTCCGTCAACGGATTTATATACAACGCCATCATCGCCGGACGCATACACTGTATCGGCATCAACATAGAAAATGTCATTGATGTCATCAGCTACCTGATTCGATAATACCCAGCTAACCCCACCGTCAGTTGTCCGTAATATGCCGTATGACTCACGATAGGCAAGGCCCGTTAGTGTGTCATAGAATTTTAAACATGTAACGTTAGCCGAAGTTGTTACGTTATAAAGCTCTTGCCACGAGATACCGCCATCTGATGTTTTAAAAATGCCATCGGGTTTAAGGGCAAACCCTGTCTTAGATGTAATAAAATCAATACTGTTGAAATAAAACTGATTAATATTATCGTTGATAAGTTGCCATGTTTCTCCACGATCAACGCTTTTATGCAAACTCAGAACAAAGTTGTTTATATATTTGAGGACAAAAAGTGTGTCCCTTCCAACTATATCACACCAGTTGTTATACAGGCCGTTACCAGGACTGCTCTTACTTTTGAGCCAGGTGGTACCACTGTCAGCACTTAAATATATAGAACTGTCAAGACAGGGAATGATGCCTGTTGAACCTTTAATTTGAAAGAATTGAGCTCCGGGAAAATGTCCATGGTCATGCCAGGTATTCCCGGTATCGCTGCTGGCAAATAATTCGCCATTCCTATTCATCAAATAGCCGGTATGGTTATTTACAAAGTGAATTTTTGTGTTGATCCACCCGGCTGGTGTAGGGTTTAGCCACTTTTGCTGAGCTGGAAGTGAAAACTGAATTATCAGGAATATGTTCAAAAAAAATAAAGTCCTCATTGAAAAAGTTGCAGAAAAATGTAAATAAATCTAATTCGTTCGCTACCAGGTTCTCTTTAACAATTTTGCAGGCGATCCCTTTGGCATCAAATCTATAAAAATATCAAACCAGAAGTGAACCCCACCTGGACGTAATTAATATTTATAAACCACTTCAAACATCAAATCCTGCGGAAGTCTCGGCAGCGTATGGGGAGAGCCCCAGTCTTCTGCATTCTGCCATACATTAAGTGCATTGTAAACTATCGAATTCCAGGCAGGAAGCCCCCGCACACCAGCCACTTTTACTACCGGCGAATAAGCTATGGCGCCGGTAGAACTGTGTACTTGCCAGGCTAGCCAGTAGGTACCCGGTGTAAGTGTTGCTTCAAAATTACCGGTGAGTTTCCATACTTTGTTAGTTGTTGGAGGTATCACTCCTGGTGCAGGCACACTACTATTTTGTATCACATAGGTCAGGGAATCTATCGAAGAACTTAACCGGTTGGTGGTCATGTCGCCTGCCACTAATACGGCGCCGGCATCAGTTGGTTTGCCTTTCCATAGCCGGAACCGTAAATGGTCATAGGGGCTGCTGCCTGCCACACCTGAACCTCCAAAGACATAGACAGCAACAGAAGAAATATGCCAGGTTTGTCCGGCGGGTACCACAAAATCATCTGCTGCCCAATAAGAAGACCAGTTGTCTTGGTAACAGGAAATCCCAAGAAGAATATTGGAAACTGAGTTGTCATTGGTATTATGCTGCGCCTCGCTCCAGTAATTTCCCGGCGGCGCTGCCACGCCGCTGTTAGTAGTAGTGCCGGTTCTTAAAACACCATTTTTATAAAAGCCATCTCTTAATGCAGGCGGAGTGGGGTCGCCACCACTGTTCTTTTTGCAAGAGGTAAATGCAATGAAAAAAAGAAAAACAATTATAATTTTCATGCAATGCATTGATCAGGGAAGTTACAAAAATAGTTTCTTTACTCTGCAGTTGCTATTCATTTCTCAGCCTTTTATGCTATAAAAGGCTTTCACCAACAACCATCCAACAGACCGGTTCGGTTGCTGAGAAGTTTATTTGTTAGGCAATCACTGCATTGGATATATAAATTTTTTACCAATAGTAATGAGTCACTGTAAAGCTTTTCAGAAACCAAAATGTATTGTAGTTTAGAAGCGGTAATTTGATCGTTCATATGGCCGGACCGGCTATCAATCTGCATTCGTATTATATGAAATCCGTAATTATTGCACTCTTTCTCTTCATTATTCCTTCTTTTCTTTTTTCGCAGGACCTTTATTTATTCTATGCTAACGGGAAGTATGGTTTGCAGAATGGCGCCGGGCAGGTGGTGGTGTCGGCCCGCTATGATATGATCTTCCCGTTTTATGCGGGTCTTGCCGCTGTGAACAAGGGTGGTAAATGGGATTATGATTATTATTTTGAAGAAGACGTGTATCTCGGGGGAGGGAAATGGGGCTTTATTGACAAAAAAGGAAATGAAGTGATACCGTTGAAGTATGACTTTGCGGAAGACTTTAGTGAGACGTCTAAAAATGCCTATGTGGAACTGGGGGGTGAAGCCTTTCTCATTGATACAAAAGGTAACAAAATTACCGATGACTTCACCGGAACCGGCAAGTACAAGAAATATTATTTTTCCAATAATAAACTAAAGTCAGAAGGTGAAGAGCTAAATGGCAAGCAAAAAGGACCATGGAAATTCTATTTCGAAAATGGTCGGTTATATTCAACTGCGAATTACAATGCAGAAGGAAAGCCCGATGGAGAGATGCAATTTTATCATCCCAATGGAATATACCTCGGCAAAGAAATTTATAAGGACGGCAGGTATGTGAAGCCTGGTGATTTTTTTGACAATACCGGCAAACCCACACTGACAAATGGAAATGGTCACCTGGTAAGTTATCATACCAATGGAGCATTGAGTGTAAAATCATTCTACAAGAACTTTAGTCGTGATGGAGAAACAGTATGGTTCTACAATAACGGGCAGGTGGAAGAGAAAGTTATTTATAAGTATACTTCTGCCAGCCCGCTGGGTCTGCGCTGGGAAATTGTTTCTTCGTTTGATAAATATGGGGTGACAAGAGAAAAGGGTACACTGAAAAACGGCAACGGTACCTGGATCAACTATGATGCAAATGGTCAACGTACTGTCACCAGTTACCAGAATGGATTGAAGGTGGAACCCGGCCAGTTAACCAGCAATGCAAAGACGGGTGTCGGAAATAATTCTTCAGCTTTTTCAAAAGCGGTTGATCATTACGTAAAAAAGGAATATAACCAGGCACATGACGGGTTTGTAAATGTGGTGGCTTCGGAGAATAATACTGAAGCCATGGCTGCACTGGGTGATATTTACTATTTGGGCCAGGGGAGGGCTGTGAATTATACAAAGGCGTTTGAGTGGTATCAGAAGGCAGCAAACCTGGGCAATACCTATGCCATACGGTTGACGGGTACCTGCTATTACCTGGGAAAAGGCGTGCCGGTTGATTACAAAAAGTCTATGGAATGGTATCAAAAAGGAGCAGATAAAGGCGATACAAGTTCAATGCTTTTCGTGGGTGAATTGTATTACCTGGGCCAGGGTGTCACGAAAAGTTTTTCAACAGCAATGAATTGGTTTAAAAAGGCGGCGGATAAAAACAATGCCACCGCTATGCGATACATCGGCAGCATGTATTATCGTGGGGAAGGAGTGGCCGATGATTTTGTAAAGGCGATGGATTGGTACAGGAAAGCTGCTGCCAAAGGCGATGATGATGCTATGCGTTCTATTGGTGGAATGTATTACCGGGGTGAAGCGGTGACAAAAAATTTTGCGACAGCGCTGGACTGGTATTTAAAAGCGGCCAATGCAGGTAATGCCACGGCTATGCGCCTTGCAGGAACTATGTTTGCCAATGGCGAAGGAACCATTAAGGACCTCTATAAAGCATTGAACTGGTATCAGAAATCAGTTGACAAAGACCCTAAAAACCCGGACGCCTTCAATGCCCTGGGCTATGGATATTTCTATTTGAAGAATTATGAAAAGGCAATCGAAACGCTGAACAAAGCTATTAAGGTGGATCCCAAATATGCCAACGGGTATGACAGCCTTGGCGAGATATATGAAGCCAAAGGCGAAAAGACCAAAGCCATCGAGTATTACAAAAAAGCTGCTTCAATGGGACATGAGAACTCCATCAAATGGCTAAAGGAAAAAGGAATTGCTGTGCCGAAAAATTAAACAAACCGTCTTTCATCAATCACCTACTTACAAATCAATACGTCTTCGGGTAACAACCGACCGGGTTATCAATTAGCTTCAGCAATCTGAAGGGCTCCCGTAATACATCATGCCGGACTGAATGCAAAATGTCGTTTTTTTTCAATTTCCTGCAATACAGTCAGAATAGCTTTGCTCCATGATTTTCACTATTGTAGTGCAAATGAAAAACATTTAGTAATCAAAAAACAAGAACAATGACAACCGTAAATGTAAACGAACTGGAGTTGCAGGAATTCTTTGGTGCAGAAAACAAAAACCAGCATTGCAAAGCCACTTTTCCCCTGCTGGGGTTTCATGGCTCGAAACAGTTGGCCACCGTCTATTTTGAACTGGAGCCCGGCGATAATCTTGGCATGCATACCGACAGTGCCGAAGAACTCCTGGTGATTCTCGCTGGTGAAGCAGAAGCCACTGTGGGTAACAAGAAGGGCAGGGCTGGTGAAGGTGCATTGGTGCTCATTCCCGAAATGGTACCGCATGATGTTAAGAACATCGGTAACAGCACGGTAAAAGTGCTGGGCATCTTTGGTGGCGCTAATCATATTGTGGCCACTTTTGAAAAAAGAATGCTTCCGTCCGAATCAAATGTGGTGGATACAGCCTTATTGTTTGCATCCGTACAATAAACCAGCTCCGGCTATATTGTAAATATTAACAAGGAATTTAGCCCGTTGATATCCTTTACCCGGCAGGCTGGTAAGCACATGTTGCCGTTGCTGTAAAAGTTGCGGAAAAAGCAGGCTGCATTGCAGCCGCCGGGATTTTAATAACTATCCATTCGGGTAATTTTGTCGCCTGCTGGCAGCAAAATGACAACGCAGTTATCAACATACAAACCTTCTTTATCCTTATCCCGCCTGGTTCAAACCTACTGGACCGGGGATTTTAACCTCTATGCTGAAGACAATGTCATGCAATCAGTGCTTCCTAATGGATGCATCGAACTCATCATTCATTTAACAACTGATCATTGTGAATTGATAAAAGATAATGCCTGGGGCATAACCCCTGATTTCACATTGATTGGCCTGCAAACCCAGGCCTACCAGGTAAGATTTAAACGGCGGGTACAGGTATTTGGTATCCGCTTTAATCCGGAAAGCATTTATACCATTTTCGGAGTGCCTGCTTCCTCTTTCACCGCTGCTTTCGGGAGCAGTAAAGATATTCTGGGGCAAAAGTTTGCGGACTATTGTTCACGGATCAGGGAAGCAGCATCAACAGATGAAAGAATTGTACTAACAGAAAACTTTTTGCTTCAGCATTTGGCAAACCAATCCGGTAACCGGGACTACGTACGGATAGCTTTGGAGATCATTCGTAAGCATAATGGCAGAATACGCCTTGACGAGCTAATGAAACAGGTATATATCAGTCCCAGGCAACTGCAGCGGGAATTTAAAAACAGGATGGGCATCACGGCAAAAGAGTATATGCGGCTGTCCCGGTTCAATGCGATACAAAAATATATGCTTGGTGCAGATCACCTCAACCTGACCGGTCTTTGCTACAAGCAGGGATTTGCAGATCAGTCTCATTTTATAAGAGAATTTAAACTGCTCGCCGGAGCCAACCCCTCTGAGTTTTTAAAAAGCAGAGAGAAATTTATTGCAAATCCTGCTCTACATGGCGCCAGGCAGCAGTAAAGAAAGTAATAGTTTTACACCGTTGCCGATGTTCATAAACCAAGATGTTACTGCTTCAGATAGCTCATGCCAAAACTTTCTGCGGCCAGGCCCGGTTGCTGATTACTAAATTCACCCTGGCAGCAATTTTTGAATCAGCTCAATAAACTTGATCATCGATATCGAACCGGCTGAAACAATTAAGATGGTGCGGATCGCCTTAAGCCGGGTGCCGTAGGGAACCAGTATGGAATAGTTCATCCAAAGTGCATTCAGCGTGGAAACTATTATAAAAACATTGTAAGCAGTATCAGAAAAAAGGTTGATCCTGAAAAAAAGACCGCCAATCAGTGTGGTGAGGCTCAGCACCATGAAAAAGACACCATAGGCATAGAAGCAAATAATAACGGCCTCTGCAAAATTGATATGCCTGTAGAGGTTGCCAATGAGCCATGAAAGGGCTGTCCACACCGGCAAAAAAAGGATTGTAAGCGCTGTCACATGTTCAAAATAAAATCCGGCTGCTTCTTTGCTGATAAAAAAGAAATTTCCGGAAATAGGGTTGCCCGGTTCAATAAAATAAGACAGTACCTGCCGGGTGACCAGGAAAATAGCTGCCCAGATCAAAAGGAAACTGACCGGGGGTTGTTTGCCTTTTCTTTTGCCATCCAGGTATGATTTGGTAAACATTCCGGGGTTGGCCCACATCTTCAGCGAAGAATAGATAAATCCTTTTTCCAGGTGGGTGAAAAAATGCATGATCTCTTCAGCAATAAATTTCCAGGTAACCCGATGAATATCCTTTTTTTGACCACAGGACGGGCAATACTTACCTGTAATTGCTGCTCCGCAGTTTAAGCAGTTGGCAGGCATTTTTAATGATAGTTTACTGTACTAAAAGTACTTCATTTTTGCCGTCAAAAACTGTTTCTTCATTTCAGGCAGCAGCTGATCTCAATACTGACCAGTACAGTAGAAATAACCATATATGTTATAGACGATGTTTACCTGATCAGTAGCTATACAAAAGGAAATCTGAAGTGGAATTACTTTGGGGTTGTAAAACTCACTTCATCGTTACGTCGGTCTTCTCCAATGGTCCTTTGAATGATTCTGTATTAATGGCAAAATGCCGGGTGTAGATGTTATTTTGCTCAAATATTCTTTTTAACCAGGCGGCGGTTTCTTTAAAACCTTTGGCTTCCCTGGCATCGAAATCATTTAATTCAAGTCCATTGGCTTCTTTCATCATCCCCTGCGGGTCATCAAGATAATAGTATAACACGGCCAGGTTGTAATAACAGCCATAACGGATTTTCCGGTCGTGGCGGTTATTGGATACATAACGGCTTTTTATTTTTTCGAAATATTGAATAGCGGGCATCGCTTTTTCCTTTGCGTCCGGCGCAGGAGCAGTTCCGCTCAGGGAAAACAACACATCATTCATTTGTCGTACCGCATTGCGCCATCCGTTATATTCAGGGTGCTTTCGGCTGCCGATCACCCACACCATATCATTAACGGTTACAGCTTCAAAACCAAAGTTCCGGTTCAGCCGTTCGCTCAGCCGGTGCATGGCATTGGTTACCGATTCACGGAATAATTCTTTGGTAATAGCCAGTGAATTGGCGAGGAAATAGCCCGCTGCAATGATCCTGTTCGTAAACTCCGGGCTTCTGTACACTCTTTTATTTGTCCGGCTGGCCAGTTGCTCGTCCAGTATATGCATTCCTTTAAAGTCGGTAATGGTAGCTTCGGATTCAAAGCTGTACGTCACTTCCTGGTAATAATAGGTTTTGGTTCCGGTAACAATGCCGTTGCCATTCTTTGTGGTTACCACCCGTTCTTTCACCTCAGCATCTCCCGGCACCAGGTCACCAATCTTTACTGTTACAGTCAGGTGCCCGTCCTTTGCTAACTTTTTCCATCCTTCCAGCCTAACAGAGTTTTCCGGTTGTAATTCTGAGAGCAAAGGATTCATCAGTTTTGTTGTTTCAATCTGCACATCATAGGTTCTGTAGGTGGAGTCAATCCGCATCGTGGGCAGCGAACGGAATTGCACCGTAAAACGATACTTGTCGAGGTCAACTGTTTTTTGTGCAAATGCAATAAATGGCAGCAGCAACAGCAGGGTGGAAGGGATTTTTTTCACAGTGTGGATTTTATAAGTGGTAAACGCTACCTGGCAGATAAATATTTTCGTTTGCCAGCGCTTCCGCTACAAAAATAGCTTTCTCGCAATCGTTGCAAGAAGGGATACTACTAAGTAAATTAACGGCTGACTATGCTGCTGCATAGCCAGTTTTGCTATTGAATTACCTTATTCACTGCATTTCCCAGGGTTTTCAGAAATTCACTATCCTTTCCCGGCTGATCAATAAGTTTAAGCATTTCCTTTTTTTGTTCAGCGGTCAGGGAGGTGAAGATGTCCCAAAAAAGACCTGTCATCTCCTCATAGGCATATTTCAGTTTTTTTTCGCCTTGTTTATTTAACCGGCGGTGGCGGACTGCGCTGGGTTTTTCCTGCAACATGTTAACAATATAAAGTTTCAAAAGCCCTTGCATGTTATCCAGCTCGGGCTGCAATTTGGCGAGCACCGAATCCTTCCTGGCATTGATCCTGTCCATTTGCGGGTTCGGTTTCTTTTCCTGGACTGCCGGTTGCTTCCATTTCATAACGGTGTCGGATATTTTTTTGTCATGAGCGGAGAAAAAACTACGGTTCGAAACATTACTGTCATTCAATGCCACTTCTACTCCGTTCCAATTGCCGGTAGTGTATTTGTATTCATATCTTTTTCCATCAAACAACGGAAGAGTGATCTGGTATATTCCTTTGCTGACATTTTGCAGCCGGTAGTTGGAATCACCGGCATGCCAGTTATTGAAAGAACCGGCAATGTAAATGTTCTGCCTATCGCCTGTTTCCGCAGGCACAGTCAAAGTAATATGCACGGCGGCCACCTGTGCTGAAATTCCGGAATTGAAGCCTGTGATAATGCAAAAAATAAAAATCAAATGCTGTTTCATGATAATTACTTTTTTTAAACTTACTATACAATAGGTGGCCAAAGCATGACAGAGATCAGCCGGCACTGATATTATTTAGCCACCGGCCTGACCGGGATCAGTCACAGCCTGTGTTGAAACTGTAGTTTTGTATTATGCAAGTAAAACATACAGTCAACAAACCCATATTGTGGTTCTCCCTGCCATTGGCGGCATTGCTGGCTCTCTCGTCTGTGGTGGCAATAAGCACCCCGGGATTTTATGCAGCGGAAACGGCTAACTGGCAGGCACAATCCATCGGGCAGGATATGGTGAATCTTTATCTCGGTTTACCCTGCCTGTTGCTAAGCGCCTGGCTGGCCTCAAAAAATAAAAAGGGCTTTACCTATATATGGGCAGGGGTTATTAGCTATCTTTTATACACGTTCATAATCTATTGTTTTGCCGTTCATTTCAATAGTCTGTTCCTGGTTTATTGCTTTGCCCTCGGAATTTGTGTTTTCAGTCTTCTCTGGTTTTTTTATGCTCAATTGCGCCGTTCAGCACCCAAAGATGATTACAGCCATGTGCCCCGCAAACTGACTGCCTTCTATTTTATTATTCTTTCCTTCGCTTTTTATTTTCTATGGCTTTCGGAGATCATCCCGGCCATTGCCACCGGCGAAACACCGCGGTCAGTGAAAGAAACGGGATTGATCACCAATGCTGTTCATGTGCTCGATCTTTCCGTATTTCTTCCGCTTGTTTTCATCAGCGGCTTTTGTTTGTTGCGGAAAAATGTGCTGGGCTATATCATGGCTCCGTTGTTGCTCACTTTCTTCATACTGATGAATATTACCATTGGCTGGCTGATCGTACTGATGAAGCAACGGGGCGCAGGTGGCGAATACCCGGTGGCAGTGGCAATGGGTGTGCTGACATTTTTCAGCCTTATGTTATTAGTGAGCTTTATTAAAAAAATGAGGTAAGCTGAATTGCCGGGTATGAATTTTAATTAAAAGAAGTACTGGGAAATCTCAAGATTAAACAGGATAAAAATTTAGGTTGCACTCTTATCGGCTGTTTCGTACCTTTAAAGCCTTGAAAAAGACGATTGGTATATTGATGCTGTCGGTGTATATGCTTTCTTTTGCAGAGCTGCACCAGTTGCTGAAAATACCCGTATTGTTTGAACATTATAATGAGCACAAGGCCGAAGACCCGGAACTTTCTCTTTTTGGATTTCTCAAAATGCATTATACCGTTATGCTGGAGAAAGATGACGACTACCAGCGGGACCAGCAGTTGCCTTTCAGGGATGCAGATTGTTGCATCATCAGCAGCGCCAGCGTAAGCGAATGTTTATCTATCGCCATTGACATAAAACCCCCGGCAGAAATGACACGGGAGTTTCATCTTTTTAATGAGACCAGCAAACCGCAACATGCGGCCTATGACATTTTCCAGCCCCCCCGCTGTGCCTGAAACGATATAATCCTATTATTTAAGGCACAAATCATTTTACATGCTACATGCAATTATTCGCTTTTCCGTAAGGAATAAGCTGATCGTTGGTTTATGTATGCTGGCACTTATTGTTGCCGGTGTCATCAACCTGAAAAAATTACCTATTGATGCGCTGCCGGACATTACGAGCAACCAGGTACAAGTCATCACGGTTTCACCGGCGCTGGCAGCTCCCGAAGTGGAACGGCTGGTTACCTTTCCCATTGAGCAGGCCAATGCGAATATTCCCGGCCTGGTAGAGATGCGTTCCATTTCCAGGTTCGGATTATCCGTGGTTACTGTTGTATTCACCGATGAAACGGATATGTATTGGGCACGGCAACAGGTAGCCGAAAGACTCGGGTATATCAGGGACCAAATACCTGTTTCAGCCGGGAGACCTGAACTGGCCCCGGCAACTACCGGCCTGGGTGAGATCTACCAGTATGTGTTGCGTCCGAAAAAAGGATACGAAGGCAAACACGACCTCGCTGAACTGCGCTCTATACAGGACTGGGTAGTGAGGAGGCAACTGCTCGGTATAGATGGAGTGGCGGATGTAAGCAGTTTTGGCGGTTACCTGAAACAATATGAAGTGGCAGTGATACCTGAAAGGCTCAAGAGTATGAATGTGACGATTGCTGATGTATTCACCGCATTGGAAAAAAATAACCAGAACTCCGGCGGCGCATATATTGAAAAAGGCCCCGGGGCTCTTTTTATCCGCACAGAGGGAATTGCTTCTACTACAGTGGATATTGGAAAAATAGTTGTCCGTCATACCGACAGGGGCATCCCGGTTTTTGTGAAAGATGTGGCGGATGTCCGCATCGGCCATGCTATCCGTTATGGCGCTATGACCTACAAAGACAAGGGAGAAGTGGCCGGTGCCGTAGTGCTGATGCTCAAAGGCGCCAATGCCTCACAGGTGGTAAAAAAGGTGAAAGAGAGAATTGAACACATCAAAACCACATTGCCGGAAGGAGTGGTGCTGGAGCCTTTTTATGACCGCACCAAAATGGTGAACAATGCTATCCGCACCGTAAAGACCAACCTGCTGGAAGGGGCGCTGATCGTTATTTTCATCCTGGTGCTTTTTTTGGGTAATATCAGGGCCGGGCTCATCGTGGCCTCGGTAATTCCGCTATCGATGCTCTTTGCGATCATCCTGATGAACCTGTTTGGTGTTTCAGGCAATCTGATGAGCCTCGGCGCATTAGATTTTGGTCTTATTGTGGATGGAGCCGTCATCATTGTAGAAGCTGTTCTGTTCAGTTTATATCACAGTAAAACTTTTTCGGGTGAAAAGAAACTGACTGCTTCGCAATTGGATGAAGAGGTAACAAGGTCTGCTACCCGCATGATGAATGCAGCCGTATTTGGTCAGATTATTATCCTGATCGTGTATATACCCGTGCTGACACTTACAGGTATCGAAGGAAAGATGTTTAGGCCTATGGCGCAAACCGTCACTTTTGCCCTCATAGGCGCCTTCCTGTTGTCCATGACCTATGTGCCAATGATGACAGCCTGGGTGATGAACCGTAAAATAAAACAAAAGGAAAGTGTAGCTGACCGCATTATGAAACTGGTACAGCGTTTATACAAACCTGTCTTGCACAAAGCCCTTGCTTTTCCTAAAACAGTGGTGGTTATATCAGTGTTGATGCTGGCGATGGCTTTATATATCATGAGCAGGCTGGGAGGCGAATTTATTCCTGAACTGGAGGAAGGTGATTTTGCTGTGGACGCAAGGATATTGACGGGAAGCAACCTGGATGAGTCCATTAAACAATCCACAAAGGCTGCTGCGATTTTGCAAAGCCGCTTTCCTGAAGTGGAAAAAATAGTTACTCGAATAGGGGCCAGCGAAATTCCTACGGATCCCATGCCGATTGAAATGACAGACATCATGATCACCCTGAAACCCAAAGACGAATGGGTGTCTGCTACCAACTCGGATGAACTGGCCGATAAGATGAGTGAGGCATTGGAAGAAATACCGGGATTGACAGCCGGCTTTCAGTTCCCGGTGCAGATGCGCTTTAATGAACTGATCTCCGGTGCCCGCCAGGATATTGTCTGTAAAATTTTTGGAGAAAATCTTGACAGCCTCACTGCTGCGGCACATAAACTAAGTTCACTGATCCGCAACGTGGATGGAGCTACTGATGTATTTGTGGAAGTAGTGACAGGTTTGCCACAGATTGTGGTGCAGTATAAGCGGGATGCAATGGCACATTACCAGTTGGCGGTGGCCGATGTGAACCAGGTGATACGAACCGCTTTTGCCGGTGAAAGTGCAGGAATGATCTATGAGAACGAACGCCGCTATGATCTCGTGGTGCGGCTTCGGGGAGAACGCCGCAGTGATGTCTCCGATGTGCAGCAATTACTGATACCGGCGCCCAATGGAACACAGATACCGCTTTACCAGGTGGCCGATGTCAGTATCAAAGAAGGACCCAATCAAATACAACGGGAAGATGCCAAGCGGCGCATCATTGTTGGCTTTAATGTGAGAGGCAGGGATGTGGAATCGGTGGTAAAAGAGTTAAGGGAAAAAGCAGGCCGGCAGTTAAAATTACCTGATGGATATTATGTAACCTATGGAGGACAGTTTGAGAACCTGGTGGAGGCCCGCCAGCGTTTGTCCATTGCCGTTCCTGCAGCTCTGCTGCTCATCCTGGTGATGCTCTATTTTGCTTTTGGTTCCATTAAATATGGCCTGCTCATCTTTAGTGCCATTCCGTTGTCTGCCATAGGCGGCATTCTCTCCTTATGGATACGGGGAATGCCTTTTAGCATTTCGGCAGGGGTGGGTTTCATCGCCTTGTTTGGAGTGGCTGTGCTGAATGGCATTGTTTTAATAACAGAATTCAATCGTTTAAAAAAACAGGGTATGGAAAATATCAGGCAAATTATTTTGACGGGAACACAACAGCGCCTTCGGCCGGTGCTGATGACAGCGGCCGTGGCTTCCCTTGGATTTTTACCGATGGCATTGAGCCATGGTCCCGGCGCAGAAGTGCAAAGACCATTGGCCACCGTGGTGATAGGCGGATTGGTTACGGCCACGCTACTGACTTTGTTGCTGTTACCTGTCCTGTATGCATGGTTAGAAAAAAGAACTAAAATAAAACCACCGGTAATGATCGTTGCATTACTGCTGATGACCGGCACTGCATCGGCACAACAAAGTATTTCACTGGAGCAGGCACTGGAAAGGGCCAGCAGGAATAACCTCGCTTTGCAGGCCATAAATAAGGAATCGGCTTACTGGAAACAGTTGCAGGCAGGAGTGTTTGATCCGCCAAAAACGCAATTGGGGATTGAGCATGGTAATGTGAACAGTGTAAAAAGCGACACATGGTTCACCCTGAACCAGTCTTTCAGTCTTCCGGTGGTATATCGTCGTCAGCGGGAACTGTACCAGTCGCAGGAAACACTGCAGCAGCAAATGGCCCAATGGAAGGAGACCGAACTGCACCGGGAAGTGAAAAAACTTTTTTTCCAGCTCACCGATGCGCTGGAAAGAAAAAAGCTGTTACAGCAACTGGATTCGGTGTACAGTCGTTTTCAGCAGGCGGCTGCTTTGCGGCTAAGGACAGGTGAAACCAACCTGCTTGAAAAAACAACAGCGGATGCGCAACTGCAGCAATTGAAATTGCAGCAACAACAATTGAATGCGGATATAACATCGCTGCAAAAAAAATGGCAATGGCTTTTGCATACGGAGGAGCTGCTGCTACCAGCTTACCAGTCTTTTAAAAAAGAAGCAACTGTTTTATTGCAGGCAGATACTTCTGCGGCAACCTCGCACCCGCAGGTTTTATATAACCAGCAAATGGAAAAAACAGCAGCAGCACAATCAGCAGTAGAACGTTCAAAGCTTTCGCCTGACCTGGGTATCGGCTACAGCAATCTTTCCATTGTGGGCTACCAGAGCTCCGATGGTATCAATAACAAATATTATGGATGGGGCGACCGTTTTCATGCTTTTAATGTATCTATCGGCATACCATTGTTCAACAGGGCGGCCAAAGCCAGGATCAAGGCCAGCGAATTAAACGAAGAAGTGATGAAAATGCAAACAGCCACCGCCGCTTATATGTTCAAAAAGAATATTGAACTGCTGCGGGAAGAATGTCTCAAGCAACAGAACAACCTGCGTTTTTACGAGGAAACTGGTTTAGAACAGGCAGCACTGATCACCCGAAACGCTGAAATGGCTTTCAAACAGGGAGAGATCGGCTATGTTGAATGGACCCTGCTGATGAACCAGGCTGTCAGCATACGGCTCAGTTATTTTGAAGCGGTGCAGCAATTCAACCAGGCCCTGATAGAATTAGAATACCTAACCGGAAAATAAATTTTTATGCAAAGACTGATATATTTATTAATGATCACAGCATTGCTGCTTGCCTGCAACAGTAAAGAACAGGCAGCAGAAGAACAGGCGGATGATGAAAGCGATACCGTCATGCTGACGGAGGAGCAATTAGCTAATGCCGCTATTGAAACGGACACAATCAGGAAACATAAGCTCAACAGTGAACTGCTGGTGAACGGCTTGGTGGATGTGCCGCCCCAGAATATTGTGTCGGTAAGTTTTCCATTAGGGGGGTATTTAAAAAACACCAAACTGCTGCCGGGTATGCAGGTGAAAAGGGGAGAGGTGATAGCAGTGATGGAAGATCCTGCGCTGGTGCAGTTGCAGCAGGATTACCTGATGGCGGTGAGCCGGCTCCGTTACCTGGAAAAGGAATTTGAACGGCAAAAGATGCTGCGGGAAGAAAACGTCAGCGCTGAAAAAGTGTTTCAGCAAACAGAATCTGATTTCAGTTCACAGAAAGTGCTGGTAAAGGGTTACTATGAAAAACTGCAGCTTATCCGCATTAATCCTGACAAACTTGATGAGAACAGTATTTCACGCAGTGTGGCGATATATTCTCCTATCAATGGGTTTGTGTCGAAGGTAAATGTCAATATCGGGAAATATGTAAACCCTGCGGATGTGTTATTTGAACTTATCAATCCCGATGATATGCATGCAGCCCTTACAGTGTTTGAAAAAGATATTGCGAAAGTGAAACCCGGCCAGCAGGTCTGGGTCACTTTTGTGGATGAGCCGGGTGTGGAATATGAATGTGATGTGCTGCTGGTGACCCGCAATGTGGATGATGACCGCAGTGCTTTGGTGCATTGTCATTTTGATAAGCAACCCGAAAGGTTGCTACCGGGTATGTTTCTCAATGCAAGGATCAAAGTGAGCAATGCACAAGTTTGGGCAGTGCCAGATGCAGCCATTGTCCGCTATGGCAGCCAGGAGTATGTGCTTGAGGCCGAAGAAAAAAGCAGTTTCAGGCTACTGCCGGTGACCACAGGCATAAAAGATGGCGGCATGACAGAGATCAGCACAACAGGAACAGAACTGGCCGGTAAGAGTATTGTGGTGAAGAATGCTTATACCGTTTTATCGGCGATGAAGAACAAGGGCGACGGGCATGACGATTAGCCCGGTTTTTTCCTTTTACTCGGTTCATCCCGCCGCAAACTAACCAGTATGCCGTGAAGATGAAAACACACTGTTTTCTTTGTTCTGACAAATTCAGTCAAACAAATAAAACAGTTAACCATGAAAAAATTATCAATCATAGCAACGGCATTATTCCTGTCGTTGCTGAGTTTTGGGCAGGATACGTTAAAAGTATCAAAAGGAAAGGGGCAGGAAGCCCAGTTCGATTATTTTTTGAAAATCCCGGATATTGAAGGCGAAAGCCCCGATTCAATCCCGCCGGCGCCGAATCACCTTAGTGTGAGTGCAGGCGGCATATTGTCTCAGACCCGCAACAGTCATTTCATTGAACGCTATAAAGTGCAGTCCAAACCTGGTTTCAGTTTCAGCATCGGGTATGTGGTGGAATTGCCAAAAGGAAGATTGCAGATCGGCGGCGGTTATCAAAAGGGCGGTGTAAGGGTAGCCGTTGGTGATGTGAACGGTGATGGAAAAGATAATACCACTAATGTTGATCTCGATTACCTTACCATTCCGTTGCAATACCAGTTTTACATGGGCCGAAACAGGAGGTTTCTTTTGGGTGGTGGTGGCTATGCTTCTTTTCTCCTTTCATCCCGGCAAAAGGGTAATCCCGTTTATGAAGAAGGATTTGAAAAGCTGGATGCAGGTGTAATGGTTGCTGCGGGGTTCCGTCTGAACTCAAAACTGCTGTTGCAGGCAGGATACAATTATGGCTTGATTGATGTGGATGCGGCAAGTGCCAATAAGGCCCGCAATGGCATGGCTTTCCTGGTGCTTACGTATTCGTTATCATCAGATATAAAATACGGGCCGGTCATTAAAGTCAAACCCAAAGGCTGATAAAAATACCGGCTTTTCAGATGCTTTGCAATTAAGTAGTGAATTCTGTAAGGGTTATCACCATGCAACTACAATAAATAAAAATCATAAAATGATGAGTTCAAGGTGTGATGTTTGTTTGCAAAAAAATACAATTTCTTATATTCGATAGAATATACTTTGACGTTGATTGTGTAAACTTATAAATGGAAATTGAAATGATAAATGTGAAATTGCAATTTATCTTCATTTTATTGTTGATGACAATATACTCCTGCAACAGGAGGGAAGACGTAAGGCAGTATGCACCTGTTGAAAATTATCCCAATGACAGCATATTGGAGAATATTACAAATAAAAAAGCAATGATTGTTGTAGCGCATGATGATGACATGTGCGCTATGGCAGGAACAGTATCGCTTCTTAATAAAAATGGCTGGCAAATCGCTGTGCTGAGCTTTTCCAAAACACAGGAAAGGAATGCTGCACAGGTAAAGGCCTGTAAAAATATTTTAGATACCGTAATATTTGCCGGGCTAAGTGCTGAGCAAATCAGAAATGACAAGGAAGAAGAAAGAAAGGGGTACTACGCTTTTCCCAAAGACAGCTTTGATCTTGTGTTTAGTAAACCAATTATTGAAGCAGAATTTGTAAAACATATCAACAGTTTTAACCCGGCAATAATTTTTACACTTGACAACGATATGGGAGGATACGGTCATCCGGAACATGTATTGATAAGTCAAATGGTGATTGATTTATCGGAAAAACAGCATATCAGGCCTTCATTAATTTATCAAAGCGTCTATACTAACCACATGGAAAATAGTATTATGCAACGTCACTCAAAAAGAATGAAAAGTTGGGGTTATCCTGGTGATGAGTGGGATAATGCGAAAAGAATTTATGGAGTTGATGGGATGCCTGAGCCAACCATCCAAATTAATATTTCAAGTGAAGCGCAATTAAAAATGGAGTATTTGCGATCATATAACAAGAGAGAAAGAAAAACATTGGGTTTTTTTATACCTGAGTTTGAAAAATATAGTGCCGAGGAATATTTTACAATTTTCGACAGAGAGTTTTTTCGGATAATAAAAATATAGTGTATTATACGGGAGTTATGCAAAATGCCACTCAGGTTATCCTCTTTTGAGCTCCAGAGAATTGTCTCAATTTAGCCCTGGGTTTTAGCCGGAGGTGTTGCCCCAGGGGTTAAAACTTACTTTACCCCGGGATTAGCGAAAGTCATATTAACAGTAAGATTCAGATAGGTAAACACAAGCAAACTATATCTTTTTAAGAACGATAAGCCTCTCTCACCGGGTGAAACACATCAATCACTTTGCAATCAGTAGCAGCCACGGCGCTGTGCGGCACATTAGAAGCGATGACATAATACATGCCTGCTGTCAAAGGGCAGTCTTGTCCGCCGATCACCATATCCAATTGTCCTTCGAGGATATAAGTGATCTGTTCCTGCACATGATTGTGCATCGGAACGATACTTCCTTTCTTTAGTTCAACGTAACCAAAGGTCATGCTGGTTCCATGTGCATAATAACCAGCAATGCCGGGAGCCAGTTCTTTCGGGGGGAGATTTTTGATGGGCTGCATAAAATATATTTATCGGTTGTTGAGTATTGAGTTGTCTTGACTTTTTTCACCACATAGGTACAGTAGAAACATAGGTTCGTATAGTTATTATGACCTATGTGTAAACTATGCACCTATGATCCTATGTGGTAACACTAATTAAATTGCAAGATTATTCTTTCCATAGCTGATCATAGTAGAAGGTAAATTAAATATTTTCGATCAATCAATTGATATATTCCTGCCAATTATGCAAAAAAGAATCTTGTTACTTCCTGTTTGCTTCATTCTGTTTTCGGTAAATACTGTTGCACAAAACAAAGCCGATGATATTGTGGGTGTGTGGCTGAGTGCCGGGAAAGAGCCTGCCAAAGTACAGATATATAAATCGGGGGAGAAGTATTTCGGTAAGATCACCTGGCTGCAAAACCCGGTGAAGGACGGCAAACCCAGAACGGATGCCAACAACCCGGACAAAAGCAAACGAAACACTCCCATCATCGGCCTGCTGATACTAAAGAACTTTAGCTTTGACGGTGATGATGAATGGACGGGCGGCTCTATCTATGATCCTCAAAATGGTAAAACATATAGTTGCTACCTCTACCTGAAAGACAGGAATACGCTTAAACTACGTGGCTATATCGGCATTTCCTTGCTGGGAAGAACGGAAACATGGACAAGAAGTAATTAACCATAGCCCACCCCTCTTGCCATCAACCCGGCGAGGAAAGGAATCACAGAGAATATCAGCAGTTCCAGCCGGAGCATCCAGAATATCCTTGGGGGTATCATGATTTCTTCATCCGGGTTGCCCTTTCGTTGTTTCAAAAAGAAAACAGTGGGGTAGATGGAAAGCAGACCTATGCAGACAAACAAACCCAGTTTGATATGAAAGACCCAGTTGCTGCTGTAATAAGCGGCGGGTTTTCCAAAACTGCCCAGCCAGAGTGTCAATCCTGCAGCGAGTAATGTAACGGAGGCAATGCCATACATGGCATCAATTTTTGCCAGGCGGGTTATAGCAGCACGGGTCATTTTCTTTTGCAGAAAAAGATGCTCGGCCACCAATGCGGCTGCAATGGCAAAAATGCTGATGAAATGAATGTAGCGGAGTACTATCTCAGTAGTCATGGAAAAGAGTTTTCCCTTTTGCGAAACAAATCTATGGGTTTATATCCATCCTGCACCCAGCCCTATAGAAATAATAATAAGCAGCACAGCCACGAGACGCTGAATGAATTGCAGCGTCACTTTTTTCAACAGTTTGTTGCCAATATATGCGCCGGCAATAGCAGCTAAGGTTACCGGTATGATGACAGACAGGTTTTCGCTGATGCCCGTGGCCGCAAAGCGACTGGCATAGACTGATAGCCTGGTGAAGTCAACAAAAGTGGAAACAACCACAGCGGTTCCGATAAATGCTTCTTTGGACAAACCGGCCTTGATCAAAAAAGCGCTGCGCAAAGCTCCCTGGTTGCCGGAAAGGCCGCCAAAGAAACCACTTAGAATGCCGCCAACGGGAAGTTTATCTTTTCCAAATTGCAGTTTACTGAAATAGGGTATGAGTTCTATCAGCGCAAAGATGATGAGCAGGATGGCCACGATGAATTTTACCGGGTACACATCAATTGTTTTTTCATTGAGCCGGTAACTGAACAATGGTTGCAGATCTGTTATCTGCAACAACAGCCAGGCACCTATGAAAGCGGCAATTACAGCAGGAATACCAAAACGGATAAGAACGGAACGGTCTGCATTTTTACCAACCAACACGAGTTTGAAAATATTGTTGCAGAAATGCACCACACCGGTAAGGGCAATAGCAAGGTCAACCGGGAAAAAGATCATGAACACCGGGGTGAGAATGGTGCCCAGTCCAAACCCGGAGAAGAAAGTGAGAATGGAAACTAGAAAAGCGGTGACAGATAGTAAAACTATTTCCATCAGCGATCCTGCTTTTCAAAATAACACAAACTGCCACCCACCCATTCTTTATCCTTGTTGTATCTCACGCCGATCATTTTTCCTTTGCTGAGGCGGGCCAGGTTGTTAGCAGGGTGGGGTCTTGGTTCACCGTCTTTCCAGAAATAAAATATTCTTATCTCGGCTTTGGCCGGCACATCGGGAGTTTCAATAACATCGGCATATTTCACTTTGCGCTGCAATATCCAGTTCTCCGGGTCTTTCACTTCGTCAATATCATTTTGTGACACATCAATCACCACACCCTGTCCGGCGAACGAGAACAGGGGTTTCAGTACATAATTTTCTAAATCGTCCGGTAATTGTTTCACTTCATTTAAAAAGAAAGTTTCAGGCACATAAGGGTGACGTATCAATGGCAGGGTGTATTTGCTGATGCGGTAGAACCATGCAGGGTGGGGGCACCATTCCACATCCAGTTCTTCAAAAAATATTTTTCCCTTTTCCTGCACCTCCTGCGGTTGCTGAAATAGATCGTCAAAGATGACACGGTTGTAAATTCGCTTGACTTCCGTTTTCTTTCCATCGCTCAGATAGAATAGTTTCTTTCCATCCCTGATCAGTTCGGTGATGCAGACAGGTTTGATGCCAACGTAGTCCTGTGTGCAATAAAAATCAATCCTTGTTTTTTGCTGGTGTGGAAATATTTCCAGCAGTATCACATTTTCAGCCGCATGATTTCCAAGAATGATCTCCTTCAGTTCTTTCAGATAAGTTTCTTTTGTATGTCCGCCGAGATAAGCCGAATAATTTCCCGGCACTTCAAAATGATTCCGGAATATATCATCAATCAGCACTTCATAGGCAAACAAAGAGGGGAAGCCCTGCATTTCTATTAATTGCGGTTCATATTCACCGTTTTCATTGATGCAGATGCCAAAATCAAAAGCGATGAACTGGGTATTTGTTGTTTCATTCGGCGCTTTCACATGAGAAGGGATCGCATTTTTGGTGAGTTCTGTAAAATCATCTGAACAAATGATGTCCACAATACTTTCGCAGGCATCAAGGATCTTCTTGGTAAAATCTTTGGGCACAAACACCGCCGTTTCCGCCACCCGGAATTCAATCGCACCGGGATGGACATTGTGCAACTCTTCTAAAAAGGCCTCGTATTTTTCTTTGCTGAAGGAGTCATTGAATTGTTTGCGTATTACCGGTACCATGAAAATGATTTATGCAAAGTAAGTTACTGAAGGAAGAATTAGCTACCAAATGGAAGCGGTATTGTATTCCTTTTCACGCAAAGACGCCAGGATGGAAAGACACAAAGCAGATAATAAGTGCTTTGAATTCTTTGCTTCTATACTTCTATGCTTAAAGTTATTAAGCTTCCGCCAATTCAAACAGCCCGATGGACTGGTTGAGAAAATTGGGGAGAATATGGGCATGTGTCCACATGATCTTATCAGGGTCATTCAGGTGCTCCAGCATACTGTTGAGTTTTTCCAAACCATGGCTTTCGATCACTGTTTTCCTTTTCTCTTCAGTCTGGAGGTACATACTCATACCCGACGCATCTGCTTCGGGATGAAATTGCGTACCGATCATAAAATCATTGAAGCGGATGCCCATCACGGCTCTTTCATAGGGCACATGGGGTCTTGCTTTTTCAATACATAATACCTGTCCCCCGGTTTGTGCAAGCATTTCATGATTGGGCTGTATCACCTGGTGATCACGGCTGTCAACCGCATAAAATGGATCACGGAGGCCCTCAAAAACGGTTTCATTATGACCGGGCTCCAGCATATGGACAGGGAACACACCAAAGGCAGTGGACCTTCTTTTGGTGATGATGCCAGCATTGAAGAAGCGGCATGCAAGTTGAAAAGAATGACAAATGAAGAAGATGTATTTTTTGTCTTTGGTAGGGTGGCTGTTCCAGCGCACCATATCATCCAGCCAGCGGCACCAGGAAATATCCCAGTCTTCATAGCGGCTCTGCAAAGGATCGCCAGGGCCACCGCTTGAAATATAGATATCATAGGAAGTATCGGGTACAACGTTTTTCAGCCTTACATCATATTCGTCACAGTGTACGACCAGGTCATTTTGTTCCGCCCATTCGGCAATGATCTCCCGGATACAACGCATACCCTGGTTGGGTTTGCCTTCATAGAGGTCGAGGATCGCTATGCGTACAGATTTCCTTTCGGTCAGATTCATGCCGCAAACATAATGATTTTTTAACCTGCCGGTTTGTCGTAGAAACTACCATTTTGCCCACAAATGTGTATTACAGGTATTTCGGTAGATAAACGGCTGACAGTACTGATTCAGATCACTTTATTCTTCCAGCGGCCACTGCGGATATACAGCAGCGAAGGAACAAAAATGCAGCTCCAGTAGAGCCATTCACTCATCCAGCCATAAGTAATAGGCAGGAAATAATATTCTGACACCAGGTACACATAAATACAATACATGATGATGGCAAAAAGCTCAATTAAGAACGTAACCCTGGTGTTGCCCGTGCCGGTCACTGCATTCAGCATCACAATTGAAAATGACATGATAATCATTGCTACGGTCACCACCCGCAGCACAGGCAGCGCTTCGCTGACAAATTCCGGCCCCTGCCCGAATGCGCCGAGAAAAAATTCCGGGAAAAGGTTCAAACTGATGCATGCTGTCAGTGCAAAACCCGAACTCAGGCGAATAATCTTTTTCAGCAAAGGATAAACATTTTCTTTTTGCCCCTGGCCGATCACATTACTCACCATGGCATTGGCTGTTGCGGCAAAGGCCCAGGTGATGCAGCCAAATACACCAAATACATTGCGCATTACATTCGACACTTTTAAGGCCATGTCGCCGTGGTGCTCGGTCAGCAAAAAGAAAAACTGCCAGCTGATGATGCTGATGGCATGCTGAAGCATCAGCGGGGATGACATGGACCATATCAGTTTATTGTTGGCTTTGCTCCATTTCATATTACTGAACAAACCAAACTGGCTGCTGATGCCTTTCCATTTAATGACGAGATAGATCACAAACATTCCCGTGAACTCGGCGATGACGGAAGCGATGGCGGCGCCATTAAAACCCAGTTCAGGAAAACCCCAATGACCAAAAATAAGCAGGTAGTCGAGGCCTATATTGGCCAGGGTTTCCGCCAAGGTTCCTGCCACGAGGTATTTACTCTGATTAGTGCCCACCAGCAGGGCATTGCGAAGCTGGTAGATATATAAGAAAGGCAGACCCCAGATGCGGATGTTCAAAAAATTGACAGCTTTTTCCTGCACAGCAGGATCATGAATGATGAGACTGAAGATATACGGGGTGAAAACATATGTGAGCAATATGCCCGCTGCTGCCACCAGCAAAGCGATAAAAACACCCTGTGTAAATAATTTGCCGATCTCATCCGGCCGGTTTTCGCCGGCCCTCCTGGCAATCAATGCCTGCAGGCCATTGTTGAGACCGTAGCCGATGGCAGCAAAGATGAGATAATAAACGCCGGTAATGCCGGCCACAGCCAACGCATAGGGGTCGCTATCATAATGGCCCAGGAAAATATTATTGGTAATGAAATTGATCTGTGGTACGAAAATGGCAAGACTGATCGGCAGTGCGATCTTCAAAATTTGACGGTTGCTGATTTCTACCTGTAAACGGTCAGTGGCCATTGTGTAAAATGGCAGCAAACCTACGGATAATTAAAATTTAGCTATTATTGCACGAATTCAAAGAAGGATAGTGAAGAAGTTATTTCATATCGGTGAAGAAAACAGCAGCGGTAATCCAATGGCCAATTCACTTTCGCTGCTGACCGGTGAAAAGTATGCCGGGTTTGCAATTACCAATAAGCGGGGGGACGAGTTGTATGAACTGGCCTGGTACAGTTTAGACAGGTTGCAGGGTGATGCCGTGGCAGACCTGCCGGATCTGAACGATCGCCGGTTTGAGAAAGTGAATATTTGTTTCAGCACTCCTCATAGTGTGCTGACACCTGCCGCACATTTTAAAGAAACCACAGCGGCTGCCATGCTCAGCAGTTTTTGCCTGGTAAACGGTTCGTATACGGTGACCAGCGAACAGGTGGAAGAAAAGCAGCTGTATAATACTTATGCTGCCGATAGAAAAGATCATGAGTTTTTGTTGCGGAAATTCAGTAATCCTGACTGTTGCCATATTTACAGCCTGGGTTTGAAACAGCACATTGCTGCGAAAGATTGCCTGCAACTGCATTTCAGTGCGGATGAATTTTCGATGCTGGTATTTTCCGGTGAACAATTTTTGCTGGCGCAGACCTTTGAGTATGCTTCGCCGGATGATGTGTTGTATTATATCCTCAAAGCGATCAACCTGTTTGGTTTATCGCAGGAAGTAGTGCAGGTGACCATCACCGGACTGGTGGACCGACATTCGGCCCTGTTCCGTGAAATGTACCAGTATTTCCTGCATGTTTCCTTCCGCGAAGCACAATGGCAAACCCCGGCACAGGAATACCCGGCTCATTTTTTTACTTTACTCAACGACCTGGCACAATGCGGATCATAGGAGGAGAAATGGGCGGACGAAAATTTAACCCGCCCAACAAGATGCCCTACACAAGACCCACCACCGATATTGCGAAGGAGGGGCTCTTCAATGTGCTGCAGCACAAACTTGATTTTGTAGGTCTGAAAACACTCGATCTTTTTGGAGGCACCGGCAGCATCAGTTATGAACTGGCTTCGAGGGGTGTGACTGATCTTACCATTGTGGAGAAAGACAGCCAGATGTATGAGTTCATCAAAAAGACATCCAAAGATCTCCGCATCGAAAACCTGAAAACTGTAAAGATGGATGTGTTTAAGTTCATTGAGAACTGCACAGATAAATTTGATTTCATTTTTGCAGGCCCGCCTTATGCACTTACCAACATTGATGATCTCCCCAAACTTATCTTTGAAAAAAAATTGATGAACAAGGGTGGCTGGTTTGTGCTGGAGCACACCCCGAGGAACGACTACAAGCAATTCCCTTTTTATAAGTCGGAAAAAAACTATGGCACCACCATTTTTTCTATTTTTATTGAGGAGAGGGACTGAGTATTTGTTCCTGTCCTGGCCGTACCCAACAATCTTCCGGCTTATGGTTTTGTAATTTTAACGGGGAATTTTACATTTAATCATGGTTCAAACCATTTTTATTACCGGTATTGGTACTGGCATTGGCAAAACGGTTATTTCGGCTATACTAGCCGAAGCGCTGCATGCCGATTACTGGAAACCCATCCAGGCAGGTTATGATGACGGCACCGACAGTGAATGGATGACCTCCATGCTCAGCAATAACAAATCTAAAGTGTACCCGGAGGTTTATCGCTTAAAATTACCGGCATCACCACATCTCGCAGCGAGGGAAGAAGGCCGGGTGATCTCATCAGAAAAAATATTTTCTGCCTATGCGCAATACACGGCCCCGGGAAGAAGGCTGATCATCGAAGGGGCAGGTGGGTTGCTGGTGCCTGTCAATGACCATGAACTGGTGATTGACCTCATTCGTAAACTGAATGCTAAAGTGATCCTGGTGAGCCGTCATTATCTTGGCAGCATCAACCATTCTTTGCTGACAGCCAGTCTTTGCCGTCAGAAAGGAATCAGGGTGATGGGCTGGATCTTCAATGATACGTTTATGAATTATGAAGAAGATATTGTGCGGTGGAGCGGTTATCCCAAACTGGCATCGGTGGGCAAACTCGGCGCTGTGAATAAAGAAATGATTGCTGCGGAAGCACAACGTATAAAAGAACAGTTGCTTAATTTTTTGTAATACCATGCTCAAAAAAGAAGCAAGAAATTTATACCGTCAGAAAAGAATGACACTGACAGCAGCAGAGCGTTCAAAAATGGACGACCTGCTGCTGATACAATTTCAAATGGCTTTTCTTCCAATGCTGACCAATGTGCTTTCCTTCTGGCCTATTGAAGAAAATCATGAACCCAATACACATTTATTTACAGCATACCTGGAGTTTAAATTCCCGGAACTGCAAATTCTTTATCCCCGTTCAGATTTTCAGCAAAATGAAATGCAGGCTGTGCAGGTGAATGAAGAAACAAGGTTTGTCAAAAACAGGCACCATATATATGAACCCGAAAACGGAACCGTTATAGCACCGGCAAATATTGACATGGTCTTTGTGCCTTTGCTGGCATTTGATAAAAAAGGCTACAGGGTAGGTTATGGCAAAGGTTTTTATGACCGCTTTTTGCAACACTGCCGCGGGGATTGTGTGAAAGCCGGTTTTTCTTATTTTGAACCGCTTGACAGTATCGGCGACTGCGATGATTTTGACGTACCTTTAGACCTTTGTATCACGCCGCAAAACATGTATGTTTTCTAATTTCTTTCTAAGATCCTTTCGCATTCTTTTATTGCCTTTTGCTTTGCTCTATTGGCTGGCTGTTGCTGTCCGCAACTGGCTCTATGATAAAAAAATTTTTGGGACTGATACCTTTAATCTGCCCTTGATAGGTGTGGGCAACCTTGCCGTTGGCGGCACCGGCAAATCACCAATGGTGGAATACCTGGTGGCATTATTAAAAGATGAATTTAAAGTGGCCACACTCAGCCGCGGGTATAAACGAAAAACCAGGGGTTATGCATTGGCAGATGAAAATTCAACCGCATTGGAGATCGGCGATGAACCGATGCAGTTTCATCTCAAATTCCCGGATGTGGCAGTGGCGGTGGGTGAAGAACGAATAGAAGCCATTCCGCAATTGCTGCACGACCGGCCGGGCACACAGGCCGTGATACTGGACGATGCTTTTCAGCACCGGGCCATTAATGCAGGACTGAATATTCTGCTAACGGAATACAGCAATCTTTTCACACGGGATTTTTACCTGCCTACCGGCGACCTTCGTGACCTGAAGAGTAGCTATAAAAGGGCACAGATCATCGTTGTTACCAAGTGCAAACCGGGACTGACCACAACGGAAAAAGATGCCATCATCAAAGAGATAAAACCGTTGCCGCAGCAGGCGGTTTTTTTTACGGCTATCCAATATGGCGTTTATTATCATATCGGCAGCGGGCAAACGATGCAGCCCAACCCCGAGCAGGAGGTTTTGTTGGTGGCGGGCATTGCCAATCCCCGTCCGTTACAAAAATGGGTGGAGGAGAACAGTAAGGCCTACCACCTGCAGGCCTATCCCGATCATCATATCTTTACAATTGATGACCTGAAGGAAATCCGCCGGCGATTTACCGATATAAGAACAGAGAACAAGATCATACTTACCACCGAGAAAGATGCGGTCCGCCTGCTTAAATTCAGGAATGAGATCAGCGAAATGCCGCTGTATGTGGTGCCGGTGCGGCATCATTTCTTATTTAATGAAGGTAAAAAGTTCAACAATATGGTGTCGGATTTTATCCGGAACTTTAAATCAATATCATAAAACCATTGCATGGGAAGGAAAAACAGTAAGCGAAAGAAACAAAAGGAAGGGCCAAAGCATGGGCAGGAAAAAACACTGAAAGGAGTGCTTGATATCACCCGTTCAGGAACCGGGTTTGTAACCGTGGAAGGTCTGGATATTGATATTCTTGTGCGTCCCGCAGATTTCAATACAGCCTTGCATGGTGACACCGTCAGGGTGATAGTGAAAGAGAGTAAGAAAGAGGGCCGCCGGATGCAGGGTGTGGTTAAAGATGTGCTGCAGCGCAAAAGAACGGAGTTTGTGGGGAACCTCGAAATGAACAAAGGCTTTGCATTTTTTATCCCGGAATTGGATAAACCCATGCCGGATATTTTTATTCCCTTATCGGGTCTGAACGGGGCAGGAGATGGGGATAGGGTAGTAGTAAAGATCGTGGATTGGGAGAAAGGAGGAAAGAGACCCGTGGGTGAGGTGGTGGCGCTGATGAAGAACGATCAACCCAACGATGCAGCGATGAAAGAGATATTACTGGAGAATGGGTTTCCTTTACAATTTTCTGATGAAGCTATGGAAGAAGCAGCCCGCATTCCTGATGTGATAAGCGCTGCTGAAATAAAGAGCCGCAAGGATGTGCGGGATATATTGACTTTCACCATTGACCCTGTTGATGCCAAAGATTTTGACGATGCCATTTCATTTCGAAAGCTAAAGAATGGTAATTACGAGATCGGGGTGCATATTGCCGATGTGAGCCATTACCTGGAGCCGGAAACGGTGCTGGACAAAGAAGCATATGGCAAAGCAACGTCAGTCTATTTACCGGACAGGGTGAACCCGATGCTGCCTGAACATATTTCCAATGTGCTTTGCTCGCTGCGGCCTAAAGAGGATAAACTGACATTCTCCGCCATATTCCAGCTTTCACCAAAAGCAGAAGTGAAACAATACTGGCTGGGAAAAACAGTCATTCATTCTGATCACCGCTTTACATATGAAGAAGTGCAGGAGATCATTGAGCAAAAAGCCGGGCTCTATGCCGAAGAAGTGCTGGTGCTGAATGATATTGCCCAGCGTTTTCGCAAAAAAAGATTCCAGCACGGCGCCATCAATTTTTCATCGCAGGAAGTACGTTTCAAATTGGATGAGCAGGGAAATCCAACTGGTATCATGGTGAAGGAAAGCAAAGAGGCACACCAGTTGGTTGAAGAATTTATGTTGCTGGCCAACCGGACCGTGGCGGAAAATATTTCCAAACTAAAGTTTAATAATAAACCGCTGCCGTTTCCCTACCGGATCCATGATGACCCGGATGAAGAAAAGCTGGTGCCGTTTGCCGCTTTTGCCAAAAAGTTCGGACATAAGTTTGACACTTCATCACCTGAAAAAATAGCGGCATCATTCAATCAATTACTGAAGGATGTGCATGGCCGGCCCGAACAGCATGTGCTGGAACAACTCGGTATCCGCACCATGGCCAAAGCAAAATACACAACCGAGAATGTAGGTCATTACGGGCTGGGGTTTGAGAACTATTGTCACTTTACATCTCCCATTCGGCGTTACCCGGATGTGCTGGTACATCGCATTTTGTTTGATGTGCTCAATAATAAAATACATCCCGATAAAAAACTCGAAGACAGGTGCAAGCATTGCAGTGAAAGGGAAAGGGCGGCGATGGAATCGGAAAGGGCGGGAAACAAATACATGCAGGTGTTGTATATGCGTGGTTTCCTGGGTGAAGAATTTGAAGGCGTGATCAGCGGGGTGGCATCGTTTGGTTTCTGGGTGGAAACAGTGGCGCATAAATGCGAAGGGCTGGTCAGTATCAACAGCCTGCTGGAGTATGATGAATTCAGGCATGTGGAAAGTGATTACTGCCTGGTGGGCCAGCGCAGCGGAAGAAAATTCAGGATGGGGGATAAAGTAACCATCAAAGTGGTGGCGGCCAATCTAAGCAAGCGGCAGATGGATTATGAGTGGGTGCCGGGTGAGGGAGGAGACGGGGAAGGAAAAAATAAAAGGAAAAAGAAGTAGATTCACGCTGTATACACAGAGGTCATTTTGATATTTTGTAAACCTTTACCGGATGAAAATATTACATTAAAATGCCCGGCTTTAAAATGGAGTTAATGAGTAGTAAATTTTTAATTCCGGAGATTTGAGATCCTCTGCCTGAAAACTTTAATTTATGCAATCATTTCAACTGCTTTCGGAAAAATTCAACCTGCGTTTTGAGCAAAGGCAATTTCCGGCCAAACCAGCAACCTTGTATGATCCGAATGAATACATCCTGCGGCTGGGAGGCAAACGTATCCGACCGGTTCTTTGCCTGATGGGTAATGAACTGGTGGATGAAGTCAGGGATGATGCCTGGCATGTGGCAGCCGCCATTGAACTGTTTCACAATTTCACATTGATCCATGATGATATTATGGACAAAGCCCCGCTGCGAAGGGGAATGGAAACGGTGCATGTGAAATTTGGTGATAATACTGCTTTGCTGGCGGGAGATGTGATGCTGGTAAAGGCTTATGAATACCTGGGCAAGATTGATGCGGGTTACCTGCATCCTGTTCTGCATTTGTTCAACCAGACCGCAAGGGAGGTATGTGAAGGACAGCAGATGGATATGGATTTTGAGAAAAGAGAAACAGTGGCTTTGGATGAATACCTGGAGATGATCAAACTAAAGACCTCTGTTTTGCTGGCGGCAAGTTTGAAAATGGGAACTATCCTTGCTGGCGCCGGGCAGCGCAACCAGGACCTGATTTATGAGTTTGGCAAAAAACTTGGCATTGCCTTCCAGGTGCAGGATGATTACCTGGATGCTTTTGGCGACCCGCAAAAATTCGGGAAACAGGTTGGCGGTGACATACTGGCCAATAAAAAAACATTTCTTCTCATTCATGCGTTGGAAGCAGCCACTGCTGCTCAAAAAAAGGAACTGCATAAATTGCTTGACAACTCTGATCCGGGTAAAGTGGAAAAAATGCTGCAACTGTTCCGCGACTGCAAGGCTGATGAATGGGCACTGCAGTTAAAGAACAGGTTTTTAGATGAGGCATTGGCCCACCTGGAAGATATCGCCGTCTTATCTAAAAGAAAAGAGCCGCTCAAAGAGCTGGCCCATTTTCTTGTCAAGAGAGAATATTAATAACGGACGGTTCAGCCATTGTAAACATAACTAATATTGAAACCGTTGGCTATGCAGATGGCAATAATCGCCAGGTCAATCAGCACACTCAGGAAAAATACAGGTATAGTGATCTTTGTCGGCATAGCTGCCAGGTTAACGATGAGGCACATGGACATGGCCCCGATGGCAAAAGGCCAGAAAATAAAATTATTGCCGGCAAACATGATAGCAAACATGGTGATGATAGTGAGTACACAGCCATGACCCACCAATGCGATGGCAAGCCATAACATACGATTGCTTTCCTGTCCGTTGGCCCAGCGGATAAATTTTGTCCACAGACCTGTTTGGGTGTTATTTACGTTACTGATAGCTTGCGCCGGGTGTTGAAGGGTTGTGTTCATGATTGGTTGATTTTACAGCACAAAAATCCGGTTTGCCTGTCCGCTATCTGCTGACGAAGATTTACTCAAAAGCTGATTTTTATCAGGTCAGTGAATGGAATATTAAATACCAGCACCACATATGACTATGGGAATCAAAATTTTCCCTATTTTGAACCGATAAACCCACTGTATGGAACAAAACGAAACCAGCGGTTTCAAACAGCCCACGTTGCTGCAAGCCTTTATCCCGATCATAGTTTTAGTAGGCCTTCTTTCGCTGAATGTGATGTTTTACGGTGATATGGCCACTTCCGGGGCCAACCAGATTGCACTGATCCTTTCGGCAGGCGCAGCGGTGCTGGTGGGTTTGTCTTTAAAAGTTCCCTTCAAATTCATGCTGGATGGTGTGATCCGGAGCATCAACTCTTCCATGGGTGCCATCCTGATCTTATTAATGATCGGTGCCCTGGCAGGCACCTGGCTTATCAGCGGCATTGTTCCGGCCATGATTTATTATGGCTTGCAGATTTTAAACCCTACGATATTTTTATTTGCCACCTGTATTGTTTGTGCTATTGTTTCTGTGGCAACAGGCAGTTCATGGTCTACGGTGGCTACGGTGGGTATCGCATTACTGGGAATTGGCAAAGCCATGGGATTGCATGAAGGAGTGATTGCCGGAGCGGTGATCTCCGGCGCATACTTTGGTGATAAAATTTCCCCGATGTCGGACACCACCAACCTGGCGCCGGCCATGGCAGGCACCGACTTGTTTACGCATATCCGGTATATGATGTACACGACTGTGCCAACCATGAGTATTACTTTACTCATTTTCCTGGGCATTGGTTTGTTCTCTAACCACAGCGGATCGGTGGAAGATACCAATGCACTTTCTGCCGCTATAAAATCAAAGTTTAATATCAATCCTATACTTTTTGTAGTGCCGGCTATTGTCATCTGGATGATCATCAAAAAAGTGAATGCAATTGCCGCTTTGCTGGTGGGTTCGTTGTTAGGAGGAATTTTTGCTGTAATCTTTCAGCCTGGTATAATCAATGAGATCGCCGGATCGGCAGAAAAATTTTCTCAAAATGCATACATGGCTGTGATGAATGCGATGTCATCAGAAGTAAAAGTGGCCACTGATAATGAAATTGCAAACGGGTTACTGAAAGCAAAAGGCATGTACGGTATGCTGAACACCATTTGGCTGATCCTGGCTGCCATGTGTTTTGGTGGTGTAATGGAATCTGTAGGATTGCTGAGAAGAATTACAGAGCCATTGGTGAAAAGAGCCAAATCAACCGGTTCATTGGTGGCTACCACTGCAGGCAGTTGTGCTTTTGTGAACGTAACGGCTTCTGATCAATACCTTGCTATCGTTGTGCCGGGCCGCATGTTTGCGCAAGCCTATAAAGACAGGGGACTGGCACCTGAAAATCTCAGCCGCACATTGGAGGATTCCGGAACGGTCACTTCTGTGCTGGTGCCCTGGAACACCTGCGGCGCCACGCAACGGGGAGTGCTGGGTGTGGAAACACTCACTTACCTGCCTTACTGTTTCTTTAATATCATCAGTCCGTTCATGACCATCTTCTTCGCCTATGCAGGCATTAAGATCAGGAAGCTGGCCAAAAAAGATTAAGCCTTGTAAGCCTGCAACGGTTTTAATCCGCCGCACACTTAGCTTTGCAGCATGAAATACCAGATCGGTGACAGGGTGCTGCTTCTTCATTCCAACGAAGAAGGGGAAGTGGTGGACATCATTAATGATAAAATGCTGATGGTGGATGTGAAAGGTGTGACTTTCCCTGTTTATATGGACCAGGTGGATTTTCCTTACTTCAAGCGATTTACCGAAAAGAAAATGTTCCCGGCAACGAAAGAGAAGACATACGTGGATGACCTGCGAAAAGAAAAAAAAGAACAGGCGGCCAGGACTGAGGATGGAGTGTGGCTCACTTTCCTGCCCGTGATGAATACGGATGAGTTTGGCGATGAAGTGGTGGAAGAACTGAAACTTCATTTACATAACCGGACAGCGACAGCTTATCAATTCGTATATAAGCTAAGTTTTTTTGGCAAACCAGATTTTGAATTGAAAAACCAGGTGCATCCCTTTGAAGATTTCTACCTGCATGATATTCCTTTTGCCGACCTGAATGATAACCCTGTGTTTACATTTGATTTTTCCCTGTTGCACCCTGATAAAAATATGGCGGAACATTATGAAGCCTCACTACGCTTAAAGCCCAAACAACTTTTTGCAAAAATTGAGAGGCTGCGGGAAAGCAACCAGGCGACCTTTTCCCATTGCCTGTTTGAAAAATATCCTCAAAAGCTGGTGGAAGATAAAGTTGAACTGGGCCCGCTGGCAGCAAAGGGTTTTTCCATGTATGATGCAACCAAAGGCCGTCAGCACCTGGAACAACCCCGCAGCGTCGTGGACCTGCACATTGAGAAAATTACAAATGACTGGAAGCATTTAAGTAATTACGAGATACTCGGCATACAGTTAAAAACCTTTGAGAAATATTATGAACTGGCGCTGGCCCACCTGCAGCCATCTTTAATTGTGATACACGGCGTGGGAGAGGGGCGACTACGGGATGAGATCCATGATATACTGCGGCTGAAACGGGAAGTGAAATCTTTTGTCAACCAGTATGACCCGCGGTTTGGGTATGGGGCAACGGAGATTTTTTTTCAGTATTGATTTTTATCAGTTTATCAGTAGTGAGGAATAAGCTATTGACTTGTATGTAACACTAATCTGCAGGTCGTTTATATGTCGTGCCTTGTTTGAGAAATATTGTGCCGATAGTGGTCTTGAATTTTGTTTTTCTGAATGAGTCTTTATCGTAAGTAAGTTTGCTTTTTACTGAAAAATGAAGATGCGGCCGCAGTACTTGTCCCGTAGCGCCGCTTAATCCTATCTGCTGACCTTTTTGTATTCGTCCACGTTTCACGAATACGGCATCTTTTTGCAGATGCCAATAGCAGCCAAAACTTCCGTCATCATGTTTTATAATTACATAGTTTGACTTATTCTTATACTTAGAAGATATACCGCCTTCATCACTATCACTTTTGTAACTGTGTACCGTTCCTTCTCTTGCCGCACAAACCGGTGTGCCTGCGGGCATAGCAAAATCTATGGCTGCAATATTTCTATGTGTAAACAATCCGCCATATCCTTGTGAAACCCGGTATTCTTCGCCCTTTTTGAACGGAAGCTCATACTCATAGCTATCTGTATTTTTTGTAACAGCGGTAGTGATAGAGAAAAAGAGGAAAACCCCTGTTGCCAAAAACAGGAATATGCCAAATAATATTTTGATGATAAGACTGAAGGACTTTGATCCGGGCATGCCAGTAAAAGTATTAATCTATACTGAATAGTGATAAGTATTGGATCAACGTTAACTTATTAATTGCATATTAAAACATTTCATATCCGGCGAAACACTACAATTCAAGATCAACATTGCTTTCATTGTAAATGACCTGCAGGCCATCTATGTCAAGAGACAATACAAACCGGGAGCCGGGAGCAAATAAGATGCAGGCCAGCACGCCGGGCTTCACCGCATAGAACATTTCTCTTGTGATGGGCAGCATGGGTTTTTTAACCGAACCTGTTTTTAAAAAATAGCTGTCGAAATAAGGCGTTTTGTAGGCAGTGGGATAAAACCAGGAGACCGTCTTCAATCCTTTTTTGAGGTCACGGGTATAAGGAAGCACTGATTTCACATAATAGACAATAAAGAAACCAGTGAGAAGAATAAAAGAAACAATGGCAAGTATGGAAGAGCCGCGGCGGTATCGTTCCATCTTTTCTTCGGTGATATAACCGGTGCCAACCCAGCCGGAAAGATAAACGACCACAACAACAATTGCAATAAGAGCCAAATAAGCTCCCAGGAGGAAAGTTGTCTTTTTTCTTCGCACACTTGTCAGAACAGACCTGTCGGCCGGGGTTAGTTCTATCTGTTCCCTGTAGATGATCTTCACGGTTGCAGATTTGGTTGATATGAGAAATCATGAGTGGATGCGTTCAGTCCTGGTTCAATCGTATCCATTCATCATAACTCATTTCAAATTTGGTTTCGTTATTGCCATGAATACCACATTCTGCCCACCCGGCCTTTCGATAAAAGAGTTCGGCACGGGTGCCGGGAGCAGTGCTCAGCCAGATGTCTTTCTTTGAGTGTGAAAAATACCAGTTCAGCATTGTGTCGTGGAGTAAACGGCCAATGCCCTGCCCTTCAAAGCCAGGTCGCACAAACAGGGCCCAGACATTATGTTGCTGCAGATCGGCAATGGCAAAACCGGTGATGATGCCTTCCTCTTCGCAAACCCATCCTTTGCCCCGGCGGGTAAGAAATTCCTCATAGTGATCCGCATTGATCAGCGCCGGATCAGACAATGCATTTTCTTTAACCGCATTCCTGATCTTTTCCAGTTCGCCAATGTCCTGTATGGTTGCTTCCCGGATAGTCATTGCATGAAGATATTGGCTTTCTATGAACCGGCTTCAATTTTCCTGAATAAAATAACCAGCAATCTCGGGATGTCATCACGGTTGTCATCATCAAAAAACTCACGGATATTTTCTATGGCAAATCCATGTTCTTTAGCCGGGCCGGTAAAATCGCTGATATGATGATTGAAACAGGTTACAACCTGTGTTCCTTCATTGGTATCAAACCTTGCTTTTGAGCCGCTATATTGTTTGAATGGATGCAACTCCCCAATATATACAATGGCGCCGGGGTTTGTAACAGCCGCCAGTTTTTTAAAAATCAAATCCAGGTTTTCAATATGCTCCAGCACCAGGCTGAAAGTAACGAGGTCATAAGGGCTATTGGCAAAAGACCAAGTCTTTGTGATGTCTGCCTGTTTAAACTCAACATTGGCCGCAATGATTTTTTCTTTTGCTTTTGCCAGCATGTTGGCCGAAAAATCAACGGCAGTGACCGTTGCTGCTTTAGTGACAAGCCATTCGGTATTTTTCCCTGTTCCGCAACCAATTTCAAGACAGTGATTGAATGTGTAATCACCCAGGCAAGTTCTTAACGCAACGGCTTCAATATCCCTTGTTTTATTTTCATTGCTGTCATATTGTGCAGCCCAGTCATTATAGGCAGTTTCTACATTCATAGTTTAATGTTTAGTAGCCCGGTGCTAAATGCAGGGCCGGGTGAGCTGCAAGATTAGATAATTTTTGAAATGGACAGATCACTTATCGAGTGAAGAGTAAAAACGGGCAGGCGGACTGCTGCCTTCCGGTGGTTCATAGAGGATTCTCACTTTGGCGCTTTTGCTGTCGGTAGAGCTAAGTGACAAACGATACTGGTTTTTCCCGGCAGTGATCATCAGCAAGGCTGTGTTGGGCGGAATACTGCCCAGGTTTTCAGCGATCATTTCTACCTCATGAAAAGGATTGTAAGGATCAATTCTTACATAAGTGGTCAGGGCTTTGGCGGTGAGTCTTTCTTTGCTCAGCACCACCCGTCCGTTTATTTTCACTGTAATCGTGTCATCATCCACAATGGCGTTGTCATAAAAGTCGAGGCGGATACGGCCGGTGTCCACTTTTATCTCCGGCACTTCTTTGAAAGCGGATTCTTTTACCCTTGTGAGCACAATATCACCGATGCCGCAATTGGTGGCGCTGTTGAGTACATTACCGCCCCATTGACCACTGAGTTTTTCAACATTACCATCAACACTATAGACAAGGTCAAATACTTTTACACAGATCACACAGCGCAGGGGCAGTTTGTGAGTGGTCACCAGGCCTTCCTGCAACCGCAGTCTTTTTTCTTCCCGGCTAAAACGGCCGCTGAATTTTTTCTTTACATAATTATCAATGTCGAGATAATGATAGGAGTCACCGTTGGCAACGCCATCCCTCATGCTGATCTGGAGTTCAATATTATTTTCCGGGAAACAGCCCCTCATATTCAGGGTGCCTTTCCAGAAGCCGTTCAGGTTTTGCGAACGGGTCACCAGTGCAGCCAGCAGGAAAATGAGTATGACCCCGGTTTTTTTCACATTTAAAAGTTAAGCAGAAAATAGCTTTGGGAAATGTGAAAATTATGTAACCGGCAAATAAAAACCCGGCTTTGGGCTGTTATTCGTAGAGATCGGTCTGCTGCGACAACAGTTCCCGGTATTTATTGAACAGTTTTGATTTCGAAACAAAGCCCACGAACTTCTTTTCAGGGTTCAGCACCGGGAGATACCAGCTTTGGGTCACATCAAATTTATCCATAATAGAATGCATGTCTTCCCCTGCGCTGATTGTGTCCGCTGGTTTTTTCAACAGCGAGAGGACAGTTGTTTTTTCAAACTGTGAGGTATCAAAGAGTTTTTGTTTGATGTCATTGAGTTCAATGATTCCTGCAAAACGGTCTTTGCTGTCATGCACGGCAAAGATGTTGCGGTCGCTGTTCTTCACCAGTTCCGCCAGTTCGCCCAGGTTTTTATCAATATGGATGCTGGCATAGCCGGTCTGTATGATGTCAGCAGGGTCAATGGAAGTGAGAATGTTTTTTTCTTTGCGGTGGGTGAATATTTTTCCTTCCAGGGCCAGCTTCTTGGTTTCCATGGAATAGGGCTCATAGCTTTTCACAATAAAAAATGAAAGCGAAGAAACGATCATCAGCGGCACAAACAATTCATAACCGTTGGTTATTTCAGCAATCAGAAAGATAGCCGTCAGCGGGCAATACATCACTCCGCTCAGCACACCGGCCATTCCTACGAGGCTGAAATTGCCCACGGGTATCTTCACCCAGGGGGTATTATTAATAAGTTTTGCAAAAGTGAAACCGAGATAGGCCCCGGTGAAAAGGGAAGGGGCAAAATTGCCGCCGTTGCCGCCGCTGCCGATGGTGATGGCAGCCGCCAGTGGCTTTAATAAAATGATCAGCGCTGCAAAAGCGATCAGTCCCCAGTTTTCGCCCAGTAACCGGAATATTTTTGTTTTTTCAGCTATTGTAACACTATTGCTGCCGGCCACGGCTTTCACACTTTCATAGCCTTCACCAAAAAGGGGCGGGAAGAAAAAGAAAAGTGCAGCGAGCATAAATCCGCCTAAACCTGCTTTTGCAAACACATTCAGCTTCCAGTTGCTGAGGCGGTGTTCTGTGCTTTTAAACAGCCTTGCATAATACAATGACACAAAACCGGAGACAACTCCCAGCAAAATGTAAAAAGGCACATTATAGTAGTCAAATGCCTCCTGCAGGGTGAAGTTGAAAAGAATGGATTCGGCTAAAATTATTTTTGAACACAGCACCCCGATGACCGATGAAATGATCAGGGGGATGAAATAACTGATAACGGTTTCGGTGAGCAGCACTTCAATAGCAAAAATGACTCCGGCAATGGGGGCATTGAATACAGCAGAGATACCTGCTGCCGCACCGCAGGCTATCAGCAATGATCGTTCTGCATAGTTTAGCCCGCTGATGCGGGAAATATTGGAACCAATTGCAGAGCCGGTGGCTACGATAGGAGATTCAAGTCCCACCGAACCGCCCAGCCCGACAGTGGCAGAACTGGTGATGATATGCTGGTAAGTGTGCCGCAAGGGGATGAACGAAGAACCACGGGCAATGAAGCGCAGCACCATGGCAATGCCTTTTTCAATATGGCGGTTGAAGAAATAACGGACAATAAGGGCGGTGATGACAAGGCCAAGGGCCGGAAAAAACAGGTAGGCAAACCGGGAAACCGGGATAGTTTCAATGGATTGCTGCAGGTAGTGCACTAATATTTTCAAACCCACAGCCGCCAGTCCGGATACCAGCCCGACAATGGTGGCCACCAGCATGATGAACTGAACCCGGCTGAGCCGGATACGCAGCCATTGCAATATGAACTGGTAAACTTTTTTAATTCCTTTGAGCATTCTTCATGCGTCATTGGTCAGTGGCAAAGATAAGTACCACATCATAGCGGCTATCGTATTCAGTGATATTATCCGTGAATAAGGTAGTGCTACAGTTTTAAAAGTATCTGTAAAAAACCAACTACGGAGGCACAATAACACGGGGTTTCACGGGGTTAACTCTGTGTTGCTTTGTGTTCTCAGTGTCCCCGTGGTTCAAAATTTCAAACGGTAGCACTGCCGTCAATAAGCAGGGGGATTTCGAAAAAACCATTTTCCCTTACCTTTGCGCCACTATGACAATTGAAAAGATACAGGATATGCGGTCCCGCATTGCCGGGATAAGGAGGTTTCTTTGACGTCGAAAACCGACAACATAAGATAGCCGAAGACAAACAACTCTCACAGAGTCCCGGTTTCTGGGATGATAACAAGCGGGCAACAGAAATACTCAAAAACATCAAGGTAAACGAGTATTGGGTGAACCTGTATGAACAGGTGAATACGGCGGTGGAAGATTTTGCCGTGTTGTTTGAATTCTGGAAAACCGGCGATGCCACGGAAGAAGAAACCAAACAGGCCTTTGACCATGCCATGACCCTGCTGGATGATGCCGAGTTCAAAGCCACACTGAACGAACCTGAAGATGAATTGCCGGCTGTGTTGCAGATAAACAGCGGCGCCGGCGGCACCGAAAGCCAGGACTGGGCAGAGATGCTGGCCCGGATGTACCGCATGTATGGAGAGAAACAAGGCTGGAAAGTGACGGAAATGGATTGGCAGTGGGGTGATGGCGCCGGAATAAAAACGGCAACATTACAGTTTGACGGCCCGTTTGCTTACGGTTTTTTGAAAGCAGAAAGCGGTGTGCACCGGTTGGTAAGGATATCCCCTTTTGACAGTAATGCAAGGAGGCATACTTCCTTTGTGAGTGTATATGTTTACCCGCTGGTAGATGATACGATTGAAATCGAGATCAAACCTGCCGACGTGAAAATGGAAACATCACGGAGTGGTGGCGCCGGCGGACAGAATGTAAACAAAGTGGAAACCAAAGTGCAATTGACACATATTCCAACCGGCATTGTGGTGGTGTGCCAGCAGGACAGGAGCCAGTTAGGCAACAGGGAACTGGCTATGCAAATGCTTCGAAGCCGTTTGTATGAAATGGAACTGCAAAAAAGAAATGCGCTGAAGGATGCTACAAATGCCAAAAAGAAGAAGATAGAATGGGGCAGCCAGATACGCAGCTATGTCTTCCATCCCTATAAAATGATCAAGGATCACCGCACCGATTATGAAACTGGCAATGTGCAGCCGGTGATGGATGGTGAACTGGATGGATTTATCAAAGCTTACCTGATGAGTGAGAAAGAAACCAGTGTGTGATAATCGTTACACTAATAGCTAAGCGGCTGTATTTATTTTGCAACAATAAAATTGTCATATGAGTTTAGGAACCTTTTCTTACCCGATGCCTGTTAATGAGCCTGTGCTGAACTATGCCCCCGGATCGCCGGAGAAGAAGCGGTTAAAGGAAGTGCTGGCTGAGTTAAAGAAACAGCAGGCCGATGTGCCGATGTATATCGGGGCCAAGGAAGTAAGGACAAATAAAAAAGTGGCGATGCATCCGCCGCATGAACTCAGCCATACACTGGGCCATTTTCATGCGGGTGAAGAAAAACATGTGCACCAGGCTATTGAAGCAGCCCTGGCGGCAAAGGAAAGCTGGGCGGCTATGAGTTGGGAAAACAGGGCGGCCATCTTTTTGAAAGCGGCAGACCTGATCGCAACAAAATATCGTCCTTACATGAACGGTACCACGATGCTGGGCCAGAGTAAAAACGCTTTCCAGGCGGAAATAGATGCCGCCTGCGAGATCATCGATTTTCTCCGCTTTAATGTTCATTTCTTATCTGAGATATATAAGCAACAACCTATCAGCGGTCCCGGTATGCACAACCGGATGGAGTATCGTCCGCTGGAAGGGTTTGTGCTGGCCGTTACACCGTTCAATTTTACAGCCATTGGTGGCAACCTTCCCACATCGGCGGCCATGTGCGGCAATGTGGTGGTATGGAAACCGGCCAATACACAGGTATATTCTGCACAGATGTTTATGCGGATCATGAAAGAGGCCGGCTTACCGGATGGTGTGATCAACCTTATCTATGTGGATGGACCCACTATTGGCAGGGTATGTTTCAACCATCGTGATTTTGCCGGTGTTCATTTCACGGGTTCCACCGGTGTGTTCAACAATATGTGGGAAACGATTGGAAAGAATATGGCGATGTATAAATCGTATCCCCGCATTGTGGGAGAAACAGGGGGCAAGGATTTTGTAATTGCACACAAGAGTGCAGACGCCGATGTGTTAGTTACCGCATTGCTCCGCGGCGCTTTTGAATTCCAGGGACAAAAATGTTCGGCTGCATCGAGGGCTTATATTCCCTCGAACCTGGCAGAAGAGGTGAAGAAAAAACTAATCGCCGGGGTCAAAAGTTTTAAAATGGGCAGCCCGGAAGATTTCAGCAACTTTATCAATGCGGTGATTGATGAAAAGAGTTTCAATAATATCAAAGCTTATATTGACAATGCGAGGAAAGATAAAAAAGCTGAGATATGGGTGGGAGGGAAATGTGATAAAAAGGAAGGCTATTTTGTTCAGCCTACGATCATCGAAGCCAAAGACCCGAAATATGTGACCATGTGTGAAGAGATTTTCGGGCCGGTACTGACAGTGTATATTTATCCTGCTAACAGTTTTGAAAAAACATTGGAGTTACTGGATAATACTTCGCCTTACGCATTGACCGGTTCCATCATTGCACAGGACAGGGAAGCCGTGGAACTGGCCACGACCAAACTACGAAATGCAGCAGGTAACTTTTATATTAATGATAAACCCACCGGCGCCGTTGTCGGGCAGCAACCTTTCGGTGGCGCCAGGGCATCAGGCACCAATGATAAGGCCGGCAGCATTCTAAATCTCTACCGCTGGCTGAGTGCCAGAACCATCAAAGAAACTTATAATCCGCCAGTGGATTACCGTTATTCTTTTCTGCAGGAGAAATAAGCGGTTAAGGCAGACCGATAGGAATTTATCTTAACTACTCGTGTAAAAAATACTTGTCACAACTACGAAGGATATACTCATTATCCTTATATACGCCTTTTCATCTTTGACCGGAAGAAGGCGGACAGTATGTTTGTGGCTAATTATTTTTAACTCAAACAATGTTTTATGAAAAAACTATTCCTGATCGCAGCATTTTTATTTGCCGGTTTTGCCGGGGCGAACGCACAAACTGAAAAAGGTACAGTGCTTTTAGGCGGCGGGCTTTCTTTCCAGACATCTGACGGCATGAGCATGTTTTCTGCAACGCCCAACATTGGTTTTTTTGTGGCCAACAATATTGCTACGGGTGCACAGTTAAACCTTTTTACCGGTGATGGCTATACAGCATGGGCCATCGGGCCTTTTTTGAGAGGCTATTTTGCCGGTTCGGACAAAGGAAAGCTCTTTGCACAGGGTGGTGTGAATGTGGGTGGTGCAGATGGTTCTGATACAGAAGTAGGCTTTGGGCTCGGCGCAGGTTATGCCGTGTTCTTAAACAAAAGTGTAGCCCTTGAGTTTGGCGCAAATTATAATAAAACCGGCAATTCAGACGGAATATTCGGGCTGGGAGTAGGATTCCAGATTCACTTCAAAAAGTAGTTTTTTTTTACCTGAAAATAAGAACGGCTGTCCTTTGACCGGACAGCCGTTCTTATTTGAGAGAACCTTGCTTAATAATTCGCAAAAATAGTTGCCACTCTTGTGCCCCTGTGACTACCCCTGTAAACAAGTGTGTAGTTCCTGTTCAAGGCAGGAGCAAACCCGTTAAACTGTGCCATTACTGTACTGGTGCCAGCCTGCCTTACAATAAGTGTATCATTTATCAGCGGTGTGTAGCTGATGAAGTTAGTTACACCGGTTTTACCAATGCTGCTGAAAATTGTCTGGTTCCTGCGGGTAGAGAAAACATCCACCGGGGGAGTATCAGCTGCATCGTGAATGAAATTAGCAAAACGCAATCTCGCTGTATTGTCAGTTGGTATTTCAATATTGGTTGGTACTGTTATCTGTTTTGGATTAGTGATCGTGTCATACATGAAAATAGTATAACGGCTTCCTACCTGCATGTTAGTGGAAAATGCCAGTGGTTTTTGCGTGGTAGAGGCCAGTGTATCCATGATCAGGAAAGAACGCAAACCACCTGGTACAGCGAATGCATGCCCTGTATTGGTAGACGGATAAACTGCTGTTGGAAAGGATGTACCGGAGGTGAGGGTGGGGCGGCTCACTCGTTTGCCGTCAATCATAACCACGTTACGGTTGGCATTCACTGTAGCTATAAACACCTGCACCAGTGTATTGTTATTCAGGTCTGTGTTTTGTGGCTGTGGATCTTTGAATGATTTGGTGCAGGAAACCAGAATTGCTGTTGCCAGCACCCCGGTGATCCCTATTACAAATATTTTTATTGATTTCATAATTGTAGTCTTTGGTTGTTTAAAATTATGGCAGAGAGAACCACATTTCCTTGGTATTATAATCCAGCGCCATGGCGCCAACAGAATTTAAAGCGGCAATATTGTAGAGGTATTCCGAGTTATAGCGTGGCCTGGCCCGGTAAACCAGTTTACCATTGTTATTAACATAAAGGTCTGAGCCGCTTGGCGGTTCAAAGTCAGCATAAACCTGTGTGCCCAGTACAGGATCAAGGTCCGTATAGTGATACCGTCTCATGTCCACCCATACTTCAACAAGTCCATATCCATACATGGAAATATATTTCTGCATCATGATATGAGATAGTGTAAGGTTATTGGGATCTGCAGGAACAACTGTTGTATTGGCAAGATATGCAGCCTTGGCAGCAGGTGTGATCTGCTGGGCTGCAGGAACTTTACTGTGATATTGCGCAGTGCCGGTCAGTAAGTCAAAACTCTGGCTGATACCCTCTATATATGCTAGCCTTGCATTTGGTTTGTCACCTTTGCGCCAAAGCGCTTCGGCTTTCATGAAATGTACTTCTGGCGCAGTCAGGATCGGGAAGGGGGCTCCGTTCTGAAATATGTACCTGGCAGTGGCATCGGCGCCGGTCGTAGAACTAAAGGCATTTCCCCAGAAATTAAGGGGCTGGTCTGCTGCTGCAAGCCCATCCGTTCCTTTATTAGGACGGGTGCCTTTATAGGTTCCGTTGGTGTTCTCACGAATGATATATGGTGCTCTTGGATCAGCTACACCCAAAAATCTTGAATTCAGACCCGACATCAGGTCAGCTATGAATTTTGTTTGACGTAATGCGCCGGCATTTCCCCGAAGCACACCATAGAAGTTGGTAGTGGCGGAAATTCCTGTGTTGGCTACTTTGTAAATGGCATTATCAGCACTGGCAAGAATCCCCAGGTTGCAGTAGGTAATGACAGAATCCGGGTTGTAAATTGCTTTGTTGCTTAGCTGATTAAATGAACGGGCTAATACAGAGTAGGTGAATTTTTTCCACTTGTTCACATCACCGTTATAGAGATATGCATCACCTTTTGCAAGGTTGGCCTGGCTGACAGCACCACCAGTTTTATTCAGGTTGGTTAAAGCAAGGTGGCAAAGTCTTCTTACTTCTGCATAAATTTCTTCTTGTGTATCATAATTAAAAACCAATTGTCCGGCATTAAATGCTTCTTTCAGAATAGCTTCTCCATGCATATTGGTTAAGGTAAGCCATCCCCATGCTCGCATTGCCTGGCCAACCCCTACATAATCCCATTTTTCTTCTTCTGTGGCCCAGTCAATCATCCTGTTCAGGTTTTGTCCCATACCATAATAATGCATCGCCCATACAGCGCCAAGAATATCACTGGCGCCGGTGGCTCCGCCCATCTGGTCATATTGATTACCTACAGTATTGGTGGCCCAGAATTGAACATAGCGTCCGGTGTAAAGACCATCATTGGCCGGCCCGTAGGCAGAACCCTGTGTGGAGAAACTGGAGGTCATATTGGCAATGATACCGGGCAGCATGGTTTCTACAGCCACTTTCACCGATGCATTCGGGTTAGCATATGCCTCATCTATTTTTTTGCTGCAGGAACTGAACAACAGCAATACTGCTGTTGAAACCCCGCTTATGCTGTATAATAACTTTTTCATGTTGTACTAAGTTTAGATGTTAGAAAGAAGCCCTCAGACCAAAGTTCACACTAACAGGACTGGGCAATGTACCATAGTCAAATCCAAAACCGCCTACACCCCGGCTGCCTGCCGTGTTTCCATTTGTGGCCGGATCAGCTCCGCTATAATTGGTAAGCAGAAACAGATCATTAAAAGTCACAAATGCTCCGAGGCTTTTGAAACTGCTGCCAAGTTTTTTGATCACATTTTGGCCAAACGTATAGTTCAAAGTAAGATCCCTGAGGCGGAACCAGTTTACATCTTTTTCAATGAAGGCTTCTTCAGGCATAGCTCCTGAAGTGTAATAAGTGTCACTGAACATCGGGTGAACAACAATCGTATTGACAGTAGGGTTGGGGCTGTTTTGCAAACCATCACTCAGTACACCATCAATCACCCTCGGGATATCCCTGTCGGCAGTGAGTTTGCTGCGTCCAACCCTGGTCAGGAACATGTTAGTGCCATTGAAAATATCGCCGCCCACTTTCAGATCCCAAAGCATGCTCAGCCTCCAGTTTTTCCAACGGAAATTATTCAACCATCCGGTGGTGAAATCAGGATTCCTGTCACCACGGATTTTAAATAATCCATCACCAACAGGCAAACCATTCAGCGGGTTGATCAGGATCTGTCCTGCATTGTTGCGGGCATAGCCAAATGCAGTGATGGACGTGGTGGGACCGCCGAGCACCAGGCCACCTCTTGCGTTACCATAGAGCCAGGTGTCAGCAATATAATACTCTGCTACGTTGGCCGGCATTTTCTCCACTGCGTTCCACATCTTATTAAAGTTGAGTCGCATATCCCAGGAGAAATCACTTGTTCTCTTAATGTTGTAATCAAATACAACTTCCACTCCCTGGTTGCGGGTGCTGGCAGCATTTTGTGTATTTAAAACGAAACCAGTACCATAACTCAAACGCATATTTTCAATGATCTGCCCTTCATTCAGTGTATTGTAATAGGTAAGATCAACACTCAGCCTGCTTTTGAAAAGCCTTACTTCAGTTCCTAATTCAAAAGTCTTCTGTCTTTCAGGAGCCAGGTCAGGGTTATTGTTTACAAATCCATAAGCGAAACCTCCACCACTGGCAGTTACATCCACAAAAACAGATTGTGTGGAGTAGGGACTGTTCAGTCTTGCCGTTTGTGCACGGGAAGTTCTGACCTTCCAATAGTTTAATACATTTCCTTTTTTCAGATTTGGAAACATATCGCTGATGATAAAGCTAAGGCTTGCGCCGGGGTAATCATATTGCCTGTTCTTTTTCGGAAGGGTGGAGGCTTCTTCAAAACGGTGAGTATAACTAAGGAAAGCATAATTCTTAAAGCTCACAGCAAACTCTCCAAAATAGGCGATCTGGCGAGTTTGAAGCAGGTTGGGTAAGCCAAATTTATTACGTAACAATGATTGACGGGTGGAAGGACGGGTTATGGTGCTGTCCATATAATTTCCCACCAATGCCTTAAGGTCCGCATCAGTAATGATTACACCGTTTTTATACATCTTACCAATGTTTGGATTGGCTGTTGAGGCAGCCGAAGAATCAACTATATTGGTGCCGTATGCTGCGGTCATTTGCGTTTCATAGTCTTGCCACATCGTTCCGCCCATTAGCCGGAAATTGAAGTTTCCAACTTTTTTCCTGGCGGTAGCAGTTATAGTATGATTATACCCTGTATATTTTCTCCAGTAATTATCCAGGGTGCCGCCGGAGGCTGCTGTTACATAGAATGACTGCGGATGATAAAACATATAGCCCTGCATATCATAGGTGTCATAGCCAAATCTTCCGGAAATACTCAGCCAGTCAACCGGGTTGATATTGATACCAAGGCTGGCTGTGTAGCGATCAGTTTCATCATAGCTCCTGTTTTTCGCTGTGTTGAAAAACGGGTTATCATATTCTCCATTAGCAGAAAGGTTGGCAAAAAGGTCCAGTTTGTCACCGGTGGTGCTTTCAAAATTTCGAATATTGTTGGTGGATGGCCATACCAGCAAACTCAGCAAATAACCACCTGCGCTCCGCAGCACTTTGTTATTCTTTGATTTAATATAAGCCAATGATGGGGTAACCTCCACTTTGCCATTGAGGAATTTGGTGGTATTTGACAAACGCAGGTTAATGCGATTGAAATCATTATTGGGTACCACTCCGCTCTGGTCAAAATAACTGGCAGAAAAACGGAATATAGAATTCTTAAAGCCGAAATCCATGCCCAGGTTATGTGTTTGCGAAAATCCCGTGCGGAAAAAGTTTTTCTTGTTGTCAAACAACTGTGTGCCCGGTGCATATTTGGGCCCAAAATAGTTGAATACGTTTTGGGCAACACCATCACGGCCGGCTTCATATTCATCGAAGGTTTCCGGCCAGCGGGTCACTTTTTGCATACGGAAGCTATTATCATATTGAACAGCCAGTTTGTTTGATTTGCCTTTTCTTGTAGTAATGAGAATGGCGCCTGAACTGGCCTGGCTTCCATAAAGCGCAGTAGCTTCAGGGCCTTTCAGTACCGTGATCGTTTCAATATCATTTGGGTTGATATCAGCTATCCTGTTTTGATAATCATTATTACGATTGGGTCGGTCTGATGCAAGACCAACTGTTTGACCACCACCGGATGTTTCGTTAATGGTTTGGTTGTCCAGTATCACACCATCCACCACATAAAGCGGCTGGTTGCTTAATGACAATGAGTTAAAACCTCTAAGAACAATGGAAGAGGAAGCACCCGCCACACCCGAGGTTTGGTCAAGTGTCAGACCCGCAACCCGTCCCTGCAAACTGTTGAGGAAGTTCTCCCGCTGTGTTTCCTGTATTTCAGCGCCACCCACTTTTTGTACCGAATACCCAAGTTCTCTTGGATTTCGTTTAATATCCATGGCGGTCACCACTACTTCACCGATGGTGTTATCCGTCGGTTTCAGGCTAATGGCTACTGTGGCGCCTTCGCCGGGTTTCACATCAATGGTCTCATAACCAACGTAGGAAAGTTGAAGGGTTTCACCCGGGCTGATCCTGATGCTAAACTTACCTTCAGCATCGGTTTGGACAAAGCGTTTGGTGCCTTTAACCCTTACGGTTACTCCCTGGAGCGGGGATTTGTTGTCGTCCGAAAGGACTGTTCCGCTGATCGTTCTTTCCTGGGCCTGTAATGCCGGCGCCAGCAAAAAAGATAACAGCAAAAGCGCTACAACTGAATGGAGAATTTTTCTCATAGCTGTTTGTTTTGATATAGTTTAAATAAGCAGTTCTCAACTTTTTTTAATATCACAACACGGTGATACCGGCATCGGCATAAGGTTTAAGGACAGGGTCATCGGGTGGCAACTCGGTAACCAGGATATCAATTTTGCTCAGCCCGCTGATCTGGATAGGCTGAAACGTATTGATTTTTTCGGCGATGCTGAGGCATACAACTTTCTGTGATGACTCGATCATTGCCTTTTTCAATTGCACCACTTCCCAGTCATTATCGGTGATGCCATGTTGCAGATCGAGAGCATTGGTGCCCAAAAAGCAAATATCAGCTCTCATCTGCCTGATCTTGGCTATGGCTTCAGGGCCTATAGTGATCTTGGCATTTTTGGAAATACGGTCACCGATCAATATCACTTCTATGTTCGGGTGGTGCATGTATTCCAAGATAGCCGGAATGCTGCCCGATATAAAAGTAGCTTTCAGTTGGGGAGGAAGTAAACGGGCCATTTCAAGGATGGTGGTGCCACCGCTGGTGAGCACAAACATTCCATTATGGATAAGGCTGATGGCTTTTTGTGCAATCTTCTTCTTCTGATGCTGCGAATAAACGCCATTAGAAGGAAAATGCACCTGGCTGAATGAATGGGATAAGGCGCCCCCGTGCACTTTGATCACTTTCCCTTCTTCGGCGAGTTCCTGAAGGTCACGGCGGATTGTATCTTCTGACACATTAATATCGGTACTAAGCGATGATGACAAAACCCTGTTGTGCAGGTTTACCTGGTGCAAGATATAGGCTTGTCTCTCTTTCTTAAGCATCCGATAGGTTTGGTAAAACTAAAATAAGTCAAATTCCGGCACAAAACCGCAAAAAGCCGAAAAAATTTGCAGGGTTTTCCACAATGTGCAAAAAAGCTAACCAGCCTGAACGGCAAAAAAAGTGAAATCTTGCAGAACAGGCTGGACCCAAAAAGAAAGCTATTTTTTCTACTTGCCAAAAGTGAACCTGACCGTGAAACCGACTGCGGCTGGCTCAAAAACAATCTCAGATAGAATATTCAGCTCAGGTTTCCAGTCGAGAGACAGGTTTAGTGGAATGTTGGCAAATTTATAATCAAGACCCAGCACACCCTGTGTTCCAAAGCTGGCATCGGTTTCATTTTTTAATGTGTTTGGGTTATAGGACTTCATAAAACCAACATAGGCGCCACCCCCGTAAAACCAGTTTAGCCCGGACTCTCCAAGCGGCTTATGAATTTGTAACAAAGCTCCGATGGCCCAGGGATCGCCCAGCGAAATAAGACCTTCCACTGCGGTGCTTTCATTCAGGAAATGTTTTATGGAAATAGAGTTGTTTACCATGGCCTGGCTGCTGCTGAGCCGGATGCCAAGGGCTGTCTTATATTGTTGTGCAGATGCGGTGAAACTGAAACCGGCCACGGCCAGTATGATTGCAACGGCAAAAAACTTTTTCATGCTAACAGGTTTGTTTGTGAAAAAAGATGGTTTGTCCAGCGATTTAGAATGTCCGTGAGCATGAAACGAAAAATGATGCCAGCAAAGTTTAAATAAAATGCAAAAGTGAACAGGAGGGAGGTGCGTAGTAAAAGGTTGGCATCCTTTGCCAAAGTTCAATTAGCATATTTGATCAGAAGTATTCATGCAAGAGGGTCACTCAAACAGTTCATACCTGGTTTTGGGCCTTCTGTCATCCAGCCAGCGAAAATCGGGGAGCCGCATTTCCGATGGTGTTTTATGGCTCATCGGCCACATGGTGCCGGTGACAGCGCTGCGGAACACTACTTTGGTGAGTTCTTTCTCTTTGAAGTAAATATCTATGATATCGGCCTTTGATTCATTCACACCGGTGTAAGCGCTGTCTTCGTCCTGTATATAATATATGCACTCCGCCATTCCTTTTGCCCTTACCGAGTCAATATTGCCATCAACAAACCAGCCTTCCATCCGCAGTGATTTCACCTGGTTGTATATTTCAGGATCTGTCATATTCACCATAAAACTGTTTTCGATCACCTCCATCCGGTCAGCTTTTTTGTTTTTGGTGAATAGAAGGATGGTATCACCGGTCACCTGGCTTTCCTTTGCCCACACTACCGGGTCCTGGTACATCCTGAATATGGAATCTTTGAATGAATAGAAAAGACTATCGCAAATTCCCTGCAGCGAATCAGAGAATATCCTTACGTTATGGTAGGCTTCAAAATAACGGTTGGTGCTGTCGTTTTTGTCCAGGTCAAGAATGGCAGTGCCTTTGATTGTGTCTTTCACCAGCGTATCCTTTTTCAAACCATTATCTGCCGGCGAATGGCTGCCGGCAACAGGAGATTCTTTAATCATTAGTGAATCCGCTGTGGTTGCTTTTTGTTCTGTAACAACAGTTTTAGGCGGGGTTTTAGCAACGATGACTGAATCGGTTGGTACAACGGCTTCTTTCTTTTTCAATGAATCATTGCTACTTTCCTGAAATATGTCAGTGCTCAACGAATCATTCACAGTGCCCGGAACAGTAGGGAGGCTGTCTTTTACAGCAGCGCTGTCGGCTTTCTTTGCAGCCTCTATCCGTGCCTGCAAGTCGCTGAGCCGTGCTGAAAACAATGTGTCTGCTGAGATATAGATGGAGTCATTATCCTGCTTAATAATCATCAGCGGTTTCCGGGTGGCCAATATTGCATCCGTTTTATTATTCCGGAAAATTTCACCAGCAATGATGGTGGTGCCCTGTGCCGTATCCACTACAATAGCATTGCCGATGGCCTGCGAAATACCTGTGCTGTCGTCAATAGCCACTTTATCACCGGTGATGCGGCGGGGGCCATCGTTGATAACGGGTCTTCTTCCAAATTCTGCCTTACCTGTTTTGAGATTGTAAAATCCATCTTTGGTGTCAATCGTTCTGCCGCTGCTGTCGCGGATAAAGGTTTGTGCGATGAAGCGGGCCGTTTCAAGTTCTGTATTATATAAAAGTGAATCTGATTTGAGATAATAAACCGGGTCTTTCAGTTCCACATTCCCTTTGAAATAAACATCTTTGAGATCGGTGTAGTACCATCCTTCGCGGCTGGTCAGTGTGGTTTGCTTGTTCACTACTTTACCGCCTCGTTTATAAATACCGATCTTGGTTTCCACATCATATTCCAGGTCGGGAGTGGTGAGGGTGCCCTGGCCATCGGTGAGCCGCACATTGCCGTCTAAGTATGCATACTTACGGTTGCCGTAATAGATCAGGTGATTGGAATAAACATCCGTGGTGTCCGCATCATTGATATGCACATTGCCCCATGCTTCAAATGTGTTTGCCCTGTTGTTGATGACACAACTGTCGCAATAGAAAAGGGTCTTTCCCTGCCGCAACTGCACATTGCCAGTAAGTATCTGCAACTGGGTGCTGTCATTCAGTTTTCGCAGTTCCAGTTTGTTCACACCCGGCAATATTTCTACGGTCAGCATGGTGTCGGTTGCCGCAGATGCCGTTGTTCTGGGGGCCAATACAGGCAATTGGGAAAAGCAGGGAAGGGAACAGCAGAGCAGTCCGGAAACAAGAAGTCCGTAAATGATTAGTACCCGTTTCATCAGTTGCCCCCGTTGCCGGAGGGAAGTGTGTCTTTTTTCGCCGGCGAAGTTATCGGACCTTTTTTATCTTTTTTACCAAAGATGGATAAATTAACGTAGCGTTTCGGGTTGGTGCGAAGATCATCCATCAATATCTCTGCACTGAGAATGGCATCCCATATTTTATCATACAACTGGCGGTCATTGATCAATGCGCCGAGGGTGCCGTCCTTGCTGTTCATGCGGGTAGCAATCCCTTTCAGTTGACCGACCACGGCATTCAGCGAATCTATAGTGGGTTGAATTTCCAGTGCCGCCAGTTTTTCACTTGCTTTTTTGGCATTGCTGATGGTGGCGGTAATGGAGTCGTTGTTCTTTTTAATATTATCGGTAATGGAACGGGCATTGTCCAGTGTTTTCGCCAATGCACCTGTTTCGGCATCCATCATCCTGCTGAGTGAACTGCTTGCATTGTTCAGGTTGGCCAATGTCTGCATCAGGTTAGCCCTGGCTTCAACATTAAACAGGCTGTTGACACCACTGAGAGTGTTTTTTAATGAATCCAGTACATCTCTTACTTTGGCAAGGGTTGGATTCATCTGGGCTTTTACATCACCAAGAATACCTGTTTCGGTTCGGGTTAGCAACGTATCACCAGCACGGAGATACTCAGGTGAGTTGCCCATTTCTATGATTATAGAGGAAGAACCTACCAGGCCGGAAGAAATGAAAGCAACAGAGTTTTTGGGAATATTCACGTCACGGGTCAGGTTGATGGTGACCACAACACCGGAAACATTTTTATCTAATTCCTTCCGGTCATAAACAGTGCCGATAGGCAAGCCGTTAATTTTTACTTCGTTTGATTTTTCCAGGGTGCCCAGGTCAGGGAAGACGGCATAGATCTTTTTACTTCTGCTAAAGACATCTTTTCCCTTCAAAAAATTAAACCCGACAATGAGAAGGGTAAGAGCGGTAATAGTTAATATGCCAACCTTGGTTTCGTTACTGATCTTCATGCCGGTTTATTTTCGGTTCCGCCTTGATGAGGGACTGTACGGGATGCCAAATTAGCTAATTATTTTTAAAAAGACTCAATGTGAACTATCGGCATGGCAATGTCGTGAGAGGAACTTTAAAGAATTTTATTCAGCAGGTTTGGCTGCCGGTTGTGCTTTGGGTTCAAGTGAGTTGATATAAGTCTTGAGGGCACTCATAATATTTTCAACGATCTGGGCTTGTCCTTTTTCACTATTCATATATTCTTCCTCTTCCTTATTGGAGATGAACCCGATTTCCACCAGGATGCTGGGCATACCCGTGGCCTGGAGCACCCAGATACCTTTATCATTCCGTTGCTTCACCCCGCGGCTGATACGACCTGCACTGGAAAATTCATTTTCGATCAGGCTGGCTAAGTTCAGGCTCTTACGGAAATAGTTAAGCGTATAGATCAGCATTCTTGCTTTTTCTGCCGGGTCTGACGGATCGGGAAGCTGAAGGGTGGAGGTGGAATCAATTTCCCCATAATACTCCTGTTTCTGCGACATAGAACTGATCTTGGCTTCGTTCTTATTTACCGCCCAGATATATGTTTCCGTTCCTTTCACTTTATTTTCCACCCACACATTCTCATACTTATAAGCTGTGTAAGGAACAAGTTTGCCCTTTTTGTTTTTTCTGTATTTGGTTTCCTTACCCACTACCTGGCGGGCATACCAGCCACCGGCTTTTCGGCCGGCCGAGTTGCAATGTATGGCAATAAAAAGGTCGCCCCCGGATGAATTGGCCAGGTCAGCCCTGTACTTTAGTGCAGCATCCTTATTGGGTTTATTTCCCGGAAGTTCATCGGTAGTCCTGGTGAAAATAAGTTTTATATCAGGAAATTCTTTTTCAATGGCTTTGCCGAGTTTCAGCGAGACAGAAAGACTTACTTCGGCCTCCGTAGAGAAAGTGCCGGGAGCACCGGGATCAAGACCGCCATGGCCGGGATCAATGATGATCGTTTTCACGCCACCCTTGCGGGTAGCATCCTGTTCCTGGGACATCAGCGGTGAAAAAGCAAAAAGCAAAAGTGAAATTGACAGAATAGGTTTTTTCATCATGAATACCGGTTATTCGTTTCGTTGAAAAGCGAAATATCAGCGGGGTGAAGTTAGCAATCCTTTTCTCTCTTTTTCCATTTTATCAAGATTTTCAAGAAAGGCTTCCGTTTGAACAACACGGGTGTTTATGTCATTGTCAGTGTTTTCAACAGCTTGTTGCTGCTGTTCCAGCCAGATGATATATGTTTTTACTGCACGGGTGATGCATTCTGCCAGTTCCTGTTGTCCTTTTTTGCTGTTGAGATAATCCTCTTCTTCCCGGTTGGTAATATAACCGGTTTCGATCAGCACACTGGGCATGGCCGTGGCCTGCAACACCCAGATGCCTACCTGCCGCTGACGCACATCCCTGTCCACACGACCGGCTTTTGCAAATTCGTCCTGTATAAAACCCGCCAGCGTGGCGCTGCGTTTGAAGTATTGTTTTGTTTTGAGTAAAGATAAGGCAATGAATTCTGGCGCATTGGGGTCAATATTACCATAATTGGCTTCAAAGCCTTCTTCTGCCATCATCGAAGCATTTTCCCGGAACGCCACTTCTTTGTCCTCGGTTTTATGGGCCCCCCAGATATAGGTTTCCGTTCCTTTGGCGGGATTAGGTGTTGTCCATGTCCGGTATTGCGGCACTTTCTTAGTCACTTTTTTGCGTTTATTCCCTTTCCCGGTATAGGATGTCACTGTTTTATAACCTACAATTTCTGAATGTTTTTTTGGAGGCGCTGCATTCACATGTACGCATAAAAAGAGATCGCCTTTATTGTTGTTGGCAAATTTGGCACGGGTGTGCAGGGCAGGATAGCTGTCGGTAGTGCGGGTCATCAGCAGTTTCACATCCGGAAGCTCACGGGCCAGCACTTCTTCCAGTTTGAGAGAAATAGCAAGGCAAAGGTCTTTTTCATTGGAATAGGCGCCCCGTGCCCCTGCATCATGACCACCATGGCCGGGATCAATGATGATGGTTTTAACGACACGTTGCTTTGTTTCTTTTTTCTCTTCTTTTGAAGTGAAAGAAAAAAGCGAAAGACCGAATGAAAGGGCAAGAAAGAAAACAAGGGTTCGTCTGATCATGGCTTTTCAACATTAACGGGTTAGGAATCTTCACAAATACTTTAGGGTCGGATGAACTACATTTGCTGCATACCGTATGAAACGGCTGCACAAATTTAAACCAAAAACCTTTTTAACCGGGTTATTGACTGCGTTTATGTTTTTCACCATAACGTGGAAAACTGCCGCCCGTCATGTACCGGCCCACGATTTTGGCAGACCTTTAACAGCATTCAACTCCGACACTATTCCTGAACTGCAAAAAAGAGACAGCCTCCGCACAACAAGAGTTGCGTCAGATACTGTTAGAAAACCCCTGGCTGATTCTGCAGTTTTGCAATCACGGACAGATACCTTTTCACTCAATGTCAAATTATCCAAAGACTCTTTAGATGCCCCGGTGAAATACGAGGCAGAAGATTCCGCTGTGGTGCTCGTGAAGGATAAGAAAATATTATTATACGGGAAGACACAGACTGAATACAAGGATATATCTGTTAAGGCGCCGAAACTGGAGCTGGATAACAGCACCCAGATCGTTACTGCCGTTCATTCAAAGGACAGTAATGGAGTGGTCATGGAAAGAGCCTATTTCAAACAGGCGGAGAACCAGTTCAGCAGCGATACCATCCGGTTCAATTTTAAAACACAGAAAGGATTTACCAACAAGACCGTTACCCAACAGGAAGAGATGTTCATTCATGCTGATATTGCCAAGCAGTATGACAAAGATGTGACCTTTATCAAAGGCGGTCAGTTTACTACCTGCAACCTCGACCATCCGCACTTTGCTTTCCGCACCAATAAAATGAAGGTCATCAACCAAAAAATTGCCGTATCCGGTCCTGCCCATCCTGAATTTGAGGGAGTGCCCGTTCCGGTTTACATTCCATTTGGTATGTACCCGCTCAAACAGGGTCGGCGGTCTGGTTTGCTGGCGCCGCAGTTTGCCACCAATGAACAAATGGGTATCGGTCTCGAAGGCTTAGGCTATCATAAGGTGCTCAATGACTATTGGGATGTTACTGCAAGGACCAATATTTATTCCTATGGCGGATGGGCGGTGATGGTCAGTCCCAATTACCGCAAACGGTATCGGTACAACGGCGCTTTTAGTTTTAATATGCAAAAAACGAAAGGCAGCTTCAAAGGTGATCCCGACTATTTTGTGAGCCGCAATTTTAATGTTACCTGGAGCCATACTGTTGACAGCCGTGCCCGTCCCGGTACCTCTTTTTCTGCCAATGTCAATGCAGGATCCACGCAATACAACCGCTTTGTGACCAACGACCCGATGCAGAACATCCGCAACCAGTTAGGTTCCTCCATCACTTATTCTAAAACATGGAAGGACAAACCCTATAATCTTACACTCAGTGCTAACCACTTTCAGAATAGCTTAGATGGTCTTGTGAATATAAGCCTGCCCGATGCAGGTTTTACTGTTAATACATTATTCCCTTTTCAACGCAAAAACTTTGCCGGCAGCCAGCGCTGGTATGAAAAACTGGGTATTGGTTATAACGGTACATTCCGTAACCAGGTCTCCTTTTATGACACAGCATTCACATTGCGCAGGCTGATTGATACCCTGCAATGGGGGGCACAGCACAATATTCCAATTACCGTTTCACTGCCACCGATACTTGATGGAGCCATTATGGTGGCGCCTTCGGTTTCTTACTCACAGGTTTGGATAGCTCAGAAATTTCGTCGCACCTGGAATGATGTAACTCAAAAAGTAGACACTACTGTTACCAAAGGATTTTTCACCGATCATAGTCTTTCATTTGGTCTTTCATTCAACACAGCCATATTCGGTCTTTATGAATTCAGGAATTCCAGGATCAAAGCCATCCGCCATGTGATTCGTCCTACACTAAGTATGAATTACCGACCCGATCTGTCCAGGAAGCATTATTATACCACCCAGGTGGATGCATCGGGCTATGAGTTCCGCTTCAGCGAATTTGCCGGGGCATTATACCCGGGTTATGCCGAGGGCAGAACAGGCGGTCTCAGTTTCGGACTGGATAATAACCTTGAAATGAAAGTGAAGACAAAAGATTCAACGGCTGATGGAAAGGCGGAAAAAAAGATCAGGCTGATTGATGGTTATGGACTTAGCCTGAGTTATAATTTTCTTGCCGACTCCATGCAGATGAGCCCGGTCAGTTTTTACTTCCGCACCAACCTTTTTGATAAGATCAATATCTCGGCCAATGCCAGCATGAGTCCCTACCAGACAGATGACCGTGGCCGTGATATTGCGAAATATGCATGGCAGGATGGCAAATTCAAGCCAGGCCGCCTTACCAGCGGGGGTATATCTCTTTCCACCAGTTTCCAAAGCAAACCAAAAGACCCGCAAAAAGATGCTGAAAAGAAAAAGCAGATACAGGAAAACCTTAACAGCCCCGAACTACAGGGTGACCAGCAGCGGCTGCTTGATTATATGCGGCAAAATCCATCCGAGTTTGTTGACTTCAATATTCCCTGGCAGGTGAGCCTGTCCTATTCACTTACGTTCAACGAACAGTTTAAGCCAGACTATAGTGGCTTTGAAAAAGTAATTTCCTCTAATGCTAATTTCAACGGCAGTTTCAGCCTCACTCCCAAATGGAATTTCAGTGTAAACGGGTATTATAATTTCGACGACTGGAAACTGCAAACTTTCACGATGTCCATTTCAAGGGAAATGCATTGCTGGCAGATGTCGGTGAATGTGACACCAGTTGGGCCTTTCCGTTTTTTCAATATTTCTATCAGCCCCAAGTCATCGCTGCTGCAGGACCTTCGCATCAACCGCACCCGTTCATTCAGCAGTTTTTAATGATTGTACTTGCTGTAATGTTCACTCATTACAACAAATATTTTTTCTTTCAGTTCCTGTATGGTCATTCCATTCACTGGAACGGGGGGTAGAAAATGCATTTCCAATTTTTTAGGTATAAAGTAAAAAGTTTTATTGACCGGCAGTGCTTTTTTGGTATTGAAGATTACTGCGGGCAATACAGCCGTGTTGGTGTCAACAGCAAGGCGAAAGGCGCCGTCATAAAAACTTTTCAAAGGTTCATGAGTCCGGTTGCGGGTACCTTCTGGATAGATACACATATGCATACCTTTTGCCAGCACTGCTTTCATATCTTCAAAACTTTTGCGGCGGCTCTGCTCACTTTTCCTGTCGACCAACACAGCCCCTTTGCGATAATACCAGCCAAATAACGGCACTTTCACAAAAGATTTTTTGGCAATGGTCTTATTGGCCCCCGGCACATAAGGACAGGAGAGGGGCACATCCAGCAATGAATTGTGATTGAACGTAACAACGTAAGCAACGCCTTTTGCAAAGTGTTCCCGGCCTTTGATTTTCACAGGACACCCCACCAGCCTGAGCCATATATTCATCCATATCCTTGCAATGCGGATAAAGATGCCTGTGCTTTTCGGGTCGGGCCACAGGTAAGTCAACATGGAAGGAATAAACACAATGAGAAATGTGATCACAAAACTGGCAATGCCCCACAAAGCCCAGATACGTCCGAAAATGTTTTTGATGAAATTCATATGCAATCAGTCAAATCCTTTAAAAATAGTTTCTTTTAGTTCCTGCCATTCATCTTTCAGCACACTGTAATAAATTGAAGTCCTTCGGCGGTTGTTCCACATGGTCATGTGGCTGCGCAGGATACCTTCTTCAACGCCGCCAATGCGGCGCAGACCCTGTCTTGCCCTTTCGTTCAGCACATCGGTTTTAAATTCGATACGTTCAAAGTCCAGCTCCTCAAATGCAAAACGCATCATCGCATACTTGGCATGTTTATTCAGCCCGGTGCTGCGAAAATCTATGCCCAGCCAGCTCCAGCCGATCTCTGCACGGAGATCATGCATTGAAATATTACCAAGGCTGCTGCTGCCGCCGATCAATCCGGTCTGTTTATCAATAATCGTAAAGGGTCTTCTGCTATTGGCTGCCCTGTCAGCAAACGCCATTTCAAACCAGCGCTTCAACTGCTGTTCATCTGCAAGGTTCAGCGAAAAATATTCCCACATGGCCATGTCTTGTTTTGCCAGTTCTAAAAAGCGGTCATAATCATCTTCAGCCAATGGCCGGAGAAATGCCCTTTTTGTTTCCAAAACTAAATCTGCCGGGATCATAAAATTTTTTCCATTCATACCTTACACTTTCTCATTCCTGGTCCTTTATTTCTTATTCATTATTTCTTACAATTGCCAGTCCACCGGCCCAATGCCGTTTTTCATCAAATACTCATTGGCCTTTGAAAAATGTCTGCAGCCAAAGAAACCGGCATGGGCAGACAAGGGCGAAGGATGCGCTGCCCGCAGCACCAGGTGTTTGCGTTCATCTACCAGTATTGCTTTTTCCTGTGCAAATTTCCCCCACAGCATAAAGACCACATGCTGTTTTTCCTGTGATATTATTTTAATGACGGTATCGGTAAATTCAGCCCAGCCGGTTTTTGCATGGCTCATCGGCTCCCCGGCACGAACCGTGAGTGATGCGTTCAATAAAAACACTCCCTGCTGTGCCCAATGTGTGAGGTTGCCGTGGTTGGGAATTTTCACTCCGATGTCTTCATGCAATTCTTTGAATATATTGATCAGCGACGGGGGAGGAGGCACCCCGTTTTGTACGGAAAAACATAATCCATGGGCCTGCCCGGGCCCATGATAAGGATCTTGTCCGAGTATTACCACTTTCACATTGTCAAAAGGGGTAGTATCAAAGGCATTAAAAATCAGGGAACCGGGGGGATAGATGGTTTTGCCTTGTGTTTTTTCGGTTTTAAGATGCAAAACGATCTGCTGGAAATATGGCTTGCTGAATTCATCTTGTAATATTTTCTTCCAGCCGGGCTCTATTTTTACATCCATTATTATTTCACTTTGGCTGCAAGCTAAAAAAAATTATCTTTGCCGCCCCTGTATATAACAGTAATAGTTCTTTATGGTCCGGTAGCTCAGCTGAATAGAGCAACTGCCTTCTAAGCAGTAGGTCATTGGTTTGAATCCAATCCGGATCACAGGTAACAGGCCGTTTCGAAAGAAGCGGCCTGTTTTTATGATTAATCTTTATCTTAGAGATCATAAAAAATCCGAAACCTGATCCCCGTCCGCTGAATACTTCTGCCTGTTGAAAACTACCACCAATAATTTCATTACTAATTAAACTTTCCACCATGGAACCAACCCCATCTACCGCCGCCACTATAAACTGCGAATGGTGCAGCAAACCTATGAACAGTGATGCGATTCGTTGCCCTTCCTGCAACAAACTGCGAAAGGACATTCAAAAGGAAAAAACATTATGTTATGCTTTGGGAGGCGCCGGGTTTGTACTCACCCTTATCAGCCTGCTGACACGAAAGTCGGCTTCCAGTTCAGATTTTGGATATTTCTACGGTCAGCAAAGCCCCGACAATACTACCAGTACTATATTTCTTGTGCTGGGTATCCCTTTTGTAATAGCCGGTATCTATTTTTTCGCCAGGGTCAGTAAGAAATTAAAGACATGGTGGTGGTATTAGATCTTACATACCCGGTAACCTGAACCCATCGAGAAACGCATTGATCTTGGGTTCCGGTAATTCTTTTATACTGAAAGCAAACAAAACGCCGATGAATTTTCCATCGGTCCATGCTTTTATTTTCCAGTTGTTTTTCCCGGCGTCTTTCCAGTAATCAATCACCCCGGTTGTGTTTGCAGCATTATTCAGTTTATGGCCTTTGCCATAGCCTGCGGCGGATTTGATTTCAAAATCAAGTTTCAGGTAATCAAGATAGGAGATCATCAGTTCCTCAGCTTCTGTGAGGTTATTCACTTGTTCCAGCAGGCGGATGCAGATAACGCCGTAGGTGACATCACCGGTTTTGCATTGCGCTGTATAAACAGTGGAAGAATCTTCGCTATGATCAATATCAAATTTTCCGGGGTCGCAAAACATATACACGGAACAACCTGAATGGCTGACTGCATATTTTTTCAGTGTCTGTGCTTCACCAGCACTTGCCATGCAAAGGGCTATACTTACAATCAAAAAGGCGTTTATATGCATATCGTTTAAAATTCAGTTTAAATATACATAAAGCCCGTTGCTTTTGCCTGCCCAGGCCATTCCTGTAGAAAACAGGTTTAGTTGAGCCGCTGAAAGCCTTTCTCTCTTATCTTTAGCAGCCATTTTCCTTGTCCTGTCATTTTTTTCACTCTTCAATCCCAATCACATGAGGTATTTACTGGCCACTTTACTGGCTGTATTTTCATTGACAGCTTTTTCACAAACCGGCTGGCAACCTGCTCAAAAAGCCAACTATGCTCTCGCCGCCCGTTTTTCACCCGCCAAGGTTGGCAAGATGCTCTTCAGCACCAGTGTTGATCCGCATTGGCTAAAACTCAGCGACCGCTTCTGGTATGTGTATGAAACAAGAGAAGGCAAGTATTGGTATATAGTAGATGCGGCCAAAGGCACCAAACGGCAACTATTTGACAATGCCAGGCTCGCTGCTGAAATTACAAAGGTTGTCAAAGATCCATTCGATGCGCAGCACCTGTCCATAGAAAATTTAAAATTTACTAAGGATGAAAACAGCATCACATTTGAAGTGAAAAGTACATTGGATGCAGAGAAAAAAGATACGGCTGCTGCAAGACAAACCGGTGGCGGCGGCACGGGCAGAAGAGGTGGTGGCGCTGCCGGTGCAAGTACTGCAACAGACAAGAAGATGTTTTTCTTTGAATACAACCTGCAGACAGGTGTGCTCACCGAAAGGAAGGATTATGAAAAACCAAAAGACAGGATGAACTGGGCCTCATTCTCACCAGATCAGCGGTTCATCATCTTTTCGAAAAAACATAATCTCTACTGGATGGACAGCGCTAACTACCGCAAAGCGCAGCTCAAAGAAGATGACAGCACCATCGTAGAGCACCAGCTCACTTTTGATGGTGAAGAAAACTATAGCTATGGAGGCGGCGGCAATGAGAACAATGTAGACAAAGAAAAGAATAAGGATAAACGGAAATCCGCTTTTATCATGTGGTCGCCGGATGGAAAATATTTTTCTATGACCCGTACCGACAGCCGCCAGGTGAAAGACCTGTGGGTCATCAATCATGTGGCTGAACCCCGTCCCACATTGGAAACCTATAAATACCAGATGCCAGGGGAAAAAGAAGCCCCTATACGAGAACTGCATTTGTTCAATTTTGAAAATAAAACAAAAAAGCTAATCAAGGTGACGGCCTGGAAAGACCAGGAGATAGGCACCTGGACGGCGCCACCACTGCAAAAACAACGGGATGATGAAAACAGGGCCAGCATCTGGCAGGGCACTAATGATAAGTTTTATATGACCCGCACCAGCCGCGACCTGAAACGGATCGATGTATGTGTGGTGGATGTAAACAGTGATTCAGCCCGGACATTGATTGAAGAAAGACTGAATACCTACGTGGAAGTGCGACGTATTGGTTTGGTGAATGGCGGTAAGGAACTTATTCAATGGAGCGAAAGAGACGGCTGGGCACATTTTTATCTCTATGATGAAAACGGTAAACTGAAAAACCAGATCACCAGTGGCCCTTTCCATTGTGAAGAAATTGAAAGCATTGATGAAAAGAACAGGGTGCTTTATTTCACCGCCAATGGCCGTGAGCCGAACGAAGACCCTTATTATAACCATCTTTACCGCATCAATTTTGACGGCACAGGGTTGAAACTGCTGACAGCTGCCGGCTTTGATAATAACAGCAGCATGGATGATAACAGCCGCTATTTTGTTAATACCTATTCAAGGGTGAACACGGCACCTGTTTCGTTGCTGCAGGATAATACCGGCAGAACCATCATGCAATTGGAAAAAACTGACATGAGCGGTTTGACGGAAGCCGGTTATCAATTTCCCACACCTTTCAAAGTGAAGGCTGCTGACGGCATCACCGATCTCTATGGAGTGATGTACAAACCATTCGATTTTGACAGCACCAAAAAATATCCCATTATTGAGTATGTATATCCCGGCCCGCAAACGGAAGCTGTGAACAAGTCCTTTGGCCGCAGCATGGACAGGGTTGATCGTTTGGCGCAACTGGGTTTTGTTGTGATCACTGTAGGCAACAGGGGAGGTCACCCGTCAAGAAGCAAATGGTATCACAACTATGGCTATGGCAATCTTCGTGATTATGGCCTCGCTGATAAAAAAGCAGCGGTGGAGCAGCTCAGTTATCGTCATGCTTTTATTGACGCTGACCGTGTCGGCATCCATGGGCATAGCGGCGGCGGCTTTATGAGTACCGCTGCCATGCTGGTCTATCCTGATTTCTTCAAAGTGGCGGTGAGCAGTGCCGGCAATCATGAAAACAATATTTACAACCGCTGGTGGAGTGAAAAGCATCATGGCGTGAGGGAGCAGGTGAGTGATAAAGGCGATACCAGTTTTGTGTACAACATTGAACGCAATGCGGCGCTGGCACAAAACCTGAAAGGCCGCCTGATGCTGAGTCATGGGGATATTGATAACAATGTGCACCCTGCCAATACCCTGCGTATGGCCAATGCATTGATCAAAGCTAATAAGCGGTTTGAGCTGGTGGTACTTACCGGTCAACGACATGGGTTTGGCGACATGACAGAATATTTCTTCTGGAAAATGGCTGATTATTTCACCTGCCACCTGCTGGGCGATTGCAACCCGCCGGTGGATATTCAGGAAATGAATAAAGAAATAGAAAGAAAGCGATAAAAAATGATCTGTCGCCACGGCGCCACGTCGCAACCCGGGTAGATTTTCCTGCTCCTGCAACGTGGCGCTTTTTTGTGGTTTGTTTGAAACACTAAAACAGAGTGCTGAGAAACTTAATGCCTTTGCGCCGTAGCGGCTTTGCGTGAAATTATCTCCCGCCACGCTGCTACGATTCTCTTTTCCTCTTTTTATCTCTTAGCCCTTATCACTTAGCTTTGCCACCATGAACACCACGTTTAAATATGGCATTGACCGGCTCAGCACCGGAACAGCCATAGCGATTGCTTCCGGGAAAACCAAAGGAGTGCTGGATGAAACGGCCATTCAAAAAATAAAGGCCAGTCACCAGCATGTAAAAGATATTGTTGCCAATAACAAAACCGTCTATGGTGTCAATACCGGTTTTGGCATCCTGGCCAATACCGCTATTTCAGCAGAAGACACTGCAACGCTTCAATATAAAATATTACAAAGTCACAGTGTAGGTGTCGGCGACCCGATCCCGGCAGAAGTGGCGAAGATCATGCTTATCACCAAAGTGCATGCACTGGCACAGGGATTCAGCGGTGTGCAGTTGTCAACCATTGAACGCATCCTCTGGCATATTGAAAATGATGTGATACCCGTGGTGCCGGAAAAAGGAAGTGTGGGTGCATCAGGTGACCTGGCACCTTTGTCGCATTTGTTTTTACCATTGATCGGGTTGGGAGAAGTTTTTTATAAGGGTTCAAGGCATAAAGCACAGGAAGTTTTACAGCAGTTTGGTTTATCATCCATACAACTAGGACCAAAAGAGGGGTTAGCACTTATCAACGGCACCCAGTTCATTTTATCCTTTGCCGTAAAAGCAGTGCAGCGGATGCACAATTGTCTCGAAGCTGCCGACATCATTGGTGCCATGAGTCTCGAAGCGTTAACCGGCACCAAAGCGCCTTTCGATGAAAGATTACATGAGCTAAGGCCCTTTGCCGGGAATAAGTTGGTGGCGCAACGCTTACGTTTATTACTAAAGGATTCTGACATCATGCAAAGCCATATGGATTGTGGTAGAGTTCAGGATCCATATTCCCTGCGTTGTATGCCGCAGGTGCACGGCGCATCAAGAAATGCGTGGCTGCACCTGAAAGAACTCACCGAAACAGAACTGAATGCAGTGACAGATAATCCCATCATTCTTTCAGCGGATGATACCATCAGCGGGGGCAATTTTCACGGTCAGCCTTTAGCCTTGCCATTGGACTATGCCTGCTTTGCCGCTGCGGAAGTGGGTAATATTTCAGACCGCCGTTGTTATTTATTGCTCGAAGGAAAATGGGGATTACCGATGCTGCTGATGAAAGATGTGGGACTCAACAGCGGCTTCATGATACCGCAATACACCACTGCCGCATTGGTAACGGAAAATAAAACATTATGTTTTCCTTCCAGTGCCGATAGTATTCCCACGTCGCTGGGGCAGGAGGATCATGTGAGCATGGGCAGCATCAGCGGAAGAAAGCTGAACAGGGTATTGGATAACCTGGAATTTATTTTGGCGATTGAATTATTATCCGCCTGCCAGGCTATTGAATTCAGAAGACCGTTGAAGAGTTCTGCACTGCTGGAGTTTGCACATGATTATGTGCGGCAGTTTGTCGGCTTTGCATCCGAAGACCGCATTTTTGCCGATGATATCAACAAAGTGGCAGGATTGATCAAGGATTTTAGTTTTGTGGAGAGGGTGAATGAGTTTGCTCATTCCAGGGAAATTGAGCTGAACAGAAATTTTACAAACTTTGAAATATTGCTTTAAGACAAAGACGCTAAGCTTAATACAAAATCCGCAAAATAACTTTGCGTCTCGGCGACAACTTTGCGCCTTTGCGTGAAACAAAAACATTCGCTATGACTACAACAACCCAACGCTACGACGCCATTAAATACAAAACACCAACCGGCAATCAACTGAATTGTAAGGGATGGATACAGGAAGCTGCATTAAGAATGTTGCTCAACAATCTTAACCCTGAAGTAGCCGAACGGCCCGATGACCTGATTGTCTACGGCGGCAGGGGCAAGGCAGCAAGAAATTTTGAAGCCCTGGATAATATTATCAAAGCTCTCAAAGTGCTGGAGAATGATGAGTCGCTGCTAATACAGTCAGGTAAACCTGTCGGCATACTCAAGACACATAAAGATGCTCCACGGGTGCTCATCAGCAACTCACAGCTTGTTCCCAACTGGGCCAACTGGAAGCATTTTGATGAACTGGAACAAAAAGGGCTGATGATGTATGGCCAGATGACCGCCGGAAGCTGGATCTACATCGGTTCACAGGGTATTGTGCAAGGCACCTATGAAACCTATGCTGCTGCTGCCGACAAACATTTTGGTGGTTCTTTAAAAAACACCCTGAATGTGACGGCGGGTTTAGGCGGTATGGGCGGCGCCCAGCCATTGGCCATCACCATGAATGAAGGCGTTGCGCTGATTGCCGAGGTGGAAGAATGGCGTATGGATAAACGCCTCGAAACAAAATACCTTGATGAAAAACATAGCGACATTGATGCGGCAATAGATGCAGCATTACAATATAAAAAAGAAGGAAAAGGGGTCAGCATTGGTGTTTTGTGCAATGCCGTTCATTTACTCGAAAGATTAATCCAAAGAAATATTATACCTGATACACTCACCGATCAGACTTCTGCCCATGATCCGCTGATCGGTTACTGGCCGCATGAGATTTCTTACGAACAGGCCAAAGTGTTGCGGGAGCAAAACCCGCAGCAGTATATTGATTACAGCTACCGCAGTATGTACCGCCATGTGCAACTGATGCTGCAACTGATGGACAAAGGCGCCATTACATTTGACTATGGCAACAACATCCGTGCAAGAGCCCAGGAGTTTGAACAGAAGCATGGCACCGGCTCACGACTTACGAGTCACGACTCCTTCGGTTTCCCGGGTTTCGTTCCTGCCTACATCCGTCCGTTGTTTTGTGAAGGCAAAGGCCCTTTTCGCTGGGCAGCGCTGAGTGGTGACCCGGCTGATATTGCGGTGACCGATGAACTCATCATGAATATGTTCCCGGAAAACAAAGGCATGATCCGCTGGATGCAAATGGCCAGGGAAAAAATTGCTTTCCAGGGATTGCCTGCAAGAATTTGCTGGCTGGGTCAGGGTGAAAGAGAAAAAGCAGGATTGGCCTTTAATGAACTGGTGAGAACCGGAAAAGTAAAAGCTCCCATTGTAATTGGCCGTGATCATCTCGATACCGGCTCTGTTGCTTCGCCTAACAGGGAAACAGAATCCATGCTGGATGGCAGTGATGCCGTAGCAGATTGGCCAATATTAAATGCACTGGTAAATACAGCCGGTGGAGCCAGTTGGGTTTCTTTGCATCATGGAGGCGGGGTAGGGATGGGTTACAGCATACACGCAGGCATGGTGATAGTGGCCGATGGAACCGATGATGCCGAAGCAAGGTTGAAAAGAGTGTTGAGGAATGACCCGGGCATGGGAGTGATACGACATGCGGATGCGGGGTATGAACTGGCAAAAGAAACAGCGAAGAAAAATAAACTTGCTATTGATGAACGACTTAGTTCCTGAGGGTTTTTCAATTTCATTTGATATTAATATATTTTTTGACGAAATAGATAGTGAAAAATAAGCCATGAACGGAATAATCATTTTATGAGCGGAAGTATAATTTACCAGTTAAGCTTTACCTTCATCCCCTGAATGAGGATCTTTTCCTGCATACTAATTGTTACCTGGAGCCTGTTGCTGCTCGAACCATTTTCAGCAAACCTGAATGTTATCAAAAACTCTTCTTCCTGTGATAGCGAACAGGATGCCGGAACAATTTGCAGGCAATCTTGTGAAAGACCGGTCGAAAAAAAGGAAAGTGGTTGCAGTAAAAAGAACTGCAACCCCCTGCTGTCATGCAAGACCGGTAACTTTTATATATCTGGTTACACCAGTTTTTACCTGGCAGTATTGAACATCTCCAACCCAAAACCTTCACTGGTCAATGATAATCGCATCCGGAAATATATGTCTGAATGCTGGCACCCTCCGGAAATGATTTAACTTTTCTTCAGTTAAATTATTCGTTCAATTAAAAATTAAACAATGAAAAAATTACTGGTAGCAATACTGGCGGCTGGATTATTGTCCATGCCCGCAATGGCCTCCGATAACGGCGGCAAGAAAAAAGGCAGAAAAAAAGCCAAAACTGAATGCAGGAAGGATAAATGCTGTGACAGCAAGGACTGCGATCAGAAGAAATGCGATCCCAAAAATTGCCATCTTCCTCCCTGCACTAAGGAGGCCAAAGATCCGGCGAAATCATAAGTACGGGTAAGCAATAAATGTTGAGAGATACATTGGAGCCACCTCTGCAAAGGGGTGGCTTTTTTTACCGGGTAACAAGTATTCTGTATCTGCACAAACCTGTATGCCCGTTCAGGAATAAAAAGGAAAACTGCAACCTGCCTGTTGAGCGATTTGCTGCTTCGTGATACGATAGAATCCACAAAGTGGTTATTATGAAAAAAAATATTGCCGGCGCTGAACCATTTCTATTCCTCTTCGTTTCTAAATCTGGCTCATTCAATCAATCCAATCAGAGAATTATTAAAACTGTAAATCAAAAATCATGAAACGAATCTTATCATTTTTATTCCTGGCCTCCTTTACCATCTTCACCAGCCATGCACAACAAAAGGATATTGTGGACATTGCTATTGGTTCTGATGCACACACAACATTGGTAGCCGCTGTAAAGTCTGCTGATCTTGTAAGCACATTAAAATCAGCAGGCCCGTTCACGGTCTTTGCCCCGGTCAATGATGCGTTTGCCAAACTGCCCGCCGGCACGGTTGATTTCCTGCTGAAGCCGGAAAACAAAGCGGCCCTGGCAAAGATCCTGACCTATCATGTGGTGGCCGGCAATCTCGATGCAGCAGCGGTGGTTGAAGCTATCAAAAAAGGAAATGGAAAAGCAACCCTGAAAACTGTAAGTGGAGGAACACTTACGGCAACTCTTGATAATGGCAAAGTGAAACTGACAGATGAAAAAGGCGGCTCATCCTATGTAACGGTGACTGATCTTAAAGGAAGTAATGGTGTGATCCATGTAATAGACACAGTGGTATTGCCCGGCTGATCACTGCCTGCTTCTTTCGAAAAAAGCCCTTTGCCATAGAGGGCTTTTTTATTTTATCCGATTCCGGGCCGTACTTATGCTGCAGGTCGTGAAAATTTGAAAATACTTATGCGAAACCGGGTAAACTTTTTGGTTGAACCCGGAAAAGCTTTACATCTTTTGCGGAAAAAAATATCCCCGTGTTGCAGCCTGGTAACTGCAAAGAATAGTTATATCAGCCCGGCTTTTCATGCTGCACTTCAAGCCCATATCGGATGGCCTCTGCAAGAGTTTCCATATGGATATCTTTCAGTGTTTTGAAACGGATGCAGTACCCGGTGATGGTTGCTTTGCCCAAATTTTTTCCATAGGCACGGGCCAGGAAGGTTTTATCTTTTATTCCCATGATGTAAACGGAGATGCCGGAACTGTTAGCACTCAGTCCTACCTGGTAAAACTCTTTGGTTGTTTTATCAGCATATTTTATGTTGTATGAGCCGTAGCCGATATTGGGGTTAGAAACAATTTTTCCCTTGCTGTCTTTGCCATCGAGAAACCATAGTTTAGCTTTCGGTATAACTTTAAGTATATGTTTGTGCAAAGCCTGCATGTCATTGCGTTTTGGTTCAGGCTGGCTGTCAATATAGCTTTTGATTTGTTCCTGTACGTTCATTGTTTCTCAGCATTTGGTAAACACGGATAGCTTGCTTCCATACCTGCGGGGAGGTATGGAAGCAAGGCAATAGAAGCTTACATATCCGGGATATTCGGCTCCACTAAACGTTTTAATTTATCCAACGACTCCTGCCAGCCGAGGTAGCACATATCTGCGGGTATCATTTCCGGAATGCCTTCCTGTGTTATTTTCAACTCCGTGCCTGCCGAAACTTTTTTAATCCAGACCGAAGTGACCATTTCTCCCGGCAGGTTGGGGTCATCAAATTTGTCGGTGTATTTGATGAACTCATTGGGGGTTATTTCCAAATAATTTCCACCGAAGGAATGCCCGTTGCCGGTGGTGAAATTGATAAAGGACATTCTGAAGCTGCCGCCCGTTTTTGCTTCCATATGATGCACCACACATAAAAACCCGTAGGGAGGGAGCCAGGCTGCCATGGCATTGGCATCGGTGAAGGCACGAAAAACCTTTTCGGGGTTGGTGGCCAAAACTCTATGAAGAGTGACACTGTTGGTTGACATATTGATTGTTTTAATTGTTATGACAACAAATCTCTGCAATAATTTTATGCCACCGGCTGTGTGAATGCGACAATTGAAGTGGCGGAATGCGAAAGGGCAGGGTCTTTTGCCGGCTTTACAATAGTTTAATATTTGTAATTGACCCGGAGACTCCGGAGAACGGGGAACTATCACGCAAAGACGCAAAGATTGGTAAGATGCTAAGAAAACTTTGTGTCGGGGTGGCTGCCGGGAAACGATTCACCTGTAGTTTAATTTTTTCGCTTTATCATCAGCACAGAAAAAACGATGATCCAGAGCATATAGGCCCCGATATTGATCCGTTCCCATATACCCAGGTAGGGTGTGGGCAGGTTGGCCTGAAGCCCGGAACTATCCCTTGTTGTCAGTATGCCGAAAATGACAAAAATGAGAACGATGGCCAGTGAGAAGATCCGGAAAGCCTTTCCGAACAGGGCGGCGCCGAAGCCAATCATCAGCAGCATTAATGCAAGATGAACAAAGGCCCAGGCGAGATGAAGTATATCGGTGCTGCTGCCGCCACCTGCCGCAATCACCTCACGGCGGTGCATCGGTGGCCAAAAAAATCCGATGACAGCATCAAATAGTATGAATGCTGCCACCAACCTGATTTTCCGGTTCCCTTTTGCAGATAACCAGAGCCCCACTCCGAATGCTATAAAAAGGAGTGAATAAACTATACCCAGCAGAAACCAGGATTCCCGGGTGGGTGCATCTATTGCAGAGAGTTCACTTACGGTCTGTGAGGCAATGTCATAACCCGGATACCGGGGCGGAACAATACTATTCATGAACACATACCACAGCATGGAAAGAATGCCACAAAAGAGTAAGATTCTTCGTGTCATACTATTGAAAACTTTGCAGCTTAAATAAACGACAATTAGTGCCTGGAAAAAATGATTTGTATCACGACCCGGTATGACTGAATGGGTTTTCACTTTCCGGGTAGCGTACACGGATCACTGCTGCCGTACCGGATCGTCTCGCTGCAAGATGTGTTAATGTAGAGTTGACTTGCACGCAAAGGCGCAAAGGTGAATACCAGGGCGCAAAGAAATCTTTGTGGCTTTGCTCCTTAGCGGCTTTGCGTGAAATAATATCGGACCTATATCCGCCTGCCGCCCTGATCAAAATTTCTTTATCCGCTTTGACCCCGGTTCATTTCTCCTCCCGATATTCCTGCCTGCCATGCCTTCGGCAGGTAAACCGGCAGGCAGGCACCAACCACGGAGTAATGCTATTTTGGGAACAGCTCCCAGGGCGGAAAAACTATTTTCTCTTTTTCCATTCGGCTATAAGATCTTTTTCTTTTTTCATCAGTGAGGCATTGCCTGCAACTAATTTATTTCTTCGCTCTTCAGTTACCTCATCTGAATGCCACCAATCATAAATATCCCTCACACTTTCGGCAAGTGGTGTAAATGTGAGGCCATTGCTAATGGCCCATGAATTATTTATGAGTGCTGATCCGGCATTATTGCCAACGGGCATTAACCAGGGCACCTGGTAGAGAATACCATGCTTTTCCAAAAAATCATGATCCTCTATCATTACAAATGATATGGGGGAGCTAAAGGCGGCATAAGCGCCATAGATAAATGCATGCATGCCTGTAGGTGAAGCAGGCCCGACAGCATTATATACACCTGCTTTTTTATTTTCAGCAAGGCTTATCATAAGACCGGCCACATCCCGTGCATCAATATATTGAACAGGGTCATCCGCTTTGCCGGGCACCAGCACCTCTCCGCCGCGGGATAAACGCTCCGGCCAGTAAGTAAAGCGATCCGTATTATCGCCGGGGCCTATCATGTATGTGGGGCGAACAATGATTGACCTGTCTTTCCCAAATCCATTTATCACTGTCAGTTCATTCCTTGCTTTCATCACAGCATAATCATATACCCCCTTTTGATTGGGAGCAATACCTTCGGGAACTGTTAAAAGAGGTTTTGTATCCTCCCCGATATCTTTACCGAGGTAGGGATAATACACCCCGGTTGATGAGGTATAGAGATACATTCCGGCATTATCTTTTAAAAGATCAACAGTATCCTTCACCCATTTTTCCCGGTTGCCCGAATTGTCAATAACAAGATCCCATTTTCTGCCACGAAGTGCTTCCAGGTCATTTTCCCTGTCACCGCTCAATTGTTCCACCTGGTTAAAAACATCTTTTTGTGTGGTGGGTATTGTTTTGCCCCTGTTAAAAGTGCTGATGGCATGACCCCTGTTTAATGCATAAGCAATTTGTTGCGGGCCTAAAAAACCGGTGCCTCCCAGTATGAGTATTTTCAGCGGAGGAGCAGCGGGGCCCTTTTTGCTGTTGCCTTCAGGCTTTGATGTGTTATCATTATTGGAAAAAACATTTTCTGCCAGTGGATAGAGGAGCCCTAGCGCCAGGCTTTTTTGCAAAAAATGCCGCCGGCTTCTACCTGGATGATCAGTCATTATTTTAAGTTGACAGGTTAACGATCATTGAATGTAGCAAAAAAGGGAATGTTTAAATACTTGTTATGATGGTTGGCGGTTTTTCCTGATGAAAAACTGGTTTCATTTTATTAATTCAAGGATGCAAAGAATTATGACAAGACTTACAAACTGAGACAAGCCAATCAATGGGCTCTTTTCCAATATTATATTTTGCATATCTCTTGTGATGGACCTGAGTAGCCCTACTTCCACAGTAAACACAACGCCAGTTATCTCTCTTGAACACTACATATCGTTTCCGTTTCCATTCATCAGATTTTAGATATTCTCTGTAATAGTCACGACGACGTTTACGGTTGATTTCAAACAGCCAACGTTTAACTACAAATACAACTACTGCAAGAATTAAAAAGAGTAAAACCTGATAACTCATGTTATTCATATGTTCTTGCACAGAAAGTTAATTCATTTTCTGTTTTTGGATTGGGTTGGGTGCTAGTTCTTAGTTCGTGTGGTTGGTGGAAGAAAACACCAACCACGGCGTGTTGTTTTTTGGGAACACCTGCCACGGCGGGAACAGAATGGGTTTTCACTTTCCGGGTAGCGTACACGGATCACTGCTGCCGTACCGGATCGTCTCGCTGCAAGATGTGTTAATGTAGAGTTGACTTGCACGCAAAGGCGCAAAGGTGAATACCAGGGCGCAAAGAAATCTTTGTGGCTTTGCTCCTTAGCGGCTTTGCGTGAAATAATATCGGACCTATATCCGCCTGCCGCCCTGATCAAAATTTCTTTATCCGCTTTGACCCCGGTTCATTTCTCCTCCCGATAGCTATCGGTACGGGCCGCTGCAAAGCCAGCCAGCGACAGGTGTTGGAAGGAGATTATTTTAGTATGAGGTTCTGATTTGTACAGAAAGCCAGGCCTATTCGATCGGTTCAGGGTTAGCTGCTTTGCCGGAATGGAAATAAAGCAGGGGTGAAGGATTCATGGTCTATCATGGGCTGAAGCAGGGCTTTCCGGTATGTATTCCCTGCCTGTATTACGAAGGATAAACGAAGGATGAACGAAGCAAACTTGCTTTTGACAGGACTTCGGTGTAATTTAGTGAGCTAAAAAAAGCGATATGGCACAGGGCAAAGCATCGGTGTTGCTGCACAAAATGCGGGGGCAGATCGGGAAGCAGATCGTGGTGAAGCAGTACGGGAATAAAACGGTGATCACGGCTTACCCGGATATGAGCGGCATAAAACCGAGTAAACTGCAAAAACAAAAGCGGAAACGATTTGCCGCTGCTATTGCTTATGCACAGTCTATTATTCATGACCCGGTGAGGAAGGCGGCTTTTGCGAAAAAGCTGAAAAGGGGTGAAAGAGTTTATAATGCGGCGATCAGGGAGTTTTTGAAGAGCCAATAGCCGTGAGCCGGAATTCACAGAGTTTGAATAGGGCCGGTGCAGGGTTTCTCTCCCCAAATTCCGGGAAAGGCAGTAATGATCTTTCCTCCTGCATCTGTGATGATGCTGATATGAATGGCTGGGTTCCCGCTTTTGTCGAAGCCAATCACTTTGTCTGCTGCAAAAATTCTCAAGAGTGACAGTTTCCCGGGAATGGGTTTTGGCTCTACGGCAAATGCCTGCCGCATATAGTGTAATATCTCTGTTACCGGTATATGAAACTTTCCTGCCTGGGGATAGCGGGGGATTTTATAATAATGCCGCTCCAGGATATGGGCCAATGCCCGGACAGAGAGATAATAGGATTTCTGTAAAAACTTTCGTTTGTCTTGCACAGGGATTGTTCCTATTGCATCTGCTGCCATATCATCCAGCCACTGTTGTGTATCGGCCAGCAGGAAGATCATTTTCATCCATTCTGCTTCGTTGAACATGGTTGCTGATTTTAGCTGATGATTATCGCCGGTTCATTGTTTTGCCGGTTGTTGCTTACCGTGTTTCCTGTTTTTCCATTTGAGGCGGGGGCGGGGTGTATCGGGCTGGAAGCGGACCTCTATGAGGTGGGTTGCTTCAATGAGTTTGTGGAGGTGTTGGGAGAGCAGCAGTATGCTTGTTCCGTCGTCGAGGCCGTCGAGGGAATTGGGTGAGAGGGCATGGAAGCGCAATTCTTCCAGTATCTCCTTCCACCTGTGTAAGGGGTATTTGCGGGTGAATTTCCTGATCACCCTGTTTGGGTCTATGAACTCTTTCTGGGAGAGGTGTCTTGGAAAAAAATGCCAGGGCGATGAATGAGCATGCCAGCCGCAATAGATGTCGTAGCGGTTCAGCATCCAGCAGCCGGCAGTATTTTCTTCCTCCAGCACTACTTCCGTGCGGTAGTTGTGCTGTTCCCGGATACTAAAGGCTGCCTGGACCAGGAGGCAAAGCCTGTCGGTAAAATAGATAGCATTTGCGGGGCAGGCTCCTTTCCAGATCTTGCAAGAGGCGGCTGCTTTAACGAGGTTGCTGAGCAGGGAGGAAGCATGGGACAAGCTAAAGGCATCGAAAAATTCATCGATGGTTTGATAGGGGTGTGTCATAGAAAGAAGGTTTTATTTGGATTTAAGGCAAGATAGGATATTTTTTGACTGACTCCATAGTTGGATACGGTTTTTTTTGAAATTTCTTTCATCTTACATATTCATGGCAACAACAGAGGAAAAACTATTAAAAGAATTTGGAAGGAATCTCAAAAAACTGAGAATTGAGAAGGGATTTAGTACCCGAAAATTTTCAATTGAGGCTGACTTATCTAACAGTTCTTTGTACAGGCTGGAAACAGGGCTAACGAATCCCACATTAACTACGTTACTTAAGCTTGCTGAAGCTTTGCAAGTTGATCTTAATAAGCTATCACCAAAAAAATAAGTTCTACTACATAGGTTGTTGGTGACGCTTCGCTTAACACCAACAACGGCGGAAATTCGTGTGGTCGGTGAGGACAAACACCGACCACGGCGTGCTTCTTTTGGGAGAACACCCGCCACGGCGGAAGGGAGACTTGGATGGGAATGAAAATATCTTCAGCCATGCTTAAAGTTAATAATTCCGGTTCGTGAGATATGAAGCAGGGCTTTTGAATTGTGGGTATTCTGTAATGAAGGCGGGCATTCACTAAATTAGTAAGATACTCCTAAATTCGAGTGGTCGGTGAGGACAAACACCGACCACGGCGTGCTTCTTTTGGGGGAACACCCGCCACGGCGGAAAAAAGTTCGATTACTTTATAGTTGACTTATTTTTTGTAAGTTTACGGAGTAGGGGTCGAACCTACATTTCCTCAAAGGGACACAACTCTGACAAGAAGGGAGGCGTTCTATCCATTGAACTATCCGCGATAAGTTATAAATCAGCGCCAAGTTCAACGTCTAGGAGCGCCTTAATTTTTTTTACATCTTTATCATTTAAATCTTCAGGTAATTCGATTCTTATCACTACTCCTGGTCTTAATCGCCAAGAAACTAAATTAAGTTTTACATCGCCGATGCTTTGTGAATTTTGAACAAAGCCATTGTCATTTTGATTTACCGAACTGGTATTTTCAGCTGCTGATGGTTTTTCCTCTTTTGCCTCAGAATTCTTTGAACTTCTTTTTCTAATAGTTCGATTCCACCTATAAATAGCAGTTGCATCAGTTCCATAGCTTTTAAAATCAGCACATACTTTTTTTATACGTCCGATGTATACTGGTATACTTTGGTGGCTTAACTGTAAATCATTTTGGCGCACAAATAGTTCTTGAACATGATCTACTAAATAATCTATAGTCTTTGGCTCTTCTTCTAAAAGAGCCCTCTCTGCCGTCTTTATTGCTGCGAAGTATCCAGCTGCTGTATTTGTTGGATATTTACCAAGTTTAACAGCCTTCTCTATAAATACTTTTAATGCATCAATACCTAAGCTGCCTTTTTTAGTTTCCATTTTCGTTGTTTTTTATGAATGTATTTAATATATCGCTTAACTTCTGTTATGTAGGTCTTGTATGTCCTATTATGTTTCATGACAATACCATCCTTATACTGCACTTCCAAATTCAACATAAATAAGATTGAATCTAGATTTGAAAGATCAATATCAATATCACAGTTATTAGCTTTCAAGATTCTTGCACAAGCACTTCTTAGTCGATAATAGCTGCTATTTGACCAGCCTTTTGGTCGTTCTGAAATTTTTAATAACTCGTCCAGTTTCATTTCCTATAATTCTGTCGTAAAATTAACACAAGGGTCATTGCTAACAAAACAAAAATGCGATATATCGCAACTATTATATAAACAATTATATATCAACATGTTGTAATTGCAATATTCTTTATTTTAAAATGTTAGTGTAATTTTAGCAACGGATTTATCATATTGCAAATGACGAAAGAAAGATAAAGTAACTTCTCAAAGGAAAGAAAGTAGCAAGGCGTTACGCCGTGGCGGGTGTTTTCTTTCACCCGCCACTGAATAAAGGTCAGTCACGATGATGAGTCAGAAATCCCCAATTATCTATGCCATTATGATAGAATAATGCTGATGAGTATTTGTACTCCTCCGGCAGTTTACATATACCTGCTCTCACCGGATTCCAATGAATATAATCGAGCTTTTGCTGGTAAACTTTATCCGTTCTTAATTCAATACTTAGTGCTCTTCGTTTCCAAAACTGGTAATACCGGTCATTAGCATCAGACAAAAAGCGGGATAATACTGCCGGGTGATTCTTTTTCAAGTCATGCTTGATCTTTTGGGCTGTATATTTCAGAAAATCTCTTTGCACATCTTGGGGGTGAATCAATGGTTGCATTTGCCATATTAAGTGGATGTGGTTTGACATAATAACGAATGCGAATAATTTTATGCGGTTATCCTTTACCAGGAATTGAAAACTCTCTATGATAATGTCTTTGTACTTGTCGGGTTCCAGTAGTTTTTTCCACTTCATGATAGTGGCAGTGAAGAATTGCGGGTATTCTGTAATGAAAGCGGGCATTCACTAAATTAGTAAGATACTCCTAAATTCGTGTGGTCGGTGAGGACAAACACCGACCACGGCGTGCTTCTTTTGGGGGAACACCCGCCACGGCGGGAATGGTGTCCATAAATTTTTCAAAATTGGGTGATACCATATTTCTTAAATCTACTAATTAAGGCATCCTTTCCACCATCCAAAATAGTTAATACGGAATCCTTAATTATGCTGCTCGGACCCGTAAGAAAGCCACATTCTTTTATTTGTCCATTATTGTTTTCGTCCTCCATTTCAATAATATATTCTGAGTCAGTCATTACAACAATAGATGCATTGTGGCTAGTAATAACGATCTGATTCGATTGTTTTTTATTTGTCAACATGTTTACAACGGAGGAACCAATGTATTTGTTATCTAAGTTATCTTCAGGTTGATCCATTATAATAGGGCCGTGGCTTGCAATTAATAGTAATGGAAGGACTGCTGTGCTTTTTTGACCAGCGGAAAGTTGTGAGGTCGGCTTCCAGTCTTTGTCATATAACTTAAATTCAATTATTGGTCGATCCTGTATAATTAAATTAAATTCTTCTCTCTTATCTTTATCTAATTCAAAAATAGGAAGTCGATTAGTAATTGTTGATTTGTTTAAATCTTCGAAGTCCTTTGCAATTTCTTTGAAAGCTGATTCAACTTTCTTATTAGCTGGTAGATTTCCTTTATTAACACATTTAGGTTCTAAAGTAATTTTTGTATCAACATTTGCTTTAATCAATTGTTCGTTTATCTCTTTGGATATGTCTACTCTTTTGCTAGAAATCAAATCAATTTTTTCTTGCATTGAGATCAAGTCAGTTGAATAAGATTGTATTTTCTGATGTAGATTGCTCCATATGTTCTCAAGTCTTGCTCTTTCTGCGGCGATATTTGCTATTTCCTTTGTTATCTCATTTCGCTTGATTAAAATATCTTGTTCATCTACTGGTAATTTGTTAAATTCTATTTGATATTTATTATCAAATTCACTATTTCCTTCTTCTATTAATTTACTATTTTCTTTTAGTGAGCCAATTAAAGCTTCAACTTTTTCAACTACGTTCTTAGATATCTCAGATTCATATTCTTTAATCGATTGTTTGGTTAGAAGAATCAATTCAATTTTTTCTTTTGAATTTGATTTGTTGTCAACATTGTATTTTTCTAATGTCGAAAATTGAGCTTCAATTTCAGAAGAGAACAAAGTCACAGCTAAGTTTGACTTTAGAATTTCAACATTCTTAATAATGCTATTTAGAATAACTTTTTCTTTATCAATTTCTTCCTTTTGTTGTTGCCACTCAGTAAGATTGGCTAACTTCAGCTTCAATAAGGAAGATTCTTTCAGAGTTAATTCATCAACTTTTACTTTAACATCTTTATATTGTTTAGCAAGATCAACTACTTCAAAGAATTTTTTTCTTAATCCTGATTGCAGTATATTAAATTCACTCTTTGCTTTTGAAATCACCCCTGTTTTATCAAGGTTGTCAATCAACTTTAATTGCTCATCTTCTGACACGGCAAGATTAGTCGTCTCACCCCAGCCACGAATTTCAACATTGAACTTGTGAGGTATTATTGCCTCTCTTTCAACAACAACTTCATCTGATGAAATTACAATTGGCTTTGTATCATCATGTTTTCTCTGAAAAAGAAATCTTTGTCCTTCAGAATCTTGGATTTCAATACTCACCTTTCCTGTTGGCCCTAATAAATGAGATAGATATTTTTGGAGATTTTCCGGAGTATCATACCCTAGTCCAAAACGGATTAATTCTACGATTGACGTTTTTCCAGATCCTTTTGCTCCAATCAGGGAATTCATATAATCAGAAAAGGTAATGGACAAATTTTTAATAAATGATCCATTAATATTAATGCAAATTATTCTGGATCGTTTATCCTTTTCCAAATTATATTTAACTCTGCTTCTATGTTTCAGAGAGTCTTTAATCTCCTCAAATGAATTTTTCTCTGTTAACAAATAGGTTGCCTTTGAACCAATTTTAGACAGCTCATGGGAATCAGTCCCTAAAACACATGTCATCATAGGAACCTTTAGATCTTTATTAGTTGTAAATTCTCCATCAAAAATGTCATTCTCAGGCTTTCTAATTTCAACAGCATCAAAATATTTTTCAAGCATTTCAATGGTTAACGAATCTGCGTATAGGTCATCTATGCTTCTACTCTCTAAACTCTTCCCCTGATGCAAGTGAGCTGGGATGAAAATACCGTTCCAACTTTTTATTTTATCTGAAACATCTTCAAGTGGAGTAGATATTATTCTATCAACTGGCGCCTTAGTAAGAATTTCGTTTTCAGTATGATCTTTTGTTATTAATGACTTAATACGATCTTCATAATGATTATCGTCTGGAAGTAATGCAAGACAATGATATTTTACGTTATCCACTTTTTTGCCTTCATCCAATAGACATATAGCCCTAGCTGTTAATGTCAATTCAACGCCGGGCAATATTTTTGTTTTACAACCAATCTTTTTACACGCATCTTTCAACTCTTTTATTCCTTTCCATTCGTTGTGGTCAGTTACAAAAATTGCATCATAATTTTCGTCCATTATTTTTTTAGCAATATCCTCGTAACTGCAATTTTTTTCTTTATAATCGCTGCCGCTTGCAAGAGTATGAAAATGAAAATCAATTTTTTTATATGTGCCTTTTTCTCCACTTTTTGGTGAATAAAGCTCTTTGAATTTATTGTGGTCATCCCAAAAAGTTGTTGCCATAGATTTTATACTATTGAGTCTAAAAATAATTCACATTAAATTGCTGAATCAGTGCCTTAAAAAGTCTTACAGAGGTAGTGGAGGAGATATTTAAAAATAATCCATTTTTAGAAAGCATCAAAGAAATGCCCAACAGAATTACCGAACCCTGAACTGAGCGTAGCAACAGACGATGCACAATGAACGGGACGCTGGCCCAGTGGTTATGTTGAATGTTAAATGAGAAATGTTGAATGGGGCAGGGCATTTAAAATTCAACATACAACATTCAAAATAACCCCCGCTTAGTGATCGTTCAAAGGAAGTCCCCTTTTCTGAAACTCTCCCTCACTGCGTTCGGGATGACAAAAGTATCAGTGGTCATTTAAGGGGAGTCCTCGTTTTTGGAATTCGATCCAATTCAAATACTCCGGCGCTACCCTCTGCTCTTCCATGGTAATACAATTATCCACCGGGCAAACGAGCTGGCAGAGATTGCAGCCCACACATTCCTCGTCAATCACGGTGTAGGTATTGTACGGGTTGCCTTTTTCAAGGCGTATGCTTTGGTGCGAAGTGTCCTCGCAGGCAATATAGCAGAGACCGCAATGGATGCACTTGTCCTGGTTTATTTTGGCAATATGGTGGTAGTTGATGTCGAGGTCTTCCCAATGGGTAATGGTGGGCACCGATTTGCCGATAAAATCATCTAAGGTTTTAAATCCTTTTTCATCCATCCAGTTGCTGAGGCCTTCGCAGAGATCTTCAATGATACGGAAGCCATGCTTCATCACGGCGGTGCATACCTGCACATTGCCGGCGCCGAGCAGCATAAACTCCACCGCATCCTTCCAGGTGCTGATGCCGCCGATACCGGAGATGGGTACTTTACCCGTGAGCTCATCCTGCGCAATGGTAGTGAGCATTTTTAAGGCAATGGGTTTTACCGCGGGGCCGCAGTAGCCGCCAAACACCGACTTGCCCGCCACATAGGGATTGGGCACCAGGGTGTCGAGGTCAACCCCCGTCACGGACTGGATGGTATTGATGAGTGAGAGGCCATTGGTGCCGGCCTTGACCACGGAGCGGCCGGTGGGCACTACGGAGTGTACATTGGGGGTGAGCTTGGTGATGACGGGAAGGGTAGCGGCTTCCATTACCCATTCCACCACCATGCAGGCGATCTCGGGATCCTGTCCCACGGCGGCGCCCATGCCTCTTTCCGTCATGCCATGGGGGCAACCGAAATTGAGTTCGAGTCCGTGGGCACCGGTGTCTTCCACTTTTTTGATGAGTTCATGCCAGCTTTTTTTATCGTTATCAGCCATCAGGGAAACGATCATGGCCCGGTCGGGGAAGAGCCGGACACATTCGGCTATTTCTTTAAGATTGATAGCAAGCGGCCGGTCGCTGATGAGTTCGATATTGTTGAAGCCCATGACCCGCTGCCCGCCATAGTCCACGGCAGAATACCGGGAGGATACATTCTTGACCTGGGAGCCGAGGGTTTTCCAGACCACACCGCCCCAGCCGGCTTCAAAGGCCCGGAGGACATTGTATTTTTTATCCGTCGGCGGCGCAGAGGCCAGCCAGTAGGGGTTGGGGGAAGAGATGCCGAGGAAGGTTGATGATATGTTGGCCATGTTGTTGATTTTTCACGCAAAGGCGCAAAGTGAAGAAATTAAGACGCAAAGAAATTCCTGGCGTCTTTGCTTGCTTAGCATCTTTGCGTGCAATTCTTTTATAAGTTATTCACGATTCTATGCATACCGTCTTTGATAAGCGCTACATTAAAGTTTACCAAAATTCCGAGCTTACATCCTGTCAGTTTTAAATAAGTCTGTACTTGTTTATAATGAACCGGTGCCAGTTGTTCAACTGATTTCAGCTCAATCACTACTTTATTTTCAATGATCACATCAGCCCTGAAGCCGGCATCCATTTTTATTTCTTCATGAACCAATGGAATGGGATGCTGTCTTACATAAGAAATATTCTTTTTGCTCCATTCATAACAGAAAATTTCTTCATATACACTTTCAAATAACCCGGGGCCATACTGTTTATGAATTTTAAAACACAGATCAACTACCTGTTTTGCAATTTCATTTTCTGTCATAGTTGAATTGCAACTAATCTTTTAAGCCTTTTTATTTCACGCCAAGACGCAAAGATTAAAACCCAAGACGCTAAGTAAACCCTTTGCGCCTTTGCTTCTTAGCGTCTTTGCGTGACATTTACGCAAGACCCAGATATTTTAAAATAGCTTTTGCCCCGTCTTTCCCTGCCTGCACCGCATCCACCACTTCCTTTCCGCCATTCACCGCATCACCACCGGCGAAAACGCCTTTGATGTTGGTGGCACAGTTCTCGTTGATCGAAATCTTCCCGTTCTTATGATCCAGTTTGTTTTTCTTTATTAATTTTTCAAACGGCACCTGTCCCGCTGCTTTGATGACCATGTCAACATCTAATGTAAATGTCTCCCCCGTATCAACCGGGGAGCGGCGGCCGGAAGCATCGGGTTCGCCGAGCTGCATTTTGCTGCAAACGAGTTGTTTTACTTTTCCGGCACTGCCTTTTATTTTTTGCGGCGCTGCCAGCCAGATCACTTCGCAACCATCGAGCATGGCGATATCCAGTTCATGTTTGGTGCAGGGCATCTCGGCTTCGGTGCGGCGGTAGAGCATGGTCACTTCTTTGGCGCCGAGCCGTTTGGCCTGTGTAGCGGCATCAATGGCTGTCATCCCCATACCGATGACGGCTACTTTATCACCCACCGGTACGGCAGAATACCCTTTGGAACGTATGTCGTAAATAAATTTTATGGCATCCACCACACCTTCCAGTTTCTCCCCGGGTATATCCAGTTGCCTTGCTACTCCCACACCGATACCGAGAAAGACAGCATCGTATTCTTTTTTCAGTTGTGATAAGGTAATGTCCTTTCCCAGTTCCTGGTTGTATTTTATTTCTATGCCGCCGATAGCAGTGATATAGTTCACTTCATCTTCGCAGAACTGCGGGGTGACCTTATAGGCAGCAATGCCGTAGGTCATGAGTCCGCCGCCCTTGCTTTCTTTTTCGTAGATCGTTACATCAACCCCTTCTTTTGCCAGCACATGGGCACAGCTTAATCCGGCAGGACCGGCGCCGACAATGGCTACCTTTTTGCCCCCATCCCCTGAAGGGGAGCCGTTGGGCTTCTTTCTTTCGAACAACTGCCAGTTTTTTTCCAACGCCATCTCGGTACTGTAGCGCTGGAGCTTTGCTATCGGAATAGGCGGCTCATTTAAAAGATTAAAGACACAGCTTCCTTCACACAATTTTTCTACGGGGCACACCTTACTGCAGCCGGCACCCATGATATTGGATTTGAAAATGGTATGTGCCGATCCTTTGATATTGTCGGTAGTGATCTGTTTGATGAACTTGGGCACATCAATACCGGTAGGGCAGCTTTTGGTGCAGGGTGCATCGTAGCAGAACAGGCAACGGCTGGCTTCCACCACCGCGGCTGTCTTATTCTCAAACGGCGGGTGAATGTCGGCGAAATTTTGTTCGTACTGTTCGTTGGTTAACTTATTCTTTTCAATAGACATCTGCTTTGCTTTTAAACCACGGAGACAGGGAGGCACTGTGGGTCACAGAGATTCTCTGTGTTGCTTCGTGTCGTTGTGTCCCCGTGGTTATCTCATTATTTATAATTCTACCAGTTTTCCGTACGTTTCCGGCCTTCTGTCCCGGAAGAACTGCCACACACTTCTTACTTCTTCGATCATATCGAGATCAAATTCGGCGATCAGCAATTCATCATTGTCTTCAGATGCCTGTGCAAAAATTTGTCCTCTCGGGTCAACGAAATAACTGCTGCCATAGAACTTGCCGAGGTTCCAGGGTTTTTCGGTTCCCACCCGGTTGATGCAACCCATGAAATAACCATTGGCGGCTGCATGCGCCGGTTGTTCGAGTTTCCATAAATATTGCGACAGACCAGCCACCGTTGCAGAAGGATTGTAAACGATCTCGGCGCCGTTCAATCCCAAGATTCTTGCGCCATCCGGGAAGTGACGGTCGTAACAGATATACACACCCACTTTTGCATATTTGGTTTGAAAAACTGGATAGCCGAGGTTGCCGGGTTTGAAGAAAAATTTTTCCCAGAAACCGCTGGTATGCGGAATATGATTCTTGCGATACTTGCCTAAATAAGTTCCGTCCGCATCAATCACTGCTGCTGTATTGTACAACACACCGGCCTGTTCTTTTTCATAGACCGGAACGATCATCACCATATTGTACTTCTTGGCATATTCCTGCATCCGTTCAATCGTCGGGCCGGGAACCGTTTCTGCACTTTCATACCAGGCTTTGTCCTGCCCGGGGCAGAAATAAGGGGTATTGAAAATTTCCTGGAAGCACAATATCTGCACGCCTTTCTTTCCGGCTTCTTCAATATAGGGAATGTGCTTTTGTACCATTGCCTCTTTGATTTCTTCGATGGTTCCTTCGCCTTCGGTTTTGGGAAGGGAGAGCTGGATGAGTCCTGATTTGATGATTCTGGGCATAGTTGTTTGTTTGTTTTTGAACCACGGAGACACAAAGGCAGGGAGTAGCACGGAGAGAGTCTCTGTGTATCACTGTGACGCTGTGACTCCGTGGTTCAATTTATATTTTATCTGCAACTTTAGAACGTTTTATAAATTTACCATATCCCCGGTCAATCTTGCAATGGTTGTTTTCGATGGCTACTTTCCCTCTCAGTAACACTGTTTTTACCTTACCCGTTACTTCCCATCCTTCATAACCACTGTAGTCCACATTCATGTGATGGGTTTTGGCAGAGAGGGTATGCTTTTCATTCGGGTCAAAGATGACAATGTCGGCATCACTGCCCACAGCGATGGTTCCCTTGCGGGGGAACATGCCAAATATCTTGGCCGGGTTGGTACAGGCCACTTCCACATATTTGTTTAATGTGATCCTGCCTTTGTTTACGCCTTCGCTGAATAATAATTCCATCCGGTTCTCAATGGCAGGGTGACCATTGGGGATTTTGGAGAAATCATCTTTGCCCATCAGTTTCTGTTCCCATTTGAAAGGACAGTGATCGGTGGCGACCACCTGCACCAATCCCTGGTTGATCCCTGCCCAAAGAGTTTCCTGGTCTTTCTTTTGCCGCAGGGGAGGGCTCATCACCCATTTGGCGCCGTCTTCCCGTTCGTATAAAGAAGCATCAAGGATCAGGTATTGAATACAGGTTTCCACAAATACTTTCTGGTTTCTTCTGGTGGCATTTCTTACCGCATTCAATGCGCCTTCGCAGGTCAGGTGAACGATATAACCGGGACAGCCGGTATAGTTGGCCAGGTCAGCAAAACGTCCGCTGGCTTCTGCTTCGGTTACTTCGGGTTGTGATAAATAATGATACAGCGGTGACAGCTTTCCTTCGGCCCGGTGTTTGGCAACGAGATAATCGATCATATCGCCGTTGGTGGCATGTACATTGATGAGGCCGCCGTGTTTTTTCACTTCTTCCATCAGGCCGATCATCTGCCTGTCATCAATCATCAATGCGCCTTTATAGGCCATGAATGTTTTGAAAGAAACAATCCCTTCTTTTTCGATCAGCCCCTGAATTTCTTTTTTTGTGTTCTCATTAAAATCGGTCACCGCCATGTGGAAACTGTAGTCGCCGACACAATTGCCATTGCTGCGGCCTCTCCATTCATCCAAAGCAGCCTGTAATGAATTGCCCTGTTTCTGCAGGATGAAGTCAATCACCATCGTGGTACCACCGAATAAGGCGGCCCTGGTTCCCGTCTCGTAATTGTCGGAAGAGAAAGTGCCCATGAACGGCATATCGAGATGCACATGCGGGTCAATGCCACCGGGGAAAACGAGTTTGCCGGAGGCATCAATTTCTTTATCGGCTTTCACTGCCAGGTTTTTGCCAATGGCTTTTACCTGCTCGCCTTCAATGAAGATGTCGGCAACATAATCATCCGTTGCCGTGATGATTCTTCCGTTTCTGATTAATACGGCCCCCCTGCCCCCCGAAGGGGGGGGCTGAGTGCCTGTATTTTGTGAGTTTTCTTTGCTCATGAACAATACATATTTCGGGAATTATTGAATTATGATTTTCGACTGATAAACCAATATATAAAAAATGATAGCACGAATGTCACAAACCATGCATACGAGTAAAGACTGACCAGGAATGATGAAAAATCGGTTTCCTGTTTTATTCCTACCGCAACGAGGAAACCCGGGATCACGGGCAGCAGGCTGATGATAAAAGCAATCCATGCCGGGCGGTTCCATCCTTTGTGTTTGCCCTGCGGGTTGAACAGTTCCGCCACATCAATGATTCTTTTTCTTACGATATAATAATCACAGATCATGATACCGGCCAGCGAACCTAACAATGCCGAATAGGCGATGAGCCAGCGGAAAATATAGCCCTGCGGATCGGCGATCAGTTTCCAGGGAAAAATTACTATTCCGATGATGCCGGTAATGTACCCGCCCATTTTGAAACTAATCTTCTTTGGTGCCATATTGGCAAAACCATTGGCCGGCGCCACCACATTCGCTGCAATATTGGTGGACAGTGTGGCAATTGTTAATCCCAGCATGGAAATGATGACCACCACCGGCGAGTCAAATTTTCCCAGTAAGGTCACCGGATCCCAGATGGCTTCACCGTAGAGCAGCACGGTGGCACTGGTGACGGCAATACCGACAAATGAATAGAACAGCATCGTGGGCGGCAGCCCGATCAGTTGTCCCAGGGCCTGGTCTTTTTGTGAACGGGCATAGCGGGTGAAATCAGGAATATTTAACGACAATGTTGCCCAAAAACCAACCATCGCCGTTAACCCCGGGAAAAATATTTTCCAGAAATCAACATTGGCCTGTTTCGATAAGGAATAAGACGCATTCAAGATTTCATTCATCGAACCAACACGGAACCAGGCCCACAACAATAAACACAATCCGATCAATAAAAGGAATGGCGCTGACCAGGCTTCCAGTTTTTTGATGGAGTCAATACCCCGGTAAACGATCCAGATATTGATGAACCAGAAAAACAAAAAGCAGGCAGCCTGTGCTGCATTCAACCCAATGAAATTGCCGAGATAGGGTGTGCTGGTCAATGATGGAAACATGACAGCCAATAACTGGTAAATAGCCGCTCCGCCAATCCATGTCTGTATGCCAAACCATCCACAGGCAACCAGTCCTCTTAATAACGAAGCCAGTACTGCACCATTGATGCCAAAACTCATTCGCAGAAAAACAGGAAGGGGTACACCGTATTTTGTTCCCACATGTGCATTCAGTATCATGGGCACCAGCACAATCAGGTTACCAAGCAAAATGGTGATGAGGGCCTGCCACCAGTTCATACCCTGGCTGATGAGACTGCTGGCCAGCATATAAGTAGGAATGCAAACAGCCATGCCTATCCACAGTGCAGCGATATGCCATTTGTTCCAGTTTCTTTTTTCAGGAGGAACCGGGGCTAAATCCTCATTATAGAGCGGGGAAGCTTCAATGGCCGCCCTGTCGCCCGATTGGAAAGCCTCCCTGCCCTCCGCAGGAGGGTTCCTGGATTCTGATAATTTGTTATTTTCTTTTTCCATTCGCAGTGGTTAGGCCTCCATGTCAACTAAAAAAATGAAGGAGACCGGGCTTTAATAATTTTCTTCAATTAAACAAGAATCGCCGCACAAGTCCTAAATGTCTCCGCAGGAGACAAATCTTTGTAACGCAAACCATCAATTTTATGATCTCAACTCCGGAGGAGTTGAATATACCTCATCAAAAAACTCAAACAGGTATTTATCCTCATAGGCGATGTCAAAATCCTTCAAGAGACTTGTATATTCTTCCCTGAACGATTTTTTCTGATGATGTGCTTCCTGGTTTTGGATGTATTTACATATCTCATCTAAATCACGAAGACGGTACGAAAAGGCACCATATCCTTCCTGCCAGTTGAATTTTTTGTCGGCGAGATTTTTTTCATTTATCCATGTGCTGCTTGCGACCTTTATGTCTTTAATTAAATCGGGAATAGAAATAGCCGGTTTATACCCGATAAAAATGTGAATGTGATCAGGCATGCTGTTGATGGCAAGCATTTTACTTTTTTTGTTTTGCACAATGCCGGTGATATATTTATGCAATTCGTCTTTCCATGATCGGTGAATGAGGCTTTGCCGCCATTTGACGGCAAATACAAACTGGATGTATAATTGGGTGTATGTGTTGGGCATTTATTTGATTGTTGGTTCAACCCCTACGGGGTTGGGGGTCTTCGTTATTGATTGGTCTATAAATATGCAACTCCTACAGAGTTGTTTTTTCATTGTTTCGTTTGTTGTTTTGTATAAATGGCCAACTCCTACGGAGTTGTTTTTTCATTGTTTCGTTTGTTGTTTTGTATAAGTAGTCAACTCCTACGGAGTTGTTTTTTCATTGTTTCGTTTGTTGTTTTGTATAAATGGCCAACTCCTACGGAGTTGTTTTTTCATTGTTTCGTTTGTTGTTTTGTATAAGTAGTCAACTCCTACGGAGTTGTTTTTTCATTGTTTCGTTTGTTGTTTTGTATAAATGGCCAACTCCTACGGAGTTGTTTTTCATTGCTTCGTTTGTTGTTTTGTATAAGTAGTCAACTCCTACGGAGTTGTATGTTCGTCTGCAATCTTTATCGCTTCGCTGATGATGGCGAGCCCTTCATCTATTTGTTCTTTGCTGACAATGAGGGGCGGAGCCACAAAGATGTAGCTCCATCTCACAAACGTGTACATGCCCAGTTCGCTGATCTTTGCCGCCACTTTATTCATGATGGCCATTTCTTCCGGCTTTGCATTGAAAGGGGCCATCGGTTCTTTTGTTTTCCTGTTCTTTACCAGTTCAATACATCCCAGCAGACCTGTATTTCTGAAATCACCGATGCTTCTATGTTTTTGCTTTAATTGCGCCACCTGCTGTTCCATGTATTTTCCCATTTCCGCTGCATGGGCAATCAAATCATCCTCTTCATATATTTTCAAGGTTTCCAATGCCGCAGCACAACTGACCGGGTGGGCGGAGTAGGTGAGGCCCAGCGGTAATGCGGCATCATCATATTTTGCAGCAATTTTATCCGACACCATGAGGCAGCCAAAAGGCAGGTAGCCACAGGTAAGCCCTTTGGCCATACAGATCATATCAGGAATAATATCATGGTGCTGAAATCCAAACCATTTGCCTGTTCTGCCAAAACCACTCATCACTTCATCTATAATTAATAAAATCCCATGTTTGTTACAGATTTCTCTCACTGCTTTTAAATACCCAACCGGGTATTTTAAACAACCGGAAGAACCGCTTTCTCCTTCCAGTAAAATGGCAGCAATATTGGCCGGCCCTTCATATGCGATCATCCTTTCCAGTGAAGCGACCGTTTCTTTCAAAAAATTTTCTTCACCATATTCCCAGCGGTAGAGGTAGGGGAGGTCAATGTGCACAAAGTTGGGAGCTTGCTGTGCATCAACAGGCAGTCGCCTTGGATCTCCACCGGCCGAAATAGCGCCGATGGAAGCGCCGTGATACGATTGATAGCGGGTAATGATCTTATGGCGGCCGGTATAATGTCGTGCCAGTTTGATGGCGTTCTCAATGGAGGTGGCACCACATAAGGTGAAAAACGCTTTGTTCAGATCGCCGGGGCAAATTTCTGCCAGCTTCTTTCCCAGTTCACCTCTTGCTCTGGTAACACAGCTCGGCGTGACATACGCCACTTCCTGCATTTGTTTTACTACGGCATCTGTCACCCGCTGGTTACCATGACCGATGTTCACATTCATCAGTCCGGAGGAAAAATCAATATAGCGTTTGCCGTCATAGTCGTAGAGATAAACGCCTTCTCCATATTTTACAGCGATGGGGTTGATGCCTTTTTGTTTGCTCCAGGAAAATAATGTGTAGTCAAGATTGTTTTGAACGATCTCCTGCGATTCACTGACGGTCTTTGTGTCTGCCATGGCATTTTATTCATTTAATTCTTTAAATACATTTCTTTTTTGGGGCTGGTGTGCATTTGTTTCACAGGTCTTGTGTCGAGGAAAGGAGTGACCTGTACCGTTGTTATTTTCACAGTCACCACCAATGTTTCGGTGGGGTGGTCGTTGGAAAAACAAAAATGCAAAGCGCCTTTGCGGGCATCCATGCGGGAAAAATCATTGCTGGCCTTTGCCTTTTTCATGTAGCGGAACTGCGCTCCGTTCATAAACAATCCTTCATTTTCGCCGTCGACAATCCAGTAATTGACCTGTGGCCCGGAGTTAATTTTTTCCAGGTGTGAGTCGATGCCAAATGCCAGACCAGCCAGCGGCCCCTGACGGTTATATTTACTAACCAGATAACTTGCAGAAGAAGTAAATTTTTTGGCAGCTTCATCAAAAACATCTTTTCCCTGTTTATCAACACACAGGTAGTAACTCCATGCAATAGTATGTTCAGGCAAAATGAAATTGAAGCTTGCCTTGTTGCTGCCAGTTCCGGATGCGGGAAGCACTTTTGTGTTCCTGTCCTGCAGGTTATTGATCACCGTATCAGCATAGGAAATAAAATCTTCCACGACAGTGGTATAAGTGGTGTCATAACCTGTCCGCCAATACACGGTGCAGTTAAAATTTTGTGTGGCTTCGCCGGCGGGAATGCGTTGAATCTTGTATTTACAGGTTCTTGTGCTGATTGCTGAGTTCACAAACCGGAATTTATAGATCCCGGTTTTTGAGACACGGATGATTTTGTTGTCTATTTTTTTGGTCTTTACTTCGAGATACCGGGAGGTGGAAGGCATTTCAATAATCTCCACCTCTTTCATTTCTTTTCCGCCAATTTCTTCAAAACTGAAAATGACCTGGTCGCCTTCGGCAAAACCGTAATAAAAAAATTCTTCGCCAAGGATATTCACCCGGAGAGTCGTTTCGGCTACTGTCACCGGTGTTTGTCCGTGCAGGTTTATGAGAGAAGGCCATAAAGCAATGAATAGTATAAAGGAGATCCGTAGCATCCGTATAATATTTTCAGGCGAAGCACACAGGGTAAAGCATTTTTCATCAACTCATCCAGTTCACCCCGGCCTCCGGGTTCCACTTGGTGGTTGACTTTTTCAATTTTGTCCAAAACTCAATTGAACTCTTCCCGGTAATATCACCCACGCCGAATTTACTTTCATTCCATCCGCCAAAAGAAAAAGGTTCTCTTGGCACCGGCACCCCCACATTCACCCCGATCATGCCTGCACTGGCCCTGTCAATAATATATCTTGCCATGCCGCCATTTTGTGTGAATACGGAAGCGGCATTGCCATAGGGATTGGCATTTTCAATCGCCAGCGCTTCATCCACTGTGTTAGTTCGCATGATGGAGATCACAGGTCCGAAAATCTCTTCTTTGGCAACGGCCATATCCGGCTTCACGTAATCAATAACGGTAGGACCGACATAGGTGCCATTTTCTTTTCCATCCACTTTGATATTTCTTCCATCCACCAACACTTTGGCGCCCTGCTTTTCTGCTTCGGTGATATAGTGTTCAATTCTTTCTTTGGATTCTTTACTGATGACAGCGCCGAGATTTTTTCCCGGAACGATCTTTTTTGCTTCCTCACAGATCTTTTCAATGATGTGATCCACATTGCCCACACCCACCATCGCCGATGCGGCCATGCAGCGCTGACCAGCACAACCACTCATGCTCGCAGCCACATTTTGTGCTGTCATATCCGGTTTGGCATCGGGCAACACCATCAAATGATTTTTTGCGCCGCCCAGGGCCAAACATCTTTTAAAGTTATTTGTGGCCCGTTTGTAAACGATCTTTGCCACCTTGGTGCTGCCTACGAATGAAACCGCTTCAATGCCTGGATGATCACAAATAGCTTCTACTATCTCCACATCACCGTGTACAATATTGAAAACACCACCCGGCAAACCTGCTTCTTTCAGCAACTCTGCCAAACGGCCACAACTCAGCGGCACTTTTTCTGATGGCTTGATGATCATGCAATTTCCAAGGGCAATGGCATTGGGTATTGTCCAGTTGGGCACCATGCTGGGAAAATTAAAGGGAACAATGCTGGCCACCACTCCCAGCGGCACATGCTCTGTTCTGCATTCCACTCCCTTGCTCACTTCGAGCACTTCACCGGTGACGAGTTGCGGAAGTGAACAGGCAAATTCGGTGAGCTCAATACATTTTTCTATTTCAGCAACAGCTTCACCTATCGTTTTCCCATTCTCCTCGCTGACCAGTGCGGCCAGTTCCTGCAGGTTTTGTTCCAGTAAATATTTATAACGGTAAAAAACCTGCACCCTTTCCTTGATAGGAGTGCGGCTCCAGGTATGAAAGGCCGCTTTCGCCGCTTTCACGGCTTCATCAAGGTCTTTGGCTGTGCTCATCGGCACTTTGGAGAGAAGGGCGCCATCCAGGGGTGATATAACATCCATTGTCCGCTGTGAAGATGCATTTACAAACTGACCATTGATATAATTCTGAACCGGGGCGTATTTCATTTGGCAGTGTTGAGATGATGATGAAAGTATAAGCAGTTTGAATCTGCCACCTATAAATATACTTAATTTACCGAAGTTTGCAAGCTAAAGGCCTACGCTTCAATGACTCCCGAAAGAAAAGATAAGCTGCTGAAGGTTTTGTCCAAACGGCAACCGGATATCACCGTGCTGCTGGAAAATGTGTTTGACCCGCATAATATTTCAGCAGTGATGCGTACCTGTGATGCAGTGGGAGTGCAGGAAATTCATATCCTGAACAGCAAAATTCCCCGGCATAAAAAATGGGGGACCAGGAGTTCTTCCAGCGCTGCCAAATGGCTTACGGTTCACCAGTTTGAAAATGCAGAAGAATGTTTCTCTGCACTGCGGAAAAAGTATTCAAAAATTTTAACTACCCATCTCAGCAGCGATGCCGTAAGTTTATACGAGATTGACATGACAGAGCCGATAGCCCTTGTATTTGGCAATGAGCACAGCGGAGTCAGTGATGAGATCAGGGCTATGGCCGATGGGAACTTTGTTATTCCGCAGGTAGGTATCATCCGTTCGCTGAATATCAGTGTGGCCTGTGCTGTTACGCTGTATGAAGCCTTCCGGCAAAAAAATGCGGCGGGTCATTACAACCGGGACCAGATGGACCACGTCATGAAGCAACAATTGCTGGAGGAATGGAGTTTGCCTCCATCCGGAGAAGAGGAGTGATTAGTTTTAACCAGTTAATAATCGTAGATGAAAAAAGCCTATGTCGTTTTGGGGTTGATTTTACTGACCGCCACCGGTTACGGTCAGGACATCAAAAAAGTAAAGATCACGGAACTGGAAAAAATGCTGGCAGAAAGCAAAACGCCGCTGATCATTAACTTCTGGGCCACCTGGTGTATGCCCTGCATTGAAGAGATTCCCTATTTTCTGGAAGAAACGAAAAAGCATGAAAAAGACAGTGTGAAATTGCTGCTGGTCAGTCTTGATTTTGATGATTTCTATCCTGATAAACTCACCGCATTTGTAAAAAAAAGAAAATATACAGCGCCGGTGCTCTGGCTTGATGAGACCAATGCTGATTATTTTTTGCCTAAAGTGGATGAAAAGTGGTCAGGAGCGATTCCCGCCACTTTATTCATCAACAACAAAACAGGGTACCGGAAATTTTACGAAGAACAACTCTCCCACGAGCAATTGAAAAAAGAAATCATGGCTATACTTTCACCCGGGAACTAAGCTGATTCTTCTGCTTCCATTTCTGCTTTGGCTCTGCCAAGCAAGTACAGAAAATAAATTCCGGCGCAAAGTCCAACTACTGCCAGCAAGGTTCCTGTTATGCTTTTGAACTGGATGCCCCTGGCCAGGCAAAATCCCGCTGCAACCATAAAACCAAAAATGATAAGGCGGTTGATAAACGTTCTGGATATCATAAGCCGTGTTTTGGTCCCGCCCCTTGTTGGGGTGGGGGTTAATAATGAGGTGTGCTAATTTGGGATGCCGGGTTATTTCTTTTCCATAAATAGTGTAAAAAAAATCCCTGCACTTTTTATGTACAGGGACCGGGTAAAAGATTTTGACAGGGATCACAACCGCTTAATGGTGCAACCCACAGATTTGGTTTTCTCAGGATCAATCTTTTTTCCTTTGACGAGATTGGCGATAGCCGGTTTCATATAAGAAGCAGCGCCAGCCGCATTGTTGGCATTGTCATCTATTGCTCCGTGATAGGCCAGTTTTCCTTTGTTATCAAAGAGAAATATTTCCGGCGTACGGGTGGCGCCGAAAGCATCTGCCATGGCATGATTATTATCCACTACGTAGTACCAATTATACCCAAGACGCTGCGCATATTCCTGCATTTCAATATAAGAATCCCCTTTATCCCTGTATGCTTCATTAGGGTTCAGCAGGATGACACCAATATCGTTTTCCTGGGCCAGTTTGCATATTTCAACTGTCCTTGATTCATACTTATGAACAATGGGACAGGTGTTGCAACTGAACATTACCAGCAAACCATTCTTTTTCATCGCATCATTGAAGGAAACTTCTTTGCCACCGATGTCTTTCATCTTATTCGTTGGGTTGGGAATGGAAGAACCGATGGCTATCGGGTCGCTAACAGGCTTTAGTGCCAGGAAAGCAATGGCCAGCACCGGTATTGCAGCAAAAAACATTTTTTTCATAATCGGAGATTTTTAGGTTAACCAAATTTCGTTAATCAGGCCGGTTTTTCCTCACCGCCTGAAAGATTATTATTCCGTTCATCGGCAATCTTTTTCAGTGAGTTGATACTGACGTTCAGCTCAAACCCGATCAGCAATACCAATGAATTGAAATATATAAGCAGCATGAGTATCAATACTGTGCTGATGGAACCGTATAATTGGTTGTAATTGCTGAAATTGTTTACCCACCAGGAAAAACCCATCGTGAACAATATCATCAGGAATGCTGCCAAAATAGAGCCGGGATTGATAAATTTCCATCTTTTTTCTACGGAAGGGGCATGGCGGTAGATAAAGGAAATGCAGGTGAAGAAAAGCAGCACTATGATCAGCCAGCGCAGGTTTTTGATAATGGTTATCAAGGTTTCGTTTCTTATGCCGAGGTAATTGAGTATTGTGCCGCGGGCCACCAGCAATAAGATCGAGGCAAACACGATGACAAACATGATGAGTGTGATCTTCAGCGCCACCATCCTTTTTTCAAAACCCTTGCGTTTGCGGAAGCCGATATAGTTTTTATCGAATGACCGCATGATACCCATCATGGCATTGGAAGAAAAGAACAGGGATAGCACAAAACCCAATGACAATAACCCGTTGCGGGGATTGTTGATAAAGTCCTGCAGGAAACCAATGATCGTTGCATTGTCCTTTTCACCGGGCACAACGGTGCGGATGAGTTCAAACAGCTCCTGCTGGAATTCTTTAGAAATGGGAATGAACGGGATAAGAGTAAAGAGAAAAATGATCGCAGGGGGAATGGCCATCACAAAATTGAATGCGATGGATGAAGCCCTTTCGGTCATACCGATCGTTTTCACCTGCCCAAAGAAAAACTGGATCACATCATACAAGGGGATGCCGTTGAAACCCGGCAGGGAAATAGCCTTGCTTTTTCGGGCCAGGAAACTGACCGGGGCAGAAGAAACAATGGCATTGGTTATATTGGTCAAAAATGACATTCCTTATTGTCCGTTGGCCTTTTGAATCGAATCCCTCCGCTTCATCAGTTTTGTCAGTTCCTGCTGGTAAATTCTTGCATACTTCAGGTGATCGTTGTAAGTGCCGGTGAAAATATGTGTGCCGTCAAAATTACTGTTGGCTACAAAGTACAAATAGTCTGTTTGCGGCGCATTGAGAATGGCATCAATTGTTTCCACAGCCGGTGTGCAAATGGGGCCGGGAGGCAGGCCTTTGTTGAGATAAGTGTTATACGGCGATTCCGTTTTCAGGTGTACATTCAGTATCCGTCTCAGTCCAAAATCCCGCATGGCAAATTTCACCGTGGGATCGGCCTGCAGCGGCATACCTTTGCGGAGCCGGTTCAGGTAAACACTGGCAATATTGGGCCGGTCAGAAGGCTTGTTTGTTTCTTCATCAATAATAGAAGCAAGGATTGACACCTGTATGGGGTTCAGGCCAATACTATCTGCTTTTTGTTTCCTTTCCTTATTCCAGAACTGTTCCCATGCCGTATAAAACTGGCGGAATAATTTTCCCGGGGTCATATTCCAGTTGGATGTGTAGGTGAAAGGCATCGCCGCCACCATCACCGTACTGGTATCCAGGCCAAATGGTTTTAATGAGTCAGGATTGTTCAGAAATTGTATCATCTGCAGCGAATCGCATTCATAGTTTTTGCCGATCCTTCCTGCCAGGGTTTCTTTTGTCCTGATCTTGGTGATCACAAAACTGACCTGCGCCTGGTTGCCGGCCCGCAACATTCTGACCAGGTCAAAAAGGCTCATTCCTTTTTTAAGTTTATACCGGCCGGGTTTCACTGTTTTGAAGCGGAGAATTTGTACGGCCCTGTCAAACCAGAAGGGGCTGCTGATGTATTTCTTTTCGAGCAATTCATTTCTGACTGAACTGTAGCTGGCGCCTGTTTTAATATAAAAAAATTCACCAGCAGGGGTGGATATGGCCCCACCATAAAATTTAGAAGCAATAAAAGCAATGAAAAAGATAATTATTGCAAGAACGCCAAAGAGTATCTTCTTTTTTTTCATCAGAAAGGGCTTTAGTTTAGCAGGAGCGGATTTTGTTGCAGACAAAGTAAATAAAAAACCCCAACGATGTCGCCGGGGTTCTTGAAATATACTTTGAAATCTTGTTAATTACTGTCAGGTTGAGGTTGCGGAGTAGTTTGTGCCGGGTTGAAAGGCGCCGTGTTCGTTCCCGGTTGTGGTTGGGCAGGTATAGTTGCACCACTGGCTTTTTCAATCAGGCCGGCATCTTTAACCGTGCCTTCGCCTCCAATGAAAAAAGAAGAAACCAGGCAAAGGGCGCCGATTACTCCGGCAAAGATCCAGGTACCTTTTTCCAGCACATCTGTCGTTTGTTTCACCCCCATGAACTGGCTGCTGAAACCGGCGATATTTCCGGCCAGGCCACCCCCTTTGGGGTTTTGAATCAGGATGATAAGACCGAGAACCAGGCTCGCCAGTAATACCAGTATCACAAATAAAATCTGCATATCAGCTTGTCTTTAATTTTTCAATAAGGCTTGCAAAGTAAGAGCTTTTGGAGGGATTAAGCAAACTTAATTTGCGGTAAATATCAGCCGCCTGCTCGGTGTTTCCCTGCTTCAGCCACACTTCGGCCATTGCTTCTGTCAGCACTTCCCGGTCGGTAATGGAAACCTCAGCCAATTGTTCCACTTTTTGATCTGAAATATTGTTTTCGACAGGCGAAGGATCTGAACCGGGCTTTTGTTTCAGGGTTTTGAGCCATTCGGTAAAGCTCTTTAACTGTTGCCCAAACCGGTCCTGCGGTTTTTCTTCTGGTTTGAAACGGATTCCCTGCGAAGCGAAATAGTCAACCGTGTGATAAGGCTCAAATGCCAGTTCATCTTTTACTGGTGTTTCCGGACTATTGGTTAAAGACACCGGTTCAACTGTAACCAGTTCTTCAGCAGGAATTGCCAGAACCGGTTCTTCCGGTTCTTGAACAACCGCACTGGCGGGTTCTTCCCGTGTTATTTCAACCGGTGCGGCCGGGGTAATCGTTTTTTCTTGCGGCTGATCCCGGCTGTTGAACAATTTTTCAACTAACCACTGATCATGTATGTACAATGAAAATTTTTCCAATTGTGTATGGGCTTCTTCACTATTATTATTCTCCTTCATCTTCAACGCCAGCAGCAAATGTGCAGCGTTGAAATAAGGATATTCACGGGTTAGCTGCTTCAGTTCTTCTGCCGATGTGTTTTCAAAAGGTTTACCAGGCAATACGGACTGGCTCCAGTTATTGATGTTGCCGATATTCATGTTTGCAAAGTAAACGGAACTCACCAACTTGAAAAAATGCGGTTGAAAATATCATCGGTGAGGCCGCGGATCATTTCATCAGAAAGAGCGGCTTCGGCCTGCTGCAGCGAGAGGGTGGCTGCAAATTCAAAATTCCGGCTGATGTCATGCTCTATCACTTTGTCCTGTTTGCGGTCATCCAGCACAATATGAACAGACACACTCAGGCGGTTGGCGGCTGATTGCTGGTTAGACACACCAGAGGTGGAAACAGAGTAGTCACGGATCTCACCACTGATGATCCAGTCGGCGCCTTCATCATTATTGGTTTGTGACAGCCTTGTCTGCCCGACTATTTTCTGGCGAAGACGGTCAGTGAGGCGGGGACTTAATTGCGGGTTCACATATCTTGCCCTGTTTTCAATAAAATTTACTTTCACGGTCTTCACTTCCGCCGGGATGGAAACATCTTTGAACTTATAGATCTTGCAACCGGCAAAAATAATGGCAGCCAATACAACTATTCCCAACACAAGTTGCTTAACCGGTCGTGGTGATATGGATACTCTAATCTTCAATGTTGTATTCTTTCAGTTTGCGGTATAAAGTTCTTTCGCTGATGCCCAGGTCAAGTGCCGCATCTTTTCGTTTGCTTTTGTGTTTTTTCAGGGCTTTGATGATCAGTTCTTTTTCTTTGTCCATAATGTTGAGGCTTTCTTCCACTTCCACATGCTCATGAATGTCGCCGTTGCTCATAATCACCGGCTGACCCGCTTGCAGAGATGGCTGCACCAGCACCGGCTGTGTCATATCATGCTGCTTGATTTCCTTCAATTCATTAATGAAAGCCTGGCTATGCGGCACCATCTCCGGGTTTTGCAGCACTTCGAGAAACATCTTCTTCAGTTCCGTCACATCTTTCTTCATATCGAAGAAAAGTTTATAAAGGATCTCTCTTTCATTGGAAAAATCATGTGTGGCGCCGCCACCCGTATTGGCCAGCACAGGCATCCGGTTGCCGGAATAGGGTTTAAGGAACCTGTTGAGTTCTGCTGCTGCAATGTTTTTATCCTTAGAAAGAACTGATATCTGCTCTGCAATATTCTTCAATTCCCGGATATTACCCGGCCAGGGATAGTTTATTAACAGTTGTTTTGCCTCTTCATCCAATTGCACCGGTGCGGTTTTATACTTATCAGCAAAATCGGCGGCAAATTTTCTGAACAACAGGTGTACATCCTCGGGGCGGTCACGCAGCGCCGGCACACGGATGGGCACAGTGCTCAGCCGGTAGTAAAGATCTTCCCGGAACCTGCCAACCTGCACTAACTGCAGCAGTTCTTTGTTGGTAGCAGCGATCACCCGCACATCTGTTTTCTGCACTTTGGATGAACCCACACGGATGAACTCACCCGTTTCCAGCACCCGTAACAGCCTTGCCTGTGTGCCCAATGGCAATTCACCTATCTCATCGAGGAAGATTGTTCCCCCGTTCACCGTTTCAAAATATCCTTTGCGGGCATCCACAGCGCCGGTGAATGATCCTTTTTCATGACCAAACAATTCCGAATCGATGGTTCCTTCAGGGATGGCGCCGCAGTTCACGGCGATAAAGGGATTGTGTTTGCGGGCCGAAAGGGTATGAATGATCTGGGAAAAAACTTCCTTACCTACACCGCTTTCCCCGTTGATCAGTACGGTGAGGTCTGTGTTGGCCACCTGCACCGCCACCTGCAACGCATAGTTCAGGGCGGGAGAGTTGCCTATGATGCCAAAACGATTTTTTATGATTTGAATATCCATCCTGTTACAAAATGTTCATTAGATAATACTTTACCGGCCAATGATTTTTCCCAGCAATGTTGCCTGGGTGCAATCATCCACTTTCACCTCCACAAAATCACCCTTTTTGAGTTCATAGTTTTCTTTCGGAAAAACAATTACTTTATTCTGGCTGTTTCTGCCTTTCCATTCTTTTTCATTCCTTTTGCTGTCGCCTTCTATCAATACTTTGAATATTTTACCGATATCATTTTTATTGCTCAGCAGTGACAACCGGTTTTGCACTTCCACAATTTCCTGCAACCTTCTTTTCTTTACATTCTCTGGCACATCATCCTTATATCTTTTTTGTGCCAGGGTGCCGGGCCGCTCACTATAAAAGAACATATAAGAAAAGTCGTACTTGCTGTATTCCATGACATCCAACGTGTCTTTATGATCCTGCTCTTCTTCGGTGCAAAAACCGGCAATGATATCTGAACTGATACCGCAGTCCGGTATGATCTCCCGGATACGATTCACTTTGGCCATATACCATTCTCTTGTGTAAGTACGGTTCATCAGTTGCAGGACCCTTGTAGATCCGCTTTGCACAGGCAGGTGTATGTATTTGCAGATGTTCTCATACTTTGCCATGGTGTGCAGTACTTCATCTGTAATATCTTTTGGATGAGATGTGGAAAAACGAACCCGCAGCAGGGGAGAGATAAGGGCAACTATTTCCAGCAGGTTGGCAAATGTAACGGCCTCCCCTTGGGGAGATGATGGGGCCTGATAATAATAACTATCCACATTCTGTCCCAGCAGCGTCACTTCCCTGTACCCGTTATTAAATAGCTCCCTGCATTCATGAACGATACTTTCTGCATCCCGGCTTCTTTCTCTTCCTCTTGTGAATGGCACCACGCAGAACGAACACATATTGTTGCAACCCCGCATGATGCTGACAAAAGCAGAAACACCGTTGCTGTCCAGGCGGACAGGTGCAATATCAGCGTAGGTTTCTTCACGGCTTAGCAAAACATTTACGGCTTTTTGTCCGCCTTCTGCTTCTTCCACCAGGCCGGGTAATGTCCGGTAAGCGTCGGGGCCCACCACTATGTCCACCAGTTTTTCTTCTTCCAAAAACTTTGACTTCAGCCTTTCCGCCATACAGCCCAGTACACCCACCAGCATCCCTTTCTTCTGTTCTTTCAATTTGCGAAATTCAGTGAGGCGTTTGCGAACAGTCTGCTCGGCTTTTTCACGGATAGAGCAGGTGTTGATGAAGATGAGGTCGGCCTCTTCCACATTCCGGGTGGCGCCAAAACCTTCTTTATTCAGAATGGACGCCACGATCTCGCTGTCTGCAAAATTCATCTGGCAGCCATAGCTTTCAATATAGAACCGTTTCCTGTATGCATTCGGATCATTGGCAAAAGGAGCAAATGCCTCACCCTGCCTTTTTTCGTCTTGCACCCGATGACTATCGGGTTTATCTGTCACATAATCGAGCATCCTTCATTCAATTTGAACCGCAAATATACCCAAATCTCTGAAATGGTGACAGGATGGCAGAAACCTGTAATCGCTGAAATACAAACGATTGTCTTTTCCATTACTGTAAAATTGTTCTGTTTGTCAGCAGGTTAAAGCTATCTTTGTTCGTCTAAATCCCGATGTTAAAAAGAGCCTCTGTCCTTTTATTTGCATTATTTTTTTTCTTAGCTGCTGTTTCCCAAAACAGTAGTACTGCTGGTGTTATTACAGGCATCGTATCAGATGACAAAAGCAAACCGCTTGAAGGGGCCACCATTCAATTGATTTCCCTTGCTGACAATGCTTCTGCCCGAACCACTTCTTCAGACAAGAACGGTAATTTCGGTTTTGCTGCCATCGGCTTTGGTTACTACAAACTATCCATAAGTTATATCGGGTTGCAGACATTGACGCTTGACAGTATTCATTTTCGTCCGGAACGTTATGATTTCAATCTTACCGAGCTGGTATTGAAACCCCGCAGCGAAGACAACCTGGATGCCGTGGTGATCTATGCTGAAAAACCATTGATACAATCAAAAGACGGCAACATAACTTTTAATGCCGGCGAATCTGCCCTTGCTGCGGGCAGCAGCGCCAGCGATTTACTGGCAAATGTGCCACTGGTGGGCAAAGATCCAGATGGAAAGATCACCCTGCGAGGCAAGGAGCCAAGAATTTTAATTGATGATAAACCGGTAGAACTGAATTTGCAGCAATTGCAGGATTTGCTCGAATCCATGCCGGGCAGTTCGATAGAAAAAATTGAAGTGATGACCAACCCGCCACCTCAGTTTGCGAACGAGCAGGGCGGAGTGATCAACATCGTTACCAAAAAAGGGAAAGTGGGCCGCAGCGGAAGGGTAGCGGTTACAGCAGGCACAAGAGGAGAGGGAAATATCAATGGCAGTTTCACTTATCGCCGGCAGGGGCTTGTCATCAGTGTTAATGCAGGGGCCGCCTATAACCAGTTCCAGGGTAATGGCTATTCCATACGAAATAATATTTACACCGATTCTTCCAACTTCTTTAATACGCAAAACAATTATACCAACAAATCGCTCCGGCCCAACCTGCGGCTGAATGTTGATTATGATATCAACAAATCAAACCTCCTGAATTTTGTATTTAATTATAACCAAAACCGGTTTGATAATACAAACAACACTGAATTCAGGAATATCAACCGCTTTGGTGACCTGTGGCGGCTGAGCCGGCGCCAGGTGCAGAGCGAAGGCAACAATATTACTCCCAACATGGTGATGAGCTATACCAAAAAGGGCAAACCGGGTGAAACGCTTAAGATCATCGCCGGGTTTAATTTTTCATTTAATGAAAATGACAGGGAGTTTTACCAGCAGTTTTACTTTCCTGATTATACCCCCACGGGGCAGGATTCATTGCAGCAGCAATTGAACAACACAACTATCAACGGGCATAACCTGCGGGTGAATTATGACAAGATGCTCGGCAATAAAAAGACCTTTATATCAGCCGGTGCGTTTTACAACCGTTCCAACAATCATGTGCTGGTGGATGCCAGTTACCTGAAAAAACCGGAAGGGACAATGGAAGAACTGGCATTACTGAGCAATGACCTGTGGTTTCACCAGACCATCAGCAGCCTGCGGGGCTCTGCCAAACAGGTTCTCGGGAAAAATTTCAGCATCACTGCCGGAACATCAGTAGAAAAAACAGGTATATGGTTTGAACTGCTGAAAGAAGGCCGTGACGCCATGAATGACTATTATACCTGGCTGCCCTTTGCCAATATCAACAAAACATGGGAAGGCAAACTGAATCTAACCCTTGCGTACCGTCGCAGCATACGCCGCCCCGGTATTGGAGAACTGAACCCGACCGTTGATTTTTCGGACCCCTATAATGTTCGTTTTGGCAATGAAAAACTAGAAGCTTCCACAGCACATAATTTCGATCTGATACTTGGAAGAACAAAGCCAAAATATTTTATCAACCTGGGATTTGGTTATAATAAAGTGGAAGATGTGTTCAGCCAGGTGCGGACACTGCTGGAAGAGGGCAAAACACAGGTGACATGGGAAAATATCAGCGGCCGTGATGAGTTTGAGATCAGCACCTGGAACGGGGTGACACTTCATAGGAAATGGAAGCTGAATGCCAGCGCCAGTTTCACCTATAGCAAGTATGGTGATTTTGACAAAACAGTCAGGAAATTTCGTGACGGGGGCTCATTTACATCGAATATCAATTCCAGTTATGTTTTTTCAGACGTTTTCAATGTTACCGGAAGTTTTAATATCAATCGCTTTGCTAATCCTCAAGGATTTGCCCGCTGGAACACCAGTATGAACCTGGCCCTGCAACGGAAATTTTTTGCCAAAAAACTAGTTATCACTGTCAATACCATTGATCCTTTTGTCAACCAGCAACGGCGCATATTCACTTATGGCCCCAATTTCAACCTGGAAAGTTTTAGCCAGACAAGAACAAAAAATTTCAGGGTGAGTGCGGCGTATAATTTTGCTAACACACCGAAAAAGAAATCGTTAGCGCCACAATTAAGGTGATTATTCTCATTTCTTACCTATTAATTCTTTTTCGGAACCCGATATTTCAGTAAATTCAGAACATGAGACTCCCTGGTCTTGTGCTGGTGCTTGTGCTTTTTAGCGGCAACAGTTGGTCACAGGTAATAAGCGGCACCTGGAAGGGAAAATGTATGTTTCAGAAAGAAGAGGTTAGGATTAAAATTACGTTTGCCGAAATAGAAAATTCAATTAAGGGAGAGTCATATTTGCAGTTTGGCAACAACCGCTTTTACCGGTTTGCTGTAGAAGGCCTTTATAATTCCTCTGATTCAACGCTTTTATTAAAAGAAGTAAAACTGCTAGAACGGAAAAAAGAATCAGCAAGAGATAATTGCCTCACCACATACCTTCTTGGTATACACCGGGCAGGTCACGGGTTTATTCTTCCTGACAATGACGGTTGTCACGGCAATACCAAAATCGAAATGATCAGCGAGTCTTCTTATTATGAGTTTGACAGGGTTAGCCGGAATAAAAAGGAAGAATGGCAACCCCCCTCCACAGCGGGCCCGGATTCAATGGCTGTATTCTTTGCAGCAGCATTACAACGCACTGAAAATGTCATAGGGTCTTTTAACGTTGACCAGGAAAAGATAAATATCTACCTGTACGATAATGGCGAAGTTGATGGTGATACAGTATCGCTGTTTTTTAACGAGGAAGTTATAGCCTATAGGGTTGGTTTAAATGAAACAGCAATACAGTATGAACTGATGATGGATAAAAAGCGAACCAAAAATAAATTGCTGTTTGTTGCGCATAATCTTGGCCGGATACCTCCCAATACAGGTGCTATGCGTATTGCTATTGGTGGTAAAATTTACCGCCAGTTTATTTCTGCTGACTTTGAAAAAAATGCAGTCCTTGAATTCATACCGGGGAAAGGTCAATGAGCGGAAGACGGGCCCCGAACCCGCTGCCTACAGTTTGGGATCCGCCGGCCGGCGGACTACCCGGTGAGCGGCAAATGGGAATCGAACCCACGACCTTCAGTTTGGGAAACTGAAGCTCTACCACTGAGCTACTGCCGCTTAATAAGTGTCTGATGCCTTACAGCGCTTTTGACACTTACAACTCGAGTTTACGAAACTGTGTTTGTAAAATAAATTTTCTTTGCCAACCAACTTTCTCTCAACGGAACGACCCAATTATTTTCCAGCTCAGCCTTTGTTTGCACAAGATTGTTGAAATACAAAGTATCGCCGGTAATAAACCCGTTCCCTATTGCATACGGTAATTGCGACATTGGCAGCAATTCTACTTTATCTTTTACCACAAAGGCCAGCATGGTGCGGTCAAACATATTGACAGCAAACCTTTGTTCAATATCTTTTATCAGCCGCACAGAACTGTCGGTGCTGCAACCACTGACGCCGGTAGCTGTTTCATCTGCCATCAATATCACAAACTGGCCAAAGAATAAGTAACCGGCTCCTTTCACGGGCACACCATGGCTCATCCATTTGGCACAAAATTCATTGAGCATTTCTTCAATTTCCAATGCTTCTCCCATAGAAAACAAACGGCTGGATTGATATATCCACACTTTTGAGCCGGGGTGAAAATTACCGTCCAGAAGGTATTTATAGTCAAGATTCATGCTGCTAAATTACGATCAAAACTGATTCTGTTGGAACGATCCCGCAAACATGATCTCATGATACTGGCCCACTGGACCTATACCCGTGAGGAATGGACAGCCTTTCACCGCTGGCAGCAACGGAAGAAAAGCTGGTTACATTATATCTGGAACCGGTTGCTATGGAAAAGCAGGAAAAGGATACCGGAGATCAGAATAACACCTGATGCTGTGTGGACGAATGAGCAGGATGAAAATTTCGCCGCAGGTGAACGACATTTTCAACGTGTCAACATCAGCGATGCAGGCAGGCTGAATGTGATGGAAATATTTTATGAAAAAGGAAATGCAAGACAGGAGATCAGAATCCCTATACCCAAAGGAAAACTAAGAGAGGCCATAGAAGTGCAGGAAAAATTGCTGGCCCGCTAGTGTGTCAGATGCTTTGTGCAACCAATTCGGCCACATCCAGCACCTTCACGGCATCTTCCTTATCTGCCAGTTTCACCCCATCGGTCATCATGGTGTTGCAAAAAGGACAGGCGGCCGCAATGACCTGGGCGCCGGTATCAATCGCTTCATTGCTGCGGTCAATATTGATGCGTATGTCGCCTTTTTCTTCTTCCTTGAACATCTGGGCGCCGCCGGCGCCACAGCACAAACCATTGCTGCGGCAGCGTTTCATCTCCACCAGTTCTGCGTCCAGCGCCTCCAGCACTTTTCTCGGCGCTTCATAAATATCATTGGCCCGGCCCAGGTAGCAACTGTCGTGGTATGTGATCTTTTTGCCTTTGAACGAACCACCCTCTTTAAGTTTTATTTTTCCTTCATTGATCAGTTGCTGCAGAAATGTGGTGTGATGGATCACCTCATAGTTGCCGCCCAGTTCAGGATATTCATTTTTCAATGTATTAAAACAATGCGGGCAGGCTGTCACGATTTTTTTAATGCCATAGTTGTTCAAGATCTGAATATTCTGGTAGGCCATCATCTGGAACATGAATTCATTGCCGGCCCTTCGCACCGGGTCGCCGGTGCACATTTCTTCTTTTCCCAGGATGGCATAGTTGATGCCCACTTTGTCAAGTATCGTAACAAAAGCTTTGGTGATCTTTTGTGCCCTTTGGTCAAAACTGCCGGCACAGCCCACCCAGAACAACACTTCTGGGCTTTGGCCGTTAGCAAATAATTCTGCCACCGTAGGAACTTTCATACATCAAATTTGTTTCAAAACTAAAGGAAAAAGCCTTTTCATTCGTCCGATAAGCATTCTTTGCTTTATTTTGCCGCCACACGATGAGAGTAAGAAAATTTTTTCAACGACTGACCCGGTGGGAGCTATGGAATTTTTATGTACTCTATTTTCCCATCAGTTTTGCCTGGTTCTGGTATTGCCTGCGCAGCCGTTCATTCTGGTTTTTCAGTTCATCCAATCCCACCATCACTTTTGGCGGTTTTGAAGGCGAAGGCAAAAAAGAAATGTATGACCAGTTGCCGCCACAACTGGTGCCCCGCACCATTTATATCATGCATGACTGGCCCTACCCGGAAGTGAAAAAAAAGATTGACGAGGCCGGTTTTACATTTCCTTTTATCGTTAAGCCTGATGTGGGCATGAAAGGCATCCTGTTCCGCAAAATTGAAAATGAAGAACAACTTATCCGCTATCATGAACGCATACCTGTAGAATACATTGTGCAGGACCTGGTGGAACTGCCGGTGGAGGTCAGTGTATTTTATTACCGTTACCCCTGGGAGCAGTCAGGTGTTGTCAGTGGGTTTATTCACAAAGAGCTGCTGCAGGTGGTGGGAGACGGGCATTCGACCCTGAAGGAACTGATATTGCAGCACCCCCGTGCCCGTTTCAGGATGGAAGAAATGGAACACCGCCACGGGCACCGTTTTGACCGGGTGATACATAAGGATGAAATTTTTTATTTGTCCTATGCCGGCAATCACAACCGCGGGGCACATTTTACCAACCTGCACAAAGAAATTGATAAGGACCTGCTGAAAGTGTTTGATGACCTCAGTCATTATACCGATAAGTTTTTCTACGGACGCTACGATATTAAAACCACTTCAATTGAAGACCTGAAACAGGGAAAAAATATACTAATCCTGGAGTTTAATGGTTGCGGCGCTGAGCCCAATCACATTTATGATTGCGGTATGAGCATCTGGCAGGCATACGGTGTGATACTGCAGCACTGGAAGGCATTGTACCGCATCAGCCGTTATAACCATAAGAATGGTACCCCTTACTGGCCTTTTCTTAAAGGGTGGAAATTTCTCCGGGCCTCCGGCCGGCATTTTAAAATGCTGGAAAAATATGATTAGCCATTACTGCCGTTACTTCACTCTTCGTACTTCTAACTTCGTATTTTTGATGCATGCACCCTCTCATTAAGATTTTTCTTGTCGGGATGATGGTAAGTTTTCTCGGTTCGCTGCCGCTGGGAACCCTGAATATTGCCGCCATGCAGATATCTGTGACCGACGGGATAACTGCCGCCTTATTTTTCTCACTGGGATCGCTGCTGGTGGAAGTGATCTATGTCCGCATCTCGCTGGTGGCGATGGACTGGATCCGAAAGCAAGAAAGGATATTTAAGATACTGGAATGGGTAACCCTGCTGATCGTATTAACCCTGGCTGTTTTCAGTTTTTATGCGGCCACACATCCCAAAGTGGATAAAAATATTGTGCTGAGCAGTTCATTGCCTTCATTTGTTCTGGGTGTGGTGATGAGTGCGGTGAACCCTGTGCAGATTCCTTTCTGGTTTGGATGGAGCACTGTGTTATTCACCAAGAAAGTGCTGCTGCCAAGGAACGATCATTACAATACGTATATTATCGGGATCGGCCTGGGCACTCTTATCGGCAATTGTGTGTTCATTTTTGGCGGACGACTTATCGCCAGCCGCATCAATAATAACCAGCATATCCTGAACTATGTTATCGGCAGCATTTTTCTGATTACCGCTCTCATTCAGCTCTGGAAAATAGTAAAGAAGAAAAACTCAGTGCATAAACTGGATCATCCGGAAGAAGTGACACAAGGGCTGGAGGAAACGATCCTGGATATTGCGGATGCAAATGAAGAAACGGATCAGAAGCGATAGCCGGCTGATATCATCGGGATAAAACGTTTCCCTTCATCCTCATCCAATGAATTATATTCTTTGGTGACCTTGATCGTGTAGCCAAAACCAAAAGCCGGTGCAGCAAAAAAGTTTTTGGCAAACATAAAATGATAACCCGCTTCGGCCATGGGGGTAAACATCAGGCTGTTCAGGCTGGTCTTGCCTTCAAAGTTTTCAAAGGAGAATAACACCCTGGCGCCCAGGAAAGGATTGTTTCCATTAAGTGTATTACTAAAAGCATAACGGTAACCGGCATACATGCCAAATCCTTTGGATACTGAATAGGATTTGGCCGAAGAAAAATGATAGGTTAGTCCTATGCTGTAACTGCTTTTATTGCGAAAGCTTTCGCCTCTTACTCCCGCAATGGTATTATTGAATCCCTGGCCCAGCGGCCGCATATACTCTGCACCTAGTTCAAAGGGGTTTTGGGCATGGCTGCAGGTTATTATAAGTAGAGCAACAGTAATTGTGAGGACAGGCTTTTTCATTTCAATAAAACGTATTTTTCCCGTGAATATTTTTCAGTAGCATGCTTTATTATCCTTAATTCAGATTTTGTTGCATACGGATAAATATCAGACCTATACCCAAGGTTATTAATACTGAAACTGAAATGCCTAACCGGAAAAGAATGTCTCTTTTTGAAGTGAAATCAATGTGTGATTTGAAGTAATGTCTTGCAGCAACTTCTGTCAAAAAACCCAGGCAGTAAAAAAGGTTGGCTATGACACCATAGACTAATATTCCGAAAAAATCTAAAAAGGAAAAATAACGGAGCCAAAAAACGATGATAACCCCGGTGACTCCAACCGCAATATTATAAGCAAGCCTTCTTTTCTCCCACCAAGCAAAGGCTGCCAGCAACGATTTATCAATTTCGTCTGTGAAAATATCTTGTTGTTGCTCCATATTAATTATGATGATTGCATTTCTTCCACCCACTTATCTCTTTCATCCGGTGAGAATTTCCAGGGGGCAAAATTATTTTCCACGTTGCTGAACATGGCATTCCACTCCTGGGGTGAATTGCTTTCTTCCATCACTAAGTAACGACGCAATTGCAGGATAATATCCAGGGGGCTGATGCTGACCGGGCATTCCTGCACACAGGCATTGCAGGTGGTGCAGGCTCTCAATTCCTCCACAGAAATATAATCGTGCAACAGGCTCTTGCCATCATCTTTAAACTCACCGTTCTTATTGATATTCTTCCCCACTTCCGCCAGCCGGTCACGGGTGTCCATCATGATTTTCCTCGGCGATAATAGTTTCCCGGTTGCATTGGCCGGGCAGGCGGCCGAGCAGCGGCCACATTCGGTGCAACTATAGGCATCCATCAGGTTTTTCCAGCTCAGGTCCATCACATCCTTAGCTCCAAATTTTTTCGGTGCCTCTCCATCCGTAGTGGCTGGCGCCAGTTCCGGTTGCATGGCATAGAGCACTTCGTTTTGTATGCTCTTCATGTTTTCCATTTTGCCCATGGATTCCAGCCGTGTATAATACGCATTGGGAAAAGCCAGAACAATATGCAGGTGTTTGGAATAGGGGAGATAGTTTAAAAAAGCGAAAATGCCCACGATATGCAGCCACCAGCATCCTCTTTCAAGAAACTGCAACCCTTCATTTCCCATTCCATTCAGCAACGGGTGCAGGTGTTGCGAAAGAACAAAGTTGCCTGTGGGATGTGCGGCATAATGTTCAACGCCTCTTGCCTGCAATAAGGTGTCGCTGGCGTTAAGGAAAAGGAACAGCGACATCAGCACAATCTCGGTGATGAGGATGTAATTAGCGTCGCTCCTCGGCCAGCCATCCAGGTCTTTACTGATAAAGCGTTTGAGCTTGATAATATTTCTCCTTACAAGAAAGATAACACAGGACAGCAACACCAGCAGGGCCAGCACTTCAAAAGCATTGATAAGAAAAGTATATAGCCCTCCTAATGGCGCTGCAAAAAGGCGGTGAGTGCCCAATACACCATCCAGCACAATCTCCAGCACTTCTATGTTGATAATGATAAAGCCGGCATATACCAGGAAATGCAATATCGCCACCAGCGGGTTGCGGAACATTTTTTTCTGTCCAAATGCCAGCAACAGCACATTGCGCCAGCGTTGCGAAGGATTATCGCTGAGGTCTTCATCCCTGCCGATCCGGATGTTACGGGCTATTTCTTTTACTTTTTTTGCAAATAACCCGATGGCAACAGCGCAAAGGAGGATAAATAAAATTTGTTGTGCAATTTGCATGGCAGTCAATTACAAATGCTAATTTACAGCTTATAAAGTAAATGGATTTAACGAACATGTCTTCAACAAAAAAATATATACTTGACCAGGCAACTGCAGAAAAAAAGATGCGGCGCATGGCATTGGAAATACTGGAAAATAATGCTGCAGAAAAAAGTATCATCCTGGCGGGTATCCGGGAGAATGGTTTTGTGCTGGCGACTTCCATTCAGCAGATGATAAAAGAGTTTTCAACAATTGAAACAGAACTTATCAGTATCAGCCTGGATAAAAGGAAACCATCTGCAATCACAGTAAGCGAGAAAATGAGTTTTAATGATAAGGTGATCATTCTCGTGGATGATGTGGCCAGCAGCGGTAAAACACTGCTCTATGCGTTGAAACCCTTTCTTGAATTTCTTCCCAAAAAAATTCAGACACTGGTGCTGGTGGAAAGAAGCCATACTTCTTTCCCGGTTCGCCCTGATTATGTGGGTCTTTCCATTGCCACTACGCTACAGGAACATATTTTCGTAGAAGTAGAAGATGAAGCAGTTCTTGGTGCTTACATGCAATAAATTAAGAGGAGCGAAAATTGCTGGTACTAACATGATACCCCACAGGTTTGAAACTGATAAGTCTTTGTATCAGCTATTTTGCCCAAAGGTCAGCAGATTATTATCCGGATCAAGCAGTGAGAACTCCCGCTGTTTCCAGGGCTTGTTCTCAAGAGGTGCGTTGGGATGAATAGCTACTTTATTTTCCACAAGTGATTTGAAGAGTTTGTCTACATCGTCCGTACGTATATAAACCTGGCCATAATTCTCCAAAGGGTTTAGTTCCTTAAATTCAAAAAAATGAATTTCCACCGTATCTTTTTGCAATATCAGGTATCCGTCGTAATCAAAACTGCCGGCATCCCGAAAACCCAGCATTGTAACGTAAAAATCTTTTGTTTTTGCTTTGTTACGCATAGGAATTTTAGGATGGATCGATGTAAGCATTGTTATATAATTTGAAAATAACCACTTTATTTTACAGTTGCCGCAACCATTTTCTCCAGCACTTTTATATCCACATCCTCCAGTTTGTTGATATAAAGACAGCCTGCTCCGGTTTTGTGTTTGCCCAGTTTCTTTAAGGCATCAGCATGTTTCTTCAGGTCCATCAGGTAAATCGACAAGTTGGCTTTTCTTGGTGAAAAACCAATTTTGAACCAATCCACTTCTCTGCCGGTGGCCGGGCTTTTGTACCGGATATTTCCAAATCCTATTAATGAACTGCCCCATATTTTTGGTTTTAGCTTCGTTGCTTTTTCCATCATTTTCAGGATGGTTTTACTGTCCTTTCGTTTTTGTTCATCTGCAATGCTGCTGATAAAATCTGCCACACTGGATGCTGTTTCTTTGGTTTTTATTTCTGCTACTTTGCCCATGGGAAGAAATTTTAAGGGATTGATGTAAACCAAATGTATAATTTCCCGGGCTATTGCACCCGCCCGGCACCATTCTGCATCCGGGAAACCTGTTCCGGTTTTATGGCTTACAAGCAATGTTTCCGGCTTTTTTAAAATCAGTGTATTGAATATTAGGGTATGACTGGTAAAGCGCCGGGCGGGAATCAGGCCCGGTATCGCCATCTCCAGGCAATAGCAAATTGCTGGTTAGGTCTTTGTGACCTGGATTTCACTGCAAAAAACGGTCAACCGCTTTATTGAATTCCTCCAAAGAGAACGGTTTTTCAAAAAACACATCGGCCCCGTTTTCCAGCGCCACATCCCTGACCGTGGCAAAGCCGGAGATCATGATGATGCGGATGGCGGGATGGTTTTTACGGATATAACTGATAAAGTCAACCCCGAAACCATCGGGCAGTTTATTGTCAAGGATGATGAGCGAAGGTTGCTGTTTTTGAAGGTATTCAGCGGCGTCAAGGAGGTTGCTTACATAGTCAAGCTGAAGGTTTTTTTCGTTGAGAATCATATCCAGTACCAGTCCTAGTTCACCTTCATCTTCAATCACCAGTACCTTTTGGCTAACCTGTGGTTTTTGTTTAACTGTGTTTGGCATAAGTTTAAATTTTACGGTTGGATAAGTTTTACCAGGACTGCCGCAGCAGCATAATCAATCCTATCAAATATGTTGCCTGATTTTTCCGGCAGGGCTGCACTACAGTATCCTTGATGCCTGCAGGAGCTTGTCTTTGCAGCATTTATCTTTACAGCCAAATAAATATGTATGGAACTTGGCATCAGCATGTTTGGCGATAATCATTATGATGAGAAGGGCAAACCTCAATCTACCGGTCAGCGTTTGCAGGAATTGATTGAAGAGATAAAACTTATGGATGAAACGGGGCTTGATTTCTTTGGCATCGGCGAGCATCACCGGCCCGATTATGCAGTATCGGTGCCTGAGATCATCTTAGCGGCAGCATCTGCCGTTACCAAAACCATCAAACTGGGCAGCGCTGTGAATGTGCTTAGTTCTTCAGACCCGGTACGGTTGTACCAGAGTTTTGCCATGATTGATCTCATCACAAGCGGCAGGGCCGAACTGATGGCTGGCAGGGGCAGTTTCATTGAATCATTTCCGGTGTATGGTTATAAACTGGAAGATTATGATGAACTGTTTGAGGAAAAACTGGAATTGCTGGTAAAGATCAACCAGGAGAACCCTATCACCTGGAAAGGCAAACACAGGGCAGCATTGCAAAACCAATCCATTCTTCCACGGGCTGTGAATGATCATTTGAATATATGGGTGGCTGTTGGCGGCACACCGGAGAGTGTATTGCGAGCAGGCAGGCTGGGCCTGCCGGTGATCTTTGCCATCATTGGCGGCAGTCCTGTTCAGTTCAAACCGCTGTTTGAATATTATAAAAAAGTGTACGATCATTTTGAACACGACCAGGAGAAGTTCCAGGTGGGAGTGCACATGCACGCATACTTTGGAGAAAACAGCAAACAAATTGCAGACTACTATTATCCTGTTTATGCTGCGCAGATGAACAGGGTAGGGAGCAGCCGTGGCTGGCCGCCTTACCAGCGGCAACAATATGATGCCGGGAGGGAAAAGAACGGACATCTTATCATTGGTGACGTGAACGAAGCCATTGACAAGATACTGCACCTGCAGGAACTGTTTGGCCTCACCCGTTTTACTGCACATATGGATGTGGGCGGACCATCACATTCTTCATTGATGAAATCAATAGAAATATTCGGGACAAAGATCGCTCCGAAGGTGAGGGAAGCGTTGAAACGGTAGCCGGTTATTGGTTTGCTACTTACCTGGTCGTTTATTCACCCAATACCCGAATAAAGCTGCTGTAAAGAACATCAGCAGGCTATACAGCGCCGGCGGAATGGACATGCCTGCATTTTGCAAAACACTCAGGGCAATATAAATGGCGAGAGTGCCATTGTGTATGCCTATCTCCATGCTGATGGTGATGGATTGTCTTCTTTCTATTTTTAATAAACGGGGAATAAGATAGCCGGTAATGATGCTGATGATATTGAACAGCAAAACCGGAAGCCCTATAGTAGCAAAATTATCAACCAGCACCTGGTATTCTTTAATGACAAGTGCCGCGACGATCAATACCAGCACCAGCGCAGAAGCTATCTTGACGGGTTTGGATATTTTTTCAGCAAATGCGGGCCAGCGTTTTTTGATAATCATGCCGATCAGCACCGGCACCAGCACAACAGTAAATACCTCTGCCACTTTTTTAAATTGCATGGGAATGAACTCGCCGCTGCCCATGAAATGGCTCAGCGAAAAATTAACTATCAACGGCAGCATGAATAATGACAGGATACTATTGATGGCCGTCAGGGAAATATTCAGTGCCACATCACCATTGGCAAGATGACTGTATAAATTGGAAGTGGCTCCCCCGGGTGAAGCGGCCAGCAGCATCATGCCAACTGCCATGGCAGGGTTCAAGCCGCTGAATTTGACCAGCACAAAACAAATTACGGGAAGCAATATCATCTGGCATAGCAGCGCCACACTGATGGCTTTAGGATAATGCAATACCCGCCTGAAATCAGCAATCGTAAGCGACAAACCAAGGCCAAGCATGATGATGCCCAAGGACAACGGCAGAAAAAGCTGGGTAAAAAGGGATTGCTCCATTGGTTCGTTAGGTGGTTGAATGCAGGTATAAGATACAGGTTTTTTTCAAATGACAATTAATCAGAAATTATAAAACTATTAGCAGCTGTTATTTGTGTTTCCTGATAGCGATGCCATCAGAGCGGATGATTACCTGTTCTTATAATTCAGGAATTTTCATGCCCGTTACAAGTTTTCATAATACCCTATTGAAGGTATTGCTTGTTTCATGGTAACTTGTTTTTTTACCATCGTGAGTAGAATTCCAGTAGTTCAACAACCCACAACTATGAAATGGATTTGTTTTGTTTTAATGATGATGTCAATGCCTGCCTGGGCGCAGGATAAAATTATTACGAATAACGGCGATACACTGGATTGCCGCATCAGTGTCAAACCCTGGAAAGAAAAGATATCAATCCGCAAATATGGAATGCGGGAGCAAAACGGGTATGCGTATGCAGTTGTTTTTTTCCCCAATGATTCCATGCGCATCATACGTCCCGGTGAGATCAAGGGATTTTTTGTGCAGCAACATAAAAGATACCTGAACGGGGGGTATTATGAATCCGCCAGCTTTCATAGTAACATACATGTGCTCTTCAGGGGCTCGATACCAAACGCAAGACCAAAAACCCGGTTTTTGAGGAGGATTTATTCGGGAAATGAGATCAGCCTGTATGATTTTCACGATGAAGATATTGAAGGTTACTGGGTCACTTACCATGTGAAGAAAAAAGGAGAGGAAAAATATACTCATATTGCCAACAAAAAACAGGCAACTCAATATTTCAGTGATGCACCTGGTCTGCCGGATTCTGTTGGGTTTAAAAGAAGACCGGTGTACAAAACAATGCTTGCCCTGGTAAAAGCCTATGAGCAGCTGAAAAGCGGTCAGGCAGATCCTTAATGGAATCTTTATTCATTCGTTTTTTAGTGCTCCCTTCTTTGGTGATAAGGAAATGTTTACTGATAGATCAATATCTTTAGCATCAGACAACATACTTGCTTTATGAAAAGAACTTTCCTGCTTTTAAGTTTTATTTATTGTTCAATAATTTCGGTTGCACAGGTTAATACATCACCAGGAAAGATTCCGGTGCTGCTGCGGCTGGATGATATCGGCATGTGCCACTCGGTGAATATGGCCGCACAGCAGGTGCTGGAAACCGGCATCCCGGTTTCGATGTCGGTGATGGTGCCCTGCTCCTGGTTTACCGAGGCAGTGGAGATACTGAAAAAATACCCGCATGTTTCAGTTGGTATTCATCTCACCCTGAATTCAGAATGGAAAAATTACCGCTGGGGCCCGGTAGCTGGTGCCTCTGTTGTTCCTTCCCTGGTTGATTCAATGGGATATTTCTTTCCGTCCCGCAGCAAGTTATTTGGTAACAACCCTTCATTGGCCGAGATAGAAACAGAACTACGGGCACAGGTGGACAAAGCCATTAAAGCAGGTTTGAAAATTGATTATTTCGATTACCACATGGGAGCGGCGATGCAAACGCTGGAAACAAGGAAAATTGTTGAGAAACTTGCTGCCGAGTACAAGGTAGCTGTTTCAAGATATTATGGTGAAGAAGATGTGCCCGGCATTTATACAGCAGCGGCGGATAAAAAGACTGATACACTAATTGCCAGGATGAAAACATTACAGCCCGGCGCTGTGAAATTATTCGTGATCCATATCGGGCAGGATTCACCTGAGATGGCTGCCATGGAAGACCTGAACCCGACAGGGCCAAAAGACATGAGCATACACCGCCAGGGAGAATTGAATGCAGTGCTTTCTGCCGGTTTCCGGCAGCTTATCAGCGATCCCCGCTACCGCCTTGTCAATTACCGGAGGCTGAATGAAGAGTTGGGTCTTCAAAACATGAAAAGACCAGCGTTGCAATAATCGCTAATTGGTTTTTACTCCCCGCAACACACTTACAACTGCCGGCAAGTGGTTCCCTGATGCACGGCGAAAGGAAACCACCTGGCCCACATGCCACAAGGCATCGGCAACAGGGCCGTTAATAAGATTCCAGAAGGGATATTCCTGTATAAACTTTTGGGGTATCAGGTACCTGGTAATAATAAGGCCTGGTTTGTGCAACAGCAGAAGCACTTAATGCCAGCAGCAGAAAGGTCGCAATATTCTTCAATCCTCGTTGTTTACTTAGAAGTAAATTTAATAATGTGAAAAACCGGTCCGGTCATCAAAGCAGCGACACGATCAAATAATGAGCATTGTAGTATAAACGCCACGGCATGTGGCCATTGTGTAAGCCGATACTGTTCTATATTCACAGAGCAGAAAACCTGTGAAGTACTGAGTATGATCAAATCCGCTTACCAGCCGCATTCCGTTGAGAATAACGAAAACATAGAGTTTGAGTTGCTTTCTCTTTTTGAGATGACGCCAGACCTTGTCTGCATTGCCGGGAAAGACGGTTATTTTAAAAAAGTGAACCCTGCTGTGTGGCAAAAATTCGGCTGCAGCAGTGAGGAAGTTTATTCAAGACCGGTTGCTTCGTTCATACACCCCGATGACAGGGAAAAAACAGCACTCGTCCGGGAACAACTTTTACAGGGAAAAACACTGGTTAATTTTCAAAACCGCTATATCAGCAAAAAAGGGGAAACCATCTGGCTGCAATGGACCTCCGTTTATATCCCCAGCAAAGAAATTGTTTTTGCTATTGCCAAGGACATAACGGAAATGAAGCAAAAGGAAAAGGAAATTGAAGAAAAGGTGGTTGCTTATAAAAAAATGGCCAGCCATTTCAAGAACCGGGCAGAAGAAGACAGGAAATATCTTGCCTCGGAACTGCACGAAGAAGTGGCCCAACTGGCGGCAGCATTGAAGATGGATGTTATGCAGGTAAAAAACCACTGTGCCTCAACGCCGGGACTGTTAAATGACAAACTGGACGATACCGTTGTATTGACAGATATTCTTATCAAAAGCATCCGTCGCCTTTCTTTCAGCTTCTACCCGGGAATGCTGGATGATCTCGGTTTTCATGCTACCATCGAATGGGTGTGTAAAGAGTTTGCCTTGCTGAACGGAATACCCTGCAGGTTTTACAGCGATTTCAGGGATGAAAACCTGCTGCCTGAAACTAAAACTGATCTCTACAGGCTTTTCCAGGAAGCGCTGCAAAACTGTATGGATCATGCAGAAGCCGGGGAGGTGCAAGTTTCGCTGCGAAATCTTGCTGATGAACTGGAGTTATCTGTCACCGACAATGGTAAAGGTTTTGTGCTGCAGGATGTGCATCATTCTTCGGGAATACAACATATGCGTCAACTGGCTGCTTCGCTTAACGGGCGACTCAGTATTGAAAGCACACCCGGGCATGGGGCAAAAGTTTCCATTGCCGTGAAAAAGAAATATGATTAGTAGCCGTTTCGCAATGGTTGCCTTCGACAATCCCGAATGCTATCGGGACAGTTTCAAAGCATTTCAGGTAGCTGCCGGCCGGGAACTTACTTCTTGCTGACCCGGTAAAGATTACCACCATCTGTTACGGCGTACAGCATGTTATTATGATAGGCCACATCCCTGAATCTTTCATTCAGGTCGCCAAGTAATCTTTCCTCGCCGGCCACTTTGTTATTGACGATCACGAGCCGTGCTATATGCTGCGAACTGAGCCCGCCGATAAAGAGATTGTTTTTCCATTCAGGTATGGCATTGCCTTTATAAAAGGCCATGCCGCCGGGAGAGAGCACCGGGTCCCAATAATAAACCGGTTGTTCCATTCCCGCTTTTTGCTGGATGGGTTCGCCAATGGCATTACCCCCATATTCGATACCATAGGTGATAACAGGCCATCCATAATTTTTTCCCGGCTTAATGATATTGAGTTCATCACCACCACGGGGACCAAACTCAGCTTCCCACAATTCACCCGTTACCGGGTGCAGGTCGAGGCTTTGCGCATTGCGGATGCCATAGGCATAAATTTCGGGCATGGCTGATTTGTTATTGATAAATGGATTGCCCGGGGCCGGTTTACCTTCTTTAGTAATCTTGAAAATTTTTCCAAGACCTGAGTTCAGCAATTGTGCCTGTGCCCTGCCTTCCAGCTTCGATCTTTCACCGGTGCTCACAAACAGGTTGCCGTCTTTATCAAAGATCAGTCTTGATCCATAGTGAAGGGTGGCATTCTCCAGTGCAGGAGTAGCCCGGAAGATCACCACCGGGTTTTCAATGGTGCCTGCGGCTTCATTTAGTTTGCCTTTGGCCACAGCCATCAGGTTGCCCTTATCATATTTTTCCGAGTATGACCAGTAGATGATCTTGTTTTTGCTGAAGTCAGGGTCAAGCGCCACATCCAGCATGCCGCCCTGCCCACGATCATCCACAGCCGGGAAACCCGTGATTTTCTTCACAAGGTTTCCATTGGCATCATGGATCTGCATATGACCGCTTTTCTCCGTAATGAGCAGCCGGTTGTCGGGCATGGGAACAACAGCCCAGGGTCTTCCCAGGCCACTTGCCAGTTTATCCACTTTATAGGCGGTGGTTGTTTTCACAGCACCAATCCTTGTTTGTCCTGCAAATGCAGGTTTGTAATCAGTATTACCTTTTTTTGTTTCCACGGGTGGCAGCCGGGAAGTGTCTGCCCCGTTATGGGCAGCAGGGCCTTTAGTTTCATTGGCACATCCTGTGGCTGAAATGAAGGCTGCCAAAAAGCCTGTACAAAAGATTTTTATAGTCTGCATGGTCATTATTATTTTAAGAAAGATAAAATTAAGCAAGTTCGCCGGTTGCTAATGATAAACCCGTGATAAAACATGGAAATAAGGAAAAGCTCACCGGATGAGCATGCAGGTTCCTTTTTGCAGGTACCTGTTGTTGTCAATGCCTATGCCTTCGGCGATCCACACATAAACCTGCGAACCCTGCAGCACACCATTGAGCCGACCATCCCATCCGCGGGAATCAGTGCTGAGGTCGAAGATCAGTTGCCCCCAGCGGTTAAATATCCTGAAATAGCGCAGTTCTTTGATGCCCGCCTGTATGGGTTTCAGGTAATCATTCAGCCCGTCATTATTGGGAGTGAAAGCGGTGGGCACATAAAATTTTATTTCCTTATACACTTTCACCAGTTGTGTGTCCACCGTGAGGCAGCCGCCTGGTGTGGTGAGTTCGATAGTGTATTGTTTTTCCTGGTTGCCGGTAAAAACCGGTTTGGCCAAAAAAGGATTGTTGAGGAAAAAAGGCGGGTCCCATTTGATGGAGGCGCCAAAATCCCTTGATTCTAATTGCAGCGGAATATTCGTTACAGCATTGACCACCGGGTAGCGTTTTCCCGGTTTGGGTGTTTCTACCAGGATTGTTTTGGGTTCGGTGCTGATGCTGCAACCTTTTTCATCCACCAGGAAAGCATGATAGCTGCCCGAACGCAGGGCCCGGAAATGCGTTTGCGTGGCGCCGCTGATGGCATTGTTGTTATGATGCCACTGTATGCTGCTGGTGGGATCTACAAACAGCACAGCGCTGTCGCCTTTATCAATGCAGAACGAATCTTTTCCGATCAGCCCGATATCATTATCAATAATGGATGCATCTACAAATACGGTGTCGTTCACATCGCAGCCACCTCCCCGGCTGCTGGTGGTAAGAATGTAGTGAGTGGGAACAACAGGTTTGGCCAGCGGGTTGGCTATTGTCGGGTCTGACAGTCCTTCTTCGGGCCACCAGCTGTAAACAAGCCCGGGGATGGGATTGGCGCCGATCAGCATCGGGGTTTCATTGCAGGAAAGAACATCGTTGCCTGCATTTGATTTTACTTTTAAAGTATCTATAAGCCGTGCATACAGTGTGTCTTTGCAGCCATAGCCGTCATACGGAATGATTTCAACAGCATAGGAGGTGCCTGGTGGTGGCGGGGGAGTGAAGTGGACAGATTGCTGGTTGCTCAGCACCTGCGAAAAGTTGTTGCCAAACCAGGTATAATTCTGGTAGCCATACGGGGCTGTCAGCATCACAGTGGTGTCTTCCCGGCAATAGGTGGCGCCGACAAACTCGCTGCTGCATTCCGTGTTCACATCAATATAGGCATAACCGAAGTGACGGGTGAAGGTGCAGTCGCCCGTTTTAAAAAAAAGACGGATGGTTTTGCCGGCGAGCCCGTTGAGGTTCACGGATACCGCCGACCAGTCTTTGCACCACACACTGGCATTGCTGGCCACATTGGGAGAAATATAAAAACCGGGTAGTATGGTGCCATGCGGAATAAAGGTGAAAGAAGAACAGTGAATGAGTTCGCTGTCAGTAACATTGGTGATCTCAATTTCAAGCCGGGGTTGCTGAAATATTTCATGATTGGGATCTTCAAACACCACTGCATAGTGATAAATGAGAGAGTACACATCCTGACCGGGAGGAATGGTGAATTCATACGATATTCCTTCTGCCTGTCCGCCGGCTTCTGTGCTGCCGAGACGAACGGAATAACCGCTTCCGTTTGGACACACAACAGGAAACCCGCCATAAAAATCATATTCATCCCTGTTGCCGGCAGGGATAATTGTATGCCGCCCGGGAAAAGGACCATAAGTAGGTATAAGCTGTATCTGGTTTTGCCCGTTGACTGCCGCTACGTTTCCGATATAGCATGTCCAGTTGTCAAATGTGCCGTTTTCAAAATCAATGTTCGGGGGACATTGCGCCGCTGATGTGTTGCTGATAAGTAACAGGAAAACCGGCAGCCTTAAAACAAGGTTGAGGATACGGCCACGGCCGCATGGTTGCGCAGATCGTTGTGAAATGAAAGACACAGAAACCCTCCCGATGATCAATAACTAAAGCAATTAAGAAACGTTGTTTTGGTTTTCCCGGTTGCCGCCCGTTGCTTTCAGCGCCTGCCTGTTTTGCTTTTCCTTTCTTGTTACCGGTAATTTACTGAAAAATCCTGCAGTTTGTTCAGTTTGATGTACCGGGGCAGTGGTACAGTTTGAAATGGTATTTGTTAAAAAGCTAACCACGGAGGCACAATGACACGGAGTTTCACGGGGTTAACTCTGTGTTGCTTTGTGTTCTCAGTGCCTCCGTGGTTCAAAATTTCAAACTATACCACTACCTGTACCGGGCACAATTTTTTAAATTACAGCTCACTCTATCGGAATGTCCAGAACAGTCAATCCATATTATAACCTTGGTTACTGGTTGTTGCTGTATGTGCCGCTGATTGCAGCGGGGTTTTACGTTACCTATTTTTCCGTCATTCATAAACCGCAGGCAACCATCATTCACCTGCATTTTATACTGATGGCGCTTTGGCTGGCCATGGCGATTGCACAACCCTTTTTCATAAAATATAAAATGCTGCACCGGCATCGCATCACGGGGCGAATCAGTTATGTATTATTTCCCCTGGTATGGCTTTCGGGTTATGCCATGATGCGGTTTGGCTACTTTAATTATATTGATCCGCTGGCAGCAATGCAGGAAAACGGCCTGCCCGTTTATTCCCGCCAGCAGCTTTTGTATGAAGGCGCTGATTATATTTTGCTGCCATTTGTGTATGTGTGCTGGATGCCGCTGTTTTATGGGCTGGGTATCATTCACCGTAAAAAAATGCACCCTCATTCCCGCTACATGCTGGCTGCCATTCTCACTATCACCGGCCCGGTGGTGGACAGGATTTTTTTCATCCTTCTTGGTATAAATGCTGTGGCGGGCATCCCGGCAGAATATATCTCGTTCCTGCTGGTTGACCTGTTGCTGCTTTTCCTGTTGCTGAAAGATAAACAGGCCGGCCTTAACCTCCGGCCTTTGACAATTTGCCTTCTATTGTATGTGGGTCTGCAACTGTTTTATTATTTCGCAAGGGGCACAGGCTGGTGGCAGTCGCTGGCAACGTTTGTGGTGCAGCCCGGGATATAAAACCTGTGCAGCAGTTACAGCCGCCCTGCTGCATCATTGCGGTTAAGTTTTGTAACTTTATTTTAAACAGATCTGTTGTTTGTTAAACTGTATACCGTTCACCCGCTGCTGCAGGAGTTTGTGCAGTGCATCATGATGGTTCATGCCAACGTGGATGTGGCCGATGGCCCGGTAGTGTATGTTTATCCTCCCACACCTCAAACCTCTCTTTTCTTTTATATTGACGACATCATCCGTGTGAAACTGGATGGTGAGAAAGAATATACAGCCCAGTCCCGCAGTGTTTTTGTGGGCCAGCAACTCACCCGTGTGTCGCTTGATATCGGCCGCAGCCACAAAGCAGTGAGGGTGGGTTTTCATCCCGGTGGCCTGCACCGGTTGCTGGGAGTTTCCATGGCGGCCATGATAGATGACCATTACGATGCAGAAGATGTGTTTGGCGCCGGCATGAAAGAAGTAAATGAAAAATTAGCTGCTGCAAAAGATTTTGATGAGGTGCACTTCGTGGTAGAAAACTTTTTATTGCAGCAGGTAAAAAAATTAAAACAGGCTTTGCCATTTGACAAAGCCATGCTGGAAATGCTGCGCCATGGCGGAAATATTTCCATCGAAAAGATCGCTTCACTGGCCTGTCTCAGCCTGCGGCAGTTTGAAAGAATCAGCAAGGAAAGGGTAGGGCTGCCGCCCAAGTTGTATGCAAGACTGGTGCGTTTTTCCAAAGCATACCGGCTGCATGAAAATTTCCCGGGCCGGAGCTGGACCAATATTGCCTATGAATGCGGCTATTTTGACCAGATGCATCTCATCCGCGACTTCAAACAATTTGCCGGCGTGGCTCCCGGCATCATCGAAAAAGAATTAGAAGCTTCACCCGTCAGGCTGCAGGCCGGTCTGCAACTCTGATTGTCGTTTTTGTACTATTCCCGGGCTGGTGCAGGTAAGAAATTTGTTTTCTAAACCTGCAAGTATGAAACAGCATCTTATTCTTTTTTTATCCATCGTCTTACTTATTTCATTCCACGCAACAGCACAGGACTATGACAAGCTGGTGGCTTTGAAGGATCATTCCATAAAAGTGTATTGCAGCAAAGGACATGAGCAAAGAGCGGCTGCCGTGGCCACCAAAGTGGACAATGCCATTGCCTTTCACGGATCGCTGCTGCAGTTCAAGCCTGAAGTGATACTGCTGGTGCTCACCGAAGCTGACTGGGGACACTACACATCTTTCCCTGTATATGGGATGGCGCATTACAGCGACAATAAAACCCTGGTCGTGGCTGCGGAAGACAATGATTTCTGGAGAAGCTTCCTGCCGCCGCCTGACCAGTTGCCGCCTGCCCTTGCCGCACAGGTAAAGCAAGTGTACAAACTGCCGGATGGCCGCCTCAGTATGCAGGCATTCTTTGACCTGCTGGCTTTGCATGAATTGGGTCATGCTTATCATTTGCAGGGAGGCCTCAACATTCAGCGCAAATGGATGGGAGAGTTTTTCTGCAATGTGCTGCTGCATACCTATATCGCCGAAAAAGAACCTGACCAGTTGCCTGCGCTGACCCTTTTTCCGCAGATGGTGATCAACGCCGGTGCAAAGGAATATACCTACACTTCCCTGCAGGATATTGAAGAAAGATACGAGGAGATCGGGAAGCAGCACCCGAAAAATTATGGCTGGTTTCAATGCCGCTGGCATGCCGCCGCTGCAGCAGTCTATGATTCGGCAGGAGTGGGAGTGTGCCGGAAATTATGGGATGCATTACGGGCACAGCAACAGGCGCTGGATGATGATGCCCTTCTCATTTATTTACACAACAACACTCACCCGGGCATCGCCGATGTGATGCGCCACTGGAACAGGGATATTATATGGGGCCAATAGAAACGCTGATCATTTTGCATTACCCAGGATTTCTTTCCATTTCCGGGTAGTGGCCTTATCTGTTTTGATCGTGGCCAGGCTGCTGAGGTCAAAAAAATACTGGCCTGCAAACTCAACCTCCGGGAAAGGATTGCCGTCCGTGAAGTCAATATCGGGTGAGCTGTGGTTGGGTTTGGAAAAGGAAAATTTGTATTTGGTTCCGTTCACCAGCACATCAAATCCAAAACCCATGCGCAGAAAAGGCCATTTGATGTTTTTCAGGCTGGAGAGGGGTTCATGAAAAGCAACCCCTTCTTCGGTAATAAACGCCACTTTGCCATCATCCCATAGCAGCACACCGGGCACCGCATTGCCCACAAGGCGGGGAATATGCCAGACTTTGGAGATCAACCTGCTTTCCATAAGCTGTGAATGTATAAATAAATTACTGGTAAATGTATAGTTAGCCCTTTCAAGTGTGATTTTGGTTTAATACCTTTAAGCAATCATTTACCGACATGAAAAAGTTTTTAGCCGCCATACCCTTACTTCTGCTCGCCGGCCTGGTGATGGGCCAGCAACTCAGCCAGGTTAGTTTTTCAGGGGGTTCCAAACTCACCTCTTTTGCCATTCTCACCGACCAGGATGTGCTCATCCGCATTTCTGAAGAAGGCAAGATACTGGAGTGGGGGATTGAAGTGCAGTCGCAGCGGTTTAACCAGTATGCTCCCAAACTGCAGCCCTTTATGGGCCGGGTGGATTATTACGGCGCTGAAGCCGATTCTGTTTCGCAGGGCAAACTGAAAAGCATCGGCACAACTGTTTTCACTTATTACGGCCCGCAGGAAATGCCCATCAAGGTGGGCAAGCTCAAATCCGTGGGCACCCTGCAACTGGACTACTACACCCATTTTGACAATGCCGCTTTTAAGGGAAAAATCCGTTTTTGCGGCAGCCTGGTCATTGAATACTTCTCTTCGTTTGCGGATGAAGCCTCCCGCGGCAAACTGAAATCGGTGGGCAGCACCGCCATTGTATATCACAGCATTTTTGACGACAGGCTTATCCGCGGCAAGATCAAAAGTATCGGCAATGTCAACTATGGCTGGTACACTTCGCTCGACCGCAAAGACCTGCAGGACGGCATGAAAACCGGTTCATTGCGGCAGCAGATCAGCGGTATCACTTATATTCTTCGGTGAGGTATTGCGGGGGCCGGTAACCTGCCTGGTCTTTTACACAGTTCATGTTAGCGGTTTGGTCTTTATTTGTCATACTTTTCTCTAAGTTGTAATTTTTCAATTCTTGCATTTATTCCGCCTAAATTTCGTCCAAATATTTGTGAAAGTTCACTTGGTTTTTTCCCTTGGCAAAAAAGCAATTCAAGTTTTTCGTCATCTTCTTTTGTCCAAGGTTGATATGCTTTTGAATATGTTTTTCTGATTTCATCAACAGAATATGCTTTTCCGGTTTTTTCTGTTGATTGGTCAGGTACTTTTTTTCCACAAATACGGCAAAAATTATCTATTTTTTCTAATTGACTTCCACAGTTGTCGCATAGAATTACTTTGTCAACAACAGACCTAAGTGGATTTGTCGTGCGAACTGTAAATGCTGATGGAATTTCTTTCAAAAAACGTGATTCGTTTCCTTTTTGAGTGATTAAAAAAAGTTTGTCTTTGGCTCTTGTAATAGCAACATAAAACAATCTTCTCTCTTCTTCCATTAACAAATCAAAGTCTGCCTTTTTTATCACTTGAAAAATTCTGTCTTCAAGCCAAATGTCAGGAAAGCCGCCATTTCCTTCTGTCAAACCGACAATGAAAACAACTTTTGCTTCAAGTCCTTTTGATGCATGAATTGTTTTTGCTTGCACTTTTATATTTTCCTCGTCAAATGTCTTTTTGTAAGAAGGTTTGTCTGAATACAAACCCGGACTAAACATATGGTTTCTGCGGTAAAGGAATAAGATATCGTCATTGCTTATTCCTTCTTCTAACAACTCCTTTACCTTGTCCAAACAGTATTGTATGTTGTCTTCTTCTTTGTTACCTGAAAATACGACAATCTTGTGTTCAGATACTTTGGAGGCGTGAACGTCTTTGTCAATTTTGAATTTATTGTGTTTGATAACTTCGTTACTTGCACCAACAATGTTTTGAGTACTACGATAATTTAAGTTGAGCTTAATTGTTTTTGCGTTTTCAAAGTGTTTTTCAAATTCTACTATGTAATTAACATTTGAACCTCTGAAACCATAAATACTTTGCCAGTCGTCTCCAACGCAAAAAAGTTGGGTGTTGGCAGTGAGCAATAATTTAATGAGTTCAACTTGCAAATTGTTTACGTCTTGGAACTCATCAACTAAAATGTATTGATATTGGCTTCTGTATTTGTTTGCAATGTCGTTGTGATTTTGAAATAGCGAAGTTGACCGTAATATTAAGTCGCTAAAGTCAAGATAAGATTTGTCTGTGCAATAATTATTGTATTTTTTTAAGATTGGAATTGCTAACTCGTAAAAGCCTCTTACTCGTTCGTGTTGGTCTTTTCTTGCTTTTTCTAAAACTGTTTCAATATTTATGTTTTCAACTTTAATCATATCGGTTATACGCAAGATTTGCTGAACAAAATCTTTTACGTCTTTGTGATAGCCGTTAAATTCTTCATTGTAGTTTAACGTAATTGTCTTGTGGTAATTTGCTGGCAAACGATTTTTGACAATTTTGTCAAGCGTATGATTGAATAACGCAGAGTCTCTTGTCATGCTTTCACTCGTTATTACACATAATAAATTTCCTTCTTTAAATTGTGCTTCTTTGTCTTTTGTTGGATAACTTATGTCGCTTTTGTGTTCAATATAAAGATTAGCGTCAGGAATGTAGAAATCAGGGTTGAAAACAAATCCTGTTATTTTTAGTGTTGGCTCATATTCAAACTTTATGCTATGACGATAAAACCAATCTGCAATAAACTGCTCTGATTTAGAACGAACTTTTGTGCCGTTAAGAGTTGTATAATTTTTTTCAAACTTTGTTACATACTTTGGATTTTCTTTCTTTGTATCGATTTTGTCAACAAAGTAATCTAAAATGTGTCTTTTGAGTTTCAATAGATATTCTGTGCTTTCGCATTCTTCTATTAAAAGTTTATGCATTACTTCAAAAACTGTTTCCGGTGCAACGTGTTTTAAAAGTTCTTCATCGTCACGTTTTTCATCTCCAATAATTTTAAACTTGTTGTCAAATTCTTTTACTCCGAAATTACGCAGAACAGTGTAACAAAAACTGTGAAATGTTCTGATTGTAAGTCCTTCAATCCATTTATATTTTTTCTGTTGGAACCGTCTTTCGTTATCTTTGTCTATGTAACTTTTTTTCTTGTCAAAAAGTTGTTTTTCGTATTCTCCACTTTCATCTGCAGAAATGATAAGTCGGTCAATCATTTCGTTTGTTGCGTTTTTTGTGAAAGTGATGGCAAGAATATTTGATGGGCTTACGCCTTTTTCTTCTATCAAGTAAATGAGTTTCTGTAAAAGCGTCTTTGTCTTTCCAGAGCCAGCACCAGCCAAAACTAAAAGCCTTTTGTCTTCGCTGACAACGGCTTCCCTTTGCTTATCATTTAAGTTGCTTAGATCTGTTATGGTTTGATTCACTATATAAAATTTGTTCTATGAACGATATATTGGCTTTACTAAATGCAATATAAAGCGAAATTATTTTCGCCCATAGTCAGCGGGAATTTCTCCCCATGCCGCAGTATTCCATTTTAATACCTTGGTATCATATTCATTATTGTTAAGCCAAACAATTGCTCTTTGAATATGTTCAAAAACTGCCGCATTCTTTTCATTCCTTTCAAGCTTTGTTTTACACTTTTTTTGCTTAACCCATGAAATGGCGTTAAGGCTATCGCTGTAAATAATTTTTAGTTCCTTCCCATCTCTTTTAAAAAGGGCAAGGGCATGTACAATAGCTAAAAACTCTCCAATATTATTTGTCGCCTCCTCATATATCCTTTCAAATATTACTTTTCCTGTTTTGATGTCAACGCCCCGATACTCCATTTTTCCCGGATTTTCAATGCAGGAAGCATCCACACAAATGCCGTCAAGTATTGGTTTGTCATCTTCAAGCTCTACAAGCTCTGTCTCGCTATTTGATGTTTGTTGAGTTGTGTAAAAAAGGTGTGAGGGTCTGTTGATAACCCTGCCTAAGTCGTTAGGCAAGTTTTTCTTTCCTGACATTACTTTTCCTAACTGCTCTGCATGTTGAAAGTCAGCAGTATGTTTTACATCTCTTGAATGTTTAAAAGATATTGAATGAGGAGTTTCCTGTAAAATGGAATCTAAAATTTTCCAAAGGTCAACATGTTTTTTCTTTTTGTAGCCATTCTTTTTCCATCTTTCTAGCCAGCCTTTTGATAATGTGTCAATAACATAACCGTTTGTCAAGTAAACAACTAAGTCGCTTGGTTCTTTGATTCTTTTAAGTCCCTCGATAATTCCAACAATGTCCATCCTTGCATTGGTGGTATTTGAGAAGCCTCCTGATATTTCTTCCACTCTTTTTCCATTGACCGTAATTACAATTCCATAGCCTCCATTTCCAACCGCTTCGTCGCTATCAAGTCTTTCCAAAAAATGGCAAGAACCGTAAACGTAAATTTTAACTTGATTTGTCATTGGGTATCATCAAAATTGATGTATTGTTGAATTGGTGTAAAGTGTCATAATAACCTTACCACTAACGTTGAAGCATTGGCGATGTGGCGGCATTCCGTGTTACGTCAGCCAGGAACCAATGCTGATGAAAGATATAAAAGCTCATTGTTTATTCTGTTGCTCGGCGTTATTCGTCTGCCGAAACCCAAGATGAAGAGCAAACAAAAAGCTGAGAATATTTCGTCGGACCGCCATATTGCTAATGCAATGTTACCAGCCGTTTTTATTCAATTATTAATGTTAACTCATATTTACGATAGGCACTTTTTGTCTTACTGAGTTTTTTATTTTTTTGGAAAGTGTTTTGTTTCAACAAAGCCCATATTTCATTTTTTGTATTTGCAACAATTGAGTCGCCACTCGGTAAAAATATTTTTAGTGATGAAATGTCAATATTTCCATTCGCTAATCTTTTTGTAATCATCCCTTCACCTCTCAAATAGGTCGAGCCGATTTCAAAAGCAGACGAAGGTCTCATGATATAAACGCCTTTCTCATTTTTGTCTCGATAAGATGAATAATCAAGATAGTTTGGCAAAAGCCCTGATGAATCTTGAGTTGTCCATCTGTTTGGTCGCAAAACCTTAGCATTTATTCCAAGTCCAGGGAATTGCCAAATAATACTGTCAGCCGAATAATAATAAATATACTTCTCGGGTCCACCATTATAACGAATTATTGGAGTGGTCTCAATCTTTATGTCCTCAGTGGAATTATTTATGATACCAATAGTTCTTATGGGCTGTCCAGTAATGCAAGAAGTAAGTCCAATTGAAAGTAAAATTAGTATGCTTAGAGTGTAGCTCATAAAATGGCTGGTAACAGTTGTATTTACGCTATTATACGAATCTACAAAATTCTCAAAATCCTGGCAATCATTAATGAGTATTCGCATTTTTGTATTTATATATTGCGTCAATACCCGATTGTAAACGACTATAAACGTTTATAAACGCTTATAACCGGATAATTTCTTAAGGATTATCCGGCGTTGCCCGCCCGGCAAGGCTCAGCCACAGGCTGTCTTCCCCCGGTTGCATAGGGCGACGGTCTTTTAAGCCCCCGGGGCTTGCAATGGCTGGCTGTTTCTTAGGGTTTCTCCGCCATTTCTTCTGTAGCGAAAGTCATTTCTTCAGAAGCGGAAAGCATTTCTTCAGAAGAGAAGACCATTTCTTCAGAAGCGGAAGGCATTTCTTGGGAAGCGTAAGTCATTTCTTCAGAAGCGAAAAGCATTTCTTGAGAATCGAAGATCATTTGTTCTGAAGCGGAAGACATTTCTTCGGGAGCGAAGATCAATTCTTCTTAAGCGAAAATGTTGTATTCTGTCGCAAATGCCCCGCAAAGCCCGGCTGCCGCTATACCACAAAAGTGGTATTTTTTAAAATTTCAGAAAAAAGTTATGTATTCCAATGAAGAAATCATTTGTAAATAAAAATCAATGTTTTAGCTTTTTGATAATCGCTTACACAGGGCCGGTATGCTGAGCTAACTGAATTTTGGCCCTGGTTTGCCTGCGGCGGTCAGGCAATATTTTTTTAATCCCGGCAGTTTTTATTGGCAGTCCTGATGAAAAAAACCATAACCATAAAACCCCAAATCCATGAAACAGTTAATCATCACCAACGGCTTCGCCAAGCTGAGCGATGCCGCCCTGGATCTGAAAGCCAACCAGATCTACACTGCCATGAATGGCAATCCCAATTTCACCGATCCTGAACCTTCGATGGAGGCGCTGGAAGAGGCCATTGACCTGTACTCCGAAGCGCTTACGGATGCCCGTGACGGCGACAGGCTGAAAGTGGCCATCAAAAACCAGCGCAAGCAGGAACTCATCAGCCTGCTGCACCTGCTGGCCGATTTTGTGCTGTTCAGGTCGGGCGGAGACAGCGTCATAGCGCTGAGTTCCGGCTTCAGCATCGGCAAGCAGCCATCGCCTGCACCACCCATCATCAAGCCAGACAACCTGCGCCTGCTGCAGGGCGAAAACAGCGGCGAGCTGGTGAGCAAGGTGAAGCGGGTGAAAGGCGCCATTGCCTACCTGTACCAGTATGCGACAGATGCACAAATGGCACAGGGCGACTGGGAATGGCTCAGTTGCAGCCGCAGCACCTGCATCATTGCCAACCTGGCGCCGGGCACAAAGTATAATTGCCGGGTGGCGGCCATTGGCCCCAAAGAGCAGTTGGTGTACAGCGATGTGGTGAGCCGCATTGTGGCTTAATACAATTGCTGCCAAAAAATGAAGGCCACGGGTGTGGCCTTTTTTTTTATGCTTTTCTGTATTTGTTGATGAAGTGAATCAGACCGTGTATGGACTTATCCCGAACAGCAACGGCGTAAAAGCTGGTTTTCCTTGGTTTTTTACACAGTTCATGTTAGGCGCAGGTTTTCTTCAACGGTGTTCTTCTTCTCGTTTGAGTTCTCCATTTTCTTTATAATATTTCCAAATACCAAACGGCTTTGACACCGGTGCCTGGACTAATGTGTCCTTGAAATTTCCGATACTCCAATCATAAACTTGTAATATAGTTGTGTCAATTGCTATTTTAAAAAATCCTGTTGTTTGAAGGTTGCCATTTTCATAATACTCTTCATATAGCCCAACCTTTCGATTAAGAAAGAACGAGTCTACTTCAATAGGCGCCAGGGTGAAGGTTTTTTTAAGTTGACCGTTTGGATAGAAGTATTTCCAAAGACCGGTTGCAACACCGGAATAATAATAACCTATCCATTCTGCTTTTCCATTTGGATAATAAGCTATCCATTTGCCAAACTTCTTAAAAAAATCAGTGTACTTTCTTCCTCCGAGATCGCCTTCAACCAATAGCTTATTATTTCTATCATACAACCTGAAACTTACATAGTCCCTGGAAATGAAAACGGTATTGGTTGTGTCAGGATCAACTTTATAAGAAAATCCGCCGGATGGATCTCGTTTAAAGGTTCTACCGTATTCATTATTCATGTCAAGATAGCGAACGAAGTAATTGTCTTCCTCATTATCTGGTCGAAACTGTGAATGTGCCGATAAAGAAGCTATAATAAATGCTATTAGTAGATAAGGTCTCATAAACTTGCAGCCAACAGTTGTATTTACGCTATTACACGAATCTACAAAATTTTACGCCGTTGTTGGTGTTTGGATTTCGTTCACTGTCTGCTTTGAAGCGCTGCACCAACAACCGAAATTACATCATTTCGTGTTGTTGGTGTGGGGGTACTAAACAAGCAGGACTCTGATAAATGAACAGCAACAACGGCGTAAGTTAGCGCCAGTGCTTCTGTCGTGTCGAATTGTTGCTGTCATTTCCCGTGAGTTATTCTAATTATTTTACAGTCTCGTGAGTCAATGATTATTAAAAATGTCCCACCTAAATATTCCTTTGGAAGTGTTCCACCGATTACCCAAAAACTGTCTATGAAGTAAATTTCGTATGGTCGTTGTTTGGTAATGTTGTCTTTGCCGTAAATGTTGAAAAGAATTGGTTCTGCTACGTTTATTGCTGTCAAACTGTCTTTAATAATTGCAGTCTTGTTGTCAATTACGTTGTGTTGTGATTTGCCGGTAAGTGTCGATTTAAGTTCTTGTTCAGCGTATGATTTTCCAAGTATAGTTCTGACACCTTTTGTCTGCCCACACGCAGTTAATGTGAAAGTCAAAAGTGTCAAAAAGAAAATTGCATTTATGTTTGTCATTGGTCTGTTGTTATGTCGTCTTACCATTGGTGCCAACAGTTGTATTTACGCTATTATACGAAACTACAATTTTTTTAAAACATTGAAAATCTGTCGCATCGTGTTATACTTTTCGTATCTGCCTGTGAGCAGATAGGCTACACCGTTGTTGGTGGTTTGATTTCGTTCACTGTCTGCTTTGAAGCGCTGCACCAACAACCGGATTTACAACATCTTCGTGTTGTTAATGTGGATTCCAAAACATGCAAGACGCTGATAAGTGAACAGCAACGGCGTAAAAACCGGTTCACTGCGGCAGCAGATCAGCGGTATCACTTATATACTTCGGTGAGGTATTGCGGGGCCGGTAATTGATTGATTTTTTTTCACAGTTCATGTTGTGGGCTGCCATTATTCAGTCCTTTCCTTTGTCAAATTAAGTCAGTATAGATATTGCCCAAACGATATAAAACCACACAAGCCCCATCCAACTGATTTTATGTATTCTTTCCAGCGAAATCCAGTCATACACAAAAAGAGAAACAAACAGCCCATTCCAAACGATAGCAATAAATGCTTCGACATTTCCAATATGCAGATTTCCCGTTACCCGACTCAATATAGGTTCAAGAATCAATAGGGAAGCCATATAGATAAACCGTTTGTGTTTGGTTGCATTTTGTCTGTTTATATAGCCGAGTACAACTAAAACGGCAAAACTCAGCATAAAAAATCGGTTTGCTTTTGCGAAGTAAGGCATAGCATCCCAGCCCTTATATATCGCAACAAATACATACAGAGTACTTATAAAAACTCCGATGGCTGTCACCATTCCAGCAATTCCCCATTTCATATGGGCTTTGTAATCTCCTTTCCTAATAAAATTAGTTTGGACGACAAATATGATGAACCAGGCAAACATAATCAGTCCGTGGATTATGAATTTTGGGTCGCTGTTGCTTTCTTGTCCTACGTCAGTAATTAAGTTGTCAGAAAAGGCAAGCAAGGATAATAGTAGTAAAAAGATACTGACAGCAGAGAAGTAATGTTTTTTCATTTCGGACGGTTTTTATGGTTGCCCACAACGTTGAAGCATTTGTGTTTGTGGCGGAATTTGAAATCCGTCTGTCTGGTACAAATGCTGATGTAAAATACCAAAGTTCATTGTGAATTCTATGGCTCAATTTATAACGTCGGGATGGAACAGAAGCTGATAGTACCACACAGTTGAAGTGGCGTTATCTGTCCGCCGACATAACACAAATGCAATGTTATGCACCGTCGTTTTGTCGTAGTACTCTCTCGAAATCAGCTTTTCCTATAAATGTACTTGTAATGTCAAGTTTTGAAAGCCCGAACTTTGCAAATGCTTTTGCTTTATCAAGATTACGTTTTTCATATATTTTTGTCAATGCCCAAGCAAAGCGTATATCTGTTGTCATCAACGACATACCGCCCAATTTGTCAGCAACAAATTTGAAAATGTTATTTAAGTCTGAAATTTCTATTCTGTCAAGTACAAATTTGTCGGCTTTAAATAAATCAATTATTGGCATTACTTGTTTTGAAATAATGTCAAATATTTGATTAGCTATTTCAATATTTTTTTCGGGGTCGTCTGAATACTTCCACCACTGATCACTACCATTATTCGTAGATAGACGTGTCCGAAATTCGCAGTCAGAATATTTCAATTTTTTAAAGTCAATTTTATAGTCGCCAAAGCTGTCAATGTCTTTGGGTTGAATACCAAATTCTGCACAACATTGTCCACCATACTGGCTTGCTTGTACACCAATAGTAAAGATGAAGTGGTCACTGTCCATAGTGTAATTAAAGCCTGAGCCCTTAAAGCCTAAGGTCTTTAAATGTCCTGCTAATGTTTTTGAAATATGTTTTTTAAAGTCTGCTGCTGAAATCATGGGGTGTCTTAATACAATGGTGCATAACAGTTGTATTTACGCTATTATACGAATCTACAAAATTTTCAAAATCCTGGCAATCATAAATGTAGTATTCGCATTTTTGTATTTATATATTGCGTCAATACCCGATTATAGACGACTATACACGTTTATAAACGCTTATAACCGGCTAATAAATGCCATCCCTTTGTCGCATTTCACCCCTCAATTTTTTACATCGTTGATGTTTGGATTTCGTTCTCTGTCTTCATTTCGTGTTGTGGGTGTGGGCTACTAAATAAGCAGGACGCTGATAAATGAACAGCAACGGCGTTAAACCCGGCCGATCAAACAATCTTTATTTCTTCTGCTGATATAACTTCTCATGCATTTCTTTCAGCTTATTCGGATCGATCTTAAATATTTTACGGTCGTAAGTCATTAGTCCATTGGTTTCTATTTCTACATCGGTGGTTTGTGTATATACTGCGGCGGAAAGGCCTAGTGGTATTAATGCAGTAAGGTCATTCATCAATCGGGCATAACGGGTTTCGAGTTCCTGCTGGTTTTTAAAACTCTGGTAGCCCCAGTTGTTTTTGTCCTGCCAGGTGTGGTTTTCCATCGGAAGGCCGAGGCCGCCAAACTCACCTAATACAAGCACTTGTTTTTTGCCAAACAGGTAAGGGGCGGGCATTTGGGGATCGGGATAGTTATGCAGGTCGAATATCTCGCCTGCATTTTCTATGAAGTTGCCACCGCTTGCTGCATTTACGAGGCGTGATGGATCCAGCTGCTTTGTCCAGTCTGTAATTTCTTTGGTTTTAAATTGGCCCCATGCTTCGTTGAACGGTACCCATACTACAATGCAGGGGAAGGGCTGTAAGGCTTTGATGATTGCATTCCATTCTGTCCTGAAGATCGCTTCTGATTCGGCTGTCCTGTCTTTCTCCATTTTTCTGCCGGTTATTTGTCCGGGCCGCGAATCCCAGCTGTTACCGCCAAGATCACCGCTGGGCATATCCTGCCATACAAGCATGCCTAACTTATCTGCATGATAATACCAACGGGCAGGTTCTACTTTCACATGTTTGCGGATCATGTTGAAGCCCATGTTTTTTGTTTCTGCAATATCGAACAGGAGGGCTTCGTCGGTAGGGGCGGTGTATAAACCATCGGGCCACCATCCCTGGTCGAGCGGGCCATATTGAAATACAAACTGGTTGTTTAATAACATGCGTTGCATTCCTTTTTCATCTGCTTTCATGGATATCTTGCGCAGCGCAAAATAGCTGCCTGCTTCATCAATTATTTTCCCTTTGCGCAGAATGCTCACCTGTAAATCGTATAAGAAGGGAGTAGCGGGTGACCAAAGTTTAGCGGCAGGAATCAACAGCTTTGCCGCTTCATTGTTATTGACAGCCTGGGTTGCGATCAATTGCGGGCCATCCAGGGCTTTTACAATGATTTCATCGCCGGGTTGCAGATTGTTTGTGGATACAGTAACAGCTATTGTGTTATTATCAATATCCGGTGTTTTATCGATAGATGTGATATAGGTTTCCGGTACATTTTCTATCCATACCGTCTGCCAGATACCGGTAACAGGTGTGTACCAGATGCCTTCTGGTTTTTTCACTTGTTTGCCGCGGGGTTGCGGGCCATCATCGCCGGGGTCCCATACACGTACGGCTATTTCCTGTGCTGTCCCTTTTTTAAGCGATGATGTTATATCAAAACTGAAGGGATCATAACCGCCTTTGTGTTCGCCTGTTTTTACATTGTTAATATATACTTCTGTTGCCCAATCTACCGCACCAAAATGTAAGAGCACTTTGCCTTTACGCATGGATGCAGGAACCTGGAATGTATTTTTATACCATAGCACACTGTCTTTACCTACTGATTTGCCAACGCCGCTTAGTGCAGATTCAATGGCGAAGGGGACTAAAATTTTTCCTTCTGTGGTGGCAGGAATGGCGGATGCTGTTGCCACAGGTAAAACTGTATATTGCCAAAGCCCGTTCAGGTTCATCCAGTTTTTGCGTGTCAGTTGGGGGCGGGGATATTCATTAAGGGGTTTTGCAGGATCTACTTTAGCGGCCCATTCGGTAAGGATTTTAGTGCCGGCAGGTTTCCAGTCGTTCTGGCCATTGGCGTTTACGACAACTAATGCAAATAGCAAGCTGAGAAAAGGTCTCATTGTGCAGGTGTTGATTTTACAATGTGGTTGCAATCGGTTGAGTAAATGTAAGACGATATAAAATAATAAACCCTGCTTGCGTTGAAGTATTATGGAGCCTTACCCGTTTTGAAGTTGTCCTATTGTGCTGAACAAATTCCTGCATAGCAGACTGAACTCCCCATTAATTCGTTGATCTTTCTACGCCGTTGGTGTTTGGATTTTCGTGTTGTGGGTGTGGGGGTACTAAACAAGCAGGACGCTGATAAAGGAACACTAACTACGGCGTAAGTAGTACTAAGGTGAGGTTTTATTCGTCGCTCCCTGATGAACAACTGCCTGTTAGCTGCCGCCATTAAATTTTTCAATAAAAACTTTGTCCTTATTGGCATTTATAAAATGCATACTTATTTTGAAGTCTGATTTTATGTTTGGGGTCAAATATTTTATCCACTCTGAATTTTCTTCATTTCGGAAGTAAGCGTATAAAGCAAGAGCATATCCCCACTCTCGTTGTTTTAAATAGCCAATGCTATTGTGTCCGTAACTGTCAAATGACTTATGTTCTTTAAAAGCGGAATTGGCGTTAAATATTCCTAAGCCAAAGACAACAGGGGTCAAATCTGTTAATTGTTCGTCGTTAAAATCAAGCCTTTTTTCTCCCAACAATTTGATGTGAGAAAACTCATGAGCAATTGTCGCTGCAAGGTTTTCGGGGTCGCTCAGGATTTTCTTCTCCACTAAGATGTAATATTTGCCTTGCTCGTTTTTGTCAAAGTATAAACCAGCTGCCATCTTTTCATCACTGTCTTTGTCAACTTCTGTCCAGATTCGATGTCCAAAGTCGCCACTGAACTCCTGAATGTTTTGTTCATAGGTGTCAAAGGTTACTTCAGTTATATCAATCTCCATTTGTTTCGCAACAATTTCTGCTGTCTTTATCAAAGATTCTTTTGAACCGTCGTAATGAATAGGAAAATGCTCAGCTGTGGGTAGCAGCATTGGCTTTGTCGCAATGTTATCATGCCCGAATTGAGTAGCTAACCATAGAAAAGCATTTTCCATCCATAGCCTCGTTTCCGAATCAATCGGGCATTCATTATTATTTTTCTTTGAAAATAATCCAAACATAGTAGGTTGATACTGGTGGCAGCTAACGGCCACAGCCTTTGCATTTACGCCATTATTGGTATTTAGATTTCGGTCACTGTCTTCTTTGAATTGCTATTCCAACAACCGAAGTTACATCATTTCGTGTTGTTGCTGTGGGGGTACTAAACAAGCAGGACGCTGATAAATGAACACTAACTGCGGCGTAACAGTTCATGTTAGCCGCTGTGTTATCTGAAGTTGGTCCGCAACGGAGCAACATAATCTCTCAAAAATGCTGCCTCACGCAATAATCGTGTTGAATCAATCAATGATATCTCTCCCCCTTGCTTAATAACACTGCCACTTTCAAAATAACAAAATCCAATTTGTTGTTCTTTCCCTTTCAGTCGCTTAACGTTCTTTCTCACTGTTACGTGAAAAAGCCCGATCGAGTCATAAATGTAGATTTTACTCTCGTCATTCTTGTAATCTTCAACTCCCACATACCCAACTATTGTTTCATCCTTGTTTCTACCCAGCAATAGTAGAGTGTCGGCATTCAACCTGTAAATGATACGTTTTTTACACAGTTGTTTGCAAGCCCTTGCTCTGTCCTTAATTTTCTGTTTAATGCTCAATGAGTCATTATCTCCGGTAAAAGAAGTTGCGAATCCGGTCTTAAATGTCATAAGTACAACAAACAGTAAAATATAGTCTTTCACCATGATCCAAGTTTTGCAAAATGTCGCTTCATTGCGGCTAACGGTAGTATTTACGCTATTATACGAATCTACAAAATTTTCAAAATCCTGGCAATCATTAATGTAGTATTCGCATTTTTGTATCTGCCTGTCGGCAGACAGGTTTTGATATTGCGTCAATACCCGATTGTAAACAACTATAAACGTTTATAAACGCTTATAACCGGCTAATAAATGCTATCCCTTTGTCGCATTTCACCCCTCAATTGTCGTTGCCCCATTGCCGGAATTTCATTTTTCTGCCGGATGTTTGCAGTGTCAATCAGCAATACTCATTTGAAAAATAAAATAATGGAAACAACAAACAGAACCGTTATTACTGTAGAAGCAACGATTAATGCTCCCGTTCAAACTGTTTGGAAACTGTGGACAAGCCCACAACACATCACCCAATGGTGTGCCGCCTCAGATGACTGGTGTGCTCCCCGTGCCACCAATGATTTGCGTACCGGCGGGCATTTCAGTACAAGAATGGAAGCAAAAGACGGCAGCATGGGTTTTGATTTCAGCGGCAGCTATGATGCTGTGGAGCCGGAACATTATTTGGAATATACTATTGAAGACGGAAGAAAGGTGAAGATCCGTTTTGAAGCAGATGGCGACAGCACCCGGGTGACAGAAAGCTTTGAAGCCGAAAACATGCACCCGGCAGATTTTCAGCAAGCCGGCTGGCAGGCCATCCTGGATAATTTTAAAAAGTATGCAGAGAAGAAATGAGGCTTTTTAAAGGTTGCTAACCTTTTTAAAGCATTTATGCCAGGGTAAATGAATTTTATAAGGCTGGCAACCTTCTTAATCAGTGTGCCACAGATTATCTCTTTGTTTTCTCTGTGGCTCTCAGTGGGTTATTGTATTCGTTTTATAGGTAAGCTCCCAGGTTTATTCATTGACTGCTGACGGCACACGGACATTAAGTTTGCAACCCCTGCCCGGGGAGGAGACGATTTCAAATTCGCCGTTCAGCATCATCACCCTTCTGCGGATGTTTTCCAGTCCAATGCCTTGCTTTTTTGCAGTAACATCAAACCCGATTCCGTTATCCTGAACTTCAAAATGAATATTCTCACCAGCAGACCTGATATTGATTTCCACTGCGGTTGCCCGGGCATACTTGATTATATTACTCAGTTGTTCCTGCAGAATCCTGTAAAGATGAAGCTGAATGTTGTTATTGATAACTTTTTTGAGCTCATCAGTATTGACAGAGATGGATAACGAGCCATCCAGTTTTAAACTATCAATAAGCCATTTTATTTTTTCCCTGAGATCCGTGTTGACATCAACCAAAGGAGCTAGCTGGTGTGAAAGCCTGCGCAGTTCTGTAATGGCATCGGCGTTAAATTTTTTCAGGTCGTTGAGAATTTTAACTGCAGCTTCTTTATTGTCAACGTTTTTTTTAGCAAAATCGAGGTACAGGGCTGAGCCGGCCAGGATTTGCTGAACGTTATCATGCAATTCCATGCCTATCTGTAACCGTTCTTTTTCCTGTGCGTTCAAAACTGCCTGGTTGATCCTTTTTTCTTCGTTGATACGATGCGTTATGTCGTGGTTGATGGAAAGATATTGATATACTTTTCCTTTTTCATCAATAAAAGGGATAATGAAGCTGTCAACCCAGTACAAGCTGCCGTCTTTTGCTTTGTTGCAAAATTCTCCTCTGAAGGTTTTACCATTTTCCAGCGTGGTTTTCAATTCTTCAAAATATTCCTGTTTGTGCAGGCCTGACCAGAGAATACTATGATCTTTACCCACTAATTCTTCCAGGCTGTATTTGCTTATTTTGCAAAAATTTTCATTGACAAACAAGAATGAACCATCAACTTTTGAAATACTGACAATAGAGGAAATATCCAATGCGTATTTATAATCATTCAGCTCCGCCTTACGTTCTCTCCGTTCCAGGTCAGTTTTGATCAATTCAGCCAGCATATTGATCAGGTTGCGTTCTTCCTTTAAGAAGGGCCCTTCGTCCAATACCGGTTTTGGTTCCAGGTATAAGACCTCAATCATTACTTTGGTTCCTGATGCAGTTTTTGTTTCAACAAATTGTCTGAATGCAGAAGGTTTATAATTATTGGTGACATACTCGGTTTCTGCAATACATACCCTTGCCGCCGTGCTTTCAGGATATTGCCATCCGGACGGTAGTATTTCAGCAATTTCCCTGATCAGTTTTTCATGGGTAGCGTCTTCATCTTCCAAAACACGGCTAACTGTGTAGAGTGTTTGTAGTTCCTTTAGCCGTTCATTCAGGTTGTGTACTGTCTGATCTTTAATTTTTTCTGCTTCCTCTCTTTTTTGTATTTCAGCCTGCATGGTTATAAGACCGCCCCGCAGGTGATTGGTAGCATAATACTGTAAGGATAATATAGTGCCAAAGGGAATAATTGCCCCGATCCAACGGGTGATAGGATTGTGTTCTACAGAAGGAACGGGCAATTGGCCATTCAGTTCAAGGTATGCAAAACCAAAATCAGTGCAGATCGTTATAAAACCAATGGCCAGACCTTCTTTCCAGCCCAATAAAAAACCTGCAGTAAGAATTACACTTACTTGTGATAAGATACCCGGAGCCATTATACCGCCTGATGAGTAACAAGGGATAGTGATAAGCAGCCACACCATGATGGTAAGTGACCAGCCTGCCAAACGGGTATACCCTTTATAGTTTAAAGTAAGATTAAAAACAGCAATGAAAAGAGAAATAACCAGGAATGTCAGCCACCGTGTCCAGAACTGGGGAAGGAAAATGAACCCCGTTGAAACGATGGCCCCAATAACCACTGACCAAATAATGGTCATTACAAACACCGTGTAACTCTTGTAGTTTTTTTCTTTATCCGGCACAGAAAAGACCCTGGTCATCGTGTTGGTATTGCGTTTCCTAACCAATTTAAGCAAAATACATTCAAACTGATTTTTATGTTTAGTTGATATAGGACAGTTTAAAGTGTGGTTTCCCTGTCGGCCGCTGCAATGGTATCCGGTTCAATTTGAGTTCCCGCAACATTCTCTGGCTCAATCACCGGGCTATGCGAAGAGGCGTTGCTACCGCTCAAACTCCAACACCACTTTTAAAAGGTTGCCAAACTTTGTAATGCATTTATGCCAGGGTAAATGGATTTTATAAGGCTGGCAACTTTTTCAATCAGTGTGTCACAGATCATCTCTTTGTTTTCTCTGTGGCTCTCAGTGGGCATACTAAAAATAGACTCAACTCATAAACTCCCACACCGTTCGGTAGTTGCCATGTTTTTCCACATAGCTTAGGAATGTATTGTAAAAGGGATCGGCGCCGATAGTGGCGCTGTCGCCGATCACAAATAGCTGTTCTTTGGCTCTTGTGATGGCCACATTCATCCGGCGATAATCTTTCAGAAACCCGATATCCCCCTCATCATTGCTTCTCACCAATGAAACAATGATGTTTCCCTTTTCCTGTCCCTGGAAACTGTCAATAGTACTCACCCGCATAGCAGCAGGTAATAGTTCCCTCGCAGCCGCCGCCTGCCCGGAATAAGGAGAAATAAAAGCGGTTTTGGCAGGATCAAGATTTTCTGCTGTCAATAGTTGCTGAACGGTCTGTAACTCGCCTTCATTTTGCAGGCTCACCCCGTCAGGGCCATGTTTTTCCCAAAAACCCGACCCGGCCGTATCAATGAATGTAACATGAGTGCCGGTATTGTGAAGATGCGCTGCTGTTTGCAGCAGGCTGTTGTAAAAATAATCGCTGCTGAAACCTGCAATGGCCTGCCGCATCCGGTATTGTGTGTTCAGCAGGCAGGCCGATGGATAGCGGGCAATGGCTGTTTCAAGAATCGAAGTGTTGAAACCCAGCAATGCCGCTTCGTGGCTCAGCACCGTGGGAGGAAGCTGCCAGTGATCACCCGCCAGCACAATCTTTTCAGCAAAAGGAAAAATGCACCAGGCCAGCGGCTCGATGCACTGACCTGCCTCATCCATGATGAGTGTTTGATATTTCAGGTGGCTGATGTCAGCATCATAAAGACCAATAGGTGTGCCGCAGATCACATCCGCATCGGCAAAAAGTTTTTCTTCATTGTAGTGCTGCAGTTGTTTGATCTCGTTGCGGATATTCTTCACTTCTTTAAAAAGCAGGTTGCGCTGTTCTCTTTCGGCCTTGCCAAAACTGCGTTTATATTTCAGCGCCATCCGGCGAAATTCTTCGGCTCTTTTCTTTAATTCTTTAATTTCTTTCAGTGCTTTACTGTTGCTGAGTTTGCCTTCGGGAGTATGGGCAAAAATTTCATCATCCACTTTGCTCATATTGCCCACCCGCAGCAGTTTCACATTTTCCCGGATCAGTCCTTTGGCAATATTATCAACGGCCGTGTTGCTGGGTGCAGATACCAGCACCTTTTCACCATTCTTCACTAATTGCAGGATAGCTTCGATCAGCGTGGTGGTTTTGCCAGTTCCCGGCGGGCCATGCACAATGGCCAGTTGTTCATTTTCCAGAATAGCGGCCACAGCTTTTTGCTGGCTTTCGTTCAGTTTTTTGTTGCGGCAGTCTATACTTGTTTTTTTCAACGCTGCAGAAGGGATAGTCGCATCGCCATGCAATTGTTCAAACAACCGGAACCGGGGTTTATTATTCTCCAGTTCATTCAGCACTTTTTTCATGATGCTGGTGGTTCTTGTGTCGGGGGCTAATTTGATGCCCACGCCGTCCTCTTCAATCCAGTCGGGAAAATCGGGAGCGAACAAGCGAAACTCACCATTTTTTCCTTCCAGGTTTATCAGTATCCCTTTCACCGGCTCTTCACCTGCCAAAAAACATTCTATTGCAGCGCCATCCCTGAACAGGTTGGCTTCGGGGGGAAAACCGAGTTTGAAACTGATCTCGGGATAATCGGCATAGCCAAAGTTTTTCCGGGTGATGATGAGTGGATGCAAAGCCAGTCCTTCTGCCTTTAGTTGTTTCAGTGTATGCTGCTGGTCGAGCTGATAACGGTTAGCCTGTTCCTTTTCTTCCAGGTCAATACATTTCAATAATCGCTGTAATTCCGGGTGCATGGCGGCAAGATAGGAAAGGATGGGAATTAAAATTTACATCCTGTACAATGCCCTTTCTTTTCTTTGGAGAGTCGTACCTACTATTTAACCGCAAAGATGCGCAAAGCAAGAAACGCAAACCTGCCTGTCGGCAGACAGGGAACGCTAAACAGTTATAGAAATGATAGAAAAATAGAAAAGCATCGCATATCAGGAACTCCGTAAAATCTTTTCCATCTTCCTGCCTTTGGCGAGTTCATCCACCAGTTTGTCCAGGTACCTTACTTTTTGTGTCAGCGGATTTTCAATTTCCTCAACACGATAGCCGCATATCAGCCCGGTGATGAGTGTTGCATTGGGGTTAAGAGTGGCTTCCCCGAAAAATGTTTCAAAACTTGCTTTTTTATCTATCAGTTCTTTCAGTTTCTTGCTATTGAAACCGGTAAGCCATTGAATGACCTGGTGCAATTCTTCTTTTGTACGGCCTTTCTTTTCCACTTTTGTAACATAATGAGGATATACTGATGCAAAGGTCATGCTGGCAATGCGCTGATCATGTTCAGGTGTTGTCTTCATATGTACGAATATATGCATAAAGAAAATTCGCTGACGTATCCGGCCCTTGAGAATGTCGCTTTTACACCACAAACCTGTCGGAAATGACAACTATGTTTGTACTGTCAATCCTGATTCATCTTAAAAAATGATACTATGCAAAAGATCACTCCCTTTCTTTGGTTTGACGGCCAGGCTGCGGAAGCTGTTAAACTCTACACATCGCTTTTTAAAAATTCAAGAATCATCAGCATGAGATACTGGGGCGAGGGCAGCCCCTTTCCTAAAGACCAGGTGATGACTGCATCCTTTGAACTGGATGGTGTTCAGTTCTATGCCTTTGATGCAGGGCCGCAGTTTAAATTCAGTGAAGCCACTTCTTTTTTTGTGGAAGCAAATACACAGGAAGAAATTGATTTTTTCTGGAATGCCCTCACGGCAGATGGCGGACAGGAAAGCATGTGTGGCTGGCTGAAAGATAAGTTTGGCCTATCCTGGCAGATCATTCCGCAGCAACTGATGCAATGGATGGCAGACAATGACAAAGCAAGAGCCGGCAGGGTGATGCAGGCTATGATGCAGATGAAAAAGATTATTATAGCTGATCTTCAAAAGGCATATGATGGCTAAGAAAGGAACAAAGAAGATTTGCCCAAACGGGCATGTTTTTTATAAAAGCAGTGATTGTCCGTCCTGCCCGGTTTGTGAAAAAGACAACAAACCGAGTGAAGGATTTCTTTCAGCCCTTTCTGCACCTGCAAGAAGAGCTTTGGAAAATGCAGGCGTCACAACGCTGCAAAAATTATCTGGCTTTAGCGAAAAAGAGATACTGGCGCTGCATGGTATAGGGCCTGCCTCTTTGCCTGTACTCAGAAAATTGCTGGCGGAAAAGAGGTTGTCATTTAAGAAACCAGATTAACTACCCGGTTATTCCAGCCGATTGGTACCACCTAGTCACATAGATCACAGTAGCCGGCAAACACATAGAAAGTCTATGTGTAAACTGTTGTGCCTATGATCCTATGTGGTTAATGTATACCCCACGTTCCTTTATCCGGAAAAATAACAATGTCAAATACAGACGCAATTCATACTATAAAATTCGCAGTTTGAACATTGAATTATTTCTGTACCTTCCTGTTGTGATTAGGTTTGCGGTGGCCTGGTGTTTTCGCAGGCAGCATTTATAAACCTTTAAAACAACAGAAAATGGCAGAAAAGAAAATCATTGTGGTATTTGGCGCCACCGGTGCACAGGGCGGGGGACTGGCCCGTGCAATTTTGAATGATCCTAACAGTGAATTTGCTGTGAGGGCTGTGACAAGAGATCTTACATCCGATAATGCCAAAAATTTGCAGGCTATGGGAGCAGAACTGGTGCAGGCGGATATTGATGATGAGGAAAGTATCATAAAAGCATTGCAGGGGGCTTATGGAGCTTTTTTTGTAACATTCTACTGGGCACATATGTCACCGGAGAAAGAAGCAGCGCAGGCTAAGAACATGGCAGAAGCAGCTGCGGCTGTGGGTTTAAAACATGCCATCTGGTCAACCCTGGAGGATACCCGAAAATATGTGCCGCTGGATGATGACCGGATGCCCACACTGATGGGCAAATACAAAGTGCCGCATTTTGATGCCAAGGGTGAATCGGACAACTATTTTATCAAAGCAGGTGTACCTACCACTTTTTTGCTGGCCTCTTTTTACTGGGAGAACCTCGTCTATTTTGGTGCAGGACCTAAAAGAGGGGAAGACGGTGTGCTGGCTATCACTTTCCCGCTGGATGATAAAAGAATGTCGGGTATTGCTTCAGAAGATATCGGCAAATGTGCTTATGGTATTTTCAAAAGAGGAACTGCACTGGTCGGGAAACGTATTGGGCTGGCCGGCGGAGAGCCCACAATCCAGGAAATGGCGGAAGGGCTGACAAAAGCTTTGGGTGAAGAGGTACGATACAACAATGTGTCACCGGCGGTGTACAGGAGTTTTGGATTTCCCGGGGCGGATGACCTTGGCAACATGTTCCAGTTTTACAGGGATTTTGAGGAGGTGTGCATAAAAACAAGGGATGTAAAATTCTCCAAAGAACTGAATCCTGAACTGCAGTCTTATGAAGAGTGGGTCAAGAAAAATGCATCAAAAATACCTTTGAGCTGATCTGAAGAATGAAATAGCAAACACCCGGCCTTGTTTCGTAGATGACGCCGGGTGTTTTGATTAGCGGTCAATGAATCAGTATATTTTGTTGTAGATTGACGATAAATAATCAGCGCTATGCCTGCAATGACTAACTGGCCGGAAGCTATTCAGCCTTTGCTGAAAAAATACAAGAGCAAACAACACCCGCTGGAGTATCAAAATATTTACCAGTTGCTGGTGATGGTGGTTTTATCGGCGCAGGATTCCGACAAGAACATCAATAACATAGCCCCTAAACTTTTTGAGTCGTTCCCGGATATGAAAGCTTTGTCAAAAGCCACGGAAGAAACACTTTTTCCTTTTATTAGTAAAGTGAGAAACTTTGGCAATAAAGCAAAATGGCTGGTTGAAATTGCCAAAACAGTAAAAGAAGATAAGAACATCCCGTTGACACATGAAAAGCTGACGGAACTAAAAGGCATCGGCAGCAAATCGGCCAATGTGATCTTGCGGGAAGCCGGCAAACCGGCAGAGGGAGTGATCGTTGACCTGCATGTGGTGCGGGTAGCACCCCGCTTAGGCATTGCCACCGGTGCAGACCCTAAGAAAATAGAAAAACAAATAAAGGAAACTCTGCCGCAAAAAGACTGGGATGCAGGCATGGCTATTTCTTTTTTAGGCAGGGAAACCTGCAGGCCCACATCACCCAAATGCAGTGAATGCGTTATGACAACGGTTTGCGACTATTACAAAAAACTATGAGATGAATTGGTAAACTGTTTGAAAAAGTAGGGTTCTTTTTGAGCTAAGCAACGAAAACCCGACCCTCACTACTTCTTTTTCGCAGCCTTTTTCTTCACCGCTGATTTTTTGGTGGTAGCTTTTTTTGCCGGGGCTTTCTTTGTCGCTGTTTTCTTTTCCTTTTTGGAAAAAGCACCGGGCATTTCCGTTTCAATCATCTTCTTCACATCATCCAAAGTAAATGTTGCCGCTTCTTCAGCAGTATATTTTGTGTCATCTGCTTTTTTCGGGATCTTCAGCATCTTTTTACCAAACCGGATGAATGGTCCCCAGCGGCCATTTTCAATAGCGATCTTTTCTTCTGACCAGCGCTGTATGTAACGGTTTTCTTCTTTTTTGATCTTTGATTCCACCAGTTCATTCATATCGGCCTGGGTCAGCTTATCAAAATTGTAGCGCTTCGGCACATTGATAAACATGCCATCCCATTTGATATAGGGGCCAAACCTTCCTTTGCCTTTAGTGATGGGTTTGTCGTTATAAAAACCAACCGGTGCATCGGCTTTCAGTTTTTCTTCTATCAGTTGAATGGCCCTGTCTATATCCACAGAAGCAGGGTCGGTGCCCCTTGGAATGGAAATAAATTCATCACCCCATTTCACATATGGCCCAAAACGACCAACACCAATCGAAATATCCTTTTCTTCATACTGACCCAATGTGCCCTGCATCTTAAAAAGATCCATCGCTTCTTCATAGGTGATGGTCTCGATGCTTTTGCCGGTGGGCACTTTGGCAAACCGTGGCTTTTCTTCATCATCGGCATGGCCTATCTGCACCATCGGGCCGTAACGCCCCATTCTTGCCACTACGGGCTTACCGCTTTCAGGATCGGTACCAAGTTCTCTTTCCCCTTTTATCCTTTCCGCAGTTTCAATCGTTTTTTCTACATCCTTTTTAAAAGGATCGTAGAAATCATGAATCATCTCGTTCCACTTCATTTTGCCTTCGGCCACCTCATCAAACTCCTGTTCGATGCGGGCCGTGAAGCCATAATCCATGATGTCGTCAAAATATTGCTTCAGAAAGTCGGTAACGACAAGACCCAGGTCAGAAGGGAAAAGTTTTGATTTTTCGGCGCCCGTTGTTTCCTGTTCGGTCAGTTTGCTTACGGTATCTTTTTTTAATACAAAAACACGGTAATCCCTCAGCACACCTTCCTTGTCCCTTTTCTCCACATATCCTCTTTTTAACACTGTGGAAATAGTGGGAGCATAGGTGGAGGGACGTCCAATACCCAGTTCCTCTAATTTTTTCACCAGCGATGCTTCTGTGTAGCGGGGCAGGGGACGGGTAAATCTTTCGGTAGCCTTCATTTCGCTTAATGGTAATTGCTGGCCAACAGTCAGCGGGGGCAACATGCCTTCATTGGCTTCTTCTTCCAGTTCCTCTTCATCCTTATCCTCCCTGTAGACTTTCAAAAATCCGTCAAATTTCAACACTTCACCAGATGCGGTCAATTGCTCTTTATTAGTTGATATTTCGATCTTTGCAATGGTTTTCTCCAATTCTGCATCAGCCATCTGGCAGGCCATCGTCCGTTTCCAGATCAGTTCATATAATCTTGCCCATTCCGGTTCCGGAACCGTTGAATTGCTCATATAGGTTGGCCTGATCGCTTCGTGGGCTTCCTGTGCACTTTCGTTTTTGTTTTTGTATTTACGGAACTGGTGATACTCCTCGCCATACATACTTTTCACCGTATTCGTAATGTCGCCCAAAGCCGTATTGCTCAGGTTCACGCTGTCGGTACGCATATAAGTAATGTACCCGTTCTCATATAGCCGTTGAGCGATTTGCATGGTCCGGGCTACACCATACCCCAATTTTCTGGAGGCTTCTTGTTGAAGAGTTGAAGTAGTGAAGGGCGGGGCAGGGGAACGTTTGCCCGGTTTCACCTGGATATCGGTTACTTTATAATCAGCGCCTATGCAGCTTTTCAGAAAATCCTCTGCATCTTCTGCATTGTTGTATTTGCTTCCTTCGGCTTTAAAACTGATCTGTTTTTCTGCGGTGTCTTTGGCAGAAAACAACGCTTCTATCTTGAAGTTGCTTTGCGTTTCAAATGCATTGATCTCTCTTTCCCGTTCAGCAATCAACCGCACCGCCACACTCTGCACACGGCCGGCGCTGAGGTTGTTGCGCATACTCATCTTACGCCACAGCACGGGGCTGAGTTCAAAACCAACGATACGATCCAAAACTCTTCTGGCCTGCTGTGCCATCACCAGGTTCATATCAAGTCTTCTCGGGTTTGCTACCGCTTCTTTAATCGCCGGTTTGGTGATCTCATGAAAAACGATACGCTTGGTCTTTTTTGGATCCAGGCCCAGCACCTCACACAAATGCCAGCTTATGGCTTCTCCTTCACGGTCCTCATCCGTCGCCAGCCACACTTCTTCACTTTTATCCGCCAGCTTTTTGAGTTCCGCCACCACTTTTTCTTTTTCTTCCGGAACGATATATCTTGGTTTGAAGTTCTTTTCTATATCTATTCCCATACCCGCTTTTTCAAGGTCACGGATATGGCCAAAACAACTCTTGACCTGGAAGTCTTTTCCAAGAATTTTTTCGATGGTCTTTGCTTTCGCAGGGCTCTCAACTATTAACAGGTTTTTCGCCATATTCACTCCATATATTATAATACAAAACCGCTTCTCAGCGGCCGCAAGTTAGAGCAAGAATAATAAATTTTTTCTGAAACAATATTTTATCTGTATTAAAGCAAGTGTTTTTACAAGCGGGTTTGCTGCATTTTCCCTCTGAAACTCAGCTAAATTTTACTTTGAAAATAATTTGCAACTGTTTGAGCCCAGCGACGATATTCTTTTCCAGAAGGGTGCAAACCATCGGTTGCCAGTAATGTTGTGTCGCTGGCCGCTTCTCTTGTCCAGGGAGTGATGTCAATGTAGTGAATATTGTAGTGCAAAGTGATCTCTTTATTCGCTGCATTATAAGCATCAATTTCCGCAGCGATGTGCGCCCTGTCACGACCTGTTGCAAAAGGAGTAACCCCCCAGTCCGGAATGGACAAGACAACCACTCTTTCCGGGCGGTTGCCGGCAAATTGAATTGCTTTTTGCAGCAAAGCCTCAAACTCCGGTTTATAATTGTCAACCGGCCGGCCCCGGTATTGATTATTGACACCTATTAATAAGGACACAAAATCATAAGAAGCCAGCAAGGGTTCGGCATTATTGGCGGCAGTGATACCTGTTTCCAGTTCATCCGTGGTCCAGCCGGTTTTGGCAATGATGCGGGTGATGACTTCAACGCTGTCTGTTTTCATCATCCTGGTTGTTTGGTTGGGGAAATTATCGGAAGATGGCACACTTTCTCCAATTGTATACGAATCACCAATAGCGAGATAGTTATATTGCCTGGATGGAACTGCGGGTGATGTCATCATTGTTTCGTGGTATTTGTTGCCGGAACTGACTGTAGCAAAGAAAATGAATATTGGCAGAAACTGTTTCATAGAAAATCTACAATTGAACGGGTTACTTTGTTGTCGCGGTAAATGCGACGATGCCCCAGTCCTTTGGTAATTACGAATTGGATGTTGGGATAGTTTTCCGCTTTAACTTTTAACACATCTGCCAGCGGGGTGACCTCATCTTCTTCATCATGCAGCCACAATACCCGTGCACGGATATGCTTCATAGCCCGCCGGATCGAATACCAGGATGAACTGACACCTCCTTTCTGTACAATAATCTTTTCAAATTCTTGCCGCAACGAAGGATCCAGTTGAAGAAATTTAAAAAAAGTATCAATGGCTGTTGGCGTTTCGGTGGCCGGGGCGATCAGCACCAGCCGGTAGTCTTCTGTATGATTCATTTCCTCTAACGCAAGACTTACAGCTAACCCGCCAAAGGAATGCGCCATAAATGACTGAACCGGGCCAAAACGTTTACATATTTCAAGGATTGTTTTTTTGTACAAGGGCGCCGTGATGGTTTTGCTGCCGCTTCTTCCATGCGCCGGGGCATCAAAGGCCAGCACTTCATAGCCTTTCCGCATCAGCGGTTTCACATAGCGGTCAAAATTAATGGCCGATGATTCAAAACCGTGAAGGATGAGTACTTTTCGTTCAGCGGGATGATTCCAACGCCAGCCTTTTATGCTGATACCGTCCAGGCTGAACTGCAGCTTTTCTGCCTGCTCAAAAATCTTCGGAAGTTTCTTTTTATTGCGATATTGCGGTGTGCAGAAAAGCTCGAATGCTTTTTGTGCTGCTTTCTTTTTGGAGATGGCCGAAAGAAGCTTGAATTTTGCCCGGATATAGCGAAGGGCTAAACGTTGCGTCAATTTCATAAAACATAAAGATAAAGATGGATATTGTAATCATCGGTTCAGGAAATGTGGCAGCGGTGCTGGGAAGAAAATTCAGGGCTGCAGGTCATCGCATCATACAGGTGTATGGCCGCAATGCTTCGGCTGCCAGTGCCCTTGCTTATGAGTGGGATATTGAATCTACCAATTATAAAAGTCTTATCCGGAATGATGCAGAACTGTACCTCATCGCAGTGCCCGATGATGCCATTGATGATGTAGTTAAGGATCTTTATTTACCGGGGAAAGTGGTGGTACACACCGCAGCTTCGGTGCCCAAGGAAATTCTGAAAACGGTCACGGATCATTATGGTGTTTTCTACCCGCTGCAAAGCCTGCGTAAAGAAATGAGCGGCTTGCCGGAAATGCCTGTATTTTTTGAAGGAAGCGATGAAATAACCCGAACAAAGCTGGATGTTCTGGCTCATTCCATTGCAGGTGATAATGTGACCGAAGCCGGCGGTGATGCCAGGCTGAAACTGCATGTGGCAGCAGTGCTGGTCAGCAATTTTACCAACCACCTGTATGCACTGGCAGAAGAGTATTGCAAAAAGGAAGGACTTGATTTTCGCCAACTGCTGCCATTGATTGAAGAAACCGCCGGACGTATTAAAGATATTGCTCCCAAAGCGGCACAAACCGGGCCTGCCATACGGCATGATAAGGAAACGATTGAGAAACATCTTGCGCTGTTGCAAAACCACCCGCAACTGAAGAATATTTACTTGCTGATGACGGAAAGTATCCAGCAACTGAAATAGCGGTAAGAACGGTTTATTTGAATGTGAGGATAGTCAACCCCTGGTTCAGGTTTGATGATATTGGTCTTAATTTTTCCTCAAATGATAAAGGCCATTCCTTCATTTTCCGATACTTTTGCACCCGAAACGAAAAAGACGAGATGTACACGATCAAAATCAAGTTTGAGCAAAAAGACCTGGCCCCGGTGACCCTTGAAAATGTTGAACCTGGTCAATCCCTGCTGGAATTAGCCCTTAAAAACGATATTGAACTGCACCATAACTGCGGCGGTGTTTGCGCCTGCACCACCTGCCACCTTTATATAGAAAAAGGAATGGAGCATATTGACGAACTCAGTGACAGGGAAGAAGATTTTATTGACCGGGCAGTAAATCCCAGGCTGAATTCAAGGCTTGGTTGCCAGTCGCTATTGCTTGATGGCAGCGGTGAGATTGAAGTGTTGCTACCCGACCAGACTCAATTTTTAGGAGAATAAGCGGCAAGTCCGCTCGGAAATAATATTAATTTAATAACCCTAGTTCCGCGGCTAAGCCGCTATTACCATGAGCCAATTTGAACCCCCCATTCACTGGAACGATTATGAAGACATTGCCCTGAAACTCTACGAACGTTTCGGCGATGACTTCAACGAAGGAAAAATCTATCGTATTCGTTTCACCGACCTGCTGGAGTGGGTGCTGCAGATTCCCGGCTTCGTGGGAAAAAGAGAAGAAAGCAACGAAGGCCACCTGGAGATGATCCAAAGTTCATGGGTGTATGAGTGGAGGGATAACCAGTCCAAATAACCGTGTTCATAACGGTTCATCAGAATATCTGTAAATTCATGCCATGAGATTGACAGTTGCTTTTCTGAAACTGGTACGACTGCCCAATCTTTTCTTTATTGCCCTCACCCAGGTCCTCTTTCATATTTGTGTTTATGAAGCCCTTTATAAAGAGGCTGCTTCTCAAAAGGACTTACTGCATTTTCTCATATTAGTGTTTGCTTCTTTGTTTATTGCCGCCGCCGGCTACATCATCAACGACTATTTTGACATCAATATTGATGAGGTGAACAAACCTCAAAAAATGGTCGTTGACAAAGTGATCCATCGCCGCTGGGCCATTGCCTGGCATTTTATGCTCAGTGTCAGCGGCATTTTGCTGACAGCGCTGGCCGTTCCGTTCCTCCGCAACTGGTATCTCATCATCGCCAATATTTTTTGTGTAGCGCTGCTATGGTTTTATTCCACCAGCTTTAAGAAAAAACTGCTCATCGGCAACATCGTTATTTCCATGCTCACCGGCTGGACCATCCTTATTGTTTTTCTTTCCAAATTTTCATTGCAGGATGCATTTGGCATGGGAGAAAGTACACATGATAAATTTTTCCGCATCACATTTCTTTACACCGGTTTTGCCTTTATCAGCTCACTCATCCGGGAAGCCATCAAAGACATGGAGGATATGGAAGGCGATATGAAGTATGGTTGCCGCACTATGCCGATTGTGTGGGGAGTGAATGCCACTAAAGTTTATACGGCCGTCTGGCTGGTTGTGCTGATCGGTTTGCTGATCGTGGTGCAGGTGTATGTATTGCAGTTCAAATGGTGGCTGCCGGTTGCGTATAGCGTCTTGCTGATTATATTGCCATTACTGTATATCTTTTTCAAATTGTTCAAAGCAAAAACAAACAAAGATTTTAACCGGCTCAGCCGCTGGACAAAACTGGTGATGCTGACCGGTATCCTTTCTATGGCCTTCTTTTATTTCTACCTATGAATAAAATAATTCTTGCTTCGCAATCTCCCCGCCGCAAACAACTGCTCGAATGGGCAGAAGTACCGTTTGAGGTTGTAGTAAAAGAAACCGATGAGCATTTTCCACCGGGTTTACAACCGGAAGAAATAGCAGTTTATATTGCCCGCAACAAGGCGCTGGCAGTTCAGCAGGAGCGAAGCAAGGATGAGACTATTTTAGCAGCTGATACCATCGTGGTGCTGGGTGACAATATCATTGGTAAGCCCGTTCACCGGGAAGAAGCTATCAGCATTCTATTGGCTTTGTCCGGAGAAACACACCTGGTCATAACAGGAGTTGTTATCAGGAAAGGAGAAATAGAAATTGCATTTGCAGATACCACAGAAGTAGCATTTCATGACCTGAACTTAGAGCAGATTGAGTTCTATGTCAACAAATACAAACCTTACGACAAAGCCGGCGCCTATGCCATTCAGGAATGGATCGGCGTGGTGGGCATCAAATCCATTAAAGGAGATTTTTATAATGTGATGGGATTGCCCGTGAGCCGGGTGGTGGGGGAGTTGGCGAAGTTGACAAGTTGAAAAGGAAATCTTCGGTAGTGCTGCAGTTTGAAATTTTGAACAACGGAAGCACGGTGAACACAAAGCAACACAGGGTTACCCCCCCCGTGAAATCCCGTGTCATTCTGCCTCCGTGGTTAGGTTTTTGACAAACAATATTTCAAACTGAGACACTACCAAATCTTCAAATCCCGAAAATCCTTATTAACTTTTCAACCTGTTAACCTTTCAACCTCATCCCATGACCGAACGGCTGTTGCAATTCATATGGCAGTTCCAGTATTACAATAAAAATGACCTGGACACTGTTGATCATGACCCGATAGAGGTGATCCATCCGGGACGATACAATAACAACCAGGGGCCGGATTTTCAGAATGCAAAGATCAAAATTCAAGCAACCACCTGGGCAGGCAATGTTGAACTGCACCTGAAAACTTCCCACTGGTTAAAGCATAATCATCAAAAAGACGACAATTACGGCAATGTGATCCTGCATGTGGTGTGGGAGCATGATGAGACAGTGAATAACCTGCCGGTTTTGGAATTGAAGAACAGGGTTTCCAAAATTTTATTGCAGCGCTACGAAGATTTGATGAATGCGACCAGTTTCATCCCTTGCGAAAAAAGTATTGCCGCTGTTCCCGATCTCACCTGGAAAAGCTGGAAGGAAAGATTGCTCGCAGAAAGATTATTGCGCAAAGCTGTCATTGTTGAAAAATACCTGGAGCAAAACAATTATCATTGGGAAGAAACCTTCTGGTGGCTGCTGGCCCGCAACTTTGGAATGAAAGTGAATGCCGATGCCTTTGAAGCCATTGCCCGATCCATTCCACTGGCTGTTCTGGCAAAACAAAAACAGCAAATTCACCAACTGGAGGCCTTATTGCTGGGGCAGGGTGGCCTGCTCGAAGAAAATTTTTCCGAAGACTATCCAACGTTGCTGCAAAAAGAATACAGGTTTCAGCAAAACAAACATGGCATCAAGCCTGTTTCATTGCCGCTTCATTTTCTGCGGATGCGGCCGGGGAATTTTCCCACTGTTCGCCTGGCACAATTGGCGATGCTGGTGCATCATTCGGCCCATCTTTTTTCAAAGATCAAAGAAGCAAATAAAGCTAAAGAAATACGGGAATGGTTTGATGTAACGGCCAACGATTACTGGCATTATCATTACCGGTTTGATGAAACTTCTGCGTTTAAAAAGAAAAAACTGGGTGCAGTCATGATTGATAATATCATCATCAATACGGTAGCACCCGTGCTGTTTGCCTATGGCAATTATCATAAAGAACAAAAATATAAGGATAAAGCCCTTCGATGGCTGGAGGAAACGGCCGCTGAAAAGAATTCTGTCACGAACGGCTTTGTCAGACTGGGTATAGAAAACAAAAACGCTTTTGACAGCCAGGCGCTGATTGAGTTGAAAAATGAATATTGTAGCAGGAAGCGGTGTTTGGAATGCAGTATTGGTAATTTATTATTAAAATACGGTACTGGCTAATACAATTCATACTCAAATCCTTCAGACTTAAAAAAGTTTTGTAAATTTTTCCACTTAATTTCATCAAAAATAATTCGGTCTGAAATATCAGATGAAGCAGAATAATTAAAACAGTCAAAGCAAAAATCAAAATAAGATAGGCTGTCATTTTTATAGATAAAAACAGCATGCCTTGGTTGAAAACAGGTCATTGCTATTCCAGAATCAGCAGAAGATGCAGTTAAAATATTTTCAAGTAATAAGGTGCTTCGAGAGTCTAATTTTTTGTTTTCATGTATAATGCTTTTGTTAGGACGACCTTCTATGATTAATGCAGGTGGTGGAGTTGTTTTACCTGTAATAGAATTTTTTCCAGGTTGATTTGTGGATTCATGGCTCACAATTATGATTGAGTCTGATTCAAGCAGGCGAGCAGATAGGCCTTTGTATAAAGCTACTGTATTTGAACTGGTACTATTCTCAATTGTTTTCATGTCATTTTCTTTGTTCTCGCTATCTTTCCCAACACAGCCAGAGATAATCAACGAAACTGTAATAATCGAGTTTATAAGATGTTTTGAATTCATAAAGTCATATTTTATAGCAAGACTCACCCCCAGCTTCCCCAATCCACTTTCACTTCAATATCCGGGTGAAGGCTGAGCTGCACCGGGCAGGTGTTGGCTGTATTTTTCAGAATGGTTTTTGTTTTTTCATCCGCCTCTTTCAATCTTTCGGGAATATGAAATGTTAATTCTATACCACCCACCCGGCGGGGATCGGCCTTCATTATTTTTAAAACATCAATCCGCATATCATCCAGTTCTATACCCATGCCCCTTGCCTTGATACCCATCGTGGTGAGCATGCAGGTAGCCAGTGAAGTTGCCATCAGGTCGGTGGGGGAGAACCGTTCTCCCTTGCCCTGGTTGTCAACCGGGGCATCAGTTTCAAATGTGGAGCCGCTACGTAAATGGGTGCAGGTGGTGTGCAGACCGCCATTGTAAACAACTGTGGATGTCATTATTGATTTTTGCCCTAAATTTACAGCATAGCTGAATCCAAAACGGCAAAACAACAGTTACCGCCATTTTTAAACTTTTGATGCAGCGGTTTGTCTTTTGTAGTTTTCAGTAACCTTCTTATCTATTAAACAGTATTGTGTGAAAAAACTCAGTTTGCTGGCCTCAATAATGCTGATCCTTTCCTGTTCTCAACTGACAGCGCAGGATGGCTCTAAAAAAGAAGATAAACAGGACCGGAAAGAAGCCCGCCGGGAAAAGGTCAATAACCTCATCAGGCAATCGGAAGAAGGGGTGCTGGTGTTCCGCAAACAAAGCATTTTCGGCATACAGGCCCGCACCAATGGTTATGGCATCTATTATGAGCTGGGCAAAATGAAAACCAACCGTAAGACCAATATTTACCGGATTGATATTGTTGAAACCAAAAGTCCTAAAGAAGAAAAATTAGTAAATGCCAATTCTTTTTTTGGCAACCCCCTCATTTATGGTAAACTGAATTATTTCTATCCTGTTACAATAGGCTTTGGCCAGCAACTGATGCTGGGGCAAAAAGGTAATAAAAACGGTGTTGCGGTTTCATTGCTATACAATGGTGGTATTTCGCTGGGATTATTAAGACCCTATTATGTTTCGGCCCAGGATCCCAGTATTGGGCGGGAAAGAATATTTAAATATACCCAGGAAGATAGTGCTCTTTTTCTTGGCCCCACACTCACCGGCAGCGGTGGTTTGGGCAAAGGCTGGAGTGAAATGAAAGTGAAACCTGGTGTATTTGCCAAAACTGCCATGCGTTTTGATTACGGTCGTTTTAATGAGGCTGTATCAGGCCTGGAAATAGGCATGAGTGTTGAGGCTTATGCCAGCAACATCGAGATATTATTTGGGCAAAAAGAACAAAGACTATTCTTCCAGGGTTATATAGCCATCCTGTTTGGCCGGCGAAAGTAGAGGTCGTAAATTTGCCGGATGACTGAACTCCCCGTAGTAGCTGCTGTTCCGGAATCTGCAAACCGGACGAAAAAACCTGACTGGCTCAGGGTAAAACTTCCCATTGGTGAAAGTTATAAGCATGTCCGCCACCTGGTAGACAGTCATAAATTGCACACCATCTGCGAAAGCGGCAATTGCCCCAATATGGGTGAATGCTGGGGGGCGGGCACCGCTACTTTTATGATTCTCGGCAACACCTGTACCCGTAGTTGTGGATTTTGTGCAGTGGCAACGGGTCGTCCTGAACCAGTTGACTGGGATGAACCACAGCGGGTGGCCGAGGCCATTCACCTGATGAAAGTGAAACATGCTGTTATCACTTCTGTTGACAGGGATGAATTGAAAGACGGAGGCTCCACGATCTGGCACAATACGATCAAAGCGGTAAAATTGCTTAATCCTGACACTACTTTAGAAACACTGATTCCCGATTTCAAAGGCAATAAAGAAGATATTCAGCGGGTGATTGAAGCCGCCCCGGAAGTGGTGAGTCATAATATTGAAACAGTGGAAAGACTGACAAGACAGGTTCGCATCCAGGCCAAATACTGGCGCAGCATGGAAGTGATCCGTATCCTGAAGCAAGGCGGCATGAGAACCAAAAGCGGCATCATGCTGGGCCTTGGTGAAACAAAAGAGGAAGTGATACAGACGATGAAAGACCTGCATGATAACGGTTGTGATGTTATCACTATCGGTCAATACCTGCAACCCACCAAAAGACATCTTGCTGTGCATCGATTTGTGCATCCGGATGAGTTTGCTGAATACCGGGAGATTGGTTATGGTCTTGGTCTTGACTATGTAGAAAGCGGCCCGCTGGTCCGTTCATCTTATCATAGCGAAAGACATGTGTTTGCAGGGCTTGGCAGAAAAGAATGGGAAGCCTCCAAACAAAGTCCACTCTTATCATAATGCTTTGGTTTTTCTTTGATAAATTGCAGTTTAACCAGACAGGCAGTCATCAATGAAAAATGTTTGCGGCATTATTCTGATACTACCTGCCATTTTGATTACCCTTGTGGTAGCAGGTCAACCCGGTACCTATATTCTAAATGGCTCGGCAGTTCAAAATACCTGTAATTGTTACACCCTCACCGGGGAAGTGAACTTCCAGAGCGGCAGTGTGTGGAATGCCAGTAAGATCAGCCTCAACGATCCATTTGATTTTGTCTTTAATGTATTTCTCGGTTGCAAAGATGCAGATGGGGCTGATGGTATTGTTTTTATACTTCAACCCATAAGTACCAGTATCGGCACAGCAGGAGGTGGTATGGGTTTCCAGGGCATTGCTCCCTCCATCGGTATTGCTTTGGATACCTGGCAAAACACGGACCTCAACGATCCCGTCTTTGATCATATCAGCATCCAGGCAAATGGCAACAGCACCCACGGCAGCGACCTCGCAGGTCCCGTGCAGGCATCGGCCAACAGCGCCAATATTGAAGATTGCCAGTGGCATACTTTCCGTATCAGCTGGGACCCTGTCACGCATTTGCTGCGGACTTATTTTGACGGCCAGTTCAGGCTGGAGGCGACTATTGACCTTGTAGCCAATATTTTCAACAATGACCCGATGGTCTTCTGGGGTTTCAGTGCCGCCACCGGTGGCTCAAACAACCGCCAGCAGTTTTGTACCGCTTTAAATCCCGGCTTCAGCGCAAACACCACGGCCAATGGCGTATGCCTGGGCACTCCTGTTGTGTTCACCAATATATCTGAATCGTTTGCACCGATCACCAGCTACTATTGGGACTTTGGCGATGGAACCACCAGTACGTTACCCAGTCCTCCTTCGCATCTGTACAGCAGCCCCGGCTCCTATAATGTGAAACTGGCAATTACGGGACTGGATGGCTGTTTCAGCGATACACTTCAGCGAACGGTTTATGTCGGTGATTTTCCGGTGGCCGGTTTTGAAGTGACAGATACCTGTGCAGGTTCGCCACCCCGCATAAACGATCTTTCAACCGTTGCGGTTGGAAACATCAACAACTGGACATGGAGCCTTTATGGCAACCAGGTCTCTTCCGCTGCAACACCAAACCTCCAGCTAGCCGGTCTGCCTGCCGGGCCTTATGAACTGGAGCTTACAGTTACCAGCATCTTCGGCTGCACATCCCAGCCTGTGATGGAAACATTTCTAATAATACCCCGTCCGCAGATAGAAGCAACAGGTGATAATGGATGTGCTGATTTACCTGTTTTGTTTTCCGGCAACCAGTTGGACAACGCCACTTTTATTACGCAATGGAACTGGCAATTTGGTGATGGCCAGGGCAGCACCATGCAAAATCCGCAGCATATTTATGCAAACACGGGAACCTATGCGGTGCAGGTGAATGCATTGGCTGATAACGGATGCCCTTCGACAACGATCAGCATACCTGTAGTCATTAACCGGGCTATTGCGAATGCTGGCAATGATACATTGGTGATCAAAGACACCCCGTTTCAATTGCAGGGCAGCGGCGGCGTTTTATACAACTGGTCGCCTGCCGTTGGATTGAACAACCCGCAAATTGCAAACCCGCAGGCTGTATTGCAGGATGATATTACCTACACCCTCACGGTCACCACACCCGAAGGATGTACTGATACGGATGAAATAAGCGTGACTGTTTTTAAAGGCGCGGCAGTGTATGTGCCAACGGGGTTTACTCCAAACAATGACGGACTGAATGATTTGCTGCGACCCTACATGCCGGGAATTCAAAAATTGGAATACTTTACAGTGTATAACCGGTGGGGACAAATTGTTTTTACCAGTAAAACTATTGGCGAAGGATGGAATGGATGGTATAAAGGAGGGCAACAGCCATCAGGATCATATGTATGGACACTAAAAGCCGTTGACTTTGCAGGTAAAGTATATCAACTGAGTGGTACCACCACATTAATCAGGTGAATATGAAAAAAATACTGGTTGTTGTTTTATCATTTATTGCCAGCCACAGCAACGGGCAGGTGAAATGGGAAAATGTCGATTCGCTTTTCGGGCCTTTGCCGGCCTCTGTTCATGTTTATAAAACCACCAGCGAACTGGATGGCAAACCCAACATCGCCTATTATGTGGAAGCCAGCCTGAAAAATAAAGCATTGAAGTTTGATGTGGACACAACGCTGGGCAGAAGACTCAAACCATCCGCATATTACGAACGAAACAATCAACCTGTTGTCGTTGTTAATACAACTTTCTTTTCTTTCGCCACCAATCAAAATCTGAATGCCGTCATCAAAAAAGAAAAACTGGTGGGTTACAATATTCACTCCATAGCGGGCAGGGGAAAGGATACACTTACCTACCGGCATCCGTTTGGCAGTGCAATAGGTATCACTAAAAAAGGCAGGGCCGATATTGCCTGGCTGTTTACCGATTCATCAAAAAAATCAGCGTATGCCCTGCAAACTGAACAGGCCCCGGTAAAAGATTCTTCATCGGTCTATACGTATGAAATGGCAAAGCTGCATAGCTCAGTGGTTTATGATGGCGGTTCATTGCCCACACTGAACAAGTGGAAAATGAAAACGGCTGTCGGCGGCGGACCTGTGCTGGTTCAATATGGCCAGGTGAGGATCACCAATGATGAAGAACTGAAGTTTGCAGGCAAGGCCATTGATGATAAACATCCCCGCACAGCAATGGGATATACGAAGGACAACAAATTAATAATATTGGTGATTGAAGGCCGGAATCCCGGTGTGGCCGAAGGTGCATCCCTGGCACAAACAGCACAAATGTTGAAAGAAATTGGCTGTTGGGAAGCGCTGAACCTCGATGGCGGTGGCAGCAGTTGTATGCTGGTTAATGGAAAAGAAACGATAAAGGTCTCAGATGCAAGGGGTCAGCGGCCGGTACCGGCGGTGTTTATAATTAAATCATCCAAATGACCTCACTGGCATAGTTTTTTCTGAGCTTTGGATGTAAAAATCAACAATCATGAGGAAGCTATTATTTGCGGCGGCGGCCCTTTTATCCGTATCAGTTGTTATGCTTGTAGCCTGCAACAAAAACAAAAACGAAACAGGCAACAGCTATCTGAAAATACGACTTACCGACAGTCCTTTTAATGCATCAGAAGTGAACGTGGAAATTCTGAATGTACGGGTGAATTTCAGGAACGACTCTACAGGCTGGGTTGATCTGGCCACCAATGCCGGCATTTATAACCTGCTGGCTTTGCAGAATGGGGTGGACACTTTACTGGCACAGGGACCTGTTCCCTCCAATGATGTGAAGGAAGTGAGACTGATCCTCGGCACCCAAAACAGTATTGTCATCGATAGTGTTTCTTACTCCATGATGGTGCCCAGCGGCAGCCAGACCGGTTTGAAAATAAAAGTTGACCGTCAACTAAATGTGGGCATTGATTCATTGGTGGTGGATTTTGATGCCGGACTGTCTGTGATCCGGACAGGCAATAATAATTATATACTGAAACCGGTGCTGAGAGTGCTATAACATATAACCGCTGTAAAAAATTGAAAAGCCCGGGCTGAAGAGCAGTCCGGGTTTTTGTTTGTGAATTGTAATGATATTGTCATTTCATTTCCCACACCAATGCACTGGCGCCAAGAATGGCAGCATCGGATTCTTTTAAATGACTGATCAGCAGTTTCACTTTGTTTTGAAATACCTGGATCAGGTTGGCTTCCATATGTTCACGGGTGGGTTTTAAAATAAGATCACCGGCCTTGGTGAGCCCGCCAAATAAAACGATGGCTTCAGGGCTGGAGAACATCACTGCATTGGCGAGAGAAAGCCCCAGTATCTTGCCCGTAAATTCAAAGATCTGCAATGCCAGTGCATCACCCTGTATCGCTGCATCATACACAGCTTTTGAATCCAACTGATCTTCGGGAATGTTGCGCAACATACTATCTTCACTGCTGTTCTTCAGAATTTCAAGAGCGGTGAGCCGCACACCGGTGGCTGATGCATAACTTTCCAGTGATCCTTTCTTACCTGTTCCGGCGTGCAGCCTGCCATCAGGAATAACAATGGTATGACCCAGTTCACCGGCAAAACCATCATGCCCATAGATCAGTTTTCCATTGGCTACAATGCCGCTGCCCACACCGGTGCCAAGAGTAATCATGATAAAATCTTTCATGCCTTTGGCGGCGCCATACATCATTTCACCAATGGCCGCAGCGTTGGCGTCGTTGGTGAGTACGGTAGGGAGGTTAAATTTTCCACTAATCAATTTTGCAAGTGGAATGATCCCCTTCCAGGGAAGGTTGGGAGCATATTCGATGGTGCCTGTATAGTAATTTCCGTTTGGTGCGCCAAGACCGATGCCTTTAATGCGGCCAACACCTCCGGCCTTTTCGATCATAGCGCTTAGTTCTGTGTAGAGCTCATCAATAAAACTTTCCACCTGTTCATGTTTTTTGGTGGATATCTCACTTTGAAACAAAACATTACCATCGCGGTCAACAATGCCGAACTTGGTGCCGGTGCCGCCAATATCAATCCCGATTGCGAGTTGTCTTACTGCTGTTTTAGCCATCGTTAGTTATTTTTTAAAAATGCCCCGCAGCAGTTAGCTACGGGGCAATAAATGTACGAATGATTAAAATGAATTAATGGCCGGCGGCTGCTATTTCCGCATCATAATCTATTCCTTGTTTTCTTAGAATCCCCTTCACTGCAAATGCAAAGAATGCCAGGTAAGCAAAACAAAGCACGGTTATTACATAGGACTGATGAATACCTATAAGATCAGCAATTTTACCCTGGATGGGTGGAATAATTCCTCCGCCCAGAATCATCATTATTAAAAATGCTGAACCTTGTGATGTGTATTTGCCCAAACCGGCAATAGATAACGAAAAAATAGCCGGCCACATAATGGAACAAACGAGGCCACCACTCAGGAATGCATATATAGCGATATTGCCTTCTGCAAAAAGACCAATGAGCATTGCTGCGATTCCAAGTATACTGAACAAAAGCAATGTCCTTGCCGGTTTATCTTTGCTGAGATAAAATGCAGCTATCTGTACCAGCACACAAACGATATAATAATATAACGGAGTGACATTATAATCCGAAAGCTTTATAATTAAGATCAGGATCCCGAATGCGATAAGCGGAATAACAAACTGCAAAAGCAATTTGGTATTTTTTGACAGGTTAAATGCACTGATCGCCCCCGTCCACCTTCCGATCATCAGGCTTCCCCAGTACATCATAATATAGGGAGTGGCTTCAGAAGCAGACAGACCGCCAAATTCCTCTTGCTTTAAAAGTTCACCAAGATTGCTGCCGATGGCTACTTCCACACCAACATAGGTAAATATTCCTAACATGCCCAAAACCAATTGAGGATATTGCAGGGCGCCCCATCCATCTGCTTTTTTCTTTGCACTAAGATTAGCGAGAATAAGACCGGCAATTACAACCAATAATGAACCTACGAGCCATTTGAGACGATATGCTTCCATCGCATGTTTTTCCTGATCGCTGGCATTGGATAGATCTGTTTTATAACTGTCAAAAACAGGTATAAACATCGCAATAAGCAATACTGTCATAATAAGCAATGTATAAAGTGCTTTATTGGCTTTTTCTGTTTTCTCCAGCAATTTGCCTGCGGGAACCTTTTTTGAAAAATAGAAAAGTGCCGCCGCACCTATAAACAAGATGCCTACTGCCGTATATAGAACGATGACTTTTGACAAACTAAGACTGGCAATTTTTTCATCTGTAATCGTTGCTGTTGTTCCAAACAAAGCCAGCGCCACTACCAAAGGCCCGATAGAGGTACCAAATGAATTAACACCACCCCCAAGGTTTACACGGCTTGTGCCTGTTGCCGGATCACCCAATGATATAGCAAAAGGCTGGGCAGCTGTTTGCTGCAACGAAAATCCAAGCGCTACAATAAACAGACCAATGAGCATTCCGGCAAAGCTGTTGCCGTTAACGGCCAGTATCATAGCCGCGGCACCTAATGCAGAAAAAAGAAGGCCATAAACAATGCTGTTTTTAAATCCCCATTTGCCAACCAGGTCTTTACCTCCAAATGCGCCATAGGCAAAAAGAAGCAAAGCGCCAATGTAATAAGCAGTATAGAAAGCAAAATCTATTAACTGGCTTTGAAATTGATCAAGATTGAAATAGTGTTTACAAAAAGGTATGAATACGCTGTTTCCGGCAGCAATAAACCCCCAGAAAAAGAAAACAGTTACAAGGGTGCCTAATGCGCCGTAATTTGTTGGTTGTTTGGGTTGACTCATAGCAATCGGGAATTGTTTTTAAATTGGTGCTGAAAGTATAACATTTTTTATTGCCCGTAAAAAACACTTGTTTGTGCTATAAAAGCTATGAATAGAATGATGCCGGTTCAACGAAATGGCTTATACTGTATCTTTTTATTAAGCAAGTGACGATCATACTCAAAAAAGCAGTTATTTTTTGCCGAAACCAGTTTTTCAGTAATTTACTTTCATGGAAATTGTTCATGTAGCAGCAGAATGTTACCCCGTGGCCAAAGCCGGGGGCCTTGGTGATGTGGTGGGGGCCCTGCCTAAATACCAGGCACAACTGGGGCATGTAGCCAAAGTGGTGATGCCGATGTATCGCACCAAATTTCTTTACGATAACCAGTGGGAACTGGTGCATGAAGGCGGGCAAAACCTGGGGCCTCATCATTTTCATTATAGTGTGATCAAAGAAAAAACCAATAAACTTGGTTTTGATCTTTATCTCATTGACATTAACGGTTTGCTGGACCGGGAAAAAATTTACGGATATGATGACGACAACGAACGGTTTTTGGCTTTCCAGGTGGCCCTGTGTGACTGGCTCAGCAAATGGCAGCATAAGCCAGATGTAATCCATTGTCATGATCATCACACTGGCCTCATTCCTTTCATGGTAAAATATTGCTATGCTTTCAACGGGAAACTGGCAGACATCCCCACCGTTTTCACCATCCACAATGCCCAATACCAGGGCTGGATGAGTTGGGACAAATATTATTATATTCCTGCTTATGATGCATGGAAATGGGGCATGCTCGACTGGAACAATATGATCAACCCGCTGGCGTCAGCGGTGAAATGCGCCTGGAAGGTGACAACGGTCAGCAATAGTTACCTGGAGGAAATGCGGTATTCTGCCAACGGGCTGGAAAATCTTTTTGAATATGAAAAAGGTAAAAGCCTTGGTATCCTGAATGGGATAGATAACCAGGTGTGGAACCCCGAGACTGACAGCATGATCGTCAAAAACTATGACAGGGAACTTGTAGAGAAAGGCAAATGGAAAAACAAAAAAGAACTGGCCGGCCAGTTTGGTTTGGATCCGTCCAAGCCCCTCGTAACTTTTATCGGCAGGCTGGTTGGGGAAAAAGCTGCCGACCTATTGCCCGAAGCTATCAGCCAGTCCATTTACCAGCATCATGGCAATGCAAATTTCCTGGTGCTGGGATCAGGTGAGCCCAACCTGGAAGACAGGCTTGACCAGATGAAACACCAGTTCAAAGGCTATTATAATTCTTATATTGGTTATAATGAACAACTCAGCCACCTGATGTATGCCGGTTCAGATTTTTTATTGATGCCAAGCAGGGTAGAGCCCTGTGGGCTGAATCAAATGTATGCCTTGCGTTATGGTACTGTGCCGATGGTAAGAAGTGTGGGCGGTTTAAAAGATACCATCACCGATTTTGGCGAATGGCAGGGCTTTGGCATCCGGTTTAATGAACCATCTGTCTGGGATATTACTTATTCTGTGGGCAGGGCTATTGACCTTTACAATAATAAACAAGACCTTTATTCGTGGATGCGCAGCCACATGATGACGATAGATCATTCATGGGACGGGGCAGCGCAGCAATATATTGATCTTTACCAGTCACTCAAATAACAAAACTGCTTACCATGGCTATCAGAACAATCACCCACTCAAGAGAAATCCTTTCCGTAATTCTTGGAGGCGGCGCAGGCTCAAGATTATTTCCACTGACGGCAGCCCGTTCCAAGCCTGCCGTTCCTATTGCCGGCAAGTATCGCTTGGTGGATATTCCCATATCTAACTGCCTGAATAACGGAATCGGGAGAATGTTTGTATTGACACAATTCAACTCTGCCTCGCTTAACCGGCATATCAAGAACACTTATCATTTCAGTGCTTTTAGCAAGGCATTCGTTGATATACTTGCTGCAGAGCAAACACCCGATAACCCCACCTGGTACCAGGGCACAGCCGATGCGGTGAGGCAAGGCTTGCGGCATATTGAACCCTTTGACAGCGATTATGTGCTGATTTTATCCGGCGACCAGCTTTATCAAATGGATTTTGCGGAGATGCTGGAAAATCATAAAGCTCTTGGCGCTGATATTTCTGTGGCTACCATACCCGTGGCGGAAAGAGAAGCCCCTGAGTTTGGCATTCTTAAATCCAACCAGGGGCTCATCACATCTTTTATAGAAAAACCTAAAAAAGATGTACTGGGAGAATGGATAAGCGATACCGGCGATGCAATGAGGGCCCAGGGCAGAATTTACCTTGCCTCTATGGGTATATACATTTTCAACCGTAACCTGTTATTTGATTTATTACAGACAGAGTTCAAAGATGCCACCGATTTTGGAAAGGAGATCATACCCCAATCCATTAATAAATATAAAGTGGCCAGCTATCAATACACCGGCTACTGGACAGATATCGGGAATATCTATTCTTTCTTTGAAGCCAATCTGGATCTGACAAAAGATATTCCTGACTTCAATCTTTTTGACAGTGACCGCACCATCTACACCCGAAGCCGCATGCTGCCTCCTGCCAAGATCAGCGGTACCACATTAGAAAAAACCCTGGTAGCGGAGGGTTCCATCATTCATGCCTCCAGAATTGAACAGTCAGTCATTGGCATCCGTTCCAGGATTGGCAACGGGACCACCATCGTCAAATCCTATATCATGGGAGGCGATTACTATGAAACATTGCCGGAGATCGCCAATGCACAGGCAAAGGGGATTCCGCTGCTTGGAGTCGGTGATCGTTGCTATATCAAGAACGCAATATTGGATAAAAACGTTCGTATCGGCAACGATGTACGTATCAATGGCGGGCCGCAACTTGAAAACCAGGATCATTCCTTGTTTACTGTAAAGGATGGCATCGTGGTCATTAAAAAAGGTGCTGTTATTCCGAACGGATTTGTGATTTAAAGTTTTTTTACTGTTCTGCCTGGATTTTGGACAAAGTGTGTACCCATTACATAAAAGTCCTATCTTCCCTTTTCAGTTTCTGAAAAACGATTGCTATGTCAACTGCTTACACAGGGCCAAAACCCAATTTATCTTTTTGGCAGATATGGAATATGTGTTTTGGTTTCTTCGGCATTCAGTTTGGCTGGAGTCTCCAGATGGGAAATATGAGTGCCATTTATGAGTTTCTTGGCGCTGCACCTGAATCAATTCCTCTTTTATGGCTGGCTGCTCCAATGACAGGTTTAATCGTTCAACCTATTGTTGGATATCTAAGTGACAGAACCTGGCATCCGAAACTAGGCAGAAGAAGGCCTTTTTTCCTGGTTGGCGCAATTCTCAGTTCGCTGGCACTGTTCGTCATGCCAAACTCTTCCGCAATCTGGATGGCTGCGGGAACATTATGGGTGCTTGATTCCTGTATCAACATCAGCATGGAACCATTCAGGGCCTTCGTAGCAGATAACCTGAATGAAAAACAGCGTTCTTTTGGTTTTGCTATGCAAAGCATGTTTATTGGCGCTGCATCGTTTATCGCTTTGTTTCTGCCCCGCTTACTGGTTGATTGGTTTGGTTTTTCAAGAGAGAAGGGGGACGGTGGTATCCCGCAGAATATCATGTGGTCATTTTATATCGGGGCTATTGTTTTTTTAGGGGCTGTTCTGCTTACTGTGTTTAAAAGCAAAGAATATCCCCCTTCTGACCCGAATTGGAAAGAAAATCTGAAGAAAGAACATAGCAGTGGTTTTGGGGGCGGTATTAAAGAAATCTTTACTGCGGTGGGTAATATGCCCTCACAAATGAAGAGGCTGGCTATTGTACAATTTCTTACATGGCCAGGGCTATTCCTTATGTGGTTTTATTATGGAACAGGGGTTGCCACCAATATTTTCGGAGGTGATGCTCAAACAAGCAGTGAAGTGTTCACAAAGGGTCTTGAGCATGCAAACAACACATCCGCCATATTGAACCTGGTAACATTTGCTTTCTCGTTTAGTATTCCTTTCTGGGTAGGAAAATTGGGAAAAAAACTGACCCACACAGCCTGCTTGCTAATTGGAGGCCTGGGACTTATTTCTGTAAACTTTATTCATGAGCCATGGATGTTATACATCTCCATGAGTATGGTAGGCATTGCGTGGGCTTCCATTCTTTCAATGCCTTATTCTATGCTTGCAGGGGCAATACCATCTGAAAAAATGGGAATTTACATGGGCATATTCAATTTCTTTATTGTTCTGCCCGAAATCATAGCATCATTGTTTTTTGGAAAAATATTTGAACACTTTTTGGACGGAAACAGGCTAACAGCTGTGCTGATCGGGGGAGTTTTGTTATGCACTGCTGGTTTAATTTGCGCTTTAATAATTAAAGAGTCAAAGCAAAAACATGAGCTATGAAGAAATTGCTTATTGTGTTGTCAGTCATTACTGCTATTTCATACAACGCTTTCTCCCAAAAAATCTATCCGACACATTGGTGGGTCGGAATGAAAGAATCCAAACTGCAATTATTGATTCACAGTAATAAAAACATTTCCGTTGATAACCTTGTTTTTCAGTCGTCAAGCCCTGATGTTAAAATATTAAAAGTCCATAAACCTGAAAATAAACACTACTTGTTTGTTGATCTGGAAATATCAAAAAATGCCAAGCCGCAAAAAGTAAAATTCTCGTTTGGTGGCGTCATACGGAATGAATGGACTTCGGTTATTTATGAATTAAAACCCCGCCACTCTCAAAACGGTATCAGCCGGGTGCAGGGAGTGACCGCTAAAGATTTTATTTACCTGATGATGCCTGACCGTTTTGCGAATGGCGATCCGTCCAATGATATTGTAAAGGGTTATCGGGATCAAACCAGCGACAGAAAGAATATGTTTTCCCGTCATGGAGGCGATTTTAAAGGCATCACTGATCATCTTGATTACTTCAAAGAATTAGGCGTTTCGACCCTGTGGCTTACACCGGTGATTGAAAATAATATGCCCCTGATGGAAGAGTGGGGAAATAAAGTAGCAGGTTATCACGGCTATTGGTTTACGGATCACTACCAGGTGGATCAGCGCCTCGGCGGCAATGAAGGCTATAAGCAGTTTTGCGAAACCCTGCACCGAAACGGGATGAAAGTGATCCAGGATGCAGTTTACAATCATGTCGGCAATTATCACTGGTTTGCACTGGACAAACCAATGCAAGACTGGTTCAATACTTCGCAGGGCGACAAGGGACCCAATCACCGGGAAGAGGTTTTTTTTGATCCCTATGCTTCACAATATGACCGAAGAGCCATGCTGGATGGCTGGTTCGTTCCGCATTTACCCGACCTGAACCAGCGCAACCCATTCGTCGCAAAATTTCTTATTCAACATGCTGTCTGGACAACGGAAGAATATGGTATTGACGGATGGCGGGTGGATACTTATAAATACTGCGAAGAAAAATTTCTGAATGACATCAATACTGCCTTGCAAAAGGAGTTTCCCAAACTCACCGTATTTGGTGAATCATGGGTGAACAGCACCGTAGCAAATGCCTATTTCACACAAAGTAATATTTCAGCTCCTTTCAGGCACAACGCAAAAGGAATGCTCGATTTTCAAACCGCTTTTGCCATGCTCAGCGGCATGAATGACAAACCCGAGTGGATGAATGGGGTAAATAAAATTTATACAACGCTGGCCCAGGATGTGTTGTACAAAGACCCGATGAACAACTGCAATTTCCTGGACAACCACGATATGGACAGGGTTTTTTCTGTGGTGGGAGAGGACCGGGGCAAACTGAAAATGGGATTGAACTGGCTGCTGACTATGCGGGGTATTCCCCAACTTTATTACGGTACTGAAGTGCTGATGAAAAATAAAAAAATGAATACCGATGCTACGGTGCGGGAAGATTTTCCCGGCGGGTGGGCAGAGGATGAAAAAAATAAATTTACTGAATCGGGAAGAAGCGCAACAGAAAACGAAGTATTTAACCATGTCAGCCGGCTTGCCCGGTTCAGGAAAAATTCATCAGCTATCACTACCGGGAAAACCATGCAGTTCATTCCCAGGGATGGCTTGTATGTTTATTTCAGGTATGACAGCAAGCAAACGATTATGATCATTGCAAATACAGGCGATAAAACCGTTCGTCCCGACTGGAGTGTGTATGCAGAAAGAATAAAAGACTTTACCAAAGTAAAAGATGTTACATCAGGTAAAACAATAGCATTACCAGGCTTTGAAATTAAGCCGGGTGAAAGTTTTGTGTTTGAATTGCTGAAATGACCGGTCAGATCAAAAAATTAATGATGAGTTTGCTGCCATAACTTCCCCATTGCCGCAACACTTTTTCAAGAGACCTTGTCATTTCTTCCCTGGTTACTTTTTTCCCTTTTGTGGGAGCAGCTACGGGTTTCATATTCACATCAAACACTTCCACTTTAGTGGCAAACCAGGTGGCATGCAACCTGGGTATACCCATGCCCAGTATCATACCAGGCAGCCCGTTCACACCTTCGGGTCCTCCGGGAATCATCAATTCATCGGTGTAGAAGGCAAAAATGGCAATAGTATCATCCATGATACCAATGGCTTTGCGGCAATCATACCCTGCAATGGTTCGTATGTCACCGGTGATCTTCCATTTTATTTTGCGCAGGCTGTCCAGCACCAGGAACGTTTCTTCGTACACCGGTTTTTGCGAAACAGTGGTGCCTGATTTAAAATCAGTATACACAACGTTTTTATCAGCAACAGGACGGTACCAACTGCGGGGATCAGCGGGCACTTCTTTACCCGGTCTGAATAACGAAGCAGTGCTGTCACCTATAAAATCATAGTAATTCAGGCTGGTGACCGGCAACCTGTCCTTGATCTGTTCATACCATCTATCATCATCACTTTCCAGGTCTTTGTATAACTGGCGGACACTGGTTGTTTTTTCAAACTCTACTTTGATCCTTCCGAAAAAACGATCCTGCGACTGCCCGGTGGCAGCGAAACAGGCTATGCAAATCAAGATCAGCGTTGTTCTCATTTTTTTTCTCCTCCCGGCATTTTACTGAACGACCATTCAAAACGCAGCAGGAAGTAGCGGCTCACCCGCTGGAAACGGTCGTCGGTGATGAATGTGTTGCTGATAGTCCGTGTGAATCCTTTGTTCTCATTCAGCATATCATTGGCCTCAAAACTTATCTTTCCTGATTTATCCTTAAATACTTTTTTGGCAACAGACGCATTCCAGATAACGAGGTTCACATTGCTCGCAAATGCCTGTATCCGTTGCCGGAGGTCAGCATTCAGGTTTGTTCTCAGTTCGAAATTTCCCGGCAATTCCCTGAAAAAGTCGGCATTTACACCATAACTGAAATAGTTATTATTAATGGCTGTGGAGAGGGAGGTTGCTGTGAAATTATAAGCCAGTCTAGGACCGATATTAAAATGAAACTTTCCTTCTTTAAAGGCGCCAATGCCCGGGCTGATGGATACCAGTCCCGAGTTGGTCTCTACCCGCTGTGCATTTACAAAATTGATAAACCTGTTGCCGTTACCGTTCAGGTTGAATCGGAAACTCAGTTTGCCTTCTCCGCCTCCTTTGTTCCAACTGCTCCAGAAATACCAGTTGCTGTTGCCATTCACGTTAACCGGGTAGTATGTCCGTTTACCGGTTGCTTCATCAATAGTATTGAATTGAGTGATGGCGTTTTCCTGAATGGTGTAGCCGGCATTAAGCCAGATGCCCCGCTGCTTCAGCACCTTGTAATCGTTATAGAACATGGAAAAGCTGTGTGAGAATCCAACTTTCAGGTCAGGATTGCCCCTGAATTCGTTCAGGGGGTCTGTATTATCCCTGATAGGTTGCAACTGGTTGATAGTGGGCTGGCGGTTAGTGCCGCGGTACGAAAAGCTGATATTTGTTTGTGCTTTCAACTGGTACCCGATCTGCGCCTGGGGGGTCAGGTTCAGGAAATTGTAGCGGTTCTTTTGCTGGTTGTCTTTGTCTTCCAGCAGCAACCGGATGCTTGAAACACCCGATCCCACAGCCATTTTTATTTTTTTCCAGTTATAGCGGAGTATTGCATTCCCGCTGTTGGAATAAGCATCCAGTTCAAAATTATTACTGAAAGCAGGCACCAGCACTTCATACTTACCATTAAAATCTTTTTCAAACGTATTGCGGAATGACAGGGAGTGGTTTTTGTTAAATGCATAATCCAGTACCAGTGTCAGCCTGTCGCCAAGCGGTTCGCTGAAGGTGGTTTTTACACCCATGGTGACGGAACGGCCATCAAAGGTCTTTTGCTGATCAATGGTATCGGCATAGTTAAATACGCCACCGTTATAATAACGTATGACCGTATTGTTCAACCCTTCATTTTCATCTTCAGTGAGACCATAGCGAAGTGTGGTTTGCCAGATGCGGTTCTTCTTTTTAAAAAGTTGTTTATACAAAAACTGGTTATCACTCTGGTGCCGTTGGGTTAAATTGGTATAGTTGCGGAAACTTTGGTTGATGAAATCCTGGTTTGAATTCAGAAACTCACTGTTGCTGGATCCGGCAACATCGCCGGTACGGTATTTATAGGCGGTGATAAGCCTGAAAGAAGTAAGTGAGTCGGCTTTCCATTCATACTTCCCGTTCAGGGCATGTTGCTGGCTTAGGCTGTTTACCCGGTTGTAAGTATTGCTGTATGTCAGCCCGGACGGCAGAATGTTTTGCACAAAGGTACTGCCATCATTTGTCGTTTGCAGCCTGTTGAAACGGTAAGAACCGTTGAGGCTGTGTTTATCTTCCTTCCATTTGTCAATGAACAAGGCGCCGCCGGTGCTGGCATCGGGAAGCCCCCGCAGGTTCCAGTTGCTGAAATCATCGCCGCCACCAAAACTGAAATAGAAACCGCTTATTTCATCATATTCATAATCCTCCTCAATGCCCAATTTGCGCTGTTCTTCCCAATCAAGGCTCCCTGCATTCACATTGGTCTTGGTCAGGTAAGCAGACATTTTTCTTTTCCCTACAAACCGGTTATACATTCCTCTTCCATCATGGTATTTTTTTGCATCAGTTCCCGCATTGATCTTTCCAAAAGAACCCTTCTTATAATCTTCTTTGAGCTTGATGTTGACTGTTTTCCCTTCATTGCCGGAAGTGATACCTGTCATTTGCTGCTGCTCTGTTTTGCTGTCATATACCTGCACTCTGTCTACGGCTTTACCTGAAATATTCCGGGTGGCCATGGTTGGGTCGTCGCCAAAGAATTCTTCACCATCCACCAGCACTTTGTCCACCCGTTTTCCCTGTGCCGTTATCTCTCCTTTGCTGTCAACAGTAAAGCCGGGCAGTTTACGCAACAGGTCTTCAACAGTGGCACCTTCACGCAACCTGAAACTGTCTGCCACAAATTCTGTTGTATCGCCTTTGATGCGGATGGCGCTGCCAGAACGGATCACCACTTCTTCCAGCACTTTGCTTTTTAAGGTCAGGTAAACATTGCCTACATCCTTGTCTCCCTGCAAATCAATTTTCTCCATGTAATCGGCAAAACGTGGATAAGTGATAAAAAGAAGATATTGACCGGTGTCGGGGGCAGGTAAAGAAAAGCGGCCATCCTCTGCAGTGCGGGTAAAGCGGACCAGTGTGGTATCTGAATGACGCAGTAAAGAAACTACCCCGAAAGAAAGCTTGCGGTTTTCGAGTGAATCAACGATCCTGCCTTTTATGGTATAGGACTGGGCCTGTCCAAATGAAACAAAGAGGAGACAGGCAAGAATGGTTGCGATCTTTCTCATGGCGTTGGTTGTCGGTTTACCGGCAAGAGAAACCTGTCAAAGCAAACAAAACAGCCGGTGCGTGGTTTAATAGTTTTTTAGTGGGTTTGATTATTGGCCAGCTAAATTCCTTTAAATTTATAAGCAACAAATTACCGCTCATGTATTAATTTGTTAAAACATGTCGCCAGTATGACGCAACCCCGAAAAAAATCCATAGGTGCGAAATCAAAAACTGCAAAAAAAACAACTTCTCCTGTTTTGGATGAAACCGCAATCCCGGTTATACCCAAACGATATGAAGAGGAAAATTTTGTAGACACATCTCTTCCTGTATGGAATTATTCCCTGCTCACCGATGGAGATATTAGTAATTTTCAGAATGGGACCAATTACCAGCTCTATCATAAGTTTGGCTCACATTCTATACAGGTAAATGAAACCTGGGGAATGTATTTCAGTGTATGGGCCCCCAATGCCACCTCTGTTTCTGTAAAAGGTCATTTCAATAACTGGAAGGATCATGAATATGAATTGCATCCCCGCTGGGACAAAAGTGGTGTGTGGGAAGGATTCATTCCTCACTTCAGGCTGGGGGAAGCATATAAGTATCACATTGTTGGCTTTGCAGACCGAAAAGTGGATAAGGGTGACCCTTTTGCCAATTTCTGGGAAAAAAGACCGCACACTGCCAGCATCACCTGGGACATGTATTATGAATGGCAGGACAGCGTCTGGATGAAAAAAAGAAAAAAGCACAATGCGCTGGATGCACCATGGAGTGTGTATGAAGTGCACCTGGCCAGTTGGCAACGACCTGATAAGAATGACGAAGAGTCTTACAACACTTATGATCAAATCAGAGAAAGACTTGTTCCATATGTGAAAGAAATGGGGTTTACTCATGTGGAACTGATGCCGGTTACCGAACACCCGTTTGACGGGAGCTGGGGTTATCAATGTACCGGCTATTTTGCCCCAACATCCCGTTTTGGCGATCCGCAGGGGCTGATGCGGCTGGTTGATGCTTTTCACCAGGAAGATATCGGTGTGATCCTCGACTGGGTGCCGTCACATTTTCCGTATGATGCACACGGATTATTCATGTTTGACGGAACACATACGTATGAATATGCCGATATGCGTAAAGGTTTTCATCCCGACTGGAACAGTTATATTTTCAATTATAAAAGGGGTGAAGTAAAATCCTTTCTTATCAGCAGCGCCAGGTTCTGGTTTGATCTTTTTCATATTGACGGCATCCGGGTGGATGCTGTCAGCTCCATGCTGAAACTGGACTATTCAAGAAAGGAAGGGGAGTGGGAGCCGAATGAATTTGGCGGTAATGGCAACCTCGAAGCCATTGCTTTTATCAAAGACCTGAATGAAACGATCTACCGCGACTTTCCTGATGTGCAGACCATTGCCGAAGAAGCTACTGATTGGCCGGGAATTTCCAAACCCACTTTTCAAGGTGGCCTGGGTTTCGGTATGAAGTGGATGATGGGCTGGATGCATGATACACTGGACTATTTCAAAGCTGACCCGTACATGCGGCAGTTTATGCAGGATAAGTTTTCTTTCAGCATGATGTATTATTATGATGAAAATTTCATGCTGCCGCTGAGCCATGATGAAGTGGTGCATGGCAAAAGCCCGATGATCTATAAAATGCCGGGAGATGAGTGGCAGAAATTTGCCAACCTGAGGTTGCTTTACACTTATATGTGGACACACCCTGGCGGACGTTTGCTGTTTATGGGAAATGAATTCGGGCAAACCACCGAATGGAATTATAAATCAGAACTGGACTGGGGGCTGCTGCAGTTTGATTGTCACCGGCTACTGAAAGATTGTGTGGCCGATCTCAACAAACTGATGCGGGAAGAACCTGCACTACACGACAACCAGTTCAATGAATATGGTTTTGAATGGGTGGACCTGAACCACCGGCAGGAATCGGTGATTGTGTTTCGCCGCAAAGGAAAACGCAAAAAGGATGACTTGCTGGTGATCCTGAACATGACACCCGTGGTGAGGCATGACTGGGATATCTATGTAAGTGGAAAGTCTTACAAACAGGAAATATTCAATAGCGACCGGGCAATATACTGGGGCGCCGGCACCGTTTATAACCCAGAGATACGTTCTGAATTAGTTGACAGGGAACAAAAAAAATACAAGCTGACCGTAAATTTACCGCCCCTGTCAGGAATTATTCTGAAATAACTACTATTTTGGAACAGTATTGGCTGATAATTACAGCATTAAGGTTCCGATTAGTAAACATAAATTCTATCTTGTGTACTGTTATTCAAAGAGTACCCAATTAAAATCAACCCTATGATCCGTAAAACGCTTACTGTTTGTTTATTGCTGGCATCATCGCTGGCTTTTGCACAAACCTCCTTCAACAACATCAACATTGCTGACAGCGCCGATTTCTTTTTGCAGAAGGGCCTGGAAGAAAAAGAAAAAGGCCGCCGGCTCGAATCATTAAAGCATTTTGAAAAAGCCAGCAAATACGATGGCAGCAACAAAAGCATAGTTTCAGAACTGGCCTCGGCCTACTTTGATTTGCGCCGCTACAGCCAGGCAAGGGAAACCTATAAAAAGTTAGTTGAGCTCGGTGATGAATCAGCAGCTACCTATAAGCAACTGATGAACCTTTCTTTCCAGATGAAACAGCAGGATGATGTGATCCTGTATGCCAACAAACTGAAAAAGGCCGATCCTTCAGAAAAAATCAATTATTATATTGGCAAAGTATACTACGACCAGGACAATTATGGTGAAGCTATTAAGTTCCTGAATGCAGCGGCCAAAGAAGATCCGCAAAATGCGGAAGTGCCTTATATGATTGCCCGCAGTTTTGCCGACATGATGAACTACAAACAATCAATTCCTTATTTCCAGAAAGCCATCGAACTTGACCCCAGCAAAAATTATTGGGTTTATGAACTGGGTCTAATCTGCTATGCCATGCACGATGACAAAAATGCGCTTAAATATATCCTGGAAGCCGGAGAGAAAGGTTATAAAAAGGACAATGATTATCTTGAAAATCTGGGCATCGCTTACCTGAACGTGGGTAAGCTGAATGAAGGCGTCGAGATACTCAACGAGATACTGAAAAGAAAACCCAGCGATATAAACATCCTGAACATGGTGGCTGAAGCTTATTATTACGGCGGCAAATACCAGTTGGCGATAGATTATTGGGACAGGGTGCTGGAGTATGATAAGAACAATGCTTCTACACTTTACATGATAGGTATGAGTTATCAAAAGAAAGGGGAAAAAGAAAAGGGGATAGCACTTTGCGACAAAGCCATAGAGATGGATCCTTCGCTCAGCAACCTGAAACAAAAGAAAATGATGGCCGGTTTATAAGGACAGCCAATACCAATATGCTGGCAGGCAGGTGTGTGAAACGCCTGCCTGTTTTTTTATCAGAGATATCCCTGAGGGGATATTTGAACACATACTTTGATGATCCTGATGATTTACGCTGATTAAATGTCTTAACTAATCATAACAATTATAATGATCAGCGCTCCTTTAAACGTTCCCCTAAAAAATAAGCCCCCCTGTAGAAACAGCGGGACTTAAGTAATGGTTCTGATTAGATCCTTTGGTTATTTATACTGAACAGTGCTCGTTTTATCAACCAAAGCGGTGGGTTGTTCAGCTTTAATTTCTTTTTTATTCTCTTTTGTCAGCTCCGCCTCTTTTTTGCTGTGTATCTCCGCCAGCGTAGGGGCGATGACCAAAGATACAATGGACATCAATTTAATCAAAATATTCATTGAAGGGCCGGAAGTGTCCTTAAAAGGATCACCTACCGTGTCACCCGTCACCGAAGCTTTGTGTGGCTCTGATTTCTTATAGTACATCTCACCGTTGATCTCAACACCTTTTTCAAAAGACTTTTTGGCATTGTCCCAGGCGCCGCCGGCATTGTTCTGGAACATTCCCAGCAACACACCGCTAACTGTGGCACCGGCTAAGAAACCACCCAGCGCCTCAGGGCCCAGCAGGAAACCGATCACTAACGGAGAAATAATTGTGATGGCACCCGGCAGCATCATCTTTTTGATAGACGCCTGTGTAGAGATGGCTACACATTTATCATACTCAGGCTTACCGGTTCCTTCCATAATACCCGGAATGGTCTTGAACTGGCGGCGAACTTCCTCCACCATTGCCATAGCGGCCTGTCCAACGGCTTTGATCGCAAGAGAAGAGAAAATGAAAGGTATCATACCACCGACGAAGAGGGAGGCCAGTACATCTGCCTTATAAATATCAATACCATCAATACCGGCTACACCCACAAAGGCAGCAAACAGTGCTAAGGCTGTCAACGCAGCAGAAGCAATGGCAAAACCCTTACCTGTAGCAGCAGTGGTATTACCCACCGCATCCAATACGTCTGTTTTCTCCCGAACATCCGGGGGCAGTTCACTCATTTCGGCAATACCACCGGCATTATCGGCGATAGGACCAAATGCATCAATGGCTAACTGCATAGCTGTGGTAGCCATCATACCCGCGGCAGCGATGGCCACACCATATAAACCGGCACACTCATAAGAACCCCAGATACCACCTGCCAAAACGAGAATGGGTAAAAATGTAGATTCCATACCAACGGCCAAACCACCGATTACGTTGGTAGCATGACCCGTGGAAGATTGCTTGATAATAGATTTCACCGGGCCTTTACCCATTGCTGTGTAGTATTCAGTAATGATACTCATCAAAGCACCCACCAGCAGACCTACAGCGATAGCTCCCAGCACACCCCACTTGGTGAATTCAAAACCACGAAGCGTCATGGTTTCAGGAAGTATCCAGGCTACCAACCCGGCAGAAGCAATGGCTGTAAGAATGATAGAACCCCAGTTGCCCATGTTCAGGGCTTTCTGCACATTATCTGTATTGATACCGGCCGATTCGCTGATGCGGACAAACCATGTACCCACAATAGAAAAAATAATTCCGATACCGGCGATCAGCATGGGGAGCAGGATAGGGGACATGCCGCCCAGGCCATCATCACCAGTAACAAAAGTTTGCTGACCCAACACAATTGTAGCGAGAACAGTGGCCACATAAGAACCAAACAGGTCGGCGCCCATCCCAGCTACGTCACCCACATTATCGCCGACATTATCGGCAATGGTGGCGGGATTTCTCGGATCGTCTTCCGGGATACCTGCTTCCACTTTACCTACAAGGTCAGCGCCAACATCAGCAGCTTTTGTATAAATGCCGCCACCCACCCGGGCAAACAAGGCGATAGATTCAGCACCCAAAGAAAAACCGGTCAGCACTTCTATGGTTCTGATCATCTCATCACTGTTAACCGGAGCATCCGCAGCGAATATTTGCTTTAAAACAATGAACAAACCACCCAGCCCCAAAACAGCCAAACCAGCTACACCCAGGCCCATTACTGCACCGCCGGTGAAAGAAACATTCAGGGCTTTGGACAAACTACTGCGGGCAGCCTGTGCCGTGCGGACATTGGCTTTGGTAGCCACTTTCATACCGATATACCCGGCTGTGGCACTGAAAACCGCACCCACCACAAATGCACCGGCAATAAGCCAGTGAGAGTGAGGGTTGGCAGAAGCCATAACAGCGAGCAAAATACCCACGATCACCACGAAATAGCCCAGTATCTTCCATTCAGCTTTCAGGAAAGCCATCGCACCTTCGGCGATATAGGTACTGATCTCTTTCATCCGGTCGTTACCGGCATCTTGTTTAGAAACCCAGTTGAATTTGATATAAGTATAGAGCAGGCCAATCAGCCCCATCACGGGAACGAGATAAATCAATTTGTCCATAAGTGTTGATTCTTAATCAAAATTTAAAGGACGGCAAAGATAGGGGATGAGTGGGAAATTTGGATTTTGAGTTTTAGATTTTAGGTTTGGGATTTGGGGGCATACCGGGCTGGTTTGCAATGGTTATTGTATTTTCAAAAATGCCTTACCTGTTTGACTGATTATATCCCCTGCCATCATCGCTTCCTGTGAATATTCAGCGGCAGCCATATCCCCGGCGAGCCCGTGCAGGTAAACTCCCAATATCGTTGTTTCAACTGCACTGTACCCCTGTGCCAGCAAACCAGTGAGAATACCCGTGAGTACGTCACCGCTTCCTGCTGTGGCCATGCCGGCATTTCCGGTGGAGTTAAAGAAACCTTTTCCATCGGGAGTGGTAATGAATGAATGATGACCTTTTAAAACAATGATACATTTCAGTTCTGCCGCTTTTTGCAAAGCCAGTAACACCCGGTCAAATTCGTTGGCAGTTTCACCAAACAATCTTTCAAATTCTTTTGGATGCGGGGTAAGTATGGAACCTGCGGGTATCAGTTGAAGCAAATCTTTTTGCGAAGCAATAATGTTCAGTGCATCTGCATCCAGCACCACAGGACTGCGATAGTTGTCAAACAATTCCCGCAGCATCATTTTTGTTTCAGATGCTGTACCAATTCCCGGACCGACACCGATCGCATCATACTTTGTCAGGTCATCTTCCACTTTTGTACTGATGGAAGAATTGAAATCCGTCATCAGCATCGCTTCCGGAACAGAAATTTGCAGAATGTCATAGCCGCATTTCGGAATATGACAGGTGAGCAAACCAGCCCCGCTTCTAAGAGAGGATTTGGCTGATAAAACAGCCGCTCCCATTTTACCATAGCTGCCAGCCACCAGCAGGGCATGCCCGTATGTTCCTTTGTGCGAAAACCGTTTTCTTGGTTTATAAATGCTGTGAATGATCTCATCATCGAGCAACTCAAACCTGTTTTGCAGGGACAGATAAAAACTGTTGAGCAAACCAATATCAAGGATATGTATTTCACCCATGCAGGCTTCATTCTCTGCAAATAAAAAGGCCGGTTTATAACACTGGAAACTCAAGGTGTGACGGGCCCTGATGACGGCATTTCCTTTGGAAGACCTGTCTACAAACAACCCACTCGGAATATCAATGGAAATAATTTCACAACCGGAAGCGTTGATATGTTCCACTAATCGGGCCGTCACACCCTCAAGCCCCCGGTTCAGCCCTGAACCAAACAAGGCATCAATGACAATATGTTCCTTGGGTATGGGATGAAAATTTTCTTCTGACTGCACATAGTGAATATCCGGTTGCGGAAACTTATGCAGTCTTGCCAGGTTGGTTTGAAAATCTTCGGTGCCCTTGTGCCCGAATTCAAGAATATAAATAGTTACCGAAAAATCCTTTTCGATAAGCATTCGTGCAATGGCCAGCCCATCGCCTCCATTGTTTCCTTTGCCACAGAATATTGAAAAAGCTGTAGCATCGGGGAATTGCCCGAGCAGCCAGTCCACGCATTTGCCGGCGGCTCTTTCCATCAGGTCAATGGATGCAACTGGCTCATGTTGGATGGTATATTGATCCCAGGCTCTTATTTCTGCTGCTGAGAGGATTTTCATAACAACCCTAAAGTTGGGAAACTATTTTTAAAAAAGGAATGACCTGGCTTTCACTTTTTGCCAGGGCCGCCGCCGGAGCCCTCTTCATCAGCCATGCCATTGCGGTGGTTGTAATCTCCAAAAATTGAGTAGGCGCTGATGGCTGCACTGTAAATGCTGCGGTTGAACTTATTGCCTAGGATAATGATCACCACTTCCTCATCTATGAGCCGGGAAAAAACAGCATTGAAACCATGCCAGCGGCCAAAATGATAGACCACTTTTTTTCCATTGGGAAGTAACAGCAACCGGAAACCCAGCCCATAATTATGAACAGAAGGCTTTTCAAAACTATAGCCCATAAACGCCGAATCACGCAGAGTTGCAGGCAAAGGATAATCCGTATAAAGGGCCTGGTCCCATTTCAGCAGGTCACGGGCTGTTGAGTAAATATTCTTATCGCCGTAAGTGAGGTCGAGAAAATCATTGCGCCAGAAATTGCCATTATCCCCGAAAGATGGGGCCGACCTTGCCGAATCATTGTTGGTAAAAACATAACTGTGTTGCATCTGCAAGGGCAGAAAAACATGTTCCTGCATGTATTGCGGAAACGATTTACCACTAACTTTTTCAATGATCAGCGCCAGCAACACATAGTTGGTATTACTGTAGCTGAACCGGGTGTTGGCTGTAAAACTTTTGGCAGGTTTCTCACTGATCATAAAATCCAGCACATCCCTGTTCTGCAGATACACTTTCTTGTTCCATTTTTTACTGTTGGAAATAAAATACACATAGTTGGGCAAACCGCTGCGGTGGTTGAGCAAAGAACGGACTGTGATCCCGGGATAAGGAAACTTCGGGAAAAAACGCTGAACAGAATCGTCAAGCGATATTTTTCCTTCTTTTACCAGTTGAAGTGTAGCGACTGCGGTAAATGTTTTCCCGGTTGAAGCCAGGTGAAGAGCCGTGCTGTCGTTCATTGGAACTTTCTGCCTGCTGTCACGAAAGCCCTGGTAGCGTTCAAATAGGATCTCACCTTTTTTTGCAACCAGGATGCCCCCGCTAAAGCCACGACGCAGCAATAAACTGTCCATAAAAGCTGCAACAGTTCTGAGATAATGACGGAACTCTTCTTTTTCCAGGCTGGCGGGGGTGGGAGGATAGTATTGCAGCGAGTCATCTTCGGTTTTCTTATCAGCGGAAGATGAATTGCAGCCGCAAACAACCGTAAGTAAGGTAGCAGAATATAAAATGGTATACAATAACCTCATCCGGACAAAATTAGAGGCCTGCTTCTTTTAATAGCTGTATTGTTTTTCCCCATGCGTGAATTACCGGTAACTGCCACGGAAGTATATTTGCAATTATGGCAACCACAAAGCAAACAAGCTACCCGAAAGAGAAGATCAGGATACTTTTTTTAGAGAATATCAGCGACACGGCAGTCAGGAATTTCAATCAACATGGATATGTGAAGGCTGAAAAGATCAGCAAAGCGCTGAGTGAAGAGGAACTCATTAAAGAAATAAAGGATGTGCATATTCTCGGCATCCGCTCCAAAACACAGATCACAAAAAAAGTGCTGGATGCAGCTGCCAAACTACAGGCCATCGGTTGTTTTTGCATCGGGGTGAACCAGGTGGACCTTAAAGCGGCCACCAAAAACGGGGTGGTTGTCTTTAATGCGCCTTATTCCAATACAAGATCGGTGGCTGAATTGGTCATTGGCTTGGCCATCATGCTCATCCGTCGCATTCCCGATAAAAACAAAGCGGCACACGAAGGTATCTGGATGAAGGAAGCAAAAAACAGTTATGAACTGCGGGGAAAAACACTGGGCATAATTGGTTATGGTAATATCGGTTCACAGGTGAGTGTGCTGGCAGAAGCCATGGGGATGAAGGTTCTTTTTTATGATGTGGAAACCAAGCTACCGTTGGGTAATGCTGTAGATGCCAAATCACTCAAAGAATTATTATCCCGGTCAGACGTGGTCACCCTGCATGTGCCGGAAACAATGCAAACAAAAAACATCATCAATAAAACAACGCTGAAACATTTCAAAAAGGGGGCTTTGCTGATCAACTATGCGAGGGGAGAAGTGGTGGACCTGGAAGCGCTGCGTAAAGCTATTTTAGACGAACAGGTAGGCGGCGCTGCGATAGATGTTTTTCCTATTGAGCCTGAGAAGAACGGCGACAGGTTCCGTTCACCTTTGCAAGACCTGCCCAATGTGATCCTGACACCGCATATCGGCGGCAGCACCGAAGAGGCACAGCAGAACATTGGTGAAGATGTGAGTGTGAAATTGTTCAATTACCTGGAAAAGGGAATAACTTTTGGCTCACACACCGTGCCGGCGCTGGCATTGCCCCCGCAGGAAGGCAGCCACCGCATCCTGCATATTCATAACAATGTGCCGGGAGTATTATCCGCTATCAACACACAGCTTTCGAAAAACAATATCAATATCGTGGGACAGTACCTCAAGACCAATGAGGAAATCGGCTATGTAGTGCTGGATGTGGACAAACAGCTTTCTGCCAAAGCCCTGCAATTACTGAAAGAAGTGAAAGAAACAATCAAAGTGAGGATGCTGTATTGACCGATTATTGAAGAGTGTCAGCAGGCAGGGGATCATCACATTGATGTTTGATAATTTTTCTTACTTTCTTTTCAATCCCCAGGTCAATACCATCCAATTGCTTGGAAAATAAAGCCTGTGTGATCTCCTCTACCGACGACTCTTTTACCCTGACCGAAATCGTTTGTTCTCCCTGAACGCTAAACTCATTTATACCATAATAAATTTTCTTATCCTTGCTACCGAAAGCAAATACTACAGCCCTGTCAGTCATAAATAATGGAATTCCATCATTGATTTTGTTGAAGTAGTACTGGTCGCCCCTTTTTTCATTCATAACGGAAAGCAGCTTTTTATCAGGACAGAACAAATACACATGCATTGAAATATCCAATTCCATTTGTAACTGAACATATAGCTTCACATTACTGGTTCCATCATAGCCCTCAACAAAAGCATCAACATTGTACCAGCCAAAAGTTTTTATCTCAAAATCATACATACCATTGGTGGAAAGACGATCGGTAAACCCGCCTCTCAAACTTTCCATGTCACTGGCTTTAACCGGATTGTTTTGCGGGATAGTATCATTTCCGAAACTTTCTGACATTGCTGGTTGTTCTATCTCTGATTCCACATTAAAAAAGGATTGTTTAGGCTTTGGAATTGGTTGATAAATTGTATCATCTTTGCAAGGTCGTTTGAACATTTCCGTTGTCTTATCAAAGATATTGACAGAATCTGCAGGAATATCCAGGTTAAGTAAAGCATCAGTAGCATTTTCTGGTTTATTAGATTCGTTCTTTATATAATCAAGGATTGCATCAATATCCCTGATAGTAATATCAGGGAAAGACGACATCATAGAACCATATTGGTTCTTCAATGCCTGGCTGTATGAATTCTTCGCTATAAATGCAGGCGGATTATGTATGTACGAGTACAAATTATTACGGTCGGTCCAGGGACCTCTTAATTCAACATCCTTTAAAGCTGGCCCGGTAGAATTCTTAAAAATATTATGGCAACTGGCACATTTACTCATAAACAAGTCTTTCCCACTTCTCCATTGATTTGACTGCTCGGTATTGTCAGGAGAAATCGGGTCAATCCAGTTAATGCCGGAACTATCTGTTTCAACTCCTTTAAAAATTTGCATCGCAGAATCATAATACTGATTCGGAATTGAAACCTTTATTGGCTTTAACAACTCTACAGCCTCTCCAGCCGCAGTTGCATTAATGTATATCATGCCGCCACTTCGCAAAGGTCGTCCGTTTGACTCCGTAGTAAGCCCCGATGCCAGTATTTCAGCCGCTGTGAAGGCCTCTTTTATTTGAAGCTTGATTGTCCCGGAAATATTGAACGACCCTTCTTTAATTCGAATTACAGAACCGTGTAATGTCTCTATCAGGGTATCTGAGCCATTATTAATGAAGAATTCTTGTGAAGCCAGCATATCGCTGGAAAAGGGGCGGGGCAATGAGCTTTTGTTACTGCAGGAGAGCAAAAAGAACAACAACAAGACTGCTATTATTTGCTTCATAGAATCATTTTTGAGGTAGTCAATAACAAGACTGCTTTAAATTAATCCAGAAATCCGGAATAAATTACTTACTCACAGAAAATATAATTTTCCCAAATTTTCAAAAAATATTGAAAATTATGTAAATTTGTGCCGTAAACAGCATGACCATGAAAGTAGTGATCGTCGGCGCCGGTTTCGGGGGACTCAGGCTGGCCCGCAAGCTCAACAACAAAACCGGTTTTGAAGTGGTGCTGGTTGACCGATTTAATTATCACCAGTTCCAGCCATTATTTTACCAGGTGGCCACAGCAGGACTCGATGCCAGCAATATTTCCTTTCCGCTGCGCAAAGTATTCCAGAAAAGCAAAAACGTAAAGATCAGGCTGGCAGAACTGAAAGAAGTGTTGCCGGCGGAAAACAAGATCATCACCAGTGCTGAAGAGATCAGCTATGATGTGCTGGTGCTGGCCACCGGCGCCGACACCAATTTCTTTGGCAACAAAGACCTGGAACAACATGCTTTCCCGATGAAATCTACCGTCGAGGCTTTGCAGATCCGCCACCGCCTGCTGCAGTTGTTCGAAGATGCCCATACCATAAGCGACAACAAGGAATTGCAGCGGCTAATGAATATCGTGGTGGTGGGAGGGGGACCGACAGGTGTGGAGGTGTCGGGGGCGTTGGCAGAAATGAAAAAATACGTATTACCCAAAGACTTTCCCGAACTGGATTTTTCAGCAATGAATATTTATTTACTCGAAGGCACCGGCAAAACACTGGCCGCCATGAGTGAGAATTCGTCAGGCAAATCAAAAAAATATTTGGAAAGGCTGGGAGTGACCGTATTGACGGAAACATTAGTAAAGAACTATGATGGGAAAAATGTGTTGTTGCAGGATGGTAAAGAAATAGCTGCCGCCACAGTGATATGGGCAGCGGGTATCAAGGGCAATGTGCCACCGGGTATTGACACGTCTTTGACAACAAGGGGCAATCGCATCAAAACAGACCGCTATTGCCGGGTGCAGGGTTTTGAAAACATTTATGCTATAGGTGATCTTGCCTATATGGAAACACCCAAATACCCCAATGGTCACCCGCAGGTGGCACCAACAGCCATGCAACAGGCAGACCTCCTTGCGCATAACCTGAAATTGATTGAAAGAAAATCAACGAAGAAAAACCTGCTTGAGTTTGAATATTACGACAAAGGCTCGATGGCCACTGTCGGAAGAAACCTTGCCGTTGTGGATATACCAAAACCCAAAATGCATTTCGGCGGTTTTTTTGCCTGGATGATCTGGATGGGCCTGCACCTGATGCTGATACTGGGAGTGAAGAACCGCTTTTTTGTGTTTGTGAACTGGTTGTATAATTATGTGACCTATGATCAAAACCTGCGGCTGATCTTCAGGGAATTTAACCGGGTTGAAAATGAAAAAGTCAAAAGCTGATTTTTATGAAATACGAAATTCCAAACTGGGTTATCGTGGCAGGAGGGATCGGGCAAATAGTAACAGCGCTGATCTATCCCTATGTGCGGCATGTGGTGTTTGACTGGTATAATGATATAAAAAAGCTGAAACCCCTGAACCAGGAAATAGCCAAAACCTATGGTCGTTACATACAAGGACTGAATTTCTATTTTGGCCTGATCACTATTCTGTTGACAGAAGAATTAAAAGATGGCAGCGGTCTTGCTGTTGCCCTCACCGGGTTGATCGCTGCTTACTGGACGGGCAAGTTGATAACACAGTTTGCTTATTATCCCATGTACCAGATACCCAACAAGCTGTTCATTAAGATCGGTGAAGTGCTGATGAATGGCCTGTTCATTTTATTTGCGGTCGTTTATATATGGCTGTTCATATGCAATTTGAATAGTTTTCTTTATCAGTAGTATGCAAAAATTATTTCTCACGGCAGAATGGAAAAACCTCATTATGGCAAATTATGCCGTGGAGCCGGACATGCTGTATCCCTGGCTGCCCCATAAAACCGAATTAGATGACTGGAAGGGAAATTATTATATCAGTCTGGTTGGCTTTCTTTTCAGCAATGTGAGGGTAAAAGGAATGAAGATACCGTTTCATGTAAATTTCCCTGAAGTGAACCTGCGATTTTATGTTCGTTATAAAGATGGGAAAGAGTGGAAGCGGGGCGTTGTATTTATAAAAGAGATAGTTCCAAAGCCGGCCATTAGCTTAATTGCAAACACATTGTTTCATGAACGTTATTCGACGATGCCGATGAAACATGAATCTGAAGATGAATCAGGCATCCTAAACGTAAATTATCAATGGAAAAAGAATAAGAAATGGAACCTGCTCGGCGTTTCGGCTGAAACTGTTCACAGCAGCTTGCAGGAAGGAACAGAAGAAGAATTTATTACTGAACATTTTTGGGGCTACTCCCGTATTAGTGCAAACAAAACCGGGGAGTATCATGTGCAACATCCCCGCTGGAATATTCACAAGGTAATATCACACCGGATTGATTGTAATTTTGCAGATGTATATGGTGACAGGTTCAATTCTCTTTCATCGCAGGTTCCCGGGTCAGTATTTCTTGCAGATGGGTCAGCCATCAGCGTATTTACCAAGACAGTGATTTGAGCACTTTCCGGGCCCTGGCACGAAAAGCTGCCGTTTCCATATCCCAGCGGTCTTCAATGATCGTTTTTAATTCGGGTTTTATTTCGGGGTATTGCCGGGAAAGATTTTGCAGCACTGTCAGTGAAAAAGCTTTGACGGCCGCTTTTTCTTTGGGGTCAGCAATATAGTCAAAGCACAGGTTCATTACTTCGCCCTGGTATTTTTCAGGGATTTCAATTGCCTGCATCAGCCGGATACCGTTTCGCCTGACGGCATTATGTATGCCGGGCTGTTTTAATTTTTTTACCAGGCTGCCGAAATGTTTTTTAACCAGGTCCGGGTTTGCTGCCACCACATAACTAAGTGGCCATGCGGCCCGTTGTTCCAGCTTTTTATCGCTGCCTGCAAATAAAGCAAACAATTCATCGAAACGTTTTTGGTTATTGCCAACCCAGCGGACTATTTTATCGGTCTGAGTTTTGGTGTGTTCGGTCAGTATTGCGTCCCGCAGGTTCATAATATATGGCAGCATAAAAAAACAGCAGTGACGATACTGCTGCTTTGAAATGTTTGCAATTCATTCCTAGTCTTTTCTTCCAAAAACACGGAGCAGCATTAAGAAAAGGTTGATAAAATCAAGATAAAGCGTCAATCCTCCGATGATTGAAAGTTTTTTGGCATCTGCTTCAATTGTATTACCGTTTGCATCAATTCCTTCGCCGATATTCTTTAATTTTTGTACATGGTAGGCTGTAAGCCCGGTAAATACCATCACACCAACAATACCTATGATATAACTCATTGTATCATTCTGGAAAAAGAAATTGATAATACTGGAAACAAATACGCCTATAAATCCCATGTACATCAAACGCCCAAAGCTGGTCAGATCTTTATCTGTCTTATAACCCATAAAAGCCATTATCCCGAACATTACGGCTGCCGCTGCAAAACAGGAAAAAACAGACTGCTGCGTATAAACAAGCAATACAAAGCTCAATGTTATTCCCACAAGAACCGAATAGAGAATAAAAAGAAGCATCAGAACGGGAATCGAAAATTTGCTGAACCGGGTATAAATCAGTAATGACAACCCGATTGGTGCAAAGACAACTCCATAAAACAAAAGCTTATTGGTGGCAAAAGGGATCAGCCATTCAGGATTTGCAAATAACAAGAATGCGGTGATGGCAGAAACTGATAATGCCAGGAACATATAGGCAAAAACGTTTGCCATGAAGGTCTTTGCAGCACTCCTGGTTACTGTTTGGTTTACAAATAAATGCTCCGGGGTGCTGGAATGATGCTGTGAGTCCATGTTTGAGTTTTCATGTAAAATAAGCATAGGACAAGCAATAGACAAACGATTAGGTAATTTTTCTGACTCTATCGTTCCTATAATTTACATTATGTTAAATGAAATCTTTTGATATTTACCAAGAGAACAGTTTCTTCCAATAATAAAGCCGGTCTGCAACAGACCGGCTCCACAAAACTTTGCTTCCCCTCTTAGTCAATCTCTTTCATTTTATCTGAAAACTCCTTTGCCTTGGCTTTATCTTTTTTATTCTCCCAATATTCAAGCAACATGCTGGCGATAATTTTGTACTGTCCTTTCTCGGAGCTTTTCAATCCGGCTTTTCCATCATAGTAATTATAAACAGCCATCATATAAGGATAAGAGGCTTCGTAAGTACTATTGATCTGGGCATTGATATCATTTCTTTTCTTCACGTCTTCAGGTTTACCTCCTTTTACAGCATCATAATCATCAGCCAGGTATTTCAGTGTGGCAAAATAATGGCGGCACATCAGCATATTGGCTTCTGTTGCAGGTGGGTTCATTTCAATTGCTTTTTTCAAAATCGTTTCGATTTTTCCTTGCAGCGCTGCCCTGTCTGCAGGAGGTGTTTCTCCCACATATGTAAAATTGAAAAGCTCCACTCCGTAATTGTACCTTGTGTAATAAGTATCACACCCGTTTGCCAGTATTTCGTCGAACTTGGCAAATAATTTTCGTTTGTCGTCTCCTGCTTCTCTCAATGTGACCTCGCACCAAAACTCTTCATCTGGATATACTTCACGTCCCAGGGCCAGGTATTTGGCCAGGTTAGTCTTATCGCCTTTTCTTTCATAATAATCCACCACCCAGCGATAAATATCGTCATACCCCTGGTCTTTGATCTTATTGTTCGCTATCCGCTGGTAGTATTCAGCTGCCAAATCCTCCTTTTTGGCATTGATTGCCGCTGCGGCCACATTCAGGTATAATTGTGTATCAAAAGCCGGGAAAGAAAAACTGCCGTAAGAGAAATTTTTCTTGACAATAAAATCCTGGACTGTTTCTGCATTCTTGAATGCAGTCAGTGAGTTTTCAAACGCTTTGGCATTAAAATCATTGGTAGCTTTTTCCAGGTAACCAAAGGCTACATCGAAAAGCGGGGAATGCTGGTTGGCTAACCCTTCAAAACCTTTTGGATCTACTTCAAGATATTTTTTGTAGGCGTTAAATGCCTCCATCCGGGTGTCACCATATTTTCCAGCGAAAGCGGTATCACGGGCAATGCCGTTATAAATCTGTGCTTTCAGGAACCATCCATCCCCTTTTTTCGCATTTTTTTCATTGGAGAGGTATTTATCAATACCCTCTTTGGCTTTGTCCCATTGGTTCTTGCCGGCAAAGCCCTTTATGTCATCAATGCTCTGCGCCATCAGGCTGACAGAAAAGATCATGACCGCGAATGTGAAGATTAATTTCATCATAGTTGTTTTTTTAATCAGAGCAATCATTGATTGTTTTTATGTATGATATTATTCACCTCCCTCAGATGGAGCCGGTGAATCATTGGTTGCTTCGGGATGATGGTTATTGCCATTGGCTTCATCATCCAGTTTTGTTATCGCAGCTATCTCATCGCCTTCATCCAGTCTTATCAGTTTCACACCCTGCGTTGCCCTTCCCTGTTCGCTGATACCACTCACCGGCATGCGGATGGTGACACCGCTCTTGCAGGTGATCATCAGGTCTTGCTTTTCCGTAACATCTAATATACCCACCAGTGAGCCTGTTTTTTCGGTCACATTGATCGTTTTCACTCCTTTGCCCCCACGGTTAGTGAAACGATATTCATCTACGGCTGTTCTTTTGCCAAATCCCTTTTCACTTACTACCAGCACAGTCCGCTCTGCCTGCTCTTCAGGATTCACACATATCATGCCGACCACTTCATCTCCATTGTCATCCACTTCTATTCCGGCCACACCAATAGCGCCACGACCAGTGGCCCTCACCTTTTCTTCACTGAAACGGATAGCCCTGCCGCTTTTCACTGCCATCATGATCTCTGAGCGGCCATCGGTCAGTTTTGCATCCAGCAGTTCATCTCCTTCCACAATGGTGATAGCATTTACACCTGTTTGCCGCGGACGGCTGAAGTCTTCCAGTTCTGTTTTCTTTATGATCCCCTTCTTGGTACAAAGAACAATGTTATGCGATTTCACAAATTCATCGTCTTTCAGGTCCTTTACATCAATGATGGTCTTCACTTTGTCATCGGGCGGCAGTTGTATCAGGTTCTGAATGGCCCTGCCTTTTCCGGTCTTCTCTCCTTCCGGAATTTCCCAGATATTCAGCCAGTAGCACCTGCCCTTCTCCGTAAAGATAAGCATGGTGTGATGGGTGGAAGCTACGAAAAGATGTTCGATGTAATCTTCATCCCTTGTTCTGCCGCCAATCACTCCCCTGCCGCCACGGCGCTGTGCCCTGTATTCATCAGCGGGTGTTCGTTTTATATAACCTAAATGAGAAATAGTGATCACCACATCTTCTTCTTTGATCAGGTCTTTTATTTTTACCTCATCATCCAGGTAAGTGATTTCTGTTTTGCGGGCATCACCAAATCGTTCTTTTATTTCGAGCAATTCTTTTTTGATCAGGTCGAACCGCATGGTTTCATTGGAAAGCAGTTCATTCAGATGCGCAATCAGTTTCATCAACTCATCATACTCTTCTTTGATCTTGTCTCTTTCCATTCCCGTGAGCCGCTGCAAACGCAACTCAAGAATAGCTTTGGCCTGTATTTCATCCAGACCCCAGCCGGCATTGACGAGGTTATCTTTCGCCATTTCGGGTGTGGCGGAAGAACGGATCAATGCGATCACCTCATCCAAATGGTCCAGCGCAATGAGATAGCCTCTTAAGATATGGGCCCTTTTTTCCGCTTCTTTTAGCTCAAATTGTGCCCGGCGAACCACCACTTCATGGCGAAACTCCACGAACTCACTGACAAGGTCTTTCAGGTTCAGTGTCCGCGGTCTTCCTTTTACAATAGCAACATTGTTGATGCCATAGGAAGTTTGCAGATCCGTCAGTTTATACAACTGGTTGATGATAACATTGGCAATGGCATCTCTTTTCAGATCAATCACCAGGCGGGTGCCTTCTTTATTGTTTGATTCATTGTTGACATGGGCGATGCCGTCAATCACTTTTTCATTCACCAGTTCACCGATGCGGTTGGTAAGTGCATCGCGGTTCACCTGGTAGGGTACTTCCGTGATGATGATCTGCTCCCGGCCGCTGGCCTTTGTTTCAACCGTCAATCTTCCTCTCACTACCACCCTGCCACGACCCAGGTGCATGGCCGCCTTCACTCCTTCCATGCCATAAATAATACCTCCGGTCGGAAAATCAGGGGCCTTGACGTGCTGCATCAGTTCATCAATGGAAATGTCCCGGTTATCAATAAAAGCCACACATCCATCTATCGCTTCACTAAGGTTGTGGGGCATCATGTTGGTGGCCATTCCCACGGCAATACCACTTGAGCCATTCACCAGCAGTTGCGGAATGCGGGTGGGCAACACAACAGGTTCCTGCAGCGAATCATCAAAGTTGAGCTGCATATCCACCGTTTCCTTCTCAAGGTCTTCCAGCATGAACTCAGAAAGCTGTTTCAGCCTTGCTTCAGTATAACGCATGGCCGCCGGTCCATCACCATCCTGGTTGCCAAAGTTTCCTTGTTTGTCAATCAGTTCATACCGCATGTTCCAGTCCTGCGCCATCCGCACCAACGCATCATACACAGCGGTGTCGCCATGCGGGTGATATTTACCCAGCACCTCACCCACGATAGTTGCTGATTTTTTAAAAGGCCTGTTATGACGCAATCCCAGGTTATCCATCGCAAAAAGAATGCGGCGGTGCACCGGTTTGAGACCATCTCTTACATCCGGGAGGGCCCGGCCCACGATCACCGACATTGAATAATCAATGTAGGCGGTCTTCATCTGTTCCTCGATATTAACGGGAATTATCCTGTTATTGTCACTGGTTTCCTGTGGTCCAAAATTCTCTTCCATGTAGTCTTTTTCCGGGTTCTTTTGCAGTAAAAAAATGCCTTTGAAAGCAGGTTTTTCGAAGGCCTGCAAATCTACCCTTTTCGGGACTCAAAACCTGATAAAAAAATCGGTTTTTTAGCCCGTTTTTATCCACCAGTGTTGATTAAGATTTTAACCTGCAGGAAAGGTTATAACAAGCTGTTTACACTTGGCGGCACTGTTTTTTCGTTGTGGAACCGGTATCAAAAACGAACGGATATGACAACCTATCTCCTGCTCCGCAACAACAAGGAAAGCGGACCATACAGCCTTGAAGCGTTAGTAAAGCTGGGACTGAAGGCCTATGACCTGATTTGGGTGGAGGGTAAAAGCGCCGCCTGGCGTTATCCCGGCGAGGTAGCGGAACTGAAAGCATATGCTCCCATGGTAGAGGAGCAGCCCTTTGACCGGTTTTATAAGAAGCCCGAGACCGCTAAAGAAACACTGGAAACTGGAAAGCAGGTTGAAAAACCTGTGGAAACGTATTCTTCTTTCACTCCTAAAAAATCTGTTTTTGTGACCCTGCCGGGCAATCAACCTTTAAAACAGGTGCCCGAGCCGGTAAAACAAACCGCTGTTCAGCCGGAAAAAACAGAGCCGACCCCGGTCATCAGCATCAAAGAGAACCCGGTGCAGGCAGAAACAAAATATTCACAACCGCTGGATGAGATAAAAGAAATGTATGTGAAGACCCTTCAGGAGAGGAAAAACCGCACCGTTCAAAAAGCAATGCTTGCGGCTGCAATGAAAAAAGCCGCTGTGATCATTTTAATAGCAGGGGCTGGTGTGTTGATCGGGTTCTCCATGAAATCAAAAAAGGAAGCTATAATGCTCAGTTCGCAGCAAGCCGCACTCCCTTCCCAACCAGTGATCAACCTGGCGGATGAATCGGTACAAAACCTCAGCAGCAGCGAAGAAACATATGCTGAAACACACCCCACAAAGGAGCTAACAACATCTCTGTCGGCAGAAAGACAAGAACAACAACCCCTGTTTCTGACTCCGGAAAAACCGGTTGCACCGAAACTAACCGCTGAGAAAAAGCAGGTGGCTGATATACAAGAACCGGTCATAACAGAAAAAAGAAAAGATCCTGAACTGCTGGGCTCTCCCGGTGCTGAGACAAATACCCGTACCGGTGAGAGGAATAGAAGAACCAGGGATAGTGCAGGTGAAACTCCAGCTACAGAAACAGTGTCGCAGCCTAAAGGGGTTATGCAAAACAATGACCTTGGAAAATCAGTTACGGTAAAAAGTAATGATTATCACAAAGTGGCTTTTGGCGGAATCCGCAACCTGCAACTCACCGTGTTCAACGATTCAAAATATATCCTGGATAATGTAATTGTGGAATTGCAATACCTAAAGCCAAGCGAAGAACCTTTGCGGACAGAGAATATTGAATTCAGGTCAGTATCACCCGGCGGAAGCATGACCATCAAAGTGCCGGACAGCAACAGGGGCATCAAAGTAAACTACAAGATTAAACATATACTTTCCACACAATCTGCTAAGGATCTGTCAGGTTTATAAATAAAAAAGGACGGTTCACTATAATAAAAAATCCCGGAGTCTGTATGATCTCGGGATTTTTGCTTGCAGATAAAAAAATTATTTGCTGCGGGTAAGCGGTATATACAAACTGAACTGCGCCACCCCGTTTTTAAAATCAGGGTTTATATTCGAAGAAGACTGGAAGTCCCCTACTTTTGAAACACCAACTGTGTAGCGACCGCCGATACCAAAACCTTTTTTACTCCTGATCCCTAAACCTGCTGCGAGGGAAAGATCAAGGTTTTTTGCAAAATCACCAACGGTCTGATTGCTGATCTTGTCACTCACTTTAAATGAAACCTGTGGGCCTGCTTCCAAAAAGAAACCGCCATCAAACCGGTATTGTGCCATCACCGGCACCGACAGGTAGGTCACTCTCCAGTCATAGCTTCCCGACACACTGTCAATCGTGGCTCCTTGTGTGGAAACAAATGCTTCGGGCTGAATAGAAAAATTCATAAATGTAAACCGGAGAAAAAGTCCGCCGTGAAATCCGGCTAAGGCTTTCTTTTTTACGGCGTCAAAATCCCCTCCCGTAAAATTACTGATGTTAAGACCCGCTTTGGCACCAACCTGGAAGTTTTGAGAAAAAGTATTAGCACAAATCAACAGGGCTGCAGCAACAAGTATCTTTTTCATAAAACAGATTTTTGTAAAAATAAATAATAATCTTTGATGGATGTCATATATTAAATGAAGCTTTAATGAAAACGATCCTTGTCTTTGGCGCCGGGAAATCAGCAACTGTATTGATAGATTATTTGCTGAACAATGCTGCAACAGAGAAATGGAAAATTGTTGTGGCTGATGCTGATCTTAAACTGGCACAATCCAAGATCGGCGGGTCAGAACATGCCCTCGCCGTTTCATTTGATATTTTACATACTGATGACAGGAGCCACTATATCCGCCAGGCTGACCTTGTCATATCCATGCTCCCCCCTGCTTTGCATATTGTTGTGGCCCGTGATTGTGTGAAACATGGCAAAAACCTGTTGACCGCTTCTTATGCTGATGAAGACATCAAAAAATTGCAACCGGAAATAGAAAAAAATAATTTGTTTTTTCTCTGCGAAATGGGATTGGATCCCGGCATTGATCATATGAGTGCAATGAAACTCATTGATACTATCCGAAATGATGGTGGCAACATTACATCGTTTAAATCGCATTGCGGCGGCCTGGTGGCGCCGGAAAGCGACGATAACCCCTGGCATTATAAAATAAGCTGGAATCCCCGCAATATCATCATGGCCGGTAAAGCAGGCGCACACTTCCGTGAAAATGGCAAAGAGGTAAATCTTTCTCACAGCGAACTATTTACTCCGGACCGGGTGGTGGATATACCCGAACTGGGTTATCTCAGTTGGTATCCCAACAGGGATTCATTAAGTTATACATCACTATACGGGTTAGAAAATGCTGACACATTTATCCGCACCACGTTGCGCCACCCCGATTTTATGTATGGCTGGAAAAATGTGGTGGACCTGAAACTGACGAATGAAACCCCGCAGTATGATACCAACGGTAAAACATTGTATGAAGCCTTTAAAGAACACATGGATAAAAACGGGTTTGGCGAATGGCTGAATCAAAAACTATCGGAAAGGCTTGATGAAACCAGGCACCTGATGGAAAACCTGCTGAAACTGATGGAGGCCGAAAATGAAGCCAAAGACGAAGGTGAAAAGCTGCCGGAATCATTTATGACAGCGGATGAACAGGGAAATATACAGGAAATAGAAATTGATGAAGTGAAAAACAAAGCAGCGGCTTACCTGGCGCATAAGATGCATGAAGCAAATCTCACCCTCAAGCAACTTTTCTTTTTAGGATTGGATGACCAGGAAACTTTGGTCAATAAGGGATTGTGCAGCGCCGCCGATGTGCTTCAGTTTGCTGTTGAAAAAAAATTAAGCCTTCGCCCCTATGATAAAGATATGATTGTGATGCTGCATGAAATCGAATATGTCATCAACGGGCAGCGGTTTGCTGTAAACAGTTCGTTGCTGGTGAAAGGTGAAAACAGTTTGCATACGGCCATGGCCAAAACGGTTGGCCTGCCGTTGGGTATTGCTGCAAAACTCATCCTGGAAGGGAAAATAAAAATGACCGGCTTGCAAATACCTACGCATAAAGACATCTACGAACCCGTGCTGGCGGAACTGGAAGAATTAGGGGTTCGTTTCCATGAAACGGTTAAAAAGATTTAAGCAATTCTTTTAGCTCTGCTACTCCGGCTGTGGCCGGCTTTTCGATCATAACGAGATTGGGCATAGAAGAAACATAGGGAATCTTCTTATCAATGATAAACTTTGGGATTTCCGGCCCGGCATAGTTGACCAAACCCGCAGCAGGGTACACAACAAGGGATGTGCCTGCCACCACAAAAATATCGGCACTGTACACAACAGGTAGGGCAACTTCAATCATGGTAACGGGTTCCTCAAACCAAACTATATGTGGTCTCAGTTGGGCCCCGTCCTCTGCCTTATCTCCAAGTTTTATATCTCCCCGTATTTCGTAAACAAGATCATCGTCCCTTTCACTTCGCATTTTAAAAATTTCACCGTGCAGGTGCAGCACATTTTCAGAGCCGGCTCTTTCATGCAGGTCGTCTATGTTTTGTGTGATGATCGTGACATCAAAATCCGATTGCAATTCGGCCAGCCCGTAATGTGCCGCATTCGGCGAAGCCTTTGCCACATCCCGGCGCCGCATATTATAAAAGTCAAGCACTAACTGAGGGTCCTTTCGCCAGGCCCGTGGTGTGGCCACTTCCGTCACATCATAACCTTCCCAAAGTCCGTCACCATCCCGGAAAGTTTTCAAACCGCTTTCAGCGCTAATGCCTGCGCCGGTGAGCACCACTAGTTTTTTCTTTGACATGAGTCAAAGTTACGTATGTCATACCTTGGAAGTATGGCATAACTGAGTGAGGCATTACTTCTCCCCCGCCAATTCCATCACCACTTTATATTCTGCATCAGTAACCGGCTGAACAGAAAGACGACCGAGTTTTACCAATGCCATATTGGAAAGCCGTTTGTCTTTTTTAATGGTATCAAGTGATACCGGTTTTTTTAATTTTTTATAGGGTTTGAAATCAACTGCCACCCATGCTTCCTCCGTAGTGGTCGGATCCTGGTAGGCTTCTTTTGTCACTTTGGCGATACCGACAATTTCCAATCCTTCATTGCTGTGATAGAAAAACACCTCATCCCCTTTTTTCATGGCCCTGAGATTATTTCTTGCTGCATAATTGCGGACACCATCCCAGAAAGTTTGTTTATCCTTTTCAAACTGTTCCCATGAATATTTAAACGGTTCTGATTTTACCAGCCAGTATGCCATAGCCCAATTATTTTTTCAAATTTAGCTGTTGCCGTGAAATTTTCTGGCGCCGCCAATCTGAATCTTTTCAGGCTCCGTACATATCAGCATCTGCGCAGTCATCCAAACCCTTCTATCATAAAGAGTGATTCATTTTAAACAAACACAAAACCTTTTAGTATGAAAGCGATCAAATTTGCCGGGTTGATGCTGGCATCGGCCCTGGTAATGAATGTTTCTGTTGCCCAGAAACAAATGAATGAGAAAACCGTAGAAGTAGGCGGCGCCCCGATGTATCCATCAAAGAATATCGTGGAAAACGCCGTTAACTCTAAAGACCACAGCACATTGGTGGCTGCTGTAAAAGCGGCCGGATTGGTGGAAACATTGCAAGGTGCTGGCCCGTTTACCGTATTCGCCCCTACCAATGCAGCCTTTGAAAAACTTCCGGCAGGAACTGTGGAAATGCTGCTGAAACCTGAAAACAAAAGCCAGTTGACAAAAGTGCTCACCTATCATGTGGTGGCCGGCCGTCTCGATGTAAAAAGCCTGGAAGCTATGATCAAAACCGGAAAAGGCACAGCAGAACTGGCCACCGTGGCGGGCGGGAAATTATGGGTGATGAAAAAAGATGGCAAATGGTGGGTGAAAGATGAAAATGGCAATACTGCAACCATCAGCATCAGCGATGTCTATCAAAGCAATGGTGTCATTCATGTGATTGACCGGGTGGTGCTTCCGAAATAATCAACCCAGCAACCTATCCTTGTTTCCGTAAAACATGCCACTGAAGCGCTACACTTTGGTGGCATTGTTTTTACCAGCCGCTGGCCAGCACATCGGCAAGATGCATGGTCTTTAAATGATAACCTTTGTGTTTGATATAGCCCTGCAAGTGCATCAGGCAGGAAAGATCGGTGGAGATAAGATAATCGGCGCCGGTGGCAAGTGCATTATCCACTTTCTGTTCGCCCATCCCGATTGATATTGATTCAAATTTCACGGCAAAGGTGCCGCCAAAACCACAGCAGGTTTCCACATCGTTCATCTCTGCCAATTGAAGTCCTTTTACATTGGACAAAAGTTTTCTGGGCTCTGTTTTTATCCGGCACTCCCTCAGTCCTGCGCAACTGTCGTGGTAAGTCGCTTTTCCGTTTAGCACCGCTCCCAGGTCATCCACTTTCAGCACTTTCACCAAAAACTCTGAAAATTCATAAATGCGATTGGCTACACCCACCATTTCGTGGTGCATGGAAGAGTTGTCAAACAGCTTTTCGTAATAATTTCTCACAAAACCCACACAACTGGCACTCGGCGCCACGATAGGGTCTGTGCCGGCGAAATCTTTCAGGAATTTTGTACAAACGGATTTTGATTCATCCCAGAATCCTGCATTAAAGGCCGGCTGGCCACAACAGGTTTGTGCTTCATTGTATGATACAGAGCACCCGGCTTTTTCCAGCACTTTTATCATATTAAAAGCGGTATCCGGAAAAAGCTGGTCTACAAAACAGGGTATAAAAATTTGAACGTTCATGCCCGGCCGAATGCAGCGTTATTTAGATTTAAAAGATTGATTAAGCCCGATCATTTTGATGGCCGTGATGGCTGCTTCTACACCTTTGTGGCCATGACTGCCGCCAATTCTTTCCCTGGCCTGTTGCTCATTGTCAACGGTGAGCACTCCAAAGATGGTTGGAACCGGCAGGCTCAGGTTTAGCTGAAGCACTCCTTCTGAAACAATTTTGCAGACATAATCAAAGTGAGGAGTATCGCCCCGCACCACACAACCTAATACAATAAAAACATCCGGTTTTCCTTTTTTGCCAGCATTTTCCCAATAGCTTTTCACAACAAAAGGTATTTCAACAGCGCCGGGAACCGTGATTACCAATATCTTTTTAACGCCCTGCTTTTTCAATTCTGCCACAGCGCCTTTTTCCAGTTCATCCACAATGGCGGCATTCCATTCCGTTTTCACCAAAACAACACAGGCATCCTTTTTCAGAATGCCTGCACCGTTTTGTAAGAGTTTACTGTTTGCTACGTCAGCCATGATCAGTTTGTATTGTAAACACCTAACTGAGCCAGGAAGTTGTCTGCCTGGTTGCCATATTGGGTGAAGGGATATTTTTCTTTCAGTTCCTTATAAAGGCTGATCGCTTCTTTTGAATCTTTCAGCACACGATCGGCCAGGTAAGCCGCGAGGAACAACGCCTCTGATGAACCGGGCTTATCTTCTTCAAAATGGCGGGCCGCTTTTTTATAATACCCCAGTGCCTCTTTTCCTTTGCCAAGTTCAGCCAGTGCATCGCCTAACAATTTGTAAGCCCTTGCCTGCAGCGGTTTGGAACTGGTACTGAATTTCTTCAGGTGTTTTACAGCGTTTTCATTTTCATTCAGCCTGATATAGCAACTGCCTGCATAAAAAGAAGCCAGGTTGGCTGCTTTGGTGCCGCTGTGTTTGCTGATCACCCGCAGGAAACCGGGATGCTGGCCGTCACCATTTAACGCCAGGTTCAGGGAGTCCATGCGAAAATATTCTTCAGCCTTGTAAATTGCTTCATCAGCTTTGACCTCGTTGGGGCCTTTGATAAAATATTTATAACCGAGCCAGCCGCCGGCGCCAACTATCACCACAGCGCAGGCAATCAGGATTGTCTTGCTGTTCCGTGTCCAGAAGTCTTTGGCTTTGGCCACCATTTCTTCACCGCTCAGTTCCACTTTTTTCTTGTCTGCCATAATCGGGTTTTCTGTTTGTATTTTTTATTGCTAAGGGATTAATCAGTCGGTAATAAAAGGATAGTTTTGGTCCACATACACATCTTTCAGCACTTCATCATCATCGGGCCAGGGACTTTCTTCAGCAAACTTCACTGATTCGGCCACAATCTCATCCACTCTTTTATCAATGGCATCAATTTCGGCCTGTGTGGCAAATTTCTTTTTCAGGATCGTTTTCAGCACCTGTTGAATTGGGTCCTTGTCTTTGTATTCGTCCACTTCTTCCTTGGTTCTGTATTTCTGCGGATCGCTGATTGAGTGTCCTTTATAGCGATATGTTTTAATTTCCAATAAGGTGGGGCCGCCTTTTTCCCTTGCTCTTTTCACCGCCCTGCCAACGCCTTCATGCACCGCTTCGGGGCTCATCCCGTCAATGGCATCTGCCGGCATTTCATAGGCATCGCCCAGTTTATAAATATCCACCACGTTGGAGGTACGTTCAACCGATGTACCCATAGCGTAGTTGTTGTTTTCGCAAATAAAGATTACCGGGAGCTTCCACAGCATCGCCAGGTTGAAGGTTTCATGCAATATGCCTTGCCGTGCGGCGCCATCGCCAAAATAGCAAAGCACCACATTATCCGTTCCCCTGTATTGCTCGGCAAAGGCAAGACCGGCGCCTGTTCCTATTTGTGCACCCACAATGCCATGCCCCCCAAAAAATCCTACATCCTTACCAAAGAAATGCATGCTGCCTCCCTTGCCTTTGGCGCAACCGGTGGCTTTGCCATACAACTCGGCCATGCAACTGTTCACGGAAACACCTTTGGCAATCGCCAGTCCGTGGTCACGATAAGCAGTGATAAAAAGATCATCGGGCCTTGTGGCGGTCATGCAGCCGGCGGCGATCGCTTCCTGCCCTATGTAGGCATGGAAAAAACCGCGGATCTTACCTTCCATTTTGTATTTCTCTTCCGCCATCAGTTCAAACTGGCGGATCAGTTGCATCAGTTCGTACCAGTACAGGTATGTTTCTTTCGAAAATTGGGTTGCCACCGGCTAAAAATTTGAGGGGCAAAAATAAGGGTAAAAATGGAAATTCAGACTTTTGATTTTTAGGGGATTAACCCGTTTTGAAGCGGCTGTCACGGGGCTTTCTTATGGTATGCTTTTCAACGGCTATCTTGCAGGGCCGATGCTCCGGATAGATTCCATATCGCTTTACCAGTTCAAGAATTATGACCAGCAGACTTTCCCTTTCACCGAAAGAATTGTTGGTATATGCGGTCGCAACGGGGTGGGCAAAACCAACCTGCTGGATGCTATCCACTACTTGTGTTTCACCAAAAGCTATTTCACCCGTGACAGCCATAATGTGCAGCAGGGAAAAAGCGGCTTTCGCATAGAAGGGAATTTTGTGTTGCAGGATAAACCGGAAAAAGCGGTCTGCATCCTGCGGGAGACAGGCAAAAAAGAGTTTTCTGTAAATGATACGCTTTATGAAAAGTTCTCACAGCATATCGGGCATTTCCCCTGTGTGATTATTGCTCCTGACGATGCCCTGCTGATTACCGGCGGCAGCGAGGAACGACGAAAATTTTTGGATGCCCTGCTCTCACAGGTGGATGCGGCCTACCTGCAACAACTTATTATCTACAGCAAAGTGCTGCAGCAGCGAAATTCATTGCTGAAATCATTTGTTGAAACAGGCGAGAAGGATTTTTCGCTTCTTGATGTGCTGGATGAACAACTGCTGAAACCCGGCGAATATATTTTTGACCGGCGCAAAGAATTCATGGTTTCTTTTTTGCCTGCAGTGAAACATCTCTACCAGGAAATTGCAAAGCAACCCGAAGACATATCGCTGTTTTACGAAAGCGAATTGTTGCAGGCATCTTTTGCCGAATTACTGAAAGCCACCCGCAGCAAAGACTGCTATGCCCAGCGCAGCACTTCTGGTATTCACCGGGACGACATCGAAATGAATTTGGGCAGCCAGTTGTTCCGCAATATCGCCTCGCAGGGCCAGCGAAAGAGCCTGCTTTTTGCCCTGAAACTGGCAGAAATGGAAGTACTGAAAAAAGAAAAACATTTTGCCCCTCTCCTGTTGCTGGATGATGTGTTTGAAAAACTGGATGAAGACCGCATCAGCAATCTTTTGCAAAAAGTGTGTGTGGAAAATGAAGGCCAGGTATTTATTACTGACACTAACGAAGAAAGGCTGAGGCAGCATCTTGAAACATTGCATGTTCAGTACCAGTTGCTGCTTTTGTAAATTTTAAAACCATTCAACTTATCAACCTGTCAACCCTTCACTTTACCTACCTTTACCCCATGGGTGAATTTTCCATTTCAGACGCTATCAATGAATTTTTGAACCAGAGCCGCATCAAGGGTGGCATACAGGCCCTGCAGATACATGATGTGTGGGAACAGATCATGGGAAAAACGATTGCCCGCTATACAGAAAAGCTTCAGATCATCGGCGATAAGCTGATCATTACCACAACAGTTGCCCCGTTAAAACATGAATTGATCTATCAAAAGGAAAAAATAAAACAACGGGTGAATGAGGCGCTGGGACAGCGGGTGGTAAATGAGGTGATTGTTCAGTAGTTTTTGAGGTTCCTAATTACACGACAACTACAAACGATAAACTAAAAACTACTAACTCATTCCATTCTTACCCTCGGATCAACCACGCCATACAAAATATCAGCAAGAATATTTATAAGAATAAAGAAAGTCGCTGCAACTAAAACCGATCCCATCACCACGGGGTAATCTAATTTTTCCAAAGCATCCACTGTCACTTTTCCTATCCCCTGCCAGCCAAAAATGTATTCAACAAAGAAGGCCCCGGCGAGCAATTCTGCAAACCAGCCGGTGATAGCAGTAATAACTGGATTCAAAGCATTGCGAAGACCATGTTTCCAGATAACGGTTTTTTTGCTTAATCCCTTTGCATAAGCTGTACGGATATAATCCTGGTCCAGCACATCCAGCATGGCGCTGCGGGTGAGTTGGGTGATGATCGCTAACGGACGGATCCCGAGTGTCACAGCAGGTAATATCAAATTTTGCAGCGAAAGTTTTCTTTCCCCGGTCACATCATCTATCTCAAACCAACTGCCGGAAATATGCAGCCCTGTCCAGTCGCTGAGCACAAAGCCAAACAGGTAGGCAATGATGATACCCATAAAAAAAGATGGTGCCGATATGCCAAGAATGCTTGAAAAAACAGCAGAAGTGTCAAGCCAGGTATTTTGTTTTACGGCAGCCAGTACACCCAGCGGGATTCCAATCAAAATTGCAATAAACATGGCTGCCGCTGCCAGCAACAAAGTGCCGGGCAATGCCTGCATCAGGATGCTCCACACATCTCTTTTGGTCTGGTATGACTTGCGGAGATAGGGCAGCTTCAGTCCAAACTTCTTTTCCCCGCCAATGAAAATGCCTTTCAGGTTTTTGCTTGCTATTTCTTCCCTGCTGTGAACACAAACCGGAGATACATCATTGAGGTAAAAAATAAATTGTTTCCATTTAGGCTGATCGAGGTAAAGCTCTTTGCGGATATTGGCCTGCGTGGTGCTGTCGCCGCTTTGTCCCATCACCAGCCTTGAAGGGTCGCCAAAACCCTGGAATAAGAAAAACACCAGCATCACCACTCCCACCAGCACCAGCAGGCCATAGAGTAGTTTTTTACCAATGTAGCGGATCATGTTTACTGGTTGCCGGTTGTTGGTTGCTGGTTTAATGAATCCTCCTGTGTTTGCAGCACAGGCAGGGGCTGTTGCTGAACGGCCAACGATTTTATTTTATTCGTCACTGCATCAACATTTTTATAGCTTTTCTTTTCGATGATCGTTCCTTCCTGCAATAAATAGATACAGGGACTGGTTCTGGCTGCGGTGCGGATGGCGGTGAAATCACATTTCATTAATGGGGCATCCGCAAAAGAAGTGGCTCTGAATTTTTCAGCCGCTTCTGACATATTGGTCACCACAAAGAATAAAGGAATATTCTTTGTTTTTGCAGTTGCATACAATTCCCCGATATCCTTTTCCCATTTACCAATTGAAACATTAAAATTCTCAATGAAAACCAGCACCGCATACGGTTGTGACAAAATATACTGAGTAGAATCAATGTCTGTGATACCTGACAACACCAATCCTTTGATGGGTGGTTCATTGTTCTTTCCTTTTCTCACTACCTTATCATAGCGGCTCACAAATTTGTAGCTGTCAGCGCTGAAATCATCCGGGAATTTATCCGCTGTAAACTCCACTTGTTTTCCTGCTTTTTCATAGACAAATGTGATGACAGTGCTGTCAGGAACAGCATCCGCAGGCATTTTCATTTTTTCTGGAATATTATTCCCTTTTTTATACGGCAGGCAATCTACGGGTGGCAGGTAAGTCAGGCTGTACCATTGCAAACCGAAACTGAATGCAGTGACCAGAACCATCAGTCCTGTGTTAAGTTTTTCAGGAAACAGGGGTTTAATCTTGTCCCTTTGCCAGAACAGGAAACCGATCAGCGTCGTGAGCAACACATCTTTTAAGAAAGAAACCAGCGGGGTGATAGGAATGCAATCACCAAAGCAACCGCAATTTTTAAACTTGCCCGACAGGTAGGCATAGCCGGTGAGGAAGGTGAAAAAAATGATAAGCAATAACAGCAACCAGCTAAAGAGCCTGATTCTCCAGCCCAGCAACAATGCAAACCCGGCGATGATCTCAAATGCATTCATCAGGATGGAAAAAAGCAATGTATGCGGGTTGAACTGCGAGAGTCCCCAGAGGTCAAAAAACTCCTGCATTTTATAGCTGAGCCCCAGCGGGTCAATGGCTTTTACCAGTCCGGAGAAAATGAATAACACCCCGACAATAACCCTTGTTATATTGATTGCTGTTTTCATACAATTATTTATTATCCATCAGTATCAGCGCAAACACGGCGTAATTGATAATATCCAGGTAATTGGCATCTATGCCTTCGCTGATGATTGTTTTTCCTTCGTTGGCCAGTATTTGCCTGATGCGTTGCAGTTTCATCAGGATCAGGTCCACAAAACTTTCCTGGCTCATACTGCGCCATGCCTCGCCATAGTCGTGATTTTTATCCTGCATCAGCTCTTTCGCAGTTTTGACACTTTTTTCATATAAAGCGGAAACCTGGTCAATTTCCAGTTCTTCCGGTGCATCGGCGGGCAATTGCAATTGCATCAATCCAATCACTGCATAATTGATGATGCCCTTGAACTCTGCCGCAATATCATCGGCCACTTTCTGTTGCCCCTTTTCCTGGATGGTGCGGATACGTTGTGCTTTGATAAAGATCTGGTCAACGATGGAAATGGTACGCAGCACCCGCCATGCCGTGCCATAGTCAATCGTCTTTTTTAAAAAAATTTCCTTAGAAGAACGGATGGCTTTATCGTATTGCTGGTTGGTTGAGGTCATTGTTATTAAATTGGTCATTGTGTCATTAAGTCATACCAGGCAGGTCATTTCAATCACAAGGGTGTTCGCAATGACCCCATTGATCTTATGACTTAATGACTAAGCTTTATCTTAGCTTCAAAAATAACGAACAAAGCCGATGTTCACACTCAATTGCAGGGGAAGATTGCTTGCGGTGGATAAGCCTGTTGTGATGGGGATAATCAATGCCACACCGGATTCGTTTTACAAACAAAGCCGGTTTGAGGGTGTTGATGCCATGCTTCTGCAAGCTGACCAAATGCTAAAGGATGGCGCCACGATCCTTGACATCGGCGGCCAAAGCACCAGGCCCGGCAGCGCCTTGCTGTCAGCAGCAGAAGAACTGCAAAGAGTGATACCTGCCATTGAAGCGATCAGCCAACACTTTCCCGAATCATTTATTTCAGTAGACACTTTCTATGCAAAGGTGGCTAATGAAGGAATAGCGGCCGGTGCACATATGATAAATGACATTAGTGCCGGAACGATAGACAGTGAGTTGATCCCTGCTGTGGCAGCACTTAAGGTGCCGTATGTGCTGATGCATATGCAGGGCACACCGCAAACCATGCAGCAAAACCCGACTTATAAAAATGTAACCACTGAAGTGCTGGATTTTTTTATTCAGAAAAAACAGGCATTGCAATCCGCCGGTATCACGGACATCATCATTGACCCGGGTTTTGGTTTTGGAAAAACAACTGAGCATAATTTCAGCCTGCTGAAAAACCTCCCGGTCTTTGCAATGCTCCACTGTCCTTTGCTGTTGGGTGTTTCCCGGAAAAGCATGATCAATAAAACACTGGGTATCACTGCTGAGCAGGCATTGAACGGAACCACTGTTTTAAACACTATTGGCCTGCTGAACGGGGCTTCTATCCTGCGTGTGCATGATGTGAAGGAAGCTGCAGAAGCCATCCGTCTTTTCCATTCATACAGCATTGCCTGAAAAAAAAGAGCAACGAAAGCTGCTCTTTGCAAAAGACATAATAATCATGCCTTAAAGGATCATCTCACAGGATTGGACCATATATGGTCGGTGCAAAAAGTACGGTGGTGGCATACTTCACTATTTCAGAGGGCGGAAATGTACTGGACCTTGGACTAAAAACGGAGCCACAACTACAAACGGAGAAGCAAATACCTGATTTCCGTTATAAAAGACGGTATAAAATTGCGGGATTATTTTCAAATAACCGCAAAAATTAATTGAGGTATATCATTTTTTCCTAACCGTTACTGCAACGGCTTGTCTGAAACTTCCAATACCTCTACATCAAACTTCAATGCTTCGAATGGCCTGAATGCAGAATTGGGGTTATCACCGTAAGCCAGGAAGCCCGGAATAAACAATATGCCTTTGCCACCTTGTTTGAATAAGAGCAATCCTTCATCCCAGCCCCGGATGGCCTGTCCCATACCTAACTGGAAGGGATATACTCCTGATTCAAATGTACTGTCCGTAGCGACTACTCTGCCGGTGTATTTAACCCGGACAAATTTTCCATTTTCCGCGGCTGGCCCTTCCCCGGGATTTTCTATATAGACAAAAGTACCTGCACCGGTCTTCCGGGCATTGATATTCTTTGCTTTGAGGTAATCCTCCATTTGCTTTAATTGCTTGCTGACTTCGCCACGTTTTTCAAGTTCCTCATCCTGCTTGCGATTCAACTCGTTTCTTTGTTCTGCCATTTCCTTCATTTGCCTGGGTCTGTCTTTTTCCAGTTCAATATTATAATCTGCCTGACCGAGACTGTCGGTGGTGAAAACTTCAATGATCCGGAAATAAGTTGTTATACGATCACCTGGTTTAGCATAAGGTGGCAGTTCGATACCCCTGTTACGCAAGGTGTCTACCATCTGAACCGTGATGGCACTGTCCCCCATTTTCATTTTGGGCAAAATCTCCATAAGGTTATAAGGTAGTTGTGCCGCTACATAATATCTTGCATAACCCGGCATCTTTCCATAACTATTGTAAAGCACTGAATCGTTTAGTTTGGTAAGTACGTTAAACTTCACCACCTGTCCTTCCTTTATCAGCGAGTCATTGCCTTTGGAAGGAAAGATGATATACAACAGCCCGCTGCGGGTTTTGCGGTAGTCCATTTTATTGCAACCAACCGCTGCAACAAGGACCATCAAGAGTAAAAAGCTTGTTTTTTTCATTGTTTATTATTGTAAAAGAGATTTGTTTTCCTGTATCACCTGTTTGAATTTCTCCACTGTTTTTTCCAGTGAGTCGCTGCTGCGGCCGCCTGCAGCATTGAAATGACCGCCGCCTTCAAAATATTTCCGGGCAAAGGTATTGCAGTCAAATTCGCCTTTGCTGCGAAAACTCCATTTCCTTTCTTCATCCCGGTCAATTACCAGGGCCACCAGTTTAATACCCTGTATAGTTTGCGGATAATTTACCAACCCTTCTGTGTCTCCGGTGCGGATATCGTATTTCAGCAGGTCATTTTTTGGAATGACGATCAGGGCTGTGTTGTATTCATAAAAAACCTCCATGCGGTTGAGCAATACATGCCCTACAAAGCGAAGTCGGTTTTCCAGGAAATTATCAAACAGTTGTTCATGCACTTTGGTATGAGTCAACCCTTTTGTTTTCAAATCAGCCACCATGCGGTGTACACTGGCTGTAGTGGAGGCAAAACGAAATGATCCCGTATCACCCACCACACCTGCATAAATACATTCAGCAATAGTTTTGTCAATCAGCGCTGCATGACCTGCATTCACAATAAGATCATAGATCATCTCGCAGGTGGAACTTTTGCCGGTGTCGCTGATACCATAATCAAAAGAAGCTTCATCCGGCTCCTGGTGATGATCAATGAGCACCTTGATGCAGGAAAGTTGTTTCAGCTTTTCTGCCATGTGTTTGGTGCGGTGAAAAATGTTGAAATCAAGACAAAACAACCATTCTGCATTTTCCAGTATTTCATCTGCCTTGTGTCTTTGTTGTTCATAATCGAGCACTTCCGCAGTTCCGGGCATCCAGTTTACCCACCCGGCCCAGTTGGTGGGTGAAATCACCGTTACAGCATGACCCAGTTTTTCCAGGAAATGTTTCAGGGCCAGCGAAGAACCCATTGCATCGGCGTCGGGTTTTTGATGGGTGGTGATAACGATCTTCCGGGGTTCACCCAGTTGTGAAAATATTTGCTGAATGGGTTTCATAAAGACGGCTGCGAAGATAAGTGTTTACAATCAGCATAACATTAGCCCCGTAGCTCCTTTTGGCCCCTGTTTTAAAATAAAACATTTGCTTAAAGCATAAACGGGCAACTTACCTTACCTTTGCGCCGCAAAAAGTAATCATAAAATAAACGTAACTATGAGCAATCGGACTTTTACCATGATCAAGCCGGACGCCTTTAAAAACGGTCATGCCGGGGCAATTCTTGATCGCATCCTGCAGGAAGGCTATAATATCAAAGCCCTGAAGATGACCAAGCTGACTCCGGAAAAAGCTGCAGAATTTTATGCTATTCACAAGGAAAGACCTTTCTTTAACGATCTTGTTTCTTTTATGTGTGAAGGGCCGATCATTGCGGCCATCCTGGAAAAAGAAAATGCAGTGGAAGATTTCCGCAAGCTGATTGGCGCCACCGACCCTGCCAAAGCCGACGAGGGTACCATCCGCAGGTTGTATGCGGCATCTGTTGGGGAAAATGCTATTCACGGAAGCGACAGTGATGCCAATGCCAAGATAGAAGGTGACTTTATGTTTTCTGTACTGGAGCAGTTCTGATCTTCAACAGCAAAAAAAATTATCCCTCAAAACCGTAGCGACAGCGTGGTTTTGAGGGATTTTTCTTTATTTCTTATCCGTTTCTGAAGCCACCCGGCCAAATGACCAGGGACCGTCACCGGCAATTAAAAAATAGATCAGCAGCAGGAATATAAGAATGGAAAGCCACAACTCAGAGAAAGGCTTCCATAACCCCTGCCCTGCATTAATAAAAATAATGGCACCCAGCAATATGGGTAGTTGGATGACACAGGCAAAACGGGTGAGGATGCCCAGCACCAGCAACACTCCGCCGAGCAGGTGTGCAAACACGATATAGTGTCCCAGCAGCAGCAACACAAAAGAACCAAACGAAAACCGGTTTGACAGGAGGCTGATCGTACTGCTCATGTCCTGGAGAAACTCAATGCCCTTGTGGCAAAGAAAAATGCCCAGCAAAATGCGTACAATATCAATCCACCGGGGATGATGCGTGTCACCCCAATGCCCGAGGCGTTGTAATAAATTCATAACAATCATTTTAAGGTTGAGAGAACTGGTTTCGGAACGAAACGCCAGTTGAACCAACAGAGCCTTTGATGAGGAACGACCTTAGTTGCTGCTGAAAGCCACTGTAAGTTACCCCGATTTTTTTAACAAGTCAAAAGAATGCATCATGAAGGTCAGTACCTTGTTCTTATTTCCTGTAAAGTTGTTTTGCCCGTGTTGACAGAAAACATCGCTTTGCTGTATGATGGCGGACCAAAGGTTCCCATCACATTGTTAGAAAAACCATAGCCTTCTTTTGGAAGCCCCAGCCAGGTCTTATTCATTTTAAGGTCATCGTTTTCATCATGCAGAATGGCAATGGCATATTCTCCTGCGGGCAAACCGGTGAATACGTGACTGGCCTTGTTATCCTTTATAACCAGTTTTTCTTTCCGGAAAGCTTTTTCCGGTTCATCGGGATAGCCCGCCCCTTCTTTAAACAATGAGATCAGTACATGACCTTTGTTATTGCGGAGTTTAGTGATGTTCACATTCAGAGTTGCATGCTGGTTGATACTTTCAGCAGCCAGGCTGATCAATAGTAATAAGAATAACAGGGCAATGCGGCATATAACCAAAACTTTCATATCTCTTTCACTTTGCCAGTCTTGTTATCCACCGGTTCAACGGTGTAGCCTTCTTTCCGCAGCAGTTCAATAACACCTTCTTCTCCCGGCAGGTGACCTGCCCCTACTGCGATCAGCAAACTTTTTGCCGGTAGCAGGTCTTTTAATTTTTTTACCCAGTTGCGGTTGCGTTTATACAGCAGCAGTTCGGTGAAGCTGGAAATACCAATATCACTTTTGTTGATCATAGCCTCCAGTTTTTTTAAATCCTGTTCGTTATAAGCCTTCAGCATCTGCAGTGTTTCTTCTGCTGCATCGTTGTTTTCTTTTTCTTCTTCATCAATATACCTCACCAGTTGCTCTGCCTGTAATTTATAAGGAATACTGTCCAGTATCCCGGCCTGGTAACTCATGGTTTCAAGCCCCTTTATATTTTTCTTGTATTGCTTTGCTTCCGACATGATCACCTGTTCCATGACTGCCATGCCTTCACAGGGCAAATGCCCTTGTTGCAGGGTGGAAGCCGCAAAGAAGGGTTTCATTTTATCCAGCATAGAGAAAGGAAGGGTTAGTCCTTTTGCGTTGTTGGAAAAATAAGTTTTCACTTTTTCATAGTCCGATGGGCTCAGCAGGTCCTGCAAGCTGGTGTCGCCGTTCATTTTCATTTTGGTCATCACCATCAGCATTTCCATCATATTATCAAGATCAACCTCGAAATATACCTCATCGGCATTCCGGATCACTTTTTTCAGGTTGCTGCTGAGCACTGCATCCTCTTCGCAAAGCATGTGTATGGTTCCAAACAGGTAGGAAGGCTGCCCCAGGCCATTTCCGCTGATTTTCCAAAGCAGGGTATTGCTTTCATCGGTTGGCTGCAGGTCAACTCCTTTCTGCGCACAACCACTGAAACCAAGAAATCCAAAGAGAAGTCCAGCACTGAATCGTTTCATCGGGAAATAAATTTCAGGCAATTTACTAAAGAGAAAGCAGGATGAGAAAAAAGAACGGAAAGGGCACTTATTTCGTTTTGTTGTTTTTTAATCCAAGCCGGAACGCCAGTTTTAACCCCGTTGTAAAATAACTGTCTTTTACTTCACTATTACCCCTCACTTCGCCAAGTTCTGAAAATGGAACATTACGACGATAAGCCATTTCGACGGCTTTTTGACCCTTTTGAGTTCCCAGCACTTCAAGACTGATGTACCTTTTACTTACATCATCCAGGTAATCGGTGCTCGTTTTCCGGTAAATAAACTCGTATCTGAGTTCCCATTTTTCCTTTGAGATAAATTTCATACCAATTCCAAAAGGTATGCAGAACTGGATTTTTGAATAAGGCTTACGATCAGGATAATCGGACAGCCCCTGCCCTTCCGTGCTGAGCGGACGCAGGAAAACCTTTTTATCATCTTTGTCAAAAGCGAATGGATCAAAATGAAACAGTCCCACACCAGCTAAAATATAGGGATATGTAGTATAGTCTGAAGGATCCAATAAGTTAATCTCAACAGAAGCAGATGCCTCAAATATGTTACTGTAAAAGCTAAGATTCCTGCTCACCAAAGTTGGCTCCTCGTTGAACCTGTCATGCGCCATTACCCTGGACCAGGAAAATTCAAAACGAAAATTAGCCAGGTCCCCTGAATTATATTTAAGACCAATGCCAAGGGCAGGACGAAGACGGGATAAGACAAATCTCTTTTCGGTCAGATCGCCATTATAGCCTGCCACTCCGGCTGACACCTCAGCCATCCAGTGCTGTGCCATACAGGCATTACTGCAAAAAATAAAAATAATGAATATTAAACGCATATGCGATAAGGCTGTTAATTAGTACATCTGTTATTTAATATACAATTTACCGGTTATGGCAAACAGGTGGCTGTTCAGAAGATCAGATCTTGGAATGGATAAAAACTACCGGGCTTAAGACCGATGCCAAATTAAAAGGATATTGATTACTATTCTTATCTATGAATCAGGTATAAAAATAGAATTTACTGGCAATAGATAAAAAAATATTTATATGAGTGTGTTTAAAGGCCATTACTAAGCATTGCCATTCAACGATAAAACACTTCACCCCAGTAACGGGAAAATTTTACTCCCCAATTTACCTGCATTTCTTCTTTTGTGACCGGTAACCCTAATTCCTGCTTAACGGCCAATAAAGGAAGGTTAACCGAAGCGCCAAGCGCAGCTGAGATGGTACCCTGCACCCGGGGATTGATCTCGAGCAGCAGGAACTTTCCGGTTAACGATCTTTTCACCTGGATGCCAATGTTGCCATGTAACTGCAATTCTTTTATGATCTGTTTACAATAACCGATGATGCTTTTTTCTTCCACAAATTCTCCTTCCACACTGATGCCATTGATCATCTTCTTTCGTAGACGGGGAACCGCCAATTCAGTTTGTCCATCCCGGGCAAGACAATCTACGGAGTATTCTTCACCCGGCAGGTACTCACTGATCAGCAACTCCGGGAAACTGCCTGAGGAAAGGATGCGGATTGCGTCTTTGTGACTGATAAATACTGAATTGGGCTTTTGGTTCAGCAGCAGATCAAGTTCATCAACGTTTTCATTGATGATGCGGAAACCGCGGCTGCCGTTTGATTCAGAAGGTTTGAAGCAAACAGGCTTTCCTGGATAGCCTAGCTCTTTTACTGCATTAATAAACTGAGAAATGTTTTCGACAATTCTGAAATCCGGCACATCAATTCCCCGCCATTGCAAAAACTCATACAACCTGCTCTTGTTATTGGCTATTTCAAGGGAAGCTGTTGGCGACACCAATACTTTGGCACCAGCCAGATCAAATTCTTTTTTGTGCCTGGAAAGCGGAATCAATTCTTTTGTGACTAACGGAAGAACGACATGAATATCTTTTTGCCTGCATAAAGATAGAACCACATCAATAAATGCAGGATCATCGGCTTTGGGTATTACTTCAAAATCTTTATTCAGGTAACGGCCTGCTGCACCCGGGTTTGCATCAACAGCAATGATATGCACTGCAGCATTTTGCCAAAGACATTGCATGATGCCGGCTGCACCCGGCGCTCCGGCGCCTGTCATAAGAATATTGATGCGTCCTGTTGTCACAGGATAAATGTAATTTGTAATGAGGAGAATAGAAAATCAGTTCACAACAGCCTCTTCTCCATATAGCTGTGCTTTGAATTTCAGAGAGGGAGAGGGAATAAAAGGACCAATACCCAACTGTGCCCATTTTTCATCTACTGACTTTATAGTTTCATCATCGGCAACAATGATATTTGGCCAGTCACGGTAAAAATCATCCAGTTCTTTTGTTTTGCGGGTTCCATCCAGACCTATGCAGGCGGTGTAATTATTGCCACCTGATCTTTTTACCAGATGAAAATCCCGTTTCGGGTCAAGATTGTTACAAAAACGCCACAAGGCCACCGGCAGGTCATGTGCATCGACAGTGTGCTCCACATATAAGATCATTTTGACTCCTTCAGTTTCGGGCAATGTACATAATAGCTCATTTAGTTCCCTGATATGCCCCTTCCTGTTCTTTTCAACTCCAATAATAAGGCAAGGAATACTTTTTGTCAATAATGCTTCATTAACGGATCTTATTTCCCTGAACTGTCCTAAAGCTTTTGTAATTATTCCTGGTTCGGGTTTTATAGCAAGGTCTGTAAAGTTATCATCCATTTCTTCGTCAAACTTAGCTGTTCCGTCAATACACATCTTTCCGCCAAAACCCATTTTACTGCAACTATGATCGAGCACATCCATCGGCCCGGTAGAGAAATAAATATCAGTGGCGGGGTTTAAATTCCTGAAAACATACCGGCTCAATGCTTCATAATCCTGTATCTGCACCCCTTCATCGGCAAGTACCAGTATTTTATTAAACATCATTTGCCCGGCTCCCCACATTGCATTCATCACTTTTTGCCCCTGGCCTGCATAATCTTTTTTTATTTGGCTGATTACAAGATTATGAAACACCCCTTCCACCGGCATATCCATATCCATGATCTCCGGTACCATCGTCATTTTGATAGGCGCTAAAAAGATTCTTTCGGTCGCTTTGCCCAGCCATGCATCTTCCTGTGGCGGAATGCCAACAATCGTGGCAGGATAAACGGCATTTTTTTTATGTGTGATGGCCGTGATGTGAAACCGGGGATAAAAATCAGGCAATGAGTAATAACCAGTATGATCACCAAAAGGTCCCTCCCAGATGAGTTCATCGCCGGGGTCAACATACCCTTCAATAATAAAATCAGCATCGGCAGGTACTTCCACATCCGGCTGCGTGATGCATTTCACCAGTTCCACTTTTTTCTTGCGCAGAAAACCGGCCAGCATATATTCATCCACATTTTCCGGAAGCGGGGCTGTTGCAGAATAGGCATACACCGGATCACCACCCAGCGCAACGGCGACTGGCATCCGTTTGTTGAGTTTTTTATATTCCGAAAAATGTTTGGCCGAAACCTTGTGTTTGTGCCAGTGCATTCCGGTGAGCGAAGGTCCAAATACCTGCATACGATACATTCCCACGTTGCGGGAATTAGTGTTGGGATCTTTCGTATGTATGACAGGGAGTGTAACAAACGGCCCGCCATCTTTGGGCCAGCAGGTGATCACGGGTAGTTTTGTAATATCAGGGGTTGTCATTACCACTTGCTGGCATTCACCCCTGCCCTTTTTCACTTTGGGCATCCAACTGGCAAACTGGCCCAGTTTGGGAAGCAGTTTTAGTTTATCAAGAATTCCTTCTTTTGGAGAAGATAATAACTTAAAAAGTTCTTCTATTTCTTTAGCCACATCATCGAGGTGATCTACACCCAGCGCCATGCACATTCTTTTTTCGCTGCCATAGGCGTTCATCAGCACCGGGAATTCATAACCTGTATTTTCAAATAACAAGGCTTTGCCGCCATTACCCGACTTACTGATGCGATCAGTGATCTCTGCTATTTCTAATTTGGGGTCAATATAAGCTTTGATACGAAGCAGTTCACCTGCTTTTTCAAGGGCTTCAATAAAATGCTGCTGATTTTTCCAGGCCATGCTGAATTATAAATATGCTGCGAAGTTACAACACATGCAGACGTTATTTGTTTGGAAACGAAGAAAAGACAATCAGTAAACATTGACCGGGCAACCATTCTTGTTTCTGCGGCTAGCGCCCATTCTGCTGAATCCGCCCCCTTCTCCTCCACCAATGCGGTAAGTGAGGTGCATGCCAGCAAAATAATAGCTGTCCTTACTGGCAGCACTTCCACGTTGTGAACCTTTTGCAGGATAAACAGGATTGCCCCCAGGAACTTCATCGCCACGATAAGAAAGCTCAACAGACAATTGTCCTTTTGCCGCCAACAAGTCTGCCGGATCTGCATATACTGTACTCACATCATCTAAATAGTCAGTAAAGAGTTTCCGGAAAGATATTTCAAGACCAATGCGTATGTTTTCAGTAGCAGCCAAACGGATACCACCACCAAAAGGAATTGCCATTTGTGTCAGTTTATAAGGCTTATTGGAATAGCCGGAAATACCTTGTCCTTCTGTACTTAATCTTTGTAAAAACACTCTTGTACCACCGGCATCAAAAGTGTAGGGGTCAAACTTAAAAACAGCCAGTCCTGCAAAACCATAAGGTGTTAACCTTCTATCTGATAAACTATAGGCGCTGTACTCTCCCACAATGCTGAATTCGGTTAGTTGTGTTTCAAAGGAAAGATTCCTGGAAAGTCTTTCTTGTTCATTGCTATACCTGTCAGCACCACCTACTACTGAATAAGAGAATCCGCCCCTGAGCATTATTTGCTCCGTCAGTTCATACCCGGCAGTGAGGCTAATGACACCGTTTGTGACTTTACGGGGAAAAATTTTGTCGCTGAGATCACCATTATAAGCAGAAAGACCTCCAAAAACACCAATATGTAACCCTTGTGAATGGCTATTTACAAAAAACAAAAGTATACATACTGAAATGATCAGTCGATGCTGCATAAGCTTTTAGATAAAACGGTTTCATGGCAAATTTAAGACCGTGTTTTGTAATTTACCCGGTTCGTCAATAGAATATTGCAGATGCCAACGTCAAAAACCAACGATTCGTGGACAACGCTGGCTGTAGCTTCCATGCAACCCCTTTCCCGAACGGGAAAAAAGTCTGCTTGCTGCATTAAGATTGATTTCCAATGTAGCACCAAAAAAATAGTACCAGTCCATCTCAGACGGTGTTCCTCTTTGTTCCCCATGCGTTGGAAAGAATTGCACACCGCCCGGGAGTTCATCGCCTCTATAAGCTAATTCCACTGCCTTGGGCCCACGGGCCTGCAACAACACATCCCTGTCCACAAAATGCGAACTCACATCATCAATATAATCAGTAAATGTTTTACGCTGGCTGAATTCAATGCCTATGTTTAGCGCATCATTCACTTTATATTTCAGTCCAACGCCAAACGGGAGTGACAATTGTGTAAGATTATAGGGCTTTTGTTCAGGGTATTCGGCCAATCCCTGTCCCTCTGTGCTCAGTGGCTTCAGGTAAGTTTTATTTCCGGTGTTATCATAGGTCCAGGGGTTAAAATGAAAAACGGCAAGCCCACCATACATATAAGGGGTAAAACGTCTGCTTGACATATCTAGAACAGAAAGTTCAAGGCCGGCATACAGTTCTTTGATATTTGTAAAAAAGCTAAGGTTTCGTGACTGAAGATAATCCCTGTTGTAACGGTCAGCAGCCTGCACAGATCCGATATTAAAACCAGCCCTTACCGTAAACCAGCGGTTGATAGGTTTACGCAAGGTTGCACCTGCAGCAAAATTTGACTGACTGAATGTAAAACTATTGGGATTCAGGTCACCATGATAATTAATCATGCCGGTAAAAAGTGATACAGTAGCGGAACGGGAGTAATCCTGTGCATGGGTAGTGGACAAGAGAATGAGGCCATAAATGGCCAGCAGCGGCTTCAGGGGTTTCATAGAAACAGATTTTAACGACTCGGTCAGACTGTTAACGTCAATTCAGTTAAAAACGTATTCTGAGCGGGTTGCTTTTACTCACATCGTCAAGGCTTTTTGAAAAAGCCCCTTAAACGCAATACCTAAACCGGGCTGGCCGGAGTAAGTGATGCGGCCAAAATCATAGCCAATGCCCGTGGCCAGGTCTTCTTCCAACAAAAGAGGCCCGTCCATATCCACATGGTCAATAAACGGAAGCAGGTGGGCAACAGCGGCAGAGCCGATAGTGGATTCATTCATGCAACCGATCATTACCTGCATATCCAGTTCTCGGGCTTTTTGGATCATTCTTTTGGCCGGGGTGATGCCGCTGCATTTAGTGAGCTTGATATTGATGCCGTGAAAATGATCTTTGCATTTTTCAACATCACTTTCATACACGCAGGCCTCATCAGCATATAGTGGTAACGCAGATTCTTTGTATAACACTTTCATCCCATCCCAGTCATCTTTTGCCAGCGGCTGTTCTACAAACTCTACTCCCAGTTCTTTCAGTTGCGGAATCAGTTGCAGGGCTGTTTCCAGGTCCCAGCCAGCATTGGCATCCACCCGCAGCACTGCATCCGTATTGTCCCGCAAGGCTTTCACAATGGCGATGTCATCAGCCGTACCCACTTTTATTTTATAAACGGGCCAGGGTTTTTCTTTCATTTTTGAAACCATCTTCTCCACCGTATCAATACCTATTGTGTAATCGGTAACCGGGTTTTGGGTGACATCCCCGTTCCACAATTCATATAATGGGTTTCCTTTCATTTTTCCGTATATATCCCAGGCAGCTATATCCAGTGCGCAAACAAGAAAATGATTCTGGGGGAATAAATGATGAAGATAATGCCAGTAACGTTCGGGTTCTGTGAATGCAAACTTTTCGACAAAGACTTTCTTCGCTTCCAGGTCAGCGATCATTTTTTCTACCGGGATATTATAGTAAGTAATAGCCGGGGCTTCACCATAGCCTTTGATCCCCATGTGTTCGAGTTCAATCACCAAAGTGGGCTGATGTGTTTTGGTGCCTTTAGAAATAGTAAAAGGATGCCTGAATTTTAGCTGGTAAGAATGATAGGTCACTTTCATAGAACCGCAATCTACAATCTTATCTTCCTGAATTGGTAATGTAACCGCTTAATTCTTCATTGAAATCTTTTTGTTTCCCCAGTTCTTCCAGTGAGATATGCATCCGGTATTGCCAGTAATTTTTGGGGTTGGCGGGATTATTTATCCTTTCCTCGTTGGGATTTTCCCGGCGCAATGAATCACTCATGCCCAGGATATCCTGCAATTGAAAGATACTCCACATGGCAGGTGAATAAAGATGCTGTATCACAATGGCACGGTTCACCCAGGGCTCGCAAAAAACAGGTGCGAAACCCCATTGTGCCAAAACAGAATTGTAAAAATGCTGTGTTCGTTCCCGGTTTTCTTCCCACCAGCCCCTGATGGTGCTCATGTCGTGTGTGGAAGGAGTGATAACAGATAAATAGGGGGCATCGGCCGGGTGAAAAAACTCTTTTTGCGGGTCTTTGGGCATCCGCTGAATTTCAAGACTGAGAATGCCCAATTGTTTCATTACATCTGGTACACAATGTGGCACCATGCCCAGGTCTTCCCCGCATACCATCATGTTGGTGGCTGCTTTGAGTTGCGGCAGCTTTTGCATGGCCTCCTTCTTCCAGAAATCATCCTGCCTGCGGTAGAAATAATTGATATAAAGTGCCCTCAGTTTTTCCTGCAAAAACGGGATCAGGTGGCGGAAAGAAGAAGTTTTTTCCAGGGATATCCTGAAATGGAAATGCTGGCCTTGTGAACCTTCCTCTTCAAAAAAGATGACATTGGAAACCAGGTCAAACAAACCCAGCTTCAATCTTTCATTTTCTTCGGTTTCATCAAGGTCTGAAAAATGGCTTTCCACTTTTTTTTGCGTATCAAAACCCGGAAGAAGGTCATATCCTCCATTTTCGTTCGGCTGCAAATAGGTGAGCCTGACTTTTTCGGCCAACTCATGACCAAATATTTCATTTATAACATCATCATTGATGAAAGGCTTGCAAAAGCGTTGCTGGTCAAACCATATTCCATTTTCACCAAACTCATTAATGTGCACCGGCAGACAAGGATCAAATCTCCCCATGATTCCTTGTACGGCGTGTGCCGGGATGCTCCATATCCTGAAGAAGCCAAGGATATGATCAATGCGGAATGCATCGAAATATTCACTCATTTGCTCAAACCGTTGTTTCCACCACGCAAAGCCATCCTCCTGCATTTTTTTCCAGTTATATGTAGGGAACCCCCAGTTTTGCCCGACTGCTGCAAAATCATCAGGAGGGGCACCGGCCTGCCATTGCATATGATAAAGTTCGGGAGATGTCCATGCATCGCATCCATAACGGTAAATACCAATGGGGATGTCGCCTTTTAGTATCACCCCTTTTTTATGGGCATAGGTAGCGGCGTCTTTTAGTTGCAGGTGCAGGTGATATTGGATAAAGCAATACAAGCCCATTTCCGTTGCTGCTGCCGAACGGGAGTTGAATATTTTTTCTACCTCAGCTTTTTTATACTTTCCGTTAGTTTTCCAGTTCTCAAAATGTGAGGTACCGTATTTGTCACGGAAATAGCAGAAGGCAGCATATGGCAGGAGCCAGTGCCGGTTTTTGTCAAAAAATGCGATATAATCTTCCGATGCCAGGCATTCCTCCCCCATCAGTTCATACAATTCCTTCAGTATAGAAAGCTTGTACCGTATCACTTCCTCATAATCCACAGCTGCCAGGCTATTCAACTGCTGCTGTTTAACCTTAAGCGAACTGATCTTCGCCGCATATTTTTTTCCCGCCACTTTAGACAGATTGATATAGAGCGGATGTAAGGCAAATGCAGAAATAGCAGCATAAGGATAAGAATCCATCCATGTGCTGGTGGCGATGGTGTCGTTAACCGGCAGCAACTGGATAAGTTTTAGTCCGGTTTTCCTGGCCCAATCCACCAACAACTTAATATCTGTAAATTCTCCAACACCAAAACTTTTATTGCTGCGCAGGCTGAATACAGGTATGGCCACACCGGCCCCTTTCCAGGTGTTATTCGCCAGGTGAATAAACCCATCATGCAGAATCGTTATTTTTCTTTTATCGCCGTCGCTGAACAAAAGCCGGTTGTTGCCTTCTTCAAACCTGATGAATGTTTTATTTTTTGTATCAAATACGCCATATTTATAAGCAACCGGGAAACTTTCATTGCCAAGATTCACCCTTGCCACCCACCAGTCATCTTCCTTAGCAAGCAACAGGGGTTTTTCGGTTGCCCACTCATCCAGCAAGTTTCCGCTGCCCAACAGGCATACTGTTTCGTTTTTATGCAACAGCGGCGCCTTCACTTTAAAGACATGTGTAAAACCCTTGCCTATCCCGGCCTGGGGGGATGTGGAAGAAGTTTTTAATAAGACTTCTTTAAATGGCAAGGAGAAAAATACATTCTCATATTCCCCGGCATGGTTCCAGGTATCTACCAATTGCACTTCTTCTAACTCTTTCCTGAATACATCCACTACCCTGTCGTTGCCCCATTCGCCGATTAATTCTCCATCCTTATTCTTCAACAAGTATTTATAACGGATATGCCGTTGCAGATCTTTCCGCCTGACGGTGACCTGTGTCTCCCATAATTCTTCATTAAGATATTCCATGGGCAAAGCATGGGCGGGGTCATCATTGCCCAACTCATCAATATTGCCACTTATCCATAAACTCTGACCAAACTCCGTATGGAACCGTAGATAAAAGTGAAGCTTCATGAAAGTCAATCGTTATTAACTGATTTAGCCTGTATTTTAGTTGTGTAAGGTAAACACATATAAGTCAAAATAATAAAAAAAACTAAAAATAACCCGGAAAATAAGGTTGACGATAATCCCTGTAGCATCGCAAACGTATGCTTTAGGATTTGAAACCGATAAAAGTTTATTTTCCCCATCTGTTATAGTAACCGGGAAAATCAGGTTGCTAGAATGAATGGTGAAACTGTACAAAAGAGAGTAACCGATTCGCCGCAAAGGCTGCTATTGAATATTTCAGAACGCCGGATGGAAAATCTCATTTTTTGATTCCCCTGCTCAACCTTATTTTTGCTAAAATTTTACCAGATGGAACAAACAAAGAAATACAAAGGACTTTATTGGCTGGTTTTCCTGGCTTCTACGGCCGCATTGATTTGGGCAATCGGGGCTCATTGGGAGTGGCTTACCCTTATCCTGCCTTTCCAGACCACTGCTTTTGTAAAAGCAATGGACATTATGTAAATTTTTCACCATTACGCTTTGTCCTTATTAACCTAAACTGACCTGTTATGAAAAGAAAATTATTCCTCCTCATCGCTTTTATTATCATGGCTTTGCCAATGGCCAATCTTTCTTATGCTGCTTCATCGCTTCCTGCCGGTGCCAGCAGCCCTTCTCCTGAACCAACACCGGAAGCCATCAGGACTGCTGTTGCTGAATTCAAATCACTTTCAAAAAAAGAAAGAAAGCTGCGTATCAAGGATGCCAAAAAAGAATTAAAGGCTTATAAAAAAGAAAAAAGAGGCGGCCAGGAGCCCAGCACCAATACTTTGCTGTTGGTTATACTTTGCATACTGCTTCCGCCGCTGGCTGTTTACCTGCACCAGGGTGAGATCAATAATCGTTTTTGGATTAGCCTGCTGCTTACTCTTATTTTCTGGATTCCGGGAGTCGTTTACTCATTGATCGTAGTTCTCGGGGGCGACTAATACAAAGAATCTGCACCACAACTTATTAATGCCGGTAATTATTGCCGGCATTTTCAATTAAAAAGGGGCCGAAGCCCCTTTTTAATGCTTTACCTATTCATCCGCTGACGGGCGGTAACTCTTTTGCGGTGGACATTCCACATCTCCGCTGCAGTGAAAGTACGTTTGACAAGCGAAGGGACCATAACATCTCTTGCCACAGTTTCTTTAACTTCTCTTACCAGGCTTTGCAATACTTCCGCTTCCATCTGGACAACAGATGGCATTAGCACATCATTCTTCATGATATATCTCCTTTTTTAAAATTTTACAAACTTGTTTAAAACAAACAGCTTAGGCAAGCTTCGGGAATCGTCAGGAAAGCAGATGTTTCGGTTACTGAAGAGTAAGAATATTCTTAACTGAATGTTTTGCGCTGCAAAGATACTGATGAATAGACTTTTTTCAAAGTAAAAACCAAATGAAAAATAAATTTTTCACATTTACTTATAACCAGGTTCAACCTGGAAAGCAATGTTGCAAAGTTGTCTCCTGCAACAATTCTGTAAGTGCCTGCAAAAAAACCTGATTTGTATTGCTGATATGCAGCGAACTGACTTCTTGAATTCAATGAAATTGCAGTTACTGTGCCTGAACAAGATATAGCGGTAATCCTGATGACCACTCCCCGTCAATATACAGTTCGAAAGAATAGCGTCCGGGTTCATCAAATTTCAGTTGGTTGAAACCAGCTACAATGTTGATGCTGACCGGTTGATCTTTTGATGAAGCTGGAATATTGATCTTTCCTTCCACCGGCTGCATCAGCTCAGCCCCCTTTGCGTTGATCAGCCGCAGCTTAAAATCATGGTTGCCGGCTTCTTTTGGCGAAAACCGCAGGCGGCAGGCAATGGAACAGGACTTGTGAATTGCCGGAAATTGCCGGGAATGAATACTATCAAAGGTTCCTACTATGGTGAGTTTGGAGTGACTGTCCTGAGCAAAATCTGCGAGAGTGAAGATTTCAATTTCCATATTTCTTACGATAAAGCTTAAAAAGCTTTCTGCAAGGTACGCAAAACAATCCGATAGACGAAAGCAGTAGACTTTTACAAAAAGCAACAGGCGGTTCTTTGGATTTTTAAGTAAGTTTGATTGACAACAAAACGATCTTGTATGAAACACCTGATCCTGGTTTGCCTCTGTTTTGTTTCTGCAATCACCGCCAAAGCCTGGCAGGAAGAGTTTGTCATTACCTACCCTGTTCATGACAGTGTTAAAGCTGCACAGGTGATGGCTGAAATAAAAATCATTGCTGTAAACAGCAAGAAAGAAGTGCTGGCCGGGATCCGTTCGGGAATGGTGACATTGGCACTTGAAGCGGAAGGGAAAGACAGGGAATTTGTTATGAAATACCCGGCTGACGCTAGAGTGATGGCAAAAGGGGTCAACGTAGATGAAGAAGACGATCATGAACTGGAATGGGATTATAAGTGGGCTTTGGACGAAGCATATAAACTGATGCTGGCCACCGCTTCTGATTCAGCCGGAAATTTTATTATCTACTCAGGTTACATATTTCTTCCCCGCGAAAACAAATGGAAACTGATAGGTACCTGCCGCATTGATGGCCGTTGGGGAACGATCCAGGAAGTGAGCACTTTTACAAAAGCAAAAAACCAGAAAAAACTTGCCAATATCACGGCAGAAGCCAGTTCTGTATGGCTGCAACGAAGCAATGGTTCATGGAAATCCCTGAATGGAGATATAACAAAAACGCCAGTGGTAAATGTAGTTTCGCATTTGGACAGCCTGCAACAACACCAGGCTGAACTAGAATATATCCGGCAGGCGATTGACAGCGGAAAGACTGATGTAAAAGAAGTAAAAGATGATGTTTATTATGTGATGATGAAAGAGGGAACCGGCAGGCAGGTGGAACTGACAGATACGGTTGTTGTTCATTACAAGGGCTATTTGCTCAGTGACGGAACTGTTTTTGACCAGACAAGAGACAGGCCTGCCACTTTTCCGCTGAACCGGCTGATCCGCGGATGGCATATCGGGGTGCCGCTTTGCAAAGTGGGCGGTAAAGTAAAGATTGTAATCCCTTCTGCACTTGCTTATTCAATCAGGACAAGATCACCGAAAATACCACCCAACAGTATTTTGGTGTTTGAAGTAGAAGTGCTGGAAGCAAAGCCGAAATCGTAAATGAGAGTCAATTGTGTTCACAATCCAGTTTACTGCTGGTAAAAAATTACACAGCTTTGCTGAGGAATTTGAAATTCCTCATTTAAGTTTTTAAACCATCCTTCCTGCCCCGGTAGTGCATAATGTTTCCAACCCCGGCCAGGCAGCGCAAAAATCCTCTTGTCACCTGCATTATAAACAACTACGATCTTTCCCCATGTATCATTCACCGCCTGTCCATTAAGTGAACAAACAATAAATCCATTATTTGTTGCAGTAAAAGTTAAATTTGTTCTTATCTCTTTTGCAGTTTTCATCCTGAAAGCCGGGTGCTCTTTTCTTAATTTGATCAATGCCTTCACATACTCCAGCACATCTTTATTCTTTGTTTTCAGGCTCCAGTCAATTTGATTGATACTGTCAGGAGATTTATAGGAGTTCTCCTCCCCCTGTTTGCTTCGCAGAAATTCTGTGCCTGCATGTAAGAAAGAAATACCCTGGGAAGTAAGCACAATGGATAAAGCCAGCTTGTGCATTTCCTTTCGGTCTTCTTCAGTGACATCCTTTGCAGAGATCGCCAGTTTATCCCAGAGCACATGATTGTCGTGGCATTCTGCATAAGTGATCGTCTGCCAGGGCTCTTTTGCATACGGTGCTTTAGAATAATTTACTTTGCTGTAATCCACTTGCGGATGTTTTACTGCCGCGACCACACCAAACTTGATGCTTTCTTCCATTCCAGGTTTGCCGCTTGCAAAACCTTTGTCATGATGATCGAACACACTACCTTTGATACCATCCCTTATATCATCACTGAAAACAGCGATGCGGTCTAACTTGTACGCATATCTTTTTAAAGCCCTCAATGAATCGGGCAATGGCGAAGCGCCGGCGGTCCATCCTTCTCCATAAATAAGGATATCCGGTCTTATTTTATGCAGTTCTTTGGAGATGATATTCATGGTTTCAATATCATGCACCCCCATCAGGTCAACCCGGAAACCATCAATATGATATTCCTGCACCCAGTATTTCATGGACTCAAGGATAAATTTCCGCACCATCGGCCTTTCGCTGGCGATTTCATTGCCGCAGGCGGTTGCATCTGAGAATTTTCCGTCTTTAGTCTGCCTGTAATAATAGCCCGGCACCAATTGATTGAAGTATGAATTTTCTGTCAGGGCCGTATGATTATATACCACATCCATTACGACTCTCAGTTTGTTGGCATGAAAGGTTTGCACCAGTTGCTTCAACTCTCTGATTCTTGTCAGCCCATCCGTCGCATCGGTGGCATAGGAACCTTCCGGAGCATTATAGTTAAGCGGGTCATACCCCCAGTTGTATTGCGGTTGATCCGGTTTTGATTCATCCACCGAGTTATAATCAAAAAAAGGAAGCAGGTGAACATGTGTCACTCCCATTTCTTTAAAATGATCAAGGCCGGTTGATAATCCTTCAAGGTTTTTGGTGCCGGTTTCCGTTAGTCCCAAAAATTTCCCTTTATGTTTTATTCCTGAATTAGCTGCAATGCTGGCATCCCTCACATGCAGTTCATAGATGATCGCATCTGTTTTATTCTTAAAAACAGGTGGAGAACCCTTATCCCATCCTACCGGATTTGTATAAGCAGGGTCAAAAACAAGGGCCCGTTTTCCATTCACTCCCACCGCCCTGGCATAGGGGTCGGGAACATCCTGCAACCATTCATGTTTAATTTTAACCCTGAATGTATAGAAACTGCCTTTCAAATCGCTTTTCACAACACATACCCATGTGCCATTGACACTTTTTTGCATATCATATATTGCCGTCGGGGAGCCTCCGTCACCGCTTGCAAACAATAACAACTGGGCCTCTTCCGCAGGAGGAGACCAGATTTTGAATACAGATTGATTTGCTGAATACGTCAACCCCAGGTCAGCGCCTGTGTACACAGGATACTTACTGAAAGCTGGTTGTTGTGCCCTGCTATGAAATAATTGAAAAAGAAAACTGAGGAACATAAACCCTTTTCTCATGAACCCTTCATTTGCATTTAAAGATAGCTTTTATCTAAACAGCTATGTGTAGAAAATTTTCTGCCAAATGTTTTATTCCAACAATGATTCCTGTAAATTGTTGCCTTATTTAACAACGGAGGAACAACTTCTTTATGAAAAATTTTGACATACACGGGTCACACATCAGAAAGCCGCTGTGCAGCTTCTGCCTGCTGCTGTTTTCATTTGTGTTTGTTTCCTGTGGATCAGGAACTGAGCCACTCAGCAAACAAGAAGCGATGGAGATAGCACAAAAGATTGATTCCTCTATCCTGTATAAGCATCCCCGTTTATTTGATCAACTGATTGATGAAACAGTTTTTTCCGGCAAAGTGAGTAAAGTGCTGAATACAAAAAACTCATCTGGTATTCTGCAAGGTATCAGGGAAGGATTGAAAAGGGTTGGCCTGGGCGATAGGATCATCGAATCACTGGGCGATGACGGTCATTATGAAATGGTGAAACATTATGAAAAAGACGGGATACATCACCTGGTATACCGGCTTTATTCCGATGATGGGTTGAATTATCACGACATAGAATTGTGCAAACGTAAAGGGAAGACAGGCATCGCCGATATTTTTGTTTATATCACAGGCGAAAACCTGAGCAACACCATTTCCCAGCTCGCTAATTCTTTTGTTGAATTCGAAGGGAAAACCCGGAATAATTCAAAACAGGTTGTAGAGGCTATCAACCGGATAAGGGAATATTCCGGCAGTGGTGAATATCAAAAGGCGCTGAGATTTTATGAAAAACTCCCCAAAAACATACAGGATCAGCGGACAGTGAAGGTCATTTACCTGCAGGTATGCAGGGAAGCAGATACAGAAAAGTATCGCACGGGCCTGGAGCAGTTCCGCAACCAATTTCCCAATGATCCTAACATTGACCTGCTCATGATTGATGCGTATATTATGGATAATGATTTCGACAATGCGCTGGCCTGCATTAACAGGCTGGATAGTTTTATCAACAAAGATCCGTTTCTTGATTTTTACCGGGCACTCATTTGCAACATGGGACAAAAATCAAAGGATGCCCGTTTATACCTCGAAAGCCTTTACCAGAATTATCCTGACTTTGGCACCGGGGTGATTGAACTGATCGCCAATTATATTGATGATGGAATGCATGACAAAGCCAATCAACTTATCAGAGAATACAGAAAGCAGGAAAAATTTGACCAGGATCTGCTGGATGGTTATCTTTTCACCAAACCTTTTTTCAAAGAAGAAAAAACGATTCAATAACAGTTCAATATTTCAGAATGGGAGATTTCCAGGTTAAGAAGCAACCCAAAAAATATGATGTGGTCATTGTGGGCTCCGGCGCCGGTGGCGGCATGGCAGCCTATGTGCTGGCCAAAGCGGGTTTGAAAGTTTGTATCATTGAAGCCGGCTACATGTATGACCCGCAAAAAAATGTTACCCAGCTAAAGAACCCGTGGGAAAGCCCGAGGCGTGGCGCCAGCACCAAGATCCGGCCCTTTGGTGATTTTGACGCCTGTTATTGGGGCTGGACGGTAGATGGCGAACCATTTACCAAAGAACCCGGTACCGATTGGATGTGGTGGCGGGCAAGAATGCTGGGTGGAAGAACCAATCACTGGGGAAGGATCTCATTACGCTTCGGCCCCAAGGATTTTAAAAGAAAAAGCATTGATGGCCTTGGCGAAGACTGGCCCATCGGTTATGAAGACATCAAACCTTACTATGACCGCATTGATAAAATGATCGGCATATTTGGCACCAATGAAGGATTGGAGAACGATCCGGATGGTTTTTTTCTGCCGCCGCCCAAACCAAGACTGCATGAATTGTTTATCAAAAATGCAGCTGTGCAGGCAGGTGTGAAAGTGATCCCCTCACGACTGTCTATTCTCACAAAGCCAATCGAAAACGATGCAGAAAGAGGCGCCTGTTTCTTCTGCGGGCAGTGCAACCGCAATTGCAGTATGGCCAAAGCTGATTTTTCTTCCCCCAATGTGCTGATCTATCCTGCGATGAAGACCGGCAACATAGATGTGTTTCCCAATGCAATGGCAAGAGAAGTGCTGACCAACAATGAAGGGCTTGCCACCGGCGTTTCCTATATCAGCAAAGATGATATGATGGAATACCAGGTGGAAGGTCGGGTGGTGATCCTGGCGGCCAGCACCTGCGAAACAGCAAGACTGATGCTCAATTCAAAATCACAACGTCATCCGAATGGGTTGGGCAACAGCAGCAATGTTGTTGGGAAATATTTGCACGACTCCACCGGCGCTGCACTGGGAGGCATATTGCCACAATTGTTTGACAGGAAAAGATACAACGAAGATGGTGTAGGTGGTTTGCATATCTATTCCCCGTGGTGGCTGGATAATAAAAAACTCGATTTCCCGAGAGGCTATCACATTGAATACTGGGGCGGCATGAGCCAGCCCTCCTATGGATTTAGCTGGGGCATTGAATCGCTGAACGGCAAATACCTCGTGAAAGGAAAACAAAAAGAAGCCGGTGGCTATGGGGCATCACTGAAAGAAGATTATCGTTTCTTTTTTGGCGCCGGTGTGGGCATGGCCGGTCGTGGTGAAGCGATCCCGTTAGAGAGCAACTATTGTGAGATTGACCCCAATGTGGTGGATAAATATGGTATTCCTGTACTCCGCTTCAACGTGAAATGGAGTGAGCATGAGATAAAACAGGCCAGGCACATGAAGGAAACATTCAAAGAAGTCATGCACAACATGGGCGCCATCATCACCTGGGGCGGCGATGATGATGAAAAAAATAACTGGGGCTTGAGCAAACCGGGTGAGATCATTCATGAAGCCGGCACAGCGAGGATGGGTAATGATCCGAAACGGTCAGCCCTGAACAAATGGAACCAGGCACATGATTGCAAAAACCTGTTTGTGGTGGATGGTGCTGCCTTCACTTCGCAGGCAGATAAAAATATCACCTGGACTATATTGGCGTTGAGTATAAGAGCCAGTGAATACATTATTGATGAAATGAAAAAACAAAATCTGTAAAAAAGCTACAAGCTATTAGCCATGAGACCAACGACAAACTATACACTATAAACTACAAACTCTTTATATGGATCGTCGTAAATCATTAAAACTAATCGTTACCGGAGCAGTTGCAGCACCAGTTGCCATTGCTGGTTGCAACACGGCTGATGATAAACCTAAAGTGGAAGACCCGAAGTTTACCATAGACCGCAGCCCGGATGAGTTAAAACGGGAGAAAGAATTACTGGCACAGGAAAAGTTCTTTTCCGGACATGAAATGGCCACTATCACTATTCTTGCCGACATCATCATTCCCAAAGACGAAGTAAGTGGCAGTGCATCGGATGCTAAAGTGCCGGACTTTATTGAATTTATCGTAAAAGACATGCCTTCGCATCAAATTCCCATGAAGGGTGGTCTGCGTTGGCTGGATATGCAATGCCTCAAACGTTTTGAAAAAGCATTTAAAGATTGTGATGCGAAGCAACAGATCGAAATGGTAGACCTCATCGCCTACCCCGACCGTGCAAAAGACAAACCCGAACTGAAACCCGGTGTGGCCTTTTTTAGTTTGATGCGCAACCTCACCGCTACAGGCTTTTATACCTCAGAAATCGGGGTGAAAGATGTAGGATATATCGGCAATGCACCCAACCAATGGAACGGTGTGCCGGACGATGTGCTGGCACAATACAAATTAGCTTACACGGAAAAAGAACTGAAAGAGTGTGTAAGTTTTGACAACTCAGGCTCCGGCAATTAAGGCATTGTCAATACTGTGTAAAATTGAATTTATACAACTGGCTCCTCACTACCGGGTTCCAGTTATCGTCAAACAGCACCACCCTGTATTGCAGGTCATAAGTTCCCTTCAGCAAGTGTAATTCTGAATAAGGCAGGTAAATTTTAAAATCCTGTTGTAACTGGTTATATACAGTGATGTCATACCCAGGGTTAAAATCCACCGTACTGGCTACCGTTCCATCCTTAGTGTTATACAGGTTATTGAAATCTCTGAGTGGTGTTCCGTTTTTGTTATAGAAATAAGCCACAGCCTTACAATTGATATTCTTTGCGCCTTCAATGGTAAAGGAAGGAGTGATCTCTATTTGCCGAGTTCCATTATTAAAACTGACTTGCACCCGCAATTCTTTACTGCTGATTCCTTTTCTATAAGTAAAATACTGGTAACCGCTGGAGTTGATCATCTTCAATGCCGGATCAAATATTGCAACATAACATTTTAAACGATAAACACCACTGGACAATTCCAGTTCGTCATAAGGCATAAATACTGTTAACTGGTTGAATTGAGTATTCTGGTAATTGGGTGTAAACTCTGTGAAGGTTGCTACATTGCCATCCACTGAAGATCTCAAGCCGTTCTTATCTTTCAGTGGCTGGTTATTATCTGCATTGTAAAAATATGCCGCCATGATGCATTTCTGCCCCTGCGCATTATAAATAAGAAAATCCTGTTTGATCCGCATGCCCAACTGCCCGTTTTCAGTAACATCATATTCAATTTTCAGATCCTGCAGTTTGCTCCAGGCAGTGGTACGGTTTTGTAATGGAAGAATGCGGTTACGGGGATATAATTCGGCAACAAGTTTTTTATCACTTTCCGACAAGTCAAAATTTTCACCGACCGAATAACCGTCGAGAGTGAAATCGGCGGGGATGGGATAATGCATGATGGATTTGGGATCATAGCTCTTGTTGGTCATGCTTACGCTATACCGGTCAAACACCTGGCGGTCCACCATTTCGCGGTTCCATCCTTCATACTGCAGGTAATAGGCATACACCACAGGTTTGTTCCACCGGATATTCACCAACGGGTTCAAGTGTTCATGTAAGAGCCCAAGGGCATGGCCAAACTCATGCAGGATAACGGCCTTTAACTGTGCTTCTGATTTTGTGGGTTCAATCCAGCCCAGGTTCATTGTTTCCTGGAAAATGGTACGGTTCTTTGCATCAGTGCCGATATAGGAATAAGAACCTTTTTTTTCAAAGCTGATGCGGATATCACCGGCGCCGGTGACAGGAAATTCAAATTTGATATTGGCATGGCTGCTCCATACAGGTGCATATTGTTTCACTTTGGCTTGCTGCCAGGCCGTTCCGCCGATGAATGTCACTTTCAGCGTTGTGCCCGGTGTCCATTTATTATTAAAATCATACACTCCCTGTCCTGCCGTATTACTCTCCCTTGCTGCTCTCACATCTATGCAGGGTTGTATTTGTGATGTACCGTACAATACCAAAAAAACAGAAACCGATGCCAGGAAAAAATGCTTCATACAAACTCAGGATTTTGCGCTGTTAAGATAAGAAAAGACACCACAACAAAAAGTTGAACAGCCAGCAAAATAGTGCTTTGAAAAAATTATCTTTCGGCAAAGATCAGGTATGAACAGACGGCCGGCAACAACCATTTTTCTTGCAGTTACAGCTCTCACCGCCTGGACGGCATTAGGTATTCAGTTATTTATCCTGCTTGCCAACACCCCTGCTAACGGCATGAATGTGCAGCAGGCCATCGGCCGTTTTTTCCTGTTCTTTACAGTGCTCACCAACCTGCTGGTGGCAGTGGCTGCCAGTTGCCTGTTGCTGGCGCCACGATCCCGGTGGGGTTCATTTTTTGCAAAACCCTCCGCTGCTGCTGCCATCACTCTTTACATTGTTGTTGTTGGTATTGTTTACAATATCGTATTACGTTCGCTGTGGTCTCCAGTGGGGCTGCAGCGGCTGGCCGATGAGTTGTTGCATGTGGCCGTTCCCCTGTTGTTCACAACAGGGTGGATGATTTTTGCCAAAAAACAGCCGTTGACATATAAAGACCCGTTTTGGTGGCTGATCTATCCTGCTATTTATCTTGTTTATGCACTGGTACGTGGCGCAACGGAAGGATTTTATCCATATCCTTTCCTCGATGCGGGGCTTCATGGCTATGCAGCAGTGGCCACTAATGCAGCCGCCATGTTGTTGTTGTTTATTATAGCCGGGTATGGGCTGGTATTTTTAGGAAAAAAACTGAAGTAAATACCGGGAAATGCCGTGCCCTCCATTTTTTTAACATGCCCTGAATTGGAAACAACCTGTGTTAATTGTTACCTTTAAGTATGCAAAAAACAATCCTCCTGCTTTTGGCCGTTGCGTTGCTTGTGGCCTGTAATAACAGCAGTTCCGACACAGAAGTTATAGACGACAGTCTTGCCGAAGAAGCAAATCTTCCTCCCGAAGAAAGATTGCTGTGGATCACGGTGTATGACTCTGCAAAAAATGAATTTGTCCTGCATCAGCAACGGCAGCCCGACCCCGCCGGCCTGACAGCCGAAGGCCTGATCGCAGATATCAATGCCGCATGGCCTGAAGTGCAGATGGTGCTCAGAAAAGTGAGCAATGATACATTGTATGTGGCCATTCCCGAAAGCGACCATCTTACCCAGCAGATGGGCAGCAGCGGTTCAGCAGATTATATGGCAACGGTTACCTACAGCCTGACTGAACTAAAGGGCATCCGCTATGTGAATTATGATTTTAAAGGTGGTGACCACCTCGGGCCCGGTGTTTTCAGCAGGGAAAGTTTTAAAGGCTACAAGTAAATATTTGTTTTGCCGCTTATGCTATAGATCATGAACCTCTCAGTCACCCGTTCGGATATTATGATAAACGATCCCCTGCGGGTAATGTTTTTGCAGGAAGGTAATTTCCAGTTCATTCACAACAAATGCCATCTCTATGGCTGGGCCGACACCTACCGGCTCAGCGTTGACGGTGAACCGGCCGGCTATGCTGCCGTCTGGGGGTTTAATGACCGCAAAGACAGAGATACAATTTTTGAATTTTTTATTGTCCCTCAACAACGGCACCTGGCAAAGGAATTGTACCGGCTGCTTATTGATGTTTCAGGTGCCACTTTACTGGAATGCCAGACCAACGACAAACTACTTTACTCCATGGTACTGGAATTTGGCCGGAACATCTCAGAACAATCAGTATTATTTGAGGATGGACATACAACAAATTTTGAAATAAATGAGGCTGTATTGAATTTGAAAACTCCAGAAAAAGGAGGCAGGGATGATCAGCACCAGTACACTCTTGAAGTGAATAATGAAACAGTTGCCACAGGTGGGATGTTGCTGAATTATAATTTTCCCTATGCTGATATTTACTATGAAGTGAAAGAAGAATACCGTCGCCGGGGATTTGGCGCTTTTTTGATCCAGGAATTAAAAAAAGAAGCTTACCGCATTGGAAGAGTGCCGGCTGCCCGCTGCAATGTAAATAATCTTCCTTCCAAAGCTTCGCTACTCAAAGGAGGTTTCCGGATCTGCGGCTACTTGCTGCTTGCAGACTATAAAAAGAGCTAACCGGCAAAATTGGTCCTCAGTGTTTTATCTTTGCCCGCAATGAATAATCATCTCGTTGCTTATTATCAAAACAGGGCTGCCGAATACGAAAAGATCTATCACAAACCTGAGCGTCAATCCGATCTGCAGCAGGCAGCTTCAATTTTACAATCAATTTTTGCAGGTAAACAAGTGCTTGAAATTGCCTGCGGCACCGGCTACTGGACGGAAAAGATCGCCGCCACCGCCAGCGAAATAACAGCCACCGACATCAATGAAGCAGTGATTGAAATTGCCAGGACAAAAAACTACACCCCTGCTAAAGTTGATTTCAGTGTAGCCGATCTCTATGATTTTTCACCAGGTGAAAAACATGAAAGCCTTTTCGGGGGATTTATCTGGAGTCATATCCGTCTGGAAGAATTAGACAGATTTGTTGAAAAGGCAACCAGCCTGGTGGAGAAAGGCGGAACCATTGTCTTCATGGATAACAATTATGTAGAAGGCAGCAGCACACACATCAGCCTTACCGACGACTCCGGGAACACATTTCAAACAAGGCAACTTGAAAACGGAGAAACTTACGAAGTGTTAAAAAACTTCCCATCAGAAAAGTTTTTGCGAAACCTGCTAAAAGATAAAGTAACAGTTGTTAACTACCACAACCTTCACTATTTCTGGATACTGGAATGCCATGCAAAATAAAAAAACCTGCATGAAGCTTTCTGACTCCATGCAGGTTCGTATCGGCAAACAAGATCAGGCATATTCTTCCTTCGCAGTCTTGCTGTATTCATCTATCAGCCTGCGCTGGATATCAAACGGTACCGCTTCATATCCCTGGAACCGCATTTTGAATTTGGCACGGCCCTGTGTAATGGAACGCAGCGATGATGAATAACCGTCCATTTCTGCCAACGGCACCTTGGCTATCACTTTCTGGAAATGTCCTTCACTGTCTATGCCTTCCACAATAGCCCGGCGGCTTTGCAGGTCGCCCATCACCGAACCTGTAAGATCATCGGGACATAGTACTTCCAGGTGATAGATCGGTTCCAGTATCTGCGGATCCGCCTGCTGGAAAGCATGGCGGAAAGCCTGCAGCCCGGCAATCTTGAAGGATATGTCATTGCTGTCAACCGGGTGCATCTTACCATCATACACACAAACACGGATATCTCTTGCATAAGAACCCGTCAACGGGCCGTTATGCATTTTTTCCATCACTCCTTTTAAAATGGAAGGCAGGAAACGGGTATCAATGGCGCCGCCAACAATACAGTTGTAAAAAACAAGTTTTCCGCCCCAGTCAAGATCATAAATGTCCCGGCCTCTTACGTTCAGATCAGTTGGTTCAGACATTCCTTCATGCCAGGGTTCAATCCGCATAAACACTTCACCGAACTGACCGGCACCGCCGCTTTGTTTTTTGTGGCGGTAATTTGCATCGGCCATTTTGCGGATGGTTTCCCGGTAGGCGATCCGTGGTTTCACAAACTTTACTTCCAGTTTATGCTGGTGTTCTATTTTCCATTTTGCCACTGCAAGGTGCATATCTCCCTGGCAATGGATCAAGGTTTGTTTCAGCTCAGGAGAAACCTCAACCAGTAGTGTAGGATCTTCTTCCCTTAATTGGTGCATTGCCTGTGATAGTTTTTCCTCCTCTCCTTTCTTGAGTGTTTCAATGGCCACGGTCATATTTGGCGGAGGAAATTCAATAGAGGGCAATTCATAATTCCTTCCTTTCACATGCAGGGTGTTATTTACATGGGTGTTCTTCAGTTTTAAAGTTGCCCCGATGTCACCGGCCACCAGTTCATTAATCGCAGTTCGTTTGTTTCCTTCAACGAGGAACAACTGGTTTATTTTCTCAGTGACACCCGTTGTTTCGTTTTCCAGTTCCATGCCGCTTTTCACAGTGCCGGAATAGACCTTGAAAAATGATAATTCACCCACATGCGGTTCACTCACTGTTTTGTATATGAAAATACAGACCGGGCCGTTGGCATCACAGGTCAGCTTATCACCGCTCCTGGTGACCTGTGGTGGCATTTCATTGGCGCTGGGGCAAACATTATCTATAAATCCCATCAGGCGGCCGCTGCCCATATTTCTTTCGGCAGATAAACAAAACAGCGGGAAAAGGTCATGGTTGATCATGGCATTTTTCAGTCCCATCTTCATTTCATCCTCGTCTAATTCGCCTTTATCAAAATATTTTTCCATCAGCGATTCATCATTGCTGGCCACAGCTTCGATCAGCTCTTTATGTAATTCATCTGCTTTGGCTTTTTCTTCATCCGGTATCGGCAACTTATCGGGTTTCCCTCCCGAATCTTTGAACTTGTACATCGTCATCCGCAGCACATCTATTATCTCGTGAAATCCAGAACCGCTTTGCCGGGGATATTGGACCACCACTACTTTGTTGCCAAAATGAGCCTTTGCTTCTCTTACAGTTTTATCAAAATCTGCATTGTCGTCATCCAATTTATTCACGGCAAAAATCATCGGGGTTTTAAACTGTTCCGTGTATTCCCAGATAATATCGGTACCAACCTCCACTCCCATGACAGCATTGAGTAACATTACGCCGGTGTCGGCCACTTTTAATGCGGAAATCACTTCTCCTACAAAATCATCATAACCTGGGGTGTCAATGATGTTGATTTTATAGCCCCGCCATTTTGTATGCAGCAACTTGCTGAAAATAGAATTACCACGTTCCTGTTCCAGTTCGTGGTAATCTCCTGTAGTGTTTCTTTCGGCTATGCTGCCCCTGCGGGTTATCAATCCCGCCTCATACAGCATACACTCCGCTAAGGTGGTCTTACCGGAGCCGGCATGGCCCAGCAAGACAATATTTTTGACGTGTGAGGTATCAAATTCAGGCATGGCAATCAATTTTAGAAATGATGAATGAGCTTGTCTTTGAATTTAATGGGTAAAGACAAAAAATTTCATCAGATGGTAACAGGAGCCCGTTTGCTGGCTTTTAAAGCCTGTTACGTTCGGACCAGGAAGTCGTCAAATTCATTTCGAAGTCCGAGCAGGGTTTGCTCCAGACTTTCATACTCATTGTGAAGATGTTCATGTTCTGCTACTGTTTCTTCATTCAACTGTCCGTTGGCGGCCTCCATTTCAATGCTGATCTTGCGTTCATGCACTTTGATATCCTGTTTGAGATCGTGAATGTTGATTAGCTGAATGTGAAACTGGTTGTGGAAGTGCTCTACGTCCTGGAGCTGATCTTTAGTGAGGGAGTGGCTGGCTGCCTGCTGGAGTTTGGTTTTGTCCTGGGTGAATTCTTCGCGGTATTGGCGAAGTTTCTCACGCCAGGCTGTGCACTCCCCGGTGAGCTGTGCAATTTCTACCTGGACCATGGGATTTACATTTAAAGGTGATGCAATCGTATTTCCTTTATCCTGCCTGCTTCCAGGCAGGTTTCCCTGGGGTTTCGGATGATATTTGTAAGTTAAAACTCTTTTTCGGGAAAAACCAGCACTTTTTTTAAACATTTGCTGTGGAAATTTGCTAAAGAATACGGTAACTTATCTTTAGCCCGAGAGGAATCATATTGTTACTTCTTTCATTCGTAGTTCGCCTGCCGCCGAGAAGGTTACGAAAAGGCGGGTTGACAAAAGAGGCTCCGGGAATAGGAATCCCCTCTTTATATTTAATCTTCCTGAAGCCGATCCCCCCGTATATTTCTCCAGTCAGCCTTTTATTACCGGAAGGAAGAGTGCATCCCAATTTCAGGATTCCGCCTGTTTCCTTTTTTGTTTCAAAATATTGTCCCCTTTGGATATAATCGCACTGGCCATTTACGCAATTGATGCCAAAATCACTCCAGGACGAAACTCTTACTTTCTTATAATGAAATTCCGGGGCTATAAAAAAAGTTATGCTGCGATGATCGAAGTCAGTGAAATAATAACGAAGATCATTGCGCAACTTAAAACCTGAAACCTGTATTTTTTCATCATCACTACGTCTTACTGTCGTATAATAAGGCCGGGCAAAAACCCAGCCCGGATCAATGGACACTGCCCACCGGGGATGCCATTGCAGCCCAACTCCCAGCATGGCGCAGGCATCTGCCTCAAAAAATGAAAATGGGTTGGTGCGAAGTGTGATTTGAGGCCATTGCTCCGGTTGTCGCTTTTGAGAAAAGGCGGAAAGTGGCAGTAATAAAAAATACAGAAAAATAAAATAACCGGCACGCAGACTCATATAAATCAGTTCTGGATACGGGAAAGTAAAACCGGCTGAAGCGGATCAGTGCCTATATCGTATAGGGCAAATCCATTTGCAGTCTGGCCAATCAGAATATTACCATAAGGAATTACGTCATAAAAAGTATCATTTGTGATACTTCCTGTCTGCACAGGATCATATGGCTGACTGACATCAAACACCCGCAGGCCTTCCGTTCCTTCGCATACATAAAGGGCATGGCGGCTGACACCAAGCCCGTAGGGAGCAGTGAGGTTAACAGTTTTCGTTAGCAGCGGTTGTGCAATGTTTTTAATGTTATAAACTACCAATGCACTTTGTGCTCCTCCGCACTGGCCGGATGCCCGCAGTGTTGCGTAAGCTGTGCTGTCCTTTACCACCACAGGGTCGCAAGCCATTCTTATAATATAATCTGCTCTGGCAACAAAGCTTGGTTTATCAGGGTTTTGCAGGGAATAAATATACATAGCAGATGAGGAGCCGATGAACAACTTGTCTTCATAGGGAAAGATAGTTTCCACATTAATGCCCACTTCGGTCTTTGACTGGTAAACAGGTGCATGCGGGTTGGCAATATGAAATGCTTTAAGACTTGAATGATCTACCACATAAAGGTAATTACCTGATGTTGTAAAACGGGCAGTGGAGCCTCCGGCTCCCGTAGTATTTGCAGCAGTCCCTTCTTTATTACAATTAACAAAGAGCAAAACTCCAGAAAAGATCAATAACAAGTGTATTAGCTTTTGCTTTTTCATTACCTGTAGCATTTAGGATTCTCAATAGTAGCGGCTTTCCAGCCGATAATAATTCCCTTTGAAGGGTCGGGACATTCAAAATAAATACGGCCGCTATTAGCTGGTCGTGGCGGGTATTGAAGTGCCAGATCAGGGAAAACACCTGTCACCCTGCTTGCTTCCTTTACATTATTCATGTCCCTGGTATCAATTACAACAAGGTCGCTGAAGTTGTTGGTATAAATAAAACCGTCTTTTACAGTAAGTTCTTTACAAAGTAATGTCCTGATAAAACCAACTCTTTCCGGTTGCTGCGGGTCAGCATAATTTATTACATGGATACCTGAATCTATTTCGACCTGGAACAGCCATGGCCCAACTGTGAAGATTTTTCCGGGATTCCTGACAGGCTGAGGTGGCAGTGCATATACAGCTTTTGCGCCGGCTACATCTGTGCTGTAAATGGGTATCATACCTTCTGCTTTGGCGGGCCATTTGTGGTCAAAATCTGAAATGCAGGAAGCAAAAAATACAATAAAACAAAAAAAGACCGTGGCAGCGGCTATAATTCTCATAAGAAGCATTTTCGGTCTGCCTGACCACAAACAGGAAAACAGGTTTAAAAGAACCGAGAAAAATTTATACAGGTACCTGTATATTAAATAAAAAAAATATCTGTCAACCTTTTCAATGCAATCCTGCCAATTAACGATATTCGCATTCTGTCCTTACCGGTACACTCTTGATCTCCCAAAACACCATACAGCAGATTCTGGGCCGCCTCGACATCATTGATGTGGTGAGTGAATTTGTGAAGCTGAAAAAAAGAGGTACCAATTATCTTGGCCTCTGCCCTTTTCATAACGAAAAAACGCCATCCTTTACTGTCTCACCATCAAAGGAGATATACAAATGTTTTGGTTGTGGCAAAAGCGGAAATACCATCAGCTTTGTGATGGAGCATGAAAAGTATAGCTATGTGGAGGCACTGAAATGGCTGGCCAACAAGTATGGGATCGAGATTGAAGAAACCTTTGTCAGCGATGAACAAAAACAGCAGATGCAGGCGGCCGACAGCCTGTATATCATTAATAGTTTTGCACAGCAGTTTTTCAGCCAGCAGTTGTTTGAAACGGAAGAAGGACGGGATATCGGGCTGGCATATTTTAAGGAAAGGGGTTTTCGGGAAGAAATTATCCGCAAATTCCAGTTGGGCTATTCACCCGAACAAAGAGATGCGTTTACCAGGGAAGCAGTTTCAAAGCAATATAATTCTGAACTGTTGCTTAAAACCGGCCTCGTTGTTAACCGTAATGATCAGTTGACGGATAATTATCGTGGCCGGGTCATTTTTCCTGTTCATAACCATAGCGGGAAAGTGCTGGGATTCGGGGCAAGGATACTAAAGAGTAATGATAAGGCGCCGAAGTATATCAATACACCGGAGAACGAGATATATATCAAAAGCAAGATACTGTACGGCTCTTATTTTGCCCGGCAGGCCATTGACAAAGCAGATGAATGTTTATTGGTGGAAGGATACACGGACGTTATTTCTCTTTCACAGGCGGGTATCGAAAACGTGGTTGCCAGCGGCGGCACATCACTGACACCCGACCAGCTTCGCCTGGTTAAAAAATATACCAACAACCTGACTATTGTATATGATGGCGATGCGGCCGGTGTGAAAGCTGCTTTAAGAGGACTTGACCTGGCCCTGGAAGAAGGACTGAATGTGAAACTGGTGCTGATCCCGGACAATGAAGACCCCGACAGTTATGTCAACAAAGTTGGCGCTGCGGCTTTCACCCAGTTTGTCAACAAGAATAAAAAGGATTTTATCCTTTTTCAACTGGAAGTGGCGCTGAAAGATGCCGGTAGTGACTCTACTAAGAAGGCAGAGGTGGTGAACCGTATGGCCGAAACCATTTCGAGGATCAACAAAGCAGAAGACTTTACCAAACAGCAGGACTATATCAAGCAATGTTCGGATATACTGAAAATTGATGAAAGCGGCCTTCATGCATTGGTGAACAAGTTTATCCGTGATCGTATCTCCACTATGGAGCGGAAGCTGCCTTTCGACGAAGCCAAACAACATGAAGAAAACACCCGGCAGGCTGAACAAAATAATTTTGACGATGCCACTTTCAACCTGTTATTCAAAGACGAACTGCAGGAACGGGAAGTGGCCCGCATCCTGCTTGAATACGGACTTAAAAACTGGAATGAGCAAAAACTGGTGGCGGAATATATTTTTGATGAGATACCTGATGAAACTTTGATTGATAATAAAGAAGTGTTGAAACTGCTGCATACATTCAAACACACTTTGCAGCAATCATCTGCACAGGCCGATAAAAATTTCTTCATTTATCATCCCGATCCGCAGCTTAGTTCACTGGCCGTATCGTTGCTGAACTTCCCCTATGAGGAAAGCGATCATTGGCGAAAAGAATTCAGCCAGAGTACCGGCTACCAGCAGGGATTATTTGAGCAGAGCTATGAAGATTTCATTCAGTCTGTTGCCCGCAACAACGAGGAGAAACTGATGAAATTTCTGAAAATAGACCTGGACAGGACAAATGAAGAAGTGGAGTCGGCGGTCAATTACCTGAAGTTGCGAAAGATTAAAAGGATGCTGCTCGAAAACCAACTGGATCTTGAAAAGCCGCATACAGATGAGGAGCGGATGATGCTGCACCAGACCCATGAGCACCTGAAACAAATGGAAATTGAGTTGACCAAAAAGACCGGAATAGTCGTACTGAGATAAAATCTATTGACTTTCAGCCAGCAGCATGTCACTGTAAGAATTTTTAATGAGGTCTGGTTCTCGGATTCCCATTTCCGCCATGTAGTGATCGCATTGACTTTTTAGTTGTTCAGCTGTCATATCCTCCAGCACATTCCCTGCCTCTATCTCCACAAATGACCCCAGCCCCGGCACTTCATCAACATGAAACTTAACGTTGCCGATATAATAGATCTCCCGCCGCTTTTTGACTACTGTCTTTATTCCCATTGATTTTATCAGCACTTCTTTCAGCCCGGCAGCATCTTCCACTTTTACCAGGTTAAAGTGTGAGTGTTTAGGGCCTGCCAGGTTGTTCCGTTCATAGAAGATGAGGTTGTTTTCAATATTACCTTCCCTCAACTTGAGCCTGCCTTTTGCTACAATAAAATACGTATCCGTTTGTTCGTCTGTGCCTCTGAATTCAGCCTGCTTTTCCAACAAATACCGACGCACAAAATCCGGGTCTTGGCAACGGGCTTTTATCTCCACATTCAAAAAGGGCATAAAAAAAGGTTTGCTGATTGCTCAGCAAACCTAAAATAAATTTTACCACAGAACCTTACTTTATTCAGCCATAGCAGGCGCCTGCCTTTTGCGGCTTGCTGCTACGTTGCCACCCCTGATGCTTTCGCACCTTGTGAACCGCATGGCGCTCCATACATGATCCAGTTCCACTCTTTCGATACTTTCATAACCTTCACAAGTGAGGCGGTTCCAGCTGCACTCACGGTTCAGGTCGGTGACGATCTTGGAAGTGGTCTTGGGATAGGCAACCCAGAATTTGGACTCTTCTTTCAGCGAAGGCATCACGTCTTTGAGAATACCATTTAACTGGTTCTCATTAACGGCAAAGACCAGTGCAAAATCAATTTTCCGTGTTTTAAGCAGCGGGGTGATGTTTTTGGCAAAGGACAGTTTGCTGAATTGCTTTTCGATGGAAGAGGGCAAACCCTGAATTAAAAGATTCTTTTCGTCTGCCAGTTGTAACTTTTCAAAAACAGTTTGTGACATACCTTGAAGCTATTTTTATAGGTTTCTGACAATTGCCCCGGATGATTCCGGAATGTAGTTCTCTGAGCAGGGACGGCAAAGGTAAGTATAATTAGTTGGAGATTATAGAATAAACCTAATAAAAATGCCACTCAATGTGAGTTTGAATGGCATTTTTTAATATAAATCAACTTTTTAGTTGCCAACGGGCTTATAATATTTCAGCGCTTCGGGCATATATTTCTGCAATTGTTCAATTCTTCGGCCTTCTGCAGGGTGTGTGCTTAGAAATTCAGGTGGTTTTTGCCCGGATGATGCCGCTTCCATTCTTTCCCAAAGACCAATGGCCTCCTGCGGATTATACCCGGCCATAGCCGTCCATATTAATCCCCAGCGATCGGCTTCCAGTTCATGTTTGCGGGAAAATGGCAGCATTACCCCCACCTGAGATCCAAGCCCATAGGCAGCCATAAAAAGGTTTTGTGTAGCTGCTGGTTTATTGGCCAACGCCACCGACAAAGCCACACCACCCAGTTGCTGGGTGAGTCCCTGGCTCATTCTTTCATTACCGTGATAGAAAATTGCATGTGACACTTCATGTCCCATGATGGCCGCCAGTGCCGCCTCGTTGCGGGTAATGGGAAGAATGCCGGTATAAACTACAATCTTACCTCCGGGCATGCACCAGGCGTTTACCGTTTTATCATCAACAAGATTGTATTCCCACTTAAAACTTTCCAGTTCTTTGGCCAGGCCTTTGGATGTATAGTAGTCCATAACGGCTTTGGTGATGCGCTGCCCTACCCTCACCACCATCTCGGCATCTTTGCTGGCGCTGGCGGCTACCACCTTATTGGAAGAAAGAAATTGCTGGTATTGCTGAGTGGCCATGCCCTGCAATTCTGATTCGGGCAAGAGTTTGAACTGGCTGCGGCCGGTGATGGAGTTTTTGCTGCACGCAATGACAAAACCGGAGAAAATAAAAAGAGCGACAATGGTCCGTATCATAACAATAAGTTTAGTTTAATTGAAAGACAATCATTATACCAAACGGATCGGCAATACAATTAATTTGTGCAGGTAAGTTAAGATTTTTTGAGAAGCGATGATCAGCTTTCTGTGTTGCCTCGGCGGCGCTGGCGACGCCGGTCACGGTGTTTTAAAATAGGAACCTTGCTTTCCACGCCTTTTAGCAGCCGGCCTATATTTTTTTGATGGGTTAGCAACACCATCAATGCAACAGCCACTGCAAAGACCCGGTAAACAGGATTGTCAACATTAAATATGACGAGGATAAAAACCGGGAATGCCACACTGGCAAGAATAGAACTTAATGAAACGAACCGGGTAAGATAAAGGACAAGCAAAAATATGCCTACGCAACTCAGGGCTGTCCACGGGGAGATGCCCAGCACAATACCAAACAAAGTGGCCACTCCTTTTCCGCCCCTGAAATCGGCCCAAATCGGGTAGATATGACCAATCACTGCTGCCAGCCCCAGGCCTATCTGCAGGGTTTGCAATCTTGTTTCATCACCAAAATATTCAGGAAGCAGTAAAGCCAGTTTCACAGCGATGATACCTTTCACCATATCGGCGATCATCACAACGGTCCCCCATTTCGGCCCTAATACACGGTAGGTGTTGGTGGCGCCGGCGTTGCCGCTGCCATATTCCCTGATATCAATATCAAAAAAATAACGGCTGACCCAAACCGAGCTGGGAATGCTGCCAATCAGGTATGCGAGAACGATCAGTAGGAGTTCGTTCATAGAAACTTTGGTTGAAGCCTGCCTTTTGACCAGCAGGTGGAAGACAAAAGTAAGAAAAAATACGAAGCCGTAACACTAAAGTAACACACAAGTAATTAAGTCTTAACGTACAAACTTTAAACAGAGCCAGTTATCCTTCTGAAAACTGCCTGCAAAAACCAGCAGGTGTTCCTTACCGGTATCACTGATCTCCGTTTCATCCTCTTTCAACAAGCCGCTAAGAAGAAGTATGCCGCCGGGCTCGAGTTGCTGTACAAGGGCCGGAAAATTATCCAATATGACGTTCTTATTAATATTGGCAAGGATGATGTCAAAACTGTCGTTGAGCAATGCCGTATCAGCTTTTCTCAATTCAACAACTGCACAATTGTTCCGTTGCAGGTTTTCTGCAGCATTGGCAATGCTCCATTCATCGTTGTCAACAGCGATCACATTGGCAGCCCCGAGTTTTTCAGCCAATATGGCCAGTACCGCAGTGCCGGTTCCAAAATCAAAAACTTTTTTATCGGTAAAATTGATGGCCCGCATCTGCTGCATCATCATGAAAGTGGTGGCATGATGGCCGGTGCCAAAACTCATTTTGGGTGTAATGACAACTTCATGTTCCACTCCTGCTATCGGTTCATGAAAATCGGCTCGCACAGCGATGAAATCATCAACAACCACGGGTTGAAAATTGGACTCCCACAACTGGTTCCAGTTTTGTTCAGGAATTATTTGGGTTGTAAAGGTTAGTTGGTATTTGTAAGCTAGCTCCTGCAAAAATTCTTTATCGAAAAATTCTTCGCTGATAAATGCTTTGAGTTCTTTTTCTTTTTCTTCAAATCCTTCATAACCTGCTTCCGCCAGCCTTGCAATGAGTATATCCGCCTGCTCGGGTTCAAGAGATGCAAAACTTACCTGTATGTAGTTGGTCATTTGCTGTAACAAAAGTGATAGAGTAAAATAAGCAATAGTATCGCAGCAAAGGGTTCCTGATTAACATAATACCCCGCTACCCAGTAAATTTATATGCCCTCACTTCTGCCCATACAAAATCCTCGATCTCATCAAAAAGGCTTCTTTCCCTTTTTTTCCCTTTTGATTGCTGTTCAAACTTGTTGGTTATATCTATGGCCAGTTGGTATAGCTCTTCCGTAGCCGACCTGTCCCGCATCGCTGCAAAATTTTTGGGTGCTTTATCTTCATCCAGGTCCCTGATATAGCAAAGTGCCTCGACAACTTCAAAATGCGTTTTTTGCCAGGATTCAAATCCATTGGGAAAATCAGGTATCGTCATATCTTACTTATTGATAGATAAAGATAAAAATAAAGCAATAAACGGGAGGATAAATTCATTTACTGCACCGAAAATCTTATCCCGGCAAAGAAACGAATGCCCTGGTTGGGTGCATAGATATAAGAAGGATCAAAACTAAGTGCATAGGGATTTTCTGAAGTAGCCGTCACTTTTCCATTTGCATCGTACTCTACATTCTTATCAAATGGGTCATGAGTACGGGCAATAAGGAAAGGAATGTTTTTGGCTGGTGTCCAGTTCAGCAGGTTTTTCACCCCGCCAAACAGTTCCAGTTTTTTATTTAGCAATTTAGTAAACTGAATATTTTGAATGCTCCATACGGGTGACTGTGCCGGTCTCGGATCGGTTTCAGATAGTAAAGGCAGCCGCATCGGGCCATAGATGTTACCGGTATAATCAATCGTGATGCCGGCCTCCGGTATAATATAAGTGATTCCCCAGGTGCCACTCCATTTTTCTGTAAGTACCGGTCTTGTTCTTGTCTTTTTACCATCATCCCCTGTTTCCACTTTTTGCAGGTCCTGGAGGGTCACTCCCAGCATGGATTTAAACCGGTTGCCGCTGTTCAGTTCCAGGTTCAGCGTCATCCCTTTTGAAGCAGCATATCCATCGAGGTTCTGATAGATGATCTTATTGGGATCCGTATCGTAATCCGGGATGATCTGGTTGGTGAAATGAGAAAACCAGGCAGATGCATCGATGTTCAGTGAACTGTTTTCCCACTTGTAAAAGTTCGTATAATTGATATTTACATTATAACTCTGTTCAGGTCGTAAAGATTCTTTCACTTCCACTGCCCTTGCCCCGGTTAGCGCCGCATGTTCTTCGGTAAACAGGCTCACCACCCTGAAACCGGTGCCCGCATTCAGCCGGAACACCTGCTTGTCCCTGATATTCCATTTCCAGGCCAGCCGCGGTGTAAAAATATTTTTATGCACCGGGTGATGATCGTAACGCATGCCCAGCAATAACGAATGGTTTTTGTTAAGTTTCCATTCATCCTGCACAAAGATGCCGGGAAGCACATATTTTTCCGGAATATTTTGACCGGTCAACGTATCTTTTGTGGCCGTTGAATTATCATCATAATAGTTATAGCGAACGGCAGAACCCAAAAGCAGGTTATGCGATGCGCCAGCCTGCTTATCCCATGTAAGTTGTCCGAAAGCAATTTTCTGTTTGGCCATATAGGCGGTGGTTCCGTAATACGAATCCTGGTCATGACCAGTGGCTGAAAAAGCAAAAAACATTTTTTCCTGCACAGGCAACTGGTAATTGCCGATCAGTTCCCAGCGGCTGGTATAAATACTTTCGCCGTAAATGCTGTCGCCCCCCCGGAAACTTTTGTTCCAGCGCATATCACCACCCCAGCGGTCTTCATAGAAATAACGACCGGCCAGTGTGGCCACCCGGTTATTCTTTCTTGCAAAACTTAGCTTATTGAAAACAGAAATGCGGTGCTGCAAAGCAATATCAGTGAACTGGTCATTATTATTATCCAACGGATGCTGATAATTGAAATAATTCACACCCAGCAGCGAATTTGTTTTTTTGCCAAGCCTGAATTTCACCCCGGCATCGAGGTTATGCTCCAGCCAACTGGTGGTCATGAAATTGGCCGTAAAAAAGGGAACTTTGTCAGGTGATTTGGTGATGATATTGATGAGTCCCCCGATTGCTTCGGAGCCGTACAAACCCGAAGCAGGGCCTTTGACAATTTCCACCCGGTCTATCAATTGTGTGGGAATCCCAAATAAACCATATACAGAGGCCAGGCTGCTGACGATGGGCATACCGTCAATTGTGATCATTGTATAAGGGCCTTCGAGCCCGTTGATATGAATATCGCCGGTATTACAAACACTGCAATTCAACTGCGGCCGAACACCATTAATATTTTGTAAAGATTCAAAAATGCTGGGCGAAGGATTCTTTTTAAAAAATTGCGGGGTATATACTTCTACGGCTACCGGGCTTTCTAATTTTCTCACAGCCTTCATCGTACCGGTAATAACCACCGCATCCATTTCTTTTTGGAAAGGGGTAAGCAGGATCACTGCATGATCTTTGGCACCGGGAAAAAAAGTTCTTGTTTCAAAACCTGCAGCCGTGATGAGCAGGGATTGTGTTCCTGGAATTGCAATGTTGAACTTCCCGTTGAAATCGGCTAATACCGTGCGGCTGGAATCGGACAAGCGAACAGTGGCGCCTGCTACCGGTTCACCGCTGGTTCCGTTCAATATTTCACCATGAACAGTGCGCTGGGCCAGCAACACTGTACCCGTTAAAAGCAGTAGTGCTGAAAGTAAAAATCGCTTCATTGTTCAAGTCCTCTAAACATATTTTTAGCCTTGTCTAAAAATATGTTTAGGCAAATATAACAATTTAAATTATTCGGCAAAAGAAAAAAATTTACTACTTATACCATTGGTGCCTGAACCCGGATTTTAATAATTGAGCATTGAACGCTACAACAATAGTGCTCACTGACATCAAAACGGCTCCCATAGCCGGGGTGAGCATAAATTGGGGATGCAGCACACCGGCTGCCAACGGAATAGCAACGAGGTTGTATCCCACCGCCCAGGTAAGATTCTGAATCATTTTCTTGTAGGTGATCTTTGCAAACCTGATCATACCTACCACATCTTTGGGATCGCTATTGACTAAAATCACATCGGCTGTTTCCGCAGCTACGTCCGTACCGGAACCAATGGCAATACCCACATCTGCCTGCGCTAAGGCCGGTGCATCATTTACACCATCGCCGGTCATTGCCACTAATTCACCCTTTGACTGGAACTCTTTCAGCTTTTCCTGCTTTTGGTGTGGCAACACATTGGCGAAATAACCATCCATTCTTAGCTTTCCTGCAACTGCTTTTGCGATGAGTTCATTATCGCCGGTCAGCAAATATGATTTGATGTGCATCTTTTTCAGATCGGCAATGGCTTCGGCAGAAGATTCACGAATGGCATCAGCCAGTGTGAATATGCCGGCAAGCTGTCCATCAATCAGTAAATAATTTATTGTTTCGACACTCGTATCAACAGAAGCAGGTGTGCCGGGAACAGGCTGATTCCTTTGCATAAAATAATTAGGACCTGCTGAAACAACAGTTTTACTATTCACTTCGCCTTTAACACCAACACCCTGGATATACGTAAAATTCTCAACCGGCCATAGTTTCAATCCCAGCTGTTTTGCTTTCCGGGTATACCCATATGCAATATGATGCTCTGAATGCTGCTGAACGGAAGCGGCATATTGCAAAAGCTCATCCGCAGCATAGGTGTTGGCAAGGGGAATGATTTGCTGCACTTCATGAGCTCCTTTTGTCAGCGTTCCGGTTTTATCGAAAATAACTGTATCCAGCTTTCTTGCGGATTCAAAAGCAGTACGGTTGCGGATCAGCAAACCATGGGAAGCGGACAAACTCGTTGAGATAGCCACCACCAACGGAATAGCAACTCCCAATGCATGCGGACAGGCTGTTACCATCACCGTTACCATTCTTTCCAACGCAAAAGCCATATCATTTCCATTGCTTAGCCAATATATAAAAGTGACGGCTCCAACTGAAATAGAAATAATTGTCAGCCATCGGGCAAGTCTGTCAGCCAGGTTCTGTGTCTTTGATTTGGATGCCTGGGCTGATGAAACCAGTGTAATGACCTTGTTCAAATAACTGTCACTCCCGGCCGCCGTGATTTTAAATTTCAATGCACCATCTCCGTTCAAGGAGCCACCGATTACTTTTTGATCCTTTCCTTTTTTTACCGGTACACTTTCTCCGGTGAGCATACTTTCATTGACATAAGAATTTCCCTCCAGCACCAGGCCATCTGCCGGAATTTTTTCGCCGGGTTTAACCAAAACAATATCTCCATTTTTCAATTCCTTTAAGCTGATATCCTTTAGCTCTCCGTTTCTTTCTACATGCACCAAAGAAGGCAATAAAGCCACTAAACTTTCCAATGCTTTTGAAGCTGCCGTTTGTGACCGCATTTCCAGCCAATGCCCCAGCAACATGATATCAATCAGCGTAGCCAGTTCCCAAAAGAAATCCATCCCTTTTAAACCAAACACAACCGCCACACTGTAAACAAACGCCACGCTGATGGCAATGGCAACCAGCGTCATCATCCCCATCGCTTTGTCCTTTATTTCACTGACCATTCCTTTCAGAAAAGGCAGGCCCCCATAGAAATAAATAAAACTGCTCAGCAACAAAAGCAGGTATTTATCGCCGGGAAACTTTATTTCAAAACCCAGCCATTGCTGGATCATATGTGACAGAAGCAATACAGGTACTGTTACTATAAGAGATATCCAAAACCGTTTCAGGAAATCGTGGGTATGGTGTCCTGCATGCTTATCATGCATCGCATGCCCGGTATGATCACCAGGAACAGCACTGGCGCTGTGCCGATGATGGTTTTGCTCATGCTGCTTTTCCTTCATTGCTTTTGCTGTAACCGGCACCAGGGACATACCGCATTTCGGACATTTGCCGGGTATGGGTCTGACTATTTCCGGATGCATGGGACAGGAAAAGCTTTCTCCTGAATGTGTATGATTATGCCTTGTATGCTTATGATCTTGTTCCATAAAATCTTCTTAGTTCATTGCAAGCTGAATTTACACTATTTCAGTGTCACGAATCAGTGCCGGTGAAGAGCAGGCCTTATCTGTAAATAAACCTGGAACCCTACCGGTAAGTCACCATACAGTGGCTTCAATCCATTGGCAGGAAAATTCAGTGATGTCTTTACACCTGCAGTCAGCTCAAGATATTTTTCTTGCATGATGCTGCGATTGTAGCCCATTGAAAACACATGTACATCAAACTTATTGTGTCCCAATTCAGCTTCAAGATCCAGTTCCTCTGCAGATTTCTGTATAAACTCATACCGGCTGAACAAAGCATTTTTAGCAAACTGGTAGTTTCCTTCCAGCAAAAATGAATGCTCTTTATGATCATGGCCTTTATCATTTAATCCCCAGATGGCAGCCGCACTAATGTGATTGTTCGCATTGAGCTTTTTTGCATACAAAGCAGATGCAGTTGTTCTTGTAATATCCACTCCGGGTTCAAACGCTTCCGGTTCGTTGATAAATCCCTGCGAAAACTGAAGAGCCCAGTTTTTGCCTGGATTATAGGAAAGGCGGTAGGAATAGCTGTCAAACTTTGCCTGGTCAAAATCAAACCTGTTCTCATCAGGCTCACGACCTGTAAAGATGGAGCCTTCCACTTTAAATTGTTTATACCGGAAACCCAAAGTTCCTGTACCAAATGTGATATGCGTTGCATCCTGCCAGTGGTGACCCAGTGGTGCATCGGGATTATTCATGGAAGACACACGATGCATAAAAGCAGGTGCACCCAGTGCTGGTTCTCCGGGGTAACCAATATACCCGAAAATGCCAATATCCTTACTGATCATCTGTGAATAGCCGATGCTCAATGCAGAAAAAAAATCATGCGGGTGCTGCCGGTCTACCAACCGTTGCCCTTTCCAGGTTTCGCCGGATTGAAATAATAAGGGGTAACCGCTTCCTCCATCAATTAGCCTGTCAAGACTTATCATAGCAGTCGCATTCCACAATCCCCTCTTCCCCGCTTTCCTGTTCATCATCACCATGAACCAGTTTGGAAAACTCCATTTATCCGCTCCTCTTTTGTCAGTATTAAATATATCCGTGTTGGTGTAGCGAAGAAATACATTCCCGTGAAACATCCAGTCCGTTTTTGCAGTTTGTCTCACCCACATATACATCGGGCTGCTATCTGGATTCCAGCCTGTACCCGATCCATTTCGGCTCATTGGGAGATTCCTGGAATAAGCATGGGAGGGCATTGCTTTCATATCATGTGTTTCTGAATGATGCTGCTCCATTGCATCTGGCTTCTTTGTCGTATCCGTCTTTGGAGGCAAATGATGTTCATGCTGCCCAAAAGCAGATGAAACTGCAAACAGAATGGCCACTGTCGTTTTGATAATTGGTTTCATTTCGATTGATTTTATAAATTGATTCAACTGTTTATTATAGCATGGCAATGACCATTCCAAGACTCATGGCCATCATCAGCAGGTCTTCAACAAGGGTCAGTTTGCTTAATGGGAGCTTAATAACAGTGCCCAGGCATGCACATTGAAATTTTGATTTTCGCAACAGGCTTTGCAGCACCCCGATACAACTCACAAGCATTACCAGGAATATGGCCATATTGACTGCGATTGGCTGAAACCCGCTTAGAAGCATCACGGCAAAACTTAACTCTACAAACGGGTAAATAAATCCCCATGCGGAAAATCGCTTTGCGATAATATCGTATCCCCTGTAACTTTCTGCAAATCCTTTAATGTTGATGAATTTGAAAAAAGAAAAAATGAAAAAAAAGCCGGCCATGAAATGATTCATCCACTGCATCCAGCTGAAAGATCCTTTAACGATCTGTATTAAAACTGTTATAAGGGTGATATAACCAAAGATCAGAAAGATCGGGAAATAAGAAGCTTTTTCATCGCTAACGGATTCAGGCCTGGTTGCAGAAGATCCTGATGGATATGCTATGATCTTGTAATTCCCCGCTTTGTTTACGGCCTCCTGCAAAACTTCCGTAGCAACATGTTTGCTCATGGAAATGGTGGCCTGCGGGGTTTTGAGCTGCACTTCTGCGGCCGTCACATCACCCATCTTCAGTAATTCGCTTTTCACCCTGGCCACGCAACTGCCACAACTCATCCCAGTTATTTGATATGTGTGTGTCATAGTTGATGATTTATGACACAAATCTCTGTTATGGGCAGGCCCTGGCTGTTATACAATCATGAGGAATTGTTATATCATTTGCACATCAAAGCCTGTCAAGTGGTTTTCGGCTATGATCTTTGAGTTTTTTGAACTGTGTGGGGGTGAAACCGGTCACTTTCTTGAACTGGGAGGAAAGATGCGCCACGCTGCTGTAGCCGAGTTTAAAGGCCATTTCATTTAATGTAAACTCATCATACACCAGCCATTCCTTTACTTTCTCAATTTTTTGAAGGATGAAGTATTGTTCTATCGTAGTGTTTTCAACGGAGGAAAAAAGATTGCTCAGGTAATGATAATCCTTATAAAGCCGGGCAGAAAGATAATCAGAGAGATTTTGTTTCATTGCATCCAGTTCGCCGTAATGCACCAGGCTGATGATCTCCCTTTTTATCTGTTCTACCAATTTCACTTTCTGATCATCCAGCCACTCAAAACCTTCAGCTGCCAATGCCGCCCTGATTTTTTTCTCCTGGTCGGCAGTAAGTTCGTTTTCTGTTTCCACGACACCAAGACGTACCGATTTTAATGGGCCGGCAATTTCGCTGAAAATACCCGTCACTGTTTTAATGCAACGGGCACAAACCATATTTTTAATACTTAATACAGCCATGTACCCACCTATTGTTTGCCGGGTTCAGCCTTTTTTAGCGGCAGGAGTTTGAAATATGTCACTTTAAATCTGTCTGCAATCAGCTCCCCCTGTACTTCTGCTTTGCGGATCACTTCGCAAAATCCGTCGCCTGCATGGGCATCGCCATGATCATCAAGAGTAGTACCATCAACAAAATATGCCTTACCGTCAATACGAACTGCAAGGCTGCAACCTTTTGCTTTCAGGCCAAGATTGCATGTGCCACAGGAGGCTTCAACAGTCATTACTTTTTTTGTACTGTCGGGCACTGATCTTAATTGTGCATTTGTAGCCGTAGCCAGTAACAATCCGATGCTGAGAAAGAGGGCAGCTTTCATTGTTAGTAATTTAATGATTATTGATACTATTTTATTTTATACCTGAATCCCGCATAAAACATCCGGCCTGTTACAGGCCCCCAGATCAGGGAAGCATCGAAATAAGGACTGAAGGGCTGATCCGGGCTTATAATCACATCACCCTGGAGAAAATTCCCCAGGTTTTCACCGCCAATGTAAAAATCAACCGGTCGCTTTTTTCCAACCGTTTTGCTCACCTGTGCATTCATTAATACATACGATGGCGAACTGGTTGACCGCTGATGAACCGGCGGGTTGGCTTCAGTGCTGGTTATTCGTTTAGTGCCATTATAGTTAACGGTGTAATCAAATTTCCATCCTTTGATTTCATAGGCGAGGTTAGAAAAAGCCCTGTGTCTTGCCGTAAAAGGTTTTTGCAGCAAATCATTACCGTATGTCATCTTCACATCAAAGAAACGGTAGGCCAGCCTTACTTCCAGTTTTTGTATGGGTTCAACATTCATTTCTGCCTGGAAACTGTTGGAATAGGATTTGCCATCAAGATTATAAAAATTCACTTCTCTTGCATTTTCCAGGTCAACGATCACCTGCTGCTGAAAATCATTCCGGAAAAAATCAAAAGCGAGATTTGCATTCCGGTTAAAAAGTTTGAACTTTTGATCAACGCTGATACCCTTGTTCCAGGCCACTTCAGGATTCAGACCGTAAGCCTTGCCCGGTGCAGCCCCAAGGATATTCAATTGCCGCGAACTTACCATTACACTGTTATTCTCTGCAAAAATATTGGCTGTCCGCTGTCCCCGTCCTGCACTGATGCGAATGGTGGTTCCGGTTACGGGTTCATAACGGATATGCAGTCTTGGTGTAGCAAACCATCCAAACAGGCTGTTATGGTCAGCCCGCATGCCTGCAACAATATTGAATTTCTCAACCGGGGTAAAAGTGTATTCAAAGAATCCGCCGGGTATATTTTCTGCTCTTTTATACCTGTCGTTATTGTAGCGTTCATCGTAATTATCTGAAAGAAAACTCAGCCCGGTCCGGAACTTGTGAGCGGTCGTACCAATGATAGACTGGTAGATCATGTTCGCATAAAAATTCTTTTGCCTGCCGTCGTAGGTTGTCAATCCAAAATAAGAATCCTGCCGGTGCGTGAACGCAGAAAACTGGAAGCCGATACTTTTATATTTTTTTTCCGGGAACACATAGCCTGCTTTTGCATACAACTCATACCGGTTTATTTTGATACCCAAGCCATAGCTATTGGTGGTTAGTTTATCTTTACCCGGATCAAATGAGGTCTGACCTGAAGTAAAATCATCAACAAGGACTTTAAATCCTAACTGGGATTCAAATCCCTTCACGCCATTATAATTCCAGCGGTTGACCGCTGTGAAAAGATTGCCCGTTGTCATATCCCGGAAACCATCTTTGTTATAATCAACACTTGTCCTGGCCTGGAAATTATCATGCAGCATCAATGCCGTACTCCATTTATCGCCGAATTTCTCAGTGAGAACAAGATTGAGATCGGTCTTGGTCATATCATTGATGTATGCGTTCACATATACCTTCTCTGCGGTTTGAGGCTTTTTTAATTCCACGTTGATCTGCCCGGCAATACTTTCAAAACCATTGACAACGGAACCAACACCTTTACTCAGTTGTATTGATTCCACGAAGGGCCCTGGAATGAAATTCAGGCCAAAAGGAGTTGCCAAACCTCTTGGTCCCGGCAAACTTTCCACAGTAAGCTGGGTATAATTGCCGCTCAGCCCCAATAACTGAATTTGTTTCGACCCAGTTACAGCGTCATTATAGGAAACATCTACCGAAGGATTGGTCTCAAAACTTTCACTCAGGTTGCAGCAGGCTGCTTTAAATAATTCCCGTTCTGTCATCACCTGTGTCCTGATCGGATCAAGTGAAGAAATGTAGCTGGAACGTTTCCGGGAGGAAACCACCACTTCACGCAACTGTTTTCCGGTTGCCATCACCACTTTCATCTCTGCTGCTGATGTGATACTCAATGTATCGGCCTGGTAACCTGCATAGCTTATAACAAGCCTGCCTGATTCCTTAATCGGTGCAATAGAAAAAACACCTGAAGAATCTGTCATTGTAGCAACATTCGTTCCGAGCCAGGTAACGGTAGCGCCTATCAACGGAACAAATTTTCCCTGTTTAGACTCCTCCATCACCACTCCTTTCACCACCTGGTTTTCATTGAGCTGCGCCAAACCTTCGGTAGCATTAAGTCCACTCATTACATTCACCGAATCGCGGTATTTGCAGCATTTGGGCAAGGCGTTATACACTTCATCTTTTGCAATCTCAAAATCATTGTCATGCCCCCTGTCTGCCACACGGCACAATATTTTCTCCATATTGATCACTGCTACGTCAAAGCTGACAGTCAGCATCTTTGAGTTTATGTTCCATGTTGCCGATCTCACTCCTTTTCTCTCCATGGCGGCCTTTTCAATCCGCTCTTTACACATTTCACAGGCGCCGGCTACAAAGGCTACAGCGGTGGAATCTTTTGACCGCTGCGCTTTCGCTGCAGTTGCTGAAAAAAACAAGGAGATGAACAGAATAAAATGTATTCTTTGTAATGTCATTTTATTTTTTCTTTTTCGGCAATGCATTCAGGAATGTCCGTTCAAAACTCACCAACCAGCTGTTTCTGGCCATTCTGTCCATTGTGGTGGCTACTTGCATACGCCGACCAATATTCAGTTTGGCATTGCTGTTAAAAATGAGCTGAAGCGCCGGTGCAATATCCCAATAGTATGTATTGCGGTCAAGCGTTTGTTGCCCCAGCAGTTCTACATACAGGTTAAGATTGGTTTGCTTATAATCTGTGTATTCTTTTGGCAGCAACAGGTAGCCGGCAGAGAGTGAATAATTCATAGCCTGGTAATTCCGCTCAGGCAGATACAATACTTTATTGAAACGGGAATTGTCTAATAACTGTGTATGGCTCACTGTAGCGGACACTGCCAATTTATGCCAGAGTTGTGTTGCAATCAAACCGGCTTCTATTCCGCTTTTATCACCCATTAGTGTAATCTCGTCATAATGAAATGGTGCTTTAGTGGATGAACCCTGTGCAAAAACAGCCATCCGGAAATGTTTATGTAGTTCGTCTTTCGAAAGAAAACGGTATTTGGCATACACAAAGAATGATTCGTATTTAAATTCATTGGTGTGCATATTTGCCAGTGAAATACCGGTGTGAACCATAAATTTCTTGCTGACTCCAAACTGTATTTCAGGTGTGTAACGGTTTGTGAACCGGCCATATATATTATCGTTGGTCACAAATCTCCCGGTTAGTTTTGCAATGACAGACCTGGCGGGCATATTGCTTGCAGGCTCGCTGTAAACATATAATTCCTGTGCTTCTGTCTTAGTGAAAATAAAGACAGCAATGATAAAGGCAAATTGCTTGTTCATTAGATTATAGGTTATTTCTCCAGCAAATGCTTCAGCGCTTTCTCCAGTTCCTTTCCTTCAAGGTCCATTGCCACCAGGGTGCCGTTCTTATCAATCAGGTAAGAGGTGGGTAATGCAGAAATATTCCAGGTGATAGCTGTTTTTGCATCCCAGCCACCGGCATCAATTACCTGGGGCCAGTTTACTTTATCCTTTGCAATTGCTTTTTTCCATTGACCGGCATCTGTATCCAGCGACACAGCAAAAATTTCAAACCCCTTGTCCTTGTATTTGGGATAAAGCTTTGTTAGTCTCTTATTGGAGGCTCTGCAGGGCAAGCACCAGGATGCCCAGAAATCAAGCAATATCACTTTGCCTGCAAAAGATGAAAGCCGGATGCTGTCACCATTTACAGAGGGCAAAGCAATCTCTGCTGCTTTCATCCCTTGCTTCGGCTGAGCCAATCCCGCAATGCAAATGCTCAGTGAGAAAAAAATCAATAAATAACTTTTACGGTTTAGCATAGTATGAAGTTAAAAAGTCTCCATTCCGGTGAAGGAATGGAGACTTTATTTCAGATCGTGACATGATATACTCTTGTTTCAGCAGGAACACCATCCTTACTGCAGCACTCAGCCGATTTACCGGTTTGGACACAACTCATTTTGCTGAGTCCGCCGATTTTTTTAAATTCTTTGGCTGTAACAAAGTTTTTATCAGCTATAGTGATTGTCTTTTCTCCATTCAGGGTCTGGCTGCCGCCATTCAGAAAGTGAAAATATTCCTTACCTATTAGCACATGCTTATCTTTTTCAATGTGAAGATCACTGAACAGTCCTGTCAGCTTAAGGCCGCCAACAAAAAAACCAGCATCTTCCACTGCATTCTTTAATGCATCCACATTCACTTCCGCTCCGGTTTTAAAAACAATATTGAATGCAGAGTTTTTAATATCGGACTTCACCGTTTCAACAAATGGAACTTCTTGCAGCGCTTTATTGATTGCATTGCTGCACATGGCACAGGTAAGACCTGTTGCCTGTAATGTCGCCTTACTGAATTGAGCCTGTACAGGCACTGCAAACAAGGCTATCAAAATGATTCCTAACAGCTTTTTCATACTCACATTTTTGAAAATGATAATTAAGATTTCTTGCAGCAGTCCTTGCCATCATGCCCTTCTTTACTGCATTTGCCGTCTTTGCAGCAATCCATTTTGCCATGTTTTTCATCATGACCGGTACATTTACCGTCCTTCATTTCGCATTTATCAGAACAGGCATGTGCTTCTTTTGAAGCAGCCGATTCTCTTTCATACTTGCAGCAGCCATGCAATTTGTTGTAAACTTCCTCTGTCGTTTTAAAACCGGCATTGTCATAGCCAACGGCAGCGATCTGTTGCTGGATCTTTGCAGTATTGGTAGAAGAACTATTGTATTTAACTGTGATTTCTTTCTTATCCACATCCCATGATGCGTGGCTGGCGCCGGCATCTTTGGCAGCCTTTTCAATCTTTGTTTTGCACATGCCGCAATTGCCGGACACTTTAAAGGTTTCTGTCTTTGTTTTTTGAGCAAATGCGATGCTTGTAACAGCCATCATCAATGCGAGGAGGCCTGATATTCTTACTGTTTTCATGATAATAAAATTTGAGAATTAATAAATAGATACTCCCCTTACGGGAAATTAAATTTCCTGGCTAACGGGTAATAGCCAGCCAGAGGCTTGCTGCCTCTTTCTTCTCAAATTCTGAAAACTTTTATCTGCAGGTAGGTGTACTGTGCAGATAGTAAAGGCGGGGAGTGATTGTGAAAATGACGCTGCTCATTGGCATTGAAAAAGTCAGCAGCAATAAATTCTGAAGGAACGAACACAGGTTGCTCCGGCGAAGTAAATTCATGCATGGCTACCGGTGTCTTTTGCTGGTCATCCTGCAACTTGACGATTTCAACCTCATCGCGGCAACATCCGTTTGATTCATGAATTTCCATGCCGCAACGGCCACATTTCTTTACTTCTGATGCAAAAAGCTTTACAGAAGCCAGCCGGTTCATACAAAAATGAAAATTTACCGTAACACCACAGGCTATGGCAATATAATAAACGGATAATATGGCAACTGTAAATTGCTTCATGAGCTGTTACAAAGATATACACCAGGCTTGTAAATAAAAAGCTGATTTTTATCAGTAATAACTATTTGTCAATCAGTTAACAAAACTCCACCAGATGCCGAGACGCATCACCAGTCCGGGCATGGCATAGCCCGGAGTTGTAATAAAATTGTTGGTAAACCCAAACCCCTCATTCATCCGGGCTGAATTGAGGTTTTCAATACGGAAAAAAATCTTGATAGGCCGGATTCGGAAATGCACATAGGCATCTATCTGTGGCAGGTTGTTGATACTGATACTGTCCTGGTAAAAGAACTGTCCCAATGCCGGAGAATAACCATCCGCTTTGTATGGAGTATGATACCTTGCTTCCAGTCCCAGAGCGATGTCAAGATTTGGGAATCCAAAATTTCCCTCGTAGCCAAACCTGTTCCGGGTGTAGATAAGCGGAAGGTTCACCGGGGCATTACCTACTGCCTGCTGGAAATAAATATCCGTACGCCATTTCCAGCTGCGACCTATTTTAAAGGTTTTGTGCATCCCGATCTGCAACACATTGAATAATGAACTTTCCTGTTTTAATTTATAATATTCCTCGATATAAGTATAATTGGTGAGCAGGTAATAATGTCCTTCCAGGGCAAACCCCTTTTGAGGCTGCTGCAAAGAAGCATGAAAGTGGCTGCTGTTCTGTTTTCTGAAAGTTTCAGCAGTTGGCAGCAGGTAAAAACTGCTCCTGTTGTCATATATAAAAGAAGGTGTCCGGTTGACATTCTCAAAACCTATCTGCAGGTAGCCGATTTTTTTGCTTACCAGTCTTTGCAGGCTGGCACGGGCTTCAAAATCGCCTGAATTAAGACCAACAAAATATAATTTTCCGTTTGCCACCATATCCCATTTCTGGTTGCGGGTCTTGTTGCGGTATTCTGCATGACCAAAAACGTTATAGAACTTGCTATTGCCATTCTTGAATGAACCCGACATGTTTTGCAGGGAGACCCCTACCCTGATATATTGATTCAGGTTTTTAGCATCGGGAAACTGGTAAATGGAAAAATCATTTATTAACTCCTTCCATTTGTCGCGGAGGTAAACAGTATCATTAAAGTCGGGCAGGGTAAGCCCATAAAAATCCGAATAATACACCGAATCACCCACCATGTCTTCAAACAAATAATCTCGACTGTTATACTGCAATGTATGCTGGAACCGGAGCCTTGGGAAAAACAAAGGAATAATCGTTGAATCCGTCACCAGTGAATCTTTCTTGCCAAGATCATATTGTTGTCGAAGCAATACGGTCATCTCCTTATACTTGTTGCCCGTGCCGATATTGGTATTAAAAAAGTCAGTACCAAAAGCAGCATCACCGCCTAATTTGGTTGGAATGTTGAAGCGGTCTTTATAAATGGGGTCATCCATGTAATTGCGGTCGTCCCGGATGCCGCCATTCTCGGATGATTTTAACTGGTTTGACAAAATAGCAAACCAGGCATTGTATCGCCTGTTATACGACTGGTATTTGGAGGTGAACAGGTAATTGTTATGGTTTGATTTCTGGTTTTTGAAAAATCCGGGAGAATTGATAAAACGGTACTGAAAAGCAAAATTCCAGTCGGCAGAGATATTCTGTGTGTGCATCACTTCTATGATCTGCTCGGCCCGGCTGGCCAGCATATAGTTCAGTTCCGAGTATGGTCGGGTGGTATTAAAGAACCGCACTTGCTCTGGTTTCCACTTATAGGCATCAAAAGCATGAAAGCCGGGATCCCAGCCGGCCCTAAAAGAAGGCGAAAACAACACAGAACGGGATGCAGTGCCGGTATTGCCCAGATGAATATTGGTGCCCGGCGCCGGGAAACGGCGGGTAAAATCATTTACTGACGAATCAAGTTTGTAAGACCCTGTTGAATCCAGGTAACGAAAACGGATAGTGATAGAATCTTCATACCTGTCCCTGGTTTGTAGAGTATCTCCTCCGCCGCCACCGCCGCCCATTGTGCGACCCATGCCACCGATTTGCTGCATCCGGTTGCCGGCATCCCGCAACACCCTGGGCTGTGCCCGGGCCACAGAATGCAGTAGAAATAAGGCAGCCAGCAGGTATGTGATCTTTGTAAACAGTGTACAGAATGAGTTTAAACGGGAAAATTCCGGCACAAAAATAAAGACAGTTCCCGTTGATGGCTGCTTCAATATGTTAAATGGCCGCAACAAGCTCCTTGAAAATGGTTGCCAGTTTGGGTTCGGCTTCCCTGGCTGCTGCCAGCACTTCTTCGTGAGTGATCACATTTTCTTCTTCGCGGATGCCAAGATCGGTGACCACACTCATCGCAAATACCTCCATTCCGGCATGAACAGCAGCTATGTTTTCCTGCACAGTACTCATGCCTACTACATCGCCACCCACCACCTGGATCAATTTGTATTCGGCCCTTGTTTCAAAAGTGGGGCCTGTCACTGCCACATACACTCCTTCCTTCACATCATAATTGTTGTCGGCAGCAATGGCTTTGGCTTTTTCGATGAGATGTTTTTTATATGGTTCACTCATGTCAGGGAAACGGGGGCCGAATGCTTCGAGGTTTTTTCCGATAAGCGGGTTAGGGGTAAAAAAACTTACATGATCCCGGATGATCATGATATCACCCACTTTATAATCCGGGTTCACCGCACCGGCGGCATTCGACAATAATAAAGTCTGCACACCCAGCAGCTTCATCACCCGGATGGGAAACACAACATCCTGTGCAGAATAGCCTTCATAATAATGAAAACGTCCGGCCATGGCCACAACCGTTTTGCCGCCCAACTGGCCAAACAACAGCTTTCCTTTATGGCCTGCCACCGTTGACACCGGGAAATTGGGAATATCACCATAAGCCACCTCTTTCTCCACTTCTATTTCTTCAGCAAAATTGCCGAGACCACTGCCCAGCACTATCCCGGCCACCGGTGTTTTTTTATATTGCTTTTGAAGAAACCTCACTGTTTCTTTCAAATCTTTCAATTCTTTTTTATTACTCATACTAAAAAGGATAAGAGGGCAAATATAGCTTTTGCCTGCTAATAATCATAACGGTAAAAATCGCAGAACTCTTCATCACAAAGCAATCGTTGAAGGGTCTTGTCTTTTAAAACATCGGTATAATCCATCCACTTGACGCCCACTTTTATTTTGCGAAAAACCAGGCGGATGCCCTGGCTGTAGTCCACCCACCAGTTGATATGCCCGGTGTATAATGGTTGAATGGGTTTGCCATCCGGTTTGTGCCAGCCATAAATAGCCACCCGGTCAGGCCTCGTATCTCTTGAAATTTTGCCACTGATTACAACATCTTTCCGGATACCTGCTATCAGTCCTTTTTTCCCTTTGCGCTGCCCTTCCACTATCAGGTGGTGATGCCACATGGTGGGTGTGCTGTCCCGGAAAGCATACATCGGGACGGGTTCTAATTTCACTTTTGCAGCCCGGTAAATATCATCCACCATTTTACGGGTGGGCAAAAAACAATGAAAGCTGTCGGCAATCCGCTGTGCTGCCATCGGGCTGATGTTGATCCTTGCCCAATCCTTATCTGTTCCCACACTTAAATAGTCAGGCGAAACATAATAAGTAGCCTTAATAAGTTTCCCGCTGATTGAATCGTAAACAGCAACCTGTACCGGCTCAAATTCTTTCAGGAATGAAGGAATATTTCCGGCCAGCACTTCATTCAAAGCCAGCGAATCTCTTGCAGCCCATTTCATGGCGGCCGCCAGTTTGTAAAATTCACTGCCGCCTATAGACGATTGCCTTTCCGGCCAGTTCATTTTCCTACCGGAATGGCAGGATGCAAGTAAAAAAAACAATAGCAGCAGGCGGCTCATGTACACAAGATAAAAAAACTAAAAACTATAAACCGCAAACTACCAACTAAGAATTATCTTCGCCGCAAATTTCCAAATATGAATCTTCACGAATACCAGGCCAAGGAACTATTAAAAAAATATAATGTGCCCGTACAGGAAGGATTTGCCTGTACCACCGTTCAGGAAGCAGAAGATGCTTACCGGCAGATCAAAACACAGACCGGGAGCAAATTTGCCATCGTTAAAGCACAGATCCATGCAGGCGGACGCGGCAAAGGCACTGTGAAAGAAAATGGTATTAATGGAGTGAAAGTGGCCAAATCGCTGGAAGATATACAGGAGTTTGCCAGCAAGATACTGGGCGGAACACTGGTGACAGTTCAAACAGGCCCGGCAGGAAAAGTGGTAAACAAGATATTTGTGGCGGCTGATATGTATTATGACGGCCACAGTGAAAGAAAAGAGTTTTATCTCTCTATATTACTAGATCGCAGCAAAGGGCAGAATGTGATCATGTACAGTACCGAAGGGGGCATGAATATTGAAGACGTGGCGCATGACACACCGGAAAAAATTTTTAAAGAGTGGGTGCATCCTTCCGGTGGCCTGCAACCATTTCAGGCCAGAAAAATTGCTTTCAATCTTGGCTTAAGCGGTGAAGCTTTCAAGAACTGTACAAAGTTTGTGACCAATCTTTATAATGCTTATGTCGGCCTTGACTGTTCGATGCTGGAAATAAACCCATTGTTCAAGGCCGCTGACGACAAAATAATTGCCGTTGACTGTAAGATGGGGCTGGATGAAAATTCTTTGATGCGTCATGCCGATCTTGCTTCATTAAGAGATGTAACAGAAGAAGATCCTACAGAGGTGGAAGCGGGTATGCATAATCTAAACTTTGTAAAGCTGGATGGAAATGTGGGTTGCATGGTAAATGGCGCCGGCCTGGCAATGGCCACGATGGACATGATCAAACTCAGTGGTGGTGAACCGGCCAACTTTTTGGATGTCGGAGGCACCGCCAATGCACAGACTGTGGAAGCAGGCTTTAAGATTATTCTGAAAGATCCTGCTGTGAAAGCCATTCTCATCAACATTTTCGGGGGCATTGTCCGTTGCGACCGGGTGGCGCAGGGAGTGATTGATGCATACAAAAACCTGGGTAATATCAACATCCCGATCATTGTTCGTCTGCAGGGCACCAATGCCGAAGAAGCAAAAAAACTGATAGACGAAAGCGGTCTGAAAGTGCAGTCGGCCATCTTGCTGAGTGAAGCGGCTGACCTGGTGAAGAAAGCAGTGGCCTGAAACGAGTACTATCTGCTGAATAAGAAATAATAGAAATCCTGTTGGCTGACCGGCAGGATTTTTTGTTATCCGGCTAATCTGCGTCAGTACCCTATTTTTGCAGGAATTTTAGGTTTAATATGGGATTTTTCAACAAACTGTTCGGTAAGAAAGAAAAAGAAAGTCTAGACCAGGGTTTACAAAAGACCAAAGAGGGTTTTTTTGCCAAAATAACCAAAGCAATAGCCGGCAAAAGCACAGTGGATGAGGAAGTACTGGATAACCTGGAAGAGGCTTTGGTAAGCGCCGATGTGGGAGTGGAAACAACCGTCAGGATCATCGAACGGATTGAGAAAAGAGTGGCAAAAGATAAATACCTGAACAGCGCCGAACTGAACAAAATGTTGCAGGAAGAGATCGAACAACTGCTCGTGGATGCGCCGTCAGCCAATAGCTATGCGTTTGATTCGGATCTTCCGGCCAAACCCTATATCATTCTTGTAGTGGGTGTGAATGGTGTGGGCAAAACAACCACGATCGGCAAACTGGCTTACAATTTTAAAAAAGCCGGAAAGAATGTATTGCTTGGAGCAGCCGACACTTTTCGTGCCGCTGCGGTTGACCAACTGACCATCTGGAGTGAACGGGTGGAGGTGCCCATTGTAAAGCAGGCTATGGGCAGCGACCCTGCTGCTGTTGCTTTTGACACGGTACAAAGCGCCGTTGCCAAGGGCAGCGACGTAGTGCTGATTGATACGGCGGGACGATTGCATAACAAAGCACACCTGATGGAAGAACTCAGCAAGATCAAACGGGTGATTCAAAAAACCATTCCAGATGCACCGCATGAAGTGTTGCTGGTGCTGGATGGCAGCACAGGACAGAATGCCCTGGAACAAGCCAAGCATTTTACTGCAGCTACGGATGTAACAGCCTTAGCCATCACCAAGCTGGATGGCACAGCCAAAGGTGGTGTTGTTTTAGCAATAGCGAATCAATTCAAAATACCGGTAAAGTTTATCGGTGTGGGAGAAAAAATGGAAGACCTGCTTGTGTTTGACAAGCATGAATTTGTAGACAGTCTTTTCAACCTTGAAAAGGATAAATAAACAAAATACCCGCAAAAATACTTAGCCCTTCCGCTTCCAGATAAAAACAGCTTCTTTTTCATTCTCCACCACAATATTAAAGTGAGTACTAAGCATTTTATTCATGTATTTATTTTCAATGGTTCCTTTTTCAAACCAACTTTCTTCCTTATTGGCTACCAGCACTTCAGGCTTCACTTTTTCCATCATAAATTGCAACTCCTGCAAAGTTGTTTGCCGCGGGTTGTCAAAATATTTGAAGAGGAAGGGCCTGCCGATATTTGAAGGGTGTGTAGTGCTTTTCGTTAAAGGATAAGTATCCATCAGCCAGTAGCTGAAATGATAATAGTAAAAAAATATTTTTTTCCCGTTTAGCTTTCTCTTAGTCAGTTCATTAACAATATAATAAGACGCTCCATGGTAGGGAGTGTTATGAACAAGCAGATTTTTCGCAACCTTGTAATATTGAATAAACGACCTGAAGCTTAAAAGCATAAGTACTGGTATGAGTATACGAAAACCTGGCACCAGTGTTCTTTTCACCATTACAGCAGCTGCAAGTATTGCAATAAAAGGATATACCTGGAGTAAATAATGATCACTTATTTTTCCTGTTGAAAAAAAAGAAGCTGCTGTTCCTGTCAGAAGGGCAATTACAGGGAAAACATATTTTCTATTTTCTTTTACTGTCATTTTTATTGAAATCATTGCCAATCCGGTTATCAGTAACAGATGTACCCCTGTTGCTTTTACCCTGTACCATAAAGATATATCTGCTGAATGGCCATATTCGAACGATGCCATAAAAACAGACTGCATAAATAACTGAAATTTTTGTTCAATTATATATGGAAGGGCCACAAAAAAACCTGTCAATACAATGCCGGCGGTAATGATTGTCCCTGAGAAAATCAAGAAACGGATTTTCCCCTCCCGGAGCAACATAAAGACATGAAACAGTAATAATAAAAGAATCCCATAGGCATAGTTTAGCTTACAGAAAACGGCACAACCAAAAGCCACTCCTGTCAATAGCAGATTGACAAAAACAGGTTTTCGCAAATAGTAAAGTAGTCCAAGCAATATAAAAAGAACACTAATATGCTCTGACATAACCCCTTGCAAATATTTATTATAGCTGCTGAGAAAAATGTAAAGCAACGCAGCGATGAATCCATTTCGTAATCCAGCTTCTGAGATAATCCTGTAAATAACAACGGACGATAAGAAGATAAATAAAACGCCAAGAAATCTGATTGCAATAAGAGAATCGGGAAACAATTCCTGCACAAACCCAATTATGTAAAAAAGTAGTGGCGGTTTAAGATCCCACATATGCTCATAAGGCAGGTTCCCATCCGCAACACTCTGTCCCATGATGATAAAGGTGCTCTCGTCCCAGTCAAAATGATCACGGAAAAAAAATGGCAGCCTGATAAGAAGTGTGGTGAGGAATAAAAAAAGATAGAGAGTGGATTCTTGCCGCTCAACGATTGAAATTTTTGACTTAAGCATAGTAGTGCATAAAGATAGGACTTGCAGACCGGTCATAAAGGCATAATCTGATCTGTGCAAAAAAGAGAGATGCAAAACTCTCTCAACCATAAATAACCTACCTTTGCCAGCTTATTTCAGAGGCTAAATGAAAACGGGCAAACTTAAAAAAGACAAGGTGAACATCATCACTCTGGGGTGCAGCAAAAATATGGTGGACAGCGAGGTGCTGAGTGGCCAGTTGCTTGCGAATGACATTGATGTAGTGCATGAGAACAGCAAATCTGATCACAATATCGTTGTAGTGAATACCTGTGGTTTTATTGATAAGGCCAAGGAAGAAAGCATCAACACCATTCTCGGCCAGGTGGAGCTGAAGCGAAGAGGCAAACTGGATAAAGTGTATGTGACCGGCTGCCTTAGCGAACGCTACAAGAACAACCTAGAAGCAGAAATACCTGAAGTGGACGCCTATTTCGGCACTATGGAACTGCCGCTGATTCTGAAACAATTTGAAGCCGATTATAAAACTGAATTGCTGGGTGAAAGATTGCTGGCCACGCCACAGCATTATGCGTATATGAAAATATCAGAAGGCTGCAACCGCACCTGCGCTTTCTGCGCCATTCCCCTGATGAGAGGGCAACATATCAGCAAACCCATTGAGGAATTGGTAAGAGAAGCAGAAGGCCTGGTGAAGAAAGGGGTGAAAGAAGTAATGCTGATTGCACAGGAACTGACATATTACGGACTGGATATTTATAAGAAAAGAATGTTGCCGGATCTTTTACGTCGCTTGTCTGATGTTAAAGGACTGGAATGGATAAGACTCCACTATGCCTATCCTTCCAGGTTTCCATTGGAGATACTGGATGCTATGAAGGAAAGAGAAAATATCTGCAACTATCTCGATATGCCGCTGCAACATGCAGCCAACAACATGCTAAAAGCGATGAAAAGGCAGATCACCAGGGAAGAGATGGAAGAACTGATCCTCGCTATCCGGGAAAAAATTCCAGGCATTTGTCTGCGTACTACTTTAATAGCCGGCTTCCCTGGAGAAACAGAGGAGGATGTGGAAGAATTAAAAGGTTTTTTACAACGGCAGCGTTTCGACAGAGTTGGCATTTTCACCTATTCACACGAAGAAGGTACTGCTGCACATGAACTGGTTGATGATGTGCCTGCTGAGGAAAAAGAAAGAAGGGCACAGGAGATCATGGAAGTGCAGCAGGAGATATCCTTTGAAAAAAACCAGGAAAAGATTGGTCACACTTTCAAAGTGTTAATTGATAAGAAAGAAGCGGGAAGATATCTGGGCCGCACCGAGTTTGATAGTGTGGAAGTGGACAACGAAGTGGTGATTCACTCTCCTAAAAAACTTTCTATCGGTGAATTTTATAATGTGAAGATCACCAAAGCCTATGACTATGACATCGAAGGGGAAATAGTATGAGTATTATAAAGCAGCAGTGACGAAAACAGGGCGATGACTAAGTACCGGCCATCTTCATTTTTTCCAGTGCATAAATTATACAGGTCACATGCATCGCCTGGATGATCTTGTTTTCTTTCATGAGCTGTATTAACTCTGTTAAGCTAAATAATTCCACCACGATTTCTTCATTGCCATCCAGGTGCTGGTCGGCTACCTTCTTCCCTCCTCTTGCCAAAAAAAGGTGCATCAGGTTATTATTGGTGGAGGGGTTAGCAGATGTTTTGCCGAGGTAATCAAATGAAGAAAAAGAATAGCCTGTTTCCTCCAGCAGTTCACGGGCAATGGCTGTTTCAAGGTCTTTATCGGTTTCATCCACACATCCACCCGGTGTTTCGAGACAAACTTCACCCAATGCCTGGCGGTATTGACGTATAAGAATAAATTTCCCGTCTTCCGTAACCGGCAAAGCTGTTACCCAATCAGGGAACTCATACACATAATACGGCTCAACAATTGTTCCTTTTGGCGTTTCGCAGGTATCCCTGCGCACCCGGGCCCATTCATCCTTAAAGATATATTCTGAAGAAAGTAATTTCCATTTCATGGTTGAAGTTCATAGTCCAATACTTCTTGGTTCATGGCAGCGTTTTAAACCAGGAATCTGTGTTACCACCCCATTTTGTCACGCAAACTGGTGATATGCGCCACATGATGCTTGCCATGCCAGGCATACATGCCAAGCAGGAACCAGAGCCGCATCGTTTTTTTATGTTCCGGGTGAAAAACAGTGCGGTTATTCCAGTCGTTATCGGAAACATATTTCAGCGATTCATGCCAGCGGGCATGTAAAGCATGAAGCAGGGTAAGAGAAAGATTAATGGGAAGCTTTTGCACATCATTCATCTCCGCCCACAGTTTTTCCTCGTAAGGCTTGATCGTCGGGTTTTCTTCTGTCAGCGCCAGTTTGAAACGGCAATATGCATTGATATGGCTGTCGGCCACATGATGCACCACCTGCTGCACTGTCCACCCGCCATCACGATACGGCGTGTGCAATTGCGCCTCATCTAAATTGAGTACTGCATTTTCCAACTGCAGCGGCAAAAATTTAAGATCAGCCAGCCACTCGATTTTTTTCTCTATGGAAAATGGCTGAGGTTCATATTTGCCAATAGGATAACGCAGATCAATGGTCATTGTGGCCATAATAAATTTATTTATTTAACGATACTGATCAGTTCCACTTCAAAAACCAGTGTGGCGCCACCGGGGATATCAGCGCCGGCTCCCCTGTCGCCATAGGCAAGGTCTGAGGGAATCCATAACCGCCAGTGACTGCCCTCTTTCATCAATGGTAAAGCAATTTGCCAGCCCCTTATCAACGAACGCAGCGGCGCTGTGAAAGGCTGGTTTCTTTTAAATGAATTATCAAATTCCTTTCCGTCCAGCAACGAGCCTTTGTAGTGAGCTTTCACCCCATCGCTGATGATAGGTTGCGCCCCGGTTCCTTCTTTAAGCACCAGGTATTGCAGCCCTTCGGGCAGTTCCACCACCCCTTCCTTTTCTTTATTCTCTGCGAGGAATGCGGCCCCTTCCTGTTTTTGTTTTTCGATTTTGCCTGACATAAATTCTCGAAGTTTATTTTGAATACTCATTTAGTATGTTTATAGTATATATTTTGTAGTTAGTTTCTGTTTGAAGAACTGCTGTCATTCTATTAATTCTAGCTCATTGCCTATTCACCCCTTTCTCTAATCCTCCCTCAGCGAATGGCCTGTTAAACTGATAAAAACATCTTCGAGATTCGCTTTTTTCACTTCCTTTCTTCTTTCAAACCCTGTCGAAACCAAATGATCAATCAGTTTGTCCGGGCTGTCTGATGCAATGATCTTGCCTGCATCAATGATGGCCACCCTGTCGCAGAGATATTCTGCCTCATCCATATAATGGGTGGTGATAATGACGGTGGTTCCTTTTTCCCTGATTCTTTTGATAAGTTCCCATAAACTTCTTCTTGCCTGCGGATCAAGACCTGTGGTAGGCTCATCCAGGAAAATAACTTTGGGCTCATTGATCAGTGTGGTAGCCACAGAAAAACGTTGCTTTTGCCCGCCACTGAGATTTTTAAACTGTGCTTTGGCTTTCTCCCGCAGGTTTACACTGTCGAGCAACTCCATAGGGTCAACATAACGGTTATATAAACCACAGAATAATTCAATCAACTGAACGAGGTTTAAACCAGGGTAATAACCACTCGATTGCAACTGTACACCGATAATCTTTTTGATTTCCCCGGGTTGCTTATCGAGATCATAACCGGCAACAATGATTTTACCGCTGGTTTTTTCCCGCAGTGTTTCAATGATCTCCAGTGTGGTTGATTTTCCTGCGCCATTGGGGCCCAGCAAACCGAATATTTCCCCTTCATATACATCAAATGAAATCCCCTTAACAGCATTGAAACTGCCGTAGTTCTTCACGAGGTTGCTGACCGAAATAATTATGTTGCTCATTTGCCTTGATTCAGGATAAAGTTAATTCCATTTTCACATCGGCTGTAACAAAAGGGGCATCTTTTACTTCAATGTACCGGAAACCATATTTTTCATACAATGAAAGCGCCGGTTTCAACTGGCTGTTGGAGTAAAGGAAAATCCGCAGGGCATTCCGTTGCCTGGCAGCTGCTATACATTTTTCCAGTAGCAATTTCCCGGTTCCCTTCCCTCTTTGCAGCGGGTCAACCGCCATTTTCACTAGTTCATACTCATCCTCGCTTTCTTTCCACAAACCGGCAGAGCCCACCACCTTTCCTTCATCCATCGCCAGGAAAATGCACCCGCCCCTTCCAATAACCGTCCCTTCAGGATCATCAAGGATCTCCAGGTCATGGCTCTCGGTCAGGTTATATTTATCCAGCCATTCCAGGTTCAGCCGTTTGAAATCGGGCTGGTACCTGCCTTCGTATGGTATCAGTTCAGTCATTTTCTGCAAGATAGGTTTCCAGTTCTTCCATCATGCCCTTGCTGCCGGCAAAGAAGGGTGTCCGCTGGTGTAGTTCGGAAGGTTGTATATCCAGAATCCTTTGTTTCCCGTTCGTGGCTTTGCCCCCGGCCACTTCCAGTATAAAGGCAAACGGGTTACATTCATACAACAACCGCAATTTACCTTTTGGTTTATCGGTCGTGCCGGGATACATGAAAATACCGCCTTTGATCAGGTTGCGGTGTACATCAGAAACCATGCTGCCGATATAACGCTGTGTGTAAGGGCCGCCGTTGGTTTTGTCTTTTTTCTGGCAGGCCGTAATATATTTTTTTACGCATTCATCATACTGAAAAAAATTGCCGTGATTGACAGAATATATCTTACCAAGGTCAGGGCATTTAATATCGGGATGGCTAAGGGTGAACTCACCGATTGAAGGATCTAAGGTGAACCCATTTACCCCGCGACGGGTTGCATAGACCATCATGGTAGAAGACCCATATACAATATATCCAGCCGCAACCTGCTGGTTGCCCGGTTGCAAAAAATCTTCTTTAGTTGCAATGGAACCCAACGAAGTGACACGACGGTAAACACTGAAGATGGTTCCAATCGAAACATTCACATCAATATTAGCGCTGCCATCCAGTGGGTCAAACAGGCATACATACTTAGACTTTTTGCTGATGGCATCATCAAAGGCCACAAAATCGTCCATTTCCTCGCTGGCAATACCGGAACAACTGATTCCATGCCGGAGTACTCCCATGAACTGGTTATTGGCATATACATCCAGTTTTTTCACCTCCTCCCCCTGCACATTCACCGAGCCTGCATCCCCGAGAATATCTACCAACCCGGCTTTATTTACTTCCACGTTCACCCGTTTAGCTGCCAGGCCCATGTCCCGTAACAAGGTAGATAATTCGCCTGTAGCGTGTGGAAAATCACGAAGCTGCTGAATGGTAAATTCATCAAGTGTTAAAACTTTCCGGTTAACTGACATAAGGCTGTTTTGATACCGGCAAATGTAATGGAAAAAAATACCGTCCGTAAACAGGTTGAGTAATAATCCCGACATTTGCAGCCATAAAAATCTCCACTTCTTTCATGAAAGTGTTCAAATTCGGCGGTGCTTCCGTTAACAGTGTGGAAAGAATTAAGAATATTCCCGGCATCCTGCGCCGTTATCCAAATGAAAAAATAGTTGTTGTTGTCTCGGCTATGGGCAAAACCACCAATGCCCTGGAGAAAGTGGTGGATGCTTTTTGCAGCGGGAAAAAAGAAGAAGCCCTGCATTTGTTTGAACTGGTGAAACAACAGCATCTTACCACAGCCAAACAGCTTCTCGTCACGCATTATCTTGCCTGCGAGACTCAGCTCCGGGATTTTTTTACCGAAGTGGAATGGTTGCTTCATGATAAACCCGTACGGGATCATGATTATTATTATGACCAGGTGGTTTGTGTCGGTGAACTCATCTCCACTTCCATCGTCAGTGCCTGGCTGAACGAAGCCGGCATCCCCAATCAATGGATAGATGTCAGGGATATTTTCCGCACAGACGATGATTTCAGGGATGCAAATATTGACTGGGATATTACAAAAGCACGGGTTGAAACTTCGGTAGTAAAAGCATTGAAAGATTTTGATATTGTGCTTACGCAGGGGTTCATCGGGTCAACGGATGAAAATGAAAGTACCACACTAGGCCGGGAAGGCAGCGATTACAGTGCAGCGGTTTTTGCCAACCTGCTGGATGCCGAAAGCCAGACCATCTGGAAAGATGTAGAGAGTGTGATGAACGCCGACCCAAAACAGTTTCCGGACGCCGTGCCCATTCCTGAACTGAATTATGACGAAGTGATTGAAATGGCATACTATGGCGCACAGGTCATTCATCCCAAAACCATCAAGCCGCTGCAGAATAAGAGTATCCCGTTATATGTAAAGTGTTTTTTAGATCCTTCGCTACCCGGCACAATTATTCATAACAAGCCGGTACATGGACTTCCGCCTGTCATTGTGCTAAAGGAAAAACAGGTGATGATAGAAATGATCTCAAAAGATTTTTCATTTGTAGGGGAACATCATGTCGGACAGTTATATCAATTGTTTGAACAACTTCATCTCAAGCCGGGATTAACACAGAACGGCGCCATCAGTTTTCTTTGTGTGCTGGACGACTGGCCTGAAAAGATCGAAAAGCTGTCATTTGAGGCATCAGCTATATTTGATGTGAATGTTATGAAAGAGTTGTCGCTACTCACTATCCGGCACTATAACCAGTCATTGTTTGAAAAGCTGGTAAAAGACAAATCCATCCTGCTCCGGCAACAAACACCTGAAACCATACAGGTGCTGCTGAAAGAGAAGATGGATCTGGGAAAATAATCTCAAAAAAGATTAGCGTATAATGATGTCGTCCTGAATACAGCTTACCCCGGCAAAGGTGAAGGTACAGCACCCTGTCCTGTTACCAGACTTATAGTAGCCGGACGCAACCCCAACCGGATAATCCTGGTTAAAAGTGATGCGGTAGTAAGATTTGGCATCACCGGAAGTACCAAAATCAAACTTTATCACAGGTGTAGTCATACAGGCCTGGCTGTGATCAAGTTGGTAAGATGGATCAAACCCTGTCCAGTTTATAGCATCGCTGCTATAAGCAGCTTCAATAATATTTTCGAGGCTCACACATCCGCCAAACTGCATGCCCCAATGGCTGAGATCCTGTATAGTTCCGTCATTTCCGTTCCCGGGGTTGGAGTTCTGCACACTCCATATCCACTCCCAACTTTGATTGACATGGGTGCGACTCTCTAAAGTAACAATATAAGCATTGGGATTGCAGGCATCCGAATTAGATGGCTTCTTAGCACTTCCATTCACGGTTGTTGCTGCTAATCCAGACTCGTTTTCATTTAAGAGAACGTCGGATGCATTACGCTGGCATGAGATAATTACAAAAAGAAGAAATGCGTGGGCTAGTGTAAGAAAAAGTTGATTTTTTTTCATCGGGGTTTTTCTTTAGGTGAAAGAAATTGGATTAAACAGAGTTGCTGCTAATTTTCCTGAACAACTCCTGGCTCAAATCTATATCAAGAGAAATTGAATTGCAAGCGTTTCGTATATATACGATGCAAAATCGAGTACTTATAACGCCTCAATAGTGAGTGTCTGTACCATTTTCTTGGGGACAGGCTTGTCATGCAGCAAGGCAGGTTGCCATTCCGGCATCTTTTCCATCCGGGATATTAGTTCATCGTTGAAATCCTCATCATTCACTCCTTTCAGCACCTTGAAATTGGTGGGTGTGCCATCTTTATCAATAATAAATTCCACCTGTACAAAAGCCTTACGGGTTCCTTTGGGCAGGTAGGCGGTCATTTCATCACCCAGCTTATCAAGGTATTTCATAAAAGCATTACCACCACCGGGGAACTGCGGCCACTGGTGCACAGCATCCGTTAAACCGGTTATATTTCTCACCCGGTGCTGTACCGGTTCTTTCTTAACTTTTTTAGGCTCCTCTTTAGCCGGCGCCACCGCTTTGCGGGGTGGTGCATCGCTGATGATGTACTGTCCTTTCTCACCAATCAGCACCACCGGCAGTTGTTTGTATTTTTCAAAATATTCATAGGCATCTTCCAACTGGTCTGCAAACCTGCGCAGGGACGGATCGTCTTTGGTCATCCCGGCTAAATAGGCCTCGCTTTTCGGCACATTGAAGCGGATAGGAAAAATATGCACAGGGATAAAATCCTGCCCCTGGTTTTTGGCATGGGCCGCCAGTATGTACAACTCATCAATATATTGATCAGTGAGCGGGATGCAGCCCACCGTGACACAACTGCCGTGAATGTAAATAGCGCTGCCAGGGCGAAGGGAATCACTCAGTATCCTGTCAGACGCATTCGGGTAATTCAGGCCCAGTGATAAATAATAAGTGCTTTTGGGATTAAACTCATTGATATAATAAAAACCTTCCGGCACCTGGTAATCCCCCTCCATTCTTTTGGGGCCAAGGGTTCCTGCCAGGGCACAAACCTTATATGTTTTGAATAACTGGAACTTATCCTTCAGGTCGTTTTTCACCCACACTTCTAACTGGCTGTCATATTTGAACGACCGGATATACATGTACTTCATCGGCCACTTCAGCCCTTTTTCAGCAAATTGTTTTTGCAGGGTATCTTCCTTTTTCTTCAATGCTTCTCCTGGACGGGGAAGTGCTTTCTGAAAATCAATAAAGGAAGAATAAGAATTGGAACCGCCATGGCTGCCGTTGCGTGTAGCAGAAGGTTGACCAATAGCCGGCAGGGCTAAGACCAAAACGAAAATATAAATGACCAGGTTTTTCATCAATGATGTGTCTTTTTTAAACGAAGGATAAAAGTTTTTATTTCAGGCATTTTGCCAATGATTTGTAAATATACTTCAAAATAAATGTATAGTAAACAAAATACGAAGTACGATCACTTTACAACCGGCAATCGTACTTCGTATTTCTAACCTTTAACTCACAAATTACCCCTCGCCTCCTGTTCTCTTTCAATGGCTTCAAACAGGGCTTTGAAATTTCCCTTTCCAAAGCTTTTGGCCCCTTTGCGCTGGATGATCTCAAAGAAAAGCGTAGGCCTGTCTTCTACCGGTTTGCTGAACAATTGCAGCAGGTAGCCCTCATTATCTCTGTCCACGAGGATGCCTAATTCTCGCAATGGCTCAAGGTCTTCATCAATATGTCCCACCCTGTCGAGCAAGTCGTCATAATAAGTGGTCGGCACTTTCAAAAATTCAACTCCGCGGCTTTGTAGTTCCCTAACCGTCTTAACAATATCGTTTGTTGCCAGCGCCACATGTTGCACGCCTTCTCCGTTATAAAATTCAAGGTATTCTTCCACCTGCGATTTCTTTTTCCCTTCCGCTGGTTCATTGATCGGAAATTTTACATATCCATTGCCACTGCTCATCACTTTGCTCATCAGCGCCGAATATTCGGTTGAGATATCCTGGTCATCAAACGTCAGGATGTTTTTAAATCCCATCACCTCTTCATAAAACTTCACCCAGGTGTTCATCTGGTTCCATCCAACATTCCCCACGCAATGATCCACGTACAACAGGCCGGTGTCAGCAGGTTGAAAATGGGGGTTACTCCAGGGTCTGTAGCCGGGCATAAAGACACCATTGTAATTTTTTCTTTCGATAAATAAATGCACAGTGTCCCCATAAGTGTGTATACCACTCATGACCAGTTCACCGTCTTCATCCGTCAGCCGTTGCGGCTCCATAAAGCTTTTTGCCCCCCGTTTCGTGGTTTCTTCCCATGCTTTTTTGGCATCCTGCACCCGAAGCGAAAGTGCCTTCACCCCATCACCGTGTCTATAAATATGATCGGCGACCGGGTTACCGGTTCGTAGCGGTGTGGTGAGCACAAAAGTGAGTTTATGCTGGCGAACAGCGTAGCTGGCACGGTCTTTCACACCGGTTTCCGGGCCGGCATAAGCTAAGGCCTGGAAACCAAAAGCACTCATATAATAATGTGCCGCCTGTTTGGCATTGCCAACATAGAATTCCACATAATCAGTTCCTTCCAACGGAAGAAAATCGGTTTGACTAATAGTTTTTTTATCGGTGATCGTTGTGTTCATGATTTTGAATTTTAAGAATGATCGCAGGAAAAATAGTTGCAGGGCAACGTCGTCTTTTTCAAAATCAGATGCTGTCCATTGCCAATGTTTCCATCAGCAGGCTGAAATGGCTGCGATGATCATTGAATAATTTATGGGGATAGTCGGGCCGCATATCTATTGGCAAATTTATACATTTCCATTTCAAATTGCCACAGGGTCTTCTCCCTTATCTTTGCCGCCATGAACACTTCGGCATTGCCCAGAATTGGTATACTAGGTGGCGGACAATTAGGACGAATGTTACTGCAGGCGGCTGCCAATTATCCTGTTGAAACTTATCTGCTCGAAAACGATGCGGAATGCCCCGCTGCCCATCTTTGCCACCACTTTAGTAAAGGCGATATTAAAGAATTTGATGCCGTTTACAATTTTGGAAAAGGTTTGGACTGTATTACGATTGAAATCGAAAATGTGAATGTGGTGGCACTGGAAAAGTTAGAATCGGAAGGAGTAAAGGTGTTTCCCAAACCTGCGGTGCTGCGGACGATCAAGAATAAAATTCTTCAAAAACAATATTACCGGCAACACGAAATACCTACTTCCGAATTTTTTATCACCAATAATCATTCTGAACTCATTCAGCAGGAAAAATTTCTGCCGGCAGTGCATAAACTCGGCGAAGGCGGTTATGATGGCCGGGGGGTGCAACTCATCAGAACAAAAGATGATATTCCGAAAGGTTTTGATGCCCCGGCTGTGCTGGAAAAGATGGTGAATATCCACAAAGAGATTGCCCAGATGGTGGTCATCAATGAAAAAGGAGAAACAGCCCTCTATCCTCCCGTGGAAATGTTGTTTGATCCCGACCTGAACCTGCTTGACTACCAGCTATGCCCGGCAGATATTGACACCAAAACCCTGTGGAAAGTTGAAGCCGTGGCCTTGTCGGTTGTTCGTAACTTTCATTCCCCGGGTATTTTTGCCGTAGAAATGTTCATTGACAAAAACGGGGATGTGCTGGTGAATGAAACCGCCCCACGGGTACATAACAGCGGCCATCATACCATTGAAGCACATTTCAGTTCACAGTTCGATATGCTGTGGAGGGTGATATTGGATTACCCGCTTGGAAACACTGAGGCAATCCTGCCATCCATCATGGTCAATATCATCGGCGCCGAAGGGCATAGCGGCCCGGTGAAATATGAGGGACTTGAGGAAGTGCTGAAAATTGACAATGCATTTGTCCACCTGTATGGGAAAAAGCAAACCAAACCGGGCAGAAAAATGGGGCATGTAACCATCCTTAGCAAAGAAAAGCAGGAGTTGCTGTTCCAGTCGAACAAAGTGAAACATACTTTGTTGGCAAAAACCTGAACACCTTTTATCCGCTGAAAAAACCGTTCATAATTACCGTATTTTATACGACAGGAAGCCGATGGCTTTGACGTCCAAATGCTTGCAGATAACCATTACCTTTAAGACCCGGATTTTTAAACCAATTGCACATTGAAAACAATCATGAGAGGAATTGTTGCCATATTCAGCACAGCGTTGCTTTTTTCCTGCGGAAACAAATCAGAAAAAAAACAAGGTCCAGCCCCGGGAGGTGGCGGTAGCCGGCAAATGACAATGAAAGTAGATGGGTATGTCATCAAGCCTCAGCTATTCAGCGAAAATATTGAAGTTCCCGGGTCTATTATTGCCAGCGAAACCACTGAAGTTCACCCTGAAGTTTCTGGCCGCATTGTTCAACTGAATGTTGCCGAAGGCCGCTATGTCAGTAAAGGTACCCTGCTGGCAAAGCTATTTGACGGCGACCTGCAGGCCCAGCTCCGAAAAGTGGAAGTGCAGTTGAGCATCGCTGAAAAAACAGAAGAACGGCAGGCCCAGCTATTAAAAATACAGGGCATCAGCCAGCAGGACTATGACCTTAGCCTGCTGCAGGTGAACAGCCTTAAAGCCGACATTGACATCCTGAAAACAAGTATTGCAAAAACAGAGATCAGGGCGCCATTCAGCGGTCGTCTTGGTTTGAGAAATATAAGCCCCGGCGCTTATGTTACCCCGGCATCGGTTATAGCCATTATCAACCAAACCGATCAGTTAAAATTAGATTTCACTATTCCTGAAAAATATACCGGGCAAATAAAACTGGGACAGGTTGTAAGTTTTAGCTACGAGGGTTCCCTGAAAAAATTTAATGCTAAAGTGACTGCCACAGAATCAAGCGTAACAGAAACGACAAGAAGTCTTTTGGTGCGTTCGGTTGTGCAGGGTAACGATCCGGGTTTGCTGCCCGGAGCCTTTGCCAAAGTGCAGTTGAGCTTTGCACCCGATCCCAATGCGATATTAGTGCCTTCGCAGGCTGTTTTGCCGCAGGCAAGAGGGAAAAAAGTGATTGTGTACAACGCCGGCATCGCAAAATTTGTGGATGTCAACACCGGTGTGAGAGATTCGGCAAGGGTGCAGATAACAGAGGGGCTGAAAGCCGGCGACACTGTGGTGGTAACAGGCTTGCTGAGTGTGAGGCCTGAATCAAAAATTGAAATAGCAAGGATTGTGAATAGTGACAGCAACTGACAAGAATCTTTTTAAACGTTCAAAAAATTCTTCGGCAGCCGGTATGAATATATCAGAATTAAGTTTACGCAGACCTGTTCTGGCCATCGTGATGAACATCGTCATTGTGTTGTTTGGCGTCATTGGATTCCAGTTTTTGGGTGTTCGTGACTACCCTGCTATTGACCCCCCGAATATCAGTGTCCGCACATCTTATCCCGGGGCCAATGCCGACATTATCGAGTCGCAAATCACCGAACCACTGGAAAAAGCGGTGAACGGAATTGCAGGCATACGCAACATCACCTCCTCGAGCAGTAATGGCAGCAGCAATATAAATGTTGAGTTTGAATTGGGTGTTGACCTCGAAGCTGCAGCCAATGATGTACGGGACAAAGTTTCACAGGCACAACGGTCGCTGCCTTCTGATCTCGATGCTCCCCCAGTGGTATCAAAGGCTGATGCCAGTTCTGATCCGATCCTTTCCATGACAGTGCAGAGTGTGACCCGCAACCAGTTGGAGATGACTGAATATGCCAACAATGTGCTGGTGGAAAGACTGCAAACCATACCCGGCGTGAGCGGCATCCAGATATGGGGTGAAAAAAGATATGCAATGCGTATCTGGATAGACCCGGCCAAGCTTACTGCCTACAATATGACCGCCAACGATGTACAGGCAGCCTTGTTAAGAGAAAACGTAGAGCTTCCTTCCGGGAAAATTTATGGATCATCAACAGAGCTCACCGTCAGGACGTTTGGCCGGCTCAACACAGAAGAAGAATTTAATAATATTATCATTAAGAATGTTGGCGGTGCTGATGTGAGGGTAAAACATATCGGTGAAGCAGTTTTGGGGCCTGAAAATGAAGAGACCGTACTCCGGGGTGATGGTATTCCAATGATTTCACTGGCCGTAATACCACAGCCGGGCTCAAACTATGTTTCCATTTCCGATGAGTTTTACAAACGCCTGGAGCAGATCAAAAAAGATGTGCCGGAAGATGTGAAGATCAATATCGCATTGGACCAGACAAAATTCATCAAGAAATCGATACTCGAGGTGCAAGAAACACTGATGATCGCCTTCCTGCTGGTGGTAATGGTCATTTATCTTTTCTTCCGGGAATGGATTATTGCCTTCCGTCCGCTCATTGATATTCCTGTTTCTCTGATCGGCGCCTTTTTCATTATGTACCTCATGGGCTTTACCATCAATGTGCTTTCACTGCTCGCCATCGTACTGGCTACCGGCCTGGTCGTGGATGATGGTATTGTAGTCACCGAAAACATCTATAAAAAGATGGAAAAGGGCATGAACAAATACCAGGCTGCCCTTGAAGGTTCAAAAGAGATTTATTTTGCTGTAATCGCTACTTCTATCACTATTGCTGTAGTGTTTTTACCCATTATCTTCCTGCAGGGATTTGTGGGAAGACTCTTCCGTGAGTTTGGGATCGTAGTGGCAGGCGCCGTACTCATTTCCTCTTTCGTAGCCTTAACGCTGACACCTGTGCTGAATGTGAAGCTGAGCAAAAAGAACCCGCATAAGCATTCCTGGTTTTACCTGAAAACAGAACCTTTCTACCGATGGATGGAAAATTCTTACCAGCGGTTCCTCACCTTCTTCCTCAAACTTCAATGGGTAATTCGTATTACCTCCCGGCAAACAATGAGGCTTCCGTGGGTAGCGCTGTTAATCTGCATTGCCTGTTTCGGCATTATCTGGATGATTGGAAGAAACCTTCAATCTGAGTTGGCGCCAATGGAAGACCGCAGCCAGTTCCGTTTGCAGTTGTCTGCACCTGAAGGAACATCTTTTGAAGCAATGGACAGGTTTGTGGAACGACTAAACAATTTTATGCTCGACTCTGTTCCGGAAAAAAACCTGGTGTTAAGTGTTACATCTCCGGGCTTTACCGGTTCAGGTAATGCCAATACCGGTTTCGTGAGGGTGACATTAGTTCCACCCAATGAAAGGCAGCGGTCGCAAAAAGAAATAGTTGACATGGTGAACAGGAACCTTCCCAAATTTAACGAAGGCCGTGCGTTTGCAGTTGAAGAACAAACAATTTCTGTAAACCGCCGGGGAGGGCAGCCTGTTTCTTTTGTAATTCAAAACAACAATTTTGAAAAACTTACCCGGGTGTTGCCACAAATACTGGAGGAAGCCAGGGAAAGTAAAATATTGCTTAATGCAGATGCAGATCTCAAATTCAATAAACCCGAACTAAGGGTTGAAATTGACCGTCTGAAGGCAGCACAGTTGGGCGTCAGTGTCAATGATGTATCGCAAACGCTTCAACTGGCCTATAGTAACCGGCGTTTAGGCTATTTCACCAAAGACGGCAAGCAATACCAGGTGATGGGACAAGTGTCCCGCAAAGACCGGGATGATCCCAGTGACCTGAAAGTACTGTTTGTCCGCAACAGCCGCGGTGAAATGATCAGCCTTGACAACCTTGTAAACGTAACTGAAGCCAATACACCGCCAACCATTTACCATTTTAACCGGTACAGATCAGCAACTGTCTCAGCAGGCTTGCAACCCGGATATACTATAGGTGATGGCATTGAAGAAATGAACCGTATTGCCGACAAATTACTGGATGAAACATTTGTCACATCGCTTTCCGGTTCATCAAGAGATTTTGCTGAAAGCGGCAGCAATATCATGTTTGCTTTTATACTGGCCCTGATATTGGTTTACCTGATCCTTGCTGCACAATTTGAAAGTTTTGTTGACCCGTTCATTATCATGTTTACCGTTCCGTTGGCTATTGCCGGTGCCTTTTTATCATTATGGATTTTCGGGCATACCTGGAATATCTTTTCACAGATCGGGGTGATCATGTTAATTGGTCTAGTAACCAAAAACGGGATATTGATCGTGGAGTTTGCCAACCAGAATCGTTTGAAAGGCATGAGTAAAAGAGAAGCCGTTATTTATGCCTCTACACAGCGTTTGCGTCCCATTTTGATGACCAGCCTGACCATTGCACTAGGAGCCCTTCCGCTCGCCATGTCACTGGGAGCCGCAGCCACCAGCCGGATTCCTTTGGGTGTTGTCATTGTCGGTGGCACACTGTTTTCGCTGCTGCTGACCCTTTTTGTTGTGCCGGCGATCTATTTATTCCTTTCAGCTAAAAAGCAAAAAAATAAGTTAGATGAAATGCTGCAACAGTCCGTTGCTGAAACACCCGAAACTGCGGCTGCTGAAGCATAAACTTTAGAAAACACATGATGAAGAAATTTCTTTTGCCCTTTTTGCTATTGACCGGTTTTGCTTCAACTGCCCAGCGCATTCTATCTTTGGAAGAAGCGATAGGAACAGCGCTGAAAAATAATTATGATATCCAGTTATCGAGAAACGATTCACTGGTGGCAGCGCTGGATTATTCTTTTCGCAACGCAGCTTTTTTCCCCCGGCTCAATGGCAGCATCAACAGCACCTGGAATAATAACGACCAGAAAGTTACCCTTGCTGATGGCACCAAACGGGAGCAAAAAAATATCAAATCAAATAACCTGAATGCCGGTCTTAACCTGAACTGGACACTGTTTGACGGTCTGCGGATGTTTGCCACCCGTGACAAAGTGGAAGAGTTTGTCAAACTCGGTGAGCTGGGTATCAAAAACCAGGTGATAAATTCAGTTGCCAGTGTTATCAATACCTATTATAATATCGTCAGGCAAAAGCAACAACTGAAGGCAATAGAAGAACAAATGTCTATCAGCCAGACAAGGGTGACACTGGCCGAAAGGAGATTGGATATTGGCGTAGGCACCAAACCTGATGTCTTACAAAGCAAAGTGGACCTGAATGCACAAAAAGCGGCACAATTAGAGCAGCAAACGCTGATCGTGCAGTTGAAAGAACAACTAAACCAGTTGATGAATTCCCCTTCTTCCACCGGTTATGATGTGGCTGACTCCATACCTCTGAACACAGAACTGGCATTGGGCGATATTCAAACAGGCATTGAGAACAATAATCCTTTATTGCAGATAAACAGGAAAAATATTGATATCGCAGGTATCACTTTGCGGGAAAGAAAAGCCGAACGCTGGCCGACTGTCGCTTTAAATTCAAATTTTAACCTGAGCCGCACCAATAACCAAACGGTGATCAATCCCTTTTCTCCTCTTTTTAATCAAAACCAGGGACTAAACTACGGATTCACGGCTGCTATCCCGATCTTTAATAATTTAACTACCAAACGCCTGATAAGACAGGCCGAACTGGATATCCGCTTCCAGCAGCTGTTCTATGATAATCAAAAATCACTGCTGAATGTTGCCGTAATGAATGCATTTATGGAATACGAGCAACAGAAAAAAGCATTGGCGCTGGAAGAAGAAAATATTTTGCTTGCCAAAGAAAATGTAACTATTGCGCTTGAAGTCTATCGTCTTGGGGGATCCACCTTCATCCAATTACGGGAAGCGCAAAAAAGTCTTGAAGACGCCTATAACCGCCTGATCGCAGCGAGGTATAATACAAAACTTGCAGAAACGGAGTTATTGCGGTTGAAAGGAGATTTGGTGAGATAGTTTGTTGTTTGTATTTATTTTTGGTACAAATAAAAAAATTCAATGACCCCACTTGTAGGAATAATTATGGGCAGCGACAGCGACCTGAATGTGATGCAGGGAGCTTCAGATATGCTAAAACAGTTTGACATTCCGCATGAAGTAACGGTAGTTTCTGCCCACCGCACTCCAATGCGAATGGTGGAGTATGCCCAAAAAGCCAGGGAAAGAGGATTGAAAGTTATCGTGGCCGGGGCCGGCGGCGCTGCACATTTGCCGGGTATGGTGGCTTCTATCACTCCCCTGCCGGTGATTGGTGTGCCCATCAAATCTTCCAACTCCATTGACGGATGGGATTCTGTTTTATCCATTTTGCAAATGCCCAACGGTGTTCCTGTTGCCACCGTTGCATTGAATGCGGCCAAAAATGCCGGTATCCTTGCCGCTGAGATCATCGGCACTTCAGATGATGCTGTATTGCAAAAAGTGGCGGCCTATAAGAACTCCCTCAATAATGAAGTGATAGAAAAGGTCGAAAAAATGAAAAAGGAAGGCTGGGCGAATAAGTTTGATTAAAAATCTATGCAACTGCGCCTCCTCATCTATTTTGCCTGCTGTTTATGTATTGCATCCTGTTCCCGCAACACAGCTTTTCTCAATGAGATTAAAGAGCTTCCTTCTTTTCCTTCCGCATCCGGCATAGAATATTATAAAGATCATTTCTATCTCATCGGTGACGATGCCACTCACCTGCTGGTCCTTGACAAAGACCTTAATAAAAAAGATTCCGTTTTACTCCACCCCTCAACAACTAACCGGGTTCCTAAAGAAATCAAAGCCGACCTGGAAGCAATCAGTCTTGTCCGCATCAACGACAGCATGAAAATATTAGTTATCGGTTCAGGCTCCCTGTCACCGCATAGAGATAGCGCCTGGCTGATTGATCCCGTCACCCGTCAAAAAACAGCACTCAGCCTTGATACTTTTTATCGCCGCCTTAAAAACAACTGGCTGACCGAACTGAATATTGAGGGAATGTGTTCGCTACCCGGTCTTACCCTTCTGTCCAACCGCGGACATAAAGGGTTTCCTAAAAATCATCTCCTGTTTACGGGCGCCGCTTTTTGGAAAGATCATTATTCACCCGTGACAATGGTAAAGGTCGGGGTGAATGAAGACAGCAGCGTTTTTCACGGCGTATCCGGGCTTGCTTATTCAAGAAGAACAGATAAATTGTTTCTTACCGTTTCTACTGAAAACACAAATTCTGCCTATACCGATGGCGCTATTGGCAAAAGTTATTTATGGATCGTGGATGATATTTCGTCCAAACGAAGATGGAAAGCGATTAACCCCAACCGCATTATTGACCTGGAAACAATTGATCCCCGGTTTAAAAGACAAAAAATTGAATCGGTTTGCATCAAAGGAGAAACAAAACATTATTTCCAACTGGTATTGGCTGCCGATAATGATGATGGCAAAAGCAGGTTATTCCTGCTGGATGTGTCTAAGAAATAAGTTAGCTTTCGGCTAAGATCACAAACTCCTGTTCGGTAGCAAGCGAAGCTATATATAGTTGTTGCAAAAAATCATGCCCCCATTGAGCATAATAATTAAGGAAACTGTCAACCCGTTCCTGCAAACCGTTTTTGGGAAATAATTTTTCCTTTATGACATGGATCTGCCGCTGCTGGTCGCTGAATTTTCTTTTTTCGGCCCTTAGCATTTTCTTTTCCAATTCCTGCAGGCGATAAAGCGTTTTTGTTTTCAGCGACTCTACATGTTTTTCTAATGTGCTGTCAACCGATGAAGCCTGCTGTTTGATAGATTCATAAAGTTGTTCGGTGGCAGAAAGTGTACCATTCAGCTTTAATTTCTTGTTTGTTTCTCTCGTCACCAATTTAGTCACCAGATCCTGTTCGGGTAAAAAGAAGTCCTCTATACTAAAGTCTAGTTTAGCTATCTTCTCCTGCCATTTCTTTTCAACTATCAAAAAAGAATTACGCAAAACCAAAACAGGGAATGGGATTTTATAATGTACAAACAGGTCTTTCAGTTGCAGCCAGTAAGCTGTCTCCCCTCCCCCGCCGATAAAAGCAATATTGGGCAAAATGGTTTCCTGGTACATTCCCCGCAATATAACATTGGGACTAAACCGTTCGGGATGCCCGTTCAGTTCTTTCAGCAACGATAGCTTGTCAAATTTTTCATTCCCATTCACTGTCCTCCATTCCCCGTTCACTTCTTCAATCCGCTCCCTGACATTATCTTTTAAATAAAAGAGGTTGATCTCCCTCGGATTAGCCTGCACCTTGTACCCGGCTTCATCCAGCTTCGCCGCAGTTTTTTCAACAATACCTGAAGCGGTCTGGTTCAGCAGGTCATCTTCAAACACAGTTATCATCTGCTTTTTCAGCGCTGCATTATCCGGCAGCAGCACAATTAATCCGTATTCAGTAAACAAGTTATTTACAAAGTGAAAGGTAGCTTCCTGTATCGTTTTGCCTTCGATATAACATTCCCGCAGCATGGTAACAACCGCAGATCCGTTTGGCAGCACTGTTAATTGTCCTTCTATCAATCCGATCAGTTTCACCAGTTCTTTATCCACTTTCATCCTCCCCACCGCACCGGTTTGCTTCGTATTCCAAACCAGTTTCTCTCCGTTCAGCCAGATATGATTGAGTTCATCCAGGTCAGCATCTTCCGAACCGATATAATACACAGGCACAAAATGATTCCCCGGTAATGAATCATTCAGATGATCAGCCAGTTTAATGGCATGCATGATCTTGTAAATAAAATAGAGCGGTCCGGTAAAAATATTATTCTGGTGAGCCGTGGTTACAGTGAATGTGTTTTCAGAAAGGAGCGATCCTATATTTTTCTTTGTTTTATCACTGATCTTTATTCCCTCATATTGCTTATTCAGCTCTTCTTCCAGCGTCACCCGGTCAGTGGTAAATTGTTTTCTCGACTCAATCGCTTTTTTAATGCCCTGCAAAGTGGGTGGTTGCGCATAAAAAGATTTCAGGGCAGCGGCCTGGTCAATATAATCCAATGCAATCGTTGAGAAAGCATTGGTTTGACGGTAAGGAAACCGGGTAGCTTTACAATTCATACAGCGGTAAAAATAGAACCGATCCGGGTTTCACAACACCGGTTGATATAAGATTAACGTTATTTTACTTCATAAGCCACTACCGTGTTTCTCCAGAAAGTCGGCACAAACACTGTTTTGGTGACCGGATCATAGCCAATATCGGCTGCATTTATTTTCTGCTCACGGCCATCAAGCAGTTTTTCCTTGCTGCCATCCGCATTCACATACCAAATGACACCGCCCCAGCAGGAAACAATAAAATCATCGCCGCTCACATTCTCAATCCCGTCTGTTCCACCTTCGAGGCCATCTGCCACCAGGGCCAATGTTTTATCCGCATTCATCCTGTACATACCATTCTGGTGTAGCACATAAAAATCACTGCCCCGCATTAAAACACCATTAGGCCCTTTAAGGTTGTCAAGAAAAACTTCGGATGTCCCGTTTTTAATGCGATATACTTTCCCGCCCCGTGAATCAGATACATAAATCACACCATCGGCATCAATAGAAATATCATTCAGCGCCTGCGATCCCGGCACTTCAATAAAAGAAGCAATTTTTCCCTGGTGCAGATCCACCACCGCCACCCGGTCTATATCCGCCACATATAGGGTGTGACGGTATAAACCCATTCCCTTTGGCGCATGGAAACCGCTTATCCATTCAGCATTGATAACCTTTCCTGTCAGATCCATTTTGCCGATGGAGCCTTTGCCGTCTTTTTCCCAGGGTTGCTGGCCATCAATATTGGCGACGTACAAGACCTTGTGATCAGGATCGTATAAAACTGATTCAGGCACTTTGAATACAGAATCGGATTCCCATTTTTTTATCAGTTGGTGCTTTTGTGCCACTGTGGCGGTTGTGAACAACACAACACATACAAAAAGAGCTAAATGTTTCATGTATATAAGTTGAAGACTAAAGTTACTGAACTCAGGAAAAACGCAACGGATCAAAAGAAGAAATATCCATGGAAGTTTGCTGCCTGTTGATTATCTCCCCCACCAATTTCCCGGTTCCTGCCCCCAAACTCAGCCCCAGCATGGAATGACCGATGGCTACGGTGAGATTGCTTATTTTTTTAACCCGGCCGATATAGGGCAACCCGTCTGCCGAACAGGGGCGATAGCCATACCATATCTTTTCTTTGGGCGGAAAAGGCACATCAAAATCGGGATAATATCTTTTCACCGCATCAAGAATGCCCTGCACACGGTTCATCCGCGGCGGGGTTTTGTGAGAAGTGATCTCCATGGTGCCGCCAAAACGGATCTTGTTCCCGTTCATGGGTGTGATGGCGGCCCTGCCTTCTATCATCACAGCCGGGTAATTGACTTTGTAGGGTGAGTCTTCCAACGTAACCGAATAGCCCCGACCTGGCATAAGCGGAATTTTTACACCAAGCAATGCAGCAGTCTGCCTGCCCCACGAACCGGTTGCCATCACCACTTCGTCCTGCTCGTACACATTATCGCCTGCAAATATTTTTTGAATACCGCCATTCTTTTTTTCAAAACCTGTCACTTCCTGGTTGGGTACAAACCGGACACCTGAAGCTTTTAAGTAACTGATCAGCGATTGCATCAGTTTGTTTGGCCAACAATGCGCATCACAGCGAAATAACACTGCACCTTTTGCCTGTATCCTTGTCTGCGGCTCCAATGCCTGCAACTGATCAAAGCTGAGCAATTCCGTATCTGTAAGCCCCAGGGCATGTGCTTTCTCTACCATATGCCTGGCATGTTCAGCGCCGGCATCCGTCTGAAACACTTCCAGCAATCCTTTATGCTCATAGGCAAAATCAAAACCGGGTATGCTTAACCAGGATTCATACTCTTTTTGGCTTATCAATGCAATATCTCTCAACGGAACAGCTGAATCCCTTACATGCTTCAATGTGGCACTGCGGATAAATTTTAATCCCCAGCCGATGAGGTTCCAATCAAAACGGGGCTGCACATAAAAAGGACTTTTGGAATTCCACATCCATTTCAACCCCTGTTTTACGATGCCGGGAGTAGCAAGGGGAATAAAATGGCTCGGGCAGATGTATCCGCAATTGCCGTAGGAACAATTATCACTGAAATCGCCTTTGTCCAGTACTATTACTTCCCATCCTTGTTTTTGTAAATAAAAAGCGGAACTGAGACCAATGATACCGCCGCCGATGATAGTTACTTTCATAATCCTGTTACCAAACTTAAATCTTCGGAATCTTGTACCCGTTAAAATACGGGGCCGCAAGATACTTTTTATTTATCGCTTCATCGGTGAACCTTCCCTTAGCTTTATCCCATTGCAGTTTTTGGCCGCTGCGAAAAGCAATATTCCCCATTTGGCTCAGCACCGCTATATGTGAAGCTGATTCAATCGGGCATTTCAGTTCCTCCATTTTCCTTGATCTGATCACACTCAAAAAGTTCTCCATGTGTTTATCAAGACCATTATCCACCCGTTGTTTTCTTTCCACTTTTACCTTCTTATCGCTGCGTACTTCCTCAAACACTTCCCAGCCACCACGATCCAGTTGCAAAGTGCCGTTATCGCCAATAAATGAAATGCCATGTTCTTTATTATAAAGCCCGTTCTGAATGCCGAGGGCATGATCCCATATGAGGTTGAATTTGTCAAACTCATACAATGCACACATCGTGTCCGGTGTTTCCTGGGGTGAAGAAGGATCAGCAAAATTTCCTCCAACCCCGCTGATGGTTTTTGGAACAGTGGCGTTCATACCCAGCAAAGCATAGTCCAATAAGTGAACACCCCAGTCTGTCATCAGGCCGCCGGCATAATCCCAGAACCAGCGAAAAGTGAAATGAAACCGATTGGCATTAAATGGGCGTTTCGTGGCTGGGCCCAGCCAGCGGTCATAATCCACTCCTGCCGGCACTGATCCGTCAGCAACAAATGGAATTGGTTTTTTCCAACCGATATAGCACCACACTTTCACTGTGCGGATATTTCCCAACTGACCATTATGAACAAATTCAACCGCTTCTTTAAAATGCTGCTGGCTGCGTTGCCACTGCCCGGCCTGCACCACCCGGTTATATTTCTTCTGTGCAGCGATCATCACATTACATTCGGCAATAGAGTTACCCACCGGTTTTTCAACATACACATCTTTACCCGCCATGCAGGCATCCACCATCTGCAAACAATGCCAGTGATCGGGTGTGCCGATGATGACGGCATCAATTTCTTTCATGTCCAGCAATCCGCGGTGGTCATTGAATGTTTTCAGTTTTGAAACATCCACATTCATCTTCTGCAAATCGGCGAGGCGTTTATCCAACACATTCTTATCAACGTCACATAATGCCAGCAAATTCACTCCTGGAATTTTCAGGATGGACTGCAGGTTTGACCAGCCCATACCATTGACACCAATTACACCGATATTCAACTGGTCGGAAGGCGCTACACTGTTTTTGAAAATGGCAAATACATCATTGGCCAGCAGCGTCCCCGCTGTCAGCGCAGATGCATGGTAAATGAATTTTCTGCGTGATGACATAACCTTTTGATTTTAGAATTTCGAAATAGGGAAATTCCGGACTTCATTTCCCTGGCAGTTTGTTGCTTTTATTAGTGTTTCAAATTTACAGCCCGATTATCATTCCCTCTTCCGCCACCACAAATCCCTGCTGTTCCAGTTTTTCTTTCTCTGCTGATGCCCTTTTCAGCAAGGGGTTGGTATGGTTAAAATGGATGAAAATTATTTTTGACCGCTCCGCTGAAGATAAGAAAGAAAATTTTTTCATGCTTTCTTCCACGAAGGGGTGAGGTACTTCGCTCATGTCTCTCCCCGGCAATTCTCCGTTTGTATAAAATGTCCCGTCAAGCAAAGCCATATCCACTTTCCTGATCTCATCGGAGATGTCTCTTTCCCATTTATCCCATTTATCTATATCGGGGATAAACAACAGCTTCTTTTTGCCGGATTCAATGAGAAACCCGACCGTTTCTGAATATTCATCCCGGTGCGGCACGTTGAATGGAGTCACTTTCAGTGATGCATTGAGAGCAACTACGCTGTCCGCTTTCATCGGTTGCAGGCTTATATTATGCAGGCTGACCAACTGGCTCCATGGGCCATTGTTCCGCAAAAAAGAATCCATCCGTGGCATTGCATAAACCGGAACGTCCTTTGCACCCATTACTTCCCTTCCCAATTGCATCAAACCGGTATAATGACCAATATGTGCATGAGAAATAAAAATACCCGCCGGTGCATACATGGAATCAACACCCCATGTCATCTGCAACTTGATAAGTTGCTCCCGCAGGTCAGGCGTAGCTTCAATCAACCAGTACTGATGAGTTTTTGTATCAACAAGAGCAAGACAGGTTACCAGCTTTTTATCTTCTTTCCCGGAATAATAAGCATCGCAGCACTCCTTTTCACATCCCGCCTGCGGATAACCTGCATCCTGCGCTATACCCAGCACCACTAAAAACTGATCCGGCAGTTCTTTTTGTGTAACATCTTCACCCGCTGATTTCTGTTTACAAGCTATTGCAGCAAAAAATAAGCAAGTAACAATATAAGATAAAAGACTCTTCAATTCCATTTAGATTTTTAGAACAGTATAACTCTCCTAAATCCCCTCCTTCAGAGGGGCTTGGGAAGGCTCCTATATAACCTGGAATCCAAACGCATAAGGATCGTCCTCCTTATCTATCCAAATGGTATTGTATCCAAATATTTTTGCCCAGCCTTCCACTGAGGGACGGATGGCTGGTTTTCCTGCAACAGCCAGTTCTTCTTCTACCCGACCAATAAATTTACTCCCGATAATGCTTTCATGGATAAATTCATCTCCTTTTTTCAGTTTCCCCTTCGCATACCATTGCGCCATTCTTGCCGATGTACCCGTGCCGCAGGGAGAACGGTCAATCGCTTTTTCGCCATAAAACACAGCATTTCTTGCTGTCGAGGTATTATCCAGTACAGCCCCTGTCCATAAAATATGGGAGCAGTTTCTTATCGTTGCATCATCAGGATGAACGAACTCATACTTTGCATTGAGATTCTTTCTTAGTTCTCTTGCCCATGCAATAAGTTTATCTGCGGGGTAGTGTTCCAGCCCTTTAAAATTTTTCTGTACATCCACTATCGCATAAAAATTTCCGCCATAAGCCACATCAATGACCAATTCACCCAATTCCGGGCAATCCGCTGTCAACTCTGTTGAATGTAAAAAAGCCGGTACATTGGTCAGTCTCACCCTTTCACATTTCTCATTCCTCATTTTATATTTCACATTCACTAACCCAGCCGGAGTCTCCATCCTAACCACACCCTCCTGTTTCGGCTTAATGAATCCCTCCTCAATAGCAATCGTAATCGTTCCGATCGTTCCGTGTCCGCACATGGGCAGACAACCACTGGTTTCGATGAAAAGCACCGCCACATCATTGGCAGGGTCATGGGGCGGATAGAGGATGCTGCCGCTCATTATATCATGACCTCTTGGTTCAAACATGAGGCCTGTACGTATCCAGTCATATTCCCGCAGGAAATGCTGTCGCTTTTCACTCATATTATTTCCCTGTAGCGCCGGACCGCCGGTTCTGACTAACCTGACCGGGTTCCCACAGGTGTGAGCATCTATGCATTCAAAAATGTATTTCATTCGCCTGTTTAGTTTATTTCATGCAGAGACGCCAAGGAGCAAAGACGCTAAGCTTTCTTTGCGGCATACAATCTTTTCGACTTTGCGTGAAATCCTCCTATCCTTTTGTAAATTGCTTCTCATGGAAGCCTACGGCAAGATACTACTGATTGCGATGCCCGCCTTTCTCCTGCTTGTTTTGTTTGAAAAATGGTGGGGCTGGCGAAAAGGGAAAGACACTGTCCGCAATATGGACATGATCAGCAGTCTCAGCAGCGGTGTTACCAACGTGACCAAGGATGTGGTGGGCTTGTCCGTTGCCATTCTCAGTTACCCGTTTTTCCTGGAAAACCTCGCCATCACTTCCATCCCCAATACGATCATCGTTTATATCATCGCCTTTATCGCATTGGATCTCGCCGGTTATTGGATTCACCGCATGCAGCATGTGGTCAACTTTTTCTGGAACGGGCATGTTATCCATCACAGCAGCGAGGAATTTAACCTGGCCTGTGCCCTGCGGCAAAGTATTTCCGGCATTGTGAAAATATTTGCCATCTTTTTGCTGCCCGCCGCTTTGCTGGGTGTGCCGGCGCAGGTGATCAGTGTGGTGGCACCGTTGCATTTGTTTGCACAGTTCTGGTACCACACTCAGCATATTGATAAAATGGGGTTTTTGGAAAAGATCATCGTGACACCTTCGCACCACCGGGTGCATCATGCCATCAACCGGGAGTATCTTGATAAAAACTACGGGCAGATATTTATTTTCTGGGACAAATGGTTTGGCAGTTTCCAGCAGGAGCTTAAAGATGTGCCGCCGGTGTATGGCATCACCCGCCCGGCGCAAACCTGGAATCCTATCAAAATAAATTTCCAGCATGTGTGGCTGTTGCTGCAGGATGCATGGCGGACAAAGAACCGGAAAGATAAATTCACCCTCTGGTTCAAACCTACGGGCTACCGGCCTGCAGATGTAGCGGAGAAATACCCGGTAAAAAAGATCGAAGATGTTTATCATTTTACAAAATATGATACAAAGACCTCCCCTGCCTTCAGTGCCTGGTGCTGGTTCCAACTCACAATGATATTACTTTTTATCAGCTATCTCTTTGGCAATATTGCTGTCATCAATGCTCTTGACGGCTCCTATATCTTCTGGTATGCCGGTTTTGTTTTTCTTACCGTTTATGCTTTGACCGACCTGATGGACCGTAACCCTTCGGCCATGATCGCTGAAATACTGCGCAGCGGACTGGGTTTGTATTTTCTCTACAGCCAGGATGACTGGTTTGGCGCTGGTACATTTCTTTCGGCCATACAATATTTGCTGGGAGCTTATTTCATTGTTTCGATGCTGGTGACCGGGTGGTTTGTAGCCAGGCACAGGAAAGAAGATTTAGAATCAGTCCCTTTTTTCAATCATAAATGACATAAAATGATAAGAAACCAGACAGTTTAAAATCTAGCGAATTTTCAGATGCCTTCATTTTGGCTTGCCAAAACATGGATATAGTTACTTTAAGTGACCCTTTAAATGACGATGCTATAATCAATGACCAAACGAAATGGGAGTTCCTGAGTACAATCAGAGACACTTTTACTGGTTTTCGCAGTAAAGGAAATGAAAAACTAAATTTTGAATTCCGAAAATGTTGCTTTTGTACAAAATCAAGAGGCAAGCAAGTTTATTTTTTTAGTGGAAAAGAGCCTTTTGATTTTATTTTGACAAAACAGAAACAGACTTGAAAAATATTACTATTTGCAATGAGCCATCGGGTATAATACGATCATCAGTGTATGAAAAAATGTTTAACATTTACTGATCAATTTAATCAAACAATAATTCCGATTTGAAAGCCGGTAAAGAAAATAACCGGTGTAACTTCACAACTTCTTCACCATATCAATCCACAATCTCGTCCTTGTTCGAAAGCCGATGGATTCATATAGCTGAATAGCACCGGTATTACTCGTCAGCACATGCAGGAAAGGAATAAAAGAATTGGTTACGATCAGCTTCATCACATGCAGCATCAGGGTTCTTGCATAACCGTGGCCACGGTGATCAGGATGGGTACATACGGCGCTTACTTCCATGAACGGCACAGGGTGCATACGCTGGCCGGTCATGGCCACTAACTGGTCATCCTTGAAAATCCCAAAGTAATTGCCAAACTCAATGGTGCGTTCAAAGAAAGGGCCGGGTTTGGTCAGCGCCGTTAGTTCCAGCATCTGCGGGATGTGTTCATCCGTCAGTGGTTGAATCAATGAAGTCTGTGCCGTATCAAAAGAATCAACCGGGTATTCATATACCATCTGGCAACAGTCAAAGTGATGAAATTGCTGCCACTTATTTTCATCCAGCGGAATGCTGTCAAAATAAGAGATGGCTATTTTTCTCCCTGCAGGTAGGAATGCATGGAGTTTGTCAAGACTGGCCGCATTCATTTCTTTCACAGCGGCAAAAGGAGCAATCTCGGGCCGGTAGCAGCCCACTTCTCCATTCAGCAGGGCCATATCCCTGTTGCCGGTGCTGATGGCCTGCCAGATCATATTGTCAAGGAGATGGGGCATCCTGGTTCAGTTCAGGCTGCAACATAAGTATAAATGTACAATGCTTTATAGTGCAGATGAGTAAAATGGCACTGTATCAGATCAGAAGTATCTGGTTGCTGATTGCAGCATCAGGAAAGAAATGAAAGTCGGCAGGTTTTAATTCGCCGAAGGCAGCGTAAACGAAAACACGGTGCCCCTGCCCAATTCACTTTCGACAAACATTCTCCCGCCATTTTTTGCCAAAAATTCTTTGCAAAGCATCAGCCCCAGCCCGGTGCCGGCTTCATTGGCGGTTCCTTTGGTACTAAAATAATTATTGGCATTGATCTGTTTCATGGTGTCCTCGTTCATGCCGGTGCCGGTGTCCTGCACAAACACTTCCACAAATGATTCCGCCGCATTAGCACCGACAAACACCTTTCCTTCTTCCGGGGTGAACTTGATGGCATTGCTCAGCAGGTTGCGCAGCACCAGGTTCACCATGTCTTTGTCGGCATAGATATAGACCGGCGCATCTGCTTTGTTTTCAAGATACACTCTCTTCGATTCGGCCTGCAGCCTTAGCAACTGCATCACTTCATTGATTAGTTCCGACACATTCAGCATCTGCGGCCGCACGGCATCGGCCTGCATCTGGCTCTTGGCCCATTGCAAAAGGTTTTCCATAAGACCCGTTGTATAATTGAGGTCAGCGACCACATCGGGGATCATCAGTTTCAGTTCATCTCCGGGAATATCAAATTGCTGAACGTTGCGAAACAGGTTGCGCAGTGCATACATCGGTGTTTTGAGGTCATGGGCTATCACGGAAAAAAGTTTGTTCTTCAGCCCGTCCAGTTCTTTCAGTTCAGATGTTTGCTTTTCCAACTGCACCGCCTTTTGCTCAATATCCTGTTTTTGTCTTTCGATCTCCTCGTTTTTAGTTTCCAGTTCTGCATTCTTGCCCAGCAGACGCAACTGGTAGCCTGTGTTTTCTCTTTTGAACATGTACAGGCAGCAAAAAATAAACACTATCGCCAGCGCCTGGTTGAAAATGTAAAAACCGTAGTTGGCAGATACCAGCCGGTAACTATAGTCCTGCCACAGCACAAAGACCAAAAAATAAAGTAACATGGATAAAGACACGGCCAGGATGACATGGGCAGTTTTCTTGAGCAGGAAAAAAGCCAGCACGGCGTAAAACACAAAGAAGAGTTCTATACCAAGATCAAGACTGGCAGCATAGACAAGACTGGTCATACTGGGATAGAAAATGAAGTAGATAAGACCGGCCAGTTCATAGCGGCGGTAATGATTGCCGAGCAACACAAAAAAACTGATAAAGGCGGGTGAGCAGGCCACCACCCATGCCAGCGGCGGCAACTGGTCATTGTTGAACAGGCCTGCAACAGGAATGACGATACCATTCATCATTCCCATCGCATTCAGGATATTGAACACGGTAAGCTTACGCTTTTCGTAGTCATCCATGCCGGGTGTGATGCCGGCAGTTCTGAGAATAAAAAATAAACTGCTGAAGAAACGGGCAATTGTTTCCATGGTACGAAAACTTTGGTTCGGAATAAGTTTTCAGCAGAATACGGATTTACGACCTGTGAATTTCCAAGGGAGGTTTGAGATATGGATTCATTTACGAAGCATGAACCAATATAGATTTCTTTTCGCTATAAATTTCATCAATCCTCCCTAAGCGCTTTAATATCAGCAATTAATGATCAAATTTTCATTTATTTTTTCACTCATTTAAGCGGGGTCTGAGCCTGGCCCTCGATTTATTAAAGACATTGCGGCCTTTATCAACACCGGCCCTCTTCTTTTTTTGTTCATCAGCAGGCAGGTGAATAAACTCAAGACAATCCTCACTGCAACAGCCTTCATATTTCTTTTTACATCCCTCACACTGAATGAACAACAGGTGACAGGCATCGTTCACACAGTTCACATGAGTGTCGGCCGGCTTGCCGCACTGGTGACATTTGGCAATGATCTCATCAGTGATCCGTTCGCCGAGCCGCTGGTCAAACACAAAATTTTTTCCGTGAAATTTATTGACCAACCCCTTTTCTTTCACCTGGTTGGCATAATGAATGATGCCGCCTTCGAGATGAAATACATTTTTAAATCCTTTATGCAGCATATAAGCTGATGCCTTTTCGCAACGGATGCCGCCGGTGCAATACATGATGATGTTCTTATTCCTTTTATCATTCATCATTTCCACGGCCATGGGCAGTTGTTCCCTAAAGGTATCGGAAGGCACTTCAATAGCATTTTCAAAATGCCCCACTTCATACTCGTAGTGGTTACGCATATCAATCACAATCGTATCGGGGTCGTTGGTCAACTGGTTGAACTGCTCAGCATTTACATATTTTCCGCGATTGGCCATATCAAAACCCGGATCGGTGATTCCATCGGCAACGATATGCTTTCTCACTTTGATGTCCAGCACATAAAAGCTTTTGCCATCATCATCTACCGCTATATTCAGGCGAAGTCCATGGAGAGGCTCAATAGCATACAAGTATTCTCTAAGCTTTTGAAAATTTGCCGAAGGAACACTGATCTGTGCATTGATGCCCTCATGGGCTAGGTAAATGCGGCCGAGTACTCCTATGGCCGAAAGATCTTTATATAAGCTGTTGCGAAAAACTGCCGGTTCTTCAATTTTGAAATAGCAATAAAAAGAAATAGTAGTCCTTGGCGTCGGATCGTTTTGTATACGTTCCTTCAGTTCCCGGCGGGAAATGCGGTTGTGCAATGCGGCCATTGTTTTGAATTTTAGTCCTGTGAACGCTTTGAACCCCAATTGCAGGTTGGGCAAAATTCTTAAAGCAGTGCAAAGATAGGCTAAGAGATCAAAAGAGAAAAAGAGGGAGAGAGACGGTTGGGAAATTTGATCCTGCGGCCCATTCGTAATACACAAATCCCGGTTAATCAAATGAAGCTGATGTATGGCATACATGATCTCAATATCATCCCGGCCAGTCATCCCCTCTCGGACGGAAACTGCGGCGGAAGCCGATGCGGAAGTCAAACATCCAGCGTTTGCCATTTTGATAAGACTGCACAAAATCAACCCTGAACTGCTTCAGGATATTATCAAAGCCAAAGAAGTATTCAAAATAGTTGGTGTTCCTGTCAATGTAAAATGCATTGGCGCCAAGAACTAAGTAAAGGTTAAGTTTTTTAAGGCCAGGCACTTTATTCGTCAGCAGACCGTTGAAATTATGTTCTGCATGCAGCAGCGAATAAAATTTTGCCGTGTTGCTGAACTGGTAAAGCGGCAGCAACTGGAAACTGTTGAGCCGCTCTGTCGCAAAGGAAGAAATATTACCATTGAAGTGCTGGTAGTCCGGCAACTGCACATGCCGGTTATTAAAAAATCCCCCGACACCGAGACGGTAACTAAACTGTCCTTTCAGCCGAAGGTTGATATCGTCTTTGATAGAAAACTTCCATTTGCTGAAATCAGCATCGCTTCCCAGGAACCCATTATGGCCCTGCACAAATTCGAGTGAAAATACCGGGTATTTGGATCCCATATTGATCCGCTGCTCCGGCAATTCGACATAGCGAATGCCTGGTTGCCAGTTCAGCCGCAACAAGGTCATAAACACTTTGTGCCGGGTGATGTTATCATTTACGATCTCATTGGGATAATTGGGTGTGTATTCAAGGTCACGTTTAAACCAGGAATAGTTTGTCACATTATCAATGGGAAGTCTGTCCTGGTATTGGAAAGCTGCTGTCCAGGTAAATCCACCGCCGATACTTTGCACAAAACTGCCCCTGAAATAATAGGCTTCATAGGTTTTCATTCGGTTCTCTTTGCCCAGCAAACAAGACAAAGTATTGCCTCTTGGCCCGATAGGACTGTAATTATTAAACTGGAAAACACGTTTACCGCCGGAAATTGCGATAGACTGGGCATTCCTTTTCCCGTACTCGTAGCGGACAGTTAGGTGTGGGTTAAAATGTTTGTTGGCAAACCCGTAGCGAAGCACAGGGGCAAAAGATATGCTGCGGCGGCTATAGGCACTTTTGTCCAGCCTTTTTGTCCATACAATCCCCGTGTTAACCACCAGCCCTTCTGCCGGTGTAAAACCAATCTGCTCGGTGATAGGCCGGAAACTAAGGGATGTTCTTTTCTTTGTAGTGACAAAATTTTGCTCAAACATCATGGCGCCGAAAAGATTAACCTTGTTCCTGATCTTTTCCAGCGAATCAAGATAGCGGGGGTCTCCCCGCATATGTTCAAGGCTGTCTTTTACCTGGTAATCCAGTTTTTCATCTTCCTGCAAAGGAATGGGACGGGCAGATTCCCAATAATCCTGCGTCTTTTGATTCGACCCTTTGAAATATTTCAGCAAGGTCTGGTCAAAATGTTTTTTAGAGAAATAAACATCCGTCTCGAAATTTGTATAAATGTTCACAAAGCTGCCATGTGCGTCAATGCCGAGAATTTTCACCTCCGGATATAAGACCTGGCTGCTGATCACCCATATATCGTCTTTGTAAGGACGATACAACTGTTCCACCAGTAAAGAATCAATGAACTGCATCTGCGATTCTTTGGTAAGGTTCAGCTGCACTGAATGAATGCGCCACTCATCTTCCACAATATTGATATATCCTTTGAACAAAGGCTCATACCGTCTTCTCGGAATTACCTGTATGCGGCTCACCGTTCTGCCATCCTCTTCAAATTCTCCTTCATACTTATACCGATAATAGTACAGTGCATTGTCAGCAATGGGTGAAATAAAACCCCTTGGGTTCAGGTTGTTCACCGGGTTCAGGTCGTTCCCGATAAAAATATTGTTGTCGTAAAACGAAAAAAACCGCGGGGCGCTGAGGCCATAAGCATCCCTGTCGCCGCTCACTTTGGAAGAGATTACCTCAATGCGTTCCTTGTCAGGCTTGTCCACAGAATACAGTGAAATGGTTTCGGAGAGGTATAATATTTTCTGTTTGCTGCTATCGCCATCCAGGAAATCAATCTTTCTGCCAAAGATGCGGTCAGGGTAATCCCTTATCCGTAACTGGCCCTTGGTGTAAACCTCGCATTGAAACTTGTTCAATTGTTCCTGGTGATACTTTCTTTTCTTAATGGTATTGCGGATGATCTCATAAGCGGGGTCTTCCCCGGCTTTGATGATCACTTCAGTCAATATTATTTCCTGCGGCTGAAGCACAAAATTCAGTGTAATGTCATCCAGGCCGCATACCACCACTTTTTCTTCTTTCTTATAATTGATATGCTGACAAACAAGGGTGTATTCACCTGGAGAAAGATCAATAAAATACCTGCCCTCTGCGTTGGCATTAGTGCCTTTACTGGTGCCTTTTATGAACACAGAAGCATAGGCCACCGGTTTGCCTTCTTTATCAGTAACCAAACCGGATACCCGTTGGGAAAATGACAGAACTGCGCAATGAATAAAAAGGAGAACACAACTGATACGCCGCATGGTTTCGGGTGACTTCGTGTAAATAATTGAATAAGATAAGTAAGTTTCGCTGTCTGCCCAAACAGAACGGCAGAACTTTATTTTGAAGAACGTAAAAAACTCCCCGTCATTGCCCCAAACCCTCCCACAAGGCCGCCAATAAATGCGGTAACAAGAATCAGTAATACTGAATTACCACCCAGTTTTAACAGGTCGGCAACCTTTACAGAGAGCAGGCTGTTGTTGCTGCTGTCTATGATAAATGCCAGCAAAGCCCAGCAAATGAAAATGCCGAAAAAGCCGCCCAAAAAAGCTTTGCCTGCTTTTTGATGCACCAGCGCTGCTACCATGAAAGCGGCAATCGCCACTGACCACCAGGGCAGGTATAAGCCGCCAAGAAATGCAAGCAATCCTGTCAATAGGATGGATACTAAAAGTTTCATACAAATTTTTGACTGATTAAATTTTATAGCGACTCGTATATTCCCGGGTCTATCCCTTTTCAAATTTCATCACCCATTTCACTTTCTTGTCCAGTTTGTCACCTTCCCGCATATACCACAGCGGGAAATATTTTCCTTCCACCCATGTGTCAACAAAATTGTCGTAATACCTGCTGCCGGGATTGCCGCTTTGACCGGCGGGATACACACCATATGCCTCTGTTGGGGTGGATAAGTGAACAATCATCCGCCAGCTGGGACCGTGGCTGTGTGTGATTGCATTCACAATATTTCCGTTGCCCCCGACAGGTAGGCCGCGACGGGCAAAAGGAAGCAATGATTGTTTCAACAAGTGATAAATAGTGGGATTCTTAAACTTGCTCCATTCCAGTTTGCCCTCTGTCTCTTTTTCTTTGAGACTTGCGGAAGCTTTGTTCAGTGCATCTGTCACCACATCATACAATGTTTCCACCCCGGGGGTGTTGATATTATCAATAAACTTCAAGGCCGAATCCCTTTTCAGCATTTCAAGTGTACTTTGTTCTTCCGGCCATGGCGCCTGCGGGGTCACCTGCTCCAGTTCATCTTTCCAGATACCGACCTCAGTGCTGTCCCACCAGCATTGATATATAGTTTGTCCTTTTGATTCTGGTGACGCATTAAGGTCCCATTGCCTGGCTATAGACAAATAATTTTTTGCTTCCGCTGATAATTTTTCTTCCTGCACATATTTTAATAAAAGCGGCATAGCATCTTCGGCCAGCGAGTTGAAGTAATCGTAATGCAGTTTCATCATATCCTGCACCGTAATGCCTGACATGGCAGCCAGTTTATTCTCAATGGTCACACCTCTTGGTGTGATATAACTGCCGGGTATAAAATAAGGGTAGGTGGAATCAGCCGGTCGCTGGTTAGCGCTTTGGAGAAACCCTCTCTCTGGATTCTTGCTATGCGGGTTTTCATTTTGCGGAATAAATCCCTGCCACATATAGCTGCTGTCCTGACCCGGCATCACATACAATCCCTGCCGGTTCCATCGGGCCGGGAATTTTCCCTGCTGCCATATAGCAATATCACCCGAACGGGAAGCAAATACAAAGTTTTGCCCGGGACAATCAAAAGATTTTATTGCTTCTGTGTAATCATCATAATTTTTTGCACGGTTCAGCTTGAAAAAAGTCATTCCTTCATTGCTGGGGTCATGCGCCACCCAGCGAACAGCGAGGTTTCGATTTTTGGTAAGCTCGTTGCTGAAACTTTCATCATACATCACCGGCCCGAAGACAGTGTAGGCTACTGTATCAAAAACTGTTTTACCCCCCCTCACTTTTATCTCTTCGATGCGGAGACTGGCCGATTGCCAGGCGCCATTGAACCAATATTCCTTTTTGCTGTTATCCCTGAATTTTATTTCATAGTAATCTTTCACATCCCGCTGCGAATTGGTCACTCCCCAGGCGATACTGTCATTGAAGCCAATGATAACAAAAGGGCTTCCTGGCAGGGAAACACCATATACATTACTGTTTGGTGTCACCAGTTGCAATTCATACCAGATAGAAGGTAAAGACAGTTCCAGGTGCGGGTCATTACAAAGAATGGGTGAGCCGCTTTGTGTTTTGGTGCCTGCCACCACCCAGTTATTACTACCATTGCCCCGGTCGGGTAGCGGCACTTCTTTGGTGGAGACTGTTTCTTTATTGGAAAAATACAAGGAGTCGGCCGTTGCAGGGGCCACCGGCACAATACCAGGTTTTTCAAACACGGTTCCCTTGGGAATGATGGGCTTCAGTGAGTCGTGCACCTGCGGGTAAAGCATTCTTAACTGTTCGTCAGAAAAAACAGCTTTGGCATTGGTATAAGCAAGGTCACTCTCCGTATTGGAGGCCAGCATTTCAGCCATCATCTTTAGCAACAGTGCCGTGCGAAGATTGGTCCATTTTTCCGGTTGCAGGTTAAGCAGCTTGTATTCAACGGGCAGTTTGCTTTCAGTCAGTGTAGCGATGTAGGCATTTACCCCGTCTGTATAAGCATCAAAGATGGCTTTCCCGGCAGGATCATTTTCAATTTCTTTCAAGGCATTTTCCGCAGCGAATTTCATTCCCAGCCGGCGCTTGGCTTTGTCAAAATCTATGGCCTTTGCACCGGCAATTTCGCTGGCCCGGCCTTCTGCAGCTTTTGTCTGCAGATCCATCTGGAACAACCGGAATTTTGCATGCAGGTATCCCTGTATAAAATAAAGGTCTTCGTCATTTTCAGCAAACACATGCGGCACCAGTCTTTCATCAAGAAAAACTTCGGCTTTGCCTTTCAGCCTGTCAAATTTCAGTTCTTCATCAAAACCCTGGCTGGCGGGCTCGGCATTTTGCCAAAACCCCTGCTGCGGACTTAGAAATTTTCCTACAGGCGGAATATCACCCCATTTTTTATTTAATGCATAAACAAGACCAGTGGTGATGACGGCTGAAACAAGAAACGGTGCTATACGCATAAGCGAAAAATAATGGTGAAAGATAAAAAAAGAAATATAACCGCTAACACGAATTTAACCCTGATTTTGAGGCGGTGTTCTATTTTTCATTAATTTCATTGCCAACTTAAATTTACCAATTATGAACACGACCGTATTGATAATTATTGGCGTTGTCGTTTTACTGGTACTCTGGCTTATCAGCCTTTATAACAGGCTGGTCCGCCTGCGTAACCGCCGGGAAAATGCTTTTGCAGATATTGATGTGCAGCTTCGCCAGCGGCATGACCTGATTCCCCAGTTGGTGGAAACCGTGAAGGGTTATGCAGCGCATGAAAAAGACCTGCTGCTGAAAGTGACCGAGGCCCGTACGGCTGCCATGTCGGCCACTTCCATTGATGATAAGATCAGGGCAGAGCAGCAACTCAGCGGCGCCCTTGCCGGGCTGAAAGTGCAGGTGGAGGCCTATCCCGATCTGAAAGCCAACCAGAATTTTTTGCAATTGCAGGAAGAACTTAGCGATATTGAAAATAAACTGGCTGCGGTTCGCCGTTTCTTCAATGCCGCCACTGCAGAATACAACAATGCCGTGGAGTCATTCCCCAGCAATATCGTGGCCGGCAGTTTTGGTTTCAAACGTGAGATCATGTTTGATCTTGGCGAAGAAAGAAGAAAACAAATGGATGAACCACCGCAGATCAAGTTTTAACCCCGCCGCCAGGTGCGGCAGAGGAGAACCATCATGCCATACGTAGGATTAGACAGCCAGATACGCAAAAACAACTTTAATTCATTTTTGTTGCTGCTCGCATTCCCGGCCCTGCTGCTGGGAATGTTTTATGTTTTTTTCTTTTTTGTGAATGAAAAGGATGCTGAAGCCGGTAGCCGGCAGTTCATCCAGGTGATGCCACTGATACTTGCAGGTGTTGGCATCTGGTTCCTCATCGCCTGGTTTGGCCACAGCGCCATGATACGGATGGCCACAGGCTCCAAACCGCTGGAGCGAAAAGAAAACAAACGGGTATATAATCTTGTGGAAAATCTATGTATGCAGGAAGGCGTGCAACCGCCAAAGGTGTATATCATTGAAGATGATTCACTCAATGCATTTGCCAGCGGCATCAATCAAAACACCTATGCCATCTCCCTGTCAAGAGGCATCATCAATAAGCTGGATGATGATGAACTGCAGGGTGTCATCGCCCATGAACTGGCGCATATCAAGAACCGTGATGTGCGGCTGCTGATCATCTCCATCATCTTTGTGGGCATATTTGCTTTCCTGGCCGAAATGGCTTTCCGCAGTGTTTTTCATAGCCGGGTGGGGCGCAGGAGAGACGAAAAGGGAACAGGCGGTGTCATTCTTATAGCAATTGCTATCACTGCCGTAGCCTATTTCATTTCTATACTGCTTCGTTTTGGCATCAGTCGCAAAAGAGAATATATGGCCGATGCCGGCGCCGCCGAAATGACCAAAAAGCCTTATGCACTGGCCAGTGCTTTACGCAAAGTGTCCGGCGACCCGCAAATTGAAGCCGTGAAAAACCGTGAAGTGGCCCAGCTTTTCATCCATAACCCCAAACTGGATAATAAAAAAGGAATGGCATTGACCAACCTGTTTGCCACCCACCCCCCTATTGAAAAGAGAATTCAGTTGCTGGAGCAGTTTGTGTGAGAGTTGGTCCGTTTAAAGAATGAAAGTTTTCGCTTAATCATTCTTATCTTATACCCATCAACCCTTTTTCCCTTCAATCATCGGCACAAAGGAGAAATGGTCAAATACTTCTTCCCTGATGGCCCCGCTCTCCAGTTTGGTGATACGCATCATCCGTTGCAGGTCACCTGCTCCAACAGGAATAACCATCATGCCGCCGGCTTTTAATTGCTGAATAAGTTTAGGAGGAATTTCAGGAGCAGCGGCAGTGATAATGATCTTATCAAAAGGCGCAAAAGTGGGCAAGCCTTCATAGCCATCACCGTAAAAGAATTTGATAGAGGGATATTTTTTGAGGTACTGAAAATTTTTGTTTGCATCATACAGCTTTTTCTGCCGCTCAATGGTATAGACCATTGCTCCCATTTCCGCCAGCACACATGCCTGGTAGGCACTGCCAGTGCCTATCTCGAGCACTTTTTCAAACTTCTTTATTTCCAGCAATTGAGTCTGGTAAGCCACGGTGTAAGGTTGCGAAATGGTCTGTCCTTCTCCAATGGGGAAGGCCCTGTCTTCATAGGCCTTTTCATCAAAGGCAGAATCCAGGAAGAAATGACGGGGAATGCTATGGATGGCATCAAGTACCGCTTCATCTGTGATGCCTTTGCTGCGGACAGTGTCAGTTAATTTTTTACGCAAACCTTTATGCCGGTAAGTATCTTCTGTGGGTCTCATAAGCTATGCTGCAATATAGAAAACAATCTACATCCCGAAATATGTCTGCAAGCCGGTCATAAATGATTCCAATTGCCTTTTGCTTGTAGGAATGCGAACGTATAACAATTATGCTGGACTCCTTCTTTTATATTTAGTTGCCCTGGAGCCAGATCAACCCAGGCTCCACCCCTCCCTGTATTCTCTTCTCACAAACTGGTTGGCTTCGTCAAAGTTGGTGATCTTCATGTTTTTTGCATCCCATAATAATTTCTTTCGGCCAAGATATTTATCATCCCATCCCTTCAGTTTGGGATTTTTCATCAACCAGCTCCGTATAGCAAGGTTGCCCATGAGAATACTTTCAGTGAATGGCCCGGCATATTCAAACGGTGAACTTGTTTGTGCGTTTCCATAACCGGCGATGCAGGCATTCACCCACTGCAGGTAATGCCCCTCCGGAACTCTTTTGATAGTCTCTTTCGGCATCGTTTTTTCCTTCATCAGTTTTGCGGGCAGCAATCTTGGGTTTTCACCATAGCAATCCAGCAATAGTTTCCCTTTTGTTCCAATAAACAAAACGCCACCATCCCAGTTTCCAAAAGGTTCTCCAGGCAATAATTCATCGGGCCGGTTAGGCAGCAGGCCGCCATCATACCAGGATACTTTGATATTCCCTTTGCCATCCTTCCGTGGAAAATTGAGATGGATGATAGAAGCAGGCGGGCAGGCATCAATATTTTGCGTGTCATTCCACATCTCTTTCCAGATGGTGGCCACACTGCATTCGGCTGAATTGGGATAATCAATCGGCAAGATGCGAAAAACAGGATCCATGATGTGACAGGCCATATCTCCCAAAGCCCCGGTGCCGAATGCCCACCATCCTCTCCAGTTAAACGGTAAATAGGCCGGGTTGAAATCAATGGGCTGTGCAGGGCCGAGCCAGAGATCCCAATCCAACTCTGCCGGGATATCATGTTTACCAGACGGCGTAGGAATACCTTGCGGCCAGACAGGCCGGTTAGTCCATGCATGCGCCTCTGTCACTATGCCGATCATACCGGCATTATATATCTCTTTTGCTTTTCTTACGCCATCACCCGAACCTCCCTGGTTGCCCATTTGGGTTACCACCTTATATTTTTTTGCTGCCTCCGTCAGCATCCTCGCTTCATAAATATTATGTGTCAGTGGTTTTTGAGTATAAACATGTTTTCCGAGTTGCATGGCCGCCATTGTGGCCACAGCATGAGTGTGATCAGGCGTAGAAATGCTGCAGGCATCAATATTACTCTTTTCTTTTTCCAGCATTTCCCTGAAATCACGGTAATAGGTTGCTTTTGGAAAATTCTCTCTTGATTTTTTTGCCTGCCGGTCATCCACATCGCATAGTGCCACAATATTCACTTTTGGGCTTTTGGCAAATTCAGAAAGATCGCTTGTTCCTTTTCCGCCGGCCCCGATGCCAGCAATATTCAGCTTATCACTTGGCGCAATAAAGCCACGACCCAGCACATGACGGGGTATGATAAAAAAACCGGCGCCGGCCAGCGATGTGTTACGGATAAACCGGCGGCGTGAAAGACTGCGATTTTTCTTTATGGGTGTCATCAGAAGAATTTTGCAGTAAGTTAAAAGTATCAGCGATACCGTCAAAAAAATATAGGCAACTGGTATGGCAGAAATCTTTAGTTTACAGAAAAATCAGGTTATGACAATTAGCTGGAGCGATTTTGAAAAGGTTGATATACGGGTGGGAACGATTGTGGAGGTAACCGATTTTCCCAAGGCCAGGAAACCTGCCTATAAACTTAAGGTGGATTTTGGAACTGAACTCGGCATCCGGCAATCTTCTGCACAAGTTACCGTGCATTACCAGAAAGAAGAATTGCTGAACAGGCAGGTGATCGCCGTGGTGAATTTTCCGCCCAAACAGATTGCTGACTTTATCAGTGAATGCCTGGTGCTGGGCATTTATGACGCCAATAAGGATGTGATTTTATTACAACCGGAACGACCGGTAGGCAACGGTCAAAAGATCGGGTGAAATGCCGGAGCAATTTTTCACATATTACCATTCTCCAGTCGGTCTGCTGAAAGTGAGCGGAACCGAAGAATATATAAGTGAAATGAGTTTTCATGATACTACTCAAATAAATGTGTCTAAAAAAAAATACATTCCTCCCTTGCTCATCAACGGCGTGGAACAACTGATACAGTATTTCAATGGTCATCGAAGACAGTTTGAATTGCCGCTTCACCAGCCGGGCACTCCTTTTCAGCAGGAAGTGTGGAATGAACTGTTGAATATCCCTTTTGGTAAAACCATCAGCTATCTTGAACTGGCAAGACGAACCGGCGATACCAAAGCAACAAGGGCTGTGGCCAACGCTAACGGCAAAAACAATATTGCCATCATCGTGCCTTGTCACAGGGTTATAGGCTCTAACAAAGAATTAGTGGGATATGCCGGGGGCTTATGGCGAAAGAAATGGCTTCTTGAACATGAGATGAAAATAGCGTATGGGGTACAGACGCTTTTTTAAATTATGAGACAAAGAGAATAGCTCTTTAATCAAATAAGTTCGTCACTGGTGAAGGCAAAAGGTAACAAATGGCTGGCAGTTTTAATGATATAAACCTTTCCTTCCTGGCCGCTTAATATGAGACGAATTGGCTTTTTTGATCTTGTTTCATATTCCAGCAATGCCTGGCGGCACATGCCGCAGGGGGAAATAGGATGATCGCTTTCGTTTTCTTTGCTTTTATAACTCACGGCCATGCTGACAATGGGAACCCCCGGGTGTATGGTGGCTGCTGAACCCAGCAACACTCTTTCTGCACAAATACCAACGGGATAAGAAGCGTTTTCCTGGTTTGTTCCGGCCACAATCTCACCATTTTCAAGAATAGCCATAGTACCTACATGAAAATTGGAATAGGGGGCATAAGCTTGTTCGGTAATATTCCGGGCCTCATTCAGCAACCATGCATCCTTTTCATTGAGTTCACTGATATCAGTGTACACCTCGTAGGCAAATCCGAATTGGGATTCTTTCATAACAGCAATATACAAACTAAAAAACATCCCGGTTCATATGGAGCCGGGCTGGCAGCATTATGCTATCTAACGAAACTGAACAAACGTTTCCACCTGGGGCCGTTTTCCCAGCTGAACCAGATCATCCAGGCTTTACCCACAATCCTATCTTCGGGCACAAAACCCCAGTAGCGGCTGTCCTGCGACCCCTGCCGGTTATCCCCCATCATCCAATAGTAATCCATTTTGAAAGTATAAGAATTGATCTCCTTCCCATCCAGGTAAAAACGTCCATCTTTTTTGTAAAACTCATTTTTCTCATACACCCGGATACTTCTTTCGTATAACGCAAAGGTTGAATCATTGATCTCAACAGATGCTCCTTTCTTCGGTATCCATACGGGACCGTAATTATCTCTTGACCATTGATGACGGCCATCATGCGGGAATAAATTTCTGCCGTTGCCCGACGGCTCCACATCCGGCTGAATGGATGCGATAAGCCCAGACTGGATCATTTTTTCTTTGGCCTTTGCTGTAAGCAACATTCTGTATTCATTCGGTCTTTGACCTGTTGCAAAATATTCTCCTTTGTCAAAATCAATTCCATATTCTTCTTTCATGATATCCTGGTCCAGAAAACGATTGGTTGTGACCGTATAGGACATTTCAGAGTATGGCGGAATTTTTTCCTGTTCGCCGTTAATATAGGCAACGCCATTTTTCACTTCAATCATATCACCGGCAACGGCCACACAGCGTTTGATGTAGTTATCTGTTTTGTCAACCGGATGCGCAACAATGGGTTTTAATTCGGGATCATTCCATACATTTTCCCGGCCACGGGCCCTGACAAAGTCGTAGTAAGGCTGAGCTGATTCATAATCTTGTTTATGAATAACCGTATCCCCTTCCGGAAAATTAAATACCACCACATCTCCCCTTTTGGGCGAAGAGGCAAACCAGCGGGTATAGGGCAGCTTTATGGATTCTGAATAGGATTTCGTATTCAATACCGGCATATAATTATGTACAAAGGGGAATGAAAGCGGTGTATTAGGAATCCTTGGGCCATAACTGAGTTTGCTCACAAAAAGAAAATCCCTCACCAGCAGGGTTTTTTCCATTGACCCGGTTGGAATCGTATAGGCTTCAAAAATAAAAGTACGGATCAGTGTGGCTGCCACCACAGCGAAAATCGCTGCATCCACCCATTCTCTCCAACCCTGCTTCTTATGATTTTTTACAGTCTCTGGACCAATAAATTTTGGATCCTCTTTATAAGCCAGGTAAGGAAAATAGAAAGGTGCAAATAGGGAAGCTAATGTGTGTTGTCCCAGCGAAAAACGTCCGAATACTTTGGCAAACTCAATAAAGATCCCGGGGCTGATAAACCACCCCACCACCGGGATGAACTGCCAGAATACCCAGTGTTTGGGTCTTTTGGCCAATTCCTGCATCACCCATGTATTATAAAAAGGAACATAAGCTTTCCAGGCCGGCGCCCCGGCTTTGGCAAACAGCTTTGCAAAGCCAAAAGAAGGAAGGAAAACAATCAACGTTCCAATGAGATAAACGATTAATATGTGTTGTAAGGGCATGAGCCTGCTTTTAATAGCGACAAAAATATCATAAATATCTGCCTGCCAAAATATAATAATTCAAAGTTTTGCTAAACCAAACCAGCGGTGTTTTTTCGATTTAAGAGGAAGAGTAATAATTTTAGGTAGAAATATGAACCAGTTCAGTATCCGTGATATAGAGAATTTATGCGGAATTAAAGCTCATACGCTCAGGATATGGGAGCAGCGTTACCAGCTTTTCACACCCCGGAGAAAGGAAAGTAGCCACCGCACCTATGATTGCGATGACCTGCGTGAGTTGTTGCGGATTTCCTTTTTATACCATCATGGGTACAAAATTTCCCGCATAGCCGCCATGAATCCTGCCGAGATACAGGAGGAGATTGAAAAGATCAAACCACAACCCTGCAACTATGAGATATTTGTGCACCAGCTCACAGAGGCCAGCATCAGTTTTGATAAAGCATCATTTGAGAAGGTTTGCAGCACCCTGCTTACCCGCATAGGTGGTGAAGATGCAATGTTGCATGTGTTTTACCCCTTTTTGCAGAGAATAGGCCTGCTTTGGATGACCAATCATGTGATACCTGCCCAGGAGCATTTTTCAAGTAACCTGATCCGTAAAAAGATCATGAGTCTCACAGACCGGCTTCCCCCTATAACCGATAAAACAAAAAATGTGATCGTCTTTTCTCCACCGGGAGAGTTGCATGAGATCCCGTTGCTGGTGGTGAATTACCTGTTGCGGAAAAGAGGAGTCCGCACCACTTATTTCGGGACAAATGTGAACACGGCATCACTTCAATATTATACCGGATGCCACCCGGTCACACACTTGTACTGCCATGTCATCACGCATCTTGATGCGGAAAAACTTAATGAGTTTATCTGTTCCGTTTGCCATGTTTTCCCGGGTCAGCAAATCATTATTTCGGGCCCTGCAAGTACTTGCATCCGGCAACAGCCTGTAAACCTAACCCATCTCCGTTCGCTGGAAGAAGTGATCGGTTTTGTCAATGATATGGTCAGTGAAAAAAACAGTACAGTCTGACTGCTGTAACTTACTTCGGCATCACGTAATTGTTCACGTCATCTGCCGTTATGGTTTTTCCGGAAAGTATTACCAGTCTTTCAACCACGTTTCTTAACTCCCTGATATTACCTGTCCAGTTGTATTGTTGCAATAATTTGATAGCGTCATCATCAATGTTTTTGCGAGCAGTGCCATAGTCGTCGCAAATATCATCGAGAAACTGATCAACCAGCAAGGGAATATCTTCCCTGCGGTCGTTGAGGGACGGGACATGAATGAGGATGACACTAAGCCGGTGATACAGATCGAGCCTGAAATTTTTTGCTTCCACTTCTTTAAGCAGGTCTTTGTTGGTGGCAGCTATCACCCTTACGTCCACGTTGATATCTTTATCAGCCCCAACCCTTGTTATTTTACCTTCCTGCAGAGCCCTTAGCACTTTAGCCTGGGCATTAGGGCTCATGTCACCAATCTCATCAAGGAAAAGTGTGCCGCCGCTGGCAGATTCAAACTTTCCAATACGCTGTTTGATGGCAGAAGTGAAGGAGCCTTTTTCATGCCCGAATAATTCGCTTTCAATCAGTTCACTGGGGATGGCGGCACAGTTCACTTCGATCATCGGCCCGGAAGCCCGGTTGCTTTTCTCGTGTATCCAGCGGGCCACCAGTTCCTTCCCCACCCCATTTTCCCCGGTGATGAGAATACGGGCATCTGTCGGCGCTACTTTTTCAATGGTTTCTTTTATTTTTTTTATAGGTCCCGAATCACCGATCATTTCCTGTACCCGGCTCACTTTCCGTTTCAGCACTTTTGTTTCGGTCACCAGGCTGCTCTTATCCATCGCATTGCGGATGGTTATAAGCAGACGATTCAGGTCAGGTGGTTTGGAGATGTAATCGTAAGCCCCTTTTTTAACGGCTTCCACGGCAGTTTCAATGTTGCCGTGGCCGGATATCATGATGATGGGTACATCGGGGTTGGACTCTCCGGCCTTTTGCAGGAACTCTATTCCATCTAGTTTGGGCATTTTTATATCACAGAGTACCACATCGTAGGTCTTTTCTTTGAATTTCTTCAGTCCTTCTTCCCCGTCTGCCGCTTCCTCAATCTTATACCCCTCAAACGAAAGAATTTCTGTCAGGGTCTTTCGGATCGCTTTTTCATCATCAATGATCAATATATCAGCCATGATTCTTGTTTATTGGGTAAAAATAACTGATTTGTAATAGAGTGGAGCAGGTCAGACCAATACAGCCTGGATAAAAAAAGAAAGAGGTGGAGATTTAAAAAATAGAAGCCGGGTAGAAACCCAGCCTCGTTTTAAAATCCAATATCCTATGAAAAACCATTACAAAGATGCGGGGAAACATGTAAAACGCTGCAAACCGGGGAAACTTTTTTTTCACATTTTCAGAGAAAAATAAACTGGAATACAGCCACTTAACGAACGATGATGTTTTAAAGCATCAAAACCGCCCTGTTTCGGCGATTTTGATATTGCAAATATGGCACGCTGATTATTTGTACTGGTACATCACTTCCTTCACCAGTTTAACGGTGCGGGACACATCGGGCAAAGCGGCTGCCACAAGGTTGGGAGCATAGTGCAGCGGTGCATCAGCGGCTGTTATGCGCCGGATAGGTGCATCCAGGTAATCAAACCCTTCCTTTTGTATGCAGTAAGTGATCTCGGTAGAAACGGAAGCAAATGGCCACTGCTCTTCCACTATTACCAGGCGGTTTGTTTTTTTCACACTTTCCAGGATTGTCATCCAGTCTAGCGGACGTATAGAGCGGAGGTCAATCACTTCGGCGCTAATGCCTTCTTTCTCCAGTTCGGCAGCAGCTCCAAGGGCCACTTTCATCATCTTATTGAAGGAAACAATGGTTACATCACGGCCCGCTTTTTTAATATCAGCTTTGCCTATTTCAATGTAATATTCTTCATCCGGCACTTCACTTTTGTCCCCATACATCACTTCGCTTTCCATGAAAATCACCGGGTCCTCTTCATATCGGATGGCTTGTTTCAGCAAGCCCTTTGCATCATAACCATTACTGGGAGAGATCACTTTAATACCCGGAATGTTGGCATATAATGCTTCAAAAGCTGTGGAATGCTGGGCGCCTAACTGGCCGGCAGAACCATTTGGTCCCCTAAAAACAATAGGGCAAGAGATCTGGCCACCGCTCATTGCCAGCATTTTAGAAGCAGTATTTAATATCTGATCAAGAGCTAAAACTGCAAAATTCCACGTCATAAACTCAACAATAGGCCGGAGACCATTTTGTGCAGCACCCACACCTACAGCGGCAAAACCCAATTCGGAAATGGGAGTATCGATAACCCGTTTTGGGCCAAATTCTGCTAACATGCCCTGGCTTACTTTATAAGCGCCGTTGTATTCCGCCACTTCTTCACCCATCAGGAAAACCCTGTCATCTCTTCTCATCTCTTCGTTCATTGCTTCACGCAAAGCCTCCCGGAATGCAATTGATCTTGCCATAGTCAGTAACTGCTTTTTAAAGAGCAGCAAAAATAGGTGACGCTCAGGATAAAACCTAAAAATGGTAATGCCGGTTCCCTTGTTCCGGGAAACCGGCATTGCCAGAAATATTTCACTTTCTCAAAGATTAATAATCGTCATCATTATCAAAACCGCCTCCGCCTCCGGAACATTCGGCGATGGCATTTTGCCATTCACGGGTTTGCAGATCCTGGGCGGTTATACGATTGGCATCTCTGAAAGAATAACGCCTTTCTATTTTTTCCGTCATGCACTCGCAGTAGGAGTTTGCCTCTCTTGCAGAAACACCTGCTGCCTGGCGACGAGCCTGGGCGCAACCTTGAATGTAGGAACGCCTTTCCTGGCTGGTCCAGCGGCCTGCGCCTTTTTGGTTGCCAAAGCCATCGTCAAAATCATCATCATCAAATTCGCTATTCTTCTTTTTATTATTGAAATTTCCAGCGTCATCTTCATCCTCAAAATCATCTCCGCCACCGCCACCACTCATGGCTTCCATACATTCACGAGCATAGCGTTCACCCAACTCCTCTCCCGCTGTTTCTACATCAGCCGGATTGGGGAATTTCCTTTCCAATTTTTTAATCACACAACTACAAACCTCCCTGGCTTGTTTTGCTCCGCCAGCTTCATCCACACATTCTTTAAGATATTTAGTCCTTAACTGGCTGGTCCAGCCACCGCCCCCTCCTCCTGGACCTGCGTTATTATTACAACTTAATGAAACGATGAGTAATCCGAAAACGGCTAAAATGGTGACTTTTCTCATAAAAGGTGGTTTTGATTTCTTTGAAAATACGAAGGAGCAACATATCCAAAAAATATTTTCTACGTGAAAACACTGATAGCAAATGGGCAGCTTATACTATTTTCAAAAGACTTAATTTCCTGAGAGCCTGAGTTTCAATAGCGGAATAAAAAAGATTTGTCGTAAGATTACCTTGGAAAACCACTATGATATTTATCAAAAATCAAATTTCCTTGTGGATAACTTGTAAATAGCCGCCGGAATAGTAAATTTTGTGAGCTAATTCATCCTTGAAAAACATCCACCATGAGATCTTTTTTACTTCTGATCCTGGGATTATTAGTCTCAGGATTGCTATCCGCCCAGATTGCCGGCCCGCAAAGTCCCGGTAGTTTTACCGTAGTTAATATACCCGGCTCCAGCGCCACCTGGTCAAACACTGGCAATGCTGCGGCCAGCGATAATAGTTATGTAACATCGGGAAATATTCCTGGGGCATCGGGTGCGTATACAGACTACCTTGTTGTTACTGATTTTGGTTTCTCTATTCCGTTAGGTTCCACCATATCCGGTATAGTTGTAGAAGTGGAAAGAGCAGACCCCAATGCCCGCACCGCTGATTATAGTATCCGCATCGTTAAGAATGGAGTGATTGGCTCAACAGAAAAATCATTTAACGCCGGTTATACCATGACCGATAACTACCAGATCTATGGTAACGCAGGTGATCTTTGGGGCGAAGGGTGGACAGAAAGTGATATCAATGATGCGGGGTTTGGTGTGGCAATAGCAGCTCAAAGAAGTGTTGCCGGGGGAACAACAGCAGGACGTATTGACCATATCCGCATCATCGTTTTTTATGATTTTATGACACTGCCGCTACGGCTGATCTCTTTTAATGCCGCCAAAACAACTGATGCTGTTCTCCTGAAATGGATTACAGCAGAAGAAAACAATATGAGTCATTACGAACTGCAACGTTCTGCAGATGGCAGAAACTTTACAGCTATCCACACTGTTCCCAGCCGCAACAGTTTTCAAAGCACACAATATTCCTTCTCTGATAACAACCCTGTCAGCGGTGTAGCCTATTACCGGCTGAGAATGACCGGCCATAACCCGGGAGATGTAAAACATTCACCGGTTCTTACCGTTCATTTTGCTGGAAAAAACAATGTGCTTGTGTGGCCGTCTGCGTTGCGGGCCGGCCAGGCATTGAATGTTTCAAATCCCGCACAGGAAAGACTGATCCTTCAATTTTTTGACATCGGCGGAAAATTATTGGTAACTATGGCTACCTACTCCAGCCAGTTGCCATCTGATCAGTTGGTGCAGCACAAGGGAATGATCTTTTACACAGTGCGCAGGGAAGACGGAACTGCTGCCGGTAAAGGCAAACTCCTTGTCCAATAGTAGTGTTTATATCCAGGAACCAGGAAAGAAAGTTTAATTTGTTTTTTCTCTTGTCCACTCTTCATGTATGGGCTCGCCTCTTGAGCTAAGGCCTTTGTGTGTCCATACATTTCCGCTTACACTGCCATCAAAACTAAGTGAAGCCCCTACCCTTGAACTATCTCTTGAGAAGAACTCAATATGCTCAGTGTACTTTCCGTCTTTAAATGTATATGTTCCCCCACCTGTTCCGAAGAATTCTTTAGTGGCCGGGTTGATCGCCATCCATTGAAAACGGGTGTCTGATAAAATTTTCAGGGTCTTCCTGTCACCCCGCTGCATCGTATTCATCTGACCATTTTGTATACGACCTGTGATCCGCCAATTGCCTGACAGGTTTCCCGATCCCTCATCAATGCGCTTCCATTGTGCTGCAACACCGGAGATATTTATGCTCAGCACATCAGCTTCTTCCTTAAACCTGTAATGCAGGTGCTGTCCGATTTGTTCTTTTACTTCTGTGTCAAATTCTACCTGGGCATGAACCTGGTCGCCGGATACGGAAAAACTGCCTCCAAATGAACGATAGAATTTTTTGTTTTTTATATCAAAGGAACTTAACGTAAAATAACCGTCAATGAAAATCAGTATTTGTTCTATATCCCCATTTTTGGAATGCCATGCACCCGAAACCGGAGTTGAAACAGATGTCTGGCTGTTGGTTATATGAACTATCCCGGCAAATAAAAAGCACAAAAAATGGATTTTCATTTCGTCTGTATTTTATCCTAAAAATAACCAATTAAATCTGGTATTCGTAACCACTTTTAAAGCATATAGCACTGTTTGTGAGTTAGTAATACTTTAGAAATATTTTTTTTATCAAAAGAAAAATACTACCTTTTCCATTCTTCATCTCATCCCTATCCAGACTGTACCCTCCTCTATTCACCACCTAAACACAAAAACATGAGAAAGATTTTTCTTCTCTGGCTTTTCGTTCCACTATTTGGAATGAGCCAGAACAAAAATGTCATGAGCACATTCAGGGCATTCCCAAAACCGGACAAAATTCTTGAATTTGAAAAAGCGTTGACAGCACATGCTCAAAAGTATCACACAGGCGACTGGAAATGGCGGGTATGGGCCATTCAATCCGGGCCGGATGCCAATGGCTATCATATCACCGAAGGGCCTCTAAGCTGGGACCTTATTGATAGCCGTGGAGATCTTGGAACAGAACATAATAATGATTGGAATAAGAATATAGCCATTTATATTACAGAAAGAGGTTCCGCTGGTTATTCTGTTTTTGAGGATTCGCTTAGCACTGTATCAATCACCGATTATGCTGATAAGATCAATATTACTCATTGGTATCCTAAAATCGGTTGGGGTAATAAAGTAAGAGACGAAATTGCAAAAATGAAAAAAGCCTGGCAGGCAGGAGGTCAGTCTGTAGCGGTTTATACTGCCAGTTCCTCAGGACCTGCACAGTTTACATTAGTTACACGCTACAAACAGGGGTTAAAAGAAAGAAACCCTGGTTTTATAAAAGAAACTTTTAAAAACAGGTACGAAAAAGCTCATGGAGAAGACTCATTTGAGGATTTCCAGCATACACTTCGTGAGTATATTGCTGAAGCCTGGAGTGAGTTGCTTTTTTACAGAGCAGACCTTAGCTCGAAATAATTAACAATGATAAATTATCACAGAAGAAGGCCTCCTGCATATAGGAGGCCTTCCCCGTAATTTTTTAGTATTTAAACTGGGCTTAAATATTCTCGATCACCATCGCCGAAGCACCTCCGCCACCGTTGCAAATACCGGCAGCACCATATCTGGCATTGTTTGCCTTCAGCACATTGATGAGGGTGACGATTATCCTGGCCCCGCTGGCTCCCAGCGGGTGCCCGATTGATACTGCGCCGCCATGAACATTTACTTTAGCCGGATCAAGGCTCATTCTCCGGGTATTTTCAATCCCAACCACGGCAAAAGCTTCATTTAACTCCCAGTAATCAATATCGTTCATTTGGAGACCTGCTTTTGATACGGCCTTTGGCACAGCCAATGAGGGAGTGGTCGTAAACCATTCCGGTGCTTGTTCCGCATCAGCATAGGAAAGAATCCGGGCAACGGGCTTCAATTCAAGTTCATCAGCTTTTTCTTTGCTCATCAACAGCAGGGCTGCAGCCCCGTCATTCATGGTAGAAGCATTCGCCGCAGTAACAGTTCCGTCCTTTTGAAAGGCCGGGGTGAGTGAGGGAATCTTTTCAAATTTCACATTCCAGGGTTCTTCGTCTTTTGCAATGACCACAGGGTCGCCTTTTCGTTGCGGAATTTCGACTGGAATAATTTCATTGTCAAATTTTCCGCTGTCCCATGCTGCCTGGCTGCGTTTATAACTTTCAATGGAAAAACTGTCCTGTTCTTCCCGGCTGATGCCGCATTCTTTGGCACAAAGCTCAGCGGCATTGCCCATTGCCTTACCATCATAAACATCAGTCAACCCGTCTTTGGCTAGCCCGTCAATTAAAGATGTGTTGCCATATTTATTTCCCCAACGAACTGAATCAGCATAAAACGGAGCATTGCTCATGCTTTCCATGCCCCCGGCCACCACAATTCCGGCATCACCCAGCAGGATGCTTTGTGCTGCCTGGGCAATGGCTTTCATGCCACTGGCACAAACTTTATTTATGGTTGTGCAATTCACGGAATCAGGAAGACCTGCAAATTTTGCAGCCTGCCGGGCCGGGGCCTGGCCAAGGTTGGCTTGTATTACACAGCCCATCAAAACATCTTGTACTTCTTGAGGTTTCAAACCGGCCTTTTGAAGGGCTCCTTTAATAGCAGTTGCTCCCAGTTGGGTGGCAGACAAGGATTTCAAACTACCGCCAAAACTTCCCAGAGGGGTGCGAACTGCCGATATTATAACTACTTCTTTCATATAGTAACATAAATATTAAGTCGCAAAGTTAGGGATAAGCAGCCTTGATTTTTTCCATTGTTGTATGGTCGAAAAGTGCCGATAATATATTCACATTTTGATTTTGATTTCATTTAAATACTTACTTTTATAAAAACAAGGACGGTTCTCTTATTCAAATCTTTAAACGTTTACTTTATGAGAAGAATTTTACTATTGCTCATCATTATGAGCATCGGAGCATTTGCTTCAAATGCTCAGCCTTATCGCTATTACTTCAATAATACTTTTGCAGAAGTAGGGGGTTCCGGGCCTACACTTACCGAAGTTTTATCCTGTGGTGCTACGGCTGGAAATTTTAGTATTCAGACAATTACCACAGATGATGGCCCCTGCGGATCAGGCGATCAATATGCATTTAATTTTAATGAGGGGGGTGGTATCTCTTTTCCAAACAGCAATTTGATTGGAGGGAATTACACAATCCATATGTTTTTCAAATTCAATACACTCAGCGGCTTCCAGCGTTTGATTGATTTTTCTGATGGTGCCGTTGATGACGGGTTATATATCCTGGACGATTGTCTTACTTTATACCCGATTTTCAACACTGGCCCATGTCCTTTCTTTCAAGGAGGCAATTTCTATCTAATTTCCCTGGTTAGAAATAGCGGCACACAGGAATTGAGGGTATTGGTAAACGGAGTCTTGTTTGGGTCAATTATTGATAACGCTGATCAATATGTACCGACAACGACAACTACTCCTATCGTCTTTTTCAGGGATGATGCATCATTTGGTTGCGAAGACAGAGATGGAAGTATCAAATACCTCTCATTAAGCACTACAACCTCCACCGACCAGGATGTTTTAGACCTTTGGAACACCATCTGTGCTATTTCACTTCCTCTCCAGTTGAAAGATTTTACGGCTAATAAACAAGCAGGCGATGTTCAATTGAAGTGGACAACTGTTAACGAATCTGCTGTCAGTCATTTTGAAATTGAACGCAGCAGCAACGGCGCCAGTTTTGCAAGCATTGGCACTGTGCAGGCCGTAAATCTTGCCAGCCGTAATAGTTATAACTTCAACGACAGGCAACCTCTTTCCGGCACATCATTTTACCGGCTAAAGATGGTGGACATGAATGGGGAGTTTAAATATTCCGGTATTGTCAAGATCACATCTTCTGGTATTCAACCGTTTGAAATATTCCCGAATCCTGTAAAGGATGTGTTTACTGTCAGTGGTATGAGGAACAATGAAGTGCTGCGGTTAATGGATGCTTCCGGTAAAGAACTCTTGCGGAGAATGGCTACGGGTATGAGCCTGACTATTGACATCAGCCAATACCCCAACGGTGTTTACTACCTGAGCTATTTTGATGGAGAGAAAATGCAGACGAGAAAAATTCTGAAACAATAATGATAAACACTGCTTCATAAAAAAAGTCCCCGGTTTTGCGACCGGGGACTTTTTTTTATCTGATGAATAGTAAGAATGATTTAATATTCCCTGTCTTCGATACGCTGCGTGGGGCGGCTGCGGGGTGCTGCGTCCCTGCCCAGGTCATTTTGCTCAGCCAGGGTCATATGATCACTGCTGGTAGTTTGAATCCAGGTGCCGGCCATGTTGCGGAACACCTGCGCATTCAATCCAAATTCCCGCTGTAACAACTGTTCCAGTTGCGATGTGATCATAGTAGCATTTATGTCAACACTGCCTTCATTGAGCAATGGACTTAACTCACCCAAATTCATCGTACGGGGATATTGCACAGAACCCATTGACCCTTGCTCAGGTTTATGACCTGATTCAAAAAATTCAATTTTCAGGTATGGATAAAACGCAGAAAACTCTCCCTGCAGGTCTTGTATGGTTTTGGATTGAAGAATGTTGAGTTTCATGAGTGATAATTTTAATGTTTTGCAATTCTAATGAAGCAAAAATTAAAATTTACTGCCGCAACTATGATGAGGAGCATCAATTTACAAAATGATATTCCTCAAATGAATATTGGGAGTCTACCACCCTATTCCATAATCTTCTCCATTATTGCTGCTGCCACCCCAAAGACTGTTATGCTTCCAGTCGAAAAAGATGGCATTGATCGGGCCACTGGTCCGGTTGCCTGTTTGCACCGTGTAACCCATCTTTTTTAATTCTTCCCTTACTGCTTCTGGAGTCTCGCGGCTAACTAAAATACTTCCGGGTCTTGGCTTGCGGTCATCATTCTTTGTTCCGCCCAATGACAACCACAACTGGTTGCTGTTAATATTTGCCGCTTCCGTAGCCTGCTGCACCGTCATCCCAAACTCTACCATATTCAAAAAAAATTGCAGCAAATTCTGATCCTGTGTGTCGCCTCCCTGCACAGCAAAAGACAAATAGGGTTTACCATCTTTCATAGCCAGGGAAGGTGTCAGTGTCACTCTTGGTCTTTTTCCAGGCTCCACCACATTAAAAGGATTAAGTGCAGGGTCAAGTACAAAACTTTGTAAACGCTGGCTCATGCCCACACCTGTGTTACCTGCAATGCAGGCGGGCAACCAACCACCACTTGGGGTGATAGAGACCACCCAGCCTTCCTTATCTGCAGCCTCAACGGTTGTGGTACCTCTCCATAACCTGTCCATGTATTCATCATCAACCGGCAACCTGTGCTGTGCATACCCTTCGCCGCTATTATTCTCGTTTATCAAACCCATATCATGAGTGGGAACAAAATTTCTTTTTGAACTGTCCTGCTCATAGCCTCTTTTCTTCAGCAATTCAACGAAAGGATTTGTTTTTCCTTCAAACGGGTATGGGTCACCTGGGCCGATATCAGGATTGTTTTTTTCAAAACCTATCAGAGCAGCCCTTTGCTTTGCATAATCCTTGCTGAGCAATCCTTTCATCGGTTCCGCGGGGGCAAAATAGGGATCGCCATAATAAAAGTCCCTGTCTGCAAACGCAAGATTCATGGCCTGGTAAACAGTATGAATATATTTTGCGCTGTTATACTTCATGGCTTTCAGATCAAAATTCTCCAGGATATTCAGCGCCTGCAACAGCACCGGCCCCTGTGTCCATTGCTGTAGTTTGTAAACATCAATGCCTTTGTAAGTAACTTTTAGCGGTTCTTCTTCAACCGGTTTCCATTTGGCGAGGTCTTCAAGAGTGATCAACCCGCCCTGTTCCCGGCATCCTCTCACAAATTCTTTAGCTATATCACCTTTATAAAAACGGTCAAACGCCGCCATGATGGCCTGCTTCCTGTTCTTTCCTGCTTTTATGGCTTGCTGCTCCGCCTCCACCATTTTTGTCAATGTGGTCAGCAAATCTTTTTGCACAAATATCTCTCCTGCTTCAGGGGCTTCCCTTTTTTCACCCAGGTGAGGCAAAAAAACCTTCTGGCTGTAAGGCCATTCTTTGATCCTTGCTTTATTTCTTTCAATACTATTAGCTGTCTGTGCTTCGATAGGATAGCCGGCTGCCAGCTCCATAGCAGGTGCCAGCACTTGTTTCAGGCTCATAGTTCCGTATTCTGAAAGCATGTGACAAATGCCCCCCGGAGTGCCGGGAGTAACTGCAGCAAGCGGCCCGTATTCAGGTGGGAAATCGTAACCCTTGCTTTTAAAAAAATCAACGGTAGCTCCTGTTGGCGCCACACCAAGGGCATTAATGGCAATAACCTTTTTTGTTTTGGGATTATAGATCAGTGCCTGGGTCTCTCCTCCCCAACTCAGCACATCCCACATAGTGCAGGTGGCTGCGAGCATGGCACAAGCGGCATCCACAGCATTGCCACCCTGCTGAAAGATCATGGAACCTGCTGTTGCGGCTAATGGCTTGCCGGTGATGGCCATCCAGTTTTTGCCATGCAGCGGCGGTTTTTGTGTTGACTGCGCATCTGATGTAAAAAATACAAGAGTGAATAACAGAAAAACAAAAAAGGGTCTCATACAAAAAGTATTTGACCCTAAAGGTAAGTGTAAGCGAAAAGAATTGTTACGGCTCTTTAAGTATATTTTGTGTAGTGGGTCAGATCAAATACATGTTTAGTATTTAATTCTGTGCCTCTGTGGCAGTATTTTTCCCCCACAGCCTTCATCTCAGGCTTCCATGTATTGCGGAATGAGCGGCTGCTTGTTGATGCGAATGATCCTGAGGCGGTTCAGGATAAGTAAGATCGGGTAAATAGGATCAACCTGGTACCATCGCCGGCCAAAATTCACAGCGGAAGGATGTTTGTGATGATTATTATGATAGGCTTCTCCCAGCATGATGACATCAAAAGGCCAGAGATTGCGGGATTTGTTTTTCATTGTAAAATGAACAGCTCCGACCTTATGAGCAAACCAGTTGATGATAACGGCATGAAAGGGTACATTCAAAATATGAAACGGAAGCAACAGGAACCACCATGCTGAAGGAGCAAAAAACACATAGATAGCAGTATAGATAGCCATCCAAAGTACCCTTGAAAAAGTGGAATGTGCAAATATGTCCAATGCCCTCCAGTCAGGAAGGTTTTTTGTAAATCTTTCTTCGGGAATAAATTTTCCCCTAAAGATGGCAGTGGAAATAGCCCGGGTGTACCACATGAGTGTGAAAACGTTTTTATGAAAATGTGGCGAATGAGGATCTTTCTCAGTATCCGTGTACGCATGATGCATGCGATGAAGAATGGCAAAAGTCCTTGGACTTACATAGGCAGAGCCCTGCGCCACATAAGCCAGCAGGTAAAAAAAGCGTTCCCAGCCCCTGTTCATACTGAATACGGCATGTGAAGCATAGCGGTGCTGAAGAAAACTCAGTGTGAAAAGAGAAAGGTACCAATGGCAAATAAAGAAAATCAGAATAAATGGCATAATTGAGGTGCTGGTGGGGAAAAAAGATGATATTCTCTAAATGTAGTCTTATTGGCATCCCTGTCAAAATATATTTTCATTTTAGTATAGCGCTGCCTGGTTTCAACAAATAATATCTTTATGGCACTTGTTTATCAAAAATGAACTACCAGGTCTATAATCCTTCTCAAGAGTTGCAGGCTTTTGTAAAATGTTTTTGGTCATTGGAAGGTGAAGCAGCTGCTGAACCGGGCAGGCAACGGGTGCTGCCCGATGGCTGCATGGAAATGATCTTTCATTATGGTGACTTATACCGGCAATATTTTGAAGACGGGTCTTCCATCATCCAACCGAGGAGTTTTGTTTTCGGGCAGATCACCCGGTTCATCGAAATAGCCCCTACAGGCATCAGCGGAATGATCTCTGCCCGTTTTTTACCTGAAGGGTTTGCGCCATTTATTACTATCCCGGTCACCCGGTTGCAGGAAAAGGCCAACCCGATAGATGAAGTGTTTGGAGAAAAAGGAAAGCAACTGGAAGATGCCGTCATCAACGCTTCATCCAATGCCGAACGCATCCGTATCATTGAATCGTTCCTGATCTCACGGCTCAGCGAACCTCAAACCATTGATGCAATCACAAAGAATTGTGTTGAAGTAATTATGCGTTCACAAGGTCAGTTGGATGTAACAGAACTGGCCGGTGGCCTCAACACCAGCCGCAGAAATATTGAACGAAAATTCATCTCTGTCATCGGGATGAGCCCTAAACAACTGGCCCGTGCGGTGCGGTTGCAAGCCACTCTCAAAATGCTGGAGCAAAAGAAATTCACCAGCCTCACTTCGCTGGCCTATGAAAACGGCTACTATGACCAGGCGCATTTTATCAAAGACTTCAAAGAGTTTACCGGCATGAGCCCAAAATCATTCTATGCCAGGAATCTTCGCTTTGCCGCCCTCTTTGCTTCAGCAGAATGATTGTCGCAATTTTACAATTTTGAAAAATGCATGGCTTTTATTTTGCAGGCATAAAAAAAGTATTGTCATGCAAAACATCATCAATTGGTTTGAGATCGCTGTCAGCGATATGGCCAGGGCAAAAACCTTTTACCAGACCGTATTGAACTGCGAAATGAACGAAACAGAAATGTTCGGAACAAAAATGGCTTTCTTTCCCGGCGATGGCACTAATGTGGCCGGCGCTATTGTGCAGGGAGAAGATTATGCTCCTTCCATAAAAGGCGCACTGATCTACCTTAATGGAGGAAATGACCTTTCAACAGCGCTTTCAAAAGTGGAAACAGCCGGGGGCAAAGTGATTGTGCCGAAGACACAGATAAGCCCCGAGATGGGTTATTTTGCGATTTTTGCCGACACTGAAGGAAACAAGCTGGCTCTTCATTCCATTCATTAAATTACTCTTTATGAAAAAGCGGATATATACATTGAGCTTCATACTCCCGGTTGTTTTTTTGCTGGCAGCAGCATCAGTAACAACAACAGGGGTAATAAAGGAAGCCTCATCAACTGGACATTCAACTGTTGCTGCCATTTTTGATAAAATTGAAGGCACCTGGCTTCGGGAAAGCCGAAAAGGGTTTGAACGCTGGTCAAAAAATAGTGACGGCAGTTTTAATGCTATTGCCTGCAGCATCAGGGGCAATGATACAGTTATCAATGAAACCGTGAAGATTTACCCGGAGAATGAAAAATGGGTATATGAAGTGCTGGCTCGTGGGCAAAACCAGGGAAAAACGGTAAAGTTTCATGCTGTGCTGCTCACCGAAAGATCAGTACAGTTCAGCAATCCTGCACATGATTTTCCTACCGACATAAACTATACCCTTGTAGCGGCTGACAGCCTCAGGGCTTTTATTGCAGGGCCAAACCGCAACGGCGGCAGGGATACCATCCTGTTTCGGTTTGTGAGGGCACAGTAAGATCAGTTACCCAAAAAACTGCGCAGCGAATTAAAGTTCCTTCCTGTGCGAAGTTTGTCAAGCGCCTTATCCCTTATCTGCCTCACCCTTTCTGTGGTCAGGTTCATCCTTATGGCGATGTCATCCAGTGTCAGCGGGTGGTCGAGACCGATACCAAAGAAGTAGCAGATAGTTTCTTTTTGTTTGTCAGTAAGCAGTTTGAATGACCTGTCAATTTCCATTTTTAATGACTGGCGATGGCAAAGCTCTTCTTCTGTTTTTTCTACACCTGTGTTTTCAATGGTGTCAATCAATGTTCCGTCTTCTTCCTCAGATAAAGGAGTGTCGAGACTGACATGATGATTCTTATAGCCCAGGTTTTGAGCCACTTCATCCTCGTCCATATTGAGCATTTCGGCAAGTTCTTCAGCAGACGGTGATCTTTCTAATTGTTGTTCCAATAGGGAGTGTGCCTTGCGGATACGGTTTTGGGTTGCCACTTTATTGATCGGCAGCCTTACCATACGGGCATGAGCGGCAATGCCCTGCAAAATATTTTGCCTGATCCACCATACGGCAAAAGATATAAACCGGAAACCACGGGTGGGATCAAAACGGCGGGCTGCTTCTATCAGGCCAAGATTGCCTTCATTTACCAGATCGGCGAGTGAAAGCCCCTGTCCCTGGTATTGTTTAGCAACGGAAACCACAAAACGAAGGTTGGCACGGGTCAGCTTATCCAATGCATTTTTATCGCCTTTCCTGATCAGCTCTGCCAGTTCCACTTCTTCATCGGGGGTGATCATTTCAATTTTATTGATGTCACGCAGGTACCTGTCAAGGCTCTCGGATTCACGGTTAGTGATAGAGTTGGAAATTTTCAGTTGGCGCATGCCCATAGATTATAGTTTGAAGGTTTATGTTTTGCTTCAAAGGACACGGGGGCACAAAAGAACGGAGCGGCTGAACCAAAAAAAATAGACGGCGGAATGATTTAGCTGTCATTTCGGTGCAGCAGCCATTGTCGTTCTATTTCGACAACTGGTAATCACCCCATAAGGCCTTTTTTTCCTGCCTGTTTCATCAAATCAATAGTGGGTCGGGGTTTTTCACATCTGAAACGTGGTTTTCCTCATTTGCAGCTTCCGGTCATATTTGCTGTTCAATACCAGCATATCTTTATTACATTTACAAAAATTAGTAGCATGAAACTTTTTGTGGCAGGTTTGCCCTACGACATGGATGATGCGGAACTGGAAGAATTTTTTGAAAAATTCGGTACCGTATTATCCGCCAAAGTATCAATGGACAGGGAAACCGGCAAAAGCCGAGGTTTTGGATTCGTGGAAATGCCGCTTGAAGCTGAAGCCAATGAAGCCATCGAAGGTTTGAACAACCTGCCCATCGGCAGAAAAACTCTGGTTGTAAAAAAAGCGGACGACAAACAAGGTGGTGGTGGTGGATTCCGCAGTGGTGGTGGTGGCGGGGGCGGTTACAACAGGGAGAGAGGCGGCTTCAACAAAGGGGGCGGCTACAACCGGGACAGAAACCGGTACTGATCATTTCCCCTCTTTTCCCGCTTATCATTATTAGGTTTTTGGAGAACTGCGCCGGCAGTTTCTCTGTTTATTTCTTTCTACATTTGCGCCTCATTTCAGCGTATGTTAGCAGGATTACAGGATGTAACTTTTGAATTTGGAGCAAGAGTGATTATTGAAGATGCCACCTGGCATATTCAGCCCGGCGAACGTATTGGTCTTATCGGCTACAATGGTACCGGCAAATCGACCCTGCTCAAATTGCTGGTAGGTGAATACCTCCCTTCCAAAGGAACTGTGGAAAGAAGCCGCACCACCTCCATTGGCTATTTGCACCAGGACCTCCTCAGTTTTGATACAAATGACTCTATTCTTCAAGTAGCCCTCGGCGCATTTGAAAGGGTGCTGCAATTAGAAAAAGAAATTGAAGATATCGGCAAAGAACTGGAGCGAACAGGTGACGAAAAAACATTACATGAATACAGCGACCGACTCCATGAACTAGAAACACTGGGCGGCTACAACATCCATCACCAGACAGAAGAAGTGTTGCAGGGGCTTGGTTTTTCCAATGCCGACCTGCAACGGCCCTATAAAGAATTCAGCGGTGGCTGGCGCATGAGGGTGCTGTTGGCAAAAATGATACTGCAGCAACCCGACCTGCTCCTGCTCGATGAGCCCACCAACCACCTCGACCTTCCTTCCATCGAATGGCTGGAAAAATATTTGCAGCATTACCAGGGCTCGGTGGTCATTGTGAGCCACGATAAATACTTCCTGAACCGGATGGTGACCAAGATTGTGGAAGTGTACCAGCAGCAACTGCATATCTACGGTGGTAATTATGACTACTACGAAAAAGAAAAAGCCATCCGCATCGAAATGCAGCAAAAAGCCTACGAAAACCAGCAGGACTATATCCGGCAGAATGAACGGCTGATCGAACGTTTCAGGGCCAAGGCCAGCAAGGCAGCCATGGCGCAAAGCCTGATCAAAAAATTAGACAAACTGGAACGTATCGAGGATGTGGAAGTGGAACGCCCCAATATCCGGATCAACTTCCGGGTGGACAAGCAACCGGGCCGTGTGCTCACCGAACTGAAACATATCAGTAAATCTTTTGGCGACAATGTCATCCTCCGCAACAGTTCTGCTGAAATTGACCGCGGTGATAAAATAGCATTGATCGGTGCCAACGGGAAAGGCAAATCCACCTTACTGCGCATTATTGCCGGTACAGAACCGCTTGACGATGGTGAAAGAAAATGGGGCCACAATGTGGAAGAAAGTTTTTATGCCCAGCACCAACTGGAGGCATTAAACATCAACAACACTATCCTGGATGAAATGAAAGAATGCGGCAGCCAAATGACAGAACTTGAACTGCGGGGACTCTTAGGATGTTTTCTTTTCAGCGGGGATGATGCGGATAAGAAGATCAAAATACTGAGTGGTGGCGAAAAAGCAAGGGTGGCCCTGGCAAAAGTGATTGTAAGCAAGGCCAATTTCCTGATGCTGGACGAACCGACCAACCACCTCGATATGCATAGCTGCGACCTGCTGATAGAAGCGCTGAAAAAATATGAAGGCAGCATTATCCTGGTGAGCCACGACCGTTATTTTATTTCAAAAACTGCCAACAAGATCTGGGAGATCGTTGACCAGGAGATAAAAGAATTTAAGGGTGGCTACGAGGAATGGGTGCAGTGGAAAGAAAGAATGGCAAAGCAGGAAGCGGAGAAAAAAAAATCAGAGGCCGGGGTGCAAAAACAAGATAAAGTTCCTGAAGCAGCAAAACCTCAACCAGCAACAAACAACCAGCAACCAGCATCGAATAACCCTGTCAACAAAGAATTAAAAAAAGAACTCCAGAAACAGCAAAAACTTTTTCAGCAGTTGGAGGAAAAGATCGCTAAACTGAAGCTGCAGCAACAAGAACTTGAAGCGGCGCTGGCCATGCCGGAAACCTATGGCGACAAAGCAAAGTTCCTGCAAACGGAAGCAGCTTATAAGAAAGCATCGGATGAATTGACTTCCCTGAACGTTGAATACGAAAAAGTGTTTGAGAAAATAGTGGAGATGGAAGGAAAATAAAGACAGATTCCCCAAAAATTCTGAAAGCCAGATGATAGCATGTTAACTACAACCGCTAAATGGACTGTAATCGCTTTTGGAATATATTTTATCATATTGGCTTAATTATGCTATTCTCGCCGGAAAAAGCCAGGCAAATTTTAAGAAAAGCCGGTAGTACTATTTTTATAAATTATACCGAAATAACCATACGAATGATAACGGCAGAAGCTTTGATTTTATATGCTGACAATTCTAAATATCCGGAGATTTTCAAAATCTTTGGCTGGTTAATGCTTTCTACTTCGTTGGTCCTCTATTTTGTTCCAAGAAAAACCCATTATAAATTCTCAGTAAAGGCGGCTGACTTTTTAAACCCAAAGTATTTTCAAATAATTTCACCATTTGCTTTTTTGATTGGTGCAGCTCTGGTATATTATAGTGTAACATAAATCTTTCAGGCCGAGGTTGGTGTTTTCGCCAACCGAACTGCTGTAAAGAAAGTTGCTTTGCATTTGTATGGCTGAAGGACATTGACTAAACTTCAGTAATTCTATTTAATTTTACTGCAAAAAGCAACTGGTGGCCCGCTACTTTCACAGCATCGCAAGGCCGCCGGAGGTTACCTGAAAAATTAAATCGAAACCATGAGGGCATTTCATTACGCATTTAAGGTAAAGGACATCGACTCAACCCGTAAATTCTATATTGACATTTTGGGATGTGAAGAAGGGAGGTCAACAGAACATTGGGTTGACTTTAATTTTTTTGGAAATCAACTTTCTGCACACATAAGCGAAAGCTTTCCTGAGCCGGATTATTGCGGTAAAGTTGATGGAGTCAGTGTGCCTATTCCTCACTTTGGTTGTGTTCTTCAGACAGACGAGTTTAAAAGGATACAAAACAAACTTGAATCGGAGAAAATTAATTTCGTTGTTAAGCCTCAAAAAAGATACGAAGGAAAAGCCGGTGAACAACTTACAATGTTTGTATTTGACTTTAGTGGAAATCCGCTGGAGTTTAAGGCTTTTACTAACAATGATGAGATTTTCGCAATATAAATGATATCCTGCAGGTATCCGGGTAATGCAGGGGAATTTCATCACTGGGGTCCCCGAAGAACTGTACCTGACAATTTCCCGTTGAAAGGCCGGTTGATTTGTATCGTTTATAGCTAAATATTTCCACTCACCCCCCAGCCAATCAAGCAGAGCAGCTATCCGCTCAAAAAAGCATTGATACTGTTTAATATTCGTAACTTTTGTTGCCAAAACTTTTGCAATATGAAAGCAAAGCTCTTCCTGCTTACAGGCCTGGCATTCGTCACAGCCCTTCTGCTGGCTTTTAGTTCCAACAACTCTTATAGCAGCAATGCCGGCAGCAATAAGAATTATGACGTCTTGAAGAAAAATATTATCCGCTGCGGTCCTGATTGGGAAGCCCTGAAAGATTTCATTGAAGAGATGGACATCCCTCCTATGCCGGGCTCGGGCACTCATCTATGGACGATCAGTACAAAAAGCGACAGTGCACAGTTCTATTTCAACCAGGGCATCAATATGTATTACAGTTTTCACATCATTGAGTCCATGGCGTCATTTAAAAAAGCTGCGAGGTTTGATCCCGGCTGTGCCATGCTGCACTGGGCACAGGCGCTGGCTTATGGCCCCAACATCAATGACCTGGGCTATGCCGCCTCACCGGAAGCCCTTGCGGCAACTGAAAAGGCAAAAGAACTATCCGGGTCTGCATCTCCCGTTGAAAAAGCACTGATTGATGCCATGGCTGTTCGCTACACGGCCGATTCGGCTGATATGAACAGGGCTAAACTGAACGGACAATACACCACCATGATGAAGAAAGCGTATGAGAAATTCTCAACGCATCCCGATGTTCAGGCCTTGTACGCGGATGCTATGATGCTGGAGCACCCCTGGGACCTGTGGAAAATAGACGGTACTCCCCGGCCATGGACACCTCTGATCAGGACAGTGCTGGAAAAACTGCTGGCCAAAACACCGGATCATCCCGGTGCCAATCACTATTACATCCATGTGATGGAACCATCTCCTTATTTTGCTAAAGCGCTGCCGAGTGCCGACAGGCTCGGTAAAATAACACCGGGACTTTCTCACACGGTTCATATGCCTTCGCATATCTACCTGCGGGCAGGGCATTACGAAAAAGGAGTGCAGGTAAACAAAAATGCAATTAATGGGTATGAGCTCTACAGTAAACTCTTTACCCCGGTCACCAATAACGATTTCCTGTATCTCATTCATAACATTCACATGCAAACCAATAATGCCATGCTGGGAGGCTTCAGGGAAGAATCTATGAAAGCAGCGGCAGCCACAGCAGAAAGTATTCCTGCTGACTACCTGGATATGGGCGGAGCGATGGGCAGCTACCTGCAATACATTCACAGCACACCGGTGCTGGTGAATATCCGCTTTGGCAACTGGCAACCTTTGCTTGATATGCCCCAACCTGCAGATAACCGTGTTTACAGCAATATCATTTACCGGTTTGGGAGAGGCATGGCCATGCTGGCAGGGGGACGCACCAGCGATGCTAAAAGAGAGCTGATCCGGCTGAATGAGTTATTGAAAGATACAATCCTGCTATTGCCATTCAGCCCTTTCTCTCCTGCTATCGATGGCGCCAACGTGGCAGAAAAAATACTTGCCGGTTCAATCGCCGTTAAAGAAGAAAGATTTGATGATGCCATTAAGGTTTTACAGGAAGCTGTAGTTATTGAAGAAAATATGGTGTATAATGAACCGAGGGATTGGATGCTGAGCCCCAAACATTATTTAGGTAATGCCATGCTAAAGGCAGGTAAAAATGCTGATGCAAAAGCAGTTTTCCTGTCAGACCTGAACAATAATAATGAAAACGGCTGGGCTTTGTTCGGATTGTGGCAAACCTTGTCAGGAGAAAAGAAAAAAGCTGAAGCTGATAAAGTGATGGCAAGGTTCAGCAAAGCATTTGCCGGCGCTGATGTCAGGATCACCGGCGCTGTATTTTGATCAATGAAATAATGCCTTTACAAAATCACTTACCAGGTAGCTGACCAGTTTGCCCGTATTGCTGTCTGTTCTTCCATCGGAAAGACGGGCAGCTCCTTCACAGATGTGCAGGTAGGCAGGTTTGGCATCGGCTGCAGCAAAAGAAAGATACTGCCGTGCATGAACCGGTGTGATGCCGATAGGTGTCATGGCGCTGCTGAGTGTTTGATGAATGCTGTCCAGGTCGAGTTCTATACCAGAAAGAGTATCTTCTGTGAAACCGGTTGCATGGGCCACAGCCTGCATAAAGGTTCTTTTTTCATGCACAAAAATGTCCTCAAAAGTGATGCAGTCAATAAAGGGATTGTTCACCATATCAACCCACACATTTTGCGGCAGGTAGTTTTCATGCAGGCCGATCACACAGTATTTCTGTAAAAACCCGTCTTCTTCAGCATAGCGGAAGGGGTTGCCGCTATGGCGGCCTTCCATGGGCCGGTAATCGGCATGTGCATCGAGGTTGATGCAGTTCAGTTGTGCCAGCGCAGTCAGCCCGGCTTTATGCCAGCCTTTGGCAGCCCCTTTCAGCAAAGGATAGGCATTGTTGTGACCGCCGCCAATCACCAGCGGTATCTTCTTTTGTTCAGTGATGATCTTTGCCAGTTGCTCCACTTCTTCATCAATGGCATTCACCGCATGACGATAGGCTTCGATCTTTTCCTCATCACCCTTTGCGGTGGTGTCAATGAGGTATTGCATATCGCCAAAATCAAAATGACCGGCCAATAGTATTTCGCTGCCGTCGAGAAAATCGTTGCTCTGGATGTTCAGGAAGTTTTGCAAAAAAGGAAGCCAGCAGGTATCAGCGCCACCCTCGCCATGGTTTGCCTTCACGCCAATATCTTCCGGCACCCCAAAAAGCACAAAACGGGCATTGCTTTGCTGCAATGACCCGCTTATATCTGTTGCATTTTGCAAAACCTGTAACCGCTCTCCCAGTTTGGTTTCAAACCTGCGGAGACGGGTGAGGGATAAAACATCCTGCCTGGTATATGCTTTGAAATGACGCATAACGCTTCGATTTTTTTCTTCAGGAATGCGGGTGACCGTTTGATCCATAGCTGCCATTTAGAGTAACATTAAAGCTATGGTTTTGTTTTTAAATTCCGGCGGCGCCGTAGATATTCTCGCCGATTATTACTTTTTCTATAAGATTGGAACCAAAAGAATAGGGAAGCCTGGCCAGAGATGCCACAGGTTTGGTGATTAGCAAGTTCGCTTTTTTACCAATACCGATACTCCCTACCGTATCCTGCAATTCCATGGCAAAGGCCCCGTTGATAGTGGCGGCGTTGACAGCCTCTTCCGGCAGCATTTTCATCTGTATGCAACTCATAGCCACCACCAGGTTCATGTTGCCGCTGGGTGAAGAGCCCGGATTGTAGTCCGATGCAAGGGCAATGGCGCAACCGGCATCTATCAGTTCACGGGCAGGCTGAAAAGGCATCCGTAAAAAGAAAGCCGCCGTAGGCAGCAAAGTGCCGATCGTATTCGAAGCTGCCAGTGCGGCAATCGCTTTTTCATCCATGGTTTCAAGATGATCTACGGAAACGGCGCCGAGTTTCACCCCGGTTTGCACACCACCGGAAAGATTGAGTTGGTTGGCATGTATCTTGGATTTCAGCCCAACACTCATCCCCGCATGGCAGATGATTTCGGTTTCTGCGGGAGAAAAGAAACCTGTTTCACAGAAAACATCAATGTAGTCAGCTAATTTTTCAGCAGCGATCACCGGGAGCATTTCATGAATGATAAGGTCAATGTATCCCTGGTGGTTGTTCTTAAATTCAGTCGGATAAGTATGGGCGCCTAAAAAAGTGGCCCTGACAGGTATCGGTGACCGTTCTTTTATTTTTTTGATCACCCGCAGCATTTTTAGTTCACCGGCTGTGTTCAATCCATAACCGCTTTTGATTTCAATGGCGCCGGTTCCCAGGCGAATGAGTTCTTCCAGCCTTTTCCAGGCACTGTTGAATAACTCATCTCCTGTGGCTGCATTCAGTTTTCTTGCTGAATTGTGAATACCCCCACCTCTTTCAGCAATCTCGGCATAACTCAGTCCTTTTATTTTATCAATAAATTCTTCTTCCCTTGTGGCGGCAAAAACAAGATGGGTGTGGCTATCGCACCAGGCAGGAAGAACGATTCTGCCGGAAGCATCAAGCTGCTGGCTGACTTTTGAGGGCAGGTCGCCGATATTTTTCATTTCACCATACCCCGCAATATGGCCATCCTCTGCCAGGAGGTATGCATTTTCAATAACAGGAAGGTTTGCCAGCTCCCCGCCCCTTAATAATTGCGGATTTTCTCTTACTCCGGCAAGCAATTTTATATTGGTAAAAAGTGTGGTCATGACCTGTAAAACAATGACCAAATATAGCCAGATATACTTTACAGGGTGACCGAAAGCTGTCAAAATGAAAAAGGCCATGTTTACGCAGAAAATCATCCGCCTGAATAAATAGCAACAAAGAATTTTTTTTTCTTCGTGATATTTGCATTTTTCTAACCGGATTATCATGAAAGTTGCTATTAATGGAATGGGCCGCATCGGCCGTTTATTATTCAGAAGGTTACTTCATCATCCCGAAACGCAGGTTGTGGCTGTGAACGACATCATGCCTGTTGAAAATCTTGCTTACCTTCTCAAATATGATTCTGTTTATGGCACATTGGAAACCGGCATAACAGCCAAAGACGGATTTATTCATGCCGGGGAAAAAAAGATAGCTGCTTTGCAGGCTGATCACCCGTCCAAACTTCCCTGGAAAGAACTGGATGTGGATGTGGTGCTGGAATGTTCAGGCCAGTTTTCCAATCATGCCGCTGCATCAGAACATCTAAAAGCTGGAGCAAAAAAGGTGTTGTTGTCCACCACCGGTTCTGTAGATATTCCATTACTGATCTATGGGTTTAATCATACCAAAGCAACTGCTGATGTTCATATTGTTTCGCCGGGCGGATGTATGACAAACTGCTCGGTGCATATACTTTATATTCTTAATGCTATCGGCATAGAGTCAGCTCAGATCAATATGCTGCATTCTTACACATCCCGGCAGGAACTGGTGGATGCAGCCCACCGGCAGTTTCGCCGCGGAAGAGCCGCTGCTGAGTCTATTATACCTGTTGAGATTGACCTTCACCAATCGCTGGAAATGTTGTTGCCGGCGCTGAAAGGAAAAATAGCGGCAATGTCCACCCGCATCCCGGTTGCCAATGGCGCCATGGCTGATTTCAGTATTCAGATGAAGGAGGTTGTTTCAGCAGCGCAGGTGAATGAGCTTTTCCGGAAATCAGCAGCGCATGAGTTCATCAACATTGTTGGTTACACAGAGGAACCGCTGGTTTCATTGGATATAAAAGGGAACACTCATTCCTGTCTTGTTGATGGCACCATGACCAGCGTGGTGGGAAAACAAGTGAAACTGATCGCCTGGTTTGATAATGAGTATGGCTTCACCAGCCGCATGATTGACTGGCTGGAACACTGGAAGAAAAAATAAAAGAGCAGGTATTATTTATCGGCGAGCAACACTTTATGACCGGCCGCATTCACACGATATAGTTTATCGCCTTCCATCAGCAGCGCTTCCGAATGGCCCTGGGCATGATGTGTGTCCACATTGATCACTTTGCCACCATACCACAGGCTGACAGTATCAGCCACCAACGTGTGGCCGATAACAATGTGTTTGACCCCGAATTTTGAAAGACTTTGATCTACCTGCTCTTTGGGTGCAGGTTTGCTTTTGGAATAATAACCCCGGTACCAGAAAGGACCTGCATCGCCGATGAGGGTATCCGATCTTTGGTCCTTATAATTATATATTGTATCTCCGTAGTAGGGCCTGGTGAGCCGGTTTATATCGTTAACAGACACATTCATCTGGTTGACCTCATTGGAAATGCCGGCATGAACAAACAGGAACTTACCGATCTTTTCTGCAACATTTTTAGTGCGAAGCCAGCGGCCTAATTCGGAGTTTTGTCCATAGAGATTCATGAAATGCTCATTCAGCAATTTTGCAGATTCAACATACTTGGGATTCAGGTAGCGAAGATCATCACTCATGTTCATGATCTCGTGGTTGCCTAGAATAAAGTGTACATAACCTCCGGCCTCTTTGGCCTGTTCTTCCAATGCGTAAATGAACCATAAAACTTCGGTAACCAGGTCTCCCCTGTCAACAAAATCACCGGTGAGCACAACGTGACCATCCCCAAAAGACCATTTAAGGTCTTTATCTATCACCCCGTTTCCCTGCAACAGGGTACGCATGGCTTTAAAGTTTCCTTCGATATCAGAAAAAACAAACATCCTGTTCACTTTCTTATGTTCACTCTTTTCATTTTGCAGTTTCTTTTTCAGCGGCACATCAAAAAATCTACCAGGTTCATCAGTCGCTACTTTAAGTGTAATGCTTTCTCTTTGTGCAGCAGGAATCGTTTCTTCTCTCACCAGCCTGGCGCCATTCTCTTCGATTATGTATTTAACCTGCACATCGCCGCCTTTGTAAAGTACATAGGGGCCATCCCACTGTTTTGAATTGTTAAAAGTGAGCAAGATTCCTGTTGCCAGCAAGGGGAATAAAGCAAATGTCAGTTTCTTCATTTGACAGGCGGATTTTATGCGCCGGGATAAAGACAGGAATATGTCCAGGTTGGTTGTATCAGTTTTGTGAAAACAACCCCTTATCAAGCCGGCAAAATCAAAATGCAGGTATTGTTAGTTGATTGCCAAGATATGATTATTTTGTACGATAAACAATGCAACCATCATGCTTACATGGATACTTGTTTTTGGAGTAAGTCTTGCCGTGCTGCTGGTCGCTGCCCGTTTCTTTACCGGTGCAGCCGAAAAGATCGGCCAGTATTTTAACCTATCGCCTTTTGTTATCGGTGTATTTATCATTGGGATAGGCACTTCATTACCCGAACTGGTTTCTTCGCTGGTAGCAGTCAGCAGCGGCAGTTCCACCATAGTTGCCGGCAATATCATGGGAGCCAATATTTCTAATCTTCTTTTAATAATAGGAACAGCCACTATACTGGCACGCAAAGACATAAAGCTGGGCAATAAATACATTTATATTGACCTGCATTTTATGCTGGGGGCTGCCTTCATTTTTGTCGTCTTTGCTTATGACGGAATAATCAGTTTACCTGAAACTGTTTTCGGAATCATTGCATTTGTAGTCTACAGTATATATCTTCTGAAAAGTGAGGATGAAAGTGATGGCCAGGAAGTGAAAGCACTCACCCTTGACCCGGAACAAAAAGCCCCTTCGGGCCTTACTTTACAATTTGTGATATTGCTGGCAAGCGGTGTGGGCATTTATTTCGGAGCTGATTACACAGTGGAAGCCATTAATCATATCTCTGAGGGTATGGGTGTGCCCAAATCAATTATCTCACTGACGGCACTGTCGCTGGGAACCACGCTGCCTGAACTGGCCGTAAACATCACGGCTGTGAAACAAGGAAAAACGGAGATGGCTGTAGGCAATGTTCTTGGCTCATTCATCTTTAACTGCCTGGCTATTCCCGGTGTGGCATCCATTGCCGGAAAGATCGAAGTACCCCCTATCCTGCTTGGGTTTTCGCTGCCGGTGATGCTGGCGGCGGCTGTGTTGTTTTATTTGCTGGCGCAGGACAAACGGATATCAAGATGGGAAGGCTGCTTGCTGCTGATGATCTACATTTTGTTTTTGTGCAAGATCGCCGGTGTTGTATAAAACTGTATTTTCAACCGGCAATATTGCAAACAATAAATCATCAAAACCTGCTGTATGGCCCGCCCTGATCTTTCCCGTGTTCCTGAATTTTATCACAATTATATTAATCATGTGCAGCAGGATGATATCCTGGATGCCTTCAGGGAACAAACAGCCGCAGTGGAACAGTTTCTCGACAGGATACCTGCGGAAAAACATACTTACCGATATGCAGAAGGCAAATGGTCAATAAAAGAAGTGCTGCAGCATATCATTGATGCCGAAAAGATCTTTGTTTACAGGGCACTCTGCTTTGCCCGGAAAGAGAGCCAATCCTTACCGGGTTTTGACGAAAACAGTTATGCGGCAAATTCAAAAGCAGATGGCCGGAACTGGGACGAAATGCGGGAAGAGTTCAGGCTGCTGCGCAGAACTACTATGCTCATGTTCAAATCCTTTGATGAGGAACAACTTGAATCGGCCGGCATTTCCAATGGGAAGTCCATTTATGTCCGTGCTATCGGATATATTATTACAGGTCATGCGGCCCATCATATGCGTATAATCCGGGAAAGATACCTTTAAAAAAAACCGGTTTACCATCAGCAAACCGGTTTCAAGAACAGGAAATGTTCAGGATTTTTCTAAAATGCTTTTTTTACTTCTTCACCCGGTTGCTTGGTTTTTACCAAATTTTGCTGGTTGATAATATCATCCACCACTTTCACAGCCTGGTCAAGATAAATATCACGGCGCAGGTTTTTCAGCCATTGGTTAAAGCGGTCCTGCTTGTTTTTATCATTGGCCCATTTGTTTTCTTCACCCGTCACCGGCGAAACATGCAGTTCATCTTTCAGTTTCAGCAATGATTCCATCTGTGTAAAGGTGGACCGTATCATTTTTTGCTGTTTCCTGAATTTGTCTAACTGCAATGAATAGGTTCTTTCATTTTGTTTGGCCAACCACTCCGTATTTTCTTTGATGAGTTTAAAAGTAACATCATTATCCACCCGCTGGCTGGCTAATTGCTGGATCACTTTCAGGTCATAGCCTGCATTCCAGGTATTGTAAGAAGCTTTATTGATCTCATCCCAGGGCAAAGCATCCGTATTATCCTTTTCCCTTACTTTGAGATATTCAAGATTGTCCGGCAATACAATATCGGATGCAACGCCGTTGAGTTGCGTAGAGCCGCCGTTGATTCGATAGAATTTTTGTAAGGTGAGTTTTACTGTGCCCAGTTCAGAATTGGACAATGAAAAACCATTGTCGGGGTCAAGACCGATGTTACGTTGCACTGTTCCTTTGCCATAGGTGGAAGTGCTGCCGATCACAACGCCACGACCATAATCCTGGATGGCAGCGGCAAAAATTTCAGAAGCAGAAGCGCTGAATTCATTGACCATCACAGCCAGCGGACCGGAATAAAGCACCGAACGATCTTTATCTCTGAGCACACTGGGCTTGTTATCCCTGTCTTTTACCTGCACAATGGGGCCTTCGTCAATAAACAACCCTGCCATTTGCACCACATCATACAGTGAGCCGCCGCCATTGTTGCGCAGGTCAATCACAATGCCATCCACTTTCTCCTCTTTCAGCTTTTGCACTTCTTTGGCCACATCCACATAGCTTCGGTTACCGCCGGGCCGGTCGAAGTCGGCGTAAAACTCAGGCAGAAAAATATACCCGATCTTTCCGGTGGTTGTTTTAACCACGGCGCTGCGGGCAAATGTTTCATCCTGTACGATCTCATCACGGATGAGGGAAACTATTTTAATGGTGCCATCCTGTTTTTTTACTGTGAGCTTTACTTCTGTTCCTTTTTTGCCACGGATCAATTTCACCGCATCTGTTACCAGGAACCCGGTAAGATCAGCAGGCTCTTCTTTTCCCTGTCCCACTTTTTGAATCACATCACCCACCTGCAACTCTCCCGATTTCCAGGCGGGGCTGCCGGTGAGCACACTGGCCACTTTGATATTACCATCATCGTATTGCAACGAAGCGCCGATGCCAAAGAAACGACCGCTCATTTCTTCATCAAAATATCTTTTATCAACCGGCGGGAAAAACTCTGTGTGGGGGTCCATCGTGTTGGTGATGGCATTCACAAACAGGTTGAATTTATCATCATCATTGAATTTGAAACGGAATCGCTCAAACGTCCGGTCCATCAGTCGTTTCACTTTTTCACGGGCTTCTTTTTCCAGTTCTTCGTCTGATTTCACCACGAAATTTTCCTTGCCCTTGTTCTTATCCCTTATGTCAAGTGATTCTGAAAAACGGTCAAGTGTCATGTACTTCAGTTTCTTTCTCCATCTTTCCTTTCTTTCTGCATCAGAAGCTGTGTGATCGAGTTTGTCGCCATCCAGCACCACTTCTTCATCAGCAGAAAAATCAAATGGCTTCGACAGTATCTCTGTTACAATCCCCGCTGCTTCTTCCATGCGGGTGTTGAATGCTTTCCCGGCTGCCATAAAAAACTCCACTTTGGCCCCTTTGATCTCATCATCAATTCTAGTTTCGTATTTCTTTTGCAATTGGTCAATATCAGACTGCAGGAACATATTTTTTTCCGGGTCCAGGTCAGTGAGATATTTCTTGAAAATCTTTTTTGAAAACGCATCATTGATGTCCTGTGGGCTGTAATGATTCTGGCTCAGCAGCTCTCCTACAATTTTCAGGATCTGCTCATATTTCCCGGGGGGATTGGTATCAGGAGCAATGTTGCCAATGGAACGGAACGCAAAGAAGGAACCGGTAAGGGCAAACATCACTACGATCGGTAGTCTTTTCATATTTGTCAGATATTTTACTGCTTTACGCATGAGTTCAAAAATAACGCAAAATCAAGGGATTTCTTGCCTTTAACTCCTTTTAACAGAGGATTTTGATAAGCGGAAATCGTTTTTTAACCCCAACTCCCCGGTTTTTACGAAACAGTGTACTTTTTCTGAATTACAAAAGACATGAAAAATGTCAACAGGAGGCAAAGCAGTTTGTGTAACCGGGGTGATTTAAAAGCTTTTATTTTTTAGGAAAAATCATTTTACTTACTTTCGCAGCTCGAAAATGGTGGTTATAGCTCAGTTGGTTAGAGCATCAGATTGTGGTTCTGAGGGTCGCCGGTTCGAGCCCGGTTAGCCACCCGAAAATTCCCCGTCTTTTATGTGATTAAGACGGGGTTTTCTTTTATCACAGCAGATTATGAATTACTGGTTGTTTCTTATTCCTGTCATTTCCGCCTTCATAGGCTGGGTCACCAATAAGGTAGCGATAAAGATGTTGTTTCATCCCCGTGAGCCCCGCCGCATCCTGGGTATGACTTTCCAGGGCATTTTTCCCCGCCGACAAAAACAGTTCGCCGAGAAACTAGGCAAAATCGTAAGCACCGAGTTTCTTTCTTTTGATGATATTCAGCAAAAGATCAGCGACCCGGCCAACCTGCAAAAGGTGATGCCGATGATTGAAAAGCATGTGGACGATTTTCTGCGTATCAAACTAAGCGATGAAATGCCTTTTCTCAGTATGTTTATTGGTGATAAGACCATCAATACCCTGAAAGGCATTTTCATGCAGGAAATCGAAAGCCTTTTCCCTCAGGTGATGAAACAATTCTCAGCCAACCTGCAGGCTGAACTGGACCTGGAGCATATCGTAATTCAAAAAGTTTCCGCCTTTTCTTCAGATAAACTGGAAGAAATCCTCTACCAGATCATGTCCAAAGAGTTTCGGTTTGTTGAGTTGATCGGGGCGGTTATCGGCTTCATCATTGGCCTGGTGCAGATATTGATTACCGTTCTTACCAGCTAATAGAATTTGAACCTTTTATACTTGCCATTTGTAAAGCAATTCAGTCATTTGGCAGAATTGTCACGGATTTGTCAGCAAGTTGGGACAGCTTTGCACGTCTAATAGCTAAATTTTTATTCATGAGAAAAGTATTTTTGACCTTATCCCTTGTTTTTCTTACCGTTATAGCCTTCTCGCAGCCCAATATGGGCGGAAACAGGGGCGCAGGTCAAATACCTGCCGGCCGGTTTTATGGCAAAGTGGTAGAGGCAAAATCCGGGAAACCTATAGAATTCGCTTCGGTTCAGCTTTTACAAACAAGAATGGACAGCGCTACCAAAACCCGCAAAGATGTGGTCGTGGCGGGTATGCTCACCAAAGCAAATGGCGATTTCAGCCTGGATAATATTCCGGTGATGGGAGCTTCCAAACTTAAAATATCCATCATCGGGTATAAGGAATTTGAGCAACCTGTGGCTTTTGATATTAAACGTGGCGGCGATATGAGCGCCATGATGAATGCTCTGGACAAAGACCTTGGCAATATTAAAATTGAGATCGAAGAGCAGGTGCTTTCCAATGTGACTGTTTCTGCTTCCAAACCCGGCCTCCAGTTGGGTATCGACCGTAAAATTTTCAATGTTGATAAAAACATCGTTTCTGCTGGTGGCACAGCAGTAGATGTAATGCGCAATGTGCCCTCGTTGAATGTGGACATTGACGGAAATGTAGCGCTGCGCAACAATGCCCCGCAAATTTTTGTAGATGGCCGCCCCACCACCATGCAACTGGACCAGATCCCTGCTGATGCTATTGAAAGCGTAGAGATCATCACTAATCCTTCTGCAAAATTTGATGCATCAGGCGGCACTGCCGGTATTCTTAATATTGTGTTGAAGAAAAACAGGAAAGTGGGTTATAATGGTAGCCTCCGCACTAATATTGATTCACGGGCAAGAGTTGGCTTTGGTGGCGACATCAATCTTCGCCAGAGCAAAGTGAACCTGTTTGTAAGTGGTATGTATAACCAGCGTCGCTCCATCAGCACCGGGAAGACGGAAAGAACTTCATTGCTGGATAACCCCAATAATATCCTTTACCAGGACGATAATAACCGTATGGATGGCAGTTTCCGTTTCATCAGGTCCGGGTTAGATTATTTTATTAATAACAGGACTACATTATCTGCAACTTTTAATGCAGGCGGGGGTTCATTCAGGCCCAAAACTTTTACCGATCTGATGGTTGATACCCTCAGCAGCCCGGTAAAATCATCTTTTACAAAAAGAGCTGCTTATAACCAGAGTGAATTCAGAAACCTTGGCACCACGATAGGCCTCAAACATAATTTCCCCAAAGCGGGCCGTGAGCTCACTGCAGACCTTACTTTTAACCGCAGAAAAAACGATAATAATAATATTATTATCACTGACTACTATGCTGCTGATATGCTTAGCATTGACAGGTCTGTCAACCAGTGGCAGATTGGCACCGGGCTCAACAAAAGCCTGATCGTACAGGCTGACTATGTGAATCCGCTGAGTGACAACTCAAAAATCGAGTTTGGTGTCCGCGGGGCCTTTAGTGAGAACAACAGCACCAACGCTTTTTATATTGCCAATAATGGCTCATTGGAATTGCTACCCAGTTCGCAGGTAGATTACAGAAGCAATGACCGTGTGCTGGCAGCTTACACTACTTACAGCAACCGCATCAAGAATTTTGGATACCAGTTGGGGCTTCGTGCCGAGAGCTCAAATTACCAGGGTGAACTGACCAAGACTAGTGAAAAATTTGATATTGATTTTCCGATCAGTTTTTTCCCCAGTGTTTTCCTGACCCAGAAATTGAAAAATGACCAGGAGCTGCAATTGAATTATTCAAGGAGGATCAATCGTCCCAATTTCTGGCAGTTGTCACCGTTCACCGATTCTTCCGATTTCCTGAACCTGAGCAAAGGAAATCCCGGATTGAATCCTGAGTTTACCAACTCACTGGAATTGTCTTTTATGAAGACATTCAAAAACAAAGATAACTTATTGGTTACTGCTTATTATAAGAATACCAATGACCTGATCACCCGTTTCCAGATCGTTCAAACAGAACCAATCAGTGGCAAAGACCAGTTGATCAACACCTTTGTTAATGCCAATTCCAGCTATGTGACCGGCCTGGAAGTGATCACCAGAAACAAGATCACCAAATGGTGGGACATCACTACCAACCTGAACCTGTTTACTTCAGAGATCAGCATTGATGATCCCACTGTTGCCCCGCAGGATCAGTTTGTAAGCTGGTTTACCAAGATCAACAACAGTTTCAAACTGCCTAAGAACTTCAGCATACAGCTTTCAGGTGATTATCAGTCAAGGACTATCCTGCCTCCAGGCGGCAGTGGCGGTGGTGGCGGCGGCAGAGGCATGGGCGGTGGCATGTTTGGCCCCAGCACTTCAGCACAGGGATATGTCCGTCCTGTTTACGGTGTGGACTTTGCCTTCCGCTATGAATTTCTTAAAAACAGGCAGGCATCCCTGTCCGTTAACATCAATGATATTTTCAGAACAAGGGTGCAGGATATTTATTCCGAATCACAGTTCTTTATCCAGGATGTATTCCGCCGTCGTGACCCGCAGGTGGTACGCATCAACTTCAACTGGAGGTTTGGTAAATTTGATGCCAACCTTTTCAAGAGAAAGAATAACCGCCAGCAAGGTGATGGTGGTATGGATATGATGATGTAATCTTCAAGTCATTCTGGAAACCCCTTGCATTGAAAGCAGGGGGTTTTTTATTGCCCGGCGAATGAATGTATATTTGACGCTTATGAGTTCATCGCTTCGCTTTGCAATCATTGGTTGCGGCAAAATTGCTCCCCGCCATGCTGCCGAGGCAGCCAAACAGGGCCGTTTGGTGGCAGTTTGCGATATTATTCCGCAGCGGGCTGATGAACTGGCTGCACAATTCGAGGCAGCTTCCTGTTATGATATGCAGCAACTGCTGACACATGATTTTGACTTGCTGGCAGTTTGCACACCTAACGGTCTCCATGCTGTCCATTCCATTGCAGCTCTCAAATCAGGAAAGCATGTGCTTTGTGAAAAACCACTTTGCATCAGCACTGCGGATGCCACAAAAATGACAGAAGCAGCAGTAAAGTCAGGAAAGAAGTTATTTGTTGTGAAGTCAACCCGCTATAATCCTGCACTGGCTGCCCTGAAAAAATGGGTTGACGATAATCGCCTAGGCCGGTTATACAGTTTTCAATTAAACTGTTTCTGGAACAGGCCTGCAGCATACTACATGGATTCATGGAAAGGCAGCGCTGAACTTGACGGCGGGACATTATACACCCAGTTCAGTCATTATATTGATGCCATGCTTTGGTTGCTGGGAGATGTGCAAGAAATTACCGGTTACCGTAAGAACCTGGCACACGGGGGCATCATCGATTTTGAAGACAGCGGTGTTGTTTCTTTCAAAATGAGCAATGGTATGCTTGGCGGGCTGAACTGGTCTTTGAACAGCTTTCAGAAAAATATGGAAGTTTCTTTATCACTGATAGCTGAGAAAGGCAGCATACGGATAGGGGGTGAATATATGAACAAGATCGAATACCAGTTTATTGATGGATTTGAATTGCCTGTTCCAGTTGCGGGGTCAGCCAATGATTACGGTTTTTATAAAGGCTCGATGAGCAATCATGACAAAGTATATGAAAACATGCTAAAAGCATTGCAGGATGATAACCACCCATTCACCCAGGCAGCAGATGGATTTAAAACGGTGGAAGTGATTGAAAGAATTTACAATTCCGTTTCTTTGCAATAGCCGATACTTCATTTTCAACCAGCAGCCGTTTGAAAAGGATATACTTTACCGTTACCAATGACCTCACCTATGACCAGCGGATGAACCGCATCTGCACTTCATTGGCAGAAAATGGTTATGATGTGGTTTTGGTCGGACGTAAACTTCCTTCTTCCCTCCCGCTGCGACAGGAAAAATTCAGGCAAAAACGGCTGAACTGCTGGTTCAAAAAAGGAAAGTTTTTTTATGCTGAGTATACTGCAAGGTTGTTCTTTTATCTCTTGTTTAAAAAAATGGATGCTATCTGCGCAATTGACCTGGACACTATACTTCCCTGCTTAAGAATTTCGGTCTGGAAAAAAATACCCCGAGTTTATGATGCCCATGAATTATTTACGGAACTAAAGGAAGTGATCACCCGGCCTGCTGTGCATAAGATATGGTCAAGAATAGAAAAAAAAGCAGTTCCGAAATTCCGGTCAGGATACACCGTCAGCGAAAGCATAGCTGAAGAATTTCACAAACGCTACGGGGTGAAATATGAAACGATACACAATATGCCGCCGCTGCACCATTTAAGCAACACCCCGAAAAGCGAACGCTTTATTTTATACCAGGGTGCTGTAAATGAAGCAAGAGCTTTTGAGCAACTCATTCCCGCCATGAAAATGGTGAATACCCGGCTGGTGGTTTGTGGTGATGGCAATTTCATGCCACAACTGAAACAACTGGTTGCAGAATCCGGCCTGCAGGATAAAGTGGAATTAAAAGGTATGTTGCCGCCGGAAAAACTTAGGGAAATTGCACAACAGGCTTATATTGGTGTGGCAGTAGCTGAAAACACAGGACTGAACCAATACCTGGCCCTGCCCAATAAATTCTTTGATTATATACATGCAGGTTTGCCGCAGGTGACCATGGATTATCCTGAGTACCGTCGCATCAATGAGCAATACCCCGTAGCTTTGCTAATCGAAACAGCTGATCCACCAATAATTGCAGAAGCCCTGAACAAATTGCTGACCGATGATGTTTTACATAAAACATTGCGGGAAAACTGCATGAAGGCCCGCCAGGTACTGAATTGGGAGCAGGAAGAAAAAAAATTACTCGCCTTTTATAAATCCGTTTTCAAGGTTTGAAACGCCAGCTACATATTGTTTGTCTTGATGTGCCCTGGCCGGCAGATTATGGCGGCGCCATTGATATGATGAACCGAATCATGATGTTCAGGAAACTGGACATAGGCATTCACCTTCATTATTTCAATTATAATGAAAGAGGGACACCAAATGAATTAAACCAGTTTTGCGAAACAATTCATGTGTATGAAAGGAAAACAGGCAGCAAAGGCTTTTCTTCCCGTATTCCCTATATCGTTGCTTCAAGAATGAATGAAGAACTGGCAGCCAATCTCAATAAAGATGATCACCCGGTTTTACTGGAGGGTATTCACTGCACGGGCATCCTGCCCCGTCTTGATCTGCAAAAAAGAAAAGTGGTTGTACGAATGCACAACGAAGAAAGCCGTTATTACAAAGAACTGGCAAGAGCAGAATCATCACTTTTCAAAAAATTATATTTTTTATATGAAAGCCGTTTGCTCAAAAAATATAGCCAACAGTTGCCGCATGAATGCATCTATGCCTGTGTGTCGAACGAAGATGTGACAGCTTTGAAAGAACAATATCATCTTCCTGCTGCGAGGATGCTGCCCATTTTCCCGGCATGGCAATCGGTGACCGGTGAAGTAGGAATGGGCAACCTTTGTTTATATCACGGTAATTTATCCGTTCCTGAAAATGAAGAGGCGGCGATCTGGCTTCTGCAAAAAGTGTTTATGAAAGTGAGAAAGCCATTTGTGATAGCCGGAAAAAAACCATCGCGGCGCCTGCAAAAAATGGCGCATCTTTTCCAGCACACCTGCCTCGTTGCCGATCCTTCGGATGCCGAGCTAAACGATCTTATCCGCAAAGCCCATATCAATATTCTCCCCTCTTTCAACAAGAATATTACAGGTATCAGGCTCAAACTGCTGCATGTACTGTTTGAAGGCCGTCATTGTATCACTCATGAAGCGATGGTGAAAGGCACAGGTCTTGAAGCAGCCTGTCATATAGGAACAACGGCCAATGCATTTGCTTCAATCATTATGCAACTATATCACCAGCCGTTTACGACAGAAGAAATCAGCTTGCGGCAGCAGTTGCTCGGCGACACCTATGATAACAGGAAGAACAGCCTGCAGCTTATTCAGTGGCTATGGTAGCATTATCAATCACCCGGCCCCTTTCAGTCCTGATCATTCTCGCCGGGTATTTCTGCACCACGATATAATCATGCGAAGCCATCACAATGGTGGTACTGTAATCCCTGCTGATGCTAAAGAGAAGGTTCATGATCTCGTCTGAGGTTTCCGGATCAAGGTTGCCGGTTGGCTCATCGGCCAGTATGAGTTTGGGAGAATTTAATAAAGCCCTCGCAATATCCACCCGCTGCTGCTCGCCGCCACTCAGTTCAAAAGGCATTTTAAAACCTTTTGCTTTCAGTCCCACTTTATCCAGCACATCCTGAATTTTTTCATCCATCAGTTTTTCATCTGTCCACCCGGTAGCTTTTAGTACAAATTTCAGGTTATCATTTACATTTCTGTCGGTAAGCAGTTGAAATTCCTGGAACACCACTCCCAGGTTGCGCCGCAGGTAAGGCACTTTTTTCCAGTCCAGTCCTTTCAGGTTAAATCCCGCCACTTCAGCTTCGCCTTCTCTCAGCGGCAACTCACCATACAATGTTTTCAGCAGACTCGATTTACCGGTGCCGGTTTTCCCGATGAGGTATACAAACTCACCTTTATTGACAGTGAGATTCACCTCTCCCAGGATGAGGTTATTGCCCTGGTATATATTGACATTAGAAAGCTGAATGATTGGCTCTGACATTACCAATTGGTTTGCTGCAAAATAAGGCAAACAAACGGTACGATACTGCAAAATTTTAGCTAAACTAAAAATTTAGTTGTTAAACTAAAAAATTAGTTATAGCTTCGGTTTCTCAAACAAAAACATGAAGACACTCACAAAGGCAGAAGAACAGGTTATGCAGGCGCTATGGAAAACGGACAATGCGTTTTTAAGGGAAATAGTTGAGTTAATGCCGAATCCCAAACCCCACCAGAATACTGTTGCCACCCTTCTGAAAATATTAGGCGAAAAAGAATTTGTAGGTATTAACGCTATTGGCCGGCAACACCAGTATTATGCCCTTGTGACTAAAGAAGATTACTCCAAGCGGAGTATGAAGCAACTGGTGAAAGGATATTTTGAAGGATCATTCAGCAATGTGGTTTCCTTTCTTGTGAAGGAGAATAATATTTCCCTGGAAGAGCTTGAAACGCTTATTCAGAAAATAAAAAGCCAGAAAAAATGAACAGCCTGCTGTACTATTTCCTGCAAGTGTTTGCGGCCTCCGGGCTGCTGTATGGTTATTATCATTTTTTTCTGAGAAATAACAAGTTTCATTTCTATAACCGGTATTACCTGCTGTTGTCTGTGGTCATCAGCATTACTATTCCTTTTTTAAATATACCTGTTTATTTCAGCCAGCAACAAACAGAATCCTCTGCGGTTTTGTACAGGCTCACACTGTTGTATGATAGCACCCCGGTGGTCCTGTCAGAAAAACCTGGCCCGGCAGCAGGTTTTTTTACTTTGACGCAATTACTTTATTCATGCTACCTTCTTTTTTGTGCAGGGTTCCTGGCCCGAATTATTCTTTCAATAAACCGCATCAGGCGGATACGCAGGCTGCATCCTTCCCAAAACCTTGATAAAATAATTTTCATAAACACTGCAGAGCCGGGCACACCCTTTTCCTTTTTCCGCTGGCTTTTCTGGAACAGGGAAATTGAACTCAATACCGACAGGGGACAGCAGGTATTCAGGCACGAACTATTTCATATCCGCCAAAAACATAGCAGGGATACCCTTTTTATGGAAACGCTTACTGCTGTGTTTTGGATCAATCCATTCTTTCACCTGGTGAAAAAAGAACTCAAAACGATCCATGAATTTCTTGCCGACCAGGCTGCTGTAAATGAAAACGAAGAATGGAGTTATGCCGAACTATTGCTGATGCAGGCTTTGCAAACCAGGCATTCATTAGTAACCCCCTTTTTTCAAACGCAAATAAAACGTCGTATAGCCATGATTACTTCTTCTAAACAACCTCAGTACAAATACCTGAGAAAGCTGATGGTGCTCCCCTTATTTGTCCTGCTACTGCTGCTGTTTGCATTCAGTTACAAAAAAACAATCAATAATGAACCCGCAGCCGCCGGAAAAGAAATTTCAATCCCATCAACAGCGCTGCCTGCTGTAAACGAGTTTAACCAGAATGAGAAAGCAGTGAAACCTGTCATAGGTGATACTGTGACGCCTCCTGCAAAAAGCAAATTGAAAAAAGATGAGATAGTGGAAGTCCCTGTTTCATACAGCATAACCACAGGGCCGCTGATTGTGATTGATGGTGTGATACAGCCTGTCCGTGCAACCCCGTCATTCTTCAACAGTCCGCAGCTCAGTGAAATTGAGCCATCGGTTATTGAGTCTATAACAGTTCTAAAAAACAAAAGTGCAACGCTGAAATATGGTCAGAAAGGCGAACATGGTGTAATTGAAATTATTACAAAAAAAGTAAACGTCAGTGCTATTAAAGAGATCGAGGTAACAGATACAATTCCTGCCCCCCGTAATAATATCGTTTTTGAAATTGCAGAAACCCTTCCTTCATTCAGGGGCGGCGAGCCGGAATGGAGAAAATACCTGATGGCAAGTTTAAAACCATCAACGCCGGTAGATAATGGCGCCCCGTCAGGCACTTACAAAGTAACTGTTCAGTTTATCGTCAATACAGACGGAACGGTCAGCGATATAAAGCCCCTGACCAATCATGGTTATGGCATGGAAAGCGAAGTGATAAGAATAATTGAAAAAGGTCCACGCTGGAACCCTGCAATACAAAACGGAAAGACAGTGAGGGCCTACAAACAGCAGCCGGTAACATTTGTAGTTGCCAGTGAATTTGAAAGCGAACCCGCAGCCACAGAATCAAGTATTAATAAAGAAGTCCTAAAGGTTGACCTGGATAAAATGTCGCCTGTTTATCCAAATCCAACCAAACATACGGTGACGATCCCATATGAAGCAGCTACGGCAGGCAACCGCGACATTCGGGTGTTTGACCTTTCCGGCAAAGCCCATATTACTCAAAAGACAAACGTATCGATCGGGTTAAACAATCTTGTCGTTAATGTGGCGTCGTTGCCTAACGGTATATATATTATATCTGTGACGGACAAATTGTCGGCGGGAAACAATCTCTATAAAGTAGTGAAGCAGTGAGGATGTTAAAAACTCAGTGGGCCTCCGGGAGCAGCAATACTTAACTGTTTTTGTTCACTCTCCTCCACCCTGCCGATCACCTGCGCATCCACACCGAAGCTTTTTGAGACACTGATTATTGCATCAGCGTCTTTTTCATTAGTGTAGATTTCCAGTCTTGTACCCATATTAAAAACCTGGTACATTTCCTGGTCGTCGGCGCCACTGGCTTTTTGTATCAGTTGAAAGATTACGGGAGGTGCAAACAAATAATCTTTTACGATGCGGACATTATCCGGCACATATTTCAAACATTTGGTCTGTCCGCCACCACTGCAATGAATAAGACCCTGGATAGCTTCAAAGTGGTTTTCAAGCAATGCCTTCATCACCGGTGCGAAGGTTCTTGTGGGGCTTAACAGAAGCTGACCGATAGTGGCTGATGTATTTTTATTCACTTGAATTGTATCGGTCATGCGGTGTGGCCCGATATAAACCACTGAACCATCCAGTGAAGGTTCAAATGTTTCGGGAAAATGTTTTGCATAATACTTCGTCAGCACATCATGACGGGCACTGGTGAGGCCGTTGCTGGCAAGACCGCTGTTATAGCTGGTTTCATAATTGGCCTGTCCAAACCCCGCCAGCCCTACGATAACATTGCCGGGCTTTATATTTTCATTTGTTACCAGTTTTGACTTTGGCCATCTTGCCGTCATGGTTCCGTTCACGGCAATGGTTCTCACCACATCACCCACATCCGCTGTTTCACCACCCATAAAACTGATATTGACCCCAAACTGTTTCATGGTATCAAAAAATTCCTGTGTGCCTCCGATCACGGCTTCAAGCACTTCGGCAGGGATCAGTTTTTTATTACGGTCAATTGTAGATGAAAACAAAAGCTGGTCATAGATGCCCACACAAAGTAAATCATCAAGATTCATCACAATGGCATCCTGAGCAATACCTTTCCAAACTGACACATCACCTGTTTCTTTCCAGTATAAATAGGCAAGAATGCTTTTGGTGCCTGCTCCGTCCGCATGCATCACATTCACCCAGTCATCATCACCGCAAAGCACATCGGGATAAATTTTGCAAAAAGCCGTTGGATAAAGCCCTTTGTCAAGGTTCTTTGTAGCGGCATGAACTTCCTCTTTCTGTGCAGAAACTCCTCTTTTTGAATATAACGACATGAGACCGGTCCGTTTTTGAATTGTTGCAAAAATAGTTGAACAATAGACATTGCTAATTGAATATTGAGCATTTATTTTGCTGTTCGTGCAGGTACATCGTGACATAGAGAATTTGCCGCTTTTCCGCAATGCCGTTATCACCATCGGCACTTTTGATGGTGTGCACATGGGACATCGCCAGGTTATTGAAAAACTGAAAGCAGAGGCGACCGCCATCAACGGCGAAACCGTCATCATCACTTTTCATCCTCATCCCCGCAAAGTAGTTTCATCCACCATTTTAGGTGTCCGCCTGATCAACACATTAACGGAAAAGCTGGAATTGCTTGAAAGCATCGGTGTTGACCATGTGGTGGTGGCGCCTTTCACGGATGCTTTTGCCAACCAGCCTGCCGAAGATTATATCAGGAATTTTTTAGTCAGCCGGTTTCGTCCGCATACGATAATCATCGGCTACGATCATCGTTTTGGCAAAGACAGGCTGGGTGATTTCCGCCTGCTGGAAAAAGATGCTTTGCAGTATAACTATCTTCTCAAAGAAATCCCCAAACATATTTTGGAAAATATTTCGATTAGTTCCACCAATATCCGGGAAGCGATACTTCATAACGATACTGAAACGGCCAATAAATTGTTGGGCTATGAATTCTTTTTTACCGGTGAAGTGGTGCATGGCAATAAACTGGGAAGGCAATTGGGATACCCAACGGCCAACCTGCATATAGCCGATGAGGAAAAGATCATACCGGGCAATGGTATTTATGCTGTGTATGCCGAACTGGAACACCCGCCGCACCCCAAAGCAACCGAAGAAAGACTGAAGGGAATGATGAGCATTGGTTTCCGTCCCACGGTTGACGGGAAGAAAAGAGTGGTGGAAGTAAACCTGTTTGATTTTGACAAAGAAATATACGGGCAGCGCCTGAGGGTATTTGTCAAAAAATATCTACGGGAGGAAGTGAAGTTTGATACCCTGCAAGACCTGGTGAAACAAATTGACCAGGACAAGATCAACAGCCTGGCCATTTTGTAAACCCGCTGCTAATACTCTATCCTGAACTCAAGAGTGGAAGGATCGCTGAAGAAATCATCCACACTCACATGCACAGTAACTGTTTTTTTATCTTCAGAAAGTTTTACTGACTTGCCTTCAGCTTTTTTAACGACCCGCGGCAGGTTGATGATATAAGTGGTCATCATCGGCGCCCCCATCCCGGCCATTTCCTGCATCCCTTTCATATATTCATCATCCTGTGCTGCAGCATATTTTTCTTTATTTACTTTTCGTTCTATAAGATTTTGGGTGAAACTGGTTTCAAAATAATCATCAAAACTACTCGGGGCAGGGGCATCTTCCAGGCCGGGAATGCCCATGCCGCCGGCATCCGGGTTGCCCATTTTATCAGAAAGTATTTTTGAAGCCAGCGATTTTATACCGGCAATATCAGACGGCTTGCTGAAAGGAAAGTTCATGGAAATGATCATTTTTTCTTCATCCATGTTCATCTGAAGACGAAGTTTTCCGTTTTTCAGCCAGTTTTTTTCCTGCTCGCTTAAGTCCTTGTTTTCTTCAATCTCTTTTGCCAGAGAAATCGTGGTGTCAACAGGCTCATCGCCCTGTTTCATGTCTTCCTCTCCGCCGCCAAATTGCTTTGCCATGCTGATAGAAGCACTCATATCGTTGGTAATAGTAATTGTGCCGCTGCCGTCTTCATTCATCACAATTTCTTCGGTAGTATCAAGACAACCGGTGAGAACAACCGCCGTAAAACTGAAAAGGAGGAAAATGTTATTTTTCATATTGAATATTTAGCCTGCAACAGATGAAATGGTTCCGGGCAGGGTTGCACAAAGAAAACACTTTTGGGGCATGTTCAGGCAATCATTTTAACCACCATCTCTTTCAGCAAAGAGGCATCGGGTGTGCCGCTGCTGCCAACACCCACACTTTTCAGGTTATACTGATGCAGTAGCAATAATATCTTTTCCACTCCTGCAAAACTGTGCAGGTTGGCAGCCTGCATATAGTCTTTCACAAAGTAAGGCGTTACCCCTATGGCGGCGGCCACCGTTTTTTCATCGTGTGAGCCGGCGCCAAACACCATAAATGTTTTGCTGAAAAAACTATAAAGCGAAGGCAGTACCAGTTGTATCGGCGCCGCTTTGGGATTGGCTTCAAAGTAGCTGATAATGCGTATCGCTTTAGCAAGATCTTTTTTTGCAATTGCTGACTGCAGCTCAAACACATTGAACTCTTTACTCACACCGATAAACTCTTCGATATCTTCTTCCGTAATGGTCTTTCGTTTGGCAAGGTTCACCGAAATCTTATCAATTTCATTTTCGATGCGGCTCAGATCGTTACCGATATGATCCACCAGCAGCGCCAAACCTTTGGCCGATATACTCAGCCCTTTTGATTTCAGCAATTCCTGTGTCCACTCCGGCACCTGGCTTTCATATAGCTTTTTTGTAGTGACCAGGTTGCCCCTTTCTTTCAGCAGTTTGGCAAATTTGGTGCGGCCATCCACTTTTTTGTCCTTGTAGGAAACCACCAGCACCGTTGAGGATAACGGGTTTTCTATGTAGGATTCTAATTTCTCTGTATCCCGCATCTGCTGGGCTTCTTTGAGCAGCACCACCTGTCGTTCGGCAAACATCGGGTATCGGCGGCAGGCATTCACTACATCGGCCCAGGCGGCGTCTTTTCCATAAAACACAGTAAGATTGAAGCTGGCCTCGCTTTCGGGAAGAATATGGCGCTCCGCATATTCCATGGCTTTGTCTATATAATATTCCTCCTCGCCTTCCAGCCAGTAAACCGGTTTGAAGACCCCTTTTTTCCAGTCCGCAATGATTTTTTCTACCGACATAAGGCGCTAAGTTACAGGCTTTGAAAATTCAATCGGCTATTCAAAAATTTAGAGTCGGGTGGTGCAACCGGCGATTCTGGCACGGTTTTCGAAACCCTCGGCCAAACGGATTTAACAAGAATATCACGATGAAAGTGTGTTATGAGATTAAACCTTTCGTTTTTGAATCCGCCAGCCGTACCCGGCAATTAAATTTTAAAATTCCTTAAACCCATTTTTTATGACAAACACGAATTATCCATCCGCTACTCCACAAAGCGAACAGCCCCGTAGCAAAAACAGTAAAAACATACTGATTGGTGTGCTGGCAGCAGGTCTGCTGGGAACCTGGGGTTATTTGCTGTGGGACAAAAACAAATCAGAGAAAGAAATCCAGACTGTTCAGCAGCAGGCCGACAACTATATGAATGAACGGGAAGCGCTGAAACAGGAACTGAGCACTGCTGAAATGCGCCTTGATTCCATCACCGGCGCCAATAACAGCCTGCAAGGCGAAAAATCAACACTACAAAAAGATATTGACGCCAAGAAAGCCGAGATCCGCCGCATTCTGAACGACCGGAATGCCAAGGATGCCGACCTGAAAAGAGCAAGAACTCTTATTGCTGAACTGAACGACAAGATCACAGGTCTTGAGACCGAAGTGGCCAGACTCACAGGTGAAAACCAGGAGCTGACAGTTGCCAACACCTCTTTGAAACAAGACAAGTCTGTACTGGAGCAAAACCTTCAGAGCACTACTACTGAAAAACAGGAATTGGAAAGAACTGTTGATGTGGCCTCAACTTTTAGTGCTTCTAACATCCAGATTGTTCCGGTGAATGAAAAGAAGGGCGGTAAGGAAAAAACTACTTCTACTGCCAAAAGAGTAGACAAACTCATGGTTTCCTTTGATGTAGAAAACAGGATAGCCAGATCAGGTCCGGCTGATATGTACCTGATCGTAACAGGTCCTGATGGCAAGGTGCTTTCTGAAGAAAGTATTATGCTGACTACCCGTACAGATGGTGAAAAAACAGTTACTGCCAAGATACCAGTTGACTATGAGCAAAACACAAGGAAGAATGTACAGTTCCCCATTCGTACCAACGATTTCCAGACCGGCAATTACAAAATTGAAATTTATCATAACGGCTTCAAAATCGGTGAAGGCACCCGAAGCCTGAAAAAAGGTGGTTTATTCGGTTAAAAGCAGTTGTATTAACTCCTGCAAGCAAAACCGTCTCAGCAAACTGGGGCGGTTTTCTATTTTATGCATCTTGAATTTGAGAGTCATTTTAAACACATCTTATGCACAAAACGGCACCTGGCCGTCTTCTCGCCTGAAAAGTGCCGCTCATTAAAGTATTTTTACAATAAGCAAATAGTTGAGAAATGGTAAACAAACCTTTAGTTGTTTTGGCAAACGTAGTGTGCCTGGCATTTACCAGTTTTTTTGTCAATGCACAAAAAAGTGCAGCACCCGCATACAGCAGCCCACATGTGTACACGGGTATAGAAGTAGGATCAAAAGGAGTAAAGATCAGTGTGATCGAGATAGGCAAGAATGCAAAAATATCAGGGGCCTTCCGCATCCTGAAAGATTCTTCTGTGAATACGGATTTTATCAGTTTCACAGAACCAACTTTCCTGGCAACATTAAACGGAGTAACAGCATTTTATAACCTGGCATTGAAAGAATATAAAATACCTGCCGCTAAAATATTTACAGTGGTGAGCAGCGGGGTAAAAATGCAGGCCGAGAAAGATAATAAGACAAAGTGGATACAAAATCTTGCTGATTCCTTCAGAACAAGAATCAATGAGCCGTCACGTAAAGTGGATGTAGTGGATGTGCTGGACGAAGCGAGACTTTCTCACCTGGGTATTGTGCCGGAGAAAAGAAGATTCTCGACCTTCCTTCTTGATATTGGCAGTGGCAACGCGAAGGGAGGTTTTTTCCCGGGTAACGACACAAGAACTTTTAAACTCTTTCAACTGAACTGGGGCACAAAAAGTACAGCCAATGAAACCGAGAAAAGGCTGGAAGATGACAAAAGCCTTAATGGGTTTTACAAACAATTAAACCGGGTGTTGTATGGCATTGAACAGGAAGACGTCATCTATGCTGTGAATGCAAGCGGGGCCTATCCGCTAAGCGACAATATTGCCATCAGCGGGGGCATTGCCTGGGCAGCAGCAACCCTGATGCACCCGGAACAGCTTGATAATTCTATTGTAGTGGTGACCTATGCTGATGTTGTAAAATATAGTGAAACTGTCTTCAGGAATCACAAATCGCTTTCAGGCGAAGCATTATCCAAAAACATTACTTCAAAGGAAGACCGGGAGGCTGTTTTAAAAGAAGTGAACAGAGTTCACCAGGTATTTGACCAACGATCGCTGATGGCAGGAACAGGCCTAATGCTTAAGATCATGCGGCAGTTTGAATCAGTATTTGAAACGAAACAATTCTTCCTGGTAAAAAATGGGCAGGTGGGTTGGATTTCAGCCTATGTTGACCAGTCGGTTTCTAAATAAACAGGCATTCCCACACTGACAATTTATTAATGTCAACTCCGGATCATGCCGGGGAATTCTAGAATTTCCTGCCGTTAAATGGTCTAATTGGAATATATTCACATTGACGTTAAGTCACATAGTATAATTTTGTTTTTCGTTTCATATTCAGCAATTTATGAAGGATATTAAAAATTTACTAATAATACTGCTTTCCACCGGCCTTGTCGGAACCTGGATTTATCACCTGTATGACAAAACGATGTATAGTAATAAAAGGACGGAGATCTATATCAAGGATTCAATAGCTGTTGCGCAAGGTGTGCAGGATTCGCTTCAAAAGCTATATGCCGTTACCATCTCTGAATTGGATTCCAAACTTGACTCGACGCAAACAAATGCAGATTCTTTAAAACTGCAGCTAGACAGTAAATTGAACGAAATCTATAAGCTCCGGACAGAGATCAATTCTATTCTGAAAAACAAAGGGGCCACCAGAGGCGATATGCTGATGGCACAGCAAAAGATAAAAGAACTGCAGGAACTGGTAAAAAACCTGCAGGTGGAAAAACAAGGAATGGAGGAAGAAAGAAAAAGGCTTTCAGATATCATGACACAGCTTTCCGGCGAAGTGACCGGCTTGCAGCAAAGCATGAAAAAGCTTGATGAAGAAAACAAGGTCTTATCCGAAAAAGTGCAACTGGCTTCTGTTTTTGTAGCTTCTGAAATAAAACTCACCCCTGTAGCAGTTAAAAATGGTAAGGAGCAGGAAAATAACTCTGTAAAAAAAGTCAGCAAACTTGTTGTTTCTTTTGCCGTGCAAAACAACGTTAACCAGTATAACAGCGCCTATGTTTACGTGGTGATCACCCAACCGGATGGCAAGATCATCAGGAATGAAGATGCATGGGAAGCCGCTTATATGGACACCTACAGCGGCCAGAAGATCAGTTACACCCGCAACATCCGCTTTGAATACCAGAAAGGAGAAGTGAAACGCCTGTTATTTTCAGTTGACCCGGAAAGCTTTCAGAAAGGCAACTATATCCTGCAGCTTTATCACAATGGATATATGATAGGGCAGGTTACCAAAACTTTATTATAAAGCTGCGAATTTCAAACTAAAAAAGAGCCTCCCGGATGGGAGGCTTTATACTTATATAACCCAATCTCTTTTATTATAGGTTGAATCCGTAGCTAAAGTAATAAAGACCACCAACAGCCGGGCTTCCAAATCCTGTACGATAATAATTGTTACCGAGGTTGGTTCCACCAAGGCGGAAAGTACTCTTGGTGTTTGGAGGACGGTAAGAGACCTGTGCATCCACCCAGGTAAAATAAGGCAATGTTCCTGTCACGAAAGTTCCTTCATAAAAGTTGTTGTCCTGCCATTTTACCACCACATTGGCGCCAAGGCCTTTATAGATATTGTCATTGCGTAACCCAATATTGAATCGGTATTTAGGTGCGTTAAAGAAGGTAACCAAGCCTGGTTCCACACCAGTCAAAGCATCTGAATAAACGTTACCGTAAAGCATGAATTCCCTGATAAATTTATACTCAATGCCTATACCCCAGCCATAGGTTTTAACCCTTTCGTCTGAGTTCTGTATATATGAAATATTGTTGGTAGTGAGTGCTGAGAATAACTCCTGAGGATTACCTGTTCTTGACTGACCAAGTCCCTGGCGGGCAAGGAAGTTTTTATACCAGCTATAATAAACATAGGCATCAATCAACAATTTATTTTCAAGGACAATGCCTTTATACCCCAGCTCAAAAGAACTAACCGTTTCAGGGCTCACTTCACGGTATGTTCCTTCTACTAGCAAGTTAGTGTTTGCAGGATTACCACTGGCCCTGTAGGCGAGAATGCTGGCAGGCGTGTAACCAGGCAATGTTGAATTCAGCTTATAGTAAGACTGAAACTCTGGCAGGCAACCGATGAGTGCTCCTGCACCAGTTACTAAGCTTATATATTGATCCTGGTTGGTGGGGAAGCGATAAGCTGTTTGGAAAGAAGCACGGATGTGATTGTCTTTTGCCACTTTCACCAACGCAGTGAGGCGGGGTGTCCAACGGCCGTCAAAATTTGTTTGTTTATCATAGCGTATAGAACCTGTCATGGTCAGGAAATTGGTAACTTTCCTTTTGAGTTGCACATACCCACCGGTTTCGTTCACTTTGATCACACCCAATGTATCAGCGAACAATGTTCCTTGTGAGTTCATTACCCATTGTTTCCACTGAACTCCTGTAACGATTTCAAGTTTATCTGAGAAGCCCAGGGCATCTGACAAATTCACCTGCACTTCACCCGCCCAAAGGTCTGAACGATCAAGAAACTTGGCGCCGCCCTTATTAAGCGGAGTGGAGCGGATTTGCTTGGCTGCAGCATCAAAAGCAGCAGTTCCTGGCTGCAGGCGGTTTGCATCTGCTGCTGCTCTCGCAATGTTATGCAAAGTAATATCAGCAGCGTTGGCCTGACTCATCCTTCTGCCCTCCGAAAAAGTGCCGATATATGTGGGAAACCAGGTTGTACTTGGGCTATATTTTTCATTTAGCAATGCACCCAGTGCTGTACCAACATACGAATCACCGGCATTTTCCTGTGTGGTATAGGCACGGACAAACCAGTTCTTGGCTCTCACTTCCAACTTGTGTTGAGCCATCTTGAGATTTTTCAGCGAATAGCGGTCTGCACCAGTATACACTGTGGTACCTGTACCAAAATAAGAATTCCATGAAGCTTCAATTCCGGGAGTGATCTTGAAATGAAGACCGGCTGTGAATTTTGCATTGATGGTGTTGTAATCAACGAGGTGTTTTTCTTCGTAGCCGGTCCTGGATACATTATAATTCTGGAAATAATTATTTTTTAGTCCGTTATAAAAAGGCAGGAATTGCTGTATACCGGCAGTTGCAGCTGCAATTTGTTGTGGCGTGAGTGGGCCAAGTTGAGAAATAATGAAATTAATTGCACCTGCATATTGAGCATTAGTGGGGTATTGAGGATTTCCCTGGCCAGCAAAATAGGCATTGGCAAGGCTGGTTAAGGCAGTAGGAGAACCCGTTATACCCATACTTGCGGTTGCAGTTGCAATTTGGGCAAAACTGACCATATTAGCACTTGTTTCATCCCCGTAGAGGTTGATGCCATTAAAGTTGGGGTCGTTTTGCCTGTTACCACCAACCACCTGGCTTAAAACTCCAATCTGCTGTTTATTACGGTAATCATCAGCCATCCAGTCATTAGCCTCTGTTAACTGGGCAGCAAACTTGAAAGCCCATCTGTCATTAAAAGCTTTTGCCCAGCGAACACTCCAATCGTGGAAAGGAGCAATTTTTTGCCTGTCCTGGTCCACATGCATCATTCCCTGTTTGATGTTGTAACTAACGCCCTGGTATTTGAATGGGTTTTTACTGGTCAGCAACACAGTACCGTTCATTCCACCAGAACCATACAGTGCTGAAGATGCACCGGAAAGCAATTCGATATTATCAACATCCAGTTCTGTTAAACCTATCACACTGCCCACAGAGAAGTTAAGACCGGGGGCCTGGTTGTCCATACCGTCAATCAACTGGTTCAGCCTGACATTACCACTGCCTAGAAAACCACGGGTAGTGATGGTGCGGAACGTCAAACTTGCCGTATGCATATCTACGCCTTTCAGGTTGGTAATGGCTTCGTAATAATTGGGCGCAGCGATATTGCGGAGAGTGGCCGCACTCATTCTTTCAATGGTCACAGGAGCCTCTAATATTCTTGTGGGAGTACGGGTGGTAGCTACAACGACCTCTTCGCCTAAGGCGCTGCTGGGTTTTAACTCAACATCCAGCTTTGCATTCGCATCACTCACCATTGTTTCATAAACCTCATATCCTCCGGCAGAGGTGAAAACCAATGTAACAGGAAGTTTGCTGACACGGAGAGAGAATGCCCCATCGGGGTCGGTATACGTACCAATGCTTGTTCCTTTTACAACAACTGACACAGAAGGCACAGCTTCTTTGGAGGCACTATTACGAACACTGCCGCTGACGGTGATAGTTTGGGACCAGGCAGCAACCGAAAATAAAACAGCAACCAGGGACGAAGCTAAAAAGCAGTAGCTTTTTCTCATAAACAGTGATTTAGGTTTTTGGAATTTGACGGAAAAATAAGCATTGTAATTTTTATCTAAAAATTTAATTTTTAAGGACAAAGCCCGCATGACCCAGCTTTTTTCCTGTCCTGGTTTCTGTGGGTCAGGGAGGGATAATTTGTTGAAATCTTCAGGTTCTTTTCAGGCCAAAATCTGCCTGCTGCTTTTACATTCGGCCATGAATTCGATTTCTATACCCGGGCAAACCGGTTTTTACCGTGGCAAAGTCAGGGATGTGTACAGTATTGGCGAAAAATGGCTGGTGATGGTTGCCTCTGACCGTATTTCTGCTTTTGATGTCATCCTCCCCCGCCCCATTCCCTATAAAGGACAAGTGCTGAACCAGATCGCTGCTTACATGCTTGAAGGGACAAAAGATATTTGTCCCAATTGGCTGGTGGATGTTCCTGCTCCCAATGTATCCATTGGTAAAAAATGTGTCCCCTTCAAAATAGAAATGGTGGTGAGAGGAAACCTGACGGGTCATGCCTGGAGAACCTATTCTTCGGGAAAAAGAACACTGTGTGGCGCCGTTATGCCGGGAGAAATGAAAGAAAACGACTACTTCCCCACCCCCATTATAACCCCCAGCACCAAGGCAGTTGAAGGACATGATGAAGATATTTCTCCCGAAGAAATCATCGCAAACGGGCTGGCTACGGCACAAGAATGGGAGCAACTGAGCCATTATACCCTGCAGCTTTTTGAAAGAGGAAAAGCGATAGCCGCCAAACAAGGTTTGATCCTGGTGGATACAAAGTATGAATTTGGAAAGCTTAACGGTGAAATTATGCTGATGGATGAGATACACACTCCTGATTCGTCCCGCTATTTCTATGCAGATGGATTTGAAGAAAGACAGGCGAAAGGCGAAAGACAAAAACAACTGAGCAAAGAGTTTGTCAGGGAATGGCTTATTGCGAATAATTTTATGGGCAAAGAAGGACAAACAGTTCCTGAAATGACCGATGAATGGGTCAATACCATTTCACAACGATATATTGAGCTATATGAAAAAGTGATTGGCCGGAAATTTGTTCCGGAAAAGTTGTCCGATGAGGAAACACAAAAAAGGATCATTGCCTCACTACAAAAACTATAGCATGAGATTTTCACTCACTCTTTTCATTATGTGTTTCTTTCTTAGCGGGTTTGGCCAGATGGCTGCCCATGAACATTATTTGCTAATTGGCACCTATACCAGTTCTTCCGGCGGAAAAAGCGAGGGTATCTATGTTTACAAATTCAACAGCAACACAGGAGAAGCCACTTTTTTAAGCAAAACTGCTGCGGAAGACCCCTCCTATTTAGCCGTTTCACCCAACCAGCGATTTGTTTATGCTGTGAATGAAGGAGCAAAAGAAAAAGCAAACATCTCTGCCTTTTCTTTTGATAAGACAAACGGTGTTCTCAACTATCTTAATTCGCAGCCAAGTGGAGGTGACCATCCCTGTTATATTGCTATTGACAAAACCGGTCGATGGGTGGCCGCGGGAAACTACAGCGGTGGCTCGTTAGCGGTCTTCAGGGCAAATTTAAACGGGACGTTGAACAAGGCCTCCACCGTGCTAAAACATGAGGGGTACAGCGTGAATGCACAACGGCAAACAGCGCCGCATGTGCATGCCACCGTATTTTCAAAAGACAATAAATTTCTCTTTGTGCCCGACCTGGGTATTGATAAAGTGATGATCTATTCTTTCACTCAAAAAAACGGGAAACTGGCCCCTGCAAAAATTCCATTCCATATGACAGAAGCAGGCACCGGCCCCAGGCATTTCGATTTCAGTCCCAATGGCCATTTTGCTTATTTGCTGGAGGAATTAACGGGAAGCATTTCGGCCTACCGCTATAACAAAGGTGAGCTACACCTCTTGCAGAATATTTCTGCATTGCCACCAGAGTATAGCGGGCCGGTTGGCAGTGCAGACATTCATGTTTCTCCAGACGGCAAATTTTTGTATGCGAGCAATCGCGGCGAATCCAATACGATTGCCATATTTGAGATTGACAGCAAAACGGGTATGCTGGCACTGACAGACCACCAGTCTGCTTTGGGGAAAACACCCCGGAATTTCAATTTTGACCCCACCGGAAATTTTCTGCTGGTGGCCAACCAGAACAGTGATGAGATTGTGATCTTTAAACGGGATAAGGAAACGGGAGTGCTCACAGATACGAAAAACCGCATTTCAGTTGGCAAACCTGTTTGTATCAAATGGATCAAATGACCGTTACCATTCTTTTGAGTAAGTAACTCCAGTGCTTCCTTTGATGCCCGGGATGGGCGGGTTCAGTTTGGTAATGGAAATAACTGCCTTTTTCGCCTGGGGATAGGCCGTCTTCACTTTAGCAACTATGGTCATGCTTAATGTTTCCAGCAGGTCTCTCGGTTCTTGCATTTCAGCATCTACTATTTCATACAGTGCGGCATAATTGATAGTTTCCCGGATAGAGCTGATCACATCAGCCTGGGGGAAAAAAGAAACAGCAAGGTTTAGTTCAAAATCATTTCCTTCCCTCTTTTCCTCATCATATAAACCATGAAAAGCAAAAAAGCGAACCTGTTTCAACTCAACAGTCATCAATGCGGCCATAAAACAACTTTAGTGAATTCCTTTGGCGCTGAGGTAACGTTCGGCATCCAATGCCGCCATGCAACCGGTTCCGGCTGCCGTAACAGCCTGCCGGTACACTTTATCCTGCACATCGCCGGCAGCAAACACACCCTCAATATTCGTTCTGGAAGTGCCCGGAACAGTTTTGATATAACCGGCCTCATCCATTTCTAACCAGTCTTTGAATATCTCTGAATTTGGCTGGTGGCCGATAGCAACAAAAAATCCCTGCACCGGTATTTCTCTTACCTCGCCGCTTTTATTGTTCTTTATACGAACCCCTTCCACTTTCTTATCGCCCAGCACTTCTTCGGTGTCAGTGTTCCAATACACTTGTATGTTGGATGCATTCAATACCCTATCCTGCATCACTTTGCTGGCTCGCATGGCGTCACGACGCACAAACATGTGAACCTTTGGAGATAATTTAGAGAGATATAAGGCTTCTTCGGCTGCCGTGTCGCCGGCCCCAACAATAGCCACTTCTTTTCCCCTGAAGAAAAAACCGTCACAAACGGCGCAGGCACTAACACCAAATCCATTTAGCCGCTGCTCACTTTCCAGCCCCAGCCATTTGGCAGAGGCGCCGGTTGCTATGATTACGGAATCGGCTTCTATCCATTTTTCCTCATCAATCTGCACTTTAAAAGGTTGGGATGAAAAATCAACTTTTGTAGCAAGTCCATAACGGATATCAGCACCCATGCGTGCCGCCTGCTTTTCAAAATGCACCATCATTTCCGGTCCCTGCACCCCATCGGCATAGCCGGGATAGTTTTCGACTTCTGTAGTTATAGTCAGTTGGCCACCGGGCTGGATGCCCTGGTATAAAACCGGTTTAAGATTGGCTCTGGCAGCATAAATAGCGGCTGTGTAGCCGGCAGGCCCCGATCCGATAATGAGACAATGTGTTTTTTCTGTCGTTTCCATATCCATTCTTTCTTTAGAAAATTCAGCAAAAATAAACCGAAACATTCAATAAAACAGTCTGCTATACGACCCGGGCAATTCCTTGTGTAAAACCTGTGCAGGACTGTATCAAAGCAACAACTCCGATCAAAATACATTGACCGGAGTTGTTAAAAATAAACCCACCAATTTTAAAAATCATTAGCCCAGGTAAGCTTTCAAAGCGCTGCTGTAACGGGCTTTTTGTAAACGTTTGATTGCTCTTTCTTTGATCTGGCGGATACGCTCCTTGGTCAGGTCGTATTTCTGACCAATCTGCTCAATGGTAACGCCATTTTCACCATCCAGGCCAAAATAAGCATTGACGATCTCCGCTTCACGGGGACTGAGTGATTTCAGTACCCGGCGGATCTCATTTCGCAGCGAATCTTTCATCACATCATCATCTGTGTCATCGCCGCCTTCGAGCAGGTCGCCCATGGCCACATCCTCTGCTTCATGCACGGGTGCATCCAGTGAAGTGTGACGGGTGTTGCTCTGGAAGATATTATTGATTTCCGTTTCGCTCATTTCAAGCAACTCGGCCAGTTCTTCTGTTGACGGCTCTCTTTCATGTTCCTGTTCGAAAGCCATGTAAGCTTTGTTGGCCTTGTTGTAAGTGCCAATTTTGTTTTGAGGAAGGCGGACTAATCTGCCCTGCTCTGCCAACGCCTGCAGAATGGACTGGCGAATCCACCAAACAGCGTATGAAATAAATTTGAAACCCTTCGTTTCGTCGAAGCGCTGTGCCGCTTTAATTAAGCCGAGATTACCCTCGTTGATAAGGTCGCTCAGTGATAATCCCTGGTGCTGGTATTGCTTAGCCACTGACACCACAAAACGGAGGTTTGCCTGAACTAATTTGTCCAGTGCTTTCTGATCTCCCATTTTGATGCGTTGTGCCAAAGTGGTCTCCTCTTCAGGGGTGATCATCGAGATTTTCGAGATCTCCTGGAGGTACTTCTCAACGGCCTGAGAATCCCTGTTCGTAATCTGGGTGGCGATTTTGAGCTGCCTCATAATGTAAATCCTCTCTGTTTAGTAAAAAACGAATAAATGACAGACTTTGTTTGCGTAATGTTGCAAAGAGGGGGTTAAAAATTGAACCGTCCAAGTCCGTTTGCAAAAATACATCGCAAAGCCGGAATCTCATAGCCATTGGGTATAAAATATTGCCTTAATTTGTTCTGACGGTAACCCGTTTCGGTCAACTTCGTTAGAAGCCAATACCAGCAAGGGTTTCAGAGGGTGTAGAATCTGTACTACGGATCAGATGTTTTCCACTATATGAATTTACGAAGCTTGTTTTAAAGATTTTCCGGCATTTTTTTTCAGGTAAACCCACAAACCCACACCGGCTAAAAATATCAGGGTCGAAATCACTTCAGCCTGTGAGGGATGAAACCCAAACAAGTTGAGTGTGTTATTAACCCTTATCTTTTCTATAAAGAACCTTTCTGCGCCATTAAAAACCAGGTAAAGGGCAAACAGGGTTCCGGGCACTTTCAATTTCTTCCTCAGAGCCCAAAGTACAGAAAAAAGACCCAGGCAAAAAATGGTTTCGTACAAGGGGGTTGGATATACCGGCGCAGGAAGTTGTTTGCAGTATTTTCTATCCTCACAACCGGGTATGTCGGTTCCCACTTCGTTCACATTATGAGGGTAGTTATATGCAAAAAACCAATGCGGTAAGAACCCTAATGCCCCCGGTCTTTTAAAGCTGGCAGCAGGAACATCATCAAGATTCTGATTGGAAGACATAAAATAGACCGCATTTTCCTGTAGGGTTTTTCTGAATTCACCGGGCGCCGCCACCACCACTTTTTGCTGGTTATTGACAATATAGGCTGAGTTGTATATACCCCAGTCACCGTCTCCTGAGATCTGGCAACCGATCCGTCCCACCGCATAGGCAAGCATCAGGGCCGGCGCAGCAGCATCATTCAGGTGCCAGAATCCAATCTTATGTTTGCGGGCATACCACCAGATGGCAGCAGCAGCGCAGATCAGCCCGCCATAAAAAGTAAGCCCGGAAGGTGAGAACAGAAACTCAGAAGGCGTTTTCACAAATGCACTCCAATTCTCAAAAATGTCAAAAAGTTTGGCGCCAAGCAGTCCAAAAACCAGTGCTATGATGGTGATCTCTCCCACCCGGTCATGCGGCCATATTCGTATGGTTCGCTTTTCAGGTTTGGTCAGTTTTTGTTTGTTTTTTTCCCGCCATTTCAGTCCTGCAAACAAGAGCCCCAAACCAATACCAGCCGGCCAGCTTCCCAATGTTGAAAATATGAATGCCTGCGGGTCATCGCTGGCGGCATCCCCTAAAATAAAAAGGGCTACAATTTTATACCCTAACAAAAAACCAAGTAAAAAATTCAGCGCCAGTTCGCTGGCGGTAGCGGGCTGACCCACCATGATCTGCATTTCTGTGGGCTGCAATAAACCCTGTTTACTTTTGCGTTTCAATTCTGTCACCAGCACCACTGCGGCCAGGATAAAACCAATTGCAACAAAAAAACCGAATGAATTGACAAAACGAAGGGACATCCACTCCACTCCAAACAGGTCCCGAAAGGCATAGTATAAATTAGGATACATTTATTCGGCGGGTTATTTAATAGCAACGAATATACAAATCAAATTGAGAGTTGCTGAAAAAGATAAAAGCAATAAAAAGCCTTTCTCCGATGAAGAAAGGCTGGTAAAAAAAACTAAAAAGTTCTCAGGCTGTTGCAGTTGTGCAATACTGTTCAAAAGCACCGATAAGGTTATGAGCAATTACCGGAGCTGGTCGGCCTTCTATCTGGTGTCTTTCGATGAAATGAACCAGTTGCCCGTTTTTGAATAAGGCAATCGAAGGCGATGAAGGCGGGTAAGGCAGCAAATGCTGACGAAGTGTTTTTACCGCCTCAATATCGAACCCGGCAAAACTGGTGGTCAGGTAATCGGGCTTCACCTGGCTGTTGGCAACTGCCATCAGCACTCCGGGGCGGGCTGTGCCGGCTGAACAACCGCAAACCGAATTGATCATTACAAGAGTGGTTCCTTCTTTTGCCAATTGGGATTCAACATCGCCGGAAGTCAACAACTCCGAAAAACCATTCTCGGTCAACTCCTCTTTCATGGGTACTACTATGTCTGCTGGATACATGTTTGTTTGTTTTTAAATTGAACGCAAAGCTAACGAAAAAGTTCGGCGTATCAGGTTCATCTGGCTACATCTGGAAATTCTGTCAGTAAAAATTTCTCATTTCGGAAATTATGTCTTGTCAAAACCAGGTCCAAGGGAACTTGTGACAGGAAAATAAATGGAAAAAGCCGGTGGTATATAGTTTGAAACCCCGTTAACGAACAAAATTCCTTCACAAAAAACTATATAGCTATGACAATGGTAAAATTCAACCGCAAACCTTTTGAAAGAAGTCTTAACAGTTTTGTAGATGACTTTTTCACAGAGTTCCCGTCATTGTTCGGCAACGAAGCCTCAACACAGTGGAAAGGCTATGTGCCGGTAAACATTACAGAAAATGAAAAGGGTTATTCTCTTGATGTGGTGGCGCCGGGTTTTGAAAAAACGGATTTTAAGGTGAACCTGGATCAGAACATTCTCACCATCTCTGCAGAAAAGAAAGATGAACTGAAACAGGAGAACAACAAGCAGATCCGCCGTGAATACAGTTATCGCTCTTTCAAAAGATCGTTTACGCTGGATGAAAAGATTGACGCAGCAGGAATAGAAGCAAAATATGTTAATGGCGTATTAACATTAAACCTTCCGAAGAAAGAAATCGTCAAACCTGCAGCACAAGAAATAAATATTCTGTAACGTCATATAGATTGTAACGATTTTCTCATAAGCAGTTGGTTTTGGTTTACCACCCCCCGTTTCTACGGGGGGTGATCTTTTTTTATGGGTTACATCCCTGCTTTCTCCTTGTATCTATCAGGTATTGGATCTTCCACTCACCATTGAATCTAACCAACTGAAATGAATTGACCCCGCAATGACTGAATTTCCCGTCGTAATAAAAATTATAAGGCGTCCATGCCAATGCAAGGGAGCCGTCAATTTTGACGGTTTCAAAACTGATGCGTTCATCAGCAGCATCTTTGGGCATTGAGGACACAGCTTTTGCAAAATCACCGGGCTTTTCATTGCGTACATGGGTCATTCCTTCTTTATTGCGGGTTATTGTTTGCAATACAGCGCTGTCAGCAAAACAGCTTTTCACCAATTCGCCATCGGCATTCTTCATGGCAACAAATAAACGGTTGACCACTGCTTTCACAGAATCTTCTGAGGTCTGCGCCGAAGCATTTTGTAAAAGCAATAATGTTAATGCAATCAGAATAAATCTCATACCTGAGTGTTTTAAGAGTTTCCGGCAAATGGATTGTTTGCCTAAAGTAAAATCATAAACCATGAAAATGATAAAAATTGTACAAGCGGTAGTCCTTATGGTAATCATTGGAGGCGCTGCCAGCTGCAGCACGGGTCGTGAATACCATGTAGCCCCCCAACAAGCCCGTTTCAATGCTAATGTACCTCTTATCCTGAGCCCCAGCCCGGGTTTTACCATGAGCCGAAATCCAGATGGAAGATTTTTTCATCGTAACCGGCAGGGATTTGTTTACTGGCAAGGTTATGACAACAGGTTTTACCTTGACAAAAAACAAGTGAAGAAAGTGAGGTACAGCAATTTTGAGTACAGGGAATGGAAAAGGTTTGGCAGGAAATACAGTAAGAGAGGTCGTTATTGATCATCAAAGAATAAACCCGGAACATTGTTCCGGGTTTATTCTTTGAGGGTGTGTCATTTTACATAGCCCAATATCTTCAACATGCTTTGCGCTGTTTGCTCTTTAGCATAAAGCCAGTCCGCCAGTTTACCATTTTTATCATAGCCAACAATCACATGCTTGGGCGAAGGTATCAGGCAGTGTTTGATGCCGCCATAGCCGCTGATCTGGTCCTGGTAGGCGCCGGTATGAAAAAAGCCTACATACAAAGGCTCATCGCCGTTCACTTTCGGAAGAAACACTTCATTGATGTGTTCTTCAGAATCATAATAGTCGTGGCTGTCACAGGTTATACCGCCCAGCACCACCCGCTGGTATTCTGAATCCCATTTATTCACCGGAAGCATCAGGAATTTTTCACCAATACCCCATGTGTCAGGCAATGTGGTGATAAAAGAAGAATCAATCATGTACCAGGTCTCCCGGTCATTCTGCACTTTGGAGCCGATAACACTGTAAATATGCGCCATGCTCTCTCCCACTGTATAGCTTCCGAATTCGGTGTAAATATGCGGCATGGGTACCTTGGCTTTTTTGCAGGCCACTTTGATATTCTTTACGATCTCATTGATCATAAACTGGTAGTCATAATCAAACCCGAGTGAATGTTTGATAGGAAAACCGCCGCCGATATTGATTGAATCCAGTTCCGGGCATATTTTTTTGAGCTGACAATAGAGATTGATGATCTTGTTCAGTTCGCTCCAGTAATAAATATCATCTTTAATGCCTTTATTGAGAAAGATGTGTAGCATTTTGAGCTGGAACTTGCTCTCATAGCCTTCTATCCTGTCCACATAAAACTCAAGGATGTCCTTGGCCCGGATACCCAACCTTGATGTATAAAAAGGAAATGTAGGCTCTTCTTCAGCCGCCACCCTGATCCCTAATTTAAAGGGAACCTTTACTGTTTTTGCATACTCCCTGAGTTCTTCCTTGTTGTCCAGTATGGGAATTACATTGGTGAAACCAGTATTGAGCAGGCCGGCAATTCTGCGGGTATAACCCTTTTGCTTATAGCCGTTGCAAATGATATGAATATCTTTAGTGATCCTCTTTTTCTCATACAGTTTCTTGATGATCTCAATATCATAAGCATAAGAAGTTTCCAAATGGATGTCATGCTTCAGCGCCTCTTCCACCACAAAGGAGAAATGCGAACTTTTGGTGCAATAGCAATAGTGGTATTTGCCTTCATAGCGATGTTTCTTGATAGCGTTGGCAAACATCAGCTTGGCTTTTTTTATCTGCATGCCGATCTTGGGCAGATAGCTTAGTTTCATCGGCGTGCCATATTTCTGGATCAGAGCTTTCAGGTCAAGGCCGTTAAAACTGAGATAGCCTTCATCGTTTACGTCGAGACCTTCCTGCGGGAAGTTGAAGGTTTGCTTAACCAGGTCGCGGTACGAGTTGGTCATTGATGCGGGTGGGTTAGTTGAAAGATTTTTTTAACGGGTACAAATGTATAGGATTGGAAAAACAAAGGGCCAATTTTTTGTTCCCACGGCTGCAACAAAAAACCCGTTCCATTTCCGGAACGGGTTGGCTGTTTCTTTTGAAACAATTATTTCACTGAAGCGACAAGGTTCTTAAAAGTTTCAGGATTGTTCATGGCCAGGTCTGCCAGCACTTTCCTGTCAAGTTCTACGCCTTTCTTCTGCAGTTTGTTGATGAACTCAGAATAAGTCAGGCCTTCGGCACGGACCGCCGCATTGATCCGGGCAATCCACAATGAACGGTATTCTCTTTTCTTCAACTTACGGCCTACATACATGTAGGTCATACCTTTCTCCACAACGTTCTTGGCTACTGTTAATACATTTTTACGTTTGCCATAGAAACCTTTGGCTTGCTTTAAGATTTTTTTGCGGCGGGCTTTAGAAGCAACCGCATTTACTGAACGAGGCATATCTGAATAATTTTAAATTTAGAATTTTTGATTTCCGGTTTGCAAGGTCAAAGGTTACTTCAGACGCAAAAGTCTTTTCACAAAATCAACATGTGATTTTGCCACTTCTCCGTCTTTCCGCATGTTGCGTTTGCGCTTTTTTGATTTTTTTGTCAGAATGTGACGCTTGAAACTCTTTTGGTGAGTGATCTTTCCAGTCGCCGTCACTTTAAAGCGTTTTTTGGCGCTGGAGTTTGTTTTTACTTTAGGCATATTACCCAGTATTAAATATTACAGCTTTGAGGCATTCCCCACCGGGGGACCTTTGTCGAACCTCTTCAGCCAATCGTTCTTTTGAAGAACTACCGGTTTCTTCGGATGGCACCAAAGATTAACGGGCGGCAAAGATAAGGCGGGGAAGCGAAGCGGCAAAAGCCGGGGAAAGAAATTTGTTTGGCCGGATTTAAGGGTAAATTCCGCCAGTTTGCCTGTTCTTCAACTATTTATAAAGCAACAGGGGCTGCCATCGGCAACCCCCGAGTTATGAATATCAAACAGTATCTTATTTAGGGTCCAGCGCTTTTGTGATCCTGTCCTGCAGATCCTGTAAGTGATTTTTTGATGCTGCATCAGAATATGCTGACAAAGCAGCCCTGATCTCTGCACCAAGGGTTTTCAGTTGCGCTTTCACAATAGAAGTGCCATCGCTAGTCCTGGAAAAGCCCGAACTGATGCTAATTGTAATGCCACCGCCAAGGTTAGCCGTTTGCGGTGGAGCAGGATTGACCAAACCAATCAATCTTTCCACCAATGATTTTTGCAACTGGCGGCGATATACATCAATTGGTTTGCGGGTGGCCAGTTCTGTAAATACTCCGCGGCGAACATCATTCAGCAGTTCTGTTGCCGTGTAAGCATTGGCCGGTTCCTCTGATTCAAAACGGATCAGGTTATTGATCGTATTGGCGCTGACCAAAGAACCCAGGGCTCTTTCCTGCAGGCTGCCAATAACAGTCAATGGCGTTATGTTGGTTAATGAAGTGATGTTTTTCTGGATAACCCATGTTGGTGTTGTAAACACATTGGATTGTATCCATGAAACAGCTTCTTTTTGTGTTGCTTTGGGGGTGAATTCGTACACAGGGCCGTTTTGTTCTACCCTTTTCGGAGTACGCTGGATGCCGCCGACATTACTGGCCACATGACCAATGTATCTTCCAAACTGGCTGTTCACCTGTCCATACATCTCGCTGAGATTAGAAAAATCTTTGTTCTCCTGCTTTGTCCATTCGGGCAATTTCACAATGATGCGTTGCAGGTTTTTAATACCATAGCTGCTTGCTTTCATGGCATTATCACCGAGGTCTTCTGTCTGGCTGCGGGGATCGCCACGGTTGCTTTCACCATCACCCCACCAAAGACGCTTGTTACCTTCGAGGTTTTTGATGGTCCATTTATTGATTATTGATACTTCATCATCGGCTGTTTTAGCTTCAGGGAACCAGCGATAGCCCCACTCTATGGCCCATTTGTCATAATCACCTATGCGGGGGAATAAACCGATCTGTGAAATATTATCTTCGGGCTGTGCCACATAATTGAAACGGGCATAATCCATAATTGACGGAGTGTGGCCATTGGCTTCCACCCATGCTTTGTTACGAAGATTTTCAACCGGCACTGTGGAAGAAGAACCAAAATTGTGACGAAGTCCCAATGTGTGGCCAATCTCGTGACTGCTTACGAAGCGGATCAGTTCTCCCATCAGTTTATCATCAAATTCCATTTTGCGTGCCGCAGGATCAACAGCCGCCGTTTGCACCATATACCAGTTGCGGAGCAGGCTCATCACATTGTGATACCAGTTCACATGGCTTTCTATGATCTCACCACTGCGGGGGTCATGAATATTCGGGCCACTGGCATTGGGGATATCAGAAGCTTTGTAAACAATGGCGCTATGGCGGGCATCTTCAAGGCTGAAAGTGCTGTCTTCTTCATAGGTGGGTGCCACTTTACCAACGATCGCATTTTTGAAGCCGGCTTTTTCAAAAGCCACCTGCCAGTCATTCACCCCGGCAATCAGGTAGGGTATCCATTTTTTGGGAGTGGTAGGATCAATATAATAAACGATCTGCTTTTTAGGCTCAACCAACTCTCCTCTTTTATACTTCTCAACATCCTCATCTTTTGGCTCCAGGCGATAGCGGGCAATAAAGCGATAACGATCAACACCCTGCGGGTTCAGATCATAGTCTGTTATAGTTTGTGTGGTGAAATATCCCACCCTGTCATCAAAATACCTTGGCTGCATTGGCACTTTGGGTAAGACCACCAACGAAGTGTTCAGTTCAAATGTCACAGGCTGACCACTAGCAGCCCCGCCACCAAACCCGCCACCGCCTCCGGGGGTTGCAGTTGCTGGTGGAGTCCTCGTGTATGTTTTTACTGTCTTCAACTCAATATTAGCGGGGAAAGATTTTGCAGAAACGATATAAGATTTATCCGCTTGCGGGTTTCCTGTTAACCCAAAACCTCTTTTTGCATTGGCAGAGAAAAAGAAAATGTCGTTATCACCATTCAAAAAATCTGTTACATCCACCACGCTGCTCGTTGAATCCTTACCAAAAGCTTTAATATCAAAAGCAGCGGCGATAGCCTGCAGGTTGCTGTTCATAACATTTCTGTACATCCCCTCTGTGCTGTCACGTCCTTTTTCTACAAAAGACATCAGCCGAAGGAATATTTTATCCTTGGGGCCTTTTTCAAAACGGATGGTCTTTTGGTTAATAGCATCGCCTGCATAACTGCCTACGCCAGCTGGTGCTTTGGAAAGTCTACCAACAACCAGAATCTCTCTTTCCAGCAGATCATCAGGAATTTCAAAAAAATAGCGGTCATCTACTTTGTGGACATTGAACAAGCCATTATCAGTAACAGCTTTTGCAGTAATTACATCTTTGTAAGGTCTTGGTCCGTTTGCAGGACGGGAAGCCGGGGCGCCGGGCCCTCTTGAAGTATCAGGACGGGCAGGAACCTGCGCTAGTACGGCTGTGCCAATCAGCAAAGCCATTGCAGTCATTCCCCATCGTGTGAACAGTGATCTCATATAAGTTTATGTTTGGTGAAAAATAATAGCGGCTGAAGATACGGAAAGCAATGGCTCAACATTATCCTGTTAAAGAAATTGTACCAACGGCTCCAAATAGCTGATGAAACAGTTGACAAATCTCAATTATCTATCCCCAACCGTTTTCTTTCCTTAATTGTAAGCCTGTCCTTCACCAGACGATAACTCATAAGCAGACAGTCTTCCCATTCATTTCGTGAAAGCACCGACGGCCGGGTCACCTGCACCCATTTGGCCCTAGCCATATAAGGAGCCGGAATAAAATATTCCCTGGAAGAAAGCTCTTCAAAGTCCTCGTCACGGACCTTGAAGGAAACTTTTAGTGGCGGGTCGAGTGAAGTGACGCAAAACATTTTTCCACCCACCGAAAAACAGAGATCATTATCCCATTTAACATCTTCTGTAACAGCAGGCAGAGAAAGACAGAATTGCCGCAACCATTCATTGTTCATAAAATAAATCTAATAAAAAAAACCGCCCTGGCTACAAGACGGCTTTCACATTATTTGCAAATATTGCTTATGATTTTTTCTTTCCTTTTGGTGCAAACATGGCCAGCATCCGGCGGCCTTCCATTTTTGGCATGTTCTCCAGCACACCTACCTCAGCGAGCCGTTCAGCAAATTTCAGCAATAAGAGTTGCCCCCTGTCCTGGAACTGGATAGCCCTGCCCTTGAACTGCACATAGGCTTTCACCTTATTACCATCTTTTAAAAACTCGATGGCATGTTTGGCCTTGAAGTCAAAATCATGGTCATCAGTATTGGGAGTAAAGCGTATCTCTTTCACTTCGGAGACCTTGCTCTTGGCCTTCATCTCCTTTTCTTTCTTCTTCTTATCGTAAAGGAATTTGTTGTAATCAATAATCTTGCAAACTGGCGGGTCAACGGTGGGAGAGATTTCCACAAGATCAAGCCCCTGGTCCTGCGCCATCTTTAATGCCACCTGGGTATCATAGATGCCCACTTCCACATTGTCGCCAACCAATCTTACCTGTGGAACTCGAATGAAATGATTGATGCGATGCTCTGCTTCTTTTCGGGGAGCAAACCTGCCCCTGAATCCGCCTTTGTTAAATCCGCCACCGCCGGGTCTGAAACCTCCGCCCTGGCCGGGTGGCCTGTTGAACCCTCCTCCGGGTTTTTGTGGTACTGCCATTTACTTTTTTTAGTTAGCCCGCCCCCTGCAGGAAGGCATTTTGTTTTATTTGTTATTGCTCCTTACAGGTTCGGAGCATCCGTTTTAATATTATTAATCTGCTCTTCTTTCCCTTATCTCTGCGGCTATCTCATTGATAAATTCTTCCACACCTTTCACACCAAGGTCACCTTTGCCCTGTCTGCGCACCGCCACTTTATTTTCATTCATTTCCTTCTCACCGATCACCAGCATATAAGGAATTTTCAATAACTCAGTGTCGCGGATCTTTTTACCGATCTTTTCATTCCTGTCATCCACTTCTGCACGAATATCTGCTTTTTTCAGTTTACCCGCTACAGTCTTTGCATAATCCATGAACTTATCGCTGATCGGCAGCACTTTCACCTGCACCGGCGCCAGCCAGGCGGGGAATTTACCGGCATATTGCTCCAGCAAAAAGCCGATAAAACGTTCATGGGTGCCCAACGGCGCCCGGTGAATGATCAGCGGTGTTTCGGCCTTATTGTCCTGCCCGGTGTATTGCAGCTTGAAACTCCGGCCCTGCGAAAAATCAACCTGGTTGGTGGCCAGGGTGAACTCTCGGCCGATGGCACTGAATATCTGCACATCAATCTTGGGCCCATAAAAAGCCGCCTCATCCTGCACTTCCACAAACGGTATCCCGGATTCGACGAGAACGTTCCGCACCATTGTTTCAGTTTCCTTCCACAGTTCAGGTTCGTTCACATACTTCACCCCAAGCTTCTCAGGGGAGTGCAGCGACAGCCGCATCACATATCTTTCAATACCAAATATTTTAAAATATTTCAGGTACATTTCATTCACTGCCCGGAATTCATCATTGAACTGTTCCCGGGTGCAGTAAATATGGGCATCGTTCATGTGCAGGCAGCGGACCCTCATCAACCCAAACAACTCACCACTTTGCTCATAACGATAGACGGTCCCATATTCTGCAATACGATAAGGAAGGTCACGATAGCTTTTTGGCTCAGCCGCAAATATTTTATGGTGATGCGGGCAGTTCATGGATCTCAGGTAATACTTTTCCCCATCCATTTCCATCGGCGGATACATGCTGTCAGCATAATAAGGCAGGTGGCCGCTGGTCAGGTACATGCTTTCTTTTGCAATATGCGGCGTCACCACTCTTTTATACCCGGCTTCCAGTTCGGTTTCTTTGGCCAGCTTTTCCAGTTCTTCAATGATCACCGTGCCATTAGGCATCCACATTATTAACCCCTGTCCTACATCATCATCCATGGTGTAGATGCTTAACTCTTTACCGAGTTTACGATGATCTCTTTTTTTGGCCTCTTCCAACAGGGCCAGGTATTCATCCAGCTCTTTTTGCGAAGGAAAAGTGACGCCATACAAACGGGTGAGCATTTTATTTTTCTCATCCCCTTTCCAATAGGCGCCGGCTATATTCGTCAGCTTGATCGCTTTGATGAAAGAGGTGTTGGGAATATGCGGCCCGCGGCACAGATCGGTGAAATTGCCTTGGGTATAGAATGTGATCTCGCCATCATTCAGGTTGCTGAGCAGATCGAGTTTATATTCATCCCCTTTCTCAGTGAAATAATTGATAGCGTCAGTCTTCGGCATTTCTTTTCTGACAAAACCGTTGTTCTGCTTTGCCAGTTCGTTCATCTTTTTTTCCAATGCAGCCAGGTCATCTTCAGTGATCTTTTTATCACCCAGGTCCATGTCATAGTAAAATCCGTTCTCCACCGGCGGTCCCACCCAAAACTTCACACCGGGAAACATTGATTCTACTGCTTCGGCCATCAGGTGGGCAGAAGAATGCCAGAATGTGTTTTTGCCATCCGTATCATTCCAGGTAAGCAGTTTCAATGACGCATCATCATTAATCGGCCGGGTGGCGTCCCACACCTGCCCGTTCACACTCGCCGCCAGCACTTTTTTGGCCAGACCTTCGGAAATGGATTTGGCGACATCTAATGCAGTGCTTCCATTTTCATATTGCCTGACTGCGCCATCCGGTAAAGTAATATTTATCATCCCTGGATTCCCGTTTTTTATTGAGGTGCAAATGTAGCAAACTCCTGCCTGATTCTGAAGGAATAACAAATGGCCGGTTCTAAATATTCCGGCGGATAAGGTTGTTGAGCCGGCTCATTTTTTGCCTTGACTTTTTAAGTTTTCTTTCAAAAAGAGCCCGGTCGGAATAATAGAGCTCAGCCATCCGGATCTGCTTTCTTCGCCAGCGGTACAGTAATAGTTTCCCGTAGGGTTTGTCTAACCCAAAACTGGCATGGTGAATCATCCTGATCTTCCTGCTGGTATCATAGGCTGTCTCGTATAGCTTCCCATAAAATCTTTCCAATACTCTATTAAATTTCATGTAGGGAGCCCTGAATTCTGCTATCTCTTCAGCAGAAAATTCAGTAACGATGGCCTGCCATAGATCACCGTTGATATGCGCATTGATGCCAAAAAGAATATATCGAAGCGAAGGAGCCGTACTGTCTTTATAATATGCTTCCCATTCTGCCGGCACTTTTCCGTTACTGCGATAAGTTTCAGCAGCTCGGAAAAAAAATGATGCAAAACTGGCTTCGCATCTTTCCGTCAATTCCTGGATACGCTGATCCATTTTGCCGAAAAAGGACAAGGCATTGTCTGTAGCCTCAAAATAGATGGCTGCGAAATGACGGGTAACAGAATTTTCTTTACGTAAACTGTCGAGTTTTAGTAAAATGGCAGCAGTTCTTTCATTATACTGTGCCTTGCAGAACACAGGTCCAGAAAGCAAAAATATACATATAAAAAACCGTATCATTTGCCTGTCTTTCTGTCTTTGGCAGCCTTATAGCAGCTGAGTTGTTACTGAAGTTTTAAAATTACTAAACAATTGCCCTTCATACTGAATCAATACGATTCGTTTCGTTAGTTTTGACCCCGTGATTAATCCTCAGACAACAAAGTATTGCCTGGTTAGTTTATTCCTGGTGCCACTCCTTACGTTTAGCTCCTTTGCGCAAAATCTTACCGGTATCTGGAAAGGTTATTTTATATCCAGCTACGGGGAACAATATCGTCTCGAATTCCAGGTCAATCACAAAGGCGGTTCTTATGTTGCCACCGGTGTTTCCTATTCCTACCTCGATGTCCGGTTTTATGGTAAGGCTACGATGACGGGCAATTTCCTGCGTGACTCAAAGAAGTTGCGCATCCGGGAGATCAAAACAGTGGAAGTGAAAAGCTTGATGGGAGGAACCACCTGTATCATGAATTATGACCTCAGTTATTCCCGTTCGGGCCGCGAAGAGTTCCTCGAAGGCACCTATCTTGGGAAAAACGAAAAACCACTGATCACCGATTCATCTTACTGGGGTGATTGCGGCGGTGGCCGGGTTTATCTCCGGCGAGTGACAGAATCTGATTTTTACCTCGAACCTTTTTTGCGTAATAATAATAAAGTGACCACTCCGCCTCCCCCGACCGTGAAAAAAGACAGCGCAAAAACCAGTACCCCTCCACCGGTCGTGAAAAGACCGACTATCACTACCAAGCCGACAACAGCAAACCCAAAAACAAACAACTACCCTAAAACAACTGTTCCCGAAAAAAAGGTTATTGATTCAGTGGTGAAAAGGACAGACACTCCTGTAGTTAAAGAAGAATTGCCCAAAAAAGAAACGGCGATACCTGTTCCCACACCCCATGCATTACGAACAAGGGAAAATGCACTGGTAAAAACGATTTATGTGACCGATGAAAATGTGACTGTAAAACTCTATGACAATGGCGTCATTGATGACGACACCATCTCTGTTTATGTAGATAAGAAATTAGTGCTGGCCAATAAACGCCTTACCGAAAAAGCCATCACCCTAAAGCTGAAAATGGATGAAGAAAACAATGAGCATGAAGTGGTGATGGTGGCGGAAAACCTGGGGCGGATACCTCCTAACACGTCGCTGATGGTGATAGAAGCCGGAGACCAGCGCCACACAGTGCAGATTACTTCTACAGAACAAAAGAATGCCGTGGTGCGGTTCATTTATCAAAAACCAAAGTAAGTTCTGACCGTTTCTGTAATTTCAGCAAAGGCTTCGGCCAATTTCATTTATTTTCATTACATGCACCGGCTTCCTTTTTTACTTATATCCTTGTTGCTTTCATTTGCAGTGTCTGCCCAGGACATCAACGGCATCTGGAAAGGCAAGCTGGTGATGGAACCGGGCGGATGTTTCCCTGTTTATAATATTGAGCTGCAATTGCAGATAGCCGGCACCCGCATCACCGGGGTGTCATATCATTATTCCGACACGACCAATTATGTGAAAGAAGAATTTGATGGTTTTTTTGACCCGGTGACAAAAGATATTACGATCAATGAACTGAAAGTGATGACCTTTAAAGTGCCGCAGGACTGCATCCCCTGTATCAAAAAATACAAACTCACTTATCATAAAGGCGGCGGCAACGTGGTGACCGAAGAACAGTTGCGGGGTTCATGGACAGGCACCACCATGGATAACCGTTCCAGTTGCCCGCAGGGAACCATTGTGCTTATCCGCTATGATAAATCTGCATTCAAACCTGAATTGAAACTGCCGCCCACACTTACCAACCGGAAAAATGAGTTGGTGAAAGAGATCAAAGTGGATACCGGTAATATCCGCCTTGATTTTTATGATAACGGCCAGATTGACGGCGATACCATCTCTGTGTATGTAAACAATATGCCCGTGGTTTCCCGGAAAATGCTTACGGCCAAACCCATCACCATTTATGTGAAAGTGAATATGCAGCAAACGATGCAGGAAGTGATCATGGTGGGAGAAAATCTCGGCACCATCCCTCCCAACACCGCCCTGATGCTGGTGACAGCAGGTAATAAACGCTACCAGCTTTACCTGAGCTCTGATGAAGGCAAAAACTCCATGGTCAGGTTTATTTATGAAAACCCGCTGACCGTAGTGGCTGCACAAAGCCCATAAAAAACCACCTGTGTTTGCAGGTGGTTAGAAAAAATTATTATTCCACAACGTTATCAGAATCCTCTTGGTGCAGCCGGTTTGGGCAATTCCTTTCTTGGAATTTTTTGATCCCGCTGTGCGGTGTGATAAACAAAGCTGGCTACAATCACGGATATCTGTTTCAGGTCTTCCGGCACCAGGTGATCATAAGTGTCCATATTGGTATGGTGTGTCCTTGTGTTGTATTCGATCTCATCCTGTATAAACTGGAAACCGGGAATACCCACCCCGTCAAAAGCCTGGTGGTCGGTGCCGCCGGTGTTACTGATCGTTACAGTTTTGGCGCCCATGTCATGGAAAGGCTCCAGCCATTTTGTAAAAACTGGTCCTGCATCTTTATTTCCCTGCAGGTAAATGCCCCTGATCCTGCCGGTACCGTTGTCAATATTGTAATAGGCAGAAACTTTGGAATGATCAGGTTTCAGATCCATTGTGGCCGGATCGGCAAAATGGTTCTTTACATAATTACGGCTGCCATGCAGGCCCTGCTCTTCACCACTCCACAAGGCAATGCGAATGGTACGTCTTGGCTGCACACCCAATGATTTCAATATGCGGACTGCTTCCATCATCACCGCACAACCAGAAGCATTATCTGTTGCACCGGTGGCGCCATGCCATGAATCAAGGTGGCCGCCAAGCATCACAATTTCATCTTTCAGTTGCGGGTCAGTTCCGGGTATTTCAGCAATCACATTATAACCTTTCAGATCATCCGTAAAAAATTTAGTTCTTACTTCTGCTTCCACCTGCACTTTCACCCCCGACTCAATGAGACGCTGCATCCGCAGGTAATCATCGCTTGACAACACCACACTGGCCGGGGCGATTTCGGCATCTTTGGCATAAGAACCACCGCTGCTGACAAACACAGTGCCGTCAGTGCCTCTTGCATTTATCGCAAAGACCAGCGCCGGTTTTTCTTTCAATAAAAATTCATTCATGCGGCGCTGCACTATCTGCTGGTTCATTCTTGCTATTCTTGCAGGGTCATTGCCCTGCTGACCTTGCGGACCGCCCCTGCTTTGCTGGGGAAGCAACTCGGCTTTCGCCATTTTTTCCAATGTAGAATCAGCATAGCGGTTGCCATCGGCTTCAAAAGAAGGCCCGACCCTTGCATCCGTCCATGTCATTACGATCTTGCCTTTCAGCTTGCCGGCATATTGCAGGAGTTCTACGGTGTCCTTTGCTTTTACCAATACCACTTCTCCTTTCAATTCTCCCTTACCCGGGGTGCTGCCTGTCCATGCCCGCGGCACGGCGATCATCGGCTGGTAGTATGGGGCCGTCATAGCCACATAACATTTTTGCTGCTCCCAGCCCTTGCCAAATTCACCCCAGGGTTCCAGTTGCGCATTCACCAGGCCCCATTCGGTGAGTTTGTCTTTTGCCCAGTTGGCCGCACGGGTGTAGCCCGGCGAAATAGTGAGCCTCGGGCCGCTCACATCAGTGAGATGAAAGGCGATGTCCATCACTTTGGAACTGTCAAGACCTTCTTTTTTGATCTTGTTCACCATGTCTGTGTCCAGTTTTTCCTGCGCTGAAAGACCCGTGATGAAAGAGAGAAAGAGAATGGAAAGGATTAATTTTCTCATAACCGGTTTTTAGAATAAAAAATAATTCGTTGCAAACTGATACCAGTAAGACGGCATGCAATTTAATAACTCTTGCCGCAGCCTGCATATTTCTTCACAGCCCTGCAAATTACCATTCATAACCAAAAATGCGGTACCGGTAATAAAATTTTGCACATCAACGAAAATTGTCGTAGTTTGAATTCACTAAACTCAACTGGTATGAAAAATTCAATTCTACTCCTTTTTATTCTTTCACTTTCTCTCAGCATTTTTGCCCAGAAAAACAAAAAGAAACAAGACCCTCTCGCCGGCTATGCGGTTACCTCTGCTGAAAAGGGCGGTCGCAGTTGGAAGGAAGTGCGGCTGATTAACATGAGTTCCGGCGATGAGATCAGGTCAGTGTATAACAGTAAACAGGAACCGGAGCCGCTGAATGCAAGAACAGGCAAACCGGTGCAGAAAAAAGAACCCAATGCGGGCAATGCTGTGCAAAGTTTCACCATTACCGAAACAAGAGCGGCTCAAGCGCCTAAAAAAATAGTCAACCTCGACCAGGAACTTGAAAAAGCGCAGGGTATCCGGGTAGAAGCGGTCAGAACTATATATGTCACTCATTCATTGCAAACGTATCAGCCATTTGCTACTAATTCGGCAGCTATGGCCTACGACAAAAAAAATGACAGGCTATATTACACTCCCATGGGCATCAACCAGCTTCGTTACATTGATATGAAGTCAGGGAAAATATTCTTTTTTGAAGACGAAGCGTTTGGAACGGTGAAAGGGCTTCATGACGCACCTAATCAAATCACCCGCATGGTGATTGCATCCGATGGAAATGGTTATGCCCTCAGCAATGATGGCAATCACCTCATCCGGTTCACTACCGGCAAAAATCCTGTGATCACTGATCTCGGCGCTTTGACCGATGATGCGGCCAACGAAAATAATTCTGTGCACAACCGTGGTTTCTATGGCGGCGATATGGTGGCCGATGCTTCAAAGAATTTATACCTCATCACGGCCAACCGTCGTGTGTTCAAAATTGGTATTGACAGCAAAACAGCCAGCTACCTTGGTGTTATCAATGGTTTGCCGGCTGGCTTCTCTACTAATGGCGCCATGGTGGAAGAGGGCAGCAAAGTGATAGTGGCCAGTTCTGAAAACACCACCGGCTATTATCGCTTTGACCTCAATACACTGGAAGCAGAAAAAATTTCTACAGCAGGAGCTGTATTCAATGCTTCCGACCTGGCCAATGGCAACCTTGCTTTTGCCAAAACCAAAAAGAAAAAGAACAACGCGGCGCAACCTGAACCGGCAAAACCCGAAGAGGTAAGAATCACCGGCATGACTGAAGAAAAAATTGAAAGACCGGGTCGCATCAACATTTTCCCCAACCCGGTAGTGGCTGGTGAGTCGCTGCGTTTGTCGTTTGCTGAACAGCCTGAGGGTAAATACCAGGTGCAGTTGCTCGACCTGTCAGGAAGGGTTATCCGAACACAGGAATTTAATATCAACAGTAAATCACAACTGGCAGAGTTTGCCGTGCCGCAGATAGCCAAAGGCAGCTACCTGCTGCGGGTCACCAATACGTCGAAAAATATCTCTGTGAGCAGCACCGTAATGGTGCAATAAACTCGCTTTCTTGATAACCAGCAGGGTCTTCGCAGCTTTATGCTGCTGAAGGCCCTTGCTTTTTAAATACCTGTTCAGCGTTTCAGGGCAATCAAAATGCCGGAGGCCAGAAGCACTGAAAGTCTCGTTTCAAACTTAGCTTTGCAGCATGAGCATCACTATCCGAACCATTCAGGCGGCAGACAATCCCTTCCTCGCAAAAATTGTAAGAGATACACTTGCCGAATTTGGCGCCAATCATCCGGGCACGGTGTATTATGATGAAACCACAGATGCCCTGTATGAATTATTTAAAAAAGAGAGGGCTGTATATTTTGTCGCAGAAAAAGACGGCGTTGTTGTTGGCGGCGGCGGCATCTACCCCACCGATGGTTTGCCTGCCGACACCTGCGAACTGGTAAAAATGTATTTGCTGCCACAGGCCCGCGGCACAGGACTGGGGAGAACGCTGATTGAAAAATGTTTGGCCTTTGCCAAAGAAGCAGGTTACAACTATGTATATCTCGAAACCATGCCGGAACTGAAACAGGCATTGAATGTGTATGCCAAATTTGGTTTTGAATACCTCAAAGGCCCGATGGGCAACAGCGGGCATACAGGTTGTAGTTTGTGGATGCTAAAGAAGATCGGTGAAAGATGATCATTTTCTTCTACGAAAGATTTCAGTAAACTGAACATACTTGTGCCGAATGCCTAACCTGAAGTGTGTAATAAAACACTCCCTATTCTCGGGCTTTTTTCTGACTGAACCTTGTAACATTTCAACCCCGATGTGGTGATAGATCGCAGCACAAACCGAAATAGCCATTTTTGCAGCAAACAAAAAAGGCTGCCGTTTCCGGCAGCCTTTGAATAGCATTTCGATTTATCAGTTCCCAGGCAACTGGGATTATTGTTTTTTATTCGCCTTGTTGCGGTCTTGGCTGGCTTTCTGGTTTCGGGATCAGCACTTTCCTGGACAATTTGAATTTGCCGGATTTAGGATCTGTTCCGATCAGTTTCACTTTCATCACATCCCCTTCCTTCACCAAGCCCTCCAATGTTTCTAAACGCTTCCAGCTTACTTCACTGATATGTACCAGCCCTTGTTTACCGGGCAGGAACTCAACAAAGGCACCAAAAGGCACTATGGATTTCACCGTTGCTTCATACACATCACCCACCACAGGAACCGCTACGATACCCTTGATCCATGCTTCGGCTTTCTGCACACCTTCTTTGTTCACACCAAAGACACTCACCTCACCCATGTTATTCACTTCCTCGATATTGATGGTGGTGCCGGTTTCTCTTTGCATTTCCTGGATCACCTTGCCACCGGGCCCGATAACAGCGCCGATGAACTCACGGTCAATATACATCTTGATCATCCGGGGTGCATGAGGCTTCACTTCAGCCCTTGCTTCGGGAATACATTTGTACATCGCATCGAGGATATGCAAACGACCACGGCGGGCCTGGTCCAGCGCCTGTTGCATCACTTCCATCTTCAGGCCATCCACTTTGATGTCCATCTGCACACCGCAGATGCCATCTTTGGTACCGGTCACTTTAAAGTCCATATCACCGAGATGGTCTTCATCCCCTAAAATATCGGTGAGAATAGCGTATTTGTCATCTTTTGTGATAAGACCCATCGCCACACCACTCACATGTTTGGGAATGGGTACCCCGGCATCCATCAGTGCCAGCGAACCGGCACAAACAGTGGCCATAGAAGACGAACCATTTGATTCCAGGATATCACTCACTACACGAACGGTGTAGGCAAAATCACCTGTCGGCATCATTTGTTTCAATGAACGCATGGCCAGGTTACCATGTCCCACTTCGCGGCGGCTCTGGCCTCTCATCATTTTCACTTCGCCGGTAGAGAATGGCGGGAAGTTATAGTGCAGGTAGAATTTTGAATCAAACGATTTGGCTGCGCTTTCTATTAAAAGTTCATCTAATGCAGTTCCTAATGTAACAGTGGTAAGTGACTGGGTTTCACCTCTTGTGAACAGCGAAGCGCCGTGCGGCGAAGGTAACACATCCACTTCCATATCCAGCGGGCGGACTGTTTCCAGGTCACGGCCATCCAATCTCACTCTTTCATCGAGGATCATATCCCGCACCACATAGTATTGCAGATCGCTGTAGTAAGCAGAGGTCAATTTTTTGGTCAGTGAAGGTACTTCCTCCCCTTCTTTCAGTTCGAGGGTTGATTTGATATGCTCCTGCAATTCGTCATGCAGGGCAGAGAACTTATCGCTTCTTTCATGCTTATTGTGTTTCCCTTTGGCGATCTCGTAAACCTTTTGTTTGGCAAAAGCATTCACTTTCTCCCGCAGGGCTTCATCCTGTTCCGGCTTTTTATAATCCCTCTTTGTTTTTACACCTGCCATGTTACGCAGTTCTTCCTGCGCTTTCACCTGTATGCGGATGGCATCATGGGCAATTTCAAGGGCTTTGCACAGATCAGCTTCGCTGCACTCCTGAGCTTCGCCTTCCACCATCATCAGGTTTTTATCCGTAGCAGCAATGATGAAATCCATATCTGATTTCTCCAGTTCACTGCGGTAAGGGTTTACTTTAAACTCACCATTGATGCGGGCCACCCGTACTTCAGAAATGATCTCTTTGATGGGAATATCCGACACCGCCAATGCAGCAGAAGCGGCCAGGCAGGCCAGTGCATCCGGCATCACTTCAGGGTCGCTTGAAATTAGGCTTAATAAAACCTGTACTTCGCAGAAATAGTCTTCCGGGAACAAAGGACGAAGTGCCCGATCAATCAAACGGCTGGTCAGAATTTCATAGTCGTTCAATCTTGCTTCTCTTTTAAAGAACGAACCGGGAATGCGGCCGGCAGCTGCAAATTTTTCCTGGTAGTCAACCGACAACGGGAAAAAGCTTTGTCCTTCTTTGGGTTCTTTGGTAGCTACCACGGTAGCGAGTATCATACAATTGCCCATGGACACCGTAACGGCGCCATCGGCCTGGCGGGCCAGGCGGCCTGTTTCAATGGTCACCATACGGCCATCGCCCATATCAAATGTTTTGCGAATTGGTTGTTGTAACATGATTCTTTTGTTTGTGGTTTATCGTTTTCGTTTGTAGTTGTGAAAACGGATAAACCTTGTGTAGTTTTTTTTAGCCCAACTGTATTGCTACTACCATCGTCTTTTCCGCCAACCGGCGGACTCTTCATCGTTTCGATCGCCATTGAGCATTTGCGAAGAGTAAAACAAAATCTAAAACCCGGTAGTCCAAAAACAGTTAATCCCAATATCCGGGGAAATTGGGAATAGCTTATTTACTTGAGCTTCGATTTTGTCTGAAACTGAAGAATGAAAAAACTTCCCAAACTTCCCTGGCAGGAACGGGGTCTTACTTTCTGATTCCGAGTTTCTCGATCAACTGGCGGTAACCGGTCAGGTTATGCTTCTGCAGGTAGTTCAGTAAACGCTTACGTTTACCCACCAGTTGCATCAGTCCGCGGTGAGTTGAGAAATCTTTTTTGTTTTGCTGAAGATGGCCGCTGATCTGGCTGATACGTTCTGTCAGCAGGGCGATCTGGCCTTCAATAGAACCGGTGTTGGCTGCAGCACCACCGTATTCTTTAATGATTGTTGCTTTTTTTTCTTTAACTAATGGCATCTTTGTTTTTTTTAAGATTCATCCGATTTTGTATCCTATTATTTGTGGCGGCAAAGGTAAGGCAACGAAACTTTTCTGCCAAGAGTTCTATAAGCTATTTTTCAGGCAGTTAAGCAGTAAATCGAGTTCTTTTCCCGTATTAAAAGCATGAAGCACAATGCGTAGCCTTTCCTGCCCTTTGGGCACGGTGGGGTACAGGATCGGCCTGGCATCCAGCCCATTGGACTGCAGGTGCCCCGCCACCGCCTTCACCTTTTCATTGCCGGGAATGATAATACCCTGTATGGGAGTCTGGCTTTTTAGCAATGGAAGATTGTTGATTGAAGATTGAATTTTTGCTACCAGGCTCTTCAGTTGGTCTCTTTTTCCGTTCATCTTTGGGAACAGTTCATAACTGGCCCGGATATGTGCGACAGCCTGTTCCGGCAAAGCTGTTGAATAAATGAACGAACGGGCAAAATTGATAAGATAATCTTTCAGGGTTTGTGAACCGAGCACCGCCGCCCCATGGGAGCCGCAGGCTTTTCCAAATGTGTGCAGCCTTGCGAATATCTTTTTCTGCAAACCCAGGTGCTGCAGCAGCCCCTCTCCCTTTTCGCCAATCACACCCGTGGCATGGGCTTCATCAATGATAAGATTTGAGCTATATTTTTCACAAAGAGCCAGCAATTCTTTCAACGGGCAAATATCCCCGTCCATTGAAAAAACAGATTCTGTCACCACGAACCGATTGCCTTTTGCATTCTTGAGTTTTGCTTCCAGGTCGTTCATATCATTATGCCGGAAGGCAAAGGATTCAGCAAAGGATAAGCGAATGCCATCACGGATGGAAGCATGAGAAAGATAATCGAAGAGAACAGTATCTCCCCTTTGCGGCACTGATGAGAGCAATCCCAGGTTGGCATCATAACCGGAATTGAAGATCAAAGCAGCTTCTGCCTGGTGAAAAGTGGCAATCAATTGTTCTGTTTCTTCTATCAGCGGGTAATTGCCGGTGAGCAGCCTTGAGCCGGTGGAGCCATAGCCCGACCCGTGCCACGGTTCGGAGCTGAGCAGTTTATTCTTAACGATCCCCAAATAATCATTCGAGCAAAAATCAATCATGCCTTCCCCGGGTAATCGTAACTGCCGGAAAGCATTTTGCTCCTTTCTTTCACCAAGTTTCTTATGCAGGAAATCTTCGTTCATATCTTTGCTTTCGCCGTATGGAGCCGTGCCACGGTTCAAAACCGTGGCACGGCTCCGCCTGGTAACAAAATAAGCTTAGTTCATGCAAACAATCACCGATGACGTAAAGAATATTCTTGGTCTGCAGTTGCCCACTGATCCCCGCTGGGTGAACCTGGCCGGCAAATCAATGGAAGAAATTCTTACCGACCATGCCTATTGCGAACAGAAAGCAGCCACGTCCTGTATTTCGCTGATACAACGCTACAGCGATAAGGAAAAATTAGTGAAAGAACTTTCTCCGATCGTCACCGAGGAATGGGGACACTTCAGGCTTGTATTAGCTGAACTGCACAAACGAAACCTGAAACTGGGTAAGCAACGCAAGGATGAATATGTGAATGCACTACTCGCCTTTCAAAAGAAAGGAGGAAATTTTGAAGACCGCTTTTTAGACCAGTTGCTCACGATGGCGATGATCGAAGCCCGGAGTTGTGAACGTTTTAAAAGGCTGAGTGAAGGGCTGAAAGATGAATACATGCGGAATTTTTATCGCCGCTTCATGGAAAGCGAAGCCGGGCATTATACTCTCTTTATTGAGTTAGCTGAAACGTATGTAGACAAAGAAAAGGTGCGCAGCCGCTGGAAAGAATGGTTAGATCATGAAACAGAGATCATGCAGAAACTGGAACTGCGGGGAGACAGGATACATTAGGCTAAGAGATAAAATGAGAGAAGGAGAAAAAAGAGTTTTTTGTTATCGGCAGTGCTTTTCTACTTTACTCTTTCCTTCTTATTTCTCATTTAGACTCTTAGCAAATTTCACGCAAACGATTGAACGTTTTTGCAGCCGGCTAAATGCTTAATTTCATTTTACCATGAAACCGGCCATTTACCAGGAAGCATTGGAAGCCTATGGAAATCCTTTCCATGAATTTTCAGTTGAACCCATCACCGGTGGTCTTATCAATCATTCCTTCAGGGTCACCAGCAAAATGAATGGCCGTTCATTTTTGTTACAACAACTCAACGCTGCTGTTTTTAAAAACCCTGAACAGGTGCAGGCCAACTATGAAAAGCTCTGGAAACACCTGCAGGAAGAACATGAGGGTTGCCAGATCCCCGAACCCAAATTTTTTGTTGACAATACCAGCTATTACATTGACAGCGATGGCCGGTTCTGGCGGGTGTTTGAATTTATGGAAGGAACAGAAACCCATTCCATTGCCGAAAATGTGGCACAGGCAAAAACAGTGGCCGAAACATTTGCCCGGTTCACCGCCTGTTTTGAAAATTTTGATACCGAACAGTTGTATATCACCATCCCGGGCTTTCATAACCTGTCCGAACGTTTCCGCCAGTTAAAAGCATCGCTTCACCATTACAACTATGACCGTTTGCTGAAAGCGGCGCCATTGGTAGATGAACTGAAATCAAGAGAACGATATGCGAACTTTTATGATGTGATCACCGAATCAGACCAGTTTCCGTTGCGGGTGATGCACCATGATGCCAAGATCAGTAACATACTGTTTGATGAAGAAACCGGCGAAGTAGTTTGTCCCGTTGATTTGGATACAGTGATGCCCGGTTATTTTTTCTCTGACCTGGGCGATATGATCCGTTCTATGGCCTGCAACGAAGATGAAAACAGCCGTGACTTTGCCTCGCTGGAAATACAAGAAGATTTTTATGAAGCCATCATGGAAGGCTACCTGTCGGTGATGAACGACCTGCTGACGGAAGCTGAAAAAAAATATATTCATTTTTCGGGCATTGCCATGCTGTATATGCAGGCCCTGCGTTTCATGACCGATTATCTTTCAGGTGATAGTTATTACAAAACAACTTATTCAGAACAGAATTTTGACAGGGCTAATAACCAGTTAGTGCTGCTGAAAAAGTTGGAAACATTTTTAAAAACAAAGCACCAGTTCAGCCTGTAAGTTTCTTAACTCCATCTTCCGCAGCCGTCACAAACAATTCGGGTTTGTATCCAGTTCGGATACTATAATATGAAGTTAGCCCGGTGGTAAAATCATCAATTGCTGTAGTATCTACTAGTGCAATGGCACAGCCCCCAAACCCCGCACCCGTCATTCTTGCGCCAATACAACCAGGAAAAGTTTGGCAAAAGTCTACAATAGTATCCAGTTCCTTTCCCGTCACTTCATAATTTTCCTTCAAGGAATTGTGAGACTCATACATCAGTTGCCCAAACAGTATAATATTCCCTGACAGCAACGCCTTCTTTGCTTCCAGCACCCTTTCATTTTCTGAAACCACATGCAAGGCTCTTTTTTCCAGCACCACATCACCGATGAGATGTTTATACGCTGCCAGTTGTGCCGAAGAAACTTCGCACAACTGCTGTACCGGCAATTCACTTTTGAGTGCAGACAAGACCTTGCCACATTCTGAAAAACGTTCATTGTATTTTGATTCGGCCAGTTTCCTTTCCTTGCCGCTGTTGATCACAACCAGGGAATATTTTCCAGTTTCAAAAGGGATATATTCATAAACCAGCGAATCACAATGGAGCAAAACAGCATGGTCTTTTTTTCCCATAGCCACAGCAAACTGGTCCATGATGCCGCAATTGACACCGATGAATTCATTTTCTGCTTTTTTGCATAACAATGCCATTTCTGTTTTAGACATTTTTATTCCAAACATCTCCGATAATGCAAAAGCCGTGACCACTTCGATGGATGCAGACGAAGAAAGTCCCGCTCCTGCAGGAAGATCACCGCAAAACAATAATTCAAGACCTGAGAAATCCCGGGCACTGCCTGACAGCAGGTTGATAACACCCAACGGATAATTGAACCATTCGTTGCCAACCCGGCTGTAGCTTTCCTGCAAGTGCAATGTGGTTGTTGCGGGATAAGAAAGGCTATGAAAATGCAATTGCCGATCAGTGGCTTTTGCAACAGCCAGGTAAGTGCCCTTTTGAATGGCGCAAGGCATCACCACCCCGCCGTTATAGTCAATATGCTCACCAATCAGGTTTACCCGTCCCGGGCAGAAAAATATATGCTCCGGCTCTTTTTGAAACCGGCTACGAAATTCTTTGCTTAACTCCTTTTGCATATCAAAATTGTCCTATTTTCAATTCTATGATGACCAGCCGCCAGTTTTGTTTTAAACATCCATCGGGTGAAGATATTTATTTGTTTACGTTAAAAAATAATGAAGGAACAGAAGTTATTATCAGTAATTACGGAGCCATCCTGACCTCATTCAAAGTAAAGCAAAAGGACGGAACATGGAATGATATCGTGTTGGGCTTCGACACAGCAGAAGAATACCAGTCCGGGGTTTACCTGGAAGAATATCCCTGGATGGGTTGTGCCGTTGGCCGTGTGGCCAACCGTATCAAGACTAGCAAAATAAAGATTGATGACAAAAACTACCAGCTTTCACAAAACAGAGGAAACGATCAGTTGCATGGCGGTATCAGCGGGTTTGACAAAAAAGTATGGCAGGCTGTTTCACTAACCGATTCGCCGGTTGCAGCACTGGAATTAAAATATATGAGTCCTGATGGTGATGAAGGATACCCGGGGAATGTAGATGCTATTCTAAAATATGAACTGAATGACTATGATGAACTCAGTTATGAATATCATGCCAGCACCGATCAGCCAACTGTGGTAAACCTGACCCATCACAGTTATTTCAATTTGAATAATGGTGAAGGAACAATTGATGATCACCTGCTGAAAATCCATGCAGCCCATATCCTTGAACAGGACGAAAGCCTAGTTGCCAATGGGGCGGTCATCCCGGTTGAAGGCACTCACTTTGATTTCAGGGAATTTAAAACCATCGGCAAAAGATGGGACAATGAAGAGATATATGACCAGAGTTTTGTTATTGATAATAAAACAAAGGACCTGTCCCTGGTTGCAGAGGCTGTATCAGTATCATCGGGTACAAAGCTGCAGGTGTTTTCCACCGAGCCGGTGGTTCATTTTTATTCGGGCCGGTGGTTCCCTTCTATAAAAGGGAAAAGGGGCATTCAATATGGTCCATGTTCTGGTTTCTGTCTTGAAACCCATATCCACCCCAATGCAGTGAATATTCCGCATTTCCCAAATACAATTCTAAGACCGGGGGAAGAATACTACCACAAAACAGTTTACAAAGTCACAGAGATGAAGTGAAATAAGTGAGCTCTGTTTGCAGATCAAGGAAAGGATATTGCTTCATCAGTTCCTTTGCTTTTTCAGCATGGGTTTTTAAGAATTGTTTATGTGCTTCCGTTGAGGGCTGAAAAGCTTTATGTTTTCTTGCGGTCACAATTTTTTTCACTTCTTCCATCAGTTGCTGCGATGGTTCATCTATACAATGTTCTGAAAATTTTTCCAGCACAAAAGTGGTAGCCATATAGTTAGGATGCGCCAGGTCAATATCATAAAACCGGTAATCCCTCAGCACATCAATCACCAGTTCATAAGCCGGAAAATAATAGAGCCCGTCAAATTTATTGACCATGTAATGCACCGCTTCTATCAGTCTTGCCTTGCTGCGGTTGTTTTCCACCACTCCATCCCGGATGTGGCGAACGGGACTTACCGTGAAAATGATCTTCAGTTTAGGGTTAAACTGCATCAGCCGTTGATAACAGTTATCCAGCATTGCAATGGTTTCATCAATACCCAGCATATGTTTATAAAACCATTGTGCGGGGGCCCTGTGGCAATTGGACACGGCCTCCCCAGGCACTTCCGCAGGAGGGGTTTGGGGGAACCCTGAAAGTTCGGTAAGCCTGTATGAAAACGAAGAGCCTAAAGTGATGATGATCCAGTCAGCTTCTTTCAGGAAGAGATGTGCTCTTTGCTGTGATTCGTTGATAATGCGAACAGCTTCGCTCCTGTCAATATTGGAAAAGCGACTGTGGTGCTGCCAGCTATGCCAAATTTCATTGAGTTGAAAAAGATCGGTCTCTGTATATTGTTTGCATTCGATATAAGAAATAAGACTTTTGCAAACGCTGGCCGGGTCAAACAGAATGCCGTTAGGGTTTTGCAGCACGGAAAATTTCAGTTCCTCCAATGCATTCCCGATATGTTCAGTAAAACAAGAACCGGTCAGCAGCAGTTTATCACCATACTTTATTGGCTTCGGCAGTTTCTTTATATCTATGTTGACTATGAAGTCCATGTGGGAAAGTTGAAAAGTTGATGCGTTATTCGAAGATTTCGCCGGCTATTTGTAAGCTCTCTGCGAGGGCTTCTTTATTCAATCCGGGTAAGATACCTCTTGATTCAAAATAGCCGATCATTAATTCAGTATTCATATTTCCCACCAGTTCATCATCAGCCATGGGGCAGCCGCCGATGCCTTTTAAGGCGCCATCAAAACGTTTGCAACCTGCTTTTACCGCCGCCTCTAATTTTTCCTGCCAGTTGGCAGGTGTGGAATGCAGGTGAACACCTATTTCAATACCCGGCAATGATTCTACCAAATAGCTTGTCATGTCATAGACCTGTTCAGGCCTGGCAATACCAACGGTATCAGCCAGTGATATGATGCCAATATCCATAGCCACCAACCTGTTCACCCACTCAAAAACAATTTCTTCATCATAAGGATCACCATAGGGGTTGCCAAAACCCATCGAAATATAGGCCACCAGTTCTTTCCCTGTCTTGACACAAAGGTTTTGTATCTCCTCCACCCTGCCCAGCGACTGTTCAATGGATGAGTTGGTATTGCGTTGCTGAAAAGTTTCTGATACCGAAAAAGGAAAACCGAGATAAGTAATTTCATCATAAGTAACAGCGGCTTCCGCCCCCCTGTTGTTAGCCACTATGGCCAGGAGCTTACTTGTCAATTTATCAACTTGCAAACCTTTCAGCACCTCTGCTGTGTCCGCCATTTGCGGAATAGCTTTGGGGGAAACAAAACTTCCGAAATCAATTGTGTCAAAACCAACTTTCAGCAGTGAATTGATATAGGCGATCTTTTTTTCTGTAGGAATAAAATTCTTCCAGCCCTGCATGGCATCACGGGGACATTCAATGAGTTTGATGGAATCAGTCATAACAATTTGCGAAGTTAGCAAAACAGGGTGGCTGCTGTTTAAATTCGCTTACGGTAGTATTTTACCTGTTCCCGCAGCCGGTTGAAAAAGCGGTTACGTTCTTTCTCCCCCACTTTGCTGACCAGCATGGACCGGTTGGCGAGGCTGTGAAAAGCCGACAATACTTTTTCGCCATACTGCTGGTCGGTAGTACCCATAAAATTCAGCACCCAGTGAGTGATGAAGGTGAGCACCCGGTCATCTGTTTTGGCAATAATAGTATTATTCCCTAAAATCAGTTCATTGACAAAGAACCGGAATTCAAACCCCTGCTGGGGCGCCGGGCGGCCATAGAAAAACTTAATCCCGGCTTTGCATTGTTCCTGCAGATGGCTGATGACTTGCTCAAAAGAATCATATACAGTTTCAATGTCTTTGGAAGAGGCAAATATTCCTGCTTCCTTGTAATACTCTATCTGGTGAAAAGAGCTGTTGATACTTTCCGGGTTCCACAATTCGGTTGAGGGCAGTTTATTATACTCTGAAATGATCTGCTGACCGATATCAAAATATTTTGTATACAATCCCGATGAAATGTCAAACTGTTCAGGCACACTTGTATCATTGATAATGCTTCGCATCCAAAAATAAGATTTGAATGCTGCAAATTCCCGGTTGTGAAAGAAATGAAAGATGGGAATGTCTTTGCATAGATAAAACAACTCCCGGCTTTTAAACTGGTTAAAAAACTGCATTTGAGCCAGCACAGATTTCAGGTATTCCAGGAAACCTTCATTTCCGGTTGGCACATCCGTAGCCCGGAAAACTACTGAACCGTTCTGCAGGTTAAGGAAATGATCAAGTGAAATATTGTACTTATGACAGACTTGCTGTAATTCGCCCAGACTTAGCAAGGTTTCTCCCCTCAACCTGCGGTAGGCGCTATCATGGCTTATATTAAAAATACTGCTGATTTCATCTGCCAGGGCAATATAAGGCGGTAGTGTTGACTTAATATGATCAAAAATCTTTTTTTGAATGTCAATGGGGCTCATTCAGTTAGTTTGATCCTGAAATTACGGAAAATCCGTAACAGCCGAATTCATTTTAGCAATTCCCCGTACCCAACTACTAATCTACCGGTAAGAAACGACAATTTGAGACTTCCTCCCACTGACACAAACAAGTTTACGATTTAGCATAGATACACAAGATGCTAAGGTAAATAGCCATTTCAAATTGCCTTCCCCTGAAAATAGTTTTGGTTTCAGATCACTTGACAAAAAATAACCACGAACATGAAACCAACAATCATCATCATCATCATCATTACTTTAGCAGTAGTGACATCAGCAGCAAACGGTCAGCCCCTGCACAATATAGTTACCGCAAAAACAGGGGATCATCAAGTAACTGTATCCCATACAAACAAAAAGCAGAAGCTGAACTTTTTTGTGATCAGCAAAAGAAAAAAAGGAAAGTTAGATATAGCTACCCGATTTAATATTCTGCGAACAAAGATTCAGGGGTTTTTTCGGGGAAAAAGACTGACCTCAATTGTTGCCCGTGATGCAAATGATGCAGCGAGAAAGATCAGGAAAAGGCTGAACCAGCAGGATGGCCGCATCGGCACTATCTGGTTTGACTCTCACGGCATGTATAAGAAAGGCTATTCTCTTTTCCAGATCGGCAAGGATGAGTTCAGTTACAAAACACTTAAAGACAGCTTACACGATGATGCGCTGGAGCAACTCACAGGCTATGCCGACGATGAAACAAACGTAGTGATAGGTTCCTGCTATGGCGGAGCCACGTATCATAGGGTATCTATTGATTACAAAGACACCACAAGAATGAATGGTGATTCACTGATGATTTCCCTGGGAAAAATTTTCGATCAGGCTAATATCTACGCCAGTGAAAGCTGGGTGATGACAAAACCCGGCCTGTTTCGCAAAAAAGCTGCTGTGGCAGGATTTCCCGGCCGGAAACTATTCAGGGATATATGCTACAAACCGGCCTGGGAAAATGTTAGTAAATGGAATCGTTATGATGCCAGGAACAAAAGTTTCACAAAAGTGAATCCTGTTACACTTAATCATAATGGCAGCCTTGTGCTGAGCAACAAGTCTTACCTATCAAAGAAAGCTGCAGCGAAGGATATTGCAAAAAATCTCAGCCGCCTGGAGCCCGGGCTATATAAATAACCATACAACTAAAAAACAAAACTATGAAACCAGGATCAACGATTATGTTACTACTTATGCTATTGGCCAGCAGGTGCGTCTTGGCGCAAGAGTATTCTGCAAAAAAGGCAACGAAAAAACCTGCCTATGCAGGCATTGCCTTTACCAATTCCCAAACCGCAATGCCTTTCGGAAAATTTGCAGGATTATTCAGCGAGGCCTTCCATCCCGGCATGGAGATTCGTTATGAGAAAACACTTTATACAGGTCAAAAGCATGACTGGTTTAGCGAGCTGAGACTGGGATATTTTTTTCACCGGTTTGTTCAGCATAGCATTCCATTGACCATTAATGGCGGGTATCGTTTTTACTACAGCAAAAAGTTATCGGCCCAGACTTCTCTTGGCGCCGGTTATATGCATTCGATACCGGCCACAGCGGTTTTGAAAGCAAACGAGAACGGGAACTATGAAAACAATAAGGGGATCGGCAGAGCACAGGCCACCGTTACCTGGGAGATTGGTGCCGGTTATCTTCTCAATCCTAAAGATGAAATACCCTGCCGGGTCTTTTTCAGTTACCAGCAAAGACTACAGTTGCCTTTTGTCAGATCTTATGTTCCTCTGCTGCCGTATAACAGCATTGCGCTGGGGTTCACAAAATCCATTCGTTAAACAATACTAATTGAAAGCAATGAAACCAGTAATTATAGTATCGGCAATTACCCTCCTATTGTTTGCAACAAGCAGCTGCCGCAAAGCTCAGGTATTAGAAACCACGACCATCGGTATGCCCATCTCCTGGGCAGACAGTAGCCAGCTTCATCCCAAGCATGCAATATTCCAAGCTTTGCTGGAAAAATACCAGCGTAAAGGGCTTCCCGGCATTTCGCTGCTTATCCGTGATGCAAGCGGCACCTGGACAGGAGCAAGAGGCAAAGCTGATATCCGGAATAATATAGATTTTGTTCCGGGCACCATTTCCAAAGCTGCCAGCATCACCAAGCTGTTTATGGGAACATTAATGTTTAAAATAATGGAAGACTCTGCAAACACCGGTATCGGGTTCCGGGCACTGCACAAAAAAGTGAATGAATGGCTGCCCAGGCGGATCACCGACAAAGTCCCCAACGGGAATATGATCACTTTAGGCCAATGTCTCAAACATGAAACAGGCATCCCGGACCTGATAGAAGAAAACCGGTTTTATCTTGCCGTGCTGAATACTCCCAACAAAAAATGGGAGGCTGAAGAACTCCTGGAATACATCTATAACAAAACACCCGATTTTAACCCGGGTGATACAGCGATTTACTCAAATACCAATACCGTCCTGGTAAGCATGATCATGGAAGCACAGACAAAACGAAAACATGCTGACCTGTTGAAACAATATATTCTTTTGCCACTCGGCCTTCAGCATACATACTACCAGCCGCACGATAAGCTGCCGCCATCTGTAGCTCAAGGATATTTTGACCTTTATAATAATGGGAGCATCATCAATGTATCGAACCTGGTAACTGGCAGCGGAAATGGTTACGGCGGATTGTACAGCAATATTTTTGACCTGAAGAAATTTGCTGAATCCCTGTTCATTCAACAGACATTACTGCAACCATCCTCCCTGGCACTCATGCAAACCTACGGCAAGCGGGACGGTAGTAACTATTACGGGTATGGTTTGCAAAAATCTTACCTGGACAATGGAATTGATTCCGGTATAGGTCACAAAGGAAGAGACCTGGGCTATTCAGCAAATCTTTTTTATTTCCCCAACAGGCGAGTGTTGCACATTTTCTTTGTGAATTACGGAACCGATGCCGACAGTGGTTTGAAGGAGATTTTCAACCAGTTCCTGGACGAGTTGATATTGATTTCCCTGAACTAAAATTACTATTCCTTAACACCAACCCCGGATTTTCAACCAAGCAAGGGCATATTTTTGCGAAAAAATAAAATTCTTAACTTAGCCGGATAGGCTATTTTTGCCTAACCAAAATTGTAATAACTAAAAACAGCTTTATGAGAAAAATTCTCTTTGCAGTCGTTGCTACACTCATTTTCTCAAATATTTCTTTTGCCCAAACCAAGATTGGCTTTACCGGTGGTCTTACCTACGCCAACATGTATGAAAAGGTGAATAACCAGAAAAGCTCCGGCGATTACCGGCTCGGCGGTACAGTCGGCGTGATGGTGGATGTGGCCATGGAAAAAAATGGCAGTTTCAGGACAGGGGTGAACTTTGTGCAGAAAGGAAACAAAAAGACCTATACCAGCGGCAACGATAATATTGAACTTACCCGCAGCATGAACTATGTCGAATTTCCGCTGAATATCTTCTTTAACATTCCCACCAAAGGCTCTGTCTTAAGGGTTGGCGGAGGCCCGGCAGGTGCTTTTGCACTTTCCGGAAAGAATAAAATGAAAGTGAATAACGGTACAGAGCAAAAAAGCGACATCAATTTTGGCGACAAAACTGATTCGGAACTCAACTGGGTGGATCTGGGAATCAACCTGATCGCTGAATATGAGTTTGATGGGGGTGTTTTCCTGGCAGCCGGTTATAACCGCGGCATCAACAGGCTGTTTGTAGGCGGCTCTGATGAGGACAAATTATACAACAATTACTTCAGCCTTCGCATTGGCTACTTCCTGAAAGGAAAGAAATAAAATTGTAACACTATTTGGGAAACGGGCCATTGTGCCCGTTTTTTATTTTCTGAACTCCTCCCGGGTCTATCTCATACGTTGCTTCATAGCCTCATACAAAATAATTCCCGCAGCCACAGAAACATTGAGGCTTTCAAAATCTCCTTTCATGGGGATCTTTATTTTTTCATCGCATATCTTCAGCAAAGCCGGGTAAATCCCTTTTTCTTCGCTGCCCAACACAATGGCAGCCGGTTCGGTAAAATCAACCTCTCCAACACTCTTTGCAGCCTTCATTTCACTGGCAAAAACCCTGATACCGTTCAGGTGCAGTTCATCAACCGCTTTCATTAAGCTATTGACCCTGCACACGGGGATCTTTTCCAGTGCACCGGCTGAGGTGAGAATAGCATCCTCGTTCAAAGCACCCACTCCTTTGTCGGGAATGATGATGGCATGCACCCCGCAGCAATAAGCAGTGCGGGCTATGCCCCCAATATTGCGTATATCCGTGATGCCATCGAGAATAAGTAACAGCGGGGCTTCGCCATTTTCTGTTACCCATGAAATGACATCCTGCAGATTCTGGTATTGCACTTTGGCAATTTGTGCCACTACGCCTTCGTGCCCGGCCACGTTAAACCCATCCAGTTTGGCAACCGGAACATAATTAACAGGCACTGCATGCTGCAAAGCAAGCTTTTTGATATCATTGATATCCTGGCCCTGTGCCTTAGTATCAAGATAGACCCTGTCCAATTGTTGTCCGTCATTCAGGGCAGCGATCACTGCCTGCCGGCCAATGACCAACGAACTTTTTTTGGGACGATGCTGATGCCTGAAATTTTTCACTTTTCAAAAGTACTGTATGCTCCCGATGCACAGAAACACCCTAATAAAAAAACTCCGAAAGATTTTTCAATCTCCCGGAGTTTTAAACATCCCCCTTTGGGGGATCGAATCACTTTTACTATTTAAGACCAAAAGCCCTTTTCACTTTATTTACATAGTCCAGTTTCTCCCATGTAAACAACTCCACTTTTTTGGTCACCTTCTTTCCATCAGGCGAGACAAATGTTTTTTCAACAACCTGCGGGGTGCGTCCCATATGGCCATAGGCTGCTGTTTCGCTGTAAATAGGGTTACGCAGTTTCAGCCGCTGTTCGATAAAGTAAGGACGCATATCAAATACCGATTCCACAATTGTGCTGATCTGTCCGTCTGTAAGACCAACTTTTGCTGTACCGTAAGTATTCACATTGATGCTGGTGGGTTTAGCCACACCGATAGCATAAGAAACCTGCACCAGCACTTCACTGCACAAACCCGCTGCCACAAGGTTCTTGGCAATGTGACGGGTAGCATACGCTGCAGAACGATCCACCTTGGAAGGATCTTTACCGCTAAATGCACCGCCACCATGAGCACCCTTGCCACCGTAAGTATCCACAATGATTTTACGACCTGTCAAACCAGTATCACCATGCGGGCCGCCAATCACAAACTTACCCGTTGGGTTGATGTGATATTTTATATCCGAATTGAAGAGTTTGGCGTATTTCTTATACTTTGACTTGATCCTTGGAATAAGAATATTTATTACATCTGTTTTGATCTTAGCCAGCATTTTAGCTTCACTGTCAAAGTCGTCATGCTGCGTGGAGATAACGATAGCATCAATACGTACCGGCCGGTTATTGTCATCATATTCCAGTGTCACCTGGCTTTTGGCATCCGGACGCAGGTAAGGCATTTTTGAATTTTTCTCCCGGCGGATTGCGGCTAATTCTATCAGCAGGTTATGTGCCAGGTCAAGAGCCAATGGCATATAATGCTCTGTTTCATTTGTAGCATAACCAAACATCATTCCCTGGTCACCGGCGCCCTGCTCTTCTTTCTTCTTCCGGTCAACACCCTGGTTAATATCGGCTGACTGCTCATGAATAGCAGATAGCACACCACAAGAGCTTGCCTCAAACATATACTCACTTTTTGTGTAGCCTATCTTGCGGATGACGTTGCGGGCAATTTCCTGCACATCGAGATAGGCTTTTGACTTCACTTCACCGGCCAGCACCACCTGCCCGGTAGTCACCAGTGTTTCGCAGGCCACTTTTGACTGCGGGTCAAAAGCGAGAAAATTATCAATAAGAGCATCCGAAATCTGGTCGGCTACTTTATCAGGGTGTCCTTCAGAAACACTTTCAGAGGTGAAGAGGTAAGGCATAGATCAGCTTTAGTTTAATAACGGGTTAGTTAAAAATAATGGTCAGAACACAGCGATCAGACCAAAATAAATCGGGTGCAAAGATAGCACCCGATACAATTCATTTTTGACAGCTTTTCCACTAAATTTTAGAGTAGATGATACGCAGCCGCATTCGCTGGCCCGGGTGATTTCCACCTCCCAGCCTTACACGACCCTGTGCCAGTGAGGGATTGACAAATACTGTCCTGGTAACATCAGAAACTTTACCCGGTATGCCATATTTTTCAATAACATAATAAGGCGAATAAATCCTGAGTTCATAAGCCGGAAGGTTGCCATTCACAACATTCTGCACATAACGGGAAATATTGAAACGCCATACATTCACGGTATTGCCCAACCCATCCTGCGTTTTCCTGGCAATACCACCGAAACTGTAGGGACTCAAACTGCCGTTTGCATCCGGCGCCATATCATAAGGAATGGTCCGGAAAGTGGAGATGGAGGGATCATAAGCATCCAGCATCAGTGATACAGGTGATGTAAAGACGGTATCACTGCCATCATATACCTGTTCCATGCTGAGTTCTGCCCGGTGAATCACCCTGTTGCTCAGAGAAGCAAGACCGGGAATCTTTACCCTCGCATAAGTGCCGGGTGTATTTTGCAGGTATACCAGTTGATCCTCCACATTATCACCGGCAGTGCTGACGATAGACGCCGGGTGTGTCCTTGCTATATAATTTGCAGATGCAGATTGAAGTGTGAAATTAAAATAGCGGTAGCTGGTATCTGCGTTGGGAACAATGTTCTTGTCGTAGCGATAATATAATACAAGTTTGGTATTAGCTCCCTGGAGACTAAACCTCATAATAGCATTACCTGATAGTGATTCAAGAGCAAAACCACGGAATTTGGTTTTGAATGCGGAATCAGAGTAATACGCCCCGGTTACAGGTGAATTAGTAGTATCATAGTCCAGTAAACGGGTCCCAAAAGCATCATCCAGCCGTATGCGCAACTGGCTCACTGTTGTGTCGTCAAACGTTTTAACGGAATCTTTCAACTGGTAAGGAAAAAATGTTTTTTGACCGAGCAGGTTGGAGTAACTGATTGAATTCTGGCTCACCCTGTAAGATGAATCGAACCTGAAATTTACATTATTGTCAATTTCATAAACCCTGATGGTCTGCGCCATATTGGTATCGCCATAGGTGCCTTTGTAGTCGAGTACCAGCACCACTGAATCAATGTTGAGACTGTCACTTATGTTCTCAAAGCTGTATTTGAAATAAGGAGGTTTAAGCTCCAGAAAAAGCCTTGCATCAGTCTGCCCAAAGATCGGGTCATTGCTGATCTGCCCCACGAACACATCATCACCGGATAACAGAACTGTTGAATCAGTCAAAGGATCAAAAATGCCATTATAGGTTTCAACAGTAAGAGTCGTGTCAAAGGTGTTGATATTGTCAACGACAGGGATCAGGTCGCCCCCCAGTTCAGTGGCATCATTGATCTTGCGGCAGGCTGAAAAAATTATTACAGTAGAAATGATAAGGCCCAGTAATGCAAACAGTCTGTACTTCACAAAAGAGGTTTAGTTCCGGGTTAGAAATTGATTATTTGGCAAGTTCGCCATAGAGTTGTAAATAGTCTGTTAAATCTGATTCTTCATTATACAACAATGTCTTCTTACCTCTCACTTTCGTGAATTCATCAGCCAGTTTCTTTTCTATTTTCTCAGCGCCAAAAGTGATGGCATCAGCATAACTGGCCCCGCCGCGGAACATCGCTGTATTGTTGGCTTCTTTAAACAGCTCCAAATCTTTTTCCTTCATTGATGCGTGGATCAGCGCTTTCTTGATGAAATCGCTGCCAAGTTTTTCTTTGAAAGTATTCTGGCCAATGGTATAAACAACTTTGCTATGCGCAAACACAGGCTCTTTTTTATACACAGTCTTCAGGTAGGCAGGAATAAGTCCTGTCATCCAGCCACTGCAATGAATGATGTCGGGAGGCCAGCCAAACTTTTTCACCGTTTCAAGGGCTCCTTTGCAAAAGAAGATAGTGCGGAGGCCATTATCATCAAACCATTTATCCTCTTCATCGTGAAAGATGGTCTTGCGTTTAAAAAGGTCTTCATTTTCCAGGAAATAGACCTGCAGCCTGGCGCTGGGTAAAGAAGCCACTTTGATCTGCAAGGGCATATCATCGTTATCCACAGAAACATTGATACCCGACAACCGCACCACTTCATGCAGCCGGTGGCGGCGTTCATTGATCACACCAAACCGGGGCATAATACACCTCACTTCAAACCCGTTATCATTGGCTTTGATGGCTAGTTTGTTGACGATCTCTGAAAATTCGGTCAGCTCCAGGTAGGGCGACATCTCATTTGCTATAAACAGAATCCTTTTCTTTGCTGACATTTGTATCCGTTTTGTTTAACCTGTTTTGAGAAAGGTGGCAAAGGTAGCCATTTTATGCTTAAATATGGTCCGAACTACGATTTCGTCCTGCAAAAACCTGCAAAATGATCTTATTTAAAAAAGCAACAGACCTCCGCCATTACCTTGATGCACAAGAAAAAGCCGGTCTGAAAACAGGCTTTGTGCCAACAATGGGGGCCTTACATGCAGGACATATTTCATTAGTAACAGAAAGTAAAACGAGAACCGGTCTCACGGTTTGCAGCATATTTGTAAACCCCGCCCAGTTCAACGACCCTGCTGATTTTGATAAATATCCTATCACCCTGGATAAAGACATTTACCTGCTTGAAAAAGCCCGTTGTGATGTTTTGTTTCTGCCTTCAAAAGAAGAAATCTATCCCCCGGAATATAAAAAAGAGACTTATGAACTCGGCTATCTTGAAACAGTGCTGGAAGGCAAATACAGGCCCGGACATTTCCAGGGTGTTTGCATGGTGGTGCACCGCCTGCTGGATATGGTAAAACCTTCCATTTTATATCTCGGCCAGAAAGACTACCAGCAATGCATGGTGATCAGCCGGCTTCTTTCGCTTACCGGTCTTGACACAACAATAAAGCTCCGCATCTCCCCCACTGTACGGGAAACCGATGGCCTTGCCATGAGCAGCCGCAATATGAGGCTGAATGCGGCAGAAAGGGAAAGGGCCACTGCCCTCTTCAAGGCGTTAAATTATATCAGGGAAAATATCGCACCGGGTCCTGTTGAAAAGCTGAAAATAACAGCCGCCGCCATGTTGATGGAGAAGGGCCTGCAACCCGACTATGTTGAGGTGGCTGATGCAGATGATCTTTCGCTTATTAGCAATTGGGATGGCAGTCAAAAAATTGTGGCCCTGGTTGCCGCCTATAACAATGAAGTGCGGCTGATTGATAATATGCTGTTGAATGAACCATCGCTTTAGCTTTTCGGCCCTGATATTCATCATTTGATGTTTTGCTGTTAAACAACGGCTCATTACTTTCGGTGATAATGAACAGAAGGCTTCGCACCATACTTCAGTATTGTTTCTTTTTAGGGCTGGGTGTTTTCCTTGTGTGGTGGGCCATCCGTGATTTGAGTGCTGATGACAAGTTGCAGATCCGGCAATCGCTGAAGAATGCCCGTTATTGGCTTATCATCCCGGTATTTCTCATTTTGCTGCTTAGTCATTATGTCAGGGCCATACGCTGGAAACTGCTCATCGAACCAATGGGTTATCAACCGCGGACAGCCAATACTTTTTTTGCCGTATTGATCGGCTATTTAACCAATCTTGCTGTGCCCCGTCTTGGCGAAGTATTGAAATGCACGGTGCTGGCCCGGTATGAAAAAGTGCCGGTGGACAAACTGATAGGTACTATCATCCTCGAACGTCTTATTGACGCCATTTGCCTGCTCATTGTTTTTGGGATCACCCTTGCTATCCAGCCAGACCTCTATGGTAAGCTACTTGAAACTTTCTTTCAGTCCGGCGGGGAAGAGCCAAAACCAACCAGCGGTCTGCTTTTGCCCGGCATCATCATAGCCATTGTGCTGGTCGCCATAGCAGCATGGATGATTGTTAAAAAGAAAAGCCTTGCTGACGTTTTTGCATTGGTCAGAAAAATTGCAACGAGAGTATGGCAGGGAATCAGCGCCATTCAGCATCTTAAAAAAAGAGGCCGTTTTATAGTGCTGACTGTAATGATCTGGTCGCTTTACCTTGGAGGTGGCTACATAGGACTTTTTGCTTTGCAGGAAACCAGTCATTACGGTATAAAACAAGCTTTCACGATTTTATCTGCAGGCAGCATCGGCATGATCGTAACACCGGGCGGCATTGGTGCATATGCCTTCCTGCTGCAAAAAACCATGCACCTCTACGGTTTGTCATTAGGAATAGGCCTTGCCTTTGGGTGGCTGCTATGGCTGGCGCAAACCGCTGTCATCCTGCTGGGCGGCTTTATTAGCTTCCTGGCTATTCCCTGGTATAACAAAAAATGAATGGCTGATAAGTCCTTCATCCAGCGGAAAACTTAATACGACCGTTTCCCGTTCTTCCTTAATTTCATATCTTATCGCAGAACAACCAGGCAGGCTATGACACAACAAGCTTTACCCAAACTTATCGCAAGAGATATCAGTTGGCTTTCATTTAATGCAAGAGTGCTGCAGGAAGCCGGCGACCCCACGGTGCCGCTTCGTGAACGCATCCGCTTCCTCGGTATTTTTTCCAATAACCTTGATGAATTTTTCCGGGTGAGGGTGGCCACGCTGAAACGAATGATCAAATTTGGCAATAAAGCCAATATGCACCTCGAAGCTGATCCGCAACGCATCCTTGATGAGATTCAGATGATCGTCCTTAACCAGCAGGGAGAATTCAACCGTATCTGGGAAGATGTGCAGCAAAGGATGAAGGAGCAGAAAATTTTTCTGAAAACAGAAAAAGATCTCAACCACGAGCAGCAGGAATTTGTTCGCCGCTACTATGACGAAGAAGTGAGCCCCAACCTCATTCCGCTGATGATCGAAAACATTCCCGAGTTTCCCAACCTGCGGGATAAATCCATTTATCTCGCCGTGGTGATGTGGAAAAAAGAAAGCGCCTTAAAGAAAAAATATGCGCTGATCGAGGTGCCCAGCAGGATGCTGGGCCGGTTTCTCATCCTGCCCTCCAAACCGGAAGAACACCATATCATCCTGCTGGAAGATATTATCCGGTTTAATCAGCCGGATATTTTTTCCTATTTCGGCTATGACCAATACCAGTCGCATATTTTTAAAGTGACGAGAGATGCAGAAATGGATATTGACAACGATATTTCTACCAGCATCATTCAAAAAATTGAAAAAGGAATAAAGAACCGCCGGAAAGGAAAGCCAGTTCGTTTTGTATATGACCGGGATATGGATCCTGGCCTGCTGGAATACCTGATTCGTCGGTTAAACCTCACCAAACGGGATAACCTTATCCCCGGCGGACGCATCCACAACTTCCGCCACTTTATGGATTTTCCCGACCAGGTGTTTAAAGAAAAAACGAAACGAAAAAAACCTTTTGATCATCCATTGCTGAAGCAACACCGTGTGTCTGATGTGATCCTTGAAAGAGATGTGATGCTGCACCTCCCCTATCATTCATTCACCCCGCTGACAGACCTGATCCGGGAAGCGGCTTTCGATCCTGATGTGACCAGTATCAAAATCACCTGCTACCGGCTGGCACAACAATCCCGCATCATTAATGCCCTCATCAATGCCGTAAGAAACGGAAAGGAAGTAATAGTAATGCTCGAACTGCGGGCACGGTTTGAAGAAGAAGCAAATATTGAGTGGAAAGAAAGACTTGAAGAAGAAGGCGCCAAAGTGCTGGTGGAAATACCCAACATGAAAGTGCATTCAAAAATATGTGTGATAAGGAAAAAAGTGAAAGACAATTTTGTTCATTATGGATTTGTCAGCACCGGCAACCTGAATGAAAAAACAGCAAAAGTGTATGGCGATCATTGCCTGCTGACATCCAACCCGAAGATAATGGCTGATGTGAACCGCATCTTCAGCTTTTTGGAACAACCGAAAACAGGTTTGCATTTTCTGCGGGATTGCAAAACCGTTATTCCCAGTCCGCATTTCGTGAAGCAGGAAATGCTGGCCCTGATTGAGAACGAAATAAAGAGTGCTAAAAAACGTAAACCCTGCGGCATCACATTAAAAATGAACTCTCTTTCCGATGCCGATATGATACAAAAGTTATACGAAGCCGCAAGGGCTGGTGTACCGATACGGTTAATTGTCAGAGGCATTTTTTGTATGCGTTCGCAGAATAAAAAATTCAGGCAGCCGGTAAGGGCTATCAGCATCGTGGATGAATATCTTGAACATGCAAGGGTGTGGGTATTTCACAACCGCGGCAAAGAGAAAGTTTATCTATCTTCGGCCGACTGGATGTTGAGAAACCTGGAACATCGTATAGAAGCCACCTGTCCTGTGTGGGATGAAGAAATAAAAGAAGAACTCAAAGAGATTCTGAATATACAATTGCAGGATAATGTAAAAGCCAGGTGGCTGGACAACGAACTGAGCAATGAATATGTGAGAACCACCCGGAAAAAGATACGTTCGCAGGTCGAAACTTATAATTACCTGTATAAAAAAACACTGACACCAAGTGAGACTGGCAGCCATTGACATTGGAAGTAATGCAGCAAGACTATTGATAAGTGATGTAATGCCCGGCCCGCAGAATAAAGCAGAATTCATTAAAACAGCGTTGGTCCGTGTGCCGTTGCGGCTTGGGTTTGATGTGTTTGGTAAAGGCGAAATATCCCCGGCCAAAACAGAAAAGATCCTGAAAACGATCAAGTCCTACAAACTTCTGCTCGATGTGTATGAAGTGAAACACCTGAAAGCCTGTGCCACCAGTGCCATGCGGGATGCAGTCAACGGCGAGGAAATCCTTAAACGTGTAAAAGCCGAAACCGGAATAGACATTCATATCATCAGCGGACAGGAAGAAGCCTCACTCATCTATGAGAATCATGTGGCAGACAATATGGACAAAGAAGAATCCTACCTGTACATAGATGTTGGCGGCGGCAGCACAGAGCTTACTTTTTTCAGTGATGGCAAACTGGTCTTCAAAGAATCATTCAACATCGGCACCATCCGGTTGTTGAAGAACCAGGTGAGTGAAGCACAGTGGGATGAAATGAAAGAGTTCATCCGTAACAGAACAAAAGGGCATCATCATGTGACGGCAATCGGTTCCGGCGGCAACATCAACAAGATATTCTCCATTTCAAAAAGAAAAGAAGGGAAACCGCTGTCGCTTGACCTGCTGCGGGATTATTTCAAAGAGTTTAGCAACCTGGAACTGCCGCAACGGATGAGTTTGTACAAACTGCGGGAAGACCGTGCCGATGTGATCGTTCCTGCCCTTCTTATCTATATCAATGTAATGCGCTGGGCCGATACGGAAGAAATATTTGTTCCTAAAATTGGTTTGGCCGATGGATTGATCCATACTTTGTATGATGAGGTAAAGGCGTAGAAATTTGGAAAAGTGAAATTGGGAGGTTGGGAAATTGGTTGAACTTTATACAAGATTTCAAAAACAAGCAATGTCTGTAAACAAGGAAATAAAGAAAGTCACCACCAATACGCTGCAAAAAATGAAAGCAGCCGGTGAAAAGATCAGTATGCTGACAGCATATGACTTTTCTTTTGCAAAGATCATTGATGGAGCAGGCATAGATGTCATTCTTGTCGGCGACTCTGCTTCAAATGTGATGGCGGGCCATGAAACCACGCTGCCCATCACGATGGACCAGATGATCTATCATGCCCAATCTGTGATCAGGGGCATCGACCGCTGCCTTGTGGTGGTGGATATGCCTTTCGGTTCTTATCAATCCAATTCCGACATTGCGCTGGCTTCTGCCATACGCATCATGAAGGAAACAGGCTGCCACTCTGTAAAAATGGAAGGAGGCCATGAAGCGGTGGATGCGATAAAGAGAATTGTTTCAGCAGGCATCCCGGTGATGGGGCACCTCGGTTTAACTCCTCAGTCCATTTATAAATTCGGCACCTATACTGTCAGGGCAAAAGAAAAAGATGAAGCCAATAAACTGCGCATAGATGCCCGGCTCTTGCAGGATGCCGGATGTTTTGCTATTGTCCTGGAAAAAATTCCTGCCGATCTTGCCAAAGAAGTGACTGAAAGCCTTTCCATCCCCACTATTGGCATCGGCGCCGGCGTGCATTGCGACGGGCAGGTGCTGGTGATGCATGATATGCTTGGGATCAATACAGAATTCAAGCCCCGCTTTCTCCGGCAATACCTCAATATACATGAACAGGCTACCAAAGCTGTTCAGCAATACATAACAGATGTAAAGGGTAAGAATTTTCCCAACGAGAATGAGCAGTATTGACATTTTCCGGTTTACATGAAGCCTGTACGAAGTATTTCATCCTGCCGGATGCTTACCTTTGCATCCTTAAATAATTGCCATGGATTTTCTGAAAACCCTGAAAGTTGATTCCCTTAACAAAGGTGTAAGCACCGGCACTCAATGGTTAACATCGAAAGGAGAAATAATAGACTCCTTTTCCCCTGTTGACGGAAAGAAAATTGCTTCTGTTATTTCAGCCGATAAGGGGAGTTATGAAACGACTATAAGAAAGGCGGAAGAAGCTTTTAACGAATGGCGGCAATGGCCGGCCCCAAAAAGAGGCGAGATAGTGCGGCAGATCGGTGAAGCGTTGCGCAAACATAAAGAACCGTTGGGTAAACTGGTTTCTTACGAGATGGGGAAAAGCCTGCAGGAAGGATATGGTGAGGTGCAGGAAATGATCGATATCTGTGATTTTGCCGTTGGCTTGTCAAGACAATTGCACGGTCTCACCATGCACAGTGAAAGACCGGCCCACCGCATGTATGAGCAATGGCATCCTCTCGGCATTGTCGGCATTATCTCTGCATTCAATTTTCCGGTGGCAGTATGGAGCTGGAACAGTATGCTGGCATGGGTTTGTGGTGATGTGTGTGTGTGGAAGCCTTCTGAAAAAACACCTTTATGTGCCGTGGCCTGTCAAAACATCATAGCAGAAGTGTTTGCAAAAAATAATGTGCCCGAAGGAGTGAGCGGCATCGTCATTGGAGGCCGTGATGTGGGAGAATGGATGAGTAACGATAAGAGAGTGCCGCTGGTTTCCGCCACCGGTTCCACCAGGATGGGCAAAGCTGTGGGTGCAGCAGTAGCAGCAAGGTTGGGCAGGTCATTATTGGAACTCGGCGGAAACAATGCCATTATTATTTCCAAAGATGCAGACCTGGATATTGCCATCACCGGCGCTTTGTTTGGAGCTGTGGGCACGGCCGGGCAGCGATGCACAACAACAAGAAGACTGATCGTACATGAAGATATCTACGATACAGTAAAAGAAAAATTAGTGAACGCCTATAAGCAACTTCGTATCGGGGATCCGCTGAATGAAAAAAACCATGTGGGGCCTTTGATTGATAAAGATGCTGTAGCCCTGTACCTGAAAGCAATTAAACAATGCAAAGAAGAAGGCGGTTTGTTTGCGGTGGAAGGAGGTGTACTGGAAGGACCGGGCTATGAAAGCGGTTGCTATGTAAAGCCCTGCATTGCTGAGGTCGAAAATTATTTTGACATCGTGCAGCATGAAACTTTTGCCCCGATACTTTATCTTATTCCATATGCAACGATAGAAGAAGCGATCGCTAAACAGAATGATGTTCCGCAAGGACTCTCCTCTTCTATTATGACCCTGAATCTCAGAGAAGCAGAACAATTCCTTTCTGCCGCAGGCAGTGATTGTGGTATTGCCAACGTGAACATAGGCACATCCGGCGCCGAGATCGGCGGCGCTTTTGGCGGCGAAAAAGAAACAGGTGGTGGCCGTGAAAGCGGCAGCGATGCCTGGAAGAATTATATGCGCCGCCAGACCAATACCATCAATTACAGCACTCAATTGCCACTGGCGCAGGGTATAAAATTTGATTTATAATGAAAAGGCCTCTTTTGGCGGCCTTTTCATTATGATTTCTGCGAAATAATTGCAATTTTTACATCCTGAACCCAACTTATAAAATCCAATTCAGTTCCCATGAAAGGATCCATCCTCGTTTTCCTGTCTGTTTTCTTCTTTTTTTCAGTTGCAGACGCACAGTTAAGGATCGGTATTGCCGGTGGCCTTCACCAGGCCGATGTGCTGGAAGAAAACAATGTTCCCGGTTTTAATGATTTTAAAAAAGGTTATTCTCCCCGCACCGGCGGTCATTTCGGTTTTGTGGCCGACCTGCATTTTTCGTCCCGTTCCAAACTCTATTTTCAACCGGCTGTATTGTTTTCCAATAAAGGCAGGAAGTATGCAGACAGCCTGTTGTCGGGCAGTGAAATGGTTTTTCGCAGTTCCACCCAATACATCAATTATATTGACATCCCGCTGCACCTGGTGCTGAAGTTCAAACTGGGTGGCAAAACAAAATTCATGATCGGTGGCGGGCCTTATGCTTCGTTTTTTTATAACGGTAAAGAAAGTTCACAAACTTATGGCAGCGGTGGTTTTTACCAGGAAGAAGAAAATACTGACCTGCCGGTGGGCACCAAACCAGGTCAGTATGCTATTTTCAATTATGGAGTTAGCGGGCTGGCAGGTTTTGAATTTGGCAAAGTATTTATTACCGCCAATTTCAGCAGGGGCTTCAATGATTTTTATCGTTCGCCTGATTATGAAGGCAGCTTCAAACACCAGTTGATTGGCGGCACACTTGGCATTTACCTGGGAAAACCAGTGGAGCTGACCCAAAAAGTAAAAGACAGGGATAATGACGGTGTGCCCGATGATAAAGACCATTGTCCTGACCAGGCCGGACCAGCGGTCACCAATGGTTGCCCTGACAGGGATGGAGATGGTATTGCTGATAAAGATGATCAGTGTCCTGATACCCCCGGCACCCTGGCCAACAAAGGTTGTCCTGCTGTGCCCTCAGACAGGGATAATGACGGTGTGCCCGATGATAAAGACAAATGCCCGGATGTGCCCGGTCTGGCCCGCTATGATGGCTGCCCCATACCCGACAGGGATGGTGATGGTGTGAATGATGAAGACGACAAATGCCCGGATATTGTAGGTTATGGCCGTTATGATGGCTGCCCCATACCGGATACAGACGGTGATGGCATCCACGATGAAGAAGACCAGTGCCCCACTGTGAAAGGAGTAAAAGAAAACAAAGGCTGCCCGGTTGGCGAAGTGAGAAAAGAGATTGTTGAGAAAGTGAATTTTGCGGCAAGGAAAATTCAATTCCGTTTTGGTAAATCCGAACTTGACCCGGCTTCCTTCTCTGTGCTGGATGAAGTGGTGGAAATTTTGAAACAAAACCCAACCCTGAAGATCGCCGTGGAAGGACATACCAGCAGCGATGGTAGCTTTAATGCAAATATGAAACTGTCGCAGGCAAGAGCAGAAAGTGTAAAAGCCTATCTTGTATCCAAAGGCGTGGCGGGATCAAGATTGTCGGCCAAAGGCTTTGGTCCCACCCGTCCGCTGAACAATGCAAAAACTGATGAAGAAAAAGCACTGAACCGCCGGGTAGAACTTAAACTAAGCAACTAAACATAGACCTCAAACGTCAAAATCTGGCCAAAAACCCCTGCTGACCGGTCATGCAGGGGTTTTTATAAGTCAAAAGTATGAGTGGTAAACACTAATTTTAATACCTTCCGGAAATTTGAGTCATAAAACATAGTATAACAAATGAGTATTTTATCTAAGCGTTTCGGCCTGCTTGCCATTAGCGGTTGTTTCTCGCTGGCGTTGTTCGCCCAAAAAGAAGAAGTGCCCAAAGGCTGGCATATGATGGATAAGGAAACCAGTGGCTACTATGGCATCAGCATTGACAAAGCCTACGAATTTCTCAAATCAAAAAAATTGAAGAGTAATACGGTGATTGTGGCCGTGATAGATTCCGGCATTGACACCGCCCATGAAGACCTCCGGCCCATTCTCTGGAGAAATGAAAAAGAGATTCCAGGCAACGGCATTGATGATGATGGTAATGGTTATGTAGATGATGTGTATGGCTGGAATTTCCTGGGAAGCCGTGATGGCTCTGCAAATGTGGAAAAAGATTCCTACGAAGCTGCAAGAGTTTATCACAAATACAAAAGCAAATACGAAGGAAAAGATATAGATGCCGGAAAGCTATCCAAAGATGAGCAGTTTGAATACGAAATGTGGAAACGTTCTGAGAAGGAAATTGCCGGCAGTTCCAAGTCAAACACCATGGAACTGATGTTTTTGAAAAGAGCATATAACAGTGCATTAAAAAGCGACAGCATCCTGCGTATTGCCATGAAAAAGGAAAAATACACAGGCAAAGAACTGGAGGCCTTCAACACCACCGACGCTGATGTTAAAAAAGCTAAATCAGGACTTCTTGGGCTTTTGCAGGGCAATGATATGATGGATACCAGCAACGAAGAGTTTCTCGAAGGATTTGGCGACTACGTGAATGGAGAATTAAGCAAAGCCGAAGCGTCTGAAAAAGCTCCCAAAGCCTACAGGGCTGATGTCGTTGGGGACAATTACAGCGATTTTAATGATAAGTTTTATGGCAATGGAAATGTCATGGTGAGCAACAAATCTGCCCTGCATGGCACCCATGTTTCCGGCATTATTGCTGCCGTTCGGGGCAACGGGCTGGGCATGGATGGTGTGGCAGATAATGTAAGAATCATGACACTTAGAGCAGTTCCTGATGGTGACGAACATGATAAAGACATTGCCCTTGCCATCCGCTATGCAGCAGATAATGGCGCACAGGTGATTAATATGAGTTTTGGAAAAGGGTTTTCACCGGAAAAGAGTTGGGTAGATGAGGCTGTAAAATATGCCGAAAGCAAAGGGGTTTTGCTGGTGCATGCAGCAGGCAACGATGCAAAGAATATTGATACTGCCCACAACTATCCCTCTCCGGTTTTTGTAAAGGACGGTAAAAGAGCCACCAACTGGCTGACAGTAGGCGCCAGCAGCGATCCGAAGATCGGTGGTTTCACTGCAGGCTTTTCAAACTATGGCAAACAGGAAGTGGATGTGTTTGCCCCGGGTGTAAAGATTTACGCAACAGTTCCCGGCGGCAATACCTATCAAAATCTGCAGGGCACCAGTATGGCATCCCCGGTGGTAGCCGGCCTGGCAGCACTTATCTTGCAATATTACCCTAACCTAAGCCCACAACAGGTAAAACAAGTGATTGAAAAATCAGCTAAAAATCCCGGCCAAAAAGTGATCAATCCCGGAACTGGTGAAGAAGTGGACATGAGTGATATCAGCAAAAGCGGTGGTATCATCAATGCCTACGAAGCTGTGAAATTGGCCTCAACACTGAAAGGTGAAAGAAATACCAACGTGAAGCCGGTGAAATCTGGTGTAAAAGAGAAAGTTCGAAATTAAATATACAATAACTATTTAAAAAAGATCCCGGCCGGCCGGGGTCTTTTTTTTTACACCTGCATTCATTTTATAACGGCTGGCATTCAACTTCACCAGTATGTCTCACAGCGTTGGTAAAAGTTTGCTGAATTACCTTCCAAATCCACTAAATTTATCCATCAAACGAAACCAAAACAAACCATGAACAGGATCATCATCCCGCTTGACTTTTCGGATACTTCCTTTAATGCAGCCCGTTTTGCAGCCCAAATGCTTTCGGGCAAAAAAGACGCACTGGCCATTTTATATCATAATTACGCTGACGAAGAAGACAGGGAAATTAGCATCAGCTACCTGGAAAGCCTGAGAAATGAACTACTCCAAAAAGGAGATGCCGCCGTAGAATATGAAATAGAAATGGGAGGCGACCTCATAGAAAATCTTGACAGGCTAGCCCATACACGCCGTGCCACGCTGATTACAATGGGAATCACCGGCCGCACGTCGCTGCAGCAAAAATTCATCGGCAGCAATACGTTAAAAACAGTTGATCGTAGTCTTTACCCGGTCATGATCATTCCCCCGGATGCATCCTACAGGGAAATAAAAAATGTCGCTTTTGCCTGCGACTTCATGGATGTGGAGCAATCTACCCCCACCCCCCTCATCAATGCGGTTTTGTCTATGTTCAAACCCAAACTGCATATTGTGAATGTCAACTCTGATCACTACATTTCAATAACAGATGAAGTGAAAGCTGAAAAAGAAAAATTAGTTGAAATGTTTAAAGAATTTGAAACTGATTTCTACTTCATAGGCATGAATGACTTTCATGAAGCCATTGATAGCTTTATTAATGATTATAATATTGATATGCTGATCACCATCCCCCGGCACCACAGCGGGTCAGCCAGTCTCTGGAAAAGTTCTCACACCCGCCGGCTTGCCTATCACAGCGATATTCCGGTGCTGGCAGCCAGGTAAATTTGTAATACAGTGTCGATAATCGCTGTCAAAAGCAGTATTTTATAAATAATATGAACACAGTAATTGTACCGGTAGATTTTTCAGAAACATCGCTTAATGCAGCCAGATATGCTGTTCGCCTGCTAACCGGTCATTATGGTGTGAATATGATATTGCATCATGTGTTTGACAAACCATCCCAGGCTTCCGAAGCGGAGAACAAACTGCAGGAACTCAAAGACGAACTGATGAACATCGGCATAGTGAAGATTAATATCCTGGCAGAAGAAAGTAATGACTTTATCGGCACACTGGATAAGCTGGCCCGTCACCAGCAGGCTGATATGATCATTATGGGCATTACAGGACGATCACCCTTGGGACAAACTTTTATCGGCAGCAATACCTTAAAAATGGTAGAAAAAAAAGTGTGCCCGGTGCTGATCATTCCACCGGATGCCAGCTACCGGGATGTAAAAAATGTATTGCTGACATCCGATTTTAAAAATGTGGCAGCCTCTATTCCAGCCGTTCCAATAAAGAAAATACTGAAAACCTTTCGGCCCAGTCTTCACATTATCAACGTTGACAGCGAACACTACGTGGCCCTGACAGAAGAATACCAGGCCGAACGAAAAAAGCTACTGGAAATATTCAACGACTTCCGGCCTGAGTTTTATTTCCTGGGGCTATATGATATTGATGAAGCCATCAACCAGTTTGCTGAAGATAAAAAGGTTGATTTCATCATCATTGTTCATAAGGAACATGGCCTGCTTTCCCGGTTGTTTATTAAAAGCCATACCAAACGCCTCGCCTATGAAAGCTCCATACCGGTACTGGCCCTGCATGAATAACATGGTTTGACAGGCAGCAACATTTGATTATCTTTGATGCCAGCTATGCGTCAGTATTTCCATAAAACAAAATGCATTCATCGTTTTGCTGAACAGTCGTTGCCGGCAAATTTCTACATCCCTGACTCAGCCGCAGGCTGATTTACCCGGTCTTTTCTTGCTTACTGCCCATATTTATCCCGGTGATACCGGCTTTTTCACTTAACGATTGTGCTATGAAAAATATTAAATTGATAGAAGTACCTTCTGAAATCGGTGCAGGCACCCGGGGTGCCAGTCTCGGCATTGAAGCCATTAAGATAGCAGCGCTGGATTTTATGAGTAATTTTTTCATTCATTTTCCTTCAGAAAAAATTCAAACAGAAAACAAACTGTTATATGAGCCTATTGAATCACCTTATGCCAAAAGGATCAAAGGGATTGCAGCCGTATATGAAAGGCTGAGCAAAGCCGTGTGTGATGCGATGAAGAATAATTTTTTTCCTGTAATAATTAGTGGTGATCACAGCACCGCAGGTGCTACTATTGCCGGGATTAAAATGGCAAAACCCAAAAGCAAAATAGGTGTGGTGTGGATCGATGCACATGCTGATCTGCATACCCCTTACACTACTCCCAGCGGCAACGTGCACGGCATGCCACTTGCAGCCGCTATCAATGAGGATAATAAAGATTGCGCCGTGCATGAACTGGATGAAACTACAGCCCGCCACTGGAATTTTCTGAAAAATGTAGGGAAATCATCACCTAAGGTTTCACCGGAAAACATTGTATTTATTTCCCTTCGGGATTACGAGAAAGAGGAAAAGTATTTGATTGAAAAATACGGGATGAAAGTGATCAGCACCAAAGAAGTGCGGGCAAAAGGTCCGGAAAATGTCGTGAGAGCTGTACAGCGGCACCTGGCTGATTGCACCGATATTTATATTTCCTTTGATGTAGACAGCCTTGACGCTTCTATCAGCAAAGGAACAGGCACACCAGTCAGCCATGGATTGCGGGAAAGGGAAGCAGAAGACCTTATCAGTAAATTCATGCAGAACCGGAAAGTCTGCTGCTTTGAAATAACGGAGGTCAACCCTACCCTGGATAAAGAAAACCTGATGGCGGAAATCGCTTTTAATATTTTACAGCGCAGTGTGAATGTGCTGATGATGAACTAAGCTTATGAAAGAGGTCAAATTAGTTATATTATTATACCTCTTTTCCAGTGTTGCTGCCGCACAGGGAAACACTTATGCCGATTCTATCCGTTCCTTTCATGCAAAATATATCAAAGAACATGGCGCTGTGAAAAACGCCGACCGGAAACACCTGCATTTTTTCCCTGCTGATGAAAAATACCGGGTGGCCGCAACGGTTGAACGCATCTTCGAAGCCCCCTGGTTCAGAATGGAAACATCAGGTAAAGAGAAAAAGGTGCATAGAGTTTATGCTATTCTCACATTCCGGCTGAATGATACAACCTGCAAATTGTATGTTTACCAGTCACAGCAACTAATGGGAATGAAAGAATATGCCGATCATCTTTTCATCCCATTCACCGACCTGACATCGGGTGAAGAAAGCTATGAAAACGGCCGCTACATTGACTTGACCATTGACGACCTCGAAAACGGGTATTACCTGCTTGACTTCAACAAAGCCTACAATCCATATTGCGCTTATGTGAGTGATGTATATAATTGCCCTGTGCCGCCAAAAGAAAATGACTTACCAGTATCCATCCGTGCCGGTGAAATGAAATTTGGAAAAAGTCATTAAATTTTAGCAGTTTATACCTGTATTGTAGGTGATTCAAAAGTTTTTCCCAAACCTTCTTTGAATGATAATGGCTGATAACCCAGCTTCCGTTTTGCTTTGCTGATATTAAAACCTGCATTGGCCGGGCGGCGGGCAAGTTCTGCATAATCTGCAGCTGTGATCGGTTTTAATACTGATGCATCCAGGCCAAGATGCTCCGCGACAAGACAGCCCATGTCATAAGGTGAGAGCTGGTCTTTGCCGGAAAGATGATATATTCCTGTAGCTTTTTTTTCAATGATGCCGGCGATACCTTTTGCAAGATCTCCTGCATAAGTCGGCGTTCTTAACTGGTCTGTGAAAAGCCGGAATTCTTCTCTCATTTTTAACTTGTCGGCAATCACCGAAACAAAGCTTTTCTTTTTCGTGAAGGGATGACCATATACCAGGACAGTCCTGGCAATGGCCCAGTCACCGGGATATTCCCTGACAGCATCTTCAGCTTCCAGTTTTGTTTTGCCATAAAAATTTACAGGAGTGGCTTTATCATCTTCACTATAATTTCCTTTTTCGCCGTCAAAAACAAACTCAGTGGAAAGAAAAACAAAAAAGCTTTTGTGTTCTTCTGCATTGGTAAGCAGGTTGAGGGTGCCTTCCACATTGGTCACATAGGCCTGCCATTGTGCTTTTTCACAATCATCCGCTCTTGTCATTCCACCTGCATGTATAACAACGCCCGGCTTTACGGCCTGAAAAACATCTTGCACAGAAAAGGGATCTGTAAAATCCATTGATTGGTATGAAAACCCCGGTCTTTTTTCCCCAGGCAATCTGGATTCACCCTTGCCGGTAGCAATCACTTCGAACCCCTTAGTCAAAAATTCAGAGATAAGATAATAACCTGTAAAGCCGTTTACCCCCGTGATCAGTACTTTCATTTCCTAAAAGTAGCTATAATCATAAATCCCTTGTGTCAATTTTATTTGAATTAACAGCGTTTAGATATAGAAACATCCTATTTGGATACAACTGTCGGCGCCCCGCTGCTGGCCCATGTGGCAAACAACTCTGATACTTTCCACTCTTTCCCGGCATAGAGCCTTGGCCGGGCGATCATGTAATCAAGAAAGTCCTCTACATCATTTGCAGTGATCTTTGTCATCAGGGTGAGCACCATCTGATCTTTATAGCGGCCGCTTTCTATTTTCACATTCATTGACGCATCATTATCCAGAAAATAGCGGCCGGTGAAATGAATGTCTTTGATCATGGAAGCGAGGCAGTCTTTTTCCATGTCAGTTGTCCATGTTTCAAAAACGTCAAAGCGATCAAAGAAAGGCACTTCTTCCACATTTTGCAGCTCTATAAAATGGGAAGCCACCTTCACGATCCTGCCGGTGTAAACAACCGGGTAATCTGTCAGGGTGTACAACAGGTCATTTTCAGAAGGCAACCTTCCTGATGATTTATAGTTAACTGAAAAATAATAATAGTCCCCTTTGACCAGGTGACAGCGGCCTGCACCGATAATGCTGGTGTCTGCATGTTCCTTCTTATATACTCCTCTCAAAACTCCTACTTGCTTATCTTTTAGTTGCGGACCACCTGGCAGGTATAACTGAATCAAGCGGATGCTGTCATTAAGGTCAGTAATATAATCAGTGACCGGGAAAGCTCTTACCCACTTTGCTGTGTCCTGTTGTGCAAAACCTGTAAATGAGACAATACACAACAGGGTAAACAAAATCATTTTTTTCATAACTTATCGTTTTCTCTCAAACGAATTGATTTGCCGATTTTTTGTCCGTACCAGCGGGTATTTTTTATTGAAAAGACAACCGTTTAAAGCCGTGTGAATAAAACACAATCAAAACAAAACCTTATTTTTGATGGTCTCAATACTTTTGGAAAAATCAAACACATGTTCGTAGAGTGTTAACATTCCGGGCACTGGGACTTCTTATTCATCAGTATGGCAAATAAAGTATCTAAAATCGGTGTGCTTACTTCCGGTGGCGACTCACCGGGAATGAATGCCGCCGTCAGGGCTGTAGTCCGCACCGGCATTTATCATGGCCTGGAAGTGTATGGAATCATGCGGGGATATCAGGGTATGATCGAAGAAGACATTTTTAAAATGGAATCCCGCTCGGTAGCAAATATCATACAGCGGGGAGGCACTATTTTGAAAACAGCCCGCTGCAAAGAATTTTTTGAATACGAAGGAAGAAAAAAGGCCTATAATAACCTTAAGAAAAGAGGTATAGACGGGCTGGTGATCATTGGCGGAGATGGTTCATTCCGTGGCGCAGTTAAATTCAGCCAGGAATTTGATATTCCCTGTATCGGGCTGGCCGGCACGATTGATAAAGATATTTATGGTACCGATTTTACAATTGGATTTGACACGGCTGTGAACACGGCTGTGGAAGCCATTGATAAGATCAGGGACACGATGGATGCACATGACCGTATCTTTATTATCGAAGTGATGGGTAGAGATGCCGGTTACATTGCCCTGCACAGCGGCATCGCCACAGGGGCAGAAAACATCCTTATTCCGGAAAGGAAAACCGACATCAAAGCAATGATCGCTTCATTGCAGGAAAAAGAGCGGCGTAAAAAATTAGTGAACCTGATCGTGGTGGCCGAAGGAGATGATTTTGGCGGGGCCAATGAAGTACAGAAAGTATTGAAAGAACATTTGCCAAAAGCGGAAATAAGAGTGGCCATCCTCGGACATATCCAGCGGGGCGGCTCCCCCACCTGCATTGACAGGCTTATTGCCAGCCGGATGGGATACCATGCAGTGGAAAGCCTGATCACCGGCAGATACAATGTCTTTGTCGGCATCCTGAACAACAAAGTCAACTACATACCGCTTGAAAACGCAGTGAAAAACAAAGGCAAGATCAGTGAAGAGTGGATGAAGATCGTTAAGATACTTGCCTCATAATTAAAAGGAATCACCATTAAGAAATAAACAATGGCAAAACACGCAGAGAAATATTACCACAAACAAATGGATACTGCTGCCGGCCTGGTGCATACCAGCCACCGGACAAAGATCGTAGCAACGGTTGGCCCGGCCTGCGACACCTACGATAAATTGTTGGGGCTTGTAAAGGTGGGTGTGAATGTTTTCCGCCTCAATTTTTCACACGGTTCACATGAAGACAAAGCACAGATCATTGAGCATATCCGCAAAATCAACAGGACTGAGCCTTATAATATCGCCATACTTGGCGACCTGCAGGGGCCCAAACTAAGAGTAGGAGAAATCGCCGACAATGCACTGCTTCTTGAACCCGGAGATATACTCACCTTTACCAACGAAAAGCTGGTTGGCACCAAAGAAAGGATTTATGTTTCCTATCCTAACCTTCACAAAGATGTAATGCCTGGCAACATCATCCTGATTGATGATGGGAAAATAGAAGTGAAAGTGAAGGGCATCCTCCCCAATAATGACGTGCAGGTGGAAGTAACACTTGGCGGTGTGCTTTCTTCCAAAAAAGGCATCAACCTGCCCGATACAAAAATATCGTTGCCTGCACTCACGGAAAAAGACCTTGCTGATCTTGAGTTTATTATTGAGCAGCAACTTGACTGGGTGGCCCTTTCATTCGTAAGAAAAGTGGAAGATATTACCGAACTCCGCAGCAAACTGAAGGCAAAAGACAGCAAAACCAAAATCATTGCAAAAATCGAAAAGCCTGAAGCTCTTGTCAATATCAGGGATATTATTATTGAGTCTGATGGTATAATGATTGCCCGCGGCGACCTCGGTGTGGAGCTGCCGGTTGAAAAAGTGCCGCTGATACAAAAACAGATCATCCGTAAATGTTTGCATCGTGCCAAACCGGTGATCGTGGCCACTCAAATGATGGAAAGTATGATTGACCGGGTGAAACCCAACCGGAGCGAAATAACGGATGTGGCCAATGCCGTTTTGGAAGGTGCCGACGCCGTGATGCTCAGTGGTGAAACGGCCACCGGCAAGCACCCGACCCTTGTGGTAGAAACCATGCGGAAAATCATTCTTGAAGTGGAATCAACGGACTATCCCTATAACCTGGAAGAAATGTTGCAACCACAACCCCACTCGCCTTCCTTCCTGAGTGATGCCATTTGTTATAACGCCTGCCATTTATCCAAAGACTGCAATGCAGATGCACTCATTGGTATGACACAAAGTGGTTACACAGGATTTATGCTCAGCAGCTACAGGCCGCGGTCTCCATTATATATATTCACAAAAGAAAGAAGCCTCGTGAACCAACTGAGCCTTAGTTGGGGTGTAAGGGCTTTCTTTTATGAAGAAGAAGAAAGTCTCGATGATATTTTTGCCGACCAGATTGATATACTAAAGGGTCGTGGTTTTCTTAAACCGGGAGATGTAGTGGTAAGCACCGGAAGTACACCTGTTTCGCTGCACCTGCCCACTAATGTACTCAAGATCATCAAACTTGATTAATTCATCTTGCTCATACAAAAAAACCCGTTTTGCAAAACAAAACGGGTTTTTCTTTTTTACAGGCTAATTTATTTATCTGAAGCCAGTCCGGCCATCATATACTCCCTGTTGAGGCGGGCAATATTATCAATCGAAATTTCTTTGGGGCAAACTGCTTCGCAGGCGCCGGTATTGGTGCAGGCGCCAAACCCTTCTTTATCCATTTGGGCTACCATGTTCATAGCTCTTGTTCTTCTTTCAGGGTCGCCTTGTGGTAACAAAGCCAGGTGTGAAACTTTAGCGGAGACAAAAAGCATGGCAGACGAATTTTTGCAGGCGGCTACACAAGCCCCGCAACCAATGCAGGCAGCAGCAGCAAATGCTGCATCTGCTTTGTCTTTTTCAACAGGTATAGCATTGGCATCTACAGCATTACCCGTGTTGACGGAAATATAACCTCCGGCCTGGATGATGCGGTCAAATGCCGTACGATCTACTACCAGGTCTTTAATAACAGGGAATGCATTGGCTCTCCAGGGTTCTACTACAATAGTATCACCATCCTTATAAGCCCGCATGTGCAACTGGCAGGTGGTGTTGGCATGCCAGGGGCCATGCGGACGTCCATTGATATACATGGAGCACATGCCACAGATACCTTCACGGCAGTCATGGTCAAAAGCGATCGGGTCTTTCCCTTCCCGGATCAATTCTTCATTCAAAACGTCTATCATTTCCAGGAAAGACATTTCGGAAGATATGTTTTTAACCGGGTAGGTTTCAAAGCCACCACGATCATTCGCATTCTTCTGTCTCCAGACTTTCAGGGTAAGATTCATTGTGTAGTGTTCCATACTTCGATTTTAGAACGCTGATATTTATGATTTTTTTGATCGCAGCAGACTATCATAACATATCCTAATCATGATAATCTGCGTTCACTTTTATTTGTATGAACGTTGAGTTGGCTTCGCCACTTCAAAGGTCAAAGCTTCTTTATGCAATTCCCACCCGCTGTCTCCTTTATATTCCCATGCTGCCACATAAGAAAATTCCGCATCTTTCCTGTCCGCTTCGCCTTCCGCAGTCTGGCTTTCTTCCCTGAAATGCCCGCCACAGCTTTCATTCCTGTTCAATGCATCCCGGCACATCAATTCCCCTAATTCAATAAAGTCTGCCACACGACCGGCTTTGTCCAGCTCGGGATTCATTTCATCAATGGCGCCTGGTATTCTTACATCGCTCCAGAATTCTTTTTTCAATGCCTGTATTTCACTGATGGCCTCTTTTAATCCCTGCTCATTGCGGGCCATACCGCATTTTTCCCACATGATCTTGCCCAATCGCTTGTGAAAACTCTCTACCGTCTGTTTGCCTTTGATGTTCATCAGTGTACTGACGCGGTCTGCAACAGCTTTCTCCGTTTCAATAAACGCCGGGTGATCGGTTGGTATCGGTTTTACTGCAATTTCATCGGAGAGATAATTACCAATAGTGTAAGGAATCACAAAATAACCATCAGCCAGTCCCTGCATCAGCGCTGAAGCACCCAAACGATTGGCACCATGATCAGAGAAGTTTGCTTCTCCCAATGCATACAATCCTTTTACATTTGTCATCAGTTCATAATCCACCCAAAGTCCGCCCATGGTGTAGTGAACCGCAGGATAAATCCGCATCGGCACTTCATAGGGATTTTCACCGGTGATCTTTTCATACATATCGAAAAGATTACCATATTCCTCTTTCACCACTTCTTTACCCAATGCCACCAAAGTAGCTTCATCAGGATTTTGGATACCTCTTTTATTGGCCTCTGCCCTGCCGTATTTATTGATGAGATTGAATTTGAAATCCAGGTAAACTGCCTGCCCTGTTGTGCCCACACCATAGCCCGCATCACATCTTTCTTTTGCAGCTCTTGAGGCTACATCTCTCGGTACAAGATTTCCAAATGCGGGGTATCTTCTTTCGAGATAATAGTCTCTCTCCTCTTCCGGTATTTCGTTGGGTTTTCGTTTATCTCCTTTTTGTTTGGGCACCCAGATACGGCCATCATTCCGCAATGACTCTGACATCAATGTCAGCTTTGACTGATGGTCACCGCTTACTGGAATACAGGTGGGGTGAATTTGGGTAAAACAGGGATTACCAAAGAAAGCTCCTTTCTTATGTGCTTTCCATGCAGCAGTCACATTACTGCCCATGGCATTGGTAGAAAGATAGAAAACGTTGCCATAACCACCGCTGCAAAGCAAAACGGCATGTCCAAAATGTCTTTCCAGTTTTCCACTTACCAGGTCCCTGGCAATAATACCCCTGGCCTTTCCATCGATCATCACAATATCAAGCATTTCATGACGACTGTACATCTGCACATTACCCAATGCCACCTGTCTTTCCATGGCCTGGTAGGCTCCGATCAGCAATTGCTGCCCGGTTTGTCCCGCCGCATAAAAAGTTCTTTTCACCTGTGTGCCGCCGAATGAACGGTTATTGAGCAACCCGCCATATTCCCTGGCAAAAGGAACACCCTGTGCTACACATTGGTCAATGATATTCACACTCACTTCAGCAAGGCGATGTACATTGGCCTCTCTTGCCCGGTAATCACCGCCTTTTACCGTATCATAAAACAAACGGAAAACAGAATCACCGTCATTCTGGTAATTCTTGGCCGCATTGATGCCGCCCTGCGCTGCAATACTGTGTGCTCTCCTGGGTGAATCCTGGAAACAAAAGGCTTTTACCTTATAACCCAGTTCGCCCAATGAAGCGGCAGCTGATGCACCGGCTAGCCCGGTTCCCACCACAATCACTTCCAGTTTACGTTTGTTGGCCGGGTTCACCAGTTTGCAATGACCTTTGTAATACGTCCATTTCTGATCTAAAGGCCCTGATGGAATTTTTGAATCAAGCATATCTTCTTATTTCGCTGATTTTATATGGTTGTCGGGGTTCCGTTCCCTGATCCTCTTCGTTGCCTGCCTGCCGATAGGCAGGCGACGCTCCGTTCATCTTCCGGTATTCTTCTGAACAATTGTTGAACCCCTACGGGGTTCTGGAAAACATTACACCTTTTTCTACTAGTATTTAGCCCCTACGGGGCTTCATCAATATCTAAATACCAGCTCGTTTAAAAATCATCAATCTCTGCTACCGGCATTTATCTTATCCATGCGGTGAATTCAGAACTTAATCAATAAGACCGCAAACAAACTAAAGATCTTTCGAATCATAGGAAGCCATAAGCCCCTCTTTTGGAGGGGTTGGGGAGGCTCCTTAATCTATCCATCCCAGGTAAAAACTAAGCGGCATCAGGGCAAAGGCCAGCGGCACGATGATGGAAAAGCCAATACCAATCGCATTTAAGATTTTCAGGTACTTTTCATTGCTCACACCAATGGTGCGGAAAGCACTCTGGAAACCATGCACCAAATGCCAGGCAAGCGAAATGCAGCCGGCAATATATATCACCACCACCCACACATTCTGAAATACTGTTCTCATTTTGTCATACAGATCTATTTCCTCACCCAGCAACCAGCCCTGGCTGGAACGATTGGGGATCCAGAAATGCGTAACATGTATGATCAGGAAAAATAAAACAAGGGTTCCCAAAAGACCCATACTGCGGCTGTACCATTTGCTGCCTTTGTTGCCCATCGCCACTGCATAACCTTTTTTCCGTTTGCTGCGGTTCTGGAATTCCAGCATCAGTCCCTGAATGATGTGCAATAAAAAACCGGCCACAAGACCTATCTCAAGAATGCGGGGCACAATAGTTGAGCCCATGAAATGAGCACCTTCTGTAAACATCTTGCCGCCATCATTGGCCCAGATGGTCGCATTGAGACTAACATGTACGATAAGAAAAAGAATCAGAAATATCCCCGTCAAACCCATCACCCACTTTTTGCCAATCGAAGAAGTAAACAATTCAGTCCATTTCATATATGCAAATCTTGGTAGAGTAATCTAATTTGGCGCAAAAATACTACCCGATGGCCAAATAAATCAGGAAACTTGCCGGTTTCTTGTGTTGAATTGCCAACTAACAATACTGAGCCCTCCATCTTCACCAATTTCACAGCTACATGAAGCCAGCAACCTGTCAGGCCTGCAATCGGGCAGAAATTTCATTATCTATTTTTTTAAACAGGTGAAAAGGCTTATAGGTTCGCCAGTTGTCCAGTTCCATCAGTTCTACGTAGCGGTTGAGGTGGGCATGTTTAAAATCATATTGTGTCTGCTCGGGCATGTTTAAACAAACAGCCCAGCCATTTTCATCAGACAGTTCTTCGTATAGTTCTTCATAATAATCCTTTCCGTCACTGTGATAATTCAGCACATTTTCCCCGATAAAGATGAATTTATGGATGCCCTCCCACATGAATTTTTCAAGCACCTCCCTCTTTAGCTCCATAATGTCATTCTCCACCGCATCATTCCACTCGCCGATCAGTTCGATGACGGCATAGCGTTCTTCATAATCGGCCAGCAGCACTTTCAGGTAAAGGGTGCGGCTGCCAAAATCATCCCATTGCGGATGGATATAGTAATTATAAACGGTTTGGGAAAACTCAAACTCCGAATACTGGCGGCCGAAAAAAGGCGACCGCTGATCTTCCTCACTCACATAAATGTGGCGCCAGTTGTAAAAGGGTTCTATATTATGCATGTGAAAACACTCCGCTGCAAAGATAAAAAACCAGTAAGATTATTGCATCAGGTATTGTTTCAACTGGTCATAATCCGGCTTGACCAGGATAGTTTTTTTTGGCTGCTGCATCATTGCGCTTAATGATCCGGGAATGTCAATGGCTTTCCCGGTGATCTTTTCTGCTGCCTGTGGAAATTTTACCGGGTGTGCCGTTTCCAGAAAAATCCCTTTTTCTTCCGGGTGTTCTTGCAAATAACGTAGTAAAGCGAGATAACCGACGGCTCCGTGAGGATCCAGGAGATAGTAGCACCTTTCATAAACTTCCTTTATCACTGCTTCTGTTTCTTCATCGGTGATAGTGCAGGAGGACAGTTTGTTTTTTATTTCCGGGAAATCATGACTGAATATTTCCAGTATCCTTACAAAATTGCTGGGATTGCCTACATCCATTGCATTGCTTAAGGTAGCCACTGCCTGCTTTGGTTTCATTTGTTGTGTTTGCAGGTAATCACTCAGCACATCATTCACATTGCAGGCTGCCATAAAATGCCTGACCGGCAAACCGGATTGCATGGCCAGTATCCCGGCACAGATATTTCCAAAATTCCCGCTGGGCACAGATATTACAGGTGGATTACTTTTATCAGCCCATTGTTTGTAAGCAAAAAAATAATAGAACTGTTGTGGCTGCCAGCGGGCTACGTTGATGGAATTGGCTGAAGTAAGAAATAGTTTCCTGCTCAATTCTTCGTCTGCAAAAGCCTGTTTCACCATCGCCTGGCAATCATCAAAAGTTCCCTGCACTTCGAGAGCATGAATATTCTTGCCTAATGTTGTCAGTTGCTTTTCCTGCACCGGGCTAACTTTCCCTGAAGGATACAGTATGACAACATTCACTCCATCCACATCAAAAAATCCATTCGCTACAGCTCCGCCTGTGTCGCCGGAAGTGGCCACCAATACCGTAACAGGTTGGCCGCTTTCAACAAAATACCCCAGACACCTGCTCATAAACCTTGCTCCCACATCTTTAAATGCCAGTGTGGGTCCATGAAATAATTCCAGTGAAAAAATATTTTCATTCACTTTCACCAGCGGGAACGGGAAATTGACCGTTTCTGAAACAATGCGGAATAGTTCATCTTCCGGAATTTCATCACCTACATAAGGCCGGATGACCCGGTAAGCTATTTCTTCATTGGAAAAATTTTCGATCCCGGCAATGAGTGATGGATCAACAGGATTAATTTTTTCAGGGAAATACAATCCTTTATCAGGCGCCTGTCCCCTGATCGTTGCTTCTTTAAACGAAACTGCATCTGCCTTCCTGTTGGTGCTATAATATTTCAACGCCTTTATTATTGATGGTGGTTACATATGTATTGAACCCGATCCCGATACGGGTATAAACCTCTTTCATTACGGCCTCAACAGCAATGGCCGTTTCCCTGTCTTTGCTCAGCATGAAAACGGAAGGCCCTGAGCCTGAAATACCGCCGCCTAATGCGCCGGCTTCTTTGCATTTGCTTTTCACTTCATCAAAACCCGGAATAAGAATGCTGCGGACCGGCTCGATGAGCACATCTTCCAGTGACCGGCCTATCAGTGCATGATCGTCTTTCATAAACCCGGCCACCAGTCCTGCAATATTGCCCCACTGTTTGATCGCATCTTTTAAAAAAACCTGTTGCCGCAGGATCTGTCTTGCATCAGAAGTTCTCACTTCTATCTGCGGATGAACAACGGTTACAAAAAGACCGGGGGATGCCAGCGGAACAATATCCAAAGGATGGATGGAACGGATAAGCGTCACTCCTCCCATGATGCAGGGAGTGATATTATCAGCATGTTTCACCCCAGATGCCAGCTTTTCACCATTCATCGCAAACTGCACCAGTTCATCATTGCTGAAAATATTTCCCAGCAAATGATTGGCGCCAACGGCAGCACCGGCAGCACTCGCAGCACTGGAACCTAAACCGCTGCCGGGTTTAATTTTTTTATCAATCGTCACTTCAAAACCCAGTTTGTTTTCCATTCTTTCCATGATGGAAAGCAACACCACCCCTGCTACGTTTTTCTCCGGCTCTGCGGGCAGGTTGAATGCATCCTTGTTATGAATGATCACTTTCGGTTCTTCCAGTAGCGAAAACTCCATCACATCATAAGGCTCATGCAAAGCCATGCCGAGAATATCGAAGCCGCAGACGAGATTGGCGACTGTTGCTGGCGATTTGATTGTTAGTTTCTTCATATTTGTTGTAATGAGAAATAAGAAACAAAAAATAAGTAATTAAAAAGGGAGCATTCCCCTCTCGAACTTTCTCATTTCTACTTTCACATTTCTTATTTCTTACCTGCTAGCTCTCATAATATCTGCAAACACACCGCTGGCTGTAACATCAGCCCCTGCGCCGGCGCCTTTTACCACCAGTGGTTGATCCATGTACCTGTCAGTATAGAAAAGTACAATATTGTCTTTGCCATACAAATGATAGAGGTTATGCGCCGGGTCAATATGCTGCAACCCAACAGATGCTTTCCCGTCATCATATGAAGCGACAAACTTCAGTTTACATCCTGCTGCATTAGCTTTCTCCAGCAGTTGTTTGAAATGAGCTTCTTCTTTTCCCATCTCCCTGTAAAAATCTTCCACACTGCCCTTCATGCAGGAAGCGGGCATGAATGAGTTATTGGCAATTTCATCCATCTCTATCTTCACTCCTGCTTCTCTTGCCAGTATCATGATCTTGCGCATCACATCGGTGCCGCTGAGGTCAAGCCTTGGATCGGGCTCGGTGTAGCCTTCATCCTGTGCCTGTTTCACCACATCGGCAAATTTGCGGCTGCCATCATAATTATTAAATACAAAATTCAGTGTGCCGCTCAGCACCGCTTGTATCTTATGCACCCTGTCGCCGGTATGCACCAGGTCGTTCAGCGTGGCGATCACCGGCAAACCGGCGCCAACATTGGTTTCAAACAAAAACTGGCAATTATATTCACGGGCAAGATCCTTTAGTTGCTGGTAGTTACTGTAAGCAGATGAAGCCGCCACTTTGTTACAAGCCACCACCGAAATACTTTTTTGAAGTAACTGTTCATAGATGCCTGCTACTTTATCATTGGCAGTAATATCTACAAAAACAGAATTGCGCAGGTTCCTGCTGATGATGCTGTCAATATACTGCTGCAGATCGGCGACCTCACCGCCATCTAATCGTTCTTTCCAGTTGCCCAATGAAATACCATCTTCATCTATCAGCATTTTGCGGCTATTGCTGAGTCCCACCACCCGCAGTTGTAACTTTTTTTGCTCCTGCAAAAGTTCAAGTTGCTGTTGCAACTGGCCCAACAGTTTTGAGCCGACATTGCCCGTGCCCGTGATAAAAAGGTTGACCTGTTTATAGGTTGTCTCAAAAAATTCTTCGTGCAAAACGTTGATCGCTTTGCGGACGTCGCGGGTGGAAATAACGGCAGAAATATTTTTTTCTGATGATCCTTGTGCAATGGCCCGGATGTTCACCCCGTTCCTGCCCATGGCACTGAACATGCGGCCGCTGATACCGGGATGGCTTTTCATATTCTCTCCCACCAAGGCCACAATAGAAAGACCGTCTTCAATAATCAGCGGTTCCACTTTTTCCAATGCAATTTCATTGGTAAAAGCCGCATCCACCACCTGTTTTGCCTTTGGCGCCAGGGCCGCATCAATGCCTACACAAATGGAATGTTCGGAAGAACTTTGTGTAATGAGGATGACATTTATTTTTTCATTGCTCAGCGCTTCAAACAATCTTTTGGAAAATCCGGGGATACCGATCATGCCGCTTCCCTCCAGGCTCAGCAAAGCAATATTATTGATACTGGAAATGCCCCTTACGATATTGCCATTCTTTGTCGCCGTTGATTCGATCAGTGTGCCCGCATCAGCAGGTGCAAATGTGTTTTTGATCCATACCGGGATATTTTTTCCCATCACCGGCTGAATGGTAGGCGGGTAAATGACCTTTGCGCCGAAATGTGAGAGTTCCATCGCTTCCTGGTAAGAGATATGCGGAATGATACGGGCATTGGCGGTCAGTCTTGGGTCGGCGGTCATCATACCTGAGACATCAGTCCATATTTCCAGCACAGAAGCCTTGACGGCCGCTGCAATGATGGCGGCAGTAAAATCAGAACCACCCCTGCCCAAAGTTGTCGTCACCCCGTTTGCATCCGACGCAATAAACCCCGGCACAATAAAAAGCGAAGAAGCAGATGAACTAAAATATTCATTGACCCGCTGGTTGGTGACGGTAAAATCCACTTCGGCGGCAGTGAAGCTGGAATTGGTACGGATCAGTTGGCGTGCATCCACCCATTCGTTGGAAATGCCCGCAGTATTCATCGCTGCGGAAATGATCTGTGATGACAACCATTCACCATAACTGCCGATACGGTCCTTTGACCGGTTGGTAAGTTCACCTAATAAAAAGATGCCATTGCAGATGTCTTCTATCTCGTTGCAGCTTTTTTTCACCAAACTCAGTAACTGGCTTTGCTGCGCCACCGGCAGTAATTGTTTTACGGCTTCCAGGTGCCGTTGCTCCACCAGGGATAATTTATCTTTGTATGCCTCATTGCCATCGCCGGCCAGTGCCGCGGCCCCGAGCAACAGGTCGGTGACGCCGCCCAACGCTGATACTACTACCGAAGTCTTCCCCTTAGCCGCTGTTGTTTTTACAATGGCCATTACTTTATGTATGTTTTCGGCATTTGCTACGGATGTACCGCCGAATTTTAAAACCTGCATGTTGTCGTTTTGAATTGAAAAATGAAAAGAATGGTTAGCTGAAATTAGGACTCTTAATCCGTTTGCAGCCTGGTGCCCTTTTATAATATGGTTATTTCAATCCGCGGTTAGCGGATTGTGGTGATGGTTGTAATAGCAAATAAAGATGTTGCCGGGGCAAATCGTTCAGAAAGGATGCTATGATCGTAAATCTGTATCAAGGCTTTAAATCCCGCACAAGATAACCCGCAGCTATAAAATATCAAACTATTTGGAGAAAGTTTCTGCAGCTTTTTTCACGCTGCCATGTCTGAGTAGTAATTCTTTTGCTTTTTCATAATCATCCAGCTTCACCCTTTCCATGAGCATCCTGGTGCCGCGGTCCACCAACTTATCGTTTGTTAGTTGCATATTCACCATCTTATTATCCTCCACTCTTCCCAGTTGTATCATAGCCGAAGTGGATATCATGTTCAGCACCAGTTTTTGTGCGGTACCGCTTTTCATTCTTGTACTGCCGGTAACAAACTCGGGTCCCACCACCACTTCGATTGGAAAATCAGCAGCTGCACTTACGGGTGAATCAGGGTTACAGGCAATACTTCCGGTAATGATCCCTCTTTTGCGGCATTCTTCCAGGGCACCAATTACATAAGGAGTGGTGCCGCTGGCGGCAATACCAATTACCACGTCTTTGTCGCTTACATTATGTTCCTGCAGGTCTTTCCACCCTTGCTCTTTGTCGTCTTCTGCAAATTCAACAGCTGTGGTGATGGCTTTGTCACCGCCGGCAATGATGGCCACCACCAGGCCATAAGGCACTCCATAAGTTGGCGGGCATTCGCTGGCATCCACCACAGCCAGACGGCCACTGGTGCCTGCACCGATATAGAACAACCTGCCGCCCATCAGCATTTTATCGCTGACAACTTCCACCAGCTTTTCAATTTGAGGAATTGCTTTTTCTACAGCAGCCGGAACAGTCTGGTCTTCCTTATTAATGTTGATCAGCAAATCACCTACCGACATCTTTTCAAGATGACGATACTTGCTTGACAGTTCGGTTATTTTTTCAAATGCCATAAATCCCGTCTTTTAACTATGATATTCAACCAGGCCGGGCATAGGGTTCTTCATCACTTTGCCCAACTCGAATTCGTAACTATTGCAAAGTTGCTGTAACACATCCTTAAAACCAAATGCGATACCGCCAGCAAAATTCACCGGTGAGGTCCATGTTTCCCGGTATTTACAAAGATGGTTAAAGAAGAAATCATTCAAACCATCTTCGATAATATTTTCGATCATGTAGTGGCCCCGGTTCTCTGCCAGGAAACGGGCAAAACCTGCCAGGTAGCGATTAGGCAAAGGTTTCTTGTAAACATTCTCCAGTATCTCAGCAGCATTGGTTGTATAAGTAAGGTCAAACCGTCCTCTCAGTTCTTCATCAAAAGTTTTGTAGAGATAATACTGGATCACTTTTTTTCCAAGATAAGCCCCGCTGCCTTCATCACCCAGCACATAACCAAGCCCGGGGCTGTTCTTAACAATCCTCCGTCCATTGTAGTAACAGGAATTAGAGCCGGTGCCGAGAATACAGGCAATTCCCTTTTTTCGTCCGCACAAAGCCCGTGCAGCCGCCATCAGGTCATGCTGTACATCCACCTTTGCTTTTGAAAAAACAGCCTTAATGGCCTTTTGCACCGAACGGGCATTGGCGATATTGGCACACCCTGTACCATAATAATAAACCTGGGTCACATTGGCGTTACGGAGCTTTGGCTTCAGTTCTTTTTCCAGCAGATCCCGTATTTGCTCAGTCGAAAGAAAATAGGGGCTGATCCCCTGTGTGAAAACAGTTTTTTGTTTGCCATCATAGAGCAGGCACCATTCCGCTTTGGTGGCGCCGCTGTCAGCTATCAATATTGCTGAGGACATCTTTGTAGTTAATTTCTGTTTAGCCGCTGTTACCTGGAAAAATGCATTAAACCGGTCATGCTTTTACAAAACAATGTTATAAGCGATCTGAAACCTGCGACCGGAAAGCAACTTTTCTCTATTTTGCGACAAATTACATAATTAAGGTTTACATGCTGAATAAAAAAATGCAGGTTTGGCTCCCGTTGATCTTTGCCGGGGTGATGATAGCAGGAATGTTCTTTGGATATAAGCTGCGTGAAAAATCAGGCAGTAATAATTTTTTCCGCACCGACAGCAAGAATTCAATTTCAGAAGCCCTTGAACTCATCCGCCAGCGTTATGTGGATTCGGTAAAGGTTGATTCCCTCGAAGGCAAAGCTATCTCGGCGATCATCAACGAACTTGACCCCCACTCTGTCTATCTTCCTCCTGTGGAACTGAAAGAAGCCAATGAGGATCTTGCCGGCAATTTCCAGGGCATCGGGGTTGAATTCAATATTTTCAGCGACACCGTGAATGTGTTGTATGTGCTTCCTAATGGCCCAGGTGATAAAGCCGGAATACAGATAGGAGATAAGATTTTGCAGGTGAACGGAACAGCCCTGACCGGGAAAAAATTCAGTACCGATGAGATACGCAGCAATATCCGGGGCCCCCGTGGTTCCCAGGCAGAGCTCCTGTTGCAAAGAGGAAGCGGACAACTTACCGTGCTGGTTACCCGCGGCACTATTCCTGTGCCTTCTATAGATGCCGCTTACATGATCAATAAAACCACCGGCTACATCAAGCTCAATAAATTCACCGAAAGCAGTTACGAAGAATTTATGGCGGCGCTGGAAAAATTACAAAAAGAGGGGTTGGTGGACCTGGTTTACGACCTGCGGGGCAATGGCGGGGGGTTTATGAATGAAGCCGTGGACATGGCTGACGAATTTCTTGAAGGAACAAAACTGATCGTTTATACACAAGGCGCCAACAGTAAAAGAAGGGAGTACCGCAGCAAAAGACCCGGCCTGCTCGAGAAAGGCGAGATCATCATACTTGTAGATGAACTTTCAGCCAGTGCCAGCGAAGTGCTGGCCGGTGCTGTGCAGGATTGGGACCGCGGCACTATTGTTGGCCGCCGCACATTTGGCAAAGGGCTGGTGCAAGAACAATTTGACCTGAAAGGCGGCGCTGCCATGCGCCTCACCGTGGCCCGCTATTACACGCCTTTGGGCCGCAGCATACAGCGGCCTTATGAAAAAGGAAGAAAAGTGTATATGGATGAATTATGGGAACGCTTTTCCAATGGCGAACTGCTTTCTGCAGATTCTATCAAAGTGGCTAATGGAAAAGAGTTCAGAACCAATGAGGGCAAAGTCGTTTATGGCGGCGGTGGCATCATGCCCGATGTGTTTGTTCCGCTTGATACCAGCCGCCGGTTGCAACAGTTAAACCGGATGTTTGCCTCCACCAGCTTCAATAATTTTGTTTATAATTATTACCTGCAAAACAGGAAAAAAGTTGACTCATATGCCACTGCTGATGCTTTTGTCAGTGAGTTTCGGTTTACCGATACAGACTGGGGCAACTTTGTTAATTATGCAGCCAAAGACACTCTTGATCTTTCGGGTGTGGCTGCTGCGGAAAAACAGTTGCTGCTGCAACGGCTCAAGGCCTTGCTGGCCCGTTACAAATGGCGCAATTCCGGATTCTTCCAGGTGCTGAATGCTGATGATGCTATGGTAAAAAAGGGAATGGAAATACTGGCCGGTAAAAAAGCCAGGTAAAAGAGATTATTGAAGGCTTTCTTTTTCACCGGCGGGACGAATGCCGTGGGCAATCATTTCTTTTATGGTTTCCGCTAAAAACTGCTTGCCTGTTTCATTAAGCACAAGGCTATTGTCGCCATCAAGCATTTCAAGGGTGATCTGCCCATGTTCATTGCTTTCTGCAAAAAGCTTTTTATCATTTTTATGATAGATCAGGTAGCCGCGGGGTGAGATACTTTCAATGGCTGTTGAATCTCCTGTAAACTTTATATCACCGCAATATTTTATTTTGGTTGAAAGCCGGCCGTCATCCACAGAAATCGTGGTAACCGGCAATAAAGGTTTTGTGGGTGACTGCCGATGACGGCATGAAAGAAATAATAAGAAACAAATACAGAGAGCAGTGGCCAATGATCTTTTTTTCATGCTGTATAAATAAAAGAACAAACCCGGTATCTGCAATACCAGGTTTGTATGAAGAAGATAATGTTTATTGTGTATCCTTATTCTCATCCCACCATTTCTTTTCGATTTTGTAAGAACCGAAAAGACCAAGGCCGCCACCAATAGCAATCAGGGCAAAGTAAATCGGGATATTCTTGTCATCGTCATGATACCTTCCTGCCACATTGTGATATAAAACATAATTGTCCAGCACATAAGCAAGGAACAATCCCATACCGGCGCCAATGAGCAATAAAGCCCATTTCAGGTTTTTGTAAGGGGCCGGCCGGTTGGCAAACTCTTTAGGGTTCATCCCTTTTTCGATCATGGCCAGGTTCTGGCGGGTTTTTAAATAATAGATACCAAACACCATGGCAAAACCGCCTGCAAACATCGTGATGGGTATTAAAGCTTCTGCGCCGTGCATAAAATCAGGTTTATAAATTTAAAAATTGGTTCGTTTTGCTTTCTATGACTACCTCCCTTCTTGCGGGGTTACAGTCTTTAAAAACATTTTTCAAAAAACCGGTTACAGGAACTATGACCACAGATCATCAAAACAGGTTACAACCGGGCTTTTCCACTTAATAATAAAGGGGTAAAATAATCGTACTTTGTGCTGTAACCAAAACAGTTATACGGTAGTCTTATCAGCAGCATGTCAACCGGACTGAATGATAACGAGATCATTAGCAAAGTGCTGAATGGTGACCAGGCTGCTTTTGCCGGACTGGTGAACCGTTATCAAAACTATGTGTTCACCCTCACCCTGCGGATGATCAAAAGCCGGGAAGATGCGGAGGAAGTGGCGCAGGATATTTTTATCAAAGCCTATCGTTCTTTGTCAAATTTCCGGGGAGAGGCCAAATTCAGCACCTGGCTTTACACGATTGTAAACACCAGTTGCATCACATTCCTGCGGAAAAAGAAGCTGGAAGTATATTCATTGGACAGTGAAAAGGTTTTTGAAGCCGCAGATAGCCTGGATTCAGGAATGCGGGCCAACCAGGTGGAGCAGAAATCCAGGTCAGTAATGGTGACCAATGCCATCAACCTGCTTAGCCCGGACGATGCACAGGTTATCACTTTATTTTATAAAGCTGAACAAAGCCTGGAAGAGATTGCAACAGCGCTGGGCATTGAAGTAAATGCAGCCAAAGTGCGGCTGCACCGGGCACGAACAAGGCTGAAAGAAAAAATGCAGGAGCATTTCAGTGAAGAAGTAAAAGATATTTATAATTAAATCATTTGCCATGGAAGCAAATCTGAATAACAATACCGGCATCGAGGAGCGGCTGTGGAGTTTTATTGACGGCACAGCCTCCGCTGAAGAAAGAACAGTGATTGAAGGGTTGCTGCAAAAAGATGCAGCCTGGAAAGCAAAGTATAGCGAATTGCTGGAGCTAAACAAACTGTTGCAGGCATCCGAACTGGAGGCCCCGTCATTGCGTTTCACCAAAAATGTGATGGAGGAAATTGCGAAACTGCACATTGCTCCTGCTACAAAATCCTATATTAACAAAAAGATCATAATGGGGCTGGGTATCTTTTTCATAACAATGATTGTCGGATTTCTCGTTTATGGTTTCGGACAGGTTAATTGGTCATCGGGTGAAAGCAGCAATATTGCGGAGAAGATCGGCAATATCGATTACAGCAAATTCTTCAACAACACCTGGGTGAATGCCTTCATGATGGTAAACGTAGTGCTGGGATTGGTGTTGCTGGATGTATATCTTAGCAATAAAAGAAAAGAATATCGCAAAAAAGCTTAGTGATATTGTATCATTAAGTCCGGTTGCCCCTCTGTTTTTCCTAAGCAGGGGGGCTTTTTTATTTAACGGGCTAACAACTGTTTCCTCTTTGGCCAAAATCTTACCTTTGCCGCAAAGAACTGAACCCAAATGGATATAAAGAACAATATACTGGAAACGATAGGCAACACACCGCTTATCCGGCTGAACAAGATCACTAAAGATGTTCCCTGCACCGTGCTCGCCAAAGTGGATTATTTCAATCCCGGCAATTCCATCAAAGACCGGATGGCACTGAAGATGGTGGAAGTGGCCGAACAAGAAGGCAAACTTAAACCAGGCGGCACTATCATTGAAGGCACCAGCGGCAACACGGGCATGGGGCTGGCCCTGGCGGCTGTTGTGAAAGGTTATAAATGCATTTTTGTAACCACGGATAAACAATCCAAAGAAAAAGCAGATATACTTAAGGCTGTTGGCGCTGAAGTGATCGTTTGTCCCACCAATGTATTGCCCGAAGATCCCAGAAGCTATTACAGTGTGGCAGCAAGGCTGGCAAAGGAAATTCCCAATTCCTACCACATGAACCAGTATGATAACCTGGCCAACCGGCTGGCACACTATGAAAGTACCGGGCCTGAGATATGGAGACAAACTGATGGCAAGATCACACACCTGGTTTGCACCGCGGGAACAGGAGGCACCATTACCGGCACAGCACAATTCCTGAAAGAAAAAAATCCAAACATACAGATTTGGGCCATTGATGTGTATGGCTCACTGCTCACAAAATATTTCCGCACCGGCGAAATTGATATGAATGAAGTGCACCCTTATATCAGTGAGGGATTTGGTGAAGACTTTGTGCCCAGGAACTATGATATGAGTGTGATAGATCATTTTGAACAGGTGACGGATAAAGATGGCGCCGTGATGGCAAGAAAGCTTGCCAAAGAAGAAGGCCTGTTTTGCGGCTATAGCGCCGGCAGTTGCATACAGGGGTTGATGCAGTTGAAAAACCGTTTAAAGAAAGATGACCTGGTTGTTTGCATCTTCCACGATCATGGCAGTCGCTATGTTGGCAAAATATACAATGACCAATGGATGATTGAAAGAGGGTTTCTTGATGTAAAAACTTTTAAAGACATAATCAGTTCAAGGGGCACGGCCAAAAAACTCATCACCATTGACCCTGCACAAACAGTTGCCGAGGCCGTTGAATTGATGAAGAAATATGATATTGAACATTTGCCGGTCATGAATGGTAACGGTCCTGTCGGCGCCATCAGCGAAGGCGGGCTTTTCCAGAAAATATTTGACAACCCTGAGATAAAGCATTCAAAGGTTGCTGATGTTATTGAACCCCAGTTCCCGGTGGTGGCGTTTGACACCCCGGTTGAGAAATTAAGTCACCTTATCAATAAGGAAAATGGTGCAGTACTGGCCAAGGACGAAGCAGGCAATTACCACATTGTCACCAAGTATGACGTTCTCCAGGCCCTGGGAAACTAAGCACAATAAACCGCGGCATTGATCCGGCGCAAACTGAAAACGTTTGCGTAAGCCGGTTTTCGTAAAATTACGCACCAACCCCTTGTTTTTTCCGCAAAAACAGCCTGCCGGGAATACGCAAAAAGCAATGGGAAAAAAAGTAAAAAAGTTGAGTTGTTTTGCTCTATGCTGTTAATACTTAGCCAACTATTTTTGTGTCAGAAGTTGATTGATAGCTAATCAATCTAAATCCGAAAATCCAATATCCCGATTACGAGAAACCGTCCTTAACTAACGCAAACCGATCCTTAGAAAAACCATCCAAAGTCCAGTATCAATCAACTTCTTCTTTTTCCCAAAAAAGAGGCTCTGAGAAACCGAAATAATTAAGATCCACAATCCTGCAGAAAGACCGAAAATCATCCAAGATCCAAAAAAACCAATTCCAAGTTCACCGTGTCCAAATCCAATGAAACTCATTAAGTATCCGGAACCCTCCTGCTAAACTACAATTTAGCAGGAGGCGCGGTGATCAAAGTTCCACTCCTCTCCTTCTTTTCCACAACAGAAATTACCGGTTCATTATCTTGCAGCAAACTGTAGTATGCCTGTTTTTACCGACCAGACCGGCAGAATGGTAACTGTTCCTCCTTTGCCGCAACGTATTGTCTCACTGGTTCCGTCACAAACAGAATTGTTATATGACCTGGGGCTGGAAAATGAAGTGGCTGGCATCACCAAATTCTGCATTCATCCCCGGCAGTGGTTTCAAAACAAAACTAAAGTAGGCGGCACCAAACAGGTAAAGATGGAAGTTATTCACTCATTGCAACCCGACCTTATTATTGCCAACAAAGAAGAAAATGTAAAAGAACAGGTGGAAGAACTGTCAAAACAATACCCGGTGTGGGTGAGTGATGTGAACAATCTTGAAGATGCTTATGCAATGATCGAACAGGTAGGAAAGATTACAGGGAGGCAATCAACCGCATCACAAATATCCAATAAAATAAAAAAGGCATTCTCGCAATTACATACTACCGGTAACAAGCCTGCCTTGACGGAAGGCAGGCTAAAAACTGTTTATCTTATCTGGCAAAATCCTTTTATGACGGTTGGCGGCGACAGCTTTATTCATGCCCTGTTGCAAGAAGCCGGTTTTCATAACCTGTTTGAAAAAGAAACCCGGTACCCGGCGATAACTGTTGAACAATTGCAACAGAAAGCTCCGGACCTGTTGCTGCTTTCTTCAGAACCATATCCATTTAAAGAAAAACATATTGCAGAATGGAAAGAAAGACTACCCGGAACAACTGTGCTGCTGGTTGATGGCGAAATGTTCAGTTGGTATGGAAGCCGCCTGTTGCAGGCGCCTGCATATTTTGCTTCGCTTCAGCAGCAACTAACAACTATAAATCACAAATAAAAGATTACAAACAACAACACTCTATCTTTAGCTGAATGAGTTTTCCTTTTCATCATAATGACATCGCCGATAAACCCTCCAGGAAAAAGCCGATGTATCCTGTTAGTGAACGTTTGCGCCATTACCTGAAACTGCACGGCCGTGAAGTAAAATTGCCGGTATCCTATGCCAGCCTGCTAAATTATAAATGGTCGGTTCCTGTGAAAGATAAAAGCGGCAAAGACACGTTGTGGGAAAAACTGTCGTATGACAGCCGGGAATGGGATTACATCCGTGATGGCCTGGTGAAGATCTATGCCATTTTAAAAACAGAAGGAGATTTCAGTTTCATCAGCCACCTGGATGTTGCCCGCATTGATTATTGCACATTTGGCAACTCTCATCCTTTCCGTATCCGCATCGTCAATAAATTTAATGACAACTACGATCATTACTATATCAAGATCGCTGATGCTTCCCGCATCTATGGCCTGGAACTGGAACATATCCTCTCTCCCAACCGTATCACTTTTTTCACTCATGAAAACACACTGGTGGAAGAACATATCCCCGGTATTCCCGGCGATGTATTCATTCAGCAGATGATGAATGCACCGGAAACCAACAAGATCAGGCTGGCCAAGGAGTTTGTAAAATTCAATGAACGATGTTTTGTACGGTTGCTGGGTGATATGCGCAGTTATAATTTTGTGGTGGACATCACCCCGGACATTGAAGACTATCAATATCGTATACGCTGCATTGATTTTGACCAGCAATCGTATGAAGGAAGAAAAAACCTTTACCTGCCACAATTCTTCAAAGAAAATTATTCTTTTGTGCAACTGAGCCTTTCGCATCTCAACGCTGCATCCATCGAACAATACCAGTTTGAAGAAAGAACCATGATCACTTTCCGGCTGGCATCTTCCCGTTATCGTATCAAAGACCTGCTCGATATTATGACCACGGATGAAATTTCTCCTGCTGCAAAAGTGGAACAACTGAAAAATGAACTGGCCGCTTCGCAGCATAGCCATGCATACCTGAAATGCCACTCGATGGGGCAGGTAGTAAAAACTCACCTTAAACAAACACTTCGTAAAAATCTTTTACTTATCCAGAAAAATCTTGGAAAAGTGAGTGAATGACGCAAACACCTGTTCGTGGTTAAATCAGTTATATTCGCTGCGTTAAAAAAGATTGCGGCTGCCTATTTCTTAATCATCAAAGCAGAAAATAACACATGAAAAAGTACAGAGCCGGTGTATTGTTTGGAGAAGAGCTGGAAGCATTATTGAAAGATGCAAAAGACAACCAGTTTGCGCTGCCAGCTGTGAATACCATCGGCACCAACACTATCAACGCTACCCTTGAAGCTGCTGCAAAAGTCAATTCACCCGTAATTATCCAGTTTTCCAATGGCGGCGCCCAGTTCATCGCCGGCAAAGGAATGCCAAACGACCAGTTGCAGGCCAATATTTCAGGTGGCATTTCCGGGGCTTTGCATATTCATAATGTCGCTAAATATTATGATGTTCCTGTTGTGTTGCACACTGACCATGCTGCTAAAAAATGGCTTCCCTGGGTGAGCGGACTGATTGATGCCGGTGAACAATACTTCAAAGAAAAAGGACAACCCTTATTCAGTTCGCATATGCTCGACCTGAGTGAAGAACCGATTGAAGAGAATATTCATACCTCTGTTGAATTTTTCAAACGGATGAAACCGCTGGGCATGGGCATCGAAATTGAGCTCGGTGTAACAGGTGGTGAAGAGGATGGCGTTGACAACAGCGATGTTGAAAATTCAAAACTTTATACCCAACCCGAAGATGTGGCCTTTGCCTACAAAGAACTGGGAAAAATCGGGAACCTGTTCACCGTTGCTGCTGCCTTTGGCAATGTGCATGGGGTGTATAAACCGGGCAATGTAGAACTCCGTCCCGAAATACTTCACAACAGCCAGCTGTATATTGAAAAAGAACTGAAGACAGGGCCCAAACCCGTTTATTTTGTTTTCCATGGCGGCAGCGGTTCACCGCAACAGCAGATCAGGGAAGCTATCAGCTATGGAGCCATCAAGATGAACATTGATACCGACCTGCAATGGGCTTTTTGGGAAGGCGTGCTTGGAAATTATAAGAAAAATGAAGGCTACCTGCAGGGGCAACTGGGCAATCCTGAAGGAGAAGATAAACCCAATAAAAAATATTATGATCCCAGGGTATGGTTGCGAAAAGGTGAAGAAGCTTTCATAAAACGTCTCGAAGCAGCTTTTGAAGACCTCAACTGCATCAACCGCAATGCCTGATCAATAAGCTGAAACAAAATTTTTCCTGCCCTGTCCTCGCGACAGGGCTTTTTTGTTCCCACTTCTAATATTCATTTTTGCTGAAAACAGCCTTCGCTTATCTTTGCCGAACACTTGTTAGTGTTTCATTTTTTCTGCTGAACTTTCAACCTCTAAAAAAAGACGATTGCTATGGCTTCTTCAAAAATCACCGAACTGCTTGGCGACAAGGCAGCATACCTGCTTACACACCAATCTAAAACTATTTCAAAAGATCAGTTGCACCTGCCGGGAGCCGATTTTATTGATCGGGTCTGGTCAAACAGTGACCGTAACCCGCAGGTGCTCCGCAACCTGCAGGCTATGTATGGAACCGGGCGGCTCTCCAATACGGGTTATCTCTCCATCCTGCCGGTTGACCAGGGTATTGAACACAGTGGTGGCGCATCTTTTGCAAAAAACCCGATTTATTTCGATCCGGAAAACATCATTCGCCTGGCAATTGAAGGAGGTTGCAATGCAGTAGCCACTACCTATGGGGGACTTGGTTTCCTGTCCCGTAAGTATGCCCATAAAATCCCTTTCATTGTAAAGATCAATCACAATGAATTTCTCACTTATCCCAATAAATTTGACCAGGTGATGTTTGCTTCCATAAAAGCAAGCTGGAATCTTGGCGCTGCAGCTGTTGGAGCCACCATTTATTTTGGCAGTGATGAAGCCACCAGACAGATACAGGAAGTAAGCAAAGCATTTGAAATGGCGCATGAACTGGGTATGGCCACTATTCTCTGGTGCTACCTGCGTAACCCGGCATTCAAAACAAAAGAAAAGGATTATCATGTATCCGCTGACCTTACCGGCCAGGCCAATCATTTGGGTGTAACCATCGAAGCAGATATCATCAAACAAAAACTGCCGGAGAATAATGGTGGGTATCTTGCACTAAACACTAAAGAATCTGCCTATGGTAAAAATGATAAACGTATTTATGATGAGCTGACCACTGACCACCCGATTGATCTTTGCCGCTACCAGGTGGCCAATTGTTTTATGGGAAGAGCCGGACTCATCAACAGTGGCGGCGCATCATCCGGCGCCAGCGATATGGCAGAGGCTGTGACCACGGCTGTCATCAACAAAAGAGCCGGTGGCATGGGATTGATCAGCGGTCGCAAAGCTTTTCAGCGGCCCATGAAAGAAGGTGTGGCCATTCTGAATGCTATACAAGATGTTTACTTAGATAATGATATCAGTATTGCCTGATCGTAAAACCGGCTCAACTGCCGGTTTTTTTTGTAAGCATGCCATCAAAACACATGCACAAATTGTTTTATTCCAGGTTTCCATCAATATAAAAACCCTGTTGTGAAAGAAATGATTTAATAAATTCGGGGTTTCCCAATCATCTAACTTAAAATCACATGCAAAAACTTAAACTTTTTTTATTCCTGCTCTTTGTATTGAGTTCCTCTTTGGGCATGGCGCAGGCAAAAGACAATGCCATTATCAGCCGGATTGTTGAAGAAGCCACCGGCAATTCGCAATTAGAAAAACTGGGGCATGAATTAATGGATGGTATTGGCCCGCGGCTGGTGGGCACACCGTTGATGCAAAAAGCCCATGACTGGGCTGTGGCCAAATACAAAACATGGGGCATTGAGGCCCGCAATGAAAAATGGGGTGAATGGCGCAGTTGGGAACGGGGCATCACACATATTGATATGGTGCACCCACGGGTAAAAACTTTGCAGGGAATGCAATTAGCATGGAGCCCGGGCACCGGCGGTAAAACAGTTACAGCAGAAGTCATCATTCTTGCCGATGTGGAAGATTCAATAGCTTTTCAAAAATGGTTACCTTCTGTAAAAGGCAAATTTGTTATGATATCCCAGTTGCAGCCAACCGGCAGACCGGAATATAACTGGAAAGAATTCGGAACAGAGGAGTCGCAGGAAAAAATAAAAAAAGAAAAAGCAAGAGTAACCGAAGAATGGAATAAACGCATCAGCAAAACAGGTTACACTAACCGCACCCTTCCTGTAGCATTGGAAAATGCCGGTGCTGCGGGTGTGCTGATGTCTTATTGGTCCAATGCTTTTGGAGCCAACAAAATATTTGGCGCCAACACCAAAAAAGTTCCAACCGTTGATATCTCATTGGAAGACTATGGCCTGCTTTATCGTTTGGCAGAATCGGGACAGCAGCCTAAGATCAGCCTGAGGGCCGACTCAAAAGACCTGGGCATGGCATCCACGTTCAACACAATCGCTGAAATAAAAGGCACTGAAAAACCGGGTGAATATGTGATGCTATCAGCCCATTTTGATTCATGGGACGGCGGCACCGGTGCAACAGATAATGGCACCGGCACCCTGGTGATGATGGAAGCCATGCGGATTCTAAAAAAAGTTTATCCCAATCCCAAACGCACCATACTAGTTGGTCACTGGGGAAGTGAAGAGCAGGGCTTGAATGGCTCCCGGGCCTTTGTAGAGGACCACCCGCAGATCGTTGATAATTTGCAGGCTTTGTTCAACCAGGACAATGGCACCGGCAGAGTGGTGAATATTTCCGGGCAGGGTTTTTTGCATGCATATGATTATATCGGTCGTTGGTTATCTGCTGTGCCTGAAGATATACGCAAGCATATTGAAACCCGTTTCCCTGGCAGTCCCGGTGGCGGCGGTTCAGATTATGCTTCATTCGTGGCTGCAGGGGCTCCTGCCTTTTCACTTAGTTCCAACAGTTGGCTTTATGGCACCTACACATGGCATACGAATCTTGATACTTATGACAAGATCGTTTTTGATGATGTAAGAAATAATGCCATTCTTACAGCTATCCTGGTTTATATGGCCTGTGAAGACCCGGAAAAAACATCAAGAGAAAAAGCCGTTTTGCCCGTGAACCAAAGAACAGGACAACCGGGAAGATGGCCGGAGAAAAGATCACCAACAAGAAAAGGTGGATTAGATTAATAAGAAAGAGCCTGCATCTTGCAGGCTCTTTACGTTTCAGGCCAACAAATATTTTATTTAGCCGGGCTGGTAGTCACACTCATATCTCTTACACAAAGATATTTTCCATCCTTTTTTTGAAAGCAGGACATATAATATCCATTTTCAGTTTCGGTACCGGCTGGGTTCAATGTGGTCCATGAACCAATTTCCACCAGTGTATTTCCTTCGGCGAAAATGTCCACCACTTTATAAACACTATAATTGCCGGTAGTATCAGTCGTCAGACGCTTTGCTATTCTTTCTTTGATAGCAGATTTCCCTTTAACAGGTTCTTCGTTACGGCCATAACTGATAGCATCATCACTGTAATATGCTACAACTGCATCAGCATCTTTGGCTTTTTCTCCGGCAGCAAAAGCATCTTCGAGGGCCTGTATCTCCATTTTTGCTTTTTCCAGGTCAACGGTGCCGGCATCTCCGGCAGATGATGAGCATGCGGCGATAATAAAAGCTGAACTTACTGCCAGCATTGCAAGTTGAATTGAACGTCTCATAAAAACATTTTTGGCGGATGAATAGTACAGGAAGGTAGTCTTTAATTACCCATCGGCTGGTTTTATTTTTCCCTGGGTATCCGGGAATTCGCAAAAATACATAGAGCAATAACTGCAGGTTGAAACAGCAATTCTCCAAAATAAATCACCAGGGTAAAGTAACATCACCCGGGAATCATATTAAAGGGCCAGTTGCAGTAATAAAGGAATATGAACTAAGCATCCACCGAATCATACACCAGCACTTTGCTCCAAAGCTGGCTGCATTCGCTGATAAACCGCAGATGCTCGGGATCTTGCTGGTAACGCTCCTCTTCTTCTTTGTTATTAAAAAGAAGCAGCCATGATACCTGGTAAGAAGCATCAATCACATCCCTGCTGGTGCCAGCCGGCTGACCGATATGATACATTTTGATATAGGGAATGCGGCTTAGTTCCTGCAAACCTTTCAGTAACCGGTTGAGGTCTTCCTTGCTGCCGGGATTTTTCAACCAGAAAAAAACATGATGTACAAAAAGATTTTTTTCCGGGTTGACGGTTGCACTTTGCAAAAAAGGTAATGCAATTCCTGTGGTTATGGCTGTGCTGCCGGCTGCGCTGATAAACTGGCGGCGGGTTGATTTACTCATATTTTAAAGATAAAACACTATTTAGAACCAGGAACCGGTTTGATAATAATTTTTCGCAGATGAATTTGGAATCTCACTCCTTGTGTTAAACATTTGCAATATGAGATACAAAGCCGTCATTTTTGATATGGATGGTTTGCTGATTGACAGCGAACCCCTGTGGCAGGAAGCCGGGCAGGAAACCCTGCAACAATTTGGCCAATCACTCAGCAAAGAACAATACCATAGCAGTACCGGGCTGCGCACAGAAGAATGGGTCGAACACTGGTTCCGTCATTTCAAGATTGAAATGCGGCATGCGCCTGCCGCTGTCAGGCTTATCATTCAAAAGGCCATAGAAAAAATTGACAACCATGGTAAACCGCTGCCGGGGATTGCTGACGCCATTTCCTTTCTGAAAGAACAAAATTTACGCCTGGGGCTTGCAACCTCCTCTCCTCTTTCGTTGGTGGATGTGGTGCTCAGAAAACTGCAATTGCAAAAAGTATTTGAGGCAATTCAATCGGCAGAGAAACTGCCATTGGGTAAGCCGCACCCGCAGGTGTATCTAAATTGTGCCGCAGCACTGAACTGCTCTCCCCTGGAGTGCATTGCCCTGGAAGATTCCTTCAACGGCATGATAGCCGCTAAAGCTGCAAGAATGAAATGCGTGGTGATTCCTGCTGCTGCAGAGTTTGATCATCCCAAATGGAATGCAGCGGATCTCAAACTAAACCAATTGTCAGATTTGGATAAGGAACTGTTTTTAAGTTTTACAGGGAGGTAAAGCGGTAACATTGTCAGGCTTCCGCGTTAACCGGATGCAGCGAAACCTTTGCGCTTTTGATACCATTCCTGCACCCGGATAGCAGCATATACCGCCAATACTGCCGCAATAATTCCGGCTCCCACATCCAGCGGGAAATGCTGTGCCAGGTAAATCCTTGAATAACCCGCCAGTATTGCTCCCGTCAGCGACAGCGGAACAATATATCTTAACGGAACCATCAGGCAAAGAATCAATGCAAATGCAGATACCGTTGCAGTATGACCGGAAGGGAAGCTATTCATCGAATGAATTTTAACCCCGTCCACAATATGAATAAGTGTTTTATCGTCAATGGCTGCATAAGGCCGCATTTCTCCTGGCAACAACAGTTTTTTACTCACTTGCACCAACAAGTTGGTGAAAAGAACTGCAGCTATAAAAAAAGGCAGGAGTTTCCACTTTCGGCATAGGGCCAGGTAAAGTAACGCAATTGTCCAAAGAAAGCCGCTACCCGCATGAGTCCAGTATTTAAAGAAAAAGTCTGCCACAGTGCCGCCGTCACCGTTTAGCAAAAGAAAGAAAGAATCGTTACCCCAAATAAATGAAAGGGCTATAATTATTATGGCAATAACCAGGCTAATAATAACAGCCTTCCTGAAATTGATATAACTAAAATCACTGACGGGTGACATATAAGACAGTTGTAGGCAGTTCAAAGATGTCTTTATGGCTTACGATCTGAGTTAACCCAAGTGCTGCCAGTTCATCTGAATTATTTTTTCTGCTAATTATTAATGCTCCGGGCTCTCTTTGTATTGCTTCCTCCAAATTTTTAATATCATCATATTGCTGTATGATACCGTTAAGGTAAAAGTTGTACCCGGGGTTATACTTCTTATAAGCAAAGACAGCCGGGTATTTTTTTACTAAATCAATTGTTTTTGCAACCGGGTTCTGTCGGTAAATAGCCGGGTAAAGGTAATGAAGACCTAAAAAACTTAAAACAGCAAATAGGCCGGCAATTGCTGCTATCCTGGCTGATGGCATGATTTGCTTCCAGCGAAACAGGAGCAATAGTGTTAGTAAAGCTGGAATAGAAAGCAACAGTACATAGTTGCTCAATCCTTTTATCGCAGCCTCGGACTTGAAAGTTAACCAGGCAGCAACCGGAATAGCCACCAGGAAAAATAAGATTATATATACCGGGTATTTCTTAAAAACAAATCTACCCGTGTCCAGGCCATACAGGTAATGGCCCAGGATGATAGCTGCAAAAGGATAACAGGGCATCGGGTATTGGGGGAGTTTGGTTGCTGAAAGAGAAAAGAAAAGAACAAAAGCAAGGACCACTATCCCGCAGAACTGTACCAATGGCTCACGAAAAAGCTGTTTCCTGTTTTTAATTAATTCACCGGCAAAAGAAGTAAACGGCAATAACCCGATGACGACAAATACAAGTGGCAGAATAAATAAACCGCCATGTCCCTCCTGTGGTTGTGAAAACCGGTTGAGGTTGTGTCCGAAGAAAAATCCTTTTGTCCATTCGCCACCAGTTGCTTTGTCTACAGCCATATACCAGGGAAGCGCAATTATCACAAACAAAGTAGCCGCAGGAAGAAGCCACCAGTTAAAAACAGGCTGCCACTTTTTCCATATAGCAGTCCAAACAAGCAGGCATAACCCCGGCAATAAAATAGCCACAGGCCCTTTTGTAAGAGTGGCCAGTGCAAATGCAACCGTCCCATAAAAAAGAAAGGATAATTTCTTCTCCTCGATATAAGTAAAGATGCTGAACAATCCGGTTGTGAGGAAAAAGATCAGGTAAGGGTCAGGCACACTGAGCCGGAACTCGAAAATAAAATGAACGGAAGAAACAAGTGAAAGAGAAGAAAAAAAGGCCGTCAACCCGTTACTGAACCTCTTCACAAATAAAAAAGTGAGTATCACTGTTAAAAAACCGGCTATAGCAGAAAAAAAACGGGCTGCAAATTCAGAAACACCAAACACCTTATATGCACCAGCCATAAAATAGTAATGCAGTACCGGTTTATCAGTACGCAACTCTCCATTGAAGACCGGAACAACCCAATCGTCGCTTTGCATCATTTCCCGGGCACATTGGGCATTTTTCGCCTCATCCAGTATGTAAATCGGGGCAGCACCTAACCTCCAGAAAAGCAGAAATAAAAGTAACAATACCAGCCAGCCAGAATTTATTCTCCCGGAAAACATTTTCCTTTCTTTTTGCCTCAAATTTAGTGGCAAACAATGCTTGTTTATAGCTTACAAAATATTATTTGCTGCAGGTATATACCACTGTCCTGAAAATCTCCGGTTTACCAGAAAAGTTTTTTTTGTCTTCGTATGCACTAAATATTTCCATGCTGGCTGATATTGTAGCTGCCGTTATGTTCATTATTTGGCTGCAGTTGTATCAGCTGCCGGGGGCGGCATCATCATTGCCATGTCTTTGGGATCCATATACATCCAATGCTCAACTGCTTTACCGTCTTTGAACTTTGTAACATCAATGCTTTTCATCGTCATGGGTTTCCCATTCATTGTACCAGTCACGGTAGCCCAGGTAAATACAAATTCATCATCGGCAAGATTTCTTGATTCTATGGATTTCATGTCCGGCGACATCTCCTTCCATTTCTTCATCTCAGTGATTATATTATCCAGCCCGACAATATCCCCGGTTTCGCCGGCATGATCAATCGCATCAGCAGCGATATAATCACCCATCTTATCAAACTCGCCTGCCTCGTAGGCTTTCATAATGGCATCATTCACTTCGAGATTCTTTTTTGCGGTGGCTGACATGCCGCCGCTGTTGCAGGAAATGAAAAACAGGCTGCTTCCTGCCAATAGCAGCAATACAATCTTTTTCATATCAGTTGATTTTAGAGATAAAAGGTAAAAAATTAATTATATCAATTTAAATTTTATTTATAAGCCTCCCTGGTTAGTGCTTCAGAATCATCCTGGCCAGAAAATAGCCGCAAAAATTCTTTATCTTCACTATAGCCCACCAAAACGGCTGCATTCACCATGAGCAAAAAATGGCGGCACAAACTGCATGAAGCCTTTTTTGAACACCACTCACCCTCCGGCAGAATACTGGATCTTTTCTTTTTACTGATGATCGTTGCCAGCATAGTAGTGGTGATGCTGGACAGTGTTCCCTCATTACATGCACAATACCAGCCACTCTTTCATACTTTAGAATGGATATTTACCATCATCTTCACCATTGAATATTTGCTTCGGCTTTTCCTGTCGCCAAAACCATGGCGGTTTTTTTTCAGTTTCCTGGGTATAGTTGATCTGCTGGCGATATTGCCTACCTGGGGCACTATCTTCCTGCCGAGTACACAGCCCCTCCTGGTGCTAAGGGCTCTACGCCTGCTAAGGATATTCAGGATATTCCGCTTAAGTCATTTCTTAATAGAGTTGCGCTTTTTATCCGGTGCACTGGCCAGCAGTTTCAGAAAGATCAGTATTTTTTTCATGTTTGCCATGATCATTGTGATCATTATGGGTTCGCTGATGTATGTAGTGGAAGATCCGAAAAACGGCTTCACCAGCATTCCTGAATGTATCTATTGGGCTATTGTCACTATCACTACTGTTGGTTATGGCGACCTGGTGCCGGTGACGCCACTGGGAAAAGTGGTGGCCAACTCACTTATGCTGATTGGCTATGCCATCATCGCTGTTCCCACCGGTATCATTACCACGGAAATGGCACTGGCCATAAAAAGCAGGGAAACCGGTCACGACAAATGCAGGAACTGCAATAAAAAAGGACATGACCATGATGCTGCTTATTGCAAACATTGCGGGCATAAGTTTGAAAAAGAAGAATAAAAAAAGCCCTGCATAGCTGCAGAGCCTTAACATCAGTCGGGATGACTGGATTCGAACCAGCGACCCCTTCGTCCCGAACGAAGTACGCTACCGGGCTGCGCTACATCCCGAAAAATAACCGACGGACAAATGTAAATAAAAAAGGCCCCTGAAAAGATCAAGAGCCCTTTAAAATGGTCGGGACGACTAGATTCGAACTAGCGACCCCTTGCACCCCATGCAAGTGCGCTACCGGGCTGCGCTACGTCCCGAACATAGCAAGCTAAAAAGCTTGCCGGGGCTGCAAAAGTAAGGCTTTTATCTTTTTTCTGAACCGAAAACAAACTTTATCTTCGCCCCTTAATGAAAATCCTCATTAAGCAAGCCAGGGTTGCTGATCCTTCCTCTTCCTTCAACGGCCAGTTCACCGATATTTTAATTGAGAACGGAATTATTGCAGCGATTAAAAAAGAAATCAGCACAAAAGCAGACAAAGAAATAAGCATTGAAGGGCTTCATGTTTCCCCGGGCTGGGTGGATGTGTTTGCCAATTTTGCCGACCCCGGTTATGAATTCAAAGAAACAATAGAGACCGGCGCTGAAGCAGCAGCAGCAGGAGGCTACACCGATGTGCTGGTGATTCCCAATACCAACCCGGTCATCCATAATAAATCAGCCGTAGAATACATTGTGCAAAAAGCCCGTTCGCTCCCGGTAAATATTCATCCCATCGGGGCGATAACCAGGAATGCCGAAGGAAAAGAACTGGCGGAAATGTATGACATGAAAGCCAGCGGGGCTGTTGCCTTCAGTGACGGCACCAACAGTGTGCAATCAGCCGGCTTGCTGGTAAAGGCCCTGCAATATGTAAAGGCCTTTGGAGGTATTTTAATACAAATCCCCGATGATAAAAGCATCAACCCGCACGGACTGATGAATGAAGGAATAGTTTCAACACAATTGGGTTTGCCCGGCAAGCCTGCCATGGCTGAAGAACTGATCGTGGCAAGGGATATCAAACTGGCCCGCTATGCTGAATCAAAATTGCATTTCACCGGCATCAGCACCGGCAAATCAGTAGAATATATCCGCAGGGGAAAGGAAAGTGGCCTTGCCATCAGTTGCTCTGTTACCCCTTATCATCTCTTTTTCTGCGATGAGGATTTGCAGGGATACGACACTAACCTGAAAGTGAACCCACCCCTGCGCACCAGTACTGACAGGGCTGCCCTGCAAAAAGCGGTGGAAGACGGAACCATTGACTGCATCGCCAGTCACCACCTGCCGCATGAATATGACAGCAAAGTGCTGGAATTTGAGTACGCAAAAAATGGTATGACAGGATTGGAAACAACCTATGCCGTTCTCAACACAGCTTTGCCGGGGGTGAAACAGGAGAAATGGGTCGAACTGCTTTCGCAAACACCCAGGCAATTGTTCGGGCTGCCGGCAGTTTCCATTGCAGAAAAAAATGCTGCATCACTTACCCTGTTTGTTCCCGCCCAAAAATGGACAGTGACGGAAAAAGATATTCGATCCAAATCAAAAAATACACCTTTTACGGGCAAAGAACTGACCGGCAAAGTGTATGGAATAATTAATAACAATAAACTTGTTCTTTCCTGATCTTATAAAAACAGTATGAATTTTTCCCCGGCTATAAAAGGACTGATCACCGGTGCATTGATGCTCGCTGCAGCTCTTGGCCTGTATTACACAAAGCAACCTGCTGATTCACCACTGCAATACATTGTTTACCTTGTTTACGGGGCAGGCATCGCCTGGACATTGGTGAGTTACCGGCGGTCACCTGCTTATGCGTCAAAGTTTGGCAGCCTTTTCAGCCAGGGTTTTCGTTGCTTTATTGTGGTTACATTGATCATGGTGTCGTTTACAGGTATATTCAGCAAAATGCATCCTGAATTTGCAGAAGAAGCCGCTATAGCCTATAAAGCAGAACTGCTGGAACAAAAAAATAAATCCGACCTGACACCAGACCAGATTGAAGAGCAGGCAGCCTCTTTTCAAAAATCATACACCGTGCAGATGGTATCCTTTGCAATTTTCGGATATTTGGTTATTGGCGTTATCATTACTGCTGCTATTGCTGCCGCCATCTTATTAACCGGAAGAAGAGAATAAATGGATATAACCCTTGTCATACCACTGCTTGACGAAGCTGAATCATTGCCCGATCTGACCGCCTGGATAGAAAAGGTGATGAAAGAAAATAATTATTCTTATGAGATCATCTTTGTGGATGATGGCAGCACCGATAATTCCTGGGAAGTGATCAGTGAACTCAGGGCCAAAAACCCTTCGGTGAAAGGAATAAAATTTCAGCGGAATTATGGTAAGTCCGCCGCCCTGAATGAAGGTTTCCGTGCAGCGCAAGGTGATGTGGTGATCACTATGGATGCTGATATGCAGGACAGTCCCGATGAAATTCCTGCATTGCGCAGAATGATCATTGAAGACAGGTTTGACCTGGTGAGTGGCTGGAAAAAGAAACGCTACGACAGCACATTAGCCAAAAACATTCCTTCGAAATTTTTTAATGCTGTTACAAGAAGTGTAACAAAGATCAAACTGCACGACTTCAACTGCGGGTTGAAAGCTTATCGCAATAAAGTGGTAAAAAGTATTGAAGTCTATGGCGAAATGCACCGGTATATTCCTGTGCTGGCCAAATGGGCAGGATTCAGAAAGATAGGTGAAAAAGTGGTGGAGCACCGTAAACGGAAATTTGGTAGGTCAAAATTCGGGATGCGCCGTTTTGTGAATGGGTTTCTCGATTTGCTTTCTATCACCTTTGTTGGAAAATTTTCAAAAAGACCCATGCACTTTTTTGGTTTATGGGGCACTTTGTTCTTCATTGCCGGGCTTGGCATTTCTGTTTACCTCATCGTTTCAAAGATCATTGATCCTTCCGGTTTTTCATTGACCAACCGTCCCGGTTTTTACCTTGCTTTGACAGCGCTGATACTCGGTATGCAGTTATTTTTGGCCGGTTTCATCGGCGAACTCATATCCCGCAACGCACCCGGCCGCAACTCTTATCTCATTGAAGAAAAAGCAGGACTTTGATGGCAAACGTGGTGATTATAGGGCCGGGCCATCCGCTGCGTGGCGGTTTGGCAACATTCAACCAGCGGCTCGCCAAAGAATTCATTGACCAGGGACACACCTGCTCTATTTATTCCTTCTCACTCCAATACCCTTCTTTTCTTTTTCCCGGTAAGACACAATACAGCGATGAACCGGCGCCGGAAAATATAACTATTCATGCTGTCATCAATTCTGTCAACCCGTTCAATTGGATTAAAACCGGTAACCGGCTGCGGAAAGAAAGACCTGACGTTATTGTTGTACGTTATTGGCTCCCTTTTATGGGGCCTGCTTTGGGGACAATTTTGAGAAGAGTAAGAAAAAACAAGCATACAAAGATCATTTGTATTGCTGATAATGTGATCCCTCATGAAAAAAGACCCGGTGATAAAATATTTACCAAATACTTCTTGAAAAGCTGTGATGCTTTTATCACCATGAGTGAAAAAGTGATGAGTGACCTGCGAAAATTTCAACCTGTAAAACCGGCGCTGCTGGTCTCGCACCCCTTATATGATAATTTCGGCGCCATTCTTTCCAAAACAGAAGCAAGAAAACATCTTGGTTTACCCGAAAACCAAAAGATCGTTTTGTTCTTTGGTTTTATACGCAAATACAAAGGACTTGACCTGTTGCTCGAAGCAATGGCGGATGAACAAATAAAACGATCCGGCATTAAACTGATGGTGGCGGGTGAGTTTTATGAAGATGCCAGACCTTATGAAGAACTGATTGACAAATTGGGCATACGGAATCAACTGATATTGAAAACAGATTTTATCCCCGACAGTGAAGTGAAATATTATCTCTGTGCCGCTGATGCCGTCATACAACCATACCGCAATGCCACACAAAGCGGCGTTACTCCGCTTGCCTATCATTTTGAAAAGCCGATGGTAGTTACCAATGTCGGCGGTCTTCCTTCGCTGGTGCCCGACGGGAAAGCCGGACTGGTCATTGAGCCAACTCCTGAGACCATTGCTGCAGGCCTTCTCCGTTTCTACCAATTAGGTGAAGATTATTTTATTCCTCATCTTCGCAATGAGAAACAAAAATATAGCTGGGCTAAAATGACCGGCACAATTTTTCAGATTGCGAATGATATACAGAAGTAAAGCTCCCCTGCGCATAGGATTAGCCGGTGGCGGCACAGATGTCAGCCCTTACAGTGATATGTATGGCGGGGCCATCCTGAATGCCACTATTTCTCTCTATGCCAATGCAACCATAGAACCCCTGCCCGGAAACATGATCGTTGTGGAAGCAATTGACAGAAATGAGAAACAGGAATTTGAGTGGAACCTTAAACTTCCCATCAATGAAAAACTGGACCTGCTGAAAGGAGTATACAACCGTATCCAGAAGGATTATGGTATAAAAGAGCAGGGATTCCGCTTATCTACTTTTGTGGATGCCCCTGCCGGTTCAGGATTGGGAACTTCCTCCACATTGGTGGTAGCTATCGTCGGCGCTTTCACCGAAATGTTGCGGCTTCCACTAGGCGAATACGATATGGCACATTATGCCTGGGATATTGAAAGAAATGATCTCGGACTCGCAGGCGGCAAACAAGACCAGTATGCAGCAACTTTCGGCGGTGTGAATTTCATGGAATTTTATGCAAATGATAAAGTGATCGTAAACCCATTGCGGGTGAAACAACAGCATCTTTTTGAACTGGAAAATAATTTGTTGCTGTATTACACTTCCACCAGCCGTGCTTCTGCGGAAATCATCAAAAAGCAAAGCAAGAATGTAACTGAAAAAAAAGAAAAACCCATCGAAGCCATGCACCAGTTGAAGGAGCAGGCAAAATTGATGAAAGAAGCTTTGCTGAAAGGAAAACTGAATGAGATAGGCGAGATACTTGACTTTGGCTTTCAGCAAAAAAGAAAAATGGCAGAAGGTATCACCAATCCCCTGCTGGAAGAAATATATGAAACAGCAAAAAAAGCCGGGGCCACCGGCGGAAAGATTTCAGGAGCCGGGGGTGGCGGCTTTATGATCTTCTATTGCCCGGGTAATGCTAAATATACTGTGATGCAACGGTTGGAAAAATTTGGCGGGCAACACCGGAGCTACCAGTTCACCGAGCATGGATTGAAAACATGGACAATATAGTTCGTTGATCAATTGCTTTTTTAGTTAATTAGGAAATATGGAAAAGATCAGAAAAATAATACAAGCCTCTATTGATACAAAGCAGCAGGTCCTGCAAAACAGTGAACTGATCACCGCTATTGATAAAGCTGTAGAGCTGATCGTTACGGCTTTTCAACAGGGCAACAGCGTTTATTTCTGCGGCAATGGTGGCAGCGCTGCCGATGCACAGCACCTGGCGGCTGAATTTTCCGGCCGTTTTTACTCAGACCGGAAAGCTTTACCTGCCGAGGCATTGCATTGCAACACTTCTTATTTAACAGCCGTTGCCAATGACTATAGTTTTGATGTTATTTACTCCAGGATGATTGATGGGATCGGGAAAGAAGGCGATATACTGGCCGGGCTATCCACCTCAGGCAATTCGGTCAATATCATCAAAGCATTTGAAAAAGCCAAAGAAAAGAAAATGATCACCATTGGTTTCACCGGAAAAAGCGGTGGCAAAATGAAAGACTGCAGCAACCTGCTCATTAATATTCCCTCCACTGATACACCGCGGATCCAGGAAAGCCACATTATGGTGGGACATATCATTTGCCAGTTGGTGGAAGAAAAAATTTTCAATTCCTGATGGTTAAGGAAGCTATTATTCTTGCAGGTGGCTTAGGTACAAGACTCCGTGATGCTGTGCCTGATCTGCCTAAATGCATGGCACCAGTTGCAGGCAGGCCTTTTTTATTTTATGTAATCAACTATCTCCGCAGCCAGGGCATTGAGAGATTTATTTTTTCACTGGGTTATAAGCATGAGGTTATCGAAAATTATCTCCGTGACCAGTTTCAGACGCTGCGTTATGAATGTGTAATTGAAGACGAACCTTTGGGCACCGGCGGCGCCATTCAACTGGCCTGCAACAAAGCCACTGAAAAAGAAGTTGTGGTTGCCAACGGGGATACATTGTTTAAAGCTGATCTTTCAACAGCATCCGTTTTTCATCTTCATCATAAAGCAGAGTGCACTCTTTTGCTGAAACCCATGGAAAAGTTTGATCGCTTTGGTGTAGTGGAACTGGATGAAGAACACCTGGTGAGCAGCTTTAAAGAAAAAGCATATTTTGAAGAAGGCAATATCAACGCCGGCCTCTACATACTGAATGTTCCCAAATTCCTCGATGAAGAATTTCCCGGCAGGTTTTCATTTGAAAAGGATTACCTGGAAAAAAAATTCCTTCAACGGCGAATCTATGGGCAGGTGCAGGATGAGTATTTTATTGATATAGGCATCCCCGAAGATTATAAGCGGGTACAGGCAGAATTGCAGCCACTGCCGCTAAGCCTGGAAAACATTGATCAAAGCTGGACCTTATTTTTGGACAGGGACGGCGTCATCAACCATGAGAAAAAAGATGACTACATTCTGAAAGTTTCTGAATTTGTTTTTTACGAAGGGGCAAAGGAATCCTTTGAAGTCTTCAGCAGGAAATTTGGCCGCATCATCATCGTCAGCAACCAGCGGGGTGTAGGCAGAGGGTTGATGACAGAAAAAGACCTGCTCGGCATTCATCGCCATATGCAGGAAGAAATTGAAGCATCCGGGGGCCGGATTGATAAGATATTCTATTGCAGCAGCACAGACAATACACATCCCGACCGTAAGCCAAATCCGGGGATGGCCTTTCATGCAAAACATTTTTTCCCAGACATTGATATGAACAAGGCCATTGTGGCCGGTAATAAACCCAGTGATATGCTTTTTGGCCGCAATGCAGGTATTTACACTGTGTTTATCCGCAGCACTAACCCTGAGCAGCCGCTTCCCCACCCTGATATTGACCTTTCTTTTAATTCACTGGCAGATTTTGCCAAAGCTTTATAAACTATTATAAAATTTTACCCCCATTTTCCCGTTAGGGGCCTGCTGGTTGCTTGTCCTGCTGTTTCATGCAACCCGGACAAACAGGGCAGCATCTGGAATAAGCTGTAAATTTGGACATTCAACTAAATCGCAATTTCTGTGAAGACAACAACGGTCAAATCATTTTTCGTCATCGGCAGCATTCTTTTGTTCACTTCCACTCTGGCAGCGCAAACCATTGGCCCTGCCGACAGGAAAAAACTAAAGGAAAAGGAAGACTCGCTGCGGGAATGGGCCCAATACATGATCACCGACAGCCTGCCCGAAGACCGCATGTATTCCGACAGCATTTTCACAAGAGTGCTGGTAAGAGCTTTACAGGTGAAAAACTCATTCTATTATCCTTTCGATTCCGTCTTTGGTATTTCAAAAATCTATGCCCCTGATACAAGTTTCCGCATTTTCACCTGGAACCTGCAGTTTGATGATTACTGGTCAAGACAGAAAGGTGCAATACAGATGCGTACTAAGGATGGTTCTTTAAAACTATACCCGCTGCGGGATGTTTCCGAATTTACCGAAAACCCGCTGGATTCTGTGCGGACACACATGAACTGGATTGGTGCTGTATATTATAATATTTACAAAACCCAAAACCGGGGAAAGAACTATTACACCTTGTTCGGAATAGATCACTACGGCATCATGAGCAATAAAAAATGGGTGGAAGTGCTGCATTTCAATGAAAAAAATGAACCTCTGTTTGGTGGGCCTTTCTTCACTTACCAGCTTGACAGCGTACCAAAGCCTCCCAAATACCGGCTAAGCATGGAATTTAAAAAAGATGCCCGGGTGCTGGCCAATTATATTGCAGATTTGGATATGATATTAGTGGATCATCTGATTTCAGAAACCAACCAGCCCGATTTGCCCTGGACCTTCGTGCCAGATGGCGACAACGAAGGTTATAAATGGGAAAACGGCAAATGGGTGCATATTGACAAGGTGTTTACTTTTAAACTGAAAGACGGCGAAGCACCTGTCGACAACCCTATCCTTGATAACAAGGGTAAAAAAGATGAAAAGAAACTGCAGGATCAGTCTGATAAAAACAAACAGCGGAATAACCAGCGAATACCCCTGAACTATGATAATTAATGAAAATAGCTGGCCAGTTATTGGCCAGCTATTTTCATTAATGCCTTTTCTTTTTCTCCCACGGCTCCCATATCAGTCTTGAAAACACACTGAAACGCTGGTTCTCTCTTTTCACGGGGATGCCCCCCACAATTCCAATCAGCAGGTTTTCTGCAATTCCTAACCGCATTTGCGGCCTGATCACCATATCAAAGTCATTGTGCAGCATATTCTTATTCAATTCCACCCCGATAAAATTCCGGGTGCCGGGTATCATATAATGAAAGTTGGTATTGATGTCATATATAAACTCAGTTCCGTGTCCGCGGATCTTTTCAATCCTTGGACCGGTATAGATTAATGTATGAAAATTTTGCCCCCACCTTTTAGCCGCAATAAAAAAGGGATTGAAAACATTGCCATTAAAAAGTGGTTTTCCAAAATCCCTGAAAGATGAAATAGTAAACTCATGGATATAACCCAATGCCAGGGTGGTTTTATGTTTCTCAGAAACAAGAAACGACCATTGACCGGCCAGTTTCAGGCTTTCAAGCCGTGAAGAGGGAATGCTGTCGGCATGAGTGCCGTTTTGCGGGTTATAAAAAGTAAACGGCAGTTCCACTTCCAGCCCGAGGCGGTCAATGGGTGCGAATTCATATTCCACCAGCATACCTATCTCGTCAAATTTCAGGTTATCTGTCATGCCCATACCGAGGTTCCACTCCCGTTCGCCTTTCCTGGCGCCTAGGTCACGGATCAGGTCAATATAAAGCGGCTCGGCATGAAGCACTTTGGGACGACCCTTTCGTTCTTCGGTTTGTGCAATGGTGAGACTGTCTTTTGCTTTATTGATCATCCTGGTGCTGTCGCTGACCTGTGCTTCAGCAAAAGTTTGCAGAAAACAAATAAATAGAAAAATAAATAGAATACTTTTCATAAAAAGGTTTATGAATGAAATGAGAAATGCCTGTACAATACTGAACAGGATAAAAAATGAAGGGAGAAAGATCAGGCTAAGTATTCGGGAGGAGGAGTATGGATGTCGAAGACGGGATTGAAATAAAAACTGTTGGCAAAAGAAAAAATATAAGAGTCAGTAACCAGTTGCTCCTGCAGCAAGAACGGAGAAAAGACAACAATCCAGTCAACTGATTTTTTCTGAACCCGCTGGTCCTGGTCAGCATCTTCCTGTTCCGGCACAGCATTTTCAATATCCATCAGGTCTTCTGCCACCCACTCATAAATGCTTTCCATTTCGTTGAACCCTGCATCGGAGATATTGTTAGGCGCATCTATCACCGTATTCAGAAAGGCAATAAATAACAGCCAGTGGAAACAACGGGCAAAAAAAATTCGTATGGAATAACTCTTTTTCACATTAATCAACTGAAAAACGAATACATGGCACAAATAGTATGTAAAAACTCCGGGAGCATGTCAATCGTCGAGCTTTAGAACTGCCAGGAAAGCTTCTTGCGGCACTTCTACATTACCAATCTGTCGCATCCGCTTCTTACCTTCTTTCTGTTTTTCCAGCAGTTTACGCTTACGACTGATGTCGCCGCCATAACATTTAGCCGTAACATCTTTCCGCATAGCAGAGATATTTTCCCTTGCCACCACTTTGGCGCCGATAGCGGCCTGAATGGCGATCTGGAATTGCTGGCGGGGCAACAGCTCTTTTAGTTTTTCACAAAGCTTTCTTCCAAAATCCTGTGCACGGCCGCGATGTATCAATGCAGACAAAGCATCCACTTTATCACCATTGAGAAGAATATCCATTTTCACAATATCACTGTCCCGGTAGCCGATCGGGTGATAGTCGAACGAAGCGTAGCCTCTTGTTTGTGATTTCAGTTTATCGTAAAAATCAAAAACAATTTCCGTCAGGGGCATTTCAAAGATCAGTTCCACCCTTGTTTGTGTAAGATAGCTCTGGTTGACAAGTATGCCCCGTTTTCCCAAACAAAGGGTCATGATGTTACCGATATACTCCGGCTTGGTGATGATCTGCGCTTTGATGAAGGGCTCCTCAATCCTGTCAGTTTTCACCGGGTCGGGAAACTCGGTGGGGTTATTAACGATCACTTTTTCTCCTTTCGTAGTATAGGCGATAAAGCTTACGTTGGGAACAGTAGTGATCACCGTTTGGTTGAACTCCCTTTCCAATCTTTCCTGGATGATCTCCATGTGCAGCATCCCCAAAAAACCGCAACGGAAACCAAAACCCAGGGCCTGCGATGTTTCTAATTCATAAGTAAGCGATGCATCATTCAGTTGCAGTTTATCCATACAATCCCGCAACTCTTCAAAATCATCTGTATTCACCGGGAAAATACCGGCAAATACCATTGGTTTCACTTCTTCAAAACCCTGTATCATTTGTGGATTGGAATTGGAAGCAACCGTTATAGTATCCCCCACTTTCACTTCTTTGGCATTTTTGATGCCGGTTATGATATAGCCCACATCACCGCAGGTGACTTCTTTCTTCTCGGTCATCTTTAATTTCAGGATACCCACTTCATCCGCCTCATATTCCTGTCCTGTGGAAACAAATTTTACCTTATCTCCCTTTTTTATCGAACCGTTGAGAATGCGATAATAAACAATGATGCCGCGAAAGGAATTGAAGACCGAATCAAAGATAAGTGCCTGCAAAGGCGCTTCCGGCTTTCCTTCCGGCGGCGGTATACGATTGACAATTGCATCCAGTATCTTATCAACTCCCAGGCCGGTGCGGCCGCTGGCATGAAGAATATCTTCCCGTTTGCAGCCGATCAGGTCAACGATCTGGTCTTCCACCTCCTCGATCATGGCGCCATCCATATCAATCTTGTTGATGACCGGGATGATCTCAAGGTCGTTATCAATGGCGAGGTAAAGATTGGAGATAGTTTGCGCCTGGATACCCTGTGTAGCATCCACCAGCAACAATGCCCCTTCGCAGGCAGCAAGAGCCCTGCTCACTTCATAGCTGAAGTCAACGTGGCCGGGAGTGTCAATCAGGTTCAGGATATACTCCTGCCCGTCGGTGTGTTTATAGTTGATCTGGATAGCATGGCTCTTGATGGTGATGCCTTTTTCCCTTTCCAGGTCCATATCATCCAGCACCTGGTCCATCATGTCGCGGTCGCTGATGGTGCCGGTGCTTTGCAACAGCCTGTCGGCCAGGGTGGATTTGCCGTGGTCAATATGTGCGATGATGCAGAAATTGCGTATGTTCTTCATTTGCCCTATCCCCTAAAGGGGGATTACTTCTTTGTTTTTTTGAGGGGGCGAAGGTACGGTTTTTAGGCGGTTTTGGAGGGATTGTTTGAGCGGTTAATAGTGTATCACCGATAGCCATCAGGAGAGACATTACCAACAGGTAGGAATTAGGGAAGTTTCATAGTCTCAGTGTTCCACCCGATAGCTGCCGGGTGGCAAAAATTACAGCCACAGAAGCACTGAAACACTACCAACAAGCTTCGTTTCCTTCCCTTCTGGATTTTAATAGCAAAGAAGTTAAATGTATTTTATGGAATACTGATATGGTTTTATCTAAATCTAATAATTCCGAACTGCATTATGAGCTTTATTTATCCTGTTATACTTGTTTTCCTCGTCGCTTGTCAAAATAAACAGCAGATCAATAGGAATCTTGAAGAAGTAAACAATGGTAACTCTGTTAAAGACGACAATGAATACTACCCTGCTAATACAAGCCAGTTGGAAGACAGGGCTCAGACACTTGAGCTTATGTATGTATCCTGGTTTTGCCCCTGCGCTAATTGGATTACTGAAAACGAATACAAACGATATAAAGACACCGGTATTCTTTCAGATCAAACTTTTTTTGTGGAACCTGCTAGCCAGGATTTGACGATACCTGACACTATTGGATACGCCGGCGATCTTGTTAAATTTACCGGTCAGTTTTATTCTGAAAAGGGATATCCAAAGAACTTGGTCAAAAGTGATGAAATGCCAATTAAAAGGGCAAAGGTATTTCGTTATACAAATTACAAGATACTGAGAAGTAACAAAATGGTTTATCTTTTGAATGAGTGAGTTTTCAAAGCAACGAAAAATACCCATACCCTCCCGTCATCCGCAGCACCAGCGTCTGCACCTGCCTGTGAAACCGGGCTTCTCTTCTAAGTTTTTTCCTTTCCAGTGACCGCTGCTTTCTTTTCTCAGCTTTGGATATCACAGTATGTGTATCGCCATTCTGTTTTGAAAGCAGGGCGGGGTTGCTTTTCATAACATTTACGGCAGAATCCTGGACTGATTTTGCTGAAACGGGTATGATGAAGAACAACGTAGCGGTTGCCAACATATAAAGGACTTTCATAACCGGGGTTTTTACAAATCTTTTCAAAGACAGTGCCATTCAGAACGATGAAGTACCACCAGGCGGGAACTAACCCGCGGCTCACTTCATTAGTCAGCGAAAATCAACCGGCTATACTCTAATGAAACAGGTGAGAAAAATTATTAAAACGAAATTAGTTTCCCCTGATCGAAAAGATAAAATTCTCAGATTATGCAATCTATAATCAGCAAGCTTCCAGTAAAAAAAATATAGCCGATTGAATATATACATACAGGTTGTGCCACAAAACAAACTATCAGAAAGCAGGTTACAGGCACTTATTCATCTCTCTTTAATACCAGGCCTTCGGCGAACAGCTTATCCACAAAAAATACGGGTGGCATATTAGTTGTAAATATATTCCGAACTAAATTTTAAACATCAAATTATTCGACGATGAAAAGAAAGACAATTACCACTGCTCTGTTCCTTTGCTTTACCGCTATGCTTTTTGCATTTACTACCCCGGTTCAGTCATCTGTTACCGGTAAGGTGACCCCTGCCGAAGGTGCGGAAGCCGTGTGGATCATTAAAGACAGCGATTCTTCGAAGGCAGAACTCAATAACGGAACATTTACCGTTAATGTAGCGCCGGGCACTTACAAAGTGGTGGTGGCCGCTAAAGAGCCTTACAAAAACGCAGTTGTTGAAAATGTTGAAGTAAAAGAAGGAGAGGCAACCAATGTTGGGGAAATCGTTCTCCAGCAATAGCACAGGCTATACAGGACGGTTTCTATATCGAATCTCTTGATTCCGGAAAGGGCGGGTTGTTAAACCCGGCCCTTTTTTATTGTTTCTATTCAGAAACGGTTCGCAAACGGCAACTGAAAATATATTTGAGACAGTATAGATCCATGGTTTGTTTGCAGAATGAAATATCTTTCCTATTAAACAAACCCGGAAATATGGAATGGAGCAATAAAATCGTTATCATCACCGGCGCCAGCACGGGTATCGGCGCTGCCACCTGTGAACTGCTTTGCCGCAAAGGAGCTGTTGTTTACAATTTTGATATGACGGCACCTTCGGAAAATTCACCCGGCCATTTTATTCAATGCGACATGAGGGACCGCCATGCTATCCGCAAGGCCATTAGAGAAGTTGTTTATATAGAAAGCCGTATAGATATGCTGTTTGCCAATGCCGGCATCCACCTGTTTGCCAGCATCGAAGAAACAAGTGATGAACAATTAGATAATATCATTGCCATAAACATTCTTGGGGTGTACTGTGTTTTGCAATCCGTTCTCCCCATAATGAAACAGCAGCAAAACGGTTCCATAGTACTCATGGGCTCCGACCAGGCTCTTGTGGGCAAAGCCAGCAGTTCTGCCTATGGGATGACCAAGGGTGCTGTCGGCCAGTTGACAAAAAGCACAGCAATTGACTATGCGAAATATAATATCCGCGTCAACTGCATATGTCCCGGCACGGTTGATACTCCCCTGCTGCACAAAGCCGTTTCTCAGTATGCAAAAATCAGTAAGATAAAAGAAGAAGATGTGTATGCCGGATTAAATACCGTGCAGCCGCTGGGTCGCATTGCCCGCCCGGAAGAAATTGCATCGGTTGTTGCTTTTCTTCTTTCTGATGAAAGCTCTTTCATGACCGGGAGCCTTGTCAGCGCTGATGGCGGGTATGTTTGTCAATAACACGATCTAACTTTTTATTAAGACTTCACTTTGTAGTTTAGAGCTCATAGCCACCACACATGAGCAAAATACTGACCGTCCTGTTTTTCCTGCTTTCAAATTCAGGTTATGCACAACTCATAGACTCTTTCAATACAGCAAAGAACTGCCTGTATATGAAACCTGAAGAAAGAGAAATGATCTATGAGATCAACCGGGTGCGCAGCGATCCCCGTTCTTATCTCCAGTATATTGAGCCCATGCTGGCTGAAGCAAAACAGGTTCTGAAGAAATATGGAAAAGGAAACCGGCATTACAGCCTGACCTATATCACTGAAATCATAAACGGCCGGCAAACCAGCAGGGTGGACACAACCTGGCATTACCGCAATGAAGAAGAAGTGAAAGCCCTCAGCACACTGGTCAGTGATCTGAAAAAACAAAAAAGCCTCTCTATTCTGCAACCTGACAGTGGCATTTATGCAGCAGCCCGCAAACATGCCGATGATCAGAATGATCACAACTGGCAACTCATGCACACCGGCAGCGATGGCTCAAAACCCTGGGACCGCATTAGGAATTTTTCTCCGCAAATGTCATTTGGCAATGAGAACATAGCCGGAAGTTCAGGAAGGGCAACCCCGAGAAGTATCGTTATTCAGTTGCTGGTGGATGATGGTATTCCCGGCTATGGCCATCGCTATAACCTGCTCGATCCGCAATGGACCCATGTGGCCTGTAGCTGGGATTACTATAAAAACTATATGCACTGGTGGATACAGAATTTTGGAAAACGCAAACAGCCCTGACCCCTGAAGCATGAAGTTTCCGGCCTAGAGCTTATCTTGTTTTGCGCTATCAGCTATTTTCCCCGGCCAAACAGGCCTTTGGCAACCGGTAATATTTGTTGTTGCTGACCTGTCTTTATCGTTATATTTATTATTGCTATTATTCTCTCACTAAACTACCAGTTATGAGAAGCCTTTTATTTTCGCTGCTGGCCATCATCAGCAGCCAGTCATTACTTTCACAAATTGATGCCCGCCTGTTCCGTTATCCCGATGTATCTGCCACGCAAATCTGTTTTGTGTATGGCGGAGACATTTGGGTGGCACCAAAGACCGGGGGCACCGCCACCCGTCTCACTTCCAGCACAGGCGAAGAATCATTTCCAAGATTTTCACCAGATGGGAAAACACTGGCTTTTACGGCCACTTACCGCGGCAATGCAGACATATACACAATGCCGGTTAGTGGTGGTGTGCCCGCCCGGCTCACCTGGCATGCCATGACGGACAGGGTGGTTGACTGGCACCCCAACGGAAATCAAATCCTTTTTGCTTCATTGCGTGAAAACCAGGTGGGCAATGTGAGCAACCTGTTCCTTGTTTCAAAAAATGGCGGTCTGCCTGAAAAACTGCCCCTGCCCTATGGCGAACTCGGTAGTTTTTCACCCGATGGGGAAAGCATCGCCTATGTCAGCCGCATCACAGAGAACTACCCGTTCAAACGATACCGCGGCGGACTGGCTTCTGATGTTGTTGTTTTTAATTTAAAAAAAATGACTGCAGAAAATATCACTGCCAACTCAGCCACTGACGGCAAACCTGTATGGCATAAGAACGGTATTTATTATATCAGCGATGTGGATGATAGCAAACGCCGCAATATCTGGGTGTATGATATGAATACAAAGAAAAAAACACAAATAACAAAATTCAGTGATGTTGACATCAATCACATGAGTGCCGGCCCGGATGATATCGTTTTTGAAGCAGGAGGCAAATTGCATTTATTAAATCTCTCAACTCATAAATACGATGAAGTAAAGATCAATGTAATCACCGACTACAGCAGCTTGATGCCAAGACCGCAAAATGTAGCTAACCAGGTGAACAATGCAGATATTTCACCCGATGCCAAACGGGTGGTGGTGGAAGCAAGAGGTGAATTGTTCAGTGTGCCTGCAGAAAATGGTCCTGTATTAAATCTCACCAACAGCAGCGGTGCATTTGACCGCTATCCTGCCTGGTCACCCAATGGAAAATGGGTCGCTTACTGGAGTGACAAAAGCGGTGAATTTGAAATCTGGATAAAAGAAGTGCAGGGGGAAACGGATAAAAAACTCACCAGCTTTGGTAAAGGCATGGGCTTTCAGTTGTTTTGGTCGCCAGACAGTAAGAAACTTGCTTTCATCAACGACCTGCAGGAAATAAAAGTCCTCACTATTGCCAATGGTGAGTCAGTTACCATTGATAAAACCACGCTGCAAAGCTATTCGGCATTGCAGGGTTTCCGCCTGCAATGGAGCCATGACAACAACTGGATCACTTACAGCAAAGCAGGCGATAATCTTTATTCGTCTATTTATCTCTACAGCCTTGCCAATAAAAAACTGCATAAGGTCACATCCGGATTCTATAATGACACTTACCCGGTGTTTGATGCTACAGGCAAATATCTTTTCTTCCGGACAGACCGGAATTTGCAACCGGTGTACAGTGGTCTTGATGCCACCTGGATCTATCCCAACACCACCCAACTGGCTTATGCCAGTCTGGATCCGTCGGCTAAAAGTTTGCTGGCTCCCAAAAACGATGATGTAAAAATTACTGAAGATAGCAGCGGCGCAGCAAAACCTGCTGCTGATAAGCCGGCAGCAGATAAAGAAGTGGCTGTAGCAAAACCTCCGGCCACTGAAAAACCGCCAGCCAAAGCAATAACTGTGGTGCCGGAAAATTTTGAAGCCCGGATGGAAGTGCTGCCCGTACCTGCAGGCAACTATGCCCGCATCACCGCTGCAGAAGGGAAGCTGATCTACCGGCGATTGCCCAACAGCGGCAGCACCGGTGAACAACCCGCTGTTTATATCTACGATATTGAAAAAAGAGAAGAGAAAAAATTGATGTCGGGAGTAAATGATTTTGTCACAACCCCTGATGGCAAATCCGTCCTGGTGTCGCAGGGGAATAATTTGGGCATTGTAAAACCCATGCCGGAACAAAAGATCGAAAAACCATTACGCACCTCCGCCATGGAAATGACATTGGACCCAAAAGAAGAATGGAACCAGATATTTACGGATACCTGGCGCCGTTACCGCGACTTCTTCTATGATCCCGACATGCAGCAGGTGAACTGGAACAGGATCAAAAAACAATATGGGGACCTGATGAAAGATGCCATCACAAGATGGGATGTGCAGAATATACAACAGGAAATGATCGCCGAACTGGCAGCCGGGCACACTTATGTGAATGGTGGTGATGCGGAACAGGCCAGCAACCGCGGTCATGGATTTTTGGGAATTGACTGGGAATTGGCCAACGGCGCTTACCGGATTAAACGAATTGTTCGCCCTGCACAATGGGATAATGAAGTGAGGTCACCATTTGACAAAACCGGCATGAATGTAAAAGAAGGGGATTATATACTTGCTGTTAATGGAAAAACCATTGACCCGAAAATTGATCCTTATGCGGCATTTGATGGCACTGCCGGCGCCACCGTGATATTGAAAGTTAATAGCCAGCCCACGCTGCAGGGAGCTAAAGAAGTGGTAATTCAAACACTCAACCCCGGGCAGGAAAGACGTCTCCGCCACCTGGAATGGATAGAAGCCAACCGCAAAAAAGTGGATGAACTCAGTGGTGGAAAATTGGGCTATGCCTATATGCCCAACACCGGGCAGAATGGACAGACAGAACTGATGCGGCAGTTTTATGCCCAGATAGATAAAGAAGGATTTATCATTGATGAACGCTTCAATGCCGGCGGACAACTGGGTGATCGTTTTATCGAAATGCTTAACCGGCCTAACCTGTATAATATCGCCTGGCGCAATGCCGGCATCAGCCGCATCCCGGGCAAAGGCAATGACGGACCAAAAGCAATGCTCATCAATGGATGGGCAGGCAGCGGTGGTGATGCATTTCCATGGGCTTTTAAAACCATGAACATGGGGCCCATCATTGGTGAAAGAACATTGGGTATATTGGTTGGCCCGGCCACTGGTCATGGTTTGATTGACGGCGGCGGCATCACGGTGCCGGATGCCCGTTTATATGGCCCCGACGGAAAATGGTTTGCCGAAGGTTATGGAGTGACCCCCACCATAGAAGTGTGGGACGACCCGGCACAACTGGCCAAAGGCAACGATCCGCAATTGCTGCGGGCCATTGAAGAAGTAATGAAGCTCATCAAAACCAACCCGAGGAAACTGGCGCCTAAGCCACCTTTTGAAGACAGAAGCTCAAAGGGGATCAAAGACGCTTACTGAATTGAATAACTTGTTTCAGATAAAGCGGGGCTTGTACTGACAGCCCCGCTTTTTTATTTATTACGGCTTACATTTTCCTATCAGCAATTCACTCTCCTTTTTGGGCAACTCACTCCTCTTCTCGTTCCGGGGCAAACGTATGACGTGTTATCTCACTATCTATTCACCTCTAAAACTATTATATGAGAACAGGAATTTCAAACTTATCCCATCGTGGTATTTTTGCCCTGCTATTTGCCGCCTTTGTTTTGATTTTTGTGGCCTGTAACAAAATGGATTCCGCCCCGGAACTAACCGAAGAAAAAGCAATCAATGAGCAGGAGGTAGTATCAGCAGCCCGTCAATTGGAAACCACTGCAGCCGCATCGGCAGCAAGAGAAGGGGCCGAATTGAGAATGCCGGAAAGCGATCCCACCAAAAGAGAATCGAGAAACCTGGTAGAGATCGCTTTGTCAAATTCAAATTTTTCCACACTTGTTGCAGCAGTTGTAAAAGCGGGGTTGGAGGATGCGTTGGCAAATCCCTCAGCTAATTTAACCGTGTTTGCACCCACCAATGCGGCGTTCAGTCAATTACCTGCTCCCTTTAATAATGCTTCAAACATCAATAGTATTTCAGATCCCGGCCAGATCAGCTTTTTGCAAAATGTGTTGCTGTATCATGTGCTGGGAACGGAAGTGCGCAGCAACCAGATCAGCAATGGCCAAAGCAGCGCCACCACTTTAAAATCAAGAGGAGCTTCCAATGATAATACCATTTATTTTTCCCGTTCATTGGGTCTGATCCGTGTAAATGGAAGATCTGATATTATCTGGGCCAATGTGAATGCAAGCAACGGGATTTTGCATGTTATCAATAAGGTATTATTATTTCCCACTAATAATATTGCGGAAGTGGCGCTCAGTGATTCCCGTTTCTCAGCGCTGGTGGCCGCCCTTGTAAAAACAAACCTTGTTGATGTTTTCACCGGTGAAGGAGATTTCACCGTATTCGCCCCTACTAACAGCGCTTTTGCCAAACTGCCTGCTCCTTTTAACACAGCAGAGAATATTGCAGCAATAAACAATCCTGCTCAAATCAATGCTCTTTCAAACATTCTCCGCTATCATGTAACAGGCAGTCGCTATTTCAACTGGGATTTTGGCATTCTGAAACGTATAACAACTCTTGCAAATGCTCCAAAGAACAAAATAACAACTGTTCTCGGCTATAACACCGGCTGGGCGAAAGGAGATAATAACAACCTGTTCATCAAAACAGATCCGGGTGATATTCTGACGACTAATGGTGTGGTTCATGTGCTGGGAACTGTTTTGCTTCCAAAAAATTGATAATAGGGGTTATTAAAAGAAAGGCTGTCTCCATCTTTGGGGGCAGCCTTATTATTTAAAGAGAAGAGTTAGGTAAGTTTGATACTGGCGGTAAAGAATTGCGGGTATTCTGTAATGAAGGCAGGCATTTGCTAATGTAAGAAGTAAGTCTTTAGGCCGTGTGGTCGGTGAAGAAAAAACACCGACCACGGCGTGTTGTTTTTGAGGAATACCCGCCGGGGGGGAAGTTTTAATGGTTGCTGAAAGCAATAGTAATCTAATAATAATTCTTTTTGCTGTCTAAAAAATTATTCAGAATGTGCCGGGTAAGTTATCAAATACGCCCCGATGATATACGGGAAGAGTTACACTCTTACTTCTGAATATTGATACTCAACATCATACATTTGCAACATTTTTAACAATGAACCGAGGGTTCGCAGCATATACCTATACTATTAAAATTTGTTCTGACTTGAGTATTTGCATTATAGCAAACAACTACTGTTAATATAAGAAGCAGTTGTTTCATATAATAATGGGTTTAAAAGTGATAGTAAAAAGAAAGGGATATTCCAGTTGAAAACTTGTTTTTTGCTATTATTTGGGAGTCGGTCGAATAATCATATTCAAAAAATATGTCATCGTCCTTCCATCGGGTATGTACAGGTTGCAGCCATTCGGCACCCACAGAAAAACGATGAGAAATAAACTTGCTCATTCCAAGTGCTAGAAAAACGGATTGACCTGTAAAAAACGATTTCTTATATATTTCGTTAACCCCTGGAGAATAGCTTTGGCGGTATTTTTCTCTAAACGCATAATACTGATTGAAAATAACTTCTCCTTTTACAATTACTTCTTTAGAAAGTTTCTTTTGATACCCAACGCCAGCAAGCATGTTGAAATTTGAATAAGAATAACTTTCAGTACGAATTAATGGCTCAGAGCCGTCCGGGGTTACATAATCAAAAGGTCTTTGTATATTAAAATTCTGCCTGAAATATCCAACACCGGCAGTTGCAAAAATTCCATGGGAAATAATTCGGGAATATCTTGAATTAATACCATAGCTAATTGCTTTTCCATCTGGCTCCCTTCTATTACCTAATGTATAATAAACCCCGTTTGAATGGTTCCATATAAGAGGAGTTGAAATACTGATTTGATTATTTGCCTTATTTTCCTGAGCAACGACAGTATGAGTGAGAGCCAAAATAAATAATTGTAAAAGAGTCTTTTTCATACAGGGCAGTTTGCGAGTTAAATTGAATCGTCTGCCCTGATTCCAGATAGCACAGGAAAAAAAGATATGTGAGTAAAGCCTACAGTGAAATAATAGATACTGGCAGCGGAAAAATTTTGATATGCAGATGACCTGCAATTGGAAGATTTTCTCATGTGTCAAGTTTTAATGGTTGCTGAAAGCAATAGCAATCTAATAATAATTCTTTTTGCCGTCAACAAAATTATTCAGAATGTGCCGGGTAAGTTATCAAATACGCCCCGATGATATACGGGAAGAGTTACACTCTTACTTCTGGATAGTGATACTTAACATCATACACTTGCAACATTTTTAACAATGAACCGAAGGTTCGCAGTATTATTTGCTGTGTGAGAAACTGATTTATTTCCCAAAACTGAACCTGACAGTTATACAATGAAGCATTTCTGGTGTGTAGGGAGATAATATCGTTTTACTTAATTTCACCATTGCCAAATAAATGTTTATGAAACGAATACTACCGCTGCTTTTATTCATTTTGTTTATTCAATGTTTGCAGGCGCAAACCAAACAAGACAGTATCAAAACGGTGCAGGATGCGCTGAAATGGTATAACCTTTCGTTTACGGAAGCGGAGACCGATTCTACACTTGATGCACTGCGCAGCAATCTTCAGTTGTACAGACGGATGCACCAATCCTATCCTGCTAACAGCCTGCCCTACCCTTTTGCTTTTGTGCCGGCGCCGGAAAAGATCAGTCTGCCTGTCAAAGAAGAAAAAATTAGCTGGACAGTGCCGATAAAAGCAAACCTGCCTGCCAACCGCAACGAACTTGCTTTTTATTCGGTGCAGCAACTGGCTTCACTTATCATTCAGAAAAAGATCAGCTCGGTTGAACTTACCCGTTTTTTTCTTGACAGGTTAAAGAAATGGGGTGATACATTGGAATGTGTCATTTCTCTTACAGAAGAAATAGCGATGCAGCAGGCAAAACAAGCCGATGCTGAATTAGCCAAAGGCAACTACCGCGGCCCGCTGCACGGCATCCCATACGGATTAAAAGATCTTTTTGCCGTGAAAGGAACAAAAACTACATGGGGCAGCACACCCTACAAAGACCAGGTGATTGATGAAGATGCTTATGTTTATCAGAAACTGCGGGAAGCAGGGGCAGTGCTTTGTGCAAAACTTTCATTGGGTGCACTGGCCTATGACAACCGATGGTTTGGCGGCGCCACGAAAAATCCCTGGAACCTGAAGCAAGGCTCAAGTGGTTCATCGGCTGGTTCGGCGGCTGCAACAGCCGCAGGTTTATTACCCTTTGCCATCGGTACTGAAACATGGGGATCTATTGTTTCTCCATCCACCCGCTGCGGTGTAACAGGTCTTCGCCCTACGTTCGGCACCGTTAGCAGAACAGGTGCAATGGTATTGAGCTGGAGTCTGGATAAAGTGGGGCCCATCTGCCGCAGCGCAGAAGATGCAGCGATGGTCTATGCTGCGATTCATGGTACTGACGGGAAAGATCAGTCAGCCGTGCAGCACAGCTTTGATTATACTGGCAAAACAGATTTTAAAAAACTTCGCATAGCCTACGCCGCTAATTATTTCGCCAGGCTTGATAGTAATGCAGCCGAAAGAAAAGTGCTGGATGTGTACCGTTCCCTTGGCGCCGACCTGCAGGCTATAAATTTTCCTGACTCCGCCATTTATCCTTTTAATATTATCGGGCTGATATTGGGCGCAGAATGTGCCGCCGCTTTTGATGAGCTTACAAGAAGCGACCGTGACGATCTTATCGAAAGACAGGATAAAAATTTCTGGCCGAATATTTTTCGCACTGGTCGCATGACGCCGGCAGTAGAATATATCAACGCCAACCGCTACCGCTACCAGATGTGCAAAGACATGGACGATTTTATGAAAAATTATGACGTTGTGATCGTTCCCAGTTTTGGCGGCAACCAGCTTGCCATCACCAATCTCACCGGCCATCCGGTTGTTTGCATGCCTGTTGGTTTTAACCGCAGCGGCACCCCGGTCAGCGTCACCCTGCTAGGTAATTTATACCATGAAGCCGTTATCTTAGCAGCGGCAAAAGCATTCCAGGATAAAACTGATCATCATCATAAACATCCGGAAAAATTCAGAGATTAAATAAAAAAACCGACTGCATGAAACGATTGCTTTTTTCTGCTACACTGTTAGTGTCCCTCCTCTCCTGTTCGTCAAAAAAACCGGTTGACCTTTTTGTATTCAATGCGACCATTTATACTGTTGATTCTTCATTTTCAACCGCCGAAGCAATGGTGGTGAATGACGGGAAGATTATTGCTGTCGGCACAAACAGCGAACTTGAAAAAAATTATGAAGCAAAAGAGAAAATAGATGCCGGGGGGAAATTCATTTACCCCGGTTTTATTGATGCCCATGCACATTTTGCAGGCTATGGCAACAGCCTGCAGACTGTTGACCTGGTGGGCACTGACAGTTGGGGCCAGGTGATTGAAAGAACAAAACAATTCGCCACAGAAAATAATATCAGACCGGGTGACTGGATAACAGGCAGAGGATGGGATCAGAATGACTGGGAGAAAAAAGAATTTCCCGGCAAAGATGATCTCGACAGGTCATTTCCGGATAACCCGGTTATCCTGACAAGGATTGACGGACATGCCGCCATTGCCAATCAAAAAGCTTTAGATATAGCTGCTGTGAAACCGGGAGACAAACTCACCGGCGGTGATGTTGAAATGAAGAATGGAAAACTTACAGGCATTTTAATTGATAAAGCCATCGGGCTGGTGAGCAGTAAAATTCCCGCACAAACACCGGAACAGTTCAGGGAAGCTTTGCTGGATGCCCAGCGCAATTGCTTTGCTGTTGGGCTCACTACTATTGATGATTGTGGTCTCAGTTATAAAGCCGTGGAGCAGATCAAAGAACTGCAGCAAAACAATGAACTGAAAATGCGGTTGTATGTGATGCTGAGTGATGCGGAAGCCAATTATGATTACCTGGAGAAAACAGGTATCATCAAAACCGACCGCCTGCATGTCCGCAGTTTTAAAGTTTATGGCGACGGAGCATTGGGATCAAGAGGCGCCTGCCTGCTGGAACCATACAGCGACAAGAAAGGCCATTATGGTTTTTTGCTGAGCAACCCGGAGCATTTTGATTCCGTAGCTGCCCGCATTTATCAAAAAGGTTTCCAGATGTGCACACATGCCATTGGTGACAGTGGCAACAGAACTATTTTAAACATCTATGCCAAATACCTTACTGGTAAAAATGATCTTCGCTGGCGCATCGAGCATGCACAGGTGGTCAATAAAAACGATTTTGATTTGTTTGGCGCCAATGCCGTGATACCATCGGTGCAACCTACCCATGCAACATCAGACATGTATTGGGCCGGTGACCGTTTGGGTAAAGAGAGAGAAAAAGGTGCTTATGCTTTTAAATATCTCATGCAACAGAATGGATGGATCCCTCTCGGCACAGATTTTCCGGTGGAAGATATTTCTCCATTCAAAACCTTTTATGCAGCAGTGTTCAGGAAAGATGCAAAAGGATGGCCTGATGGCGGCTACCAGGTAAATAATGCACTGACCAGGGAAGAAGCCCTCCGCGGCATGACCATTTGGGCGGCCCGCTCCAATTTTGAAGAGAATGAAAAAGGAAGTCTTGAACCTGGCAAGTTTGCAGATTTTATTGTTCTTGATAAAGACCTGCTGAAAGCTGCGGAAAACGAAATACTCAGTACAACTGTTTTAAAAACCTTTGTGGGCGGTGAGAAGGTTTATGAAAAAAAGTAAGTACACTTTTATAAACAGCATTCAGCATACATTCGCAATTACGTTACATTCACTACGAATAACTGTTAGGTTTCCCGGGTTAAATTCCTAATTCATTTTAACAGTCACCGCCATTCATCATTGTGGCAACGTTTGCGTTGTCCACTGGTAATACATTTGCAGCAGAACCATTAATCATTAAACCTTCTGTTATGAAAATCGAATTCACAGCAGCTGCTTTGCTGCTCACTCTCCTCACATCCTGCTGGAAGGATGATCAACGTTGTAATACAACTATTGACAAAAACTTTAATATCACCGGCTTCAACAAAATTGTGGCCGGTGAAAATCTAAGTATTACTATTACAAAAGGAAATAATTACCAGGTGAAAGCAAAGGGATGCTCCAATGACATTGCAGACCTCCGGGTTGATATTACTCCAGGCAATACACTTGAGATCGGCTACAGTCGTTACCAGAAAAAAAGAAGCCGTTTGGATATAGAAATTTCGCTGCCGCAACTGGTTTCATTAAACCTGGGTGGCGCATCCAAAGGCACAATAACCGGGTTTGAAGGACAAAACTCCGTTATTCGGAATGTTTTGTCCGGTTCTTCTCAATGCACCATGACTGGGACAGCTTTTAATGCACAGGTGGACCTTTCAGGAAGTTCGGTTCTCAACCTCAGCGGCAGTACAGAAAATCTTTACGGCATCATATCCGGCAATGCAAGACTGAACAGCTATGAAGTGACAGCAACGGAAGTGGATATTTCCACATCGGGTACAGGAAAAGCGTATGTGAAGCCGGTGCAGAGTTTCTTTGCAGAAGCATCCGGTGAAAGCCGTATCTATTACCGTGGCAACCCGCCTGTCACACATTTCAACACCAGCGGCAACGGTCATATTATCCGGGAATAACTACATAACCTGAAAATTTTTTGTAGCAGGAACTTTTCCTGAACTTTAGCATTGTTTCAGCAAAACCCAAAAACTCCTGTTATGAAAAAAATCAAATGGATGGCTGCGGCCATTTTCACCGGTATTATTCTTATTTCCTGCTCCGGCAACGACAAACCAAAAGAGCCGGGTATAAAAACGGAAGATGCCGGCTATGCTGCCGGTGATGTGAATATGATCGGTTATGCAGCATGGGATTCCAACAGCACTGAAAAAAGACCTGTGGTGATCATTGTGCATGAATGGTGGGGATTAAATGACTACCCCAAAAAAAGGGCAAGAGAACTGGCTGAACTCGGATACTTTGCTTTTGCTGTTGATTTTTATGGCAACCGCACACAGGGAGAAACTCCCGACAGCGCCGGTAAATTAGCTATGCCGTTTTATATGGATCCGAAAATGGCAAAAGCAAGATTTGATGCCGCTATTGAAAAAATAAAAACCTATGCAGAGGCCGATCTCAGCAGGGCCGGCGCCATTGGCTATTGCTTTGGCGGTGCACAGGTGATCAATATGGCAAAACTGGGAAGCGACCTGAAAGGTGTGGTGAGTTTTCATGGCAATCTCGCTGTTATCCCACCTAGTAAAGATTTGCTGAAAGCCGAAATACTGGTATGTCATGCAGGCGATGACCCGTTTGTTCCGAATGCAGAAGCCGAACTTTTCAAACACCAGATGGATTCTGTCGGCGCCAGGTATATATTCAAAGTTTACGAAGGAACATCACATGCTTTCACTAACCCGGATGCAACAGCTTTGGGTGAAAAATTCAATCTTCCCATAAAATATAATGCTGCTGCTGACACAGCATCCTGGAATGAAATGAAAACTTTTTTTGAAAGGGTATTGAAAAAAGCAGGCTAAGCATAAACGAATAAAGCTTCAGGTATCCGGGCATTTATTATTGATTATCCACTCTTGCTTCAATGATTGCCTGTATTGAATCGGGCAATGCAGAGAAAATATTGTATCCTGTTGCCGCTTCAATGGCATCCACTGATGTGCGATAGGCCCGCCAGTCGCTGCTCACATCATTGCGGTTGGGTGTGCTGATGGTGATTACTCTTGTAGAACCGTTGATACGGCTGAGATCATTATCTCCCTGTGGCAGCACCAACGCCACTTTCCATACATGTGCCGGCACGGTGATATTGCCGTTGCTGATTGTTGAAGCTGGCCCGTTGCTGCCTGTTCCCCCGGCGCCATAGGAGCCCATGATAATATAAATTTCACTGCCGCCATTCACCAGCGAACGCAGGTAGTTTTCAAAGTTGGCCCATGTTTGCTGGTTAAGATAAGGCGCCTGTGGGATCATATTTGTCATCAGGAATGTGGAAGAATTGGCCGCCACGGTTGAAGTGCGGTCAGCCGATGGACAATTATGCCCCCTGTTAAAACCACTGCCGTAATAACTGTTAGATGCCGGGCTGAACCAACCACCGGGTATAGACGGGTCGGATCTGAAATCATCTTGTCTTGATACACTGCCAATGTCGCTGGACTGTAAATGCCAGCTTACCCAGTTGGGTGTTCCCCTGTCACGGCTGTAGGAAAGGGAATAATAACCCTTTAGCATCAGGAAATTGTTCAAACTGTCGGTTCGTATAGCCGCATTGCTCGGATTACCCAACAACAGGTGAATATCTTCATTAGGATTGCCGGGACCGGGGGCAGGATTAGAAGGCTGGGGATTGAATGGCGCTAAAGGAACAACATCCTGCTTACGACAGGATGCCAAAAAAATAAGAATGATTCCCAAAAGGGTTAGAATATGATGGATTCGCATTACCGGTTTTAGTTTTGAATAAGGTCAGGAAAGGCAAAACGAAGATACTGTATCAGGATAGCTGGGCCAATATGTGTTTATCATAATATGATATGCTTTGTTTGCACGACCCGGACAGAAAATCGTAGAAATACGAATAAAAAAACCTGATTCTGAATCACAATCCGGGCCGGCATCAAAAAAAGTAACTATACATGACTGTAAGCCTCAATCATTTATTCAGTATTTACGGTGTTGCATCGGAATTTTTCGTAGGAAAGTTATGATTTATAAAACCCGCTTTCTATTTTGTGCCTCCTTTAGATATAAAACGAATTCCTTTGAAAAAAATATTTGTACCCCTTTTATCAGCTACTCTTTTTTTCACCGCCTGCCGTAAAGAACGGTTTGAAGCTGTCAGCATCACTAAAGAATGTGTACAGCAAACGGCAACACCACTGAATCAAAGCTATTCCTGTACTGACCTCGTAGCCATTGACTGCCTGGAAAAACATTGCGGGCTGATGCCCGTCAGCGCCAACAGTTTCTGGATCTACGAGGATTCTGTTTTTACCGATGGCCAGTTTTCGCATATTGAATTTGATACGCTTCATTTCAAAGCTTACCGGTCACTGCCTGATAACCTTGTTTGGTGGAAAACAGACAAAGATGTTGGACTGCCGGAATTCCTTTACACCAATGATTCCGTCATCTTCAGCATTAATAACAGGTTCTTTGCTCAGGACTGCATCAAAGACAGTAAAAAAGAATATGCACTTTTCGCCGGTGACTCTGCCCGCTATCTCACCAGTTTTGATGACAATGCAGCATTTGGACGTTCCGTAAAAATGCAGGAAGACATGAAATGCCCTGCCGGCCAGTTCAGCGATTGCATCCTGTTTGAAAAAAATGCACCCTTCTTCCGTAAAGATGTGATGATTTTCAAACCGGGCATCGGTGTGCTGAAATACAGGACAGAAAAAGCGCCGATGGGCTACCCGCAAATGAAATTGGAAAAGATATCTACGCTGATCAGTTATTATATTGAATAACCCGGTCGGCATTCAAAATATTACTCTGGACGGTAATACACATTGGACTAAAAACGCAAAAGCCTGTTGCAAGTGCAACAGGCTTTTTAGCGGAGTCTTCCCGGATACGGTTCGGTTATTTTCTTATGGTAATGTGATCAGTCGTTGATTGTTTCCGTTGTTCCAGGTAAGCAATGCTTTGTTGTCGCAATCGCCGTTATTGGGTGCTCCGTAATCAAGGAACAATACCCGGTCATTGATCTTTGCTTTCAACTTACCATTACTGATCCACGGACAGATCACTTTTTTCACCAGGGGTGATTCTGTATTCAGAGTTATAACGAGACCACCATTAAATTCAGTTTGTGAACGGCCTTCGATATGATAAACATCATCACGGAGATAGCGGGTGCTGCCGCCTTCCACTTGTTTCACATATTTGATCCCATTGTATTTAAATCCGCGGCCATTAGGCAAGGTCACTTTACCATCCACCACCTGTACGGTGAATTTAATATTACCGTTTTCACTCAGGTTGCTGATGATCTTGGTGCCTTCGATATGGGCACGGTTGATATAAAAATCACGGAACGTGATAGTGAGCACAGAGCCGCTTCTGCGGATGGGGCCGGTCAGGTGAAGAACGATGGCACCACGACGATGTTTGCCATCAGCACACCAGCAACCATTCGGGCCAAAATCTATGGTAATGGTTTTGGGATAAGTACTGTCGTTAGGAGAAACAGTGATCGTTACACAATTACCGAGACGGGCACGCAATTCAGCAAAAGGATATACCCTGCCGTTGGGGGCACTCACTTCACCTTCTTCTTCAGCAGCGGTGAAGGCTACATCGCCGATATCATCAAAACTTCCTTCGGCCTGCAGGCTTTCATCAGAATAAGTGGCGGCTTCTTCCTCGGTAACAGATACAGTGGAAGCAGATTCAGATAAACTGCTTTCTTTCTGACAGGAAAATAAAAAAGCGGAAAGCATAATGACTGCAAGGGCAGCGGCTAACCGGTTAGTGGAAAATAGTTTCATGGCTATACTTTTTTGTTTTAGGGTGTGGAATCATTTAACGGAACTTTGGAACTGCATGGCGCAAGAAAGTTTAAGCATGCCAAAAAAAAACTATTTTCCGTGCCGGATGAGGCCCATTTTCAATTACATAGGCAGTTATTTTTCAGCAATCAACAAGCTGACATTGCTGGCAGGATCAGTGCTGACAGGAATGCTGGTTTTCCTGAATTATCATTTTGGAATAGAAGATAACATCAGCAGACAGCCTTCATTTTTCATGCGAACCACATATCGTTTTCTTATTTTTTTTATAGCCTTTGCCGGCATTTATAGTTTTTACAGACTGATCGAAACAAAAAAATATTTCCGCCACCGGCAGTTCCTGCTGCTGCTCATTATTGGTCCTCTCCTTTTTGCCATCAAAGCATCACTTCGGATTGATTTTCCCTTGCATGAAAACGAAATAAAAAACGATTACCTGAACCAGGTACTCTACTGGCCATCTTTGTTGTTGTTAGTACTCTGTATCCTTTATATCTCCTGGAAACTATTTGACAGGCAACAACCTTTTTACGGTACTGCCACAAAGAATATAAACTGGAAACCTTATTGGCTAATGTTGCTCATCATGCTGCCGCTGATAGCGGCTGCATCCACGCAACCGGATTTTCTAGCAATGTATCCTAAATTGAAAGAAACCGGCGAAACAGCAACAACATGGTGGCAGAAACTGTTGTTCGAGCTTTCTTACGGCAGTGATTTTATCGGCATTGAACTATTCTTCCGGGGGTTTTTAATTCTCGCCTTTGTAAAATGGGCGGGCAAAGATGCCATCTTGCCGATGGCTTGTTTCTATTGCACAATACACTTTGGCAAACCCCTGGGCGAATGTATCAGTTCATTTTTCGGAGGCATGGTGCTGGGCATCGTTGTATATAATACCAAAAGCATCTGGGGCGGCCTGATGGTTCACCTGGGCATTGCCTGGCTGATGGAATTAGGAGGTTATATCGGCAACAGTTTAAAATAAACCTGCCACACTGTTTCAGTATGGCAGGTTATAAAAAGTTGCAAACCGTAAGCCGGATTCTGTCGTGGGCTATCATTTATCTGTGCTGACAGTTACCCGTCAGCATCAATCTGCCTACCCTGTACCATCGGACGAGCAGCCCTCCCCCGATAGCTATCGGGACGGTACTATACGTGGCATTTCAGCATGCAAGGTTTACCCGCAAATGATGTTACCATCATAAGCTGTGAGCTTTTACCTCACATTTTCACCTTTTCTCCTTGCAGAGTAGTTATTTTCTGTGGCACTGTCTCTTTCCCGTTTCCGGGAAGCCGGCTCTTCACCGGTGCACTGCTCTGCGCTGTCCGGACTTTCCTGCCCTCCTTGCGGAGAACCGATAGCCAGGTTTGCAACGATGCAAAGGTAACTTTTAAAATATCAATCGGGGAATTGCGATTTATCAATACCGGGGATGATGCGTAATGCATTCTTATAATAAATCTTCTTCAATATATTATCCGGCAATCCCATTCCATACATGGCCCAGAAAGCATGATACTTTTTATGGTAGGGAAAATATTCATCCTCCGTTTCCAGCACACGGAAGTAAGTGGCATATTCATCCGGCACCCAACTGTCCTTGCCAAATAATATCCTGTCCTGGTATTTAGTAAAAAACTGTTTTGCTGTTCTGGGTTGTCTTCCCAGTTCTGCGATGACAGCCCCAAATTCGATCACTACGTTGGGCATTTCATCCAGTAATTTGCCCAGCCGCGCAAGATCATTGGGAAACCAGCCAAAATGGGCAGCGATAAAAGTTGTCTTTGAATGCTTTTTGAACAGCCGATGCTGCTCAGCAATCAATGTATCCCACGGAACAGGATTGGTATCCCCTCTCCTCCTGTTTGGATGCAATGTCAGTTCCAGCCATCTTTCGTTGGTAGAATCAACCGGTTCCCAGAAAGGTTTGGGATCGGCCGTATGGATAATTACCGGTATTTTTAATTCACCCGCTTTTTTCCAGACCGGATCAAGCCGGGAATCATCTACAGTTACTCTTTTTCCATTCACATCATTCACTGAAAAACCAAGGCTCTTGTAAATTTTCAAACCACAGGCTCCATTCTTTACATCCTCCTCCAATTGCCGTGCTGCATTTTCTGCCCAGCCATCATTACCCACTCCCCTGAAATCAACATTGGCAAAGACCATGAACCTGCCGGGATAATTTTGTTTGATATTGCTGATAGATTTTTTGATGGATTCACCGCTTTGGCCACTCAGGTTCACCAACACTTTCATGTTCAGCTTATCCATTTCTTTTATCAAAGTGCCTAGGTCCATATCAGGCATGCGGAACTGGTGATTGTGCACATCAATAAACGGAAACTTTGCTGTGGTGACAGGTTTGCCCGGCACCACCAATGTGGACGGTGGGTTATAGGTTTCGAAATCCATCTTGCCGGGGTTTTGGGCACCGGCATTCAGAACGCCAAAAACAAAGAGAAGCAGAATAAATTTTTTCATGTCAACCAGATTATTATGAACGTACAAGATAAAGGTTATACCCTGAAAATTGTTACCGCTGATAAAGAAAACCAGCGGAGGAAAGTTATTGACATTGATAAGAAATGGCAGAAAGTTTGGCAGTGTCTTAGTTTGGTATGTTGAACCACGGAGACACGGGGAACACAAAGCATCACAGCGTTAACCCCGTGAAACCCCGTGTCATTGTGCCTCCGTGGTTAGGTTTTTGACAAATAATATTTCAAATCCGATAACTATCGGATGAAACTCTTCCTAAAGTTTTGGTTTGGCGTATCGCTTTTTTGTAATTTCATATCCCCATCTCCTTCCCCTCTGGATTTTTTCTTCATCTTAAAACGTGTCAATCATGAATGCACAATTAGAAGAAATCAGGGAACAGCAACGCCAATCATGGAACAAATTCTCACCCGGCTGGAAAAAATGGGATCGCCTGACCATGGAATTTTTACGCCCCATGGGAGAATCCATCATTCAATCCATCAAACCTGCAGGCGATGACATAGTGCTGGATATAGCAGCCGGCACCGGCGAGCCGGGGCTTACCATTGCAACCATGCTGGATAATGGCAAAGTGGTGATCACAGACCTGGCAGAAGATATGCTAAGCATTGCCAGGGAAAATGCAGCATACCGCAACATTGGTAATATTCAAACGGTGGCCTGCGATGTTTGCGAAATGCCTTTTGAGGATGACAGCTTTGATGCGATCAGTTGCCGCTTTGGTTTTATGTTCTTTCCCGACATGCAACTGGCAGCAAACGAAATGGCAAGAGTATTAAAGCCCGGAGGCAGGATGGCTACATCAGTCTGGAATTTGCCTGAAAAGAATTATTGGGTAACGGCAATGATGGGCACAATTGCCAAAAATATGGAAATACCGCAACCGCCGCCCGGCTCACCCGGAATGTTTCGTTGCAGTAAACCGGGACTGATGAAAGATATTTTTGAGCAGGCCGGTTTTAAGAATATCACCGAGCAGGAAGTGCTCACCCAACTAAATGCAGGAACTGCCGAAACCTATTGGAACATGATGACCGAAGTGGGTGCGCCGATAGTGGCAGCACTTAGCAAGGCAGACGAACCCACAAGACAAAAAATAAAGAATGAGGTGTTTGAACTGCTGGAACATCGCTACCCCGATGGCAAGGTGGCCATTGATGCCAGCGCCATTGTGATCAGCGCTGAAAAGTAATTATTCAAAAAAGCGGAGCTGCCACCAGCTCCGCTTTTTCAGTATCATATCCGCTCTTTCACTCCTTTTGCCTCATACAGTAATTTGAGTATTTCTTTCAGACGCTGCGGGTCTTTGTTCAGTTCAATGGCTTTTTCCAAAGAGGTCACGGCATTTTTTGCATCACCAGTATTCAAGTATGCTTCTCCCAGGCTTTGCATCAGCATGGCCGATTCAGAAAAAAGGATCGTGTTGATCTGCAAAATGCGCAACCCTTCTTCTTTTCTTCCCTGCTGCTGTAATAAACGGCCCAGGCTGTTCAGTTCACTTTCCTTCGTCACCAACGGACGTATTTGTTCTGCCAGTCCATGATTGCTGCTGTTCATATCCAGCAGTGTGCCGTCTGCGAGCCACTTTTTCACAGTGGCAAAACTCCGGTAATTCGGTTCATACGCTGACCCGGATAAAATGGTATAAAGATCTTTTTCCAGGGAAAAAGCGGGGTATTCATTGATGCGGTTGATCTCTTTTCCTTTTTTATAAATAATAAAAGTTGGCACCCGGAAAATACCCTTTCCGGCTTCTTCATGCTGCGGACTTTGTTTCACCAAAGAATCACCAGCTCCCAAAGCAATTAATTTTACTTGTTGCTGCGGGAAAGAAATGTTTTCAAGCAATTTATAAAACCGGGGCACTTCTCTTTTGCTGTCACCACACCATGTGCCCATGAATATTTCAATCGTTATGTCTTTTACAGGCAATTGCTTTATAGCTTTCAGCATACTGTCTGCGGGCCGGTAGGATTCAAAATTTGGCTGAAACCATTCCCGGAACGGTGACACCTGGAGGTCCTGCTGCTGAACAGTTCCGTAGAGTACAACCGGTTTGGAAGAAGTTTGAGCTATTATCAGCGCTGAGTTGAGCGACAGTATTGCCGCTGCAATAATATTTTTCATTATTAACTTTTGAGTTGATTAAAAGGAATAACTATAACCGGGGTAATGCACCCGGTCAGCAATAAAAATTATATAACCCAAACTGGTTGCGGGGGATGTTCAGGGCAAGAGAGAAAGCCGGTTAACAGACCGGATTTTTTATTTGAGCTATTAATCCCAACAAGATGGTTATGAATGACTTTTTCAGTTACTATTACTTCAGGAAAAAATGATTCATCAATATGGATATGTGAATGACGGACGGGAACTGTGGCATCGGCAGGCACTGAAGGTTCAGCATCTTTCCATGCTTTTTCGCAATCACATTGGTTTTGCCGGTCGTTGAAGTAATTGGCAAGCCGGCATTCGAGGTATGCGGCCTGTCTTGCATATTGCGAAGCCACAAATGCAAACAAGATGGTTATGGCAGTTATCTTTCTCAATTCAGGCAGTTGACCCTTCCCTGACCGCCGTGCATAAAAAAGGGTTGCAAACACAGCAGATTTTTCAGCTTCAATGCCTGATTCAATTAATTTTAGGCCATGAACCGCATGGATCGTTTGCTGGGTATCATCACCCTGCTGCAATCAAAAAAATTTGTACCGGCTGAAAAGATCGCCGATAAATACAATATCAGTGTCCGCACTGTTTATCGTGACATCAAAGCCCTTACCGAACTGGGCATCCCCGTAAGTTTTGAAGCGCCGAGAGGCTATTTTGTGGTGCAGGGCTATTTTTTGCCGCCCGTCTCTTTCAGTACGGAAGAAGCCAATGCCCTGCTGCTGGTAGAAGCTTTGGTGAATGGTTTCACCGACCAGTCCATTCAAAAACACTATGCCACCGCTCTTGATAAAGTGAAAGCCGTATTGCGGGGCCACCAGAAAGAAAAACTGGAACTGCTCAATGAAAAGATCAGGTTCCAGAAACCGGAATGCTATAATCTCAGTTTTGAATACCTGCCATTATTGCAACATGCTATTGCTGAAAAAACCATTATTGAAATAGAGTACAAAAACAATAAAGAAGAGGTCAGCAGGCGGAAAGTGGAACCCATCGGGCTTATCTTCTATGCTTTCAACTGGCATATCATCGGCTGGTGCCACCAGCGCCGGGATTACCGTGATTTCAGGGTGTCACGCATTACCCGGCTGACAGATACGGCACAGCCATTCCGGAAGGCATCGCATATGGAACTGAACGAGTACATGAAAGAAATTCCTGTTGATTATTAAAAAATCCAGGAAAATCTTTAAGCGGCTGCCATAGGGTTGTCAGCCGGCCTTGTTTGCTTTGTGTTGCAGCAACTGAAGTGAACAATGTTATGATGAAGGGAAATTTGTTACAACACCTGCTTTACTGGTCTTTCCGCTGGCTGAAATACTTTTCAGCCATTTGGCCATGTGTATTTTTTAAACCATTCATAAAACTCATCCAGTTTGTCTTCATTGTCTTCGAGCCAGTTTTGAATATCCTCATCATCGGTGGATGCCAACGCAATGTAGCAGGCTGTGGTAAGCAGACCTTTTGTCTTCATCTCCCGGAAAAAAGGAACATAAAAGTTCCTGAAGAACCCTTTATCACCGGCGGAAGTCTCACCGATAACATTCACCAGCATCTGAAGCCTGTAGCTTAACCGGTCAGCTTCGGTTTTTGCTCCCAGCGAATCCGGTATCTCGTTGCTGGCAGCCAGCAAAGACATCATGAGTTCCGCCGGGCCAAAATCATCTTCTTTCTTTTTCTTCTTATCGCCGAGCATGGCAGGATCAATACTGATGGTAACATTTTTTTCATCCGTCCGGGAAATGCCTTTCATAATAAGACCGTTCATAAATTCGAGATTCTGTTCGGCTCTTTTTCCCGTGGGTTCAATGATAAGGAAACTGAAGATGGCCATAATGGCCGGGATGCGGTTGCCGGCGGATACAAGGCGGCCTGCAGCATTATGTGAGGAGGCATGATAAGGATTGCAGCGCAGGGATTGCTGAAAACATTGCAGGGCATCATCATTTGCTTTCATGCCGGAATAGGTGATCCCCTTATTGAAATGCAACAGGTAATAATCAGGAAATTCCCTGATGCCATCATCATATACCTTCAGCGACTTTTTCGTATTACCAGTATAATCATGTATGGTTCCGTAGTTCACAAAGCAAAGCTTTCTCACTTCCGGGTCTTTGCATGATTGCAGCACTTTTTCGAGTATCACTTCAGCATCCTTATACTTTTTCATTGCCATAAAAGCATAGGATTTTTCATACATGGCAAGGTAATTCTCCGGGTCGAGGCGCAGCGCTTCATCATATTTTTCTATCGCCCCGCTATAATCCCCCTTGTCATGCAGGGCAATACCTTCTTCAATCAGTTTGCCAGCATCAGATTGTGCAGTGGCGGTTATGGAAAAACAAACAAATAAGATAGCTGTGAAAAGAATTTTCATAAAATTATTTTTGGTGAGATGCAAACCAGGCGGCTGATACATAATAAATGTATGGATTTTATCCCCGGTTTTCAAATACGGGTACTTTTACCGGCAGCAGCCGCAGACTTGTAGCCGGATGAAGATGTTTCAAGCAAAGAGGCAAGGGAGCAACAGCGCAAAGAAATAATGAAATTCCCTGCCTTAGTTCACTGGATCCCGGAGGGATTTAATATGAATAGAAAGCAGCACACAATAGTGTGCAACCCCGGATGGGTTGAATAATCTTGCATTACCCTATCATATTTTCAGCCTAACCACTATTTTTACAACAACCAGGATCATTAATTGCATTCCTTAATCCTTTCTATGCCGGTCATTCCAGCTACAAAAAATGATATTCCTGCATTGGTAAAACTGCTCAACAGCGCCTACCGGGGTGAAGAGTCAAAAAAAGGCTGGACCACGGAAGCCTATGTAGTAGCAGGCGATCTGAGAACTGATGAACCCGCAATGAAAGAACTGATGCAGACAGCAGGAACCTTGTTCCTTAAATATGTGAATGAGGTAAATGAAATCACAGGTTGTGTTTTGCTGCAAAAGAGAGGAGAAAAATTATACTTCGGGATGTTTGCGGTGTCACCTCTATCGCAGGGAAAAGGGATTGGGAAAGAACTGATGAAGGCATTGGAAGCATTCGCAGTATCCATTAACTGCTCAGCCGTTTTCATGCGGGTCATTGCTGTGCGGCATGAACTGATCAACTGGTATGAAAAATTGGGATACCGGCTTACCGGTGCCAGGGAACCGTTTCCAGAAAACGACCGTTTTGGCATAGCCACTCTGCCACTTGAATTTGTGGTCATGGAAAAACAAATGAAATAACTTTCTACATTTCATCTTCCCGGCAATAACAACACCCGGCCTTGCTTACATCTATATTACCATTTGGCAAACTCTTCGGACAAAAACGAAAAGACCGGCTAATTTACTCACTACTAAAAACAACTGCTGCATGAAACCATCATTGCTGAAAGTGATCCTGGTTGCCGGGCTGCTGGCCGGCTCATTGGACATTATCGCAGCTTGTGCCAATGCTTACCTGAATAATCCAAACAGCACACCTGACAAAGTGCTCCGTTTCATTGCCAGCGGAGTGTTTGGGAAACAAGCCTTCACCGGCGGTTCCATCATGGTGGCCTGGGGATTGCTGTTTCATTTTATCATTGCCACCGGCTTTGCAGCGTTGTTTGTTCTCGCCGCTCAGCGATTCAGATTTCTTCGTCAAAATTTTGTTGTAAGCGGCTTGCTTTATGGCCTGCTGGCCTGGCTGATCATGAACCGGGTGGTAGTTCCGCTCAGTCAAACGCCACCGCAGCCCTTTGCCTGGGAAAAAGCCATCATTGCCATGCTGATACTTGTTTGCATGGTTGGGGTACCCATTGCGTGGGTCACCAATAAATACTACGGGAAAACAGGATAACTATCAGAAGACCTTACCGCCTTCATCATGATCAAGAAGCTGGCCGGCAAGCCGGTGATCAAAGACCATTTCTTTATTGGCGAGCACCTGCCGCAGCAGGTCATGAATGGTGATCACTCCTTTGAATGTTTCATCATCATAGGCCAGCAGGTAGCGGGTCTTGTGCAGGTTCATGGTTTCCATACAATGCTCGGCAGTGTCCGATAATTGCACGATCGGCAGATCAACCGTCATCACTTCACTCACGGCTGTGTCACGGCTCGAACGGTTTTTTAAAATCACATTCCGGCAATAATCTCTTTCACAGAAAATACCTTTATATCCTGTCTCGTCCATCACAACGATGTAGCTGAGGTTAACAGAATTGAGCATCGTGAGAGCATCAATAACCAATGCACCGGGCCCGATCGTGTTGAACATCGGAGGCTTACCCGCAATAATATCTCTTACTGTTACCATACTGTTTGTTTATACAGCGAATTTCGGGATTTTAGCAATGAAAACCTGCTGATGCTGCCCGGCAATGGCCGGGATTACTTTTCAACCAGTCCGTCTTCTTTCCATTTTTTAAATACAGCAATAGTACTGTCAGCCAGTTTGGCTTTTTTAAAAGGCATAAAACCCCTGTCGGTCGGGTTGAGTTCAATCCGGCGGATGATCTCATCTATATCCCCCTTTACATTGGCATAGTTGTCGTATGCCTTTTTGTTGCCGCCTTTTTCTGGCACATGGCAGGGGGTGCAATACGACATTATCATTGTGTGCACATTGCTTTCATAGGTGGAAACAGCAACAGCCGGGGCGGATGAAGCTGTCTTGCGTTGCGATCCGCAATTCACAAAAACAAAAACGGCTGAAACAATCAGTGAAAGGGTGACCAGTTTTTTCATGTTGGTAAAATTTGACGCTGAAATTATCTAAAATAACTGAAACCTCCACACCATTCAACATTTTCAATAGCATATATATTATTGCCATCTGCTAATTTTGCGCCACTTCATGCTTTCTTCCACCTACCAGACATACCGAAATGCATATGCCGGTTTATCGAAAGAAACCTGGTTGCTGTCGCTGGTGATGCTTATCAACCGGAGCGGCACGATGGTGGTGCCGTTCATGACACTCTATCTCACCAGTCCCTCCATGGGGTATAGTATTTCACAGGCAGGACTTGTATTTGGGTTATTTGGCGCCGGGGCATTCAGCGGGGCATGGCTGGGTGGCAGGATGACCGACCGCATAGGTTTCTACCCTGTTCAGTTGATCACTTTGTTTGGCGGGGGTGTGCTTTTCATCGTATTGGGACAAATGAAATCATACCCGCTTATCTGCACTTTCACTTTTGCTGTCAGTTTTGTGAATGAAGCTTTCCGCCCGGCCAATTCCACAGCAGTGGCCTTTTACAGTAAAAAAGAGAACCTCACCCGTTCCTATGCCCTCAACAGGTTAGCCATTAATATCGGCTGGGCTGCCGGTAGTCTTTTGGGTGGCATCATTGCAAAATTCAATTATGAACTGTTGTTCTGGGTGGATGGCTTCACCAATATTTCTGCAGCAATATTACTCTGGTTTAGTTTAAAACCTACCAACTACAAACCTGTTCACAGTAAAGACCAACCCAGGAACAAAGTGCCCGCTGCCCACCGCGATAAGACCTACCTGCTTTTCGTAGTGGCTACCCTGCTTTTTGCCGCCTGTTTTTTCCAGTTGTTTACCAACATGCCGGTTTTCTTTAAAAAGGAACTGGGTTTCTCAGAACCTTATATCGGTTTGCTGATGGCTGTCAACGGTGTTATCATTGCACTGGTGGAAATGGTGCTGGTGTATAAAATGGAAGGACGACAAAGCAATGCTGTTCTTATTGCTGTTGGAGTGGCCCTTGTTGGCATCTCATTCATGATGCTTAATGTTCCCGGCATGGGTGCTGTGCTGGCTTTTGTGATGATCGTAACAGTGACCTTTGGTGAAATTTTTTCCATGCCTTTTATGAATACATACTGGATCAGCCGTACCCAACCCGGCAACCGCGGACAATATGCTGCGCTTTATACCATGGCCTGGTCGGCAGCGCAATGCCTCGGGCCATTGCTGGGAGCACAACTGGTGGACAAAACCGGTTTTACTGTACTATGGTGGGTTGTTGGCGGCACTGCACTCTTTGCCGCTTTTGCTTTTTACAAAATATTGGGGAGGGATTTCTGAGCAAAGTCCATTTCATATATTTGTAATTACCCTGAAAAAAGGGAGCTGACTCCGTAGCTCAGTTGGTAGAGCTACTGACTCTTAATCAGTAGGTCCAGGGTTCGAGTCCCTGCGGGGTCACCAAAGATTATTCTTACCAGCGTCTTAATTGTTTGCTTTCAAATGTCCATTCCGGTGTAATGATATTGCCTGCACCGGATGTTTTGTACCAGGGACTCAATTCCTCTTCTTCCGGGTTGATCACAATATGTATATCCTGTGCAGGCATATAGCTTTGCGCCAGCAAAAATATTTTTTCTCCTTTGCTGTTAACGGCCACATCCGCCACGATCATGGCATGACCGGGAAACCCTCCTTTGATCAGAACATCTCCGGGTTTAATATCGCTTATATCCGCAACCGGCCGCAATTGTTTTTCCAAAGAAGCTGAACCACACCACCCAAATACTTTTTCGAGGTAGTTCTCAAAACGAAACCGGTTGGCGCCTCCATCCCATGCATATTGTTTTCCATTATTATCAGTGAAAAAAATCTCATTGAACCTGTTTTGAGAAAAAAGATACTCTGCCCGCATTCGCATCACCGCATCGGCGCATTGCTGCAAGTCCTTTTTGCCTACCGGAATGTCCAGTACGGCAAATTGTGCCGATTGATTTTTTTTCGGTTCACCGTTATACAGGTAAACAGTTCTGTCCTCCTTCAGCGGAATATGGCGCAGCCAGTGAGCAAAAGATATGTGGCCGGTTTCAATACGATGGAATCCTTCAGGCAATGGTATTGCAGAAATTTTACCGGGGTTGCCGGGCAAAACATTTGATGGCGGAATGACAATAGTATGATTGGCCCTGTTGCAAGGGGCCAGCCCCAGCAATAAAGCGGCAGTAATGATTTTCATGGCTACACTAAGAAACATCCAGGTAGAAAATCCATAAAAAATATCCCTGTTTTTTATTACAATATTGTTGATGACTGAGCAGGATGGTCCAGTCACTTTACAAAAATGAATGCGAACTCCTGTTCTTGTTGCCGAAAATGTTACTTTCAATAAAAAAATCAGAATGAAACGTTCCTATTGGGAAAAAATAGCTCCTTCTTACAGTGATGAGATATTTGATGTGCTGCACAACGACAAGAAAGCATTGATCAGGACAGTGATAAAAAAGTATGCTTCCAGAAACAAATCCGTCATTGATATTGGCTGCGCCATTGGCAAATGGTTGCCGGTGCTTTCACCAGCCTTCAAAAAAGTGTATGCGGTAGATATTTCTGCCAAAAACCTGGAAATAGCGCAGCGGTTATACCCGCAATACAAAAACGTGGACTATATCCGGGCGGATATGTCCGGTAAAAAAAAGAAAGTTCCGGCCTGTGATTTTGGTATTTGTATCAATGCCATCCTGACGCCGGATAAAAAAGACAGGGATATTTTTTTTGCATCGCTTTCTGCCTGTGTGAAAAAAGGCGGACGTATTGTAATAACCATACCTTCTCTCGAATCTTTCCTGCTCACCCATATCGTTCAGCAAAACTGGAAAATTGACAGGTATCTTTTCCCCGCAACCAAAAATGCCAAAGAAGCCATTCGCAAATGGAATAACATTCTTCAAGGGAATGCTGATATTGATGCAGTACCGCATAAGCATTATCTCAAAGAAGAGTTGCAACTATTGTTAGCTAAAGCCGGGTTTGTTGCAGAGGAATTTCAAAAGATCGAGTATGACTGGACAACTGAATTTCATAAACCGCCCAAATGGCTGAAAGAACCAAAACCGTGGGACTGGATGGTCGTTGCAAAAAAGATATAAGCTTTATCGCAATAAAAAATTTCTGAAACTGAGGCTGTCATGAAAGTGGCATGGGCATATACAGTCTGGGACAATGCAGCGGTTACATAATTATGCTTGTCACAACATGTATGCGCCTTTTTTTGACATTAATGTTACAACTGTCGTATTTAGCCGTTTGCGGGCAGAGTAAGGGAAAATTTTCATTGATTCTTTATTCACAGCCTGAATTGACATTTCATAAAAACGACTATGCATTTCGTTGGAGTGAAAAGCATAACAAGGTCACTATTAATGCCGGATTCACAGGGACTGTACAGTATAGCCCTGCTAAACGTTTTTTTATAGAAACAGGAATCGGATACATTTCAAGAAAGCTGAACACAAGAGTTTTCCTCAATCAAACAGCACTTCCTCCTCCACGTCAAAGTTTCACGCAGGAACTTGTTACCACAAGATCAGTATCTTTCAGAACTATTCACTTGCCGTTTATAGCGGGATACAGGTGTATGCTCCGTGATAAGACCAGTCTTTCTTTGAATGCCGGTTTTGCAGGTAATTACTTGCTGAATACCTATTACGAAGTCGATGCCAAAAAATACCAGGGCAGGTATAGAAAGAATTACTGGCAGGGGTATTCACTATCAGTTGGCGCAGGGGCCGATCATGCTATTTCCAAAAAGTTTATCCTTGCAGGCAGACTTGCTTATACTGCTGTCAATACAATGAAAGCAGATGATTACTTATTCAGCCAGGATGAGTATAGAATAGCACTGCCCCATAAATATCTCAATTTATCAATCGGAATCAAACTGCCTTTCTAAGATGGTTTATTTGATTACTGTCATCTTCTCCACTCCTGTGGAAAAGTTTAACTATTCGCTTTCGCAAGCAATGAAGATATTGTGCAGGAATCTCCACCATGGAAACAAACAGGGAAATAACAGCCTTGCTTCATCTGATTGATGATCCCGATGAAGAAGTGTTTGATGCAGTCAGCAGGAAAATTGTTGACTATGGCAAACCTATCATTCCCAGCCTGGAGCATCTTTGGGAAACCACTCCGGAAGAACCCGTGCAGCAGCGTATCGAAATGCTGATTCACCGTCTTCATTACCGCGACCTCACCGGCGATTTTCATGAATGGAATGTGTCCGGTCATCACGACCTGATGCTTGGGTCCTTGCTTGTTTCCAAATTTCAATACCCCGATATTACCACGGCACCGGTGCTGCATGAAATTGAAAAAGTGCGGCGCAATATCTGGCTGGAGCTGAACAACTACCTTACCCCGCTGGAGCAGATCAACGTGGTGACAAGCATCCTTTATAGTTATTATGGCCTGAAAGGAACGGAGATCAGCTATAAAGAGCCGGCTGAATTTTTATTGCATAAGACACTTGAGGCCAAACGGGGCAATCAACTCAGTAACGGTATTCTTTACCTGCTGCTTTGCGAACTGCTCGATATACCGGTGAGAGCAGTGAATCTGCCCAGGCAGTTTGTTATCGCCTATTTCAAGCCCGGTTATTCAGACGAAACCCTTCCCAATCCCCAGCATAAAATTGAATTTTTTATTGACCCCGCATCGGGACAGGTATTCACTCACCAGGATGTTGACAATTACTTCAAACGTATTTCAGTGCCGCCGGTGGGTCATTACTTCAAACCGCAAAAGAACAAACAGGTGATCCGTCACCTACTGGAAGAATTCAGTAAATGCTTTGACAACGACAAGGATAAATATAAACAGACCGAATTAATAGAGTTGTCGCTGATGCTGGAATGAACCGGATTACAGCGAACCCGGAAACTTCATAACCTCTCTTAGCTATATCTTATACTGAACTCATTCTGCCGTCACCCACTTCGCCCCGTTCCATCGCAGGTCCATCCGTATGGTATCAGAGAAAGGTTCGTTGGGCCGTGGCTCTGCCAACGGCGGAAAATGACGGGTGCCGGTGACATGGCTCAGCGTTGTGAAAACATCTTTTCGCTGCTCATCTTTTTTTACGGAAAGAACAGTGACTCCTTCTACCTCCCATCGGCCGGAGCCGTCGCCGGAGCTTTCCTGCATATACCACAACTGCACCAATTGCTTCACTTCATCCTCAGTTGGCGCCTGCGTGGAGCAGGAGGAACAAAAAACAAGCGTCAGTATAACGAGTGTATGCCGCATAGTGTTTACAATTTCATATCTGCAATTACCGCTTTAATTTTTTCATCCAGTTGTGCATTCACTTTTTCAAAGGCGGCAGCACTGTCCAGTTTTGCATTCACACTGAAATAGAATTTAATCTTGGGTTCAGTACCGCTGGGACGGGCTGAAATGAGGCTGCCGTCTTCAAGAATAAACTGCAGCACATTGCTTTTAGGCAGATCAAGTTGTTGGGTTGACTGGTTAACCAGGTCTTTAGCGGTTTGTTTTTCATAGTCCAGCAGTTTCACAACTTTTGAACCATTGATAGTTGCCGGCGGGTTGTTGCGGTAGCTTTCCATCATGGCTGCGATCTGCTGCTGGCCATCCATTCCTTTTTTGGTGATAGAGATGAGATGCTCTTTATAAAAACCATACTGCACATAGAGATCAATCATTTTTTCATACAGGCTTCTTCCTTTTTCTTTTTCATAAGCGGCCATCTCGCAGAGCAAGGCCACGGCGCTGACACCGTCCTTGTCCCTTATCTTATCCCCTATCATCAGGCCAAAACTTTCCTCGCCACCAATGATATAATTTTCTTTCCCTTCTTTTTGCCTTATCAGATCAGCAATCCATTTAAAACCGGTAAGCACCCGGTAACAACCAACATTGTTTCCGGCTGCTATCGCATCAATCATCGGCGTGGTGACGATGGTAGTGATCACCATATCATTGGGTTTTGCAATACCTTTTGTCTTTCTGGCCTCGATCAGGTAATTAAAAGCCAGCACTGCCGTCTGGTTACCGTTCATCAGCACCCATTTGCCATGGCTGTCTTTTACGCCAATGGCGAGGCGGTCGGCATCAGGATCAGTGCCGCATAAAATATCGGCATCTAATTTCTCAGCAAGCTTCAACCCCAGGCTCATCGCTTCGCTTTCTTCCGGGTTGGGATAGACGACCGTTGGAAAATTGCCATCGGGCACGGCCTGCTCTTCCACAATATGAACATTGCTGAATCCAAACCTTTGCAGCACTGGCGGCACCATGGTAATGCCTGTGCCATGAATGGAAGTGAAAACGATCTTCAGGTCTTTGTGTTTGGCAATGATCTCAGGATAAACACTCAGCTCTTTCACCATCTGCATATACTTTTCATCCACTTCTTTACCAATCAGCATGATGTTTTGCTCCCCGCCGCCCCACTTCACATCATCCACCGAAAGAATCTTATCCACTTCCTTGATCACATTCTTATCATGCGGAGGCACCAATTGGGATCCGTCATCCCAATAGGCTTTGTAGCCGTTATATTCTTTAGGGTTATGCGATGCAGTGCACACCACCCCACCCTTGCATTTCAAGTGTCGGATGGCAAATGAAAGATTCGGAGTCGGCCGTAATTCCTCGTACAAATACACTTTGATGCCATTTGCAGCAAATACACTGGCTGTGGTTTCAGCAAAAAAGCGGCTGTTGTTACGGGAGTCGTGTGCTATGGCTACACTTACTTCCTCATTCGGAAAACATTTTTTTAGATAATTGGCATATCCCTGGGTGGCCATGCCCACCGTGTATTTGTTCATGCGGTTGGTGCCCACTCCCATCAGGCCCCGCAGGCCGCCGGTGCCAAATTCAAGGTTCCTGTAAAATGCATCGGCCAGTTCATCCGGGTTTTCTTTTTGCAAACGGGTGACTTCCGCTTTGGTACCTGCATCAAAATTTCCGTTCAGCCATGAATCAATCTTTGCCTGTATTGCTGCATCCATATTTTATTGTTTTAATAGCGGGATGAAGTTATTGAATTTTGATATTCGGATCCGAAACTGTGCAGGAAACGTATTTTTGCAGTTCCATGCAAAGATTCAGCTTATCAATCTGCATAAAAACCGTTACGATACCCGCTGCAAAACTCATGCTGTTGCTGCTGTGCTGCATATATGCGACAATAGTTCAGTCGCAGCAAATGACCGATAGCCTTAAGAACACAAACAATTCTTACCCGAACAGGCAGTGGCTGATCGGCGGGCTCAATGCAGCCGGATATGGCGGTTCACTGATCATCCTGAACAATACCTGGTATAAAAATTATCCCAAATCCTCTTTTCACAGTTTCAACGACAGTAAAGAATGGTTACAGGTGGATAAACTGGGGCATGGCTGGGCCGCCTATAATGCCGGGAGGGCTTCTGCAGCCCTATGGCAATGGGCAGGTGTTCCGGTAAAAAAAGCTGCATGGATCGGCGGGCTTAGCAGCACAGCTTATCTCACTGTGATTGAAATTCTGGATGGCCACTCTGCCGAATGGGGCTGGAGCTGGGCCGATATGGGCGCCAACCTCTTTGGCTCAGGTCTTTTCATTGTACAGGAACTGGGCTGGCAAGAACAACGTATCCAGTTCAAGTTTTCTTTTCACCGAAATAGCTACACGGAGCCGCTACTGGAGCAAAGGGCCAATGATCTTTTTGGCAAAAGCTGGTCAGAAAGAATGTTGAAGGATTACAATGCACAAACCTATTGGCTCAGCGCTAACCTGAAATCTTTTTTTCCAAAAACGAATTTACCTGCCTGGCTGAATGTAGCTGTTGGCTACGGAGCCGATGGCATGTTTGGCGGATTTGAAAACAAATGGGAAGATGAACTGGGCAATGAGATAACCCGTTATGATATCCCGAGGAAAAGACAATTCTATTTGGCACCGGATATTGATTTTACTAAAATCCCGACGAAAAGTAAATTTCTTAAAACCACTTTTGCAGTATTGAATTCTTTCAAATGCCCTGCTCCTGCACTGATGCTGGACAACAAAGGAAAATTCAGGGCTTACGCTTTATATTTTTGATAGAGGTTACACCCTGCAAGAAATTTTCGCATTCATTTTCCCAAGGTATGAATACCGGGGCTATACCAACTCCACTTCGTACACCGGGCTGAATAAATAGACCCTGCCTGTTGCCATTTCCACACATTTGAAACGCTTCCTCATTTTTTCTCCTTTTTGAAAAATGCGGCCATCGTGTATCCTGAAAGCGATACCTGTAGCCAGTTCTTCCAGCAACCGGTGATGACTTTCTTTTGCATCATATTTTCTAAGCACCCGCAGCAATCCGTCTTCTGTGCAACTGCTGGCAGCAGGGTTTTTTAATGATTGCAGCAACTCTTTTTCAATATCAGGAGGGAAAACATGATGTTGCAGGAACTGGTCGAGCAACTGTCCGTAAATATTTTTCCATTCTTTGCCATGGGCCATCACTTTGTTGCCAAACTGTTCAAAGCACAGCAGGTGGGCCAGTTCGTGCAGCAGGGTGATAAGAAAAGCAAATTTGTTCAGGTTGCCGTTCACACTGATGCGGTGATTGGTATGGTGGGTGCGGTGGCGATAATCACCCAGCACCGATTTTCGCTCCCTCGCCACAGTGAGATGCACTTTGAAATGCCGCAGGTAGTGCAGCACCGGCTCATAGGTGCCGGGAGGCAAATAATCCTGCAACTGTGCAATAGGAACTTCTTTCTTAGGCATTCTTTTTTTGCTTCAGCAGCTTTGTCAGGATAGAAACTTCGAGAATGGTGTATACCATGTAAAGCCCCATGCAGGTGAAAAGTGCCGGTTTGTTTACATTCTTCTTCGTGACCATGATATAGACAAATGCCGCAATGGCGATCACAAAAAACTTGATGATGAAACTGCCATAAACAGCCCTTACAAAAGCCTGTGGATTACTGGCCTTCATACCCCGGTGCAGCAACCAGAATGAAAAGACTGTGAGGAGTAGCAGCAAAAAATTCCCCATGATCAGCACATCCCTGTCAAAGCCCCATTTTTCAAGCAGGCTTTTGCCGGCCACAAAAAAACCACTCAGCGCAACAAACACAATCAATACCGGACGAAGTGACCGGAGGCTATTTTGATTCATGATCTTTTTTTGGTCCCGGTTTCCCGGAATAATTTGAAAAATATTCCGGCGAGAATGAGCAAAGGTAATGCACAGGAAAACAAAGGCAGGGTGTGCAGCCAGCGGTCTGCTTTCAGCCCGGCAAACACAGCAATAGCGAGGGCCGCCAGTATCTGAGTGCCCAAACCTGCATACCGTAAAAGATCCCGGTTATTATTGGACGGCGGCCGCTTGTTCATGGCCATTACTCATTTCGACCACGTTGGCGCCCATGTGGCACTGCCCGTTGAAAGTGGCAGATGGTTCCACCTGCAATTTGCCGGCATAAAGGTTGCCGCTCACCACACATTCGCCGCGAAGCTGCAACAGGTCTTTGGCCCTGATGTTGCCCGACACTTTGCCGACAATATCGGCTTGAGCGCCGCTCACATCACCTTCCACTGTGCCATTGGCCCCTATCACAATTTTGGCGGAGCTGTGCACATTGCCGATGATGGTTCCGTCAATGCGAATGTCGCTGCTGCTGCTGATGTCGCCTTTCAGCGTAGTGCCATGGCCGATGAGAGTGGTGCCGTTGGCGCCGTTTGTTTTTTCTGGCTGCATATCGGTTTTGTTTTTACTGTTAAACATAGGTATTGATTAGTCGTTTGAAATTTCTGGTTTGGGTACATTCAACTCCATCGTGTCGAGAACAATAGTGGCATCGCCTTTGAGCACCTGCCGGATGTTGTTGATGTAGTTAGTCTGGTAAAAAACCTGCTTTTCCAGGGAATCCACCCTGTATTTCATATCCCTGTATTCCCGGCCGATCTTCAGGTCATCATAACCCGGGATATAATATTTCAGCGGGGTGAAAACGATCAGGGCAACAGTCAGGCCAACCAAAACAACAAAAATTGTGCTCAACATTACATAAACGCTCAACCTGGATAATTTAAAGGTCACCACTTCCTCGTAAGTGTCATCGTTCATGACTACCAGCCGGTAACGGTTTCTCAGCCGTTTCAGGGTAGGTCCGGCTTCCAGTTTTGCCATAGTTGAGTTTTAAGGGCTTTAAAGGTAAGGAATGCATCCCGATAGTTACAGGGATGGTTTTGCCAGCATCCGTCTATCAAAAAAGCGTAAAAAAAGTGAGGCAATTTTATACTAAAATATCTGAAATTCAGTTAATAAGGCATTAGTTTTGCGCCGGAAAATGCATTTCACCCGAAATACCATAACTGCAGCTTTGTTTTTTGTCTTTAGCCTGCTTGCAGACAGTGCTTTCGGGCAGTTGGGCACCACCCTCAATATCACCAAACCCAAAGAATACGAAGAAAGGGTGCTGCAATCTGAAAGAGAGGATAAAAAATTCACTACAGTCCGTCGCTTTTTCCAAAATACCGGTACCCATTACAACTATTTTTTTAATGCGAATAACAAACTGAACGAGGTTCTTGAAAAAGCAAAAGTGGCTTTCAAAGAGGATTACTCAGTGTTGCTGCCGTTTTACAACTACAGCCTTGATGCCACCGCTGCCGACAGTATTCAGTTAGATTCGGTTTCTTACAAATCACAAAGCGGTATTGCCCTGCATGATCTGCGCAATGACTGGATAGACAATTTGTACCTGTTGTGGGGGGCCGCTTATTATTTCCGCAAGGAATTTGACTCGGCCTACCTGATGTTCCAGTACATTAACTATGCCTTTGCTGAAAAAGAAAAAGATGGCTACTACAAGACTATCGGCAGTAGCCGAGACGGCAACTCTGCGTTAAGCATTGCCACCAAAGAAAAAACCAGCCTCACCAGAAAAATATTCACCCAACCTCCCAGCCGCAACGATGCTTTTATCTGGCAGATCAGGAATTACCTGGCACAGGACCAGTTTGCCGAAGCGGCGAGCCTTATTGTAACCCTGCGCAATGATCCTGTTTTTCCCAAAAGACTGAATAACGACCTTGAAGAAGTGCAGGCCTTCTGGTTTTATAAACAAAGCATGTGGGACAGCGCTGCCGTGCACCTGGAAAAAGCATTGGGCAATGCCGGCAACAAACAGGAAAGGGCCCGGTGGGAATACCTGCTGGCACAGTTGTATGAACTTTCCGGAAACTACAGCGAATCTGAAAAATTTTTCAGCAAAGCCATAAGAAATACCACAGACCCTATCCTTGAAGTGTATGCCAGGTTATCTTCCATCCGGGTGAATAAAGACGGTGGCGAAAATTATATTGATAAAAATATTGCAGAACTGCTGCGGATGGCCAAAAGAGATAAATATGTTGACTACCGCGACATCATTTATTACATGGCAGCTCAGATGGAACTGGAGCGTAATAACGTGGACGGCGCCCTGCCCCTCCTGCTGAAAAGTACACAGGTAGCCAGCAATAATCTCTCTCAGCGCAACAAAGCATTTTTGCAATTGGCTGAACTGGCCTTTGCTAAAAAACAATACCGGCTGTCCTACAATTTTTATGACAGCATCCGGCTTGATGACCCGGAACTGAAAAATCCCGAGACCATTGAAAGCCGTAAAGAAATGCTGGGCAAAGTGGCCGCCAGTATTGAAGTGATAGAAAGACAGGACAGCCTGCAGCGTGTTGCCGCTTTACCAGAAGATGAAAGACAGGATTATGTAAAAAAACTGGTGAAGCAGTTGCGCAAGCAACAAGGTTTGAAAGATGAGGGCTTCACAACCGGTTCTTCTTTGCCGCCTGTGGTGGCCCCTACTCTATTTGGCAGTAATGACACAAAAGGCGAATGGTATTTCTACAATGCCAACTCAAGGCAGAAAGGCGCTACTGATTTTAAATCAAAATGGGGCAACCGGCCCAACACGGATAACTGGCGCCGCAGCGCAGTAGTTGCTGCAGGTTTGCAAACCAGGAATATGCCGTCCGGCGGGCCTCTTCTCGCCCAGGGAAGCAGCGACCAAACAGGTCCGCAGGAGATCACATTTGACGGGCTATACAGCAAACTGCCGTTAACCCCTGAATCCATGAAGCTATCCAACGATTCAGTGAAGGCTGCAATGTTTATTCTTGGCAAAGCCTATATCCAGGAGATTGAAGATTGCACTGCCGGTGTGGAAACCCTGGAAGGTCTTCGTCAACGGTTCCCGGAATTCGACCCTATGGATGAAGTGCTGTTCAACCTTTATTATTGTTATCAGAAGAACGGTGATGCTGGCAAAGCCGCTGCTATCAAAAAACTGATGTCGGAAAAATTTAGCAACAGCAACCTGACCACTATCGTCACCACAGGCAAGAACCCACAATCAAATACAGGAAATACAGAAGCTACCAAAACCTATGAACGCATCTATGACCTGTTCATAGAAGGACAGTTTGCCACTGCTGTGGAAGAAAAGAAGAAAGCCGACCAGCAATATGGCACCAACTACTGGACACCTCAATTGCTGTATATCGAATCAGTTTATTATATCCGTGAACGAAAAGACAGTAGCGCCATCAATATTCTAAACACTATCATCAGCCGGTTTAGCGACAATCCTCTTGCGGAAAAAGCACAAAACCTGATTGATGTGCTGGCCCGCCGCAGCCAGATAGAGGAAGAATTGCGCAATCTTGTCATTACAAGACCGGTGGAAGAACCCCGCAAACCTGTGTCAAACGAACCGGTGACACAACCAACTCCGCAAGTGAACAGGACAGCCGTGAAAGACAGCATGGCTGCCAAAATCAACACAGATACAAAAGTGAATATTCCGGGCCAGGCAGATAGTGTAAGAAAAGGCAACTTACCAACCATAACACAGCCACCATTGACCGTAACAAAGGACAGCACTGTTGCAAAACCAGATACTATTGCCACTGCTCTTCCTGTGAATGAACCAGAGAAAAAGGATACTATAGCCAAAATGACGGAGCCGGTTGTGGCGAAAGAAGTTCCAAAAGCAGGAGAGTTTTTCTTTGCTCCGGATGTTCCCTACCTGGTGGTGCTGGTGCTGAATAAAGTGGACAGGGTTTTTGTAACAGAAGCCAGAAACGCTTTTGCCCGGTATAACAGGGAAAACTTTGCTGCCGGTAAACTCGAAACCGATCTGAGTGACCTGGATGATGAAAACAGGCTACTGCTGATCAGTTCATTTAAAACGGCCCAGGAAGCCATTGAGTATATAAACAGGACAAAACCAAGAACCGCTACAGAAATCATTCCCTGGCTGAGGGGTGGCAAATACAGCTATTCTATTATCACTGCGCACAGCCTCGATCTGCTTAAAGAAAAAAAGAACCTGGAAGAATATAACAAACAGCTGAAGCAACGCTGGCCGGATCAATTTTAAGCAAGACAGTCAAATTGTTACCACCTGAAAGGATTGCTATTACACAACCTGGAAGATAAAACTGCTTTAAAAATACTTTGGCAAAAAATTAATGCACATCCCTTATCAACCGTGCTGCTTTTTCTTAATTTCGGACTGATTAAATCTGAATTTACCTAACCCCAATTATTCAATACATATGAAAAGATCAGTCCGGGTTTTCTGGCGCCTTTTCTTGTTTGGCTTCGGAGCTTTTATCCTCCTTATTTTCCTGGCCAATTTTGGAGTGTTTGGCAAAATGCCCTCACTGAAAGAACTGGAAAATCCCAGTATTCAGCAGGCCTCAGAAGTCTATGCCATTGATGGCACACTGATGGGAAAATATTATACTGACCGGGGCAACCGCAGTAATGTGAAATACCGTGATATTTCCCGGCATGTGGTGGATGCCCTCGTTGCCACCGAAGATGAACGTTTCTATAGCCATGCCGGTATAGATTTTAAGTCCACCTTGCGGGCCACTTTCACCATGGGCCGCCAGGGCGGCGGCAGCACCATCACGCAGCAATTGGCCAAAGCACTGCTCGACCAGGGCAGTAAGAACAGGGCCACCCGTGCATTGGAAAAACTGAAAGAATGGATCATTGCCGTGAAACTGGAAAGAAATTTTACCAAAGAAGAGATCATCACCTTATATCTCAATGCTGTTCCCTTTGGCGATAATGTATATGGCATTCGCAATGCGTCCCGCACTTTTTTTCAAAAAGAGCCAGACAGGCTCAATGTGGAAGAAGCGGCCATGCTGGTGGGTATGCTGAAAGGAAATGCGATCTATAACCCGAGGAGAAATCCTAAAGCTGCATTGGACCGCCGCAACGTAGTGCTGAGCCAGATGATCGTTAACAAAAAAATTTCTGCTGAGGAAGGCGCCAAACTAAAAGCAAGCCCTATTGTGCTGAATTATCGCAAACTGGATGAGAACACCGGCTATGCACCCTATTTCAGGGAGGTTCTGCGGGATGAAATGAAACAATTGCTGAAAGAGATCAAGAAACCGAATGGTGACAGCTACGACATTTACCAGGATGGTTTAAAAATTTATACCACTATCAATCCGCGGATGCAGGAATATGCCGAAGAAGCGGTGGCCTCGCATATGCCTACGCTGCAAAAGGCACTTGTGTCGCAGTCAAGAGTAAAATACGGGGCCGTCTGGAAAGACCATGAAGATATTATTGAAAAAGCGATGAAACAAAGCGACCGCTGGCGTAATATGGCCGAAGACGGGCTGAGTGATAAGGAGATCAGGGCGGCGTTTGATCAAAAAGTGAAAATGAAAATATTTGCCTGGAATGCCAAAAGGGAAAAAGATACGCTGATGACCCCACATGATTCTGTCCGCTATCACCGCCAGATGATGCAAACCGGTTTTATGGTGATGGATCCTATCACGGGTGAAGTGAAAGCATGGGTAGGTGGTATTAATTTCAAGACATATAAATATGACCACGTCAACCTGAAAACAAAAAGACAGGTTGGTTCCACTATCAAACCGTTGCTATATACGCAAGCCATGGAAGAAAGAGGCTTCACTCCCGAAACAGAGTGTGAGAACACAGCACAATTCTTCCAGGGAAGCGGCTGGGTGCCGGCAGGAAAGAAATGCCCGGGTGGTGTCATCACAATGGCCAATGCATTGGCCTGGTCCAAGAACTGTGCAACAGCTTATATCATGAAGCAGGTGGGACCACAACAGTTTGCCGATTTTCTTGAACGCCTTCAGGTGCCGACCAAAGTGGAGCCTTTCCCTTCCATTTCATTAGGATCCTGTGATCTTTCATTGTATGAAATGATGTGGGCTTACAGCATTTTTCCCGGAAACGGTTTTTCTACAAAGCCCTACATGATCAGCCGGATAGAAGACCGTAACGGCAATATCATCAAACGCTTTGATTATAGCGCCAACCGGAAAGAAGTGGTCAGTGAAGCCACAGCTTACAAAATGGCCCGCATGATGCAGGGTACGGTTGACAAAGGCACGGCTGCCGGCCTGCGGGGAAGATTAGGCGCAGCAGAAATGGGTGGCAAAACAGGAACCACCAACTCTAATGCCGACTTCTGGTTCATTGGTTTCACGCCGCAACTGCAGGCGGGCGCCTGGGTGGGCTGTGACGACCGTTTCATCACTTTGGAAAGTTCAGCTTTTTATGGCGGCTCTGTAGCCAGACCCGTGTGGGAATATTTCTTTAAAAAGGTATATGCCGATAAAACACTGGGGATTGAAAAAGATGCCAGGTTTTCTGTGCCTGAAGAACTGGATAACTATATCAACAGTGCCGACATCCTTGACATGATTGATGCGGTGCCACCGCCAGGCGCCGAGGGTGAAGACCAGGGTGTGGGCAAAGAAGATGATTACACAATCATGCATGAATATATCGGACCGGAATCAACTCCTGTGAAAGATGATGACAAGCCCAAAAAAGACAGCAGCAATAAATCAGCAGCCGATAAAGATGCCAAACCTATTGGTGCACCTGTCGAAGAGCAGCAAAAAAAGAAAGGATTTTTAAGAAACCTGTTTAAGAAAAAAGATAAGGATAAAAATTAACTACTGATTCCTGCATAAGAAAGCCTGCTTAGACGAGCAGGCTTTTTTCTTTGATGATATTGCCCGGTATAGCAGGTTTATTCAATGCCTTTACATACTCATAGATCGTTTGCTGCGCTTCTATCCTTTTTTCGCCGTTTGTTGCTGGTTTGCGGCGGTTATTCAGTTCTGTATTGACATAAACAGTCTTACAGTTATCATTCAGCTGTATCTGTAAAATCTCATGTAATTGTTTTCGCAGTTCTTCATCATACACCGGGAAACAAACCTCTATCCTGCTGTGCAGGTTTCGGTTCATCCAATCGGCGCTGCCCATATAACAAACAGGGTGGCCGTTATTGCCAAAATAAAACACACGGGCATGTTCGAGGTAGCGGTCCACAAGACGATGTACCGTAATATTTTCACTTTGCCCTTCCACTCCCGGCGCCAGGCAACAGATGCTCCGCACAATCAGCTGTACTTTCACCCCTGCCCGGCTGGCTTCGTATAGTTTATCAATGATCTCTCTTTCCTGAAGGTTATTTAACTTGATAATAATATTGGACGATCTTCCTTTCTCAGCATGTTTGATCTCCCGGTCAATCAGTTTGCTGAAACGTTTGGTCATGTTAAACTGCGACACCAGCAGGTGTTTGAAAGATAATTTATCATAGGCCGTCACCAAAGTTCTTGACTGCAGGTAGCGGAACAGCATTTCCAGTTCTTCTCCAAAAACGGGTGCGTTGGTAAACAGCACATGATCGGTGTAAAAACGTCCGGTGGCTTCATTGAAATTGCCGGTGGCCATAAAAGAATAATACTTTAATTCCTTTTGCTCCTGCCGCTTCACCAGCGCCACTTTTGCATGCACTTTAATTCCGGGGATGCTGTTAATGATCCTCACTCCTGCTGCTTTCATTTTTTTCGACCATTTCAGGTTGTTGGCTTCATCAAACCTTGCTTTCAATTCTACAAACACAGTCACTTTCTTACCATTCTTTGCAGCGCTGATGAGTGCATTCACAATATGCGAATCAGCAGCCACCCGGTAAAGGGTGACATATATTTCCGTTACAGCAGGATCAATCGCAGCTTCGTTGAAAAACCGCAGGATATAATTATAGGAGTGGTAGGGTAAATGCAGCATCTTCTCTCCTTCGGCTATGCTTTGAAAGATGGAATGATGGTTGTCAAAACCCGGGTGTGGTGATGCCGGCCAGTCAGCATAGCTCAGTTTTTTACCGGAAGGATTGGGTAAACTGCCCAGGTCACGCAGGTTGTGATACCTTCCGCCTTCAAGCATTTCTTCTGTGCGGAGTAAAAAATACTTTTGAACAAAGGCTCTCACCTCCGGCTGCATAGCTTTGTCAAACAACAGGCGGGTTGATCGTCCGATATCCCTTTTCTCTAATTGCCGTTCAATTTTTTCGGCAATATCACCTGCAAATTCATCACCGATATTCAGTTCGGCATCACGGGTCAGTTTGATGCTGTAGGCGCCGTGTATAGCAAAGCCTGGAAATATTTCATTAAGATTTTCTCTCACCACATCATCCAGGAAAAGCAGGAAATGCTCATTATCTATATCCGGCAATACGGAAAATCTTGGCAAGTGAAAAGACGGTATGTTGAGTAATGCATATATATGCTGGCCCGGCTGTTGTTTATCTTCCAGGTCAACGATAAAATAGAGTGTGTTATTTTCCAGGAAGACATTTGCCTGGTTCTCTTTTCGCAAAATGACCGGCTGCATAAAAGATAACACTTTCGCAAGAAAATATTCCCGTATCACTTCCTTGTGCTCCTCTCTTACCGGGTCACCATAATAAAGCGAAATATTATTTGCTTTCAGTTCGGGTAGTATCTGCGTGGTGAGTATCCGGCCAAACTCTTCCAGTTGTTCCCAAACATTTTTCTGCACCAGTTGCACCAGGTCTTTGGGGTATTCTTCCCGCAATGAAGTTTTTTTGGCTTCAATACTGGTGAAAGCAAAAATGGCGGGCATCCGCACCCGGAAAAACTCATCGAGGTTGGAAGAAAAAATGGAGAGAAACTGGATGCGGCTATAGAGCGGAACGGTTGTGTCGGCCGCTTCCATCAGCACCCGGTGATTGAAACTAAGCCAGCTCAAATCCCTGTTGAGATATTGGTATTCGCCTGCAGCCATAATAACGGTTTCGGTAAAACTAAGATAATGGATTTTACAGGCTTCTGAGAAAAGGTTGTCAACCTACCGGGCTAAGCAATGACTTACCCAGTTGCCTGCTTTGCAAAAGTTCTGTATATTCAGTCATCTTTTCCACAGCCTGCCGAAAACATTCCTGCCCGCTTTTGATCAACAAAACTGACGGCCATGTTTCAACGGATAAAGATCTATCTCATACTTGCTGCGGTGATCGTGGTGGCGCTGGTGCTTGTCCTGAATAAATTTCTTGCATACGGACTGATTGTGTTTGCTGTTGGCGCTGCAGCCGTGGCTGCTTACCAGCTTTTCCTCAAACAAAAAGAAGACGAGATTCACCGCCTGAAAAGAGAGTTGAAAAAAACCAGCCGGGCCACCGAAGCCCTCCAAAGCGAGAACACGGAACTGCGCAACCGAAAGCTGAATATTTCCGAAATAAAATCAGTGCTTGACTTAAGCCTGATGGAAGTGAACACCAACTTCACCAGGGTGTGGAATGAGAAATCAGAATATAATAATAAATCCATTCGCTTCCTGGGCGCCCTGCAGGTAAGTATAGTGGCCAAATACGGGCTTGACCTGCGGGACCTGCGGGTGAAATACAATGAAGAAACCAACGAGATCACAGTGGCCAATATCAATCCCAAATTCATTTCTTTTTCTGACCTGAACTATGACTGGAAGATTGCCGAAGTGCTGGAATTTTCTACCCCACTGATTGGAGAAAAACACTGGGGGACTTCCAAAGACCTTGAATCCATGAATAGCGAGATGAAAGAAAATTACCGCAAACGCATACATGAAGAAGTGAAAAACGGGCCTGCCGAAATGGAATGGGTGCTGGCGCCTTTGCGAAAGCAGGTGGCCGGTGCCCTGGAAATGATATTTGATGCAAAAGGCAGCCGCATCCGTATCGTTGAACAGTTCGACGACAGTTTTAAACCTTACCAGGAACTGGCCGAAAAAGAAGAAACAGTATAAGCTTTTTTGTTTCCATTTCATTTGGCCTATATTGCCTGACAAACTGCTTCTCCCATGAACCAACAACTTGAGAACCTTGGCCGCGGATTGATTGGCATCGTATTTCTTTTTGCCGTGTGTTACCTGCTCAGCAATAACCGCAAACACATCAACTGGAAGCTGGTGATCTTTGGGTTTGCCCTGCAAATAGTGATTGCATTAAGCATTTTGCATGTGCCGGGAGTAACGGATTTTTTTGATTTTATCGCCGGGAAGTTTGTCAAAGTGATCAACCTGGGTAAGGATGGCGCCAGGTTCCTGTTTGGCTCATTAGTAGATGACAGCAAAAGCTGGGGATTCATCTTTGCCGTGCAGGCCTTGCCCAATATCATATTCTTTGCTGCCCTTTCTGCTGTGCTTTATTATTTCGGCATTTTGCAAAAGATCGTTCTCGGGTTTGCCTGGTTGCTTTCAAAGATCGGTGTAAGCGGACCCGAAAGCATTTCTGCCGCTGCCAATGTTTTTATGGGACAAACAGAAGCGCCGCTGATGGTGAAGCCTTACCTGGAGAAAATGAGAAAGACAGAATTGCTTTGCATCATGGTGGGTGGCATGGCCACAACGGCTGGCAGTGTGCTGGGGGTATATGTGACCATGCTCGGCGGTAATGATGTAGCGGAGCAGCAGAAATATGCCAAGCTCCTGCTGATGGCTTCTGTGATGGCTGCGCCTGCGGCCATTATTGTATCAAAGATGCTTTTCCCGGATACAGAAAAAACGAATGAAAAAACTGAACTGAAAGTGTCGAAAGAAAAGATTGGCAGCAACCTGCTGGATGCGATCTCCAACGGAACAACAGATGGTTTAAAACTGGCGGTTAATGTTGGCGCTATGCTGATCGCTTTTATCGCATTGATCGCTGTGGCCAATGGCATTTTGGGCTGGATAGGAAATATCACTTCACTCAATGATGCTATTGCGCAAAACACCGGCGGCCGGTTCAGCGGCTTATCCTTGCAGTTTATTCTTGGCTATGCCTTTTCGCCGGTGGCATGGCTCATCGGCATACCGATGCAGGATATCACCAACTTTGGGCAACTGCTGGGTGAAAAAACAATTATCAATGAATTTATCGCCTACCAGTCGCTGGCGGGTATGAAAGCCTCAACAACCATACAGCTTGACCCCAAGACACTGGTGATGGCCAGTTTTGCACTTTGTGGTTTTGCCAATTTCTCCTCTATCGGCATACAAATAGGTGGCATCGGCTCGCTGGCGCCAAACCAGCGGCAAAATCTTACCGTACTTGGAATTAAAGCATTGATCGGCGGCACCATCGCCTGCCTGATGACAGCCACCCTTGCTGGTATCCTCTTCAGTTAATCCGGCGATTTAAAGAAGCTTTGAAATTCCGGAATAATAATATATGAGGGGTGGCCGGTTCTACTTTGTTGAGGATTATACCCTTTAGTACATTGAAACTGAACAAATTTTTTCGGGATTTCTCCTTATTTCTGTATAATTGTGGGTCAGTTTTCGAACGATCAGTCATATATATTGATAACCTAAAACTATACTGCTTTGAAAAAATTTACTTTCGCTGCACTTATTGTTTTTCCCCTCATCCTGCTAATAACTTCAACTGTGGCTGATGCCCAGGGAATACTCAGGAATGATAACAATAAAACCAAAACTGCAGCCCCTACCCAACCGGAAAAATGTGGTACTATGGAGTGGCTGAATGGTGCTTTCCAGAGATATCCCGGATACCGTCAGCAATTTGAAGCCAATGAAAGAAGGCTTAATGATTTTGTCAAACAGAAGATTGAAGAATACAGAAATAATCCTTCTGCCAGAACCCAGTCCACCATTTATATCCCGGTAGTTTTCCACGTTGTATTGAATGCAGCTGGGCAGGCAGCTATAACAGATGCCATGATACAGGCGCAGTTGGATACCCTCAATCATGATTTTGCGGGTCTGAATGGTGACAGCACCAATATTCCTGCTGAATTCCAGGCGGTAAGAGGGCATGGAAATATTCAGTTTTGCCTGGCACAAAGAACACCGCTTGACCTGCCAACTAATGGTATTGTGCGGGTAACTTCAAACACTATTTCTTCTGGCCCGGGTGGTAGCGACCCGGTGAAATCCACCGCAGCCGGTGGCTCAGATACATGGGATGCTACACGTTTTTTGAACATTTGGGTTTGTAACTTACCCGGAGGACTACTTGGCTACGCAACATTTCCTCCCGGAGCTCCTTCAGGATCACCACTGGGAGAACAAGGTGTGGTAGTATTGGCTCAGAGCCTTCCCGGGGGAACAGCCGCCCCTTATAACAAAGGAAGAACACTTACCCACGAAGCAGGACACTTTTTTAATCTTTACCACATTTGGGGTGATGCTACCTGTGGCAACGACCTTGTTGACGATACCCCCCAGCAAAGCAATGCGACTTTTGGTTGCCCCAGCGGCACCCTTTCTTCAGGTTGTGCGGCTTCACCCACCCCTCCGGGCAGAATGTACCAGAATTTCATGGACTACACAGACGATGCCTGTATGACCATGTTTAGCATTGGACAAAACGTCAGATCTGAAGCATCCATAACCTTGTTCAGAGCCAGTTTGCTTACATCCAATGGCTGTACAGCCCCGCCACCGGCAGCAGGTAATGATTCAAGAATATCTGCGATCATCACACCTGCCAATGGTTTGTCAACTGCTTGTACTTCGGTCACACCTATTGTAACAATACAAAATCTTGGTAGTAACACGCTGACATCTGCTACCATAAATGTGAGAGTAAATGGTGGCAGCCCGATCACTTCCAATTGGACAGGTTCCCTGGTGCAAGGTGCTTCTCAAAATGTGACGCTTGCATCTCTTCCTTTGCCCACAGTCGGGGCTTATACTATCAAGGTGCATACAACACTCCCCAACGGACAGGTAGATGCTGTACCATCCAACGATACTGCCACAGCCGCTATTTCACGGGTAAGCCAGGCAGCGCTGCCTCTTTCTCATGATTTTGAAACCGTATTCCTTCCTCCCGGATGGGGGCTTGATAATCCAAACGGAGATGAAACCTGGGGATGGTATGGCCCTGGCGCCGGAGGTGCAGGAGGTGCAACTGCTATTAACAACTATGACTTTGACTTCCGTGGTTTAGGCCGCAACGATGACATCATTAGCAGGGTGGTCAGCACTACTGGTTTGTTAGCAACAGATTCCATTCTTGTCAATTTTGACCTTGCACATAAAAATTTCCCTAGTGCCGGTTTCTCTGATACACTGCGTGTGCTTGTAAGTAATAACTGTGGCGCTACTTATACTACAATTTGGCAAAGAATAGGAGCCGAACTGGCAACTGCCGGTTCTTCTACCGGCTTCTACGGTACCCCAGTTGCAGGTGACTGGAGAAATCAGCGGGCTTCTGTCGGGCAAAATATATTCAGTGCCGGTCAGATACAGGTGGCGTTCCGCAACTCGAATGGTTATGGAAACGTTGTGTGGCTGGATAATATAAACATATCACTGAAACCCCGCAAAGACCTCGCAGCCCAGGCTATTGTAAGACCCAACCTTACAGAATGCGGACCGTTTGCCCCAAGCCTGACCGTAAGAAACAATGGCGGTGAAACGATTACAGCATTCAAAACAGGTTATACCGTAAACAATGGCGCCCCCGTCATTCAAACACATAACATCACATTGGCGCCCGGCGCCAGCACAACAGTAACCTTTGCCAATCTCACACTGGCAACAGGTACCAATATAGTCCGTTTGTTCTGTGCTGAACCGATCAGTGCCAATCCCGGTGTTGACACCGAACCAGCTAATGATACATTGACCCGCTCTGTACTTGTGCCGCCTGTATTCAATAACCTTACTGAAGGATTTGAAGGAACCACCTTCCCGCCGGCAAACTGGCTTCGCCTCAACCCCAATAATGATGCGATCACATGGGTGAGAGCCAGCCCTGGCAGAAACAGTGGCTTCTCAGCCTTTATTGATAACTGGACATTTAATACGTTTGGCAGATTTGATATGCTGCAAACACCGGGCATCAATACCACCAACGCTGATTCACTGATCATCAGCTTTGATGTGGCGCACAGACCCTACCCGGGTGCATTTGACAGGCTCAGGGTCCTTGTGTCGAACAATTGTGGTACATCTTTCACCAGTGTTTATAGCAAAGATGGCAGCACACTTGCCACAGGCGCAGCTACAACGGCCAATTTCATTAACCCCACGGCTGCTGAATGGAGAAGGGAAAGAGTTTCAGTGGGCGGCCCTGTGCTGGGAGCTTCTGCCCTTATTCACTTTGAAAACCTGAGCGATTGGGGCAACAATATCTTTATTGATAATATCAATATCGTTCCAAGATTCAAGAGAGACCTGCAGGTGCTCGATGTTTCTCCGTTGGTGTACTGTAACAGCCCGATAGCCCCAGTAGCAACAGTATTCAACAACGGTACTGAAGCAGTTACTTCTTACAGCATTTCTTATACTATTGGCACAGGCACACCTGTTGTAACCACAGTGAACACAGCTCTTGCACCGGGTGCAACGGCCAATGTAACCCTGACTAGCGCTACGGCAGCCATTGCTACCAATTCAATAAGGGTATATACACATGCCCCTGTTGGCGCCAGTGGCACCGGCGACCAGTACCTGGTAAATGATACTATTACAAAACAAATTTCAGTGGTATCTACAGTGACCGCCGAATCCTTCAGCGAAGGTTTTGAAGGCGCCAGCTTCCCGCCAACCGGCTGGGGTGTTTCCAACCCCGATGTAAGCCAGACATGGCAAAGGGCCGGAACCGGAAGGGAAAGCAACGCTTCTGCATCTGTACGGAATTTCATCTATACCCCAATTGACAAGCAGGTTGACCGGTTATTCTCGCCTGTGCTCTCTTATACTGGTGTAGATTCTGTCAAACTCACCTTTGATGTTTCTGCTGCTGCCAGGGTTTATTCCGGCATAGCCGGCAATACGCAGGTGGATACACTCACCGTTATGTTCACCAGGGATTGCGGAAATTCCTTCACTACTATTTATAAAAAATGGGGAGTTGACCTGCAAACATTGCCGATCAATGCAAACTACCCGCAGACAACTGAGTTTACTCCGGGCAGTCTCAACTTGTGGAGATCCGTATCAATAGACCTGACCGCACAGGGTGCACCAAATGGTCCGTTGCAGGTAGTGTTCCAGAACACAGCTAACAATGGTAACAACGTGTATATTGACAATGTGAACCTGAGCACACGGACATTGCCTTCTAACCTGAGGTCTGACGGCTATGTAATATTCCCGAATCCATTCCGTGACATATTTACCGTGTGGCATTGGCAACAACCCACTGACCTTCGTTTCATAGCTGTTTATAACAGTTCCGGTCAGATGGTTTGGAGAAAAGAATTCGGCGCCAACGCAGGCAAACAAGTTGAGGTTGACCTGTCAAAGAATGCAGCCGGCACTTATATCGTTAGAATGGGATATACCAGCGGCAAAGCTGATGTGGAAGTGAAAGTGGTTAAATACTGATCCCTCTTCCTATAACTGAATAAGCCCCTCCGCCGAGGGGCTTATTTGTTTTTAGCATTCGCCTAACTTTGCAGCAATCATTCTGTATGACTACCCTTCAGCATCTTACCGGCCCTGCCAGCGAAAACAACTTGTTGCCCGGTTTAAAAGCCATTGTCCGAAAAGTGGAAGCCGGTGACCGCATCACCGATGAAGAAGCACTGTTGCTTTTTGAAAAAGCCAGCCCTGGATTTGTCGCCAGCCTGGCCAATTTTATCAGGGCGAAAAAGCATGGCGACATCACTTATTTCAACCGCAACTTTCATATCGAGCCCACCAATGTCTGTGTCTTCAGTTGCAATTTTTGTTCCTATAGCCGGCTTTATGCAAAAAGAGAAGATGGCTGGGAACTAAGTATTGAGCAGATGCTGCACATGGTGAAGCAGTATGATGGCAAACCCATCACCGAAGTGCATATTGTAGGTGGCGTTCACCCCAAAATGAACCTTGATTTTTTTGCAGAACTGCTAAGGGCTATCAAAATGCATCGTCCGGGTCTGCATATAAAAGCATTTACGGCTGTTGAATATGATTACATGTTCCGCAAGGCAAAAATGACGGTGGAAGAAGGGCTCCGGTTTTTAATTGAGGCCGGTCTTGACAGTATTCCCGGAGGCGGCGCCGAAATATTTCACCCGGAGATCCGGCAACAGATTTGTGCTGATAAGGTGGATGCTGACGGATGGCTGGCTATTCATGAAGCCGCACACCAACTGGGCTTGCATTCAAATGCCACAATGCTGTATGGCCATATTGAAAAATATGAACACCGGGTAGATCATATGCGAAGGCTGAGAGAGTTGCAGGACCGTACCGGAGGTTTCAATACGTTCATTCCCCTGAAATTCCGTAACAAGGATAATGATATGAGCCATGTGCCGGAAAGCAGCATCAACGAAGACATGAAGATGTATGCCATAGCACGGATCTATCTTGATAATTTTCCTCACCTGAAAGCCTATTGGCCTATGCTGGGCAGGCAAAATGCGCAGCTCTCCCTTTCCTTTGGAGTGAATGACATTGACGGTACCATTGATGACAGCACTAAAATTTATTCAATGGCTGGCTCCGAAGAACAAACCCCGGCTATGACAACCGCCCAGTTAGTGGCCCTTATCAAACAGGCCAAAAGAAAACCCGTGGAAAGAGACACTCTTTACAACATGATCAGGGACTACAGTGATGCAGACATCACTGCCATTGATCAAAACCCGTTATTGAATTAACCTCCCGGATTTATGGTATCATACGACCCAAAAGATTGGTTCACCTTCATCTTCCGGATGCACAAGGCCGATACTTTCCGTAAACTTGGCGGCCTGATGATCGGCATCTGCATCTATTCCGGGATTATTGCCTACCTGGAACTGGAATACTGGAAACTGTCTGATAAAAGCTATGTCAGGAACATTCCACTTATGCATAGCCTGCTGGGGTTTGCCATTTCCATGCTGCTGGTGTTTCGTACCAACACGGCCTATGACCGCTGGTGGGAAGGCCGGAAACTGTGGGGCAGCTTAGTCAACAACAGCCGAAATCTTGCAATAAAACTTTCTGGCATCATCCCGGCTGAAGAAGTGGCACTACGTTCATTTTTCCGCAAAATGATACCCGCCTATGCTTTTTCCCTGCATGATCATTTGCGCAGGGAACAAACCCGTGTGGCGCTGTTCGATGATGAAGAACACAAGCAATTACTCGGCGAAATAGATAAAGAAAAGCATGTTCCCAACCAGGTGGCCCGGCTGATGCTTCAGCGGATTCATGAAATGTATATGGACAAAAAAATCACAGGAGAACAATTGTTGTACCTGAATGACGAACTCCGTTCTTTCACAGACATCTGCGGTGCCTGTGAACGGATCAAAAACACCCCGATTCCGTTTTCCTATAGTGTGTTTATCAAAAAATTCATTTTCATTTATATCATGACCCTCCCGTTCGGGTTTGTGTTCAGCCTGGGCTATTATGTGATACCGGTGGTGGCATTTGTATTTTATGTAATGGCCAGCCTGGAGCTGATTGCCGAAGAGATTGAAGACCCTTTCAGCGGGGACCAGAATGACCTTCCCACCGATAAAATTGCAGAAAATATCAGGCGTAATATTACGGAGATGATATAAAAAGCCGGAAGGCTTTTTGCGCTGAACAACTTTTATTAAATTTTTTTCGTTAATAAGTATCTCAATTGCCCTGTAAAAACATGTAACATGAGAAAGGCGATCCTGTTAACTTTGTTTTCTTTTTTTGTCATTCTTTTTTTCAGCACCTGTGATAAAGGTAGTTCAGGTGGTGATATGATTGACAACTGTATAGGGGTGGCCGCTACTTTCAGCGGAGAGGTCAATCCTATCATACAGACCTATTGCAACCAAACAGCCTGTCATGATGCAGGAAGTACCAATGGTCCTGGCCCGCTTACCAATTATGCGCAGGTGTTTGCTGCCAGGGCCCTCATCAAAGACCAGGTGGCCAATGGCCTGATGCCGCAAAACACTACCCTGACCAATGCCCAAAAATTAGCCATTATCTGCTGGATCAATAACGGAGCTCCCAATAACTGAAAGTATTGATTGATAACATATGAGGCCGGTTCCTGCCACCGGTCATTTTTTTCCCCATCAGCCTGCATCCTGATTGCTTTCTCAATATATTTAGGTTCAAAATTGTTTATCATGCTGAAACTTGCCAGTCTCGTTATTGCCTGCTGTATTTCTCTTTTTGCCATCTCACAAAATCGTCTGGAAAAGCTAACAGTTGAAAAAATCATGCGGGATCCTCAATGGATCGGCACCTCCCCTTCTGCCTTACAATGGAGCCATGACGGGAACATCCTTTATTTCAACTGGAATCCTGAAAAGGCCCCTTCTGATTCATTATATTTTATCAGCCGTGATAACAAATCGCCCCGCAAAGCAACGGTGGAACAAAAGCAAAACCTGTTCACCGAAAACAATGTGACATACAACCTGGCCAGGACGGCTTATCTCTATAGCCGGGAAGGAGATATTTTTTATACTGATACTAAAACAAACAAAACCCGCCGCATCACACAAACCACCGAAACAGAAAACAACCCGCATTTTTCATTCAACGAAACAAAGATCGTTTACAGCCGGAGCCAGAATTTGTATGCTTGGGATATTGCAACCGGCGAAACCATTCAGCTCACCAACCTGCGCAGTGGCGAAGCAAGCCCGATAGCAGGAAGGGGTGGCGCACCTCAGCGTGGTGGAAGGGAAGCCGGCAGCGCCAACCAGCAGGAAGAATGGTTAAAGAATGATCAGTTACAATATTTCGAAGTACTGCGCAGTCGCAAAGAAAAAAGAGAAGCCGCAGAAGCATACAATAAAAATCTTCCCAAAACCAAAGAACTCCGTTCCATCAGCATTGAAGACAAAAACCTGCAGGGACTGACACTAAGCCCTGATGGAAGATTTGTCAGCTATCGCCTATTCAAACCAGCAACAGGAGGCAAAAGCACTATTGTTCCGAATTATGTTACAGAAACTGCCTTTACGGTTGATATACCGGCCCGCACAAAAGTGGGGGCACCGGCAGGCAGTTTTGAATGTTTTGTGTACGACAGGGAAATGGATACGGTCTATGCAATCAAAACAGATGATATACCCGGCATCAAAGACCTGCCGGACTATGTGAAAGATTATCCTGCACAATTGGAGCAACGAACAAAAAACCCTGTCAACCGTCCAGTAAGTTTCTTTGGACCCAACTGGTCGCCAAAAGGAAAATATGCTGTGCTCGACATCCGTTCGCAGGACAACAAAGACCGCTGGCTGATGTTGTTGGATACAGCTAGCAAAAAAATTTCGCTGCTCGACAGACAGCGGGATGAAGCATGGATCGCAGGCCCCGGCATCAACTTTGGCCGTTCCGGCTGGATTGATGAAACTACATTCTGGTACCAGTCGGAAGCAACCGGCTATTCACATCTTTACACGGTGAATGTTACAACCGGCATGAAAAAACCATTGACATCCGGCAACTATGAAGTCCAGCAGGCGCAGCTCTCCCGTGATAAGAAGCATTTCTACATTACTACCAACGAAGTGCATCCCGGTGAGCAGCATTTTTATCGCCTGGCCATTGCCGATGGAAAGAAAGAAAAAATAACCACGATGACCGGCGCCCACCAGGTGAATATTTCGCCGGATGAAAAATGGCTGGCCGTTCTTTACTCCTACTCCACCAAACCCTGGGAACTGTACCTGATGGAAAATAAACCCGGTGGTAAGATGGAACAGATCACTGATAAAGCTCAAAGTGATGAATTTAAAACTTATCCCTGGAGAGACCCGGAAGTGATCACTTTCAAAGCTGCTGACGGAGCGGAGGTATATGCAAGAATATACAAACCGGCCAACCCGCACCCCAATAAACCTGCTGTGCTTTTTGTGCACGGCGCCGGATACCTGCAAAATGCACACAAATGGTGGAGCAGTTATTTCAGGGAGTATATGTTCAATAATATGCTGGCCGATAATGGCTATTATGTGATGGATATTGATTACCGCGGCAGCGCCGGATATGGCCGTGACTGGAGAACGGGCATCTATCGTCATATGGGTGGCAAAGACATGACCGATCATGTGGATGCTGTAAAATATTTAGTGGAAAAACATGGCGTTAATCCGAAGAACGTAGGATTATACGGCGGCTCCTATGGCGGATTTATCACCCTGATGGGTATGTTCAATTATCCGGAAACATTTTCGGCAGGGGCATCGCTTCGTCCTGTTACAGACTGGGCACAATACAATCATGGTTACACTTCCAATATTTTGAATGAACCTTTTACTGACAGCATTGCTTATCGCAAAAGTTCCCCTCTCTATTTTGCAGAAGGCCTGAAAGGCGACCTGCTCATCTGCCACGGCATGGTGGATGTGAATGTACATTTTCAGGATGCGGTGAAACTGGCCCAGCGGCTGATTGAACTGGGAAAAGACAATTGGGAACTGGCCGCTTACCCGATGGAAGATCATGGATTTGTCGAGCCCAGCAGTTGGACAGATGAATATAAAAGGATCTATAAGCTGTTTGAGAGAGTGTTAAAGAAATAAGTACAAAATGAGAAGAACGAAGTACGTTCTTTTGCCAGCAGACGTACTTGGCACCGGCTATTCGCACTTGTAAATCAATCCCTATATTTGTGGTTCAAGTAATGGTTTATGGCCAAACAATTTGAAGATTTTGACGCCAATCTTGCAGGAGAAGAAGGGAAAACAGAGGAAACCAAGTCCAGTTGGTTCAAACGGATCAAGAAAGGCATCAACACCAAGACCTCTGAGAAAAAAGAAACACCCGAAGGGCTTTGGACCAAATGCCCGGAATGCAACTATATCTGCACCGTGTCTGAATTGCGGGAACATCTCTTCGTTTGTCCCAAATGCAATTACCATCACCGCATCAACAGCAGCGAATACTACGACATCCTGTTTGATGAAAGCCGTTTTTCAGAACTGTTTGAAAATATCCGCAGCAAGGATTTTCTTGAGTTCACCGATTTAAAGCCCTATAAAAAAAGACTGGAAGAAATATGGAGCAAAACCGACCTGAAAGATTCGATGCGGGTGGCAGTGGGTAAAGTGCATGGCCATGCGGTAGTGATCGCCTGCATGGACTTTGAATTTATCGGCGGTTCACTGGGCAGTGTGATGGGTGAGAAATTTTCAAGAGCCGTAGATTATTGCATTGAAAACAGGCTGCCTTATATGGTCATCAGCAAAAGCGGTGGCGCCCGGATGATGGAAAGCGCCTTTTCACTGATGCAACTGGCAAAAACCAGCGGCAAACTGTCACAACTCAGCGATGCAAAACTTCCCTATATTTCCCTGCTCACCGACCCAACATTTGGTGGCATCTCGGCATCCTTTGGTATGTTGGGTGATCTCAATATTGCCGAACCCGGTGCCCTGATTGGTTTCGCCGGTCCCAGGGTTATCAAAGAGACCATTAAGAAAGACCTTCCAGAAGGATTTCAGCGCAGTGAATTTATTCTTGAACATGGCTTTCTTGATTTCATTGTACCCCGGAAAGAACTGAAAAGCAAGTTGGCCACATTACTCAGTCATTTCAAGAACTGATCACTTAGTTTTATCCTGGTTGCATTACTTTAATTAACGGCTGCAAACACATCAGTATATTTGCAGTTTTGATAATGCTATGGCCGAGATCAAAAACCGTTCTGCCTATTACGAATACTTCATAGATGCCAAATATGAAGCAGGAATGGTATTGCTCGGCACCGAAGTGAAATCGCTGCGGCAGGGCAAAGCCAGTTTCAATGACAGTTATTGCCTAATTCATAAAGGCGAATTGTGGCTAAAATCGCTGCATATTGCCGAATATTCGCATGGCACTGTCAATAACCATGATCCGCTACGGGACAGGAAACTGCTGCTGCAAAAAAGAGAGATCAGGAAAATTGAGAGTAAACTGAAAGAAAAAGGATACACCCTCATTCCCTTGCGTATTTTTTTTAATGAAAAAGGGTTAGCCAAGGTGGAAATCGGACTTGGAAAAGGGAAAAAACTCCATGATAAACGGGAAACTATACGAAAAAAGGATGTGGAAAGAGAAATCAAACGTTTCCTGAAATAACCACCCGTATATTTTCGTTTTCAGCAGGTTGTATTTTCCCGACCTTAGCATACCATGAAAAAAGCGATCCTGTTCCTGTTTCTACTCGCTAACATCACTGCTCATTCGCAGTCTGTTTTTGGCTATTGGTATGGAACAGCCAGTGTGAAAACAAAAAACTCGGCCAGTAATTACCTGGTGGAACTGATCCTGCAACCGGAAAAAAATTATGTGCAGGGCATTCTCAACTATTATTTCAAAAACACCTACCGCAGCCTGCAGGTAAAAGGCAACTACAATGCTGCTACCCGGCAACTGAGATTATATGATGTGCCGGTCACTTATTATGGTTCTGTAGCGGGTCGTGAAGTGGATTGCATCATGAATATGATTGCCACACTAAGGGTGGCGCAGGCGGGTTCACACCTCACCGGTTCTTTCGTCAGCCTTCCTGATTACAAATATGTTTGTGCTGACATAAATTTTAACCTGGTTATGAATGCAGATATCAGCAAAACAGATTCGGTATTGCAGGCCATTCGTGAATACAAAGAAACATACCAGGTGTGGAAACCTGAAATCGCCGATACACTGGTGGCCGCAGAAGTGATACAACGAAAAGTGGTGAATTATGTCACCGAAAAAGAATTCAGCCAGCGGGAGATTGTCGTCACACAGGAAATAGAACTGCAGTCCGATACCATCAGGGTGGATGTGTATGACAACGGAGAAATTGACGGCGACATGATCTCCCTGTTCTTTAACAAACAACTCATCCTGAACAACCAGAGACTTACCCACAAATCCATACGGTTGCAACTGGTGCTGAACAACGATCTTGACTACAATGAACTTTCCATGTTTGCAGAAAACCTGGGGCTGATTCCTCCCAACACCGCCCTGATGATCATTGATGACGGGAAAAAACGTCATGAAGTGAGGCTCTCGAGTAACCTGGAGAAAACAGCCACGATCAGGCTTCGGCGAAAGAAATGAATAATGCAACTTCCTTAATTTTACCGCATGGCAGAAGACCTGAAGATCATCAGCGGCGCCAAAGCCGATCAATATGAATCCCTCATTCCCCAGATAAAAGGATTGCTGGAAGGCGAACCTGACCTGGTAGCCAACCTTGCCAACGTTGCTGCTGCCCTCAAAGAACAGTTTGGCTGGCTGTGGGTTGGTTTTTACCTGGTAAAAAATGATGAACTGGTGTTGGGTCCCTTCCAGGGCCCGGTGGCCTGCACCCGCATCAGGAAAGGCAGGGGTGTTTGTGGTGCCAGTTGGGCCGAAGCCAGTACGCTTATCGTTCCCGATGTAGAAAAGTTCCCGGGACATATTGCATGCAGCAGTTTGTCAAAATCAGAAATTGTTGTTCCGGTTATCCGGAATGCTGAAGTCATTGCTGTGCTGGACGTGGACAGCAGTGAGTATGATCAATTTGATGAAACTGACCAGCAATACCTGGAACAGATCGTGGGTCTGCTTCAATTCTGACAACATGCTTCTCACTTACAACATTAAGGTTTCCGGAAAAGTGCAGGGAGTTTTTTACAGGCAAAGCGCCAAAGAAAAAGCATTGGGGCTGGGAATCTGCGGAAATGTAAGAAACTGCCCGGATGGTTCTGTTGAGATCATTGCCATCGGAACAAAAGAACAATTAGAAGAACTGATACACTGGTGCCGGCAAGGACCGCCCCGTGCAAGGGTTACACATGTGGAAACAAAAGAAATACCAACACCCGTTGATACGGCTTCCGGCTTTAAGATCATTGTTTAATGATATTTCTTCAGAAGTTTAGCCGGATTACTTATCCGTTATCATTTTCACAGGCACAACTATCTTTATATTCTCCCAGTGCATTTCAAGGTTGCCGGTATTTTCACCGGTGCTGATAACCTGGTACATCAGTCTTTCCTGTTTTGCCGTGAGGCTGGCTGGTTTTACTCTCATTCGGAAAATATCTTCCGCTTCTCTGTAATTATCAGCAAGATGTTGCTGCCAGTTTTTGTTAACAATAAATGCCCATTCCTTTTCTCCCGGAATGGTGAATAATGCATATTTACCTGCAGGAAGTTTATTGTCGCCTATAAGCAGTTCAGTATTTGTTTCAAGGCTCGTGGCATTATGGGCGCCGGTCACCCACACCCGGCCATAAGGCACCAGACCACCCCAGATGATCCGCCCACGTACTGCCGGTGAGTAATAAGAAACAGTAAGTTCTGCTGGCCCGATTTTGCTTTTGACAAATGCCTTGATACTTTTCGCAAAGCTGTCTGTGGTTCCCGGCTCCGTTGGCAAGATCACTATTCCCTCATCTACAGGCGCAGGCTGGGATACAGTTGCATTTTTTTTATCGCTTTCCTTACACGAAGAAAAGAATGAAAAAATAAAGCAAAGCAAAACAAGTTTCTTATTATAAATCATGAACAATGAATTTAACTGTTACCATACACTTTTATGACCGGCTCCCGCAACAATGAAGCTTCTGCGGAGCAATGATAAAAGATAACATCCGCAATGGCTGATGGTTTTACCCATTTAGTGAAATCTGAACCTGGCATAGCTTCCCTGTTTTGCGGCGTATCTATGATGGAAGGAACAACCACTGATGTAACTACATCCATACCTGCTGTTTCTGCATTCATCAGCTCTGCCAGCCGGAATACCAGCGATTTACTAATGCTGTATGCAATTATCCCTTTACTGCCGTGCATATCCATACCCGCCCTTGCCCCGATAAGAAAAATTCGGCCGCTGCCCTGCTTCATCATTTGCAGCAACACAGGCCTTGCTACATTATAAGTTGTGTCAAAATTCAACAGTATCATCTTCCTGACTGCTGCTGCATCGGTTTCAGCAATGTTACCCATGGTAAAACCCCCGACCGTAAATACCGCTACATCAATGCTGTTATATTTCTTTACCGTTTCATCCACCAGCTTCACGGCAGCTTCTTCATTCTTAAGATCAAGGGCTGCTGGTTCGAAATTTTCGTGTGTGGTGAGTTTAGCTACAGCATCATTCAGGTTTACAGTCCCAATAACACGACACTTCTCGGCTAAAAATTTTTGGGCTACTGCTGAACCAAGATTGCCTGTGGCCCCTGTTACCAATACCGTTCTCATGTTGTTAATATTCAGTTGCGAAAGTACAGAAAACAAATCCCTTTATTTTCTGCAAGGATTGTTTTGTAACTTGTCAGGGCTTACAAGACAACATTTCACCAGTGGCAGGCGATCTGAATAGTAGCCTTTCTATGCGTACCAGGGCAATACTTGTGCTAGTGCTTTTATGTGCAGCCAGCCTGCTAAAGGCCCAGACCTGCATTTTTCCGGGGCAGACACCCGCCTCTGCAGTATTGGTTTGCGGAACGCAATCATTTACTATCGGCACTCCCACTATGTGCGGCCAGGCGGATGTACCGGTTCCTTGTCCCACCGGTTTTGCCTACCAGAACAACAACCCTAATTTTTTCCGGATGAATTGCTTTGTAGGTGGCACATTGGGTTTCACTTTATTGCCTGACGATAATACAGCAGATTATAACTGGCAATTGTTTGACATCACCAACCGCAACCCAGAGGCGATTTTTACAGATGCCTCTTTATTTGTTGCCTGCAACTGGTCAAGTGAACCCGGGGAAACGGGAGCTTCAGCTGATGGGACTGAATTAAATGTTTGTGCCGGTGCTGGTCAGCCGCTTTTCAGCAAAATGCCCAACATACAAGCTGGCAGAACTTATATGCTGATGGTTAGCAATTATACCGGGCGACCGGGAACTTATGAACTGACTTTTTCCGGGGGGTCAGCCGTAATTACTGATGATGTGGAACCTCAATTATCTGTAGCCCGTGCCACCTGCCATGGCAACAGGGTGATCGTCCGGATGAATAAAAAACTGAAATGTGAATCCCTGGCTGCAAACGGAAGTGATTTCTCCATCAGCGGTGGTGTGACCATCAGCAATGCTGTGGCTGGTGATTGCACACCTGTTCTTGGCTCCGACTCAATTGTTCTTTTTTTAAACCAACCCATATCACCCGGTAATTATACCGTTTCCATCCATACCGGAACAGATGGCAACACGATGACGGATGTCTGCAACCGGGATATCCCCGCCGGCGAATCAGTCCCGCTTATTGTGCAGGCGCCTCAACCCACTCCGCTTGACAGTGTTTTCAGACCCGGTTGTGCTCCTTCACAAATTGAACTGGTATTTAAAAACCCGATACAATGCAATTCTATCGCACCTAATGGCAGCGATTTCCAGGTTACCGGGCCACAAACCGTGAATGTTACTGCTGCAGGTATTGGGTGTGACCCCAACACAGCAACCATCCGCATCATTCGTTTACAGCTCGCTGAACCCATTGTAACTGGGGGCACTTACCAGGTTCGACTGGTGGCCGGTTCTGATGGGAACACCATCATTGATGAATGTAATTTTTCAACGCCGGCCAATTCCACCGTATCCTTCAGCGTAAAAGACACAGTATCGGCCCGCTTCACTTACAACAGTTCTTCGCCCTGCAAACTCGATACGATCGCCTTTACGCATCCGGGAGGCAATGAGATCAATACCTGGCAATGGAATTTTGGTAATATACAGACCAGCTCTGCTCCTAATCCATCTGTTATTTTTACCGGGAGTGGCCTGCAAACGGTCAGTCTCACTGTGTCAAACGGTTTTTGCACCGATACCCGTTCTGAAAATATTGTGCTGAATAAACAGATCAGCGCTGCATTTCAGGCGCCGGATATTGTCTGCCCCGGCGATCCTGTGAATTTTATAAACCAAACGGAAGGAAGTATTGATTACTGGCATTGGAGTTTTGGTAACGGGTTTATCAGCACTGAAAAAGAACCGCTTGTTTTCACTTTTCCTCCCGGCAATTCAGAACGTTTTTATACTGTTCAACTAGTGGCCGGCAGCTATGCTGCAAACTGCAGCGACACGGCCCGCAAAACGATCCGTGTGCCAGGCAATTGTTTTATTGCAGTACCTACTGCCTTCACACCTAACAACGATGGCCTGAATGATTATCTCTATCCGCTGAACCCTTACAAAGCACTTGATCTTGATTTTAAAGTTTTCAGCCGGAACGGTCAGCTTGTGTTTGGTACGAAAAAGGCATTCCATAAATGGGATGGCCGGGTGAATGGTGTGATGCAAAATGCCGGGTTATATGCCTGGACGCTTAGCTTCACGCATAGTGAAACAGGAAAAAGAACATTTATGAAAGGAACATCAATGCTTATCCGTTAAAAAAGAAGAACCGGCTCAATGCCGGTCCTTCAACTAACACAACAAAGAGTGAGAGAGAACGATCAGATAATATTATTCCAGCCATACACATCCGCCTCCAGCCCTTTCCTTATCTTTTCTAATTTGTCTTTTACTTTATTGTGTACGCTTACATGGCTATACTTTGGCAAATGATAGTCCGTACCGTGAATGTTGATCGTTTGAATGGGCGCCACGACAGCAGCCGTGCCGGCACCAAAAGCTTCTGTAATGCTGCTACTGCGAAAAGCATTTCCCAGTTCTTCTACAGAAACCGGCCTCTCTTCTGTTTTATAACCCATGTCATTGGCAAGTATCAGCAATGATTCCCTTGTAATGCCATCGAGGATAGAATCGGATAAAGAAGGTGTTACAAGAGTATTGTCAATGACGAAAATCACATTCATCATGCCTGATTCTTCGATAAATTTATTTTCCGCCGCATCGGTCCACAGCAGTTGGTCATAGCCTTCTCCCCTTGCCAGTTGTGTGGGATATAATGCCCCGCCATAATTGCCGCCGCATTTGACAAAACCGGTTCCTCCTTTGGCTGCACGGGCATAATGTGTTTCCACTTTCACTTTGATTGGTTTAGCATACACTTCCGGCACCGGCCCGCTGAAAACTATGAACCGATACTGTTCTGAAATTTTTATTCCGAATTTCGATTCGCTGGCATAAACAAATGGCCGGAGATATAAGGCACAACCTGCCTGCGAAGGCACCCATTGTGCATCTGTTTCCACCAATTTCAATAATCCTTCTGTAAAAACGTCGCGGGGTGGAACCGCCATACTCATTCTTTCCAGCGACCTGGCAAAACGTTCATAATGTCTTTCCAGCCGGAAAATATTTACCCGGCCATCCTCCATGCGGAATGCTTTCATGCCTTCAAACACGGTTTGCCCGTAATGCAAGCCCAGTGTTGCCGGGCTCATAGAGAGATTGGTAAAGGGAACAATATGAGCTGTGCCCCAATCACCGTTGGCATAATCGCAAACCAGCATATGGTCGGCTATATACTTTCCGAAGTCCAGGTTTTCAAAATCCACTTCATGAATGCGGGAATGGCTGGTTTTCCTGACACTGATTGTTGCGAGTAATTCCATATATTAATACTTTAACAGTTAAAAGGCATTTTGTAAGCGTTCCTGTTTATCCGCCACTGCAACAGCCGTTTCTATAGCAATCATCATTTTTACATTAGCCCTCTCATACACCCCCTTTTCTACCGCTGTATGCTGAAATCCTATTTTCTCATACATCTTTATAGCGCCGGCATTTTTTGTGTTGGAATAAAGAATAACTTTTTTTGCACCTAACTCTTTTGCTTTACGAAAACAGGCATAACAAATCGCTTGGGCAATGCCTCTTCTCCTGAATTTTTTATCAACCGCCATTTTGGTAAACTCAAAAGTTTCCTCATCCACTTTGCGAAGACCGGCAGTACCTGCAACTATTCCATCATATTCCGCCATGATAATAGCTCCGCCTGTGTCCAGTATGGCTTTATCCGGATTTCTCAACACCCATTCATCCACCGGCTCCATAACAAATAATTCTTCTATCCACTCCCTGTTGAACTTTTCAAAATAAGGCTGGTGCTCCTGGCGGTAATTGATGATCTTTATATCACTCATGTTTTTATCTTTTTTGCACCGGAAGCGCAATACGATCCCGCTTCCCTTCCGGAAATATTTTTTTATATCCATCTGGCGAATGTGAACAGGTACGATCGAAATGCTACAACAAATTTCTTTACTCCAATTGTAAAAAAACAGATTCAGTTTTTGTATTTTTGACTATATCAGATTTTTTAACGTATGCGCAAAAATGATCTCGCCGCTGACGATCACCTGTATTTGCAGGTGGCCGGCGGCCTTGAAAAAATGATCGCTGAAGATGTGCTGAAGATCGGCGACAAACTTCCTTCTGTCCGTATGCTGAGCGAAGAATACGGCATCAGCATGGGCACTGCGTTCCAGGCCTATTATCATCTCGAAGGAAAAGGATTGATCGAATCAAGACCCAAATCGGGTTACTATGTCCGTTTCAACCATCGCCGTTTTCCTGATTATCCCAGGATTGCGCCGGCAGATCCCTTATCGCATGATGTGAGTGTAAAAGAAATGATCGCTTCCATCTATGGCGATATTGCTTCCCATGATCATAAGGTCATCAATTTTGCCCTGGCTGTTCCTGATCCCTCTCTCCTGCCGCTGGCGAAAATGAATAAATCAGTGATTCATTCAATCCGTCACGATAAAGACGCTTGTTTCGCCTATGAGCATCCGCAGGGCAACCCTGAGTTGAGAAAACAAATTGCCAAACTTTCATTTAACTGGGGCGGAAAAATAAAAGCCGATGATGTAGTGGTAACATCGGGCTGCCTCGAAGCAGTGATGCTGTGCTTGAAAGCTGTTACAAAATCCGGAGATACCGTAGCCGTTGAAACCCCCAATTATTTTGGCATTTTGCAGGCCATAGAGAGCATGGGATTAAAAGTGGTGGAAGTGCCTTCCTGTTTCATTTCAGGTATTGACCCGGCTGACCTGGAAGCCGTCATTAAAAAACATGCCGTTAAAGCCTGTGTGGTAGTTCCTAATTTCAACAACCCGCTGGGCGGTTGTATGCCGGATGAGAATAAGAAAAAATTAGTGGAGCTGATTACGAAATACAATATCCCCCTCATCGAAGATGATATTTACGGTGAGTTGTATTTTGGCAAACAGCGTCCGCTCACCTGCAAATATTATGACACAAAGGGACTGGTGATGCATTGTTCTTCGCTAAGCAAATCATTAGCGCCGGGTTACCGGATCGGCTGGGTGATCCCCGGCAAATTCATTGAGCAGGTGAAGCAACTGAAAAGAATGCAAAATATCAGTTGCCCCACCCTGACACAGGTGGCCATGGCGCATTTTCTGAAAAATGGCCGCTATGAATACCACCTGAAGAATATGCGAAAGGCTTTGCACACCCAATCACTCCGCTATGTACAGGCCATCATTGATTATTTTCCTGCAGACAGTAAAGTGTCAAGACCGCAGGGCGGGTTTGTGCTGTGGGTGCAACTGAATAAAAAAGTAAATGCTTTCAAACTGCGGACAGAAGCCATGAAACATCATATTTCCGTGGTGCCGGGAAAAATATTTTCGCCAAGCGGTGGTTATAATAATTGTATCCGCGTCAGTTTTGGCAAACCCTGGGATGCTGATGCGGACTATGGGCTGATGATGCTGGGAAAGATCATTAAAAAGATGATCCGTGACTGATTAGTGGGCTTCCAGCGCTTCACGAAAAGAAAAATCTTTCAGGTCAGTTCCTTTGGCATCTTCCAGGAAAGCTGAGATATTCAACTTGTGGTCATCGTAAGATATATCCGGTTCTGAAATAAAAACTACTTTTCCGGGTAAAAACCCAATACCCAAAATGTCAATTTTTGTCCGGAATGACTTGTACTTAACAGGAAGAACGACATACATATCCGGCTGCCGGTTTCCTGGTGACCAGCCGGTAATTTTAAACATCAATATCTTTTCAAAAGCAAAAACCTGGTTGCCAAATCTAAACCCGTTGAACGGAGTATCTTCCTTTTGACCTGAAAGCAGTTCCAGCATTCCTTTATCAAACCAGGCCGCACAGTTAATATCAGCGGACTTTAAGGATGCAAATTCAATAGCAGAGGTATCTTTAGAAAACCAATCACCTGCGGCTGTCATCTTTAAAGGCTCGCAAATCTTCATTTCGATTTTGTAGCGGTTGCCATCGGTCCTTGCCGGGTCCATCTCAAGCAAAACAGACAAATAAGGGGATTGGGCTGAGGAATATAATCGCAGCAGCAAAAAACAAGAAAGAAAAACAGCCTTCATGTACCTGGATTTCCATTAAAATTATCGCTTCCTTCCCGGTATGCCATACCCTGCACCGGGTATTAACAGATCGTCTTTAGTTACTCTTTTTTCTGAAATAAAAATAAAATGGTACTCCAAGCGCAGTAATCAAAATACCGAGTACAGAATTGATCACCGGCTGGCGGTGATTGAGATAGTTGCTGATGTCGTTGTATAAGGTCATCACCAGGTAAAAGACTGAAAAAAGAATGAACAGGACAGTTACTACCGGGTGCCCCCAAATGCGATAAGGCCTTGGCTGATGCGGCATTTTTTTCCGCAACAGGAAAATCCCAACGGCACCGGCCCCATAAGCAATCCATGTCATGAAAACAAACATATCGGCCAGCATATTGAAAGAGCCGGTGATGATAAACAACACTGTCCAGATGCCATGCAGCCATAAAGCATTGCCGGGGGTTTGAAATTTTTTATGCTCCCTGCCCGACCAGGGAAGAAATGTTCTGTCCTTGCCCATGGCATAGGTGATGCGGGTAGTGGCCATGATATTGCCATTCACAGCGCCAAACGTACAAATGACTACCATCGCCGCTACAATAGCGCCGCCTGTATTACCCATTGCTACGGCCACTGCGTCAGACGCCACCAACGAAGACGTTGCGATCTTCTCAACCGGCAGTGCATAGAGATAGGCCTGGTTTACCAGCACATAAGTAGCAATGCAGGCAAACACTCCTACAAAAAGACTTTTGGGAATATTTTGCTGCGGATTCTTCACTTCACCTGCCATGGAAGTGATATTGATCCAGCCGTCGTAAGCAAAAAAAGCCCCGGTCATGGCCACCACTATACCACTCAGCAACCCCATCCCCTGTTCGGGATTTTCTGCCTTCACAAAGCTTTCAAAAGAGCCATTGCCGGAAAAAAATATGCCCAGCACCAATGCTGCAATGACTGCAATCTTGAGAAAAGTAGAAATCACCTGGAAATAACTGCCTGCTTTCACACTGCGGTAATTCAGGTAGGTGAGTGTCACTACAATCACAATGGCCAGCGATTTTACCCCTGCATTCTCCAGCGGATACAGATCCCCAATAAAAGGAATATGCCATTTATACGATTGCTCCATCGCTGCATCAAACCGGGGCAGTTGCAAAAAATAATCAGCGTATTCAGCACATACAAATGCAATAGCAGCTACGGCTGCCGTATTGATCACGGCAAAAGCCGACCAGCCATAGAGATAGGCGACAAAATCGCCGAACATCTTTTTGAAATAAACATAGATGCCGCCTGTTTCGGGCATCATGGCGCCAAGTTCGGCATAGATTAACGCACCAAACAAAGTAAATATCCCGGCAATGATCCAGATGCCTGTCATCCATAACGGCGAGCCTAACTGTGCCGCCATATCAGCCGGTTTCATAAAAACGCCGGAACCAATGATGCTCCCGGCTACAATAGAGGTGGCCGACCAGAAACCGATCTTTTTGGCGAGTGAGGAGGTGGACATAAAAAGGGAAGATATAAAAAAAGCCTCCTGTTTTGCAGAAGGCTTTAAAATCGTTTTTGTTTTCTGGTTTCAACCCGAATACGCCAATCGGCGGATACCCCCGGCCCGGATACAAGTCTTTCCCGGAAGATTAACAGGTACGGAAGGATTTTGGATCCCAGAAATGTGGTAAGAACTTTGGTAGCGGCAACGAAGATAAAATCCAAATCCAGCTTTTCAAATAAGGAGCATAAAAAAATCAGATAAACTTTTTCGTAATTCTACGTTATCACTTTCGCATCCGGCCCCTAACTGTACATCTCCTCCTTCAAATTCTTCACCCTTTCATCTTCGAGATACTCATCAAAGGTCATCAGGCGGTCAATGATGCCCTTGGGGGTGAGTTCAATGATGCGGTTGGCAACGGTTTGCATGAAAGTATGGTCATGGCTGGTGAGCAACACAATTCCTTTGTAATCGGTACATTGTTCGTTAAAGCTTTGAATGCTTTCCAGGTCAAGGTGGTTGGTAGGCTGATCCAATAAAATAACATTGGGATTCTGCAACATCATCCGGCTGATCATACAGCGGACTTTTTCTCCCCCGCTCAATACATTGGTTTTCTTCAGCACATCATCGCCGCTGAACAACATTTTGCCTAAAAAGCCACGGAGGAAGGGTTCATCCACATCTTTCACATGATCGGGTACATATTGCCGCAGCCAGTCCATCAGGTTGTCAGCCCCGGTAAAGTATTGACTGTTTTCCTGGGGCAAATAGGCATGCGTAACGGTACTGCCCCATTCATAAGAGCCACTGTCGGCTATGGTTTCTGCCGTGATGATATTGAAAAAGGTAGTCACCGCCAGCGGGTCGCGGCTCAGCAAAGCGATCTTATCGCCTTTGTTGACCGTAAAGGTCACATCGCTGAACAGCACACGGCCATCAACCGATTTCTTCAGCTTCTCTACATTCAGTATCTGGTTGCCCACTTCTCTTAATGGCTGAAAGATAATGCCGGGGTATTTTCTATAACTTGGTTCTATCTCTTCGATCGTTAATTTCTCCAATGCTTTCTTTCTTGAAGTGGCCTGTTTGCTTTTTGATGCATTGGCACTGAAACGGGCAATAAAATCTAATAGGGCTTGTCGTTTTTCTTCTGTCTTTTTATTCTTGTCATTCACCTGGCGGGCCATCAGTTGAGATGATTCGTACCAGAAGGTATAGTTGCCCGTAAAGATTTTTATTTTCTGACGATCCACATCGGCTACGTGTGTACACACGGCATCCAGGAAGTGACGGTCGTGGCTCACCACCAGCACGATGTTCTCGTAATCTGCTAAAAAATTCTCCAGCCAGCTGATCGTTTCAATATCGAGGCCGTTGGTTGGCTCATCCAGTAATAATATATCAGGATTACCAAAAAGGGCCTGTGCCAGCAACACCCTCACTTTAAGGTTGGAAGGAATGTCTTTCATCAAAGATTGATGATATTCTTCTCCCACACCCAATTCGCCAAGCAAAACAGCCGCATCACTATCTGCAGTATAGCCGCCCATTTCACCAAACTCTCCTTCCAGTTCAGCGGCTTTCATGCCATCTTCCTCTGTAAAATCAGCCAGTGCATAGATGGCTTCTCTTTCTTTGGCCACAGCCCATAGTTTGGTATGACCCATCATCACAGTGTTCAAAACAGTTTCTTCATCAAACTGAAACTGGTTTTGTTTCAGTACGGCCATCCTTTCACCGGGGGTAATCTCAACCGTTCCTTTATTCGGCTCAATTTCGCCGCTGAGTATTTTCAGAAAAGTACTTTTGCCGGCGCCGTTGGCCCCGATCACCCCGTAGCAATTGCCTTTGGTGAAGTTCAGGTTCACTTCTTCAAACAAAACTCTTTTGCCGTAGGCCAGTTTCAGGTCTCTTACACTAATCATGTTAAATATGATTTACAGAATATGAAGTACGAACTGCCAAAAACAGCAGGTCGTTTTTCGAGGCGCAAAGGTAAGACTTCATAGCGAGGTGAAGAAACCCGAAACGGTCTGTAAATCTGGTTGTCTTAAGGCCTTATACAGCATATTTGCCCGGTCAGAGAATAGCAAAAGGGTGATCAAACCTGTCATCATCACTGCTCTTGTTCTTCTTAAACCAGGATCTTACCCGATCCCAAAGTTTTCCCAGTTCCAGTATTTCAATAAAACTTTTCATAACAATCTTTTTTGGTTTACAGAAAAGGTTGCAATGAAAAACCCCGCCCCATATGATTGGTGGCGGGGCCTTTTTATGTTGAGTAACTCCAGACGTACTATTAGTAGCCCATGCCACCCATGTCAGGAGCGCCATGTGTATGCGGCTCTTCTTTCTTCGGCTTGTCGGCCACCACTGCTTCAGTGGTCAGCAACATTCCGGCGATTGAAGCGGCATTTTCCAAAGCTACACGGCTCACCTTTGTCGGGTCAATCACACCTGCTTTGAACAGGTTCTCATATTCTTCCGTTCTGGCATTGAAACCATAATCGCCTTTTCCTTCTCTGATCTTCTGCACCACGATGGAACCATCAATACCTGCATTAGCAGTCAGGATGCGAACCGGCTCTTCCAGGGCACGGCGAACGATAGCCATACCGGTTTGCTCATCGGCGATCTGGCCACGAACTTTTGCTTCGAGGCTTTCGATGGCACGGATATAAGCCACACCACCACCTGGAACGATACCTTCTTCCACAGCAGCCCTTGTTGCATGCAGTGCATCATCCACACGGTCTTTTTTCTCTTTCATTTCCACTTCAGTAGCAGCACCAACATAAAGAACAGCTACACCGCCGCTCAGTTTAGCCAGGCGTTCCTGCAATTTTTCTTTATCGTAATCAGAAGTAGTTGTTTCGATCTGTGCTTTGATTTGGTTCACACGGGCAGTGATATCTTCTTTCTTGCCTTTGCCTCCTACGATGGTAGTATTGTCTTTGTCAATGGTTACAGAAGTTGCTTGACCAAGATAACTGAGGTCAGCATTCTCCAGTTTGTAACCCTGCTCTTCGCTGATCACAATACCCTTGGTAAGGATAGCAATGTCCTGCAGCATTTCTTTTCTACGATCGCCAAAGCCCGGAGCTTTTACAGCAGCCACTTTCAAAGTGCCACGCAGTTTATTCACCACTAATGTAGCCAGTGCTTCACCTTCGAGGTCTTCAGCAATGATCAGCAGCGGACGGCCCCCTTGTGCCACTTTCTCCAGGATATGGAGAATATCTTTCATATTGCTGATCTTTTTATCATAGATCAGGATATAAGGGTTCTGTAGTTCAGCTTCCATCTTTTCGCTGTTGGTCACGAAATAAGGAGAGATATAACCACGATCGAACTGCATACCTTCTACCACATCAACAGTGGTGTCAGTTCCTTTTGCTTCTTCCACGGTGATCACACCTTCTTTACCCACTTTGGTGAAAGCTTCAGCGATCAGTTTACCGATGGTTTCATCGTTGTTAGCAGAGATAGTAGCCACCTGCTGAATTTTTTTGCTGTCGCTGCCTACAGTCTGGCTTTGTGCTTTCAGGCTTTCAACCACCAGGCTAACGGCTTTGTCAATACCTCTTTTCAGGTCCATAGGATTGGCGCCTGCAGCTACCATTTTCAGACCTTCAGCAATAATGCTTTGAGCCAGGACTGTTGCAGTTGTTGTTCCGTCACCGGCCAGGTCAGCAGTTTTGGAAGCCACTTCTTTCACCATCTGGGCGCCCATATTCTCGATCGGATCTTCCAGTTCAATTTCTTTTGCTACGGTCACACCATCTTTGGTAACAGCCGGTGCGCCGAATTTTTTCTCGATAACCACGTTGCGGCCTTTGGGGCCGAGGGTCACTTTCACAGCGTTGGCCAGTGTGTCAACGCCTTTCTTCATTTTATTTCTTGCTTCAATGTCGAAGAAGATTTGCTTTGCCATAATGTATCAGTTTGAAGTTTTTTAATTTTAAATAGCGATGAGCTTCGGAATTTAACTCGCAGCTCGTGGCTCAGGCCTTGATGCTGCTTATACAATTGCCAGGATGTCCGACTCTCTCATGATGAGGAAGTCTTCGCCATCGATCTGGATCTCTGTTCCGGCATATTTACCGTAAAGAACTGTGTCTCCGGTTTTCACGGTTACCGGCTCATCTTTTTTACCGGGGCCTGCAGCAATGACAGTGCCACGCTGGGGTTTTTCTTTTGCTGTGTCAGGAATGATGATGCCGCCGGCAGTTTTTTCTTCAGCGGCTGCCGCTTTCACAATTACCCTGTCATGAAGCGGGGTAACGTTGACTTTCTTAGCCATAATTGTATTGATTTTTGATTTTTTGAAATGAACTCCCATCATCCGGAAACTCAGGATTTTGGGACGGCGAAGGTACAGGAAATAATATGCCACAGGGGTTTTAAAAGCCATTTTTTCATTTTCTACTTAGTATAACCTGCAATAATTGCATTTTGTAATGCCGTAAAGACAATTTTTCATTCGCCGGGACGTACTTGTTTGTGAAAAACCATCAATTTTAAACAGCCACAGGCCTATGAAATCCCGTATTTTACTCTACCCCCTTTTTGCCTTTCTATTTTCAAGTTTCTCCGTCCTTGCACAGCCCCCTTGCGGCTTTGACATCCTTCATAATAAAATGATGGACAGCGACCCGGCCTATGCCCGGAAAATGGCAGAAAATGAGGCTGCCATCCGGCAGTATATCCAGGAGCATCCCGGGCTGATGAAATGGGAAAACAGGGGCAACAGGACAACAGCGTTGTTTACCATTCCCGTGGTGGTGCATGTGATGCACACGGGTGGCGCAACCGGAACTATTTATAATCCATCGGATGCGCAGATAAACGGTGCTATCAATTACCTGAACCAGGTGTTTGCCGGCACTTATCCCGGCATGTCGGCCCCGGTGGAAGGTGGCGGCGTAGTGGACATGGAGATACAGTTTGCCCTTGCCCAAAGAACCCCCTCCTGCGGTGCTACCAATGGCATCAACCGGGTGGACGCCTCTTCTTTGCCCAACTATACTGCCAACGGAATTAACCTGAATACTTCAGGCGGATGCCCCGAACTGACAATGAAAGACTTTGCAAGATGGAACCCTGCTGATTATTATAATATATGGGTAGTGAACAAAATTGACGGGGCCGATGGCACTTCCGGCCAGTTCGTAGCCGGTTATGCCTATTTCCCGGGGGCATCATCATCGCTTGACGGCACCGTGATGCTGGCGACACAATTCCAGGCCGGGAACAAAACATTGCCGCATGAAATAGGCCATGCCCTGAACCTTTATCACACTTTCCAGGGATCGGCCAATAATACACAATGCCCAACTAACAGCAACTGTGCCACCCAGGGCGACAGGGTTTGCGACACCGACCCGATTTCTAACAATTACAATACTGGCACCGGTCTCTATGATTTCAGTTGCCGCAGCGGCGCCAACTCCTGTGCCGGCGTAAACTATACGATCAACACAGAAAGCAATTTCATGAGCTACACAAGTTGCTTCACACTTTTCACCAACGGGCAAAAAGCAAGAGTGCAGGCAGCTATGTCGCTGGCGTCACGTTCAAGTCTTGTTGACCCCGGTAACCTGGCCCTCGTACCCTGTGGCACCTCGATCAACTTTGCAGTTTCTTCCGCTTCGCAAACAGAAGATATTACAGGTACCCTCACCGGCTGCCGGCGCTACAGGGATTATAGCTATCAAATGACCATCGGGGCTGCACCCAGCGCCAATGCTACAGCAACACTTAGTTATAGCGGTATAGCAACCCGTGGCTTAGACTATGACGTGACCACTAATGGCAATTTTGGCAGCCCTAGTGATGTGCTCAGTTTTGGAACTGGTTCCACAACAGCACAAAGCTTTACCGTCAGGATTTATGAAGATGGCAATGTAGAAACGCCGGAAACAATCATACTGGATTTTGCTGTCAACAATGGGGGCGGCGATGCCACAAAAGGTACCAATAGTCCCACTTTTATCATCACGATAAATGACAACGACCAGGACCCTGTGGGACAGGCTAGCGGAACCTATGCAGTGGGCAGTTTATCATCCTACATCACATCGTCACCCTTTGATGCCCGTGAACAAAGACAAAGAGCCCAGATGTTGTACCGGGCCGATGAACTTATTGCAGCCGGTATCAATGCCGGAACGATCAATTCATTGCAACTCTATATTCACTCAAAACTAAGCACCCGGCCATACAGCAACTTTTCGATAAAAATGGGAACCGCCGGCGTCAGCAACCTGGTGGATGGCAGTCTTACTGTTGCCGGTGGTATGATCACTGTATTCAGTTCGGCATTATTCTCCACAGCAGCCGGATGGAACAACTTCAACCTGTCCCCTGCCTTTGACTGGGATGGCATCAATAATCTCGTTATTGAGATCTGTTATGATAACGGCACGGCCGATGCCGGTAATGCCGCAGACCAGACCGGTAGTTACACTGATGGCGGCGGGGCTTCGCAGGGAAATCTTTTTTTCCAGAATGGCATCAACTGCTCTGGTTCGTTCGGCGTTGTTAACTATTACGGAAATGGTATCAAACCCATCATCAGGCTGGGCGTTTCCATTTCAGGAACAGAAATTGAAACGGCAGCAACATCCACCTCAACCCAGCACATTGCCATTGGCAGCAATGATTATTTCTATTCCAATAACAATAAACTATTATTGAAACTAAGTGCTGTAAATGCCCCGCTTGGCTGTGTGGCTGTTTCATTGCCTGCTGCCGGAAACTCATGGGTCAACTCGATGGGTGGTCAACGTTCGGCAAAAGTATTTGCAGTGACCCCCACCAGCAATGGCGCTGGAACTGATTATAGCATTTCGCTTTATTTTGACAATGCTGAACTGGATGGAAAAAATCCGCTGACATTGAAAATCGCCAAAACATCAGCGGCCAATGCAGATGATGCTAATGCGGGTAACACGGTGCTTGTCACCCCAACTGTTACAACCCTGGGTTCCAATACCACCGTATTCACCGCATCATTCACCGGGTTCTCCCTTTTCTTCCTGGCAGATGCAGCCGTCACCTTGCCTGTAACCCTGACCCGGTTTACAGCCCACCTGAACGGCGAAGGAAACAGTCTGTTGCAATGGACAGCATCAGCAGAATACAACAATCATCATTTTGATATTGAGGTCAGCAGCGACGGGGTGAATTTCTCCCGCCTGGCAACTATTGCAAGCAAAGGAAATTCGACAGCAGAACAACAATACGATTACACACATACCCGGCCATTGCCGGGCAACAACTGGTACCGTCTGAAGCAGGTTGACAATGATCAGCAGGTTAAGTACAGCGCAATTGTTTTGGTAACCGTTCCTGTTGTTAAAAACAAATTATTGGTTTACCCTGTGCCGGCTCAAAACCAGGTCATGGTTGTGTATGGGCAAAATACAGGCAACCGGAGTCTTGAAATTTTGTCTTCCGATATGAGAGTCATCAAAAAAGAAAGCCTCCAAACTTTATCCGACAGGAAAGCAATGGATATAAGCGGCCTGCCTGCCGGTATTTATTTTATAAGAATATCAGGAGGAACCCATAACGAAATAATAAGATTTATCAAGCAATAGGTTTTAGCATCCTGATATTTGCATGCCGGTGGCCGGTTTCAGAAATACTGAGACCGGCTTTTTCTTGTTATGCTATATTAAATTATTATACAGGGCCAAACTGTTTCATCCCGTTTATTTATCTTCGCCACCCAAACAGTTCTTAACGAATGATCAGCAGAAGAAATATCCGGGTGAAAGTGATGCAGACCCTCTACACGATGGCCACCCTGGAAAAAGATGTGAAACCCGGCGAGCCCCGCAAAGTGTTGCAAGCCCATTTTGACCAAACCCGCTCCCTTTTTATTTACCTGACATGGTTCCTGGCAGAAGTGGCCCGGTATGCTGAAACCGATGCTCATAACAAGGCCGCCAAGCACCTGCCCACAGCTCAAGACCTGAATGTAAATACTAAAATTGCCGGCAATGAACTGCTCTGGAAAATGCTGGAAGATGCTGCATTGAAAGAACAATTTGCCGCTGAAAAACCGGAACGGATCACCGATAAAGACCTGATCCGGAAAATATATCTCGAACTGGTGGAAACACCCGAATACAAAACCTATATCTCAAAAGGCCAGCGGGAAAAAACAGAGGAGAAAAAGATCATTGAGTTCATCCTGAATGATATGCTGCTGGCCAATGAAGTGTTTGTGGGTCATATTGAAGAAAATTTTTCCAACTGGGATGATGATGGTGAAATGGTGGTGCAGTTGTTGGCAGGCTATCTCGCAAAACCGGGGACGTATAATTTTAAACAGATGCTCAGCCCCGATAAAGACCTGTTTGCAAAAGGCTTACTCGATACAGTGCTGGAAAAAGATGAACACCTCCAAAGTCTTATTATTCCAAAACTAAAAAACTGGGACCCCGAACGCATTGCCCTTCTTGACATGATACTGATGAAAATGGGGCTGGTTGAATTTTTATATTTTGAAACCATTCCCCCGAAAGTGACCATCAACGAATATATTGACCTGGCCAAGGAATACAGCACCCAGCAAAGTGGCCAGTTTGTGAATGGCATCCTGGATAATATCCACAAAGAGCTGGTGCAGCAGGGCAAAATGCAGAAAGTGGATTACAAGAAAGGCTAAAAGAAGAAAAGAGAGAAAGAGCCTGGAGATATTTATTAAACGAAGCCATGCTTCATGATAGTCAAACCGGTGTGTCTATTCTCTTTTTCTCCTTTACTCCTTTGTACTCTTAGTTTTCCTTTTCTCTTTTAACCTCTTAGCTTACATTTGCCTGCCCGATCTGAACCGGGCGGAGTTTTCAAAATGGCCCGTTTCGTTCAGGCGGGCAATTCTCTAATAATAAACTCATGAAGAAAATTCTTTTTGTATTGACACTGGCAGCAGGCATGGTTGCCTGTGAATCTGCAGATAAAAAGGAAAAAGAAACCCCGGTAATGGCGCCAGTTCAGGAACAGCCAACTGCTCCGGAATCGCCGGCCGATGTCACCAGCATTCAATGGATTGACTCCACCTATATGGACCTCGGAAAAGCGAAGGAAGGAAAAGTGGTGGAAGTAAGATTTCGTTTTAAAAACACAGGCGACAAGCCATTAGTGATTCAAAGTGTAACGGCTGGCTGTGGATGCACCGTTCCCGAAAAACCGGAAAAGCCCATTTTGCCGGGCCAGGAAGATGTGATCAAAGCAGCTTTTGAAAGCAAAGGCCGCCCGGGTGAAAACATCAAACCGGTGTATGTGAAAGCAAACACCAACCCCGCAGACCATGAGTTGAAGTTCAGGGTGGAAGTAACCAACTAAAGGCTCTATATATTTTCACAACTATCATTTAAAAAAACAATCATGAAGTCAATCTATTCTTATCTCACTGTCATATTAGTAGCATTTCTTTTTTCAGGATGTGTTCCTCCCGGCGGAGAACAGGGCAAAGGCGGACAATCTTCTATTGGTCCCATGATATTTTTACCACTGATGATCCTTGTGTTCTGGCTGTTCTTCATCCGTCCGCAGGCTAAAAGGGCAAAGAACCAGAAAAAATTCATTGAAGACCTGCAAAAAGGTGATAAGATCGTTACCATCGCCGGCATTCACGGCACCATCAGCAAAGTGAACGAAGACGGCACCCTGAATATCGAAATAAGCCCCGGCAGCTATATCAAGATCGAAAAATCGGCCATCAGCATGGATTGGACAGCAGCGCTGAACAAACCGGCGGCAAGCGATAAAAAATAGAATCACTTACTCAGGCAAATTCCAAATTCCGGAATAGTAATGATGACCGGGATTTGGAATTTGTATTTTTGACTTATGCTAAAAATCGGACTCACCGGCGGCATTGGCAGCGGCAAAAGCACCGTAGCAAAAGTGTTTGAAGTGCTGGGCATTCCTGTGTATTATGCCGATGATGAAACCAAAAAGCTGATGAATGAAGATGCCGGGCTGAAGAAAAAGATCATAGAAGGGTTCGGGGAAAAAAGCTATGTGAATGGAGAACTGGACCGGACCTATATTTCTTCCATTGTTTTTAACGACAAACAAAAATTAGCGCTGCTCAACTCCCTCACCCACCCCGCCACTATCCATCATGCGGAGCAATGGATGAAAAAACAAACTTCAGCATATGCCATTAAAGAAGCTGCCCTCATCTTTGAAAGCGGCTCTGACAAACAATTGGATAAAGTGATCGGTGTATATGCACCGGAAGAGCTCCGCATCGCAAGGGTAATGAAAAGAGATGGGGTCAGCCGTGAAGAAGTGCTGAAACGGATAAGCCGTCAAATGAATGAAGAAGAAAAAATGAAACGATGTGATTTTGTGATCAGGAACGATGAACAGCAATTGCTGCTGCCGCAGGTGATGAAACTGCATGAAGAGTTGAATACCCCCATTGCCTCCCACTGATATGTTTTTACCGCTGACGTAATATTGCTTCCTGCCGGTAATATCATTTACTACCTTTTATGAAAACCCTGCCTGCCTGATGATAGTTTCCCGGGTAATATTGTTTTTCGCTGTGCTCCTGACATATGCCTGTGTGATACAGAAAAAGGATAACAATGCAATCGAAACAGTTTTTCAGCAGCACTCCTGCTGCAAAAAAATTGATTTTGTCAAACAGGTGCAGCCGGTGTTGGAAAAGAACTGCTCACCCTGCCATTTCACGGGAGGCAAAATGTATGAACAACTTCCTTTTGACAAAGACACTACTTTCCTGAACCATAGTGGAGCTATACTAAAACGAATAAAGGAAGAGAATGAGAATGCTGTTCTTAAAGCTTTTGTTTTACAAAACAGAACAAATGCTTCCCCTATGGATCAGTAAAAGGTTTATACAAAACCGGAAACTATTTAAGTTTCGCCAGCGCCGCTTTTATCCTTTTCCAGCCTTCTTCAATCTTTTCCATGCTGTTGGCAAAGGAAAACCGCACACATTTGGGATCACCGAATGCGTCGCCCATTACAGAAGAAACATGGGCAGTATTGAGTAAATACATACAGAGGTCATTGGCGTTGCTGATAGTAGTTTCGCCATCGCTTTTACCGAAATAATAACTCACATCAGGGAAAATATAAAATGCCCCTTCGGGTTCGCTGCACTGAATGCCGGGAATTTCTTTCACCAGTTCCAGCACTCTTTTTCTTCTCCGGGCAAATTCTTTCACCATCTCCATCGAAGGACGAAGATCTGTGGTTAAGGCAGTGACTGCTGCCTTTTGTGTTATGGAGTTGGTGCCGCTGGTAAATTGTCCCTGTAGTTTCTCACAGGCTTTGGCAATTTCCGGGCTGGCTGCAATATATCCCAGCCTCCAGCCTGTCATCGCAAAACCTTTACTCAGGCCATTCACAATAATGGTTCTTTCTTTCATACCATCAAACTGTGCGATGCTTTCATGCCCGCCCACAAAATTGATGTATTCATATATCTCGTCAGAAATAATATAGATACCAGGAAATTCCCTGAATACTTCTGCCAGGGCAGCCAGTTCATCTTTGCTGTACACCGCACCGCTTGGGTTGCAGGGCGATGAAAAAAGAAAAACTTTGCTGCGGCCTGTTATCGCTTCACGCAGTTGTTGCGGTGAAATCTTAAAGCCGTTATCAATAGACGACTGAATTTCGACCACTTTACCCCTTGCCATTTTCACTAGTTCACTATAGGTGACCCAATAAGGTGTAGGAATAATCACTTCATCATCCTCATCCACCAATGCAAAAATTACATTCGCTAAACTTTGTTTGGCTCCCGTAGATGCAACAATGTTCTCAGGTTTATAATCAAGGTTATTATCTCTTTTGAATTTATGGCAGATCGCTTCCCGCAGGTCCAAAAAACCCGGCACGGGGGTATAATGGCTCCAGTTATCATTGATGGCTTTGATAGCAGCGTCTTTGATATGTTGCGGTGTATCAAAATCAGGTTCGCCAAGGCTCAGGTCAATCACATCAATACCTTTTGCTCTTAATTCACGGCCCAGCTTGGCCATTTTCAGGGTTTCGGGTTCTGCGAAACGATCCAACAAAGAAGATAACTGTACTGTTTCTGCCATTGTCTGCATGATAAAAAAGAATTGATTTAAGGAGTAACAAATGTACTTATTAAATCAACTAACGCCTGTTTTAGCTGCTTTTGGGTAGTGTCTCAGTTTGAAATAATATTTGTCAAAAGCCCAATCAAGGAGGCTCAATGACACGGGATTTCACAGCGTTAACTCTGTTTTGCTTTGTGTTCCCTGTGCCTCCGTGGTTCAAAATATCACACTCAGACATTACTTGCTTTTGCAAGATCAGTAACATGTGGAAACTTGATCTCTTTAAAATTCACATTAGAACTAAAAGCGGCAAATAAAAATAACCGGAAGACCATAGCATGACGGTTAGCGTTTGCGTATGCAGTCCTGATATCAACCGGGCACTGGTAATATTTCCTCAGTCATTTATTTCCCGGCAAACCAGTTCTGCCCTGGCAATGGAAACCCCGCTTAAAACAGATACCTGCCTCTACCGGTTGAAATGTCTCATCTCAACCAGCCCTTTTGCTGATTAAATCCCTGAAAGCCACCTGAAAAACACTGTTTTGGGGCATCCAAAACAATTTCCACTTACGGCTGAAAACCCTATCTTTGCCGTCCTTAAAATTTGTGTAAAGCCTTTCTCCTGCTGCCTCGCTGCGGAGCAAGGCTTAAAAATGTAAACACCAACAAGTATGCAATTCAAAGGTTTGGTCAGATTCTTTACGATCCTCCTCATCATCTATTCCATTTACCAGCTATCGTTCACCTGGTTTGTAAAAGGCCATGAAAGAAAAATGGAAACAGTGGCCCGGAATTATGTTGCGGCCAATTATCCTGCTGCTGCACAGAAATACCCGGATAATAAAGATTCACAAACGGTTTACCAGGAACAACTGGATAAGATCTATGAGGACAGACTGAAACGATTACTCGACAGCACCCGTGATGAAACACTCACTTATGGCATCACCGGACCGGTGAGCTACCAGAAAGCCAAAGAAGAGGAACTAAACCTGGGTCTCGATCTGCAGGGTGGAATGAACGTGACACTGGAAGTGGAAATGACCGGCCTGATGCAGGCCCTTTCGAACAACTCCAAAGACAGCAACTTCCTGAAAGCATTGGATAATGCCGAGAAAAGAAAAGCCAACAGCGATGCAGACTTTATCAGTCTTTTTGCAGACGAATATGAGAAGCTGGCTGGCAAAGGAAAACTCTCTACTCTTTTTTATGCAGCCAATTCTGATAAACTGAAGATCGGCGACAGTGATGAGAAAGTGAAATCCGTGATCAGGGATGAGGCTAAAGTGGCATTCAGCAACACCTTCAATGCGCTGAACAAACGTATTGACCAGTTTGGTGTAGCCCAGCCTACCATCAGCCCTAATCCTGACCGTGGCATCATCACGGTGGAACTGCCCGGCATCAAGGACAAAGAAAGGGTGAGAAACTACCTGCAATCTTCTGCCGACCTGCAATTCTGGGAAACTTACCGCCCTGATCAACTGATGAACGCTTTGCAACAAGCCGATAACGATTTTGCCAACCTGATGAAAGGAGTTGCTGCTGATACGACCAGTTCTTCAACCAACACACCGGATACCACCACCGCTCCCAAAACCGGGGACAGCAACACGACCACCGGCCCCATTCTTTCTGAAGAAATCGGCACCGGAACAAAGGCAGACACTGTAAAATCTGCTTCAGACCCCACCAGCACTACATCTCAAAGAAGGTCGTTGCTGGAATTTCTGAAACCCGTAAACTCGGGAAGTTACATCGGTGTGGTGGAAGCAAAAGACAGCGGCCTGGTGCGGGAATATCTTGAATCAGACCTTTTGCGTCGGCATTTTCCGCCGGATGCCCGTTTTGCCTATGGCATTCCTGACAAGAATAATAAAAAACAACTGCCCCTGTATGTGCTGAGAACCTATGGCCGTGATCAGGCCCCTATCGAGGGTGAAGTGATCACAGAAGCCAGGCAGGATTTTGATCCCACCACCAGTCGCCCGGTTGTAGCGATGAATATGAATCCGGCCGGCGCCAACCAGTGGGCAACGATCACAGAAAAAAGTGCACAGGAAAAAATTCCTATTGCTATCGTAATGGATGGCATTATTTATTCAGCACCAATAGCCAACGAAAAAATTACAGGCGGCCGTTCACAGATCACCGGTGACTTCACCGTGCAGGAAGCCCAGGACCTTGCCAACCTGCTGAAAATTGGTAAACTTTCTGCTCCTGCCAAGATCGTACAGGAACAACAGGTGGGACCCACCCTCGGTAAAGAAGCCATTCGTGGTGGTATCATGGCCTTCAGTATTTCGTTTGTCATCATCTTCCTGCTGATGCTTATCTATTATAACACCGCAGGATGGGTGGCCAATATTGCGCTTATTCTGAACTTACTGTTTACCGTAGGTGTTTTAACAGGACTTGGCGCTACATTAACTGCACCGGGTATAGCTGGTTTGGTGCTTACAATCGGTATGGCTGTTGATACGAATGTGATCATTTTTGAACGCATAAAAGAAGAGCTTGACCGGGGTAAAGGATATATACCGGCTATCAATGATGCCTACAGGAGGTCATTGCCGCCAGTATTAGATGGCCACATTACCACGATGCTGACAGCGATTATCCTTTTCTATTTTGGCCTTGGGCCGGTGAAAGGATTTGCCACCACACAGATCATTGGTCTGTTGCTGTCACTGTTCTGCGGCATCCTGGTGAGTCGTTGGATAACCGATATGTTTACCAACCGGAAACGCCACCTGAAATATTTTACCGGAGTTTCCCGCAGCATTTTCAAGAAAGCCAAATTCAAGTTCATTGAATACCGGAAATATGCCTACATGATGTCTTTTGTGGTGCTGGCGCTGGGCATAGGTTCTTTCTTTAACGGATTTGATTATGGTGTGGAGTTCAATGGTGGCCGCAGCTACACTATACGGTTTGACAACGCCGCAAACGTGGAGCAGGTACGGAATGATGTGAAAATTGCACTCGAAGGTGATAACCCCATCATTAAAACCATCGGCGATAACAAAACACTGGACATCACCACTGCCTACCTGATCAATGAAACGAATGAAGGTGTTGATTCGCTGGTGGAAAGGAAACTGATGGACGGGCTGAAGAATCATCTTCCTGCTGGCATCACCTATGAAAAATTTGCTGCCGATCACAAACTGGGTTCAAAGAAAGTATTACCAACCATTTCAGACGATCTGAAAAGAGGGGCATTGCAGGCCACCTTCTTTGCACTCTTTGTTGTATTCCTTTACATCTTCATACGTTTCCGCGACTGGAGATATTCATTAGGAACCATCGTGGCTTTGCTGCACGATGTGCTGGTGACTTTGATCGTTTTCTCTTTTGCCAAACATATTGTTCCGTTCCCGCTTGAGATTGACCAACATTTCATTGCGGCGATATTGACGGTGATCGGTTTCTCTATGAATGATACGGTGATCATCTTCGACCGTATCCGGGAAGACACAAGACTGACGCCGAATGCACCAAAAACCGAGATCATCAACCGGGCCATCAACGAAACGCTGAGCCGGACCATCATGACTTCGGCTACGGTGTTCCTCACGATACTAATTCTTTTCCTCGTGGGTGGTGAAGTGACAAAAGGTTTTGCCTTTGCCATGCTGGTCGGTGTCATCACGGGTGTTTATTCATCTGTCTTTGTAGCTGCACCGATCCTTGTTGATTTGGGTGGTGATAAACAAAAGAAAAAAACGGCTGATCCGAAAAAAATGGTTGCATCCGGCAGCTAATCGCATCAATAACCTTAAACAAAAAACCTGTTGGTATTATCAACAGGTTTTTTGTTTACAATCAGGTAGGTGACGTCACAGCAATACCGCTTCAATTTACTATATTTATAAAAACCGTTATCAACTGATGAACTTTTCAACTGAAAATATCATTCTGGCGGGTTCGGTATTGCTAATCGCCAGTATTGTGGCAAGCAAAACCTCTTTCAAACTTGGCATTCCTACCCTCATCCTGTTTTTGGCAATCGGCATGATTGCAGGATCTGAAGGAATTGGCCACATCAATTTTGACGATCCGAAAGCAGCCCAGTTGCTGGGCATTGTGGCGCTGAACATCATCCTTTTTTCCGGCGGTATGGACACCCGATGGGAAAATGTGAGACCCATACTAAGGCAGGGTATCGTACTGTCCACTCTCGGTGTCATACTTACAGCAGGAACGATCGGCATCCTGGTCCATCTCATCACTGATTTCAGTTTGCTCGAAGGCTTGCTGCTCGGCTCCATTGTATCATCCACCGATGCCGCAGCCGTGTTCTCCATCCTTCGCACCAAAAGTGTAGGGCTGAAAGGAAACCTGCGGCCACTGCTCGAATTAGAAAGCGGCAGCAACGACCCGATGGCCTATATCCTGACCATCAGTTTCACCTATCTTATTGCCAATGGCGATGCCAGCATATCAAACCTTGCTTTTCGTTTTGTTCAGCAAATGCTCATTGGTGGTGCGCTGGGATACCTGCTCGGAAAAGGAATGGTGATCATTATCAACCGGGCAGGACTAGAAACAGAAGGGCTATACCCGGTGCTGATCATGGCCATGGTTTTTTTCACGTATGCTTTTACAGAATTACTGGGCGGTAACGGGTTTCTTGCTGTTTATCTTTCGGCCCTGGTGCTCGGCAACAGCAATTTTATTCATAAGAAATCTGCGGTAAAGTTTTTTGACGGGCAGGCATGGCTGATGCAGATCATCATGTTCCTTACGCTGGGGCTGTTGGTCTTCCCTTCCCAGATCAAACCTATTGCCGGCACAGGTATGCTGGTAGCCCTCATCCTTATTTTCATTGCAAGGCCTGTCGGTGTTTTTGTCTGTCTCAGCTTTTTCAAAATGAAACTCCGCGACAAATTATTTGTATCCTGGGTTGGTCTCAGGGGCGCCGTGCCGATAGTGTTTGCAACTTATCCCATGATCGCCGGCATCAGCAAGGCCGACATCATATTCCATCTTGTATTTTTCATATCCGCCTCCTCTGTATTGCTGCAGGGATATACGTTGCCACTGGTGGCTAAATGGCTTAAAGTGATAGTACCGAAAAAAGCCGGCAAAAAACTCACTTCACTCGATATGGAATTGTATGACACGATCCGCTCCGAATTCGTGGAAGTGATTTTACCGGGTAACAGTGTGGCGGTGGGCAAACCAATCGTAAAACTGAAACTGCCCAAACCGGCCCTGATCGTTTTGCTGGTGAGAGATGGTAAATACATTCAACCCAACGGTGCAACAGTGCTGGAAGAAGGCGACAAACTACTCCTGCTCGCCAACAATAAAGAAATACTAAGCGAAGTATATAGTAGCCTTGGTGTGTAACAGGGTTATCAAACAGCGAAAGAAGTGCCGCAGCCGCAGGTGTTGCTGGCATTGGGATTTTTAAACGTAAAGCCCCGGTTATTCAGCCCGTCCTGCCAGTCCACCAGCATCCCGTAGAGATAAATCTCATGCGCCTTGTCCATCACGCAAGGAATACCTTCTATTTCAAAAGACTGGTCATTATCCTGTTTGTGGTCAAAGCCGAGCACATAGGTCATGCCGGAGCAACCGCCCCCTTTCACCCCTACCCGCAGCACCTGGCTGTTGTCAAATCCTTCCTGCGCCATCAGCTTTTTTATTGCTGCAATAGCGCCAACTGTCAGGGTCACGGGGGTTGTTGTTGTCGTTTCCATGCTGCAAAAATAAATACTCTTTTTTTCTCCTGCCAGCCGCGCCTTTTCGACAAGCGGAAATTAACAAAAGCGCCAAAGGGTGGCATTCCCTATTTTTGTTAATCAAATACATTTCCTATGGAGCAAAACATGATCAACCTCGTAATCTCACTGGTAGCCCTGCTTGTATCTTTTTATACTTTTTACCTTGTTAATGAACAAAAGAAAAAGAAACCGGCAACAGAACCGGAAAGTTTCAGCAGCCGTCCCCTGCAACTGCAGGCCTACGAAAGGCTGGTGATGCTGGCAGAAAGGCTTTCCATGCCCAGCCTCGTTAGCCGGGCCAACCAGCAACAACAGGGCATGAATGCAAGACAAATGCAGATACTGTTACTCGAAAGCATCAAACAGGAATATGAATACAACACCACCCAACAGATATATGTAAGCCCGGTGGCCTGGGAGGCTGTCAAAAACCTGAAGGACCAGAATATGCTTATTATTAACCAGGTTGCTTCCGCCATTCCCCCTGACGCATCAGGGCTCGACCTGAACAGGCAACTGCTTGAATTCACCATGCACAGCAAAAAAGGCACCCTGCATGAAATTGTGCTGGAAGCATTGAATTACGAAGCAAAGAAGCTGATGAAATAAAGCGGTACACCGATAAACGATTCCTGCATGTCAGAAAACAAAAGAAAATATACCGATAGCGGCATAGAGATAAAAGGGATTTACAATCAAAAAGACATTTCTGAAATCCCATCTTCTGGAGATGGCGGGGCCGGGACCTTCCCTTTCACCCGCGGCATTCAACCTGATATGTACAGGGGGAAGTTATGGACCATGCGACAGTATGCCGGCTTCTCCACGGCTGAAGAAAGTAATAAGCGATACCATTATTTATTATCGCAAGGCGTAAGCGGTCTTAGTGTGGCTTTTGACCTTCCCACACAGATTGGTTATGACAGCGATCATCCGCTGGCCGAAGGTGAAGTGGGAAAGGTAGGTGTTGCCATAGATAGCATTGAGGACATGCAGACATTGTTCAAAGGAATCAAACTAGAAGATGTCAGCACTTCGATGACCATCAATGCCACGGGTTTTATTTTGCTGTCGTTGTATGTGGCGCTGGCCAAACAACAAGGGGCCGACCTCAAAAAAATATCCGGTACTATTCAAAATGATATTCTGAAGGAATATGCGGCAAGAGGAACCTATATCTACCCGCCCAAACCTTCCATGCGCATCATCACCGATATTTTTGAATGGTGCAGCCACGAAGTGCCGAAATGGAACACTATTTCCATCAGCGGCTATCACATCCGTGAAGCAGGCTCCACAGCCGTGCAGGAAGTGGCTTTTACACTCAGCAACGGCAAGGCTTATGTGAAAGCAGCATTGGAAAAAGGACTGGACATAAATGTGTTTGGCAAAAGGCTTTCTTTCTTTTTCAATGCACACAATAATTTGTTTGAAGAAGTGGCCAAGTTCAGGGCGGCAAGAAAAATGTGGGCACAGATCATGAAAGAACTCGGCGCCACCGATCCCAAAGCCATGATGCTACGCTTTCACACGCAGACCGGCGGCAGCACACTCACTGCACAGCAACCGCTGAATAATATTTCAAGAGTAACCATTCAGACACTGGCTGCCGTGCTGGGCGGAACCCAGTCACTCCACACCAACGGGTATGACGAAGCGCTGAGCCTCCCTACTGAAGAAGCCGCAAGAATTGCGTTGCGAACACAACAGATCGTTGCTTTTGAAAGCGGCGCACCCGACACGGTTGATCCGCTGGGCGGCTCATACTATGTCGAATCACTCACCCATGAAGTGGAAGAAGCTGCCTGGAAACTGATGGCAAAGATTGATGCAATGGGCGGAAGTGTTTCCGCCATTGAGCAGGGTTTCATACAGAACGAGATTGCCCGCAGCGCTTATGAATACCAGCGGGGAATTGAAAGCAGTGAAAAGATCATTGTGGGAGTAAACAAATTCCAGGCGGAGGAAGAAAATACTATCCCTATTTTAAAAGTGGATGACAGCATCAGAACCCTGCAGGCAGAAAAACTGGCCACCCTTCGCCGCCAGCGCAACCATGCCAAAGCGGACCAACTGTTGCAGGAACTGAATGACAAAGCCAGCAGCGGTGAAAATATTATGCCCGTTGTGGTGGAAGCGGTGGAAAATAAATGTACGCTGGGTGAAATTGCCGATACGCTGAGAGAAGTGTTTGGAGAATATAAATAATAAAGTATGTTGCGGGCATCACTTGTCAACAACACGGAAGAACTGCAGCAAATTCTTCAGTTGCAAAAAGAAAATCTCGTGCAGTTCATTACTGAAGATGAAAGCAGGTCGCAGGGATTCGTCACCATGCATCACAGCCCGGAAGTATTGCTTCGCATGCATGAGATGGCCCCTTCTGTTATCATTAAAGACAATGACAGGCTGGTAGCCTACGCATTAACCATGCTCAAAGAATGTCGTCACCTGGTGCCTGCCCTTCAATCCATGTTTGATCTTTTTGACAACCTAAGCTGGAAAAACAAACCATTGAACAGCTACCGCTATTATGTAATGGGGCAAATATGTGTGGCAAAACAATATCGTGGAAAAGGGCTGGTGAATGAATTGTATCAATACCATAAAACCATCTACAGCACCCAATTCGATCTTTTTCTAACCGAGATCGCCACCCGTAATCATCGTTCATTGAAAGCACACGAGAAAGCCGGGTTTCAAACAATACATATTTACAGGGATCACCTTGATGAATGGGCAGTTGTTGGCTGGGACTGGAGCTGATCATTATTTCATATCCGCCAGGTATTTTTCAAAATAGCTTTTACAGTTCAGCACCTCTATATCTGAAAAATAGAAATCCTTCTCATCTTCCGTAATGATACATTTACACCTGCTTTCAGCAGCAGCATAGTATTCCAGTCCGTCTTCAAAATCATGTATTGCCTTGTTTGCAGAAACTTTCCTGACGGTGGCTTCAGTGACCGGGGTTATTGAAATGTGTTTTGATAAGATTGCAATCTTCTGAAGTGCTGTTTTCTTGTTTTTCTTTTGCGCAAAATAGAAGGCTATTGCCAGGCAAAGAGGGGATGTATATACCTCATAACCTTTTTTGTCTGCCAGGCTAAGAATGCGGGAAGAATAGCTGAACAAAGGATACTCTTTGTTCAGTACTGACACAAGCACATTGGCATCTAGGAATATCCTCATTTTTTGGAAGAAAAATATTCAGCCTTAGCAGCTTTACGGCTTTTCTTTTTGGTTTGATAGACAGCATCCCCTTCTGACACAATGCTCACCCATTCTGAAATAGGAAGTTCTTCAAGTGTTGCATAATTGCCGGAAATAATTTTTTGGAGCAAAAATTCCACCAGGCGGGATAAGCTGATATTGTTTTTCTCAGCAAACTTCTTTGCCCGGCTGACAACTCCTTCATCAAAACTTAATGTAACCTTTGCATCCATGACAGCACATTTAATGCAAAGCTATAAATTAATACGTAAACAAAAAAACAACCTTACGTATAAAAATCAGCCTTTCTTCACTTCTTTGGCCCAGCCGTCTTTCAGCGTCACTGTCCGGTTAAACACTATGCCGCTGGCGCTGCTGTCTTTGTCTAATACGAAGTAGCCTTTGCGAATGAACTGGTAACGATCATCAAACTTTGCATTTTTCAGTGAGGGTTCTGCATAGGCAGAGCTTACCACCTGCAAACTATCCGGGTTGAGATATTCTTTAAAATCGCCTTCTTCATCTGTGGGATCTTCCACCCGGAACAGACGATCATATAACCGGACTTCGGCGCTGACAGCATGCTTCACACTCACCCAATGCAAAGTGCCTTTCACATGAATACCGGATGTGTCATGACCACTTTTACTCTCAGGAATATAGGTGCAGCGGACTTCAGTAATGTTTCCCGCAGCATCTTTTATCACTTCATCACATTTGATGATGTAGGCACTCTTTAAACGAACCATTTGTCCCGGCGCCAGCCTGAAATATTTTTTAGGCGGGTTCTCCATAAAATCCTCCCGTTCAATATACAGTTCGCCGCTAAACGGCACTTCTCTTTCACCACCGCCGGGGTCTTCGGGATTGTTTTCACTATGTAATATTTCATCAGCAGCCGTGTAATTGGTGATCACCACTTTCAGCGGATCAAAAACAACCATGCGTCGCTGCGAAATTTTATTCAAATGCTCTCTCACACAAAATTCCAGCAACCCTACATCCACCATGTTCTCTCTTTTGGCCACCCCTATCCTGTCGCAAAACTCACGGATGCTCTCAGGTGTGTAACCGCGGCGGCGAAGTCCGCTGATCGTTGGCATGCGGGGATCATCCCAGCCGCTGACATGCTTTTCATTCACCAATTGCAGCAGTTTTCTCTTGCTGGTTACCGTATAATTGATATTGCGGCGGGCAAATTCATATTGGTGTGATGGATATATCTCTAATTTTTCAATCAGCCAGTCATATAATTCACGGTGAGGCACAAACTCAAGTGTGCAGATGGAATGAGTGACTTCTTCTATGGAATCGCTTTGTCCATGCGCCATATCATACATGGGATAGATACACCATTTATCACCGGTGCGGTGGTGATGAGCATGCTTGATGCGATACAACACGGGGTCCCGCATCAGCATATTGATATGCGCCATATCAATCTTTGCCCGCAGGGTTCGGCTGCCATCGGGAAACTCACCATTTTTCATCCGGGTGAAGAGATCAAGATTTTCTTCGATGCTCCTGTCCCGGTAAGAACTGTTTTTACCGGGTTCAGTCGGGGTTCCCTTCATCGCTGCCATTTCTTCCGAAGTGGAATCATCTACATAGGCCAGGCCCTTTTGAATCAGTTTCACCGCATACTCATACAACGTATCAAAATAATCAGAAGCATACCGTTCATGCTTCCACTCAAAACCCAGCCACTTCACATCCTCCTTGATGCTCTCCACATATTCTGTTTCCTCCGTCACCGGGTTGGTATCATCAAACCGGAGATTGGTGTAGCCGGTAAATTTTTTGGTCAACCCGAAATTGAGGCAAATACTGCTGGCATGACCGATGTGCAGGTAACCGTTGGGCTCCGGCGGAAAACGGGTGACAATGGATTTATACTTCCCTTTTTCCAGGTCTTCTGCAATGATTTCCTCCAAAAAATTCAGGCTGCGTTCTTCTGACATAGTGAATTAATAATGAGGGACAAAGATAAGAAAGCGGGGGCAGACCTACTATGAACATCCCATATCATTCGCAAACACTTTTAAATCTCTGTAACATTTGAAGTTCTACTTTCGTCATGCATAAAACCTTCAGGTATGAGAAAACTATCCTTCCTTACAATTTTCCTATTGGTGGGTTTAGCTGCAGTTTCACAACCCCGAAAATCAAAAGTGGTGATCTTTAAGCCGGAATTCCCAGAGACTATACTAGCTTCAGCCAATGAGGTTACGGATTTTCTGCATCAATGGTTTATCGTCAGGGCTTCATTTGACGAACTGAAAGTTGAACCAAACGGGAAAAAATATTTCATGTTGGCCCTGGATAAACAAGAGTCTAAAACAGTTGTTTTCCGTCTTAGAAAAATGAATGGGAGATACTGTATTTCACCGCTTGACCGTATCAGCATATGTAAATGCGGCCATATGGACATGAATAAATTCAGCTTTAAAAAGAATAAAATGGATGGATGTGCTGACTGTGGCCTCTCAACTGCTGGCGCCTTATAAATACAACCGTCACTATTTTAAAAACTTTGCGGGAAATTTTGCGTAACCAAAAGGTTTCCTATATTTGTAACCGAACGGTTACAAGAAACCGGTTACGTTTATGAGAAGAGATGTATTCCAGGCCATTGCCGACCCCACCCGCAGGGAGATCATTCAACTGGCCGGACAGCAACCCCTGCCACTAAACGCCATCGCAGGTCACTTTGATGTCAGCAGGCCTGCTATTTCCAAACATATCCGCATACTGACGGAATGTGGCCTTCTTATCATTCAGCAAAAAGGCCGTGAACGATATTGCCGCACCAGGCCGGAAAAGTTAAATGAGATTTCGGCATGGATTGATGAATGCCGGCATTTCTGGACACTGAAACTGGATGCACTGGGGCAGTATGCAGAAGATATGCAGCAGAAAAACAGCAAAAAGAAATCAACGGGCAAAAAATAAATCAACTTGTATGAACACAGCACAACCTCTTATTGTAGAAAAAATAATCAATGCACCTGCCGGACTGGTATGGGAAGCCATCACCAGCAAAGAACACATGAAGCAATGGTTTTTTGATATTGCCGAATTTAAAGCCGAAGAAGGATTTGAGTTTCAATTTTACGGCCAGGGTCATAAAGGCGAACAATATCTGCACCTGTGCAAAATAACTGAAGTGATCCCCGGTAAAAAGCTCTCCTATAGCTGGCGGTATGCCAACTATGAAGGAAACTCATGGGTCAGTTTTGAATTGTTTGAAGAAGATGGGAAAACAAGAGTAAAGCTCACCCACGAAGGGCTTGACAGCTTTCCTGCCGAAAATCCTGATTTTGCCAAAAGCAGTTTTACCAAAGGATGGACATGGCTTATTGAAAAAAGCCTGCCCGGTTTCCTGGAAAAACAAAACTGATCCTGTCCTCGCTATAGTTGATCACTAAGAAGTGCCGGAATAGCTCCTGGCCCTTATCACTTTCATCTCATGGTCGAGGTAGAAAATAAAATACCAGTTTGTTTTGACAGGAACAGCCTTACTGTCGAAACTGCTTAGGTTTTTCACTATCTCAAAGCGATGCTCCAGTGTCCATTCAATTACTTTATTCCTGTCATTGAATGGTTGCAACTGGCCAAACGATACCGGTACATACCCTTTTTCATCAAACAGCTTGCTGCACAGGTATTGTTTCGTTGTTTCACGGGCCAGTTCGTTGGCCGACCGGTTGATCTGCCCGGATGCAGAAAAAGACAGCAACAGTAAAAAAAATAAGATTGTCCGCATGGCTAAAATTTTGAAGTAAACAATAAATGCGGAACGGTCATCAAGTAACAGTAAGTTACGACCACTAACAAGTGAAAACCCGGGAAAAAGGATAAATGGCAGTCCCCGCTGTCAGTTTTCAGTTTCACTCATAAAAAAACCGGTATCGGCAAGGATAATACCCGGGTTGGTGTAATTGAGCAAACTGCTTTTTATGATACCGGTAAGTTCTTTACGGCTCATGCAAAAAGCGGAATTGACCAGTGAAAGTTTCCATGAATTGATCTTGAAGAAAGCTAATCTTGCCGTTTGGGCGGTGTGTTCATCGGCGAAGCGGAACTGCCCGGCAATATATGCCTGGTCGTTGTGGTATGGCTTGTTCATACGAACGGATATTGGTTTTTAAAGGATCTGGACCTGTTACTAACGATGGGAGCCGCCGAAAATTGTACTTGCACAACACAAAAAAACCCGGCCACCGGCCGGGATCTTAACCCAAAACATACTGGTTATTATAAAGGAAGCACCCTACCCGACCCGGAAACCTGGCTGCTGATAACAGGATTGCCGAGATAATAAACAGAGCCGCTGCCGGAAATGCTGGCCGACAATGTTTGCAAGGGTTTTACCTTAATATCACCCGAACCGCTGATCTCTGCAGTGGCTTTCTCTGCCTGTACAGCGCTGAGATTCATGCTTCCGCTGCCGCTGATCTTCAGTTGTTCGTTTTTGGCTGTGCCGGCCAGCACACTGATATTTCCGGAACCACTGATGGTGGCAGTCAACTTATCAGCAATAGCCAACTGCTGCACATTGATGTTGCCCGAACCACTGATGCGAAGACTGAGATGATCCTCTGCCAGCGGACCCGAAAGATTGAACTCAGCAGAACCGCTCAGGTTTACCGATTTCAGGGAAGGTGAGCTGACATTGACAATGATCTGTTCATGGCTTTTCACCCGCACACCGTTTTTGAATTTGATCACCAGTTCATCCCCGATCTTCTCCGTTCGCAGCACTTCCAGGATGTTTTGCTGGGCAATCACCTCCACTTTATAGACAGGATCAATAGTATAATTCACTTTGCCGCTGATGCTGACATCAACTTTTGAAAAATTACTGACCGTTCTTGTTTGTTGCAACACGGGGCCTTCGCCTACCACTTTTTCGCAGGAACTGAACATGGCAGCGAGCATTACGAGAAATAAAAAAACATTTACTTTTTTCATGATTGTTGATTTGTTATGGATAGATAAGGTTAAAACTCAATTTTATAATTCAGTACGGGTATCAGTCCCATCTGGTAATTGGTCACTACTTTGTTTTTATCTTTATCCCAGCTTTGGTTAAATACATTTTCCCGGTTGGTCACATTCTGAATATCCAGCGACAGGGTGCTGGTGAGCCGGCGGCGGTTCCATTTGATGCTGGCCCGCAGATCGGTGCGGAAATAAGCCGGGTTCTTTAATGTAAATGCTTCTTTCTCTATGAAAACAGCATAGCCCGCCTGTTGAGATGCATCAACATCAATAGGTGTATCCCGGAGACCACCTGCATAGATCGTTTTGATGTTCAGGCTGACGGTTTTGGATTTCCGTGCCACAACAAAATCTTTCCCGGCAATCAATGTGCTGATATGGTTCCCGTTAAACCTTGTGTTTCTTTCAACACCATCCAGCGCCGTGTATCTTGACTGGTATAATGAATTGGTAAACGTGAGGTAAAAATCGTTGTGCAGGTATCTTTCCAAAGAAATTTCAAGACCATAATTCCGGCCCTTGCCTTTATTCACCATGGGATCGGTGAGATAGCTGAATTCAATATTCAATGCCGACAAGGTGCTGCTGTCATGTGATGCTACCGGCACATTGAACAAATGCTGGTAATACAGTTCTGTTTTAATATGCAGGTTAGCTGACAACCGGTAATTATAGGAAAGTACATAATGATGCGAACGGGTGAGATCCAGATTTTTATTGGGCATTACCACCTGCCCGCCGGGAAGCTGCTGCTGGGCAAAATAGAGCCCCCATGTCTGCACCTGGCTGTGAAGACCATAGCCAAATGCCAGGCCGCTGCGTTTGCTGATATTCCATTTCACAGCGGCACGGGGTTCCGCAGCTGAAGTATTGTTCAAAGCAAGCCGCAGGTAATGCAATCCGCCGTTCAGGGTGATCTTGTCCGATGGTTTGTATTGCCATTGTGCAAATGCCTGCTGCGTAGAAGTGTTGCCGGATGTGTTCACTCTTTCTTCCAGGGGATCGCCTTCATGTTCGGCGGAAAGCTGGTAAACACCAAATTTCACCTGGCTGTAAATAATTCCGGCCCGCAGGTTCAGCCGCCTGCTGAATTTATAGTTCAATGTTGAATTGGCCACCCACTTACGGGTACTGTATTTATCCCTGTAAGAAGTTGTACGGGAAAGATCATCCTCTGTATAATCTTCATTGAATCCAACACGGGTCTTTGAAATACCAACACCGGTTTTAACAGACAGTTTATGACCCGCACGGATATTATGTGTGATACCGTTCATGCCGGCATTGGAAATAAAATCAAAAGAATAACGGTCCGATCTGCTCTCCCACTTGGAAGAATCCTCAGCATTATAGACCTGGTCGCTGCGGCCATTGAAACCAAACAGGCTGAAATTGCCAAGGCGACCTGCAGGCAGGTGAATATTATACGACAGGTCCTGGAAATTAGTCACACCATTATCTCCGATCACTCCAACTTTATTCAGCAGGGTTAGTGTGGAATAGCGATAGTTGATAAGGTAAGAGCCTTTATACTTTTTCGAGAAAGGACCTTCCAGCGATGCATTCAAACCCAGCACACCGGCCTGCAAGCTGTATTCTCTTTTCTCATTGTTGCCTTTCCGCAGGTGAAGATCAAACACACCACTCACTGCATTCCCATATTCTGCAGGAAAGGCTGCTGTTACAAAGTCAGAATTGGAAAGCAATTGTGCACTGAGGATGGAGATGCCGCCACCGCTGTTGCCGGGCAAAGCAAAGTGATTGGGATTGGGAATATCCATCCCTTCCATCCGCCACAGCAATCCTGTGGGTGAATTGCCACGGATGATGATGCTGTTATTGCCATCATCGCCTGCCAGCACACCGGGAAAAGCAACTGCCATCCGCAAGGGATCGTTCACTGCCGCCGCATATTTCTGTGTTTCCTCAACTGTAAATGCCCTTGTGCTCACCGCACTCATATCATTGAGTGGTTTATTTTTCCTGCTGTTGGCTTTCAGCACCACTTCCGACTCGACCTTCACAAGAGCTTCCATCGGGATAGTGAGTACGGTTTCCTTGCCGGAATTAACCAGGATATTATCCAGTACCACTTCCCTGAAGCCTGCATAGCTGATCGTGAGGCTATAAGAACCGACAGGAATATCCCGGAAGCGAAACTCTCCGCCTGTGCCGGTGATCACTGAACGCTGAAGCGGCAGCAACGTAACCGTTGCCCCGCTGAGCGGTTGCTGCAAAATATGCTCAATAGTTGTGCCCCTTAGCTGCCCGGTATATTGTGCAGAGGCGGAAAAACCAATGACGGGAAAAAGAAAAAAGGCAAGTAAGTACCTGCCGGCCACTGTCCGGATCTTCATAAAGAAAGGTCTTTAAGGTTTGGTTTGCAAAAATGTGAACAGGGAAGAACAATAAAGCTGCTATACTGAATGAATTGAGGAATCAGTATTATATAATGTATTTTCTGCTTCATGTTCGTGTTGCTATTCACTGTCAGAAGTATAACAACCAGCGAAGCATTTACCCCTATTTATAAAAAACAAAAAATGATTAGCGGGTTAAGTGAACCGGTGGGTGTTTTGAACCACATAGGCACACAGGAACATAGACTTTCACATAGAATTCTATGTTTATTCCTATTGTGAGCTATGTGTCTATGTGGCCTCGCTTTAAGGTCCGGTTAGAACGATGGTCACTAAACAAAAAATCAGAAAAAGCTGAAACCGGCATTCCATCCTATCCAGCCGCTTACCCTGTTGCTGTAAGAATGTTGCTTATAAGCGGGGGACGGCAGCGGGTAACGATAACCGGCTACAGCTGCGGGCTGGTCGGAGATAAACACGGCATAAGAGGGCCCGGCAAAAATTGATACATATTTGTTGATCTTAAAATTCAGGTTCAGGTGCAATTTGTTGAGCAGGTTCAGGTAGTCCCAGGTGCCGAGATAAAAATATTCTGAAGTCAGTTCAGGATTGATGGAAAGATTTTTCGCTTTATTCAGCGAAAGTTCGCTGCCCAGTCCATAACCAAATGAGTAGGCTTTATCATTTTCACGGGGGCTGGCTCCGGCCAGCAGGATGCTGTAAAATTTTGCATTTCCCGTTTTGAATGCCACGTTGAAATCATTCACTTCATTGGTTGAAAAACTGAGTTTGTGATAGCCTTTCAGGATAATATTGATAAGCCCGATGCTGTATCCTTCAGAAGTGTCGGCGATATTGATCAAACCAAACTGCACACCCTTCAGCCTTTTTGAATAATTGAAAACACCGGAAATCTGCACACCCTTTGTTTCTTTATTGCTGAAATTGAGCACCCCGGCAAGCTGCACACCACTCACTTTCCTTCTTGAAAAATTGGCCACCCCTGCTGCCTGCCATCCTTTTACACTATCCGTAACATGATTATAAACACCGGCCACCTGGAAACCGGAAAAATTTCCTTTCACCAAATTATTCACCCCGGCCGCCTGGAAAGCCTGCGTATGATCCAGCACCGTATTATTGACACCGGCTATCTGCACACCTTTCACTTCTCCTCCCACTACGTTGAAAACACCTGCTGCCTGGAAAAACTTTACATCCTTTTTGTCAATATTAAAAATCCCCCCAATCTCCACGCCATGCGTGCCGCCGGTATAGCCGCCGAGCAGGTTCAATGAAAAATTATTGATCACCTGCCCGCTCATGATACCCTGTGTACTGAGTCCCGGCACAAACGAAAGCTGGAAAGGTCTTGTTGTAAAAAATTTCCGCAGGTTCACAGTTTGTATCTTCTGTTTCGCTGAAAGCAGGAACCTTCCCATTCCCGTTCTTTCCACCTTGCCAGAATCAATGGCAGACAGCAACGGTGTTTTCTGATTACTATCTGCCTGCATGGCTGTTTTTGCAGAATCAGGCAACAGGTAATCCTCCGGGCTCACAATGATTCTTTCATAATCCATCTCCACCGGCATCAATGTGATACTAAGCTGCTGGCTTTTGTTCGGTTCGATCACCACAGAAGTGTCTTCATAAAATTCCTTGCTGACCGTTAGCGTAGCCGCCGCCGTTTTACTGCTTTTTAATTTGAGTTTAAAAAAACCATCCTGGTCTGTCAGCGCCCCGGCTAGAAGCTTCTTTTCATATACACTGGCATCACTGATGGCCGCACCCGACTGTTCATTATATACATGACCGCTCACCACATATACCTTATCCTCCAGGGTGGCTTTGCCGGTCACCATGGTCATCCTGATCGGTGCTTTGCGGATGATGATGTAATTACCGCTCTCCCTGAACTCGTACCCGGAACTGAGCAATTGCTGCAGCACTTCTTTCACAGGCCGGTTGCGGGCACTGATACTCACCAGGCTGTCTTTTTTGACGATGGAAGAGTTATAGGAAAAATAAAAATCTGCTTTATTGCTCAGTATCTCCAGCACATGATCCAGCCGCTGCCGGCTCACTTCCAGCGTAACATTTTTGGACAATAACCCCTGTGCAAACAAACTGGAAAAGCCGGCTGTAATAAACAAGAGCAGCAACAATATCCACGATCTTTTCATCACTTTCTTCTGTTTATTCTAAAATAATCCTGTTATTTTCTTTACGCACTGTAATATTGAAAGTAAGGCTGATGATATCCAGTACTTTCTCCAATGATTCATTATTGAAAGTGGTGTTCAGCCGTAGTTCTTTCAGTTCATCCCGTCCAAAAACAATATTGGACTTATACGCTTCATTGAGCACCTGCACCAGTTTCCACAGCGGTGTATCATCGCAAACAAATTCCCTGGTGCGGTAATAGTTGTGAAGTTGATCCGTCAGTTCCTCCTTTTGCAGCAGGCTGCCTGCTTTTCTTACTGTTATTTTTTCACCAGCCTTCAGGGTCACTTCCGCTTCATTTTTTTTCACTTTCACTATCCCCGTTTCCACCAGTACCTCCACGGTTGCGCTGTCTTCTTTGATGTTAAAGGAAGTGCCCATAACCGTTACCTGCATATCAGCCACATTGACAACAAAAGGCCGTTTTGCATCCGGCACTACCTCAAAAAAAGCTTCTCCTTTCAACGCTATTTTTCGCTGGCCCGGGCGGATGGCCGAAGCATACAGCACGGATGATTCTTTGTTAAGGGTGATGACAGATCCATCCGGCAAAGTATCTGTCAGCACAGCCCTGCCTGATGCCAGTGACACTTCATGCGGCTGCTGACCGGTGAACCACCACAGACCAGCTGCAATACCAATAATGATGGCAGCAGCCGCAGCCATTCTTTTCCAGGAGAAACCACGCAGCACCGGTGCGGCGCTTTGCTTTTCCTCCTGCAGCCTTGCCCTGAACCGTTCCCATGCTTTGTTTTCATCTGCAGTGGAAACAGCAGCCAGTTGCAGGCTTTTTTCCCAGGTGTCTTTTAGCTGGTTATAATAAACAGCGTTGGCGGCATCCTGTTGCAGCCATCGCTCCACCTGCTGCGCTTCGGAAGCTGATGCTTCACCCAGCAGGTGCTTCACCAGCAGATCATCATCAATATGGTAGAAATTTTCTTCCAGGGTCGTTGTATTAATGATTAAAGAATAGTAACAACAAGGGCAAAAAATCAACCAGTTTCAGCCGCAGTAACCGAAGCGCCTTGCCCATATGATTCTCCACCGTCTTCACGGAAATATCCAGTTTGTCAGCGATCTCCCGGTATTTCAAATCCTCAAAACGGCTCAACTGGAAAACAGTGCGGCATTGTTCGGGCAATGCATGCATCGCCTCCCTGAATTTTTTCTCCAGTTCTTTATTCATGGTTCCGTCACCCGCTGTTTCATTTTTCACCCGGTATGCCACATGCAGGTGATGCCCTGCTTTCACCTTCTGGTGTTTCAGGAAATTGAGACATTCATTGTGCACAGCCCGGTAGAGATAAGCAGCTATGCTGCCGGAAAAAGAAAGCCTGTCCGCCCTGTCCCAAAGTTTGAAAAAAACCTGCTGCACCATTTCTTCCGCTTCCGCCTCATCATTTACAATGGACTGGGCATAGGCATGCAGGTTCTTAAAATAAGTTTTAAAAACCTGTTCAAAGACCTCTTCATTCCTCGAGGCCAGCAAAGCAGTAATGGAGTGATCCTGCAATTCCATGCTAAACAACCTGCATCCCTGTTCTGTCAGTAAAGCTGCGCCCAAAACTAATTTATAGGTATAACAACTGTGAAAGCCGATACCCCTATTCCCGGAAAAAAAAATTCCGGGGCGCCGTGTGGGAAACAGGAATGCAAAACTGCGGCAAAGCTTCTTATGAACAACGCTGTATTGTTTGTAGCTCCAAAAACAGTGTATGAACCGCCCCTGCGCAGTTCAAACGGTTTTTTTGTCAATTGAGACCCGTATCCCTTTCCGCCGGAATTGCGCAGCCATAGCTTTGGCAAAAATTTTATGGTATGAAAAAAATACTGATTATCCTGGTGATGGCCGTTAGCAGCAGCCAGCTTTTCGCACAGGAAGAAAAAGAAATTTCCAAACAATTCATGCAGGTGACCACGGTGGAATCCGTTGTGGCCGGTGGCCTGGGCCGTTCTAAAATGATCATCACCAACCCGGATGGTTCACAAAAAGAATCAGACCTGAACAACCTGTTCAGCATGACGGGTATCAACTTCAAGAATATCAAAGAAAATGAAGACAAACTGGTGAAGACATTAAAAGAATACACCGATAACGGCTGGAAACTGGACCAGGTGACCTCGCTGACCCTGAGCCAGAACGACAGCGGCGCCGGCGGCATCTTCATGACAAGATACCTGCTCTCCAAACCGGATGGCAAAAAAGGATTCTGAAAAACCAAATCATAGTCTTTCGCTTTAAGCGGAGAGAATAACAACCTTATCCCATTTTTCATTCCTTCTGAAAACATTTGCGGCTTGCTGAATAAGCAGGCCGTTTTAAATATTTCACGCAAAGGCGCAAAGAATTCAAAGAGCAAAGCCGCAAAGCCCTGCGGCTTATTTAAGCTTTGCGTCTTTGCGTGAAACCAAACTCAACCATAACCAATCCCCTTTTCAATTGCTTCTTTCCGCATTATTTCCCTTTCCTTTATCTTGCACACCGATCCCTTCACCAAAAAACTGCCATATGATCCAGCAAGTTTCTGTTATCGGCGCCGGCACCATGGGAAATGGTATCGCCCATGTATTTGCCCAGGCCGGCTTCAAAGTGACCATCGTTGATATTTCACTGGCACAGCTCGACAGGGCATTAGCCACCATCAGCAAAAATCTCGACCGGCAGGTGGCTAAAGGAAGTATCACAGAAGAGCAGAAAAAAAATACGTTGGCCAATATTCAAATCCAGTCTAACCTGATAGAAGGAGTGAAAGATGCAGAGCTGGTAGTAGAAGCCGCCACCGAAAACACAAAGCTGAAACTGGAGATATTTGAGCAACTGGATGAGTATGCCCCCAAAAATGCGATACTGGCCACCAACACTTCCTCCATCTCCATCACCAAAATAGCCGCTGTCACAAGCCGTGCAGGCAAAGTGATCGGTATGCACTTTATGAACCCTGTGCCGGTGATGAAACTGGTAGAGATCATCAACGGGTATGCGACAAAAAAAGAAGTGACCGATACCATCGTGGAACTGAGCAAACAGTTGGGCAAAGTGCCCTGCGTGGTGAATGATTATCCCGGCTTTATTGCCAACCGCATCCTGATGCCGATGATCAATGAAGCCATCTGCAGCCTGTATGAAGGCGTGGCGGGAGTAGAAGAAATTGATACGGTGATGAAACTCGGCATGGCCCATCCCATGGGACCATTGCAATTAGCCGACTTTATCGGGCTCGATGTTTGTCTTGCCATATTAAATGTGCTGCATGATGGTTTTGGCAATCCCAAATATGCCCCCTGCCCTCTTTTAGTGAATATGGTGACTGCAGGTAAACTGGGTGTAAAAAGCAGTGAAGGGTTTTATAAGTATGAAGCAGGAAGTAAGGAATTGCTGGTGAGTGAGCGGTTCCTGGGAAAATAATGCTGCTGCCGTTACGAAGACAGGCATTTCTCCTGCTCTATTGTTTTTAGCGAATAACATACCTGTTACGAATAAATCCATGTATAAACGTTTATTGTCGTTTACAATCTGGTATTGACGCCATGTATAAACCTGCCGGCAGGCAGGTTCAAAAATGCGAATACTACTTAACTGATTGCTAGGATTTTGAAAATTTTGTAGATTCGTATTATAACAGCAATACAGCTGTTGTATGTCACCCTATTTGGACGCAGCGTTCCAGTTTGACACGACCCAAAGCTTTGCCATGCTGCCCAACGCAATTTTTAGCACATGGCAAGGCACACAAAACCAAAACACAAATGCAAACCTTGCCAAGAGCTAAAAATGCCAACGCACTGCCCACCCACCCCAGCTGACGTAATTCTTATGAGCGACAACAAGTAGCATCAGCAATACAGCATTTATTAGACAATACTTCGTATTTTTCGCTTTATTTCACCAGACCAAATGGCAGACCCGAAAATTCATATTATTGACCACGACAGCGAGGCAGACACATGCAGAAAATTTGTATTGCCTAAACTCAAAGATGAAAGTGGCTGGACAGATGAACAAATAATGGAGCAGCGACCATTCACTGCTGGAAAAATCATCGTTATCGGGCGGGTTGGACGGAGAAAGAAAGCCAAGAAAGCCGACTATCTTCTCCGTTACTCACAGAATTTTTTGATTGCTGTTGTTGAAGCAAAGAAGCATTATAAAACCGCAGCCGAAGGAATGCAACAGGCAAAAGACTATGCACAAATTCTCGGACTAAAATTTTGCTACGCAACCAACGGTAAAGAAATACTTGAATTCAATTTCATCACAGGACTGGAAACCAAGATTGACAAATTCCCAACGGCAACAGAATTATGGAACAGACTGAATTCAATTGAACAAGTTAAACCCGAAATTCAGGAAACATTCTTAAAGCCTTTTGTTGCGACACCCGGAAAAGAAATTCGCTACTATCAGCAAATTGCAATCAATAGGGCAACAAAAGCAATATTGGACGGCAAGCCCCGTGCCTTGCTCACACTTGCAACTGGCACAGGTAAAACAACAGTAGCGTTTCAAATTATTTATAAGCTTTGGAGTAATCGCTGGAATACAAAAGGCGAACACCGCAGACCTAAGGTTTTGTTCCTTGCTGACAGAAGTGTTTTGGTAACAGACCCTCATGCAAAAGATTTCGCTTTGTTTGGTGATGCAAGATGTTTAGTTCCTGATGAAGGTTTGCCAAGCAGCAGGGAAATCTATTTTTCAACTTATCAATCATTGGCAGAAGACAGCAGCAAAGTTGGTGCATTTAGGAATTTACCAAGAGATTTCTTTGACCTGATTGTAATTGACGAGTGCCATCGTGGAAGTTCATCAGACGACAGTAACTGGCGAACAATTTTAGATTACTTCAACAAATCAGTTCAATTAGGCTTAACGGCAACTCCATTGCGTGATGATAACAAAGACACCTATCTCTACTTTGGGAATCCGCTTTACACTTACACCTTGCGTCAAGGGATTGAAGACGGTTTCCTTGCACCTTATATTGTTCATCGTGTAGTTACCGAAGCAGATGCAACAGGCTGGCGACCACACCAAGGACAACTTGATGCAAGCGGACAAGTAATTCCTGATGGAATTTATTCTACTCCCGATTTTGAAAATTCACTTTCGCTGTTACCAAGAACAAAAGCAGTTGCAAAACATTTGCACCAGTTCATGTTAAAGAATGGAAGGTTTGATAAAACAATTGTTTTTTGCGTTGACCAGGAACATGCAGACCAGTTCCGCAGAGAAATTTCAAATCTTAATGCTGACCTTGTTCGTCAATATCCTGACTATGCGGTTCGTATTGTTTCAGAAGAAGGCGATATTGGCAAAGGTCATTTGGGAAGGTTCATGGATATTGACGAACCAATTCCAGTTATTGTAACAACATCACGGCTTATGAGTACAGGCGTTGATGTGCCTACGTGCAAGAACATCGTTTTGTTCCGCATGGTAAACTCTATGACAGAGTTCAAGCAGATTATCGGCAGAGGAACAAGAGTGAGAGATGATAAGCAAAAACTTTTCTTCACTATACTTGACTACACAGGAAGTGCAACAAGAAATTTTGCCGATCCTGATTTTGACGGAGACCCGCCACTAATTACACAAGAGGAAATTGATGCAAACGGACAAACTGTTGAAGGCACTTATGAAGAATTTCCAGAACCACCCATTCAGGAAGATGATGACTTTGAAGATTTCACTGGTAATATACATGATGACGGTGGTGAAACAGGCGGAAGAAGAAAATACTATGTAACAGAGGGAGAAATGGGAATTGCAGTTGAAACCATTCAAATTATTGACCCGGTTACAGGACGATTAATAACAGTACAATTATCTCAATACGCAAAAGAAAAAATTTCAACTATGTTCCCAAGTGCCAATGATTTTCGTACTCATTGGAATAATCTGGAAGAACGTAAACAAATTATTGAACAGTTGGAGAATCAGGGAATTTCTATTGAACAACTCATGGAAATCACGAAGCAGAAAGAAGCTGACCCGTTTGATTTGCTTTGCTTTGTTGCTTTTGATTTGAAACCGAAAACAAGAAAACAAAGAGCAGAACTCTTGAAGAAAAACAAACCTGATTTCTTTTCGCTTTACAGCGAAAAGGCACAGCATATTTTGCAAATGATTTTAGAAAAGTATGTTGACTTTGGCTTAAACCAAATAAGACCAGACATTATTTCAGTTGAGCCTTTCACACAGGAAGGCAACACCATTGAAATCGTTAATGAATTTGGAGGAATGGACAAATACAAAAAAGCAATTGAAGAATTACAAAAATTACTTTACACAGAAGCAGCATAATTAAATAATGGCAAAGAAGAAAAAAGAAAAACTGGTTAAGCAGGAAACAACAGCACAGCGGCTTTCGGGCATTATAAAAAGTTGCCGGAAAATTATGCGAAAGGATAAAGGAATGAACGGTGATGCAGACCGCTTGCCTATGCTTACTTGGATAATGTTCCTGAAATTCTTAGACGATAACGAAACACTTCAACAAACAAATGCAGAATTAGAAGGAAAGAAATACAAACCTGCTATTGCAAGTCCTTATCGCTGGCGTGATTGGGCAAAAGATAAGAATCTGACCGGCGATGATTTACTTGCTTTCATCAATAACGAAAAAGTAAAACTTACTGACGGAAAAGAACGAACAGGTTTGTTCTACTACTTGCGTGGATTGCAAAGCGAAACAGGAACAGAACGCAAAGATGTGATTGCAACAGTTTTTAAAGGAGTTGCAAACCGAATGATTAATGGCTACTTGTTGCGTGATGTGGTGAACAAGATTGACGAAATACATTTTACCAACAACGAGGAGATAAATACACTCTCACACTTGTATGAGAGCATACTCAAAGAGATGCGTGATGCAAGCGGTGATGCTGGCGAGTTCTACACACCACGACCAGTTGTAAGATTTATGGTTGACATGGTTGACCCACAAATTGGCGAGAAGTTGTTAGACCCGGCTGCAGGCACAGGCGGTTTCTTAGTTGAATCATTAGAGCATTTAAAGAAGCAAGTCAAAACAGTTGAGCAAAGAAAGACTTTGCAACGCAATTCTTTATTCGGAGGAGAAGCAAAGCCACTTCCATATTTGTTGAGCCAAATGAATTTGCTTTTGCATGGCATGGAATATCCAAACATTGATAGCCAAAATTCTTTACGATTTGCTTTGAAAGATATTGGAGACAAAGACAGAGTGGATGTAATTCTCACCAACCCACCTTTCGGTGGCGAAGAAGAAAAAGGAATCCTAAATAATTTTCCAGAGGACAAACGAACATCTGAAACAGCTTTTCTTTTTCTCCAACTCATCATGCGAAAACTGAAACGAAAAAAAGCAAATGAGGAAGGAGGCAGAGCAGCGATAGTAGTTCCGAAGGGGACACTTTTTACAGAAGGAGTGTCTGCAAGAATCATGGAGCAACTTCTTAAAGATTTTGATGTTCACACAATCGTAAAATTAGCAGAGGGGGTTTTTGAGCCATACACTTCAATTACTTCTTACTTGATTTTCTTTAACCACACAGGAAATGCAACGAAGAAAATTTGGTATTATGAAATCATACCGTCAGAGGGAAGAAAAAAATACAGCAAGACAAAACCGATTTACTATGATGAGTTTGACGAAATAAAAAAGTGGTGGAATAAAAGAAAAAAGAATGACAACTGTTGGACAGTAGGCATTGAAGAAATTATTGAAAAAGATGCAAAAGGAAATTTGGTTGTAAATCTTGACTTCAAAAATCCTAACAAGACCTATGAAGTGAATTATGACGACCCATTGAACACAACGGCAGAGTTAATCGCAAAGCAAAAATCAATTACGGAAGAACTTGAAGAAATAAAATCCGAACTTGATAATTTTTACAATGAACTTTCAGAACAGTTTAGCTTAGTTCCATTATCAAAAGTTTTGGAACAATACAGAGTTGAAACTTGGGTTGAGGATAATGAGAATTACAAGCAGCTAACAATTTCAAAATACGAAGGAATAAAACAGAGAGGACACAAACTTGGTTATGACATCGGAAGAAAAAGACAGTTCATTGTTGACTTAGATAAATATCCCAATACAATTCTTTACACAAGACAAACGCTTCAACAAGACGAAGCAATTGGATTAGCACCTTATGAAGTGAACGGCTGCATTACAACTGAAAACATGCCGATGTTTACTGTTACTGATGCAGAGCCATTGTATGTCCACTATTATTTCAAATCAAATTTCTTTTTGAAGCAGTTACACAAAACTTCTGCAAAAGGAACATCACAGCAAACAATTCATGAGGATACTTTTTTGAAGTATTTAATTCCACTACCCGACCCTGACATTCAGAAAGAAGTTATTCGCTTATTGGAAAGAATTATTAAATTGAAAGATGCACATGATGAAATAAGTAAATCACTTTCAGATTTGTTTCCAGCTGTTTTGCAAAAAACTTTTTCAGAGGATAGAGCAGAAATTATAAAGGAAGCAGTAAAGGCATAAAATGAAACCAAGATTATTCACAGCGATATTACTTTTTATTAGTGCTTATTCGCCTTTGTTTGTGATATTGGCTGTAAAAGATTTTGATTTCAACAATACTCATCATTTCAAACACCCAATTGCCATTTACGCAATGCTTGGCGTTGCCTTATTAAGTGTTGTGTTACTTTTTGTAAGTGTTTCAAAAATGAAACGAGGCAATATGTGTATTACGGTCAAAACCGTAAAAAACCGTTCAGTTGATTTAATCAATTACACCATTCCTTACATTGTTTCATTTTTCGGTTTTGATTTATCTAAGATTGAAGATAGCGTTTCATTGAGCATCTTCTTATTATTGATGCTTTTGCTTACAATTAAAAGCAAATCCGTTTTTATGAACCCAATTTTGTTGTTGGCGGGTTACAATCTTTACGATTTGGAATATGAATATGACGGAAAAGTTTGCTCAACAATCGTAATAAGTAAAGAAGAAATGTACACAGGTGAACGATTCTACATACGAAGCCTCACCCGATTTTTATACATTGTGAAAGAACAAGAAAATCAGAATGAAAATGTCGCATAGAACCATCCTTAGAAATCTTAAAAACCTTAACCTTCGGAGAGCCGAAGTTTCGCTGGCAATTGTAAAAGAATACAAAGCCAACAGAGTTTCTCAATACAACATTAAATATGTTCCAATTGATGAAAGGCTTGAAACCCGTTTGCGAAATATTGTTATAGGCAGAATTGCAGGTTCAAATACTGTTGACGAATACAGTTTTGATTGCCCAGAACCTGAAGAAGACCAAGTAAGAAGTATTGACTCTGACCAAACTGACTTTTACAGGATATTTGAAAAGCTGAATGAACTCAATCCCGAAGAAGACGTAATAGAGAGCGTTGACGAACTGGTAAACGGTACTAAGGCATACCTTATCATTTTACGAAACAGAGAAGGAATTCAGGTAGTAGGTTTTAAGACAATTCCGGAAAACTGGAAAATGAAAAAAAACAAAGGGCTTATTCCTCTGTTATATCGTGAAAACCGATTTGAAGATTTGGAAGACGAGAACGTTTTTAGCATCGCCAGTTCGGTTGACCTATTCTATTTTAATGAGACATTATTCATTCTTTCAAAAAAAGACTTTGAACATGGTTTGAATTTCCGTGAAGGAATGATTGCCAAAGCAGATGAAATGTATCAGGAAGTAACACAGTTGAATTTGTTTGTAAATATAGAAATCCTGACAACAAGGGTTGGAAATAACCAACGATACTTGCGGAAAATAGCCACCATTAAAAACTTAGGACACTACCGCAATCCTCAGTTTCTACTTCGCATGAGAGAAGTAAGCGGACACAAGAATTGGAATATACAATTTGAAAACGGTCAGATTGTTTTCACTGATGAAACTCTTGACACGATTTTAAGTATACTCCAAAACAAACGACTTCATTCAGAAATTACTTTGGAGGATTTTGATGTTGACGGGAAAATTGACCCAGTTGCATAATTAGCCCCCGCACCAAGTCAGGCACATTTGCAAGGCACACAATGCCGACACACAAAAGCCAATCCCAATAGCTATCGGGACAAAAGAGCCTGCCTTGTTCCTACGCTACTGGGACACACTCTGCCAAGGTGGACACAGACTTTCAATTCAAGTTACTAAGACGAAGGGCGAACATACAACAGGGAGTTTGGCAAAATACGGGCAGACGTAAGCCGTGTTTCATCGTTCTGTTCATTGTGCATCTGCATATCCAGATTGATCTTTTCTATTTAGCTATGTGCATATCATCATCTTTTTTATCTTTACTCAGCAGCGGTTAGCCTGTGCGGACGGAATTCTATTCCCTGCACTTCGGCAATACCTTCTCGTTCACCCCTCAATCTTCTTATAGCTCGCCACCAGTCCCCTGATCAGTGATGAACTGAAACCCTGGTGTTCCATTTCATTCAGCCCGGCAATGGTGCAGCCTTTGGGGGTGGTCACTTTATCAATCTCCTGTTCGGGGTGGGTGCCCTTTTGCAATAATAATTCCGCAGCGCCTTTCACCGTTTGCGCTGCAATAAGTGAAGCAGTAGCGGCATCAAAACCAATTTCAATGCCACCCTGTATATTGGCCCTGATATAACGCATCGCATAGGCAGTGCCGCAGGCGCCGAGCACCGTGGCCGCATCCATCAGCTTTTCATCAATGATGACCGTGCGGCCCAGCTGGCCAAACAGATCCTGTATATAAGAAAGCTGCGTGGCAGAAGCCCCGGCATGGGCCAGGCAGGTCATGCTTTGCTGAATGGCAATGGCGGTATTGGGCATGGCTCTTATAACCGGCACCGGTTTGCCAATGGCTTTTTGCAATTGTTCTATCCAGGCGCCGGTGATAACAGAAACGAGTATATGCTTTTTGGGATCCAGCTCTGTTTTAATATCCTGCAAAATGGCGGCATAGTTATAGGGCTTTACAGCCAGGATGATGACCTCGCTGGCTTTCACCGCTTTCCTGTTATCACTGTGCACCATGCAGCCCTGTTCGGCAAACCGGCCGAGCTGAGAAAGGTTTCGGCGGGTGATGGACAATTCCACCGGGCGGCTGAACTCACTTTGCAGCAAGCCCTCGGCGATTGAGGCGCCCAGGTTACCTCCGCCAATGATTGCAATTTTTTTTGCCATGATCGTTGCTTTGTGTAAAGATAAACGGCCCGCATCATCTTTCCTTGTTGAACGTTGGAAGTCTTTTATACCTGCTTCGCCAAACAGGTAAAAATAATTACAGTCGTTTGTAAAAATCGGAGAACATTTTCCCGCCGCATCTGTTCTTTTTCATCTAAACCAAAAAATAAACAATAACCATGCAAAAGAATTTTTTACAGTTCGTGGCCATATGCGGCCTTTCACTGGCCGTTTTCAGCGCCTGCAACAATGAAAACAAAGAGCCGGAACAGCCCAAAGAAGAAGTCGCTGTTCAGCCTGCTGAAGAAAAAGGAGTGATGGTTGGCGGCGCCAATATGGTTCCTTCCAAAGACATAGTGGACAACGCAGCCAATTCTGCCGACCATACCACACTGGTTGCTGCTGTGAAGGCCGCAGGACTGGTGGAAACATTAAAAGGCGCCGGCCCTTTCACCGTGTTTGCACCCACCAACGAAGCTTTTGGCAAACTGCCGGCCGGCACAGTGGACAACCTGCTGAAACCTGAAATGAAAAATGATCTTACCAAAGTGCTCACCTATCATGTGGTGCCCGGCGCTTTGAAAGCAGCCGATCTTTCAGATGGTCAAAAACTGAAAACCGTGCAGGGAACTGAGCTCACCGTTAGCATCAAAGATGGCAAGGTGATGATTGACGGAGCTACCGTAACGATCGCTGATGTGATCTCCAGCAACGGAGTGACACATGTGATAGATGCAGTTGTGCTGCCAAAATAAGGCTGGTTTTATTGAAATATACACATCAAAAAAGGGAGCAATGATGCTCCCTTTTCTTTTATTTTTCTTCTTCATCAGATAGATGATAAGGCAGATCCGGCTTCTTCTTTGGACAGGTAATTTTCTATCGCTGTATCATAGCGGTCCTTCCACCAGTCAATCGTTCCCCAGAAATCACCATCCACCACCATTTCACCACTGGTCACCACACCGATTTTTTCTGCCGGGAATCCATTGAGCAGTTTTTCAAATTCATTCACTTTGTCAATCGCTACGGTGACCACTACCCTGCTTTGCGCTTCGCCAAACAGGTAAGCATCCTTGCGAAAACCATTATTGGTGATAATGGAAAAACCCAGTTCCCGGTTGAAACCGCTTTCACATAAGGTCACAAACAATCCGCCTTCGCTGATATCATGAGCAGACAGGATAATCTTCTTGTTGATAAGTTCGGCTACTTTTTGTTGCAACGCATGTTCCTCTTCAACATGAAAATGCGGCGCCGGTGAATACTCCACACCAAAAATATGATGCAGGTATTCTGAACAGTTGATATCATTGCTGCCGGCTCCCAGCAGGTAAATCACATCTCCTTCTTCCTTAAAATCAAGGGTCATCTTGTTGCTTACATCTTCCAGCAACCCTACCATGCCAATGGTGGGTGTGGGATATACAGGGCCATCCGGGTTCTGGTTGTAAAAACTTACGTTGCCACCGGTAACAGGGGTTTCAAATTTTCTGCAGGCCTCACCCATCCCTTTGATGGCATGCACAAACTGGTAATACACTTCCGGATCATAGGGATTACCAAAGTTGAGACAATTGGTAACACCCAATGGCTGACCGCCGCTGCACACAATATTGCGGGCCGCTTCACTCACAGCGATCATAGCGCCTTTATACGGATCAGCATACACATAGCGGCTGTTGCAGTCCGTGGTCACCGCCAATGCTTTTTTGGTGCCTTTCACCAGCACCACCGGCGCATCAGTGGGGGCATTGGTAGAAGCATTCACCGTACCCACCATGCTGTCATACTGTGTATATATCCAGCGTTTGGAAGCAATGGAAGGTAATTCTATCAACTGCTCCGCGACAGCTTTCAGGTCAGTTGGCTGGGGAATGGTTGCTGCGTCAAACTTTTTTATCTCCTCAAAATAAGCAGGCTCTTTGTATTCCCTGTCATATTGCGGGGCGCCGCCACCCAGCACTAATTCATAAGCAGGCAATGATGCTTCGAGTTCACCGTGCATATAAAAATTGAGGATGCCATCATCGGTTACCTCACCAATAACGGAACAGGGAAGGTCCCATTTCTCAAAAACCTTTTTCACTTCATCCTCTCTCCCTTTTTCCGCCACCAGCAACATTCTTTCCTGGCTTTCGCTGAGCAGTAATTCCCATGCCTTCATATTCTTTTGCCGGGTGGGAACTTTGTCAAGGTCAATCCGCATTCCCACTTCGCCTTTGGCACTCATCTCAGATGTAGAGCAAATGATTCCTGCTGCACCCATATCCTGCATACCCACAACAGCGCCGGTTTGTATCACTTCCAGACAGGCTTCTAGCAATTTCTTTTCCTGGAAAGGATCACCCACCTGCACAGCGGGAAGATCCTGTGCACTTTCTGCTGTTATATCAGCTGAAGCAAAGGAAGCGCCGCCGATTCCATCTTTACCCGTTGCACTGCCTACAAACATCACCGGGTTGCCCGTTCCTTTTGCTGTGGCGGAAACGGTTTCACCGGCTTTCACAATCCCCACACTCATTGCATTCACCAGCGGGTTGGTATGATAGCATTGTTCAAAATATATCTCACCGCCAACGGTAGGCACACCAAAACAGTTGCCATAATGACCGATACCATGCACCACTCCTGAAAGCAGGTGTTGTGTTTTATCTTCTTCTAAATTTCCAAAACGCAGCGAGTTCAATGCAGCGATGGGCCTGGCGCCCATGGTAAAAATGTCACGATGAATGCCACCTACACCGGTGGCTGCACCCTGGAACGGCTCAATGGCCGAAGGGTGATTGTGTGATTCTATTTTGAAAACAACACCCAGCCCGTCACCAATATCCATCAGCCCCGCATTTTCTTCACCGGCTTTCACCAGCATTCTTCCACCTTCTCTTGGCAGTGTCTTTAACCATTTGATAGAATTTTTATAACTGCAATGTTCACTCCACATACCACTGAAGGCGCAGAGTTCATTGAAGTTGGGGATGCGACCCAGCTTTTGTTTGATGAGTTCAAATTCTTCTTCAGTGAGGCGCAGTTGCTGTGCTGTCTTTACGGTTATCTCCATTACCAATTGAATTTTCCTGTCAAAAAAAGAACAGGCATATTTTTAAGAAGTGGCAAAGCTACAAACTAAGCAGCAAGCAGCCTGTAACAACTTGTCAACTTTTTAAGTACGAAGTGTGAAGTACGGGCTGCGAATACACTGGCCGGAGGCTTGACACGGTTGAAGGAAGTTCGTACTGCTCACTTCTAACCTCGTACTTATCACAGATATTGGCTATTTTGCAGCGTTTAAAAAAATGATTTGGAATACCTGCTGTTCATTGCCTACCTCGTCCTGTTGGCCTGGCTTATCACCCGGATACGTTTTTTCAGCAACAGCAACCTGAGCAGGCCGCAACTGGTGATCATTTTCCTGCTAAAAGTGATGGCGGGCATTTTTTATGGCTGGATCGGGCTGTATTATGGCGGGCTGGCAAAAATGTCTGATACCTGGTTATTTCACAGCAACAGTGTGCTGGAATACCAGTTGCTGCAAACCAACCCCAAAGAATATTTCACCAACCTTTTTTACAATCCTTACGAAGGAGGATTTGACAGATTCTTCAACTCTGATGAATCTTACTGGAACGACCTGAAAGGAAATTTTTACATCAAGGTTTTGTCTGTGCTGAACATTTTCAGTTTTGGTTCTTATTATGTCAATGTCATATTTTATTCCTTTATCACTTTATTCGGCCCCGTGGCTATCTACAGGGTGATGACGGATGTTTTTCCGGGTCGCAAAACAGCATTGGCCCTGGCCACTTTCCTGGTTCCGTCTTTTCTTTACTGGACCAGCGGCTTACATAAAGAAGGGCTCATCTTCCTCGGCATCAGCCTGGTGATCTATCATGTATATTTTGGCTGGAAAGAAAAGAAATACGGCGCTAAAAGAATAGCCGGTATTATAGCCGGGCTTTTACTCTTGCTGCTGTTACGCAATTTTCTTTTTGTGGTGATGGCGCCTGCCATATTCACCTGGATGATCGCCAACCGGTTTCCCCAAAGAGGGCTGGCGATATTCGGCGGACTTTATCTTTTTTTTGCAGTACTATTTTTCACTGTCAGGTATATAAAGCCCGAATTTGATTTTCCAAAAGCCGTGGTGTCTAAGCAGCAGGCATTTTTAAAACTCGGCGGCAACTCAACTGTTTCCATCCGCCAGCTTGAACCTACTGTCGGCAGCTTTTTATTAAATACTCCGCAGGCCATCACCATGTCGGCGATCAGGCCCTGGCCAACGGACGTAAGACATATCCTTTCGCTGGCCGCCGCTGTTGAGATCAACTTACTGGTATTATTGCTGCTGCTGTTCCTGTTCTTCCGGCATGGACGACCTTCAAACAGGAATCTCATTATTTTCTGCCTCTTCTTTTCATTCTCCGTTTTGCTGGCTATTGGTTTCAGTGTCAATAACCTTGGGGCCATCGTTCGCTACAGGAGTGTGATCATTCCTTTACTGGTGATTCCAATGGCAGCCCAGGTGGACTGGAAAAGAGTTACTGCAATTTTCAATAATGATATAAATAAAAAAAATAATGTTTAGTTTTTTAAACTAACACTTGTTTTTTAGCTATTCTATTCTTCAATAACTCACTTTTTACTCACATATCGTCATTTTTTTTCAATATTTATTGATTTTATTTTACGAATAAGTAGATTTGCTACCGAACCAATCAAATTAATTTATTTTTAAATTTAAATCCTTGGTCATGGCAGTAGCAAAACTTGAATACATCTGGCTCGACGGGTACAAACCCATTCAAAGTCTCCGCAGCAAAACCAAAATTGAAAGAAATTTCAGCGGGCAATTAGAAGATTGTCCCATGTGGTGTTTTGACGGCTCCTCCACCGAGCAGGCCCCCGGTGGTTCATCTGATTGCTTGCTACAGCCCGTTTTCCTTACAAAAGACCCCCAGCGCAAAAATGGCTGGCTGGTAATGTGTGAAGTACTAAACCCCGATGGCAGCCCGCATGAATCCAACGGCCGGGCCACCATTGAAGATGATGACAATGATTTCTGGTTTGGCTTCGAGCAGGAATATTTTCTCTGGAATCCTGCTACCGACAAACCACTTGGTTTCCCCGAAGGCGGCTATCCCCGTCCGCAGGGTCCCTATTATTGTTCTGTTGGCGCTGCCAATGCCTATGGCCGCCACATTGTGGAAGAACACCTTGATGCATGTTTGGATGCCGGCATCAATGTAGAAGGCATCAATGCAGAAGTGGCCACCGGCCAATGGGAATTCCAGGTTTTTTCCAAAGGTGCCAAAGCAGCCGGCGACCAGGTCTGGATTGCCCGCTACCTTCTGGAAAGAATTGGTGAGAAATATGGTGTTTCCATCAACTGGCATTGCAAACCGCTTGGCAATCTCGACTGGAACGGAAGTGGTATGCACGCCAACTTCTCCAACTCACTGCTCCGCACCTGCGGCAACCGTGAGATCTATGAGCAGATCTGTGAATCTTTCAGACCGGTGGTGAAAGAACACATCGAAGTGTATGGGCCAGATAATCACCTGCGCCTGACCGGCAAGCATGAAACTGCCGCTATCAATGAATTCAAGTTTGGCGTTTCTGATCGCGGTGCATCCATCCGCATCCCGATCGGTACGGTGGAAAGAGGCTGGAAGGGATGGCTGGAAGACCGTCGTCCCAACAGTGCTGCTGATCCTTATAAAGTAGCTTCCCGCATCATTAAAACCGTTAAATCCGCTGAAGCAGTTGTTGAACTGATCAACAGCAAACAGGTAGCATGATTGCAGCAGCAGGTTTTCATCTGAAAAAGAAATAAACAGTTTATTCAGGGTAGGCCCCGGACAGGGGCTTACCCTATTGATTTTTTGATACTTTTATCTCAATTAAACTAAAAATTACATGTCACTTCGATTTAATGCCATCCAAAGTCTTTCATCCGGTTCGGATGTAGAAGTAACGAGTTCCAACAAGATCACCGCTATTTTTGGCTCCAATGTTTTTACGTTAAAGACAGCCCGTGAGTTTCTCAGTGATGAAGCTTACAAAAGTCTTGCGTCTTCTATTAAGGCCAGCCAAAAAATTGACAGGGCGATGGCCAACCAGATTGCCAATGGCATCCGGGCCTGGGCCGAAAGCAAGGGTGTTACCCATTTCACCCACTGGTTTCAACCGCTGACAGGCACAACGGCTGAAAAACATGATTCATTTTTTACGTTGAAAAGTGATGGCACTCCCATCGAACAATTTGAAGGCGATTCTTTGATCCAGCAGGAACCGGATGCTTCTTCATTTCCCAGTGGCGGATTGAGGGCCACATTTGAAGCAAGAGGTTATACTGCATGGGATCCCTCCTCTCCTGCTTTTATCATGGAAATCGGCCAGGGAAAAACATTATGCATTCCCACCATCTTTGTTTCTTACACAGGTGAATCGCTGGATTATAAAGCGCCGTTGCTGAAAGCACAGGAAGCATTGAACAAAGCCGCCGTGGATGTTTGCAACTACTTTGATAAAAATGTGAGCAAGGTAACCCCCACCCTCGGATGGGAGCAGGAATATTTTGTGATTGATGAAGCCATGTTCAATGCCCGTCCCGACCTGGTGATGACCGGAAGAACTGTGTTTGGTCATTCATCCGCCAAGAACCAGCAACTGGAAGATCATTATTTTGGTTCTATCCCGGAAAGAGTGTATGCCTATATGCGGGATTTTGAAAATGAATCCTACAAACTGGGTATCCCGCTGCGCACCCGTCACAACGAGGTGGCGCCGGGACAATATGAATGTGCCCCCATCTTTGAAGAAGTGAGTGTGGCTGTTGATCACAACTCGTTGCTGATGGATGTGATGGACAGGGTGGCCCGTCGTCATGGCCTTCGGGTATTGTTGCATGAAAAACCCTTTGCCGGCATCAACGGAAGCGGTAAGCACAACAACTGGAGCATGTCAACCGACACGGGTGTGAACCTGCTGGCTCCCGGCAAAACGCCAAAGACCAACCTGATGTTCCTCACTTTCTTTGTAAACACCATCAAGGCGGTGCATGATTATGCTGACATCCTGAGAGCATCCATTGCATCAGCGCCTAATGATCACCGTTTGGGAGCCAATGAAGCGCCGCCTGCCATCATCTCAGTTTTCATCGGGCAATACCTGAGCAAAGTGCTGCAGGACGTAAAAGAAAGAGTGTCGGAGAAAATGGATGAAACGGATGAAAGCATGCTGAAGATTGATATCCATAAAAGCATTCCTGAATTGCTGATGGATAATACGGACCGTAACCGTACTTCTCCTTTCGCCTTCACCGGCAATAAATTTGAATTCCGTGCTGTGGGTTCATCTGCCAACTGCGCCAACCCGATGACGGTGCTGAACACCATTATGGCGGAAACACTGAAGCAATTCAAAAAAGAAGTGGATGGGCTGATCGAAAAAGGCGAAAAGAAAGAGATCGCCATCATGCATACCATCCGCCAGTATATTGTTGACAGTGAAAAAGTGTTGTTTGAAGGCGATGGCTACAGCGAAGCATGGGCCAAAGAAGCGGAAAAAAGAGGACTGCCCAATGTGAAAACCACACCGCTGGCATTGGACGCCATGGTGACAGACAAGGCCAAGCATTTGTTTGAGAATAATAATATCTACACCCACAGCGAACTGGAAGCAAGACATGAGATAGAACTCGAAAAATATATCAAGAAGGTGCAGATCGAAGGCCGTATCATGGGCGAGATCGCCACGAGTCATATCCTGCCACCTGCAATCCGCTACCAGAACCTGCTGGCGAAAAACATCCGGGGCTTGAAAGAAGCCGGTTTGCCGGAATCAGCTTTTGCCAATCAGAAACAGATCCTGGAAAAAATATCTGAGCACATCAACAAACTAAGCGACCTGGTGGAAAAAATGATTGAAGCCAGGAAAGTGTGCAATAAGATTGAGAACACCCGTGAAAAGGCCATTGCCTATCAAAGCCAGGTAAAGGATACCTTCTTTGATACCATCCGCTACCATGCAGACAAACTGGAGCTGCTGGTGGATGACAGGGAATGGTACCTGCCGAAATACAGGGAAATGTTGTTTTTAAGATAACATATAGTCTGACATGTAATCACAAGCCTCCTGTTTCTACGGGAGGCTTTTATATTATATCCACATCAGGAATGACCGTAACACTCCGGTATTTTTTATCCTGGTGAAGAATGGCGGTTTGCTCCAGCACATCCTTCTTGCATTGAACTATCGTTTTGGTATCTCTTGGCAATTTCAGCAACAATTCCATCCGGTACTGGTTGCGGACACGGTTGATGACCGGCTCCGCCGGGCCAACGATATAAGAACCATACCTGTTCTTTAAGACATTAGCAAATTCATGAGCCGCCCTTTCCACCACTTCCCTGATCTTATGCTTGAACGACAAATGAATGAGTCGTGAAAAAGGAGGATAAGCAAACTGTTTTCTTTTTTCTATTTCCTCTGCATACATTTTTTTATAGTCATGCTGCTGCACATATTGCAGCACAGGATGCGATGGCTGTGCTGTTTGTATCAAAACTTTACCGGTATTCTCTCTTCTTCCCGCCCGGCCGCTCACCTGCTCCATCAGCTGAAAAGCCCGTTCATTTACCCGGAAGTCTGCAAAATGCAATAATCCGTCTGCATCCAACACACCTACCAGGTCCACATTATCAAAGTCAAGTCCCTTTACGACCATCTGTGTCCCCACCAATATATCAATTCGTCTTTGTTCAAACTGCTGTATCAGCACATCATGGGCATTCTTCCCTTTTACCGTATCAATATCCATCCGGGCCACTTTTGCATCGGGAAATGTTTCCTGCAGCAGCTCTTCTATTTTCTCTGTACCAAAGTTGCGTTGTATGAACTGGTGATTGCCGCAGGCCATGCAGGTGTGCAGTGGCGGGTAATTGGTGCCGCAATAATGGCAAACCAGTTTATTGCTGAATTTGTGATAGGTCAGCGACACATCACAATATTTACACTGCGGTATCCAGCCGCAAACAGCGCAGACCTGGTAAGGATCATAGCCTCTCCTGTTCTGAAACAGGATGACCTGTTTATTCTTTCCAATGGTTTGCTTCACCGCTTCTACCAACTGCGGCGAGAGCATCACTTTGGACCTGTCCTTCTGTTCTATCTTTTTTGTATCAATGATCTCAATCGGCGGCAGCTGCACATCGCCATAGCGCTGCAATAACTCGGCTAATCCGTATTTACCTGTTGCGGCATTGTAATAACTCTCCAGCGAGGGAGTGGCGCTGCCCAGCACTACTTTGGCGCCAAACAACGAAGCAAAATAAATGGCGGCATCACGACCATTGTAGCGGGGCGCCGGGTCTTGTTGTTTAAAAGATGAATCATGTTCTTCATCACAAATGACCAGGCCCAGGTCCTGGTAAGGAAGAAATACCGATGATCTTGCACCCAATACGATCTTCATCTCCCCGCTTTTCACTTTGTTCCATATCTCCACCCTTTCATTCTGCGAAAATTTAGAATGATAGATGCCGATATAGCCGCCGAAATGTTTTTGCAGGCGGCGGATGATCTGTGATGTCAATGCAATCTCCGGCAACATGTACAGCACCTGTTTCCCTTTGCGGATACATTCCTCGATCAGTTTTATATAAACCAGTGTCTTTCCGCTGGAAGTGACCCCATGCAACAGGCAAACGGTTTTTTCTTCCAGGCCGGTCTTCACTTTTCCCAGCACTTCCTGCTGCAATGCCGTCAGTTCAAAATCAATTTTGATGTCTTTGGGCAGGTATTGCAGCCTGTCCACATTTCTTTTTTCAGTCCAGAGTATTTTTTTATCAACAAGACCTTTCAGTTGCGCATCAGAGGCGCCGGATTTTTTCAGCAGGCTGGGTTTTGTCACTTCTCCTTCTGTTTTCAATAAATGGAGATAGGCCAGCAACAGTTCCATCTGCTTCTCTGCTTTCTGCAACCGCTTATCTTCATTCAGCAGTTTGGCCAGTTCATCCTCGTTATCATACTGCGGGTTGAGAAGTACATAGGTTTCTTTTTTGGCTGTATACGTTTGCTTCAGCGCCTCCCATACAAAACAAACTTTCTTTTGAATCAGTCTTGCGATAACAGGATAGACATGCGAAGAATCGAGTATCTGCTGCACTTCCGTCAGCTTCAGTTCCTTTTTTATCAGCAGGCCTTCCGCTACGAGGTATTCATCATGATCCAGCGCTGAAAAATCATCGCCATACTCATCATTAAAGACAACAACCGTTTCACTCGACAGTTTGAAATGCGCCGGCAGGGCCGCGGCCATCACCTCCCCTTCGCTGCACATATAATAGGAAGCCATCCATTCCCATAGTTTCAGTTGTTCTTCAAAAACCACGGGTTCTGCATCCAGTACATTCAGTATTTCTTTTGCTTCAAAGAATTCAGGTTTTTCCGAATGCAGTCTCTTGATGACACCGGCATATTTTTTATTCTTTCCCAGGTTCACTTCCACCCGGCAACCCGGCTTTGCTGTTTCCTGCAAATGCGCAGGCACCAACCATGTGTAGTTTTTGGGAAGTGCTAATGGTATGATGATCTCGGCATAACTCCCCATCTCACCTCCATCCCCAAAAGGGGCGCCTGCACTCCTGTTCTTGTAATTGCTTTGATTCATCGAAAACGAAGATAAGCCCGGATTACAACTTTCATCTTTGCTCCCCTTTAGGGGCCGGGGGCTTTCGCCAGCCCCCGTCATACTCAAGCATTTTCTTTTCCATAATGGCATACACTTCCTCTTTCAGTTTGGGTACATCTGCCAATGTATAGGTATGCACCGGTATCTCATCAAGATATAAAATACGGTTGCGGCCGGGAGTCAATGAAAAAAGGCTCTTATAATTTAACCGCCTGTATGCATCCAGGAACAATACCGGTTTGATGGGAACCTGTGTTTCGATAGCCACCCGGAAAGCTCCGTCATAAAACTCTTTCAGCGGGGTGGTTCCCATATTGAATGTTCCCTCCGGAAAAACCATCACGGAAATGCCTTTGCCAATAATAGATTTTAGGACCCGCACACTATTGGCCCGGTTGGTGGCGCTGCTGCGGTCAACGGTCACGATTGCCTTGCGGTAAATAAACCCAAACACCGGCACTTTGCTCATCTCCACTTTTCCCAGGGGTCGTATGGGTTGGCGATAGGCTTTGGGAAGAATGGCTGCATCAAGATAAGAGATATGATTGCTGACAAAGATGTAAGACTTTGACCGGTCATGCGGCGTTTCGTATATTCTTTTTTGAAAAATGAAAATAAAGAAGAACCAGAGGTCGGCCCAAAGCCTGCAAAGTCGTAGCACCATATTGCCCCCCTTTATTCGTCCGAAAAAACTGGCGATGACCGCAAAGGGAAAAACAAGAAGCATGATAACCACAAAGAGAATAAAAGCATAGATGCAATAGACCCATTGCAGGGGTTTCAGCAAAAACCGCATCATTTCTTGTTTTGGTATTTTTTTTCATCGCCGGGGCAGGAACAACTCCAGTCGGTGCCGAGGTCAATGGTCGTAACCACTTTTGTTTTGAAATCGCATTGGGCAAACACGATGCGAACCCGTTGATTATCGCTTGTCACTCCTTCCAGTGCATAAGTGGGGCAGGGTCTTGCTTTCACATCGCTTTTGTTATAGTTGATCTTTCCATCCCGCATGATCTCCTCCACTTCAGCCTGCGATATCTTGCGGCACTGCATCCGGCATTTGGCATGTTCGGTATATTCTATATAAAAAGTGCGGCGGTCAAAACCATGGTTGCGGTTGACGGTGGAGGCCGGGTCAGTAGTTTTGGTAGTAGTAGTTTTTGGCCTGGGTTCCGGCTTATCATCAGCCTGCATCCGGCGAACGGCAAACAGGGCAATCCCCAGCACAACAACTATTAGTATCGGCAGTATTTTTTTAAACAACATCAAAACTTTGGCTAAAAGTAGGGAAATGTTGAAAGGTTGACAAGTAAGCCCGAAACCGGCAGTGTCTCAGTTTGAAATAAAAAACTAACCACTGAGGCACAATGACGGGGGCACGGGGTTAACCCTGTGTTCCTTTGTGTTCCCCGTGCCTCCGTGGTTCAAAATATCAAATCCGATAACTGTCCGATGAGACACTACCCCGAAACCAGGTAGCATTTGCCGCCGGAATTTGTTTCACCCAAAGACGCTAAGTTTTCGCAACACCGCAAAAAAACGTAGCGTCTTTTGTATTTAATCTTTGCGCCTTTGCGTGAAATACAAACCAGTACCACTAACCTTGAAACCCCTTGTTTAATCATATCAGCTTATCTTTGCCGCCCGATGACAGAAGCCAAAACAGTCGCCTTTCACACTCTTGGTTGCAAGCTTAATTTTTCCGAAACCTCCTCGCTTTCCCGGATGCTGGAAAATGAAGGTTTTGAAAAAAAAGAGTTTGACGACCTGGCCGATGTGTATGTCATCAACACCTGTTCGGTAACGGAGAATGCCGATAAAGAATGCCGCCAGCTCGTTCGCCGCATCCAGCGAAAGGCGCCGGAAAGTTTTGTAGTGATCACCGGTTGCTATGCACAATTAAAACCCAAAGAGATTTCGGAGATCCCCGGTGTTGACCTGGTGCTGGGCGCCGCTGAAAAATTCAATATTGCGCAGCACATCCGTGAACTGGCCAAAGGCGATCCCTCCAAAATCTGCAGTTGCGATATCAGCGAGGTAACCGGTTTTCATTCTTCCTGGTCGGTGAATGACCGCACCCGTACTTTTTTGAAAGTGCAGGATGGCTGTGATTATAATTGTTCTTTCTGCACCATCCCGATGGCGAGGGGTAAGAGCCGCAGCGATGTGATCAGTAACGTAGTGAAGAATGCAGAAGAGCTGGCTGCGAATGGAGTAAAGGAAATTGTGCTGACGGGTGTGAATTTGGGTGATTTTCGCCCCCCCACCCCCCAAGGGGGGGATTCCGGAACCCGGAAGAAGGAAAATTTTTTTACTCTTATACAGGCGCTGGAAAAAGTGGAGGGTATTGAACGTTACCGTATCTCTTCCATTGAACCTAACCTGCTGACCAATGAGATCATTGAATTTGTGGCGAACAGCGACACATTCATGCCGCATTTTCATATCCCGCTGCAAAGCGGCAGCAATACCATTCTCGGCGCCATGCGAAGAAGATATAAAAGAGAGTTGTATGCAGAGCGGGTGAAACTGATCAAAACGCTGATGCCGCATTGTGCGATTGGTGTGGATGTGATAGTGGGTTTTCCCGGCGAGACCGATGAGGAATTCAACAAAACTTTTGACTTTTTACATTCATTAGATATTTCTTACCTGCATGTCTTTACTTATTCGGAAAGGGATAATACACATGCATTGACGCTGGGTCCTGTGGTGCCGGTGAATGTGCGACATGAAAGAAATAAAACGCTGCGCAATCTTTCTTACATGAAAATGCAATACTTTATCGGGCAGCATGTGGGACAAACAAGAAAGGTCTTATTTGAGCATAACGATAAGAACGGGATGATGGAAGGCTATACCGACAATTATATCCGCATCAGCACTCCCTACCGGGAGGAGTGGGTAAATAATATCGTGGAGTGGACAATATAGTGGAACGTACTGGGCTCGAACCAGTGACCCCTACTCTGTCAAAGTAGTGCTCTGAACCAACTGAGCTAACGTTCCAAAGAATCTGAACCATCCCGATAGCTATCGGGAGAGCTGACTTTCCGGGCCGGTAAAATTAAGCGGTTTTTCATTACGATTTATTTTCTCCACCGCTGCAACATTTTCGTCCCCGGATTGTCTATTTTTATAGCAATGAAGAAATACCAGGTGACCATACAGTTTGAAATGAGTGATGAGTTCATGGAACTGGTGCCCCCGCACCGCACTTATATCAATTTTCTTATCAACAAAGAGATCATTGATCAATATGCCGTGAGCATGGAATCGCAGCGGGTGTGGATCACCCTGAATGCAGAAAATAAAGCAGAAATTGAAAAGCTGCTGGCAAAATCACCACTGTATAAATTCTGGACTTACGAAGTTGATGAACTGTTTGTACTGGACGGGCAGCATTACCGGTTGCCGGCAGTGCAACCGAATTGATTACTTCTTTGCCCACTTCGGCTTTTGCTTCAGCACTTTTTTATAGATGGGACAGCTTTCAATATGGCAACCCGGTAAATAACCGGTACTCATCAAAAACTCATTCACAATCTCCCCGCCGGTGAACCGAAATGTTTGCTTAAACAGCTTCACCCACTCTTCTTTTGTTTTAGGATGATGATGATCAAGCCAGTTTTTAAATGAGCCCTGCTCTTTTTGAATGGTCTTTATTGTTTTGGCGTTATGAACAGCCGCTTCAATTTTTAGCCGGTTGCGGATGATACCCGCATCCTGCATCAGCTTTTCCTTTTTCTTCTCAGAATAACGGGCTACTTTATCAATATTGAAATCATCAAAGGCCTTAAAGAAATTATCTTTCTTTTTCAGGATCGTTTCCCAACTCAGCCCGGCCTGGTTGATTTCTAATACTAACCTTGCAAAAAGAAGGTTGTCATCATGAATCGGGAACCCGTATTCGGTATCATGATAATGCCGGTGAACAGTGTCTTTTCCGGCGCCCTGAACAAATTCACAATAAGATGCTGCCATGAATATTTTTATAAGTTGATATGCTAAAATAAAACTCCCCTTAAGCAGACACTGCTCAAAAGGATTGGTGATGGCCGCAAATTAGCTACTAACCTTTGCATCGCATTTCCTTTGCGTCTTTGCGTGAAACAAAAAAGGCTTCAGCGAGTACTGAAACCTTCTTTTCTGTGGGAGTTGACGGGATCGAACCGCCGACCCTCTGCTTGTAAGGCAGATGCTCTGAACCAGCTGAGCTAAACTCCCTTTTTTATTGGGAGTGCAAAGATAAGGGGGAGTGACTTTTTGCCAAATTTTTTTTCATTGTTGAGGTGGCTCCCACAGCTCTATCTTGTTTCCTTCCGGGTCCACTATCCAGGCAAATTTTCCATACACTTCATCCATTGGTTCTCCCACAAGGGCCACGCCATTCGCTTTCAGCTTTTCCAGCAGTTCAAACAACCCTTCCACCCGCAGGTTGATCATGGCCTGCTTGGCACTTGGATCAAAATAATCTGTATCCTCCTTAAAAAAAGAAAGTACCGTGTAACCCGGCAGCACTTTCCCATCATCCCCGGTAAATGGAAAATCCTTATACATATTCCCGTTAAAGCTGATGCCAAGATGCTGCTGGTACCAGTTGGCTAATGCACTGGGATCTTTGGCTTTAAGGAAAACCCCGCCTACGCCGGTTATACAGCCCATAAAAATTGATTTCAGCTAAAGTACAATTTCGCTACCACAGACAATTTTTAATCTTTATTTTTGGCAACGGATAGATGACTTATGGCATTTACAAAAACTGACATAGCAACCGAAAATGTTGAAGACACCGATTTGCTCACCAGCCATGAAGAGCCCTGCAGCCTTATTGTCTGGAATGACGAAGTGAACACTTTTGAATGGGTGATCGAAACATTGGTGGAAGTTTGCGGCCACAGCTACGAACAGGCCGAACAATGTTCCTATATCATCCATTTCCAGGGTAAATATGCCGTAAAACAGGGTTCTTATGATGACCTGAAACCCCTGTGTGATGCCATCACCGAACGGGGCATTAACGCCACTGTGGAAGTGATTGCAGAATAATTCCCCATGCCGCTTTTTGTACTGGATAAAGAACTTTCTTTTCCCCCTCCTCATCTGGCAGAACCTGATGGTTTGCTGGCCATGGGCGGCGACCTGTCTCCCGAAAGATTATTGCTGGCTTATCGCAATGGTATTTTTCCCTGGTATGAAGGAGAGCATATCCTGTGGTGGAGCCCCGACCCGAGGTTTGTGCTCTTCCCGGATGAATTAAAAATCAGCAAAGGCATAAAACCCTTTTTGAGCAAAAATGAGTTTGAATTTACCATCAACAAAGCCTTTCCGCAGGTCATTCATCAATGCAAAAAGATAACAAGACCCGGTCAGGAAGGCACCTGGATCACCGATGAAATTGAAAAGGCCTATTGCAAAATGCATGAATTGGGCTTTGCCCATAGCGCCGAAGTATGGAAAGACGGAGAATTGGCTGGAGGGCTCTACGGGATAAAACTTGGAAATATCTTTTTTGGCGAAAGCATGTTCAGCAAACAAAGCAATGCTTCCCGCTTTGCATTTATCAAGTATGTGCAGCAGTTAAAAGCCGAAGGAATCAAGTTGGTAGACTGCCAGGTTTATACCGGGTACCTCGAAAGCTTTGGCGCCAGGATGATCAGCGGAAAAGAGTTTTTAAAACTGCTTTCGGAAAATATTCCCTAAGTCATAGCCCGCCTGCCTCTTGGCGGACCCGGCACTTTAAAGAAACTCATAGCTGCGGCTTTCAGCTCTGCCAATGTGATCTTGTCCGAAGCTTTTACAGTAAGCTTTGTATTTTCAAAAACTTTTTTTGCTTCGATTGATTTTTGCAAAAGAAACTTTGTATCCGCGGGGCCCAGTATCAACACAGAGGGACAGGGCCGGATCTCCTGTATTACGGAGTTGCAAAAAGCAAGCAACTGCTGATTTTGCTTCCGTTGCTCGGCAGTTTCCCGGTTTCTTTTATTCGTCAGCAACCGCAGCTTATTGGTGGTTTCACCCGGGAACCTCACCCTTGTTTCAATACCAGATGCCAATGACAGGTGAGAATAGTGGTTATTTTCATCAAAACAACCGATCACCGCTTTTTTCAGGTCAATCCAGATCACATACCTTTTTTCCATAATGATAAATTGAGTAGTGACTAAAATGATAATAAAAGTAAGATCAAAGGTTATCGCTACACACTGGGCAAAATCAGTGTTTAAAAAATATTTCTCAGTAAAATTAAATTGTTCCTTACATCAGAACTTCGCACCCAAATAATGAGGCAGCATGGCCCGCCAGGTGTTCCAGTCGTGCGGCCACTCAGCGCCCCACACATCCAGTTCATACCAGATGCCTTTATCATAAAGCACTTTGGCAAACCGCCCGCTGGCAGCGGGGTCTTCATAATTACCACTGCCGGTGAGGATATGAATATGGCGGCTCTGCCGAATCTGTTCCAGGATGGCATGATCATTAAGATTAGGCATAAAATGCATCGGGCTGTTGAAATATACATCATCGTCATAATGCCCCTTCGTGTATTCGGTCAGATCATATACCCCGCTCATAGCAATCACCCCGCTGACCAGGTCAGGTCTTTTCAGAAAAAGGTTCATGCTGTGCAGGGCGCCAAATGATGCCCCGCAGGTGATGATCGGTGTTTCGGGGCTGGTGCTGTTCTTAATGAAGGGCACCACCTCGCTGAAAACATAATGATTCCATTGCTGGTGGCGGATGGACTTGTCACGGGGGTTGATATTATTGTTGAGCCAGCTTTCATTATTGATGCTGTCAATGGAAAAGACTTTCACTTTGCCACCGTCAATAAAAGGAGCGATATGATCCATCAGTTGAAACCGCTCATATTCCAGGTAATCAGCCGCAGCAGTAGGAACAAGTAATAACGCAAAGCCATAATCACCGTAAGTGGCAATGGGCATTTCTTTGTTCAGCGCAGGACTGTACCACGAGGTTAATTCTCTTTTCATCTATTCATTTTTGTTGTGGATAAAAATAGGGGTAAATACCCAGCGGGAAAAAACTTAGAATCCAACCCAAACCGGCTTATTAAAATCTTCGTAGCTGTTTCAAAATGGCAAATCGTTCATTAATAGAAAGGCTCAAATAGCAACTGAGAAATTGATTACCCCGGCAAAGTTTTCCCCACTTTCTAAAAATATAAAGAGATGCTTGGTAATATCACCAAGTAATACTACTTTAGATTTACAGTATTTTTACTATTATAAAATCAATTCGTATACCATTCAAATAATAGGTTTAATCACTGAAAATCACATTGTTGCCTGTTTATGAACCCACCGCCCATCCGTGTCATCCTTGTTGATGATCACAAGCTTGCCCGTGAATCCTGGAGCCTCTTGCTGGGCATGGATGACCGTTTCAGCATTGTTGGCGAATTTGAAAATGGCAATGATGCAATTGTTCAAATGACCAATATCGCTACTGATGTAATACTTGTTGATATCAGTATGCACCCGCTGAATGGCTTTGAAGTTACCAAAAAACTGCTGGATGCCGACCCTGCAATGAAGGTTATTGGTATTTCGGTCAACAACCAGCCCTCCTATGCCAACCATATGCTGCATATAGGGGGTCTGGGTTTTGTTACCAAAGGTTCGCCTTTTGAAGAGATCTGCCATGCCATAGTCGAAGTACATAATGGCCGCCAGTATGTTTGCAATGAGATCAGGAGAATGTCGCCTGGATAAATAATATGACCACCGCCTCTCCACCGCCGTACCCTAAATGTCATCGGGCCACTTCGCGGTCTGTGCAAAAGCCGGTAAATTTGCGGCCTTATGGAATTGCCGAAAAATTTTGAACACCGCGCCGCAGAACAGAAATGGTACCAGCACTGGCTGGATAAGAAATATTTTAACAGCACACCAGACGACAGGGAACCATATACTATTGTGATACCTCCGCCCAATGTGACCGGTGTGCTGCACATGGGGCATTGTCTCAATAATACCATCCAGGATATTTTGATACGCAGGGCAAGAATGATGGGCAAAAATGCCTGCTGGGTGCCTGGTACGGATCATGCTTCCATTGCCACCGAGGCCAAAGTGGTGCAGATGCTGCGGGAAAGGGGTATTCAAAAAGCATCGCTGAGCCGTGATGAGTTTTTAAAATATGCCTGGGAATGGAAAGAGAAATACGGCGGTATCATTTTGCAGCAATTAAAGAAACTGGGTTGCAGTCTCGACTGGAACCGCACCAGTTTCACCATGGACCCGGATTATTACAATTCGGTGATCAGTGTGTTCATTGATCTTTTCAATAAAGGCTATATCTACCGCGGTAAGCGGATGATCAACTGGGATGTGAAAGCCAAAACAGCGCTGAGTGATGAAGAAGTGATAAGGAAAGAGACGCAGCAGAAGCTGTTTCACATCAAATATCCCATAATAATTACAGATGAAAAAGGCGAATTTATACGGACAAATGAAAATGTCGTAATAGCTACAGTTCGTCCCGAAACCATAATGGCTGATTCTGCGATTTGTGTTCATCCAAAAGATGAGAGATATAAACACTTGCATAACCAGCATGCAATAATTCCATTAATAAACAAAATAATTCCAATTATTACAGACGAATATGTGACCATGGAATTTGGTACCGGCGCCTTGAAAGTGACACCTGCACACGATATGAACGACTACCAGTTGGGCCTAAAGCACAACCTGGAAGTAGTTGATATTTTAAACGAAGACGGCACGCTGAATGAATCTGCAGAAATATTCATTGGTGAAGATCGTTTTCAAGCAAGGAAGAAAATTATCGCTGAACTTGAAGATAAAGGGCATCTTTTAAAAACAGAAGACTATACCAGCGAAGTCGGATACAGCGAAAGAACGGACGTGGTGGTGGAGCCCAGGCTCAGCCTGCAGTGGTGGGTGGATATGAAAAAGATTTACAGCCCGGCATTAAAAGCAGTGATGGATGAGGAAATAAAATTTTACCCTCCCAAATTCAAGAATCTTTACCGCCACTGGATGGAAAATATCAAAGACTGGTGTATCAGCCGCCAGTTGTGGTGGGGGCACCGCATTCCGGCATGGTATGCACCGGACGGGTCTTTTGCTGTTGCAGCCACTAAGGAAGAAGCATTTCAAAAATTGAACAGTGAACGGGCAAAGGTCAATGTGCAATCAGCAAACTCTATTGACCATTCACCATTGACCATTGAGGATATTACACAGGACGAAGACTGTCTCGACACATGGTTCTCTTCCTGGCTCTGGCCTTTTGAAGTCTTCAAAGGCTACAGCAACCCGGGTAATGATGAGATAAAATACTACTATCCTACCAACACCCTGGTGACAGCGCCGGAGATCATTTTCTTCTGGGTGGCCCGGATGATCATGGCAGGTTTTGAATACAAAAAAGAAAAACCATTCAGTGAAGTTTATTTCACAGGTATTGTAAGAGACAAGATCGGTCGCAAAATGAGCAAGCAATTGGGCAATTCACCCGATCTGCTGGAAATGATAGACAATGACGGAGCCGATGCAGTCCGTTTTGGCATCATGATCTCCTCTCCTGCCGGCAACGACCTGATGTGGGACCAGTCAGGTAATGAACAGGGCCGTTTCTTCATCAATAAGATGTGGAATGCATTAAAGCTGGTGAAGATGTGGGAAGGAAGGCAATCAACCGCCAACGGACAACAGTCAACGGATAACTTCGCCGTTGATTGGTTTGAAAATCGTTTGGCTGAAGCAAGAACTGAATTGGATAGTCTTTTCAAAGATTTCAGACTAAGCGAAGCCCTGAAGACAGTGTACTCGTTGATATGGGATGATTTCTGCAGTTGGTATCTCGAATGGGTGAAACCCGGTTTTGAACAACCAATAGACAAAGCAGTGTATGAAAAGACAGTTGATTACTTTGAGCAACTGATGCAATTGCTGCATCCTTTCATGCCGTTTGTTACAGAAGAGATTTATCATCACCTGAAAGAAAGAAGTGATGATATCACGGTGAAACAATTTCCTGTCATTAAAAAAACAGACAGTATCGTTCTTGCTAATGCAAATTTGCTGAAGGAAATAATCACTGCCATCCGGGATGCGAGGGTAAAGGCACAGCTGAAACCCAAAGACAGCATAAAACTTCATATACTTTCAGCCAATAGCCACACCTATAAATCCATCGAGAGCATTCTTGTCAAACAGGTGAATGCTGAATCGGTTGCCTTTACTAACGAACCGGTCGCCGGCTGCATCAATGTGGTTGTCAAGAAAGACAAGTTCTTCCTGGAGACTGCCATTGAATTAGATACCAGTTCTCAAAAAGAACAATTGCAAAAAGACCTTGACTATTACAAAGGTTTCCTGCTCTCTGTTGACAAAAAACTCAGTAATGAGAAGTTTGTGAACAATGCCAAACCCGAAGTAGTGGAAGTGGAGCGAAAGAAAAAAGCCGATGCCGAAGCAAGGATCAAAGCTATAGAAGAAAGTTTAGCCTCTTTATAAGCTGCAAGCGATGAGTTATAAGCTTTGAGAGCCTGGATTGAACTGTTTAACTGCCTTCTTGCCTACCTCGGTATAATACTAACCGGCATTATAAACTCGAACACCGTTCCCCTGAATCCATTGAACTGGTCCTGGTCCAGCAGGCGGCTGATGCGAAAGCCAAAGGTGAGTTCATACTGGTTCCACCATTTGGTGTCGGCAAAAAACTCAGCGCCTATTGCTCGTTGGTTCCGAAACTGTGTTTTATCCCTTGAATACACACGGGTAAAATCATAAAAGAAATTGCCCCGCAACCTTTGTACATATAAAATATTGGCAAATCCCCAGTCCATATGCCAGATGGGAAAATGATAATTCACTGAAGTTCGCCACATTCGTGAAAAATAGCGTCCCGTATATCCTCTTGAATAAGAAAAACGGTTAGCAAATACCGTTCGCAGCGTATCTACTTCCTGCCAGGCGGCTGTACCTACAATGCTGTGGTTCGATACCGGTGATGGCAGGAAAACAGACGCATTGCCTGTGAACTGCCAGCTTGTAAATTCTGACACTGCATGACGATAAGCAGAGGACAACCCATATCCCCATTTGGGGAAAATATGCTGCACAGCCCGCTGCACCTGCTGGTTCCATGAAAAATAATGATGCAGGTAACTGAACCCATCGTTACCCCCGATGGAATCCCTCAAAAATCCTTTGTTGATATCCCGGCGGTAATAATAATTAGATCCAATATTAAATTGTTTAAATGAAGTGCCGCTGGTTAAATTGAGCGGTACATTGAGGCCAATCCTTGAGTCCAGCTGATCCCATTGATAGATCCTGTTGCCAACAGGCACTTTGCGGTTAAATGTATATTCTGTTCCGGCACTCAGCCAGGGAAACATAGCACCATATATTGTTGAAAAACCAACTGAACTGGTTCTGTCATTCTCGTTGTACGAATAATATAATTCAGTTTGCAGTGTATTCAGCACATTCTCGCCATATAGTGAAAAAGTGAAAAGCGGGTCTTCATAATAAGGTCTCCAGCTATGAAAATTGAACAGGCGGGTTCCTTTTTTATAAGAAGATACAGGAAATTTTCGCCGGTCATTCATGCCCGGTATTATATCATCAAATTCACCTGCCCTCGCCACCGGAAATTTTGCAGCCAGTTCCTGCCGGGCAGCCGTTGTTATTTCCTGCCAGCTGATATCCTTTTCCTGCAATTCATGCAACTGGTAGCCTTCGGCGGTGAAAGATGACCAGGTGATTTTCCCGGCAGCAGCATTCACAAAATAATTTCCCAGCGGTCCATGTGTAATGCGGAAGATCTTTTTATCAGTCATTTTTAAGGCAAACACATCATCATTGCCCTCATAGTTGGCGGTGAAGTAAATGATATCATTGTTCACACATGGATAGCCTGTAACATTAAAGGATGCAGGTGTAAGACGGGAAATGCTTCCCGTCTTAATTTCTGCAAGGGCCAGTGACATGCGGCCATCCTTAAGCCGTACCGGTGTCACCACTGTTTCTTCATTGAAAAATTTGGGGTCGGTAAACAACATGACCTCCGGAGAACTGATGCGTTGCAATACAGCACCATCAGATGCATCAAGGATATGTAATTCACTGTTGCCACCGGGCATTACCTGCACGGCTGCAATCTTATCTCCTTCAGCAGAAACATCCGGTGTAAAGTATTTGCTGCGGTTTGTTATTTTCTTTTGCCTCCCTGTTTCCACATCCAGCAGTTTGATCACACTGTAATCTTTCCAACCCCACCTGGCATCAGGCTCGAATGCTGCATACACGATGCGGCCATTGCGATAAGAAAACTGGTTGTCGAGTGAAATATCTTTTACCCGCAACTTTCTCTGGCCTTCCTTTCCTGCAATAAAAAAAGAAGGCCGGTGACGATAGCTGGTTCGCAGGTATAAAACTGAATCTTCAGCAATGCGATAAGGGAAAAGATAATTGGTTACATAATTTCTGTTGAGTGAAGTGACAGGTTCACCAACCGCAGTACCCTGGTTAAGCGCTGGTTGTGATGCCTGCCAGCCGGATGGCATGGCTCCGTTCACCTGCTGTAACCCCGGTGAAGCATTTGCATTATTCCGGTAAGCATTTAAAGCATCGCTATAAAACTTCTTGTAATCCACACCGGCATGTCGCTTTATCGCTTTTTGAAATGGGTAGAACAAACCTTTGAAAGCACTGGCATCACTGGTCACTTTTTGCCAGAAATCTGTTCCGTATTTTTCGTAACCATAATTCACCAGTAAATAACCAAGATGGTAATGGCTGGGCACATAATCTTTCAGCGAACCATTCCGCAGCTTCATCCACGAATATTTTTTATTCTCTTTCCACAACGATGGGTATGCATTCAGAAATAGCGGCAAGCGACCCCGGCCCTGGCCGGTAAGTATCGTTTCGTTGTAAACAGCATCGCCTTCAAAAAACCAGTCGGGCACAGCGGCATTCGTGGCTACCGCCAGTCCTTCCTCACCAAAAAGCCGCCACATGAGCCGGCTGGCTCCCTTCCGGAAATTATTATACTGCTGCACATGCCGGTATTCATGAATGGCTAATTGATCTGTCCAGGAGATGCTGCCTTCAGAAAAATTATTCAGGATGGGGGTCATAAAAAATTCACTGCGATAAGGCCCCAATCCCACATACCCATTACCGACAGTCGTTTGGTTTTGCAATACGATATTGATCTTGTGAAGTTCATTACCTAATGAGGCTGGTTTTTTCTCTGCCATGTAGTGGGCAAGGCTGGCCACCCGTTGTGCCGCACTGTCCATCCCAGCCGGGAAGATGACCCTGACAGAATCGGTATTGATCTGTTTCCATTTGAGTGAAGGCGGGTTACCTCCAAAAACCTGGGCATTGGCTATGGCATAGCTGAACAGGCAAACAACAAGAATAAATTGTTTTTCCAGGTGTCCGGTATTCATGCTTTCTTGTTTTACACAGGAGTGATACAGTTATTAATCAACGGCAATTTACTTTTTTACAAAATCACCGTTGTCAACATCCTTAATAAACTGAATGACGCCGGGGAAAAAATGTTCCTGGTCATCCCACATACACAGGTGGCTGCCATTGGGGCAAAGCAGGAACCGGCCCCGCTGCACCTGTGTGCTCATCCATTTCATGTGTTCGGGATCCATGGTGTCGTGTGCGGCGCCGATGGTGAGTGTCGGCACTGTTATTTTATTCAAATCGCCGGAACGATCCCAGTTGACAAGCCGCCCACTTACTGAAAATTCACTGGGCCCCTGCATCATCAGGTAGATCGGGTAATTGGCATGTTTAAATGTGCGGTCCACTGCTTCCGGCCATTCGGGAAGCCGGCAGATATGTTTATTGTAATACTCAGTCTTGAGCATTTGCTGGTAAACAGGATGGTCATATTGACCTTTGGCTTCAAAATCCATCAATGAATCAACGGCAGATTTTCGCATGGCTGCATGTAAAGTCTTTTGATAAGCTGAATAGGCCGGGATAGATGACATCATATTGCCGATAAGTAATCCTTTCAGGTTCTCCTGGTATTTGAATGCATACTCCATTGCCAGGATGCCGCCCCATGAATTGCCATAGAGATAAAAATTATCTTTAGTCATTCCCAGCGCCTTTCTTACCTGCTCCACTTCTTCTACAAAGCGTTCAGTAGTCCATAGCGAACTGTCAGTTGGCTGATCGCTGTAATAAGAGCCTAATTGATCATATTCATAAAATTCAAATCCTTCTTGCGGAAAAAAACTGGCAAAACTTTCCAGGTATTCATGCGTCATGGCCGGCCCGCCATGCAGCAGCAACACTTTGATGCGGGGATTATTGCCATATCGTTTTGTCCAGACTTTAAAATTTCCCACTGGTGTTTCAATGGTGATCATCCTGACCCCTGCAGCTTTTACTTCCCCTTTATCCCATCCGTAGTATTCGGAAACAGTGGTTTCAGTTTTTGACTGACAGCCCGCCAGCAACAGGAGCAGCATGGATAGAACAGGTAATTTTTTCATTGCAGCAATAGTTTATATAAAGTAAAGAATTTATTTATTACGGTGAGTCGCATTTAAGAACAATAAAAATGATCAGTGGTTGCCCAAAACAACAATGACCTTCCGGGGGAAGGTCATTGCAATTTATAAAAAGACTATAGTTTAGTAGTGTAGTTTCATTTCCACCCTGCGGTTCTTCTGGCGGCCGGCTGCTGTTTTATTATCAGCTACCGGTTGAGATTCACCATACCCGGTTGAGTTAAGCCTGCTTTCATCCACACCTTTGCTAACCAGGTAGGCTTTCACAGCATTGGCTCTGTTCTCACTGAGCTTCTGGTTGAAATCATCAGCGCCAACATTATCCGTATGACCGTCAATATCCAGCCTGGTCTCGGGGTTTTCAGATATGATCTTCGCTACTTCATCCAATCCTTTGAATGAACGCTTATCCAATTTTGCACTGCCCGTTACGAAATAGATATTTTGTGCGGCATAATCAATCCTCTTCTTCACTTCCTCAGAAATAGCAGGACAACCCTGGTTTTCGCGGATGCCCGGAACAGTGGGACATTTATCCTCTTCATCATTGACTCCATCACCGTCTGTATCCGGAACCGGGCAACCCTGGTAGCGGGCTACACCCGGAACAGTGGGACATTTATCTTCTTCATCATTGATACCATCCTTATCGGTGTCAGGAATCGGGCAACCCTGGTATTTGGCCAGCCCCGGAACAGTAGGACACTTATCTTCTTCGTCGTTGATACCATCTTTGTCCGTATCAGGAATCGGGCAACCATCATATTTGGCAATCCCCGGCACATCGGGACACTTGTCTTTATCATCAGTAATACCATCACCATCCCTGTCAGCAGGTGGTGGCGGCGGAGGAGGAGGGATAACTTTGGGTTCTTTCTTTTTTCCTATGGCACCGGCAATGCCAACGCTGTAAAGGAAATGATAGTTGGCTGTTTCGCTGGTAACAGGAACCCTGTATTGTGCAGTGGTGAACAAGTGTGTTTCATCATAAAAATTCACTTTCAGGCCAAGCCCGAGAGGCATATAGGCGCCCCAATATTTCCCGCCATATACATGACCACCGATACCAGCAATGATATAAGGCTGCACCCAATAAGCTTCAGAAACCATTTTAAAATTGAAGGCCGCATCCAATGAAAGCAGGAAACGATCGCTATTGAAATTTTTACTAGGGAAAGGGTAGTCAAGAAATACTGTACCAAGGTTTGCTGCAAAATCAATATGCTTTTTCAGCCCCTTAAAATAACTAACAGAAAGACCCGGAGCCATTTCACTAAACTTGCCCCAGTTTTTCTCCCTTAACACCTGTGCGAGGGAGCCGGAGCGTATTCTTTGCGCTGAAGCAAAATCAGTAAGTGTGAAGCTTACGCCAATGGCTGACTGTCTGATCTCATCGTCCTGTGCATTCACTGCGGGTACCACCAGGCATAATGCCAGCAATGCAACTAATATCTTCTTCATAAAAGAGGTAGTTTGGTTTAAACTGAGCAAAAATAGCAGGTATGTTCAATATCCTAAAATAAATTATTTAGCTAATATTCACCATTTTGGAAAGGTTTTTTTGAGAATTTAGGGATGTGGGGATCGCTTGTCATTTCCTATAAAATCTGCCTGCCAGTTCCCTATCCTCCCCATAAATATCTTCATAGAAAATGATTCCGTCCTTTTCGGCCTCACAGGTGAAGTAGCGGATAAAGACCGGCAGTTTATTGCGAATCGCAATGCTGCGTTTTTCTTTGCGACTCAGCCAGGCGTTCATCGAATCAATAGCTGCAACCCGCCCATTCACTTCAGCCCGGTCGTTTCTGATTATATATTGGGCCAGTTTTTGCCATTCCTGCACCCGCACACAACCATGGCTCAGTGTTCTTACCGGCACACCAAAAAGATAACGCTGGTTGGTGTCATGCAGGTAAACCGCATACTTGTTGGGAAAATTAAACTTAAGCACTCCCAGCGCATTGGCATCACCGCTACCCTGTACCACCCTGTAAGGGATGCCTCTTTGGTATTTTGTCCAGTCCACCTGGTAGGGATCCACTTCATCGCCTTTTGCATCCACCAGGCTGAATCCTTTTTTGGCGAGATAGCCTGGGTTCTTTTTTACAGCAGGCAAAATTTCTTTTTCAATGATGCTGGCCGGAACCGTCCACAGCGGGTAAGTAATGATCTCATTGATAGCGCTGGTGAGCACCGGTGTCCGGGTTTTTGTTTTACCGCAAACGATCCTTGAAATGATTTTTACAGAATCCCTGTCGTGCACTTTCATGTAAAATGATGGCAGGTTTACCCAGATATATTTCTCCGGCATTTTTTCAGGCAGGTGTTTAAAGCGGTCCAAAGTGATGGCAATACTCAGGAAACGGTCGGCATCAGTAGTGTTTAACGAACGGATGGTGCCCTCCCCCACTACCCCGTCAACAGTAATACCTTTATGCTGCTGGTATTTTTTTACAGCCGCTGCCAGTTGTGCTGAATCGGCCTGTACACTGTCATAGGCAATGAAACCGGCTTCAAATAATCTTTTCTGTAAAGCCATTTTGAAACCGGGCTCTTTAGCGGAGGGAACCTTCGTGAACGTTCTGTAATCGGCGCTGTCCAAAAATTTCCGGATACCGGCTTTTAGCTGATGATAACCGGTATGTGAGGGCTCAAGCGATGAAATGACAGCCGTAATATTTCCGGATTGCAAGGTTTCATTGAGTTTTTGCAGGTAAAAACTATCGGCGAGCACCGAGTCCTTACGCTGCGAGACGCTGTCATTGGGCAGCCGTCCCAGCCTGATATGTTTTACCAACTGGAAAAAAGCATCAGTAAGCAACAGGTCTGCTTTGGCCCAGAGTGCCGCATCCTTCCGGGCTGATTTTGCCGCACTGTCAGCCTGGATTTGTTTATTCAGTGAATCAAGAATTGTAAAATGGTAATCCTCCGGAAAAAGGCCGTAGAGTTTTGCATCTGTCACCAACCGCAACAAGGAATCAGCCGCAGGCTTCCATGCTTTCTGCTGTCGCCAATAGCTTTCAAATTTATTCCCGGTGTAGGCCTGGCTGACCAATGCACTATTGCTGAGCATAACAGAATCATCCATGCCACCACCATGTGCAAGGGCATTTGCAAGATGCCGCTCTATATTGGAAGCTGTTTTTTCCTGCAGTTGCTCAATTGATGACGCCATATCGCTGCCGGGAGGATGAGCTGTATTGCCGCAAGAATATAATAACGGTAAAATGGCGATGGCCAAAAACCTGTAAAAAGAAAATTCCTTGTAGCTCATAGATGGTCAATGCTAGTAAAATGGTGAACCGCTTGTTGATATAACAATATAAAAAAATGTTCGGGCTTTGAAAGATTAAGGCTTCCCTATTTTTCAACATTCTGTTTAGAGAATAAATCCTTAGTTTTCCAATGCAGGGCAGCCAAGAAAATTTATCAACCCCGTGAGTGTACTCAGAACCATAAAAAGTCTGCTTTTTTTTAAGATCACCCATACTGAATTGCAGGCACTCAGTCATAGCGATCTCCTGGCGGGAATCATTGGCACCTGGCTGGTGGGCATTGGCCGTTATTGGGATGACCCCGGCGCCAAATGGCTGCAGCACCTGGGACTCGGTTCCGTTATCTATATTTTTTGTCTAGCTGCATTCATCTGGCTGATTGTGCTGCCGTTTAAACCGGCAGGCTGGTCATATGTGAAAGTGCTCACTTTCGTCAGCCTCACTTCCTTTCCGGCCATCTTATATGCCATACCTGTTCAACGTTTCTTTCCGATTGCGGTGGCCACAAAAATGAATGTATGGTTTCTCGCTATTGTTGCCACCTGGAGACTGAGCTTGCTTTTTATGTTTCTGAAGCGGTTTGCACAACTGCCATCTCACCTGGTGGCTACAGTGGCCCTGCTACCGGTTTGCCTGATTGTTACAGCGCTGAGTGTTCTCAACCTTGAAAAAGTGGTGTTCAATATCATGGGAGGGCTAAGGGAAGAAAACGCCAACCAGGGGGCTTATACTGTTGTGCTTGTTCTTACTGTTGTTTCGGCGATCATCGTTTTGCCCCTGCTCATTATCTACCTTGTAGACATCGCCAATGAAAGGGAAAAAAGAAAATCAAAGTAAGATAACATCAATCACCGCATCCGGATTGACCGGCCCGTAAATATGCGGAAATGTATCCTGCGTAGAAGGCGACCACTCCTGCACATAGCGACTTGTCAGCTTATCGGTATCAATCACGAGTTTTACCAGGTTCGTTTTCCCCGCAAAATATCTTTCCAGCACAGCAGCCACCTGGTGCTCTTCGCTGCAATGGATAAACCCTTCGGTCTGCAAAGACGGTGTTTCGTAAAAACCTTTTTCTCTGGCAGCATCCCATTCGGATGCAGTGGTGACATGGTAAATGATTGGCATGATCGTAAGATTGTGTTCGTATCAGGATACGATACGTTTGATTTGTTGTTCAAGCAGCATAAAATCAACCAGGGTAATAGCCGTAGCCGCTTCAACGATTACAGGTGCCCGCAGGGCCACACAAAGATCATGTCGGCCTTTGATGCTGAAGTCTTCTGTTTTGCCGCTTTCCCAGTTCAGGCTATTTTGCTGTTTGGGTGTGGAAGAAGTGGGCTTCACTGCCAGGCGAAACACTAATTCATTTCCATTGCTGATGCCGCCGACAATACCTCCTGCATGATTGGTCCTTGTTTTTCCCTCCATTGTTTCAATCGCATCATTATGTTCGCTGCCAAACATTTTTGCTGCTGCAAAGCCGGCTCCAAACTCCACTCCTTTCACAGCAGGAATTGAAAAAAGAATATGGGCTAAAGATGATTCGAGTGAATCAAAATAAGGTTCTCCCAATCCGACAGGCAATCCATTCACCCTGCATTCAACAATGCCTCCAACAGAATCTTTCGCATCAATGGCTTTTTGAAGGCCTTTTTCCAAATCGGTCTCACCGCCGATCTCGGTAACGGCTGCCATGATGCTGACATCTTTCATCAGCTTCTTCGCAATCACTCCCGCCGCCACCAGCCCGGTGGTCAGTCTTGCACTGAAATGCCCGCCACCCCGGTAATCTTCATGCCCGCCGAATTTCTGGTGAGCCACCCAATCGGCATGTCCCGGCCTGGGGATGCTTCTTTGTTTCTGGTAATCTTCGCTACGAATGTTTTTGTTCTCAAAAAAGATCATAATGGGAAAACCAGTGGTCTTTCCATTGAACAAACCGCTCCGGATAATAGGAATATCTTCCTCCTGTCTTGGTGTTGTGCCTTTTTGTGTACCGCCTTTTCTTCTTTCCAGGTCGGGAAGAAAATCATCAACGGATAATGATAAACCTGCCGGACAACCGTCAATAACAACACCTACTCCATCGCCATGCGATTCACCAAAAATGGAAATGCGGAATATGCGGCCGAAAGAATTCAAGATTGGTTATTTGGTTTATTCGTTAATCAGGTTATCAGCGCTGAATGGTAAAGATACATTAGCCCCCAGCGATTTCAAATCATTATAAAAATCAGGGTATGATTTTTTTACCGCCTGTGCTTCTTCGATCACCGTTTCCTCTGTTGCTCCTAAAGCTGCAATAGCACAGGCCATTGCTATCCTGTGATCATGATGCGAATGAACATCAGCCCCTTTCACAATACCACCGCCATGAATGATCATCAGGTCGTCTTCCAGGTCAATTCTCACTCCCATTTTGTCAAATTCATCCTGCAGTGTAACAGCCCGGTTGCTTTCTTTGTGTGCCAGTCTTGAAACGCCTTTTATAGTTGTTTTCCCTTTGCAATAAGCCGCCAGCGCCACCAATGGTGGAAACAGATCCGGGCAATCCGTTGCATCAAAATAAAATCCATCCATTGCAGCGGGATGAACAGTGATGCCTTTGGCATCCATCGCAATGGCGGCGTTAGCAGCCATCATTGCATCCACTATAGCTTTATCTGCCTGGGCAGAAGTCAGATCAAGTCCCCTGACTGTGATGGGGCCTGCGATAGTCCCGGCTACTAACAGGAATGCGCCACCGCTCCAGTCAGCTTCTATTGTATAGTTGACTGGTTGAATAGTTGACTGGCTAACTAGCGGGTTAGTGCCAAAGATGAACTCTTCATAGTTCCGGTTCTCCGGCACATTCATGCCGAATTGCCTCATCACATCAAGTGTTAATGCGATATAGGGTTTGCTTTTCAGGTTATCAACCTTAATAGAAACATCTTTTGCCCCGGCGGCCGAATAAGCCATCAATAAACCAGTAAGAAACTGTGAACTCAACGAACCGTCCACCTCAATATTCTTTGGTTGCAACGGACCTTGTATCACTAAAGGAAGCTTACCATCATCACTTTTGATATTCACCCCGAGTGCCGGAAGTATCTCATCAAAGAAATCCATCGGTCTTGATGCCAGGCTACCAGAACCATTGATCGTAATTTCTTTATCACTTAAAGCCACCAGGGGAGTAAACATTCTTATGCTCAAGCCCGACTCACCGCAATTAATTTCACCTGCAACAGGATTTACACCGCTACTCTTAACTCTTAATGCTGAATTCTCAGCTATTACCTCCGCACCCAGCCGTTGAATAATATCCATAGCTGCCTTATCATCATTGGAATGACCGGGGTTGTGAATTATCGTTTCGCCTTTTGCCAGCAATGCCGCCGCACAGGCTCTTTGCATTAAGCTTTTGGAGGCCGGCGCCTGGATTGTTCCGTTTAATTTCGAGGGATGTATGGTTACTTTCATCTGAATACAGAAAGCAGATTGTTATGTTGTTAAGATTGCCGCCGATATGATCCTAAAAATCATGATCATCAGCGTTCATTTTACAATTCTGAGAATATTTTTTCCAATTGTGACAATGAAATACTTTTTACCACTCCTTTTCCTATCCCCTGCATCAACACATAATTCATTTCTTTTCTTTCCCTCTTCTTGTCCATCTTCAGGACTTCAAACACTTTTTGTTTGTCAAAAGAAGCATAGGTGGGCAGGTTGTATTGCTGCAGCAGGTTCACCACCCTTTCTGTTTGCTTGAACCCGGCCAGTCTTTCGGAAATATGACAGGCATAGGTCATCCCGATGGAAATAGCCTGGCCATGTGATAACTCATATTGGTTCTCCAGTGCATGACCCAATGTGTGCCCAAAATTCAAAAGTCTTCTCTCTCCTTTTTCAAACTCATCCCGCTGCACCACTTTGGTCTTTATAATTGTATTCCGCTCTACGAGTTCGCAAATACTTTTCTGACGACTTTGATAATGCTTTATTGATTTTGATTCCAGTCCGGCGAACATTGCCGCATCTTTGATACAGGCATGTTTGATAATTTCAGCAAACCCATTTTCCCACTCAGCCTGCGGCAGCGAGTTCAGGAAAACCATGTCATGCAAAATGAATGATGGCTGACGGATCAGTCCCACCATATTCTTATATACACCCACATCAATCCCGTTCTTGCCTCCGATAGATGCATCCACCAATGCCAGCAGTGATGTAGGTACAAAACCAAAACGTATGCCCCGCATATACACCGATGCCACATAACCGGTGATGTCCGTGATCACCCCACCGCCAACCCCCACCAATGTGGTTTTGCGGTCAGCTTCCATTTCTATCAATTGTTCGATCACCGCATCCACGGTCGCCTGCACTTTGTATTCCTCTCCCGGTTTCAGCACAATAGTATTCCAGCCCTTAAAGCGTTTGCTGTGGGCATTATAAACATTCTCATCCGTGATCAGCACCGTGGCCTTCGGATCAGTGATCTTTTTCAGGTGACTGATGCCCGAAGCCAGGTAATAATCAACTGAAGAAGTTGAAAATTTATACGTTACTTGCTTCATTTAAATAATAAACTGTGAAGTCCTTATGAATCCATCACTTTTTTCTGGTGATTAATGCTCTCCATGTGCACCGCATCAAAATACTTCGTGATAAATTCCTTGCTCAGCCCGATCTTATCCCCTTTCACAAAAGCCCTTTCCAGTATCTCGTTCCAGCGGTTGGTCTGCAGGATGGTGATATTATTTTCCTTTTTATACAAACCGATCTGCTCCGCAATCTTCATCCGCTGGCTGAGTATCTGCATCAGTTCATCATCAAGATGGTTGATCTGCTGCCGAAGTTTTTCCAATGCCTGGTGAAACGCTTCGGATGCAATATCCTCTTTCCTCCAGATGATCGAATCCAGTATTTCTTTCAGCCGTTCCGGTGTCACCTGTTGTTTGGCATCACTCCAGGCGTTGTCGGGATCAATATGACTTTCGATCATCAGCCCGTCATAGTCAAGATCAATCGCCTTTTGCATGGTTTCTAACAAAATATCACGGCGGCCACAGATATGCGAAGGATCATTGATCATCATCAGCTCCGGGTTGCGGCGTTTCATTTCAATAGCCAAATGCCACATCGGTGCATTGCGGTATTCTGTGTTCCCATAGGTATGAAAACCGCGGTGGATCAAACCGATTTGCTTCACCCCCACTCTTGCCACTCTTTCTACAGCGCCACTCCACAATTCAAGATCAGGATTCACCGGGTTCTTGATCAGCACCGGCACCTCGACGCCCCGAAGTGCATCGGCTACTTCCTGCACACTGAAAGGGTTTACCGTGGTTCTTGCACCAATCCAGAGAACATCCACATCAAAGGTCAGTGCATCCTGCACCTGTTTGCCGGTGGCTACTTCCACGGTTGTCGGAAGTCCTGTTAGCTTTTTTGCTTGTTGCAGCCAGGGCAATCCTTTGGCCCCGATGCCTTCAAACATTCCCGGTTTGGTTCTTGGTTTCCAGATACCGGCCCGCAGCATGTTCACACTGCCGGTAGCGGCTAAGCGCTGCGCTGTTTCCAGCACCTGTTGCTCTGTTTCCGCACTGCAGGGCCCGCTGATGATCAGCGGTCGCTTATCCCATGTCTGCTGAACGGTTTCTTTTGTCACTTGTTCGATTGTTTGCATAGTATATGTTGTAAAGTTAATTATTATGTTACCAGCTTTGGTTTTTCATGGCATCTTCGTTGCGTCGCACACTTCATCGTTCGGTAATCCTGTTCATCAATGTTGAACCCCTACGGGGTTCCCGTTAAATTCATTTATTCTTCTACGAACATTCAGCCCCTACGGGGCTGAATAAGAACTTTGCCTTATATCTTCATAACATTAAAACAATTCAAATAACTGAAGCTTTATAAGCCCCTCCTTTGGAGGGGTTGAGGAGGCTTCTATTTTATTATCCTCCTTATCTTATTCGCCTCCTCAATCAACCGCATCAAATATTTATCATCCTCTTTTTCGATGCTTTCCTTAAATCGCTGCAACTGCGCAATATGCTCTTTTAGTACATCCAGCACATTTTCTTTATTCTGCATAAATATTGGCACCCACATGGCCGGGTTGCTTTTTGCCAGCCTCACCGTACTTTCAAAACCCGCTGAAGCCAGTTCAAAAATGGCGTTCTGTTCTTTTTCTTTTTCAAGCACTGTATTTGCCAGCGCAAAAGAGGTGATGTGTGATATATGACTTACATATGCCGCATGCAGGTCATGCGCCTTCGCTTCCATTTCCAAAATATGCATCCCGATCTTCTTATACATGTGCTTCACCCAATCCAGGGCATCGGCATCGCTGTCAGCAGCATCGCAAATAATTACTGCCTTGTTTTCATAGGCGCCCCGGACCGCCGCCGAAGGACCGCTGTATTCTGTTCCCCACATCGGATGCGTGGCCACATATCTCCCTCTTTTGGGATGTTCTTTTATTGCATCAATCAACTGGCTTTTGGTTGAACCAAGATCAACGACAACCTGGTTGTTTATCCTGTTCAATAGTGATGGCAGCAATTCCACCATCCTGTCAACCGGTATGGCCAAAACGATCACATCGGATGCTTCAATCGCTTCATCCAGCGGCAGCATTTCATCCACCAGTTCCAGTTCGATAGCTTGTCGGGCATGTTCGGAATTTGCATCCACACCTATCAGTCTTGCTGATAATTTTTTCTCATGCAACTGAAGGGCCAGCGAACCACCGATCAGACCAACTCCAACTATTGCTATTTTCTTTCTCTCCATTTTAGAGTTTAGTTTTTTGATTTTTGATTCGTTGAATCGCTTCTTCAAATTTCTCAGCAAGAGCACATAAACTCACCCGGATAAACCTATCTCCTGCATTCCCGAATATTCCTCCCGGCGTTACGAATACATTTGAAGCATACAACACTTCGTCGCTTAAGCTGTAGCCGTCCTTGTATGTTGCAGGAATCTTCGCCCATACAAACATCCCGGCTTGCTCCTTTGAGAATTTACATTTCAACAACTTCAGCAACTCAAATGCTTTTTCTCTGCGCTGCTGATAAACCGCATTTACCTCATCCTGCCATTCTTTTCCCAGCGACAAAGCCTTTGCTGCCGCCAGTTGAACGGGCAAAAACATCCCACTATCCATGTTGCTTTTGAACCGCAACACTTCATCAATTCTTTCTTTGGCGCCACAAAGCATCCCCACTCTCCAGCCTGCCATGTTATGCGATTTGCTTAATGAATTCAGTTCGATCACACAGTCCTTTGCTCCTTCTACACTCAGTAAGCTCATTGGATTTTCATTCAAAATAAAACTGTACGGGTTATCATGAATGATAAGGATGTCATGTTTCCTCCCAAATGCGACTAGTTTTTCAAATAACTCCGTTGTTGGTAATTGACCCGTCGGCATCTGCGGGTAATTCACAAACATGAGCTTCACTTTCTTCAGATTCTTTTTCTCCAGCTTTGCAAAATCCGGTTCATAGTTATTCTTTTCCTTCAGCACATACTCCATGCATTTACCGCCTGCCAGTTTCACCGCACTTCTGTATGTAGGATAACCCGGGTTCGGCACCAGCACTTCATCCCCTTTATCCAGCCAGGTCATGCAGCTATGCATGATGCCTTCCTTACTGCCTATCAACGGTAATATTTCTGTATCAGGATTCAATCCAACATTATACCAGCGCTGGTACCATTCACTGATCGCTTTTCTCAATACTGGCGACCCTTTATACGACTGGTAAGCATGAGCATTTGATTTTGCAGCTTCTTCCTGTAATGTTTTTATCACTTCCGGGTGCGGCGGCAGATCGGGACTTCCGATGCCGAGGTTGATAATATTTTTCCCGGACCTGTTCAGTTCATCAATCTCTCTCAATTTTTGAGAGAAATAATACTCACCGATTCCTTCTAAACGTTTTGCTACTTCCATATTCCCTTTTTGTAAACGCCATAAATTTTAATCGCCTCGGTCAAAGGTCTAATTGCACTAATCACTTTCTCAAATTGTTCTGCTGAGTCAAACTCCATATCCGCATGAAAGCTGTACCTGAAATCACTCCCCGGGATAGGGAAACTTTGCAGTTTACTGAGATTTATACCTCCTTCTGCAATTCTTGTCAGCACTTTGGCAAGACTTCCCTTCGTGTGATCGGTATGAAAATTCACCGATGCCTTGTTGGCATCAGAAACTGTTTCTGCTTCTTCTTCTCTTTTCAACACCAGGAACCTGGTGTAATTATTTTTCAGCGTATGAATATTAGGAGCTATCATATCCAGGTCATATAACTCGGCTGCCAGTTTGCTGGCAATGGCCGCAATATGCTTGCTGCGGTGCTGGTGAATATGTTTTGCACTCAGGGCTGTATCATCGGTCTCCACCAGTTTCCATTTGTGCTGATCCAGGAAATCATAGCATTGCTGCAACGCCATCGTATGCGAATGCACTTCCCTGATGTCTTCCAATTTCACACCGCGGTTCACCAACAAATTCTGTTTTATCTGCAAATAAACTTCCCCGATGATCCTGAGGCTTGATTGCTGCAACAAATTGTAGTTTGCCAAAATGCTCCCGGCAATAGAATTTTCAATCGCCATCACGGCGCCGTCACTTTCTTTTTTATTCGCTGCCACTTTCATTACTTCACGAAATGTATCACAGGGAATCACTTCCGTGCTCTTACCATGAAAAACCTGCGCCGCCATCTGGTGAAAGCTGCCTTCGTATCCTTGTATTGCTATTTTATGGCTCATGTCGTAAAACAAGAATCCCGGCCAACCTGGCCGGGATTCTCTATGTTGATTTTTAGTTGTTCTTAGTTTGATTTCAACAAAAGCATTCCCGGCCTCTTTCCAAAAAAGAAGTAATAAAAATAGAAACCAAAATATGTTTTTGCTGATGTCATGTAGCAAATGTAAACGCTGGCTGCGGTAATACCAACAGGTTTGATAAAATTATTTTCGACGACCGCCTGTTTCCGCATCATTCATCCTGATCTTGCGACCCCGGAAATTCTTTCCATCAATCGCTTTGATCATTTTTTTGGCAGCCCCTGCTTCCACTTCCACCCAACTGTTCATCTCCTTCATATCAATGCGGCCCAGCACATCTTTCTTCAAATCACTCATATCTAAGATGAACTGTAAAAAGCTGGCTTTGTAAAAACCATCCTTAGTGCCGAGGTTCACAAACAATCGTTGGTAATTGCCATTTCCATTAAATGATTTCCCCCTTGTTTCCCTTCCTGGCTGCCGATCACCTCTTTCAGCTCTTTCCGATCTTCTCTCTTCTCTAAGGTTCAGATCGGCTGCATTCTCATAATATTTGAGAAAGCGATCAAATTCCAATGCTGCCACACGTTGTAGTATCTCTTCTTTTTCAACCGTGGCAAATTTTTCCTGCAGCACCGGTAAATAGGCTTCATATTCTCCGTGACTGATATCGGCCTGCAGCATCTTATCAATAAAATGGAAAAACTGTTTACGGCAAACATCCTTGCCGCTGGGTATATCCATTTTATGAAACTTTGTCTTCACTATTCTTTCAATCTGGCGAAGACGATACACTTCTTTGGGTGTTACAATAGAAACTGAAATTCCATTGCTCCCCGCCCGCCCGGTACGGCCGCTTCTGTGTGTATATACTTCTACATCATCGGGCAGTTCATAATTGATGACATGGGTTATTCCCTTCACATCAATGCCTCTTGCTGCCACATCTGTAGCGACAAGCAGCTTCACACTTTTATCCCTGAACAATCCCATCACTTTGTCCCGCTGTTGCTGTGTCAGGTCACCATGAATGGCGTCAATGTCATATCCTTCTCTTGTCAGCCGTTCAGCTATATCCTGTGTGTCGGCCTTGGTACGGGCAAATACAATTCCGTAGATACCCGGGTTGAAGTCGATGATCCTTTTTAATACTTCATATCGGTTATGATGCTGTGTAGCGTAATACTGGTGGTCAATAGTCGCGGAGCCCTCATTGGTTTTGCCGATCGTAATTTCAAAAGGCTTGTCCATATACCTCTTACTCACCTGCCTGATCTCCGGCGGCATGGTAGCACTGAAAAGCCAGGTACTTTGCCGGTTGGGTGTGTTTTTCAGGATGAATTCAATGTCATCCTTAAAACCCATGTTCAGCATTTCGTCGGCCTCATCCAGCACCACATAATGTATCCGCTCTAAATTAATTGCCTTTCTTTCGATGAGGTCAATCAGCCGACCGGGAGTGGCCACCACGATATGCGTTCCTTTCTTCAAATCACGGATCTGCAGGCTGATGGAAGTGCCGCCATAAACAGCCGTCACACTTACACTGATCTTCCTGCTTTTGAACTTTTCCAGGTCGCTGGCTATTTGCAGGCAAAGTTCCCGGGTGGGACAAACAATGAGTGCCTGCGGAAAGCGGTCCTCTTTATTGATTAATTGCAAAAGCGGTAATCCAAAGGCCGCTGTTTTGCCGGTGCCGGTCTGGGCCAGCCCGATAAAATCTTTGGTGCCCTGTAATAAAACGGGGATGGCTTTTTCCTGGATAGGCGTAGGCTGGGTGAAACCCAATGCCCCGATAGAGTGTAATAATCCTTCCTCTATTCCTAATTCGTCAAAAGTGATCACTGAAAAGAGATTTTGTTGATTGCGTAATTTGCGGCGGCAAAGGTAACTCTAAAAGGTGAGGGACAGATATAAAAAAAACCACCCTGAAAACCAGGATGGTCTTTAACGATTGCTTGCCGTATAAATTCTTATACTGACTGATTACTTAGCAGCACCAGATGTATCAGCAACCGGCGTTGCAGTTGTATCTGGAGCAGGCGTTGCAGTTGTATCAGGAACAACAACTTCAGGTGTAGTAGTAGTATCAGTACCATCAGTTTTTTCACCACTGTTGTTACAAGCTACGAAGCCAAGGCTAACTACGGCCAAAACGATAAAAAGCTTTTTCATGCGTTTGCGATTTTTTTAAAGGTTTTAAGTGAAATATTTCGCTGTTAATACCCGGAACCGGAAAAGGTAACCCGGTATTTCAAAAAAAATCCGGGTCTGCCAAAAAATTCTGCTGTTTAGTCTATTTTTTGAGGACGGGCAGGTCTGTCTGCCCCTTATATTATTTTTTGGAGTCGGGCAGGGTTACTATTTTTAAAATCCCGTATTAAATAGCGGAACTGTGAAACAAGCGTTTAACGAGCAAGATTTACTGAAAGGATTAGCCCGAAATGAAACAAAAGCCGTTGAAACGATCTACCGGGAGAACTATAATATGGTTCAGGCCCTGGTAATCAACAACAACGGTTCGGCCGATGATGCCAAAGATGTGTTCCAGGAGGCGATGATCGTGTTATATGAAAAGGTACGTTCCGGCCATTTTGAGTTGAACTGCCAGATCAAAACTTACGTTTATTCGGTCTGCCGGCGGCTCTGGCTCAAAAAACTGCAACAGCATAACCGCTATGCCGGCGACATTGGCAATATGGAGGAAACCGTGCCTGTGGAAGAAGACATCAGCGAACATGACAAAAGAGACGCTGAATTTGAAATGATGGATAAGGCGATAAGCAGCCTGGGCGAACCCTGCAAAAGTCTTTTGGAAGCCTTTTACCTCCAAAAAAGAAATATGCAGGAAATAGCGACTGGTTTTGGATACACCAATGCCGACAATGCCAAGACACAGAAGTATAAATGCCTGATGCGGTTAAAGAAAATATTCTTTGCTCACTATAAAAACGGAGACAGTGATGGATGATATGATGATACTCGATGCGGTGGAACGCTACATCCGGGGCGAAATGAACCCCGATGAACGGTTACATTTTGAAAACCTGCGCAAGACCAATGCGGAGGTTGACCAGTTGGTAGTGGAACATACTTTGTTCATGCAGCAAATGAACCGTTTTGGCGAATGGCAAAAATTCAGAACTAAACTGAATGAAATTCATACCGACCTGTCTGAGAAAGGCAAGATTGATTCAGCCAAACTCAGAGGCAAGGCCAAAGTGGTGTATCTGTGGAATCGCTATAAAAGAGTGGCAGCTATCGCAGCCAGCATCGCCGGTGTCACCACCATTGCCTTGAGTGTCCTGGTGTGGTCTGTTACTCCCAAAGCACCTGCTGCTTCCGAAGTGCAGCAACTGAAAGGAAAAATCAGCCAAATTGAAAAGAAAACCAATGAACAGGATCGGGAGATCAACAGCGTAAAAGATAAGATCAACAGCGCAGCCGAACCTATTATTTACACATCCGGCGGAACCGGTTTTGTGATTGATGCCAAAGGCTTCCTGGTAACCAATGCCCATGTGGTGGAAAAAGCAAAATTCATCGCTGTGCAAAACGAGAATGGCGAATACCAGGCCCAGGTAGTTTTCACCGATCTGCAAAAAGATATTGCCGTACTGAAAATAACGGACAAAAAATTCAAAGCCTTCAGCAATATTCCTTACAGCATCAGTAAACGTTCAGCCGGGCTTGCAGAACCGATCTTTACATTGGGCTACCCGACTTTAGATTACCCCGGAAGCACTATTGTATATGGCGAAGGATATCTCAGTGCTAAAAAAGGATACCAGGGAGATACACTGACCTGCCAGGTGAATATTCCTGCCAATCGTGGTAACAGCGGCAGCCCCGTACTGAACAAACAGGGAGAAGTAGTGGGCATCATCAACAGCCGCCTCACCAACAAAGAAGGCTTCACTTTTGCCGTGCAGGCAAAATATCTCTATAAAATATTGGAAGAACTGAAACAAGACAGTTCTGTCGGAAAACTGAAACTCCCCTCCAAATCATCACTTTCCGGGCAAGACCGGTCAAAACAGGTAGAGAAAGTGGAAGATTACATTTTCATGGTGAAAGTGAACAATTGATAAAACCCTGAGCAGTTGATAACAGAAGATTCCGCCCATGGCGGAATTTTTGCTTTAACCCCACAGATTTTCAGGGTATTCACCCGAAGCAATAAGATCATCTAAGCTTTTTTGCACTCCGGGTGCGTCTTCTTTGTAAGTGACCCCAAACCAGGATGACGTAGTTGATATAACTTCTATGCTGCCGCCTTCCTTGATAAACTGATCGGCAACAATGGGTATGAAAAATTCAGACTTTAATTCTTCGCCATGCTGCTGAAGAAAATCAGCAAACAATTTTTGTGTATACTCAAAGAAAGAAGGGTGAAAACACCAGTAATTCATAGACACTTTGCTGCTTTCCTGCAATTCTTTGGGCTGCAGGCCATCACCACAAACGATGCGGCCGTCATCACTGCGGCCAATATTGATCCTTTCAGTAATGGAAAGAAGGTTTCCGTTTTCATCCACGCTGCACACTCCCCTGTTCACCGTGCCATGCTCTGATAAAGTGCGGACAAGATCATAACCAATATTAGCATACCTGGTGGCGGAGCAATCACCGGTCAAAAAAGAAGCAGCTTTGGCAAAAGCATCTTTACCATAAAAGTCATCGGCATTGATCACGGCAAAGGGTTCGCCAACAGCATCCTTTGCACAGAGCACTGCATGGGCAGTGCCCCAGGGTTTTGTCCGTCCAGCCGGGGCTTTGAAGCCATTGGTGAAAAAGCTGAGCTCCTGGAATACATATGCCGTTTGAACCTTACCCGAAAGTTTAGGCTCAAAAATAGATTTGAAATTTTCTGCAAATTCTTCCCGGATGATGAATACTACTTTTCCAAAACCTGCCCGGATGGCATCGTAAATGGAATAATCCATGATCGTTTCTCCATGGGGTCCGAAACTCTGAATCTGCTTCATGCTGCCATATCGGGAAGCCATTCCGGCAGCAAGTATCACTAATGTTGGTTGCATAAATTGAAAATGGGGACGAAATTAATCTAATTTCGTTAAGGTCATAGTCTCATTTGCATGGAAGTTATCAGCATTGGTAAAATTACGATTGACAAGATCAGTTTGCCGGGTAGTGAAGAGAACAACATTTCACTGTCTGTGTTGCGCCTTGATAAGATACACCCTGTTGTTTCCGGCAACAAATGGTTTAAACTCCGGTATTATATTGACGAAGCCCTTTTCTTAGGTAAAAAAACCATCGTTACGTTTGGCGGAGCATGGTCAAACCATATTATTGCTACCGCTGCTGCCTGCAAAATGCAGGGTCTTTCCTCCATTGGCATCATCCGCGGTGAAAAACCAGCCATACTTTCAGCAACATTACTCGATGCAAATCGCATGGGCATGACCCTTCATTTTATTTCAAGGAAAGATTATACAGAAAAGACAATTCCGCCCGGTTTTAGCAAAGAGGAATACTATTTCATCAATGAAGGAGGATACGGGAAAACAGGTGCCGGCGGTGCAGCCACTATTACGCAGCATTTTAAACAGGAAGACTATACACATATCTGTTGCGCCGTTGGCACCGGAACCATGATGGCCGGCCTCATCAATTCCGGGTTACCGCACCAGAAATTTACCGGCATCTCAGTAATGAAAAACAATACGGCGCTGGATGCGGCTATCCGTTCGTTGCTGCATGACAGGAACAGGCCCTTTGATCTGCTGCATGATTATCATTTTGGAGGCTACGCCAAAACCAACGTGGCGCTGATACATTTTATGAATGAATTTTACACCCGTTCCGGCATTCCTTCCGATATTGTTTATACAGGCAAACTGTTTTATGCAGCTGCCGACCTGGTCAGAAAAAATTACTTCCCTCCGGCAAGCCGGGTCTTGCTTATCCACAGCGGCGGGCTCCAGGGCAATGCTTCCTTACACAAGAACACGTTAATCTTCTGAGTATTTTCCCATCACCACCCTATCTTTGCAACGGTTTATAAAAGAATCCAATCCTTTTGCCGTTATTACCATGATGAAAAAACTGGCTCTGCCCCTTTTACTGTTTTCCCTGTTTTGCATTGATTCATTTTCGCAGGATACCCTGCCCAATTTTTCTTTGAAAAATGTGGGTAACAACCGCATCATTGTAAGCTGGAACAACAATTTTCAGGTGGTGAAACAGATCAGCATACAGCGGTCGGCTGACAGTCTCAACGGGTACCGGAGCATCCTCACGGTTGCCGATCCCGATCTTCCTCAAAATGGTTTTGTAGACACAAAGGCGCCGAATGACAGGATGTTTTACCGTCTTTATATTTTGCTTGATAAAGGGATGTTTCTTTTCAGTAATGCGAAAAGACCGGAACTGGACACGGCCCGTCGCAATATTGGTCTCAGCGACCGGCAGACCCGCATGAACGGTATTGATTCTGTGAGCACACCTAACCTGCCTCTTAACAACAAAAACAGGCCTGAAGTTTTCACTCCTTCATTGCATGTGTACACCTACCGGGATGGTTATGTGCGGGTGAACCTGCCCGATGATGAACAAAAAAAATACAGTATCCGCTTCTTTGAAGAGGATGATACCTTCCTGTTTGAACTCAAAGACATCAGGGAAAGATCCTTCAAACTTGACAAGACCAATTTCTACCACGGCGGCTGGTTCAAATTTGAGTTGTATGAGAATGAAAAGCTCAAAGAAAAACACAAGTTCTTTCTGCAAAAAGATTTCTAACCAGCCTGCAGCGCTGCATTGAAGACGAAGGCGAAATTATTTTTTAACCTTTCTTTTGCTTCTTCAAAATCAATTTTCCGGCCCAGTTCCTTCTCCAGTGAAGTGACCTGTTTGTTGCTGATACCGCAGGGAACAATAAAATTGAAATAATTCAGATCAGTATTCACATTCAGCGCAAACCCGTGCATGGTAATCCACCGGCTGGTGCGGACACCGATGGCACATATCTTTCGTTCCCTTCCTTTGATATCAGGCTCAATCCACACTCCTGTTTCCCCGGCTGAACGACCCGCTTCAATTCCATATTCTTTGAGAGTGAGAATGATCACTTCCTCAATATTGCGCAGGTATTTGCCGATGTCGGTATAATATTTTTCAAGATCAATAATGGGATAGCCAACGATCTGCCCGGGCCCGTGAAAAGTAATATCTCCTCCTCTGTTGGTGCGAAAAAATTCAATCCCTTTTGCCGTTCTTGCTTCCTCATCAATCAGTACATTATTGATATCGCCGCTTTTACCGAGAGTGTAAACAGGTGGATGCTCAACGAAAAGAAGGTGGTGCTGAGTTGTAAGTCGTGAATCGTGGGTCGTGAGTACATCCACTCCTGGCTCCTGGCTAAAGACTAACGACTTTCTTCTCACATTCTCTTTCAGTAAACTCTCCTGGTAGTCCCATGCCGCCTGGTAGTCCATCACGCCAAGGTCTTTAAATATGACAGGTTGCTTTTCCATTTGAAAGTGCAAATTTACCAACAAAAGCCCAACCATTACCTTTGCAGGCTATGGCGGAAGATTTAGCTAAAGAGAATCCCGAACTGCAGGAAAGCAATGATGAATTATATGAACGTTTCAGTTTTAAAATTGACAACGGGCAGGAACCCCTGCGCATAGACAAATTCCTGGCCAACCGGATTGAAAGAGCCACCCGCAATAAATTGCAGCAGGCTATCAATGCGGGTTTGGTGCTGGTGAATGGTAAAGATGTCCGTCCTAATTATAAAGTGAAACCACAGGACGAGATCATCATTTATTCTGACCTCAGTCCCGAGGAAACGGATGTCGTTCCCGAATATGTTCCCCTGAATATCGTTTACGAAGATGATGACCTGATGATCATCAACAAACCTGCCGGCATGGTGGTGCACCCGGGCAGTGGAAATTATTCCGGCACTTTATTAAATGGAGTAGCCTGGTATTTACAGCAAAAAAATCCTGCCATTTCCGAAGAAACCTTACCAAGGTTTGGCCTGGTGCACCGGATTGATAAAAATACCAGCGGTTTGCTGGTTTTGGCCAAAACCGATGTGGCCATGCGGCAGTTAGCCAAACAATTTTATGATCACACCGTAAAAAGACAATATGTAGCGCTGGTTTGGGGTGATGTGAAAGATGAGGAAGGAACGATTATAGCACATGTAGGCCGTCACTTACGCTTCCGCAAATTGTTTGAAGCCTACCCTGAAGGTGATCATGGCAAAGAAGCCATCACGCATTATAAAGTGATTGAACGATTCGGGTATGTGACCTTAGTGGAATGTGTGCTGGAAACGGGCCGCACCCACCAGATACGGGTACATATGAAGTATCTTGGCCATCCTTTATTTAACGATGATTTTTATGGCGGCGATAAGATTGTGAAAGGAACTGTTTACACAAAATACAAACAGTTTGTAGATAACTGTTTTGCCATCTGCCAGCGACAGGCCCTTCATGCCAAAACATTGGGATTTGTTCATCCTACTACAGGAAAAGAAATTTTCTTTGAAACAGAACTGCCTGATGATATCAGGGAAGTGATTGAGAAATGGAGGAAGTATGTTTCGGTGAAGTAGAAGGTATTGGCAATACGCAACTGGCAACTGGCAACCGGTAATAAGCAGTTGTTATTTTTCTGCTTTGAAATCGAAAAGGGTGGCCGTAAACACCCCCCTTTCTCTTTTTTTGAATAGCACATCCCAGTTGCCGGTGTAGCGGAGTGTTTTGGGAACAAGATATCCGGCAAACCGGGTCAGTTGCACTTCCATCTGCACATCAAAATCATAGACGCCTGCATTATAACTCATGCCATAATTGCGGGCCAGCACTTCCATCGTTTTGGCATCAAACCAGGTGACCATATTATCAATAACGATCTTATCTTTTTTGCCACCCAGTTTTTCTTTGGCTTTGATTGAGAAAATGTAACAGGAATGCCCTTCATATTCTCCTTTATCAATATGGAAGTCATAATACCTGGCACGGCCAGGATCGAAGATGTCAATTTTATCACCGATGAATGGGATACCGGGTATCCTTTTGCCGGGATTGAAGAACAGCATCTTTAATTGCTCCTTATGTTTGGCCATTCCCTTTTTTGAACGTACACTGAAGTCAATTCCCTTCACAATATTGGTTTCGCCGCAAACACTGTCTTTAGTAAAGAACAAACCGGCATATAATTCTGCCGTGTAATAATTATAGTTACCGCGGCTGTCATAAAAATCGCCACTGGTCTTTTCTTCCAGCACATCCATGCTGCGGCAGCGATGTGAACGGTTCTGGCGGGTCTTACTGTGCAGCGATGCCTTCAGTTTCCCTTTTTTGTCCAGGATGCGTATATCGTTCAGCGACGTGAACCCCAGCACCCGCAGGTTGCGAAAGGCTTTATAAAATGTGGTATCCTCTTTCACCCTTTGAATAAAACGGTTTACATCCAGGTCGGACCGGATCACCACTTCAGATAAGTTGATCATTTGTGCCAGCCGTTCATTATCGAGTGAATCAGTCTGCGCATTCAGAAAAAGACAAACGAAGAAATTAGCGAATATGAGAAGGGGCTTTCTCATAATATTATTTAACCCGGGAACATCATTTTGTAATCCACGCTGATCTTGCCTTTGGTAATATCATTCAGTTTCCCTTTCATCAGTTTCCGTTTCAGCGGAGAAAGATGATCAATAAAGAGTTTGCCCTCTATATGATCGTATTCATGCAATATCACCCTTGCCGAAAGACCGGTGAAAGTCATGATATGTGATTCAAAGTTCTGGTCACGAAACTGCAGCGTCACACTTTCCTGGCGGTAAATATCTTCCCTGATCTTCGGGATGCTAAGGCAACCTTCATTATAAGGCCACTCATCACCTTCCAGTTCCACAATATGTGCATTGATGAATACTGCTTTCACACCCGGGGCATCCGGGTATTCCGCTTTTTCTTTCTCCTCCATACTGGCAAACATTTGCACCGTATCCACTACAAACAAACGAATATCCCGGTTTACCTGCGGGGCAGCCAGCCCCACCCCGTTGCTGGCATACATGGTCTCCCACATATCAGCAATAAGTTTTTCCAGGCCGGGATAGTCGGGCATAATGTCAACAGCAACTTTTCTCAATACCGGGTGGCCATATGCAACAATGGGTAAAATCATTAATCGTTAATTTTTTAACTGGAAAACTGGAGGCTTTTTTATTCACCAACAATTTGCAAATTTACCCTGACTCTCTTAATTAACCAATTAACTAATAAACCAATCAATCCCTTGCCCTCAAAAACTCCTGTAACATAATGGTCGCAGCGATCTCATCCACCAGTGCCTTGTTGCGGCGGTCTTTTTTCTTCATACCCATTTCCAGCATGGCATCTTTGGCCATTTTGGAAGTGTAGCGTTCATCCACTTTTTGAATGGGCATTCCGGGGAAATTCTTTTGCAGGTCTTTGATACATTTCTCTACCAGCGGGGTGGCATGGGTGTCGCTGTCATCCCAGTTTTTTGGTTCGCCGATAAGGATCAGTTCAACCGGTTCTTTGGAGAAATAATCTTTTAAAAACGGAATAAGTTGTTTGGACTCCACGGTAGTCAGTCCCGTGGCGATGATCTGCAACGGGTCGGTGACGGCAATGCCGGTGCGTTTGAGGCCGTAGTCTATGCAGAGGATGCGGGACAAATAAAAAAGTTTAAAGGGTTCAAGGAGTCTAAAAAGTTACAAAAAGGTCAGCGATCACAAAGATGGCGAAAACAACGGAAGCAATGCCATTGGCGGTCATAAAAGCCAGGTTCACTTTGCGCAGGTCGTTTGGCTTGACGATAGAATGCTGGTAAATAAGCATCCCCACAAAAACGGACACACCTATCCAGTACAGCCAGCCAAATTTTCCATAGAACCCTGCATAGATTACCGCTGCTGCGCTCAGCAGGTGCAACATTTCTGAAACTCTCAACGCTTTTGCTTTGCCGAGCCATGCGGGAATGGAGTATAACTTTTGTGATTTATCAAATTCTTCATCCTGCAAGGCATAGATGATATCAAACCCGCTGACCCAAAATAAAACCGTCAGGGAAAAAAGAATTGGCAAGAATGAAAAAACTCCGGTAACAGCGAGGTAAGCCCCTATCGGCGCTAATGACAATCCAAGACCCAATACCAGGTGACAAAAGGGGGTAAACCGTTTGGTATAACTATAGCCCAGTACAACCAGCAAAGCGACTGGCGACAGGTAAAAGCAAAGTTTATTAATGAAGAATGTACATACTACAAATAAGAAACTACAAACTATCGTAAAAAGCAAAGCACTATTCGCCTTAATAACTCCCGCCGGAATCTCTCTTATGGCTGTTCTTGGATTCTTTGCATCAAAACTCCTGTCGAGATAGCGGTTAAACGCCATGGCAGCACTGCGGGCAAAGACCATGCAGAGGATGACGAGCAACAAATAATATAGAGCAGTAAGTATAGTAGCCTCACCGGCAACTAATTTATTCATAAGAGAGTCGCTTGAAAAATACTTGCTTGGAATAGCTTCCTGCTCCCAGCCAATTGTTTTATTCAGATTCCATTGCCCAACGTTGTTCTTATGCCAGCCAGGAACAACAGAAAAAGCAAGGTCGAACTGCAATAACCCCAGAAAAAAACCAATCAACGCAAAAGGCATGGCGAAGATGGTGTGTGAGAATTTTATGAGAGAGAGATAACTTTTTACTTTCGTCATGTTCCAAAATTAAAAGAATCTACTGTCTAAGTTCCCCTTTAGGGAATAGGGGCATCCTGGTTCTGACCAACTCCCATAAAACGACACCGGCAGCAGTTGCAATATTCAGCGAATGTTTCATTCCCAATTGCGGTATCTCAATACAGCCATCGCAGAGAAGAAGAGTGTTTTGCTCCACTCCCGTCACTTCATTGCCAAAAACCACGGCGATCTTTTCGTCTGGTTCAAAACCGATGGCATTGAGTTTATAGCTTCCTTCGGCTTGTTCGGCAGCATAAACATTATAGCCAAGACCTCGAAGGTCTTCGATCGCTTCAACAGTCGTTTTAAAATATTTCCAGGAAACAGTGTCTTCGGCGCCGAGGGCTGTTTTCTTTATTTCCTTGTGAGGCGGTTTGGCAGAATAGCCGATGATATAGATCGCCTCAATCAGAAAAGCATCCGATGTGCGGAACACACTGCCCACATTATAGGCGCTACGGATATTTTCCAGTAAAATAATAATGGGCATTTTATCCGACCGCCTGAATTCCTCCACCGATTTGCGGCCCAGTTCCTGCATGCCCAGTTTTCGCATCGGGCAAAGGTAGGGCTAAGAGTTAAAAAGAGAGAAGGAGAAAAGAAGTGTCACGCTGAGTTCGCCGGGAACGCTGAGAGTATCTCTCCTGCAAACTCAGCGTTCTCTGCGTGACCCTGCATTATAAAGTAGGGGCTAAGAGTTAAAAAGAGAGAAGGAGAAAAAGAAGTGTCACGCTGAGTTCGCCGGGAACGCTGAGTGTATTTCCCCTGCGAACTCTGCGTTCTCTGCGTGACCCTGCATTATAAAGTAGGACTAAGAGTTAAAAAGAGAGAAGGAGAAAAAGAGAACAGCAAGGTTGCTTACTCAAAAAAGCATCCGTACTCCTTACCTCTTTTTCTCCTTTAATCTCTTAGCACCTATTTCAAATTCACAATCTTCTTATCCTTCGGAAATTTCACCGTATAACTGAATCTCACTTTTTTACTTTCACCCGGCTTCAGGTCCAGTTTCCAGGTGAGCACACCGGTTTCCGTATTCACCATTGCAGCACCATCGTCATCGAGCTTCACTTCCACCTCCTTGATAGTGCTCAGCGGGTACTGGTCTTTCAGCAAGAGGTTCACATCAGTGAGTTTGTTATTCTTCACAATGATCTCGTAAGTGAAAGTCTGCTTGCTTTCCTTGCCGCTTGTTTTCAGGCTGCTCTGCTCCTTCACCAATGAACGCTTCACAGCGATCCGCTTGTCTTTGCCCAGCGGCAGATTCAATGTGTCGGCAGTAGTGTTAGGGTCAATAATGGATTTACCGATATAGGTATTATCCATAATGATGTTGGCATCACCGGGCAGCAGGTCGAGTGTTTGCCAATTAGCCACCTCAGCCAGCAGGTAGGCTTCCTTATCCGCTCTCGGCACTGCATAATTTTTCAGCACTGAACTGATCTCCTCATCTTTGATAGACACATTGTGCAACTGGCCATCGCTGGCAATATCATAAGGCAGGTCAATTTCAAAATTTGTATTCAACTGGCCCTCATTCAGCGTTGTGAACTGCTGTAAAGTGCTGGGATCAACGGTCTCGTTCAACAGTTTTTTCTGTTCAAAGGCGCCAGCCCCGCTGACGATCACTTCCTGCAAAGATTTATCTTCTTTATAGGACTGCACCCGGTTGCGCATTTCATTGCCCACTGCTGCACGGCGTTGCAACTCGGTATAAATCCCGGGAACATACAATTGCAGGTACCAAGGCGAAAGAATGGGGGCAGCCACACCAAAGTTGGGTGTGCCTGTACTAAGGGTGAGTTTGGTTTTCTTCCAGTCAATACCCGTAGTCTGCATCAGCGATGCTTTATACACCAGCTTCACCTTATTTGTTTTTGAATTCACCCGGATATCATACACGGGAGTCCAGCCTGCATTGTATGTGTAATAAGAAAGTGAAACCGGTATTTCTGCATTTTTCGTTGACATCACCTGCAGGATCAACTGGCCGTAGGGTTTTTCTTTAGGCGGTGTAGCCTGTTTGCTGGCTTCTGCGATCTTCTTCCTTAACAACTCAACTTTTTTGTTCTGTTCTTTGATGGTTTGCTGGTAATTGAAAATATTGGTCTTTGACCGTTCGATCTTTGTATTATAAAACTCCACCAGCCGCAGCACTTCGGCGCTGACCACGGCCTTGTTGCCATTGCTGCTGAGTGCACTTTCGATCAAAGCCCCGGTGCGGCTCAGAATTTCTTTATCAATGGCAATATTGTTGTCAATACGGGCAATATCTTTTTGCAGCAGTTCAATACTGTCTTCCCATCGTTCCACTTCCTTACTTTTGGCGATTACCGGTACGGTTGGATAAAAAACACTGAAGCGTTGCGACAGCAGGGCCACATCTTCCGGGCAGCTCACCTGCAGGCTGTTCACATCAATCTGTGTGCTGAGCTGGCTGATGACGATGAATTTGGTAGTGGCGCTGATCTTTGCCTTGGCCTCATGGGTCAGTTCAGCGCCATAACCGAAATAGACGGTGGCATTGGTGATCGAAGCATCGGCTTTTGCAGTGTCTTGTGCTTTAATCTGGGTACAGGAAATAAACATCCCTGTTACGAGGAGAAATCGTTTCATAATAAGAATTTCCTCAACGGATGCAGTGAAAAGAGGGGTTACATAAACAGTTCCTTATTTTTGCCAACTATCATAATGCTTTAACAAATATTGAGTAAATCTGAATGGCGAAGACAGCAAGTTCCGACACACCCATGATGCAGCAGCACCGGGCCATCAAGCAAAAATACCCGGATGCCATCCTGCTGTTTCGTGTAGGGGATTTTTACGAGACCTTCGGACAGGATGCAGTGCTGGCTTCGCAAATTCTTGGCATCACTCTCACCAAAAGAAATAATGGCGCCGCCGCTTCCTCCGAACTGGCCGGGTTCCCGCATCATGCACTCGATACTTATTTGCACAAACTGGTAAAAGCCGGTCATCGTGTGGCGATCTGCGATCAGTTGGAAGACCCCAAACTGGCAAAAGGCGTGGTGAAAAGAGGAGTGACTGATATGGTGACTCCCGGCACAGCTGTGAACGATAAATTGCTCGAACACCATAGCAATAATTTCCTGGCCGCTGTTCATTTTGCTGACAACGATCAATATGGTCTTGCATTTTTAGATATTTCCACCGGTGAGTTCCTGATCGCTGAAGGTGACAGGGAGTATGCAGATAAACTGCTGCAAAGTTTTAAACCGGCGGAAGTGGTATACCAGCGGCACCAGCAAAAAAGATTCAAAGAATACTTTGGCAGCAAGATATACAGTTACACGCTGGATGAATGGATATTCGACGCCGCTTATGCAGAAGATATTTTATTAAAGCATTTCCAAACCCATTCGCTGAAAGGTTTTGGCGTAGATGATCTTTCCAGGGGGCTGATCGCAGCAGGAGCTGTTATCCATTACCTGAAAGATACAGAACACCCCAACCTGCAACACATCACTTCACTGCAACGCATTGACCGGGATGATTTTTTGTGGATGGATCGTTTCACTATCCGCAATCTCGAATTAGTATATGGCAACTCCGAAGGGAATCACACCTTACTCGGTGTTTTAGATAACACCGTTTCACCAATGGGTGCCCGTTTGCTGAAACGCTGGATTATCTTTCCCTTAAAAGATATTCAGAAGATCAATGAACGGCTGGAATTAGTAGAATTCTTTATCAAAGAAACCGACCTGCGGAACAAGATAGCACAGGCTGTGAGGCATTGCGGCGATATTGAACGGTTAGTGTCCAAGATACCACTGAAAAAGATCAATCCCCGTGAAGTGCTGCAGCTTGGCCGTGGGTTGAAACAAATTGAGATCATTAAACAGCTTTGTTCAGCCTCTTCCAACGAATACCTGAAAAGATTGGGTGATGCCCTGAACCCCTGTCCCTATATCGCTGATAAAATTTTCAAAGAGATCGTGGACAACCCTCCTGCCCTGGCGGTGAAAGGCGGGATGATGAACAGCGGCATTAGCAGTGAGCTTGACGAGTTGCGACAAATAGCATACAGTGGTAAAGAATACCTGGCTCAACTCCAGCTGAAAGAAGCCGAAAGGACCGGCATCTCATCGCTGAAGATCGGTTTCAATAATGTGTTTGGCTATTATCTCGAAGTGACCAATTCGCACAAAAACAAAGTGCCGCCTGAATGGATGCGGAAACAGACACTGGCAAATGCTGAACGCTATATCACTCCTGAACTAAAAGATTACGAGGAAAAAATAACCGGCGCTGAAGAAAAGATACTGAAACTGGAACTCGAGCTGTACGAAGCGTTGCTGAATGAATTGTTTGATTATCTCGCCCCTGTGCAGACCAACGGCAATATCGTGGCCATCCTCGATTGCATGATCTGCTTTGCCCATAATGCCATCCAGTTTCAGTATAAGAAACCGCTATTGCACAATGGTGATGAATGGGTGGTGAAAGAAGCCCGCCATCCCGTAATTGAAAGAAACCTTCCCATAGGTGAAAGTTATATCAGCAATGACCTTGAGTTAAATAAAACCGAGCAACAGATCATTATTCTCACCGGGCCGAATATGAGTGGTAAGTCTGCTTTGCTGCGGCAAACTGCATTGATCACTTTGATGGCGCATATTGGTTCCTTTGTCCCGGCGGCCGAAGCAAAAATTTCATTGACCGATAAAATATTCACAAGAGTAGGCGCCTCCGACAATCTCAGTGGCGGCGAATCCACTTTTATGATGGAGATGAATGAAACGGCTTCCATCATCAACAATATCACGCCGCGCAGCCTGATATTATTGGATGAGATCGGAAGAGGCACTTCCACTTATGATGGTATTTCCATTGCGTGGAGCATTGCCGAACACTTGCATAATTCTCCTCATCAACCAAAAACATTGTTTGCCACCCATTATCATGAACTGAACGAACTGGAAGAAAAACTGCCGAGAGTGAAGAATTATCATATCACCAATAAAGAGGTAGGCAATAAGATCATCTTCCTGCGCAAACTGGCCCCGGGCGGCAGCACTCACAGTTTTGGTATTCATGTGGCAAAGATGGCGGGCATGCCAGCTTCATTGATTGACCGGGCCAATGATATTTTGAAACAATTAGAGGACAGCCGTGAGTCGGGGGTCGGAAGCCGGGGGTCTGCCGAACTTGGTTCAAAGATCAAATCCTTATCTGGCCCCAAAATGCAGCTTTCGATTTTTGATGCTCATTCGGAAACATTTGATGAGATCAGGAAAATGCTGGAAGGTATAGACATCAACCGCCTCACTCCTGTTGAGGCGCTGCTGAAACTGCAGGAGATTAAAAGCAAGTTGAAATAGATGATGATGCTGCCTGACGCTTCCCGTCTGACACCTGTTAAAGCAGTTACACTTCAATATCATTTATACGTCAGACGGAGACCGTCAGACATAGCTTAGCCACCAATGTTTATGCGTGGCTTTGTAACGGCCATACCATTTACATAACGGGTATAATACAAGCACTGTTGCGATCCACACTGCATAGACCACCCAAAGGTCAAAACCAAAAGTCGGCGGCCGGAAAAGGAACGGAAATCCCGGAGTGACGATCTGTGAGGTACTGTATCCATCTGCAAAAAAGGCAATGACACAGAATATATGAATGATATAAAAATGGAGCACATAATAAAAGAAAGGCACTTTACCATAAACCAAAAAGAACCCGGTCCATTTCCCTTTCATCTTTTCCAGGAAAGCAAGAAAAAGAATCGCCGGCCCCAATGTGGCGCAAAGAAACATCAGCGAAGGCGGGTATTTCTGCACATTCATAAAGGAAAAGAAAGAATACAATACTCCCCGCGGATGGGAAGACCATTGCGAAGGATCGCCATAAGCATTGATAAGGCGAAGCAGGATGAATAATGCGATTAGCGATAAACCCAGCCTGATAAGTTTTTTTTGCCGTTGCTCAACCGTAACATCATTTTTGAACCAGGTCCCGAAACAATATCCCAGTGCCATCAGCCCGGTCCAGGGAAGAAAAGGGTACACGATCCAGATAAAATGATCATCCCACAATTTATAAGCAGAGAACCTGGCGCTGTGCAGTAAATCTGAAATTAACCCCAACTGCCCTATTTTACCCTGTTCATAATAATCAAGCAGGTTATGACCAACCACAATGACCAACCCCACTGCCAATATCACCTGGAAAGGAAGCCTCACCAGCAGCCCCAGTATAACCATACTGATTCCAATGGCCCAGATCACCTGCAAAAAAATAACATTGTAAAAAGGGTTGAAAGACCAGCCAAATGAAATGATCAGCACTTCGATAAGTATCAGCCAGAGACCTCTTTTGATCAAAAACCAGCTTAATTCAGCCTTTGTTTTCTTCTGCCCCATCAGGAATGCCGAAGTGCCGGCAAGAAATATAAAAACAGGGGCGCAAAAATGAGTGATCCAGCGGGTGAAATACAGCCAGAGAGTCGTTGTATCCAGGTTCATAGGATCATCTGTGAATGCTTCCTTATGAAAAAAATCCCGGACATGGTCAAGCGCCATGATGACCATAACGAGCCCCCGCAAAATATCAATCGAGTGGATCCGGGAGCGGCCCGTATTGGCGACAACAGTCATACTGGTTGTTTTGGCTCATTAAGGTAATGGAATAAATTTTTTCACAGGCACCGATCAAATAATCCCGCCGCGCCATCAACAGTTTACCCACAAATTCTGGCCTTCTCTATAAAAAAACCGGGCTTTCTTGGCCAAATACAAAAAGTTCTTATTTTTACTACAAATCATGCAACCATGAAATTGTTCAGACTAACTGCTTTTGCTTCAATTCTTTTTGTAGCGCTGTTGGGTTTTAACTCCTGCCAGAATGAAGACGAACTGGCCAAAACAACCGAATTCAGAAAAACAGGTATTGTTATGAGTGGCGCACAGGAAACACCTCCTATCACCACTTCTGCTCTTGGTTCTATGGATGTTGCCTATAGCAGAGCCACCAAACTGCTTACCTATAAAGTAACCTGGTCTGGTTTGACGGGTGTGCCTGCAGCTATGCATGTGCATGGCCTTGCCCCTGTTAGTTTCCCGGCCGGTGTGGTACAAACCATTCTCAGCGCTCCTAATGCTGCATTATTTCCTGCCTCGGGATCTTACAGCGGTTCATTGCTTGTGGATGGCGTCGTGGTGAAAGAAGTAGACCTGCTGAATGGCCTTTACTATATCAACATTCATACAGCAGCTTTCCCTGGAGGTGAACTGAGAGGGCAGATCAAATTCCAGTAAATATTAAAATCTTCCATAGATCCCACCTGCTTCAAACCGGGTGGGATTTTTTATTTGGCCCCAAACCAAAGCGGTTTGGTATCATTCCATTTTCCGTTATAGTTAATGAACAGTTCCTCTCCTGCTTTGATGAAGCGAACGGTTTTGATGCTGATAAGCTGCTGCTCAAAATCCATTTCATACTCACAGTTGGAACGGTACGAATGATTATACATCGGCACATAGCCCAGCGCCATGCAGCATTGATCTTTCTTATCACCCCATTCGAAGATATAGTCATGCAGCAGGGTTTGATCAAGCAGTTTTCTTTCCTCCCGGCTCATCACAATCACCGGGGCAATTTCAATTACCGTATCCTTTTCAATATTCTCTGAGGTAAATACAGCACGGCCTCTGCCATCTGAGGGTGCAAGATATAAGATCGGCAAAATCATAACAGGCGGATGTTAGAACCACGAAGATATAAGTAAGGCACTAAGAACAATTTCACCATTAAATTTTTTGCCGGCAGCTGATTCGGTCACCGTTCTATTTCATAGTTCGTATTTTTGAAACATGTCACTGGAACTGGAACAACAGACATTGCAGGAGCAGTTTGAAACCGTCATTCAAACGGAAGATAAGCTGCAGATCAGGGATTTTCTTGATCACCAGAATATCAGCGATGTGGCCATGCTGGTAGAGGAATTTCCCGACTATGAAAGTCAGATCATTGCTAATATGTCGGTGCACCGGGCTGCCAGTGTATTCAAGATATTGGATATTTCTGTTCAGAAAAGGGTTATTCAGGAACTACCAGCCAACACCACAGCATCCCTGTTGAATGAATTGCCCGCAGATGACCGCACTGATTTTTTGGAAGAATTGCCCAGCAATGCGGTCCGTGAGCTCATTAAATTACTTGACCCGGAAGAACGCAAAGTGACGCTTTCATTGCTAGGCTATCCCGAAAACAGTATCGGTCGCCTGATGACACCGGACTATGTGTATGTCTATCCTGACAATACCATTGATGAGGTGTTTGCCACAATCCGCAAGTTTGGCAAAGACAGTGAAACCATCGAAGTGATCTATGTCATCAATAATAAAGGAGAGCTGCTTGATGATATCCGCATCCGGGATTTTATTTTGAACCCACCGGATAAAAAAGTATCGGAACTGATGGATGGCCGGGTTATCTCACTCAATGCCTATGATGACCAGGAAACCGCCAGCGAGGTGTTCAAGATGAATAACAGGGTGGCGCTGCCGGTTGTGAGCAATAGCAATAAGTTGCTCGGCATTGTGACCATTGATGATATTTTGTGGGTGGCGGGAGAAGAATTCAGCGAGGACATTCAAAAGATCGGGGGTACGGCTGCCCTTAATGAGCCCTACCTGGATGTACCCCTGTTCAAGCTCTATAAAAAAAGAATCATCTGGCTGATCATTTTGTTCATTGGAGAAACCCTCACCATTGCCGCCATGTCCAGTTTCCAGGAAACACTGGAACAGGTACTGGTACTCTCAACTTTTATCCCACTGATCATTTCCAGTGGCGGCAACAGCGGCTCACAAGCCGCCACATTGATTATCCAGGCTATGGCACTGGGTGAAATTACCGTGAGCGACTGGTGGCGCATTGCCCGCCGTGAAGTTATTTCGGGTTTTGTGATGGGCACGACACTGGGCATCATGGGTTTCTTCATTGTCTTTGGCGGTTATCACTTCTTTGATCTTTTTGGCGAGCATTTTATCCGCATTGGATTTGCCATTGGATTTGCCATCATTGGTGTGGTGATGTGGGGCACCATCATGGGCTCCATGCTTCCTTTGCTGTTGAAAAGATTAGGTGCTGACCCTGCGGCATCTTCCACCCCTTTTGTGGCTACACTTGTTGATGTTACAGGGCTTTTGATATATTTCGGTACTGCATTTTTGCTGCTAAAAGGTGTTTTACTATAAAAATATAGGATGGCGTAAACAAATAAGGCCCTGAAATATTCAGAGCCTTATTGTGCCCAAGACTGGATTCGAACCAGCACAGCCTTTCGGCCACTACCACCTCAAAGTAGCGTGTCTACCAATTTCACCACCTGGGCTTTTTGAGGATTGCAAATATAGCACTCTTATACACTCGTTGATATTGAAAACAAACAACTTTTTTATTTGCGGAGCACCACTCTGAAAGTTGTTCCCTTTCCCACCTCGGAATGTTTAACATATATCTGGCCATTATGATACTGCTCCACGATCCGGCGTGAAAGACTCAGTCCAAGTCCCCATCCTCTTTTTTTGGTGGTAAAGCCGGGTTTAAATACCTGGCTGATATGCTGGGCGGCAATTCCTTTGCCGCTATCGGTCACATCAATGTTCACTGCCTTCTCCGTGTCCTGGATGGAAACATGGATGTTGCCTTTTCCTTCCATCGCATCCAACGCATTCTTAAGCAGGTTTTCAATAACCCAGTCAAACAGCGGCGCTGATATTCTTGCAATAACAAGGGCGGCGCCATGCGTATCCATTGTAAAGCTGACAGAGCCCGGCGCCCTTTTACGGATATAATCCACCATACTGCTCACCTGTTTCACAATATCCATTTCTTCTAACTGTGGTGAACTGCCGATTTTTCCAAACCTGTCGGAAACCAGCCGTAAACGATTTACATCTTTTTCCAGTTCCTGGACGATCTTTTCATTTTCCGGTTTTTCTTTCATCATTTCCACCCATCCTTCCAATGATGAAACGGGTGTACCCAACTGGTGGGCCGTTTCCTTGGCCATACCTGCCCACACCTGGTTTTGCACAGAGCGATAACTGCTGCGCAAGGCCAATAATGTTACAATAATGAATAAACCGACAATACATAATTGCACCAGCGGGTAATACCTTACTTCCTTCAGCAATTGCGATTCGCCGTAATAATACCGGTTTCTTATAGCAGGGTTATTGGGATCGGTCCATTCAACGGGTGAATGCTGCGCCTTGAACTGACGGAGCTTTTTTTCAACAAATGAGCCGTTTGCCGCAGCTTTTGCCGAATCAATATTGATGTATTGAAGAATGCTGTCCTTTTCATCCGTTTCAATAATAGGGATGCTGGTATTTTGCGTCAGCAGCATGGAAGCAAGTCTTGTATCCGCATCAGCAGGGGAGTTGATCAGGAACTTGCCTGCTTCCACCCATTGTTCCACTTTCAGGCGTTCATCAGCAGCAATCTTTCGGGCCAGGTAGCGGGAATAAAATATGGTGCCCGTAACAATGACAATAGCTATCAGAGCCAGACCTGTCCGCCAGTTGAATAATTGCTGAAACATGTACGAATTTAACAGCAATCAAACGATTACTGAAAAAAGACTGAATACAGGGATGCTTATCATGCCTTATTTTTGAAAAAAACGGAATTGAGCCCTTCGCCAAAAATTGCTGTTGTCATTCTTAACTGGAACGGAAGAAAACACCTGGAACAATTTCTTCCCTCGGTCATAGCTTTTTCTTCTGCCTTGGCAGAGATCATTGTTGCCGACAATGGCTCCACCGATGATTCGATCAGCTATATTACGGAGCATCACCGGGTGGTGAAGGTCATACCCCTTGACAAGAACTATGGTTTCGCCAAAGGATATAATGAGGGGTTAAAACAGGTGCAGGCTGATTATTATGTCATCCTGAATTCAGATGTGGAAGTGACGGCCGGCTGGCTGCAACCAATGATTGACCTGTTGGAAAGCAATACAGCGATTGCCGCCTGCCAGCCGAAAATTCTTTCTTACAACAATAAGAAAATGTTTGAATATGCCGGCGCAGCCGGTGGATGGATAGACCGGTTTGGTTATCCTTTTGCCAAAGGACGGGTGTTTGATATATGTGAAGAAGATCACGGGCAATATGATGAACCCGGTCCCGTTTTTTGGGCCAGCGGCGCTGCCCTGTTCATCCGGTCTTCTGTTTTTCATTCGATGAAAGGATTTGATGAGTACTTTTTTGCTCACCAGGAAGAGATTGATCTTTGCTGGCGGATACAAGCTGCCGGGCAATGGGTTTGGTCATGCCCTTCATCTGTTGTGTATCATTTGGGCGGCGGCACACTACCCAGGGGCAATTCACGGAAAACGTATCTCAACTTTCGCAACAACCGTATCATGCTGTCAAAAAATCTTCCCTGGCAGCGAAAACTATGGGTCATGCCCGTCCGCAACCTGCTTGATGCTGTTTCAGCCTGGAAGGGTTTGCTTCGTGGCGACCCAGGCTATTTCATTGCTGTGGTCAGGGCACATGCGGCATTTGTAAAATGGTGGCTGTTCTATAAACGAAAAAGTGTTTTCCCTGCAAAAAAAATGTATGATCTGCCCGGTATTTTCAAAGGCAATATTGCCTGGCGGCATTTTGCCAAAAAGCAAAAAACCTTTACAGAAATTGTCGGGGAAACGGAATAATTATTTCCTACTGAACCCTTATTTTTGCAGCACAAAATTTTCCCATGAGTGCAACACATGACTACCACCAGGAATTGAAAAAAGTACAGGACAGGGATTTCACCCACAACTGGGTTTCTTCATCCGGTTTCCTGTTCTATCTGCAGGTGGCCTGTATAGTGGCCTTTGTGCTGGGTGGTTGCTATATGCTTACCACCAAACGCTATGAAAAGCCAAAAGTGAAAGTGCAGGAAAGCACATTATACACCCCGAAGTATAAATAAACCGTCAAAAAATTTTTTTGCAAAAAGGGCAATGCCTATTTTTGCAACCCTTTAGTTCTTTACAGGCCGGGTAATAAATCCGGCAGATTACCCGCGGAAGTAGCTCATTTGGTAGAGCACGACCTTGCCAAGGTCGGGGTGGCCGGTTCGAGCCCGGTCTTCCGCTCTGAAATCCTCCCGTCCTTTGCGGGGGGATTTTTTTTACCTTCATGGTAACAGGCCCTGGTGGTGAAATTGGTAGACACGCAGGACTTAAAATCCTGTGGCCAGCAATGGCCGTATCGGTTCAACTCCGATCCGGGGCACATAAAAAGCGACTCAGTAATGGGTCGCTTTTTTAATTTAGATTTGAAGCAAACTCGCTATCAATGTCAACCCAAATAAAATGCCCGGAATGCGGTCACCAGTTTGAACCAACCGATGCCATTCGGGAAGAAGTGGAAAAAGAACTTAGAAGTAAAGCTGCGGACTGGCAAAAGAAAAAGAATGAAGAATTCCTGGCCAGGCTGGAAGATGAAAAGAAACGACTGCAAACTGCCCTCGAAGAAAACCTGCGCAAAAATATCAGTGCTGATTTTGAGAATAAACTCCGCCTGCTCGAACAGAATAATAAAGACAATGAAGAAAAACTGAAGCAGGCCCGTCAGCAGCAACTTGAATTTTTAAGGAAAGAACAGGAACTGAAAAATAAAGAAGCTGAACTGGAACTGTCTGTGCAGAAAAAACTGCAGGAAGAAAGGGAAAAGCTATCTGTGGAAATAAGAAAACTGGAAGAACAGCGCATCGCCGCAAAGGAAACAGAATTCCAGTTGCGGCTGAAAGAAATGGAAGAAAAACTGGAGGCGCAGAAAAAACTGGCTGAAGAAATGAAACGTAAAGCTGAGCAGGGCTCTATGCAACTGCAGGGCGAAGTGCAGGAACTGGCTTTGGAAGAAATGCTGCGCATCGCTTTTCCTTTTGACCTGGTTGGTGAGGTAGGTAAAGGCGTCCGCGGGGCTGATTGCATCCAGATCATTCGCAACAATTTTGGCCAGGAGTGCGGTAAAATCATCTTTGAAAGCAAACGGACCAATGCTTTTGCCAATGACTGGATCGAAAAACTTAAAGCGGATATGCGCAGCCAGGGTGCTGACGTAGCCGTTATTGTCACACAAGCCATGCCTAAGGATATGAGCCAGTTTGGAGAGAAAGAAGGTGTTTGGATATGCTCCTTCCATGAAGTGAAAGCCGTGGTGCATATGCTGAGGGAAGGCATCATCAAAGTTTCCAATGCACTGAAGAGCCAGGAAAATAAAGGTGATAAGATGACCCTTCTGTACAATTACCTAACGAGCCGTGAGTTTGCCGAACAATGGCAGGCCATCCGGGAAGGTTTCATGAGCATGAAACTTTCTATACAAAAAGAAAGGGATGCGATGGAGAAGCTATGGAAAGCCAGAGAGAAACAACTAGAAAAAGTGTTGCTGAATGCTGCCCATGTCAGGGGCTCCATTGAAGGTATTGGAGGACTGGAATCTGTGGACCTGAACCTGTTGGAAAATGGAAGTGAAGAAGAATCATGAAACCACCCATGCCAATACCAATGCATCAAATTTGCGGAAGCAAATGCTGAGTGAGGTTTCATTCTTTGCAAAAAAACAATCTACTGTTCCCAGCCCTTCATTTATTTTTTGCAGTTGAATATGACGGCGAAAATCCACCGCCCCGTCCCCATACCATTTAAAAACCGACTCTTTGGCGCTCCAGAGAAGAGTGGATTGCTCAACAATATGTTGTTCCTCCAGCATTTTTTGCTCTTCTTCCGATAAAAACTTAGGAACGAGTTGCGCCACCACAGGTTTTGCCAGTTCCACATCAATCCCCACCCGGTTGCTGCGGCTCACAATGGCCGCCGCATAATCACCACAATGCGAAATGGAAAAGTGAAATTGTTCGTCCGCAAGGAAAGGTTTCCGGGTGTCGGCGATCTGAATAAGCTCATAGGGAAAAGCAGGAAAAAGAAACTGCAGTAAAAACCGGCCAGCCAGGTGCTGCAGCCGCTTATGTGGATGGGTCACATCCCGGTGCAGCGGCACGTTGCCTTTAAAAAATTCTTCGCTTTCCTCGATCTTCCAGACTCCCAGCCGGGTGTTTTCGTTGATTTGATGTTGAAAAAAAACAGGCACTGCGGATTGTTTAGATTGGTGATTGCAGATTTTCGGTTTAAAATTGCACAAATATCAGCGATAACTCAAATTGGTTGCAGAAATGATCTTATCAGATAAAAGGATACTGGAGGAAATTGAGAAAGGCACCATCAAACTGGAGCCTTATGACAGGGAATGTCTTGGCAGCAACTCCTATGATGTGCACCTGGGAAAATGGCTGGCCACCTATCGTGAACATATTTTGGATGCCAAAAAACATAACGAGATAGAATATTTTGAGATACCTGAGGAAGGATTTGTTCTCTACCCTCATATTTTCTATCTCGGCGTAACACTGGAATATACCGAAACCCATGCCCATGTACCATTTCTAGAAGGCAAATCATCCACCGGCCGTTTGGGTATAGATATTCATGCCACTGCCGGCAAAGGAGATGTTGGGTTTTGCGGGCACTGGACACTTGAAATTTCAGTTAAGCAACCGGTGAAAGTATATAAAGGCATGCCCGTAGGCCAGCTCATTTATTTTCCTGTTGATGGCGAAATAGAAGTAAAATACAATGAAAAGAAAAACGCCAAATACAGCGGTCAGCCGGACAAACCTATTGAGAGCATGATGTGGAAGAACAAGTTTTGATATTCTTCAGGAATTTAATTGCCAGATCGTGTAAGTAAGTATGCTGGCAAAGCTTACCCAACAAATATAAGGAACCAGCAACCAGGCAGCTGGCTTGCTGATCTTTGCAAAAGCAAAAATAGCCAGGAGGATGAAGAGCCACAAAACGAGAATCTCCGCCAGAGCCCAGCCGGGGCTTTGCAGTGTGAAAAAGATATAGGACCAGAAAAAATTCAGTGTCAGCTGTATAGCAAATAGCGTAAATGCCATTTTCTTCAGACTTTGCCCGGCATTTGATTTCCAGACAAGGTACAGGCTGATTCCCATCATCACATACAAAGCAGTCCATACAGGGCCAAATACCCAGCCAGGAGGATTCCAGGATGGTTTTTGAATAGTTTGATACCAACTTCCCACACCGGTCACTGTAAAAAAACCGCTTAGACTACCTGTTGCTACAGGTATAGCAATAGAAATTATTAACCGGGTAATTTTATTCATACTGCTGTAACAGCATATTGCTTCATTTGTTCAAAGGGCGCCGGTTCCATATTTTTTGTAATAGGCCACCAGCCAGGTCACCACTTCATTGTAAGTACGATACCCTTTCGGCTGATTATTCATTCGTAAATAACCATCATACATTTTCAGCATAAACGGCGCTACCCGGTTTTGCATTCTGAGAAGATACCTGGCATATTCCCTCCTGTCTCTTCTTGCCACAGCATGTAAGGAACTGTCCAGCGCCATTGCTTTGCTGCTGTCCATCACATACATTTCCCTGATGGCATACTGGTACATATCAAAGTAACCTGAATACACAAAATCAACAGAAGCAGATTCCCTTGCCGCCAAAAATCCTGCAAAATTTGCTTCATTCTCCTTTGCATAGCCAACCTGGTGGGCAATTTCGTGGCAGGCCACAAAGGGCTGCATAAAAACAGGGATGGAAGTTTTCACCTGCCCTTCACCAGAAAAGGGATTGTAATAACCCAGGAAACCAATATACTTTCCCAAAAAACCAACCAGTGATGATTTAAGCGACTTCGAATTATAATTCAGGAAAGAATACCGTTCATCTGCCAGGGCATAAGTTTTCGCAGCTTCTTTGAAAATGTTCCGGGGTTTTGCAAAATGCGCATCCCGCTTCAACGTGTCGGTTTGTTCAGCATACTCATTCAGTTTCACCTGCAGGGTGCGGCAAAGGGTGTCCAGGTCATTCACAGAATAATCTTTCACCTCCAGTTGAAGCTGGTGGGCAATCCCCATCCGGTTATAATTGAGCCCCCACAGCAAATTGAACGAAACATAGACCAGCAGAAAAAAGAAAATGAACTGCTGCAACCCGGCTACAAAATACTTCCGGGTGAACTGTTTTTTGAAAATCACCCTGAACAACTGGAAGGTCTTGTAAAAGATCCCCAGCAATAAGAACCCATAAAAGAGGTCGCCGATGCTGAAGGGTATCCAGCCAAATAAAAACCGCTGCACCCTGGAAATAACCGGGTACAGGCCATAAGTATAGTTCCTTTCCACCCACCCGGGATATAGAGAAACCCATTTGACAGCTATCGTCAGCACAATCAGTAAAGCCCAGCCCCAGCTTTTCATAAGCCGGGCATAAAGCCGGGAAATGAACTTTTGTAAACTCATTGGTTTAAGAATGTTCGTAATCAAGGGTTTGTTGTAAGCCAACCGCCCGAAAATAATCCAAAATGTCTGATAAATTCTCAGCTTATTCCCCTACCTTTGCCTCCCGTTTTTTGGGAAGCAGGTAAGTTTTTTAAACCGCTGATTCATGGGGCACCGACGCGACTTTGAAATTGCATTTGTTGGACTTAAGCCGGGCATCCACGAATTTCAATACGAAATAACGGACAGGTTCTTTGAACGTTTCCAGCAGCAGGATTTCAGGCAATGTAAGGCCAGCATCAAACTGACACTTGACAAAAAGAACAGTTTTATGCTCTTAAAGTTTGATATCGGCGGGAGCCTTGAGGTAACCTGCGACCGCTGCAACAGCAACCTCCCCTTCGAACTGTGGGATGAGTTCAGCATCACGGTGAAAATCGTGGAAGAGCCGGAACTGATGAATGACCAGGAGGATGACCCTGATGTTTATTACATCAGCCGGGGTGAAAGCCATGTTGATGTGGCCGACTGGATATACGAGTTCATCAACCTGAGCATCCCCATGCAGAAAGTGTGCAGCTTTGAAAAAATGGATGGCCCCTATTGCAACAAATCGGCGATGGATGTGCTGAAAAAAATGGAACCGGAAAAAAAGAAGAGTGAAGAAAACCCGATCTGGAAAGGACTGGAAAAGTTCAAAGACCTCGGGAAAAAATAAAAAGTATTACTGAATATTAATCGTTGAGTTATGCCAAATCCGAAACGCAGACACAGTCAGCAAAGAAGCGCAAAGCGCAGGACACACTATAAAGCTACGGCTGCCACTATCAGCACCGATGGCACTACAGGTGAAACACATGTTCGTCACCGTGCCCATGTGAGTGAAGGCAAGTTGTACTACAAAGGAAAAGTAGTAGCTGAAAAGTCGCCTGTCAAAAAATAAGAAGGGGAAATCCCCGGTTATTCAATAGCCAATTCCAAATTCATTGCTAAGTTTACACCTGGTAATGGGATTTGGAATTTTTAATTTTTGGATCTTTAGGAATGAATATCGGACTTGACATGATGGGAGGCGACCTGGCGCCGCTGGAGGCGGTGAAAGGCGTTTTGCAATACCTCAGCGAAGAAGAATCTTCCTCCATTCTCTGGCTCATTGGCAATAAACAAAAAGTGGAAAGCCTCCTGACGGAATATAAAGTGCCGGCAGAAAGAGTAAGGGTTATTCATGCAGAACAGGTTATCAATATGCATGAGCATCCTACCAAAGCCCTGAAAGAAAAACAACAATCTTCTATTGCTATAGGATTTCATTTACTGGCTACTGGCAAAACGGATGCTTTCATCAGCGCTGGCAACACCGGGGCCATGCTGGTTGGCGCCTTGTTTAGCATAAAAGCCCTGGAAGGTGTCCTGCGGCCCACTATCTCCACTATCATACCTAAAGAAGATGGCAGCACCGGCCTGTTGCTCGATGTGGGTCTGAATGCCGATTGCAAACCCGAGCAACTGAACCAGTTTGCCGTGATGGGCACCGTGTTTGCACAACTGATCCTTGGAATTGACAACCCAAGAGTAGGTTTGCTGAATGTGGGTGAAGAAGAAGGTAAAGGCAACCTGCTGGCACAGGCTACCTATCCCCTCCTGAAAGAAAATAAGCATATACGCTTTGTCGGCAATATTGAAGGCCGGGATGTGCTGGCGGACAAAGCAGATGTGATGGTATGTGAAGGATTCACCGGCAATGTGATCCTTAAAATGGCCGAATCACTCTACGAAATAGCACATCGCCAAAAAATCGATAATGAATATTTCAATCGTTTCAATTTTGAAAACTATGGCGGCACCCCTGTGCTGGGCGTCAACAAGCCTGTTATCATCGGTCATGGCATCTCGCAGGCAAAAGCATTCAAAAACATGATCAGGGTGGCGCAAAAAATGATCGAAAAAGATGTGCTGGGTAAAATGAAAGAAGAACTGCAATAGGTTGCTTCACAATTCAGCCTGTCCTTTCTTCAACTCATCCTCTTTTTGATAAATACCGTCTTTCCCGTATTGCAGCAGCGGGATAAAAAGAGTAATTTCACTCTCCGAAACCACCATGATACCGACTAAAAAAATATTATTCGCTTTTTTGCTTAGTCATTTGCTGCTGAACACCACCGGCCAGGACAGAATTCCGTCTGCATATATCAAAAAATTTGCACCTAAATCCACCACCATTCAATACCGGCTGGGAGAAACGATGGTGCCTGTTAAAGTAATTCAATACGGTGACAGAAAGGATATTGTTTATATCAACCTGCATGATGATGAACAAACCTCGGTGGACGCTGCAAAAATGCTGCTGGAACAGGAAGGCGGATTATTGATAAAAATTGAGAATAATAAAAAACGAAATATCCGCTTCCGTTTAAAAGGCCGCTACTACAGTTTTGACCCCAACAGGATGTTTTCTGCCGAAGGCGCCTCGCAATCACTTGCCCAGTTTCGCGGCGGCGGCAGCAAAGAAGCTGTAGCCGAAGTGACAAAATTTGGTGAACGGGTGCTTCAGTTTCTTCCTGAAAACCCTTCCTGTATCATTGCGCTTCATAATAATACGAAAGGACGTTTTGGTATCAACTCATACCTGCCCGGCGCCGAAAGAGAGTCAGACGCAAAATTGGTTTTTGAAAACCCGGATGAAAGCCCCGATGATATTTTTCTCACCACAGACAGTCTTCTTTATCACAACCTCTCATCCGAAAAATTCAATACCATCTGGCAGGACAATGAGAATGTGCGCCGTGACGGCTCCCTGAGTGTGTATTGTGGTGAAAGGAATATCCGCTATGTGAATTGCGAAACCGAGCATGGCAGAACCAACCAGTATCTGACCATGCTGATGGTCCTTACGCAGCATATTGACAGGGTCAATCCTGACGCTGATATTTATGATTATACTGTCAGCATGCCTCAAGGAGTTTCATTTCCCTCCGGCAGCAATATTTATTTTGGCGATAAACTGATCGGCACCCTCAAAACAGCCGAAGCCAGAGATGGGTCTGATGAGATCAGGGGCAAACTTGAAATTGATAAAAAATTCAAGCTTTGGTCCAACATGGATTTCTTCTTTTTTTCAGCTGCAGATAAGCCCCAAATTGAAATGCGCATAGATCCGACAAGGGAAAAAAAATCATTCAACGCTTCATCAGAACTGATCCGGATTATAGTCCGGTAATTCTCCTCATTTACAGTCATTTTTTGTTGATAATTACCTGAAAAACTTTTGGTGTGATAGGCCCAAGCCTGTATTTTTGCACTCCCAAATCCGAAAGGAAATGGGAGCAAGGCTGATCTCGTAGCTCAGTTGGTAGAGCACAACACTTTTAATGTTGGGGCCCTGGGTTCGAGTCCCAGCGGGATCACCAGATAGCCTCCGAAACCGGAGGCTATTTTTTTTCTGCTTTTTCACCGAAAGTTTTTGAGGATTTTTAAAGTAGGTTTGTAAACATAACAACCCCACATGTCAAACTATTTTAAAAACAAGGTGGTAGTGGTCACAGGGGGAACGGATGGCATTGGTAAAGCCCTTGTTGACCAATTACTGGAGGCTGGTGCCAAAGTGGCCACCTGCGGCCGCAGCCATGATAAACTTTATCACCTGCAATCCCAGCACCCTTCTGCCCCCTTGCACACGATGGTGGCCGATGTGAGCAGTGAAAATGATTGCCGTCGTTTCCTGGAAACCACCATCAAATTTTTTGGCGGTGTTGACATCCTCATCAACAATGCCGGCATTTCCATGCGGGCCCTGCTGAAAGAAACATCGCTGGAAACCATCCGAAAAGTGATGGACATAAATTTTTTCGGGTCAGTTTATTGCACCCGGTATGCCCTGGATTCTATCATTGAAAGAAAGGGCACTATCGTGGGAGTTTCGTCTATTGCCGGGTACCGCGGTTTACCGGGACGCAGCGGATATTCGGCCAGCAAGTTTGCACTCCAGGGCTGGCTGGAAGCGATCCGCACCGAACTGATGCATGACGGTGTTCATGTGATGTGGGTATGCCCGGGTTTCACTACTTCCAACATCCGCAACGCAGCCCTGAACAAAGATGCACTGTCGCATGGCGAAACACCAATGGATGAGGAAAAAATGATGAGTGCTGAAGAATGTGCTGAACATATACTGGGGGCCATCCGCAAAAAGAAAAGAACGATTGTGATGACCTTCACCGGCAAAAGAACCGTATTCATGAACAAGTTCTTCCCGAAAATCACAGATCAACTTGTCCATAAATTTTTTATGAAAGATGGCCGGCTGGTAAAGTGACCCAGCCTGCCGGACCAATAAAAACTCAACGATCATTGTGCCAATACTAACCCTTACCTCCGACATTGGCCAGCAGGACTACCTGGTAAGCGCTGTAAAGGCACAGTTGCTTACCGTAAATCCCCTCTTCACCATAGTTGATGTATCGCACAATATTTCTCCTTTCAATTACCCACAGGCCGCTTATGTTTGCCGCAGTGCATTAAAAAATTTTCCGGATTTTAGTTTTCACCTCATCCTGGTTAATCTCTTCGAAAAAAAACCGGAGCAACTGTTGCTCGTTTTCCACAACAACCAATACCTGCTTTGCGCCGACAATGGTTTGCTCAACATGATTCTTGAAGACAAACCCGAAATGGTGATCGGCCTTCCCCTGGATAAAACAGCCAATAAGAATACGATCTATTGCAGCACTGTGATGGCCCGTGCTGTTGACAAAATCATGCAAGGCGAATCTATCCGCAACATAGGAATTCCTGACCCGGTATATATCGAGAAAAATTACCTGCGCCCCCTGCTCGACAATAGCTGGATAGAAGGCCAGATCATTTTTATTGATAATTTTGAAAATGTCATTGTCAATATCACCCGGGATCAATTTGAAGAGCAGCGAAAAGGCAGGAGCTTTCGCATTGTATTCAAAAGAGATGAAGTGATAGAACGCATCAGTGAAACCTATGCCGATGTGCCACAGGGAGAAAAGTTAGCATTATTCAACAGTGCCGGCTATTTGGAGATTGCCATTAACAAGGGAAATGCGGCCGGGCTTTTCGGACTAAAAGGTTACTCGGAAAAGAATATGCAGAGCCAGCTTTCCTATCAGACCGTGAGAGTATATTTTGAATAAGCTATATGAAACGTATTGCATTGGATATGTACGGAGTGCTGGCCGATGTTGCGGAACAGTTCATCCGCTTTCATGAAACAGAAACCGGCGAAGTCAAAACTTTAGACCAGATAGCAGGATTATCTGAAAACCAGGCTTTCCCGTTTGCGAGAAAACACGTTTTTGCCCCCGGCTTCTTTCGCACAGCTCCATTAATTCCGCATAGCATGGAAGTAGTAAAAAAGCTAAGTGAAGAGTATGAGATTTTTATAGTTACAGCCGCTACTGAGTTTCCGCAAAGTCTTGCTGAAAAACAGGCATGGCTTGGAGAATTTTTTCCTTTCATCGGATGGAAGCAAATGGTTTTTTGCGGCAACAAATCAATCATCAATGCCGACATCATGATTGATGATCACTACAGGAACCTTGACCAGTTTCCCGGCTTCACGATCTTGTTTGACCAGCATCATAACCGGCACAGAGAAAATGGCCGCCACAGGCGGGTTTTTAGCTGGAAGGAAATCGAGCAGCTGCTCCTATAGGTAAATTTCTAAATCTGTTTGAACGGCCCTTTTTCTACGGACGAAACCCCTATTTTTGCCTGTTCTCAAAATCAACCCTTTATGAATTTCAGGAAGCTCAATAACATTACAGGCTGGGCAGTATTCTTCATTGCTTTTGCCACCTACTTTTTAACCCGTGAAGCAAGAGCCAGTTTATGGGATTGCGGCGAATTTATCGCCAGTGCCCAGAAGCTGCAACTTCCCCACCCGCCCGGAGCACCCTTGTTTGTGCTGTTAGGACGTTTTTTCATTATACTTTTTGGCGATGACCCCATGACGGCTGCCAATGCGGTGAACTTCATGAGTGCATTGGCCAGCGCCGCCACTATTTTGTTTCTTTTCTGGACCATCACGCATTTTGCCCGCAAGATGTTTGTAACAGTGGGCGAAGAACTCACCGCCCACCAGGGATTCACTGTGATGGCGGCAGGTATTGTAGGAGCCCTTGCTTATACATTCAGTGATTCATTCTGGTACAGCGCAGTAGAAGGTGAAGTTTATGCCCTATCATCTTTCTTCACAGCGCTGGTGTTCTGGGCCATGCTGAAATGGGAACATGCGGATGAACATGCCGGTAATGATGCTGCCGCCCGGTTGCGCAGTGACCGCTGGATCGTCTTCTTCTTTTTTATGATGGGTCTTTCTATTGGCGTACACTTGCTAAACCTCCTTGCGATACCGGCTGTGGTCATGATCTATTACTATCGCCGCTACCAAACCAGCACCAAAGGCGCAATCATTGCTTTCATCATTGGTTGCATCATCACCGGGCTGGTGCAGGTGGGTATCATCCAGTATTCGATGAAAGCAGCCGGCCAGGTGGATGTGTTCATGGTGAACAATTTCGGGCTTCCGTTCTTTTCCGGGTTTGCACTTTATTTTACTGCCCTGGCCGCCCTCATCGTTTGGGCTTTGCGGTTTACCGAAAAAAGTATTTCACAAACCAAAATGATAATATGGTTTGTATTGTTCCTGGGTTTGTCGCTTCTCCCCTTTATTATTTCGATGGGATCGGGAGGCGCTAAATTCCTCAAATTTCTGCTGATCGGCGGCGCCGGCGCTGCAGCCGGTTATTTCCTGAAACCGGGTGCTTTAAAAATTCTGAAACTCTCCCTCTGGTGCTATGCCTTTATGATGTTGGGCTATTTCATGTATTTCACCACCATGATCCGATCCAATGCCAATCCTTCGATTGACATGAACAATGTTGACAACCCCATCACACTGGTTTATTACCTGAGCCGGGAGCAGTATGGACAACAGCCGCTGCTATATGGTCCTCATTTTTCTGCCGAATACAGGGATGACAACGGGGATGGCTATATAGATTTTGAAGACGGCGAAATGAAATATGTGAAAGGGAAAGACAGTAAAGGAAAAGATAAGTATATCGAGATCGGGGAGGAAAGAAAACCTTTGTACGAACGAAGCGATATGCAATTGTTTCCAAGGATATGGTCCACCAGCAATGATCAGTATCACCCCGAGTTTTATGCAGAGTGGCTGGATCTTGGCCAGGAACAAACCGCATCTGGCCAAATGCGCTATGCCGCTCCAACCTACGGCGATAATTTCTCCTGGTTCTTCACCTACCAGTTGGGCCATATGTACTGGCGGTATTTCATGTGGAATTTCGCAGGCAAACAAAACGACATACAAGGTCTTGGCAATAAAAGAGACGGCAACTGGATCAGCGGCATATCATTTATAGATAACAGCCGGTTGGGTGACCAAAGCCTGATGCCTGAAAGCATTAAACAAAACAAGGCTAATAATAAATTATTTATGCTGCCTTTCCTGCTGGGGATGCTGGGATGTGTGTATCAATTTATCAAAAACAGGAAAGACTGGGTGGTGAGCTTCTTACTGTTTTTCTTCACCGGTATTGCCATTGTGCTTTACCTGAACCAGCCCGGCAACCAGCCCCGTGAACGTGACTATGCGTATGTAGGTTCGTTCTATGCTTTTGCCATCTGGATCGGTATGGCTGTGGTGGCTTTTGTGCGACTGGCCCGTGAAAAAGCAGATCAGCTCACATTCACCAACACCTTGCTATATGGCAGTGCTCTCACTTTCCTGGTAACACTGATGAGTTCTGTGCCCGGCACCGGCTCCAGTGTCATTATTCCTGCCGTAGCAGTAACAGCACTCTATGCTATTTTGGTGGCCGCCGTCACATTTATCCTCAGAGCTATTTCCTCAGCAGGGCAAAATGAACGGGTGCTGAATATTTCCGCCGCTGTTGTATGCCTTATTGCTCCATTGATCATGGCGCAGCAGGAATGGGACGACCATGATCGCAGCCAAAAAACCTTGGCGCCAGATCTTGCTAAAAACTACCTGGAAAGTTGTGCACCCAATGCTATCATCTTTACTTTTGGCGATAATGACACCTACCCTCTCTGGTATGCCCAGGAAGTGGAAGGCATTCGCCCCGACATCCGCATCATCAATAACAGCCTGCTGGGAATTGACTGGTATATTAACCAGCTTCGTTATAAAGTAAATGAAGCCGACCCGGTAGATGTTATATGGACACCCGAACAGATAGAAGGCCATAACCGTGAATATATGCGTTACCGCCAGCAGGGTTCTGCCGGAACTTATTATGACCTTTATGATGTGATGAAAAATGTGGTGGGTAAACCTGCCATTGACGCCAAAACAGGCCGTGATGTTGGTGGAAATACATTCCCTGTATCCAAATTCAGGGTGCCGGTTGATACCGCATTGGTCAGGAGCAACGGAACAGTGAATGCTGATGACATTGTGGTTCCTGAAATGATGTTTGAGATCCCTGAAAACAAACTGAGGGTGGGCCTTGGCCGCAATGACCTGATCATTCTTAACATCATTGCCGCCAACCAATGGAAACGTCCGATCTATTTCACTTCACCTATCGGTGAGTTAGGTTTTAGCCAGTTCCTCCGCAAAGATGGTCTTTCCCACAGGTTGGTGCCGGTGGTTGCCAAATATCCCCAGACCAATTGGGCAACTGACAGCACACTGCGTTCACTGATCAGGAGCGGCACACAGATCAGGGATAATAACCTGGATACGATGTACAGCAACGTGATGAATAAATTTGAGTTTGGCGGCGCAGATAAAACAGGAGTTTATTTTGATGAAGAAAACCGCCGTCACCTGCTTAACATCAGGGCTGTGATCGGCGAACTGGCCGGAAATCTTGCCGATGCAGGCAAAAAAGATGAAGCGCAAAAGCTGATTGATAAAGCGGAAAAGGGAATGAACCCAGCCAATTTCCCTTATGCATTAGTAAGCCGCTATAACAGCCACAACCAGACAGGACTCATCTACCTGGAAGCCTGCTATAAAGCCGGCAAAACAGAACTTGCAGAAACGATCAGGGCTGCCTTGAGGAAAGACCTCGAACAACAGAAGAAGTATTATGATTATATGAAAGCGGAAAAAACGGAATTCTTTGGTCACTTTGAGCGTTCCGAGGCGCCGTTGAATGAAGTGATGCTTCGTGTGCTGGATGCCATTGAAGCCAGGTATGCACCGCAAAAAGCACAACCACAACCGGGGCAGGAAGGTGATAAGATCATCACCAATCCTCCCGCATCAGACAGCACCCCGCAGTAGTTGGCGCAATATAAATTTCAGCCCCGCCCCTTCCCGGTGCGGGGTTTTTTGTTGCTGAACATTACTGGCAGGTATTTGTTAAAAACAGGGCTGCAGGAAATATTGTAAATTGCTGGTAAGTGTATTTATTGAGATACCCTGCTTTTCAACCTTGCTTCAGTTATGCGTGGATTTCATTTTACAGGATTTAACCCCGATGAAAACGGGAAAAGCCGTTTTGAACAACTGCTTGACCTGTTCATGCAACTGCTCACCTACACCAGCGGTGATGTGGCCGAAGCCATGCAATGGCTGAATGAATTAGATAAAAAATATGAACTGACCGATGATGAATATGGCATGGGTGATTTTATAGATGAACTCCGGGAGAAAGGATATATCACTGAAGACAATCAAAAAGCACAGATAAAAATTACCCCGAAAACAGAGCAGGGCATCCGCAAAAGAAGCCTTGAGGAAATTTTTGGCAAACTCAAAAAAACAAAGCAAGGTGATCATCACAGTTTTAAGCCTGGTCAGGGTGATGAAATAAATCCTGAAACCCGCCAGTTCCGGTTTGGCGATATGCTGGAGCAGATTGATTTCACCGAATCCATCCGCAATGCGCAGATCAATCATGGCATTGACAGTTTCAGTATACAGGAAGACGACCTGAGCATCCGGGAAACCGACTTCAAGGCACAAACTTCCACTGTGCTGATGATTGATATTTCCCATTCGATGATTCTCTATGGTGAAGATCGTATCACCCCTGCCAAAAAAGTGGCGATGGCGTTGAGCGAACTGATACAAACCAGGTACCCAAAAGACACACTGGACATTGTGGTGTTTGGCAATGATGCCTGGCCTATTGAAGTAAAAGACCTTCCTTATCTGCAGGTGGGGCCTTATCATACCAACACCGTAGCCGGCCTGGAGCTGGCAATGGACATCCTGCGAAGAAGAAAAAACCCGAACAAACAGATCTTTATGATCACAGACGGGAAACCAACCTGCCTGAAGATCGGGAAGCGATACTATAAGAACAGTTTTGGATTGGACAGAAAAGTGGTGAACCGCTGCATTAATCTTGCCGCACAATGCAAGAAGCTGAAGATACCCATCACCACTTTCATGATCGCCACCGACCCTTACCTGCAACGCTTTGTTGAGGAGTTTACAGAAACCAATAACGGGAAAGCATTTTTTGCTTCATTGGATAAATTAGGTGCATTTATATTCAAAGACTTTGAAAGCGGAAAAAGAAAAACAGTTTATTAAAAGTTGAACGCAGATTATTATGATTGTTAAGATCTACGCAGACATCTTAATGAATCATAAACACCATGAATACCTGTGTTCCCAATCATTAAAAATATGAACATTAAAAAAATAAAGACTTTAGGCGAACTGAAAGCTTCGGGTTATCAACCCAAAAGCATCAAAGAAGAAATTCGCCAAAACCTGGTTGCAAAACTGAAAGCAGGCGAAACCACTTTTCCCGGCATCGTGGGCTATGAAGACACGGTGATACCGGATGCGGAGAGGGCTTTGCTGAGCAAACACAACATCCTCTTTCTCGGCCTGCGGGGACAGGCCAAAACAAGAATGGCCCGCCAGATGACGGAACTGCTGGATGAATATATTCCCGCCATATCGGGCAGCGACATAAATGATGACCCGCTGCGGCCTGTTTCAAAGTATGCACAGGATGAGATCGCTGTACATGGCGATGAAACTCCCATTCACTGGATACATCGCAGCGAACGATATGGAGAAAAACTGGCAACACCCGATGTGAGTGTAGCCGACCTGATCGGTGATGTTGATCCGATCAAAGCCGCCCATCTCAAACTCAGTTTTGCTGACGAAAGGGTAATTCATTATGGCATTATACCCAGAAGCAACCGTGGCATCTTTGTCATTAACGAACTGCCCGACCTGCAGGCAAGGATACAGGTGGCGCTTTTTAATATTCTCGAAGAAGGTGATATCCAGATAAGAGGTTTCAAACTGAGATTGCCGCTGGATATATTGTTTGTCTTTACGGCCAACCCCGAGGATTATACCAACCGTGGTTCCATCGTTACTCCTTTAAAAGACCGTATCGAAAGCCAGATACTTACCCACTATCCAAAATCATTGGAAGATGCCCTGGCTATAACCGAACAGGAAGCAACGATCAACGAAGAACAGAAAGCAAAAGTTAAAGTGAGTGATCTTGTAAAGCGGCTGATCGAACAGGTAGCTTTTGAAGCAAGGGGCAGCGAACTGGTGGACAAGAAAAGCGGCGTTAGTGCAAGATTGACGATCTCGGCTTTTGAAAATGCTGTCAGCGCTGCAGAAAGAAGAGCTATCATCAACAACGAAAAACAAACTCAGGTGTGGATCAGCGACCTTGCAGGCATCATTCCTTCCATTACTGGCAAAGTGGAACTGGTGTATGAAGGGGAACAGGAAGGACCTTTCCAGGTTGCGATGAATTTACTTGATAAAGCCATCCGGTCTCAGTTCATTCAGTACTTTCCCAACCCGGATACCCTGAAAAAAAGAAGAAATACCGGCAAACCATTACAGGAAGAAATAAAAGATGACAACCCCTATCGCCCCGTGACGCAGTGGTTTGACAAAGGTAATTCGCTGAATATTTCCTTCAACACCAAAGACAAGGATAAGAACCTGCTGCTTTACAAAGTGGATGGTCTGCATGCACTCGTTAAGAAATTCTTCCCAAAAGCCAATGAGGAACAGTCGGCGCTGCTGATGGAATTCGTGCTGCACGGGCTGGCCTCCTACTCTCTTATCAGCAAAAAAATATTTGAAAGCAAGGTTGAGTTCAAAGACCTTGTCGGCAGCATGATGAGCTTTAACGAAAAAGATTTCGAGTTTGATGAAGAAGCCTGACCCCCTTAATTGAGGCAGGGAATCTTAACTGTAACCTTGCAACCCTTGCCGGGCGCCGATTCAATATCAACTGATCCGTCGTAAAACCGGACACGGTCATGAATATTTGAAATGCCGATACCGCTACGTGTTTGTTTGGGATCAAAGCCTACGCCATCATCTTTAATGACTAATTCGGCAATATCATTTTTGCATTGCAGCAGTATCTCCACTTCACGGGCCTTGCTGTATTTAAGGATATTTTTCAGTTGTTCCTGAACGATACGGAAGATGGTCACTTTCCTGCCCTGGCTCATCAGGTCATTTTCATGATCGTGGGTGAATTTGATCCTGATCGCAGCAGCAAGCTGAATGTCATCAATCAGTTGCCTGATGTTTTCTGCTAATCCCTGTTCCTTTAGTTGAGGCACCACCAGTTCTTTTGACAATTTCCTGATCTCTTCAATAGCATTCATCAGGTAACTGATACTTTTACTCTTGATCAGTTGCTCTTCGCTGCTGACAGGTTTCAGCATATCAACAAACAGTTTTACTGTAGATAATATCTGGTTCACATTATCATGGAGTTCATGACCGATTCGGGTTCTCTCCTTTTCCTGCACCCGTATAACTGTTTCTGAAATTTCCTTCTGGCGCAGCAGTTTTTCCTCTGTCAACTGGTCTTCGAGTTGCTTCAAACCTGTTATATCCTGCAACGACCCGATCATTTTCACCGGCAGGCCATTCTCATATACCACATAGCCCCTGTCCTGGATAAATTTATAAGTTCCGTCTTCGCATTTGAAACGATAACGGTCTTCCCATGAGTGCTTGCCCGTATCAGTAGCTTCCCTGATCTTGTCAGTAACCCTGTCCCTGTCCTCAGGATGGATGCGTCGCAACCACCAGGATAAACCTTTTGAACTTTCCGCATTGTACCCGATCATATCCATCAGGGCATCATTGCGGAAAATATGCCCGGTCTGCATATCCCATTCCCAAATAGCATCAGAAGTGGTACGGCTCAGGAGCATTAATCTTTCATTGGCCTCCTTGAGTTTTTTTTCCACTTCGTTCTTGTCCGATAAATTCACGGCATGGCCACCAATAAGTCTTTTCCCTTCGGCCAGTTCGATAGGAAAGAGGTTGATGTGAAAATCAAGTTCTGTTCCATCTGTCCATTTTGCTTTCTCGATCACCTCCACATGCTCGCCTGTTTCCTTAACATGCATGTGGTTTTCATACAACGCATCAGCCACAACGGGCGGAATGATTTCAAAAATATTCCGGTTGGTAGCCTGTTTTTCCGATACCCCGAAAAACTTGTAAAACGACTGGCTGGCAAATAAAAGCGTGGCATTTTCATCCAGTACCCAGGCAAGATTTGGTGTTTTACTCAAAAATGCACGGAATAATGTATCTCTTTCCTGCACTTCGGTACTGAGTTTTCTTTCCGCCGTTACATCAACAATATTCGTAACAACAGAGTATGGGCTTGCACTGCCCGTATCCAGCAGCGGTTGCGAATTGAACAGCACATACCTGTTTTCGCCATTGCGTAAGCGAACAACCAGCACTTCCGACTGCATCCTGCCTGTCTTCAGTGCTTTCATAAAAGGAGTGTTCTCAAACGCCACCGGGTCGCCATACTCTGTGGTCACCACCCAGGCATTATTCCAGAGGTTTTCAATATTCTTCAGTTGGTAGAGTCTCTCAAGTGTAGAAGAAAAAATCTCCGCAGCCTTTTTGTTGGCTGCTATCAGTTCTCCCTTGTTGTCCTGGAACAATACACCAGCATTCAAGCCTTCCACGATCAACTGGTAGTTCTTCTCTCCTGCCAGGTTGAATTGTTTTACTCTTTCATCCTCTACAATTTTATAACCAACACAAAGAAATGTATCCGCTGCTTGCTCGTCTTTTGTTTCGAGATAGTTCACCTGCCATTTCATCGGGTGATAATAGCCGTTTTTCAGGTAAAGTTCAGCTGACAATGGGCTGCTATGCTTTGCATTTCGGATAGTTTCACGGAAGACATCCATGTGATCCGGGTGCAGCAGGTCAAAAAAATTACGGGGTGTTGTTTTAGGATTTCCCAGGTGGAGCGTACGGATCATATTGGCATTGGCAGATACGATGTTCCCGTGCTCGTCAATAAGCGAAAGGAAAATATCCTTTCTGAGTTCATTGCTGCTGAGTATGTTTTTCAATATGGACCACTGCTTAGTCATATTCACATTTCGTTTTTGGAAGAGCAGGGATTAAAAGGATTTTCATGGGATTGGTTTGTATTGCTTTCAATTTGCTGTTTTATAGCCTAATTGCCGGATAATACCTGCCACCTTTCCAAAATCATTTGACTTGTCCAGGAAATGATCGGCGCCTATATCACTACATTGCCGCCTGTAGTAGTCATCAGCATGGTTGGTAACCATCAGCACATGGCTGTGCAATTCATCACTTTTCAGTTTTCTCAGGATATCAATCCCGTTTTTCCCCGGCAGGTTAATGTCGAGCAATACTACATCAGGTCGTTCCTCATCAATGATACGGGTTGCTTCGTTGTAATCATTGGCCACATTGATGAAGCCGATATTGTCCACATCGTCCAGCAGGCCGATCATGCGTTCGACAAAACGCATATTATCATCCACGATCAGAAGGATGAGTTTAGACTGATTTATGCTAGTTGTCCTCATAACAGGGCAAAGAAAGCCATAGAACAATACCTAAAAAATAGACACTCCTGTTATTGTGCTGTACAGCATAGTAATGAAAGATTGTAGAAAATCAACTACAATTATGCAATGGTTTGCATAGTTTAAATGAGCTTATGCTCAATGGCATAGCGGGTAAGGTCCACATTACTTTTCATATTCATTTTTTCCAGAATACGGGACCGGTAGGTGCTGACAGTAGTGGCCTTGATCTCAAGGATAGCGCTTATTTCTGAAACTGATTTACCCCGGGCCAGCATTTGAAAAACATTCATTTCCCTTTCGCTAAGCAATTCATGCAGCGGCAATTTAGGCTTATACTGAAGTTGATGTGCCATTTTCTCGGCCATGTCACCGGAGATGTATTTATTTCCAGATAAAATTCGCTGAACGGCATTCACTAATTCCTCCGGAGCGGCATCTTTGTTCAGATAGCCGGCGGCTCCGGATTTTATTACATTCAGCGCATACTGTTCTTCGGGGTAAATACTGAGAAAGAGTACAGGCAACTCAGGACGTTGTTCTTTGATTCTGCGCAAAGCCTCTAACCCACCACCACCCGGCATAGCCAGGTCGGAAACAACAATATCCCACTCTTCTGACAATGCTTTTTCTGCCAGTGAGGGACCGTCATTTGCTTCTTCAATATGCACAAAAGAAAAGCCTTCGAGCAGTATCTGTTTCAGACCCCGCCTTACTATTTCATGATCATCGGCAATGAGTATGCGAAGCATATCAATTTTTGGCAGTGAGATTTTTTGTAAACTTGCTATGGCCATTCACAGAAAATTGGTTATCAATCAGGCTGAAAAATACAGCTCAGGTAAGCAAACTTATGTAGGATGGCTGTGTTTAAAAAAGTAGAAATTGTACTACACAGGGATTTGACAATTATCAAATAAGGCCCTTTTCAAGGGCATAGCGGGTAAGATCGGCATTGGACTTCATCTTCATTTTATCCATTACCCGTGACCGGTAGGTGCTCACAGTGGTTATGCTCAATGAAAGCTGGTTAGCTATTTCAGAAACCGATTTCCCGGAAGCGAGCAATTTGAATACATCAAATTCCCTGTCTGAGAGCAGTTCATGCGAAAGCCGGTCAGTATCTTCGTTGAAAGCATCAGCCAGTTTTTCGGCGATACTTGGAGTGATATATCTTTTGCCCAACTGCACTGTTCTGATAGCATTGATCAGTTCATCATGAACGGTGTCTTTGCCAAGATAGCCTGAGGCACCAGCCTTAAGTACCCGCAAGGCATACTGGTCTTCGGGGTGCATGCTCATAATGAGCACCGGCAGTGAAGGATGTGTTTGCTTTATCTGCCGTAAAGCATCAAGACCGCTGCGTCCCGGCATACTCAGGTCACAAACCACTACATCCCATTGCCCGTCCAGTATCCTGCTGATAAGTCCTTCGGCATCTGCCTCTTCTTCGATAACAGCCGTAGGATACTCCTCGAGCAGAATTTGTTTTACCCCTCTTCTGACAATAGCATGGTCATCTGCAATCAGGATCCGCATGATGGTTTTTTGTTATAACTGGTTTTTTAAATTTTCGTCTGAAAGGGGAATTGAAACAATAACAACCGTGCCTTTACCCGGCTCGCTGCTTATTTGATAATATCCCCCAAGCATAGCCGTCCGTTCCCGCATTCCCAAGATACCAAGTGTTTTTTTATCTTTCGCAATTTCTTTATTAAATCCTTTGCCGTTGTCTTCAATTGTAAGCATTAAGTCACCCTTTTGCACTTCCAATGTCACTTTTACCTGAGATGCAGCAGCATGGCGGGCCACATTTGTCAACGATTCCTGGAATATCCGGAATACTCCTGTTTTTACCTTGTCGGGGATAATGGATTCTTCCACCAATTCATCAAAAACTGCTATGATGCCCATTCGTTTTTCAAATTCACGCAGGTGCCAGTCTATGGCAGCAATAAGACCCAGGTCATCGAGAATGCTCGGTCTTAATTCTGAAGATATGCGGCGGACAGTCTTTACAGTTCCATCCAGCATATCGGCCAGTTCCGTAAGGCGTTCTTTCACCGACTCATCTTTGTTGCCTATTTTTTTATTAAGCCACGAAACATCCATTTTCAATACTGTGAGCTGCTGGCCCAGTTCATCATGAATTTCCCTGGCAATATGGGCTCTTTCTTCCTCCCGTATCCGCTGCACATGTTCTGTCAGCCGGCGAATATCATCCAACGATTTTTTCAGCAACTCATCGGCTATTATTTTTTCTGTTATATCATTGGCAAGAATCAGTCTTACCGGCCTTTCGTCATACTCAATATCGTGTGCTATCACTTCTACATGGATAATGGTGCCATCCTTTTTCAAATGCCGCCAGACGCCGGAATACCTAACACCCTTTTTTTGCTTGCCGGCTGCTTCCTCAAACCGGGGTATATCTTCAGCCGGTCGCATATCTCTTCCATTGAGTTTCAAAAACTGGCTTCTTGTATAACCATAATGCTTCAGTGCCGATTCATTCACATCCACCACGTTCATATCCGGTACAGACAACATCCACATGGGCATTGGATTGTTTTCAAAAAGCAGTTTGTATTTCTTTTCTGATCGGCGCAGTTCCTCCTCTGCTCTTTTCCGTTCTGAAATGTCAATACCGCTGCCTAACAAACAAGGCTTTCCTTCATATTCGAGTAATACAGCTTTGAAATAGTATGGTATTCTTTGGCCTTCTTTTGTCAGAAAGTCAGCCTCTGCATCATTAGCCCCATGTTCAAAAACACCTTTGATCCGTTCAGCAATGTATTCCTGTGTATCTTCATGATAAAAATCTGTAGGCTGCATTTGGGCTATTTCTACACCAGAATAACCCGTTACGATTTCAAACTGCTTATTCCAGCGGATGAATTTTCCGTTTTTATCATAAAAATAAAACACACCGGGGAGGGTATCTATCAGTTTTTCGGCCATATTCCGGGCCTCAACAATTTCCTCTTCTGCTTTTTTCCTTTCTGTAATATCTATCATGCTTCCTGTCATTCTTAGCGGTTTCCCTTCGTTATTACGAATAATATAACAACGGTCAAAAAGGAATACGTAGTTGCCATCTGGCTTGCGGAACCTGTATTCCGACTCCCAATAGTTGGTGTCGGATGTCAATGCCATTGTCTGGGCACTCACTGTTTTCTCCCTGTCATCCGGATGAATTCTTGAACTCCAGTCTTCTACCCGCGGCACATCATCTTCTTTACCAAGCCCGTAAAGTTGCTGATGCACTTCGTTAGCCCACAACTCATCTGTTTCTAAATTCCACTCCCAGATAGCATCATGGGTAACACTGGAAATGACTTCAAATCTTTCATTGAATTTTCTAAGCTCAGCCTCTGCTTTTTTACGAACTGATATATCACGGATAAAGGCGGTGAAAGTAAGAACACCTGATTGTCTTATCGGTATGATTGATATTTCAACAGGGAATTCATGTCCGATCCGGTTCACAGCAGGCAGTTCAAGTATGCTGTTGAGTACTGGACCCTCACCTGTTTTCATGAAATGGGCCATCCCTTTATTATGAGCTTCACGGTAGCGATGCGGAATTATAAATGCTGAAAGTTGTTTACCGGTAACTTCATTTCCCAGCCACCCAAATATTTTCTCTGCCTGCGGGTTCCATGAAATAACATTTCCATCATCATCTATGCTGATGATAGCATCGAGTGCAGCGCTGGTAAGGAGCCTTGCTTTTTCTTCGCTACGCCTAATAATGTCGTCTGATTTTTTTCTTGCTGTTATATCAGTCGTTGATATAAAAGCTCCGGTGATATTACCATCATCATCTGTCACTGGCATATAGCTCACCCTGACCCATTCCGGCAGGTTTTCAACAGCAACATACAGTTCATATTCCACCCTTTCACCTGAAAAAACCCTGTGCAGGCTTTCTCTCACAGGTTCAACCTCGTCTGCCGGTATGTGTTCGAGGATATTAGTCCCAATACCAACCGGTGCACCCCAGGCTTTAACAAGATTGCTTTGTGCAATTTTATTGATAAGAATGATACGGCATTCCCGGTCTATCACATAAAAACTTTCAGCCGAACCGGACAAAGCATGACGAAGCAGTTTTTCAGAGGCAGCCAGTTGCTCCTTAGCTCTTTTTTGTTCACTTATATCCCTCACAATAGCAATGATTCTTCCGTCTGAAAGCATTTTGGCGGTAATATCAACTGCCACCAGCGAAGCATCGCTGCGTTTCATGTTTCTTTCAACATGGGTTCTTTCTCCTGAAAGCAGTTCTTTGTACATTACGGGCTTTTCAGAGAGTTCATCGCCAGGTATAAGATCAGCCACATTCATACTACTTAATTCTTTGCTGTCAAACCCAAGTAGTTCACAAGCTCTTTTATTTACCTCAAGCAACTGCCCCTGGTCGTCATTAATAAAGATCGCATCAGAGGCTTCTTCTACCATGATGCGGTACCGGTCTTCTGTGATCTTTAATTTCTCATTGGTTTGCACCAGTTCGGTAATATCAGTCATGGAACCTACAGCCCTGTAGGCCCTGCCATCTTCTTTGCGCAGAATATAGCAGCGGTCATAGATATAGGAATAGCTGCCATCTGATTTCCGAAAACGGTATTCTTTGGTCCATATTTCAACCGCTGGGTTTTCAATTGCTGTCTTAAAACTGGTGACAGCTTCTTCTTTATCTTCCGGGTGTATCAACTCTTCCCATGCGTTACCAGAGGTAAATCTTTCTTCCCGGCTGTAACCAAACTTGTCAAAAAAATTATCATTCCACCACAGGCGGTTATCATCAAGATAGGCCTCCCAAACGATATCGTTGGTCGCTTTTGCAACCATGTTGAAACGATTGATAGCTTCCCTGAGGTTAATCTCTGCCTTTTTGCGTTCTGTAATGTCTTTGAAATAAATGGACAAACCGGTGTCAGAAGGGTAAATATGATTTTCAAACCACCTGTCGTGTGCAGCATAGTAGGTTTCAATCCAGCGATATTCCTGCTTGTCCATAGCTTCCGCATAATCCTTATAAAACGGCTCTCTTACCATTTCCGGGAATTCCGTCCATATATGGCGGCCTACAAGATAGCCGGGCTCTTTACCGAGCAACTGTTCAGCCTTGCTGTTGATATAGGTATAGTTCCAATTCCTGTCTACGGCAATGATGGCATCACTTACTCTTTCAAATACCTCTCTGATTACAGTGGTTTTCTCTTTTACCTGCTGTTCCAACTGATCGTTAAACTGCTTCAGCTGCTGCTCCATTTGCTTATTGAGGGTGATATCTCTGTGCACAATTACAAAGCCGGTCACCTTGTCATTGTGATCCTTTATAACACTGACAGAGCTATGGATGATAATATTTTTGCCGGACTTGGTGCTGTATTCAAATTCGCCTTTGTATGAACCGGTAGTAATAACCGATTGCACCACCTGCTTTCTTTTTTCTTCATCCGAACGGCTTTTCAGAAGTTCAAGAAAATGCTGACCGATGGCTTCCTGCTCACTATAGCCATACAGTTCTTCGGCTGCTTTATTCCAGGAGAGTATCTTAAAATTTGGATCTGAAGAAAAGATGGCATCGCCGGAACTCTGTACCAGCCGGGCCAGATAAGCAATTCTTTGTTCCTGGCTAATTTCTTTTTTGCTGCTATATCTTATTCGGAGAAGCAGCGTCACCATACTGATCACAAAAAGAGAAGCAAGTGTGATGAACAACCGGGCGCCTTTTTTAGCAGCGGCTTCCTGTCCTTTATTTGACTCTCTGAGCAAAACCCTGTATTGTTCTTCAATAGCAGCAGCCAGGTTCCGGATGCTGTCCATAGCAATCCGGCCCTGCCCGATTATAATCTTTTGGGCTGCTTCGTAGCCCCCCTCTTCTCTCCTTGCCTGAACAGAAGCTTTTACAAAAGCCAATTTTTCATTGATAAACTTCATCAGCCTGTCAAAATCATCTTTCCGCGCCGGGTATTGAACGATGAGGAGCTGAAGGTTAAGTGTATCCTGTGCAAGACTGAACAATGCGCTGTCATAAGGCTGCAGAAAAACTGAATCGCCGGATATGATATAGCCACGCTGGCCTGTTTCAATATCCTGTACGTCATCCATTATTTTTTCAATAATATGCAAAACTTCCAGTGCTTCAGCGACACGAAGATTTTCTTCTTCTTCCTTTTTTACATTCTGATAAGTGTACCAGGTGAAAAAAAGATTCAAAGCAAGGGCAATATAAAGCCCCCAGGTGATTATTTTACGAGCAGGAACCAGGTTCATACTATATATGGTGAATAAACCGGTGTCAACTACAAAATAATAATACTTACCGAATATTCAATTCAATAAGCAGGCAGATGTGATTTATAGTCCCTGGGCATTGATGTAATTGACCAACGATGCCGTATTCTTCAGGTTTAATTTTTTGAGGATATTATATCTGTGAACTTCAACAGTCTTAAGCGATATATCCAACCGGAGAGCAATCTCTCTGGAAGAAAGACCTTCCTTGATAAGTTGAATAATATCCAGTTCCCTGCCCGATAAAGTATTCATATCGGCGGTAGTTATATTTTCTTCCTCTAATTCCTGTTGGGCGAGAATGTTTTTCACCTCTGCACAAACGTATTTATTCCCATTGGCCACTTCAATGATACCTGTCAGGAACTCTTCTCTTGAAGAGTTTTTGGTGATATAGCCCATTGCGCCTAACTGTAGCATGCGCCGTGCGTAGGCAGGCATGGAGTGCATAGAAACACCTATGATTTTTGAACCGGGAGATAATTTTCGGATCTGTTTAGTAGCGTCAAACCCATTAACAGGGCTCATGTTTACATCCATCAGGATGATCTCAGGTTTTTGCTGCCTGGCCATTTCAATGGCCTCTTCTCCTGAACTGGTCTCACCCACAACTTTGAACCGCTCATCACTATTGAGGATAAATGACCATGAATCTCTTATTAAACGATGGTCATCAACGAGTAAAATAGTTACTTCTTTCATTTGGATATTTGATTTGTAGGGCAGTTATATGGTTTTATTACGTTATAAGTTACGCAAAAAACCCTGGTTAGTTATGCAAAAGAAATCCCCAGATGGATACCAAAAAAATCGTAAAATCAGTTTTAGGTAGAAACCCTTATCAATAAATCTGTTATCTCAATGCAAGCTTTCTCTGCAATAAAGAAAAACCGCCTGCATTACTGCAGGCGGTTCATAAAAGTGGAGGCGAGGAGAGTCGAACTCCTGTCCAAACATATTCCTCAAAAGCTTTCTACATGTTTATCCTGTTTTTCATTGTCGGGAAGAGACTGGAAACTGGCAACCGATCACTTCCTTAGCTGCCCCGAATCTTCGGGGATCTTAGGCGATCATCACAGCATTTGATCGCAGCATCTTGTTTTGTTTTGAGTCGGCGGCGGGGCGTGGAAACAAGCGAACCTTGCCCGGCGGCCCGAATGACTACTTAATCACTGATTAGGCAGCCATGGCATACTGAGTATTGCCATTTATGGTTTGCGTATTCAGATTAGCCTGCTAATTACGCAACGCAGGACATGCTTACACTTTCAAAGACCTATGCTGTCAAAACCAGGCGCCCCCTTTTTAAATCAGAAATTAAAAATGAGAAATAAGGAATGAGAAACTGAACCCTGTATTATCCTTTCTCATTTAATATTCTATACTTCAACCCCTACCTGCCCCATCCAAACCAGTCATTCCCGTTGGCATACAACATCAGGGCAAAAAGCAAAATCATACCAACCACCTGTGCATACTCCAAAAATTTCTCGTTCGGTTTACGGCGGGTGATGATCTCGTATAACGTGAACATCACATGACCGCCATCCAGCGCCGGAATGGGCAACAGGTTCATAAAGGCAAGAATGATGGAAAGAAAAGCAGTGATATTCCAAAATGCCTCCCAATCCCAATAGGTGGGAAACACTGAGCCGATCGCTTTGAAACCACCCACCCCTTTGTAGGCTTCTGTTTTCGGGTTTAGTATCAGTTTGAACTGGTCAATATAAAATTTAAGTTTCTCACCGGCTTTTCTCACACCGGCAGGAAAAGCTGCAAAGAACCCATACTTTCTTTTCTCTACCTTGAATGCACCAAGACCCTCATATTGCTCTTCGCTAAGCAGCGGTATCCCAACCTTGCCATCACTATTCACCTTCGACTTTACTTCGATGATTTCATTATTTCTTTCAACAGTCAGTATAGTGGTTCCCCCTTTTTTAGCAGAAAGCAAAGGCAGCATTTCATCATAAAAATTTACAGGAACGGAGTCAATCGCAACGATCCTGTCCATTTCCATTAAGCCGGCCTGTTTTCCATAAGAAGTGTCTTTCTTATCATATTTACCAACATAAGAAGGCACCCGTTGCATCAGCAGCGTCACTCTTTTCCTTTTACTTTCCACCAGCATCCCTATCAGTCTCTCCGGTAATTCAATTTTCTGTTGCCGCCCATCTCTTTCCACCAGCACTTCTCTTCCTAATAATATTTTGGGAACCAGGTTTTCAAAATAATCAACCGCTTCGCCATTCACAGCAACAATCTTGTCACCGTTGCGCAACCCAACTTCTGTCATCAGGCTGTCTGTTGTCCAGATACCATGTTTCACAGATGACATAGGTGTTCTCCTCTCTCCCCATATCATCAGCACAAATGCATAAATCACAAATGCTACCAGCACATTCATGATCACTCCGCCCAACATGATGATGAGACGCTGCCATGCTGGTTTGCTGCGAAACTCCCACTCCTTAGGCGGTTGTTTCATTGCTTCTTTGTCCATGCTCTCATCAATCATCCCGGATATTTTCACATAACCGCCCAACGGCAACCAACCGATGCCATACACGGTATCACCGATTTTCTTTTTTACCAAAGCAAACCAGGGATCAAAAAAGAGAAAGAATTTCTCCACCCGGCATTTAAACCAGCGGGCCGTTATATAATGACCAAATTCATGAAGAATGATCAGGATAGACAATGCCAGCAGCAGTTGTCCCGCCTGCAGTCCCACGTTTGACCAATTAATTGCTATCAGGTTCATATGACTAAAAGTCTAAAATAAAAAAACTGAACCAACCGATTCAGTGTTTTGTGATCAAAGGTTGATAAGGTCGGCTGCAAAGTTACGGGCCTCCCCGTCGCTGTCAAAATATTCCTCTAGTGTAGGATTGTTAATAAACGGGATCCTAGCCATGGTTTTTTCAATAACATCAGTCATATCGAGAAAACCAATTCGGTTGCGCAAAAAAGCATACACTGCTATTTCGTTGGCTGCATTCAGCACAGAGGGCAGGTTGCCGCCTTTGTTCAGCGCCTCAATGGCCAGCGCCAGGTTGCGGAATGTCCTGAGGTCGGGCTCCTCAAAAGAAAGGGTACTCACTTTTTTGAAATCATAGCGGGGAAATTGATTTGGTATCCTTTTGGGGAAAGCCATGGCATATTGAATAGGCAGTTTCATATCAGGTAATCCCATCTGTGCTTTAATGCTCCCATCCTCAAACTGTACCATGCTGTGGATGATACTTTGCGGATGAATGACGACCTGTATCTGGTCGGGCCGCATATTGAAAAGCCATTTGGCTTCAATCATTTCAAGCCCTTTATTCATCAATGTGGCTGAGTCAATCGTGATCTTGGCTCCCATGCTCCAGTTAGGGTGCTGCAGGGCATGTTCCCGCTTCACATTCACAAGGTAATTCGGCTTGCGGCCAAGGAAAGGTCCGCCTGAAGCAGTTAAAATGACCTTCTCGATCTTATTTCTTGTTTCGCCGACAAGACATTGAAAAATGGCAGAATGTTCTGAATCAACAGGAATGATGGGCACCCTGTTCTCCACCGCTTTGCGCATTACTATATCACCTGCCACCACCAACGTTTCTTTATTGGCCAGCGCAATCGTCTTTCCCTGGCTAATGGCTTTGAGAGTTGGCTTCAGGCCGGCATACCCGACAATAGCAGCGAGCATCAAATCATAACAATCCAGAGCAGCCACTTCTTCCAATGCTTTTTCCCCGGCAAATACCTTGACCTCGGTTGAAGCTAACGCATCTTTTATTTTGGCATATTTTTTTTCATCGCCGATCACCACCATATTGGGGCGGAAGGACAATGCCTGTCGTATCAGCAGGTCTTCATTGCTATGGGCGGTCAGCACTTCGGCAGAAAATTTATCCGGGTTGGCTGCAATCACATCCAGCGCCTGTGTTCCAATGGAACCGGTGGAGCCAAAAATGGCGATACGCTTTACCGGCCCGGCGCCACTAACCGTCGCTGCCCGAAGCACTTCAGATTTTATATTGTTCCCTTCACTCATTGCGGTATTCAGTTTTCAGCCCATTTAATTAATTCATCGGCAATTTTCCGGTCATTGCTGAGGCGGGGCACTTTATTTTGACCTCCCAATTTACCAACAGATTTCATGTAATCAATAAACCCGTTTTTCCTTACCGGTGTCACTTTCAGTGGCGTGAGGATGTTGCCGCCGATCAGGTCGTCATAGTAGCTGTTGTGGCGGCGCATATGTTCATCAAGCTGCCTGGCAAAGTTGTGTATGTCTTCGGGCCTGCTCTCAAACTCAATGAACCATTCGTGGTATGATTTACCATCATTTTTACTGACGAAAGGCGCCACGGTAAACTCGGTGATCTGCACATTGGTTTCAGAAGCAGTTTTCAGCATACTCTGTTCCACTTCCTCACCGATAACATGCTCGCCGAATGCAGAAATAAAATGCTTGATCCGGCCTGTCACCACCAGGCGATAAGGTTCGGTGGAAACAAATTTTACCGTGTCCCCGATATTGTAACCCCAAAGCCCTGCATTGCTGTTAACGATAAGGGCATAATTCTCTCCCACTTTCACATCCCGCAAAGAAAGCCTTGCCGGGTTCTCATTGAATATTTCCGCCGCCGGAACAAACTCAAAGAATATCCCGCTGTTGCTGTTCAGCAGCAATCCCTCTGCTTTTTGTGAGTCCTGGAAAGCAAAAAACCCCTCGCTGGCCGGAAACAATTCAATTGTATCCACTTTGCGGCCGATGCTCTCCATCAGTTTGGCCTTGTAGGGCTCAAAATTCACACCGCCCTGTACCATTACGCTGAAGTTTGGAAACAGCTCGCCTATTTTTTTACCGCTACGGCTCATCAGCACATCAAAATACATCTGCATCCACGGCGGAATGCCGCTGATAAGTGTCATGTCTTTGCTGATGGTTTCATCAACGATCTTATTCAGTTTGGTTTCCCAATCCTCAATGCAATTGGTTTCGTAGGAAGGCAGTTGGTTGGTGCGGAGGTATTTGGGCACATGATGGTTCACAATACCACTCAAGCGGCCGGTGGGTATATCGCCTACCCGTTCCAATGTTGGCGAACCGGATAAAAAAATCATTTTGCCGTTTGCAAAAAGAGAATTTCCTGATTCCGCCATATAACACAGCAACGCATTACGGGCCGTGTTGATGTGATTGGGAATAGAATCTTTTGTGATGGGGATATATTTCATCCCGCTGGTGGTGCCCGATGTTTTGGCAAAATAAATGGGGCGGCCTTTCCACAGCACATTATGCTTTCCTTCTTTTATCTTATCAATCCAGGGCCGCATTTGTTCGTAGTCCCTGACAGGCACTGCCTGCTTGAATTCTTCATAGTTATTCACCTTATCCAACTGGACTGACTTTCCGAATTCTGTATTTTTCCCGGTTTTAAGCAGGTTTTTCAAAATATTCTCCTGGTCGGCCACAGCATTGGCCATTCCTTTGCGGATACCTTTATATATATATGAAGCGAAAGGCCTGGCTAAGAAAGACTTGATTTTCATACATTCTGCAATAACTGACACAAATGCCCGGCTGCCTGCAACCTGTTTTCCTTCAATCATTTCGGCACACCGGCAGGCTGGGTTCACAAATATAAAGGAAGCCCCTGTCAAAGCCGGTCATTTTATGCACATAAAACTTTGATTTTCCGTTTGCCGGTACAGTTTTTCCCCTTACCTTTGCCTCCCTAATTTTAAGACTATGATCGCAGTAATAAAAGTAGCCGGCCAGCAATTTAAAGTGGAGAAAGACCAGACTTTGTATGTACCTCATCTGGAAGGCAATGCCGGCGACAAACTGGAACTGGAAGTTCTGTTTGTTGATGCTGATGGCAAACTTTCCATCGGACCGGATGTAAAAACAAAAGTAAAAGCCGAGATCCTTGACCAGGTGAAAGGTGACACCGTGATTGCCTACAAACAAAAGAGGAGAAAAGGCTTTCACAAAAAGAAAGGTCACCGCACTGCTTATACAAAGATCAAAGTAACCAGCATTGCTTAATTCATTCGTTCATCAACTCATTAAACGTATAAATCATGGCACATAAGAAAGGTGAAGGTAGTGTAAAGAACGGCCGCGACTCACAAAGCAAACGTCTTGGTGTGAAAATCTTCGGTGGTCAGCCTGCTATCGCCGGCAACATCATCGTTCGTCAACGCGGCACAGTTTATCATCCGGGTAAAAATGTTGGTGTTGGAAAAGACTACACTTTGTTTGCCCTCAGCGATGGTGTTGTTGAATTTCGTAAGAGAAAAGACAACAAAACTTATGTTTCAATAGCCGTTGCTGAAGCATAAGCAGGATACCCCCGTTATAATTTTGTTGAAAAAAAATTTGGGTAGTATAAAATAATGTTTATTTTTACTAGCGTTAATCCATTTTACTAAACATTAAATTCAACAAAATGGCAACAAAGAAAAAAGCAGCTAAGAAAAAAGCAGCTCCAAAAAAGAAAGCCGCTAAGAAAAAAGCCGCTAAGAAAAAGAAATAAGTTTTCGAAGTTTCTTGAAAGTAATAGAAGTCCCGGTTCACCGGGACTTTTTATTTTACCTCAGTTTCAGGGAACGACCCCCACCCTTGTTATACCTGACCTTTTCCACCCGCAATAACCACTCAAAACAGGGTTTCTCCCTTCATTCGTAAATTGCATCCATGGATAATTATACCATCGCTGATAATTTCTCCCTGCTTTCCAGGCTGATGGATATTCATGGTGAAAATTCATTCAAAAGCAAAACATACGCAGTTGCCGCCTTCAATATTGAAAAACTGCCTGCACAACTGAAAGACACCCCCCGTGAAAAATTATTCTCCATCAAAGGGATTGGCGACAGTGTGGGCCGGAAAGTGGTGGAAATGCTGGATACCGGTAAACTGGAAGTGCTGCATGAGTATATCAGCAAAACCCCGCCGGGAGTGATCGAAATGCTCAACATCAAAGGGATTGGCCCTAAAAAGATACATACCATCTGGAAAGAGATGGAAATAGAATCTATCGGTGAGCTGTTATATGCCTGCAATGAAAACAGGCTGACACTTTACAAAGGGTTTGGCGCCAAAACACAGCAAAATGTCATTGAGGCCATTGGGTTTTACCTGCAAAACCAGGGACATTTTTTATATGCCGAGCTGGAGGCGCTGTTTCCGCAGGTGGATGGTTACCTGAAAAAAATATTCTCCCCCGGCTCAGTAAGGGTAACCGGCGCCTACCGCCGCCATGAACTGACCATTGAAGAACTCGAATTTGTGGTTCTTGAAAATATTGAGACCATCAAGCCTGTATTTCAAACCGCACAACCTCCCGAATTGCTGGAAGAAACCGAAACAAGCATTTTATATAAACTGAAAAACGGTTTAAAGCTCCGGCTCTATCATGGTAAAGGTAACCGGGCAGAAAAACTGTTTAGCAGCACCGGCAGCCCTGAATTCCTGGAAACATTTACTAAACAGTTTCCCGGTTTGTCCTGCAAAGGAGAAGAAACTGAAAATGACGAGATCATTTTTGAAAAAGCAGGAATACCTTATATCCCCCCCTGCCTGCGTGAATCAGCGGGTATCATTGAAAAAGCAAAAAAGAATGCGCTGCCGGAACTGATTCAAACCCGTGATGTAAAAGCGATCATTCACAGCCACAGCAACTGGAGTGATGGCAGCAACACTATCGAAGAGATGGCCAATGAATGTATCCAACGAGGATTAGAATACCTGGTCATCTCCGATCACTCCAAAGCTGCAGCCTATGCCAACGGGCTCACCGAAGACAGGATCAGGGAACAGCACCGGAATATTGATGCATTAAATGAAAAGCTTGCGCCTTTCAGGATATTTAAAAGCATTGAATGTGACATCCTGAATGACGGCAGCCTGGATTATGACAACAGCACCCTTGCTTCTTTTGATCTTGTTATTGCCTCCGTGCACAGCAACCTGAAGATGAACCAGGAAAAAGCCATGATGCGGCTGATGAAGGCCATTGTAAATCCTTTTACAACTATTCTGGGCCACCCGACCGGACGTCTTTTGTTAAGCCGGAATGGCTACCCGTTGGATCATAAAGTAATTATTGATGCTTGTGCCGCCCATCATGTGGTAATAGAATTAAATGCCCACCCCCGCAGGTTAGATATTGACTGGCGCTGGATAGAATATGCCCTTGAAAAAAAAGTGCTGATCTCCATTGATCCCGATGCCCATGCATTGGATGGTTATGATGATGTGAAATACGGGGTGTTGGCTGCTCAAAAAGGCGGGCTGACAAAAGAAAATAATCTCAGCAGCTTTTCGCTGAAGAAGTTTGAAGAGTTTCTTGAAAAAAGAAGGCTGTTGAAAGGAATTTGAGCAAAGCTGAATTATAGCTTCTGAACAGATCAGCTAAGGTTTGTTTCAATAAAAGAAATAATCGTTGCCGGTTCCGATGCCGAAAACCAATTAATCTCCTTATCCTTTCTGAACCAGGTCATTTGCCGTTTGGCATATTGCCTAGTGTTAGTTTTAATCTTCTCAACAGCCTGTTCTAAAGTGATCTTTCCATCGAGGTAATCAAAGAGTTCAGCATACCCCACCGTCTGAAGAGCATTCAGGTGCCTGTAAGCAGTTAGGCCCTTTACTTCTTCAAGCAAGCCTGCTTTCATCATTTTATCTACCCTTTCATGAATGTTACGATGAAGATCTTCTTTTGGTAATTCAAGCCCGATCTTAATGAAATCAAAATCTCTTTTTGCTTTCTGGCCGCTACGGAACGAAAGAACAGACTGACCGGTAGCTTCCACCACTTCCAATGCCCGCATCATCCGTTGTGGGTTTTGTATTTCTCCCTGCGCAAAAAAAACCGGGTCCTTTTCTTTCACCTGCTTTTGCAGCCATCCCATCCCTTTTTCTTCATATTGCCGGACGATTTTTTCCCGGATGGCCGGGTCAATGGCTGGTATTTTATCCAGTCCTTCGCAAAATGCTTTTATGTATAAGCCGGTGCCACCCACCATCACCAGCACATCATACTGCTGAAACAACTCCCTCATTTTTTGCAGTGCATATTCTTCAAACGATGCTGCTGTCACTTCCTCCCCGATGGAATGAGTCGCAATAAAATGATGCTTCACTTGTTTCAGTTCTTCATCAGTGGGTCTTGCCACACCGATATTCAGTTCTTTGAAACACTGGCGGCTGTCAGCAGAGATAATTTCAGAGTTGAAGTGCTGAGCCACTTCTGTAGCAACAGCCGTTTTCCCCACTGCCGTAGGACCTGCAATAACAATAACTGTTTTAGGAAACTGTTTCAAGAAATGATTGATATACTAATACACGATGCCAACAATAGGAAGGTATCTGTTAACCAAACATCGAACTCTGAGTCCTGACTTACGGCTCCCAACTTTCTATCAGGCTTCTTCATCCATATCTGTGCCTTCATCCGCAATGCCGAGGTCTTCGCCGTCCTCATCTTTTTCTGCAAAACCTTCAGCGCCGTTGCCGAGATCATATTTCTCTTCCACATCAGCAAATTTCTCTCCCAGCAAGCCTTTGGTGCCATACTGGCTCGGAGCAATACCCTCGACCCTCACCACAGAGGGGTAACTGATCCTGGGGTTTTCTTCTTTGGAAACATTGATGAGCTCTACCAAAAATGTCCAGTTCTTATTGAAGTCGTATAAATAAATGAACCGCTGGTTCGGGTCCCTTATTTCTGAGCCAATGGCAGTTTCATTCATCAGCAATGGCGGCGCCTTATACTCCTTGTCATACTTTTCCAACGATATTTCCCGGCCACGTTGCCAGTGATCGTTGCTGCGGAAAAAGGTGGCCTTATGCTTATTGTCAAACTCATAGCCTTTGAGTATCGTTTCATGCAGCTCAAAAAATGTCTGGGTGTGTCTTACCGCCACATCCCGGTAAACACTTTCATCTTCTTCAAAATAAACCCTGAATCGTAAAATAGCCATGAAGCAAATTTAAGATTTTAGGATAAAGTTTGAAGATTTTGGCAATAGATAGTTTGAGTTTATTTAAGGGATAATTTCCGTGCTTCAGTGTTTCTTGGGCGATCATTTTAGCCACTGAAGCACAGGAACGCCGAAAATAACATAGTACTGAATTTTTTGTAGTATGTCTCTATGAAACCCTGTACCTTTTGTATCCGCATTTTCAAAACAATACGCTACTTTTTTACAACCCCTAATCCCATTTCCTTCGCCTTGCCAAGCATGAACTCAAACGCCGCTTCATAGGTGTTGGGAATAATACCATCAAGCATTGCATCTTTGACCGCATCCTTGATGATGCCCACCGGTTTGGAAGGGGCCAGCCCAAATGTTTCCATGATCAGTTCGCCACTGATGGGCGGCTGCCAGTTGCGGATATGATCTTTTTCTTCCACTTCCCTGCAGCGCTGCCGCACTAATTTAAAATTTTCCAGGTAGCGTTTTACTTTTTGTTTGTTCTTTGATGTGATGTCGGCTTCGCAGAGCATCATCAGGGCATCAAAATCATCACCCGCATCAAACAACAAACGACGAATAGCTGAGTCAGTGATATTTTCCTTCGTGAGACTGATTGGACGCAAATGGAGTTCGACCATTTTCCTGACAAACCGCATTTTTTCGTTTTGCGGCAGCTTTAGTTTTGTAAATATTTTCGGCACCATCCGTCCGCCTACCACTTCATGCCCGTGAAAAGTCCAGCCATGGCCTTCCTCAAAACGTTTGGTAGCGGGTTTGGCAATATCATGCAAGACGGCAGCCCAGCGCAGCCACAGGTCATCAGTGTTGGCAGATAAATTATCCAGCACCTGGAGGGTATGATAGAAATTATCCTTATGCCCGTGGCCGTCTTTATATTCGGCACCGGCCAGTTCCACCATTTGAGGAAAAATAATTTTCAACAATCCGCTTCTATACAACAGATCAAATCCAACAGATGGTTTGGGAGAAAGAATGATCTTGTTCAGTTCATCGGTAATACGTTCCTGCGAAATGATGCGGATGCGTTCGGCGCTGTCAATAATGCCCTGCCAGGTCTTTTCTTCAATGTTAAATCCCAATTGCGATGCAAAGCGAACGCCCCGCATCATCCTGAGCGGATCGTCACTGAAGGTTTGCGCCGGTTCAAGCGGTGTCCTGATTATTTTATTCGTCAAATCCTCCAGACCATTGAACGGATCAACGAGTTGGCCGTAATCCTTTTTATTTAAACTGATACCAAGTGTGTTGATGGTAAAATCCCTGCGGTCCTGGTCATCTTTCACAGTGCCGGGTTCCACATCGGGTTTGCGGGAATGGAGCATATAGCTTTCTTTCCTGGCGCCGACGAATTCGAGATCAAAGACCTCACCCCCAACCCCCTCTCCAAAGTGAGAGGGGGCTTTGGGAGAGTCATTATTTTCGTAGAGATTTATCTTAATATGAGCTGTACCGAATGTTTTAAAATAATTTACTTGTGGTTTGGGGTTGAAATGCCTGGCGGCCTCTTTCGCCAGTTGAATTGCATCACCTACGCATACAAAATCGGCATCTTTCGTTTCTCTACCCAATAACTTGTCTCTTACAAACCCTCCTATCAAATAGGTTTCCAGTCCCAGTGCTTTGGCGGCAAGGGCCACTTTTTCAATAAATACCTTTTCTAAAGCTGAACAGGGAATCTGCATCGGGCAAAATTAATGAGACGGACTGAAAGGCTAAGACTTTAATGTTTCCAGCAACTGTTCGTCGTTGATAAGCATGGCGCAATGGAAGTGTTTTTGCGGGCATTTCTTTTTTCCATGCAAGCCGCAGGGCCGGCAATCAAGCGGCTTATTTACTTCAACAATTGTACTGTTATCTGAAAGGGGGCCGTATCCAAAGCCCGGGATTGTTGAACAAAAAACAGCCGTTACGGGTGCATTCATTGCCGATGCAAAGTGCAGCGGTGCAGAATCATTCACATAGTTCATCACCGCCCCTTGCTGCAAGGCGGCAGACTGGAGGAAACTTAACTGACCGCAAAGATTCTGCACATCTTTTCCGGGGCAGGCATCCCTGATATGGTCGCAAATATCCTTGTCAGATGGCGCACCCACCAGGAAAATGGTAAGCGATGGCGGCAACTTATTAATGAAGCTAATCCATTTTTCAGCAGGATACTGTTTGGTGAACCACACGGAAGAAGGGGCTATAACTATGTATGGACGCAATTGTAATTGTTGTATATGTTTGTAATCACTTTGGGAAGGATAAAGCCTCGGTTTTGCGGCTATGTTATCGGTGATGTCACAAATGAGCATCTGGTTTCTATCCACTTCATGCAGCAGATTTTTTTTATCGCCTATTGAATGCCTGATCTTTTTGGTAAACAGGAAACTCAACGGGTTTTTATCAAACCCCAGTTTTGCAGCCGCCCCTGAAAAAGCTGTCAGCAACCCTGTGGCAAAAAAACGCTGGGCATTTATCACCACATCATATTTCCGGGCCCTGATCTTTTTCAGCATCAAAAAGAGGTTGCGGAGTTTTTTTTCCTTTTTATTCCAAACCAGCACTTCATTGAGCAAGGGATGATCGGCCAGCAATGCCTCATTACCCTTCCTGAGCAGGAAATCAATTTTGGCTGACGGATGATGCTGATGTAACTTTTCAACCAATGCAGTTGCCAGCACCACATCACCAATAAAAGCAGTTTGTATGATCAGTATCCGCTGCATTTTCTGTTATGACCGGAGTATTACCGGTCCGTTGTTCCATTTAATCACCATTGAAGCCTGGTTTTGCCTGTTGTCGTGCTGCCTGTATTGCACAATATAATCCACTCCCTTTTTTATCTCATTACTTACTTCAGCGAACACAGCAGCAGGTTTTTCACCCGAAAGATTGGCGGATGTGGAAACGATAGGCTTCCTGAACCGCTTGATCAAATGCCTGCAAAAATCCTCCTTGCAGATGCGGATGGCGATGCTGCCATCATTTGCCACCAGGTTGTCGGCCAGGCCAATGGCCCCATCATAAATTACAGTAGTCGGACGTTGCTGCTGCTGCAGGTAATCAAAAATGGAAGGGTCCGGGCCCGCTACATATTGCAAAATATCACTTTCATCCCCTACCAGCACTATCATAGCTTTCTCATCCGGCCGTTTTTTCAATGCATACACTTTTGCGACTGCTTCTGCATTCGTAGCATCACAGCCAATGCCCCAGATAGTATCGGTGGGGTAAAGGATGAGACCTCCCTGGTTCAACACACGGAGGGACGCAGTAATATCTTCTTCGTAGTCAGTCAGCATATTTGTGCAGCAAATGATGTTTTGAAGTGTCCTGTTGTCATTCTTCTTTCAGCAGTTCAATCTCCCCCAATTTCAGCAATGCATAAAAACAGGCATTTAAATGAAGCGACTGGATGATCTGGTTGTCACGCATCAGTTTTTTTAAGGCTGCAAAAGAAACAAGCCTCGTCCTGATATCCTCCTGTATATCCGGGTTTGCCACCTCACCCGGCTCGCCGCCTGTTGCCAGGAAAATATAAGTATAGTTATCCAAAATGCCGGGATTGCCTGCCACCCTGCCCAGGTATTCAAAGCCGCTGAAACGGTAACCCGTTTCTTCCAGCATTTCTCTTTCGGCCGCTTCAACCGGCTGCTCCTGTTCATCAATAAAACCACCGGGCAATTCCAGCGACAAAGCCTTAACCGGGTGGCGGTATTGTTCAATCATGATCACCTCGTTTGCTTTGGTCACACCAAAAGTGATTACTGATGCTGCCACTTCCACCACATAGTATGCCGGAATGCTTACACCATCCGGCCTTACACATACATCTTTTCTCGCTGAAAAAAAAGGTGGATGCTGGTGTATGTATTCTGAGCTAACCGTTTTCCACTCCCTGTTATCCATACTGCAAGTTTACGATTTTGAAAACTAAGAATGATTGCGATTTTTTATTATACATGCAGGCAACACCTGCAATGAGGCCACACGTTGTATATCTCATTTTCAGTTATGTTTGCAAAAATTTTTTATGCTTTTACAACGACATATACAAGAGGCATGGGGCAACCGTGAGTTACTAAAAGACACAACATACAGCGATGCGGTGCGGGCCGTGATAGAAGAAGTGGACAAAGGAAGATTGAGGGTAGCCTCTCCAACGGAGGCTGGCTGGACGGTGAATGAATGGGTGAAGCAGGCCATCCTGCTCTATTTCGGTATTCAGCAGATGCAGACCTGGGAGATAGAGCCTTTTGAATTTTATGATAAGATGCTGCTGAAGAAAAATTATAAAGAATTAGGTGTTAGAGCCGTTCCTCATGCCGTGGCAAGGTATGGTGCCTATATTGCCAAAAACGTAGTGTTGATGCCTTCGTATGTAAACATCGGCGCTTATGTGGGTGAAGGCACGATGGTGGACACCTGGGCCACCGTAGGCAGTTGTGCCCAGATCGGCAAAGGCGTTCATCTTAGCGGCGGTGTGGGCATAGGTGGTGTGCTGGAACCTTTGCAGGCATCGCCGGTGATTATTGAAGATGGCTGTTTCATCGGCAGCCGCTGCATTGTGGTGGAAGGTGTGGTGGTGGAGAAAGAAGCGGTGCTGGGCGCCAATGTGGTGCTCACCCAATCCACCAAGATCATTGATGTAAGCGGACCGGAGCCAATAGAAATGAAAGGCCGGGTGCCGGCAAGAAGTGTGGTGATACCGGGTTCCTATACCAAAAAATTCCTGGCGGGAGAATATGGGGTGGGTTGTGCCCTGATTATTGGACAACGCAAGGCCAGCACCGATCTGAAAACAAGTCTCAACGATGCGCTGAGAGATTTTAATGTTTCGGTGTAAGGGATAAAATCATTCCCTATATTTGCAGCCCGATTTCGGTCAGTGAGCCAAAAAAGTCAATTCTCAATGCCTTGTTTGACGCACTGACTAAGTTTACCCGGATGGCGATCCCGATAGCTATCGGGATGGTAGACGCACCGAGAGTGCATCGAAAGCTATCCTCGAATTGCCCGGATGGCGAAATTGGTAGACGCACCGTCTTCAGGTGGCGGCGCCGCGAGGTGTGCTGGTTCGAATCCAGTTCCGGGCACAAAACCCTGACTTAATAGTCAGGGTTTTTTTGTTTGAAAATTTCCGCCGGCTTTTTTTGGTGTTATATATAAAACCGTACATTTATAAAAGAAAAAAGCAGGCCGGTAAGACTACCACCTGCGTTGGTCTTCGATGACCGTTCACATGAGAAAACTTCTTTTATAATGATCCCGGGGTTACCGGGATTTTTTATTTCTGTAATAAAATTATTGTCGTATCAGCTGACTGGCAACTATGTTTTACCGGAGCATGAAATTTTAACCCTGTACTGTCTCCGTTGTACATCATCCTCTTTGCTGACCTCTTGTACATAAAAAGTGATGGCAGAACCTTACCAGTGTAATAGCGAAATAAAAAATGAGCAACCCTGGCGGGGTTGCTCACAAGAATAATAACTATAAACGAATCAATACCCCGGGTTTTGCTCAATAAGCGGATTTTGCTGAGTCTCCTCCAGCGGCACGGGCCAGATAAAGCGGAAATCAGCATAGGGAATGAAAACTATCGCTTTGGTCAATGCAGGGTTTGTCGCACAATTATAAGTGGCAAATGTGGCGCTGGCAAAAGCCATCTTTGCCGGTATGCCGCCCGTTGAAAAATCAGGGTCCATCACCAGCCTGTGAATATCGCCCCAGCGTTTTCCTTCGGCCAGGAACTCTATCCTCCGTTCATCCAATATGGCCCCTATCAGCGCTGTTTTATTTGCAAAACTGGCAAGGGTGTAAGTTTGCGTGGCTGCATCAGCCAACGCCCTGTCACGGACAGCGTTTAACAAACTGATAGCCCTTGTGCTCACCGTTGCTGCATTTCGTGCCTCTGCTTCTGCCAGCATCAGCAGCACTTCGGCGTAGCGTATTTGCGGGGCAGCATCGGTCCAGTTGATATAATCTTTATACTTGGTGGTATAATAACTCCTGCCATCCTGTGTCAGCAAAAGGCTTCTTCTCCTGTCATCACAGCCCCATGTCTGAAGGTTGAAAGAAATGGGGCTTACTCTCACCAAGCCTCTTCCATTCAAAGCCGGCGAGCCCAGCATTCTTGGCAGCGCTGCGTTAGTTCCCGGGTTATCATTCGCATCGTTCTTAATGGAAAATATTGATTCGTCTGACTGGTTGTTTAAAAAAGGACCATCGGCTGTTGGTGTCAGTTTCCATCCTCCTATCGGGCTCACAAACGGTGCAGCAGCAGGAACTAATTTATTACCTTCTGTGATCACCGCAGCCCAGTCGCCCATATGCTGCCTCACCCTCATTTTTAAGGCAATGGCAGCTGCTTTATTTGCCCTGTATGTTTTAATATCACCGGCGGCAGTAAGATTTGCCTCTGCAAAATCAAGGTCTTCAAGGATTTTAGTATAATTCTGTGCAACAGTTTCCCTTGGTAAAGCTTTTGCCGCCGCGACCGTAGCATCATTATTGATCCCAAAGTCACGATACATAACACCCAGTTTGTTACCGCCTCCGTCTGCATAAGGTTTGGCAAAATTGATCACCAGTTCATGATGAGCCAAAGCTCTTAAGAAACGGCATTCAGCTTCGTATTGACTGGCCAGGGATGCAGGAATGATATTGTTGGTAGCAGCCGCTCTCACACCTTCTATTGTCAGGTTGGCTGTATTGGCAAGGGCATACAAGGTTTGCCACATGAACACATTATTCGGTGTTGTCGGGTTATAAGTGCTTTCATGTGTCACCTGGTAAAAAGTGGCCTGGTTCAGCATATCTTCTCCCCTCATATCACTTTGTTCAATACTGGCTGCGCCGAAAGGATAACCACGGATCACATTGCCCTGGTAAAATCCGCTCTGCGCTGCATCATACACACCATTCAACGCCAGCAGGCAACGTTCGGGTGAAGAAAAGGCCGTTACATCTGAAAATGCCGTATAAGGGCCCACATCCAATATCTTTTTACAGGAAGATATAGCTGCAACAACAGAAGTAGCTGCAGCCATCAGTAATATTTTTGTACGCATAATAATCATTTTAAATTCGGGTTAATAAAAATTAAAATCCCATGTTGAGACCAACAGAATAAGACCTCGGCATCGGCACACTGGCATTATCAATACCCAGTTCAGAATATGCATCCGGGTCAATTCCGGTGTATTTCGTCCATACAGCCAGGTTTTGTCCATTGAAAAATAACTTCAATGACTTGATCACTCCATTAGTAGAAGATTGCAGTTTTTGGCTATTGAACGTATAGCTGAATGAGACATTCTGCAGCCGCAGATAATCTCCGTCTTCCACAAACCTGGTTACCCCATTGTTTTGAAGATTGTTGTGATTATCCCTGCCTATCCAGAGTCTTGGCACCTGGGTGATCTGTCCCGGGGTGGTCCAGCGACTGAGCATTTCTTTACCATTATTCACAAAAGCAAGACTGGATAATGCCTGCTGCCGTGTGATATTGAAAATTTTGTTGCCACCGGAATAGCGGAAGAAAACATCAAGGCTGAAATTCTTATAAGAGAATGTATTCGTTAAGCCGCCAAACCAGGTAGGAATCACATTTCCCATAAGAGCCCTGTCACCAGTCGCCAGTGTGGTTTGTGTGCCTAATGTTGGATCATCTGCCTTGATGACCGTGTAATATGTTGTATTAGCAATATTTCCCTGTATCAGTGTTCCATCTGCTTTGTAATACATCGGGTTTCCGTTACCGCTGTTCACTCCTGCATATACATACCCGTATAATCCATTGATGGGTTGACCGACCCGCAGGATATTCATAGTTGAGTTATTCGGCCCCGGGAGAACAATGTCCTGCCCTTCATAAAGCGAAAGGACTTTATTCTTTGAGCTCGTAAAATTGGCATTAAAGTTCCAGGTAAAGTCGCCGCTGTTTACAAGCAGCCCGCCTACAGAAATTTCGAACCCTTTGTTTTCCATGCTGCCGATGTTCCGGAAGATGGAATTGCCGGGAATACCTAGTGAACTTGGAAGCGGGGCTGCCAGCACTAACTCGTCATTCTTATTTTTAAAGTAATCAAAGCCAACAGTAAATCGGTTATTCAACAAACTCATGTCAACCCCGATATCAATTTTCTTATTGGTTTCCCATAGCAGCGAACTGTTGCCCACTGCGGCGATAGCAATACCATTGATAGATGCATAAGGTGACAGGCCATAGGTGCTGAGGTACGGAAAACCATTGAGGGTGTTACCCACCACTGCATAAGAACCCCTGATCTTCATTTCGTTAATCACATTGCTCAGGCCGCTGTTTGTCCAGAAGTTCTCTTCTGAAATTCTCCATCCCAGAGATAAGCCCGGAAAGTTTCCGTAACGGTTCGCTGCCGCCAGTGATGATTGACCATCCCTTCTGAATGAAACCTGGGCAAAATATTTGTTTTGATAGTCATAGTTAAGCCGGCCAAAGAAGGATACAAAACCGGATTTGGCATAGCCTCCATTCACACTTTGTGTGCCGACAGAATTATTGATAATATTATTGCTGATAAAAAAGACATCAGAAATATTAGTGCCCTGAGCAGATGAATAATCAGACTGGTCCCGCTGAATTTCCATACCGCCAGTTAACAGGAAATTGTGCTGATTAATAGTCTTGTTGTAATTCAGGTAATTCTGCCACACATACCGATGTCTTGAAATGGTTGTGTTTTCCACCAGCCCGTTGGGTCCCCGTCCATCGCCATGTCGCGGATCCCATGAACGAAAGTCTTTGCTGCTTTGGTAATCCACGGAAGCCTGACTCCGGATGGTTAGACCGGTAAGTGGTGTTGCCTCAATGAATGCATTGTTGGTAATAAAATATTTGATAGAATTGTACCTGTTATTGTCCAGTCCAAAAATGATATTCTGGTAATTGTTGTCAATGGGACGAAGATTGGCATCCTGCCCCAGTGCAGCGCCATCAGGAGTGATATTATAACCCGTAGGATGATCAGGATTATACACCCTGACATTCGGCAGTGCCCGCAGTGCAGCTGCAATCGCTCCGCCCAATGAATTACCTCCATTGTTCTGGTCCCTGTCATCCACCCTTGAAATGGAAAGATTATTCCCCACTCTTATCCACTTGTTTACTTTCTGGTTAATGTTCATCCGGATAGAATAACGTTTTGAATTATTAGTCTTGATCATTCCATCCTGCGTCATGTAGCTAAATGATGTATAGTAAGAGGTATTGGCCGTAGCCCCGTCAAAACTTAAAGAATGACTTTGCACAAAAGGAGTCTGATTGATCACAGCTTTTTGCCAGTCTGTGTTTGTCTGTTCCGGGCTCATAAACGCCTGGGCGGGCTGACCGGCGTTGGTAAATTTTTCATTATTGATAAGAACAAATTCCTCTGCATTCAGCAGGTCATAGGTCCGCTGCGGACGAAATGTGCCGACATACATGTTATAGTTCACATTTGTCTTTCCCTGTCTTCCTTTCTTGGTAGTAATCAGTATAACTCCGTTGGCGGCCCTTGAACCATAGATAGCCGTTGCAGAGCCGTCTTTTAGCACTTCAATTGATTCAATATCGTTGGGATCAATTGAAGACAAAGCATTGGTGTTGGCAATAGAAGAAAGACCGGTATTGTTTGACGCACCTGAAACCGGGGTGGTGCTTGTTCCGTTGGCGACGGCCACAGAACTGTTGATATTTTGCAACACACTCCCTGTTTGAAAAGGAACGCCGTCAATAACGATCAGCGGATCACGGCTCGAATTAATTGAGTTGACACCACGAATACGAATTCGGGGTTCCTGGTTGGTAAGTCCGCTTGGCGTTGTTACCTGCACACCCGGTGCCCGGCCGGCTAGTTGTTTATCAAAGCTGGTTCCTGCCAGGTTGTTGATGTTATTTACATCAATCTTTGAAATGGCCCCTGTAACAGATTTTTTCTTTTGTGTACCATAGCCAATCACCACCACTTCTTTCAGGGCACTTTCTTCAGACCGCATTGAGACATTGAAGGTGGACCGGTTGCCGATGGATAACTCTTCCGCCATCATCCCAACAAATGAAATTACAAGGGTTTTGGCACGGCTGTCAACAGAAAGGCTGTAGTTACCATTGTCATCTGTTGTGGTGCCTGTCCCTGTTTCTTTTACAGAAACGGAGGCGCCTGAAACCGGCTTGCGGTTTTCATCAGTTACCTTACCCGTGATAGTGCGCTGTGCAAACAGCAGCGCCACCGGCAGCAACAATGCCACCGTCATTAATAATTTTTTCATACGCTATTGTGTTAGTTTAAAATGAGAACTCCGCACAAGGCAACAATTTCCGCAGGGATGCTTCCAAAATTGAAATGATAATTACTGAAGCATGAATAAAGGATACTGGCCAGTCAATTATAAAATACCAGGCAAAACGGGTACATATACTACTTAAACCAGGCGTGAATAAAAATTGATACTAAAAAAGGCGGCGCTAAAAAGCGCCGCCGGTAAATGGACCTAAAACTAACTACATATAAATATTAGTACCCCGGGTTCTGAACCATATTGGGATTGGCATCCAGTTCTGTCTGGTGAATAGGCCAGATACGCTTATGACTGTTTGCAGGCAATGTGAGCGGCGTGGCTGGCGGATAGTTACTGTTTAGGTTAATGCGTACAATATCTCTGTTCAATCGAAGGAGATCCCAATAACGATTACCTTCAAAAGCCAGCTCTTTTCTTCTTTCGTTAATTATATCTTCAATGAGGGTTGCACCACTGGAGGTATAGCCGGTAAAAGACGGGTCCCTGATTTGAGCCACCTGGTTTAAAGTAATTCTGGCATTCGCATCATCATTGGTGCGGGCATACGATTCGGCCAATATCAGCAAAATTTCTGAATACCTGATGATCTTTACATCATCTTTATCGGGAGAAGAGGCAGGTACATTAGGAAATTTTACAACAGCATAGATGTTTTGCCCGCTCCTTGTGGTTGCCGTCATCCTGGTTCTTCTTACATCAGTAGCGGAGTATTGGTTGTACAAATCATCCGAAGCGATTGCATCACCATACCCGGTTTGAAAATAAAAATAAGCCAATGAATTATTACCGGCATTTTGAACGGCGTCATGGGAAATTTCAAAAATAGTTTCAACCCTGTTGCTGGTTGGAGCAAAACCGTTCCAATAAGCATTGTAATTGGCCGCAGAGACCAGGGTGAATCCGCCGTTGGTTACAACATCCAATGCAAAAGTCTTTGCAGCATTATAATCCCCTTTATTAAATGCAACTTTTGCCTGCAGTGCTCTCACTACATATTTCGAAACATAAGAGGAGTTCTTATTAGGGTTTGTTATTGCCGTAACAAGTGTAAATGCATCGGCAAGATCCTTTTCAATTTGGGTATAAACTTCAGCAACAGTATTACGGGCAGGTTTCAGCGTTGGGTTATAAGCCAGTACCAGTGGTACAGCCGGGCTGTTGGGATCAACTGTAAATGGCTTGCCAAAAAGGCGCACCAGCTCAAAATACAGCAGGGCCCTGAGCGCTATTGCTTCACCACGCAACTGGCTCACATTTGCTGACGGAGGCAAGTTTAAACCCAGATCAATTACATTATTTGCCCGCTGAATGCCGGTATATGCATCAGACATAGTTGCCAGGCTTTGTCCAAACTGGTTAGTATAGGCGTAATTGAATTCGCCAATATACCTGTTTGAATTAACTGTAGCGATATATACATTGTCCGCCATCAGGTCGCCAACCAACGGAATGGTTCTTCCATGCAGGTTGGCTCCCCGGAAGCTGGAATAAACACCATGCACTGCCGATTGAAGATCCGCTTCGTTCTGGATTGCCAAGGTGAGGGGAATCGAATTATAAGGCTTTAAGTCCAGGAATTCTTTCTTGCAAGACGAAACAAAAATCATAAGCGGCGCCAGCACAAGAAATATTTTAAATTTTTTCATACTATTTATTTTAAGTCTTTAAATTAAAAGCCAAGGGTAATGCCCAAGCTGATTATTCTTGGGTTCATCACCTGAAAATCGGCCGTACCATTAAAACCAATCTCAGGATCGAAAGGAACATTCTTATCGAAAATATGTGTCCAGAAATTAGCTCCCTTAATATATACACTTGCATTGGTGATTCTAGCCTTATCTAATAGTGATTTCGGCACCTGGTAGTTGAGCGTCAACTCACGAAGACGAACAAAATCTCCTCTGTAATACCAACGGGATGATTCTGCATTGGAGAGTGTGTTATTATTATAGACATATCTCGGCAAATCTGCTATATCTCCGGGATTTTGCCAGCGGTTCAACTGTTTGCGGATTTTATTCAGCGTCGGGAAAGCACCGTCACTCCACATGATGAAGCCCCAGTTGTCATAAATCATATTGCCATACTGAAAGTTGAATTGGGCATCGAGTGAAAACTCCTTATAGGTAACTGTTGTGCTTACGCTTCCGAATCCTTTTGGCATTGCCTGTCCAATGATTTCACGGTATGCCGGAACATTCGGAGCTGTCACGATAGTTTTGTTAGCGTCCGAATACCACTGAGCGGCCCCTGTTTGCGGGTTCACACCTGCCCAAAGCCTTGTGTAAAATGATGACACGTTCTGTCCGAGGCGCCGGATCTGGTTCCCGGAAAGAATATCATCACCGTTGGGCAATTTTGTTATTTCATTTCTATTCAAGGCGATCATGAAGCCGAGATCCCAACGAAAATCTTTGGTTCTGACAGGAACAGTGTTTATCTGGAACTCCCATCCCTTGTTTACCATTTCGCCTACATTGTCATTGATGGCTGTTCCCGAACCAGCAGTTCTTGAAACCGGCACTCCGAAGATGAGGTCGCTGGTTGTACGCCTGTAGTATTCAATTGTGCCACCCACCCTGTCTTTAAACAAAGAAAAATCGACAGCAAAATTGATTACTTTGTTCTTTTCCCAGGTCAAATCCGGAGCAGTTCCATGACTATTTACCGCACCACCGGGTAATTGGTTATAGGATGTTCCACCCCCTGCTGCAAAAGTGGGCCTCCAACTATAAAGACCGGTACCGGTATTGTTGCCATTTTCACCATAAGACGCTCTTAGTTTGAGTGCATCAACAAATGTTGCATTATTCATGAATTTCTCTTCATCAATATTCCATGCTGCACCAACTGAAAGGAAATTACCCCATCTTGATATTTCCGGGAAACGGGATGACCCATCTCTGCGGAAACTTCCGGATAATGAATAACGCCTCTTATAGTCAAACTGTACTTGCCCAATGATCGCAGCCAGGCCTTCGTCTGTTTTTGCACCAGAAGCACTTCCGGGAACAGTAGGTGTGGGCAATATTATCAGAGAGGTTAATGGCAGACCGGTTCCATCAGCACTGACATTATATGTCATCATTTTTTGGGCCTCGTAACCTATTTTAACATCCATGCCAAGATCCTTGCTTTTCAGGAAATCATGATGATAATCGAGCATATTGGTCCAAACCCAGTTGAACCATCTTGTATTATAATTAGCCGATTGTCCACCGCTAAGACGGGCATCACCATGAAAAGGATTCCAATACAATATCTCCTCCAGGTTGATATAATCAATTCCGAATTTTGAGGTATACTTCAGGTTTTTCAGGATGTTATACTCTAATGTAAATGTTGATATCACTTTTACATTGTCATATCTTTCCCGATCAAGATCGGCGATCACCAATGGATTATAAATTTGATTGAAAATTGAATTGTTACTGTTTAGTGTACCATCCGGGTTGTAAGCGGCAACACCAGGCCTTAATGCATAAGCAGCCAATACAGGGTTTCGGAACTGGGCAGCCTGCGTAGGTGCGGCCGTCTTGTCATAACTTCCAAGAAGATTAAAAGCGACAGAAAGTTTATCAGAAGCTTTATGACGAACATTGATATTGGCAGTGAAGCGTTCAAATGAAGATGTAATAACAGCAGCTTCTTCCTGGCGATATCCTATCGAACCGTAAAAAGTTGTTTTGGCATCTCCGCCGGAAACGGAAGCATTATAGCTTCTGTATCTTCCTGTACGGGTAACCAGGTCGAACCAGTCGGTATTGGCGCCGCTCCCAAATCCATTAGAAGCTTTAATTGAGGATACCTGTGCAGGAGTGGCACCTGCATTAATCAAGCCTTCCTCCAGCAATGCATAATACTCATCATAATTCAAGGGTCGGCCGATGTCTGGCACGGCTGCAATATCACTGAAACCAAATTCTACATCAGCCCTGATCTTGGATTTGCCAACTCTTCCTTTCTTGGTGGTGATGAGGATCACCCCATTGGCGGCACGGGAACCATATAAAGAAGCTGATGCTGCGTCTTTCAGCACAGATACACTCTCAATATCATTAGGATTGATGCCAGCTAATGCATTTGACGTGTTGATCAGCCTTGAAAAATCACCCGTACCAATCGGTATACCATCCACCACAAACAATGGATCATTGCCGCCGGTAACCGAACTTACTCCCCTTATGCGGATTGTTTGCGGGCCGCCAGGCTGGCCATTGGAGGCCACAGACTGCAGGCCGGCAACTTTGCCCTGAAGAATTCTATCAACAGAAGACTGAGCCCTGTTTTCAAGTTCAGCCGATGCTACTGTTGAAATTGAACCAGTCAATTTTTTCTTTACCTGTGTGCCGTAAGCCACTACGACCACTTCTGACTCGGTTACTGTGTTGGGACGAAGGGTAACATTAAAGGCAGACCGGTTTCCGATTAACTCTTCCACAGTTCCTTTTCCTACATAAGAAAATACCAAAATCCTAGCCCGGGCATCCACCTGGATGGAAAAGCCTCCGGAACCGTCTGTAGTAACGCCAATTCCGGTTTCTTTGACGGTAACAGAACCATTGACAACCGGGCTGCCATTTTCGTCTGTAACCCTGCCCGTAATGGTCCGTTGTGCGAACAAAGCTACCATGAACAGCATTGCTGTTGCAAACAGTAATAATTTTTTCATAAGCCTTGAGTGTTGTTTAAAGAATGAAAAATCCAGTTCAAGGCAACAATTTCTGCCAGTATGCTTCCATAAATCCTGATATTATTACTGAAGCATGAAAACTGTATAACAAAACCGGTTTATGGAATCCGAATCTTTAAAGTGTTGCAGTTCGCTGGAAAAATGAAAACCACTGCTTCCCGATCCATGATTTTTTTATGAGTAAAGCAGCGTTTCTATTTCCCACGTAGCTGCCGGATGATCTCACTATCCGGCATTTTAATTTCAACGTGTTCTTTTACCACTGGTAATGAATATCATCCGTGTGAAAAATATTTGCTATTGCTTAACACACAAGACAGATAGATTTATGACCGAATTCGTTTCCTGAATAGAGCACATGAGAAAAATCAGTTCAACAAACGGCCTTTTTAACCCTAACCGCTGCTGTCATGATCAAGGATGCCCGTTTACGCCTGGTTTTTATTCCTGTGCTGGGAATATCACTTCCCCTGCTTTCAGGAATAGTCACCTATAGCCTTTATACTGTTATTGAATTATTGGCAGCAAACCTGCTCTTCATTTTCACATCGCTTATCATCTGGGCCGGCTGCAACTGGATACATGGCCGTATCCGCCCCCTGTTTTCACCGTTGGCCAATCCATTTTCCAAAATATTTACGGTCTGCTCCGTTTCGGCGCTTTATGGCGGCAGCATCGGCACCCTCTCTGTAGCAACATGGCTGGTCTTGTCAAGGGAATCCTTTTCCTGGAAAGCACCTGGCCTGTTTGTCATCCTTTGCATGGTGGCCGTCATCGTTTTTACCCTTATCTATGAAATACTTTTCCTTAGTAAAGAGAGAGAACTGGACACTAAAATTGTAACCCTGCTTGATAAAGAAAGAACACAGGCTGAACTGCAAGCCCTCACCAATGAACTGGATCCTCATTTTATTTTCAATGCCCTGAACACCCTCAATCATCTGATCGTAAACAATCCTGAACAAGCATATTTATTTAATAACAGGCTGGCGCAGGTATATCGTTATTTCCTGGTGAACCGTGTCAAAGAATTGATCTCCCTGGAAGAAGAACTCGAATTCATTAATAACTACTTTTTCCTGCTGCAGATACGGCACGATCATAAACTGCAACTGGTTACTGAAACGGGCGACAATCCCGGGCTGGTGATGATTCCCCCCTGCGCATTGCAGATACTGATAGAAAACGCCATTAAGCATAATGAGTTTACCGATATCAAACCGCTCCGTGTTAATATTATTATGAACGGGCATTTCCTGAAAGTCATAAACAATACCCGTCCCAAACCTTATGCGGTCAACTCCACCGGCATCGGGTTGAAGAACCTCAGTTCCCGGTATAAGATCATTTGCCGGAAAGACATTGTCATTGAACGGTCACGGGAACAATTCACCGTCAAATTGCCCTTAATAAAATAAAAACCCTAAACTCATCAGCCATGTTAAACGCCATTATTATTGAAGACGAACGGCCTGCCAGGGAAAACCTTGTCAGCGTTCTGAACAGTGTTGCCAGAGACATCAGGATCATCGCCACACTTGAAAGCGTCAAAGAAAGCATTGAATTTTTATCGGGAAACCCGGTGGCTGACATCATCTTCAGTGATGTTCAGCTCAACGACGGGTTGTCCTTTGAAATATTCAGCCAGGCCGGTAACCGCATCCCGGTGATCTTCACTACGGGATACGATGAATTTATGCTGAACGCTTTTGAATACAACGGCATTGACTACCTGCTGAAGCCCGTGGAAGAGGAAGGATTGCGCAAGGCCCTTTCAAAATACCACATGCTGAAACAGCACTTCTCCGGCACTGCACCCCTCAGCAACCTGTTGCAATATATAGGCAACCATAAGAAAAAAAGACTGGTGGTAAAAAAAGGGATGGAGAACATTTCATTGCGCCTTGAAGACGTTGTATTGTTTTATACAGAAAACAAGATCGTTTATGTGGTGGACCGCATTGGCAAAAAATACCTGACTGATAAAAACCTGTCCGAGCTGGAAGAAACACTTGATACAAACATTTTCTTCCGTGCCAACCGGCAGTACATCATCAATATCAACTTCATCAAAGGGTTTAAATCCTATGAAAAAGTGAAGTTGCAGGTGGACCTGACGCTCCCGGAACTGAACCACAACATTATTGTAAGCCAGGAAACAGCCCCTCAATTCAGGGAATGGATGTATAATGCATAGAAAACAGGACTTGTGCCTGCTAAATAAATATGATCAGTACATCAGGCTGCAACCCCGTATATCGCTGTTGTCCACACGGCCGCTAATATCAAAACTCCCATCAGTATATAGCTTGCCGGCATCATCTGTGGCAATAAAGCTGCAGGAGTAGATATTTGCCAGGTCAATGATGTTTATCACCCCTCTTTGCGCCGCAGTATGCCGCAAAGAAGGCATATGCAATGTAAAAGGATCATCCTCATCCCGTATCAATACTCTCATCCACGGCGGGCAACGAAATACCCCTTCTCCCGCCGACCAAGCCTGCGATAAGAGTTCTGTCATCCCGTATTCTGAATGAATGGCGGATACCTGGAAGGCTTTTTTCAGTTCCTCATGCAACTCTTCCCGGATCATTTCTTTGCGCCGGCCTTTCATGCCACCGGTTTCCACTACAATAGTATGCTTTAGTGGTTGTGGAAACAATTTCGCAAAATCAAGCAAAGCAAAGCTCACACCGATCAGCAGGGTCTTCTGACCTGCTTCTTCTAACTGCCGCAGCACTGACGCTAATTTTGCAAACTCGTCAAGATAAAAACCGCTTTGGGGATGGCCGCACTGTCTTACCAGTTCATTCACCATAAAAACGAGTGAGGAATTTCCCCGTTCCATGTACGAAGGCAGCAAGCCGATGACACAATAATCACTGATGTCGCCATAAAAAAGGCTGAAGCCACGGTTGAAACTTTCCTTGTACAGAGAAATATCTTTTACCAGGTGGCGGCTGCTGACTGTCCCGGTTGTGCCGCTACTCTGAAACACAGCCTGTGGAACAAACTCACCGGTCATAACCGGGTGAGATTTAAAAAACCTTATTGGCAGAAAAGGAATCTGCTGCAACGACTGAACTTTTTCCACGTTTACCTGTAAAGCATCCGAGTAAGCCTTATAAACCGGGTTTTCACGGTATTGAAACCGAAAAATATCCAGCGCCAGGGCCTCGAAATTGTCCCGGCTGTTGTCAAAAATTTTGTGAATCTCTTGCCCTTCCATAAATCCATGCCCTCGTAAAAAAGCTTATATTTGTTTTACCTGAAAATTAAGTATGAAAACAAAACTGGCCGGTATCGTTTTAGCAGCAACACTGGTTTTGGTTGCCTGCGAAAAAAACAAGTTTGAAACCATCCCGCAAATTACTGTGAAATCCATTTCGCCGGGAACAGTATTCCAGGACAATGTAATTCGGTTGCGGGCCGCTTTCACCGACAAAGAAGGTGACCTTGATTCTATCCTGATCGTCACCAAATGGTATGATGGCACCACTGTAACAAGAACACTTGATACCCTGCGTTACGGTTTTAATGTATTTAACCTGCCGCCCAATATCAAACAAGGCGACATTGATGTTGAATTCATTTATGGAAGACTTTCTGATGTCTACACTTTGCTCCCGGGAAGCCCGGTGTCAAGAGATACAACGGCTACCATGGGTCTTGTTATCATTGACAAAGAAAATAACAGGAGCCCGTATGCTGAGTCCGGGCAAATTCGTTTGAAAGCTCCATAACCTGTTTCAATATTTTGTTCGCCAGCCTTCTTCGCTTTTTTGTTTACAGCAATCTCTTTATTGCCGGCTGCGCCTCGCTGATGGTGCTGCAGACCTCGCAACTGCTTTTGCAATCGCAGGTCAACAGTGATTATCTGCTCTTTGTTTTCTTTTCCACTCTCTGCAGCTATAGTTTTCACTGGTACCTGACAGAAGACACGGTGCTGCCATCGCCCCGCACCGGGTGGCTGGGCCAATACCGATGGGTTCATATTGCTTTATTTATTGTGGGGCTGACCGGTGCTATGGTTTATTTTTTATTTCTTTCGGCATACTGGCACTGGCTGCTCGTTGCAGTTATGATCACATTTTTATATTCAGCACCTAAAATTCCCCACCCCTGGTTCAGGTTGTTGCGAAAAGCGGCAGTTGGCAAGACCATTTTTCTTGCTTTGGCCTGGACCTATGTAACCACCGTGCTGCCTGTAATCATTGCAGGAAAGGCATTCAGCGAACCCGTATGGTTTTTTATTGGCAGCAGACTTTTCCTGGTGTATGCGATCTGCATTTTATTTGATTATCGTGACCGGCAGGATGACAAAGCCAGGGGCGTCCGTAGCCTCATCACATGGCTCTCTGAAAAAAATATTACCCGTCTTTTTATCAGCTCCTTCTTACTTTTTGCCATCAGCACTTCAGCGCTTTTACTCACCGGCCTTCCATTGACACCTGTGATAATACTGCTGGTTCCGGGTATACTTGCTGCCATATTATACAACTATGCCCGGCGGAATTTTTCTGACATGCTCTACTACTTTGTACTGGACGGGTTGATGGCCCTGTCAGCTTTAGTGATGCTGGTAACGGGCATTTAATTACTTTTGAGGCCTAAAATCATCGCATGGCAAAACCTCTTAAGAAAACTCCTGCAAAAAAATCAATCCTCAGTAACCAGTCACACGAATTTCTCCGCAACTATATCAACAACGCATCGCCAGTGGGTTTTGAAACCTGGGGGCAGAAACTCTGGATCGAATACCTGAAACCCTACGTGGATACACATTATGTGGACCCCTATGGCACTGCGGTGGGCATCATCAACCCGGATCATCCTTTTAAAGTGGTAATAGAAGCACATGCTGATGAAATAAGCTGGTTTGTGAATTATGTAACTGCAGATGGCCTGATTTACCTGAAAAGAAATGGCGGGGTGGATCACCAGACAGCGCCTGCTTCCCGTGTTTTCATACATGGCAAAAAAGGAAAAGTAAAGGCCGTTTTTGGCTGGCCGGCCATTCATACAAGAAATAATACTGCCGAGCCAAAAGAACCGACACCCCGAACCGACAATCTCTGGCTCGATTGCGGTGCCCGCAACCGCAAAGAAGTGGAAGCACTCGGCATTCATATCGGTGCCGTCGTCACTTACCAGGATGGGTTTGATGAACTGGCCAATGGCAATTTAATAGGCCGGGCTTTTGACAATCGTGTGGGAGGTTTTATGATCGCTGAAGTAGCCAGGCTGGTAAAAGAAAATAAAAAGAAATTACCCTTTGGCCTTTATGTGGTGAATGCTGTGCAGGAAGAAATTGGTTTGCGTGGTGCGGAAATGATCGCAAGACGAATAAAACCTAATATCGCCATCGTAACCGATGTTACACACGACACAACTACCCCGATGATCAACAAAAATATTGAAGGTGATGTGAGCACAGGCAAAGGCCCGTCTTTGTCTTATGCCCCGGCCGTGCATAACAAATTGCTGGGCATTGTGGAGAAAGTAGCTGCTGATAAAAAAATACCCGTTCAATGGAGGGCCCTGAGCCGCAGCACCGGAACCGACACAGATTCATTTGCCTATTCAAATGATGGTTGTCCTTCCGTTCTCATCTCCATTCCACTACGTTATATGCACACAACCGTGGAAATGCTGCACCGCGATGATATTGAGAACACCATCCGGCTGATGTATGAAACTTTGCTAACTTTAAGCCCGAAAACGAATTTGAGTTATATCTGATGCTGATAATGCTGTTATATATTGATCCCGGGGCTGGCAGTTACCTGGTGCAGGCCATGATTGCAGCTGCTTTAGGTATAGCATTCTTCTTTAAGAGCATCCTGCGTTTTTTTTCCAACGGCTGGCTGCTGATAAAATCTTTTTTCACCCGGTCGCCCAAACAAAATAAAAACTGAGATGCCTGCCCATGTCATCAGTCATTCAAACCATTCCTTCTTCTTATCGTGATCCTTCGGGATTTATGTTTGAAAAAGATGGCAGGCTGCTGAGACAGGTGAACCAGTCGTTTAAAGAAGACTTTGATCTTTTTATCTCGTGTGGTTGTTACCAGCAATTAGTCGACGAAGGGCTGCTGATACCACACCGGGAACTACCGGTTAATTTTACACAATCAGGCCAATGGTATAAAACACTTGAGCCGGAAAAAATTGACTTCATCAGCTACCCTTACGAATGGTGCTTTGACATGCTGAAAGATGCAGCCTTGCTAACACTATCTATACTGAAAAAATCACTTGCCTTTGGTTTGATAGTAAAAGATGGTACACCCTTCAATATTCAATGGAAAAATGGCCGCCCTGTTTTTATTGATACCCTTTCTTTTGAAAGATATAACCCTTCTCAGCCCTGGATCGCTTACCGCCAGTTCTGCGAGAACTTTCTCGCCCCTCTTCTATTAATGCACTATAAAAAAATACCGCTGCAGGGTTTGCAACTAGCCTGGCCGGATGGGATACCTTTGCCGGTGGCACAAGCACTATTGCCCTGGAAAAGCAAATTATCATTTTTCACCTGGCTGCATATTCATCTGCACAGCAGGATGGCCACAAAACACGCAGGGAAAACAAACAAACCTGTCAGCGGGTTCTCAGAAAAAAAATTAGATCGCCTCATAGTTAGTCTTGAATCACTGATCACCACCCTGCGCTGGCAGGCTCCTCCCAGCGTATGGGAACATTATTATGAAGAAGCTAACACCAGGAATGACTATATCAGTATCAAAAAAAATATCATCAATGGATGGATAGGGGGACTGTCCGGGGTAACAACCGTTGCAGACATTGGAGGAAATAACGGCGAATTTTCCATGCTAAAATCATTGCAACAAAAACAGGTGATCTGCACAGATTTTGATCATTCCGCTATAAATGATCTCTACAAAAAAGTAAAAGAAGAAGGCATCAGCAATATTCTGCCACTTGTTATGGACATAGCCAATCCTTCGCCGGCCATTGGTTTGCAGAATACCGAGAGATCATCTTTTCATGACCGCTGCCATGTTGATCTTTGCCTTTGTCTGGCATTGCTGCACCATCTTGCCATCGGACGAAATATTCCGCTGGAAAGGATATGCCAGGTATTTTCACAAATAAGCAACAACCTGGTCATTGAATTCGTTCCGAAATCAGATGAAAAAGTGCAGCAAATGCTTTCGGCAAAAAAGGACATCTATGAAAATTACAACGAACAATCTTTTGAAGATGCCTTTAAAAAAACATTCTCCATCATTCATAAAAACCCAATCGGGGAATCGGGAAGGATTCTCTACCTGATGAAAAAAAATGGATAAGCTGAAACAAACCTTACAAACGAGGCCTTACTTCCTGTTGTTGTTGCCCGCTTTTTTCTTCCTTCACGGGTTCATTGAAAATTATCATTATGCAATGGCAGGGCAGTCGCTCCTGCTTTGGGCTAAATATTCTTTTATTTCGCTGGTGATGGCCGGGTTCTGGTGGCTTGTGTTCCGGGATCGGGTCAAAGCCTCTGTTGCAACAATCTTCCTGCTCTCCTTTCATTTCTTTTTTGGCAGCACCCATGACTTTCTTAAAAAATATTTCGCTGACAGCTTTATTGTACGCTATAGTTTTATCATAAGCGTTACCGTGTTGCTGTTGGCAGTTTTAGTACTGTACCTCAAAAAAACCAAAGCTAACTTAACACGGATATGCCTGTTCCTGAATTGCCTGTTCCTTCTTTTATTAATCCCTGACATTTTTAGTCTTTTAAAAAACATCACCCGGCCGAAACCACAATATGTCGCCGGACTGGGAAGCAATTTCAATGCCTGTGAAAATTGCTCTAATCCTGATATTTACCTGGTCATTGCAGACGAATATGCCGGCGACAGCACACTTCGTTCTTTGTTTTCGTTTGACAATTCCGAGTTCCGGAACGAACTGAAGCAACGGGGTTTTCACCTTACCAACAATAGCGCTTCCAATTATAACGCCACGGTATATTCAATGGCATCTATGTTTAGCATGGATTATATTGAATCACTTGAAAAGAATATTGTTAATCACAGGGACATGTTTGTTTGCAGGGCACTGATAAAAGACAATAACCTGCTTCACTTCCTAAAGGTCCGTGGCTATCGCACCTACAACTTCTCTCCTTTTGATTTTGACAATCATAAAAACTTTGTTGTGACGCCTTTCTTTGCTTCCCGGCAATCATTGATCACAGCGCAAACTTTCCTGAACCGTTTCTGGAGAGACATGGGGTACAATTTTGTCAGCGAAGCAACTATCAGGAAGGCCAAAGAGAAGCATTTGTTTAATAATGAAAAGATAGAAGCTGCAACGAGAAAAGCAGCTGCTGAAAACACCGGTTCACCGAAGTTTGTTTATACACATATTGCCCTGCCGCATCATCCTTATTATTATGACAGCGCCGGCAACCGCACCCCATATAACAGCACTACCCACAGCTTTCCTGATACAAAGACAGATTATATTCAATATATGCATTATAGCAACAGGAAATTGCTTTCGATTATTGACCATATACGGGCTGTATCCGCTCATCCTCCTGTCATCATCCTGATGAGCGATCATGGATACCGGCAATATACTGAGCCAACTGACCCTTACCACTATTTTACAACTTTAAATGCAGTTTTGCTGCCGGGGGGAAACTATTCTGCATTCTATGACGGGATGACCAATGTGAACCAGTTCAGGGTATTGCTGAATACACAGTTTGGCCAGCAATTGCCTTTATTGAAAGACTCCACCAGTTTCCTCATCGAGCCATAGCCTGCAGCATTTCAGGGATAAATATTTACTTTCATTTTATGAAAAGCAACCTGGCTCAAAAAATCATTCGCTTTTTATCCGGCAAAAGAGTAACACTGGCGATTATTTTGCTGGCTGTAGCCGGTCGCATCCTCCAGCTTGTTTATTTTTTTAATATCCGTCTCGATGCTTCACACCAGGTCATCGCCACCAAAAATTTATTAGCCGGTCATGGCATCAGCATGGACAAGGTTTTTGCCAATGACCTTTCTGCAACCGTGTATGAACCTTTAATCAACTGGCCTCCCGGCTACTCTATACTCCTGGCTCCATTCCTGGTTTTATTTGGCGGCGATTATGTAGCCGCTGGTCTTACACTAAGTATCCTCGCAGCGGTGGGGCTCATTTTAATATCACGAAAAATTCTGCAATTGCTGCAAGTCCCGGTTTATCTTGTCAACCTCTGGACACTGACAGGCGGTTTCTTTATCTATTTCTTTTATTTCATTGCCTGCTCCGATGCTATTGCCATTTTCTTTGCAATGACAGCTGTCTATTATTGCCTTTCCCTGCTGAAAAACCCGGTTAATACACGTTGGAAAACAGCAGGTATGATTGCAGCACTGATCCTTTGCGGGGCAATGAAATACCTTTTTATGCCGGTGGTTTTTATCATACCTGCCTGGTTGCTGCTGCGGGGTATCGCTGAAAAAAGAAAAAACCTGTGGCAACCTGGTATTACCGGCATAGTAGTTCTCAGCATAGTGCTGGGGGGATTATTGCTGTGGCAAAAATCCATCAGCGGAGCTGCCACTTATATCAGCGAACCGGGAAGAGGTTTTTTTCCGCAACACCTGCTGGCATTTTTCCCTTTTGTTCCGGGTTCATTCATTAAACCCGATACTATTGCAATAGCCCTTCAAACAACTGATGCACAAGGGTCATTGCTAATGATCTTTTTTCAGTGTATTCATGTTGCTGCCCTATCTGCATTTACATGGATAATGTTTCGACACCTCTCACAAAAAAGGCTGAAGGGACTTTCACCTGAAAATGATTTCAACTCCCTGCTCCTTCTTTTTTCCTGGGTCACCACCCTGTTACTGGCTTTCTTATCATTGGGAGTAGAAAAAGAAACCTGGGATTCCGGCCACCTATGGACTTATATTGAAGAACACCGCTACTACGGCCTGCCGATTGTAATGATACAAATGGCACTGTTTGCCGCTTTCCGGCTATTTAGTGAAAAACCGAAAGTTTGCCGGCTCATCCTGGTAACACTATTTGTATTGCTGCACGTAGAAACAGTAAGAGGAATCATTTTTAATCTGAACCGTGTAAGCCGCATCAGCAGGGAAGAATATAGCTGGCAATATGAATTACGACTGCAACGATATGCCGATGCAATCATTAAACAATCGCTGAAAAAGGAACCAGTTTTAAAAGTGGTAGTAGCCGGTCCCCGTAATTATATCAATCACCGGGTAAGTCTTTACAGCAATGCCCCGATACTGGAACTGAAAAATGTTGTTCCTGCTGCCGTTTCTCTGGAAACAAAAGAAAAAACACTTGTTGTCATTATTCTCGAAGAAAAAGATAGGGAGACATGGTCACCCCTGGTAGCAGCAGGGAACAATGAACTTGCGGGACAATTCAATGGTCTATATTTTTACACAGTTTATGTCAGTCCCCGATAACTTAAAAAAAGTTTTCATTGTCATCCCCGCATACAATGAAAAAGCAGTGATCCGTAATGTTTTGGAAAACTTTCGGTCTACAGGCTATCATGTGGTTGTAATTGATGACGGATCAGATGAACCGTTGAACGGCTTATTGAATAATTTGCCTGTTTACCTGCTTCGTCACCGGGTGAATATGGGACAAGGAGCCGCCCTTCAAACCGGGATTGAATTTGCCCTTTCAAAAAATGCAGATTTCATTATTACGTTCGATGCCGACGGGCAACACCAGGCAACAGATATTCCAGCCCTGCTGCAACCATTGCTGGAGGATAAAGCAGATATCACCCTGGGTTCAAGATTCCTGGAAGGAGCCGCACACAATATGCCTTCGGCGAGGAAATGGACATTGCAACTGGCCCGCTGCCTCAATTTTTTATTTACAGGCCTCTTCCTTTCCGATGCCCACAATGGCCTTAGGGCTATGAACAGCAAAGCAGCACAAGCCATTCATATCCGTGAAAACGGAATGGCACATGCCACAGAGTTGCTGGCGCAAGTGAAAAAAAAGAAATTGCGGTATGCTGAAGTGCCGGTGAATATCCATTATTCTACTTATTCACGGCAAAAAGGGCAAAGCATCTGGAGCGGGTTTCGTATCGTTTTTGATATACTTTTAAATAAAATTTTCAAATGAACGGAATCCAGGTTTTACTGATTACCGGTGTAGCAGGCTTGTTTCTCTACTATGCATTCAGGTTGCGCAATGCCCTGCTTGATATGATCCTGCTGGTCATCTTTGCCGGTCTTGCTGTATTTTTCATTCTTTTTCCGGAGTACACCAACAGCATAGCTCATTATTTAGGCGTGGGCCGCGGCGCTGATCTGCTTTTTTATACCTGCATACTGCTTTTCCTGTTTATCATCCTGAAATTGTTTGCCCGAATCCGTCGGCTGGAGCAAACAATCACAGAACTTGTACGAAAACTGGCAAAAGATGAATCGCAGTTAATGAAAAACGATGACAGCAAAGCATCTGTGTAATGAGTGCTGCCAGCGTCCTCTCATTGTCAATAAGCGACTCCTCATTTTGTTACTGTCATTTTTTTCCCACTAATCCAAATAGGTATGAACTAAGATTTTTTTATGGCTTCCTGTAGGTGGGCAGGTTCGGTTGTTTTGTTTAGTAGCATGACTTCTGTAATCTTATACAAGCGGCCCCCGATAGTTTCATTACCAGCTACAGTTTCCATAATCGCCGTGTATTATTCTTCTATTCCTGACGACATTGCCCTATGCAAATGTTTCAAAATTCAAGGCCGTAAAGTGCTTTTTATAATTTTAGGCACCGCTAATAGTCAATTTTTCCCAACAGATTGACTATAATTGCAAATAATATATGCCTGTCGCATTTATTCATCCATTAAAAAATCTGTTATCTGCGAGAGTTACTTCTGTTGTGATCACACTTGTGGCTGTGATGGGCAAGGCTGCGCAAAAATTCATCCTGTTCCGGCTTGATGATGATAAATGTTTTCAAATACAGGCTGCAAAAAATCTGGTTGCGGGCCATGGCATAAGTATCCATGAAGTATTTGCTGATGACCTTGCGAAGGCATACTATACCCCCCTGATCAAATGGCCACCTGGCTACTCAATCCTCGAAGTTCCTTTATATGGCCTTTTCAACAACGACTACTTCTGGGGAAATATATGGCTGGATGTGATTGCAGCCGCTGTTTTTGTGCTTCTTGCCCGTAAAATAATCCGGCAACTGGATGTGCCCTTGTGGCTGGTTAACATCTATACATTTATGGTTGGCTTTTTCCTGTACGACTTTATAAAATTTGATTCCTCTGACCTTGTCAGCCTTGTGTTTTTCCTGGCCGCCGTTCTTTTTACTTTACAATTCTTCCGCTCCCGGCACAAACTCTGTTATTCCGTTCTGGTTACTTTTTTCCTCTTTTCCTGCTGTCTTCTTCGTTATATGTATATCCCGGTTGCTTTTATCATTCCTTTTTATTTTGTTTTCAAAGGATACCGTGATGCCGATAAGAAATTGCTCCGGTATGGGGCAGGGATAATTCTTTCACTTGCACTGCTAACAGGCATTTTTCTTTTTATACAGCACATGCAAAGCGGGGCGGTTTTATATGTAAATCCTTCCGCAACAGGATTTTACCCTGACAACCTTCTTAGAACTTACCCGTTTCTTTTTTTTACTGTTTTAAACCTGGAACTGCCGGTTACTCAGGTGCATAGATTTACAGGGATTGATTACACTATTATTGGAAATGCAATCATGCTTATTCATCTCTGTATTCTGCTCCCGTCATTGTATTTTTTTACCAGGCAAATTTTTTATAAGCAGCAGGGTGAAGGCACAGCCCAATACTTTCGTTTTGCTCAAATTGCTTTCCTTTCCTCCCTGGCAGTATTAGGGGTATTGTGGCTGTTATCTGTTTTGTATGCGCCATTCCTTACACATAGCCAGACCGGATATTATTTGTGGACCTACGTACTGGAGGCAAGGTATTATGCTGCACCTGTTTTTCTTTTTCAATTACTGTTCCTTCTCATGTTGTACAGGTACAGGATCAAAAAGCGGGTCAGGGCCTTATTTGTTGTGACACTTTCTGTTTGCATGTTCAGTTCGTTGCACGGGGCTTTTTTTACCATAAAGAGCCTTGCTGTGAAGGGAGCTGACTTCCCTCAAACAAGGCAAATGGCTGATTTGGATTCCTTAAGGATGCTGATGCGGCAGTTTGTGTCAGCCAATAAAGGAAAAAATATTGTCTGCGCATCGGATCAGCCGGTCCTTAATAACTTTGCTTCGTTGTGGGAAAATATTCCGGCATTGTATGATGTCAGTAAACTGAACGATCCGGGCAAACTGCTTGCCACAAAGGAAACGGTTGTTCTTGCTGCAATAAGAGTGAATAATTCTAAGCGGTTCGAAGGATTCCTTCAATACCCTTCAAAAAAATTGTTTGCAGTTAAAGGGAAAATAGCTTTTTATTATTTTTATATTAGTCCTGTTCTTCACAGTCTTCCTAATCGTAACAATACTTCAAATTTACAATTGCACTGGTTAGCAACAAACTAACCATCAGCCTTGAAAAGATTGTTTACTTCCGGATCATTTTCAACAAATATTTTGGCCAACAATTATCTTTGCTGAAAGAATCAAGTATTTATATCAAATAAGAGCTATGCATATCCGAAATAACTGGAGCCCTGCTGAAATAAAAGAAATTTACGACAGCCCCTTGCTGGAACTGATGTACAGGGCTGCTACAATTCACCGCGAATATAACGACACCGTCGAAGTGCAGGTTTGCACACTGCTTTCCATCAAAACCGGGGGTTGCCCTGAAGACTGTGCCTATTGCCCGCAGGCTGCCAGGTATAATACAGGTGTGGATGTGCAGGCACTGATGAAAAAAGAAGAAGTGCTGGAGTATGCCGCCAAAGCAAAAGAAGCAGGCAGCACAAGATTTTGTATGGGGGCAGCCTGGAGGGAAGTGAGAGATAACAAAGATTTTGACAGGGTGCTGGAAATGGTGAAAGGCGTGAATGAAATGGGGATGGAGGTTTGCTGCACATTGGGAATGCTGACCGAAGAACAGGCAAAAAAACTGGCTGATGCAGGTCTCCATGCGTACAATCACAACATTGATACCTCATCAGAATATTATGGCGAAATCATTCATACACGAACCTATGACGACCGCCTGCAAACACTTGATCATGTAAGAAAGGCGGGTGTAACGGTTTGCTGCGGCGGCATCATTGGTTTAGGTGAAACACATGAGGATCGTATAAAGATGTTGCACACACTCGCCACCTTACCCGAGCATCCTGAAAGTGTTCCTATCAATGCCCTGGTGCCGGTGGCCGGCACACCGTTGGCCAATAACCAAAAAGTGGATGTATGGGATATGGTGCGGATGATCGCAACGGCCAGGATACTGATGCCAAAAGCAATGGTGAGGCTCAGCGCCGGCAGAAATGAACTTTCTGTGGCCGAGCAGGCATTGTGTTTTTTGGCTGGGGCCAATTCAATTTTTGCCGGTGATAAATTGCTCACCACACCCAATCCCACGTTTGATGAAGACAATGCGATGTTTGAACTGCTGGGGCTGAAACCACGAGAAGCTTTCAAAGAAAAAGAAACCACAGCCCAATATGTTTGATCCCCGGAAAATATTAGTGCTGGCGCCCCACACCGATGATGGTGAATTGGGCTGTGGCGGCAGCATTGCAAAATTCTGTGCAGAAAAAAGGGAGGTTTATTATGCCGCCTTTTCACTTTGCAAAAAATCATTACCTGCCGGTTTGCCGGCAGATACATTGGAAAAAGAGTGCAAAGCTGCGACTTCCCTGCTGGGTATTGAACCCGGCAAACTGCTGTTATATGATTTTGAAGTAAGGACCTTTGACCGCCAGCGACAGGAAATATTGGAAACACTGGTAAGCCTGAACAAACAGATTAGCCCCGACCTTGTATTGATTCCTTCTGCTTCAGATATGCACCAGGACCACCAGGCGATACACCAGGAGGCAAAAAGAGCTTTTAAAAACAGCAGCCTGCTAGGCTATGAACTTCCCTGGAACCAAACTCAGTTCCGGGCACAGTTGTTCATTACACTCAACAAGGAGGAAATCGGAAAAAAGATAAATGCCTTAAACGCATACACATCACAGTCGCACCGCAATTATATGCAAGCTGATTTTATCCGCTCTCTTGCCGTAGTGAGAGGAGTGCAATGCAGCAGTGAAATGGCGGAAGCATTTGAAGTGTACAAATGGATCGTATAACTACCAGCCTATTTTCTCCCCGAATTTTCCTAACCCGAAATATTGGTTCAACTGCATGTTCAGGCCAAATTGGTTGTAGCCCGTATTATTCTGGTAATGTGACCGGGCATAGCGGATGCTGAGTTTATTGAGCAGCACTCCCAGCCCAACTGAAAACCCGTTCAAGCCATTACCGAGGTTACCGATATTCAATTCTTTTCTCCGCAAATGATTATAACCGGCCTGCACTTCCACTTTATCACCAATATGAACAGTGGTCGCTAACACAAAATGCCGGAACAGTTTGTCAAAACTGAATTTTGATGTGCTGCTGTTTTCAAACCCGTTCTCGTTATTAAAACTCGTATCGTTATACAAAATATCAAAACGATGAAGACTGTGTGCTGTCAGCGAAAAACTAAACGGTGCGTTTTCCAGTTTTTTGGTGAGCCCCAGTTGCAGGTCAAAAGGCAGGTCAGCGGCATCCGTACCCTGGTATCGCCGCAACTGGAACCCCATATTCTTTGCCAGCAGCGATGCTGAAAACAGTTTGGCCGAATCATAATACAATAACCCTGCATCGGCAGCAATGCCGTTGGAACGATATTGCCCGTAATTGGAACTGATGAATTTCAGGGTCAGTCCCCCGTTCCATTTTTCCAGGTAGCTTTTGGAAGCAGATACCTGCATTACAAAATCATGGGGACGGAACTCCCCTAAAATATTGCCGGCGGCATCGGTTTGCGGTATGTTGCCATAATTAAAATAATGAATCCCCCACTGAAAACTGGTGTTGAGCGGTTGGTTGTGATAGGCCAGTGATAAATGATAAGCAGTGGTGCCGGCATAAACATCATTGAAGACCGCATTCATCTGTGTATGCATCGAAGGCTTCAGCAAAGCCGGGTTGTTAAACGAAAGTCCCGCATCATTGGAAATTTGCGAAACATTCACCCCTCCCAATGCGGTCAGTTGGGGGCTGTTGGGCAGTTTCAGGAAATTAAAAACAGCATTGCCTCCCAGGGTTTGGGCGGAAAGGTTTACTGAAAACAGCAATAGCAATATGAACAAACGAAGATTCAAGACAGCTACGAAAATAAGCAATTGAAAAAGAAAGCCTCCCGGGAAACGGGAGGCCGTAGTGTTTCCGTATGTGTACGAAAACAAATCTTAAAACAACCAACATGAACTGTCTATATCATACAAACAGATCTAACACAAATTGGTTGAAAAATCCGGGAAATTTTTATCAGGTTAGCGCCAGTTCCAGCACCTGCCCCATGTTTTTTACAAAATGAAACTTGATGCCCTTGATGAATTCTGACTCTATCTCCTGCACATCTTTTTCGTTTTGCCAGCAGAGGATGATCTCCTTGAGCCCGGCCCTTTTGGCCGCCAGCACTTTTTCCTTGATGCCGCCAACGGGTAACACCTGGCCGCGGAGGGTGATCTCACCTGTCATGGCAAGAAAAGGCTTTACTTTTTTTCCCGTGATAGCAGAAGCAATAGCCGTCATCATGGTGATGCCGGCGCTGGGGCCATCTTTTGGCACAGCACCCTCGGGCACATGAATATGGATATTTTTCTTTTCAAAAATTTTTGGTTCGATATCATATTTCTTAGCATTGGCCTGCAGGTAGGTCAATGCGGTGCTGGCACTTTCCTTCATCACATTGCCGAGGTTGCCCGTCAGTTTTAATTCGCCTTTGCCATCACTCAGCGAAGTTTCGATAAAGAGAATATCGCCTCCCACATAGGTCCATGCCAGCCCTACGGCCACACCGGGCATATTGGCTGTTTTATAGATCTCATTACTGTAACGGGGCTTGCCTAATATCTTTTCAATATCATTAGCATTCAGTGATGCTTTTAATTTTCCTTTCATCGCCAGTTCTTTGGCCTGGTAGCGCATCACGGAGGCCAGTTGCCTGTCCAGTTCCCTCACCCCGCTTTCCCTTGTGTAGTCCTGGATGATCTTCTCCAGCACTTTGTCGGCAATTTTAAAGTTGCTGCTTTTTAACCCATGCATTTCTTTTTGTCGTGGCAGCAGGTGACGCTTTGCGATCTCAATTTTTTCTTCCACAGCATAACCGCTCAGGTCAATGATCTCCAGCCTGTCACGCAGAGCCGGCTGAATGTTCTGGATATTATTGGCAGTGGCAATGAACAACACTTTGCTCAGGTCATACTCCAGTTCCAGATAATTATCATAAAAACTGTGGTTCTGTTCAGGATCCAGCACCTCCAGCAAAGCAGAAGAAGGATCGCCGCGGAAATCATTGCCCACTTTGTCTATTTCGTCCAATATCATCACGGGATTGGATGATTTTATTTTGCGGATAGATTGCAATATCCGGCCCGGCATGGCGCCGATATAAGTTTTGCGGTGACCACGGATCTCGCTTTCATCATGCAAGCCACCCAGGCTCAGCCTTACATATTTTCTTCCGATAGCAGAAGCGATGCTTCTTCCCAGTGATGTTTTACCAATGCCCGGTGGACCTACAAAACAGAGGATGGGGCTTTTCATATCTCCCTTCAGCTTCAATACGGCCAGGTATTCTAAAATCCTTTCTTTGATCTTATGCATCCCGTAATGATCATTGTCCAGCGTTTTCTTCGCTTTCTTCAGGTCGTAGTGATCTTCAGTATATTCCTGCCAGGGCAATTCGAGCATCAGGTCAAGATGATTATACACCACTGAATAATCGGGTGTGGTGGGATGCATCCTTTCCAGCTTCTCAATGCCTTTCTTAAACAACTCTTTTGCAGCATCTGGCCATTTTTTCGCTTCCGCCTTTTTCTGCATTTCTTTCACCTCCTGCACATTCGAATCGCCACCCAACTCTTCTTTGATGCTTTTCAATTGTTGCTGCAGGAAGTATTCCCGTTGCTGCTTATCAATCTCTGTTCGGGTTTTGGTGGTCACTTTGTTCTTCAGTTCGGCAAACTGCAAATCTTTTTGCAGTAACTGCATCAGCACATCGGCCCTTTCACGAATATGGTTCAGCTCCAGCAGCCTTTGCTTCTCTTTAATATCTGTATTGAGATTGCTCGACACAAAATGAATCAGGAAAGAAGGGTTTTCAATATTGCGGAGAATGATCGAAGCTTCTGTAGGTATGTTGGGGGAAAGCTGGATGATCTCCGTAGCCAGGTCTTTGATATTGGAAACATAGGCTGCAAAATCTGCATCCTTCGGTGATTCCTCTTCCTCCAGCTTTTTGATTTTTGCTTTGAAATAAGGATCGTCTGTAAACACTGATTCGATGGCAAACCGGCTCTTGCCCTGGATGATAACAGTGGTGCCTCCATCGGGCATTTTTATCAGCTTAACGATCTTCGCTATTGTTCCGATCTGTTCCAGGTCATTGATCAAGGGATCTTCAACGTTGCTGTCCTTTTGAGCTATTACTCCAATAAGTTTGTCGCCCTTGTATGCATCATTCACCGCTTTGATGCTTTTATCACGGCCCACTGTGATAGGAAGCACCACACCGGGAAACAAAACCGTGTTACGAAGAGGTAATAAAGCAATTTCTGAAGGCACTTCAATGATGCTGCCATCATCCTGGTCGCTTTCGTTGAGGGGAATGATGGGCAAAAAATCCATGTCATCCTCGCTGCGCAGTATAAATTTCTCAAAACTCATATCCAGACTTCTGTTAGACAATATGTCATCCCGGTTGTGCCGGGACGGGTGGAAAAATAAATATATAACGGGAAATCAGTATAGCCAAGATTTGTGCCTGACATAAGTTAACTGACAAAATAGGTAGCTGAGTGGTAAGTATTTATAAAAAAATCTCCCGCCGGGCGGGAGACTTTTTCATGGGCATACGATATTGATATTTATAAGGCTAATCCAACGGATAATTGAAATCCCTGGTTCCTCCATTTGTCCTGGTTGTCGATATCATTGATATTATTGAGACCGATGGAGTAACGTCCGGAAACACGTAGCGCAGCTATCTTGAGTTGCACGCCGCCCAGCATAGAGAGATCGCCATTCTTAAAAGCCTCGCCGCCGTTTTGCAATAATGTTTTGTTATTATCCAGCAAAATGCCGAATTGCGGGCCGGCTTGTAATGTCAGGAACTTACCCAACAATTTATAATTTACCAGCAGCGGCACGGAGAGATAATTCAGTTTTACGTTTTTCTGGTAATTGGGGTTGAATACATTTTGATAAAGGTCTTCATATTCACTGCTGACAGTAGTGGCATACTGGTTGAAGAGCACCTCGGGCTGAATACCCAGTTTGCCGCCAAAGCCGATCTCTGCAAACCCACCCAAATGGTAGCCGTATTCAAATTCCTGGCTAAATGATTTCCCGTCAACCTTGGTGACATTCGCTCCTCCTTTTATGCCAATGTGAAACTGCGCCATGAGTGCCTGTGACAAGAGCAGCGCTGCTGCAAGCGGAAGGAATAGTTTTGTTTTCATGTTTTTTGATTTTTGATTGTAGATGGTTGTCCCCGGATGAGGACGCAAAAAATTTTCAAGGATAGTGCCAGTCACCTATTAGCGCTGTTAAATTGCATTAACGGCTTTGACAAAATCAAAACAGAAAATCAGCATTGTTATTGTTTTTCGTTTGTGAAGAATTTCTAAAAGGATCAGAAGATGAGGCCGGCATTAACGGATAAAAAAGTGCTGAAGTTTTTTTCTGTCGCCGGGAAATAATAATCAAATGCAGCCTGCGGCTGAATGAAAAACTTACCTAAAGAATATTCCCCTCTCAGGAAAAGGGTTAACGATAAAGGCTGAAATTCTACCCGGTCGTCCAGGTATATATTTTCAGAATTATAGAGAACACTAGAGGTGTTCCGCAGATTGACCCCGTAGGTGTTGCTGGTCTGATTGAAACCAAATTTTTGTGTGCCGCTTGTAAAGTTGAGTTGCGGTGTGAACCGGATATGATCTTTGTTGGTAAAAACATCCAGCCAGTAAAAATCATGACGTACTGAAGTGATCACTGAAAAATCGGAAACGGATTCAGTGGTATTGATATATGTGTAGCCCCTTGGCCTCAGCCGCAGCGACTGGATGAGGTCTTCTCTTTTTTCGTATTCTGACCGGCTGCCCCAGCCATAGCTCACAGCCAGCATAGGACGAAACCATGATTTGCGCCAGGCAAAATAACCGTAGAGTTCATTGCGCAAAGGCGATGTATAGAAAGGAACGGAATCCTTCATGAAATAACGGGTATAAGACAGTCCTGTTGCCAGGTTGCGGTTTTTCAAGTAGTCAAAAGAAGGGGACAAAGCAAATTGGTAAAGGTTCAGGTTTTTATCATCATTGACAAGATAGCCGGTGGCATTTAAGCCCAGACCAGTTTTATGATACCAGGTGAGCATGGGCGAATAGGCAATTCGGGAGGTAGTTTCCAGCAGCATGTCGTCTTTGCTTTTGAAGCTGAAAAAGCCCCGGTTCAAGGAAAGGCTGGCCATAAAAAAACTCCGGGGCATCAGGATAGAATCCATGAAAGCCTCAAAGTCTCTGAAAAATTTTTCGTCAAGATCAAAAATGCTGGTGTCCGCTAAAAGTTCATGAGGAGGTGCAATTACCGTATCGGCCGGGTTCGACTGGGAACGTGCAGTCATACCCAGCGCTGTGAAAGTCAGCGCTATAAGCCATTTTTTTACCATCAGGCAGCGGTATTTTGGTGTCATAGGTTCGGATGGTGCTGTTGCAGCCGGTCTAAGACCGGAGGGTTAAAAAAAAGTTTAATTCCGTGGCCACCCTGCCATAAACGTCCGGGGGGTTGAAATTATTGAAAGACAGGGGCAAACTCAGGTAAGCTGCAGCAGGGTGATTTCCGGCAAAATGCCCACCCTTCCGGGGTAACCGATGAAGCCAAATCCCCTGTTCACATACAATTTTTGGTTACCCGCTTCATATAAACCCGCCCATTGGCGATAAACGTATTGCACAGGGCTCCATTTGAAACCAGGTATTTCCACCCCAAACTGCATTCCATGTGTGTGGCCGGAAAGCATCAGGTCAATATCGGTAAATTGTTTCCTTACTTCTGCATCCCAATGTGAGGGATCATGGCTCAGCAGTATTTTAAAAGGATACTCACTGGCCCCTTCACTGGCCTTGCGCAGGTCGCCATAACTATGAAAATTACTACGGCCACTGATATTTTGCACTCCCATCACAGCAATACGATGACCATCCTTTTCCACAGCCACATGTTCGTCCATCAGCAACCTCCATCCCATAGCATCATGCACGGCTTTTAGCCTTTCCAAATTGGCTGTTTTTTCTTCAATGCTGTCCCATTTTACATAATCCCCATAATCATGATTGCCCAACGTGGAAAAAACACCCAACGGCGCTTTCAGTTTTTCAAACACATCTACATATTCGTCCATCTCACTGGCCAGGTTATTCACCAGGTCGCCGGTAAAAAGGATCAGGTCGGGCTGTTCATTCATGATCTTTTCCACACCCCGTATCACGGCCTCTTTATCCGTGAAGCTACCTGAATGAATATCCGAGATATGTGCAATTTTGATTCCTCTGAAAGCCTCGGGAAGGTTGGCAAAAGCAAGTCGTATATGTTTCAACTGGTAGCGGTATTTGTTGCCAAAACCATACACTAATGTTCCGAACAAACCGCCGCCAAATAACATGCCGGCCCAGCTCAGGAATGCAGAACGGGAAATGGTTTCTCCCTGCTGCAATTGTTCACCCTCGGTGTTGCTGAAAAAGAATTTGCCGGCGATCCACTGGATGCCCCTGCGCAAATCATCTACGAGGAAGAATACCGCGGCAATCAGTTTGGCAAAAAATAACCCGGCAATAAGAGCAAATATCGTAGCTCTGAAAACTTTAGCCTGTTGCTCAAATTTCAGGTAGGGCAGAATGATAAGAGTGATGATGGCAGCGGCTGATATGGTCCAGTACACCGCAAAAATGATGCTGCGGGTCTTGTTGCTCGTTGTTTGAGTCACCACTTTCAATGCCTGGAAACAATAAATATCCAGCAGCACCATCATACCGATCAAAATCCACCAAAAGGGAGTGTTGCGCATCGGGCAAAATTAGAGAGAATTAGAATCAGTGCCGAAACCGGCTTTTTTTAACCACCGGTGACAAATAAATCAGTAATTACTTGTCATTATTAAATATGGGGTTCTGAAATCTCAGTTCGAAAAGTATAGGCCGGAAAGACCTTTCGGCTATGAAGGCTGTGGCCTGGTAGTAGAAGCTTGCGCCAATGATAAAATAGCTTTTGGGAAGCCCCATTTTTACATCAAAATCAAGACCCGGTGACAGATGAAACCTTCTGAAAGGCACTCCTTTTACTTCATATTTGGTGTCGCTGATCTTATACTTGCTCAGGGCAGATACATAATAACTTGCCAACAGCCCGAAACCTATGGAGGCCTGCGGATCAAACACTCTTTTGATTTTTACAGGCAGATTGACCCTGTCCATCTGTAAAGAATGTTGTTTAAAATCATCAGGAGTAGTTTTAAAAACAACTGTATTGTTCTCGTTTTGAAAGTGACCATCCAGGTAGTTTCTTGTCCAATGATATGTCAGCCCGGTCTCTAGCTTATATTTTTCTTTTAGTGGAATACTCACAAGAAACCCGTTCTGAAAGCTAAAGCTACCATCCTCATCAATGCTTGCAGGAAGACCGGTGGCCCGGTATGCCCCGAAAGAAAAAATCTGTTCGATCCGTGTCTTGCGGTTATCCTGCGCATGAAGTTGAAAACAGATGAAAAATAAGCATGGCGTAAGAAAGAGTTTTGAAAGGAGTGCAAAACTTACCTTGCAGTTGCGCTTTTTCATAGCAGATAATTTAAGGTTTATAAGTGAAGCGGGTTCCCGTTACGGGGAAGTCGCCAGTTTACCTCTTTTGATTGGGTCAGCATATTTGCAAACCATCTGCCATAGCAGGTTTGTAAGTTTTAAAATACAGATTTCAGCGAACACTTATTTTTGCCGGGACAGCTTTTAATATGAAATTAACCTACTACGGCCATTCCTGCTTTTTGGTAGAAATAAGTCTGCCTGCCGGACAGACAGGTAGTAAGAAATTATTATTTGATCCTTTTATCAGCGGCAACGAACTGGCTAAAAATATCCAGATTGCCGGTATTGAGGCGGATTATATCCTGCAGTCGCATGCACATGCCGATCATATCCTCGATTGTGTGCCCATTGCCCAGGCCACCGGCGCCAAAGTGATCTGTAATTGGGAAATTCATGAATGGCTGAATAAGCAGGGTGTCAGCAACACCCACCCGATGAACACTGGCGGCTACCGGGATTTTGGTGATTTTGCGGTGAAATGTGTGGTAGCCCAGCACAGCAGCAGCCTGCCCGATGGCAGCTACGGCGGCAACCCGATGGGTTTCATCGTGTATGCCAAGGAAGGGAATTTTTATTATAGCGGCGATACAGCCCTCACTTTGGATATGCAACTGGTGCCAAAATGGGCAAAACTAAATTTTGCGGTATTGCCTGTCGGCGACAACTTTACCATGGGCTATAGCGATGCTGTGGTTGCCGCCAAAATGATCGAATGCAAAACCATCATTGGCGTTCATTTTGACACATTTGGATTTATAAAAATAGATCATGAAAAAGCCGTAAAAACCTTTGAAGCAGCGGGCTGTAAACTGCATTTGCCCACTATCGGAAGTACGATCAACCTGTAACAGAAAATTTTGGAGGAGAGAAGCATATCATGGCAAGAATAATCGGAGTAGCAAATCAAAAAGGCGGTGTCGGCAAAACCACCACGGCCATCAACCTGGCGGCCAGCCTTGCGGTGCTGGAATTCAGAACCCTGCTGGTGGATGGCGACCCGCAGGCCAACAGTACAACGGGTGTCGGCTTTGACCTGCACAATATCACCCAAAGTCTTTATGATTGCATGGTGAACCAGGCAAGGGCCAAAGATGTGATCCTGAAAACGGAAATACCCAATCTTGATCTCATCCCCTCGCATATTGACCTGGTGGGTGCGGAAATTGAGATGATCAATTATCCCAACCGGGAAATGGTACTGAAAAACCTGCTGGAGCCGGTAAGGAGCGATTATGACTTCATCATCATAGACTGCTCTCCATCCCTGGGTCTTATTACGGTGAATGCACTTACAGCTTCTGATTCAGTGGTCGTCCCGGTGCAATGTGAATTTTTTGCACTGGAGGGCCTGGGTAAATTACTGAATACGATAAAAATTGTGCAAAGCCGCCTCAATACAGACCTTGTGATCGAAGGCATCCTGATGACGATGTATGATGGTCGTTTGCGGCTCTGCAACCAGGTGGTGAGTGAAGTGCGCCGCCATTTTGAAGACATGGTTTTCAGCACCATCATTCACAGGAACGCAAGACTTGCAGAAGCGCCGAGTGTGGGGAAACCGGTGGTATTGTATGACGCCAACAGCAAAGGCTCGATGAACTATTTAAACCTCGCCAAGGAGATACTGCAAAAAAATGATATGACGAAGATGAAGAATGAAGAGAGGATATTGGAATTGTGAGTTTGTAGTTTATGACCCACCTGTCAGGCAGGCAGGTTTGTAGTTTGCCTCTATACTATCCGGCAACCTACCCTGCACTAACCATAAACCACAAACTATAAACTACAAACTGACCCATGACCAACCCAAAACAAAATAAAGAAGCCCTTGGAAAAGGAATCCGTTCGTTGCTGCAAAGCATTGACAGCGATTTGAAAACAGGAACAGGTGGTCTGAAACCTACCGTTGTTGAAAATGCCACAGGCATCAGCCGCATTCCGGTCAATGATATTGAAGCAAACCCGAAACAACCCCGGCATGACTTTGACGAACAGTCGCTGAAAGAACTGGCTGAATCTATCAAATTGCATGATATTATTCAGCCCATCACTGTTTCCAAACTTTCATCGGGAAAATACAGGCTGATAGCAGGTGAAAGAAGGTGGCGGGCCGGCAAACTTGCAGGCATCAAAGATATTCCGGCCTATGTGCGCCAGGCCAATGATGCTCAACTGCTGGAACTGGCATTGCTGGAAAACCTGCAACGGGAAGACCTGAATGCGATGGAAGTGGCCCTGAGCTACAAACGCATGATGGAAGAATTAGACTACACCCAGGAACAGGTAGGCGAACGAATGAGCATTGACCGCAGCACAGTAGCCAATTTTATCCGCTTATTAAAACTGCCGCCCGATATCCAGATTGCAGTTCGCAAAGGTGAGCTGAGCATGGGACATGCAAGGGCACTGGTAAATGTTGATACGGTTGACAAGCAATTATATATTTTCAAAGAGATAAAAGAAAAAAGTTTGTCTGTAAGGCAAACAGAATCTCTTGTCAGGAATCTTTATAAAGACGGCGTTGTTAAAAAATCGGCAAAAAACACACTGCCTCCTGCCTTCCAGAAAATTGAAGATAAATTAGCATCGCAATTCAGCACAAGGGTGAAACTGAAACACAGCCGCAATGGCAGCGGACAGATCACTTTCGATTATTATTCGCTGGATGAACTCAATAAATTACTCCGGCAAATGGATATCAGCGCTGATTAAACTGTGGTTGATAAATTGCGACCGGGAAGAGAAAATGTACAGGACTGTTTACAATCGTTTCAAAAAAAATTTATTGCTCGCCATCAGCCTGCTGCTGCTGGACCAGTATTCCTTTGCACAAGAGGACAGCCTTTTGACGATACCTGTTACAGAAAAAAAAGAAACCCCTTCACTGAAAGAAAATACAGACAGCGTTAAAAAAAAGCCACACAGCCCCCGCACAGCGGCGCTTCGTTCTGCCGTGTTACCCGGCTGGGGCCAGATCTATAACAAAAAGTATTGGAAACTGCCCATCGTGTACGGTGCGCTGGGCACAAGCGGCGCCGTATTTTTTTTCAACCTGAAAAATTATAAGGACACCCGTTTTGCTTACCGGGTAAAATATAATATGAGTTTACCCGGCGCCACGGCTGCCGACTCTGCTTTGTTTGACCAGATAAAACCTTACCTGCAGCCGTTGAGCCAGGAATCACTTCGTTTTTACCGCAATCAATACCGGAGGGATATTGATTATTCCGTGATATTTTTTCTTGTGTTATGGGGGCTAAACGTGGTGGATGCCACGGTGGACGGACACCTAAAAAGTTTTGATGTGAGCCCCGACCTTAGCCTGAAGATCAAACCGGGTTATAGCGAAATGGCCCGCACCAATGGTGTCAGTCTTGTTCTGTCATTCAAAGACAAAACCGGGAAGTGATTTTCCCCTCCTGCCCTTCTGTTCTTATCTTCACGGCCTCAAAAGAATATTATGAATATTGCGCTGATCGGTTACGGCAAAATGGGCAAAGCGATAGAAGCCACTGCCCTGCAAAGAGGTCATACCATTGTACTGAAAATTGATGAAAACAATGTAGCTGAATTTAACCGGGAGAATATAGCCAAAGCTGATGCTGCGATAGAATTCACCGGGCCGCACAGCGCTTTTGAAAATGTTATCAAAGCAATAGAATTGGGTATCCCTTTGGTTTGCGGCTCCACCGGGTGGACAGAAAAAATAAAGGAAGTGCATGAACGGGTAAAAGAAAAGAACGGCAGTTTTCTCTATGCCAGCAATTTCAGTGTTGGGGTAAATATTTTTTTTGAAGTGAATAAGAGATTAGCAACGCTGATGGCGCCACATGCAGAGTATGATGTCAGTATGCTGGAAGTTCATCATACCCAGAAGAAAGATGCTCCCAGCGGCACAGCTATCACCTTAGCCGAACAGGTGTTGTATGAGGTGAAAAGAAAAAAACAATGGGTAAATAATAGCAGTTCTGATCCAGGCGACCTTGTTATCAGCAGCCGCCGTGAAGACCCGGCACCGGGCACCCATCATGTAAAATATTCTTCCGCTATTGATGATATCGAGATCATCCACACGGCCCATAACCGCACCGGGTTTGCACTTGGGGCTGTGATGGCAGCAGAGTTCCTTCATGATAAAAAAGGTATCTTCAGCATGAAAGAAGTATTAGGCTTTTAATCATCTCCTATGTACAGGTTTCTGATCTCAGCTTTATTCTTGTTGCACTTTCTGCCCGTTTATCCGCAAAACAACGCCGATAGCCTGTTGCAGCTGATGAAATCCGGCGCTGATTACCAGGAAAAGATAAAAGCATATATAACATACCTTGGTAACTACGAACGCCTCAGAGACCTTGACGATGTGCTGAAAAAAGGAGAAGAAGGCCTGTTGCTGGCACGTAGCCATGGCGATTCCGTTTCGGCAGGCATATTAAACCGGACAATAGGGGTAGCACATTATTTTAAGGGCCGTTATGATGTTGCAGCCAGCCGTTATTACAGTTCAGTTGTCAACCTGGAAAACTCAACTGACAAGCGGCAACTGGCCCTCACTTTTAATGAAGTGGGAAAGTTATACCGCAAAACAAAAGACCTTGACCGTTCACTTGAAAATTATGATAAAGCACTTTCCATTTTTCGCTCCCTCGCTGATTCTGGCGGCATTGCGATGATCATGAATGAATCTGGTGTTGTGTTTGAATACAAACAGGATTATGAGGAGGCCATCCGACGCTACAAAACCTCCCTGGAGATCAACCGCATCCGTAAAGATTCTGTAGGTATTTCATATGCTCTCAACTTTCTAGCAGGTGTTTATGTGTTACAAAAAAAATATACCGATGCGGAAGAAATGATGCTGCAGGTGATAGAAACACGCAGCAACCTGAAAGACACTTTTGGGCTGGCCCTGGCCTACACAGACATGGGCGCACTTTACAACGCCAAAGGCGACCTGAATAAAGCAAAACTAAATCTTGAAAAAGGTAATGCCATTGCCCAACAGATAGGTTATCCCGAACTAATGTCCAATAATTACCTGGAGTTATCAACCATTGCGCAAAAGCAGGGAGATTATAAGAAAGCTCTGGCGTATTTTCAGCAAAGAACTGCGTTGCGGGACAGCATCTTTAACCTGGAAAAAACAAAACAGATCGAGGAGCTGAATACGAAGTATGAAACAGTGAAAAAGGAACAGATGATTGAGCAGCAACAAAACCGTATCACCCTTCAGAATTTTATTTTTCTTGGCGTTGGCGGGCTTGTTTTATTATTGTCTCTCCTCGTCCATTCACAATACAAAAGGTATAAACTCAGAAAGGAATCGCAATTGCAGGCTGCCATTATGAAACAACAGGAACTGGCTACCAAAGCAGTGATTGAAGCCGAAGAAAACGAAAGACAACGAATAGCCAAAGACCTGCACGACGGAGTGGGACAAATGATGAGTGCGGCTAAAATGAATTTATCTGCATTTGAGTCGGAGCTGCAATTCACAGACAGGAAGCAACAACAAGATTTCGAAAAACTGATCCAACTGGTGGATGAAAGTTGCAGGGAAGTGAGGACCGTCTCTCACCTGATGATGCCCAATGCCCTGCTGAAAAATAATCTTGCTGATGCGATCCGGGATTTCACTGATAAGCTCGATAAGAAAATGCTGAATGTGCATCTGTATACTGAAGGACTGGAACAACGACTGAACTCCGGTGTGGAAACCGTTCTTTATCGTGTACTGCAGGAATGTGTCACTAATGTGATCAAACATGCAAACGCCGGCACATTGGATATATCTATTGTAAAAGATAAGGACGGCATCAGTGCCACCATAGAGGACAATGGCAAAGGTTTTGACACAACCGATAAGGAAAAATTTGAAGGTATCGGGTTGAAGAATATCATTACCCGGGTTGGCTACCTCAAGGGAACCGTGGATTTTGACTCTGCTCCCGGCCGGGGAACAGTTGTGGCACTTCATGTCCCGTTGTGATATAACATTAATGTAAGCAATGAAATGTACGGCCACAACAATTTGTGGCGCCTGCACAACAGTAATACCTTCTTTAACGTTTCATCAACTGAAATCCTAAACTTGAATGCATCTCCAAATCGTTATGCTTTAATGCCAAACACTTGTTTAGCTGATTTTGTAGTACTTTCAAACCTTTACCACACATGAAGAGCGGAAAAATAGCCCTTGCCCTTGTAGATGATCACCAGATCGTGATTGATGGACTGATGTCCCTTCTCAAAGGTCACGATGCATTTCATATTGCTTTTTCTACTACTGACCCGGTACAAGTCATGGGAAAACTGGAGAAAACCCCCGCTGATATTTTATTGACTGATGTGATGATGCCTCAATTGCCGGGCAATGAACTGGCAAAACAGGTAAAGTCGAAATACCCGGCTATCAAAATCCTGGCCCTTTCGATGAGTGGCCAGGGCGACCTGGTAAATGAAATGATCAATGATGCAGATATCTCCGGTTATATTCTGAAAAATACAGGCAAACAAGAACTGATAAAAGCCCTTGAAAAGATTGCAGGGGGCGGCATCTACTTCAGTGATGAAGTGATTGAAGAGTTGCAAAGAAACAGCCGAAGAAAAAAAGAAACCGAAGAGGCTCATCTCACCTCCCGTGAGATCGAGATTATCCGGCTTATAGAAAAGGAATATAATAACAAACAGATTGCGGAAGCCTTGTTTATCAGCGAAAGAACGGTGGAAACCCACCGCAAGAATATTTTCCGCAAAACCAACACCAACAGTGTGATTGGCCTGGTAAAATATGCCTATGAACACAAATTGGCCTGAACCCGTTTCCCCCACTCCTCCGGAGGGGTTTTAGACCTCTTTTTACCCTGCTTTGACGACCGGAATATAAACTGTACCTTGTGTGCCGCTTCGGCTACAATTTAGTACCCAAACGAGAACTTTAAACAACGCTACCATGAAACAAATATTTCTTACCACTGCAGTGATCAGCCTTTTTGTCGCTGCCTGTAATAACGGACGGTCCTATAATCCCCCTCCGCAAAGTAGTACTACGCAGCAAGGTTTTAAACTCCCTGAGACGATTATTCCAAACAACGGGGCGCAGCAGCCGGGTGCAAACACGCAGCCTGTAACCACTATACAGCCTGTTGCCAATACTGCTTCAACAGCCGGCTTGAATCCTGAACATGGCAAACCGGGTCACCGCTGTGATATTGCTGTTGGCGCACCGCTTAACAGTAACCCTATTCAGACAACAATCTCACCCGGGCAAAATGCAACTACCAGTAACCCGGTTACTATTACTCCAACCACAACTGCTTCCACTACAAACGCAACCGCAACCAGCGGCCTGAACCCTGAGCATGGTAAACCTGGCCATCGTTGTGATATTGCTGTTGGCCAACCGCTCAACAGCAAGCCAACCCAGCCAACAACAACCGGTCAAAAAACAAATACTACAACCAGTAACCCGGTTTCAATAACGCCTACTACTACTGCCACAAAAACAGCACCGGGGATGAACCCGGCTCACGGACAACCGGGCCATCGCTGCGATATTGCTGTTGGTGCCCCGCTTAGCAGTAAGCCGCCTGTAACGAATGTGTCACAACCAACGCCATTGTTGCCTGCACCAAAAAATAACCAGGCACTGCCCTTCCCGGAGAAAAAAGTTGACAGCGCCCAATAAAAAAATTAGCTCAGCTGAAAACGGACAAGAGTTTAGCGGCGAAATTCTTTTCGCCATTGCTCTTGTCCTTTTTTATTGAAGAAGATAATTGAGATCAACCTTCCATCTCCATCATATTCTTTCCATTCTTTGTATGGAATACCGTTATTATAGGCCCCTGAGTAGGAAACCCCATCCTGGCCTAAGCGATGGAACCAGATACCGTGCTTCAGCCCGTTTTTATGATACCCCGAATCTTTTACTGCTCCATTTGAAAAATAATTGAGGAATAAACCATGATGCAGGCATTCATTGAATACAGGATGATATCCCAATTCGCCGGTACTGTTATCTAAAGTCAGTTGCTGAAAAGAGCGGGAAACGGTGCCGCTTTGATGAGAAGCAAATGCAAATGCAGGTAAGAAATGGTGTTGAGCAGCCTGCTTATTCTTCTTGTACAACTGGACCAGCGGATAAGTTGTTTGTTTGGGATGCTGCAGCCGCATGGCCTCCTTCACCCGTTGCAGTTTGTCCGCATCATAATGCCGCACCGCCAGCAAGTTCCCCGTGCTATCCCAATACTTCCAGGCACCATCCGGAACACCCTGTTGCAAACGGCCCGAATCGAGCTGACGGCCATTGTGATACCAGCTTTGCCAGCCACCATGTAACCGGTGGTTTTTAACGGTGCCTTCATAAACCAGTTTTCCCTGCTGCTGGCCCGTTAAAGGACCGTCCTTGGGCATTTGATAAAAAGTTGTCTTCTGAAAAGCAGGTATGAACAAAGTAACTTTTTCATGGAATGAACGTGGGGAAACCTGTTCAGCAACCGTGTGCTGTTGAGAAAAAACAGCCATCGGCAAAACGGAGAATACGGGTATGAATAATGATCTCTTCATACGGCAGCAATAGGTGCAAGTTACTTACTATTGCTATGATAACAACAAAAAAATGTTAAGGTCGCAGCAGTTCTTACCTTTGGTATGATGTTTTGCATCATACTGTTCAATCAAGTATTCCAGAATGAAAAAAATTCTACTTCTTTCTGCACTTTTTATTGCCTGTGTTAATGCTAAAGCACAAAAAGTTGATAGTATCTACTTTCACCTCTACACAGACAGCCTCAAAAAAGGCCAGCACAATTATATTAATATTGATGGTAAGATGTCCAATGGCCGATGGACGCCACTCACGGCAAAGGAACTGGAGCTTAGTTCCTCACATGGTAATTTCAGCGGTAATGAGTTGTTTATCCCTGCTGACTTCAAAGAAAAAAAAGTGACCGTAAAGGCCATTTTAAAAAGTAACCCTACTGTATGGAAAGAAAGAACCATCTGGATAAAAACAGTTCCTGACCCGGACAGACTTCCCTCCAAAGAAGAGATACTCAACAACAAACCAAAGAGTAAGAATAAAAAAAGAAAGTAACCGCAAACAGTAGCAGACAAAAAAGGAGCAGGTACACCCTGCTCCTTTTGTATAATGATGTTTCTTAAAAGTAGTTCTTTGATCAGGCCCTTTGTTTTACCGCAGGTTTCCTTTTGCTTTTCTTCAATGCTGTTTCAATAGCAGCGCTAAGGTTGGCAAAGGTGGGTTTGCCGGTGAAAGGCTCATCATTGATGAAAAAAGCCGGCAGTGATTTCACGCCCCGGTTAATGCCCTCTTTAAGATCATCCTGAACCTGCCAGCCATATACGCCGTTCACCAGTTCATCCAGAAACTTTTTATTCTTTACACCCGCTTCTTTGGAGTGTAGTTTCAAACTGGTTGTACCAAGGTTACGACGGTTGCTGAACAACACATTGTGCATTTCCCAGAACTTACCTTCCTGGCCTGCCGCCACAGCAGACTCACTTGCCTTCAGGCTACGCTGGTGAATCATGGTCAGCGGAAAGTGGCGGAACTGAAAACGTATCTTGCCTTCATATTCTTCCAGCAACTGCTTGACCACTTCGTTGGCCTTTGCACATTCCTCATTTTCATACTCACCAAATTCCATCAGGGTCACTGGTGCATCTTTTTTTCCAACAAACATTTCCCTGGGCTCGATAATGACTACATCGTCTTTTTTGAATGCCATAATTGTCTCCTTTTTAATCTTTTCCGGGCAATCGGTTTGGGCTCATCAGCATAATAACAACCGGGGATTGATTTGGTTGATTATTAGCGTATTTATCGCCTTTTTAGCCGCCGAAGGTAAGCATTTTTTCGCCCCTTTTTTGTAGTAAATCAGCCCAAATTGGAAGGCCAATAAGAGTCTGCCTGATTATCAGTTGATTACAAGTAAATAAGGTTATTAACAGTTTGTGAACCTTTCAGGCAAGGTAAAAAAAGCCCTGAAAAACAGCTTGGGCATCTTATTTTTTAGCCCCGGGAATCCTTGCTGATCAATGTTTTCAGGAAAAAAGCCGGTTCTACCCATCCTAAAATGAATCAGAAGTTGGTTTGTGCTGCTATCATTCCAAGCATAGCTTTGCCTTATCAAATCAAACGATCCGCCTGCCGGTTGAAAAAAAACCTTTGCTTTCAGCAGGCGCCTTTCCAAACAACGTATTTGCTTTCCCGATTGACTTCCCGGTTGCAAGCCAGGTGGAAAACAACAATTTTAAATACTCAACTAAAATGAAAATTATGAAAACCCTTATCAGCAAAACAATTCTGGCATCAGTATTCGTTACCGTGTTCAGCCTGGCTACCGGTGCTGTATTCGCCAACGATGAAAAGAATCCTGTTAAAACAGAACTCTACTATGTTGGCAATATTAAAAACCATCCTGTATTCAAACTGAACCTTGACAACGCCGGTGGGCAGGAGTTCACTGTCCTCATCCGTGATGAACAAAACAATGTACTGTATCGTCACAGCGGCAAAGACAATGTGTTCACCAAAAAATTCATGCTGAACACTGAAGAAGTATCGGCTTACAACCTGCGTTTTGAGATCATCACCGGCAATAGCACTGCAAAGCCGATCGTGTATGAAGTGAATCGCAACACCCGATACGTGGATGAAATGGTGGTTAACAAAGTAAATTAATCAGCCCGTTTAAGAATCCAGTTTAAAACTTGAGCCTGCAACAGCTACCTGTTGCAGGCTTTTCTTATTTTCCGGTAAATAATCAGTTCCCGGTGTTAACTTTAAAACATCATGCTTAACCTGCTTGATATTCTTTATACGATTCTTCACCTGGTCATTATTGTCTTTAACCTCACGGGATGGATATGGCCTGGAACAAGAAAAACACATCTCGTTGTGCTGGGTCTTACCGTTATGTCCTGGTTTGTGCTGGGTATCTGGTATGGATGGGGATATTGCCCCCTGACCGACTGGCATTGGGATGTAAAAACACAGTTAGGTGAAAAAGAGCTGCCCGCTTCTTTTGTCAAATATTTTGCAGACAAGATCAGCGGCAGCGATATTAATTCCTCATTGGTTGATTATGTCACCCTGGGATGCCTTGTGTTTGCAGTTGGGGCTGCTGTATATGTTAACTTCATCCAAAAAAAGAAGCTGAGCCCTTAAAATACCGGCTGTGCGGTATAATTCAGTTCTGTTCATTGTGTAGCTTCATGACACATTCTGATGAGGTATGAAAAAGATAATCTTATTACTGGCAGTTCTTGGCTTATCTGGCCTTTCCATTGCACAAAAATTTCCAGCACTCAGTGAAAAACATAAAAAACAATTACTAGCCACCGGCTTTAAAATACCCTTACCCGCCTGGCTACCGGAAGGATTCGAGCTTGACACAATCATTATATCTAATATCGGTGAAAAAGACAATGGCGAGGACAAGGTTTTGTTTATTCAATACTCAAAGGAATTAAAAGACGGAACCTGGCAATCCTTTTATGTGGATGCCGGATTTGACGGGCTGGGCAGTCTTTGGTATAAGGGAGAAACTGTGCAATCACCTGTAGGAAAAATTATCATGTATTTCCAGCCGATGGAAGAAACAGAACCCGGTGAAAAACCTGTGAAAGCAGATGATCTGATCGGCACTGAATGGTTCACTGTACATGGCCATGAGTTTCATGTATTCTGCATTATTACATCCGAATATGACGATGAAGAGATGGAAGAAGAAGATGAAGAAGAGATTGACACAAGAATATTTGTACCCATCCCGAAAAATGAATTCAAAAAAATTCTTCAATCACTGCAGGTGTTGAAATGAATGAACATTCTATTTTCTTCACATCATTACCTGTTTTTATACATCTTGAAGTAATTCTACTATTATATTAAATCAAAGACTGACTTTTTATCAGTTTTAACAAATTTCCTCAATGATTCTCATGCTGTTAACCTTGTCAGTGGATAAATGAAGCTCAAAACACTGTGTGCACCTGCAATCAATGGTTACCTTTGCGCAGCATTTCGACAAAGGCAACACAGCATTCTGCAATAACTGAAAATCCTAATTATTCGTCCGCAGAATTTTTTGCTGTATTAATTCGGCCTCCGTGTAAACTACCCGTAAGATCCAATACCCTCCGGACGAAATTTTTTTAGTAAAACGTAAATGATGTTAAAAACAAAACTGCATAAAGCAGGTTTTATTATTACCAGCTTTATGCTGATGGCAGCAGCTTCGGGCAGCAGAAACCAACACCCAGGTGAAACTACTGAAGCCGGTACAGATGCTGTCACCACCGGCAAACATTATGCACATGAATTTGATTCAACAGGTTTGTGCATCTGCCTGCCGGAATTATCAGAAGAACAACTAACAGTAGCGCCGCGGATACAGATGAATGCACAGGCGGCTGTCTTTTCTGCCAAATACCTCAAAGACGGCAGTTATTTTCTTGGTAAACTCAAAACCAAAAGTGCCCCTTTTTTCAGCATGATTGATTCCGTATTTACCCAACAGGGCATCCCTGTTGAGATGAAATACCTGGCCGTGGTGGAATCAAAACTGGATAACAGGATTGTTTCAACAGCAGGCGCCGCCGGATTGTGGCAATTCATGGCTTCACCGGCAAGAACCTTTGGCCTGAAAGTAAACGGCAAAACAGACGAACGCAGAAATAATTATAAAAGCACGGTGGCCGCTGCCAAATGCATCCGCTACCTGCATAACATGTTTGACGACTGGCTGCTCACATTGGCCGCTTACAATAGTGGACCGGCGAGAGTTAAATCTGCCATTAAGAAATCAGGCAGCCGTGATTTCTGGGTGTTGCAAAAATACCTGCCCCTGGAAACACGCAGACATGTGATGAAATTCATCAGCACTCATTATTTCTTTGAAGGGCACGGAAGTATTGTGACCATGAGCAAGGCTGAAACCGAGTCGCATGTAAAAGCGGTGGAGGTTTTTATCAGCAAATACAAACAGGTAAATGATGAGGAAGAACTAATAGTGACCCCGGCCGATGATGCGGGAGCAAAGACTCCGCGTTAAATACATTTTTTCCGTACAAAATAAAACCGGTTCGCCATGGAACCGGTTTTTTTATCGCTTGTCTGTAATGGATATTCTTTTCCTGACCCTGCTAAGTGTTTCAAGGGTCATGCCGAGATAGGAGGCAATGAATTTAAGCGGTATCCTGTTGGCCAGGTGGCTGCTTTTTTTCAGAAAATAGCGGTATTTGTTTTCAGCATTGGTAAGGCGGGCAATAAAAGCCCTTCCTTCAGCATCCTTATAGTATTGCTGCAGCAATTTCCGGGTCACAATATTAAATTCCGGAAATTGCTGGTATAGCTTATTCAGGTCGGCATAGGTCAGCGCCAGCAATTCGCAATCTTCAACGGCCTCCATATTTTCTGTGGCCGGTTCATCGTTATCCAGGCTGTAAATAGAAGTCACCATTTCATTCTCTACCGTGATCCAGGTGGTGATATCCTTGATTTCTTCTTTAATAAAACCCCTCACCGCCCCTTTTTTTATAAAGTAAATGTTATTGCACATGGAGCCCGCCTTTAGCAATAGCTGGCCCCGGCGGAAATAACAGGATGAAACATGTTTTTCAAAAAAATCATCAATACCCTGCGGCAACGGGTGAAGATGGCTCAGGGCTGCCAATAACGGTGCAGCGGTTTTTTCTGCTTTCTTTTCCCCGGGAAAAGACGGTGCATATACGGCTGTGTTCATTGTAGCTGGATTAGTAGCATGAATGTACGAATTGAGGCAGGCTTTGCTGTTTGCATTAACTAAGCACCTGTTCTTCCCGGCAAATAGTTTTGCCCCCTGATATAAAATGATGGCTGAAGAAAATTACCCCTTCACCAGGTTATCTTCGGCCTTAACCTTTTCAAGTCCCAAAGTGGTGATGCGGATCACCAGTGTATCCTGCTGCTCCGTCATGATGAGCTTTTCATCTTCCAGTTTTTGTAAATGACCCTGTATAACCGCCCAGTCCTGCAACTGACGGAGAATAAGCTCCCTCGGTCTGCATGGGTACCGCTCAGGCTGCGGATCACTTTTCACTATTTCAAAAATGGTGTGAAGGAGTTGGTAATGGTCTTGCATGAATTAAAATTATCGGAAAAACACGTTCATGGTCGCTTAATTTATTAACAATTATACCCATGTTATTCAGAAACGTTTGTTAGCAGTAAAAAATGAATGTTTGGGCATAAAAAATCTTAAATTAACTTTCCCGTACAATATCCTCCTTCATAAAAAAAAACATTCCCCGGGATGGGAAACGTTCAGATAATCTGCAGGCCAACCTTATTAAAAAGATACGGCTCACCAATTCGTTCAAGCGGCCACTAATGTGTTTTCTTCGGGCACACCGGCCTCAACCGGCAGGTTGGGAAAACAAAAAGCAATTGTAGTGAGGTTATTCCGCTGGCTGCTGACGCCAACAAAACCACCCATTTTTTCTGCCAATACCTGTATCTTTTTATCAACAACAAGATTGCCCGTGTTGTTATAATCCTTCAGGTGCACCAGTATCACATCTGAATACTGTTTTGCTGTCAGCCGGATATTGCTTCCGCTCACCTGGTGGTTGACCGTGCCAATCAACCCGGCAAGCACAGTGGCCAGTAATTCCCGGTTGGCATCCACACAAATGTCTTCTGCAATATCATTGATGAGATGGTTGCCGCGGGCAGCAATTGACGGTTGCAGGCTCTGCACTAATTTTTCAGTGATCGGGTTCAGTTCCCATGCGCTGGCAGCGCTGCGGATAAGAGATGATGAAATAACTGCTGTCATAAAACAAACGCTTAAAAAGTGAATGATGTTTTTCAGCAGGGTACGGACTAAATTTTTCACAGGATCGGGTTCCTCTGATTGGACAAAGTCTTTTTCAAGGGCCCGGTTTTCAAAAGGATACTGGAGTTTTCATGGGGTTTGTTCACAGGATATTGATTTTATCCCTCATAAAAACTGTAGTGCAAAGAAAGCACTGCTGTATGCCTAAAAAAATAGCAGCTTCTATGAATGACAGGTAAATAGTCTTCGGGTCGTCTTGTAGAAACATAATTACGGAAATCTACGATATTCGTTTTGCCTTCATTCTGAGTTAACTATAGCCTCTATATTATTTTTTACAGCAACTCACAGCGATGCTGCATATTCGCCACTAAAGGAAAATCATTACTTTGAGTATGAAAAATTTTGCTGACATTAATGAAAGCCTGTTTTTCTTTTATACTCCTGCTGCTGGTTAATTTTATAACAGCTCAACAACACTACACCCCTGCCGCTGAAAATCTCGCAGCCCGGAAGATTTTCCAGGATAACAAATATGGCATGTTCATTCACTGGGGTCTCAGCAGTGTGCCCGGTGATGGCGAATGGGTGATGCAAAACCGCAAAATCAAAAAGGAAGACTACCAACGATACCTGCGGGTGTTCAACCCGGTTGATTATGATGCCGAAGAATGGGTGCTGACGGCCAAGAATGCTGGCATGAAGTATATGGTGTTCGTCACCCGGCATCATGATGGTTTTTCCAACTGGGACACCAGATTCAGCGACTGGAAGATCACCAACACCCCATATGGAAAGGATGTGCTGAAACAACTGACAGAGGCCTGCCGAAAACATGGCATGAAGCTAGGGCTCTATTATTCCACCCTCGACTGGTATCGCACCGATTACCCTTATGAAACGGGCCGCACGGGTCAATTCAGCGGACGCACAGAAAAAAGTGATTATAGCAGCTACCTGCAGTTCATGAAAGACCAACTCACGGAACTGCTCCTCAACTACGGTCCCATCATGAGCATCTGGTTTGACGGGCACTGGGACCAGACCAACCCGGAAGGTCATCACGACCGCAGCTCCCGCATTGACTGGAAGTATGACGAGATATACAGCCTTATTCATCGCCTGCAGCCCTCCTGTCTTATTGGCAACAATCACCACCTGGACCCTATTCCCGGCGAAGATTTCCAGATGTTTGAAAGGGACCTGCCTGGAGAAAATAAAGCAGGGATGAGTTTTCAGCTGCCGTCTGATGTGCTGCCGCTGGAAACCTGCGAAACCATCAATGGCTCATGGGGCTATAATGTAACTGACCGCAATTACAAAACCGTAAAGCAGGTGATTCAGTTGCTGGTGAATGCTGCAGGCCGCAATGCCAACCTTTTGCTGAATGTGGGCCCAATGCCTAGTGGCGGGATACAAAAAGAATTTACCGATACACTGCTCACCGCCGGCAAATGGCTGCAACAATATGGTGCATCTATTTACAACACCCGTGGAAAGATCATGCCGCCGCAACCCTGGGGTGTGGCCACCCGAAATGGCAAACAAGTTTACCTGCACCTGCTGCAGACGCCGCAAAACAATTTTATTCTATTGCCCGGCTTTAAAGAAGATATTTCATCAGTTGAAATAATGAGCAACAATAAAAAACTTAACTGGAGCAAAGTGCCGGAAGGTGTTTTTGTATATCATGAGTATCCGCTTGCAGGGAGTATAGATCATATTATACAGGTAACCCTGAAATGACACAGGCCTGCAACTGCCAAAGAATTTCATTCATTCCTCCCGGCTGGTGTTAGCGGATAACTTCACGATGGTTTCTGTTTCATCTTCACACAGAAATTAAAAGCCCGGGAAACATACCATGGAAAATACAGTTGCCCGGCTTGAGGTCTCTGTAAAATTAAAAACCACAACCAGCCTGATAATGCTTATCTTCGCAATGATAATTTGAGTTCACTGCTCTTGTAAGAGAACATATATTCTGCGTATCCGTTTATCTTTCCTTTACACCTGCATATTTCTCAAGTATTTCTCACTTCAAAATTCAGATCATGAATATTTATGTTGCCAACCTCGGTTACTCAGTGTCAGATGAGCAGTTAACGAACCTTTTTGCCGAATACGGCCAGGTATCGTCTGTAAAAGTAATTATGGACAAACTCACGAATCGCAGCCGCGGCTTTGCATTTGTGGATATGCCAAATGAAGCAGAAGGTCAAAAAGCGATCAATGAACTAAGCGGCAAGATGCTGGACGGGCGGGCCATTTCTGTGAACCTGGCAAGACCTAAAAAAGAGTTTTGACCGGTCTATATCTTTGCTGATCCGGTTTTTCAATTAAAATCGTGAAATAGGATATTTGCCGAAGGCAAAAGCAAATAATAATCTTACAATATTTTAAAATATCTGATTATGACCAACGAACAAATTGAAAAATTTGTGGAAGTAAAACAACGAAAGAATAACCCCTTGAATATTCATTTTAAAGACCGCGGCACCGTAACTGGCCTCTTTGTGCAGGGTAACGACTACAGCGAATTAAAATCAAAAAATCTCTGGCGCATTGTCAGCCATGCCAAACTGGAAGAGTGGAAACAGACACAGGACATGAACCTGAGCCGTATCTTCAACGGCATGTCGTTTACCCGACTTTCAGAAGAACAATGATGACTGTTAGTTATAGGGATAATAAAAAACAGTATGTCCATTATTAAATGGAAGTTACCTTTACACCCATTATTGGCATTTAAACCTGCAACCAGGTATGTTTCGGACAGTGATCACAGGCACCGGTTCTTATATTCCGCCCCAGGTGCAATCCAACCGGGAGTTTGCACAACACATTTTTTATACGGAAGATCAGCAAGCCATTCATACGCCACCGGAAGAAGTGGTGGAAAAGTTCAAGCAGATCACCGGTATCGAAGAAAGACGTTATACCAGTGCTGACCTCAACACTTCCGACATCGGCAGCCTGGCTGCTGGAGCAGCGTTAAAAGACAGCGGCATCAATCCGGAAGAAATTGACCAGCTCATCGTGGCGCATAACTTCGGCAACGTAATCAAGAACACCATACAAACAGATGCAGTGCCCTCACTCGCCAGCCGCATTAAACAAACATTGGGCATCCGCAACCCGCATTGTGTGGCTTATGACATCTTATTTGGCTGCCCCGGCTGGGTGCAGGGGCTGATACAGGCCGATGCCTTTTTTAAAGCCGGTATGGCCAAAAAAGCATTGATAGTAGGAACAGAGACCCTGTCGAGAGTGATTGACATGTATGACCGGGACAGCATGATCTTCAGCGATGGCGCCGGCGCTGCCGTAGCAGAATACAAAGAAACAACCGATGAAGGTCCGGGTATCATTGGCGCCGCTGCTCTTACTCATGCAGTAGAAGAAGCCGATTATATCAATATGGGCAAGTCCTATTATCCGGGCAGCGACCCCCGCATCCGCTATATTAAAATGAAAGGCCGCAAAGTGTATGAGTATGCGATGAAGTATGTGCCTGCAGCGATGAAAGAATGTCTCGACAAAAGCGGTATAGGTATTGAACAGGTGAAAAAGATCTTTATTCACCAGGCCAATGAAAAAATGGATGAGGGTATCGTCAAGCGGCTCTACCAGCTTTATGGCAAAAAAGAGTTGCCGGAAAATATCATGCCTATGAGCATTCACTGGCTGGGCAACAGTTCAGTGGCCACTGTTCCTACCCTGTATGACCTGGTGCTGAAAAACAAAGTGCCCGGGCATCAGCTCCACCCGGGTGATATAATACTTTTTGCTTCTGTTGGTGCAGGAATGAATGTGAATGCGGTGTGTTATCGCTGCTGAAGAATTGTTATGCCAACAGTTTCACATTAACAGCATAAGGTCCTTTTGGTCCCATCTCTGTTTCAAAACTCACTTTATCGTTTTCCTTGAATTCACCGGAAAGATTATTGGCATGAACAAAGATGCTTTCCTGTGATTGCTGGTCTTTGATGAACCCGAATCCTTTGGCATGATTAAAGAAAGTGATCTTTCCTTTGCGGGTCAGTTCTTCTTCTGTGGGCGGCACATATTGCGGCACGCCGATCTCGATATCTTCTAATTTGATCTCCTTTCGTTTGGAGGGATCGGGTGGTGTGTCGGTGATATTACCGTTCTCATCCACATAAGCCATCATGGCATCCAGGCTGCTTTTGCCGCCCTTCTCCTTTCTTTCCTTCATCCGCTCGGCTTTGTCTTGCTTCTCTTTTTGCTTTTTCTTTTCTCTTTCCTTTTTGTTCCATGATTCGGCCATGTAGTAGTAGTTGTTTTTATTGAAGATTCGCCGGGCAGTGAGGCAGTTCAAAGTGTCCTTGCCCGGTAGATTTCGCTAAAGGTAAGCTATTATGCTGTAATAACCCCCGGCTATCCTGGCGGATCATCATCGGTGGCCTGTTTATAATCTTATGCCGATGAATCAGCTTTACTGTAGCTTTACCATACCAAACACCTGTAATATCTATTTCATGGAATCAGACCTGCAAATACTTATTATCCGGTTTGATGATTCAGCCTCAACTGTTTACTCTGATGTTTACAACCAGTTCAGGCAATCAATAATGAACACTGATCGCCACTCCAACGAAAATATCTATAAAATGCAGGAGGCAAAAGCTCTTTTCTTACTCAAGAGCCGGCTCGACCAACTGGTGTCTGAAATACTTGAAAAAAACCAGGGTCATCCGCTCTATTCACGACTTCACTCCGTTCTTTCTTCAAAGATTGATTATTATTTACAAGAGTTCCGTCTCAAAGCGGCATCACAGTGATGCCAAAATTGATCTTAGCCATACAAGAACGCTCAAACACGACGGGGATACACATTCACCTGTCTCTTTTCCGGATTGTATCCTCCAGAGATCAGGGATTCCAAATCTTTTTTTGACTGCACCCGGCCCGACAGTAAGCAGATCGTTCGCCAAAACACCTGTTTTTTTAATACATACATCAGAAACTATAGTCACAAGTTTCACAGCAGCAATAATGCCGGTTAAATTGTCCATATTATTATTACGAATAGGGGAAACAAAGGTCAAAGAGATAGCCAGCTGGTAAGAAAAGAAAGCATACCGTTTGCCGGTGAAGGTTTAACGTCATGCTGCAAATCATACTTAATACATGAACCAGAAGAATCTGATTACCCGTACGATGTTAAAGTTGTGCACAATGCCTGTTCTAAACCTCAAAGAGTGTAATTAAAAAAATCAGTCCGGGATAATAAGCTTACATTACACGTAATGCAGGTTATTCTATCTGCAAATAAATTTCAGAAAATGTCAAACATTGTAGATGTTGTTGTGGCCGACAAGAACATGGCCACTATGCTGAGGGGTGTCAAAGCAACCTGGCTCGAAACAGAATTAAACAAACCCGGTCCTTACACGGTATTTGTACCATCCGAAATTGCATTTGGGAAGCTGCCTGCAGGTGAGCTTACCGAACTGCTGAAACCGGAAAATAAAATAAAACTTACCGTCATACTTAACAGCCATGTGGTAGAGGGCAAAAAAAACTTCAAGGATTTTACCGACGGCGAAAAACTGAAAACCCTCGGCGGCAAAGAACTGAGTGTGAAAGTAAGTAATGGACAGGTGACGATCAATGGTGCATCTATCCAGGGCCGTGACAAAGATGCCAGTAATGGTGTGGTGCATTCCCTTGACGCTGTTATCAGCACCAATTAAACCCGGTGTTACAATACCCCTGATTATATGTATGAAGCCGCCTGCAAACAGGTGGCTTCATAATTAATTCACCCTGCAAAAAGAAAAAATGAACCGTTATAGCCTATATCATATAAAGGAAGCTGATCGTTTTGACCCCTTTCATTTCCCAAAAGTGGAAACAGAAATGATCGCTATTGCCACAGCTGCAGCCGGCATTACCGGCGTCAACAAACAACAAGCCATCATCAGTTATCTGAAAAATCACTCCATGAGAACCGGGTGGGTGAATAGCCATCCTGATCTTGCAAAAAAATTAGCATCTGAAAGCATCAGTACTTCACATACAGAGTCACTTTTTGAGTCCGGGAAAAACAATCCCGGGTTTATCCTTGAACTCGAAAGCTATATCCGCAAAATATTAGAATGATATGACGTTGGCGCTATGGCAGAAGCTGAAATGACCCTGTTTCTTGTCTTATCATTTGCCATTGTTAGTTCTTCTTCCGCTTTTGAAGCTGCTGGATGTCGTCAAGGTCTTTATAACGCCCTGCAGCTTTTTTAGCAGCAAGCAAACTGTTTATATGCAAAAAACGGATCGGTATTCCGTCTTCAGTGTGTATTTGTGATAAATTGAAAGTTTCGTCAAAATCAAGTCCCTTTACGGCTGTCATTAATTCGATCCTGACCGGCTCCACGCCAAACATCCACACATCAAACTCATCACTAAGGAAATTCTCCTCCGTCATATCAAATACAGGCATCCTGAACTCACGGAAGGCTTTTACAATGCGGTCATAATTGTCCTTTGTTTTCCTTACCCAAATATCCATATCACCTGTTGTTCTGACATACCCGTGTAATATCACAGCCATTCCACCCACCAGGATATAATCAACTTGCTGGTTATTCAATGCCCTGAGAAAATCCCTGAAATCGTCGTTGAAATAATCAGCCATGCTTACGTTTTGAAAAAACAGTCCGGTCAAGTTTTGCAGAAGGCTTCACCTGGAAAGCCACGCTGATAAGATAGAACGCCGCATCCAATCTCTCACTGTATGATTTATTCTCCCAATGGCCATAATGGTTATCCGCCTCTTCAAAAGTCTGTATTTTGAATGCCGTTTTATCCATCCGGTATTTTTTGGGCGTTGCCATGGAATAAAGTTAGGAACAAATGGATAATGTTGGTAAGTACGCCGAGTCCCTGTGTGCACTCGGGAGACTCCGTATAAAAAAAGCCCCAACTTCCGCCAGGGCTTTCAAATCATAAACCATCAACCTTATTTCACTTTCTCCGCTGCTTCATTTCGAAACACCACCGTATTATCGAAAACATCCACCAGCACCGGCTGGCTCTTATCAATATCCCCCGCCAGTATCCGTTTGCTTAACTGGTTCACAATTTCTTTTTGTATCAGCCGCTTCAGTGGCCGGGCGCCGAATTGCGGATCAAAGCCCTGCTCGGCGAGGAACTCCAGCGCATAATCGCTGAACTGTAACCGGATGCCGCTTTCAGCGATCAGTTTTTTGAGGTTCTCCAATTGTATCTTCACAATACCCATGATCTCTTTCTTCAGCAATGGCTGGAACATGATGATTTCATCCACCCGGTTCAGAAACTCAGGCCGTATGGTTTGCCGCAGCAGGTTCATCACTTCCACTTTTGCTTTTTCCGCAGCGGCTTCAATATCTTTTTCTTTCACGCCGTCAAATGCATCCATGATCAGGTGGCTGCCGATATTGCTCGTCATGATGATGATGGTATTCTTGAAATTCACCACCCGGCCTTTGTTATCCGTGAGCCTTCCGTCGTCCAGCACCTGCAGCAGCACATTCCACACATCGGGGTGGGCTTTTTCAATTTCATCGAGCAGCACCACACTGTAGGGTTTTCTCCGCACGGCTTCGGTCAGTTGCCCGCCTTCTTCATAGCCTACATAGCCCGGAGGGGCACCAACCAGTCTTGACACCGTATGTTTTTCCTGGTACTCACTCATGTCAATCCGGGTCATCATGCTTTCATCATCAAACAGGTATTCCGCTAATGCTTTTGCCAGTTCGGTTTTACCCACACCTGTTGTTCCTAAAAAGATGAAAGAGCCAATGGGCTTCTTCGGGTCCTGCAGACCGGCCCGGCTCCTGCGCACCGCATCGGCCACGGCGGTGATGGCTTCTTCCTGCCCCACCACCCTTTCATGCAGGTGTTCTTCGAGGTGCAGCAGTTTTTCTTTTTCACTTTGCAGCATCCTCGTCACAGGAATGCCGGTTGCCTTGGCAATGCTTTCGGCAATGTCTTCGGCGTCCACTTCTTCTTTTAGTAAGCGTTTCTCCGTTGAGTTGACCAGTTGACTGGTTAACGAGTTGATTAGGGTTTCCTGTTCTTTTATTTTTCCGTACCGTATTTCAGCCACCCTGCCATAATCGCCTTCCCGTTCGGCCCTTTCAGCCTGTTGTTTTAAGTTCTCGATCTCGGCTTTGCCGTTCTGTATCTTCTCCACCAGTTCCTTTTCTTCTTTCCATTTTGCTTTCAGCGTATCTCTTTGCACAGCAAGATTGGCGATCTCGGTGTTGAGTTCTTTCAGCTTAACTTCATCGTTCTCTCTTTTGATCGCTTCCCTTTCTATTTCCAATTGACGGATCTGTCTTTCCAGGGTGTCCAGTTCTTCCGGCATCGAATTCATTTCGAGCCGCAGTTTCGCCGCACTTTCATCAATCAGATCAATGGCTTTATCCGGTAAAAACCGATCGGTTATGTAACGGCTGGATAATTCCACCGCCGCAATGATGGCTTCATCCTTGATGCGGACATGGTGGTGTGTTTCATAACGATCTTTCAAACCACGCAGAATGGAGATGGCATCTTCCACCGATGGTTCATCAATCATCACTTTCTGGAAACGGCGTTCTAACGCTTTATCTTTTTCAAAAAATTTCTGGTATTCATTCAGCGTAGTGGCGCCTACTGCACGAAGATCACCTTTGGCCAGCGCAGGTTTCAGAATATTGGCGGCATCCATGGCGCCTTCTCCGCCCCCTGCGCCAACCAGGGTGTGTATCTCATCAATGAAAAGAATTATTTCTCCATCGCTGCCGCTTACTTCTTTCACCACCGCTTTTAATCTCTCCTCAAACTCACCTTTGTATTTGGCCCCGGCAATAAGCAATCCCATATCCAAGGCATAAATGATCTTCGACTTCAGGTTTTCGGGCACATCGCCATTCACGATACGATGCGCAATGCCTTCGGCAATGGCGGTTTTTCCCACACCGGGTTCTCCCACAAGAATCGGGTTGTTCTTGGTTCTGCGGGAAAGAATATGCAAGGTTCTTCTGATCTCTTCATCCCGGCCAATAACGGGATCGAGTTTACCCTGCCTGGCCAGTTCATTCAGGTTCTTGGCATATTTATTCAATGCATTGAACTCCTGCGATTGTGTTTGCGAAGTGACGGTTTCTCCTTTACGCAGTTCTTTGATAGCTGCAATGAGTCCTTTTTCGGTAAGTCCTGCATTCTTTAAAAGTTTGGCAGCGGCATCATTGCCCTGCACAATGGCCAGCAGCAAATGCTCCGGTGTCACAAACTCATCATTGAATTGTTTCAGTGCTGCCCCGCTTCGCAGTACCACATTGTTGGCCTCGCGGCTGATCTGTTGCGCTGCATCACCTGACGTTTTCGGCAGTTTGCTGATGAGTTCATCGAGTTTGCTGTCCACGAGGTTAATGGTCACGTTGTTTTTCTTGAGCAGGTACTCCACAGGAGAATCTTCCTGCTCAAGCAACGCCTTGAGGATATGTTCTGTCTCAATATTCGGGTTTTGCGCATTAAAGGCTATTTGCTGCGCCTGCTGAAAGGCTTCGGCAGCTTTTATGGTAAAGTTTCCTAAGTTCATAATGATTAATTTTATTTGTCAACAATCCACAGTCGATAGTCCTCGGCAAATCACAGAACCTGCTGTGGTCTGTTGACCGTTGACTGTGGACAGAACTCAAATACATGTCCAAGAGCCCAAACTCAGAAACAATGTCACATAAAGTTAAATCTCTCTGCATGAAAGTCATATCGTTAGCCTTTTTCCTGCTATTCTTTCAGGTTATTTTCGGACAGTCTCGGTGGAGCGAACTGGATGAGTCACTGCTGGCCAACCAGAAACTGCTGGGCAATAATATCAGTGTGATGATCGCCGACAAAGACAGCCTGCTTTTTAAAAAAGATATGGGTGATTTTAACAGCAAAACCCTTGTGCCTGTTGCCAGCAGCAGCAAATGGCTCACGGCCGCCTTGGTGATGGTGCTGGTGGATGAAGGCAAACTGTCGCTGGATGAATCAGTGGTAACCTATGTTCCTGAATTTGAAAAATATTTTAAAAATTATATCACGTTGCGGCATTGCCTCAGCCATATGACGGGCATCAGCGATGAAGGCGGATTTCTGAAGCGTTTTTTCCAGCGCAAAAAGTTCAATTCGCTGGAAGAAGAGATAAACAGTTTTGCGGCAAGAGAGATCAGGGCCAATCCCGGGACCGATTTCTGGTATGGCAATATAGGACTCAATATTGCCGGTCGTGTGGTGGAAGTGGTCACCAAAAGAAGATTTGACCTGGTGATCAAGCAACGTCTTTTTAACCCGCTGGCCATGCGCCGCACCAGTTTCACCACCATGGATGGTTCGGTGATCAATCCATCCGGCGGGGCCCAATCCACTGCGGAAGACTATATGAAATTTTTGCAGATGCTGCTCAACAAAGGAAAGGTTGGCGACAAACAGGTGCTGAGTGAAGAGTCGGTGGAATTGCTGCTGACCCTGCAAACAAAAGATATACCGGTAAAGTTTGCCCCCAAATCAGCAGAGGGATATGGCTATGCCCTTGGCGCCTGGGTGCTGGAAGAAGGCAAGGATGGAGTGGGTAACGCTGTGGCCAGTCCTGGGCTGTTTGGCACCTGGCCGATGATTGATCGTTGCAGGGGCTATGCCTACCTCGTGGTGGTAAAAAGTTTGCTGGGAGAAGAAAGAGCCGATAAGCACATGGAGATAAAAGAAATTGTAGATAAACAATTGCCCGCCCAATGCAGGTAAGCACCCTGTTATTTTTTCTTCAGCACTACCTGTTCATTTTGCTTAGCCACCACCCGGTTAAAAAACTCCCGTAAGACTTCATATTCTTCATTGGGGAAATGGGTTTTTTTTGTTTCCAACCTGCAACTGATCCTGATCTCTTTTTCTGAAACCTTTGTACTCACATATTCAAAAGAAGCATCTCCTCTTTCGTTCAGTTTCATCTTTAGTGAAGCAGGAATTTCATCCACTGCATATCCATCTGGAATGGTCAATGACAGGCTATAGTTTTCATCCAGTTTATAAGGCATTTCAACGGGGTATCTCCTGTCCGCTGATTTAAAAGGATTGCTTTTGTAGCGCTCCGATACAATGGGCTGGATATATATGATACCAGCCGGATCCGTATCGTAAGCTATATCATAGCTTACTTCAACCGGCTCATCAAGGGATTCAAGGGATCGTATCTCCGGTTTTTCAATCTTCACATCACTTTCATACAAAGCCGCTATCTCCTTTCGCAGAGCTTCTTTGTCAGCTGATTTCAGCTTATTTCTCATATCAACCGATTCATAATAGCCATACAATTTGTTTACTTTACCTGTCCACTCTCCTTTTTCATTTCCCTGCAGCGACACCCGAATATCCTCCTTTTCAGTAAGCATATCAGCATTGAGTGTCTGCTTTGTTCCCTGGTCATTTATCACCCTCACAGAACCATTATAGCAGTCATACGGCAATTTGCCAAACCCCAGGTAGGAACGGCTGGCATCCAGCATCAGGTCTTTCCCATCCAGCCTTGCCTGGCAGATAACATAGTTGAAACGGCCAATAATAGGATAATTGTCATACACAAATCCATAGCGCTTCCTGCTGAGGATAACAGGATCGGCATAGATGCCCGCATACCGCAACATGGCCGTCAGCAGCAGGTTGATCTCTGCTACACCGCCGTTTTTAGAATCAAAAACAGCCTTCAGTGATTTATCTGTATAGAGCTGAACATGATCAGTGCAGGTGAAATTGTCACGGACGTAAGCAAATATTTTTTTGGCCTTCTCCGTTTCTGTTGTTGCATCCTTTACAATTGCGGGCAAAAATTTGGGAAGCCAGTCAATGGCTTTTTCAATCTGCACCCCGAAATCATCCCGTTTTATCAGTCGCTGGGCAAGATCTGGCCAGGTGCCCATTATGGTGGTTGGGGTTAGCGGCTCCAGGTAGGCGGCCAACTGAAACTCCAGCTTAGCCATATAATTTCTCAAGGTAGTGGTATAGGCCTCCTCATTCAGCGGGGGCACCTCTTTCATGGCCCAGCGAAAAATTGAAATGCCGCAACTGATTGTAATGCGTTCTGTTCCCATGTTTACACCATTACCCAGGTCCCTTTTCACATCAACACCATAGTTTCCCGTTTTATCCTTCCTGTCACGGATGAAAAACGGAATATCACCCTGCGAAATGAGCATGTATCTTAAAAAGGCGGGAATGGCTACGGTGTACTCACTCCAGAGAGCAGGAATTTCCCTCTGGAAATACCAGGGCTGTATATTGAAAAGGAAATCTGAAGTGAGTCTGTATTCATACTCAATGATAGAACCCTCCTTTACATTGGGAAAAGTGAATTTCCGTACTACCCTGTTCTTATCAATCCTGTCTTTGAAAAGGGCGGCTTTTACATCTAATTTAGACTGCACCACTTTTCCGTTCTCTAAATTATAGGTAACCGCTTTCAGTTCATCTAACTTTTCTTCATCCTCACCATCCGTGTATAAGGGAATCTCAATGGTAGCATAATCATACCCGCTTTTCTTCAGGATATGCAGCCGCTTGTGGTGTTTGAACTCCAGTGAGAACCATCCCTTGGAGTTTCCTTTTATCTGTGTGCTGCCTGCATCGGAAATGATCACGGCTGCAGCGCTGGTATCCAGGTCATATTTTTCTTTTGCAAGATCTGCTGCCGAAACCTTTCCAAACTTAGCAGGACCGGGTTCCTGTGCAGAGGCGGTAATAGTAAATACAGCGGCAAGGATAAGGTAAGCTTTTCTCATGTGGTCAAATAATTGGTAAACCCGGACGGCAATTTTCCGGAAAATATCAAAAGGCTTTCAGCGGCTGTTCATTCCGCACCAGCACCACCCGGTTGCGGTCAGCTTTGTATATGGCATCATAATATTTTACCAGTTCAGCATAATCTTTGGCCGGGAAGCGGCCGCTGTATTGCTCAATACTGCGGTAGTAAAATAATTTGTTCCCTTCCAGTTTCACGGAACTGCTGTATTTGCCAAAGGGGCTGCTGACGGATACAGCCGCCGGCATGGATTCCGGCTGGTACCCTTTGGGTAATTCTATTTCAACAGAATCCACATCCTTATATTCATAACCCAATAAAATATCTGTTTTTCTTTCCGTTGACGGATTCAGCTTTCGATAAGACCTGGTCATCACATTCGGAGTAATAAATAAACGTTTGCCGGTAATCGTGGCATAATTTCTCACTTCAATTTCCAGCGACTCATGTATAACGGGTAACTGAGACGGTTCCTCCCGGTATTTGAACAGGGAAATATCATATGTTGGAAAATCAAGGTCCTCGCTTAAAAATTCTCTTACTTTATCCTTCGAAAGATTATTGATGATGCCATGCAGCCTGTCCTGTTGAGTACCCTTGTATTGAGACTGTGTTGTTACCAGCAGGGTTCCGTCTTCCTCAAGTATGGCTTTAACATTCCTGACCTGGAGGTTTTCACTGACACCGTACTTAGGAGTAGATACCATCCTGCCTCCATTTTCATCAATCAGCAGCGCCCTTCTTCCGGATGTAAAATCACCCAGGTAACCCGGCGGCATGGTCTGGCTGGTGCATTCCAGCCAGATGCTATCCTTTTGGAGCGGGACACAAAGTATTACATGGTTGAACTGCTGTGAAGGAAAGTCTTCAGTGATATAGGTTGAGTTGGCACCGGCCCTGATCAACGCATAATACGAAGGGATGCCGGCCTCTTTCAATAAACTGTACATGTAATTGGTCAGTGCTTTGCAATCACCATAACCTTTGGTAGCGACAAATTTTGCTTCAAAGGGTTGCCATCCGCCAATACCGAGCTGAATGCTGATATAACGGGTATTTTTTTGCATATAATTATATAACCGGCTCACCTTTTCTCTTACATCAACAACCCCTGCAGTTAAGTTCTGCACCACCTGCTTCACGTTATCCGGCAACTGATCTCTTCCCTGCAATAATGAATACTGGAATTTTCCGAAATCCTGCCACGTAGCCATGTTGCCCTTATAGGCATCCATCTGAAATTCTGTTGGTCCAAGTATCACCACCGTGGTGAGTTCATGCCACAGCGGCGAAAATGTTTCACGGGTTATAGCCGGCACATTAGAAACAGACCAGGTGGTCAGTATCTTATTTTTATCCCTGCTGACAGCCGGCTCGCCATTGTATAAAAAAGCTTTGTGCCTGAAAGAATAATTTTCATTGCAGATGACGGTAAGGGTGCTTTTTTCCACTGAAAGAAATTCACCGCCCTGCGGAGCCCACATCGGGAAGAACAAAGTAGCTTTATTCACGATCTCTGAAACGTATTCCACCGTGTAGGGATATACCTTGTGATAAAAACTGTGCCTTTTTACCCGGTTATCGTCTATCAGGTTGGATTCTGAAGTGCCGCTGATATCTTCAACATCTTTCTTTTTGATTTTTTTTAATTGCCTGCCGTTTGCATCATACAAAGTGCCTTCAATGGACGAGATGTCCCTGTGCTTGTCATAATATTCGGAGAAATCAGCCCATCGTTCACCGGCTTCATTCAATATTGTCACCACAAACCGGTTACGGGTGATGGCTTCACGGGTGCTTTTGATTTCAAACTGCAATTCTTCAATCCGCACCACTGCATTGGCATTCTTCAGCAGGTCTTTAGGGATCAATCCCACTGCATAGTTCTGGGCCGCCACAGTATAAGAAAGAATAATGCCGGCCAGCAAAAAAAGGCTTTTTGATGTCATGGCTTATTTTTTCTTTTTGAAAACGATCTGTTCGTTGTGCTTCGTTACGATGAAGTTGAAAAACTCCCGGAGGGTTTCATATTCGTCAGGTTCAAAAAATGCCCTTTTCACCTGAATGCGGGACCGCATAATAATATTACCCCCTGATTGTGATATCCTGTATTCAAATACTGCATCATTGTCTTCATTGAATTTAACGACCGCCTGTTTGGGCAATTCATCCACCACATAGCCTTCCGGCACTTCCATCTGCAGGGAATAAAGTTCATCAAACGTATAGGGCATCTCCACCGGGTAGAATCTTTCTGCGGATTTAAAGGGATTCTCTTTATATGCTTCGCTGAACATCGGGTTGATGTATAAAATATCCTCTTCCCATTTGGGGAGATCGAACTCACAAAACATGCCCACCGGCTCTTCAAAATGCTCGAGTGAGTCCAGCCTGTCTTTGGTAATAATGACTTCTGCACCAAACCCCTTTGCAACATCTTTCACCAATTGCTCTTTCCCGCTTTCTTTGATACGGTTGCGCAGCCGGTATGATTCATAATAACCGGGCACCTGCTGCAGGCTGCCAATCATATGTCCGTTCTCCCCGTTAATGATGAAAACAGTTGTTTGTTTGGCTTCTTTTAATGTTCCGGGATCGAGTTCAATGGCTTCCGCCAAATCGTTAATGATCCTTGCATGACCATTATAACATTCGGTGCTGAGTTTGCCAAAACCCAACCGGGGTTTGCTGGCATCTAAATAATATTCTTTACCATCTGCCTCCATCCGGCAGATGACATAATTCATGCGATCCATCAGCGGGTATATCGCATGGGAATATCCATGCGACCGGGTGCTGAGCATCACAGGATCGGCCGTGATACCTGCTTTCCGGAGCATTGCCGTCAGCAGCAGGTTGATATCGGCTACATTCCCGTTCCTGTTCTTTAACACGTTGCGCAATGATTGCTGGAGATATTTACCGGAAGGTGAGGTGCAGGTAAAATTATCCCTTACCCAATAAAAAATATTCCGGGCCTTGTCAACGGGTTTTGAAGCATTGCCGGCAGCAGTCTGTGTCACATCTCCCAGCCAGCCATTGTCTTTGGTGAGTTGTAGTCCAAAATCCTCATCATTCATCAGGTCTTTTGTCACCCCGGCCCAGGTGCCCATCACCGGGCGGTAAGGAAAAGGATCCCGGATGGCCTGCAACTGGAATTCTATCCTGGAAATATGATTTTTTAGCGTGGAAGTAAAATTTTCCAGCTTTAAAGCCGGCACGTCTTTCATAGCCCAGCGATAATCGGTAACATTGGCGGTGAAGCTGCCCCGTTCGGTACGGCCAGATACATTTACATCCGACATATTAAAGTTATCCCGCCGGTTTTTTTGCTCCCTGATCGCATACGGATGATAGCCCTGCGTAAGTGTTACGTAATTGTAAAACTCAGGCATCGCCACATTGTACTCACTCCATAACCGGGGATATTGCCCCTGGAATGTCCATGGCTGCAGGTTGAACACAAAATCTGATGTGACCTTATACTCATACTCGATAATAGATCCTTCTTTGATGTTGGGGAAAGTGAATTTCCGCACCACCCAGTTTTTATTGATCTTGTCTTTGAACACCGCCGATTTTACATCCAGCTTTGTTTCCACCACTTTCCCATTTTCCAAATTATAGGTAACCGCTTTAAGGTTGTCGAGTTGCTCCTCTGCATTGCTTGTCGTACTGCTATACAAAGAGATCTCCACATCCCCGATATCATAACCGCTTTTTTTCAATATGTGGGCACGGCGGTAGTTTTTGAAAATAAGGGAAAAAGTTCCTTTGTTGTTGCCGACTATTTCCGTGGAACCGATGTCGGCAATGACGACTGCTGCAGCGCTGCTGTCAATCTCATAAACTGTGTTCTTAAAATCTTCCGGCTTAACGCTTCCGAATTTTATTTTGGGCCGGTCCTGTGCGAAAGCTGAAAAACATAGGAGAAAGAGGCTGGATAAGGCGAGGTAATGTTTCTTTTTCATTTTGAGTGGTTACATGATAAATTACATAGATAAAGTATTCTCAATTTTACATAAAAAAACTGAATTTGCATAGAGTCACACCGGGCAAACAAGGGTAAACTATTATTTATCAAACTATAAACTTGTCGCATTTATTGTTGCATACAAACATTATCAAAAAAAACGCTTTGTCGCTTGGGTTTGATTATTGTGGCATAGCCAAAGCGGTGAAACTGGATGAGGATGCCCGCAGACTCGAAGCATGGCTGAATAAACAATTGCATGGCAAGATGCAATACATGGAAAATTATTTTGATCTGCGGGTTGACCCGGCCAAACTTGTTCCCGGCGCCAGGTCGGTGATCACTTTATTAAAAAACTATTACCCCGATACATTGCAGCAGGCAGGAGCCGCGAAAATTTCGAAATATGCCTACGGGAAAGACTATCATGAAGTGATAAAAGAACAACTCAACACATTTCTTTCATTGATAAAATCAGAAATCGGTGATGTGCAGGGACGTGGCTTTGTTGACAGTGCCCCTGTGCTGGAACGCACCTGGGCGCAACGAAGCGGCCTGGGATGGGTGGGTAAAAACGGGAACCTGATCACTAAGCAGAGCGGTTCTTTTTATTTTATCGCCACCCTGATCACCGATCTTGAACTGGAATATGATGATCCGTTTGCAAAAGATTATTGCGGCACCTGCACCCGCTGCATAGATGAGTGCCCCACTGAAGCTATTCTTCCGGATAAAGTGATTGACGGCAGCAAGTGTATTTCCTATTTCACCATTGAACTGAAGGAAATGCTGATCCCGGAAAATATGAAAGGTAAATTTGATAACTGGATTTTTGGCTGCGACACCTGCCAGGATGTTTGTCCCTGGAACCGTTTCAGCAAACCACACCAGGAAAAACAGTTTACTCCTATACCGGAAATACTGAATCTTTCCACTACAGAATGGCAAAGCATGACAGAAGAAATCTTTAAAAAAGTTTTCAAAGACTCTCCGCTGAAAAGAGCAAAATTTGCCGGCATACAGCGCAACCTCCGCTTTATTTCCGGTGATTAATAGAAACAGCCGTTCTTAAAGTAAGCAGGTGAAACCGGTGATGCCGGTTGATAATATCATCGGGTGTGGGCCAGGCACTGCTCCACCACATTGTTCTTGTGACTTGCTGCTTCATAGTTCTGAAACTATAGCCTGCTGATAACCGGAAAGCCAGTTTCTTTTGAGAAGGGAACTGGTAACCGATACCGGTCTCTGAATAAAACCCGGCAGAAAGCTTGTGCCGCTCATTGAAAAACCCTTCGCCAACAGGTTCGTTTCTTTTCCATGGCAATAAAACGCCGCCATCTGCATAGGCAAACAATGACGTTTTGAAAAGATCATTTCTTCTTGCCGTAATAAATATAGGCACTGTCCGGAACCGGTAGTCATCAAATCCTGTCCCGATACCGGCAAACCATTTGTTTATGTTCATCCCGCTGCTCACCTGCCCCTGCCAGGATGGTTCGGCCTGGCCGGCTAAAAAGGCGGCACCTGCTGAAGTTTGAAACCAGGGTTTAATGTCGTTTCTCTTTTCTTGTGCAAAAGCAATTGCCGGGAGTGCCAATAAAACAACAATGATCCATTTATACATAGTGCAAGGTTTAATGGTTAACGCTGATCTTGCTGATTGGCCTGATGTTATTGATGTTTGAGTAGTCATACTGGTACAAACCGTCACTGGCCACCACCAGGGCAATATTGTTATAGGCGATCACATCAAAAGTCTCTATGCCTTTTATGTGTTTCAATAGTTGCAGGTTGCTCACATTGGAAGCATCATACACTTTGAGCCCATCATCACAGATAAAAAGATAGTTGCCGTCTTTGGATAAACCATGCGGGTTTTTCATGCTGTACACTTTCAGCAGGCGGGGGTTACTGAGATTGGAAAGTTCCAGCACATCCAGTTCGTTGGTAAAACCCTGGCAGGGTGTGCCGGAGCGAAGTGTTACATACGCATAGTTATTATCTGCAATCACCGGGTCGCAGGTGCGTACATGAACAAACTCCCCTGTTTTCACCGGTGCATCGGGGTTAGCCACGTCATAGATATACATTCCTGACATAGAACCTATGAATAATTTATCCCGGAACGGGTAGATGGTTTCAATATCCCAGCCTAAGGAAACCGTCGCTGTGTTCACCGGGTCAACCGGGTTGCTGATATTAAACACATCAAGGTTATTATAACCCACCGTGTAAAGCCTGTTGTGCATGATGGCAAACCTTGCCATGGAGCCACCTTGCCCGAAAGGTGATGCTGCACCGTTTCCATTACCCCCGGCTGCCCCCATATCGCTGGCCAGGAAAAACTCAGAACGAACGCCCCACCAGCCACCTGTTTCACAATTTTCATTCACTGTTGTGTCTTTTCTCACCCAATCAGTAACGATCATGTTGTTGCTGTTGGGACCTGCAAAACCCCCACCCCAGTAACGATAAGGAAAAACACCGTCTGTTATTTTTTTCACCTGCACCTGCAACGGGTTGGTTATATCCAGGGTGACAAGATCAGAGTAAAGGTCAGCATACAATGTATTTCCTTTCACGGCTATATCCAGGTTGCCGGGAATATCAATAAAGGCCACATTGCGGGGCGAAGAAGGATTGCTGTTGTCTATGATGTGAATGCCCCTGTCCACATCATTCAGGAAAATATACTGGCCAAGTATATAGAGTTTACCGGGGCGCTGCACGTCTTTAGCAGGATTGCTTTTGATATTGGCCCTGACCTCATCTTTGGTTTTATAGATGGGTTCATACCAGGTGTAAGTTCTCGTTTGGTTGCATTTATCCTTTATACATGCGGAAAAGAAAACAGGCAAAGCTGCCAGCAGCAAAGCAGCAATACGGGCTGTGAAGCTGAGTTTCATAATAGTCAGTTTGGAAAGGCTGACAACTGCTTCGTTCCTGCCGTTGCATCACTTGTTTCGGGGAAATAAAAATTTCAGCCCGGCGCCATAATTCAGGAAATGAGAACTGGGTCCATCCTGTCGTTTCAGCACAGGTGTAAGTCCAAAAGTAACAGAAGGATGAAAACTCATTGTCCATTTTTTTTGCTGCAACAGGGAGAAGGACAAACCTGAACTGACCAATACCTGTGTTTTCCGGAATGGTTCGAAGTCGTTGTAATAAGCCAGCCTGTTGCGGTCATAATGCAGCGCATTGGTGGATAACAACCGGCTGATGCCCATACCATTTTCCCAGCCCATGCTGAATTTGCCTGCCCGTATGAGCTTCCAGTTCAATGTGGCAGAGATCCCGGCGAGATGATAGCGGTTACTGTACTCACGGGTGGGCATACCGGCAAAAGAAGGCCGGTAGTAGTTGCTTACAAAAGCTCCGTTGCTGATATTATTAAATACCTGCAGATTACTGTCAACACGGTTGCCGGTTTGAATATGGGTACTGAAATAATTGTATTCGACAGCAATCCTCAATTCAGTTCTTTTCGACAGTTCTCTTTGGGCAAAAAATTCAACACCGAAAGAAAAACCGTTGCGGGGTGGTTTAAGAATGACAGGTGCTCCTGTATACGTACCGCCGCTGCCGACCTGGCCGGAGGGAGATGCATCAAAGCTTGCCAATCCACCGCCCAACAAACTACCCCAGCGGGCACCAGATGCGCCGGCCCGGATGCCACCGCCAAAATCCCATTTGGTTTTTGATTTTACAATTGGCGGGGCCGGAGATTCAGTCATGGCCGGTTCAGCCTTGTCTTCTTTTTTGTCAACGGCAACACTGTCCGCAACGGCTAGTTCAGTTTTCAATTCCACTTTATCCGATGCCGCATCTTCTTTCTTTTCAATTGTATTTTCTGCTGCCTTTTCTGTTTGCTCATTTACTTTTTCCTCCTTCACAGTAATCGTTTCCTTACTGACGACCGCCTCTTCCTGCTTCTTTGCTGTTATATCTTTGTCAGCGGCACTCTCGTTTTCATTTTTACTGATGCGATCATCCTGTACAATCGCCGGAGTTTTCTTTTGCTTTTGCCTCGCTGTTGCTATAATTTGATTTCTTCCACCGGAGGTTGAAGCCGGCGTTGGTGCGGCAGTAGTGTTTTTTTCTCCGATAGTTTCATTTTTCGTATCGCCTGGCAAACCATTTTGGTTTACTCCCATTGTTTGCCTCTCCTGTGATTTATCATACACTGCATCAGATGAACCAAAAGGAGTTTGCTTTTCCTTTTCAGCTGTTATTATTTCAATCGTGTTTTTGCCTGGTGTGTCAACCTGTTGAGATGCCTGTGTAAAATGATCTTCTTTTTTGTTTACGTTGATCAAATAAAAAGCCATACTTCCTCCCAGCAACAAACCCGGCAACAGCCACCAGAAAATGATGCGCCGGCGCCGCTTTTCCTTCCGGATGCGCTTCTCCACTTCCGTCCACACTTCCGCAGAAGGAGTGAACTTCAGGTCCTCCATTTTTTGTTGCACCTGTTTCTCAAATTCATTGACCGGCATAACTCTTGTTTTTTTGGTCTTTTGAAATTTCGGCCAGCCATGTGATCAGCAATGCCCTGGCCCTGGCATATTGCGAACGGGATGTTCCGTCGCTGATGCCCAGCATCTCTCCTATTTCCACATGGGTGTAACCCTCTACTGCATGAAGATTGAAAATAGCCTGGTAACCGGGCGGCAACTGGCGGATCACATCGGCCAGGTCTTTAGCCTGCAGACTCACAACAGGATTATCATCTGCCACCGGGTGCAGGGGCTGTTCCGTAAAAACCATCTCACTCCGGTATTTACGGTTCCTTTTCAGGAAGTTCAGGGCGGTATTCACCATCACCCGCCTGATCCAGGCGCCGAGTTCTCCCTCAGCTTTGAATTGATTAAGATGCTGAAACACCCTTACAAAACCTTCCTGCAACACATCTTCGGCATCATTCATGGATTTGGTATAGCGATAGCACACCCCGAGCATTGTTTGGGCAAACTGCTCATACAACTGTCTTTGTGCTGCGGGCTTCCCCTTCAGGCATTCCTTCACCAATAGTCGCTCATCCATATTATCCGGCTGACTGACAACAGGGGCTGTCCTTTCGTTGCACCGGGCTACTTCAAAAATGTTTTCCCGTTTACGGCCCTGTCAATAGTTTTGAACCTCAAATTTATCAATTGGCAACAGACCCTTTAAAAACATTGGTTGAACGGGATGCCGCCGTGATCTGGCACCCTTACACTCAACATAAAACCATGACGGCGCCTTTACCGGTGGTCAAAGCCGAAGGTGTGTACCTGGTGGATGAAAACGGCAACAGATACATTGATGCCATCAGCAGCTGGTGGACCAATATTCACGGACACAGTCACCCCTATATTGCTGAAAAGATCTATGAGCAGGCAAAAAAACTGGAGCATGTCATATTTGCGGGCTGCACTCACGAACCGGCTGTTCAACTGGCCGAACAATTGCTGCCCCTGCTGCCCGGCAATTTTGCCAAAGTGTTTTATTCCGACAATGGCTCTACAGCGGTGGAAGTGGCGCTGAAAATGGCAATACAGTATCAACGCCATAAAACACAAGGAATAAGAAATAAGATACTTGCCTTAAGAGGTTCATACCATGGTGATACTTTCGGTGCGATGAGTGTGAGTGAAAGAGGAGTTTTCACGCTGGCTTTTGAAAATTACCTGTTTGAAGTGATTTTTATTGAACCGGGTGGTGAATGGTCAACCTTGCCTGCCGGCAGTCAGGTGGTGAGTGGTGAATGGAATGAAGCGGCCTGTTTTATTTATGAGCCTTTGTTGCAGGGAGCAGGCGGTATGAATATGTATGATGCAGCATGGCTGAATGAACTGATCTGTACATTAAAACAAAACGATATTATCTGCATTGCTGATGAAGTGATGACCGGCTTTGGCAGAACCGGCAACCTGTTTGCATCGGAACAGTTGCATCATAAGCCGGATATTATTTGTTTGTCAAAAGGACTTACGGGAGGAAGCCTGCCCCTTGCCATCACTGCCTGTAACCAAAAGATATTTGATGCTTTTTTAAGTGATGACCTTTACAGCACTTTTTTTCACGGTCATTCCTATACGGCTAACCCATTAGCCTGCGCCGCTGCTTTAGCCAGTCTTGATCTTTTACAAAAAGAAGAATGCCTGGCCAATATTGACTACATCCGTGAACAGAACAAACATTTTGTTGATAAGCTGCAATCCAAACCCGCTATCTATCGGGTCAAAAATGCCCGTTCGCTTGGCACCGTGCTGGCCTTTGAATTTCATTCTGATAAAAAAGAGTACCTGAGCAACGTGAAAGAAGAAACCATGCAATCAGCGCTGCAGCAGGGTGTGTTGCTGCGGCCTTTAGGCAACACTGTTTATATTATGCCTCCCTATTGCATCAGCCCGGTGCAATTGCAAAAAGTTTATGCAGTGCTGGAGCAGGTGATAGCTTCCATTCATTAAAATGCTGTTATCAGAAAAGAGATAACTGGTTCTTTGCTGCAATTTGTTTGCTGTTACGGGAAATGGAAACAGCATTTGCCGGCACACAAAAAACCTGTGAGGCCTCATAGCGGCTGGCAACAACAACCTTCGTGTGACCGGCATGCGGTTTAAATAAATCAGCCACCAGTTCCGGTTTGTTGTTATTCTTTGACAAATGAGAAAGGATCAATAACTGCAAATGAGGAGAACGGTAATTCAAGAACAAGTCCAGCGCCTGTTTGTTGGATAAATGGCCCAGGTCACTGCTGATACGTTTCTTTAAGTGATAAGGATAATGACCTTTCATCAGCATCTCTTCACAATAATTGGATTCGAGAAAAGCAGCATGACAGTTACTGAAATATCTGATCACTCTTTTACAAGCATGGCCAATGTCGGTGATCACACCCACATTCACGTTATTTCCCGATACCATAAAACTATGCGGATCGCCGGCATCATGGCTTTTGCTGAATGGCAAGACCGACAGCTGGCCTATTCTTATTGCTTTTCCATGTTTGAAGGAATGAAGTTGTTCTGCTGCGACGGGAATTTTTGCTTCTTTGAAAGTTCTTTCGGTAATAAAAACCGGCAGTTTATATTTTTTTGAGATCCCCGGCACGCCGGTGATATGGTCGCTGTGTTCATGCGAAACAAAAATAGCCTTCACGTTTTCCATCGGAAGACCAAGCCCTTTCATTCTCCGTTCTGTTTCCCGGCAACTCAGGCCTGCATCTACCAGCACGGCTTCGTGGCGGTTGCCGATATAATAGCAGTTGGCATTGCTGCCGGAATTGAGAGATGAAATATAAAGCGACATAAGTGGCAAAAATAAGTAATGATCTGCTTTTTTATATTTCACGCAGATGCGCCAAGTTGAATACAAAAGCCGCAAAGTTGTTTTTGCTGCCCGGGGACGTCTTTGCGTGAAATTCAATTTCTTTTGTTCATATATTTTTAATTCCTATATTTAGCGATAGTACCCGAAAGGAAACTTAAAACCAACGCAAATGAGTTCTACTCCTTCCCCTGCGGGTGCTGCACCTCTCACCGGTGTTGACGCTTCCCGCAATTTTTCTTTAGATATGTTAAGAGGTATTGCACTGCTTGGCATCCTGGTCATCAGCATCTGGGAATTCGGCGGTTTCATTGCCAACCAGCAGACCTACTACCGCCAGGGCACACACGGCGGTAATTACAAACTGATGACGGCTGTTTCCATTTTGTTTGAAGGAAAGATGCGGGCCTTGTTTGCCATTGCCTTTGGAGCCGGCATCATTTTGTACCTGCAAAAAAAAGACCGCCCTTCTGATGCGGTTGTTGGTGATCTCTACATCCGCCGCCAGGTTTGGCTGATCGTGTTTGGGGTTTTTAATGCCTTCATTCTGCTGTGGCCGGGAGATATTTTATTTCACCTTGGGGTGATGGGCATTCTTCTTTTTGTTTTTGCCAGGTTATCGGCAAGGGCTTTGCTGATTGCCGCCATTTTTTGCACCCTGGTTTATTGTGCCAAGAATTACTGGAACTATGCTGATGACAAAAAGACTTACCGAAAATATATTGCTGTCACCAAAGTGGAAGACAAGTTTAAGCAGGACAGTATTGACGGGGCAAAAACAGACAGCATCAGCAAAGCAACAGACTCTTTGAAACTAAATATAAACACTGTTGCCGTGGCGGATACGGCAAAGAACAAGGACAGCGCCGCTATCAAAACAGACTCCCTGAACGCCAAAAAAGATACACTGACCAAAAAACAAAAGGAAGAGAAAGAAGCATGGGAAGGTCTTGCCAAAAGAATGAAATACGATTCTTCTGCAACGGAAAGGGAAAACCAGGCCATGCGGGCCTCCTATGGCAAAGTGTGGAACCACCTGATGCCACGGTCGCAAAACAAAGAAGCCTTCTGGTTCTATAAAACAGGTATCTGGGACCTAGCCTCGATGATGTTCCTGGGAATGGCTTTGCTGGGTTTTGGCTTTTTCCATCACCGTTTTTCAAATGGCCGGTATGCCCTGTTTGGCGTTGTTGCGTTGGCAGCAGGATTATTTTTGGCATGGTTCAGGGTTACGGGTCTTGATGAGCGGATAGCTGATTATGCAAAATACATTGACAAAAAAGCATTTCCTCCCAATCAATTCTTCCCGATAGAAAGATTTTTGCTGGCTATCGGTTATGCTTCACTGATCATGTTGCTGGTAAAAACAAAATTCCTGAACTGGCTCTGGCAATCATTGGCGGCTGTTGGCCGGATGGCCTTCACGAACTATATGCTGCAAACGATTATGTGCACTTTCTTTTTCTATGGTTATGGTTTCGGGTTCTTTGGCCGGCTCAGTCAACTGGAATTATATTTTATCGTTGCAGAAATATGGTTGCTGCAGATCGTATTTTCTGTATTCTGGTTGCGCTGTTTCAGGATGGGGCCGCTGGAGTGGTTATGGCGATGCCTGGTGCACCGCAAATGGCTGCCGCTAAAACTGCAGCCGGAAGAATTATTAACCCCATCCACCACCCAACAATAACCGAAACGTATGGATCAGCATAACACAACCAACAATCCGCAGGCCATCGCCGTTCCCGCAGAGGGTGGAGATGGCGGCCACAGTTCACCTATTGCCAAACCTGTTTCTTCGTCTGACCGTATCCGCAGCATTGATGCCATCCGCGGCGTGGCCTTGCTGGGCATCCTGATGATGAATATCCCAGGCTTTGGCATCAACTGGGATTTTTGGTATGAAATACTTCATGGACCAAAAGCAGGCGCCGACTATTACACATTCGCCACAGTCTTCACTTTTTTTGAAGGGACGATGCGGGGTTTGTTTTCCATGCTGTTTGGCGCCGGGATGGTGCTGTTCATGCAAAACAAAGAAAGCCTGCCGGGCGGGCCCACCGTAACGGAATTGTATTATCGTCGTTTGCTTTGGCTGGTGCTGTTTGGACTGATCAATGCATTTGTGCTGTTGTGGCAGGGTGATATTCTTTTCTTCTATGGTTTTCTCGGCATGTTGCTTTTCCCGTTCCGGAAACTGAAAGCCCACTGGCTGATCGTCATTGCACTGGTGTGTATGTCATTTAATATGTGGAAGACGCAGATGAACTGGAACGAAGACCGGGCCAAGAGAAAAGATTATAATGAGGCAATGGCTGCTAAAAAAGAAAGTAAAGAACTGACTCCCGAACAACAGGGCGCCATTGCCCAATGGGAAGAAATGGAGAAAAGACAAAAGCCCGACACTACATATACCAACCGCAACCTGCGCAAAATGCAATCGGGCTATGGTAAAATTTTCAACTACTTCATTCCCCGCAATGCCGATGGCGAGGCCTGGTACCTGTATCACGGCGCCTGGGATATGCTGGCCATGATGTTTATGGGAATGGGGTTGTTCCTGCTTGGGTTTTTCTCCAACAAGCTACGCACCTCCACCTATGTGATGTGGCTGCTGGCAGGTTACGGTGTGGGCATACCATTAGGCTGGGTGATCTTTGATAACCTGACATACAGCGCTGTTCATGTTGGGGATTATGTGGATTCGATGCGGGTACCGCACCAGGTGTTTGGCGAATTCCGCCGCATCTTGCTGACCATCGGTCATGCTGCATTGGTGATGCTCGTTATCCGCAGCCGGATGATACCCTGGCTGATGAAAGGATTGGCCAATGTGGGGCAGATGGCTTTTACCAATTACTTAATGCAAAGCATCATCTGCACTTTGTTCTTCTATGGCTATGGTTTGGGATATTATGACAAGCTGCGCTTTCACCAGTTATATTATGTGGTGTTTGCCGTGTGGATATTCCAACTGATCTTTTCTTCCATCTGGCTGCGCTATTTCCGTTTCGGACCTTTTGAATGGTTGTGGCGGTCGCTGACCTACTGGAAGAAGCAGCCGATGAAAAAAACATAAGATCATTCTGCCGGCTTCAATGGTTTGCGCAACAGGAAGAAGCCCATGGAAAGCGACCAGATGATGGAAAAGACCAGGTAGAGATTCAAAGCCAGTTCATGAAGTGAAGGAACCTGAAAAATACCCGCTATGCTATCGGCCATGCTGCAGGAACCCGTGATGATTGAAATGGCCCCGATCCATTTAAACTGATGCCGGATCAATAACAAACCTGTCCATATCCACCACAGGCCTGCCAATAATAGTTCGAGCAGGTTCCACATTCCGCCATACACCATATCGTTGGCAAAACTGAAACTGGCAGCAAGGATGGGTTGCCGTTCGGGTTCAGCTGAAGGATAAGCTTCCAGCATATTTGGCCAGATCACAGCGAGTATGGCAGCGCCAATGGCCCCGATAAGTACATAAGCAAGACCGCTGAAACTGATAAGGCCTGCCCATGGCGTTTGCTTTTTTATCCAGTCGTGCATCATGAAAATAACAGGGAGCAACAATAGATAGTACCCAAACATGTCCAGCACCATGGACCATCTTACAGCGTCTGTGTTCACAGCTTCTGTTGTGAGCATCAGCAGCGGGTCGGCCAATACTTCCGTGTCAAAATTTACAGCATACAGGCCGGCAAACATACAAGCTGCGGCAAGGAGGCCGGCCAGGATGCAAATGACACCTGTTACCGACTGATGTTTGAATAGATTCATGGTTAAGGTTTTTTATACTGCAAACATCAGCCGGTAAGATTCGGCAAACAATTGATACGGTAACAAAGTGCAGGTAAAATGGTATGAACTGGCATATATGTGCGATGGCAGGGTGTGAAGTAAAAAAGATCCAGGCCAGCGGGGATGGTTCAGCTATAACTATCAATATGCATCTATGGAGAAAGGTTGTCAACCTTACAAAGGTCATCCCTTCACCGTAAGGGTAAAGAAAAAGGCGGGCAGCCTGCATCCAGCTGAAAGCTGATGAAGCTTAAATGACTTTAAACAAAAAACCACCCCGGATAACCGGAGTGGCTTCGCTAAATGCAATTAATTTCTTTTATATCCTGAAGTGAGCAAAAGCCTTGTTGGCTTCAGCCATACGGTGAGTATCTTCTTTCTTTTTAAAGGCAGAACCTTCGCCTTTGCTGGCAGCTACGATCTCATTGGCTAATTTATCAGCCATGCTGCGGCCGTTTCTTTCGCGGCTGTAGCGGATGAGCCATTTGATGCTCAGTGAAATTTTCCTGTCGGGGCGAACCTCAGCAGGAATCTGGAAAGTGGCACCGCCGATACGACGGCTGCGAACCTCAACGGCAGGAGTTACATTCGCCAGGGCTCTTTTCCACACTTCATACCCATCTTCGTTGGTTTGTTTGGCTACTTTGTCCAGTGCATTGTAAAAGATAGTGAAGGCCCCGCTTTTCTTTCCTTCCCACATGAGGTTGTTGACAAAACGGGTAACCAGTTTGTCATTGAACTTTGGGTCTGGCGCTAAGGGGAGTTTTTTTGCTTGTGCTTTCCGCATGAATCTTAATTTTTAAAGTAACTGCTGTAGCTGAATTTCTTCAAGTATTAAAACTTTACTCAGTACAAATTATAGTTGAATTATTTCTTGGCTTTTTCTTTCTTGGTTCCGTATTTAGAACGGCTTTGTTTCCGGTCTTTCACACCTGCCGTGTCCAATGAACCACGAACAATGTGGTAACGTACACCCGGAAGGTCTTTCACCCGACCGCCACGGATCAGAACGATGGAGTGCTCCTGGAGGTTGTGGCCTTCGCCGGGGATGTAGGCGATCACCTCGATCTTATTGGTGAGACGAACCTTGGCCACTTTGCGCAGGGCTGAGTTTGGCTTTTTAGGCGTGGTGGTGTACACACGGGTGCAAACTCCACGGCGCTGCGGACACTCGTCCAAAGCCCTTGATTTGCTTTTGGCCCGGATAATTTCTCTTCCTTTTCTTACTAACTGTTGAATAGTAGGCATTATTTACCTTTTGTTTTTGGGAGGGCAAAGGTAACGGCGACGGCGGTAATAACCAAAAATTTGAACACTGATTTTTCTGATATTGAGCTATTTGGGGATAAAACAATCCCGGCGCTTTTGCTAAGTGTGGTATGTGCAGCATTTACAGCTCAAACCCTTTGAATCTGTTGTAAATCAGTTTGAATCCGGATTTTCTATGTGGAGCCTTTGTTTCTTACAGATAGTAACCGGGAGTGCCTGTGTGGTAATTTTTCACCACATAGATCCATAGGCAGACAGAAACACATAGATTAAATGCAAAAAAGCTTTAATCCATTCAAACCCAGCGGCTAAATCTTCCACATCCAGTTATATTTATCTTCCCTTCTGCCCTCGCGGATGTCGGTAAGCCATTTTTTCACCGTGGGGGCGATGGTCCATTTCTCAACCGGGAATTCCATCACAAAATCCTTGTAGCGCAGTTCCTTTATCAGCGAAATGGTGGCGGCTGTGCCGGTGCCAAACACTTCTTTGAGGGTGCCTGTTTTATAGGCTTCGATAATTTCATCTATGCTCAGCTCTCTTTCCTCCGTCTCAAGTCCCATTTCAGCCAGCAAAGCCAGCACACTTTGCCGGGTTACCCCTTCGAGGATGGTTCCTTTGTCCAGGCCGGGAGTGATGGCTTTATTTCCGATGACAAAGAACACATTCATGGTGCCGCATTCCTGCACATATTTATGTTGGTTTGCATCCATCCACAACACCTGGTCATAGCCTTTCTTTTTGGCTTCGGCTGTGGCCAGCATCGCAGCGGCATAGTTGCCGGCAGCTTTGGCAAAGCCAACACCACCTTCCACTGCCCTTACATATTTTTCTTCTACATAAATGCGCATCGGGGCACTGTAATAAGGCCCGGTGGGACTGAGGATGATCAAAAATTTATAGTTATCTGAAGGCTTCACTCCTATCACTTCATCAGAAGAAAACATGAAAGGACGGATATATAAAGAATGATCTTCTTTGGCAGGTATCCAGTTCTTATCCAGTTCGATAAGACGGCGCATTCCTTCCATAAACAATTCTTCCGGCACTTCGGGCATCTGCATCCGCCGGGCGGAAATATTAAAACGGCGGTAGTTATCCTGCGGCCTGAAAATAAATGCATCCCCTTTGCTGTCTCTATAGGCCTTGATTCCCTCAAAAATGGCCTGGCCGTAATGAAGGGCCGCCACTGATGGACTCAGCAGCAGGGGTTGGTAGGGTTTTATTTCAATATTTTTCCATTCGCCATTTTCATAATCGGCTTCCAGCATATGATCGGTAAAATACCGGCCAAAAGGAATGTTTTCCAGGTTCAGATCTTTAAGCTTACTGCCCTCTGCTTTTGTTATAGAAATGTCCATAGCTGCAATCATAATAGTTTATTTTTGACCGGCCAAAGAAACGAAAAAAAACTAACACTCATTAGTAAACCGATTTCCTGTTCATGAGTTTGAATAACATATCATTATCCGCCGGGATCATAGCTGATCTGTATCCTTCGGCGCTGGTGGAAACCGGTGAAGGCCAGCAGCACCCTACCCTGCCGGTTAATACGGGTTCTGAGACGGTGAGCAAATCTCCGCAAACAGGTCTGAAATTCCTTGGCGAAAACCGGAAAAATATCCTCGTGGTTGTGGATTGTCAAGATGCTGTGCACCTGCCTGACGACGACCTGCAATTGCTTGTGAACATGCTCACGGCCTGCAATCTTGGCCTGGGAGATGTGGCTGTTCTGAACAGGCATGGCCATGCGGCTCCCTATAAAACATTCACGGAAGAGCTTAAAAGCAGGGTGGTATTGTTATTTGGTGTAGAACCTTCCTCATTTGGCCTGCCCATGAGTTTTCCGCATTTCCAGGTTCAGCCTTTTACCGGTGTTTCATTTCTTTATTCGCCTTCTTTAAAAGAACTGCGGGAAGACAAGGTGCTGAAAAGTAAATTATGGGTTACATTAAAACGTCTTTTTAATATCTGAGGCCTTCTTTATGAAACTGATATTTGCCAGCAATAACCAGCACAAGGTTGAGGAGATACGATTATTGACCGGGCATGAATTTGAATTGCTGACGATGAAAGAGGCCGGTATAGACCAAGATATTCCGGAACCGCACGACACCCTGGAGGCCAATGCCGGCGAAAAATCACAAACCATTTATCGGCTCACCGGTATCAATTGTTTTAGCGAGGATACAGGTCTTGAAGTGAATGCGCTGAATGGTGAACCCGGTGTAAAAAGTGCCCGATATGCCGGTGATGACCGGTCATTTGATAAGAATATTGATAAGCTTTTGCATAATTTGTCGGGGAAAACGGACCGATCAGCCCGGTTCCGGACTGTCATTTCACTGATCATTGATGGCCGGGAAACCCTTTTTGAGGGGATTTGCCCGGGTCGGATCATTGAAGAGAGGCTGGGCAGCAATGGTTTTGGCTATGACCCGGTGTTTATGCCGGATGGCGCTAACAAAACTTTTGCAGAAATGAGCATGGAAGAAAAGGGTTTTTACAGTCACAGAGCCAGGGCCATGGAAAAACTGGTAGCATTTTTGAATAAACTGAAGTAAACCACCGGAATTGGACACCACACGCAACCAAATTACCCCCGAAAGCGACCTCATAAGCGGATGTAAGCAAGGCGACAGGCGTATGCAGGAAGAAATGTATCGCCGGTTTTCTCCCCGTATGTATGCAGTTTGCCTTCGCTATGCAGGCAATGCCGAAGAAGCCGAAGACATTTTGCAGGAAGGCTTTATCAAGGTCTTTAAAAAATTGGACAGTTTCCGCGGCGAGGGTTCGTTTGAAGGCTGGGTAAGACGCATCTTTGTCAACACCGCCATTGAGCATTTCCGCCGCAAACGCTACCTGCAGCCTGTAACAGAAAAGGAAGAAAATACAATCGAAGGCAAATCGCTTTCGGCACTTGACGGCCTCGCCGAAAAAGACATCCTCGCTTTGATCAAACAACTGTCGCCTGGCTACCGCACCGTGTTTAACATGTATGTTATCGAAGGATACACCCACAAGGAGATCGCAGACATGATGGGCATCAGCGAAGGCACCAGCAAATCACAGTTGTCGAGGGCCAAAGTGATCCTGCAGGATATGGTCAGAAAATTTTTGGATGAGCAACGTGTAGCGAGAATAAAACCATGAGCAAAGAATTGCAAAACAAGCTTTATAACCAGGAAGTAACCCCTCCGCCCGGCGCCTGGGAGAAGGTGGTCGCTGCCCTTGATGAATCACATCTTACAGATACATTTCCGGCTACGGTAAGGCAATATGAAGAGACTCCTCCTGCTGCTGTATGGGGCAAAATAGCCTCAGCTCTTGATGAAATGGCAGATCCTGTAGCCTTTCCTTCGGCTGTTTATAATTATGAAGTGACGCCACCCGCTACTGCATGGGAAAAAATAAAGACGGGTCTTGATGAGGGAGAAACAGCGCAACCGGTAAGAAGGATTTTCGGACCGCTGCTGCGCTATGCAGCCGCTGCTGCTGTTGTTGCTGCTGTGGCATTTGGCGCCTTCAGAATTTTTGACAAAAAACCAGCGGAAGATCAGCTCAGTTCAACTACCAACAACCCCGTTACTGCGGAGCCTGTTACAGAAGAAACCATACCAGCAAACCCGGATAACAATACAGTAACCATTTCCCAGGAACAGATAGATGATGCCGCTTTAGAAGCCAGCAAACATTTATATGCCAGCCTGGATGCCTCCGACCGGCAAAGAATTAAAAGAGTGAGTGAAGAATATTTTCTTTCACCACTCACACCAATCAGCACGGCAGCCAACCTTAGTCCACACCTTACCTACCGGGACATGTCCTGTGAAGAAGTGGCAAACCCGTTATTCAGGAGCGATTATACAGAACCGGATATGGCAAACCGCTATATCACCCTGCTGACCCCTGATGGCAATTTCATCCGCATCTCCAAAAAACTGGGGCAGATGGTTTGCTGTGTGGCAGGCGAAGAGGAAAATGAAGACTGTAACCTGCAATTAAAAAAATGGAGGGAAAAACTGGCGCAGCCGGGTGTTGGCAATGCTGCCGGCAGTTTCCTCGACCTGCTGAACCTGGTCCATTCTTTCAAAGAAAATCATCCCTGATATAACAGGCCCGGCACTCATTAACCCGTATTGACAGGTTTTTCTATTTTTATCGTAAAAGAACACATGGCGAGAATAAAACTGGATTTACCCGGATCGTTCTTATTCAGCACCACGATACCCGTACGCATTACAGACCTGAACTATGGCAACCATGTAGGTAATGATGCCGTGCTGTCCATTATTCATGAAGCGAGGATGCAGTTTTTGCAGCATCATGGTTACACTGAAATGCAGTTTGCCGGTGTGGGCATGATCATGGCTGATGTGGCCATTGAATTCAAAGCGGAATTGTTTTATGGAGATGCGGTGATTGCATCCGTTGCGGCCGCTGATTTCACCAAAGTGGGTTTTGAATTATATTACAAATTAGAAAAAGAAACTGCAGGGAAAAGAATACTGGTTGCTGCCGCCAAAACAGGAATGGTTTGTTATGATTATGCAGCAAAGAAGATTGTGGCTGTGCCGGAGGAAGCGAGGGAAAGATTGAATGCTGGTTGAAAAATAGCTGGTACAAATTCTCCTTGAATATCAGCGGAAATTTTTACCGGAAGTAGCGTAAATTTATGTGTTGGCAGAAATACAAATGAGACATCTCTTTACCATAATCATCCTGACCTTGACCCTAAACTGTTTTGGGCAGTATCACTTCGACAAGACAAAAATTTCCAGACAGACAGAACAAATCGTATCAAGAATTGAGAAGGTTAATGAACTAATGGGTAGTGCGGTTTATTATGAAGGGATGCGACCACCACAATACGACAACTTCACCGAACTTCAAAAGAAAGCGACGCTTGAAGAACTGAATGAATTAACAAACCACCCAAACGGAGTTGTTCGATGCTATGCTTTTTGGGCTTTATCTTATAACCAGTCTGCCAATCTACTTCCAGTCGTTATTTCTCATATTAACGACACAGCATCTGTAAAAACACAATTTGGGTGCATTGGTAGTAGAGAAAAAGTTGGCGACTTCTTTATAAATGTTGTCACTCCTCAATACGTTGACTTAAATTCAAAGAAACTCACCGCTTCGGAATATGAGTATTTGGACAGTATTCTTGTTTATACTCCAAATAGTTTGTATTCAAAAGAAAATGCTATTAACAGAGCCAAACTAAACGAAACATTTTATACGAGAGTTAGAGAACTTGTATTGAAGGAAAACAATCAGTCAGCATTGGTGACTTTAGCTAAGTTCAAAAGAGAACAGGATATTCCACTAATCCTAAACAACAAATTGAAAGGTGAACGCTACGACCAACTGTTTTTTACATACAAAGCGATTAGTGAGTTTCCCGACAACGCTTTTCTGCCTTTGTTGAAAAAGTCATTGTATGAAGCAATTGACAAAGGAGCCTGGAGTACGGAATGGAGAGAATTATATAAAGCTATCGCCAGTTTTAAGAATGACACAGCACTTCAACTTTTAAAAGTACCATTCACTCAGACAAAGCACGAAAACATAAAGCAATACCATATAGACTTTATTTTCGGAGCAGTACAAGATTTCTATACACCGATTTACAATGAACTACTCTGGGCAATGTGGGAGAACGAAAAAAAGATAAACACGAAAGTCTTCAAATTGCTTTACCCAACCAAACCAGACAAGGCGTTTCAATTGACAAAAAAGACAATTCAAAATGCAGATGATTTTTATTATCTAAACACAGGCGGTTACAGCGAAGAGGAAGAAACACCAGTAAACCTTTTAGCTGTTATGCTTGACACAGTTTTAGTTAGGGACAGACCATATGCCATTGAGCTAATCAACAAGAATATAAGAGAGATTAATGTTCATCAGTTCCCAACATTCGCAGACAAGGCATTAAAATTAGGCGACACTTCTTTTGTATCCTCCCTTTTTGACAGACTTAAGACAGAAGATAACCCACATATTTATTTGAAAGCAACAGAAGTATTGATTGCATTAAAAGACAAAGAAATCAATAAACGTATAATGGAAGTAGCCAAGACAAACCCAGCATTGAAAAAGGATTGGGGAGGCAAAGAGTTTACCAAATTATTAAAGGAAAATGGCATCAGGTGACGATGTACTTCTGCCAACATTGGGTTTTATGCAAGTTGGGAGTGACCAGCAAATTTCAGCCGATTGCAAATCCAGGATGTGGTTCGGGCTGGACAAACAACTTTCAACTTTAGTTCTTAAATTAAATTCAACTTTATATTTTCAATCAGCAGCGGTTGTGGGCAGACGGAATACTAAATCCCAACCTGCATAAAGCCCTGCCCGTTGCAGTCAAGCTTAAAGCGACACCTTACTAATGAAAATCAGACTTACACTTTTATGTTTATTATTAGCCAGCTTTTGTTTTGGACAAAACTTTGTATTTGACACGACAAAAAACAACGAACATATAAACAGTAGCAAATACTACTCGAAAACAGACTTTACCCTAATAGACACTTTATCACTTTGGAATTATTACCTTGACACGACCTATCATGGCAGGACGACCGATTCCGTTAAGCCGATTGGACTACTAACTTTTTGGCGTACAAAACCTATTGATGACAGTGTTAGAAAGCAGGTCTATGGACGCTTATGGACACCTTCGATAGAATTTGAGGTTTATAACATGTCTGATTCAAGTTATTGCTATTACAAATCGTTTCGAACAAGAGTTTCATCAAGTTGTGTCGCTCCGGACGTTGGCGGTGACATTATTATGCTTGACAACTTTTTATTTTTGAGTCGTTGGGTATGTTTAAACTGCCAACGTTATGACAAACAGGTTGATTACTGTAGACCTGTTATTAATTACGTCTTTTCCAGCCTAAACAAAGCTAAAATAACAACCATACAAAACCTCGTTCAACGATTTGCAATATCCAAAGGTCAATTACCAAAGGAGGATTGAGGTAGAGTAGCCTTACGAAGGTTACAAAAGCCTGCCTGCAACAAGCAGTTTTGCGTCAGCAGGGGACGACGAATAAATCCTCATCTTAGTGCTACTATCAGCCACATATCCGGCTGACCGAACACGGATGAGCAACAGAATATGTTTTCAACTTTTGTAACTTCGGTCGGCTGCAGTTCCGGGCTGAACGTATTCCATTCCGATAGCTATCGGAAGCCCTGCCGAACGCAAAGGCCCTGGCAGTTAGCGGTAATTAAAACGACAACCATCAAGCAATGAAACATTTGACTTTATTATTTGCAATTTTCGGAATTGCATTTTGTTCATCTGGACAGACAACTTTTAAAAGAAACGACATTTATATAGAAGCTGGCGGCAACGGACTTTTTGCATCTGTTAATTATGAGAGACAACTGAGCAACCAACCGGGAGCTGGTTTTAGACTTGGTGTAGGATTTTATTCTGAGCATGCTTTTTTTTTGACAATACCAGTAGGGATAAACTATCTTTTTAAACTAAAAAACAACAAGTCATTTATTGACGCAGGACTTGGTGCAACCTGGACACGAATTGATGGGAATTTGTTTGGCGACTCAAAAGATTCAAATGGAGACAATTTTGCAAACTTCGTTCCAAGCATTGGTTACAGACGACACTCATCTAAAAATTTAATGTGGCGTATCAGTGTGACACCAATTGCAAATAAGTATGGCTTAGTTCCCTGGTTGGGGCTTTCAATTGGAAAAAGATTCTGAAGCATATTAACTACCGCTAACATTGCATTGCAGCAATGGCGGGTGACGAAATATATGTTGAAGATAGGGAGCTGTACTGAACTGTTGTACCGGGCTTGACGAAATAAATTAAGCGATAGAACATATTTTGAACTTTATATCTTTATTCAACTTCGGTATCGGCTGGCTGATTTCTATTTCCGCCCTGCTGCAATGTCGTCTCGATGGACAGAAATGGCCGCATAGCACATCACTAAAGTCATCGCACAGTATTGGCGGCCACGAATGACCGCCTTTGGCTTTCCTTCATTTCAAATCATTCATTTTATCATTGGCAAATTCATTCAACCTGCAAAGGCTTTGTCATTCTTAATTCTGTCCATCGGATCGGGGCATGACATCCGGGTAACTGAACTACTGAGCCACTGTCCGCCATCATTGGGTTTGGCGCAATTTCGTGGCGGTCTAATTCGGATGTCAGGCTTGTTTTGTAGCTTTATTCCCGGCTCAGCGCCGGGAACCGCCACAAAACTGCACCAAGCCCCGATCTGTTAGCGGCAAGCATATTGAACACTCCACTTTATGAAAGAACAAGAGAATAAAGAAAATACTTCCGGCAAGGTACATGTTGAGACAAATAAGATTTATTGGATTTATGACAATAAAACCATTCTTGAAATCAATGCCGATGATATTTTAGTAATTGGTGAATACACAAATACAGATGGTCCATGGTTCGACGATTGGTTCATAACTTTTGTTACAAAAGACGGCAACTGGCAAAGTATTCCCTGGTACGTTGACAATCGAGATGAACTAACACAATTTTTATGTGTGAAATTTCAACCAGATCTCAATGTGAGCCTTATGACTGGTTCAACTGATTGGGACTCGGTCATTAGATACCCATTAAAGTTGAAGGGGCAAAAACTTTTTAAAACAATTCCTTCAGACAAATACAAACATCCAAAAACCTTTTTAGATAAAATAATTTCATCTATTGGTTTAGGCAGGTTCGACACATCTTTTACTGTTGATATTACGGATGAAGTAAAACAAGAACTGACGAATGCCAGCCGCTAACATGAACTGTGTAAAAAACCTGCTTGGCAAAGTAATCCTCACCCATTCCAAATTTTCCAGTTCTCCTCCGCCTGCAGCACCAGCATTTCATAGCCATTTTTGACGGCGGCACCCAGTTCCTCTCCTTTCAGGAGAAATAATGTTTTTCCAGGATTGTAGATAAGATCATAGAGCAAGTGATCTTTTCCAATGTGCTGGTATGGTATCGGCGGACATGTATCAGGATTTGGGTACATGCCCAATGGAGTTGTGTTAATGATGAGCAGGTGATCTTTTATAATGCCTTCCGTCAGATCTGAATAGGTCAGTGATGAACCATCATGCAGGCGGCGGCTTACCACCTGGTAATTGATCCCGAGTTTTTGCAAAACAAATACCACTGCTTCGGTTGCCCCCCCGTTTCCCAGGACTAAAGCTTTTGAATGATGCGGCTGTAAAAGAGGAACAAGGCTTTTTTCAAACCCGGTATGATCGGTATTGTAGCCATATAGCTTTCCGTTGCGTATCCTGATGCAATTGCAGGCTTTTAGTGCGGCAGGCAAATTGTTGGTGGAATGCAGGTAAGGCAACACCTGTTGCTTATAGGGAATAGTTACGGCCAGTCCTTCTAAGGCCGGGTTATCTGCCAGCAGTTGCGGAAGTTCTTCAACAGATGCAATGGGGAAATTTTTGAAACGGCAATCCGTTAATCCCTCTTTCAAAAATTTTTCGTTGAAATATTTCTCAGAAAAAGAATGAGACAAGGGATGGCCGATAAGTCCGAAGAGCCTTTTGCCCCCATCCCCTGAAGGGGTGATGCTATGCATTTTCCTTTTTATCGAGGTATAAACTGAACGTGTCGCCCCGCAAACCGATCCGCATGGCTTCCAGCGGTATCACTTCGGTGGGGGCGATATTGCCGAGATTGGCATTGCAGCCCACCAGTTCAATAAAATACAATTGCTGTGCTTTTTGCGGCGCTTCCCAGATTATCTTTTCGGCAGGTATCTGTGTAAGAATCTCCTGCACCAAACCTTCTCTCACTTCGCCACTACCGCGGTAAATGCCCACATTTCCCGCCTCCCTTGCTTCGGCGATCACATACGTGGAACCTGCTTCCAGTTCGGCCCGCATCAGCTCAATCCATTTATACGGCGGAATAATATGCGCCGCATCCTTGCTTCCCACTTCGCTCAGCACCAGACCATGCTTTGTCAGTTTTTCAATATACCCGCATTTTTCTGCATGGGGAATATTGATAGACCCATCACTTACTTCCATATAACTGATGCCATACTCCTTACACACCGCTATATAATCATCAAACTGGTTGCGGATAAGGAAGGCTTCAAACAAGGTGCCGCCGAAATAAACAGGGATATCATATGAGCGGTAGACTTCCAGCTTTTCGGTGAGGTTGGGTGTAACGAATGAGGTGCCAAAACCCAATTTCACAATGTCCACATGCGGATGAGAAACACTCATAAAGTTTTGTGCTTCGGTTACACTCAGCCCTTTATCCATCACCATGGTGAGACCGGAACTGCGAGGTTTCTTTATTCTTTCAGGAATCTGTGAAAGGTTGAAATTCATTTACTAATCAGTTTATTGTCATAGATCGGGTAAAATCAAAAGCGGGCAAAAATAAGAAAGATGATTGACGCAGCAAGTGATGCCGCTCAAACGATCAGAAAACCTTTCAGGCTGCTTTAAATGGACCTGTTTCTTTTAAATCTTGCCAGCATATCCACCACGGCCTGGTTTTGCAGGATCACAGGATATAATTCCACCAGTTTCTTCAGCAATTTGGGAGCTGTTGTCATTGCTTTTTCCAGGTGCAGCAGCGCCTCTTTGGTTTTGCCTGAAGCGAATAAAATGCCGGCCCGGTAAAACAAAAACACCGGCTTGCCATTGGTGGCGAGCAAGGCAGCATCTACCTGCTCAGTGGCTTCGCTGAAAAAACCACCCTTAAAAAGACAACGCACCAGCGCTTCCCAGCCGGCTGCATTTCGGGGTCTTGCATTCACCGCTATTGAAAAATACTGAACGGCTTCCCTGAAATTTTCCATCAGCGAATAACATTCTCCCATCAGCAGGTTGTATTCCGGCTGTGCTTTTTGCATCCGCAAGGCCTGCTCCAGTTGTTTGATGCAACTTTCCCAGTTGCCTTCATTGAAATAGGTGCAGGCAATTTTATAAAACAGCCTGCTATCATCCTGCCGCAGGTGAGAAGCCTTGCGGTAATAAGATCTTGCCTGCGCATAATTTTTCAGCCTGTCATAACAATGCCCTATTGCTTCAAGGATCACATCTTCCGGTTTGGCCAGCTCTGTCACTTTTTCCAGCGCTTCCAGGGCTTCGCGGTACTTGCGCAGGCGGATATATGCATCGGCCATGTTGCGGTAGGCATAATCTAGTTTTTCGTCAATGGCAATAGCATACTTATAGGCATCAATGGATTTTTCATATAGTTTCAAACCCTGGTAAGCGGCTGCCAGGTTGAACCAGGCCAGTTCATTATAGGGAAAATCATCAATAATGCGCTGGTGAAGCCGTATGCTTTCTTCGTTGCGTCCGGTGAAATCGGTCCAGAAACAAATCTTATACAATGCTTCTTCATTGTTGGGGTCATCCTCCAGCACCATTTTCAGGCAGTCAAACACTTTGTCAAATTCTTCGTAATCGTCATAAACATCGGCCAATTCAAAAAGCAATTCCAGTCTTTCTTCGCCATCAAACAACTGCAATGCTTCTTCCAGCAGCCGCACTGCTTTTTCGGGCTGGTCCAGTGCCAGGCAGGCATCCGTTTTCAGAATGTAAAGATTGATGTCGTTGCTGTCGAGCAGGGCAGCCTGGTCAAGCACCTGCAGGGCTTCCCGGTAACGCCGGGCGGCGAGAAGTATATCTGCTTTTTTGATCAGCAGGGTGGCTGAGTAAGGATATTGCTCAATGGCAAAACCAACCGCTTCCATTGCTTTTGCATGGTCTTCTTTTTCCTGGAAATATTCGACTATTTTTTCAAAGGATTCTTCTTCAAGAAATGAGTTTTGGCGGCCGTTTTTAAGATTATCATATTGTTTAAGCAGTTCCCGAATCTGGTCCCGGTCTTCCCGGTAAGGGTATTCTTTCATGCATTCCGGATGTTTGGTGAAATGATGATTTTAAAGAGCCTCATCGGGCGGCAAAATCCCTTTGCCTCCCGGAATTGTATTATTCTCAACAAGTTAAAGAAAAAACATTGAATAAAAACCCGCCGGGTTTTCCCCATATGTGCAAAACAAAGAATATTTTTTCAACCGGCCATGTAACAATCTGCCATTTCCGGCGTTAAACAACTATTAAAGTTCTGGACGAACGGTATCTTTTATATAAATTTTTGTAGTTACATTTGTAGCGCAATTGAAAACTAGCAAATACATATCATTTTCCCGCCTTGGCAAAAAACTGGCTGCTGTCATCCTGATCGGGATGTCTGTTGCTGCTTTTGCCACGCTAGGTGATGGCAAAGTGAAAACCACGAAGTCATCTAAACCTCTTTTGTCTAACAAAAGCCAGGCCGGAACTACCTCCTTTTCGCTTCGTTCCGGATATGAATTCAGGGGCAACCAGGTTTTTTCGAAAAAGGAAGAACGCTATGTGAACCTGAATACAAGCCTCAGCTTCCAGAAAGGTCATACCACTTACATTGTGCCGCTGAAAAAGAAAGTGGCCCTTGACAACAAAGTGACCTTTAATCCTAATGCAGCTACCCGCCGCTGATTTTTATATCCTTTTGTATTATTGACTTCCTGCCCCGAGGCTTTCCTCGTAGGTCATCACCCTGTATCCTGATTTGGGGATGTCAAATTTGGCCTGTGGCACTGGGTTGAAGTTGACGGAAGCCACTTTGTAAGTGACCACCGTAGAGCCCAGCATGGCTTCGTATTCCATAGCAAGCCCAGGCAGGTTTTTATTGAGGTATTGAAAATCCTTGTTTACCGGAATAAGGTCTTTAGTATAGAAAACCGAGAAAGTGGTGCCATCAGACAATTTACCGACCGCTTTCTGGCAGTTATAGCCGGATATGGTCTTGAATTCATTTTCGTACGTGAAAGTGACTCCTTCATACTTTTTATTCGACTCCTTCCAGTTGGCCGATGTCATGGTGATCATGTATTTCTGCTCACCATAATCCTTCAGTATGGTCACATTACCGCTCCTGCCGTCAACAATAGTGGACTGGGTGCCCAGGGAACTAATCATTTCCGAACGGCTTGAATTGCCCTTGAGATAAATAACACTGGTGGCTCCATCAAGCAGGTCAACCGCCTGGGGATTGGCATTATTGGTGTTGATCACAATATCATACGTAATAGTAGCTTCTGTCAGCCTGCGCTGTCCCGAGGCCAGCATCGTGATGAAAAGTGCCGGTAAGAGTAATACTATGTAGCTGATGTTTCTCATTTTCATTCTTTCTGTGCATTAGCAACGAAAAGACGTGCCAATTTAGTCAATAAGTTGCAATCGGGAATTTTATAACAAATAAGCTTTTTGCAAAGCAAAAATCCGGGTAGTTCCCGGATTTTGTTAAGAGTATTTTAACCGTATCAGCGGCGGCCTTTTTCTTTCATGTCTTTGAGTTTGCGTTGCTGTTCCTGCATCTGTTCCATCCGCTCCTGCCATTTTGATTTTGTCTTTGGCTTTTTGCGGTTCTCCTCAATTTTTGCCAGTATCTTATCATGGTCTATGATATAATTCTGGATCACAAACTGCAAAGCCAGTGTCACAATATTTGAAACTGTATAATACCAGGTTAGCGCCGAAGGCATGCTGTTAAAAATAAACAGCAGGAACACCGGGAAAATGTAGGGCAGGTATTTCATGATGGGATTACCCTGGTCCGGTGTCATGCTCATGCTGTACCAGGATATCAGAAAGCTGGTAATTACAGCGGTGATGGTAAATAAACTCAGGTGGCTGCCCAATAACGGAATATTTACGCCAAACTTTATCACATCATCAAAAGCGGAAAGATCATTAGCCCAAAGGAAACTGGCGCCACGCAATCCTATCTCAGCATTAAAAAAACTATACAGGGCAAAGAAGATTGGTATTTGCAGTAAAGCCGGAATACAACCACCCAGGGGATTCACACCGGCTTCGCGGAAAAGTTTCATTTGCTCCATCCCCATCTGCTGCTGGTCTTTGCCGTATTTTTCTTTCAATTTGGCAATTTCAGGCCTTAAAGCTTTCATTTTGGCGCCACTCAGGTAGCTTGAATATGTTAATGGCGAGATCAGCAGCCGTATCACCAGGGTAAGCAAGGCAATCGCCAGTCCATAGCTGCCCACCATTTTTTGCATCAGGTCAAAAATGGGCAACACAATGAACCGGTTCAGCGGACGAACAAAAGCATAAGGTCCTTGTCCAAGATTCACCAGTTTTTCAAACTTTAGCCCATAATTCTTCAGCACATGATAGTCTGAAGGGCCGTAATAGATGCCAAAATCTGCCTGTGACTGCGATGCCACGGGCAACTGCACTTTCATATTTGCCGTGGCTTTTGCAATGATATTTTTTTCATCAGGCTGTGTCCACTCAATATTCCCGCCGGTAAAAGAAGGATTCTTTGAAACCAGTGCTGCAAAGAAGAAGCGCTGGCGCATTCCCAGCCATTTCACCTCTTTATCAAAACCCACGCTGCTGCGGCGGCCAATGGTGTGGTAATCAAAATCTCCATCCTCCACATAACCCAGCTGGGTGTTTTGCCGTTCAAAGGAAATATCTGACTCCTGCTGCGCCACAGTATATTGCCAGGCCAGATTCATGTTTCCCTGTGTAAGCAGTTTGTCTGCGCCTTTCAGGTTCACCTGCAGGTCAACCATGTAATCATCCTTGCGGATAGTATACACATGTGTGATGGACGATGCCGAGCCTGTATCAACAGAATGCAACGTGAAGGTTACAGTGCTGCTGCCATCAGCATTTTTATTGACAACACCCGGGGAAAAATAAAGGTTGGCTGTTTGCTCGGTGCTGTTGGTTCCGGTATTGATCAGATAACTGATCCTGTCAAAATCAGTTCCCGCCAGCTTCACCAGGCTGCTGTCCTGTGATTTGAATTTTTTCAGTTCTGTTTTTACAATCTGTCCGCCTTTATTGGAAAAAGTGAATTTGACCAGATCGTTTTCCACTTCCAGCAATTCCTCACTTCCATTGACGGATGCCTGGAATTGTCCTGCTTTAGTCAGTTTATTCAACGAATCTGCGGCTACAGAATCTTTCAGCAAAGTCAGCGAATCCACACGGGGTAAATTGGCCTTTGCCATTGAATCTTTTACAAACTGCTCCCTTGCTTTGGTCTTCTGGTAGGCAGCCTGTTCTTTGTTGTTGTAATAGAAATAGCCGAAAAACAGGGCCGCCAGGATCACAAAACCGAGGACTGTGTTACGATCAAACTTCATTCAGGGAAATTTTAAAGACGGCAAAGATAGGGTAATCAGCCGGGAGTCTTTTGCAATGCATCTAATGGGTAGTGTCTCACCCGATAGTTATCGGATTTGATCTTTTGAACCACAGAGGCACGGGGAACACAAAGCAACACAGAGTTAACCCCGTGTCATTGTGCCTCCGTGGTTGGTTTTTTGGCAAATATTATTTCAAACTGAGACACTACCATCTAATGCCTGAAGATACAGGGCTGGTTTCCAGAGACCGGTCATCAAGCACCCGGCAATTAAATCATCTCACTTTGCAAGAGTGGATTTTTCACTTCAGTTCTTTTTTCTGCATAATTCTTGGCCGCTTTCACAAAATGGACAAAAATGGGTTGCGGGTTCTCTACGGTGCTTTTAAGTTCAGGGTGGTACTGGACACCGATAAAGAAAGGATGTTTGGGCAGTTCGACAATTTCAACCAGCCCGGTGCCGGGATTTTTTCCGCTGGGCGACATGCCGGCCTTTTCAAATTGTTCCAGGTATTTATTATTAAATTCCCAGCGGTGGCGGTGTCTTTCGCTGATATTTTTTTGCTGGTAGATCGTAGCCGCTAATGAACCTTCCCTCACCTCGCAGGGATAGGCGCCCAGCCGCATGGTGCCGCCTTTGGCAGTAATTTTTTTCTGTTCTTCCATCAGGTCAATCACCGGCTCTTTGGTTTCGGGGTTCATTTCGGTGGAATGGGCTTCTTTTAAACCCAATACATTTCTTGCAAATTCGATCACAGCCATCTGCATGCCCAGGCAAATGCCAAAGAAAGGCAGCCCGTTCTCCCTTGCATATTTCACCGCTACAATTTTTCCTTCCACGCCACGATGACCAAAACCGGGAGCCACCAGCAATCCATCCAGCCCGGCTAATTTCTCCGCCACATTATCATCGGTGATAAACTCACTGTGTACATTAATGATCTGCACCTGGCACTCATTCATGGCGCCTGCATGAACAAAAGATTCCAGGATTGATTTATAAGCATCCTGCAATTCAATGTATTTCCCGATCAATCCTATCGCCACTTTGCTCTTGGGATATTTCAGTTTATCCAAAAACTCTTTCCACTTGCCCAGTTCGGGTTCATTGTATTGTGTGATGTTGAGTTTCTTCATCGCAATCACATCCAGTTTCTCCCGCATCATCAGCAGCGGCACTTCATAAATGGTGGGAGCATCGGCTGCTTCTATCACCGCTTCCAGCTTCACGTTGCAGAACAAGGCGATCTTGCGGCGCAGTTCGGGTGTCAATGGTTTTTCTGTGCGGCAAACTATTATGTCAGGATGTACTCCTTCCTGGCTCAGCATTTTGACACTGTGCTGCGTGGGTTTTGTTTTTAATTCTTTTGCTGCTTTCAAATAAGGTATCAATGTAAGATGGACCACCAGGGTATCTTCTTCGGGTAGTTCCCATTGCAGTTGACGAACTGCTTCCACAAACGGCAAGCTTTCAATATCACCTACGGTTCCGCCGATCTCGGTGATCACCACATCATATTTCCCGCCCTGGCCCAGTTGCAGCATTCTTCTTTTGATCTCATCGGTGATATGTGGCACCACCTGCACCGTTTTGCCAAGATAGGCGCCTTCTCTTTCTTTATTAATTACTGTCTGGTAAATACGGCCCGTGGTCACATTGTTGGCCTGTGAAGTAGGAATGTTGAGAAAACGTTCATAATGGCCGAGGTCAAGATCGGTTTCAGCGCCGTCATCGGTCACATAACACTCACCATGTTCATAAGGGTTGAGTGTGCCGGGATCCACATTGATATATGGATCAAATTTCTGAATGGTCACCCGTAGTCCTCTTGCCTGCAGCAATTTTGCCAGCGAAGCCGCAATGATGCCTTTGCCCAGGGAAGAAGTAACACCACCGGTAACAAAAATGTACTTAGCCATTATATATGGTTATTTAATTTCAAAGCCTTACCCGGTGAAATACAAAAAAGAACCGCACCGTTGCATTCATGATTTCACTGCAACTACTCCAAAACAATAAATGATCTGATTATTTACCCCACCCCTTTATTTGACCAGCGGAAATGCTTCAGAAAGCGTTTGAAAAAATTCCGGGAGGTCATGCAAAGCTAAAGTAATTTTCTGACCAGCAAAAATTGATACTGCCGCTGTGGAAAAAAGCCGTTATTTTTAAAAAAATGAAACTCCTGTTATGAAAAAATCGCTTACGCTGCTGTTTATTGTCCTGGTTGCTGTCAATGTTTTTTCGCAGAAAACCTTTATCTGGTGCGGCACTTTGATAGATGCTGTTTCCAGCGAGCCCAAAAAGAACATGACGATTGTGGTTGAAAATAACCGGATCGTGGCTGTGGAAAGCGGTTTTTCAAAAACAGGTCCGAATGACAGGTCGGTTGACCTGAAGACGAAAACCGTTACACCCGGCTGGATTGATATGCATGTGCATCTTGAAATGGAGACCAATCCCAACCGCTACCTGGAAACATATACCCTCAACCCGGCCGACTATGCTTTTATGTCGGTTCGCTTTGCCGATACTACGCTGATGACCGGTTTCACCACTGTCCGTGACCTTGGCGGCAGCGGTGTGAACGTTTCCCTTCGCAATGCGATCAACAAAGGGACGATCCGGGGGCCGAGAGTTTATACGGCCGGCAAATCCATTGCCACCACCGGGGGCCATGCCGACCCCACCAATGGCTATCGCAAAGACCTGCAAGGCGACCCCGGTCCGAAAGAAGGTGTGGCCAATGGCCCTGAGGAGTGCCGTAAGGCTGTTCGCCAGCGCTATAAGGACGGTTCTGACCTGATCAAGATAACGGCTACCGGCGGTGTGCTGAGTGTGGCCAAAAGCGGAAAGAACCCCCAGTTTTTTGATGATGAACTCGAAGCCATTGTGCAAACAGCAAAAGATTATGGGTTCAAAGTAGCCGTTCATGCACATGGCGAAGAAGGCATGAAAAGGGCCATTCGTGCCGGGGTGAACTCAATTGAGCATGGCACTTTTATGGATGATGAAACCATTGAACTGTTTAAAAAACACGGCGCCTGGTATGTGCCCACCATCACAGCCGGAAGAGCAGTAGGTGATTCTGCCAAAATTCCCGGCTACTACCCTGCCCTTGTCACCCCAAAGGCGTTGGAGATTGGCCCGCAGATACAAAAAACATTTGCCAAAGCATATAAGGCCGGTGTGAAGATCGCCTTTGGCACAGATGCCGGTGTTTTTAAACATGGCTTGAACTGGTTAGAATTTACTTACATGATTGAAGCGGGTATGACACCGATGGATGCTATTAAATCCGCTACCATCAATGCCGCCGACCTGTTAGGTGAAAAAGATAAACTTGGCAGCATTGAAACCGGCAAACTTGCCGACATCGTAGCCGTTGACGGCGACCCGCTGAAAGACCCGAAGGCTTTTGGCAAAGTGGTGTTTGTGATGAAGGACGGGGTGGTTTATAAGAATGAAAAATAAGAGAGCCGAAAAAATAAAAGAACTACACCGGGAAACTAAATGAAATGGTTGTTTCCAACTGCTGCTGCCCTTTCATGCTGAGATAGCCGCCGGCCAGTGTCGCCATCGGCTCTATGGACTGGACACTGTAGGCAAGGGCATAGCCATTGTAATTGTTGCGGTCCTGGATACGGAAGATCACCATATCTCCCAGCCTTTCGGCATGGATGTGAATGATGCCTTTCCGGGAGTTGGCAACCACGGTGGTAAGCAATTCGCTGATGACCTGGACGGTTTTGTTGTCATGCACAGCTACCTGCACATGATCCGGCACTTCATTGACAATAATTGTCTTTTGTTCAATGGCAGTGGGCAGCAAATTGCTTACCAGGCGGTTTACCATAGATTTTAGCGGTGTTCCGGCGCTGCGGCGCAGGGAAAAACCAGGGTTAGTGTGCTGTTTCAAAGGGTTGGAATTTGCAGTTGTTTTCAATGGGATCATGGATATTTTCACAGGACAGCTGATCGTTTTCAAAGGATATTCTGTTGCCAAAATAAGCCGTTGCAAAGGTTCCGTGCAATAGCGTATAATACGGTTTTGCTGTAATGCCCGGGACTACATTGCTTGAAATTTCTACCTAAAAACGGCTAAGTGTTTTAACCCCAGCAGCCTGTTTACTGGAGCAGACCCGGCGCCTCCGCCATAATGCAGGCAGCCAGTTGTTGCAGCACCTGCTGTTGATCCGGCCGGAGCGATACGATGGTCTCCTTCTTACTGTTGTCTGTAAAAACAAACTGTTCCACTTTTTGTGTGGCTATTCTTCTTAAAAGCACAGGGGCGGTGGCTGTGTTGCGAAAAGTGAAGCGAAAGATCCCTTCGCAGTTCATAGCACCGTTGTTTCGCTGGGTTTGTTTCACCTTGGTGCCTTCAAAGTAGATAGCAGCGGTGCACATATCATTAAAGCATTTGTCTTTGCCGCTGATGGTGAATAAGAAATCTATTTCCTGCTTTGTGGCATCAATGCTGAGCGAGGCGCCCTGCAGGCTGATAAAACCCGTTGACAGGGTCTTTTCTTTTGTGAAGGGGTCTGTTTCCCGGATAAGCTGGCAATCCTGCCCTGCTGCAAAAAATGGTGCCAGCCAGCATATCAATACAAGTTGTTTCATAGTAAAGTTTGAAAGATTAAAGATAGGCGGAAGCCACCAGCTTTCCTATTGACTGCATTCTTAAAACCAGCGTTGCACAACGCTGTTGGTCAAGCGGGCAATGCGGCAGGTGTAAAAGAAAAAAAAGAGCCCCTGAACAATTGCAACTTGCCGTTAAGAAAAAAATCCTATTGCTCTTTTCCGCTCACAATGTTTAAATGCCATTGGTATAAGATGGAGCAGTATTAACAATGAAAAAAATAAATCACATTTTTTCTGAATGTATTTTTCGCCGCTTTTAACCATTTAGCCATGAGAAAAACAATTCTATTTATCCTTTTGCTTGCGCTGTTGCAATCAGCCTGGGCACAGGAACAACGAAAGCAGGCAGTCGCCATTCGCAGCGATGCCGCTCTTAAAATTGACGGAGTCCTCTCCGATACAGCCTGGAAAACCGCCACCCGCATCAACGGCCTGGTAGAAATGCGGCCCACCTTTAACAAGGCGGAAGAAGTTTCCAACCGTTCAGAGCTTTACCTGCTTTACGATGACAATGCCATCTATTTTGCAGGTATGCTGTATGAAACAAGCAGGGACCATATTTCCTCGGAACTGCTGGGCAGAGATAACGTGGGTGTAAACGACTTTATTGGAATAATTTTAGACACCTACCAGGATCGCATCAACGGGCTGGGTTTTTATGTGACACCGCTGGGAGAACAATTCGATGTTAAATACGGCATGGGCAACGAAGATATGAGCTGGAACACGGTGTATATGACCGGCACCCGCCTGCATGAAAACGGCTGGTCTTTTGAAATGAAGATACCTTATGCAGCCATCCGCTTCAGCAAAGAAAAAATGCAGAACTGGGGAATGCAGGTAATCCGCAGGCGTAGTAAAACAGGGCAGCAGTATTCGTGGAGCCCTGTGGATCCCACCAAATTCGGTTTTATGAACCAGGCCGGTGATCTCAACGGTATAAGCGATGTCAAACCCCCGGTGCGTCTTTCTTTTTCGCCGTATTTCTCCACCTATCTCACTCATAACGGAACCATTGCCGGCCACAACCGGACCACCACTTCAGTGAACGGGGGAATGGATGTGAAATATGGAATCAGTGATGCATTCACGATGGACATGACGCTGATCCCCGACTTCGGACAGGTGCAAAGCGATAACCAGGTGCTGAACCTGACTCCTTTTGAAGTCCGCTTTAATGAGTTCAGAACTTTTTTCAACGAAGGCACGGAGCTTTTCAATAAAGGCAATCTTTTTTACAGTCGTCGTATCGGCGGGCAGCCTTTGAATTATTATAATGTACATAGCAAACTAAACCCCGGCGACAGGATCATCAGCAACCCGGCTGAAACCAAACTCATCAATGCCACCAAGATCAGCGGTCGCACCAAGAAGAAATTAGGCGTTGGCTTTTTCAATGCCATCACGAAAGCTCAATATGCAAAGGTGGAAACAGCCGACAAAGAACACTATGAAATTGAAACCAGCCCCCTGACCAACTATAATGTAATGGTGCTGGACCAGGCGATGAAAAACAACTCCAGTCTTTCTATAGTTAACACCAATGTGTGGCGCAGCGGCAATGATTATGATGCCAACGTGACGGCTTTTCTCTGGGATCTTTATGACAAAAACATCAACTGGAATGCATGGGGACAATTCACCCACAGCCGCCTTATCAGCAACGGCAAAACAACCCCGGGGTATCACTATAATTTTTTCGGAGGAAAATTTAAAGGCCGTTTCAATTTTGATGTGCGCCGCCTTTTTGCTGATCAGAATTATAACCAGCGGGACATGGGTTTTTTCAACAACAACAACTACCTCGATCATGGCTCCTGGATCGGCTACAAATGGATACAGCCCAAAAGCTTTTACAATAACCTGTACCTGAACTTCAATATCTACTATTCGCAGATGCACCTGCCAAGGAAATATCAATCCTTCCGGCTGAATGCAAACATCAATGGCCAGATGAAAAACCTGTGGAGAGTGGGTATGAATGCTGACTGGCGCCCGGAAAACCATGATTATTATGAACCCCGCATTGCCGGCAAGATGGTGCGGTTGCCCGGTTCCTGGATGACAGGGTTCTGGCTTTCCACCAACACAGCGAAAAAGTATTATGCAACCATTGAAGCTTTCCATCGCCGCCTGCCCCGCTACCAGGCTCACGGTACTGACCTTTTCCTGAGCCAGAATTATCGCTTCAGTGATAAGTTCAGCCTGGGTATTTCCAGTTTCACCCAGCACTTTAATAACAACCTTGGCTTTGCTTTCATTCCGCAGGGAACTGACAGTTCTGTTTTTGGATTACGTCACCGCCGCACCGCAGAAAATGTGTTCAATGCGAAATATAATTTCAATAATAAAATGGGGCTCACCTTCCGGCTTCGGCATTACTGGAGCAAGGTGGAATACAACCGTTTCTTCCTGCTGAAGGATGATGGCTACCTCGAAGACCTGGCTACGGTGAGCAGGGATCCGAATACCAATGTGAACTTTTTTAATATTGACATGAACTACACCTGGCAGTTTGCGGCAGGCAGTTTCATCAATGTAAACTGGAAATCATCTTCTGAACTCTTCAACCAGTATGTGCAGGATAAATATTACCGCAACCTGCGCAATACGGTGGAATCGCCGCAGATAGATAACTTTTCAGTGAAAGTGATCTACTTCTTAGATTACCTGAGCCTGAAAGCAAAACCCAAAAAAATTCCTTCCTGAATTAGTGTATTTATCAGCTCATGCCGCAGAAACCACAGTTGCTGCGGCATTTTCTTTTTATCACCCGGCAGCTACTTAGCTTTGCGTAAAACTTTTCCATGCTGCAAGGCATTCCCGTTTATGTTACCGGGCTTTTCCTGGCCACAACCATTGCAACATTGTTGTTTGTTGGACTAGCTGTAAAAAAAGCAGCGGCTGCCAATAATATGGTTTCCGTAAGATTTACGGGGATATTGTTACTGGCCTGGCTCATCTTACAGGGATTTCTTTCCCTTATTGGTTTTTATGATGACAACATGTCCATGCCCCCCAAAATGATTGCTGCGGTGTTGCCGGCACTGCTGCTTATTTTGTATCTCTTCACTTCGCAAAAAGGGAAACGCTTCATCTACAGTCTTCCATTGTCCACACTGACCTGGCTGCAAACCGTGAGGGTGCCCGTAGAGATAGTGCTTTACTGGCTGATGCTGGAAAAAACCATACCGCAACTGATGACATTTGAAGGAAGGAATTTTGATATACTGGCCGGCATCACGGCGCCGCTGATGGGTTATTTATATTTTGTGAAACAAACACTGTCACCAAAAGTATTGCTGGTATGGAATATCGCCTGCCTGCTGTTAGTGCTGAATATTGTTATTAACGCCGTGCTGGCTGTTGAAACCCCCATTCAGCAATTTGCCTTTGACCAGCCCAACCGGGCTGTGCTGAAATTTCCATTTATCTGGCTGCCCTCTTTCATTGTGCCGGTTGTTATTTTCAGCCACTTAGTATCTATCCGGCAACTGGTTAAAAAAGGTAGTGTCTCACCCGATAGTAATCGGGTTTAAATAAAAAAACTAACCACGGAGGCACAATGACACAGGGTTTCACAGGGTTAACCCTGTGTTGCTTTGTGTTCCCCGTGTCTCCGTGGTTAAAAATATTCAAGCCCGATTACTATCGGGTGAGACACTACCTTAAAAAGCTAACGACCTGAGAAAATAATCATCTTACTTACATTTGCCCGGATGACCTACCAGCAGACGATTGAATATCTCTTTAGCCAGCTTCCCATGTTCAGCCGCATTGGCAAGGCGGCCTATAAAGCAGACCTGGGCAACACAATACAACTTTGTGCTGCGCTGGACAACCCGCATACAAAATTTAAAAGCATACATGTGGCGGGAACAAACGGTAAAGGTTCGGTGAGCCATATGCTGGCTGCTGTTTTACAAACCGCCGGTTATAAAACAGGATTATACACTTCTCCGCACCTGAAAGATTTCCGGGAAAGAATAAAAGTGAACGGGGAGATGATACCCGAACAGGATGTGGTTGATTTTACTGAAAAGGTCAGGCCGATTATTAAAGAAATTGAACCCAGTTTTTTTGAGATCACGGTGGCCATGGCATTTGATCATTTTGCAAAACAGCAGGTGGACATAGCCGTCATTGAAACCGGTCTTGGCGGAAGGCTGGACAGCACCAATATCATTACCCCAGAACTTTCTGTTATCACCAATATCGGGTGGGATCACATGAATATTTTGGGTGACACACTGGAAAAGATAGCCGCTGAAAAAGCAGGTATCATCAAGCAAAATATTCCTGTTGTCATTGGCGAAACATTGCCCGAAACAAAACCGGTGTTTGAACAGGCCGCTAAAGAAAAAAATGCCCTGCTGAGCATTGCTTCACAAAAAAGAAATGTTGCAGACTGGGACTGGAAGCATCATCATTTGCTGCTGCAGGTGGCAGAGGAGTATCATACTGATCACAAAAACTATGAACTGGATCTGCCCGGTATTTATCAGACCAAAAACCTGCTGACGGTGCTGGAAGCCTGCCGTGTTTTACACGAAAAGGGCTGGAAAACCGATGACGTTTTCATCCGCAGGGGGCTGAAACAAACCAAAAAACTAACCGGGCTGCATGGCCGCTGGGAGATCATTCATACTTCACCGCTGCTGGTGCTGGATGTGGCGCATAATACAGATGGCATTCGTCAATTAGTGCAGCAAGCCGAAGTGACCGAACACCGGCAGTTGCATATCATCATCGGAATGGTGAAAGACAAAGAAGTGGAAAAAGTGCTGGCCCTATTGCCCAAAGAAGCTTATTACTATTTCACCAAAGCGCAAATACCAAGAGCATTGCCCGAAGATGAACTGGCTGTGAAAGCCACTATTGCAAAACTCAGGGGTGAAACATGGTCGGAAGTGAATGCTGCTATAAAAGCAGCGCTTGCAAAAGCACAGCCGGAAGATATGATCATTGTTTGCGGAAGTGTGTTCTTAGTGGGTGAAGTAGTGACTCCTGCACACTAAATCGTTATAGAACCGGGTTTCACTTCTACAGCCCTGAGGTCTTTCAATTTGAACAACACTTCATCCAGCCTGCTTTTGGGAACACCGATATGCAGAGAGCAGAACAGGTTCATTTCCTGCTTCACCACATTGCAGTCAAATTGTTTCACCACTTTCATCACTTCATTCATCTGCGTGTAATCAAACTGGAGCTGATAATTTACTAAAACAGGTTTTTGTACAACCGGCGACACCTGCAAGGCTAAAGCAGCAGCGGTTTTGTAAGCGTTAATAAGGCCGGGAACGCCCAATAATGTGCCGCCAAAGTATCGAACTACCACAATGAGTACATTCGTGACCTGCCTGCTGTCTATCTGGCCCAGGATCGGTCTTCCGGCAGAACCGGATGGTTCCCCATCATCACTTACCCGGAAATAATTTCCATCCAGCCCGATGCGGAAAGCAAAGCAATGGTGCGTGGCTTTGGGGTGTTCTTTTTTCACTTCCGCCAGCCGCTCTTTAAATTCAGCGACAGAATTTATCGGGAAAGTGTAGGCCAAAAACCTGCTGCCCCTGTCCCTGAACTCTGCCACAGATGACCGTTCAATGCTATAATAAAAATCGCTGTTCAAGTTCTTACGGGTTTTAAATATCTCGTCATATCATTTCCCTGCCGCTGCTGCCCTGCCAGTTGCATCTTTTTCAATGAAGGCGCCTTTAATCCTTTGCCAATCTCCAGCTGTTCGTTGGTTATGATCCTTGCTTCATCCCAGGCATCTTCATCAATAAAAGATTGCAGCAAACGGCCCCCGCCTTCCACCAGCACACTTTGAATTTTCAATTGATACAGGGCATTCATTATCTGATGAACAAGGCTAACATCCTGTGTCACCTGGTAATACAACACACTTCCATCCTCTTCATGCTTTATAGTATTAAACACGATGGTGCGGTGCTGCTGGTCGAAAAGTTTTAATGAATGAGGCAGTTTCAATTCCCTATCCACCACCAGCCGCACAGGTGACGGGCCGGGCCAAAGTCTTGTAGTGAGTGCAGGATCATCCAGCAAAGCTGTATTTGTACCAACTAAAATAGAAGCTTCTTCACTCCGCCATTGATGAACCATGCGATTGGAATATTCGTTGCTGATCAGCAACCTGCTTCCTTTTTCAGTGGTTAATGGGGCTATAAACCCATCTTTTGTCACAGCCCATTTTAAGATCACATAGGGCCTGTGTTGGGTATGAAAAGTAAAAAAACGCCTGTTCAATTCTTTACACTCCGCTTCCAGCACATTCGCTATAACATTTACAGCTGCTGTTTTTAATTTCTCTATTCCTTTCCCATCCACTTCTTTAAAAGGGTCGCGGCACCCGATCACCACTTCTGGTATTTTATGCCGAATAATGAGATCAGTGCAGGGCGGTGTTTTGCCAAAATGGGCACAGGGCTCCAGTGAAACATACAATGTTGACCGGGGAATCAATTCAGCAAACCCGTTTTGAATAGCCTGGTTAATACAATTCACTTCCGCATGGGCTTCACCATATTTTTGGTGCCAGCCTTCCCCAATTATCTTTTCTTCATGAACCAGCACAGCCCCCACCATGGGGTTGGGCGCCACATGGCCGGCCCCTTTTGCGGCCAGTTCAAGACAGCGATACACGTATGTTTCATAGTTCATCTTCATGAGCGGCAAAAGTAAATGAATTAAGTTTGCCGCCATGACACTGAAAGAAGCCACGTTCTCCTTATTGAATCAATTACAGACGATTTACGAAAAAGGAGAAGCAGTTGGCATTACGGATATCGTAATGGAGCATCTCTCCGGTTCCAAGAAACTAGAACGGATGATGTATAAAAACTCACCCATCACCGTTGCAGAAGAAGAGCAATTAAAACAGATCACCAAAAGGCTGATGGAGCATGAACCGGTGCAATATGTATTCAATGAAGCCTGGTTTTGCGGGCTAAAATTTTATGTTGACAAAAATGTGCTGATCCCAAGACCTGAAACCGAAGAATTAGTTGAATGGATCATCTCCAATTGTAAATTCCCAGTAGACGAGTTAAAAATACTTGACATTGGCAGTGGCAGCGGCTGTATCCCTGTCGCATTGAAAAGAAGATTACGCAAAGCGGAAGTGTGGAGTTGTGATATAAGTTTATCAGCATCAGAAGTAGCGAAGCGGAATGCATCGGCACTTGGTACGGAAGTGAATTTTATCCTGCTCGATTTTTTAAATAAAGAACAAAGAGACCGGCTTCCTTCATTTGACATTATTGTCAGCAACCCGCCTTATGTGCCGGAAAATAATAAAGAACAGATGCAGGCCAATGTGCTGAACTTTGAACCGGCCACGGCCTTGTTTGTGCCGGACAATGATGCGCTGGTCTTTTACCGGGCTATTGCAGAATTTGGGAAAACACATTTGAATCCCGGCGGAACCATTTATGCCGAGATACACGAAGATCTCGGACCCGGCTCAATAAAGGTCTTTGAATTTCATGGATACAATACAGAATTGAAAAAAGATATGCAGGGAAAAGAGCGGATGATAAGAGCAATATTATAGAGACCCCTATTTCACATTCGCCACCACCTTGGCCCCGTTCTTCCTGGCCAGTCGCATCACCCTGAACACTTCACCATAGTAAGCGGTTGTATCAGCATTGATAACAACAGTTGGTGTATCCACCGTTGCCCGGTATTTATTGATCTCAAAGGCCAGCAAAGAATCTATCATAGCCAGTTCCACCCTTTTGGCGCCAATATAAAAATGCTGGTCTTTATCAATAGACACCATGATGTTTTGCTTGGCTTTTGTGTCTTTGGTTCCCCTGGGCACCCCTACCCTCACCACGTTGGGATTGGCCAGGGTGGCCACGATCAAAAAGAACATCAGCAGGATGAACAAAATATCATTCAGCGAGTCGGTAAAAACCTCGGAGGATTCTTTTCTGCTATTTTTTTTCCTGAAATTCATTCTCGTGTTTTATCGGGTAGGTTCCTGCAATACATCGAGGAAGTCAGACGAAGCGGCTTCCATCTTATTAGCGGTTTTATCAATCTGGGTATTCAGGTAGCTGTGGCAGAGATAGGCTCCAAGACCTATCACCAGCCCGGTGATGGAACAGATCAGTTTGGTGTAAATACCACCGGCAATGGTGCTCACTTCAAATTCATTGGAAGTGGTGATATTGGAAAACAACTGCATCAGCCCTACCAGTGTCCCTACGAAACCAAAGATGGGAGCGGCTTTCGAGATCACCGACAGCACACCCATGTTTTTCTCCAGCTTATACATTTCCAGTTGCCCTACGTTATCCATACTTTTTTCAATGCTGTCAATCGGTTTGCCAATGCGTTGTATGCCCTTGTCAATGATGCGGGCTACGGGGTTATTGGTGTTTTTGGCAAAACTCCGGGCCGCCACGATATTGCCGCTGACGATATGGTCGCGGATGATATGCATGAAGTTATTGTCAATACGGGCTGCATTGCGGATAGCGATCATTCTTTCGGCAAACACATACACGGCAAAAAGCAGCATGGCCCCCAGCGGGATCATGATCCAGCCGCCCATATAGAGCAATTCAAAAAAACTGAGATGTCCGTCGCTGTTTCTGTCCCCGGCAAGTGCCTGTGTTGCTTTTGTGAGGGAATCAAGGGTCTGTAAAAGGTCAATCATACAATAGTTCCTCTTTTGGTGGGTAAATGTAAGGCCAAAGGTTTATTTGATTTTCCGATTGTTTTCAACACCTGTCAACAATCGGGTGAAGAACGGGAAAAAAAATGCCACGTTGTGTGGCAGTCTGAAGTTTTAGAGTACTTTAACAGGGAACTACAGGTTTCAGCATGAATAAAAGGGTTAAAAGACATGAGCCTTTTAACCCTCCAAAATATTCCGGGCTTATTACCTTATTTTAAATTGCTGGTACCAGCCTGTTTTATCATCAATGCCTGTATCTGTTTCATCGTGCCTTCCATACCATCGGGGCTGCCATCAAGAAAGATCACATTGCCTTTGCCGTATTCAGCAAAGTTTTTGATCGCTTCCGTCCACATACTGAAAAGGATGACATTGGTATCAAGATTGGCCTGTTTCATTTGTTCGGCCGCTTCAGTCATACCGGATGCCACTTCCTTACGGAATAAAGCCACACCCTGACCACGAAGGCGGGCGGCTTCTTTTTCTGCTTCAGCGGCAATTTTAATAGCATTACCATCTGCTTCAGCTCCTTTTGTTTTTGTGATGAGCAAGGCCTGGCCTTCGTTTTCTGCTGCTGCTTTCAGGTTGTTGGAAGCAACAACTTTACTCATCGAGTCAAGGATCATTTTATCAAAGGTGATATCATTGATCTGGAGATCCTGCAGGTGATAACCCCATTCTTCCAGTGAATGATCCACCTCCACTTTCACATACTGAACGATCTCCCGGCGAAGACCGAGCACTTCCGCCTGTTTCTTCGTGGCGACAAATGAGCGGATATTTCCTTCGATGGTTCTCACCAATGCCTGCATCAGGTCGCGGTCGCTGATGAACTTGAACGCTACTTTTTTAATCGTGTCTTCCGCTTCATTCTGTACCGAATACAGCAGCATGGACTTGAAATATACATTGGCCTGGTCCTGCGTTACCGCCTGGAATTCTAATTCCACCGAACGGTTCTGGATGGATATTTTTTTGAATACCTGTTCCAGTACCGGTATTTTCATCCGCAAACCGGGACGTACAATGCGGCGATATTTACCAAACATGGTAATGACACCGATATAACCCTGGTTTATGGTAAAGAACGATCCAAAGAAAATGATCACGGCTACAATGATCCACCAATATTCAGCAAGCCATTTTGAAAACTCCATATTCAATAGTTTTAGAATTGCAATGTACGATTTGTTGTGTTACCCATTCGTCCGTATTTACACGGACAACATTAGTTTTTTTCTTCCCATATCTGCACCAGGTGTACCAACGTTTCTACTGCTTTGTTCATATCCTGTACACTGATATGCTCCAGTTTGGAATGTATTCCCTGCATCCCGGTAAACAAATTCGGGCAGGGCAATCCCATAAAAGATAAGCGGCTGCCGTCCGTGCCGCCGCGGATGCTTTCCATTTTCACTTCCAGGCCGCTTCGCTGAATGGCTGTTTTGGCATATTCCACCACCTGGGGGTGAAGGTCCAGTACTTCTTTCATGTTGCGGTATTGTTCTTTTACATGAAACTCAAAACCGGCTTTGGGATAGGTTCTTAATCTTTCTTCGATCTGAGTCCGCAGGTAATCCTCTTTTTTCACCAGGCCTGCTGTTTCAAAGTCACGAATGATGAATTCCAGTGTGCATTTTTCAGCAATTCCTTCAATGCGCACCGGGTGAATAAACCCTCTTTTGCCATCCGTTGATTCCGGTGATAAACGATCCTTTGGCAAGGCTGCCAGTATTTCACCGGCAATCTTCATCGCATTGATCATTTTATCCTTTGCATAACCCGGGTGAGCAATCACTCCCTTTATCACCACTTCCACCCCGTCAGCACTGAATGTTTCATCTTCCAGCGAACCTGCATCGCCGCCATCGAGTGTGTAGGCAAATTCAGCTCCCAATTTTTTGAGGTCAACCTTTGCAGTTCCCCTGCCTACTTCTTCATCAGGTGTGATCAATATTTTTATTTCACCATGTTTTACACTCTTGTTTGTCATTAAGAAATTCGCCAGGTCCATGATCTCCGCCACACCGGCTTTATCATCCGAACCAAGTAGTGTAGTTCCTGATGCTGTGATGATATCATGTCCAACGAGTTTCTGCAAATAAGGATAATCACTCATCCGCAACACCTGTGTATTGTCATCAGGCAAGACAATATCCTGTCCCTGGTAATTTTTATGAACAATGGGTTTCACTCCCGTGCCGCTGCAATCCGGCGCTGTATCCACATGGGCGCAAAAACAAATAACAGGAACTTTCTTATCCGTGTTGGAGGGAATAGTTGCATATACATACCCCCACTCGTCCATGTGTGCATCGGCAATGCCCATTTGCTTTAACTCCCCTGCCAATACCCGGCTAAGGTCCTTTTGCTTTTCTGTGGTGGGATAAGCAGAAGATTGAGGATCGCTTTGGGTATCCACCTGCACATATCTCAAAAATCTTTCATCCGCTGTAAACCTGTAATGCTCAAACATACAATCCTTTTAGGGGCATCGAATATACGATATTCACCGCCGCCGGTAAAAACTAGTTGACAAAGCCTGTGGATATGCTTATCTTTTATCCTCAAAACAAAACTTGCTATTATGAAAAAATGGTTAATTGGTTCCCTGGTCGGGGCTATCCTGCTTTTTGGATGGCAGTTCCTTTCATGGACTGTTTTAAAAATTCATGAAGCAGAAGCAAAGTACACCCCGGCGCAAGACAGTGTGCTTAGCTGCCTGAGCAGCACATTTAATGAAGATGGAATGTACATGATCCCCACGGTGCCGCCCGGCACACCGGAAAAAGAAGCCATGGCTCTGGGTGAAAAAATGCATGGCAAACCCTGGGCAATCGTGATGTACAAAAATGCCTACAATCACAGCATGACAAGACCAATGATCCGCGGTTTCCTTGTCGACTTGTTTCTAGTCTTCTCCTTAATATATATTCTAACCCGTGCGGGCACACCTACTCAAATGAGAATATTTGCCGGTTCAGTGGCTCTTGGACTGGTAACTTTTCTCTGGGGGCCTTACACGATGCACAACTGGTTTCAAACGCCAACGGAAGTATTACAAGGCCAGCTCATTGATAGTATTGTAGCATGGGGGCTGGTGGGAGTCTGGCTGGGCTGGTGGTTGAACAGGAAGTGAGGAATGAGAAACAATTGGCAATGGGTAATTAGCAATTACTAATTATTGAACTGCCTGAAAAAAGAAAAGGTTCAAAGTTTTTAAAACTTTGAACCTTTTTTCTATTGCCAATTATCTATTGCTTATTGGTCGTTTTCATCAACTATGGAACAATAATCAGCGGAGTTCCTCCAACGATCTCTACCAGTTCGATATCAAACACCAGGTCTTGCCCGGCAAGCGGGTGATTGGCATCCAGCACCACCACTTCTTCTTTGATCTGGGTGACCACTACAGGAAACTGCTGATCTGCACCATTGTTCATCATCAGTTGCATACCCAGTTCTAATTCCATATCCTTTGGAAATTTCTCCTTGGGAAATTCCACGATCATTTCCGGCTGACGGGGGCCATATGCTTCATCAAAAGGAATATTGATCGTTTTCTTATCTCCTACCACCATGCCTGTCACTCCATCATCAAATCCTTTAATCACCATCCCGCTGCCCACCTCAAATTCCAGTGGTGCACGGCCTTCAGATGAATCAAAGGTTTCCCCATTGGTGAGTTTGCCATGATAATGCACTTTTACTTTATCACCACTTTTTACCTGTGCCATTGTTGTTTTTTTAAGTTTTAGAAACCTGCAAGGTAGACTAATTTGGCCAATGCAACCGTTTAAATATCCCCGCCTGTCTGTATCAATATTTTACCTACTTTAACCACAGAAAAAATAACTGCATGAAATGCCTGCTAACGATTGTATCACTGCTTGTTTTATTGACAACAACAGCACAAACGGGTGAAAAAAAGATAATGGCCGCTGCTGAACGTATTCCCGTTTACCTGCCGCTGATAAAAGGAAAGAATATCGGGGTGTTTGCCAATCACACTTCCATGGTGGGCAACACCCACCTGGTGGATACGCTGAGAAAGCTGGGTGTAAATATCAAAGTCATCTTTGGACCTGAGCATGGTTTCCGCGGTAATGCACCGGCCGGGGAAAAAATAAGCAACTACATTGATGAGGAAACCGGCATCCCTGTGGTTTCTCTTTATGGCAGCAAGCAAAGACCCACTGCCGAAGACCTGAAGGGGGTTGATATAGTATTGTTTGACATCCAGGATGTGGGAGTTCGTTTTTATACCTACATCTCTTCGCTGGAAGAAATGATGGAAGCAGTTTTTGAACACAAGATACCACTACTGCTGCTTGACCGTCCCAATCCCAACGGGCACTATGTGGATGGACCTGTGCTGGATAAACGATTCAAATCATTTGTTGGTATGCAGCCGGTGCCGGTTGTGTATGGCATGACTATCGCCGAATATGCCATGATGCTTACCGGCGAAAAATGGCTTTCTGAAAAAGCCAATGCGTATGCGGATTATTTTCAAAAAGTGACACAGCATCATCCCGACACTCCTTTTCATTTCATGGTGATCAAAAATGCGAATTACAATCACAAAAGTAAATATGTGCTGCCGGTGAAGCCTTCACCCAATCTTCCCAACATTCAATCTATTTACCTCTATCCCTCCACCTGCTATTTTGAAGGAACGGTGCTGAGTGAAGGCCGCGGCACTGATAAGCAATTCCAGGTGTTTGGCCACCCAGACCTGCCAAAGAATCTGTATGCATTCACTCCCAATCCCAATGCCGGCGCCAAAAGTTCCAAGCATTTCGGCAAAGTCTGTTATGGCTGGGATCTTAGCGGCACACCCGAAGAAGTGCTCGCCAAAGTGGATAACAGGATACAGTTGAAATGGCTGATGGAAGCCTATAGACTCTTTCCGCAGAAAGACAGTTTTTTCATTCTCCCCCGATCCGGCAGAATGGAAGAATCATTTTTCAATAAACTTGCCGGTAACAATGAGCTGTGGCAACAGATCAAAGCCGGAAAATCAGAAGAAGAAATCAGGAAAAGCTGGGAGACAAAGCTGAGTGAGTTCAAAGCAATACGAAAAAAGTATTTACTGTACGAGGATTTTGAGTGATCAGATCAGTTCTGTCTATCAAAAGAAACTACATGAATATTTAGTCAGATTAATGGCAATCTGCTCCTATCTGCCGACCGTGAAATCGCATCACGGCAGATTTTACGTGAAATAATACAAAAGAGATGGTTAGTAGTATTTGCAGAATATATTTTCTATTTTGTATCCCTGTTTAAACCAATAAAATGAAAAATCAATACATGCTTGGCGGCCTTATAGGCCTGCTTTTTACATTTCATACAGCCGCACAACAAGCTTCCAACAATAACATTACCCGTAGCAACCGTATGTCCAACCTGGTGCTGGATGATGGCTGGTCGTTTGGCCTGCATACCGGGGCTGCTTTTGGTCTTAAGAGCAATGAAACAAATCTTTTCCGTGGAAATGGATTTACCAGCAGCCTCAATGCCCGGCATTTTTGGGGCGACTTTGGGCTTGACTTCAGTACCGGTTTCCTCAACAGTGCCCTAAGCACTTCAGCCATCAACCAATTTATTATTGAGCGTTCCTTACCACAAGGGAGTACCATCACCAGCGCTGCTGCACAAAATTCATTCTTACTGTTGGGACCAACTTTTCGGGCAGGTCAACGGGCACAACTGATTGCCGCCATTAAAGGAGGCTTGTTTTTAAACCAAAGTGGCAGCATCAGTATTAGCCAGCAAGGAGCAGTCAGGCCGTTGTATAGTTTTGGCACTGGCAGCAATTCTGTGTTTCCGGGATTTAACGGAAGTCTTTCTTTTTCATACCCGCTGAACACAAGTACAGCCATTCAACTAACCAGCGGCTTTTTACAAACTTCTTCTTCCATTCAATTATTCGATCCGCAACGGGGAATTGATATTCCAACTGTCCAGAAAAGAAAAGTGCAGGTGCTGACGGCGGGTGTTTCTTTTATAAAAACTTTTGAAACAAAAAGTCACCGAGAGGCTGGTAGTGGTATGGCTTCAGGAAAAAGAACCAGAGATGCAGGCAGTGGCATGGCTTCAGGAAAAAGAATTCATTACCCCGCAACTACATCAGATGACGGGATCGGGGACGATGGGAACAGCATCATTGATCCTGAAAACAAAAGAGTGTTGAAAACAAAAACCAGGTCCAATCAATCTAATGACAGAACCTCACAAAGTTGTGGCCCGGTTACAACAAAAACCATACTTCCTGACGGCACCACGGAAGAATACACGTTTAGTTGTCCCGATGATGCAGTAAACTACAAAACCAAAATAGATGGTGGTATGCCCAACAGGATTTCAATGAACGTAACGGTCCCAAAACAAACACAAGGAGCAACTTTTGGTGAAAAAGTAAACCAAGGGTTACAAACAGCAGGATCGCATATTGTTTCCGGAAATATTTCCATTCGAAACTCAGATAATGGCTCAGGTGGTATTGTTAGCAACCGAAGTCATGGCGGTGGCGCAGGCGGTGCTGCTTCTGCCGGTTATGCCGCTACAGGGATGGCAGTTCCCTCGGGTGGCATTCAAACCTCTCTCTATGCAAGGGAAACAGGCAGTGGTATGGCTACTGGGAAAAGAACAAGAGAAACCGGCAGTGGTATGGCCACTGGAAAACGACAATACCAGCCTTTCTATTCGGAAAGTAATGGTTATACCTGCGTTAATTGTGTTGCTGCTGTAGCCGGTAACCCAATTGGCGGACTTACTATTAAAGCAGGTCGTAATGCAGGAGCAGACAGTTCGAGGGAACGGACCGCAAATGCCGGGCCTTGGCAGACTGTTTCAGTTAGAGGCTTAGCTGGTTTGAATGTACATTTGCTGGATAAAACTACCGGCGCTGTAATGTCAAGTACCAGTACGGATGAAAATGGTGATTTTTGGTTTGCCAATGTACCGAGCGGAATTTTTGTGGTGGAGGTGGAAGGCACATTACTTTCGAGAAAAGGCTATGACTTTTATATCGCCCAATCCGATATGGCCCGCTTTGATGTAGCCGGGGAAGTTGTTACAGGAAATGATGTGCTTGAAATAACATTTGATAAACCCGGCGAAGCAACCGGCCAGTTGAAATTTAATCACAATTCAGTACGGAGTAATAAATCAACTATTAAAGATGATGGGGGTAATGATTCCGATGCATTACAGCAAAAGGCGAATATCAATACATCACGGTCAAACACAAAAGGAATCATTGTTATTGGCACCGACAGCGATGGTGACGGAGTTGCCGACCGGTTTACTGTAACCGGAAGATTAAGTGACGGAAGCAGTGCTCCTGTTACCGATGTCATTGTTCGTAAAAAAGCTGACGGCACATCCGAAGTAAGGATCACATTTGACCCACCTCCGGCACAGCGGGCCAACATCAATACCAGCCGCAGCAATGTAAAAAATGCAACTATTACTATTGGGCCGGGAACAACAGACTTGACAGTACAAGCTACATTCAGAGATGGAACAAACCGAAATGCAACGTCATTAGCCGAAACCGTTAGTTCACCGGGGCTTATTCAGGTCAGTATTGAACTGGGAGATAGTGACGGGGATGGGCAACCTGATTTTATCTGGAGCCCCAGAAGCAATGTTGCAGTAACCTCACAATCCGAAACAACGACCCGAAGCAGTTTACCCGCCACAGCTTTTGAAGGGTCAAAGGCATTTGTAAAAGCCATACCTGTATATTTCAACCTGGAAAATTCAGCCGGAGAACCCAGCCTGTATGCAGGCAACCAGGGCAGTCCTTCTATTCCCGGCCCCTTGGCTAAACCCGGTAATCCGATTGGAGGGCTGACGATTAAAGGAGGCAGAAACCCCGGAGGTAATATTCAGCAAAAAAGAACAAATAACCTCGGGGAATTTGAATTTACCAACCTGGAACCCGGCAACTACCGCATCACCGCAGAATACAGTGTGTATATTAACGATCAAACCATCATCGAAGTGGGTAGCGATCAAGAACCGCTGGCTGCAGGTAAGCAAACACAGGGTGCCACTTTTGGCGAACGGGTGAGTGCAGGAAAAATACAGGTGAATAGTCTTATACAAACATTACTGGAAGCAGAAGACCTGCTGAACAAAGACAGTGGAACTAACCGTACCGGTATCAATACCAGTCGCAGCAATATCAAAAACGTACAGAACGCTTTGTTTGATTTACAAAGAGCACTTAACAGTGAAAATGTGGCCGAAATGCAAGTCAAAGCTGCCGCTGTTGATGTACAGTTGCAGATGCTGCAGGCATCTCTTCAAAGCCTGGACAGTCGCTACAGCTCCATTTCCAATGTGTTAAAAACAAAACATGATACTGTAAAGAATTCAATCAATAATGTCCGGTAAATAGTATAGGGATATAATAAAGAGTTGATAAACTATATCAATTGCATTTGTGTGGCCGTCCTAATCAGCAAAGCCGTATTCTTTACATCAAATTTTGCAAGCAGGTTTTTGCGGTGCGTATCCACCGTGGTTACACTGATAAATAGTTTTTGTGCAATTTCATTATTGGTCATCCCATCTGCAATCAGTTCGAGCACTTCTTTTTCCCGGCGGGTCAGGATGATACCGGAAGTATCCGTATGTTTCAATGTCTGAGACACTTCCTCACTTAACCATGTTTTTCCTTTCATCACCGCCCTGATCGCATCCAGCAGTTCATCCCGGGTGGCATTTTTCAGCACATAGCCCGAAGCGCCGTTCTCCATCATCCGCTGAATAAAGCTTTGCTGGTTGAAAGTGCTGAGACCGATAATAAATACTGACGGATATTTTTCTTTTACTTCCCTGCACAGGTCAATTCCGCTTTTGCCCGGCAGGCTGATGTCCATCAGGATCACATCAGGCTGATGGTTTTTTAAATATGCATTACACGACTCAGCATTCATCGCATGACCCATCCATTCAATACCCGGCTCATTTTGTAACAATGAGCGGATACCTTCTATCACCATGTAGTGATCATCAGTTATGAAAATCTTTATTGCCATTTACACATTGAATTCAATATGTACCGAAGTGCCTTTGCCCGGTTCCGAACTTACATCAATCTTACCTTTCAAAAATTCCACCCGGTTTTGAATATTGGCCCAGCCAATTCCCCGTCCGACCTGGTCATCCGGGCGGGCTTTTGCCTGCCGAAGTATGGTTGTATCAAATCCTTTACCATCATCTTCTACGGTCACCGACAGCAGCCCGCCCGTCATACTCACCTGCACAATGGCAGAGCCGGCCGATGAATGCTTCATGGTATTATTGAGCAGTTCCTGCACAATGCGGTAAACGGTGATAGCCGAGGTCTGATCAATGTCAATATCAGCAAGCCCGATAGACTGGTAGCTCACTTTCAATGCCCCGCTCTGGTTGATGTCGTTACAAAAATCCCGAAGTGCGGCATCAAGCCCAAACTTTACCAGGGCTTCAGGCATCATATTATGCGCCACTCTCCGCATTTCTTTTATTGAACTGTCCAGCATATCCATGCTGCGTTCAAAAGCCTGTGCATTTTCAGGCGTCATAACAAGGTTTCCTTTCATGGTATTTAATGAGTATTTAATGCCCGACAACATACCACCCAGTCCGTCATGCAGGTCTTTTGCAAGGCGGGTTCGTTCTTGCTCTTCTCCTTTCAATACAGCTTCAGTTGCCATTAATTGTTTTTCCGTTTCCAGTTCATTGATCCGTTGCTGCTGCAGTTTCTGACGATTCCTGTAATTGCGGTATGACAACAGCGAGATAACAAGGATCGCAGCGGCACTCCCGATAAGTATATAATTCAATGTGCTTTTCTGCTTTATGGTAGCCTGCTGCAGTTTCAATTGTGCATCTTTCTTCTCCGTTTCATATTTCACCCGCATCTGTGCATCTTTTTGCGCCACCGATTCGGTGAATATTTTCTCCGTGATCGCCCTGCTTTCGTTTCCATACCGCATACCGTTTGCAAAATCGCCTTTCGAAAAAGAAATAGCCGACAAAGTAGCCAGCACTTCCGCTTCGGCTTCGAGGTGTTGTTCTTCCCGTGCCATTACAAGGGCTTTCTGTGCATAGTTTTCTGCGGGTATAAAATCCTTTTTATACAGATGATATAGAGCCAGCGCCTGGTTAGCCGCCACTATACCATAACCGTTCTGCACTTCTGTATGCAATGCAAGCGCCTTCTCGCCATACAATTTAATGTCTTCATACCTGCCCTCCTGCAAAGCAATATCCGCCATGCCTTCATAACACATGGCTTCCACACTTTTATTCGAAATTTCACGGGCAATACTGATGGCTTCATTGTATGTTGCTTTAGCTTCCGCTATTTTTTTCATCTCTATATAGCCATTGGCCAGGTTGGCAAGCGATGAAACTAATGAGTTCTTGTCTGCAATTTTCCTGGCGGCTTCCACCGACTTAAGCCCATATTCCGTAGCCTTATCGTATTGTTTCAGCATCAGGTAAGTTCCCTGCAATCCTCCGTACAGGTTCGATTCAATATTGGTGTAGCCCCTTCCCTGCAGCATCGCTACGCCACGGAGAGTATATTCAATACCATTTTCATAGTCCGACTTGAATTTGTAAGCTTCGCCAATATTAAAGAGGGAGACGCCGATATTGAAAGTATCATTTTTGGCTGTAGCCATTTCCAACACCAGCTTGCTGTAATACAGCATTGAATCGTACTCCGCCTGGTAAGCATAGATATAGGCCATGTACCTGTAGAATTTCATGATGCCTGTCTCAAAACCCAGTCTTTTGCTTAACTCACCTGCCTGACCTGCATAATCCTTTGCCTTTCCCGGTTCGGAAGTTTCATACTGGTTGGAAAGAGCAAACAATAAATGCACTTTCTGTGTATCTTCTTTGGCCAGCGGCAACAACTGCAAAAGACTGTCCTTGTTAAGACCCTGGGCGGCCGTAATAGTACAGGTCAATAAATAAAAGGCTGAAAAAAGGAGATTTCTCATACAGTAATATAATCCTTTGTTTACGCCTTACAAATTAATCAATCGCTTTTGTAAAACCGTATCCCTCTTTTCCATGATTTTACCCGGTTCTGAAAATATCCTGCTTTTCCGGGAGATTTTCAACCAACAGGCCGAAGCATATTTACAATGCAAATTGTAAACAATGAAAAAGCTGTTGCCTGTATTACTCCTGCTGTTGTCATCAGCCTTATTCTCACAACCTGCTAAAAAACCTGTCCAAAAACAAGCCGTTCAGCCAGACATGAACAAAATGCTGGAGGAGGCGATGAAAGCCGAAGGCATGAGCAAAGAAGAACAGGAGGCTATGAAAAAAATGATGAAGGACGTCATGCCTGGGATGAACAAGGCAAATGCGACCATAGCCGACTACCCTGAGTTTAGCAGCAACAGGCAACTGCTGCCCAAAAAAGACCCGACGAAAATGGCGGCCATATCAAAAAAATTTTTGACAAAATCGGACATAGCGGGCTATGCCAACGGTCTTTTCAATAAAATGATGCTGAAAGCCGATGCAGCAGAAATGGCCATTGTGAAAAAAATTATTACACAAACGCCAAAAGCAGCAGATATAGGAAGCGCTGCGGTATTGGCCATGCTGCAGGGCCATCCACAGGCTGCGCTGGCATTAAGTATAAAAGCGGCGGCACTGGAACCGGCTAATCTCAACTGGCAAAACAATATGGCAGCACTGCTCACCAGTTATGGTTATCCTGAACAGGCTATGCCTTTACTAAAAAAATTGCAGAATGATCTTCCGCTGAACAGTACGGTGATGAATAACCTGGGCCAGGCATGGCTGGCATTGGGCGAAACTGACAGCGCCAAACGTTTTTTTACCATCGCATCCCGGATCAATCCCCTTCATCCCGAAGCCAAACTTTGTGGCGGGCTGATGGAAGAACTGCAGGGCGATCCTATCGAGGCAGAAGACAATTACAAAGAGGCGTTGGAAAATTCTCCCAACCCCTTTTCAGAACAGGTGCTAAAGAACCATAACAAAAACTATACAGCACAGGATCTTGATTTTGAAAAAATAAAAAAACTGATCGCCATCTATGAATACTTCCCGAAAAACTGGATGCCCGAACCGCCCAAACTATCCAACAATGTAAAGAACCATAATGAAGACTATGCCCTCAAAACAGCCTATGCAGAAATGGTGGCCGGGTTTAAAGACAAAGTAAACATCATGACCGATGAACTGGACGAGGAACTGCAGGAAACATTTAATAAAGGGGAAGAAACATTCATCAAAGAAATGGCTGCCGAAACAATGAAAGGGTTAAGCTTTATGAGCAAACCCGCCACGATTGTGCTGGGCGTACTGAGCAGCTACCAGTTAAAATGGCAACAGGAGCATGCAGAGGAATTGAAAAAAATGATGCTATGGGCAGAAAAACTGCAAACGGAAAAACAAAAAAAGATTGACGCCATTTACAAAAGGATCAGCGACAGCAAAAATACCAGCTGCGAAACATACAAGTCACAACTGGATGAACTGGAAAATGAATATATGCAGACAGTGAATCCTCGGTTCTATGATTATCTTATCAAAAAAACAGAAGAGTCCAGGCAGTGGCTCAATGCCTGGTGCACCTGGAACTGGTATGTGGCAGGAAATGTAAAGAATACCGTGTTGTTGCAGGATGTTGGATTTACAGCTTATCTCGCCGAATTGTATGGCAGTATTGTGAGTGCGATGGTAACAAGACCTGAGCATTGCAATCCCCGTACATACGAAGTGAACAAAGAATTTGCAGAGCCGGAAGTGCCCAACTTCACCTGTCCTGCCGTGGTAAGCATTCCTGCCGGGCCTGAATGGCAGCAATTAGTAGCTGCTTCAAAAGATTTTGATAAAAACAGCTATGGCATAAAAAAAACAAGTAAACCGGTACCCAATGTTACCGTAGCAACTGGTTCGGGAAAAATGGTGGCACAACCCGGTATCAGTCCATCCTATAAAACTGCCAATGGCAGCATCACTCCCGGAAATGCTGATGTGGAAGCTGCAATGGACAAAGGTCTGTTAGCTGCCCTGCGAAGAGTAAACGGTAATCCCAAACCAACAGACGGCCAGGTGAGTGATGCCATAGATAAAGGATTATCTGATGCCATGAAAAGCATGCAGGAAAGACGCAGGCAGGGTGTTTTGGGCGATGATGATGAACTGGTCCCGCTCCCCAACATTCCAAAAGATGAACTTACCCCGCTTGATCCCAAACTGCTGAACAAATACAAACTTTTCAAAGAGCTGATGAACAAGATGCTGACTGCAGACTGCAAGAATGTGAAAACACCTAAAGAAAATCTGAAAGAGCAACTGGAAAAGATGATGAAAAAAGTAAAGGAACTGGAAGCCTATGAGAATGTGATAGAACAGATAAAGGAACTGGAAAGGCAAATTGAGCAAAAAGAAACAGATGCGCAGAAACAAAATGAGTTAAAGAAAAAGATCGAAGATTTTCAAAAAAATGTGGACGAACTGGACCGCTACGAGCAAATGAAAGAATTTCTCCAAAAAGCAGAACAATTCGGAAAGGAAATGGATGCGCTTGATGATAAAAAAGCATTCAGCGAGTACTCACAAAAGATCATGAAGATGGTGGAAGAAATGGAAAACAGCTCTGCAAACATAAATGCAATCAGGCAAGACGGCTTGCAACCATCCATCAGCAGCGGGTTGCAGGCGCCGGGCACATTCACTCCAAACAAAAACCTATTTCAATAAATAAAAAATAAAACAATGAAAACCTTTATTTCCCTAATCCTGCTTTTGCTGGCAACTGGCATCCATACTGAAGCCCAGATACTTAAAAAAGTAAAGGATATAGCAAATAAAATACCCGGAAAAAAAGAAGAAAAAAAGCCGGTAACAGAAACTGAGAAAAACGAAACTAATCCCGAAAATCAAACAGAAAGTGGTAAAGAACCAACCGGCAGCAGCACTTCCAATCTCAGGGTGTTTAGCAAATTTGACTTTGTTCCTGGCTCCAACATTCTTTACTATGACAATTTTGAGAAAGATAATGTTGGTGAAACGCCCCTGGGATGGATCACCAGCAATGCGGCTGAAGTGGTAACGATTGAAGGGCTGGAAGGCAATTGGGTGAAAATGTACTCCACCAGTGCAAAACATATATCCAGGAATAAAAAACAAAGCTGGGGCAATAATTTTTCCCTTGAGTTTGACCTGCTGATCGTAAAAAAAGACTACGACCCAAGGATGAGTATTTCCCTTATCAATTCAAACGGCAAGATGGTAACCGATGAAAGTATTTTGATGGATAACAAACCGGCGCTTGTTTTTGACGCTATCATTGTGGGCGGTGGCAAAAGCAGGATAAGCTTAACCAACCGGGAAGGGAAAACCTTGTCGGATAATATGAACGGAGAACTTGAATACAGCAACACCGTTCCTGTACATATCAGCATATGCGTGCAGGGAAAAAGATTCCGGATGTGGTGGAATGAGAAAAAAATATACGACCTCTCTGCCATCAACGAAGAATACCTGCCCAACCAGTTAGGTTTCAACTTTGGCAGTGTGGGCGGTTCTGATTTTTATGTCAGCAATATCCGTGTGGCAAAAGATGTTCCTGATACCCGTGCAAAATTTGAGCAGGGAAAAATCATAAGTAACCTTCTGTTTTTCTCCGGCACCTCCAACCTCAAGCCCGAAAGCATGGGATCTTTGCTTGATCTGAGCAAAGTGCTGAAAGAAGTAACATCTCCTGTGAAGATCGTTGGCCATACGGACAGCGATGGCGATGATGCATCTAACCTGAAATTGTCACAGCAAAGAGCTGAAACTGTTAAAGCAATACTCGTAAAGCAATATGGCATGGATGAAAACCTGCTGAGTACAGAAGGTCGTGGCGAAACACAGCCTGTTGCCGACAATAAAACTGCAGAAGGTAAAGCCCAGAACAGAAGAGTGGAATTTATTTTCAAACCCGAAGCTGATGTATATTCAAAACCGTCCGGTCTTGCTGCCGAAAATTCAAAACCTGCCCCCACGGCCAACACCTTATCCGGGCCGGCAAACGCAACCGGTACTACATTAGTGAAACTGGAAAGCAAAATTCTGAATGTCACTTTTCCTTTTGCCCAGATCATGAAAACCGGTGAGAACAAATACACTTTTATGGCAGGAAAGGAAGAAGGGAACAGCAAGGAGAATTTTTTCAGAATAGAACTGGAATCAGTGAATATGAGCCTGAAACCTGAAACATTCAATTTTAAAGAGATCAACCAGAAAAATGCATTATACGGCACCAAGAAGTTTGCTGAAATAAAAAATACGGAGGCCGTTTTATACTATGGCGGCGCTACCAAACCTTATATCTATAAGTTTTCCCCCATTATTGTCAATGGTCATATGGCAACATTCGTAACGGAGTCATTGGAACGAAAACTCCCGGCTGCTTCAGCTAGCTGCAAATTCGTGATTGAAAAAGTAGAAGGCGGCAGAGCCAGTGGCTATTTTGTCGTTGGCCTGATGAATAAAGGTCTCAAACCAATAACAAAAGGTGATGCCATGACAGAAACATTTACCGATGGCTTCACGGGTGAAATGAAATGCACCTTCAGCAATGTGCCGGTGAATTAACAGTTTCTTCTTTCGCCTGGCAAAAGAAAAATAAAAGAATACATACGCCATAACAGTATAAAAAAGTGCAATGATCGTTTGCTACCTTCGCAGCGATTATGAATGACTACCGATCGTTGCGAATCATTTTCATGGGCACCCCTGAATTTGCGGTGGCCTCATTAGATGCATTGGTTAATGCAGGCTGTACTATTGCCGGTGTGATCACTGCCCCGGATAAACCCGCAGGCCGGGGCATGAAGCTTACTGAAAGCCCGGTGAAAAAATATGCGGTTGAACAGGGCCTTAAAGTATTGCAACCTGAGAAACTCAAGAATCCTGAATTTTTAGCTGAGCTAAAATCGCTGAATGCCGATCTGCAGATCGTTGTTGCCTTTCGCATGTTGCCCGAAGTGGTGTGGAATATGCCGCCGATGGGATCTGTCAATCTTCATGGGAGTTTATTACCCCAATACCGTGGCGCTGCCCCCATCAACTGGGCGGTGATCAATGGTGAAAAAGAAACCGGCGTCACCACCTTCAAACTGAAACATGAAATTGACACAGGAGATATTTTGCTGCAGGAATCCTTCCCCATAGGTGAAAACGAAACTGCCGGTGAAGTGCATGACCGGATGAAAGAGATAGGTGCAAGGGTGTTGGTGGAAACCGTGAAGGGACTGGCAGATGGGACGTTGAAAGAAAGACCGCAATCGTCAATGGTCAATAGTGAATGGTCAAATGGAGCTTTACAAACTTCGGAAACCCATTCACCATTGACCACTCACCATTCACCCCTGAGACATGCTCCCAAAATATTCACCGAAACCTGCAAAATTGATTTCAATAAAACAGCAACAGAAGTGCATAACCTCATCCGTGGTCTCTCTCCTTTCCCTGGAGCCTTTACCTCTCTGGATGGAAAAATGCTGAAGATTTACAAAACAGAAAAAGAAACCACATCTTCACCTCAGCAACCGGGAGAATACCTGACCGACGGAAAAACATTCCTGAAATTTGCCTGTGCAGATGGCAATGTTGTTGTACAGGAATTGCAACTGGAAGGGAAAAAAAGAATGAGTACAGAAGAGTTTCTGCGAGGCTACCGTTTTGACAGCAATAAATGAAAGGTCTCTACCAGTTGGCCTTCACAATAAACTTATCTTCTTCCGTCACTTTCAGCGCCGAAGCAGCGGCGCTGCTGATGCGGATGTCAAAACCTTCATTCTGGCGAATGCCGGCCATTTCGCCCAGCACCTTGGCATAGATAGCCATATTATTGGCAGGGTTCACCACTTTCACGATGGTTCCCGGCTGCACTCCATCCATGAGTAAGTAATATTTACCATCCAACCAGCCGCTGGTGGTTTTAAACACACCGGATGTGAGCATGGCTTCTTTTGTAACCGGCATAGATTTTACCTGCTGGTCAAAATGATATTTGAAATAACCATTTTCTGAAACCGGTATTTTCTCATCACTTTTTGCAAATGCCGGCTCCACTTTTTGTAGTTCGGGTTTTACAGTTTGCTCAGGCTCTTTTTTTACTTCAACCTTTGGTTCTTCTTTCACTTCTGCCTTTTTTATATCTGCAGCAACCGTTTCCTGAATTTTCCCTTCGGCTGACTCCACCGCTGTGGCTTCTGATTCTTTTAACGGGGCTGGCAAGGTTTGCTTTGCCAGTGCACTGCTGTTCAAAAAACCTACTACGAGTTTGGCGCCTGCCCTCACTTCATCACCGGAAAGTTTATTCCAGCCTTTCAGGTGAGTGAGCGGTAGATTATTATTCAGCCTGCTGATCTTAACCAAGCCATCGTTTGGTGCTACTTTATAATACACCGGTGTGCCGCTGTTCCCGGATTGTGTAAAATTGCCTGGAGTAAGCGGAATACGGAGCATCTGCCCGATGAGCAATCCTTTGTTGAGGTCTAATTTATTGTATGCTGCAAGTTCGGCAGGTGTGAGGTTATACAACCGCCCGATGGCAAAAAAACTTTCCCGTGGCGCCACTTTATGCTCCAGGTACATTCCCTGGTCACTGTTTTTCACCATCAGCTCACCCACCTGGGCTGAAGCGATGCCAGCCACCAAAAAAACAACCGCTGAAAGAAAAAAACTTTTCATAACACAAGATTTGGGGCTACAAAGATGCATTTTTTTAACAAGCGGCAATCTCCTTAATTTTCTTTTAATATCCTCAGTTCTTTAGGATAATAATTGTTTACACGGTTGGGCAGCACATTCACCCAGCCCAGCGGATGCTGCTGAAATGTAACTAATTGCCAGCCTTTATTAGTATTCTCCATTACAATGTCTTTTCGCTGCAGGTACCTGACCGCCTGTTCCCTTTCCAATTCAGTCCTTGAGGTTTCAGCCGCCACGATCCGGCTCATGGCCAGTGCATGATCGGGCACCAGTTTATCCCGTATGATCTCCCCTGTCAATACCCCGGAATAGATGACCTTTAGTTTATCCATCAGCAGGCTGAAATCATACACAAGGTTCGAAGGCCATGCGTAAACAGTATCCCCGTTCCGGATAAAGCTCCGGCCATCTGTTTCAGCCCAGCGGCTGATAACAGCCATATCTTTTTTATCCGTCAGCACCGGTTTATGTTTTGTTTTGAATACAGCGTCATTCTCACCCCCTGTTTTCCGGAAACAGGCCAAAAAGAAACCTTCACCTTTCACTTTATCGGGCCAGCAACGATAACCGCCGCAGGATTCAATGATCCCCCAATCATTTTGTATTGATAATTGAATATTGAATATTGGAAATTCCTGCTTTAGCCAGTTAACTATATCCTCGTCCTCTTCTTTGGAATAGGAACAGGTAGAGTAAATCAGTACCCCATCCTTTTTTAATGCAGGAAAAACATCCGCCAGTATCCGTTGCTGCCGCTGTGAACACAATTGCACATTATTCTCACTCCATTCTTCAATGGCTTCCGGGTCCCTCCTGAACAAACCGCTGCCGCTGCAGGGGGCATCCACTACAATCACATCAAAATAGTTTTCTAGCCGGGCAAAATCTTTTGGATCATTATTCGTCACCACCACGTTTTCACAACCCCATTTGATGATATTATCCTTTAGCACATTGGCCCTTGAACGAATCACTTCATTGCTGACCAGTAAACTGTCTTTTGAAATGAGTGATTGAATATGCGTTGACTTCCCTCCCGGCGCAGCACAGAGGTCAAGCACTTTTAGTGGTTTGGAAAGATCAACAGTTTGTTTCAATGCCTGTTCTAAAAACATGGAAGAAGCTTCCTGCACATAATAGCAACCGGCGTGGAAAAGCGGGTCGAAGGTAAAGGAAGGACGCCGGGATAAATAGTAGCCGAAATCCGTCCAGGGGATTTTGGACCCGATAGCTATCGGGTTTGGGTTTTGGACCCGATAGCTATCGGGTTCAGATTGCTTCAATGGATTCAGTCGGATAGAAGTGACCTGTTCTCCGGAAGTATGGACGTTTTCAAAAGCTTCTTTATCGAAGCCTTTGGTATTGCTGAGTGAATCTAATAACGGTAATGGAAGTTGCACGGGCAAAACTATGAACTATCAGCCATGAACTATGAACCTTCCTAAAGACTCTTTATCTCCGTCACCAAATCCTGCAGCACTTTTTTCGCATCACCAAACAACATCGAAGTTTTGGGTTGGAAGAAGAGATCGTTTTCGATGCCGGCATAACCGGGTTTCATACTTCTTTTCACTACGATCACATTTTTGGCCTGGCCCACATCCAGTATCGGCATACCATAAATGGGAGATGAAGGATCAGATTTTGCAGCGGGGTTCACCACATCATTGGCGCCAAGGATTAGCACCACATCCGTATTGGGAAATTCATCATTGGCCTGCTCCATTTCGATCAGTTTGTCATAACTCACATCGGCTTCCGCCAGCAACACATTCATATGACCGGGCATACGGCCCGCCACCGGATGGATCGCATATTTCACCTCTACACCTTTTCCTTCCAGCATTTTCTGCAATTCATGACAGGTGTGCTGCGCCTGCGCCACAGCCAGGCCGTATCCTGGAACGATCATTACTTTACCGGCATAACTCATCACCACCGCCGAATCATTCAAAGAAATTTCTTTGTAAGAGCCTTGTTCTTTCTTATCTGCACCTGCTTTGCTGCCACCAAAAGAACCGATGAGTACATTGGTCAGTGAGCGGTTCATCGCTTTACACATCAGTATGGTAAGAATCGTTCCCGCTGCACCCACAAGAATGCCACCGGTAAGGATCACTTTATTGTTATACAGGAAACCGCCGCAGGCTGCCGAAATACCACTGAGCGAATTGAGCAGCGAAATGACCACGGGCATATCCGCACCACCGATTGGCATCACAAAAAATACCCCGTAGATCAGCGAAGCAAGTAAAACACCATAAAACAAAAGCACCACTGCATCTGCATCAAGGTTATTGCTGATATATGCTGCTACACCAACACTCAGCAGCAATAAAACGATGTTGACAATATGCTGACCGTTGAATGCAAAATCTTTTACCCTTCCGCTTAGTTTGCCCCATGCGATCATACTACCCGAAAAAGTGACGGCGCCTAAAATAAGTCCTGCAAATAAAATGATCATAGTGCCGCCGGATGCACTGGTTTCCGGGAAACCCAGGTCGGCCAGGTGATTAAACTCAATAATGGAAATCAGCGCAGCGCTGGCGCCACCCATACCGTTGAAGAAACTCACCATCTCCGGCATGGCTGTCATCTTCACTTTCTTTGCCATCAGCACACCGGCAATCGTACCAATGGCAATGCCCCCGAATATCCATGCATGATTCTTCAATAAACTGCCGTCTTCATTTCTGTATAAAAAAATTGTTCCCAGGATAGCAGCCACCATTCCGGCGCCGGCCAGCATATTTCCATTTCTTGCAGATGCAGGATTTGACATCATCTTCAATCCCAGGATGAACGTGACTGCCCCTATTATATAGATAACACTCAGAATAGATAATCCCATCATTGGTAATTTGTATTATTTCTTTTTCTTAAACATTTCCAGCATCCGGTCTGTGACCACAAATCCACCTACCACATTAATGGTTCCAAATATTACCGCCAGCAAACCCAGTATCAATGCTACATAATTATCGCTGTCGGCTCTTCCCATTACAATGATGGCACCCATGATCACCACACCGCTGATGGCATTGGCATGGCTCATCAATGGTGTATGCAACACCGCAGGCACCCGGCTTATCACAATAAAGCCGAGAAAGATCACCAGTACCAGGATGTAGATCATTTGCTCGTTGGCAGAAATCCAATGTAAGATTGATTCCATAAAAAGGCCTCCCTCTCGCCTGGGGCGAGACCACCCACAGCCCAAAAACAGCAGGTGGTTTATTTTTAAAAAATTGTTGTAAGAACTTTTTTTCCTCAAAACCCCTTTGGGAATTCAGAGGGCTTTAACTCTCTCATGCACTACTTCCCCATTATAGGTGATGCAGCAACCCTTCACCAGGTCATCTTCCCAGTTCAGGTTTATATTACTCTCTTTATCGGTTATCAGTTGCAAAAAATTCAGCACATTCTTGCCATACACTTTACTGGCATCTGATGGCATGGTGGAAGGCAGGTAAGAATTGCCGACTATCGTTACACCGCCCACATTCACCGTCTCATTGTTTTTGGTGAACGGCGTATTACCACCGGTGGCAGCAGCAATATCAATGATCACAGATCCGTTTCTCATCGCCTTCATCATTTCTTCGGTGATCAGTATTGGCGCTTTTTTGCCGGGTATCTGCGCCGTAGTGATCACAATATCTGCTTTGGCAATGCTCTCCGCTATTTTCTGTTGCTGTTTTTGTTTGTATTCTTCCGTTTGCTCCACCGCATAGCCACCGGCTTTGCTGGCATCGGCTGCGCCCTCCACTTCCACGAATTTGGCGCCAAGACTCATCACTTCTTCCTTCACTGCCGGTCTTGTATCAAACACTTCGATCACGGCACCCAATCTTTTTGCTGTGGCAATGGCCTGAAGGCCCGCCACACCTGCACCCAGTATCAGCACTTTGGCCGGCTTGATACTGCCTGCTGCGGTCATGAACATGGGAAAATATCTTCCGTACACATTGGCTGCAGTGAGCACCGCTTTATAACCGGCAATGTTTCCTTGTGAGCTAAGCACATCCATCGCCTGGGCACGGGTGGTGCGGGGCAGCATGTCCAATGAAAAAGAAGTAACTCCTTTTGCCGCCCAATCTTTCATCTGTTCAATATTGTATAAAGGCTGGTAAACACCAATAAGGATTTTAGATTTCAGATTTTGGATTTCAGGTTGGGCGGGCTGATGAATGGAGACAATTACATCTGCAGCCTGCAGCACTTCGTTCCTGTTTTTGATAAGTGCACCGGCTGCTTCGTATTCCGCATTATTGCAAAAAGCTTTATCACCGGCGCCGGATTCTACCAGTACCGTGATACCTTTTTTGGTCAGCACAGCCACCGATTCTGCTAATAAGGATACCCTTGTTTCGGGTGCGGGTTCTTTCAATACTCCAATTGTCATAGCCAAAAAATTCAATTAATCAATCCGCCCTGAAGATAATGATTTTTAAAACCGGATGCTGAAATGCTGCTTTTCTTTGAATTCTTTTCTTACGAAAACGATGCCGATAAAGAAAAGATCAACCGTGCAGCGAACGGAAGGATGTTCTTTAATGGTTTCCCAGGCCTCTTCCATCTCGCGGCTCCAGTGAATATCATCAAATACAAGAATAGACTCATTATTCAATTTGGGCAACAACTGCTGAAAATATCTTTCGGTGGGCTCCCTGCGGTGGTTACCGTCAATGAAGGCAAGGTCCACGGTTGACAGTCCACCGACGATGGATGCCAGCTTCTCATCGAAGTTGCCTTTTACAAGAGTGATACTGTCCAGGTGAAGTGTCTGGAAATTTTGCTTCGCCTTATCAGCTATAGCTGTTGAACCTTCGAGTGTAATGACCCGTGCATCCGGGTTTGCCAATGACAAATAAGCCGTGCTGATGCCGAGTGATGTACCTAACTCAAGGATAGTTTTCGGCCGGTATATATTCGCAATACGGTAAAGTAACTGGCCGAATTTTTTAGGTTTTGCTGCATTCTTTGCAATGGAAGCCACTGTCCGCCTGTTTGTGTTGCTGACAGATGAACCGGCGCCGAAATCATCAATGGTCAATACTGTCTGATCAGTTAACAACTGCTGCCGCATGGCTTCCACCCTTGCATATTCAGGATAAACTGTTTTATCATTGAGTACATGGGTAATAAAATGAAAAATGAACGGCGAATGCATACCATGCCCTTTGCTGTTGAGGGCGGTAAAATAATAATGGAGATATTTTAGGGCTAACTGCGACCTGGAATACATGTGGCAAAATAAGGAATAAGGAATGAGGAATGTGAAATAAGAAATTAGAAAGTATCCTCAGCGTCTCCCCGTCTCTGCGGTTATTGTAGTTGCCACTGAAACACAGAAACACTGAAAATAACTCGCAACACACTTTCTCATTCCTGATGATTCCTTATTTCCAATTTCTCATTTCCCTCAAACCCTCTCCCACACCTGGAACGAATGGTTATACGCATTCTTCTCATCTGCTTCATGATCTTTCTGGCTTACCAATCTCCATTGCGAGGGATGAATGGCGGGGAAATAAGTATCAGCTTCCGGTTCTGCTTCCACCCTTGTCAGGTAAATACGTTTGGCTTTCTCAAAAAGTGTTTTGTAAATCTCTCCCCCGCCGATCACCATCGCTTCTTTAGCATCCGTTTCCTTCACCAGGAATAATGCATCCTCAATAGAGGACACCACCACGGCTCCTTCTGCTTTCCATCCCGGCTGACGACTGATAACAATATTTTTTCTTCCGGGCAGCGGTTTTCCCAATGATTCAAAGGTCTTTCTTCCCATCACAACCGGCATTCCCCAGGTGGTGTTTTTGAAATGCTTCATGTCATTCGGTAAATGCCATGGCATTTTACCGTCTTTGCCGATGGCGTTGTTGGTGGCTGCGGCGACGACAAGAGAAATAGTAACCCCCATGATCATACTTTTATCAGAAGTTTTCCTATGCCCCTAAAGGGGAGGTTTTGGAATATGATGTTTGCCGAAGTTCTGGTATTTTGTTCATGATACTTTGCAATCATACTATGAATTTCGATGAACTCCCCTTTAGGGGTGGGGGGTTACACCGCCACCGGCGCCTTGATCGCCGGATGACACTGGTAATTCTCCAACGTGAAATCTTCAAACTTAAAATCAAAGATGTTTTTTACATCCGGGTTGAGTTTCATCGTGGGCAACGGCAACGGCTCCCGGCCCAGTTGCAGGTTCACCTGCTCCATGTGATTGTTGTAAATATGCACATCACCAAATGTATGAATGAATTCTCCCGGCTCCAGGTCACATACCTGTGCGATCATCATCGTAAGCAATGCATACGAAGCAATATTAAACGGCACACCAAGAAATACATCTGCACTTCTTTGATACAACTGGCAACTAAGGGTTCTTTTTCCTCCCCCTGCCGGGGAGTTAGAGGGGGCAGTATAGAATTGAAACATCGTATGACAGGGCATCAGCGCCATCTCCGGCAGGTCGGCCACATTCCATGCATTAACGATCAGGCGGCGGCTGTCCGGGTTCTTTTTTATCTGGCTGATCAGGTCAGTGACCTGGTCCACCACTCTGCCATCCTTTCCTTCCCAACTGCGCCATTGTTTGCCATACACCGGGCCGAGTTCTCCATTTTCATCCGCCCATTCATCCCAGATGCTCACTTTGTTTTCTTTCAGGTAAGCTATATTGGTTTCGCCTCTCAGGAACCACAGCAATTCATAAATGATGCTTTTGAGATGCACTTTTTTGGTGGTCACCAATGGAAATCCTTTTTGCAGGTCAAAACGAAGCTGGTAACCAAACACACTTTTAGTGCCGGTTCCTGTACGGTCGGTTTTATCAGCGCCATTCTCCAGTATATGCTTCAGCAGATCGAGGTATTGTTGCATGGGCGCAAGTTAGCGAAAAGGCAAATGGAGAATGGCAACCCGCCAATGACTGTGGGCAAGCTGTGGAATATATTTCCCACAGGCAATATTGCTCAATACTCTTCTGCCACACTGCTGAGTAGCTGAGGTTTTAATGCTACAAGCACAGGCTGATCCTTACGGTCCTCATCCACACAGGCCGAAACCTCTTTGTAAAGCCGGTAAAGCAGTTGTTTGTTCGCAACCAGCTTTTCCTGCTCATCTTTCAACTGGTTTTCCAGTGAAGCGGCCCGTTCCAGCCCATCCGCTACGGCTGCGTTCAATAATTCATTCTGCTGTTTCAATTCTGAAAGCTGGTTCTCTATGTAAAGCACATGTCCTTCCCGGTCCCGGGCCTGCTGCATTATAGTCATCCATTCATTTTCTTTTTCCGATAGCCGGGAGTGCAGCAAATCAAGCTGCTCCTGCCTGGCTGATACTTCTGCTTCAAGCCGGTTGGCCTCTTCCCTGGTTTGCTGCAGCGATTGTTTCAGCGCTTCGGCTTCGGCACTGGCCGCTTCCCGCCCTCTTTCTGTTTCATGCTGCTTTTTGATACGATGCTCGAGCTGGGTTTGCAAAAATTCCACCTGTGCTTTTTTTTCTTCCACAAGGTCACGCAGGTACTGCTGTTCGGCCACCTGTTCTTTCAACTGCCGGTTCTCTTCCGCCCAGCGATGCATGACCGCCTGCTTCTCCTCTGCAGGGATATCCCCGGTATTCACCAGCGCCAGCAACCTCTCGTTTTCGGTTTCCAGGCTTTTATATGACCGGTCAAGTTGTTCTAATCTTGCCAGCAGTTCTTTTTTTTCATGGCTGAGATCGCCGGATATCTTTTCCGGGGCAGCCTGCCATTGTTCATTGCTGTTTTCCATCGTATGTTTTTTTATATGATCAGGTTGATTTTCTGACTGTGCCTGCATGGCTTGATACTTCAACTGCAGGTTTTCATAATCCTGCTGCAGTGCCCTGAATCTCGCATGGTTGTATGAAAGCCTGTCTTTGTACCGGCGGATGAGTTTGGAAGAACGCAACAGGAATTGTTCATCTTCCGGTCCGCCATCAGCAATGGCAGCATCAGCAGGTTCATCACCCGGCCGGTTTGCTTTCCGTTTTCGCTGAACATAATGATGCAGCGCCGTCACCAGGAAGGCAAGGAATAAAACAGGAAGGATGATCCAGCAAAGTATCTGCAGGAAATCTGCCAATAAAGACAGTTGCCCGTTTGCTACAAGCATGCAATAAAAATTAGGCGTAGAGATCGGCCATATTATTCAAAGGTCATATCAGATTTTACAAAACCCCGGGTGGCAGGAACCGGGTCATACAATGGGCTAACTATTGATGCAAACCACTGATTTGTTTCAATAATGATACCAGAAACAAATAAAACCCCCTGGCAGGCAGCTAATAATATCCACATCGTATGCCCGGTAATTTTTCAGCGGCCACAGCTGTTACATTGGCAAAACAATGCTGCCCTGTGACCGGGTGGTTGTAAACGATAGCTTAATTTTGACCTGCTGCCATTGATGATAAACAAACCCCAAACTGACTTTTATCAGCCGGTTTGCCGGTATTAAATGATAAAATTGTCTCATGAAAGATCCAAGAAGATTTTACAAGGAACTGGGCAATCTTTTTTATGCCATTGCCGCTGCCGACAAACATATCCGCAAGGAAGAAAGGGATAAACTGCACGACGAGATAGAGTTTGCCTGGAAACATTTTGACAATGAGACCGACCGCTTTGGCACCGACAGGGCCTGGCTGATCGAGTTTGAATTTGAAGTGCTGGAAGATAATATGACCGGCGCCGATGAAGCCTGGGATATGTTTGCCGGCTGGTTTAAAGACAATGAAAAAAGCATAGACCCCCACACCCGTGTCCGCATCTTCAACAGTGCCCGCCATATTGCCGAAACGGTGAGAAAGATCAATGAAGAAGAATTAGAATACCTGATGAAGCTGAAGAAGCTGATGAAGGTCTAAACTTTCACTTTCCGGCTATTATCCCTCTGCAACACCGGTCTGAAATTATCCGATTATAAGCGTTTCTAAACGTTTATAGTCGTTTACAATCGGGTATTGGCGCAATTCAGGAATACGAAAATGCCACTGCTGCTTTTCTGATTGTCAAAATACTATTTTTTTGTAGGTTCGTGTAATAGCGCAAATACAACTGTTGGTGGCAAGGCTAAGCGAGACACTCTGCCGATAATGAAAGCAACAAACTAACTATGAGTTTTCTAAAAAGCATCTTCAAGACAAAGGACGAACCCATTTATTCGTATAACAACTTCTGGAACTGGTTTGAGAAAAATGCAAAGGCATTTCATAAAGTCATAAAAGGAAAAGGAAATGTCGAAAAGGATTTCTTCGATAAACTTTCTCCTAAGATCAATGAACTGAAGGACGGTTTTTGGTATCTGGCAGGCATGTACGATGACACTACTGCTGAACTGGTAATTACTGCTGACGGAACGATTAAAAACATTGTTTTCGTGGAAGAGCTCATTCAGACTGCTCCAATGATTGACGGCTGGAAATTCACGGCTCTTAAACCTGCATTAGACATTAAAGACGTTTCTATTGAAATGTCTGGCTTCAAGTTCAACGATGAGAACCTGCATTTTTATGCAATTGACCATTCTGACTACCCCGACGAGATAGATATAACAATTGTTCATGATGATTACACAGAAGAAAACAAATCAACGATTACCAGCGGGGTCTATATTTTCCTGGACAACTACTTGGGCGAATTAGATTTTGCTGTATCCATAGATAATCTAAACGTTATTGATCGAAACCAAGCGGAGAAGGAGTTAATCACTATTGAGAAGCTAAAAGATTATTTGAAGTGGCGGCAAAAGGAATTTATTGAAAAGTATGAAGGCGTCAGGCACGATACGGAAAAAGACGAGTACTCTATTTTGGAAGCTCAACTTGAAAGTGGCAATGCGTTGATTGCCGTAGTCAATACCGATTTGCTTCAGTGGCACAGCAAGGCTTCTCATCCTTGGATTTTATCGGTCGAAATACCGTATGACGGTGGCAACAATAATGGAATGCCTGAAGAAGACACCTATAAGTTGCTTGATGAAATTGAAGAGCAAATCATGGCAGAACTCAAGGACTTCGAAGGTTACTTAAACATCGGCAGACAAACAGTGAAAAATGTAAGAGAGATTTACTTTGCTTGCCGAGATTTCAGAAAACCTTCAAAGATTCTGTTTGAAGTTCAAAAAAAGTACGCAGGGCAACTTGCGATTTCCTATGACATTTACAAGGACAAGTATTGGCAATCGTTTAACCGTTTCAATCTTGTTCCGTGACGAAGCCCAGCCACCAACAGTGCATTGCTGCAAGTGCGGCAGAAGTGTTAATATGTGGCTTGACGAATAATACGGCATCGGATTACCTTTATTCAACTGCATTGCCGCCAATGCCACACCTGACAGCAATGCTTTGACGTTGCACGAAAAACCCATAGACAGCATATGCGAAGTACCAGTAGCTTAATTATTTTGTTTCTAATTTGTTACGCTGGTTTTGGACAGATAGACTCAACCAAAACTGAAATAATCATTATTGGCACAATTCACACAGGAAATAAAAAATTCAATCACAAAACACTTTACAATGCTTTAAAGAGAATAAACCCTGATATAATACTTTATGAGAATAGTGAAAAATATAAGCCCGTATTTGGACTGAAAACAGCAACCTTCTTAAAAATTGCCAGGCCAAGTATTGAACAACTGGCTTTACAAACGTTCTCAAAACAAAACAGGAATACCTTAATTCTTCCTTATGACACATCTTTTTCAAGGAAACAATACATAAGGTATTTAAAAACTATTAAGCAGACTTTTTATGACAGTTTAAACAGTGCAAATAAATCTTTTTCAGACAGCATTATTTATACTGATTTTGCACACAAACACAATGTCTATCACAGTTTAATCGACACTTCCACTTTAGGCAAAATAAACCAAAAAAACATAATTGACAGGAGCCGGGAATTGTATGATTTAGAAGAAAACGTGATATTACCTTTAGGGAAGAAATACATTGAAGACAGCTTACTGGTTGCCAGTTTCTTTAATGTAACTCAATTTTGGAATTACAGAAATGAATATATGGTAAATAAAATTTCAAACTACTCAAAACAGTTTACAGGCAAAAGAATTATAATTTTAACCGGACTTAATCATAAATACTACTTGCAAGATAAACTGGGCAACCATAAAGAAAATAATGTAGCTATTATTGAATTTGTCGACGAATAATTGGGTATTCCTGCAACATTCGGTTTGCATATGGCGGAGCGACGAATATATGCTCAGCTTTCTGTTCCTTAATCAGCTTCGGTTTCGGCAGACGAATATAAAATCCCGGCACAGAAGAAAGTTGATGACCATTAGCCGTAATTTTAACAACAGGCACAACCCAAATCAAAAAAAGACAGGAAACAACATGCGAACCACTTTATTCACCCTGGCATTTATTTTCTCACTGACCAGCATTTTTGGACAGGTGGAAAAAACGAAACTTACAATCTCACCCTTAACAGGCGACTTTTACATTTATACCAGCTACAACACCTACGAGGGAAGTCAACTACCTGCCAACGGGATGTACCTGGTTACCAACAATGGCGTTGTATTGTTTGACACCCCCTGGGACACCACACAATTTCAACCATTGCTTGACAGTATAAAATTGAAGCACAACAAAAATGTGACCATTTGCATTGCAACGCATTGGCATAGCGACCGGACCGAAGGGCTTGCCTATTACAAAAAACAGGGCATTAAGACCTATACAACTGTCCTGACTGATGAATGGAGTAAAAAGAATAACAAGAAAAGGGCTGAGTATTTAATTGAAAACGATACTGTCTTTCACGTTGGACAATATTCTTTTGAAACCTATTACCCGGGCCAGGGCCATACCACAGACAATATTGTGATATGGTTCAGCAAAGAGAAAATTCTATATGGCGGTTGCCTGATAAAAGGTGCAGACGCTGAAAACCTGGGATATTTAGGTGATGCGAATGTTACAGCGTATCATTCAACCCTGAGAAGGGTGCAGAAAAAATGCAGCAACCCGAAATTCATTATCATTTCACATAGTGCATGGGATAATATCCATTCACTGAAGCATTCTATAAAACTGGCCAAAGACCTGAAGAGAAAAAACCACCGCTAACAGGTGCATGGGCCTTGCAGGAACGGTCACCCTGGAGCAGGTAAAAAATTTCCCGTGGTGAAACCCGTGACACCCGGTCATGGCCATATGGGTGATAAAAGCCTGTTGGATTATACGATAAAACTGTTCAACGATTAGTTTATTTTCTCTAGTTGCATTGTTTGGGACATTTCGTTGCAGGTCTAATACTCGTCAACACCCTCCGTTTCCAGGTCGCCCAGCAGCAATTGCTCATTGATGAGCAGGAATGCGAAATGTATTTTTTTGCTGCCGCAGGTAACAGGCTGCACGATCCACTGCCCTTCTGATTCCCTTTCGGAAATAATTTTTTCAAACTGCATATCATTGCAGCCTTCAACGACCCTTATAATTCTTTTCATTTCAGTTTCCGCCATTTTCAGTTCACCGGGTTGTGTGGCATCAAGAGCTGTTTTCCATTTTCTCGCCTCATCCTCTCCCCTGAACACCAGCGCCGGCGCCAGTTGCGCTGCATCATTTCCTTTTGCCAGTTGTATCAGTTGCTGCAGCCTGTCCTTTACTTTTTGTGCAAAGCCGGGGTCTTGCTGCAACAGGGTGGCCTTTGCATTTTGCAGGTTGCGCAGCGATTCATCGCTCATGCTGAAAAACCCGGTGGGGTTGGGAAATTCCAGCAGCCATGTCTTTCCTTCCTGTTCTTTGCTGATGAAGGATAGATCATCCCAGTCTTTTCCATCATAGCTGTAAACGATGAGTGTCACTTCCATCGTGGGACTGGGAAAAGGATCGTACACAATGGTTTCTTTGATAGAAAATTTTTTCCAGTCAATATTTCTTTCCAATGTCTGCTGCCTCACTTTCTCCCAGCTTTCTTTCAGCCGCTGTTTGCCTTCGGCCAGGAATTTGGCAATTTCCTCATCATTGCGAACCGGCACATCACTGCCTAATGATCTGTAAAAATCAACAGTTGGAATAAAATCTTTCAGCGCTTCAAAATCATTTTGCTGCAGGGAGGCAATAAAGGCTTCCGGCAGCGAACGCTTTGCTGTTTTATTGCTGCAGGACGAAAACAGGATGGTTGCTATAATGAGAATGGGAAAGTAACGCATAGCTATTTTTTCCCGAAGATAAACCCGCAGGGGTTGTTTGCCATACCCGCCGGCTGGTATTTACTGGTACACCCGGATGTAATCCACGATCAGCCATTGGGGGAAATAAGTGGCTGCATCCGGGTTGCCCGGCCAGTTGCCGCCAACAGCAAAATTGATGATGAAAAAGAATTCTTCGTTGAATGGCCAGTTGTTGGAACCTATATCCGTTTTTTGAATAGTGGAGAACAGGTTGCCGTCAATAAACCATTTCACTTCATCTTCTTTCCACTCAATGGAAAAAACATGAAACGCATCGTTGAAGCTGGCGCCTCCCGGCAGTGAGTAACCCCGGCTGATATGTATGCTGCCGGGACCGGGGCCATAATGCAAAGTGCCATAGCTGCGGTTGGGTTCATGCCCCACCATCTCCATAATATCAATCTCACCGCTGCGGGGCCATCCGCCAAAAACATTATGCTGCGGCAGCATCCAGAATGCCGGCCAGGTGCCCCGGCCGGTGGGCAATATGGCCCGGATGTCCACCCGGCCATATTTAAAAACCCGTTTGTTTCTTGACACGATCTTGGAAGAAGTGTATGCCCTGCCCCCGAAATTTTCTTTTCTTGCTTCGATCATCATCTTGCCATCCTGGAAAAAAAGATTCTCGGGGCGGCCGGTGTAATATTCCAGTTCATTATTGCCCCAGCCGCAAAGCCCGGGGCAGCCATCGCCTTCTTCCACTGTCCAGTTTGAAGTGTTGAGGGCACCGCTATTGAATTCATCGGCCCACGTCAATGTGTAGCCCGGGTAGCCGGTGGGTGCATCATAGCCGGTATTATTAAATGATACGTTCAGGTCGTCATTGATGATAGTGGCCGTGCTGTTAAACTGATGGATGGAAGCGTTGGTGGCGCCGGTGAGCATCACGGTGAATATTTCATCGGCTTCACGAATCTCATCACCTTTCACATTCACGATTATGGTCTTCTCCGTTTCATTGGGTTGAAATACGAGAGACTGGTCCGTTACCGCCGTGTAATCGCTGCCGGCCTTTGCCGTTCCTTCCAGTGTTGACCAGGTGATGGTGACGGGTTTGGAAAAAGTTTTACTGAGTGTAACTGTAAATGAAAACGGTGTGTTGCCGCTGTTGCCTTCCTGTTTGCTCATGCTGTTGTTTATGGAAACAGTTGGTTGTGTTGTATCGCCGGATGAGCCTCCCCCTTTCTTGCAGGAACCCGATACTGCCAGTAATAACATGACGATCATATTCATAGCGGTTGTTTTCATATTCCTTTTTTTACCATAGGTAAGTGCCCGCTGCACCTGCTTCCAGCGCTGTGGCAACCCACCTGTTTTTAAATTTAATGTTGAAGAACCGGGTGGCTGTTCCGTCATTTAAAACGATCAGCGTTTTCTTTCCGTCGGGTCGCCTGAACGCCACCGTATAAATATTTCCATACTGGTTGCTGGCTATCCGCACCGATCCCGGCGGAACAAATTTTGAAGCATGGGCAATGATATAGTAGGACACATTGCGGGTGATGGCTGTGCCGCTGATGGTGAGTGCGCCTTTGCAAACGGTGCAGCCACCCGGAGTATGCGGGCCATACATGGCATCATTGGCAAGGTTCCATTCCAGTGCATTGCGGCTCCAGTTGCGCATCGAACCGATGATCACATGGCGTAAATGCCAGCGAAAGTCTTCTGCAAATCCGCCGGTGGAAGAAGTATATTGCTCCGTGAAATAAAGCGCCTTGTCAGGATGTGCATTTTTCACCTGGGATAAAGCGCTGATGTCGCCATTGTATAAATGAAAGGCCGAACCGTCAATATAGGCTTTGGCAGCCGCATCATTCAGCACCTGGATGGGATAAGCCGGGTTATCACAGTTGTGATCCCACACGATAATCTTGGTGGTTATCCCTGCTGATTGAAATGCGGGCCCCAAATGATTTTTAATAAAGTCAGCTTGCTGCGCTGCTGTCATCAGCATGCTGGGGTTGTTGCCGCCATGCAGGGGTTCATTTTGCACCGTGATGGCATCGATGCGGATGCCGTTGGCCTGCATTGCCTGAATGTATTTTACAAAATAAGCGGCATAGACAGCATAATACTGAGGCTGCAAACTTCCGCCAACAGCATTGTTATTGTCTTTCATCCACAGCGGGGGCGACCAGGGCGAACCCATGATCTTAATGGAGGGATTGACCTGTAAAATTTCTTTCAGTACCGGCACCAGGTTTGTTTCATCATGACTTAGGCTGAACTGGTTCAATGCAACATCCGTTTGCCCTGCAGGAAGATCGTTGTAGGAAAAAACCTGTGCACTGAGATCGGATGCACCGATGCTGACCCGAAGATAGCTGACACCGATGCCGTTGTTGTTGACAGAAAACAGTTCGTTGAGCAATGCCTGTCGCTGTGCCGCAGGCAGGTTGTTGAGAAGATCGGCGCTGCCACCGGTGAGTGTGTAGCCAAAACCATCAATTTCCTGGAAGGCCTGGGCACTGTCCACTTCAATCACGGGATGGGAGTTTGATACCGTGGCAAAAACCAGGGGAACAATTTGTTTTTGCAGCAATGCCGACTGGTCGCCTTTAGTGACCCAGTACTCAATATCCGACTGCACAGGGGGCGGGTCGGGCAGAGGCACAACCGTATTCCCGTTTTTTTTGCCGCAGCCGGAAGAACAGCCGGAAAAAAGCAACAACAGGAAAGCAACAATTATCAGCAGGTTTCTCTTCACCGGGCCTGTGTTTTCATTTTTGATTTATATAAAACAGGGAGGCAGATATTCAACCTTGAAAAGTAAACAAATCCTCCCTGTGACAACTGCATATACACAACTGCTCTGCTTAAAACTATACTGCAACAAAAGTGAAACGCCATGCACCCCAGCCGTAGTCAAGCCGAAGCACTAACCGGGTGGCGGTTATAGAAACAATATCATAGGTGACACTGGTGGCCGGTGCAGGCAATGCTGCATCGGGTGGTGTGCCTGCTTTGTACAAAGCCATGTGTGCGCCGGTACCATTCAGTTTTAATTTGGTGTTGGCGATCACTTCAAAAGTGAAGGCGCCGCCATTGGACCATGCCTGGAATGGTGCCGGGATGGCGCCAGTGGCATAGCAACCCACTGCAGGCATGCCGGCCGGATGCGGATTGCCTCCCTCTTCATCCACGTAAAAATCCCCTTTGGTATCAAGCTCAAACACACTGCCTGTTTTCTTAAAAGTGTATTCATCATTGAAAAGACATGATCTTGTGGTGAGATCGCCCAGCCCGTTGGCCCACCAGGTGGTGCCGGGATCAGGGCCTATCCACAAGGCGCCGGCCTCAGGGGCCAGTTTCCAGGTGCGGGTATTGTTGCCCGTGAGAAGTTTGAACGGTGTGACCGCTGCAGGATCATCATTGGCAACGGTGATCACCTGCGAAGCATTGGCCATGCCGCTGTGGCCGAAAACAAGAAGCCGGATGTTGTAATCACCCCTGTCTGCAAAATAAACAGTATCTACCTCCTTGCCGGTCTGGTAGCCTGCGCCATCTGCTTTATCCCAATCAAAACGGTAGGCATTGGCCGATGTGCTGGAAAGCAGGAAACGGTTGGTTTGCCCGGGAATGGGTGTCACGGTAAAGGAGGCCGTTGGTTCAGGCCCCAGGTCTCTTACATCATAGGTGCATGAAAAGAACAGGAGGCTGCCCGCTATTGCAGTCAGTATAAAAACCATGCGTTGTTGCGCAATCAACTTTCTCATATCAAAAAGTTTAATTGTCAGTAAAAAGATAATAAATCAATAACCGGAATTTTGTGTGAGACCGGCTGTTCTGACATCGTAGTCAGGAATAGGCAACACATTGTGCTTGCTTTGCTGATAGCCAAGTGAGCCCAGTTCTGTGGCTGCTTTGCCCCAGCGCACAAGATCAGTGAAACGGACACCTTCAAATGCCAGTTCGAGTTGCCTTTCTTTTACGATGTCTTCAAACAAGGCCGGGCCGGAAGTGGAAACATCCGCCAGTCCTGCCCGCTGGCGCACCATGTTCAGGTAGGTGCGGGCCTTATTATCATTAGATGATTTATTAAAAGCCTCGGCTGCCATCAGCAACACATCTGCATAGCGGATATGCCGCCAGTTGGTGCCGTAGTTGAGCTCACTGATGGGGCCGCCTGTCTGTGATGCAAAAGCTCCATACTTACGCTGAAAATATCCTTCATAATCCCATGCTGAAGGATTGCTCCAGTTGCCACCTGCACCCGTAAGTTCTCCCTGCGACATGATGATCTGTCTTCTCCTGTTCACATCACCGGCAGCAATAAAGGCATTCCACAATTTTTGTTTTGGCAGAATAAATCCCCACCCGGCGATCAGCGAGTCGCCCGGCGCCATAGTATAATAGTCGCCTCTTGGACCCATCAACTGGATGTGGATATTACTTTCCGGCGCACTTCCCCAGGGGAAATTGCCCCAGTCGTAGCTCCTGTTGTTGGTGTAGGCAATTTCAAACAATGATTCCAGCCCATGTTCATGGTTCCGTGAAAAGGCGGCGCCCACTGATGACAACAAACCATACTGGGTGGAAGTGATCACATTCTCAAACTGTGTGGCGGCATCGCCCCATTTTTCCTGGTATAGCAAAGCCTTGCCCAGCATTGCCTGCGCCGAGCCCTTTGACACCCGGAAGCGGTCACCGCCGCTATAGCTATTCTTCAGGGGAAGATCAGCAATGGCTTCGTTCAGGTCTTTTTCTATCTGCGCATATATCTCGGCTTTAGGTTTACGGCCTGTGCTGGTATATTGTGCCGGCGGAATATCATCCAGCACCAGGGGCACATCTCCCCACAGGGAAACCAGCTCAAAATAATTATAAGCCCGCAGGAATTTCGCTTCTGCCACCAGCCGCTTGCGCAGTTGTGTGGCCGGGTCTGTACGGTTGATCACTTTGTTGGCCCGGTAAATGGTAAAGTAACACATGCGCCAGGCATCCCTTACCTTATCATTGGTGGCATCAAAATTAAAATCATCGAGTGTCTGGTAGCCGGGCTGATCACCGGCATCGCTGCCGCCGCAGTTGCTTTCATCCGAAAGCAATGTCTTCACCATGTAGAGGCTGCCCCAGTTGTTATTGTAATGCGCCTGCATCATGTCATAGACTGCCGTGACAGCCTGGAGCACATCTTCATCGGTTTTGTAAAAATCCTGTTCTGCATAAGCGCCGGGCACTTCCTGCTCCAGGAATTTTTTGCACCCGCTGCACAGCAGCATTGTCAGCAGGCAAGTGACAGATATATAGCTAAAATACTTTTTCATGTCTTTGCATTTAACGATTAAAAATTAAATGTCAGTCCCACCAGCGCCTTTCTCGGCACAGGATAGCCGCCCCTGTCAATGCCGATGCTGTTTTGCCCGTTGCTTCCGCCTTCGGGATCCACACCGGGATATTTGGTGAATGTGAAGAAATCATCCAGCGAAACATAGAGGCGGGCATTTCTTATTTTAAGGCGGCTGGTGACGGATGCAGGTAATGAATAACCGAGCTGCAACTGGCGGATACGGGTATATCCACCTTCAAAGATCATCAGGTCGCTGTTGTAGATATAAGGGTTTGATGTGTTGGCGGCAAACCAGGTGTTGGTGCTGCCCTCCCCGGTCCAGCGGTTGGCATAGAAGAAATAAGGTTTGTTGGCCGTGCCGCGGTCTGTGCGGTTGAAACCCATCAGGATGTCATTGCCGGTTTGTCCCTGCACAAATACGAGCAGGTCAAAACCTTTCCAGGCAATGCTGGCCCTTCCGCCAAACATAAATTTCGGGTGAGGGTTGCCGATATAGGTCATATCCGCAGGCGATATTTGTTTGTCTCCGTTCACATCCACAACGACCGGGTCGCCGGGTTTGGGTGAATAACCGGTGATGCCGGTCTTTGTCAGGTAGTCAATAATATCGGTCTGCGACTGGAAGATGCCATTGGTCTGGTAACCGTTAAAATACCATACGGGATAACCCGTTTGCATCGCTGTAGCTGACCAGCCCGTGCCTATGCCTGCGCCAAAAATGATCGGTGAGTTGGGATCAAGATAGGTCACTTCGTTTTTCAGCGTGGAGAAGTTACCTGCGATCTCGTAGGTGACGCCGTTTTTGGAAACAGATTTATTGTTGTACGAAAGCTCCATTTCCCAGCCCCTGTTCAGCACATTACCCGCATTCACCGTACGCAGTGTGTTGCCCACAAAGATGGGGGCTGTGCCGCCGGTGAGCAGATCCTTGGTTGTTTTCCTGAAATAATCAACGGTCAGGTTGAGCCGGTTGTTGAAGAATGCCATATCTGCACCTATATCAAACTGCTCACTGGTTTCCCAGGTCAGTTCAGGATTAGCGAGACTGGTTGGAGCAGCTCCAACGATCAGGTTACCATTAGCGTCGGGATACTGTATGTTTGCGCCAATTGCATTGAGCCACTCTCCTACACCCACCGAAGAAACATTGCCGTTTTGTCCCCAACTGGCCCGCAGCTTGAAGTAATTGAGTTTACCACCCAATACTCCGTCAAAGAAAGATTCATTCGACATGATCCATGCAGCAGAAACAGCCGGGTAGGTTTTCCACTGGTGGCCAGGCGCCAGTTTGGAACTTCCGTCTCTTCTCAGTGATGCATTCAGCAGGTACCTGTCTTTGTAAGAATAAGTAAGCCTTCCGAAAAACGAAGCCAGCGTGTAGTCAAAAGCGATGCTGCCGATGCGGTCCACATCATCAGGCACAAAATCGGCATAAGAAAACCTGTCGTCTTCTTTGAACAGCCCTGAATAACTGCCCCCGATATGATATTCTTTTGTTTTGATCGCCGACACCCCGCCCAGCAGGGTGATTGCATGATCGCCAAAGGTTCTTTTATAATTCGCAAAGTTTTCCCATTGCCAGGTGAACCAGTTGTTGTTGTAGTCATACGCATTGGCAATGGTATTCTGGCTTTCATCAGAGAACCAGAAGGTGGGTGTCCAGCCATGACCTGTCTGGAAAGCTGCGTCCACACCAAACCGTGAGGTGAATGTAAATCCTTTGAAAGGCTCCATGTCCACAAACACATTGCCCACTATCTTATTTTGTGTATTCTCTCCTCTTGCCATATCAATTCTTGCCAGCGGATTGCCATATTCGCCCCGCAGGTAATTGGAAATGCCATAAATATTTCCGTTGGCATCGCGGCGGAGCGGTTTATCATTGAGAATAGCATTCTGCACATGCCCCGGAAGGGTGCCGGTATAGGTGACCGGTGTAACAGGGTCCATCACCAGTGCACTGGCGAGTATGGAACCAAACTCGTTATTGTCTGAAATAGCCCTGCGTTTATGCTGTGTATAGGAAATGCGGTTGCCGACATTGATCCATGGTTTGATCTTGTGATCGCCGTTGAAACGTATGGTGTAGCGGTTGAAACGGGATTTCTCCCCTCCCACAATGCCTTCCTGTGTAAAGATGCTTCCGCTGATGAGATAACTTGATTTATCGGAGCCGCCGCTGAACTGCAGCGAATGATGCTGCTGCGGTGCTGTTTGCAACACCTCCCTGAGCCAATTGGTGCCGCTGCCGATATTGGCTACATCGGCAGGCGTTGGTCCCCCGGCCACACCGGCTTCATGCAGGTATTGCTGGTACTGCTGCGCATTCATCATCTTGATGAAATCATCTTTCACTGATTGCAGTGTGTACTGACCGGTATAACTGACTTCGGCAGAGTTTCTTTTTCCTGTTTTAGTGGTGATGATGACAACACCATTGGCGCCTTCTGCTCCATAGATGGCAGCCGAAGCAGCATCTTTCAAAATTTCAATAGAAGCTACCTCGGCGGGGTCCAGGTATTCGATGCCGCCGGCCCGCACACCATCAATAATGTAAAGCGGGTTGGAGTTACGGTTGGAACCGGCGCCGCGGATGCGGATATTTAATCCTGCTCCCGGTTGTCCTGATGTAGGCAACACCAGCACACCCGGAGTGCGGCCCTGCAAGGCCTGGTCAATACGGGTGGAAGAAACCGTAGCCAGTTGTTCCGCTTTGACAGAGGAAATAGCGCCGGTGGTCATATTTTTCCGTTGCTGCCCGTATCCCACCACGATCACTTCCGTGATACTGCGATTGGTGGGTTGCAACTGTATGGCCACATTGCTTTTGCCTTCCAGTTTTATCTCTTGTGTGAGGAAACCAATGTAGCTCAAAATAAGTGTTGCATCTGCAGAAGTGACATTCATCACAAACAGTCCTTCCTCATTGGAAACGGTTCCGTTGGGAGTGCCTTTTTCAAGGATGCTTACCCCGCCAAGCGGTTCGTCTTTGTCATCGGTTATTTTTCCACTGATCACAACAAAGGGGAGATCAGGTTTGCCGGCGTTCTTGTCGGCCGCCGGGTTGCTGGTGATGACCACCAGGTTGCCGCTGAGCCGGCGATAGGCCAATGAAGTGTTTTGCAGAATTTTTTGCATCACTTCTTCCAGCGGTTTGTCTTTTACATTGATGCTGACCTTCAGTTCACGGGGGAGTATCTCATCTTTGTATACAAACCGGAAAACGCCTTGCTCTTCAATGGTCTTAAAGGCCTTCTTCAGGTTAGCTTTCTCCAGTTTCAGGGTAATGTTATCCTGTCCGTAGCCCCGGGCAAAGGATTGAAGGGAAAGTACGGCGACAAGCAGAATTGTGAACTTCATCATCAGCAAGCATTTGATGAGAAAACGGCCTGTGTCCGCAGACACAAGGTGTCCATTTTTTTTCATACCTTAGTTTTGATTAGATGATTTGAATTTGCCCAGGCCTGGGCAAGTTTTTATTCATTTGCCAACGGGGAATGCCGCAAACATTCTCCGTTTTTTTTACCGGCAGGTTATGTCACTCTTTTCATAAGCATGCAGTTTTTGGTTAAGCAATCAAATTTTTATTGTTAGCAGATGTTTGTCTTTTCATCACCTCTTGTCTTGTCAGGGTCGTATCGTCACTTCCTTCTTATTGATCGTGTAGCGGAACTTACCCGTCAGTTGCAGGGCCTCCATCACCTGTTGCAGGTTCTCATCTTCAAAAAACGCCGTGTACGGAACTCTCCTCATCTTTTCATCAGCGATCTCCACTTTCACATCAAACCAGCGTTCTATTTTCAATACAATATCTTCCAGCGGTTCCCCGTCAAATGCAAGCCGGTTGTTCACCCACAATGTTTCCACCGCCGCACTGTCTTTTTTCTGGTAGTTGATCTTTGACAGCGTCATCACCGGGAGATTTGACTTTTCTTTTTCCTTCACCACAAAGCTGTCGGGCGGTGTTGTGGCCTTTTCGTTATTGACGATCAGTTTATCATTCGGCTTCAGGATAATCTTCTTCTTATCCGGGCTTTTTACCAAGGTGATCTCCACGGAGCCTCTTATAAGCGATGTTTCTGTATTCTTTTCATTTTCATAGGAGCGGACATTGAATGCAGTGCCCAGCACTTTGATGTCAATAGAGGTTGTGTGGATGATAAATGGGCGGCATTCATCTTTCACCACGTCAAAAAAAGCTTCGCCGCTCAGTTGCACTTCCCGTTGCGGGCCATGAAAGTTTTCATTATAAGTGATACGGCTGTCGGCATTCAGCCAGACCTGTGTGCCATCGGGCAGTTCTATCTTTGATTTGGATCCCCGCTTGGTGCTGACGGTATTTTGTGCTGTGCTTTTTATCCCTTCTGCCGGGCCCGGTCTCAACAGAAAAAATGCTGTGACCAGGGAAGCTGCAACGGCGCTGAGCCATAACAGTTTCCTGTATTTACTTTTCCCGCTTCCCGTTCCTGTATACAACTCTTCCTGTTCTGCTGCTTCATATTGCAATGCCGGTTCAGCAAAATGATTGCTCATCCGCTGCAGGTGCCTGTTAAATGCTTCCTGCTTCCTGCTGAAAGGGCTTTTTTCCTTCGCCTGCCATAAGCCGGCGATCATCTCCCTGGGAAAATCCATTGCCGGGTTCTCCTCCAAATAGTTTTTTAGCTCCTCCTGTTCAGCAGGCAGGGCCTCGCCTGACAATTGCAGGCTGACCAATAACCAAAAACGTTCTTCGTTCATATAAATCCTGTGATATGCTTTAGACACAGCAACAGGTGCGGATGTACCAAGCCGCTTTCATTTTTTTTTGACAGATCAGTTTTTTGAAACGGGGTTGTCTTTCACAAAAGCATACATTCTTGCTTCAGGTAATGCAGCAGCTATCTTGCGGACGGCGATAGACAGTTGGTTACGAACAGTTAGGGGAGAGATGTTGAGTACCGATGCGACTTCTTTGTACTTGAGCCCGTCTTCTTTCACCAACTGAAAAATGAGGCGGCACTGCGGAGGCAATTGCAGTATAACCTGGCGGATGCGACCAATCATTTCAGCGGATATATAAGATTCTTCGGGGTTGTTCAATGTCACCTGTGGCTGTATATCCAGCTCTTCTATGCTTCCAGGAATGTTTTTATAGCTCCGGTGAATATAATTAATGGAAAAATTTTTGGTGATGGTGTAGATGTACAGTTTCAGGTTCCCGATTTCCGTAAGACGGCCCCGTATCTCCCATATTTTGATGAACACGTCAGAAACGATCTCTTCAGCAACTTCATTGGATTTTACAAAGGAAAAAGAAAAACGGTGTAACCGGTCAAAAAGCATATAATAGAGCTCTTTATATGCTTTCATATCCTCGTATAAAGCAATACGTTTTTGCAGTTCTTGTATAGCCGCAGGCTGTAGCAATCGCAGTCGTTTTGTAAGCAATCAGTAATCAATGTTATAAAAATTAAATCATATAAAAAAATAGCGATGTGAATAAATCCACATCGCCGGTATTATCAAACAAAAAAAATTCCGCCTGTTATTTGTTTTTTCTTCGTTGCAACTCTTTCCTGATCAGCCCCAGTTCCCGGCCGGTTTGTCCTTTCACCGATGTGTTTTCCTGTGCTCTCCTCATCAGGTAGGGGATCACATCATTGATGGGGCCAAAAGGCAGGTATTTGCTTACACTGCAACCGGCATGTGCCAGGTTGAAAGTAATATTATCACTCATGCCGTATAGCTGGCTCCAGTGCACATGCGGATGATGGAGCGGCAATCCTTTTTGCTGCAGCAACTGCACGGCATACAGGTTGCTGTATTCATTATGTGAAGCCACGATCAGAGCAACGCGGTCAATATGATCAATACAGAATTTCACTCCTTCGTTATAATCCCTGTCACTGCTTTCCTTATCGGGTTGAATGGGTGAAGGATAACCCATTGCAGCAGCCCTTTTTCTTTCCTTTTCCATATAAGCGCCGCGAACCAGTTTGGCGCCGAGTATGAAATTTCTTTCATTTGCAGCTTCATAAGAATCTTTCAGGAATTTCAACCTGTCGTGACGGTAATGCTGAATGGTATTATACACCACGCATATTTCTTTGTTAAAGGTATCCATCATTAATACCGTCAAAGCATCAACAGGATCCTGTATCCAGGTTTCTTCTGCATCAACCAGCACCCCCACCCCGCTTTTAGCTGCTGTTTCGCAAATACGCATCATGCGGTGACGGACACGGTGCCATTCTTCCTTCTCTTCAGGGCCCAGGCCATCAATTGCTTTCAGAAACCTTTTCATCAATGTGCCTTCTGCTTTATGCATCTTGTCGTCCAGTTTCTCCAGCAAACCAAAACGGGCAAAGCCCGTCACTTTCACACTCATAAAGGGTGTGTTGGGATGTGAACCGGCATATTCTATCACCCTGATGAATTCATCACAGGCATGATCAAAATTATCTTCCCCCTCCTTTCCCTCCACGCCATAATCAAGAATGGCCTGCACGTTGTATTGTTGCAGTTTTTTAGCAACAATCGTTGTTTGCTCCAGTGTTTCGCCGCCAACGAATTGTGCAAAGATGGTTTTGCGTATCAATCCCTTCACCGGCAGACCCACCCGGATGGCCCAGGGAGTTAATTTAACACCCGGTTTCACCAGCCAGGGTTTGGCCATAGAGGAAAAAAGAAAACGGGCTTTTTTCAGCTCTTTGTCTGTCTTGTATTCAAAAGCAAATTCGGTATTGTCAAAAGAAATAGCCGGGTGAGCAGTATCCATACAGCATTAATAAAGTGCGGCAAAAATAGGTCAAAGACCAGAATCCGGTCACATGAGTTTTGTTAGCAGGAGCATTTCAAGATTCACAACCTTAGTTGAGGCCCTGCCGGTGTGATAATGACATTTATAAGGTTGGCAACCTTTATCTAAATGCGTTTGCCCTGTTTGTAAGTGACCCCGGCATATATCAACTTTCCCCGGCCTATCTTTACGCAAATTTTCTGTATGAATGCAAAGAAAAGCGCCGAAAGCCTGACCATCATGACCGAGATCGTATTGCCCAATGACACGAACGTATTTGGCAACCTGATGGGCGGACGCCTTATGTATTGGATGGATATTGCAGCAGCCCTTTCTGCACAAAAACATTGCAATGCCCCGGTGGTGACGGCTTCTGTAGATAATATTTCTTTCGAAAGTCCTATTAAGCTGGGCAATGCTGTACACATAGAAGCAAAAGTGACCCGTGCATTTAATTCGTCAATGGAAGTGCATATAAAAGTGTGGGGCGAGGACCACACGCAGCAATACAAATACAAAAGCAATGAAGCGTATTATACGTTTGTGGCCCTTGACCCTAACCGGAAACCAAGACCTGTTCCGCAACTCATACCGGAAACCGAAGAAGAGAAAAAATTATTTGATGGCGCCCTGCGCAGAAGGCAACTGCGGCTTATTCTCGGTGGCAAACTGAAACCCGATGACGCTACTGAATTGAAAGCTTTGTTTGTAAAAGATTAGCAAAGCTCCCGGCTATCCCTCAACAATCTGCCAGTGATGCCGGCCCTTCATCATGTATTTTTTGCTTTGCTCAATACTGTCCATGAGTTGTTCAAGGATTTCCGCGGTGGGTGCATCATAGTCTATCTGCAGCGGTTCTTTAAAAGTTACAGAAAGAAGGGAGCCTTTCTTTTTAAACTTCAGTCCCCTTTTATTAAATGCCCGCCAGAAACCATTAATCACAACAGGAATGACAATCGGCCTGACCTGTTTTATTATCAGCGCTGTTCCTTTTCTTCCCGGTGCAAAAGGCTTGGTGGTGCCTTGCGGAAACGTAATGACCCAGTTTTGTTCTAATGCCCTTGTGATTTTCCGGGTGTCGGAAGGATCAAGCCCTTTTCTCACCTCTTTTGCTCCCTGGTTCCAGGTTCGCTTTACAGTCAACCCGCCGGCCAGTAAAAACAGGCGGCTGATAAAACTTCCTTTCATGGTAGCTTCGGCTGCCACATAGTTTACCCGTGTAAAAGGATTCAGTAAATAGTAAGGAATCCCCAGTTTATTCTTCTTGCCCCATTTCACAGCACAAAAAATATGCAGGAAGGTGATGACATCAGCAAAATAAGTCTGGTGATTACTGACGAATAATACTTTCTGTTTGGGCAGGTTTTTAAGATGTTCAGTCCCGGATATTTTCAGTTTGTTGACGATAGCAAGACCGGGATAGGAAAACAGGCCCACAAAAAAGTAAACGATTTTGCGGATGGGATGAAAATGCCTGAGCCTGTCTAAAATTGAACTCATACAGCCTTTCTTTATTGACTACTCAAATTAAGGAATTGTATATGAAACAAAAGAAACTGTATAACAAAAAAAGGGGCCTCCCAAAAGGGAGGCCCTGGTCAGCTGTTAACCTTGAGCATGAACCAGCTGAAAGCGGTATGCTACTTTGTAACAGAAAATTTCACCATAGAAATATCATCCCCATTCACCAGTCTTAAAATATATAGACCTGGCTGAAGACGATCAAGATTATTTACGGCAAGACTATTATTGCCCTCATACACTTTGTTTTGCTGTTGCAGCACAGTTCTGCCCGACATATCAACCACTTTCAGTTCAACAGTGGCGGTAGTCCTTGCGCTGAACCTGACAGTGGCAATGCCATTCATAACCGGGTTGGGGCTCAGGATAAGGCCATTGATATTTTTCTGATCCCTGCGGATCATGATCACATTACTGTATTTGAACTTACCATCTGCATCCAACATTTTCAGGCGGTAATAGAAAACATCGCCGCTGACAGCAGAAAGGTCATCAAAATGATTGTATTGTTTACGGGCATCGAAACCACCTGGCTGAGCCATTTTGCTGCCAATTGTTGCAAAGCTGGAACCGTTGCTGCTACGTTCTATTTCAAAGCGGTCAAAATTTTCTTCATTAACGGTTTCCCAGTTCAGGGCCGCTGCATTGTTCAGGAAGGTGCCACCAAAGCTGAGTAGTTTAACCGGCAAAGGCACCTGTGTTACCAGGTTGAAGCAACCGAATTCTGTACCATATTCTCTGGAAGGAGTTCCCAGGTTGGCATTGCCTTGCTGATCGAACAAATAGCCCAGCCTGAAACGGATGGTTGAAACGGGACCATACACGGCAGTGAAATAAACATCCGGGTCATTGGAAAGACCGTCATGCTCTTCCAGTTCACCTAAGATTTTTCTCCATGTGGTGGGATTTGGCGGACCGGCATCAATGATCTCGCCTGCATCCACGAGGTCAGTCGGTGCATTCACCAGTATCGAAGAGTGTCCGGTGATCCAGCCGGTTTCACGGAATGTATAGGCACCAGCACCTGTTGCTGAACTTCCGTCAATATCATAATGGCGATAACGAAGACCTGTGAGACTGGCTTCTGTGTTATCGCTGGCTTTTTTGAAAGTGATAGCAAACTGAACATAACCTTCACGATCAACATTAAGTGTGGCATTGGGCAAAATACGGGGCTGGAAACGGTTGGCTACACCGGCAGCGTTATTGTCAAATACATCAATAACAGCATTCTGGATAGCTTCGATCTTTACTTCTGCATAATATTCTTCCGGGAAAGTCACTACGCTGTTGATGCGATAAACATCACCAACGGCAAAACCGGCCCCGGCATTAGTTGTTTCGGTGTAGGCGCCTGAAAAATCAGGAACGGTGGGATCCGTAATAACAATATCATCTACCAAAACAATTGCATCTGCTGTTCCGCTGCTGCGTGTATAAATAAAACGCACCCTGAAGTTATTTACCCAGTAGCTGGATGGGGCATCCGGTATGGAGATGGCAACTGTGTACCACTGATCCTGGTTGGTTAAACCAGACAATACATTGGCAGGGCCAAGATTGCTGTAAGTAGTTCCGCCATTGTTGGAAAACTGTACCTGCATACCATGATTGGTAACAGCCGTTGAACGTCGTAATTGAAACTTCAATACCAGTCCGTTGTTGGCGCAAAGACCTGACGAAACGCCTGACAGGTTGATATTTGCAGAAGAAACTGTAGCATTCTCTGCACCATCACCAGTTGTTTGAAACAACAAGGCATAAGGGGAAGATGTGAACGTGGTTCCTACCACTCTTGCTCTTACTTCCGATGAAGTAGTTCGGCTCCATGCTCCAAAATCCTGGCCGGTCATCGAACCGCCGGATCCATAATCATGGCTGCCCCCTGTTTGTTGATTTGGAAAAGTCTCTCTCAGGAAAAATGTCTGTGAAAAGGCTGTCGCCGACAGCATCACTGAAACGAGAGAAGTTAAAGTGATAGATAAAATTTTGTTCATGCTCTGAGCTTTTAGGTTTTATATCAAAAAAGAAAAGTGCTGTGCCGTGGGCATCACAGTGATAATGGAAGGATCAGCAAACAGAAAACATGCTGAAAACCTGAAAGCTTTTCAAAGTTGTGGATACGGTCTCAATAAAGATTTGGAGGAGGGATTTGCGAAGGATAAAGGGTAAACGGGCTGCCAGTTGAAAACTGACCAGGCTGTAAAGAACAGCAATTTTACCGGTATATACAATAGGCAAATAAAAAAATCCCATCAATAACTGATGGGATTTTTACGATTATGCAGTTTGGATCACTTATTCTGCTTTCGGCTCTTCGTTGCTGCCGGCAGCATCACCACCTTCCATTTTCTTCTTCAGGTCGGCCAGCACACCCAGGTCGCCCAATGTTGCCTTTTCCACTTTGCTCTGGATGTTCTTCACTGCCTTCTTGGTTTTATCGGCTTCAGCTCTTGCTTCTTTCTTCGCTGCTTCTGCCACTTCTACCTGGCCTTGTTCCCAGATGCGGGTATGCGAAACCACGATCCTTTTTTCATTGCGGTCGAATTCGATCACCATGAACTGGGCCGTTTCGTCAGCGCCGATAGATTTACCGTCTTCTTTTGCAAGGTGACGGTTAGGGGCAAAACCTTCCAGGCCATAAGACAACTGAACGGTGGCGCCTTTGTCATCCCTGCGGCTCACAGTGCCTTCGTGAATACTTCCGATGGCGAAAGTTTCCTGCAGGGTGTTCCAGGGATCTTCTTCCAGTTGTTTGTGCCCTAATTGCAGCTTGCGGTTTTCCTTGTCAATGCCCAGGATCACCACATCTATGTTGCTTCCAACTTTCGTGTATTCACCGGGGTGATTAAAGCGCTTCAGCCAGCTCAGGTCGCTGATGTGGATCATGCCGCCAATACCGGGAGACAGCTCCACAAACACACCATAGTTGGTGATATTCTTCACCAGGCCGGTGTGGCGGCTGCCTTCTGCAAATTTGGTTTCAATATCATTCCAAGGATCAGGAGAAAGTTGCTTGATTGATAAACTCATCTTCCTGCTGTCTTTGTCCAGTGTTACGATCTTTGCTTCATGCTCATCACCTAATTTGAAGAATTCTTTGGCGTTGATTGGTGTATTGGCCCATGTGATCTCGCTAACGTGAACCAGACCTTCCACACCCGGCTGAATTTCGAGGAAAGCGCCGTAATCTTCAATGTTCACCACTTTACCTTTCACCACGTTGCCTTCAGCAATGTTCTCACCGAGCACATCCCACGGATGTGGCGTAAGCTGTTTCAGGCCAAGGCTGATACGTTTTTTCTCATCGTCAAAATCAAGTACCACCACGTTGATCTTCTGATCCATCTTCAGCACTTCGCTCGGATGAGAGATACGTCCCCATGAAATATCCGTGATATACAGCAGCCCGTCCAGGCCACCCAGGTCCATGAAGGCGCCGAAGTCAGTAATGTTCTTCACAGTACCTTCCAGCACCTGGCCTTTTTCCAGTTTGCTGATGATCTCGGCACGTTGTGCTTCGATATCGCTTTCGATAAGTGCTTTGTGCGACACGACAGCGTTCTTAATGGTTTCGTTGATCTTCACCACTTTGAACTCCATTGTTTTACCTACAAACTGATCGTAGTCAGTTACCGGCTTCACATCAATTTGTGAACCAGGCAAGAATGTTTCCATTCCGAAAACATCAACGATCAAACCACCTTTTGTTTTGGATGTAACAGTACCGGTGATCACCTCGCCAGTTTTGTGCACTTCCACGATTCTTTCCCATGCACGGGTGATACGGGCCTGGCGGCGGCTCAGGTTCAGGTGACCGTTACGGTCTTCTTTGTCCACCACCATCACTTCCACTTCATCGCCCACTTTCAGGCCGGGTATGTCGCGGAATTCATTTAATGAGATGAGACCATCACTTTTGAAACCGATGTTCAGCACCACATCTGTTTTGGTCAAACCAACCACAGTACCCTGTATCAGTTCGCCATCGTTCAGTTGAACGAAAGTTTTGTCATAAACATCGTGATACTTTTCTTTTTCATCAGCTGTGTAGGAGATCACATTCCGTTTGTCAACGCTCCAGTCAAAATCATCGTGAGCGGTTTGCACGGGTACATTTGGTGTCGCTGTAGCTACTTCTGTTGTTTCAACAGCAGCAGGCTCCTGTGCATCAGCGTTTTGATTAACAATATTGTTTTCAGACATAAAATGATCCCGAAGGGGTTTAAAATTTCGGGGCAGCAAAGATAAGGCTATTCACCGGGAATCTTTCTGTTTTGAAAGAGAGATTTTTAGTGAATGAACCGGCTGTAATACCTTGATTTCGCAGTCGTTGCGACGCTTCTTTCAGGGTGCTGTGCGCTGCTCATTTGTATTTATTCCTATATTCACCCAAAAACGGCTTTGTTCTATCGTTGCTTAAAACCTTTTGTACGGCTGGCCATGCTCATCTTTTGCCGGCGGATCATCATCAATAAACCAGCCCTGGTAAGGTCAAAAGGGCCATTACTACTCGCCTGTAACCATCCCAACTCATTTTTAGATTCTGTTATCATCAATGCCTTATTCAGCCAGCCTGTGTGGTCGCTGGCAAGAGGTGATGTTTTTAAAAAGAAATTTTACATACGGTTGCTTAAGGCAATGAAGATAATGCCTGTTTACAGGACAAGTGAGGGTACAGAAAACCTTTATGAGAATTACAAAACATTTGATGCCTGCATTGAAATCTTCAAAAGAAACGGATTAGTATTGATCTACAGTGAAGGGAAATGCATCAACGAATGGCACCTGCGGCCACTGAAAAAAGGAACGGCAAGGCTGGCGATGAAGGCCTGGGAAGAAAACATACCCCTGCAGGTGTTGCCTGTCGGCATCAACTACAGCTCTTTTCACCGCTTCGGTAAAAATATGTTTATCAATTTCGGCGAGATCATAACAATAGACAACATTAATATGCAGGAAGCGGATGGCATAAAACACCAGTTGTTCAACAATCAACTGCGGGAGCAACTGGAAAAACTGGTGTTTGAAATACCAAAAGATGATAAACTGCTGCAGAAAAGAGTACTGGAATTAAAACCTTCCTTAGCGCATAAATTGTTGCTGGCTATCCCTGCATTTACAGGCTGGTTGTTGCACCTGCCGTTGTTTGTGCCGGTAAAGAAGTTCACCAGGAAAAGAACCTGGCACAACGATCACTATGACTCGGTAATGATGGGAATCCTTTTCCTGCTTTATCCCTTTTATGTGTTGTTGCTGGCCCTCGCCGGATGGTTTATGTTAAAAACACTTTGGGTATTACTGATCTTTCTACTGCTACCCTTCACAGCATGGGCCTATGTGCAACTGAAAACACAGACAGACAAATGAAAATTGCCCGGGCCTTAAGGCCCGGGCAATGAACTCTTGTATTCATTTGGCTTTAACCAAAATCATTGTGATAATCTGGCAATAGTTTGCGCAGCTATAAATCCGCTTGTCCAGGCATGTTGAAAATTGAAACCGCCTGTGATGCCATCTACATCTAATATCTCACCGGCGAAAAACAGGTTGGGGATCTTTTTACTCATCATAGTGTTGGCATCTACTTCACTGAGCTTTATTCCTCCTGCAGTCACAAATTCTTCTTTAAAAGTTGTCTTCCCTTTCACTGAAAAATCACAGTTGACCAGGTTTTTGATAAACTTATTTTGAATAGCGGCTGGTAAATCAGCCCAACGCATTGTTGGCATTACTCCGGATTGCGTTGCCAAAAATTCCCAGAGACGATTGGGTAAACCCAGTTCATTTTTCCCGATCACTTTTTGTGAAGCATTTTCCTGGCGGAAGGAAAGAAACATTTCCCGCAATTGCTGTTCATGCAAAGAAGGCAACCAGTTCACACTGATAGCAAATTCCCAATTCTTCTCCTTTAATTCCCTGGCGCCCCATGCACTCAGCCGCAACACAGCAGGACCGCTCAATCCCCAATGGGTGATCAGCAAGGGGCCGGTTTGCTCAAGTTTTGTGCCCTTTATCTTAACCTTTACATTCTCCACACTCACTCCCATCAGTTGTGTAATAGCATTACCGGTCAAGCCGGGCTTTCCGGCAGAAAGATTGAAAGTAAATAATGAAGGAACCGGCTCTTCAATGGAATGACCCGTTTGTTTCAACCAGTCAAACATCGAAGATTTGGGATAGCCGCCACAGGCGATGCAAACATAATCAGCAGCAACCATTTCACCAGATGAGTATTGAATATTGAAAATGGAAGATTGAAGATTTACCGATTGCACTTCCCTGTTCATCAATATCTGCACGCCGTATTTATTCACTTCCTTCAGCAAACAGTCAATAATCGTTTGAGAGGAATTGGTCACCGGGAACATTCTGCCATCCGCTTCAGCTTTCAGTTTCACTCCCCTTTCTTCAAACCACTTTATTGTATCGGTAGTAAAGAACTGATGAAAAGCTTTTTTTACAAAGTGGCCGCCACGGGGATATTGCCTGCTCATTTCCACAATATCAAAACAGGAATGAGTGACATTACAACGGCCACCGCCACTTACTTTCACTTTTGACAAGAGTTTTCCTGTCTTCTCAATGATTTTAACTTCTAAAGCCGGATTCATCCTTGCAGCATTGATTGCGCAGAAAAAACCGGCTGCACCGCCGCCAATTACAACTAGTTTCTTCCTGGATGACATACCGGAAAAACAAACCCTCCCTGCCGGCAGGCAGGCCCTCAAACGAGGGGTTGAACCATTTTAGAATGAGTAAATAAATTAGGATTAGCTTCCTCCGCTTTTTCAATCGGGCGGTAATCAGAAAGAATATCAGCTTTGCCTTTCCGCACACACACATCATGTTCAAAATGAACCGAGGGCTTACCATCTTTGGTGCGGACCGTCCACCCATCATCCTCGGTATAGACATCTTTCTTTCCCAAATTGATCATGGGCTCTATGGCGAGCACTATATTCTCTTTCAGTTTCGGGCCGCTTCCTCTTTTTCCATAGTTAGGCACCTGCGGGTCTTCGTGCAGGTTTTTTCCCAGTCCATGGCCTACCAGTTCTCTCACCACACCATAGCCGTGTTTTTTTTCCGTATGCTCCTGTATAGCAAAGGCTATATCTCCTACCCTGTTTCCGGCAACAGCTTTCTCAATTCCTTTGTATAATGATTCTTTCGTCACCCGGATCAATTGCATGACAGCATCACCAGGATCGCCGATGGCAAAAGTATAGGCATGGTCACCATGCCAGCCGTTCAGGATAACGCCTATATCAATTGTCACCACATCGCCTTCTTTCAGCTCATTACTGTTGGGAAATCCATGCACCACCACATCATTCACCGATATGCAGGAATTGAAAGGATAACCTTTGTAGTTCAGAAAAGAAGGAACAGCGTTATTATCCCTGACAATAGTGCCGATCATTTGATCAATAGATAAAGTGGTGATGCCCGGCTTCAGCGTTGCTGCGACCTGCGCCAGTGTATTACTCACCAGCAAGGCGCTTTGGCGCATCAGTTCCACCTGCTCATTTGTTTTTTGTATCATCATAACGAAGCCACAAATTTAATTCATTTGGTCTTTAAAAAAAGAACCCGGTAAGGTCACCTACCGGGTTCTTTATCCGAAGAATTATTTTTTACATCTGCACAGCAGAAGTGGTTTGTCTTCCCTGTATGCGGCCGCTCTTCATGAGTCCGTCATACTGCCGCATCAGCAACTGTGTTTCGATCTGTTGCAATGTATCCAGCACCACTCCCACCATGATGAGCAGTGATGTTCCCCCGAAGAAAGTAGAGAATCCCTGGGTCACCCCAAAACGTTCAGCAATACCCGGCAGAATGCCCACGAATGCAAGGAGAACAGCGCCGGGCAACGTGATGCGGTCCATGATCACACCAATATAATCCGCTGTTGGTTGTCCTGGTTTCACACCCGGTATGAAACCATTACTTTGCTTAAGATTATCGGCGATCTGTTTGGGGTTAAATATCAAGGCTGTGTAAAGGAAAGTGAAACCGATCACCACTACTGAATAGATCAGCATGTGAATGATGTCTTTCTGATCAGTGAATATTCGGGAAAGTGTCTGCCCGCTTTCACTGTTGGCATTGCCCAATGTCACAAGCGTAGGCAGGAACATAATGGCTTGCGCAAAGATGATAGGCATTACACCGGCACTGTTCACTTTCAGCGGCAAAAACTGGCGGGCTCCGCCGAACTGGCGGTTGCCGACAATTTGCTTGGCATAATTCACCGGTACTTTTCTCACCCCCTGCACCAGCAGGATACATCCTAAAATGATAGCGATAAGGATAGCGATCTCAATGATAAAGATGAGGATCGTTCCTGTTCTTGTCGATTTGGCCACCAGCTCCTGTGTGAATGACTGCGGCAAACGGGCCAGGATACCGATCATGATGATCAGCGATGTACCATTACCCAATCCTTTGTCAGTGATCTTTTCACCGAGCCACATTACAAACAAAGTGCCCGATGTGAGGATGATCAGCGTAGAAATAAAGAACATCCCTGCATAAGAAGCATACATCATACCCGGGTTGCCCTGTGCCATGTTCTCAAGGTAGCGGACATAGGCAGAGGCCTGCAGCAATGTTACGATCACTGTCAGGTAGCGGGTATATTGATTGATCTTTTTGCGGCCGCTGTCTCCTTCTTTCTGCATTTTTTGAAACCGCGGCACCAGCACTGTCATCAACTGCATGAAGATCGATGCAGAGATATACGGCATGATACCCAGCGCAAAGATCGAAGCCTGGTTAAAGGCGCCGCCGGCAAATGTATTGATCAGGTCAAGGATACCATTGCTGGATTGCCCTGCCTGTTTTTCCATCTCAATAGGGTTGATACCCGGCAGAACGATGAAAGAACCAATACGATAAATAACGATCAGCAGCAACGTGAACAGTATCTTGCCTCTCAGTTCCTCGATGCTCCAGATATTTTTTAATGTCTGAATTAATTTTTTCACGGGAGTTAAAATAATTTAAGAGCCCTTAAAACATAAACGACGCATCGGAAAATGCGTCGGTGCAATTTAGTGAAATTACTTTACTATTTCAACCGTTCCGCCGGCTGCCTCGATAGCGGCCTTGGCTTTTTCGCTGACGGCATTCACTTTGAAACTGAGCTTGCTTTTCAGCTCGCCGTTGCCTAATATCTTCACTTTATCCGTCTGGCTTACCAGGTTATTAATGTAAAGATTTTCCAGGGAGAACTCGGTGATACCATATCTCTCTGCCAGTTGTTCCACCTGTCCCACATTGAACACTTTGTATTCAACACGGTGAGGATTCTTAAAGCCACGTTTCGGGATACGGCGCTGGATGGGCATCTGACCACCTTCGTGTGCCCTTTTATTTTTGAAACCGGTACGGCTTTGTGCTCCTTTTGTACCTTTTGTGGAAGTGCCGCCATGACCAGAACCATCACCACGGCCGATTCTTTTTTCTTTGTGCGTTGCTCCTTTGGCAGGTCTTAATTCGTGTAGTTTCATCTTTTTTGATTTTTGACTTAACGGGGAATCACCCCTCGCTTTTTAATTACTGTGATAAATACGCTTACACATTCTCCACCTTCACCAGGTGAGTGACTTTACGCACCATCCCCAGCACCTGGGGTGTTGCTTCCACTTCTTTTGAAGCATTGGTCTTGTTCAAACCCAAAGCTTTCAGCGTCAGCTTTTGTCTTTCGGGCCTGTCAATCGGGCTTTTTACCAATGTTATTTTGATCTTTTTCATACTTGTTACTTGTTTCTGTTTTTTGTCACTGGTCAGTATCATTCAATAGTTACAGGTTTCCTTACCAGGAACCGGCAACCATCAACCAACATCATCCGTTGAATACTTTCTTTAAACCCATTGAACGGGTCTTGGCCACCTGTACGGGTTCACGCAGCAAAGCCAATGCCTTAAAAGTTGCTTTTACCACGTTGTGCGGGTTGGCAGATCCCAATGATTTAGCCAAAACGTCGGTTACACCGGCACTTTCCAGCACGGCACGCATTGAGCCACCGGCAATCACACCAGTACCGTGTGCCGCAGGTTTAATCAATACTTTAGCGGCGCCTTCTTTAGCCCACTGGTCGTGAGGAATAGTTCCTTTCATCACCGGCACTTTAATGAGGTTTTTCTTTGCATCCTCAATGCCTTTGGTGATAGCTTCCTGCACTTCTTTAGCTTTGCCCAGTCCATGACCCACTACGCCATTCTCATTACCCACCACCACCAGTGCGGAGAAACTGAAGGCACGGCCGCCTTTGGTGGTTTTCACCACACGATTGATGGCAACCACTTTGTCTTTCAGTTCCAGGTCACCTGCTTTTACCCTGTTTACGTTAAGCTTTGACATTTATACTCTGATTAAAAGTTTGAAAGTTTAGAATTGAAGACCGCCTTCTCTTGCACCATCAGCTACTGACTTCACACGACCGTGATACAGATAACCGCCGCGGTCGAATGTAACATTGGTGATGCCGAGTTCAGTAGCCTTGCGGGCAATAGCTGCACCAACCAATTTACTTTTTTCCACCTTGGTCACTTTTTGTGCAGCAATATCTTTGTCTCTTGAAGAAGCCGCAGCCAATGTCTGACCTTTGCTGTCATCAATCAACTGAACATAGATATCTGTGTTGCTCCTGAACACAGAAAGACGTGGTTTCTGCGCTGTGCCTTCCCCGATTTTTCTACGGATGCGGTAGCGGATATTTTGCCTTCTTAATGATTTAACTTTTGGATTCATCTTGATTTATTTTTCCCCTGATACTGCCAGGGAGTCTTTTCAATTATTATTTACCTGCTGCTTTACCTGCTTTCTTACGCACCACTTCACCCACATAGCGTACACCCTTTCCTTTGTAAGGCTCAGGTTTGCGCAGGCTGCGCAGCTTGGCAGCTACCTGGCCGATCAGTTGTTTGTCAATACCCTCCAGGGTAATGACAGGATTCTGACCTTTCAATGTTTCAGTAGCTACTTTCAGTTCTTTCGGTACTTCAAATATGATGTTGTGTGAATAGCCCAACGCCAGATCAAGCAGGTTGCCCTGGTTGGCAGCTTTGAAACCCACACCGATCAGTTCCAGTTTTCTCTCGTAGCCATCTGTCACACCTTTGACCAGGTTGGCGATCAGGGCACGATACAATCCATGGAGGGCACGATGACGGATCTGGTCAGTAGGCCGGCCAAAAGTTACCTGGCCATCTTTAACCTCTACAACAATGTCACGATCAACCGCCTGTTTCAATTCTCCCTTCTTTCCTTTCACGGTCACCACATTATCCTTTCCTACGGTGATGGTAACTCCTTCCGGGATCGTTATCGCTTTTTTACCTATACGGGACATAAAATCAATTTATAGTTTATTATTTATTGTTTGTTGTTGACCGGTCAGCTTAGTATAGATTCAGCTTAATGTATCAAACAACTTTTTCACTCTTAATACACGTAGCACAAAACTTCACCACCTACATTCTGCACTTTGGCTTCTTTATCCGTCATCACTCCTTTTGAAGTGGACAAGATGGCCACACCTAAACCATTTTTTACACGGCGGAAATCAGCCGGTTTTGAATACTGACGCAAACCCGGACGGCTTACTCTTTCGAGGCTTTGAATAGCCGGTTGTTTTGTAGCCGGATCATACTTCAAAGCTATCTTGATGATGCCCTGCTTGCTGTCATCTTCAAATTTGTATTTCAGGATATACCCCTGGTCATACAGGATCTCTGTCATACGCTTTTTAAGATTAGAAGCCGGAATATCCACCACACGATGACCTGCCATTTGTGCATTACGGATTCTGGTCAGAAAGTCTGCTATAGGATCTGTTACCATATTTTTTGCCCTCCTACGTCCCGACGCTGCAGTCGGAATAATTGGAAAAGTTTAGTTTTAAAATTTTGTTTTACCAGCTTGCCTTTTTCAGCCCCGGTATTTTGCCATTCAGCGCCATATCTCTTAATGCCACCCTTGAAATGCCGAAGTAGCGGACATATCCTTTGGGACGGCCGGTGAGTTGGCAACGGTTCTTCAACCTTACTTTGGAAGAGTTACGGGGAAGCTCATCCAGCGCTTTAAAATCGCCGGCCTTTTTCAGCTCTTCCCTTTTGGCTGCATGCTGGGCAACCAATCTTTCTCTTTTCTTTTGCCTGGCTGTTACTGATGTTTTAGCCATAGTTGTTTATTACTTTTTTAATTTGAATTAGATTTTGCTGCATTGCGGAAAGGCATTCCCAGTTCTTTCAGCAATTCATATGCTTCTTCGTCGGTGTTGGCGGTGGTCACGAAGGTGATATCAAGACCAGTGATCTTGTTCACCTTGTCAATATCAATTTCCGGGAAGATGATCTGCTCAGTCACACCCATTGTGTAGTTGCCGCGGCCATCAAAAGATTTTTCATTCACACCTTTGAAATCACGAACACGGGGCAGGGCCACAGCGATGAGCCTGTCGAGGAACTCATACATCTTTTCACCACGAAGCGTTACCCTGGCGCCGATCGGCATATGCTTACGCAACTTGAAGTTGGAAATATCCTTTTTAGACTGCGTAGCCACTGCTTTCTGACCCGTGATTGTGGACAATTCATCAATAGCGATGTCCACCAATTTTTTGTCAGAAACAGCGCCATTCACCCCGCGGTTCAGGCAAATTTTTTCCAGCCGGGGGGCCTGCATGACGGTTTCGTAGCCGAATTTTTTTACCAGGGCAGGTACAACATCTTTTTTGTACTTATCTGCCAGTCTCGGAGAATATGTTTTTGTGCTCATATAGTTATCTTTTTAACAAGCCAGGATCAAACCTTTTCACCTGATTTTTTTGACACCCTTACAGTTTTGCCTTCTTCTCTCACCCTTTTTACTTTAGATGGAGCTTTGGCTTTGGCATCCCACAACATCACATTGCTGATATGGATAGGAGCTTCTTTCTTTACAATACCACCTTTTGTGTTCTGGGCAGAAGGCTTTGTGTGTTTGGTGATGATATTTACACCTTCCACGATCACTTTAGCCTCAGCTACCAGCACCTGTTTAACCGTGCGGGGTTTATCAAGGGCTTTGTCATCCCCTGCGATCACCACCACAGTATCTCCTTTGCGGATATTGTACTTGGGTTTAAATCTTGTTTTCATTTTTCTATTCTTTACACCGCAATTACGGTATGATTGATTGAGTTGTATGTTTCTTTATAAAACCTCCGGCGCCAGGGAAACGATTTTCATATATCCCTTATCCCGCAATTCCCGGGCAACTGGTCCGAAAATACGGGTGCCGCGGGGCTCATCGGACTGGTTCAGCAACACCACAGCATTGTCATCAAAACGGATGTACGAACCATCCTTACGACGCAGTTTGTTGGTGGTGCGGACGATCACGGCTTTGGCCACTGTACCTTTCTTGATACCTCCGGCAGGCAATGCATCTTTTACAGTCACAACGATCTTATCACCAATCCCGGCATAGCGCTGCCCGCTGTTGCCAAGCACACGGATACAAAGCACCTCTTTGGCACCACTATTATCCGCGACATTTAACCGGCTTTCTTGCTGAATCATCTTGTTTAGCTTTTAGCTGTTAGCTTCGAGCTTCGAGCTCTTCGCCTTAATTTTATTATTTACTTTATAATCTCGCAGCCCGTAGCTCATAGCTCGTAGCTTTTCTTTCTTACTTCACTTTCTCCACCACTTCCACCAGTCTCCAGCGTTTTGTTTTGCTGAGCGGACGGGTCTCCATGATCTTCACCACATCACCAATGCTGCACTCATTCTTGTCATCATGTGCATGCAGTTTGGTAGTTTTTTTCAGGAACTTACCGTAGATAGGGTGCTTTACTTTTCTTTCGATGGCAACGGTGATGGTCTTGGCCATCTTGTTGCTGGTTACCACCCCTATCCTCGTTTTTCTTAAATTTCTTTCGGTCATGTTGTTAAGCTTTTAGCTTTATTATGCACTAAGTTGTCTGTTCTTTAATTCAGTTTTCAAACGGGCAATATCCTTGCGCAGGCCACGAATGGTCATGGGATTTTCCAGCGGGGAGATGGCATGGGCAAACTCCAGCTTTTTCAACCGCTGCTTATCTTCTTCCAGGCGGGCCACCAGGTCCTGCTCATTCATCCCGTGGATGCTTTTTACAAAATCAGCTTTCTTTGACATCGCTTTACGATTTATTAGTTATTACGCAGTAACCAGGTCACGACGTACAATGAATTTGGTTTTGATCGGCAGTTTGCCTGCAGCCAGCGCCAATGATGCACGGGCCACCTGCTCACTCACACCATCAATTTCAAAAATGATTCGGCCGGGCTTTACCACCGCAGCCCAGAACTCCAGATTACCTTTACCTTTACCCATCCTCACTTCAAGCGGCTTGCGGGTGATCGGTTTGTCAGGGAAAATGCGGATCCACACATTACCTTCTCTCTTCATTTCACGGGTCAGGGCCTGGCGGGCAGCTTCAATCTGGCGGTCTGTGATCCAGTGGCTGTCCAGCGCCTTCAGTGCATAAGAACCAAAAGAAATGGTCGTACCTCTTTTAGCATCGCCTTTCATGCGACCCTTCTGCATCTTCCTGTGCTTCGTTCTTTTCGGTTGTAACATCTTTATTGATTTTGAAATCTTTAAATTTTGGTCCCGATAACTATCGGGATGGGAAAATCAATTTTCAAAATTTCCCAATTTTATTTCTCCCAATCAACCCCTTCTATCTCTTCCACCACCTCTTCTGTCTCCACCTCTCCTGTCGTCGCGGCGGTCATCTCTTCTCTCCCTCCTTTCTCCACCGGCGCTTTCCGCTTTGCCACCAGCCACAAAATTGGGGTTCAGGTCTCTCTTCGCTAACACCTCGCCTTTACAGATCCATACCTTGATACCGATCTTACCATATACTGTTTGTGCAAATACGTTGGCATAATCAATATCCATACGAAACGTATGCAGTGGCACACGGCCTTGTTTAAATTCTTCACTACGGGCAATTTCCGCACCGGCCAAACGTCCGCTCAGTTTGATCTTGATACCTTCAGCACCCATGCGCAGCGCAGAAGCGATGGCCATTTTGGTGGCCCGCTTAAAGTTGATACGGTTCTCAATCTGGCGGGCAATCGTGTCCCCCACGATCATCGCATCCAGTTCAGGACGACGGATCTCCAGGATGTTGATCTGCACGTCATCTTTACCGGTCAGCTTTTTCAGCTCTTCTTTGATACGGTCCACTTCACCACCGCCTTTACCGATGATGATACCCGGCTTGGAAGTGTGTATGGTGATGATCAGTTTACCCAGCGTTCTCTCAATAACGATCTTGGAGATGCCGCCCTTGTTGATACGGGCATTCAGGTAAGTCCTGATCTTGTGGTCTTCGATCAGTTTGGAAGCATAATCTTTTTTGCTGCCATACCAGTTAGATTCCCATCCACGGATGATGCCTAAGCGGTTACCAATCGGATTTGCTTTTTGACCCATGTTCTTGGTTTATTAATTCGTTTAGTTATTTGTTTCTTTAGTCCCTACGATTACCGTAACGTGATTGCTGCGTTTGCGAACCCTGTAACCACGGCCCTGCGGAGCGGGACGCATTCTTTTCAGTGTTCTGGCGCCATCCACGAAAATCGTTTTTACGATCAACTGGCTTTCATCACCGCCTTCATTCTTTTGTTTCCAGTTGTTAATGGCACTCAGCACCAGCTTACGCATCGGCTCAGATGAATGTTTGGCGCTGAACTCCAAAGTGGCCAGGGCCTTGTCCACCTCCATCCCGCGGATAAGATCGGCCAGGAGCCTCATCTTACGGGGAGATGTAGGGTAGTTATTCAATGTGGCGCCGTAGTACGACTTCCTTTCTTCTTTACGGGCATCAGCCGCAATTTTTTTTCTGGATCCCATTTTTAATTTATTTGGGGTTGAGTAATGCCCGGCAAAATGCTGAGCCTGTCTCTCACCTTAATTAACCTTCTTTTTTAGAGTGTCCTTTGAACTGGCGGGTGGGAGCAAATTCGCCTAACTTATGTCCCACCATGAATTCCGTTACATACACGGGGATGAACTTGTTGCCGTTATGCACTGCAAAAGTGTGTCCCACAAAATCTGGCGAAATCGTAGAGCGGCGGCTCCATGTTTTGATAACACCTTTTTTGTTTTTGCCTTCGTTCATAGCCAATATCTTTTTCTCAAGATGAGCAGCTATATAAGGACCTTTTTTAATCGAACGAGCCATGTTTTATGTCGTTGTTTAAATGAATCAGTTTAATTATTTCGCCAGTTTGCTTCCGTTCTTGCGCTGAATGATCAGTTTGTCGCTTCCTTTTCCTTTGGTTCTGGTTTTCAAACCTCTTGAGTACTGACCATTCCTGCTGCGGGGCTGACCACCTGAAGCTTTACCTTCACCACCACCCATCGGGTGATCAACAGGGTTCATCGCCACACCACGGTTTCTTGGTTTGATACCTCTCCACCTGTTGCGGCCGGCCTTACCCATGCTCTGCAGACTGTGGTCGCTATTGCTCACCACACCTACTGTTGCATAGCAGTTAATCAAAATTTTTCTCAACTCACCAGAAGGCATTTTGAGAATTGCATATTTTTCTTCTTTATTGGTCAACTGTGCAGAAGAACCAGCGCTGCGGGCCAGTTTGCCACCTTGCCCGGGTTGCATTTCAATATTGTGTACATTAGTACCCAGGGGCATGTTCTTCATCGGAAGAGCATTACCAACCTCGGGAGCCACATCAGCACCACTTTCCACCGTTGCGCCAACCTGCAAACCCTGGGGGGCCAGAATGTAGCGCTTCTCACCATCTGCATAGTTCAGCAAGGCGATGAACGCTGTGCGGTTCGGATCATATTCAATAGATGCTACTGTTGCAGCACCTGCTTTGTTGCGTTTGAAATCAATGATACGGTACTTCTTCTTGTGACCACCGCCCCTGTAACGCATAGAAAGGTGACCAGAAGAGTTACGACCGCCGGTCCTTTTCTTTGGTTCCACCAGCGATGCTTCCGGAACATTAGTTGTCACCTCTGCATACGCATTACCGATCCTCCAACGAGTGCCGGCCGTAACGGGTTTAAATTTTCTTAATGCCATTTTCGTTCATCAATTAAATTGTTTCAATTCCAACACTTCGCGGCGGTTGATTGCCATTCTGTTTCTCCTGCCGGAGAAAGGATGCCTTAGATGTTTGAATACAGGTCTATGGTCTCCCCTTCAGCTACTGTTACAAAAGCTTTCTTATATGCCGGTTTGCGACCGGAAATAATGCCAGCTTTGGTGTAGCGGCTTTTATTTTTAGCAGGGGTCACCGATGTGTTCACACCAGTAACTGTTACCCCGTAAAAACTCTCGATCGCTTTTTTGATCTCCAGTTTGTTAGCCTTTCTTGCCACTTTGAAGGCATAGCGGCGGAGTTTCTCCTGCTGCGCATTTGCTTTTTCTGTCAAAATGGGTTTTATTAATACTTCAGAAAGTTTCATCTTTCTCTATTTAATCAGTTTAAAAAATCAGGCTTCTGTTTCCGCTTCTTCTTCTGCAAAAATTTTGGCTGCACTCTCTGTCAGCACCAGCACCTCTGAATTCACAATATCATATGTGTTGATGTCGCTCAGCAACACTCCCAGTACATAAGGAACATTGCGCAATGACAGTTCCACGTTGTCGTTGTACTCCGGCTGGATGAACATCACTTTTTTATCGGCCACTTTCAGGTTGCCCAGGATGTCAACAAATGTTTTGGTCTTGGGTGTTTCCAGTGTAATATCTTCTACCACCACAATAGCATTGTCTTTGGCCTTGTAAGAAAGAGCAGAAATTTTTGCCAGATCTTTCACTTTCCTGTTCAGCTTGATATTATAGCTATGGGGCTTGGGTCCGAATATTGTACCGCCACCTTTATACAAGGGGTTTCTGATATTTCCTTTACGGCTTCCCCCGGTACCTTTCTGGCGGTGCAGTTTGCGGCTGGCACCTTGCACTTCTGCACGGGTTTTCACTTTATGTGTGCCCTGGCGCTGTGCAGCGAGGTATTGTTTTACGGCCAGATAGATAACATGGTTGTTGGGCTCAGCACCGAAAATATCTTCGGGCAGTTCCACCGTTCTGCCTGTCTTTTTTCCCTTACTATTTAAAACTTCGAGTTGCATTTTTATTCGTTTTATGAGCCATCCTTCGAAAAGCTCAGGATGACATCAATTACTTCTGAATTAAAACAATTGAACCGTTGTGACCGGGTACTGATCCGCTGACCAGGATATAATTTTTGTCCGGGAAAACTTTCAGCACTTTCAGGCCTTTCAGTTTCACACGGTCAGTTCCGGTGCGGCCGGCCATCTTCATGCCTTTCATTACACGGCTGGCATCAGATGAGTTACCTAATGAACCAGGAGCCCTTTGACGGTCGTGCTGACCGTGAGACTGCTGGCCCACTCCATGGAAACCATGGCGTTTTACCACACCCTGGAAACCCTTACCTTTTGTGGTACCTACTACTTCAACTTTATCGCCTTCAGCGAAAATGTCAACAGTAATGGTTTCACCAATATTTTTTTCGATTGCGAAGTCGCGGAATTCTTTAGAGAATTTTTTGGGAGCTGTAGAAGCTTTTGCGAAGTGGTTCTTTTCAGCCTGGGTGGCATTTTTTTCTTTCTTGTCACCGAAAGAGAGCTGGAGGGCATTGTACCCGTCGGTTTCTTTTGTCTTAACCTGGGTAACTACACAGGGACCCGCCTCAATGATCGTACAGGCGGTTTGTTTGCCCGAGGGATCGAAGACGCTGGTCATCCCAATTTTTTTCCCAATAATACCTTTCATGTTTTACTATTTGTGCCTCAGGATTATTGGGACATTCTTCGCTGCTGTTGAGACAATATTTGTCTGCTGAGCAGAGCGAAGGGTCAATCCCCGTTTTGTCACCGACCTTTTCCTTCATGGGGAAGTACCGGTGATAAACAAACCCTGAATGGCTTGTTTTATGTTAAGATCAGAGCTCTTTTCCCCTTCGCGGCAAGGCGAAGAATTGAGAGATGAAAATTTTTGAATTTATAAGAACTAACGAGGCCGGGCCTCCATTAAACGTAATTACTACGCTTTGATTTCCACTTCCACACCACTGGGAAGGTCCAGTTTGCTCAGCGCATCCACTGTTCTTGAAGAAGAAGTGTAGATATCCAGCAAACGCTTATGTGTAGCGAGCTGGAATTGCTCACGGCTCTTCTTGTTTACGTGTGGTGAACGCAGTACCGTAAAGATCTTTTTGCGGGTGGGCAGGGGAATTGGACCTGTTACCACAGCGCCGGTGCTGCGAACTGTTTTTACGATCTTTTCAGCAGATTTATCTACCAGGTTGTGATCGTAAGACTGTAATTTGATTCTGATTCGCTGAGACATGTGTAAAATCCCAATTTTCTTTTGGGAGTGCAAAGGTAGGGTTGTGGGTTATTCCTTCCAAATAGTTGGGAAAGAATTTTGTAGGCTGTGGAGAATCTTTTTTTTCATGCCAATTTAATTAGGTGTGATCAACGCAAGCCAGTGATTCACAGCAAATTTAGATGCGATTTGCCTTTCTTTGCAACTTACTGGTTCATTATGAAAGAAGAAACTGCCGGCAAACCAGGCTTCAAAGTCCCAAAATGGCTGAAAGTATCGCTGAAAATAGCCGTCACTATCACTTGCCTGTGGTATGTTTCCGGAAAAATTGATTTTATCAAAGCTGGTCAGGCCCTGAAAAATGCCAACTGGCTTTTCCTTTTCCTGGCTTTGCTGGCCTTTGTAGTTTCAAAACTGGTTTCCGCCGTCAGGCTCAGCATCTATTTCAGTAACATAAATGTCCATCCAGGCCAGGTGCCGAACATCAAATTGTACTGGCTGGGAATGTTTTACAACCTGTTTCTGCCTGGCTCTATCAGCGGCGACGCCTACAAAGTGGTGCTGCTGACTAAAAAATTCGCTGTCCCGTATAAAAAAACAGCAGCTGCCGTTCTGCTCGACCGTTTCAGCGGGCTGGCAGGGCTGGGGCTGATCCTCGCTGTATATGGTGTTATTGTGCTTAAAGAAAAACTGCATGTTGTGACGCTTGTTTCCGGGTCATTGCTGGCAGTGGCCGCATTGTATTTTGTTATCCGTTCTTACCTGAAAGATTTTGTAAGCAGTTTCACCCCCACCCTGCTGCTGGGCATTGGAGTGCAGGCTTCCCAGGTTGTCTGCGTTTACCTTATCATGGGTGCATTGGGCATACCGGCACATACCACTGAATACATATTCATTTTCCTGTTATCATCTGTTGTTTCAGTGTTACCGTTGACAATTGGCGGGTTGGGCATCAGGGAAGTGGTTTTCCTGGAAGGCTCCCTTTATTTTGGATTGGTGCAGGAAAGTTCTGTGGTCATCAGCCTTCTTTTCTATCTCATCACACTGCTCACCTCAGCCATTGGGGCAGTTTATGTCTTTAAAGACCCGCTAAAAAAATAAGGACTCATTGCTGAGTCCTTATAATACATAGAACATTGTGTTTTTCATACGTTAGCTCAGGGCCTTAATAATATTGGCATCTTAAAGACGGAGTGAATTCCGCCAATAATATTACCAAATACGATGCCAGTCACGTCAATTTGCAGCTTACTACCGGCATTTCTACCTTTTATAAATAAAATTATTGAGCGATGTCAAGTATATTTTTTGTATACTAAAATGCCGCTTGTTTAAAACAAGCGGCATTTTCTATGATTATTGATCCTTTTCTTTTCTTATGCACTCACCTTTCCTTTCACCTTTGCAATCACTTCTTCAGCGATATTGTTCGGCGCAGGAGAATAATGCGAAAACTCCATTGTAGAAGATGCACGGCCGGATGATAATGAACGAAGCTGGGTCACATACCCAAACATTTCGCTCAACGGCACTTTAGCCTTGATCACTTCTGCTCCGGCACGGTTGTCCATACCTTCAAGGATGGCACGGCGACGGTTCAGGTCACCTGTCACATCACCCATGTACTGGGCAGGTGTGATCACTTCCACTTTCATGATCGGCTCCAGCAGCACTGGTTTCGCTTTTCTTGCCGCTTCACGGAATCCTTGTTTGGCACAAAGTTCAAACGACATGGAGTCGGAGTCAACAGCGTGGAAGCTTCCGTCAAACACACGGATCTTCATATTATCAACCGGGTAGTTGGCCAGCACACCTGTGGTCATTGATTGCTCAAATCCTTTCTGGATGGCAGGAACAAATTCACGGGGGATTGATCCACCAAACAGGTCGTTCACAAACTGGTAGTGTTTATCAGGATTCTCTGCTTTCCAATCAGCATCAACAGGACCTATGCTGAACTGGATGTCGGCGAATTTACCACGACCACCGGTTTGTTTTTTCAAGGTCTCACGGTGTTCAACAGTTGCTGTGAATGCTTCTTTATAAGCCACCTGCGGCGCACCCTGGTTCACTTCTACTTTAAACTCACGGCGCATACGGTCAATGATGATCTCCAGGTGAAGTTCACCCATTCCACGAAGGATGGTTTGACCGGTATCTTCATCAGTATTCACACGCAGTGTAGGATCTTCTTCCACCAGTTTGGCAATGGCCATACCCATTTTATCAACGTCAGCCTGTGTTTTCGGCTCCACCGCAATGGCGATAACCGGCTCAGGGATAAACATATTCTCCAACGTAATCGGGTGATCTTCATGACAAAGCGTATCACCGGTTTTGATCTCTTTGAAACCCACCGCAGCGCCGATATCACCTGCTTCGATGAAATCAATCGGGTTTTGCTTGTTCGCAAACATTTTCATGATACGGCTGATCCTTTCTTTCTTACCGCTTCTTACGTTCAATACATATGAACCAGCATCGAGGTGGCCTGAATACACCCGGAAAAAGGCCAGGCGACCCACGAACGGATCGGTCATGATCTTAAAAGCCAAAGCAGCAAACGGCTCTTTGGGATCAGCCTTACGGGTCAGTTTCTCACCGCTGTCAGGATGAGTACCCTCTGTATCAGGTATATCAACCGGCGAAGGCAGGTAACGGCAAACTGCATCCAGCGCCGTCTGCACACCTTTATTCTTAAATGAAGAGCCGCACATCATCGGAACGATTGACAGATCAATCGTGGCTTTGCGGATGGCTTCATGAATTTCATTCTCGGTGATGCTATCAGGGTTGTCAAAGAATTTCTCCATCAACTGGTCGTCATATTCAGCCACCGCCTCTACGAGGTTAGCTCTCCATTCTTTGGCTTCTTCCAGCATGTCAGCAGGAATATCAATCTCATCAAAAGTCATTCCTTCCGTTTCCATGTGCCAGATGATCCCTTTCATTTTGATCAGGTCCACCACACCTTTGAAATCATCTTCAGCGCCGATGGGCAACTGCAGCGGAACAGCTTTAGAACCGAGCATTTCCTTCACCTGCTTCACCACGTTCAGGAAATCAGCGCCGGCACGGTCCATTTTATTCACAAAACCAATACGGGGAACACCATAACGGTTGGCCTGGCGCCATACTGTTTCAGACTGGGGCTCCACACCATCCACGGCCGAGAACAAAGCGATCAGGCCATCCAACACCCGCATAGAACGTTCAACTTCCACAGTAAAGTCAACGTGACCCGGGGTGTCAATGATATTGAAGGAATATTGCTTGGTATCCGGGGTTGTTTTACCCAGCACAGTCGGGAAATTCCACTTACAGCTTACTGCTGCAGAAGTAATGGTGATACCTCTTTCTTTTTCCTGCTCCATCCAGTCGGTGGTGGCGGCGCCATCGTGCACCTCACCAATACGGTGGATCATACCGGTGTAACGGAGGATACGTTCCGTTGTAGTGGTTTTACCGGCATCAATGTGAGCCGCAATACCAAAGTTTCTCTGAAATTTTAAGTCAGCCATGACTATTGTTTAATTTTTGATTTAAGATTGACTATTTATTTATGTTTCAGGGTTCTGTAGTTTCACATTACCCATTTGATAACCTTGTTCTGTTGGAAATGTACCGGCAGCGGAAGGAGATTTGCAGTGTCCGCCCAGGCGTACTGCATATAGCCGGTGTATGTTGTTTAGACTCTCATAGACTGCCACTTGAAGAAAGATCCTGTCGCCACATTTACTTTACCCACCTATGACCTTGCCTAATGGCGGCGCAAAGGTAGGGGAAAATGGGAGAAAAAAAAGGGGGTGAAGGGGTTAATTTTAGCGATCTGCCGTTGCTCAGTTTCCTATAAATTATTTATGCAACCCGGGTTGTATCTTGGCCATAACCCTGATTTTGGTATTTTAGAATCTGCTACCCCGTCATTAAACCGAAAACCACTTGCCGCTTTGACACAATTCCCATCGGGCATACAGTTTAAATACCCCTGGAGAAATTACCAGAAAAAGGTGCTGGATGAATTAGAAGATCATCTTTCAAACAGGCATTTGCATGTTATTGCCCCGCCGGGCTCTGGCAAAACTGTGCTGGGGCTGGAGGTCGCACTAAGAATAAACAACCCAACCCTGGTACTTGCCCCAACAGTAGCTATCAGGAATCAATGGATACAGCGCTTTTGTGAATTGTTCCTGCAAACACAGGAAATACCCGGTTGGATATCGAGAGATATCCGAAATCCCCGGTTTATGACTGTTGTCACTTACCAGGGCCTTCATGCAGCCTGTAACAATTTTACCATTATCGAAGAGGAACAGGAAGAAGAAGATATTGCTGAAGATGCAGAGAACGGCAACGGTTCTTACAATAAAAATCTTGATGCCATTGTAAAAGGGCTGCAGGCACAACAAATAAAAACCATTGTGGTGGATGAAGCCCATCATCTCAAAAATGAGTGGTGGCAAACCCTGACAAAAATAAAAGAGCGGCTTGACCCGGTAATTGTCGGGCTGACTGCTACGCCACCTTACGATGTCAGCTACAACGAATGGCAACGCTACCTTGAACTTAACGGGCCAATAGACACTGAAATTTCTGTCCCGGAACTGGTGATTGAAGGCGACCTGTGCCCTCACCAGGACTATATTTATTTCTCTGCGCCAACCGAAACGGAGAGCAAAGCGATTGACGCATTCAGGCATCGCATACAGCAATTGTTTGCTGAAATCAGATCTGATGAAACCTTATTAAAAGCTATTGAAAAACATCCTGTCATCAGCAAGCCAATTGAACATCTTGACTGGATTTACAACAATCTCCCCTGTTACTCGGCGGCTGTGATCTTTCTTCATGCAAACGGAAGAGCTATACCCCCGTCGCATTTAGAAATTGTAGGAGAAGAAAACCCTGATATTCCCGAACTGGACTACGAATGGATGGAAACCTTGCTTGATTTCTACTTCTTTCGTGACAAAGACAACTTTGCTCCTTTTGAAGAACACCGTCTCCTGCTCGAAACCAAACTTAAAAAAGCCGGCGCAATAGAACGACGTCAGATCAGTTTGACCCAGAATAAAAAACTTACCGGTTTACTTACATCAAGTATCAGCAAACTGAACAGCATAAAGGAAATTGTTGAGTTTGAATACAAGCAAACCGGCAATGACCTCCGGCTGGTGATACTAACCGACTACATCCGAAAGGAATTCCTGGCCAGCACAACAGAAAATCAGCTCCCGCTTACCAAAACAGGAGCTATCCCTGTATTTGAATGTCTCAGGCGGGCCAACCAGGACGGGAAAAAAATTGCAGTACTCACCGGCTCTGTTATCATCCTTCCGCAGTCAGCATTGCAGGCTTTCAGGCAAAAGGCAGAAGAATATAGGATCAGTTCTGTACATACACTCCCGCTTCCTTATGACAACAATTATGTTACAATCAACCAAACGGAACAACTAAAACATGACATTGTACATATTATCACACAAATTTTCCAGGATGGTGAAATAGAAATACTGATCGGCACCAAGTCGCTCTTGGGAGAAGGATGGGATGCCCCAGCCATCAACTCCCTCATCCTGGCAAGTTTTGTTGGTTCTTTTGTCTTATCTAACCAAATGCGGGGCAGGGCTATCCGTACTTACAGGAATAATATCCATAAAACCGGGAACATCTGGCATCTTGTGTGCGCCGACCCTGCTTCGGCATCAGGTGGCGATGATCTTGACCTGCTGAAAAGAAGGTTCAGAAGTTTTGTCGGTGTATCCTATCATGAAAATGGTGGCATTGAAAATGGAACAGGACGACTGCTTTTGCCAGCAGCACCATATAGCAATGATGCAATCGCTGCCGCTAACCGGGAAACACTCTTGCTTGCCGCTGACAGGGAATCATTAAAACAACGCTGGCAAAAAGCGCTGCAAAAAGGAACAACCCTTGTTGAGGAAATAAAAGTACCGTTCCCCGAACAACGGCCTTATTCACAGGCCAAAAACATGTATTACAATAAAACAATTGCTTACCTCGCTGCTATGCTAATATCCGGCTTGCTTGGATTCGGAATGGCAAGTCTTGAGGCTTTTGGAAAGATGATGCGGTTTGTAAATTCACCGGAAACAATTTATTCTATCCTGGCCGGATTGGGCAGCCTTGCCGTCGCCCTTTTTGGCCGTTTGGCATACAATACATTCCGTCTTTATATAAAATACAGGGACATATCTAAAGACATACAGAAAATCGGGGAAGTTTTGTTGCAATCACTTATTAAGGCCGGGGTCATAAACACGGACGGTTCACACCTGAGGGTTGAATCTGCCGTTGACAGCGAAGGGGCTGTTTATTGTCACCTAGAAGGCGCAACCACATTCGAAAAATCAGCATTCATTAATTCCCTACAGGAAATCGTTGGCCCGGTTGACAACCCTAGGTATATCATTATCCGGAAAAGCCGGTTTCTCCACCTGAAGAAACAACAAGACTATCATTCGGTGCCCGATATATTAGGCAAAAAGAAAGAACTCGCAGAATACTTCAGTAATTTATGGAGCAAGGAAGTGGGCCGTTGCGAACTTGTTTTCACCCGAACCGTTCAGGGCCGCAAACTTGTATTAAGAGCAAGAATAAAATCATTGGCGGCACAATTTGAAAGCGAACCACAACAGGTGAGTAAATGGCGGTGACCGTAATTAACTAAAACCCAATAGTGTCTCTGTGTTAACCTATTCTCCCGGTCAATTCCCCACCGGCCACTGAAAACAAATATGATACCCGTCCGGGTCTTTAAGATCAATCGCCTTCCAGCCATAGCCGGTGACATAAGGTTCGCTGGTTGCAATGCCCCTGGCCTTTAGAGCAGCATAGCAGGCTTCCACATCGGGGCAGCCGAAATACAAAGCTGTATCTGCATGATGTTTGTTTTGCAACTCATCAGGATGAGAAGGACGATCCGGCATTTCGTAGAGAGTGTTCAGCATCAGTTCCACATTTCCCAACTGCAGGTACACCCAGCCGATATCATCAGCCGGACCGGCGGATTCTTTTATTTCGAACCCCAGTCCTTTGCAATAAAAGTCGAGGGAACGCTGCATGTCAAACACAGCAAGCAGCGGAACCATTCCTTTCACTTCTACTGACATCGTCTCAAGTTTTACTCCCGGCACTGAAAAGATACAATGATTTTTCCGCCAGCGTTTGTTTTTCCTTTGCCGAACTGGTTGTAAAGCATACCTTTTGGTGCAGGCCTCATAGCGGTTTTTATGGTCTTTGCATATTTACAAATGGCCCTAACAATAAAATTTACTATTAAAACAACAATTAAATTTTGCTGAAAGCAGCGAATGATTGTAATTTCAGTTCCCCGTTAAAAAAGAACAACTTCTACCATTTAAAAAACCTTCAAACCTCTATTGTATGGCTTCCCGTAAAAAAGCAAAACCAGCCCGCAAAAAACCGGCAAAGAAAGCGGTGAAAAAAGCAGCAAAAAGAAAAGTTGCTCCAAAGAAAAAGGCAACAAAAAAAGTAGCTAAATCCAAAGCGAAAAAAGTTGTTGCCAAAAGAAAAGCAGTAAAGAAAAAAGCAGCAAAAAAGGCAGTAAAGCGTAAAGCGCCGAAGAAAGTTGCGAAGAAGAAAGTAGCAAAACGTAAAGCACCGAAGAAAGTGGCAAAGAAAAAAACAGTTGCTAAAAAACCTGTTGTCAAACCAGCCGCTCCAAAAGCCAAAAAGCCAGCGCCTAAAAAAGCACCTGCCCCTAAACCGGTAGCAGTTCCGGTGCAAGAACCCGCCCCGGTATATTATGAACCTGAGCCGGCTGAAAATGTAGCATTGGGAGAACCCATCAGTTCAGAGCCCGTTGCAGAAAACAACCCGGGTGATGAAGTGCCTGAAAACGGCTCGCCTCAGCTCTGAAATATTCTTTACCATTAAGCAACCAAACCGCTTGTGATAATATGTTGCAGGCGGTTTTTGTTTTCAATCATCCGGGCTGCCGATCTTTCACCGGGTGATGCTCCGGGCCGATGATGATGATACGTATGCACTCTTCTCCACCCGATCTTTCCAGCCCAATGCCCGCCTGATCATTTGAAATAATTCAGCCTTCCCTTTTTCCATTGCTTCTGCTGATTCAAATCCCCTGAACTCGATATAGGCGTACTTATCATTGTTCCGTATCCTGATGATGGAGGCAACGCTGCCGGGAAATGAAAAACTGAGCCGGTGATCATCGCCCAGCAACCAGGTGCTGCGTATATATTCTCCTGTGCAATCCTCAAACCGGCTTACGGCGCTATTGATCAGTTTTACCAAAGCTGTGGAGAAAGGATCGTCAGACACTGCTTTCACTTTGTATTCCTGCGCAAAAACTGCAGTGCCGGAAAACAATGAAAGAAGAAAAATAATTCCGTATCGCTTCATGCTGATTATTTTTTTGAAATTCCTTTAAAAAGGATAATCATACCATACCCTGATGCCGGTATTTAATGAACTGCATAGAGCAGGAAAGTATTTTAATACTATTAAAATGAAACACCCAAGTTAGCCTTCAAAATGGCTGATGGAGAAACCGGCGGTGTAAACATCAGGTTTAATTGCCGGCATTTTCTTTCGCATCTTTCACTTATCAATTTCGATCCTATCAATCAGCTGATTGAAGCGGGGATCTGAACGAAGTTCCTTTAGCATCGGGTAGCGGATGCAGAAGATCATGCCGAGGCAGGCAATACCTATCCGTTCGTCGTAGGTTTTATTGAGATAGTAAAAGGCTTTATCAAGATCACCGAGCCCTGAATACAAAAAAGCATAATCCATGTGCAGCAGAACTCCCTGCTCTGTTTCTTCCCGCTGTCTGATTTTATCAAGACATTCCATTGCTTTTTCGGTTTGTCTTGCAGCAGCATATGCATGTCCCAGTGAACTGACCCCTTTCAGCGGATGCCCGATAAGTTTATGATATTGTTCCAGGTGTTCAATGGCCTTTAATGGCTCGCCGGCGGCGAGGTAAACAATCCCTTTTCCTTCATGACCCCGGCGAAAGGAAGGATCCATCTCCAGCACTTTGTCATATTGGGCCAATGCCTCTTCAAACCTTCCGTCAAAGGCATAAGCATCAGCGAGGTTTGCCAGCAGCGGCAATGATAATGGATCGAGCATGACAGCCTGTTCCATTTTTTCAATGGCCTTTTTAAAATCACCTTTGGCAATGAGATACCAGCCATGCACCTGGTTAATAAGGGATGAGTTCAGGCTTAAACTTACCGCTTTGTTCAGCGATTGTTCCGCCCCCTTAAAATCCCAGTTATGATAAAACTTGATCGTGGCCAGTGAAAGATGTGATTCTGCATGGCTGGGATCGAGTTCAATAGCTTTTAATGTATAATCCTTTGCACGGGGATAAGCCTCTGTCGGCGGCATCAGCCCTGCAGAACCCATGAAAGAATAACAATAGGAAAGAGCACAATACGGCAGCGCAAAATCCTGGTCAACGGCAATGGCTTCTTCATAATATTCAATGGCCTTGCGAATACTTTCAGGATTGGATTTATTCCAGTAATAACGTCCCTTCAGGTAGAGATTGTAAGCATCAATATTTTCTGTGGAGGCTTTAATGACCGGTTGTTTTTTTTCAGCCAATGAAAAATTTTCACGTAGCCTGTTCAGTATCTTCTGTGATATCTCATCCTGCAACCGGAAAATATCGTCAAGCTCCCCGTTATACGTTTCAGACCAGATATGGTAGCCGTCTGCCGTATTGATTAGTTGAGCAGTGATCCGTATTTTATTTCCGGCTTTCCGAACACTGCCTTCGAGAATTGAGGATACGCCGAGTTTGATGCCGATCTGTCTTATATCTTCATTCTTTCCTTTAAACAGAAAGGAGGAGGTACGGGCTGTCACCTGCAATCCTTCCACATGTGTCAGTGCATTGAGAATTTCTTCTGAAATACCATCGCTGAGGTATTCATTCTCCGGGTCGGCGCTCATATTAATGAAAGGAAGAACTGCGATACTTTTTTCTTTTCCTGGTTTCACGCCTAATTCGTTACCAGCGGGAACAATAAGATCGTCGTTAACTACCGCATACACATCCACCTGTCGCTTTACATTCTTCAAACTGAATTTTCCCAGCAGGCTTGTCCTGATATCCGGTTGATTTTTCACTTCATCAAAAACCTTATCTGAAATCAGCACTGAACCAGGCAATGATAATGCTTCGATACGGGAGGCAAGGTTCACACAATCCCCGTACACACCCTGGTGGTCATATGCAATATCACCTGAATGAATACCTATGCGAAGTAAGACCCTGGGTTCTTTGAGCAGTTCCTGCTGAATGTGAATGGCGGACCGTACCGCATCAATAGCGCTGTTGAAAATGCTTAATGTGCCATCGCCAAAATATTGAAGTATCCTGCCGTTGTGACCAGGAATAAATTTTTCCAAAGCCAGTCGTTGCCGGTCTCTGAGTTGTTTTGCCTTTTGCTCGTCTTCCTGCATCATGGCTGTGTACCCGGTCATGTCGGCAAACATGATGGCCGCCAGTTGCCTTGTAAGTGGCTTCGTTTCGGAACCTGTTGCAGGCTTTTGCATTTCCCTGTGTAACCAGTTGGATCAGTTTAGCTGGCTATTCAAATTTAAACAATTGCCCGGAATCGAAAGAGTAAGCTATTTTCCTCTCTTCCCCACCAAAAATTTTTCCCTGATCACATCCTGCACATTCACCCCGCTGATCTTGCTTTCAAGCCAGGAAATGACATCGAGATATACAAAAGCCCGGCTCTCCAGCGGGTTGTCTTCGTATTTCTTGAGTTTAACAAGCAGTTTTTCAAACTCAGGCTTCAGGGCATGGGCGCCTACACGGAAAGAACGACGCAGGAAGGCAAACATTTCTTCCTCCACCTTTGTTAAGTTTTCCATTTTGGCCATATAGCGATATACAGACTTGATCAGGTATTCCAGCAATTCAAAATTGCCGATTTCATAATGAGCAATGAGGTGCAGCAGGCGGGCATAGCATTGCAGGTCGGTCCGCAGGTCTCCTTTCTGGTTGATGATGCGGTTGAGATAATCAATTGCTTTTTCATTGTTGCCGCTGCCGAAATACAGGCAGGCGATCTTGTAGTAGAACACCAGCACCCGGTGAGTGTCAAGATAAGGACCGTATTGCTGCAGCATATCTTCCAGGAATGGCACCAGGCGAAGCCCCTTCGTGAAAGTGCCCTGCAGGAAATACAGATTGATGCGGGCTGTATATAAATACTGGTAAGCAAGGATGCGGTTGTTCTCATTACGCACCACGGCTTTACTTTGTACAAATCTTTCAAATTTCTTGATAGTATCCGCCAGTTTACGGTGCTGCAGCATATCAAAATAAGAGCTCATCAGGTTGTGCATGCCCTTGATATAAATCACAGTTTCAGTTTGCAGCATCCCCGGGAATTCATCAAACAGGTTCACCCATTTTTGCGAGTAGCGGTAATACTGCAGGTAATCGCGGCGAATGAAAGCATACCAGCAAAAACTCTGGCAGTAATACAGCTTTTCATAAAAACCGGTTAGCCGCAGCGGCGAAGGCAGTCTTATTTCAAAAAACTGTTTCACTTCCCGGTTGTCTTTTTCATTACGGGCATGGCCGTTCTGTATATACCAGCTATACAATTGCAGCGAAAGGTTGGAAAGATCGTTGACCACCGACAGTTGCCGGTTCACCGCATCCGATTCTGCCGATAACTGCCCGGCCCTGTTTTGCATGCTGCGGGTGATATAAAGCGCTTCAATCTTTTTTTCAAAGAAAAGAGCCTGTTGCAGGTAAGTGAGCTGGTGATACGCTTTGGCTGTTTCCTTTAGTTTATCCAACTGCCGCAAAGCCTGCAGGTAAAGCCCTTTATTGAAAAGTATCCGGGCATGATCCATCTGTTCATGCAACTGGAGGTCAATATTCTCATCATCCCGGATGATGCGGAGACTTGCCAACAACTGTTTGTACAGGTGAGCTTTGGTGTTAGAAAGTTGTTGTTTGCTGACCCCCCTCGCCTTGCGGAGCAACTGCTTTTCATCATAATCATCCATCTTGTCAAGGGCATCAAACAACTGGATGATCTTCAGATCGGCCGTGTCGGTGTTACGCTTGACATAGAGCTTAAAGTTTCTTTTCTCACTCTTTTCCAGCGATTTCACCAGCAAAAACAAAGCATCGGCAGATCGGTTGGCCATCGTAATTTAAAAATTTAAAATCCTTTACCAGCAAGGGTTTCAGCCGAAACAGGCCTGTTTACACGGTGTAAATATTACCCGATTTTGATTTCGGCCGCCCTGTTGATACCGGTAATTTAGTGCTGCAGGTTGTTTATTGATGTGTTACCAGCAAGCAATTACAAAAATAAGCCGCCTGCATTTTTTATCTCTCACCCAATTTAGAGCATGTTTATGAAAGACGGAAAAATCCACATCTTCGATACCACGCTGCGGGACGGCGAACAGGTGCCAGGTTGCAAACTGAATACCCGTGAAAAATTAGAACTGGCACTGCGCCTGGAATATCTTGGTGTTGACATCATCGAAGCAGGATTCCCCATCTCCTCTCCCGGCGATTTTGAATCCGTGAGCCAGATCGCCGCGGAAATAAAAAATGCCACTGTTTGCGGACTGAGCCGTGCCGTTCAAAGAGATATTGAAGTGGCCGCTGAAGCCCTGAAAAATGCAGCCCGGCCCAGGATACATACCGGGATCGGCACTTCGGATTATCACATCAAATCAAAATTCAACTCCACCCGTGAAGAAATATTGCAACGGGCTATTCAATGTGTGAAATGGGCCCGCAATTTTACCGATGATGTGGAGTTTTATGCAGAAGATGCGGGCCGCACGGATAATGACTATCTCGCTATGGTAGTAGAAGCGGTGATCAAAGCCGGCGCCACCGTGGTAAATATTCCTGATACAACCGGCTATTGCCTGCCTTATCAATATGGAGAAAAAATGGCCTGGCTTGTTAATAACGTTCCGAATATAGATAAAGCCATTCTCTCCTGCCATTGTCATAATGACCTCGGACTGGCAACGGCCAATTCCATTGCCGGTGTTATTGCCGGTGCCCGTCAGATTGAATGCACCATTAATGGCCTGGGTGAAAGAGCCGGCAACACCTCGCTGGAAGAAGTGGTGATGATCATCAAACAACACAAGCATTTAGGCTTTCATACCAACATCAAAGCGGAACAACTGAACCCGTTAAGCCGACAGGTGTCAGACACGATGCGAATGCCGGTGCAGCCGAATAAAGCCATAGTGGGCAGCAATGCCTTTTCTCATTCATCCGGCATTCACCAGGATGGATTTTTGAAAGATGCGCTGACTTACGAGATCATCAATCCTGAGGAAGTCGGTGCAGACAGCTCCAAAATTGTATTGACAGCAAGAAGCGGAAGAAGTGCACTGGCTTATCGTTTTCAAAAACTCGGTTTCCAGTTCGACAGGAATGATGTGGATGTATTGTATAACGAGTTCCTGAAAGTGGCCGACAACAAAAAAGAAGTGGAAGATACAGACCTTACAGCCATGGCTAATCAATACCAGAAAAGCACTGTGGAAGCTTAAAATTTTCAGTCAGCAATAGCAGAAAATAGCAACGAACAGACTTACACATAAAACGGAGCTTGAAGACAAAATGAACAGTGAAATAATAAATGCAGCATCTCAAATCCCCCCTTTGGGGAGTGGGGGGGCCACATTATTTGAAAAGATCTGGGAAAAGCATGTTGTAAAAACAATAGACGGAGGCCCTTCTGTTTTTTATATTGACAGGCATTTTATCCATGAGGTCACCAGCCCGCAGGCTTTTAACGGGCTGAACAAAAGGGGCATCAAAGTTTTCAGGCCACAACAAACTATTGCCACCGCCGATCATAATGTTCCTACTCTCGATCAGCACCTGCCTATCCGCGAAGAACTGAGCCGAAAACAGGTGGATGCATTAATAAAGAACTGCGCCGAACATGGCGTTGAATTGTATGGCCTTGGACACCCGTTCCAGGGCATTGTTCATGTTATAGGGCCCGAACTGGGCATCACCCAACCGGGCATGACCATAGTGTGCGGCGATAGTCATACCTCTACCCACGGAGCCTTTGGTTCCATTGCTTTTGGCATTGGTACCAGCGAAGTGGAAATGGTGCTTGCTACGCAGTGTTTGCTGCAAAGCAAACCCAAGCTTATGCGTATTAATGTAGAAGGAAAACTGAACGACGGTGTGGTATCAAAAGATATTGTGTTGTATATCCTTTCAAAGATCTCAGCCAGCGGGGCCACCGGCTATGCAGTTGAGTTTGCCGGATCTGCTATCCGTTCGCTGAGCATGGAAGCAAGAATGACCATTTGCAACATGAGCATTGAGATGGGTGCCCGCTGCGGCATGATCGCACCGGACGAAACCACATTTGCTTATATAAAAGGAAGAAAATTTGCACCTCATGGTGAAGCATGGGAAAAGAAACTGGCTGAATGGAAAACACTTTATTCTGATGCGAATGCAAAGTTTGACAAAGAGATACTAATCCGTGCAGAAGATATTGAACCCATGATCACCTATGGCACCAATCCCGGCATGGGCATCAGCGTGAATGAAACCATACCCACAGCAGCCACTATCAATGAAACGGATCGTTCGGGTCTTTCCAAGTCACTTGCCTATATGGGATTGAAAGAAGGCCATCCTATCAAAGGACAAAAGATAGATTATGTTTTTATCGGCAGTTGCACCAATTCAAGAATTGAAGACCTGCGCATGGTGGCCAGCCTGGTAAAAGGGAAAAAGAAAGCGCAGGGTGTGGAAGTGTGGGTGGTGCCGGGCAGCAAACAGGTGGAAGCCCAGGCCATCAAAGAAGGCATTGATAAGATTTTTGAAGAAGCAGGATTTATGCTGCGCCAGCCGGGCTGCTCTGCTTGCCTCGGCATGAATGAAGATAAAATACCTGCCGGCAAATATTGCATCAGTACCAGCAACCGCAATTTTGAAGGAAGACAGGGACCAAATGCACGAACACTCCTGGCAAGTCCGCTGACAGCCGCCGTGGCTGCCATCACCGGCCAGGTGGATGATGTGAGGGAATGGCTGGCAAAAAATAATTAAACAAGTGTAATTGAAAAGAAACAATGGCTGCAAAACTCAATATCATTCAATCCACATTTGTTCCGCTCAACATTGAGAACGTTGACACTGACCAGATCATCCCGGCCCGCTTTTTAAAAGCTACCACCAGGGACGGGTTTGGGAAAAATCTTTTTCGTGACTGGCGATACGACAACGATGACGAAACAAAACCCAAAGCTGATTTTGTATTGAACCAGCCGCAACACAAAGGCGAAATATTAGTTGCCGCCAAAAATTTCGGCTGCGGCTCATCAAGAGAGCATGCAGCGTGGGCTATTGCCGATTATGGTTTCCGGGCAGTGGTGAGCAGTTTTTTTGCCGACATCTTTAAAAACAATGCGCTGAACAACGGCTTGTTGCCTGTGCAGGTGAGCGAAGGTTTTCTTCAAAAGATCTTTATGCAGGGCAATGGTACTCAACTGACCATTGACCTTCCGGCACAAACCATCCGCATTGATACAACAGGCGAAAGCGAACCCTTTTACATCAACGCTTACAAAAAAACCTGCCTGCTCAATGGCTATGACGACATTGACTTTTTACTGAGTATAAAAAAAGAAATAGAACAATTCGAAGAAACTACCGCTTAAACAAAGACACGATGAAAAAAAATATTGTAGTGATTGAAGGTGACGGGATCGGCCCTGAAGTGACGAAACAATCAGTGAAAGTGCTGGATGCCATTGCAGAGCATTTTGGGCATGAGTTTACGTATAATTATCAACTGATGGGCGCCATTGCTATTGACAAAACCGGCAATCCATTGCCCGATGCAACCATTGAAGCCTGCCTGCAAAGCGATGCTGTGTTATTTGGCGCCATCGGCGACCCGAAATATGATAATGACCCGACTGCAAAGGTTCGTCCGGAACAGGGATTGCTGAAACTGCGTAAAACTTTGCAGTTGTTTGCCAATATCCGACCGGTGAGCACCTACCCTTCACTGCATCACCTGTCCCCGCTAAAAAGCAAGAACCTCGAAGGAGTTGACTTTGTCATCTTCCGTGAACTGACAGGTGGCATTTACTTTGGCGAAAAGAAGCTGAACGAAGAACAGACAGAGGCCTCCGACAACTGTGTTTATACCCGTGAAGAAATTGAAAGAGTGTCACGTCTTGCTTTTCAGTATGCACAAAAAAGAAGAAAGAAGCTGACCCTGGTTGATAAAGCCAATGTGCTTGAAACATCACGGCTTTGGAGAAAAGTGGTCAGGGAAATGGCCGCTGCCTATCCTGATGTAACTGTTGATTACATGTTTGTGGACAATGCCGCCATGCAGATCATCCTCAACCCGGTGCAGTTTGATGTGATACTTACTGAAAATATGTTTGGCGACATCATCAGCGATGAAGCCAGTGTGCTGAGTGGTTCACTGGGATTGTTGCCTTCGGCATCTGTTGGTAAAGGCGCTGCGTTGTTTGAACCCATTCATGGTTCCTATCCGCAGGCAGCCGGAAAAGACATTGCCAACCCGCTGGGTTCCATATTGTCGGTGGCCATGATGCTTCAGCATTTAGAAATGAGTGACGAAGCTGCTTTGGTGAAAGAAGCGGTGGAATGGACCCTGCAAAATGGGTTTGTGACCAAAGATATTGACCCGGTCAATTTCTATTTCACTTCAACATTGGGAGAACTGATCTGCGATTATGTGAGCGGAAAAATTCCCGGTTCGGTGAAAAAAGAAAATATAGAGTTGAGAAAGTCCACGATCATATAAAGACCGGCGGCGTTTGTACTGCGGAAGACAACGTTCGTTCATTTTTGAAAATAAAATTGCTTGCACAGTTCTTTTTTTAGAAAGGCGGGTGTATTTTCGTTTTAGATACATCCTTTATGCTCTCACGCAGGTTACATACAATGATCTCCTTTATAACTGCAATTATTATTGTAGTGGTGATTATTATTCCTGCAACGCATGGAGGTGGATATTGTATATAATAAGCAAACCAACGAATACAAAAACCCCGCCTCCGAAAAAGGCGGGGTTTTTATTTCCAGTACAATAAAAACCAGCAAACCAAAGAATATGTATTACAATAACGATACGATCATTTTTCACAACGGAAGTTTTACCAAAGCCTCCGAAGCAAAAATGGATTTCTACAGCCAGTCATTGCATTATGGCTATGCTGTTTTTGAAGGGATCCGTGCTTACAGGGCTGTCACTGGCGAAACCAGGATATTCAAAGCTCAGGAACACTACGACCGTCTTCAGCAATCTGCCGATGCGCTGAATATGCCCTATCAATGGACTACTACAGAACTCATCGAAGCCACTTACGAAGTTTTAAAAAGGAACAACCAGCAGGATGCATATATACGACCTGTGGTCTATGCCCCGGCCAATATGAGCTTTGTAAAAAACAAAGAATCTTTTATTGTGATCGAAACATGGGAGATGCAGCCTTTCCTTGGGGAAAAGCTGCTGCGGGTGATGACCTCCTCCTTCCAGCGGCCCAATCCGAAAGGATTTAAGATACATGCCAAGGCAACCGGTCATTATGTGAACTCCATTCTTGCCAGCCAGGAAGCAAAGGCTGCGGGCTATGATGAAGCGCTGCTGCTGGATATAAATAACCATGTGGCCGAAGCACCCGGCGCCAATTTATTTTTTGAAAAAAACGGAAAGCTCTTCACTCCTGCTTTGGGCAATATCCTGCCGGGCATCACCCGTGCCACCGTACTGGAAATATGCAACGAACTGGATATTCCCACAGAAGAGAAATTGTTTACCATAGAAGAATTGAAAGAAGCAGATGCCGCTTTCTTCTGCGGCACAGCGGCAGAAGTAGTGGGATTTGAAAGTTTAGACGATCATCCATTCCCGCTGAACTGGAAAGATTCAATTAGCAGGCAGGTTCAATCGGCCTATAAACATAAAGTAACAGAAAAGGCATTCAATCCATCATTGACAGAAGCATGAGCACATTGAACAAATATTCTAAGACCTTAACCCAGGATCCGACACAACCGGCAGCGCAGGCCATGTATTATGCCATCGGCTTTAAAGAAGAAGATTTCAGTAAGGCACAGGTAGGCATTGTGAGCATGGGATGGGACGGCAATCCCTGCAACATGCACCTGAATGAACTGGCCGTAACAGTGAAAGAAGGTGTTGACAAAACAAAAGATCTCATCGGGTTGCGGTTTTATACCATAGGTGTAAGCGATGGCATCAGTATGGGCACCGATGGGATGCGTTACAGTCTTGTCAGCCGTGATGTTATTGCCGACAGTATTGAAACCAATGCAGGTGCACAATACTATGATGGCATCATTGCCTTGCCCGGTTGTGATAAGAATATGCCCGGCAGCATTATGGCGATGGGACGTCTTAACCGTCCTTCCATCATGATCTATGGCGGCACTATTGCTCCCGGTCATTATAAAGGACAAGACCTGAATATCGTGAGTTCCTTTGAAGCATTGGGACAGAAAATAGCAGGACAACTCAGCGAAGCCGATTTCAAAGGCATTGTGCAACACTCCTGCCCCGGGGCCGGCGCCTGCGGCGGTATGTACACCGCCAATACGATGGCCTCTGCTATTGAAGCTTTGGGAATGAGTTTGCCTTTTTCATCTTCTAACCCCGCTTTAAGTGAAGAAAAAAGAAAAGAATGTCTTGCTGCCGGAGAAGCTATCAAAGTGCTACTGGAAAAAGATATCAAACCCTCAGATATCATGACCCGTAAAGCATTTGAAAATGCGATCACCCTGATCATGGTGTTGGGTGGCAGCACCAATGCTGTGCTGCATCTTATAGCAATGGCAAAAAGTGTGGGTGTGAAACTGACGCAGGATGATTTTCAACACTTCAGTGATAAAATACCCGTTTTAGCCGATTTCAAACCCTCTGGAAAATATCTCATGCAGGACCTGCATGAGCATGGCGGTGTACCGGCAGTGATGAAATACCTGCTGCAAAAAGGCATGCTGCATGGCGATTGTTTGACAGTTACCGGGAAAACGGTAGCAGAAAATTTAGCAGGTGTCCCTGATCTAGACTTTAAGGCTCAGCAAATCATTTACCCGGTAGAACAACCACTGAAAAAAACGGGGCACCTGCAAATTCTGTATGGCAATCTTGCTGAAAAAGGAAGTGTGGCCAAGATCAGCGGCAAAGAAGGCGAAAGGTTTGAAGGCCCGGCAAGGGTGTTCAATGGTGAGTTTGAACTGATCGCAGGCATTCAAAATAAAAAAGTGAAAGAAGGTGATGTGGTAGTAATCCGCTATGTGGGTCCGAGAGGTGCACCGGGTATGCCCGAAATGCTGAAGCCAACAGCAGCTATCATCGGCGCAGGCTTGGGAAAATCGGTAGCGCTGATCACCGACGGAAGGTTCAGTGGCGGTACACATGGTTTTGTGGTGGGGCACATCACACCTGAAGCATTTGACGGCGGCCTCATCGCATTGGTGGAAGACGGCGACCTGGTTGAAATTGATTCCATAAAAAATACACTCAGTTTAAAAGTGAGTGATGATGTTATTGCCGCAAGAAAAAAGAACTGGCAACAACCACCGCTGAAAGCAACCCGCGGTGCATTGTATAAATATGCAAAAGTGGTGAAAGATGCCAGTGAAGGTTGTGTGACGGATGAAGCCCTTTAAACCCAGTTAAAAGAAATAATGATTGATATGAGTGAAACAGTGGAAATAAAAAAGAAATCAGCAGCCGGTGCTGCAACTTCCCAACCCGCCCGGACTGTTAATGGCAGTGTGGCTGTGCTGGAGGCCTTCGTTGCAGAAGGGGTGGAAACCATTTTTGGTTATCCTGGCGGCGCCATCATGCCAATCTATGATGCCTTGTATGATTATAGCGACAAGCTGAATCATATTCTTGTCCGTCATGAGCAGGGCGCCATTCATGCAGCACAGGGTTTTGCAAGAGTGAGTGGTAAAACAGGTGTAGTGTTTGCCACCAGCGGTCCAGGCGCTACTAATCTCGTCACAGGCCTGGCCGATGCCATGATTGACTCCACTCCTGTTGTGTGTGTCACCGGCCAGGTGTTTGCACATTTGCTGGGAACAGATGCCTTCCAGGAAACAGATGTGATCAATATTACCACTCCTGTCACCAAATGGAACTACCAGGTAACTGATGCAACAGAGATACCACATGTTTTAGCCAAAGCTTTTTATATAGCCAACAGCGGCAGACCGGGGCCTGTGCTGATTGACATCACCAAGAATGCACAACTGCAGCAGCTTGAATACAGCGGCTATAAAAAATGCGAACATATCAGGAGCTACCGCCCCAAACCGATTATCCGCAAAGAATATATTGAAGATGCTGCGAAACTTATTAATGAAGCAGAAAGACCATTTGTGATTTTTGGCCAGGGTGTGATACTCGGCAAAGCAGAAAAAGAATTCAAATCCTTTATAGAAAAAGCTGGTATCCCTGCCGCATGGACCATTATGGGCATGAGTGCTATTCCTACTGATCACCCATTGGCTGTGGGAATGCTGGGTATGCATGGCAATTATGGCCCCAATGTGCTCACCAATGAATGTGATGTGCTCATTGCCGTGGGAATGCGTTTTGATGACCGTGTCACAGGGCGGCTGGATAAATATGCCAAACAAGCAAAAGTGATCCACCTCGATATTGATCCGGCAGAAATTGACAAGAATGTAAAAGCAACCGTGCCGGTGTGGGGCGATTGCAAAGAAACACTACCGCTGCTTACAGCGCTGGTGCAGCAAAAAGTTTACCCCCAATGGCTGCAGCGCTTCCGGGATCATTTGCAATTAGAAGAAGAAAAAGTGATCAAAGATGAGCTGAACCCTAAAGCTGATATCCTCACCATGGGCGAAGTGATCAAAGAACTGAACGATCTGACAAAAGGCGATGCCATCATTGTAACCGATGTGGGCCAGCACCAGATGGTGGCCTGCCGCTATGCGAAGTTCAATCGCAGCAAAAGCAATATCACCAGCGGCGGTTTAGGCACGATGGGTTTTGCATTGCCCGCTGCTATCGGCACAGCTTATGGTGATCCATCCCGCACCACTGTTGCTATCATCGGCGATGGCGGGTTCCAGATGACGCTGCAGGAACTGGGCACCATCATGCAGTTCAAACCCAATGTGAAGATCATTATCCTCAACAATAATTTTCTGGGAATGGTGCGCCAATGGCAGCAACTGTTTCATGAAAAACGGTATTCGTTTGTTGATATAACAAGCCCCGATTTTGTACAGGTGGCCAAGGGTTTTGGCATCCCTGGCAAATCAGTTTGCAAGAGAGAAGAACTGAAACAGGCATTGAAAGAAATGCTGGAGCAGGATGGTAGTTTCCTTCTCGAAATAATGGTAGGCAAAGAAAACAATGTGTTCCCCATGGTGCCGCAGGGACGGGGTGTGGCAGAAATTGTTTTATGTAAAGAAGAAGTATAAATAAAAGAATATGCAGAAACAGGAATATACCATTACAGTTTATACCGAAAACCAGATCGGTTTGCTGAACCGCATAGCGATCATCTTCTCAAGAAGAAAAATCAATATCGAAAGCCTGAACACCTCTCCCAGCGAAGTGGACAGTGTGCATCGCTTCAATATTGTTATCAACGAAACAGAAGAAGTGGTCCGCAAACTTTGCCGCCAGATTGAAAAACAGGTGGAAGTTTTGAAAGCTTATTACAGCACGGCTGATGAGATCGTGTGGCAGGAACTCGCTTTATATAAAGTGCCGACCGATGTGATCGCCGCACAGGTGAAAGTAGAAAGACTTTTAAGACAGTATGGCGCTAAAGCAGTAGTGATCCGCTCTGATTACACCGTGTTTGAAGTAACCGGCCACCGGGAAGAAACAGATGCCCTGATCAAAGTGCTGGAACCCTACGGGCTGATCGAGTTTGTCCGCAGCGCCAGGGTAGCCATCATCAACAAAAGTGAAGGATTTCACCAAAAGCTGAAAGAGTTTGAATACCGTGAACCGGGAGCGGAAGCGATGGAGAATGAATTCCTGAGTGAAAATGAAAAAGTGTTCAGTATGTAATTGAGAAAAGCCGGATTGGGAAGCTTTGAAATTTAGCGTAGGAGCAATTTCCCATCCCGATAGTTATCGGGACCAAAATTTAAAAATAAAAAAACATACATCAATTTTAAACTATCAACAATGGCAAAACTAAACTTCGGCGGCGTTGAAGAAAACGTTGTAACCCGTGAAGAATTTCCCCTGGCCAAAGCACAGGAAGTATTAAAGTATGAAACCGTGGCTGTGATCGGCTACGGTGTGCAGGGCCCCGGCCAGGCACTCAACCAGAAAGATAACGGCATCCATGTGATCGTGGGCCAGCGGAAAAATTCAAAAACATGGGATAAAGCGATCCGGGATGGTTTTGTTCCTGGCGAAACATTGTTTGAAATTGAAGAGGCCCTGCAAAGAGGCACCATTATCTGCTACCTGCTGAGTGACGCAGCGCAGATAGCTTTGTGGCCCACTGTTCAGAAACACCTCACTCCAGGCAAAGCATTATACTTCTCTCATGGCTTTGGCATCACGTTCAATGAGCAAACAGGTATTGTGCCGCCAAAAGATGTGGATGTATTTCTAGTGGCGCCAAAAGGATCGGGTACATCTCTCAGGAGAATGTTTTTACAGGGCCGCGGACTGAATAGTTCTTATGCCATCTACCAGGATGCCACCGGCAAAGCGTTTGAAAGAGTCATCGCATTGGGTATTGCAGTGGGCAGCGGTTATTTGTTTGAAACAGATTTTAAAAAAGAAGTATATTCTGATCTCACCGGCGAAAGAGGCACACTGATGGGAGCTATCCAGGGAATTTTTGCGGCACAATACCAGGTGTTGCGTGAAAGAGGCCACTCTCCTTCTGAAGCCTTTAATGAAACCGTGGAAGAACTGACTCAGTCATTGATGCCGCTGGTGGCCGAAAATGGGATGGACTGGATGTATGCCAACTGCTCCACTACTGCACAACGCGGCGCCCTTGACTGGTGGAAGAAATTCAAAGATGCCACACTGCCCGTGTTCAATGAGCTATATGACAGTGTTGCGGCGGGCAAAGAATCGCAACGTTCTATTGATTCCAATTCACAACCGGATTATCGTGAAAAATTAGAAGAAGAATTAAAAGAATTGCGTGAAAGCGAATTGTGGCAGTCGGGGAAAACAGTAAGAAGCCTGCGACCCGAAAACCAGCCCAAAGCAGAATCCAAAACAACACCATCCACCAAAGAAGTATTCAGCAAACTGGTGAAACCTGAATCAGAAGAAAAGCAATTCTTAGTATGAAACCGGCCGTAAACAATACTGCGCAACTTGATTTTACCGCTGCGAGTTTTCGATTGAAGAAAGTGGTGACAAAAACGCCCCTTTCCTACAATCATCATCTTTCCAGAAGATATGATTGCCATGTTTACTTGAAAAGAGAGGATTTGCAGGTGGTCCGTTCCTATAAGTTGCGTGGCGCATACAACATGATGAGCAGTTTGCCTGCTGAGCAATTGCAAAGAGGAGTTGTTTGTGCCAGCGCCGGTAACCATGCACAGGGGTTTGCGTACAGTTGCAAAAAGCTGGGTGTTAAAGGTGTTGTCTTTATGCCGGTGATCACTCCCCGGCAAAAGATCAACCAGACAAAAATGTTTGGCGAAGACAATATCAGCATCATTTTGTCGGGTGATACTTTTGATGACTGCGCCGTAGCTGCAAAGAAATATACAGAAGAAAACCAAATGACCTTTATTCCCCCCTTCGATGATTGGCGAATCATCGAAGGGCAGGGAACGGTCGGCATCGAAATACTGGAAGATCTTTCCGGTATTGATTATTTGTTCGTTCCGGTTGGCGGAGGAGGGCTCAGCGCAGGGGTCGGCAGTTATTTTAAAATGTTTTCCCCGCAAACCAACATCATCGGGCTTGAACCCGAAGGCGCCCCATCTATGTTTGAAGCCTTGAAAAATGGTTTCCCGGTGACACTGGATAATATTGACCGCTTTGTGGATGGAGCTGCGGTGAAACGTGTCGGCGAACTGACCTTTCCCATCTGCAAAGACGTACTCGATGATATGCATCTGGTGCCGGAAGGAAAAATATGCTCCACTATTCTCAAACTTTATAACGAAGATGCCATCGTGGTGGAACCTGCCGGAGCATTAAGTGTGGCCGCACTGGATGATTATGCTGAAGAAATAAAAGGCAAAACAGTGGTTTGCATCGTCAGCGGCAGCAATAATGATATTGACCGTATGCCGGAGATAAAGGAAAGAAGTTTGCAGTATGAAGGACTGAAACATTATTTCCTCGTGAATTTTGCGCAAAGACCCGGCGCCTTAAAGGAATTTGTGAACCATGTGCTTGGTCCCAATGATGACATCACCCGTTTTGAATACATGCAAAAGACCAACAAGGAAAGCGGCCCCGCCCTTATTGGCATTGAAGTAAAGAACAAGGAAGATTACGATACACTGCTTGGCAATATGAAGCAGTATCATATCAATTACACAGAACTGAACAAGAACGACTCGCTTTTTGGGTATATGGTGTAAATGATTGACAAAGGTCAATGTGTTTTTTCATTGACAAAAAGGGAAAGGCTCAGTTCTCCACATTCAATTCTTACAACTAACATTCATTAGTAAACATTTTGAATGAAACGCAATATTTCTTCGGAATTAATGCGTATTTTTAAAGTGTTTGCTTGCTGGCATTTTCCATTTCCGTACAGAAGACTGCATTTCATTGAATTTTTTCTAAAACCATGTGAATAATGGCAGGCAAAACCGGCTTATATCATCCTTCGTTTGAACGTGACGCATGTGGCATTGGCTTCGTGGCAAATATCAAAGGCCACAAGTCTCACCAGCATATTACCGATGCTTTGACGGTGCTGGAAAATATGGAGCACCGCGGCGCCTGTGGGTGTGAAGCTAACACTGGTGATGGGGCAGGCATCATGCTGCAAATACCCCACGAATTCTTTTTTGATGAATGCCTGAAATCAGGTGTGCACCTTCCCTCCTATGGCAAATATGGAGTGGGTATGATTTTTTTCCCGAAAGAGATCAGGCTGCGGGAAGAATGCCGTGATATTTTTAACCGGGCGGCAGAAAAACTCGGACTGGAAATTCTCACTTATCGTAAAGTGCCCACGAACCCCTCTGGCATTGGCCCTACTGCATTGAGTGTGGAGCCGGAAATGGAACAGGTTTTTATTGCCTGTCCCGATCATATCTCCGGCCAGGTTGATTTTGAAAGAAAACTTTTTGTACTCCGCAACTATGCTTCACACACCATTCACAACACAGTGAAAAAGGACAACATCGGCTTCTATGTTGCCTCGCTTTCACACAAAGTGATCGTTTATAAAGGACAACTGACCAGCCTGCAGGTCCGTGGCTACTTCCCCGACCTCAATGATAAAAGAGTGGTCAGTGCTTTTGGTTTAGTGCATTCCCGGTTTGCCACCAACACTTTTCCTTCGTGGAAACTGGCACAGCCTTTCCGCTACATTGCCCATAATGGTGAGATCAATACACTGCAGGGTAACCTGAACTGGCTGAAAGCCGGTGAAAAAGGATTTACCACCCCTCATTTCAGCAAAGAAGAAATGGATATGCTGCTGCCGGTGGTGGGTGAAGAACAAAGTGATTCCGCCTGTTTGGATAATGTGATCGAACTGCTGACACTCACCGGCCGCTCCCTGCCCCATGCCATGATGATGCTGATACCCGAAGCATGGGATGGCAATGAAGAAATGGACCCGGTGAAAAAAGCATTTTATGAATTTCACTCTTCCTTCATGGAACCATGGGACGGGCCCGCATCCATTTCGTTCACTGATGGAAATATCATCGGCGCTACATTGGACAGGAATGGTCTCCGTCCTTCACGCTATTGTGTCACCAGTGATGACCGTGTGATCATGGCATCAGAAACAGGTGTGCTGCCGGTGGACCCGTCCATCATCATTGAAAACGGCCGCCTGCAACCCGGCAAGATGTTCGTCGTGGACATGGAAAAAGGAAAGATCATCAGTGATGATGAACTGAAAAAAGAAATCTGCTCCCAAAAGCCCTATGCCGAATGGCTCAATAAATACAAGATAAGATTAGAGGAACTGCCCGAACCAAGAATCATGTTTACCCACCTGGAACATGACCAGGTTTTCAAATACCAGAAAGCATTTGGCTATTCCACGGAAGACCTGGACAGCATCATCACTCCGATGGCGGTGGATGCAAAAGAACCGGTCGGCTCCATGGGCACCGATACACCACTGGCAGTTCTCAGTGATCAGCCTCAGCATCTCAGTCATTACTTCAAACAGTTATTTGCGCAGGTCACCAACCCGCCGATTGATCCTATCAGGGAACGGTTAGTGATGTCGCTGGCCACTTTTGCCGGTAACAACGGCAACCTGCTGCTGGAAGATCCGCTTACCTGTCATAACGTAGCCCTGAAACACCCGGTGCTTAACAACCATGAGCTGGAGAAGATCAGGAGTATTGATACCGGTTTGTTCCAGGCCAAAACCGTGCAATGTTATTTCAGAGCTGATGGTAAACCCGGTTCTTTGAAAAAAGGGCTTGACCGCATTTGCGAATATGCCGTTCATGCGGTGGAAGATGGTTTTAAAGTTTTGATTTTACAGGACAGGGCCATTGACTCTAACCATGCTGCAATCCCTTCACTGCTTTCCACTGCAGCTATTCATCATCATCTTATCCGTAAAGGAATGAGAGGACAGGTGGGCATCATCGTGGAAGCCGGCGATGTGTGGGAAGTGCATCATTTTGCCTGTCTCATTGGTTTTGGCGCCACCGCCATCAACCCCTACCTCGCTTTGTCTTCCATCCGCGACCTGAAAGAAACCGGGAGACTACAAACTACATTGCATGAAGATGAACTGAAAAAAAACTTTATCAAAGCAGTGAATGAAGGGTTGCTAAAAGTATTTTCTAAAATGGGCATCTCTACCCTGCAATCCTACCAGGGTGCGCAGATATTTGAAATACTCGGACTCAACAAAGATGTTGTGGACAAATATTTCACCGGCGCCACCTCTAGAATAGAAGGTATGGGGCTCGATGAAATCGCAAAAGAAGTTTTGGCCAAACATTACCTGGCTTTCAGCAAAAAAGATATACCGGTTGAACGTCTTCCAGTTGGCGGCAATTACCAATGGAAAAGAAAAGGTGAGTTTCATTTGTTCAACCCACAAACCATCCACCTCTTGCAACATGCCACCCGCAGCAACGATTACAATACATTTAAAAAATATTCAAAGCTCGTCAATGACCAAAGCGAGAAAGCCTGTACACTGAGAAGCTTGCTGCAGTTCAAAAAAAATCGTTCGTCCATCAGCATTGATGAAGTGGAACCGGCAGAAAATATTTATAAACGTTTCGCCACCGGCGCCATGAGCTTTGGTTCCATATCATGGGAGGCACATACAACCCTGGCCATTGCGATGAACCGACTTGGTGGCAAGAGCAATACCGGCGAAGGCGGTGAAGATGAAAAAAGATATGAGCCGCTTGGGAATGGCGACAGCATGAGAAGTGCAGTGAAACAAGTGGCATCAGCAAGATTTGGTGTAACGAGTTTGTACCTGACAGAAGCAGATGAACTACAGATAAAAATGGCGCAGGGCGCCAAACCGGGTGAAGGAGGACAGTTGCCCGGTCATAAAGTGGATGAATGGATCGGCCGTGTCCGTCATGCCACACCGGGTGTGGGCCTGATCTCTCCACCGCCGCACCATGATATTTATTCCATAGAAGATCTTGCACAATTGATTTTTGACCTGAAGAATGCAAATAGAAAAGCAAGGATCAGTGTGAAATTAGTGAGCAAGGCAGGTGTGGGAACTATTGCAGCCGGGGTTACCAAAGCAAAAGCAGATGTTGTATTAATATCCGGGCATGATGGTGGCACCGGCGCCTCACCTGTGAGTTCCATCAAACATGCGGGGCTGCCCTGGGAACTGGGTTTAGCAGAAACACAACAAACTCTTGTAAAAAACAAACTCCGTAGCCGTGTAGTGGTGCAGGCAGATGGTCAAATGAAAACTGGTCGTGATATTGCCATCGCTGCATTGCTGGGAGCGGAAGAATGGGGAGTAGCTACGGCTGCATTAGTAGTGGAAGGCTGCATCATGATGCGTAAATGTCATCTCAACACCTGCCCGGTGGGTGTGGCCACTCAAGACCCTGAACTGAGAAAACGGTTTACCGGTGATCCCGATCATGTAGTAAACTTTTTCCGATTCATGGTGCAGGAACTGAGGGAGATCATGGCCGAACTCGGCTTCAGAACTGTGAATGAAATGATCGGCCAGGTGGATTGTCTTGAAATGAGAGAAAATATCACTCACTGGAAATACAGCAAGCTGGATCTCTCCCCGGTATTATATAAAGAACCTGCATCTGTTTATACTCCGCTTTATCAATGCGAAGAACAGGATCATGGTTTGTCAGATTGTCTTGACTGGAAACTGCTGGCTGCTGCTTTTCCGTCAATTGACAGAAAGGAAAAAACCAAAGCATCATTCGCAATTAAGAATACCGACCGGACCACCGGCACCCTGTTGTCGAATGAGATCACCAAAATTTACCGTTCAGCCGGCTTGCCCGATGATACGGTTCATTTCAAATTCACCGGTACAGCAGGACAAAGTTTTGGCGCCTTTGCCACAAAAGGGCTGACACTTGAAATTGAAGGGGGCGCCAATGATTATTTCGGAAAAGGTTTGAGCGGGGCGAGGTTAGTGATCTATCCTCCTGCATCTTCTACATTCACCCCTGAGGATAACAGCATCATCGGCAATGTTGCTTTCTATGGCGCCACATCAGGTGAAGCATTTATCCGCGGCAAAGCCGGCGAACGTTTTGCTGTTCGTAACTCCGGCGCCAACGTAGTGGTGGAGTCAGTCGGCGATCACGGTTGTGAATACATGACCGGCGGCCGAGTGATTATTCTCGGTAATACAGGTAGAAATTTTGCAGCCGGCATGAGTGGCGGCATTGCCTATGTGTATGATGTGAAAGGAAAATTTCCGGGCAACTGCAACACGGAAATGGTTGATCTCGACCCCTGCGACATTCATGATAAGAACGAGCTATTCACCATGCTGCAAAAACATGTTGAATACACCGGCAGCGCTGTGGCAAAATTCATTTTGCAAGACCTCGAAAACCAACTGCAGCATTTTGTGAAAGTGTTCCCGAAAGATTTTAAAAAAGTTTTACAGGCAAAAGGGATAGCAGCCAGGCAAAAAGCCTGACACCATCAATGGAATAACAAACAAAAAACTATCAACTAAGCAATGGGCAAACCAACAGGATTTTTGGAGTTTACAAGAGAGCAGCCGGGCAAGCAGGCCGTGCAGGAGAGGTTGCATCATTACCGTGAGTTTGTTGAAAAATTCAATGATGAACAACTGAATCAACAGGCAGCCCGCTGCATGAACTGTGGCGTGCCTTTTTGCCACAGCGGCTGCCCGCTGGGTAATGTGATTCCTGAATTTAATGATGCAGTATATAAGAAAGACTGGAAAGAGGCATACGATATTCTTAGCTCCACCAATAATTTTCCTGAATTCACCGGCCGCATCTGTCCTGCTCCCTGCGAGTCGGCCTGTGTGCTGGGTATCAACCAGCCGCCGGTGGCCATTGAAGAGATCGAAAAACATATCATCGAGATCGCATTTGAGAAAGGATTTGTGAAAACTAAAAAACCAAATCTTCGTTCAGGAAAAAAAGTGGCGGTCATCGGTTCGGGTCCGGCGGGATTGGCTGCCGCTGCGCAACTCAATTATGCGGGACATGCCGTTACTGTGTTTGAAAGAGATGATGCACCGGGCGGTTTGCTGCGCTATGGCATTCCTGATTTCAAATTAGAAAAATGGGTAGTGGACAGAAGGATCAGACTAATGGAAGAAGAAGGGGTGCAGTTTCGCTGCCATGCCAATGTGGGAGTGAATATCAGCATCAACGACCTGCTGCGTGAATTTAACGCCATTGTGCTGGCAGGTGGCAGCACGGTGCCAAGAGATCTTACAGTACCCGGCAGGGAAATGAAAGGGATTCATTTTGCCATGGATTTTCTCAAGCAAAACAATAAACGGGTGGCTGGAAAAGATTTCCTCAGCCATGCCACTATTGAAAGTAATATTCTACCGGAAGAATTACTGGCTACCGGTAAAAATGTAGTGGTGATTGGCGGCGGCGACACAGGAAGCGATTGTGTCGGCACTTCCAACCGTCATGGAGCAAAATCGGTAACACAGTTTGAATTGTTGCCACAACCTCCTGCTGCAAGAAATGAGTTTATGCCCTGGCCTTCTTATCCCATGTTGCTGAAGACAACGAGTTCGCATGAAGAAGGCGCTGATCGCAAATGGGCTGTGGCCACCAAAGCATTTGTTGCTGATGAAAAAGGTCACCTGAAAGCCCTTAGAATTGTTGACCTGGAATGGAAGATCGTGGATGGCCGCCCTGCCAACTTCGTGGAAGTGGAGGGCAGCGAAAGAGAAATTCCTTGTGATCTCGCATTACTGGCCATGGGTTTTTTACATCCACAGCACAGCGGGCTGATCAATAACCTGGGTGTGGAACTAGACCAACGGGGCAATGTAAAAGCTTCTGAAAAAGATTATCTCACCAGTATCTCCAAAATATTTGCAGCAGGCGATATGCGCCGTGGCCAAAGCCTGGTGGTCTGGGCCATCAGCGAAGGCAGGGAATGTGCCCGTAAGGTGGATGAATTCCTGAATAACGGCGTTTCCATCCTGGAAAGCAGGGATGGCCATTTCCAGTTGCTGGCTACCTGACGGAAATAACCCTTTAAATATTAAAAACGTCAATGATTTTAGTCATTGACGTTTTTTTATTCACTTTTTTATCTATTTATTCACTAATATATATAAACTAACACATGTTAATGCAATAAATATTTAGTTTTATTGAAAATAATTCAAATTGTGTTTTTTATTAATGTATCAAAATTAGTAGCTATGAGTAAAAGAACAGCCAAACAAATCGCCCCTTTCCTGTTTCTACTGGGAGTGGCAGTGATTGCCTTGTTTATGAAATCAGATGCAGCTTTTGACCCGGCTGCCAGCCTTAATGAAGATGGAACCCCGAAATACGTTTACGACAGCGGGGATATTGCCTGGATGCTGGTGTCTTGTGCTTTTGTTTTCCTGATGACACCTGCCCTCGCCTTTTTCTACGGAGGCATGGTGGGTCGCAAGAATGTGATCTCAACAATGATTAAAAGCACTGTTGCAGCAGGCATCATTTCTGTGCTGTGGATAGTCATTCAGTTCAGTCTTTGTTTTGGCGAATCTATCGGTGGGTTTATTGGAGATCCTACATCTTTCCTGTTCTTTAAGAATGTTATGAACGGGGAGCCCTGGAGCGCCGCCAGCACTATCCCTTTACCACTCTTTGCATTTTTCCAGTTGATGTTTGCTATCATCACACCAGGTCTGGTAGTGGGAGCCGTGGCAGAAAGGATCCGTTTTAGTTCTTACACTTTATTCATAGTGCTGTTTGGTGTGCTGGTGTATGCACCACTTTGTCATATGGCATGGCATCCGGACGGGTTGATGTTTAAATGGGGTGTACAGGATTTTGCCGGAGGCACTGTTGTACACATCTCTGCCGGGATGGCTGCTTTAGCTGGTGCCCTTGTGCTGAAACCCCGTAAAGTGGGTGCAGCACCTGCCAATATTCCTTATGTACTGATCGGAACCGGATTGCTTTGGTTTGGCTGGTTCGGCTTTAATGCAGGAAGTGCTGTTGGCTCTGGTTCGTTGGCCGTTTCTGCTTTTGCAACCACTAATACTGCTGCTGCAGCGGCCGGGCTTTCCTGGATGTTTTTGGATGTAATTCGTGGGAAAAAACCATCTGTACTGGGTTTCTGTATAGGTGCAGTGGTAGGTCTCGTTGCCATTACACCGGCTGCAGGCTTTGTAAGTGTGCCCCATGCCCTCTTCATTGGTTTTGTTGCGGCTATCGTATCCAACGTTATTGCCGAATTCCTGAAAAGGAAAACCAAACTTGACGATCCGCTGGATGTATTTGCCTGCCACGGTATCGGTGGTATAACCGGCATGCTACTGACAGGAGTGTTTAGCACTGTGGAGCCTAATGGCGGATTATTCAAAACACAATTCCCTATCCAATTGGTCGGAATGGCATTAGCTGTTTCCTACAGTTTCATTGTTTCATTCATCATTTTCAAAGTCATCAATCTTATTCTCCCGATCCGTGTCAGCGAACAGGAAGAAGAAGAAGGACTGGATGCCTCACAGCACGATGAAAAATATGTGCAGGGCACCCTGTTGGTGACCAATGGAAACGGTAAACTGGAAGAAAAATCAGTAGAAGAAACCGTATAAAACAGAAAAAGAGCACAGTATATATGGTATAAACTTCTCGCAAAAGCTTATACCTACCGTACCCTTTTCCTTAACATATAAAATGCAATACAATGTTACAAAAATTCTTTTTTGTGGCAGCACTGAGCCTGCTGTCCTCCACTTTCGTAATGGCTCAAACCGCATCTGTACGTCTTGATACACTGGCCGTCGCAAAAGCCGAAGAAGAAAAAAAAGAACCATCCCTGACCATCAGCGGCTCTGTAGATGCCTACTACCGCAATGATCTCGCCGATGTAACCACAAATAGTTACACCAGTTTCACCCCCATGCACAATTCATTTGCCCTGGGCATGGCCAGTATAAAATTTGAACATAGCGGCAAAAAGATCACTGCTGTGGCCGACCTGGGCTTCGGGCCAAGGGCAAGGGATTTCTCCTATGCTGATGATGGCATCACACAAGCAATCAAACAGGCTTATGTTTCATATTCACCGGCCGACTGGGTTAAATTCACAATGGGAACATGGGCCACCCATGTAGGATATGAGTTGCTTGACCCGCAACTGAACCGTAACTATAGCATGAGTTATATGTTTACCAATGGGCCTTTCTCCCACACAGGGTTTAAAGCGGAACTGAGCACCGGCAAATCCGGATTTATGGTGGGTGTTGCCAATGCGACAGACTACCGCATTCCGCCGGAAGACATGATCAACAGGAAATTCTTCCTGGCGCAATACAGCCTTGAAGCCAGCGACAATGTAAGTGTGTTCCTGAATTTTGCAGGAGGGCAGTTTCCTGATTCTACCAAATCAAACCAGTTTGATGCAGTGGTGACCGCCAAATTCAGCGACAAATTCAGCATCGGCTACAATGGCACGGTCAACTCGACCAAACTTTGGGATGGCAGTAAACATATAGACGGAAAAACGTGGTGGGGTTCCGCCCTGTACCTGAATTTTGATCCGCAACCCTGGTTTGGCTTAACACTGCGTAATGAATTGTTCAGTGACAAAAACCAGTTCAAAGCTTTTGCGGATGCATCAGAAGGAGGTAATGTTTTTGCCACCACCCTCTCTGCCAACTTCAAAACAGGCGGCTTCATATTCATTCCTGAATTCAGGATTGACAATGCCAGTAAAAATGTATTGTTCACCAACAAGAATGGCAACTTTACAAAATCAGCAGCCAGCCTGATCTTTGCAGCGATCTATTCTTTTTAAAGATATCCTTATGGGTTAGGAAGGAATTCACATGGCAAGCAATCGTTAAACGACCTCCCGTTTCAACGGGAGGTTTCTTTTTTATCCGATAGAGCGATTGATTACAGATTTTTTTGCAAGGGCATCATTTGCCGGGGGAAAAGGGCTTCAACGCCAGCGTCATCATCACACCAGCACTGTTAAGCTTTACGTTTCCATAGCCCACCCCGGCAAGCGGCAATTTCAGATAAGGCTCGGCTATCAAAGAAACCTTATTGCCAAACTTCCGCTGATAGCCTGCAGACAAAGTGACAACAGAAAAGAAGTGATTGTTCTCATCTTTTATTGTCCGCTTATAGGTTCTTACCGGGGCTGTTGGGTAGGGTTTATAATAGTAATCATACACTTCTTCCTTCATGAGGAAAGAAGAAATACCTGCCGTTGCCATCCAGTTGCTTTTTGATTTATTACCGAACTGATAACTGAGCAGCAACGGAATTTCATACACTTTGCAATCCGCTTCTATCTTTTCCATATATGGATAATAACTCCAGAACGGCGGCGGCGGATTATATTGTTTGGGAGAAGCTGTGTACACTTTTCTTGCCATGTAAAATCCTGTCCGAAGTGTCAGGCGGTCTTTAAAAGTATATCCTAAACCGGCGCCGGTGAGCAATTGTATTTTCCCCGGTCGGTCCGTTCCGGCAGCGCTGATATCAGGCCCGGCTGAGACTGAAATAAAAAATGAACTTTTCTTCTTGCTTTTGCTGATGTTTTTACCAGCTGCCGGCATGTCTTTGTCTTGTGTTTCTGCCTTTACCGGTTCATCTTTCTTTTGTGCCGGTTCCGGAAGATTGGTCTCGGCTGATTGTACATTTGCAGCTTTTTGTTCAATTGGGTTAATGGCGTCTTTTTTTTCAGCGATCTGTTCAACCGCAACAGCATTTGTTTTTTCTTCAGCTTTTTTCTCAACAGTGCTTACATCCCTATCGGTGTTAGTCTTTGCAGTAATATCCGGTGCTTTCTTTTTATCCGTTACAACTGCTGGCACAACCGCCTGATTGATAAGTTTCTTATTTCCTTCTTCAGGACTCTTATTTGCTGCCAAAGTTGATATAGTTTTTTGCTGCCGCGGTTGACTTACTAATTCATTTTTTGGCGCCGTTATTTGCGGCTGTTCATTTTTTGGCTGTGCAGGCGGCATCACAGTTTTGCTACCCGGTGAAAAAGGTTCTGTTCTATCAGCAGAAATATCGGCTATCGTTTGCTCAGCATCCTTTTCCGCTTTTGCTCCTGGCAATATCCCATTATTATTATTATTGCCAGGTACGGTTACAGGGTCTTCGGTGCCGTTTAAAGGGGCTGTTTTTACAGCAACAGGTTCTTGCCCGCTATTCCATGGCTGTTTGATAACAGCCCATGTGATGCCGGCTCCAAGGCCAACAAGGAGTAATATAAAAAAGAGGAACCGGCGGCGGTCGTCTTTTTCCTCCGGCATATGTTCATCCAGCATTTTTTCCATCTTCTCCCATGCCTTTTCATTGTAGGGCGGATGATGGTTTTCGGCTGATTCCCTTATTCTTTTATCAAAATCGTCAAACTGCATTTTTCGCTGCCTCAATTTGATAGTGTTTAAATAATATTTTTTGCAACTGCCTTCTTGCTTTAGAAAGATTGGATTTGGAGGTGCCCGTCGAAATACCCAACTGCCCGGCAATTTCTTCGTGACTAAGCCCTTCTATGATAAACAGGTTGAGCACTGTGCGATAACCCGGTGACAGTTCCTGGATACCGCGAATTATCTCTTCGTAAGATAGTTTGTCCAGTGCATCTTCACCGGCCGAAGGCACCTGCATGATCACCGGGTCAATATCAGTAACCATTTTATGCTTATGGTATTTTCGGAAATGGTCAATGGCCGTATAGATCATGATCTTTCGCAGCCACCCCTTGAATGAACTCACCACATCAGCATAGGCCGGGCTGAAGTGATGTATTTCCCTGAAAATTTTTAAAAACCCGTCATTCAGTATCTCCAATGCGTCTTCATCATTGTTTGTGTAACGGTCACAGATGGCCATAGCATAGCCATAGAAAGAGTTATAGATAATCTTCTGGCTCTCCCTTTTGTTCAGGGCACAAGCCCCGATATGGTAGGTCAGTTCTTCTGCAGACAGCAAAGTAAAATCTGGTTTCATGCACCAATCGGAAGACGGGCCAAAATGGTTGCCTTTTCCCTAATTTACAACTATCCGCTTTACTTTACTGCAATACCCTGGTTTTAAGAAATTTCAGGAGTCCAAGTAGCTGATTTACACTTCCCCGGTCTTAAAATTTCTTTTCGATGATCTCAAAAACCCGGTTCCGCATTTCCCCGATAGGTTTCGGAATATTACACAGCAGCACATAAAACAATTGCTTTTCCGGCCACCAGCAATAATCACTGATAAACCCGCCCTGTGAACCGGTATGGCCGATCATATCCATACCATCGTCTTTTGTAATAAACCAGCTAAGGCCGAGCCGTTGCGGGAGGCTGTCGGTCCATTGTGGAAACGGGTAAACCATTCTTGATTTTTTGATCCATTCAGGCGACAGGAAAATATTTTGCTGTATCGCCAGTTCATATTTCCATAATTCTGACACACTGCTCCACACACCGCCATTACCTGCTGCTGCAAAAGTGGGTTCTTCACCATAGTCGAGTTCTTCAAACATCTTTTTATCATTCACAATATAGGAATGTGACACCCCGCTATCCGGATACGGGCCATCGGTGATGGTAGAGGTTTTCATACCAGATGGCCTGAAAATCGTTTCTGTAATAAAATCCTGCCATTTTTGCCCGCTGACCTTTTCAATGATCAGCGCCAGCCCGTTGAAGGCGGGATTTGAATATTTATACCGGGTACCAGGCTCAAATAAGAGTGTTTCCGTTTTTTTTAACGGCGCAAAATTCTCTTCATCTTTTGCCGTGAGATAAAATTCTCTTTGTTCACTCACCCTGCGGTTGTCGGGAATACCTGATGTATGGGTGAGCAGGTGAAACAGTTTTACCTTCCGGGCAATGTCCCGGTTTTCAAAATCAGGAAAATATTTACCTATCCCATCATCCAATGAAAGTTTTCCCTGTTCGGCCAGTTTCAAAATACCATAGGCCACAACCGTTTTGCTGACAGAACCTGTATTGAAAAGCGTATTTACAGTGATGGGTTCTTTTGTGTGAATGTCAGCGATGCCAAAACCTTTCTGGTAAATGATTTTTCCTCCCTGCGCCAGCAGCACAGCCCCGCCGGGCTCATTATCTTTGAAATACTCTCTGAAGACGCCGTCCAGCATCGTCTCCCGGCCAGTTTGTGATTGCGCATATAATGAACACATAAGCAAAAAAAGTATGAATGGCTTCATGAACTAAAATTTAATGACCTCATCTTCGCTGCTGCTATTTTAAGGTGTGGGGCTGCCATATTTCTTTTGCTGAAAGCGGTACTTGCTACCTTTTTTTTTGATGATAAAAAGATTGTCATACACAGTTTCGGGCAGGTCGCCGTTCACTTTTGTTTCACCGCAAAGCATATTCACCACATCATCCACAGTATTGGAATGGCCCACCACAAGGGTATTTTTTGATTTTGTTTTCAAAAGACTGATAAATGCTGAATCGGGCCGGGGGCCGTATATCTCAGCGCTTAAACCAAAATGATCGGCTGTTGGCTTTGCTGTGGATTTGGTGCGGATGGTGTTGGTAGAATAGATATAGGCGATCTTTTTACTTTTCAATATCTCTTCCAGGGCCTGTGCCCTTTGTTCACCTTCGGGGCTCAGCGGCACATCGCTGGTCATGTTGGGACCCGGAGCGGCTTTTTCTGCATGACGGACGATGTAATAAGTATGTCCGCAGGAGGCAAAAAACACAACGATCACCGGCAACAGGTATTTCATATACAAAGTTTTAACAGCTAAAGTTAAACCCTGCTTTCATTCCTTCCGTCTTTTTTGTAAATTAGTTTTATACTTAACCCGCACAGTTATGAAAAAATTATCTGAAACCTGGTTTGCCGAAGGCCGTATTGATTTTGAACTGAAGAAATACACCCTGCTGGCCTACCTGCAGGAAGTAAACCATTATTTTAACGAGAACAAACTTTATCCTCAATTAGCCGATGTAGTCTTTCACTACAACAACATCGTGGCTTTCAGAGAAAATAAAAAGTATTTGCAGGAGCATTTCCCGAAAAAGTTTACCGGCATCCAGTTAGAAAAATTACAATTGCTGTATGAACAGATGATAGAAGATGATGAACTGATGCAGGAACTGGAAGATATCATTCACTATTCCGCCGGAAAGATCAAAAGCACTATTCACAGCGGCACAGAGATCTACGAGTTTGTGGAAGATAACCTGAATATCGCTCCTGTCGGGCTGATACCTTTGGATACACAGGAAGGTTATTTCTTTTTAACGACGAAAATGATGCACCATACCCATGTGTATCACTACCGGCTTTCCTTTTTTGAAAAACATGATGAAAAATACCGGAGTATCAAAACATCATTTATTGATCATCGGCACCGTAGTATCAGTAATACCTATGAGCATATCAAATCCGAACTGATTCGTCACAGAAAGGATTTACCCAACCCTGCAGTGTATTCCATCGAAACAGAACTGAGCTATCCTGTTGATGAAACACTGTTGCCTATAGCCAAAAGGAGTTTGGTGAAATTTATTTCTGTTCAGGCAGCGTAGTTATCCTTGCCACGGTTATGAACCGTGGCAAGGAAGCAGGGCTAATCAACCAACTCCAGCCCCCACTCCTTTCCTTTCTTCACTGCCGGTACACCTTCGGTTATCCATTTTGCCGGTTTGGCGCCTTTCAGCATGTGGTCAAAGAATTGTTGCATGCGGATATGATAATCTCTCATATCCTGTCGCTGTGTGAGGCCGTGACCCTGTCCGTTATAATTGAACATCCATACTTTTTTACCCAGCCTGCGCAAGGCGGTGAACATTTCAATGCCCTGGTACCAGGGCACGGCGCCATCGGCATCATTGTGCATCATCACCATCGGTGCTGTCACTTTATTCAGGTGGAAAAGCGGAGAGTTCTCGATATATAAGTTTGGCTTCTCCCACAACGTGGCCCCGATACGGCTCTGTGTTTTCTCATATTGAAACTGACGGTTTACCCCGCTTTCCCAGCGAATGCCCCCATAGGCACTGGTCATATTGGCCACCGGTGCACCGGCCCACACTGCTTTAAACAGTTTTGTCATCGTGGCTAATTGGGCAGCCTGGTAACCGCCCCAGCTATGGCCCTGCAGCGCCATATTAGTGCTATCCACCCAACCTTTTTTCACCAATGCCCTTGCACCACTGACGATATAATCATAAGCATTCTTACCGGGATGACCGGTGGTATAATGTATATCAGGCATGAAGATGATATAACCATTGCTTACGAAATATGGCACATTGACGGCACTGCGGATAGGCGCCGGTTCTTTATAATCATGCAGGTCCTGGCTAAGTTTTTCATAGAAATAAACGATCATCGGGTATTTTTTCTTAGGGTCAAAGTTCTCCGGCTTATACACGATGCCCGTTGCTTCTTTGCCATTGTAGGCTTTCCATTTAAAGAGTTCGGCAGTGCCCCAGAGATAATTGGACTGTTGAGGGTTGATGGAAGAAAGTTTCCATAATGAGGTGTGAAACTTGAATTTTAGTGTCGGATCATGCAGGTATCCATGACCAGGGGCAAAATCTGTCAAAACATATAAATCAGGAGATGAACCATAATTCTCTAGTGTAAAAATAAAAGTATAAAAATCCTTTGATGCTAAAATCTGTCCTATTTGAAAGTTCTTGTTTTCAGAATAGCTTATTGGTGCAAAATATCCTCCATGTGTTTTAATAAAAGTAAGTCCTGAGGATTTATCATTCTCACTAAAAGTCCTGCACAGAATTGCATCATTATAACTTATAAACCTTTTATCTCTGTCAAGAACTACATTTCTGTAGGTAATTTTTTCGCTTCTTCCTAAGCCTCGGGATAAATTCTCCTGAGAGAAGCTTCCTTCAAGATTCACTTTCCACACATCATACCTGTCATAAACATAAACCGCCGAATCGCCTTCATGCCATCCCATCACCCCATACGGCCCCGGCTCATCCGGCACCTGGCTGTCTTCATTCCACAGTGGCACTTTAATTTTTGCAGAAATATTTTTGGCCGTTTTCCCATCCCATGTAAAATAATGTTTGGCAATACGGTCATACCACATGATATATTTACCCGCTGAAGAAGGATAGACCTGTCCATGCAGGTTTTGCTTCACTAATTTTTTATCGCCGGTTCGCACATCAATAGCATAGATATCCTTACGGGTAGTACCCAGCCATTGGCTTTCGACCCGTTTGCCCACATCCGTTATGCCAATAAAGGTATCGCCATCTCCTTCGTTGGTTGAAATGACCTGCGGAATTTCTTTGCTGCCCAATTGCTTTATCGTTCCAGCGCCGAGGTCATACACTGCGAGGAAATTTTCCTGCTGGGCAGCCCTTAACCTTGCCGGTAATAGTTGCACGGTCTGCAGGTAATCATCCTTGTAATGCCAGATGTCCACCTTCGGCATATCAATTTCAATGATCGTGGTATCTCTCGGCGGCTGAATTTGCCCCACTCCAAAAAATAATCTCTTACCGCTTTTGCTGAAACTGGTATTGCCAAATTCACTCACCGTCATACCGAGCTTCATACCTGCCGTGTGCTTGTCCACCAGCAGTATGGCGCTGTCCATGCCGTCTTTATAGTACCAGAGGCGATAGAATTTCTGCAGGTCTTTGGGCCTGGCATCTCTTTCGGCCACATACGCCACCTGCGAACCATCTTCTGAAAAACTGAAATTCTTAAAATCATTCCCTTTCCTGCTCAACGTTTTTGCAGTGCCGGTATTCAGATCGAGTAAAACAACTGCAGGCAGACTCAATGAGTCTTTGGGGTTCTTAGCCTGTTCTATCAGCAGCTTGCCGCCTGTTTTGCTGAAATAATATTCGAGTACATTATTGAATACTTTTTCTTGCCCATTGATAAGATTACGTAGAACGAGATCGGTTCCTGCATCCACCGGGCCCGAAGGGGTGTCGTCGCCGTCTGCAAAGAAATCGTGAGCCGTGAGTTGTGAGTCGTAACTATCTTCCTCTTCAGGCATTTCACCATCCCTGCCCTTTTTCTTTTTTTGAGGTATAGCTTGTATCACCTGCTGCAAGGAATCAATGATCCGGTTCAGGCTGTCGGTTGTTCTTTTATCAGCAGCAGTTTCGGGCTTCTTTGCCGGGGGTGTTTCTTTTTTTTCCACTGCCTTTTCCAGGTGATAAGCCACCCAACCGGCTTCTTTCTCCGGGGTTTTATAATTTTTTACAGCAGGCACTTTCCACACTTCTTCCTTGCCCAACTCGACAATGGCAAAAGAATCTTTCGGCATTTCATCGGGTCTTTTCTTTTTGATCCTGGCCTCCCTTGTGTCCTTGTACAGCGGCCGAATTTTAAATACAGCAAAGCGGCTGTCTTCGGTGATCAGGGCATTATACCCCCTGGGCACTGTCTTTTTATACGTTGCATCGGATGATTGTATCACCAGTTCATTATCACCCTGCTGCACATTGACGGTATAAACCACCCATTTGCCATCGTTGCTGATCATCCGTTCGCCTATGCTTTGCCAGCTATCGTACACGGAATGATCGAGGGGTTTTTTCTGGGCAAAAGAGCAGATACAGATCGCCGATAATACTACTCCTGAAAGGGCTTTTTTCATTTCTACTGTTTTAAAAGTTTAAAGATAAGACTCTGAAAAAAACCACTGCAAAAATATTCAGTCGTTCTTGCTTTTATCGTTCAGCTGTATTTACCCTATCTAGTTTGGGTAAGTTTTTTTTCCTGTTTCACCAGCATAAACACATGCACCACCAGTGCAATGGCAATGATGGTAAATCCCCAGTAAAACCATTTGCTGAGATATTTATTTTCGTGGTAAACCACAAAAGCAAGCAATATACCATAGACGGGCTCCAGGTTAAAAGTGAGATTGACTGTAAAGGCAGATAACCGTTTGAGGGCATATCCCGACAACCGGAAACCCAACACAGAACAAAACCAGGCCAATACCAGCAGCCAGCCAAAATTTTCCCAGCCCGGCCAAATACTTTCCGAAGGAAAAAACTGCCAGTAAAACGGGAGTAGCAGCGACATAAACAAAAACCCACAGGTTTGTTGCCAGGTGAGCAGTGTTTCTACATTCATTCTCTTCAGGAATTCCCTGTTATAGATGGGGAATAAAGCAGCCAGCACAGCAGATATGATGCCAGTGATGATCCCTGTTTTATACTGCGTATCGAAATGGAAAATGAGATAGATGCCGGCCATGGTGATCATACCGAGCAACAGTTCTATACGGTCGAGCTTTTTTCTCAGTATCAACGGTTCAAATAAAGCGGTAAAAAAACTGATAGAAGAAAAGCTAACCAATGCCACTGATACATTAGAATACTTGATTGATCCATAAAAAGTGATCCAGTGCAGGACAGCGATGCAGCCAACAAGAGCAATTTTATAAATATCCGTGGCAGGAAGCCGCTGCAATTTTTTCATCCAGCCAAAAAGCAACCACATCGTGGCGGCAGTGAGCAGCAACCTGTACCAAACCAGCAAACCTTCGTTCAGGGTGATAAGTCTGCCAAGGATGCCCGTGAACCCCGCCAGGAAAACAGCGATGTGTAGCTGAAGAAATGCTTTTTTCATTCAGGATGGCGCTTTTGAATAGCACAGCAAAGTAAGACAGAAGAAGCCATAAAAAAAGCGGGGCGCAATGCCCCGCCTTCAAGGTATATAAAGAATCCTGCTTTTGAACTTAGTTCTTATAAAACTCCACTTCACCGGAACTAACGTCATACATGCCGCCGGCAATAGCGATCTCGCCTTTGCTGACCATTTCCGCAATCACCGGGCTTTGTTTTAATATTTCATCCACTGTTCTTTTAACATTGATAGTGGCCACTTTTTCTACAAACTCGCTGTTCTTTGAATTGCGGTCTGCCGACACTGTTTTTTCTGCTTCCACCGCCGGTTGAATTTTGCTAAGCAGGTGAGTGAGATTACCCATTTCCACATGATCACAGGCTCCTTTCACGGCGCCGCATTTCGTGTGGCCCAGCACGAAAATAACTTTTGCTCCCGCTACTTTGCAACCAAACTCCATGCTGCCAAGAATGTCTTCATTGATGATGTTTCCGGCTATCCTTACACTGAAAATATCACCCAGTCCCTGGTCAAAGATCAGTTCGGCAGAAGTGCGGGAATCAATACAACTCAGGATGACGGCAAAAGGATGCTGGCCATCCGAAGTTTCATTCACCTGTTGAAGCAGGTTGCGGTTAAATTTCAGATTATTCAGAAACCGCTTATTTCCCTCTTTGAGCAACTCAATGGCCTTTGCTGGAGTGATTGCAGATTGTAATTCCCTGGTTAGTGTTCGCATTTTTTGTTTATTTGATTGGTTGAAAAATAAGTTTAGAGGCTTTTGCCATCATCAATTCCGATTATTTCGAGGTTGATATTCTTGCGAAGAGCATTCTCCCGGTAATTCCTGATCACTTCTATCACATCATAGTTAATGGTTTTAGACCTCGAGCCATCCACAACCACTTTGGAATTTTCCGGTATCCTGTCAAGCACTTTTAAAATATTGCCTTTGTTGAGAAAAGAAACTTCTTCTGCCAGCACCAGTTGGTATACTGGCTGGCCATCTTCGGTAGAAACATTGCTCTTCAGGTAATGTGAATTACGGTAACTATGCCGCAGCGTATAGAAGATCGCAAACAGTGACCCAACAATAATGCCCTTAAGCAGATCAGTTGCGATGATAGCCGCAACCGTTGCTACAAACGGTATAAATTGTTCCCACCCTAGTTTATACATCTGTTTGAAAAGAGATGGCTTGGCTAATTTATATCCTACCACAATGAGGATAGCCGCAAGGCTTGCCAGGGGAACCATGTTCAGCAAACCGGCAATGGTGATGGCGCTGATCAGCAGGAACACCCCATGCAGGATAGCTGATAATTTTGTTTTGCCACCAAAAGTGATATTGGCAGAGCTTCTCACAATCACCTGGGTGATAGGAAGACCGCCAATAAAACCGGAAACTATATTTCCCAAACCTTGTGCCTTTAACTCACGGTTGGTGGGTGTAACCCGCTTATAAGGATCCAACTTATCAGTAGCCTCCACACAAAGCAGGGTCTCCAGGCTGGCCACAATAGCCAGTACTATGGCCACCTTATACACTTCAATATTGGTGAGTTGAGAAAAGTCGGGGAAAGTGAACTGACCAAAAAATTCGGTGAGGTTATGCGCCACCGGCAGCCGCACCAATTGATCTTCTCTCAATGAATAATTGAGTGTACCGTTTTGGTACATATAGTTGAATAGTATTCCCACAATCACCACAACAATGGGTCCCTGCAATAGTTGAAAAAACCGATGCTTCTTTGTCAATACAAGGTCCCAAAGCAGCAGGATGGCGATAGATACAATTCCAATGATAACCGCACCGGGTGTCATGGCTTCAAAAGAATTCATGATAGAAGATATGGTATTTGACCCTCCCGGCTCTGCGTATGACAGATCGCCTTCAAAATCCTTATCATAACCCACGGCATGTGGAATTTGCTTCAGGATGATGAGCAGGCCGATGCCTGTAAGCATACCTTTGATAACCGAAGAAGGAAAGAAATAGGCGATGAACCCAGCCCTTGCATAACCCATCAGCAATTGGATGGCACCTGCTATGACAACGGCTGTCAAAAACGCTGTCCATGAACCCAATGTGGCAATTGATGTTAGAACGATCACGGCCAATCCAGCAGCCGGGCCACTTACCCCCAATGCTGAACCACTGGCCAGACCTACCACGATGCCACCCACGATACCGGCAATAATTCCTGAAAACAGCGGTGCCCCGGATGCTAATGCAATTCCAAGACATAACGGAACGGCAACGAAGAACACGACTATGCTTGCCGGCAGATCATTTTTAATCTCACTCAAAGGGTGATTTCTTGTCATATAGGATTTTTGAGACGCTAAAATAGAATTAATTCCATGAAAGATAGTATTACTATTAAAATAAATTGTAAAACTTTTTTCTACCTTTGGCCTGTTTCAAAGACCGACCGAATTAAAACAAAGGCGTTATGGAATTACAGTTGCAGTTCCGTATGAATGAAAACCTTTATTTGAAGGATCCTGAGCAATCAGTGCTTGGCAGAAATATTATCAGAAACAGCATCCTGCTTATCCAAAAAAATGGCTTTGAATCATTTACGTTTAAAAAACTGGCCGAAGCCATCGGCTCCACTGAAGCCGGTATATACCGGTATTTTGAAAACAAACACCGGTTACTGACCTACCTGACCGCCTGGTATTGGTGCTGGCTGGAATACAGGGTGGCCTTTTATACCCAAAACATCACTGACCCTGCTGAAAAACTGAAGAATGTGATCCGGTTGCTGGCGATTTCAATCGAAGACGATGCAAAGACAAGCTATGTGAATGAAAGTGTCCTGCACCAGATCATTATTGCAGAAGGCTCCAAGGCCTATCTCACCAAGCATGTGTCTGAAGATAACAAGCAAAAATTATTTAAACCCTACAAGGATCTCTGTGCCCGCATTAGTGATATAATAATGGAATATAATCCACACTACACGTTTCCGAAATCTTTATCAAGCACTATCATTGAAATGGCGCATTTTCAAAACTTCTTCATGCACCACCTGCCCTCCCTGACTGATTTTGGAAAAGAAAAGAATGAAGAAATGATAGTGGGATTCCTTGAAAATTTAGTGTTCGCATCCATTAACGGGAAAAAATAGCATCCTTATTTGCTTTCTGCAAAAAATTCTTTCCGCTCAGCAACGACCATAGGAGATTGTGCTGTTTCGATATTCTTCACTCTTCTGCGATAATTTTTAAACAGGCTTTGCCAACGAAGTTTGATTACACCAAGAACCCCTTCTTTTACAATGCCTTTATTCATTTTGGAAGCACCAAATGCCCGGTCTTTAAAAATGATCGGCACTTCTTTTAATTTGAAGCCCAACTTCCAGGCTGCAAATTTCATTTCGATCTGGAAAGCATATCCTACAAAACGAATCTGGTCGAGGTTGATCGTTTCCAGCACTTCTTTGCGATAACACATGAAGCCTGCAGTGGGATCTTTCACCGGCATCCAGGTGATCATTCTTGTGTAAAGCGAAGCGCCTTTTGATAAGGCGATACGATTGGACGGCCAGTTCACCACCCCCCCGCCTTTTACATACCGGGAACCAATAGCCACGCCGGCCCCTTCGTATTTGCAGGCATGGTACAACCGCGGCAGATCGGCAGGATTGTGAGAAAAATCGGCGTCCATTTCAAAAACAAACTGGTAGTTCCTCGCAATGGCCCATTTAAAGCCGTGTATATAAGCTGTACCAAGCCCAAGCTTTCCTTTGCGTTCTTCCAGGAACAATTGTTCCGGAAACTTTAGCTGCAGGCTCCTCACAATGTTTGCTGTGCCATCGGGTGAATTATCGTCTATCACCAGCACATGAAAACCCTCGTGCAGGTTAAAGATGGCATGAAGAATATTGCTGATATTCTCCTTCTCATTAAAGGTCGGTATGACAACGAGTTTTTCCACGTAGAGCCTTCTGAAATAGGGAGATACGAATTTACAATAATCTATAGAGACCTGCTGTTAAAATTCTGCACTGCGTTCAGACCTTTTTCAACATCGTACGGGTATAGATTTCGGTAAGTTTTTGCTTGGTGTGCTGGGGAAAATCGCCTTTCATCATCCAGTCATAATATTGTGGCTCTGCTTTTAAGACATCTGCAACCGGTCGTCCTTTGAATTTGCCAAAATTGAATACTTCCACACCGTTCTCCATAATGAAACGGCGGGCAAAATCTACTACCTGGTCTTCCCCGATTTGTTTGAGGATACTGTCAACAGAGTTGCCCAACTCCGGGTAGCGATCCAACTGGGCTTCTAATATTTCATGAGTGGCAGAGGCATCTACCTCAGCGCTATGTGCCCCGCTAAGGGTTTTGTTGCAATAAAACTTATAGGCTGCTCCCAATGTTCTCGGTTCCATTTTGTGAAAGATGTTCTGCACATCCAGCATTTTCCTGTTCTTCATGTCAAAATCCACCTGTGCACGGAGAAATTCTTCCATCAGGAGGGGAATGTCAAACCTGTTGGAATTGTAACCGGCGAAATCACAACCATCCAGCATCTGTTTCAGTTCCTGTGCGATCTGTTTAAAAGTGGGAGCATCCTTCACCATTTCATCCAGGATACCATGCACATCGCTTGACTGTTTGGGAATAGGCATTTCGGGATTGACCAGTTTTCGCTTCACACTTTTTGAACCATCCGGCAGGATTTTCACAATAGCAATTTCCACGATCCGGTCGGTACCGAGGTTGGTTCCGGTGGTTTCCAAATCAATAAAAGCGAGGGGTTTTTTCAACTGCAACATCAGGTCAGTAATTAATGCTTTGATGGAATCAGCGGTAAAGGTAACGGTTTGCCGTGTTTATCAAAATGAAATTTTACCAAAATTTACCTGCTGAATGCAAGAAAACCAGCGGTTTATCTTTTTATCCACGGTTGCTGCCAGGAATCCGCTTTTGAATACAAAGCCGGGCATTTACCTTTGCAAAATAAACATGCGGTTTCACCGTTATTACAACACTAATACCCTTAAAAAAATGAAAAACAAAGTTTTTGCTTCCATCTTAGTGCTGACCATGATCATTCTTGTCAGTTCCTGCGCCACATCCCGTAAATATGGTTGTCCGTCTGTGAATGTAAAGTCTGCAAAGACAAGCATCAGCTGATCTGAACACAAATAAATTCATTGAGTTGTCACCGGCGTATACCCCGGTGACTTTTTTTATTCCGTATTCTCTGCGATAATTTTTCTCCTGAACAACCCCCTTTGTTTCCGCTTTTTTTCTTCCTGTTGTTTTTGAGAAAGCCAGACGGAGTACAATTCTATTTCCTGCTGTTTGCCTTTGAGCTGAAATTGACCAAGCGGTTCTACTTTCAGGTATTTGGGCATGGTAACATTATCAATGATCCAGTCCGAAACGATCAGGTCGGCATTCATGTCGTGGCATTTGCTTTGCATCCTTGCGGTGGTATTCAGCACATCACCATGATAGGCGATCTCTGATTTATATTTCCCCACTTCCGAAATAACCACCGTGCCGCCATGCAATGCGGCTTTGAACTCCGGCATCCGGCCATACCGTTCCATATATTGTTTTTCAAAACGCTTTATTTGTTTTTGCACGGCAAAAAAACAACGGACACATACGGCATACCGCAATCCCTTTTTCACCGGCCATGTCACCACTATCTGGTCACCAACATACTGATACACCCTTCCGAAATAACGGGCAATCGGTTCGCTGATGTCATAAAAATAGTCTTGCAGAAAATGACTGTACTCCAGTTCACCCATCGCTTCTGCGATGTCTGTGGAGTGGTTGAGGTCAACAAAAAGAAAGATCCTGTCTTCCTGCTTCACCTGGTGATATTTTCCGAAAACAAGATTATAAATAGCATCACGGCCCAACTTGCGATGAAGCTCATCCATAAAATTTGAAACCAAAGAAATGATAAGCGACAAGCCCAAAAATTCAAACAACTTTCGGGTAGCAAAAAAATCATGCAGGCTGTCGGGAAAAATGGTTTCATAGGTATTCACATCCAGCCACAGCACAATGTTCATGATAAAAAAGAAAAGGATCATGAACCAGAAAGTGACCCGCATGGTTCTATAAAGCAGGTAAAACCAAAAACCTGTCCGCCTGTGTTTGCGGCGAAACTCCATGGCCTGGGTTTCAAAAAAAGCAATAGCAACCCCGACAGGAACACTGGCTATAAGCGATGTAGACAATGCGATCCAGTTGAACCCGTGCCGGGTGAATGCATAAAAAGCGAACAGTAGTACGGATAAGTAAATGATGAAAACATTATTTTGAGAAATGATTTTCCAGGGTCGCAGGGGATCAAGTGGCTGAGTTTCGCCGCTAAAGGGGTTAAAAATTCCCAGGCGACGCCAGGGTGTTTTGGTTTTGGCTGTAGATATTCTTCCCATTGAGGCAGGTTGATAAATCAGTACTAATTTAAAAATTAAGGCTGAAACAAACCAGTAATTCAAATATTCCCCTATTTTTGCAGCCTCGAATGAATACTTTTACACATAATCATCATCATTTCTTGCTCTGCCAGGAGTAGGCCGTGAGGATATTATGTAAAACATAGTGTAGGGCTTACTCAACAGTAAGCCCTTTTTATTTGTAATAACAGTCAACTTATGACACAAGAAACTTTAAAGATTGCTGTTCAGAAATCAGGCCGTCTCTATGAAGGCTCCATGCAACTGCTCAAAGAATGTGGCATTGAAATTAGCAATGGTAACAACCAGTTAAGGGTGTTGTCGGGTAACTTTCCGGTTGAAATTTTTTTCCTGCGGGATGATGATATCCCGGAATATGTGCAGGATGCTGTGGCGGATATTGGTTTTGTCGGTCAGAATGTAGTGAACGAAAAAAACAAGCAAGTTCAGGTCATTGAAAAGCTAGGTTTTGGCAAATGCAGGTTATCGCTGGCTGTTCCTAAAAACGGCCCGCTGCAATCTGTCAATGACCTTAACGGGAAGAAGATCGCCACCAGCTACCCGGTTATTCTCGCTGCCTTTCTGAAAGAAAAAAATATCAGTTCTTCCATTCATGAGATCAGTGGTTCTGTTGAAATTGCCCCGAGAATCGGGTTGGCCGATGCCATCTGCGACCTGGTAAGCTCGGGCAGCACCCTTTTCACCAATGAACTGAAAGAGATTGAAACCATTTTATCATCGGAAGCGGTGCTTGTCAGCAATAAAGAATTGTCCACTTCTAAAAAGATCATTCTTGAAAGTTTGCTGTTCCGCATCCGGGCGGTTAGAAAGGCCAAAAACAACAAGTACGTGTTGCTGAATGCACCCAACAATAAGCTGGAATCCATCTGTAAATTATTACCCGGTATGAAAAGCCCCACCATTTTGCCATTGGCAGAACCCGGCTGGAGTTCTGTTCACTCTGTCATCAGTGAAAGTGATTTCTGGAATGTGATCGAACAACTGAAAGCGGCAGGGGCACAGGGCATCCTGATCATCCCGATTGAAAAAATGGTAATGTAAACCTGGTTCCCCAAAATGAAGTGTAACATTTATTATGAAACTCTATAAATATCCCGGAAAAAAAGAATGGCAGAAGATCATTCAGCGGCCTGCTACTGATATTGGCTCACTTGAAAAAAGCGTAAGAAAGATCCTTGTGAAAGTGAAAGCCAAAGGGGACAAAGCTGTCCGCAAATTCAGCAAGGAGTTTGACGGAGTAGCTTCAAAAAAATTACAGGTTACGGGAAAAGAGATCAAAGCCGCATCAGCATTGGTCAGCGAAGAATTGAAGCAGGCCATTCAGCAGGCAAAGCAGAACATTGAAGTCTTTCACCGTTCACAAAAAGAGTCAATCCGAAAAATTGAAACCATGCCCGGCGTAGTTTGCTGGAGGGAATCAAAAGCCATTGAAAAAGTGGGTTTATATATTCCGGGAGGATCGGCGCCTCTTTTCTCCACTGTACTGATGCTGGGTGTTCCGGCTTCCCTTGCAGGCTGTAAAGAGACCATTCTTTGCACACCACCTTCAAAAGATGGAATGATCAGTCCGGCAATTTTATATACGGCACAACTATGCGGCATTACAAAAATTTTCAAAGCAGGTGGTGTGCAGGCTATCGGCGCAATGGCCTATGGAACGGAAAGTATTCCGAAGGTGTTCAAAATTTTCGGACCCGGCAACCAATATGTCACTCTTGCCAAACAATTAGTGCAGCAGGATGGTGTAGCCATTGATATGCCTGCCGGACCTTCAGAATTGCTGGTGATTGCAGATGAAACGGCAGTTCCGGAATTTGTTGCCGCCGATCTTTTATCACAGGCTGAGCATGGGCCTGATTCACAGGTCTTGCTCATCACAACTAATGAAAAGATGGCAGAAAATGTTGCCAAAGAAATAACTGAACAATTAAATAAACTGCCAAGAAAAGAAATAGCAGCAAAGGCTTTGCAAAACAGCAAGATCATTTTATTTAAAAGCATTGATGAAGCTTTGGAATTGTCAAACCAGTATGCACCAGAGCACCTGATACTTTCCTGCGATAATGCAGAACAACTGGCAGATAAGATCACAACAGCCGGTTCGGTTTTTCTCGGCCATTATTCACCTGAGAGTGCAGGAGACTATGCCAGCGGCACCAATCATACCCTGCCGACAAATGGCTATGCGGCCATGTACAACGGTGTTTCCGTAGATAGCTTTGTGAAAATGATCACCTACCAGCAATTAACCAAAGAAGGATTACAGCATATTGGCAAAACAGTAATGACCATGGCGGCAGCCGAAGGTCTTGATGCACATAAAAACGCCGTTTCAGTTCGTCTAAAAAATTAAGTATGGATTTCAACCTGGATAATTTAGTAAGAAATAATATAAAAGGGATGACCGCCTACTCATCTGCAAGGCATGAGTTCAGCGGAATGGCCAGTATTTTCCTTGACGCCAATGAAAATTCTTTTGGCTCTCCTTTGTATGAAAACTATAACCGTTATCCCGATCCGCTCCAGCAAAAACTGAAGCAAAAGATCAGTTCGATCAAAGGCGTGCCGTCAAAAAATATATTCCTCGGCAATGGCAGTGATGAAGCAATAGATCTCCTGTTCCGTATATTTTGTGACCCGGGGAAAGACAATGTGCTCATCTTTCCCCCTACGTATGGAATGTATGAAGTGTGTGCAGAAATGAACGATGTGAAAGTAAAAAAAGTGCCGTTGACGGATACCTATCAGTTGGATATGGATGCCATTGAAGAAGCGATTGATCCCTTTACCAAGCTCATTTTTATCTGTTCTCCCAACAATCCCACAGGCAACAGCATCAGCAAAGCCGATGTGGAAGTGCTGCTCAATAATTTTGAAGGCCTCGTGGTGATTGACGAAGCTTATATCAACTATTCCCGGCAAAAAACATTTATACCGGAACTTACTGAATACCCCAACCTGGTTATCCTGCAAACACTGTCAAAAGCATGGGGGCTGGCGGGGCTCCGGCTGGGAATGGCATTTGCCGGTGAACCCATCATCAACTATATGAACAAGGTGAAATATCCTTATAACATCAGCACCGCCACACAGCAACTGGCATTAGAAGCACTGGATAATATTGAAACGGTAAATGACTGGATACAGATCACGGCAGAACAAAGAGAATGGCTGAAAGAAGAATTGCTGAAGCTGGGAATTACACAAACCGTTTATCCCTCCGAAGCTAATTTTCTAATGGTAAAAATGACAGAAGCCAGAAAAGTATACGAATATCTTTCCGGCGAAGGAATTATTGTAAGAGACCGTTCCAAAGTGATTCGCTGCAACGACTGCCTCCGGATAACTATCGGAACACCGGAAGAAAATAGCAAATTAATACAAGCACTCACAAAATTTAATTTAGATAATGAGTAACCAGATGCTCACAGATCCCCCCCGCGGGGAGCAGGGAGGCAGGAAGATACTGTTTATTGATCGTGACGGCACACTGATCAAAGAAGCTCCGCCCACTTATCAAATAGATTCTTTTGAGAAACTAGAATTCTATCCCGGTATGTTTTATTGGATGAAAAAAATTGCCAATGAACTGGATTTCGAATTGGTGATGGTCACCAACCAGGATGGATTGGGAACCAATTCGTATCCTGAAAAAACATTCCGGCCTGTTCATGATTTTGTGATGAAAAGCCTCGAAAATGAAGGCATCCGTTTCAGCGATGTATGTATTGACAAAAGTTTCCCGCATGAAAATAAACCTACCCGCAAGCCGGGAACGGGTATGCTGGTAAAATACATCAACAACCCTGAATACGATCTGCCCGGCTCATTTGTGATTGGCGACCGCATCACCGATGTGCAACTGGCAACAAATCTTGGTTGCAAAGCCATCTGGCTGAATCTTGAACCCGGCCTGGGCGGAGCGGAAATTAAAGATGAATGGGAAACATTGCAGCAGGCGGTGGCACTGGAGACAACCGACTGGAAAAAAATTTATGAATTCCTGAAGCTGGGACAAAGGATGATACAGCACCAGCGCAATACCAATGAAACAAAGATCAGCATTGAACTGAACCTTGACGGAACCGGTAAAACGAAAATAAAAACAGGGCTGAACTTTTTTGATCACATGCTGGACCAACTAGGCCGGCACAGCGGAATTGACCTTGCCATAAAAGTTGACGGCGACCTGCATATTGACGAACATCATACCATAGAAGACACTGCAATTGCCCTTGGTGAAGCATTTGCAACTGCATTAGGAAATAAAAAAGGAATCGAACGCTATGGTTTCACCCTGCCGATGGATGATTCAATAGCACAAGTGGCCTTGGATTTTGGCGGCCGAAGCTGGCTCGTTTGGGAAGCAGACTTTAAAAGAGAAAAGATCGGTGATATGCCCACGGAAATGTTTTATCATTTTTTTAAATCATTCAGTGATGCGGCCAGGTGCAACCTGAACATAAAAGCGGAAGGCGACAACGAACATCATAAAATTGAATCCATATTCAAGGCCTTGGCCAAATCAATCAAAATGGCAGTAAAAAGAGATGCAGACAATCTGCAACTGCCCAGCACTAAAGGAATCCTATAGTGTCTGACGGTCTCCGTCTGACACATAAACATAGAGAACAACAAAATGGAGGTTGCGATCATAAAATACAATGCCGGTAATATCCAGTCCGTGCTTTTTGCATTGGAAAGAATTGGTGTTACAGCAATAGTGACGGATGACCCGGAACAGATCCGGTCTGCCGGAAAAGTAATTTTCCCGGGTGTTGGTGAAGCCAGCACAGCCATGAACTATCTCAAAGAAAGAGACCTGGACAAGCTGATTGTTTCTTTGCAGCAACCGGTGCTGGGCATTTGCCTAGGAATGCAGTTGCTTTGTTCTTATTCCGAAGAAAACAGCACTGCCTGCCTGGGTGTTTTTGATAATGTTATTGTGAAACGATTTAACCCTGCCAATCAGGAAAAAGTACCACAGATCGGCTGGAACAATATTTATCATCTGAAAACAGGGCTGTTCAAGGGTATAGCTGAAAACAGTTATTGTTATTTTGTTCATGGCTATTATGCCGGGGCCAATCCCTGCAGCATTGCTACAACTGAATATACACTCCCCTATTCTTCCGCTATGCAAAAAGACAATTTTTATGGTGTGCAGTTTCACCCTGAAAAAAGTGCAAAGACTGGCGAACAAATTTTAAAAAACTTCTTATCACTTTGAGATGACCATCATACCTGCCATAGATATTATAGACGGGAAATGTGTGCGGCTTGTAAAAGGCGATTACAGCCAAAAGACCATTTACAACGAAGACCCGCTGGAAGTGGCGATGCAGTTTGAAGATGCGGGATTAAAACGTCTTCACCTTGTTGACCTGGACGGCGCAAGGGCCGGCGATGTGAAAAACTGGAAAGTGCTGGAAAGAATCGCCGGGAAAACAAAACTGCTGATTGATTTCAGCGGCGGCATCAGCACACAAAAAAATGTGGAGATAACATTTAACTCCGGCGCAGCCTATGCAGCTATAGGGAGCATTGCTGCCAAAGATGAGTTTAGCTTTTCCGGGTGGCTGCTCGCATTTGGTGCTGATAAATTCATCATCGGCGCTGATGTGAAAGAAGAAAAAATCGTGGTGAAAGGATGGACCGAATCCACTTCGCTGAGTGTCTTTGACCTTATCGCCAAATACAAGACCAAAGGCGTGAAGCAGTTCTTTTGCACCGATGTGAGCAAAGACGGATTGTTGCAGGGTTCTTCCATTGATCTTTATAAAAAAATATTGAACGAGCATCCTTCCATTGATCTGATCGCCAGTGGAGGCATTTCAACCGTGGATGAGATAGAAGAGCTGAGAGAAGCCGGGTTGGACGGCGCTATCATTGGCAAAGCGATTTATGAAAATAAGATCCGGTTGACTGATCTGAAAAAATTTCTTGTTTGACCTATGCTCACAAAACGCATTATACCCTGTCTTGATATTAAAGACGGAAGAACGGTAAAGGGCACCAACTTTATCCAGTTGCGAGATGCAGGCGACCCGGTGGAGCTGGCTGTCCGTTATTGCGAAGAAGGGGCTGATGAATTGGTTTTCCTCGACATTACTGCCACCACGGAAAAAAGAAAAACACTGGCAAAATTGGTGAGAGATATTGCCACCCATATCAATATCCCGTTCACTGTTGGTGGTGGCATCAATACAGTTGAAGATGTGAGTGTGCTGTTAGAAAACGGCGCTGATAAGATTTCAGTCAATACTTCGGCTGTAAAGAGTCCTTCATTGGTGGATGAACTGGCAAAAAATTTTGGCAGCCAGTGTGTGGTTGTGGCGATTGACGCAAAACTTGTCGGTAGCGACTGGATGGTGGTGACGCATGCCGGCAGAACCCCAACCGATAAAAAAGCATTCAATTGGGCAAAAGAAATTACAGCAAGGGGTGCCGGTGAAATACTATTGACTTCCATGGAAAATGACGGCACCAAAAAAGGCTTTGCCCGGGATATTACAAAAGAGATTGCCACCGCAGTTAATATTCCTGTAATTGCATCAGGAGGTGCCGGCACCATGCAGCATTTTGCAGATGTTTTCAATATAGCGAAAGCAGATGCAGCTCTTGCCGCCAGTATTTTTCATTTTAAAGAAATAGGCATACCGGATCTAAAACTTTATTTAGCCAACCAACAAATACCTGTAAGATTATGAAACCTGATTTTCTCAAATACAGTGACGGCCTTGTACCTGCCATTGTGCAGGATGATGCCAGCAACAAAGTGCTCATGCTGGGCTTTATGAATGAAGAAGCTTTTGTGCAAACAAAAGAAACCGGCAAAGTCACTTTTTTTAGCCGCAGCAAACAACGTCTGTGGACAAAGGGAGAAACATCAGGTAATTTTCTTTTGCTGAAAGAAATGCTGGTTGACTGTGATAATGATACATTACTGGTAAAAGCCCAGCCGACCGGGCCTGTTTGTCATACCGGCGCTGACACCTGTTTTAATGAAACAAATCCTTTTTTCTCCCTGCAAAAACTGGAGGAGATAATTGGTGAAAGAAAAAATAAGCCTTCGGACAATTCCTACACTTCTTCACTTTTTGCCAAAGGCATCAATAAGATTGCGCAGAAAGTGGGTGAAGAAGCCGTGGAAATGGTGATAGAAAGTAAAGATGATAACGGGGAAAAGTTCTTAAATGAAGCGGCTGATCTCTTATTCCACTATCTCGTTTTGCTGCAGGCAAAGAATTACCAACTGAATGATGTGGTAAATAAACTTGCGGAAAGGCATAAATAAAAAAGACCGCCTGGAGCAGTCTTTAAAAACATTTGAAGTCAAGCCACAATTTTATTTTCGATTTCCACTACCGAATTTATAGCCGAATGAAACACCTCCCCAATAAGGGATAAAACCAAAACTTCCGAAAACAGGTGTAATAAAGGCACGGAAAGTGAATCCGCCGTTTGAAGGCTGAAGACGGTACCCAAAATTCAGATGGCCAAAAGTAGAAGTGAAATTATCATCGTTGGAAGAACTGGATGCGATCACCGGCGTAACACCAGCCCCTAACTCAAAATAGTTTTTCCCATCCTTACCTAAAAGATAGTTGAGGCCAATTGGAATAAACACAACGCCAGCCTTATCGCCATCGCTTGAAATACTAAATCCTCCGACACCAATTCGTCCACCAAGGCCATCTTCTTTCGGTCCGAAACGGGTATCAAAATTGAAAGAGGCAAGACCGGGCCCGCCTAACTCAAAGTAAACAGACTTTGCAGCCTGCTGGGCGCAAGCAACAACTGAAAGCATAACTACCGAAACGGACACAAGTAATATTTTTTTCATACAAATGGTTTTAATGAATAGCAATAATAGAGAAAAAAGAATTTACAATCGCTGTTAAATTATATTAACTTCTGTTTCAAGCAAAAGGCCATATTTTTCTTTTACACTTTCCTGTATCTGTTCACTCAATTTTTGTATCTCTTGACCGGAGGCTTTGCCATGATTCACCAATACCAGTGCCTGTTTTTCATGACACCCCGCATCGCCTTTGCGATAACCTTTCCAGCTTACAGATTCACCAGGACCACAATGTTCGATCAGCCACCCGGCAGCCAGTTTAAAAGTTCCATTGCTGTTTGAAAAGCCAATAATACCCGGAAATTTTTCTTTTAATGAATAGTAAACGGTTTCGTCTACAACCGGGTTTTTAAAAAAACTTCCTGCATTTCCGGTTACAGCAGGATCGGGCAATTTGGATGAACGGATACGGATCACCGCATCAGAAACTGCTTTTATGCTGAGTTCCTTCACTCCCATCGCCTCCAGTTCCTGTTCTATTGCTCCATAACTGGTGTTGAACACAGGTTGCTTGCGGAGTTTATAAGTCACATTCAGGATCACAAACTGGTCTTTATACCTGCTCTTAAAAACACTTTCCCTGTATCCGAATGCACAATCACTGCTGCGGAACGAAGCAATTTGTTTTTCCTGCAGGTGAAACGCCTCCAGTTGATGAAACACATATTTGATCTCCACTCCGTAAGCGCCGATATTCTGCATCGGTGAAGCGCCGACATTTCCCGGGATCAGGGAAAGGTTCTCCACCCCTGCCCGGTTGTTGCTGATACAATCCAGCACAAACCGGTGCCAGTTTTCTCCAGCTCCCGACTGCACATATACATACTCTTCATCCTCGTCAACTTTTTCTATCCCCCTGATCTCATTTTTCAATACAAGGCCATCATAGTCTTTGGTAAAAAGAATATTGCTGCCGCCTCCCAGCACCAGCCGCTGCTTTGAAACATCCTTTTCCAGGATTTCATTCAATTCTTCCACAGAAGCAAATGAAGCGAAACGCCGGGCACTAACATCAATACCAAATGTATTGTATCGCTTTAATGAGATATTTTCCTGAATTTGCATAATAATAAACCGGGTGAGCAAAATAACATTAAAATCATGAGCGGAAAAACTGCCGCCTTACTAGGCGCCACCGGCATGACCGGACAACTCCTGTTGCAACGATTGTTGCAAGACGATCATTTTGAAACCGTGAGGGTAATTGTTCGCCGGCCAATGGAGAAAACTCATCCCAAAATGGAAGTGAAGCTGGTTGATTTCAACGATGCTGAATCTTTCAGGCTGGCACTCGAAGATGTGGACACAATTTTTTGCTGTATCGGCACCACTCAAAAAAAAGTGAAAGGTGACAAGGCCCTGTACCGGAGCATTGACTATGATATTGCTGTGAATGCAGCCCGCTTTGGCAAAGAAACCGGTTGTGAACAATATATATTGATGTCTGCTGTCGGTGCCTCCGTCAAAAGCAGCAATTTTTACCTGAAACTAAAAGGGGAGATTGAAGAAGCGATAACCGGTTATGATTTCGGCGCCACGCATATCATGCAGCCATCGGTGCTCACAGGAAAAAGAAATGAAAAAAGGCTTGGGGAAGAAATTGGCCGTGTACTGGGTAGTGCCGTTTCTTTTTTAATGATCGGGGGATTGCAGAAATACAAACCCATCAAAGCCGAAACAGTGGCGAAGGCGATGCTGGCAGCAGCCAAACAAAACAGGAAGGGTGTTTATCGCTATACTTATAAATCCATCAAACAATTAGCCACTATAGAAAATTAGCCTTCATCACCCGCAGCACATTTCCGCCTAATATCTTTTTGATTGACTTTTTGGAATAACCCCGTCGCAGTAATTCCTCCGTGATCTTTGGATAAGTGGTCACATCTTCCAAACCCACAGGTAAAGAACTGACCCCATCGTAATCAGAACCGATACCGACATAATCATCGCCAACTAATTTCACGATATGATCAATATGATCCACCATTTGCTGCAGGGTGGGCCGGACGGCACTCATCTCTTTTCCCAGGTATTCCCTCCACAACGAACGAAGTTTGGATGAATCAACCCCGGCAGCCAGTAAAGAATCCCTGAAATGCTGGCGAACTCCGCTGGTCAGTTGTTCCGATCTCTCTTCATATTCTTTGCTAATGAAGCCAGAATAAAAATTAATACAGATAACACCGCCGTTTTGCGCCACTGCTTTAATTTGTTCATCTTTTACATTGCGGAAAACCGGGCAGATGCTCCATACTGAGCTATGCGATAAAATAACAGGTTTTGAAGTCGTGGCTATGGCATCATAAAACGTTTGCTCACCGACATGAGAAAGATCCACCATCACACCCAGCTCATTCATTCTTCTCACCACCTTTTTTCCAAAATCGGTAAGCCCTTTATGTGACAGGCTGTCCGGCCGGCGGGTTTCATCCAAAGCGCTGCTGGCCCAGTTGGTGCTATTATTCCAGGTCAGTGTAAGGTAACGCATGCCCATCCGCTCAAGCTCTTCTAATTTTTTCATATCATCCTCTATCATATGCCCCCCCTCTACCCCTATTAAGGCCACCAATTGTTTTTTACGAACACCTCTTTTAACATCCTTGTAATTTTTGGCTAGTGTGATGCGACCGGGGTTTCTTGCAACAATTGCTTTCAGCGAATCTATTTCCTGTGTTGCATCTTTGTAAAAGCCCTCAGAATTGCGGGCCCTCTCTCCTGTCCATACGGAAAAAAACTGCACATCAAGGCCACCTTCTTTCCAACGCACCAGGTCGCTGTGCCCATTATCTGACCGAACGGAAATATCCTCACCGTTCAGCACTCTCGATGATAACACATCATTGTGCCCGTCGGTAACAACCGCTTTCTGATGAAGTTTTTTCGCATTCTGCCCGATCGCAGGATAAAAAAAGAAGCTGGCAAACAGTAAAATCAAAATGTGCATCCGGTTAAGTTTGCCTAAAAATAAAGAAATCCTGCTTCGCTTTTTCCGAAACAGGATTTCTTCATTTATGTGTGATGTAATTAGTGTACTTCCCTTTTCAGCTTCTCAGAGCTTTGAGGACTCTTTTTGATTTTGTAGCCAATAGCGTAGGGGCAATAATACTCGACCGCATACTGTGCCTGGATATATGAAAGGTCCACTTCCACCACCTGCCCGGTTACCACAATACCGCTGGAATAGTTGTAAAAATTGCGGGTTCCATGCATACCAAAGTTTCCATACATAATGCTTCCTTCATAGGGCCGGAATCCGCTGACGGAACGGATAATGGTATATCCATAATTGGTTTCCACCACATAATATCCGCAATTGGAGTCGCTGAATACCACGACACCCTGTTCCTGTGTCAGCCAGTAGCTATCATCCTCGACATATACACTCTTTACGCAACTGGTAAAAAGTAGTGCTGTCAAAACAGCAATGATCGGGTAAGTAAAGATCTTTTTCATAGTGTTAATTCATTTAACTTTTATCAAATCATTCCTCACTTTTATTTGTCACATTACTGAGAATGCAAACAGCGGGCAATAGTTTGATTAAGCTTTGTTAAAAGAAATCACTATGCTGAAAGTAGAATGGGCCAGGGATTTTCAAAACACTTTAAACCGATCATAACAGGCTTTTTCAAGCAACTCCCTGTCATCGGGATGTGCAATATTGATCAGCGCTTTTGCCCGCTGGCGAAGATTTTTTCCAAACAGATACGCAACACCATATTCCGTCACTACATAATGCATGTGTGCACGGGTGGTAACCACACCGGCGCCAGGCTTCAGCATCGCAACTATTCTTGATACCCCTTTTCCTGTACGGGAAGGAAGAGCAATGATTGGTTTGCCGCCTTCACTAACGGCAGCGCCACGCATAAAATCCATTTGTCCTCCAACGCCTGAATATTGATAAGTGCCGATTGAATCAGCACAAACCTGGCCGGTGATGTCAACCTCCACAGCGCTGTTGATGGCCACCATTTTTTTATTGCGCCGGATAACGTTGGGATCATTCACATAATCAATATCCAGGAAATTAAAAGAGGGATTGTCATTCACATGATCATAGAGCCGCCTGGTGCCAAGAGCAAAGGAGGTCACTGTTTTGTTGGGATGAATCTGTTTGTACTTGTTATTGATCACATCCTTTTCCACAAGTTCAATAATGCCATCAGAACACATTTCTGTGTGCACACCAAGATTTTTATGATTGTGCAATGAACGTAATACTGCATCGGGAATGGAGCCAATCCCCATTTGAAGTGTACTGCCGTCGTCTATCAACCCGGCTACATACTCGCCGATCTTCAGTTCAACATCGGTCACTTTATCTCCAAACCTTGCTTCATACAATGGCTCTTCGCTATACACTATGCTATGAAACCGGCTGCTGTGAATCATACCATCGCCATGTGTTCTTGGCACATTCGGGTTCACCTGGGCAATTATATGTTTGGCCGTGTTTACTGCCGACCGGGCAATATCCACAGACACACCCAGCGAACAATAACCATGACCATCCGGAGGTGACACCTGCACTATGGCCACATCCAGCGGTAAAATATTTTGCTTGAACAGTTCAGGTATTTCGCTGAGAAAAACGGGGACATAATCAGCCCGTCCTTCATTCACTGCAGTCCGCACACTGGAGGAGACAAAAAGTGAATTGATATGGAAAATGCCCGCAAACTCCGGTTTATCCACCTGCACGTCTCCATATACACTGATGGAAACCAGTTCAACATCTTTCAGCCGGTGGGCTTCATTGGCAAGACTGCGAAGCAAAAAGGTTGGTGTTTGCGCACTGCCATGGATATAAATTCGTTGGCCCGGCTGTATGATGGCCAGGGCTTCTTTGGGAGATTGATATATTACAGGAAGTTTCATGGACTGCAAAGGTAACAGGGGTCAATTGCCAACTGTTGATAAGACTTATTGATTCAACTGATTTCAATCAGTTCCTGTATTCTTTGGGCAACAGTTCAGCCATTTTTCGACAAGAAATAATCAACAGCCAGTTCATACCCTTTCAGCCCCAAACCAAATATGCTGCCGGCTGCTTTGCCTGAGACATGTGATAATTTGCGAAAATCTTCCCGTGCATGCACATTGGAGATGTGCACTTCCACAACCGGTGTTTTAATAGCCGCAATGGCATCGCCGATGGCCACTGATGTGTGTGTGTAGCCACCGGGGTTGAAAATGATGCCATCATGATCAAACCCTATCCGCTGCAACTCATTGATCAGTTCGCCTTCCACATTGCTCTGGAAATAACTCCACTCAACAGCAGGATATTTTTGCTGCAACTGTGCAAAGAATTGCTCAAACGGCATATTGCCATAAATATCCGTTTCTCTTTTACCCAGGAGATTGAGATTTGGACCGTTGATGATGGCGATTTTCATAGCCCGAATATAAACCAAAAAAAACCGCTGAAAAATCAGCGGTCAATAATCAGTTCATGTGCTCTTTTATCATCCCAATAAACTCATCAAACAAATAACGGCTGTCATGCGGTCCAGGGGTAGCTTCGGGGTGATACTGCACCGAGAAAGCAGGTTTGCCTTTTACACGGATGCCTTCTATACTCTGGTCGTTGAGGTTCACATGGGTCACTTCTATATGAGAAGCTTTTTTCACCGCTTCTGGATCCACACCAAAGCCGTGGTTTTGCGTGGTGATCTCGGAACGACCGGTAACAAGATTCTTCACCGGGTGGTTCAAACCGCGGTGACCATGGTGCATTTTAAAAGTAGGTATATCATTCGCCAGTGCCAGCAGTTGGTGACCGAGGCAAATGCCAAATACCGGCTTGTTTTCTTTTAATATTTCTTTCAGCGTTTTCACCGCATAATCCATCGGGGCCGGGTCGCCGGGACCGTTTGAAATAAAATAGCCATGCGGCTGAAATTTATTCACTTCCTCCAGCGCAGTTTTGGCAGGGAACACTTTCACATGGGCGCCCCGCTCCACCATGCAGTTCAGGATATTTTTTTTCACCCCGTAATCCATCACGGCAATGCGGATGCCGGCACCGGCATCACCTAATTCATAAGCCGAAGTGGTGCTCACTTTGCTGGCCAGTTCCAGCCCGTTCATGTCAGGGGTTTCGGCCAGTTTCTTTTTCAGCGCTTCAATATCGGTGGTTTCAGAAGAAATGATGCAGTTCATAGCACCCTTAGTTCGGATATGCGCTACCAATGCCCTGGTGTCTATGCCTTCAATAGAAACAATATTATTGGCTTTCAGGTAATCGTTTAATGAACCATTGGCCATTTTGCGGCTATAGCCCTCCTCAAGGTTGCGGCCGATCAGCCCGCTGATCTTCACCGAATCGGATTCAACATCTTCTTCTTTCACACCATAGTTGCCGATATGGGCATTGTTCATGATGAGCACCTGTCCAAAATAGCTGGGATCGGTAAACACTTCCTGGTAGCCGGTCATGCCCGTGTTGAAACAAATTTCGCCGGTGGTGGTGCCGATGGCGCCAAAAGACTGACCATGATGCACCGTTCCGTCGGCGAGCAATAAAACAGCGGAGATGGAGGAATTTAGCATTCTTTAGAGCACTTGTTGTTTTAAAAACAAATTGCGCAAAGGTAAGGGTGTGGAATGAATTGTGAGATATGTTTCTGCCAGCTTTGTGCTGATGGGGATATCATGTTGATGAAACAAAAGGCTGCAAAGAGAAGAGGCTGCCACCAGGGCAACCTCTTCATGGTACTGCTTACTTGCTATATGAACGCAGAAATTAAAAGGCAGGATCAGCAGGTGTGTTAGGGTTATTATCCCTTTCACGGAACGGGAAGGGGAAGAAATTTCTTCTTTTTTCCACATTCGGTGTGTTTGATCGTCCAAATCGCCTCATGTCTTCCATTTTGAAGCCAAGCATGTATAGCTCAATACAACGTTGCCTGTATATCTCGGTGAGAATGTCGGCAGGTGTCAGGAGACCGGTATAAACTCCAATATCAGCGCCGACACCAAAAGGATCGGAGGCCGGTGTTTTTGTCCGCACTTTGTTAAGTTCGATCACCGCATTTACAAGGTCGGGTACGGCCAAACGGGCATAGCACTCTGCCTTGATGAGTGTAACCTCACCTGGCAGGTAAAGAGGCCAGGGTGTGCTGAGTGTAGCGCCAAATCCAAGTATGCGCCAGCGTGGGGCCACAGTAGGATTGATTGACATGTAGAAGGGTATTCTTTTATCTGACAGGTCAGGAGCCAGTGCTACCGGTAGCCCCATCGTGGAATCCAGCACCTGGAATACATTATTAGTAGCAGTAGCCACATTAAATATGGGGTTGGGGCTCACTGCATCAAAATTCATAGTGCTTTTGACCGACAGGTTTACATTATTGGCAGCCGCTAAAGCTGCTGGATAATTTCCACTGAACAACAGGTATCTTGCCCGCAAAGCCTGCAATGTGTTGGGTATTTCCATACCGGCAGGAAGATTGGTAAGAAACTGTGCGCTGATAGGATTGGCTGCAACGGCAGCGATCGCTTTGTCTAATGCAGCAACTGCCCTGGCAAGCCCCTGGGCCCTTGGAATAAAAGATACATTGAGACCAATTGTGTCAGGCACCTGCTCCCAGTACATGGAAAGATTGCCCAGTGCCATTGCTTTAAAGATAGAGGCATAGGCAATGAGACCGGAGGCATAATTCTTATCACCCAGTTTTTCTGCATTATTGATCACATTGTTGGCATCAAAGATCACTTTCAGGCTTTGCGCCCAGAGATTTCCGAGCACATTATTATTGCCATCCACATTGATGCCACCAACAGAAAGGTTAAACTCATCGAGGTTACCGGCATTTTGCAGCCGCAACTCAAAAGCAGAAAAACCATTGGCTGTAACAAGATTGTATAAAGGCGACTGGCGGCCTACACTGTATTGCTTTTGCACACCAATGGCAACGCCGGTTAAACCAACGGAACTATTGAGTGCATCATTGACCAGTGTGGCTCCGGGATTGGTAAAGTTCTTCTTACAGGAGGTAATGCCCAGCATCACCGTACCCAGAAGAACCAATGAATATATTAATCGTTTCATGATTTCAGGTTTGAATTGATAGAATTAGAATTTGGCATTGAGGGTAAGTGAAAAAGTTCTTGGAATAGGTACATTTCCGAAATCAATACCCCTTGCCAGTGTGCTGCCACCGCCGGCGTTGGTTTCAGGATCAAAACCGTTGTAGTTATCCCAGCTTATCAGGTTGCGTCCGGCAAAACCTATGGTGAGATCGCTGATGGATTTGCCCAGGCGACCAAGATTATAGCTGAGTGACAATTCCCTGAGCTTAACAAAACTGCCGTCAGATATACGCCATTCTTCAATGGCATAGATGCCACTGATATATCCTCTCGGAATTTCACCCCGATGCTCCTTTTCTGCAAACTCATTACCATTGCCCACACCCTGGCGGGTACGAAAATCAGCATTAAAAACATCCACTCCCTGCACAGCATCCAGTTGTGCCCGCAGCGAAAGTTTCTTATAGCTGAATGTGTTCACTAATGTTCCTGTCCAGTCAGGATTAGGATCACCTATCACTTTACGCAGTGGTGTTCCCGTGGGAAGCCCGTTTCCGTCACGTTGAGTAGTGTAGCTGGTAAAAGAGTTTTGGATGCCTCTTTCCTGTAATGGAATACCTGCAGGATTTTTGATCTCAGCTCCATTTGCATCACGGGCAAAGAAAAAGCCATAGAACACACCTACTGACTGCCCGGGCAGCAGGAAGATAGCGCCGGCAGGCAGGTTATACTGGATAAGACCCTGCGGGATATTTTCAACCCTGTTTCGGTTCCGGTTAAAAATTACATCCACATCCCAGCGGAAATTCTTGTTGCGAACCGGCGAACCGCCAACCATGATCTCAATACCCTTATTACTTACTTCACCAATATTATCCAGCAGGCTGGTGTAGCCATTGCTCGGAGCAATGAAGCGGCTGATGAGCAGGTCTTTTACCCTTTTGTTATACCAGTTGAATGTAAGCGTCATCCTGTTATTGAATAACGCCATATCTGTTCCTATCTCAATTTCTTTCTGAACTTCTGGTTTCACATTTTCATTGGCCAGTTCCCCCGGCGACAATAATGAAGTGCGGCCTACCAGCGGTGACGCATTATACACATTGAATCGGGAATAAGCACCGATACCGGTCAGGTTCCCACTTTCGCCATAAGCAGCACGGATTTTCATAAAATTGATCACCCTGTCAAGCCCGGCTTTTTCCCAAAATGATTCGTCACTGATGACATAACTACCGCTGAGTTTATAATACAACTGGTTTCTTTCCTCTTCACCGAAAACTGAAGAACCATCCAGCCGGGCGGCACCGGTCAGAAAGAATCGGTTACGGAATTTAAAATTTTGTTGCAGGTAAGCACCTGATATAGATATTTCAGAACGCTGATCCACACCCGGCAATACTGTGCTGGCACCTGACACTGTACTTACAAACGGCGCAAGGCCTCTTCCCTGCAGCACAGCAAAGTTTCCTTTTTCATATTGCATGGAATAGCCAAGCTGAGTGGTTGAAGCAAGGTCTTTTGTGATATTCTTGTTCAGCGTGGCATTGATCTCATGATTGATAAGGAACTGCTGGTTGTTACCTGTGCTGGCATAACCATTCAGTGTAGGGTCAAGCGTTAGTCCACCACCCCAGAAATCAGGGCTCGCATTGTAGGTATAAGGCGGAATATAAGTTGTTCCCACCTGTGCCACATTATCAATGCCCAGTGTATAATCAAGGGTAAAATCTTTGAATGGTTTCATTTTGAGACCCAGGCCTGCGATGACACGGTTGGTTTCCTGCCGCTGGTCAAAATCTTCAATGATGCTGACCGGGTTGATACGGCCTCTCTCACCTACTGCCAGCAGGTTGCCGTTCGGATCACGGGCAAAGATGTTGTGGAAATTACCAATGATGGTCACACTGTTCATGGGTGAAAAGAAAGAGTTTCCGTCGGGCTTTTCATTTGCTTTGCTGTTGATATAGTTCATGCTGATATTGGCCGTGATCCAGCTATTGATCTCCTGGTCAATATTGGTGCGGAAGCTAAACCTTTTGAAATCGGTATTTTTTATAATACCCTGGTTATAAAAATAAGAAGCAGAGAAAAAATATTTTGTCTTGTCTTTACCACCTCTGACTGAGATATTGTTATCGGTGCCGATGCCATCCCTGAAAATATAATCCCAGTAATTGTAACGGGTAACCGGGGTTGTGTTGGTGTTGGCAGGCAAGAGGATATCCTGTGTCAATGCACCGGGACCATCAGGTGGCCCGCCGAATTTTGTTGGTGCCATATTCACCCCTACCTGCTTGCGAAGCTGGTTGACATTAACACTTGTGTTGAAACTCACTACCGGTGCACCGCCGCTTCCACGTTTAGTAAATATCTGCACAACTCCTGCATTTGCTCTTGAACCATAAATAGCCGCTGCTGCAGCTCCGTTCAGCACTTCAATTCTTTCAATATCTGCCGGGTTAATGTCCACCAGCCTGTTAGGAGCAGGAGAAATAAGCCCATCGTATGCTGCCTGGGTATTCGTGACACGCCGGGCACTGTTGCTTACGATCACACCATCTACAATATATAATGGTTCACTTGATGAGTTAATGGTACTGATTCCTCTTAACCTTACAGACATACTTCCGCCTGGATCACCGGTGTTTTGTATGATCTGTGCACCAGGTGTTTTCCCCTGCAACGCTGCCAGCACATTTCCTGTTGCACCTTTTGTCAACTGATCAGCCTTAACCGTGCTGATAAAACTACCCAATTGCCGGCGGGTGGTTCCGGCAGATGTACCGGTGACGACCACTTCATCTAAATTCAATGCATCTTCGGCCAATTGCGCATCCGAGGTGTAGGCATTCGCAGAACCGATCTGCAATAACTGGGTCAGTGTTTTAAATCCAACCCCGGAAAATTCAAGTGTATAAGAACCGGCTTTTATTTCGGCAACAATACTATAGGTGCCGTCAAGACCGGTGGCCGAACCAAAACTGGTGTTTTGAACAATGACAGATATTCCCTGGACGGGTTTTCCGTCAGCTCCTGTCACCTTTCCACTGATACGTACCTGCGCCCATGTCATGGCCGTCACGAGCTGCAGAAACAAGACAAGGAAAAGAGATCTCCATTTTCCCTGCCGCAAGCAAAGCAGATTTTTCATACTTTAATTTTTGATGTAAAGAAATTGTTGTCTTATGTTCTTGTCAGTTGTTCTAAAATTTTATATCACCTCCACACCGGCCTGCACATAGGGCTGCAGCCGTTTGTCTGAAGGTTCCAGTTCTGTCACCAGCACATCTATCTCCCCTATATCGCACACTTTGATACGCTGTGATGTATTCAGTTTTTCCGCAATGGCCAGTGAAACCACTTTTTGTGAAGAGCCGATCATTGTCTTTTTGATCTGCACCACATCCCAGTCATTATCGGTGAGACCATGCTCCACATCAATGGCATTGGTTCCGAGAAAACAGAGATCGGCACGGATGTCTTTTATTTTGGAAATAGCTTCGGCGCCTATTGATATCTGTGAACTTCTCGAAATTCTGTCGCCGATAAAGATCACTTCAATGTTGGGGTGGTGAATGTATTCGTAGGCTGCAGACAGGCTCACTGTAATGAAGGTGGCCGATAATTCCGGTGGCAGGGCCTTGGCCAGTTCAATGATTGTAGTGCCGCCGGTGGTGAGCACAAACATGCCGTCTTTGATCAGCTTTGCCGCTTTCATGGCGATGGTTTTCTTACCATCGAGTGCATAAACATTGGTGGATTGCACTGAGAGATAAAAGGATTTGGAAAGGGCGCCGCCATGCACTTTGATCAGCTTTTCCTGATGGTGCATTTCGTTCAGGTCACGGCGAATGGTGTCTTCCGACACACTCATTTCCTGGCTAAGATCTACCGACAACACTTTGTTGTGCAGGTTCACCTGGTGCAGAATAAAAGCCTGGCGTTCTTTTTTAAGCATATCGTTTTGGCAAAAATGCAACTGAAAATTATGCAATATTCTTATTCCGGCAAAAAAATGCAGATTTTTGTTTAACTTCCTGCACTAAAGCGCAATATTACTTAATCAAAGCCGCAAAAACGATAGTATGAACGCACAAGTAGCATCACTTGCCCGCATTTCTGGCAAACAAGAACGACTTATTATCGGACTGATGTCGGGTACTTCAGTTGATGGACTTGATGTCGCTTTATGCCGTTTTTCCGGAACCGGCATGAACACCAGGATCGAACTGTTACGCTTTGAAACAATACCCTATCAGCCGGCATTTAAGTCGAATATCGCTTCTGTTTTTTCAAAAAAGAATGTGGACCTGGAAAAGCTATGCCTGCTCAATGGCTGGGTGGCCAGGCAGCACGGTGCTATTATTTTAGATTGCCTGAAGAAGTGGAATGTAAGCCCCGATGAAGTTGACCTCGTGGCCAGTCATGGTCAAACTATTTTTCATGCACCCAAATCATTGCATGGCCAGGCAGCATTTGACAATGCCACTTTGCAGATCGGCGATGGCGATCATCTTGCGGTACACACTGGTATCATCACCCTGAGTGACTTCCGGCAAAAACATGTGGCTGCAGGAGGTGAAGGTGCCCCGCTGGCTGCTTACGGGGATTTTCTCATCTTTTCAAAAGCTGGAGAAAACAGGATTATGCTCAACATTGGCGGCATTGCCAATTTCACCTACCTGCCCGGCAATCTCAATGCTGATGAAGTGTTTTGTACGGACACGGGGCCCGGCAACACGATGATGGATGCGCTGGTGCAACAAGCTTTTCCGGGAAAATATTTTGACGAGGATGCCGCTGTTGCTTCCAAAGGAACAGTGCAGGAAGCATTACTGGCAGCTTTAAAGGATCATCCTTTTTTTGCACAGCCTTTTCCTAAAACAACCGGGCCTGAATTATTCAATATGAATTATTTGAATACCGCCCTGCAAAAAGCTGGCACCGGCGAAATAAGTACGGAAGACAGCATGGCTACACTGAACAGGTTTTCAGCGGATACGATAGCCGATGCTATCAAAAAATGTATCGGCACCAGCCATGATTTCAGCTTCTTTGTCAGTGGCGGGGGCATGCATAACCCATTGTTGATGCAAAACATCAAAGCGCAATTGCCTTCGGCCGATTTTAAGAGTACCGCTGAACTGCATATCAACCCGGATGCAAAAGAAGCTGTGTTGTTTGCTGTGCTGGCCAATGAAACCATTTGCGGCACCCGGGTAAATTTTGGTGAGGGCCGCAACGGCATTCCCAATGTGTCGATGGGAAAGATCAGTTTCCCGAACTGAGAAACAGATACAAAAACCAAATACGCCTGATCACTTAGGTTTCACGGGTTTTGAGCTTCTGTCATTGTTAAATTCACCGGTAGTATTAATTTTAGTACCCCCAACAATTTATTATAAACATTATGAGCAAGACCAGTAACAAGAAAAAGCTTTCCGCTGCGCAAAGCGAAGAACTGCTCCGCACCCTGCAAGCCCGTTTTGAAAAAAATAAAAACCGCCATAAGGGAATAGAGTGGAGCAAGGTGCAGGCAAAGCTGGAATCTAATGCTGATAAACTCTGGTCCTTATATGAAATGGAAAGAACCGGCGGAGAACCGGATGTGGTGGCATATGATAAAAAAAACGGCGAATTTGTATTCATTGACTGTTCAGCTGAAAGCCCTGCCGGCCGCCGGAGCATTTGTTATGACCGTGAGGCACTGAACAAAAGAAAAGAACATAAACCGGTCAATGATGCCATGACCATGGCAGCTGATATGGGCATTGAGCTGCTTTCAGAAGAAGAATACCGTGAACTACAAAAGCTCGGAAGTTTCGACCTGAAAACTTCAAGCTGGGTGAAAACACCCGCTGCTATCAGAAAATTGGGTGGAGCCATCTTCTGCGACCGCCGCTACGATACCGTCTTCATGTATCACAATGGCGCCGATTCTTACTATGGTGCAAGAGGTTTCCGCGGATCGTTGCGGGTTTGAAGATTTTTCAGGCATATCTTCAAACATAGTGAAGTAATTCAAACGTTTAAAATAATAAATGATAAACAGCAGCAATCACAATGCAGCAAAAAATTGCCCATATTGCAATTGTTGTGGATGACTATGACACTGCGATTGATTTTTATACCAATAAACTAAAATTCATTCTAACCGAAGATGTTCCTCTGTCTGATACTAAACGCTGGGTACTTGTAACTCCCCGGGGAGCCGGCAATACTTCTTTATTATTGGCTAAAGCGACAAATGAAATACAAAAAAGCAGGGTCGGCAACCAAACAGGCGGACGGGTTTTCTTGTTTTTGCATACCGACAATTTTAAAAGGGATTATCAAAACCTGGTTGACCAGCATATCAAAATTATCAGAGAGCCAAGCATCGAGGAATATGGAACAGTAGCCGTTTTTGAGGATTTATATGGAAACCTCTGGGATTTGATCGAACCAAAAAAATGAATGGCTGCCATCAGAATTTTTTTTCTTAAAATCCAGTTTATCATTCAGTAGATTTTGCTTTGCCCGAATTTTACTCCGTTGCCGGTCTTCATGTATCAAAACCCGGCTTGTGCCGGAATCTTCACCAACAATACAAAGATGTTGTAATTTCTGCTGTTGCTTTAGCGGCTCAGAGCAGAAAGTGAACTAATTCCAAGCACCAATAACAGCTTAAAGGCAGGTACAAATTATGATTGATTATCAAATGAAATCTGTACCAGCTATTGCGTATATTTATGAGATGGACAGAAATGGCCGCATAGCACATCACTAAAGTCATCGCACAGTATTGGCGGCCACGAATGACCGCCTTTGGCTTTCCTTCATTTCAAATCATTCATTTTATCATTGGCAAATTCATTCAACCTGCAAAGGCTTTGTCATTCTTAATTCTGTCCATCGGATCGGGGCATGACATCCGGGTAACTGAACTACTGAGCCACTGTCCGCCATCATTGGGTTTGGCGCAATTTCGTGGCGGTCTAATTCGGATGTCAGGCTTGTTTTGTAGCTTTATTCCCGGCTCAGCGCCGGGAACCGCCACAAAACTGCACCAAGCCCCGATCCGTTGGCTGTCATTTTATGGAAACATTCCGTTCGACGATAATCATAGTATTTTGTGCAGCATTTTCTTCCTGTAACAACTCAAACAGGACAGAGAAAGTAATCGCTAAGTCGGACACAGTATTAGTTTATGCAAAAGAGCCTAATGACAGTTCCGACTACAAACTTTTAAAGTACAATTTCTATTTAAGCAAAGGTGGACAGCTTTGTGAAAGAAAACTTGCGATGGCAAGAGACAGTTCGTGTCATTGTGAGTTTGAAGTTTATTATGACAGCACTTTTTCAATTTATACTGACGACAGTACAATAAAAAAGCCGCTTAGCACCATAGTTGACATCAATTCATTTGTTTGGCTTGACTCTACCGAATATTCAAAAGACAAAAACAAAGTCTTTTATTTTCATGGTAATTCAGACGGCGGAAACAGAGTAATTGTTGACAAAGCCGACCCTTTGACTTTTAAACGGCTTTGTGAGTATCGTTGGGGTGTTGACAAAAACTATGTTTTCTACAAGGGTGACATAGTTCAGGGAGTTAATTTGAAACAGCTTCAAGTTCTCTATCCGCCAGACACAGCAGACCATTTCATTGACTATGTAAAAGACGACAAAAATGTTTTCTATACAACAGAAATTGTAAAAGGTGCAGACGTCAAAACATTTAAAGTCGTCAGTGGACAAAAATGGGAAGCGGAAGACAAAAACTATAAGTACGAAACAGGCCGGCGACAAGAGTAAAAAAACGAACAGCCAACATTGGGTTTTATGCAAGTTGGGCATGACCAGCAAACATCGGCCAATTGCAAATCCAAGCTGTTGTTCGGGCTGGACAAAAAACTTTCAACATTAGTTCTTAAATTCAACTTTATATTTTCAATCAGCAGCGGCTGTGGGCAGACGGAATACTAATTCCCAACCTGCATAAAGCCCTGCCCGTTAGCGGCAATCAGTGTCTCATATGCGAAGATTTTCGACAGTCATTTTTTGGGCAGCGATACTGCTACTGATTCTATGGATCGGCATACCCTTTATTGCTGATATCAGCGGCCTGATATTAACAGACAAGCGCCTCTCAGATATTTATCACAGGACCAGATACATCGTAATTCCCTTAGCTTTTCTGTTGACTTTATTCAAAACTTTGAAGAAAGGTAGTGCTTGGCATGTACAGATGAGAACAATTCTCTTAACAGTTGGTGCTGCCCTATTTTCTGTTTTCATTTTTATGTTCCAATTTTTTGATGGGTTGTGCGGATCAACGACAAAGAGGACATTATTTATCAATCGACAAATGCCGTCTTCCAAAATCTTCCTAAGGGAATTCGGTTGTGGGGCTGCAAGTGCGGGAGAAAGACTGGAGATTGTTAGAGTTGATACTATGTTTAGAATATTTATCCGAGTTAGCGAGGTGGACACAAGTAAACTAGATAGAAATACATGGATCAGACAGTCCGACAAACAATGACTGCCGCTAACATGAACTGTGTACAAAACCAACCAGTCACACCGGCCTGGCGTCTGCCGGCAGACAGGTTTTTTACGCCGGTGCCGGTCTTCCTTTATCAAAACCCCGCTTGTTCCGAAACACTCACCAACAACACAAAGATGTTGTAATTTCGGCTGTTGCTTTAGCGGATCAGAGCAGAAAGTGAACTTATACCAACCACCAACAACGGATAAAGAAACCAACACATTATATGAAAAAGACACTGGCTTTTTTATTGACACTATTTGGCCTAACCCTGTTCGCACAAAATAATCCGACGGAGGAAGCCCAGCCCATTGTTGCAGAAGGAAAGCTTTTGTATAAGTCCGAAATGGCATCCTGGTATGGAACAGACCTGTTTTTAGAAAACTATAAAAACAAGGAAAATATAGGCGGTTACTTTTCCTACATTGATAATGACCTTGCAAAATGTATTTTCTTTTCAAAAAAAGAAACCCCTGGCGTAATTGGAACCATATCATTTGACAGTACTTATAATATAAAAACAGCCAACCTTGACCTGGCTGAACGGGATTTCACTGAAATAGAGGCCGACCTTTACAAAATCAGGAAACTTGCACTAGCTGAAATCAATTCCGACACGTTGTTCAAAACTTACAAAAATACCAGCCTGAACTTAATCCCGTTAATCATCGGCCAAGAAAAAAAAGTGTATGTCCTGACAGGCCCGCAAAGCAGTGGCGTTGTGATTTTCGGTAACGATTACCTATTGACATTTGACGACAACAATAACCTGCTTGTGAAAAAGCAATTGCATAAAAATTTGATCCCGGTATATTATGGCGGTAAAGAAGAGGAAGGCAAACAAACTTTTGGCGCAATGCATAGCCATCTGCCGGAAACAGGACATTTTATAACAGCAACAGACATATGCACTTTAATGCTTTACGGAAAATTTGCAAAATGGGAGCAACACATCGTTATTTCAGAAAAGTATATGAATATCTGGAATTGCAAAACAGACCAGCTCACCGTGATCCCCAGGGATGTAATTGAAAAAATAAACAAAGACCAGGAAAAACGAACCAAAAAAGAGAACAAGAAAAATTAGCTTATACGCCGTTGCCGGTCTTCCTTTATCAAAACCCCGTTTGTTCCGAAACACTTATCAACAACACAAAGATGTTGTAATTTCAGTTGTTGCTGCAGCGCACCAGAGCAGAAAAGTGAACTATTTCCAAACACCAGCGACGTAAACCGCTCTATTACTTTATGAGACCAAGCCTCGCAATTTTATCTTCAATTTTTTGCTTGTTGACACTTTCCTCTACCGGGCAGAATATCACCAAAAAATATTCTCTGCCCGGGTATGTTCAAATTAACGACTCCGTATTCATTTCTTCGACTGAAATTCCTATCCGGGAATATAGTCGCTTCCTTGTAATTTGGAGAAAGCTATCAGGTGACCCAGATTTCATTAGCAAAGCATTGCCTTTACCCAATTATTTAGGCTGGACTTACTGGAACAGCTTTAGCAAGTTTTTAATTGCCTTTTCTGAGCAATATGAAATAATTGACAGAGATCGAATCACCAACGAACCAATAGACACAATCATTTCGTTTGTTGCCTGGATTAGTGATTGGCCTGTCGTGAACGTAACAAAACAACAAGCAAATCTGTACTGTGACTTTAGAACAAAAGATTATCAAGTATTTTACAACGCTCAAAAAAAGAAGAAAAAAGCAAAACTTCCCTCAAATCTTGTTTTTAGACTTCCGACAACTGGCGAATGGATTTATGCCGCAAGTTCCGGACTTGACACAACAAAATATAAGTATGGAGTTGAAGGCGATAAGGTAAAATACTCCTCGCCTGTCAGCATAGAAACATTTAGTAATGACACAACCGGTCAATCGCATCCATTTCCTGTTACAACGGGACAAATGAACAAAAACAAAATCCTGAATATGTGTGGCAATGTTGCAGAATTAGTCAGTGACAATGAGTTTGTTTACGGAGGCTCATTTCTTGATCCGATAACAGAGTGCACCGTATTTAGTAAAAAGCTGTTCACTGAACCCAAAAACAATATTGGCTTCAGGATAGTCGCCGTAATCAGAAACCAATAAAAAACGGGCTGCTATCCGCAACCCGTTCCAATTTTTTTCAACATAAGTTTTAGAAACTCATCGGCACAGTCACCTGTGTCTGGTCCCACTCGATGATCAGGGAATTGTCGCTTCCAAAACGGATGGTGAGCTGCTCCACCACCTTATCCAGCTTCTTTGACGCCACTTTCACTTTGGCCACATCACTTTCCTTGTTCTTTTCATAACTATAGGCGCCCCACTGCCCCAGCACACTGTTGAGGATGATGGTCCATTCTTTTTCCTCAGGTATGGCAAACAAAGTGTAGGTGCCTGCTTTTACGGCAGCGCCGGCAAATTTTACATCGCTTTTGAAACTGATGGTGGTGGCTTCATCGGCGCCGACCCGCCACACTTTGCCAAATTTTTCCAAACCGCCGAAAACAACACGGTCATTTTTATAAGGTCTTCCATAAGTGACGGTGGCCTTGCCATTGGTCACCGTATCATGCGGGCTTTTGCGCTGGCCAAAAACGGTGGCTGTTGCAAAAAGAGCGACGAGCAGGAAAATTTTTTTCATATTAATAAGTATTAGGTTTTGAAATGAACATTGAAGTTAAACAAGACAGGGTTCATTTTTGTTGCCGCCTGTCAATTATTTTCCAGCCATTGCTTCAGCCGGCTGAGCCCCTCCTCCATTTGCGGGCCATATTGCTTTTCAAACAGGATGCTCGAAAATTTTTCCCAGGGATACCAGCGCAGCGAAAAATCCATATACCATTGCAGGGTGACAGTGCCCGTGCCACTATCACCGAAAACGTTCCAACCGGTGAGCACTTTCTTTTGCCTGACGCCGGCATATTCGGCCAGCACCGTGCTGTCGCTCACCTGCTGCAATAATAATAAGCGGCTGCCGGTTGCATTCAGCACAGCCCCCTTCAGTTGTCCTTCTTCATAAAACAACATAGCAGTGTCCATGCCGGGAAACCAGTTTTTCCAGTTAGACGGGTTGCTGACCTGCTCCATCAGTTTTTCAGTTGTTACATTCAGTTGCACCGCCCTGGAGATGCGGACGGTTGACGGAATGAATAAGGAAATACCTGTTACCAGCAGGAACAGGAAGATAACACTGATGAGTCCGAGTTTGATAAGTTTCACGTCGGGGTTAATTAAATGAAAAATCCTTTTGTCATTGCCAGCGGATCACCTTCACCAGGATGGCATAGGTGACGGCCATCCAGATGCCGAGGATGCCAATCTCCCGCCAGCATTCCAGTATGCTTTGTCCCTCAAATGATATTTTGCGGACGGCGTTGTTGAATTGTGTAAGCGGCAGTGCATTACAGATGGGCTGCAGCCATTTGGGAAATACTTCGATGGAAAAAAAAGTGCCCGACAGCAGCATCTGCGGAAAACCAAACAGGTTGATCAGCAGCGGCAGCGCCGTATCGGTTTTCACAATGCTGCTGAAAATGAGCCCCACTCCCAGCAGCAGGAAAAGCAAAATGACAGACATCAGCAGCAAATCAATCACCGTTCTCACACCATGCTGCAGGGTAAAATTTAAAAAGAAATAACCAAACAATACCAGCACCACCACATTAATAAGCTGGAAAAACAACCGGCTGGCGCCGATGCCCAGCAGGATATTTATGCGGCTGACCGGTGAAGCATAAAAACGTTTGAGCACCAATTGCTCCCTTAGCCCGAAAAAGGTAAAAGCGATGCCAAACAACGTGGAAAATAAAATAGAAAAGCCTAACTGGCCTGGCAATACAAAATCAATCTGCCGGTATTTCCGCACTTCGGTGATCTGAGGCGGCGCCACAGCAACCAGTTCTTCTTTGTTTCCGGATTCTTCCAGCTCAAATTCCAGTTTCATGTATTGCAATATCTGAATGAAAGCCCCAAATGTGTTGGCACTGGCAGTGGTGGAACGAAGCTGCACTTTGTATTGTGTTTTACCTGCTGAATCTGTGCCGGTGGCAACACCCAGGATGGCTGTGATGCGCCCTTTCTGCAATTCTTTGTTGCGGGCAATGGTGTCAGGGAAACGAACCAATTTCACCAGCGGGCTGCTGAGTACTTTTTGTAAAAACTTATTGTTGACCGTATCAGTTCCTTCTGCCAATGTGATGCGATAAACCGGACTGCCGCCACTGCCAAAAGCCCCAAAGATGAGAATGAAGATGATGGGGAACAGCAAACTGAAAAATATAGCAATGGGCTGGTTGAAAATAGCTTTGAAACTGGCTTTGGTGATGGCCCAGAGTGCTTTGCTTTGGCTGTATGGTTTTGACATGTGTTTCGTTATGCGACAAATGTAGTTGAACTATTCTTTAAAAGTTATTTAACCCTCCTTGATCAATTCCTTTTCTTTATTGAATAAAAAATTCAAATGGAAGTCTTGCCTGCACCGAACGGGTGAGTTGCTGCACCCTTCTCATCTCTTCAAATATCCTGTATTGCTCTTCGCCCAGTTCCTGCTTCAGTTTCTCTTTATAATTCAGCGGGTCTGTTTTGCCAAACAACTGGTCAAAGATGTTTTCCGGTTCGGGATATTCCCTTACATAATAATCTTTGAGCCCTGCTTTGGCCGCTGCGGCTTTCACTGCATCGTCAATGCCCCCGAAACGGTCAATCAAACCGATATCAATTGCCCTTTGTCCTGTCCACACACGACCCTGCGCAATGGTCTCCACAAATGCAGTGTCCTTTTTCCTTCCTTCCGCCACTCTTTTTTTGAAGAGTGAATAGATATTTTCTATTTCAGCCTGCAGCATTTTTTTCTCATTCTCATTCATCGGCCGGGTGAAAGAAGGTGCATCGGCATAAGGCGCTGTTTTCACCCCGTCAAAGGTCACTCCCAGTTTGTTTTTGAAAAAGCCCTGCATATTGGGAATGATACCAAACACACCAATGGAACCGGTGATGCAGCCGGGCAATGCAAAAATGCTGTCGGCCGCTGCTGCCATATAATAACCGCCGGAAGCCGCCACATCGCCAAAACTGACAATCACAGGCTTTTCTTCTTTGGCAAGGGCCAGTTCTCTCCAGATGTTTTCGCTGGCCAAAGCGCTGCCGCCACCGGAATTGATGCGCAGTACAATAGCTTTTACAGAACGATCGAGTCTTGCTTTGCGGATAAGGTTACGATAACTGTCGCCGCCGATCATGCCTTGCTCTCCTTTGCCGTCCACAATATCGCCTTCGGCATAAATAATGGCGATCTTTTCGCCACCGCCTTTCTTATAATTCACCGCTGCCCGATAGGCATTGATGCTGATAAAATTGATGCGTTCATATTTGTCAACGCCGAGCCTTTCTTTTATTTCCTCCTTCACCTCATCATCATAGCGGAGACCGTCAACTAATTTATGTTCCTGCGCATCTGCAGCTGTCCGGATGGCTCCCTGTACTGCCAGCCGGCGCAGCGTAGCTGTATCAATTCCTCTTGCGGCCGATGTTTGCTGCAGCAACAGGTCATAGAGATCATTCAGCCAAACGGAGGTCTGCAAACGATTTTCTTCTGACATCCGGTCGCTTCGTAGCGGTTCTGTGGCGCTTTTGAATTTACCTGCATAAAATATTTGCGGCTGAATATCTAATTTATCCAGTGTGCCTTTCAGAAAAAGATACTCCACATTGTAGCCCGACCAGTCAAAATAGCCCTGCGGGCCCAGATAAATTTTATCAGCGACATTGGCTATGGCATACGTTCGCTGGGATATGACGTCGGCATGAGCCATGATGAATTTGCCGCTTTCTTTAAATTGCAGCAAGGCATTTCGTATTTCTTCACTGGCCGCAAACCCGTTGGGGTTAGTACCCCCTTTCAGTAAAATACCTTCAATATGTTTATCCGTCTTTGCTTTTTGCAGCAGTCGGATGACATCATACAAACCGGGAATATCCTTTTCTTCATCACCACTCAGAAGAGTCAGCGGGTTTTCCTGCAACTGTTCCATATAGGGCTGGTTAAGATCAAGCACCAGCACCGATTTGGGCAACACCCTTATTTTTTCTTTGGAAGCAATGCCGCCAAAAATGGCCACCAGGAAAAAGAATAACAGCAAGGTGAAAACGATCAGCGACAAAAGGGAAGCAAAAAATATCTTGAAAAAGCCCCGCATAGATGAAAAGATTGATGAATGCCAAAAATAAAGATATTTGAGTCCTTTGCGAAGGACAAAGCATGAACAGGGCATATTTACTGACAGGCGGCAACCTGGGCGACCGGGAAGAGAACCTGGCTGAAGCAGCAAGGCTGATCGGCCTGGAATGCGGTCATATTGAAAAAATGTCGGCGCTGTATGAAACAGCGGCATGGGGGCAAACGGATCAGCCGGCTTTCCTGAACCAGGCCATTGAACTGCACACCACATTGCATGCACGACAACTGCTGCGCCGCCTGCTGAAAGTAGAAAAAACAATGGGAAGGGTGCGGGAAGCGAAATACGGGCCACGCCTTATTGATATAGATATTCTGCTGTTCAATGATGAAGTGCACAAATACCCGTTGCTGAAGCTGCCGCATCCTGAAATGCAGAACCGGCGTTTTGCACTGCTGCCATTGGCAGAAATTGCAGCAGATGTGGTACATCCTGTCCTGAAAAAAAACATTGCGTCATTACTTGCCGATTGCACCGATGAACTGGCTGTAAAAAAACTATCCTGATTTATCCACAAGATGTTCTGTTGTCCGGGAGCAAACCATCATTTCAATTATTTTGCGACTTACAGGCCACAGAGAGCCGCTGAGAGAAGGAGAGACACGGAGTATGGATATTAACAAGATCACCGAAATCATTATTGGCTGTGCCATTGAAGTGCACAGGCAGTTGGGTCCCGGTCTGCTTGAATCAACCTATGAAACCTGCCTTTATTATGAACTGTCAAAGACAGGCCTGCTGCTGCAAAGACAAGTGGCCATGCCATTAGTTTATAAAGATATAAAGCTTGAACAGGGATACCGGATAGATCTTTTAGTTGAAGACAGAGTAGTTGTTGAGGTGAAAATGGTGGAAGCAATTGCCGATGTTCATGTTGCACAAACATTGACATATTTAAAATTATCAGGAGCAAAGATCGGTTTGATCATAAATTTTAACGTATTAAAACTGACTGACGGAATCAGGAGGCTTATCGCAAGAAATTAATGCTGCGGTTCTCTGTTCCTCGGTGGCCCTCTGTGGCCTTGAATATGAACTATCACTTTATCACTATAGAAGGAAATATCGGTGCCGGTAAAACCACCCTGGCTCATTTGTTATCCAAACATTATAATGCAAGGCTGATCCTGGAACAGTTTGCTGACAATCCATTTCTTCCAAAATTTTACGAAAACCCCCAGCAATATGCTTTTCCGCTTGAATTGTTCTTTATGGCTGAACGGTTCAAGCAGCTGAAAGACCTGCTGCAGCAGAAAGACCTTTTCCAGAGTGTCACTATTTCTGACTACCTGTTTACAAAATGCCTGTTATTCGCCAAAGTAACGCTGCCCGATGATGAATTCCGTTTATACCAGCGGCTGTTTGATATCATTCACCAGCAATTAGTGCAACCCGACATTCTTATTTATCTCCATGCACCGGTGAATAAACTGCAGGCCAATATTAAAAAACGGAATCGTTCATACGAACAAAATATACCTGACGAATACCTGTTCAACCTGCAGGAGACCTATACGCATTATATCAAACAGCACAATATCAAGACGCTGTTTGTGGATGCCGGCCATGCCGATTTTCTCGGCAATGAAAAACACCTGCAAACCATAATTGATGCATTAAGCAAAGATTATGAAGACGGGCAGCATTACCTGACGCTGCCATAGCAATTGAATTCCTCCTATCTTTGGCAAAATGTCGTCTTTCATTCAGCGCAGCAGCCTGCAACCACTGCAACACCAGGAATTCCGGTATTTTATTGTTGCCCGTTTTTTTCTCATCATGGCATTGCGGATGCTGGGCACCGTGGCCGCTTACCAGTTGTTCAAACTCACACAAAGTTCATTTGCCATCGGGCTGGCGGGTTTATCCGAATTTGTTCCCGTTTTCCTGCTTGCTTTGTATGCGGGGCATGTAATTGACCGCTCAGATAAAAGAACTTTACTCCTGAAAGGGGTGCTCACTTATTCACTTTGCGTGGTAGCGCTGATCGTTATCACTTCTCCTTGGTTTGGCAGAAATGTGACCACACAATCTCCGCAATTATTTTTTTATGGTGTCATTTTTTGCACAGGCGCCATCCGTGCTTTCACCGGGCCTGCCACCACTGCCATCCTTGCTCAATTGGTTCCCAGGAATATTTTACATTTTGCAGCCAATATCAGTTCTTCCACCTGGCTGGCGGCCTCCATCTCGGGTCATGCTTCTGCAGGATTTTTTATCGCCTGGTTTGGTGTGCATGTCACTTTTTATATCATTCTCGGCTATGTGCTGGCGGCAGCATTGCTGATCTCCTTCATCAAAAAGAAACCTGTAGTGGTAACAACACTGAATGTGAAAACATGGGACAGCATGAAAGAAGGGCTGCGGTTTGTTTTTCAAAACAAAGTGATGCTTGGCGCTATTTCGCTTGACCTGTTTGCTGTGTTGTTTGGCGGCGCTGTGGCACTGATACCTGAATTTGCGGAAAAGATACTGGCAGTTGGTCCTATCGGTTTTGGATGGCTGAATGCTGCGATGGATATCGGTTCCGTCATCATGATAACAGCTTTCACACTTAGACCCATGAAAAAGAAACAGGGATACCGCCTGTTATATGCTGTGGCCGGCTTTGGCCTGTGCATCATTGTATTTGGTGTATCAAAACTCTATTGGCTTTCGTTCATGGCATTACTGATAGCCGGTATGCTGGATGGCATCAGTGTCATCATTCGCAGTAATATTCTGCAATTGGTTACACCCGATGAAATGAGAGGAAGGGTTTCCAGTGTCAATTCAATGTTCATCAACAGCAGCAATGAACTGGGACAGTTTGAAAGTGGGTTTATGGCTAAAGCCTTAGGCACGGTGCCTTCTGTCATTTTTGGCGGCTGCATGACTTTTATAGTAGCAGTTATCGCTTGGTTTAAAGCACCATCGCTGCGTAAATTTGAATACTAAGGCTCTTCGATCCGCAACCTTACATGAAATGATTGCAGCCTGCCTTTCAGCCATGCTTCTAACTGGGCCCGGCGAAGGGGTGAAAGTTCATTTTTAAACGCCGCCTGCACCTGCCACAATGTATCATTCCTGTTTTGTGCTGGGTTATAACTGAAAGAACGCTGCAAAGTGAGCCGCAATAAAGTTGAATCGGTGGCATACACTTCTTTTGCCAGTTTTATCTGCAGGCTATCGGGCAAAACGGCGCCATTCATGCCCCGCTGCAGGCTGTCCATCCTGATAAACATTTCCTTGATGGTCATCCGCTGCACTTCCGCATCCGAATGCAGCACATCAAAAACATTTTTTACAGCCGCACGGCTGTCGGGCCCCTGGTATAAAATAAGTTCACATCCGCTTAACCCGTATTCTATCATCTTCTGGTTCAGGGCTACTTTTTGCAGGCTGTCGTAGGCATCGCCTACCATCACCAGTTCCAGGGTGGAACGGCCGGGATTATATTTAAACTTGCTGGTGACCACAATGTGCTGGTCATCCTGTATCACATTTCTCACAAAAGACTCCACCCGCTGCTGGTAAAAATATTTTTTTACAATATGAAATGTGAGATAAATGCTGGGGGCTATCATAAGCACAACGATCACTGTCATCAGGCTATGGATCCTTTTCCGTCGCCCGGGTTCAGTTTCTTTCACACTCGGGTATTTCAGGATGTTCACCACCATATAAGTGGCCAGGCTGATGAAAACCGAATTGATGATGAAAAGATAAAAAGCGCCGAAAATATATTTCCAGCTAAGGGTGCTGATGCCATAGCCCATGGTGCATAGCGGCGGCATCAATGCAGTAGCAATGGCCACACCCGGGATCACGGTTCCGTTCCGCAACCGGCTGGCCGAAGCGATGATACCCGCCACCCCGCCAAAAAAAGCAATTAGCACATCATAGATCGTGGGAGAAGTTCTTCCCAGCAATTCAGAACCAGCTTCTTTCACCGGGCTGATGAGAAAAAACAAGGTGGAAGTGGCCACACTCATGAACACCATGACAATGAAATTGCGCACAGCCCTTTTCACCAGTGATATATCATCGGTGGCAAGGCCCAGCCCGAAACCGGTGATCGGGCCCATCAGCGGCGAGATGAGCATCGCACCGATGATAACAGCTGTTGAGTTTGTGTTTAATCCCAGTGATGCAATAAATATGGCAGCCACCAGCACCCACAGGCTTGGCCCTGTAAGGTTGGTGGCGGATCTGATGCTGCGGATGGCCGTCTGCACATTTTCCGGGTCGCGGGGAAAACGCAGCTTGATCAATAAATATCTCACCGGTCTGAACCGAAACAAAGACATGTTGTTTAATTTTCAGTTGTTCGCTGGTACAAACGAAATTATTCTTTTTAAACTTTAAAACTTGCAGTCCTGCAATTTTGTAACTTGGGCAACATAAATTTTTAACATGAACCGACGCTCTTTTCTTCAGCAAACAGGTTTCAGCATTGCTGCTCTAACTTTGGCAGAAAAAAAATTATTATCCTCCTTGATCCAGGAGCCGTGGAAAATAACAATGCTTTCAGACCAAGTGGGTGTTTTTACAGAAAGAGGCGGAACAATAGCATTCCTGCTAACTAAAGACGGGATCGTTGTTGTGGATTCGCAGTTTCCCGATCAAAGCAAACACCTGATTGATGAACTGAAGAAAAGAAATGATAAGCCGGTCAAACTGCTGATCAACACACATCACCATGGCGACCACAGCGGAGGTAACATTTCTTTCAAAGGAATTACTGAACATGTGCTTGCCCATGCAAACTCTCTTAAAAATCAAAAAAGAGTAGCTGAACAGCAAAAGTCAGAAGACCGGCAGCTTTATCCCGATCAGACATTTACTGATACCTGGACCAGCCAGGTGGGCAAAGAAACAATCAGCCTGTCTTATTTCGGCGCTGCGCATACTGATGGCGATACGCTGATCCATTTTGAAAAAGCTAATGTTGTTCATGTTGGTGATCTTGTCAACAACAGGCGTTATCCATTTATTGACAGAACAGCCGGGGCTTCCATACGCAACTGGATCGCAGTACTGGAAAAAGCGGCAAAAAAATATGACCGTAAAACCACCTATGTTTTTGGTCATGCTTCAGAAGGTCATGAAGTATTTGGTAAAAGGGACGATGTGCTGCTGATGAAAGATTATTTTGAAAAACTGCTGGCCTTTACGGAAGATGAAATAAAAAAAGGAACAACAAAAGAGGCATTTCTTCAATACAAAAACATTCCCGGCGTGACGGAGTGGAAAGGCGACGGCATCAACCGGTCGCTGACAGCAGCCTATGATGAGCTAACGCAAAAAGCATGAAAATAGTATTCATCATCATAGCCGCCCTTATTCTTTGGGGCCTCATCGCTACCTCGGTGAATAAGAAAAAACCGGATGAATAACCGTATCGTTATTTTTCTTTTTCAGCCTTTAGCAAACCTTCGAGTACAAAATAAGTGGCCGGGCAGAAGCTGGCATTTTTCAGTGTGAGTTCTTTCCGCTTTATAATAACATCCTCATCCGTATAAGGAAAGCGTCGGCAGTCGGAAGGCCGTTCTTCATATATACTGCAAAAATTATCAGCGCCGAGAAAAGGACAGGGCAATGCTTTTGCAACAAAATCACCGTCTTCATCCACCCGCAGGTAGGTTTCGATAAAATCGCTTTCCCGCAACTTTAAGTGCCGGCTGATCCTTTTTATATCCGGTGTTTTAAAACGGGGCGAATAATTTTTGCAGCAATTGGCGCATTGCAGGCAGTCAATATTTGCAAAGGCTTCTTCATGAAGACCAGGCAATAGCTTCAACACTTTGTTTTTATCAGCCCGTTGCAGGAACTGCCGGTACAGTTTTTTTCTTTCCGCTGTTTTCTTTTCCCAGTTTTGTAACACCTTTTTATCCATCGCAGCAATGATAAAGCCCTTGCAGAGCTGTGGTTTAAATAATATCACGCTGAGTAGGCAGAGGTCGCAGGGGAAAAAGTTGATTCTTTGGCTATATGTGAACCCCATCCCCTATAGCTACCAGGTGATGCACTACCAAAGCCTTGCAAGTTAAGATTGTTTGTGGGTAAAAAACTATTTTTACAGCACCATGGAAACGCCCAGGGAACAACTGCTTATCCTGTTGTCCACCCCGCTCTACCTCGTGGTTATCGGGCTGGAACTGCTGCTCAGCCATCTCCGGCAGCAAAAAACCTATTCTCTAAAAGACACGCTCCAGAATATTTACCTGATGCTGATCAATGCCGGCATTGATATTCTTTTCCGTAGTGTTTACATCGGCATCATCCTAATTTTCTTTTTTAACTACCGCATCACCGGCCCCATTCAGAACCCCTGGCTATACTGGATAGTGCTGCTGATGCTGGAAGATTTTATGTATTACTGGCTTCACCGGGTGGATCATCTGTGCCGTTTTTTCTGGGCCACGCATGTCACTCATCATTCATCACCAAAATTCAACCTGACGGTTGGGTTCCGTTCGTCCGTGATGGAGCCGCTTTATCGTTTTGTTTATTTTATACCGCTGGCCCTCCTGGGTTTTGAGCCTATTGATATTGCCTTTATGTATTCAGCCACACAGATATGGGGAATATTGGTGCATACGGAAAAAGTGGGCAAACTGGGGATACTGGAGCATCTATTGGTGACACCATCACACCACCGGGTGCATCATGGATCCAATATAAAATACCTCGACAAGAACATGGGCATGTTTCTCATCATCTGGGACAAACTCTTTGGCACTTTTCAGCCCGAATTGCCAGCGGAAAAATATGAGCCGATCCGTTATGGCCTCACCAGGCCGCTTGAAAAAGAAACCCCTGCACATCTTATTTTTCATGAATGGGAAAGCATCCGGGATGACCTGTCGAGAAAAGACCTGACCTTCAGACAAAAATGGGGCTATCTTTTTGGCCCTCCGGGCTGGAGCCACGACGGCAGCCGCCACACCAGCGAAGAACTGAGGCAAATGGAAGCTCAACAATCTCCCGGAGCAACCCTGCAGGGAAAGGAAATTAACATTTAACCGCATCTTATTCAGCCAGCCACGCCGCAAAGATGAACAACTGTTTTTTGTCCTTCCGCCCCCGTAACTTTGCGCATCTTTTACTATCACAAGGATATCTATGAGTCTTTTGGAACAACAAGCGAATGAGTTCATCCCCCGCCATATCGGACCCAATGAACAGGAAACTAAACAAATGCTCAAAAAGATTGGCGAAAGCAGCCTCGCTTCGCTGATTGATAAAACGGTGCCTGCCACCATCCGCATGGATCATGAACTGAAGATACCGGCGGCCATGAGTGAGCATGAATACCTGAAGCATATTAAAGAAATTTCCCTCAAGAATAAAGTATTTACCAACTACATCGGGCAGGGGTATTATGACACGATCACTCCTTCCGTGATCCTCCGGAATATTTTTGAAAACCCGGGCTGGTACACGCAGTACACTCCCTACCAGGCCGAGATCTCGCAGGGCCGCCTGGAAAGTTTATTGAATTTCCAGACCATGGTGAGTGATCTCACGGCATTGCCCATTGCCAATGCATCCTTGCTGGATGAAGCCACGGCCGCTGCAGAAGCCATGACCATGTTCTTCAACACACTGAACAAACAGGATCATATTGAAAGGCCAAAATTCTTTGTGGATGCAGAAATTTTTCCGCAAACAAAGGATGTGTTGTTCACAAGAGCCATCCCCATCGGCATTGAGATTGTGGTAGGTGATTATAAAACGGCTGCAACTGATGCAACTTATTTCGGGGCCATCGTTCAATACCCAAATGACAAAGGTTCGATAGAAGATTACCGTGACTTTATTCAAAAAGTGCATGCATCCGGTGGCTTTGTGGTCATGGCCACTGACCTGCTGGCATTGACTCTCCTCACTCCTCCCGGTGAACTTGGTGCTGATGCGGCTATTGGTTCGGCACAACGATTTGGCGTGCCGCTGGGCTATGGTGGTCCTCATGCAGCTTTTATGTCCTGCAAGGATGATTTCAAAAGAAATATCCCCGGCCGGATTATCGGTGTGAGTATTGATGCACAGGGCAACCGTGCATTAAGAATGGCCTTGCAGACAAGGGAGCAACATATCAAAAGAGAAAAAGCCACTTCCAATATTTGTACAGCACAGGCATTATTAGCCAATATGGCCGCTATGTATGCGGTTTTTCATGGCCCGGATGGATTGAAAGATATTGCCAAAAGAGTGGCGATGCTAACACAAACCGTAGCCGAAGCCATTGAAGAAAGAGGTTTTGAACTGCTGTCGGATAATTTCTTTGATACCATCACAGTGAAAACAGACAATGCTGCTGCTATCAGGGAAAAAGCAGAAAGGCAATTCATCAACCTGCGCTATATTGACAATAATCATATCGGCATCTCATTGGACGAAACAACCACAGTTGATGATCTCTATGACCTGATCAATTGTTTTGAAAACGAAAATGACCCGGTGGCGTTTGACATTCACCAGGATGATGACCTGCATCATATCCCTTCTTCGCTGATAAGAACTTCGGTTTTCTTAGCGCATCCTGTTTTCAACACGCATCGCAGTGAAAGCCAGATGATGCGTTATATCAAATCACTGGAGAATAAGGACCTTTCCCTCAACACTTCGATGATCTCTCTCGGCAGTTGCACGATGAAACTGAATGCGGCCTCCGAAATGATGCCGCTGAGCTGGAGCCACTGGAGTAAAATTCATCCGTTTGCACCCGCTTCCCAGGCAGAGGGATATAAATTTATCATTGATGAGTTAAGCAAATATCTCTGCGAGATCACTGCCTTCGATGCCTGCAGCCTGCAGCCCAACAGCGGTGCACAGGGTGAATATGCCGGGTTGCTCACTATCAAAGCATATCATGAAAGCCGCGGCGATCATCATCGCAATGTGATGCTGATACCCATCTCTGCACATGGCACCAACCCTGCTTCTGCTGTAATGGCCGGAATGAAAGTGGTAGTGGTGAAAGCACTGGAGAACGGCTACATTGATGTGGAAGACCTGAAAGCAAAAGCTGCGCAACATGCCGCCAATCTTTCGGGCATCATGATCACTTATCCCAGCACTTATGGTGTGTATGAAGAAACCGTAAAAGAAATTACCGACATCATTCACCAGCATGGCGGGCAGGTGTATATGGACGGCGCCAATATGAATGCACAGGTGGGACTGACCGCCCCCGGCCTGATCGGCGCTGATGTTTGTCATTTGAATTTGCATAAAACATTCGCCATTCCGCATGGCGGCGGCGGCCCTGGCATGGGCCCGATTTGTGTGAAAGCACATTTGGCAAAACATTTACCCGGCCATGTGTCTGACAACGCAACGTTGTCTGAGACATACAATGCCGTTTCAGCAGCGCCGTATGGTTCTGCTTCCATTCTGCTCATCAGTTATGGCTATATCCGCATGCTGGGTAAACAAGGAGTGAAAGCAGCTACAGAGTATGCAATACTCAATGCAAATTACATGCGGGCAAGGCTTGAAGGCAAATACGATATTCTTTACACGAATCATAATGGCCAGTGTGCCCATGAATTCATCGTTGACCTTCGTCCGTTTAAAAAATCGGCTGAAGTGGAAGCCGAAGATGTAGCAAAACGTCTGATGGATTATGGCTTTCATGCACCCACGATGAGTTTCCCCGTGCCGGGCACCATCATGATCGAGCCGACAGAAAGTGAAGACAAAGCCGAACTGGATCGCTTTTGCGATGCAATGCTTTCCATCCGTGAAGAGATCAAAGCCATTGAAGAAGGAAGGATGGATAAAAAAGATAACCCGCTTAAGAATGCGCCGCACACACAGTTGGTAGCAACTGCCGATGACTGGAAATATTCTTATTCAAGACAACAGGCTGCTTTTCCCTTGTATTATGTGACACAGAATAAATTCTGGCCTTCGGTGGCAAGAGTGAATAACACACATGGCGACAGGAATCTTATTTGCACATGTGAACCGGTAGAATCCTATCTGGAAGCTGAAGCATAAACCGCAATTTCAAAATAACCGAGGCCGCCCATTCAGGCGGCCTCGTATTTTATCTAAGGTAGCATAGCGACTAATTTCCTCTGTCCCGTCCGTTTCCTCTTCTATTGTTTCCTTCACCACTGCGCTGGTTTCCGCTTTCCCTTCTTTCAAACTGCCGGGGTTGTTCCTGTCTTCTTTCATTCATTCCCTGTGACGGACGTTGTGGTGTTTCCCGTCTTGTCTCCTGCCGGGGTTGCGTAACCTGCCGGTTATTCGGTCTTTCAATACGACGATTGTCATTATTCCCCGGGCCAATATTTGTCCTTTCAGCCGGTCTTGCAATCCTCTCCCTTGCACCAGGTTGAGGATTGTTATTTCTTTCAAAAGGCCGAATCCTTCCGGGATCATTTACCCTGCTGTTATTATTACCAGGTTGCTGACGAAATTCGTTTCGCCTGTCCTGGGGCCTGTTAATATTCCGGTCCCTTTGTTGCGGACGATAATTGTCCTGCGGCCTGGTAACAGGATTGCGTCTTTCGTTATTCATCCGGTTGAAACGGTCATTATTCCTGTTGCCGGGTTGTTGCACCCTGTTATTATTTCCGGGTCTGAAATCATTATCACGACGTCCGTTATTATTCCGGAAACGGTCATTGCTGCCATTGAAACGACCATTGTTGTTTCTTTCAAATCGGTTATTCATGGCCCGCTGCCTGTCATAACGTTCAAACTGGCGTGGAGCAAATCTTCTGTCATCATAGCGGCGCACCGCAGGACGGTAAATATTCACCTGGTTATTGATAAACACATTCCTTCCACGTTGAGTGGAGTATATGGTACGAACCGGTGTGATTCGTCCCGTGTAAACCTCAAAATGTGCCCGGCGGGGACCTGTGATGAAAATATTCCGGTTATAGCTGAAATGACTGATGATCGTTGTCTGGCGGATGATCGTCACATTCTGCCTGCGGTCAATGCAGTAACTGAAAATATTCGGGTAAAGAATATAACGGCGGGGTGCAAATGCCCAGAAGTCATATGGTGGGGCATAAGTGCCAATAGAAAAATTCACACCCACATTGATACCGGGCCGGATCGGTGCCCATCCATAATAATCACCACCATCTCTCCAGGCCACCCATGCAGGAGACCATTCATAGCCCGGCACCCAGTACCACCCGTAATAAGGATCCTGGTCCCAGCGGCCATAGTGAAATGGCGCCCATCCCCAATCATAATTGGAAACCCACATCCACTCATAGTCATCTGTGTAAACCCAATGACCATTGGTGCTGTAAGGACGGAAATCAGGTTCTGCATCCGGTATCCACACATAGCCGTGCTGCGGATGGTCCACCCATTGTCCGTGAGGGCTTAATTCATCATAAAATGTCTGGAAGGTCACCTCCCCGTTGTTATCGTTATACTGCTGATATTGATCAGGGGGGTAGGGCTGTGCAACTAAGTTGCTTCGCCAGGAACTGCCGAGCATGATTAACAATGCAGCAGCAGCAATTTTCAAGATACGTTTCATGGACGATTGATTTTTGTAAAAAACAGGTTCATTAAAATTGTTTAAATGGTTTTCTTCAATGCTCTTACCTGTTGGACGCTATTATTATGCCATGAGGCCTTCTGCTAAACTACTATGCTGTCCTTTTAGCAAAAAATTGTACTGCTGTTATAAAAATCAAAAGGCTGTTCAACGAAAGAACAGCCTTTTGAAAATCGGTTTATGATAGGGTTAGTCCCGCCGCACCCTGAAGTTGCAGGTAACCATTCTTGTTGTTCCGGAAAAATTCATTTGTATGGTGAAGCTGCCGGCAATATATCCTGTTGTTACCGGGCCAAATTCTGAAACCGTCACCGAAGGAGTGGCTGAAACGATCTGCTGGCTGCTTAATCCTGCACCCAGCGATATCATACAATTGCTGATGGCAAAACTGCCGGTTGCAGTGGCCGGGAAAGTAAATGTTGTAAAATTGTTGGAACCGGCAGACCTGTAGGCATAAACGGATTTATTATTGTTAACCGTTCCGGAATCAAGGATCATCAGGTTATCAGGCGGCTCCACAAAATTGTAAGGCGTTCCGTCAATCAACAGTTCTACAAACTGTGCTGCGGAGGTGCCGCATGCCTGCAAAGCACCCACATTCACGGTTCCGCTGATACCGCTGCCGGTGGTCGTCATCCCTTGCTCTAGGGCTATATAATCAACAGGCAACATTGAAAAATTCAAGCTGTTGCTTCCGCAATTCAAAACGGTCAGGGAGAAAGTTCCGTTTGTAACGGGGGCTGTATAAGTATTGCCACCAGCTAAATAAACCAGCACCCCACCATTTGCAACATTGGCGCTGCTGCAATTTTGCACCGTGCCGGTGATCGTCAGGGCATTCGGAGCAGGAATATTTACTGTGATGGTGCCCAGCGTAGTGCTGCTGCTGAAAGGACCGATGTTTTGCGAAGCCGCCACATTACCGCAACGGTCAAGAATTTCCAATACCAGGGCTTCATTCCTGGGCACTTTGCCACAGAGATTACCCAATGAATCAGTGCGGCCATATCCAAAAGAACCATTAGGCCTTTTGATCCGCACCTGCACATTATTCAACGGGCCGCCGTGCACCGGGTCTGTAATGGTCATACAAATATCCACCAGCGGAAAAGGAGCATCACAGTTCCAAAAAGAGAAATGAGAAACCTGTGTAATATAATAGCTCCCGTTTTTTGTAGCCTGCCCCTCCTGTTTCCAACGACCGTTGCTCTCATCAAAATGCCAGAGGTCTATTGTGGCAGGCGCTGTGGCAGCAATGGCAGCCGGGATAGGAAATGCCAGTTCTGCAGTCTTACCAGCAGCCACTTTCAGGGATTGTCCGCTGCTACCGGTTAGTTCCACACCCAGCATTCCAAAACTTTCAAGTCCTCTTTCCTCTCCGGCAGTGGTGATGCCGCGAAGATCACCGGGCATGATATATGGAAAATCAGCGTTGGTGGGATCAAGCCATGTCATTGCCACATTCACAGTTCCTGTATAGGCATTGCCTGAAGCATCGGTGACCGCATCTGCAGGCATCACCAATTTGGCTCCGCCGGCAAGGTTTATAGTACCTCCGGCTGAACCCGTGAAACCGCCGGTGTTTGTTTTTTTCAGCAGCATAATGCGAACAGTGTGTATCCTGTCTGCCACTGTAACGAAGCTGCGGCTGCCGGTGAAGTAACCGGTTTTGGTCACTTTCACATAGCCATTGTTTTTTGAGAGGGAAATATTTTTAAAGCTAAAAATACCGTACCGGTCAGTTGTCATTGTTTGTCCACCGCTGCTGACAGTGGCACCGGTAACTGGCACATTATTTTCATCTACCACAATGCCTTTTATACCTGCATTCACTTTTTCATGGTCAATGGACGGGGGCGGGTTTGTTATATTAATAACCTCATCCACCTCCCGTTGGCAGCCGGAAGTGAAGAAAAGAGACATGGATAATAAAACAGCGACAAGGGCGGAATACAACAAGATGTGCTTCCTCATAAAGTTGGTTTAATGTAATGGAACTATTCTCCAGGAAAGGGTTTAATCAACCTTTAAAAATACTCAAACTATTTCCCGGTGCAAGTTTGTACCTTTAAAATCCTCCTAAAACATTTTATATGGATCAACGAATTATTAATCTCTACGACGAGTACACCCACAAACCCCTGAGCCGCCACGAGTTCCTGAAAAGACTGACAATGCTTGCTGGTGGAACCGCTGCAGCAATGGCCCTGCTACCCTTGCTGGAAGTGAATTATGCCAATGCCGCTGTGACCAGCAGTGATGACCTGTTTACAGAATACATTACCTACCCCGGTGTTCCTGCTGAAATGAAGGCTTATGTAGCAAGACCAAAAGAAGAAAAGAAATATGCGGCTGTAGTAGTGATCCATGAAAACCGCGGCCTGAATGCCCATATTGAAGATGTAGCCCGTCGTGCAGCCAAAGCCGGTTATCTGGCCATTGCACCCAATGCGCTGGCCCCATTGGGCGGCACCCCGGAAAATGCAGACGAAGCAAGAACAAAATTCCAGCAACTGAAAGCAGAGGACAACCTGAAGAATTTTATAGGTGTGTTTGACTATCTTCCGAACAGAAAAGACTATAACGGAAATGTAGGCTGTGTGGGATTTTGCTGGGGTGGAGCTATGGCCAATAACCTGGCTGTAAATGTACCTTCACTAAAAGCTGCTGTTCCTTTCTATGGCCGCCAGCCAAAATCCGAAGATGTACCAAAAATAAAGGCAGCCATGCAATTACATTATGCTGAAATGGACCAGGGTGTGAATGCGGGGATTGCGGCTTATGAAGAAGCCTTAAAAAATAATAAGGTCTCTTATGAAATGTATATGTATGAAGGCGCTCAACATGCTTTCCATAATGATACAGCCCCGACAAGATATAACGAAGCCGCAGCTAAACTTGCCTGGCAACGGGCAATAGATTTTTTTGGGAAACACCTGAAATAAAAAATATACGGAAAGCTAACCCCTCCGTATATTTTTCATTACTTATTGTTTTACTTCTACCGTCACTGAGGTTGCCATCCTGCTGCCATAGGAACGATGCAGACCGTCGGCAAACTGCAAAGTAAGACGATGTTTACCAGGCGCCAGTTTCAGTTCTGTTTCTGTTTGTCCCCGGCCAAAATGGATATGTGCTGAATCCATCGGGATGATAGTACCGGTCTCCACAGAATCTCCGGCATCCACGAGAATATGATGATGACCAACACCTGCCAGTACCGGACCAGCAGTATCTACTCTTATTCCCTCAACGCCCATTTCCACCTTCAACGGCGATGACACTACAGCCCCTTCTTTGATATTCTTAAAAAATATTTTGGCGCCTTCCGGCACAGCAGGCAGTTCGGGCACACCGCCGGTTTTTCCCGCATCATGATGCATGGTGTGGTCATTGCCGCTGCCGGAGTCCTTGCCTGTTTTATCCGCATCGCCTGCATTGTTGCAGGCCAGTATCAAAAGCAGGCCGGCGGCAGGAAGAATGAATTTTATTTTCATACTCATTAAATTATTTATCGTCAAAGGTAGCTGTATTTTGAAGACGGTTGAATGATGAATGATAAAAGGGGCGAAGTAGTAACTTCGCATTCCCGGATGCACCTGAAAGATTATTACCAAATACTGGAACTGGAACCTTCTGCCGGTTTAACAGAGATCAAACAGGCATACCGGCGGCTGGCGCAAATTCACCATCCCGACAAAAACAATAACGATCCTTATGCTGCCTCCCTGTTTGCGGATATTAAGGAAGCTTATGAAGTGCTGACCAATCCTTCTAAAAAGGAGCAATACCTGCAGCAACGATGGTATAACCAAAGCATCGGAAAAAAGAAAACTCAACAGGTCATCACCCCGGCCAGTGTCTTAAAAGAATCATTAGAATTAGAAAGATATGTATCTGGACTAGATATGCACCGGATGGACAAAGAGGGATTGCTGGAATATATCCTGGCCCATTTGAATGACACTGTTATACAGAAACTGAATGAATTCAATGAACAGGATGTGAATGATACCATCATTCAAACCACCTTAAAAAGCATGCGGGTGCTGAAGACCGGGCAGGCTATCCGTGCGGCCACCCCTTTATATCAACTGGCAGGCGCCGGATCAAAAATGCTCATTGATGACACACTTCATGAGATGAAACGGAAAGAAAAATGGGAAAATAAAGAGCTATTGATCGTCCTGCTGGTCACTCTTATTATTTGCCTGGTTATTTGGCTGAGTTTGTGAACAAAACAAATTATTTTTTATTTCTATTTAAATATCTTACTTTTCTGTATTCTTTCTTCCCCCCTGAAGACCAGTATCTGTTCAGCTACGAGAACAAAGCACCATTTCTTAACCACAAAACAAAACATCATGAAACAGATTTTTATGGGTTTGGCCCTGTCCGTATTCCTGCTTGCCTGCAACAACGAAAAAAAAGATGACCAGCCTGCCGATGGGGGAACAACCGTGAGTTCCGACGGCAAAAAACCCGACAGCGAATTACTGGATGTCAGCGAAGGAAATATTGTGAAAAACTCATTTAATGCGCTAAGCAAGGGTGATATTGACGCAATGACAGCCAATTTTGCTGATACTATTCGCTATAACTGGTCGAATGGCGACAGTCTTGTCGGTAAAAAAGCGGTGGTTGATTACTGGACCAGCCGCAAGGGTATTCTTGATTCTCTGAGCTTCTCCGAAGAGATCGTTCTTCCTGTGCAGGTAAATAAACCACAGGCAGAGTCTGTATCACCCGGAAAATGGATACTATATTGGTCAATGGTGAATGTGAAATATAAAAACGGGAAAAAGCTTACTTTCTGGTCTCATAGTGTTAATCACCTGAACAAAGACGGGAAAGTTGACTTTATCAGTATATACCAGGACAGGGCGCCAATCATTGAAGCCACAAAGGACCTTGTGAAATAATAGTTTACTATTGTGATAAGCCCCGCTTTCAGCAAAGAAGACGGGGCTTATCTTTGCGCCATGCACTACGTTTCTGCTGAAGGGCTTACCAAAAGTTATGGCATCACTCCCCTTTTTTCCGGCATTTCATTCCATATTGAAGAAGGTGACAAGATCGCATTGGTGGCCCGGAACGGAACAGGCAAATCCACCCTCTTAAAGATCCTCGCCGGCAAGGAAACCCCTGAAGAAGGAAAGTGCCGGATACATAAAGACGTGGATGTGGTTCTGTTTGAACAGGAGCCTTCCTTTTCTGAAGACAAATCAATACTGGATAACATTTTCTTTCACGATCATCCCATCATCAATGCTATTAAAGAATACGAAGCCGCCAGCGACAATGGCGATGTTGAAAAATTAAATGCGTCTATCATCAAGATGGATGAACTCGGCGCCTGGGATTTTGACGCCAAAGTGAAACAGGTATTAGGGAAACTGAATATTCACCACCTGCACCAGGCCGTAAACACCCTCAGCGGTGGCCAGCGCAAACGAGTGGCCCTGGCTAAAACACTTATTGATATCGGCTTTGAACACAAACATGTGTTGCTGGTGATGGATGAGCCCACCAACCACCTCGATGTGGAAATGGTGGAATGGCTGGAACATTTCCTGGATAAAGAAAACGTCACTCTTTTGCTGGTGACGCATGACCGGTATTTCCTGGATGCTGTTTGCAAAGAAATATGGGAACTGGAAGGCAGCAATCTATATGTATATAAAGGAGATTATGAAAATTATCTCGAAAAGAAAGCCGCAAGGATAGAAAGTGAGCAGGCCAGTGTTGACAAAGCCAGAAATACATACCGGAAAGAGCTGGAATGGATGCGCAAACAACCCAAAGCAAGAACCACCAAAAGCAAAAGCCGGCAGGATAATTTTTATGAAATAGAAAAGAAAGCAAAACAAAAGACGGAAGAAGAGCAACTGCAACTGCAGATGAAAATGAACCGGCTTGGGGGCAAAGTGATCGAATTGAAAAAAGTGTATAAGAGTTATGGCGATAAAGTGATCCTGAAAGGGTTTGATTATACGTTCAAAAAAGGGGAACGCATCGGCATCGTGGGTAAGAACGGATCGGGCAAATCCACTTTCATCAACATTTTACAAGGCATTGAACCCGCTGACAGCGGCAAAGTGAATGTGGGGGATACAGTGATATTCGGTAATTATTCCCAGCAGGGACTGACCGTTAAAGAAGATATGCGGGTGATCGAGTTTGTAAAAAATATTGCTGAAAATTTTCCGCTGGCCAGTGGCGGCTCACTCAGCGCCGCACAGTTCCTGCAACTGTTTCTTTTTGATCCAGACAAGCAATATACTTATATCAGCAGCCTGAGTGGTGGCGAAAAAAGAAGATTGCATTTATTATCCATTCTTTTCCGGAATCCTAATTTTTTGATACTTGATGAGCCCACCAATGATCTTGACCTGCCGACTTTGGGTGTGTTGGAAAATTTTTTGGCGGAATTCCCGGGTTGTCTCATCATCGTTTCGCATGATCGTTATTTTATGGACCGACTCGTAGATCATCTTTTTGTTTTTGAGGGTGACGGCGTCATCCGGGATTTTCCGGGCAATTACTCGCAATACCGGGTTGAAAAGATGAAAACAGAAGCTGCCAGCCGGCAAATCCCAGAACAAAAAGCAGAAGAAAAAATTCAGAAGGTCAAACCCGGCACTTTTGAGGCTGCCGTCAAAAGACAATTATCCTATAAAGAAAAAAGAGAGTTTGAAACACTCGAAAAAGAGATCGCTGCCTTAGGCGAGGAAAAAGTAACAATAACGGCAAAACTAAACAGTGGCAATACGCCTTTTGACGAACTGCAACAGCTTTCGCACCGGATCGGTGAAGTGACCCGGCTGCTTGATGAAAAAGAACTGCGCTGGCTGGAACTAAGTGAAATGGCGGGATGATGCCCGGTAAAAGTTTACATTACAAATTTTGCTATCTTTTACTTTCGAAACCACCATTTATGTTTGCTGCAATCATACCTGCATTGATTTTAGGCTCTTTTTTTACAGCAAATGAAAGCATGTATTCTCCCATTCAAAACGACAGACCCATTGTTATTACTGTCACTGAAAAAGGAATGGCTATTACGGGCAGGGACACCCTCACCATCATTGAACTGACCGATGAACTCCGCACCCGGCTTTGGAAAAGCTATCTCGGCACAGGCAAAATGCCACCACGCATACAGGTCATTTATGATGAAAAAGTTCCTTCATCTATAAAGGAAGAGATAGAAAAAGCAGTAAGAGAGGGCCAGGCAAAAGCGCTGACAGAAATATGCCTGCAAAAACATAAGAAACGCTTTGATGAGATCAGCAGCAGCCAGCAAAAAAAGATAAAAAAGCGTTTCCCCGTTCTGTTTCAGCAAAAATATTCAAACAGTTAATGTATATGAGAGCAGCAAAAATGATTTTAGCCGCACTGATGTTACAGTTTTTTTATTCGAAAACTTACACACAGGTCATCAATATTGAAAACGCAAGGATGCAGTCCGACTCGCTGGGCTGGGATGGTCGTTTTGGCGCCGGCCTCACCATGGCGAGGAATATCCAGGACATTTTTATCTTCAACACGGCAGTTCATGTGCAAAATAAAACAGAAAAAAACCTATGGCTCATATTCGGGAATTCTGATTTTCTGAAAGCTAACAAACAGGAGTTTATCAACAACAGCTTCATTCATCTCCGGTTTAACCGCAAACTGGGGCCTGTAGTAAGATGGGAAGTTTTTATGCAGGCGCAAAACAACCATATAACCCTGATTGATTCAAGGTTACTGGTGGGTACCGGTCCCCGGTTTAGGATATTGAAAGAAAAAAAAATACGGCTCTATGCTGCGTCTTTAGTAATGTTTGAAAGAGAAAAAGAGCTGACCAGTCCCGTTGTATTGCACAATGATATCCGCAGCAGCAGCTATGTTTCGTTTACCCTCACACCTAAAGACAATATTGAAATCGTCAGCACTACGTTTTTTCAGCCGCTGTTTAAAAAACCCGACGACTTCAGGATCATGAACCAAAGCTCCTTTGAAATAAAAGCAAGCAGGCAACTCACTTTCAGTATGCAGTGGAACTTTCTGTATGACAGGTTCCCGGCCGGCACTGCTCCTAAAGTCAACTATGGATTTAATACCGGGTTCGGGTATAAATTCAGGCCCTAATATATAAAAGAAGCATAGGCCCTTTTATCATAATACCTGTATCCTTTATTCTCCCACCTGGTGCCGCAAAGAATGGAATGGATAAAGCCGTTCAGTTCCACCTGTTGAGTATGATAAATTCCTTTATCGTGGTTGGGCTTGAAAAAGAACTGTATTCTTTTATCAGCGCTTTGATAAATAAAAAGGCTGTCGTGGTTTGCCTTTTCAAATACAAAATCATGCTGCAAATGCCGGAGAAACATATGACCCCGGTACCAGGTACCACCTGTGGCAGAAACAACCGGTTTGCCATTGTATAAAGCAATGCTATCGTTATAGGCAAATAAATTCAGCGATGACCCTCTCACTTCTCTGAGCCATTTACTGAAAACCGGATAATAAGAACTGTCGTACCCATAGTTGCTGTCAATAAAACTAATCCGCTTAATGTGTGCAGGAATTTTTTCCACTCCGGCAAGATAGCCGAATATGAAACTGCCTCCTCCGCTATGCCCATTGAGATAAATAGATTTTTTTCCGGGCTTTACTAGGTTTGCCAGTGAGTCAACGATATGCGGGATTTTTTCCTGAAAGGACGGGTTTCGTTGTTTCCAGGCGGGCCAGCTTTTCAGGTAATTTTCCAGGTAGATAACAACAAAATTCTTTCTCCTGAGTTGTTGCCTGACAAATGCAGTCTGCGCCCTGATATGCTGAATATCGAAATGCCAGTCATCACCCGGTTCCATTTTCTTTCCCATTGTTTGTTTCGTTGTGTTGCCATTTGGCAACGCATAAAAAACAATGATGGCTTCTTTATTCTTCTTCCAGGCTGCGGGTTTATCAATCGTTACCAGCACACTGTCACTCATATAAAAGCTGTTGATCTCCCCTTTTGGAGGCTGACCAAAAAGGATTCCGTGCAAAAAAGACAACAGAAAAAATAAACAGAGTTTGGCTTGCAAGTTGAACTTTTTTTACAGTAAACAGTTTCCACAGCGGATTTAAAGTTAATGTGAATAAAAAATATGAACAGTATAAAAATTTTATCGCTTTATGCTCAAAGATTTGCAACCAGGCTCGTAGTTTTCCCATCCTGTTTCACATCCGGATTGTTTGATGCATCGTAGTTTCTTTATACTTTGCATCCACATCCGATCCCAATTCCTGCGATAAACAACAACTCCAGTATCCGGATTGTTAACTAAAATCGTAACCCCATGAGCAGGAATTTCACTCCGGATCCTATCCTTATTGATCAGCTTCGTCTGAATGATACCATTGCATTTGAAGAAGTATTTGATCGTTACTCCCACTTACTTTACCGCTATAGCATTGAAAAAACCGGTTCTGCCGCAACTGCAAAACGGATTGTCCGTGATGTCTTTGTTTCCCTTTGGGAAAAAAGAGAAGAACTGCCGGTTAATTTTTCATTATCGCTGTACCTGTACACTGAAGTAAGAAAAGCAGTAGTAGCGTCAGTATGTAAGAACCTGAATGAACAAAAGGATCTTTCGTTTATCAGCCAGCATATCATTCCCGGTTTCAGCGCAGCAGAACTGTCAAAAGCCTGGAAACCGGTGCAAACACCGCAACCCGTTGCTGTTTCTCCAAAAACAGCATCTGTTGAGCACCGCTACGCTGAAGACTGGTGGAAGAATATCTTTCCTCTTAATTTCAGTTTTAAACAGTTTAGGTATGCGATGCAGAAAGTGATGCATCTCTGGTAATGTTTTAACCGTGTCCGCTATTTAAAAAAATACCCTTATGACAACAGAAACACTTCATAAAAAAATAAGCAGGTACCTTCAACGCCGGGCCCTGCCTGCTGAAACAAGACAGATTCAGAACTGGCTTTCCTGCACCAGTGATACAAAACATTTCACCACTGAAGAAGAAATGGCAATTATCAAATGTGAAATACTGGCAGATGTGCAGGCACATACCGCTTACCCGCTGTTTCACCCGAAACCGGCGCCGTGGTGGAGAAAACTCACAGCCATTTTTTAACCGCTGCAAGCAAAACAGCAGGAGTAATTTGCTTCATACATTTAAAATGACCCCGGGGGCAGCGGGGAAAACCTTCTGTGCTGCAGGGCCGGCACCAGAGCTTGCCCGCCTCTATCACTTCGTAAGGCAACTGGTCTCTCCCGGCAAGAAATTTTTTCCCATACCAGGGATATTCTCCAAAAGCAGGTGTGCTGTTGCCCCAAAGTGTAATCAGTGGTTTTTTGAATGCGGCCGCCATGTGCATAAAGACGCTGTCGGTTGAAATCACCAGTTTCGATTTACTGATGAGGTCTGCTGTTTCATTCATGCTGAATTTGCCGCAGGCATTATACACTTTAATATCATCAACGAAGGCAATATCATTGCCGGCAACAGCATCTCCGGGATGACCAACAAGGATAACCGGGTGGTCAATGGCTGTGCAAAACTCCTTCCAGTACTCAACAGGCCATTTTCTTGTTTCATAATCCGCACCAATGACGGCAATTATATACCCTGCATAATGCGAAGCCGGTATATCTTTTTTTGTTGTCTCTTCTTTGTCCGGTATAAAAAAATCGAGGCCGCCGCCATCCTGATTAATTCCAAAATGTGCGGCAGCCTCGATAAACCGTTCTGTGAGATGAGTGTGGGGAAGCAGATTTATTTTAAACCGGGTGTACAGTTTTTTTCTTGCGGCAGCAGTTTTCACCAAAAATGTTTTCACCTGCAACTCATGGGTAAGCCGCCGGCTTAGGTTGTTATGCTGAAGATCAATGATGAAATCGTAGCCTTCCGTTTTCAATTCCTCCTTCATCAATTCATAACTATGTGCCAGCACATGCAGTTTGTCAATATGCGGGTTAAACTCTGCAACTGCCCTGTTCTTATCATCACAAAGAAAATGCAAAACGAGGCCAGGCACCTGGTTTTTCAGGCATCGTAGCAGCGGTGAGGTTTGAATGATCTCTGCCGCAGAAGCGAAACGTATGACGAGCAGTTTCATACCGGGCTGGTTATCAGATTGATTTCCAATTTAGTACAACTGAATTGTTTTCGCAAGAATATTCTCATTTTTGTCCACCGGGCTTGTGTACTTTGTCATACTTTTTTATCTTTGCTGAACTTCGGTTTCGTACCCATCCGTTCCCATCCTTTTGAATATCCGTAATTCCACTTCCCTGAAAACCTGGCTTTAATCAGATTTAAAACAAAAAAACAGGTTTTATGAAGAAGATTTACTCAATGTTACACGATGAAAAGGTTCAGGGCAATTTGATTATCGGGACAATTTTTGCGATTGTTCTTGCTGTTGTTATCCTTACGTGGGGCAAATAAGTTCTGAAATGGTCAGTTAATTCCATGAGCCTTTCCGTGAAGGAAACCAATTTACTAACCCCGGTTTTGCCGGGGTTTTTTCTTTGGATAGTATTAGAAATCTATTTTTCTGTTTCGAGGAAATTCAAATCTTTATCAAACGTTTCCCTGATGTTAACTGCCGCCACCACAGTGATCAGCATAATAATGATAGCAGCAATCCATCCGCCGGTTACATAATCCGTGAGCCCTCTTAACAACTGGAACAATGGTAATATCAGGATGGTGAGCATCCCCCTCACCATATTGGGTATAGTGGTGGCGGCTGTACTCCGCAGGTTTGTTCCAAACTGCTCTGCCCCCATTGTTACAAAAATGGCCCAGAACCCGGTGCCAAATCCAAGACCGGCGCAAATCCAATACATACCGCTGGCCGTTCCGTTCCATTGCATGGTAAAGTAAAGCAGCATGAAGGCAGCAGTAATTCCGTAAAAAATATACAAGGCTTTCTTCCGGCTTTTCAGCCACTGGCTGACAAATCCCACCAGTATATCCCCAATGGAAATTGCAGCATACGCATACATGATCGCTTTCCCTGGATCTATCTTTTCCTGTATTCCCATCTGTTTTCCAAATTCGCTGGAAAAAGTGACAAGCACCCCGATCACAAACCAGGTGGGAAGGCCGATTAATATGCTAAGAGCATATCGTTTAAATCTGTCCGCATTCGTGAACAACATAAAGAAATTGCCCCGCTGCACATCTTTCTTCTTTACTTCATGATACATTCCTGATTCAAAAACAGAAACCCTCAGCAACAACAATAACAAACCCATGCCTCCGCCAATATAGTAACAGGTGCGCCAGTCAAAATTTTCTTTCATGATAAATGCTACTACTGCACCCGTGAGCCCTATGCCGGCAACCATTGAAGTGGCAATCCCCCTTTTTCGTTTTGGTATCAGTTCTGAAACAAGCGTAATGCCAGCGCCAAGCTCACCGGCCAAACCAAGACCCGCTATGAACCGTATGATGCGGTATTGAGTAGTATTTTCAACAAAGCCGTTGGCAATATTTGCAAGGGAGTATAAAAGAATAGAACCAAAGAGCACACTTAGCCTGCCTCTTTTATCACCCATCACTCCCCAAATGATACCTCCTAACAACAGGCCCGCCATTTGCCAGCCAATGATCGCTTCACCTTCCGTTGTTATCAGCGCTTCCGATAAGCCAAGATCCCTGAGACTATCTACCCGGATGATCCCGAAAAGCAATAAGTCATAAATATCTACGAAGTAGCCAAGCGCTGCTACAATAACGGGAAATGAAAAGATACCGTACTCTTTTTGACTCATAGTCTGCATTATTGTGAGCCTGATGGTGGATTATTCTCAGCAGAATCAATATGCTTTTTCCTCCCGCTGACCAGTTTGATGATCACCGGCGCCGTGGTGACCAGCACAATGCCCAACACAATCAGTTCTAGATGTTCTTTCAGGTCAAACCCGAACTGGCTCAGTATCCATTTCTGCAAAAAATAACCGGCGAAGATCATGCTGAACACCCAGGCAAAACAGCCGACCACATTATAGAAATGAAATTTTTTTCGATCCATCTGCACTATGCCGGCAACAATAGGCGCAAAAGTACGGATGAACGGAAGAAAACGGGCCACCACAATGGCGCCGCCGCCGTGCTTATCATAAAATTCCTTTGCCTGGTACAGGTACCTTTTTTTGAACAACAGCCTGTCTTTCCAGTTAAACATGGCAGGCCCTACTTTTCGGCCGGTCCAGTAGCCGACCGCATTGCCGGCGATACCGCACAAAGCAATAAGCCCTACCAGCACAAAAAGGTCGACCCATTCGTTGCGAACAGAGCCCAGGCCTATTAAATCCAAAAACTGGAAAGTGAGACCAGGTTTCACTTCACCGGATTTGGTGGTGATGTCGTGTGCATAGATGCCGGCAACAAATAATAAAGAATCGCCGGGTAAAAAGAACCCGGCAAACAAACCTGTTTCAGCAAAAACCACAAATAATAACAACCAGAGACCGCCATTTTCGATGTAAAACTGTGGCTGTAATAAGTTGCTCCAGTGAAAACCGGCATCTAACAATTCAAACATGGCGTGTTGTGTATTTTAATTTTATGAGGCGGCAGATGGTTTTTCCAGCTTACCCAATGATTTGGCAATAACCGTTGCTACTGTGCAATCGCTGGTGACATTGGCCACCGTCCGCACCATATCCAGGGGCCTGTCAACGGCAAATATAAGTGCAAGACCGGCTTCAGGAATTCCTGCCTGTGCCAATACGATCACCAGCATCACCATCCCTGCGCTGGGCACAGCGGCTGAACCAATTGATGCCAGTGTTGCCGTAACAATGATGCCCAATTGTGCCGTCAGGCTCAGGTCCATGCCGAATGCCTGCGCAATGAACACAGCCGCCACAGCCTGGTAAAGACTGGTGCCGTCCATATTCACCGTAGCGCCAATTGGCAATACAAAGCTGGAAACTTCGTTATCCACTCCCACTCTTTTCTCCACAGTTTCCATCGTTACCGGCAAAGTAGCTGCGCTGGAACTGGTAGAAAAAGCCAACAACTGCGCCGGAGACACCTGCTTTATAAATTCAACAGGATTTCTTTTGGTAAAAAGATAAATCAACGTGGGGTAGAAAATAAAGATCAAAATAGCAAGCCCTGCCAGAACGGTGATGGCATATTTGCCGAGCGCCTTAAATATTTCAAAACTTGGCGACTCCGCTACCAGTGCTGCCATCAATGCAAAAACACCAAACGGTGCCGCCAGCATAATGAGGTCAATCATTTTTAAAATGACATCATTGAAACTGTCAAAGAAATCTTTCACTGGTTTTGCCCTGTCGGGGGGAATAAGTATCAGTGCCACTCCGAGAAACAAAGCAAAGAAGATCACCTGCAGCATGGTAGAGTTTGTAGATGCTGCTTTCACTATATTATCGGGAACAATATCCTCAATAAACTTAAGCGGCCCGGCCCCTTTTTGTTGCGCCGCTTCCTCCTGTTTTTTCACTGCATCAGCGCTATAGGCCGACATCATCTGTGTTCTTGTTTCCGGGCTGATGGCTTTGCCGGGTTTTATAAGGTTGACCACCAGCAACCCGAGGCATACTGCAAAAACAGTAGTGAACAAATAAAACCCCACTGCCCTTAATCCCATCTTTGATAATTTGGAAATATCTTTCAGATCAGAAATTCCTTTTACCAACGAAGCAAGGATCAGCGGTACAGCTATCAGTTTAAGTGCATTGATAAAAATATTGCCAAAAGGTTTGATCCAGTCCTTGGTAAACTGCGTCCCACCCTTAAACTGGATGATCACCAGGGCAAACAACACCCCCAATACCATCCCCCCGATAATCTTAACATATAAAGGAATTTTTTTCATCTGAGCCTGGTTAGGTTAAAACAAACAAAAGCCCAAAATAGGATATTTTTCAGCACCAGCCGAAAATGCGGCATTTATTACAGCAACTCCTATTTTCGCATGACTGGTTGAAGACCGCCGGTCAAAAACTTTGAAAAAATACAGCCTCCTATGATAAAAGATTAAAATAAGTAAATACCTTAATCGCTTAAAATAAAACCAATGATAAAGTTTCTGCTAAGGAGAATATTACTGCTCTTAGTGATGGCTGTTCCTGTTTTCACTTTGGCACAGGACACAGCGCCGGTTTCAAAGGGGCTTGATGAACGCATCAATGAAAAATTTGCCCCTATTGCCAACTGGTGGGAACGGGTGGTGTTTTTCCCGGTTCGTTTTTCTGAAAATGTACAGGTCCCTTTTGTCGTAGTGCTATTGGTGGCTGGGGCTTTATTTTTCACTCTTTATTTCTCCTTTGTTAATATAAGACGGTTTGCATTGTCCATTAGAGTTGTGAGGGGAAAATACGATCATCTCGATCACCATTCCGCCATTCAGAAAGCCGAAGTAAATATTGTTGAAGGAGATATAAAACGCACTATTGCAGATGAATCACATCATGGCGAAGTGAACCACTTCCAGGCACTAGCCACAGCTGTGTCGGGAACGGTGGGTTTGGGAAATATTGCTGGTGTGGCAGTAGCTATTTCCATTGGAGGCCCCGGTGCCACCTTCTGGATGATACTTTGTGGTTTGCTGGGAATGAGCACCAAGTTTGTTGAATGTACATTAGGTGTAAAGTACAGGGATCTCGATTCAAAAGGAACCGTTTATGGCGGGCCCATGTACTACCTGAGTAAAGGATTAAAAGAAAAAGGATTCGGATTACTTGGAAAAGGACTGGCTATATTGTTTGCTATTCTTTGTGTAGGTGGCTCCCTGGGCGGGGGTAACGCATTTCAGAGTAACCAGGCTGCTGCGCAAATTGTTAGTATGACGGGTATGCAGGGAGGCTCTTCCGGTTTTTATGTTGGCTTGATCATGGCAATCCTCGTTGGCGTTGTTATCATCGGTGGAATTAAACGGATTGCAACGGTTACCGAAAAGGTGGTTCCCTTCATGGCCGGTTTATATATTCTTGCTTCGCTCATTATCATTTTTGCCCATTTCTCAATTATTGATGATGCATTTGCCCTGATTTTCAGAGAAGCTTTCTCTCCTTCTGCCGGCCTGGGTGGTTTTGCCGGTGTGCTGATCATGGGTTTCAGAAGGGCTGTGTTTTCCAATGAAGCCGGGGCCGGTTCGGCTGCTATTGCCCACTCCGCCGTAAGAACCAGGTATCCTGCTTCAGAGGGTTTGGTTTCACTGCTGGAGCCATTTATTGACACAGTGGTGATTTGTACTATGACAGCCCTGGTAATTGTTATTTATAATATGAATGGTGTATTCACCTATGGAAGCCCGACTATCGGAGGTGTAGATCTTACTTCCGCCGCCTACAATGATGTGATCCCGCATTTCTCTTATGTGCTGACAGTAGCGATTGTATTGTTTGCATTCTCCACCATGATCTCATGGTCTTACTATGGATTGCAGGCATGGAAATATTTGTTTGGCAGAGGTAAAGTTTCTGATCTTTCTTATAAACTTTTATTCCTTGCATTCGTGGTCATCGGCGCTTCGGCAACATTAGGCGCTGTGATCCAGTTCTCTGATGCGATGATACTTGCCATGGTGTTTCCCAATATGGTAGGATTGTTCTTCCTTTTCCCCAAAGTAAAAGAAGAATTGAACCGCTATCTTAAAGCTATTAAAGAATCAAAAAAATAATAATAGAAGTTATATATGAGTTTGTTTGTTAAGAAACCGATTGATTCACTCCTTTCCGAAGCCGGAGAATCTGGTGAACATACCCTGAAACGTACATTAGGCGGCTGGGGATTAGTGGCCCTGGGTATTGGTGCAATTATCGGCGCCGGGTTATTTGTAAGAACTGCGGCAGCTGCTGCGCAAAATGCCGGCCCTTCTGTTACGTTAGGATTTTTATTAGCTGCCGTAGGTTGTGCTTTGGCGGGTCTTTGTTATGCAGAACTATCATCATCCATTCCCATTTCAGGGAGCGCCTACACCTACACCTATGCAACAATGGGTGAATTGCTGGCATGGATCATCGGATGGGACCTGGTATTGGAATATGCCGTTGGCGCAGCCACTGTTGGTATTGCCTGGAGTGAATACCTGAACAATCTTTTGGTGGAAGTATTTAATACCAAACCGATTCCTTATGAATGGTGTCATTCCCCGTTCCAAAAATCTGTTGATGGGGTGAGTGGTATTATCAATTTGCCCGCCTTAGCAATTGTAACGGTTCTAAGCCTGCTCCTGATCAGGGGGACAAGGGAGTCAGCCTTTGTAAATAACCTGATCGTTATTGTGAAAGTAGCCATTGTTGTTTTGATCATTGCATTAGGCTGGAGTTATATCAATCCCGCTAATCATGACCCTTATATCCCCAAAGCAACGAAATATACTGACCATAACGGAACGACGTATAATTTTGGCGGCATCATGGGTATATTAGGAGCCGCCGGAACTGTATTTTTTGCGTTTATCGGTTTTGATGCTGTGAGTACAGCAGCACAGGAAACAAAAAATCCAAAAAGAAATATGCCTTTTGGCATCTTAGGTTCATTGCTGATTTGTACAATTCTGTACATCCTCTTCTCCCATGTTCTTACTGGTCTGGCCAATGTTGATTTCTTCAGAGATCCCAACAAAGGAGGTGAAGCGTCTGTCGTAGCCGCCATAAAAGAATCTATGCCGGGTTATGGCTGGTTGAGCAAATCTGTAACGGTTGCTATACTTGCCGGTTTCTCTTCTGTTATCCTGGTGATGCTGCTTGGTCAAAGCCGTGTATTTTATTCCATGAGCAAAGACGGGCTTTTGCCGAAAGTTTTTTCTGATGTACATCCGAAATATAAAACGCCTTATAAAGGAAACCTCGTTATCCTGCTCCTTGTTGCTTTATTCGCTGGTTTTGTACCCGGAGATGTTGTTGGCCATATGACAAGTATCGGAACTTTGTTTGCCTTTATGCTTGTCTGTGCTGCGGTGATTATTTTGAGAAAAAGGGAGCCCAATATGCCCCGGCAGTTTAAAACACCGTTAGTTCCTTTACTTCCGATTCTGGGTATCATTGCCTGTGGGGCTATGATCTTTGGCCTGGGTTGGGAAAACTGGGCCCGATTAGGCGGATGGCTTCTCTTAGGCTTTATTATCTACTTTGGATATAGCAAAAAGCATAGCAAACTCCAGAAAAAATAAACTTGTTGTAAAACAGAAGATACTATTCAAACCGTCCTTTTACAGGGCGGTTTTTCATTTACCCCCATTGCCTTACTTTTGCACTCCGCAAATGACCTGTTGACTTAATGATCTTATATTAACTATGGGAAGGATTTTTGAAGTTCGTAAAGCCTCGATGTTTGCCCGCTGGGACCGCATGGCCAAGCAGTTTACCCGTATTGGTAAGGAAATAGCCATTGCTGTGAAAGCCGGTGGCCCTGATCCCAATACCAATGCAGCCCTGCGCCGTTGCTTTCAGAATGCGAAGAGTGTGAATATGCCCAAGGACCGTGTAGAGGCTGCCATTAAAAGAGCCATGGGCAAAGAGATGGACAACTATGATGAAATCCTTTATGAAGGATACGGGCCCCATGGTGTTGCTATCCTGGTAGAAACGGCAACCGACAACCATGTAAGAACAGTGGCCAATGTGAAATCCCATTTCAACAAAGGTGGCGGCACATTGGGCAATAGCGGCAGCGTGGCTTTCCAGTTTAAAAAAATGGGTGTGTTCAAACTGAAACCCGAAGGACTGAATGCAGAAGACCTCGAACTGGAGCTGATTGATTTTGGTTTGGAAGAACTAGGTGAGGGAACTGGTGAAAATGGTGAAGATGTATTGGTGGTTCGTGTCGGTTTCATTGATTTTGGCAATATGCAAAAAGCATTAGAGGATAAAGGCATCACCCCTATCAGTGCAGAACTGGAGTGGATACCCACGGTCACAGTGCCCGTCAATGATGCACAGGCTGAAGATGTCAGTAAACTCATAGAACGTTTAGAACAGGACGATGATGTGCAGAAGGTGTTTCATAATATGGGATAATAACTTTCTCCTGAAAAAAGAAAACGGCCCTGATAAGGCCGTTTTCTTATAATAACCAAACCCGGGTTAGTCTGTAACTGCATTCGCAGTAAACACTTTGTCACTTCCCGTAAACCGCTTTACAGGAGTTCCCTCTTTCAAAAATATTTCTTTATAAACACCACCACCCCTTGCACAAATACGCAACCTGTCCATATTCCAGTTATCACCCCCCATGCCACCACCAAACGTGGTAGTGAGGACTACACTTCTGATATCAGCCACAGGTACAAACTTGTTCAGCGGAACATTTACAACAACATATGACCCTCCGCCCCAGCCACTGCTCTTATTTATATTGTCTTTTGTAAATTTGCTGCCATCCCTATATACCACTGTAACATTAAGATTATCATTTCCACCCCGCAGGTCATCACCACCAGTTGATATTTCAAAAATAAGTTCCCTGATTTTTCCATCTGCCGCTTCATTGAAGGTTGTAGCAACAGAATATTCCTTAGCACTGCCCGTAAATCTATATAATGGAGTGCCTGATTTTGACACCAGTTCCAGGTCATTAGCGATCAGTCGCAATACATCCATGTTCCAATTGTCGCCACCAATACCGCCACCGAACGTAGTCGTGAGTTTTATACTGGCAATACTCGAAACTGGTACAGGAGTGGTGAGCCTTAGCGGCACCGTTTCGGTATAATTACCAATCCACCTTGCACTTTTATTTACATTGCTAAAAGTTTGCGACTTGCCCCCCTTAAAAAAAACCGTCACATTCAGGTTATCTTTACCGCCCCGCAAGTCATCACCTCCTGTTCTGACCTCCAGCAGTATCTCCCGTACTAATCCATCTGTTGAGATGGGTGAATTTTCGACTAAAGGGGGATTACTGAAGCTGTACTTTTTATTTACAAAATAGGTTTGCCAGTGGCATCGGGCATTATCCGGGTCTTCTTTATAGTAGTAAATGTTACTTTGTGGTCTTGGTTTTAGTGTTCTTGTTTTGCCCGGGAAGTTGGGATCATATACATATATTTCAAGGTCTTCTTTATGAGCACCCAAATCGCCTTTATATCTGCCCCCCTTATAGCCGATAGCTAATACCTGGTGATGGGGGCCTGCACCTCCATCCCCTGGTTTAAATAAACCCAGTGGCACTGGATTACCCTTATCAATCTCGGCCTTGAGTTCCTGCAAACGGCCTCCGCCATATCCCTGCAATCCCCAGTTAAAAAATTCGTTGGTTCGCCAGCCAAAGGGGTTGACAAATAATTCAGTCCATTTATCCAGGTTGTCTATAACAGATTTCTGTTGCCGGTTCCACATGAAAGTATAGAGAGGAGTGCCATTTGCCGGGGCATATGTTTGTATAGGTACTGGCTTTTTCGCTTTAAAATAGTCAAGAGCGGTGTAAACCATCCCGCCACAAAATCCTGACATGCGAACATCATTGATTACTTCTGTCTGCAAAGTGTTGACAAACTTTAACCCGTGAATCTCAGGTTTAAAAGTTGTCATCCGGCTACCTATTTGCGATTGAACAGAAATATTCAAAAAAATGATTCCGGGAAAAAGTGCAAAAACATGTTTCATAACCGTAGTTTTAAATGATTAATGAAATGAGAGATACTCGCTTATGCTAAATTTCAGTGTTTCAGGCCCACTTTAAAAATTGTATGAAAATTTACAATTTTTCATCCAATTTACTTTTGGCGGCAAAGAGAGGAAAAATAACTTAGCAATATGGAACCTTCACACCCTGTTGTTTTATTCGACGGCATCTGCAATCTCTGCAACCGCAGTGTTCAGTTCATTATCAAAAGGGACCGGAAAAAACAATTTCACTTTGCAGCCCTGCAAGGGAAAACAGGGCAGGAACTCCTCCGGAAATTTAACCTTCCTGCAGACAGTTTCAATTCTTTTATTCTTGTAGAAAACGGAAAAGTGTACCTGCGTTCTTCAGGAGCTCTCCGCATGGCGAAGAAATTAAACGGAGCCTGGCCCTTGCTTTATGCATTCATTATCGTTCCGAAATTCATCCGCGACAACATATATAATTGGATTGCCAAAAACAGGTATAAATGGTATGGTAAGAGACGGGAATGTATGATACCTACTCCGGAACTGCGGGAAAGGTTTCTTGATTAAAATACATGACAGACACCTTTGCAGACATCAAACATGTATTTCACCTTTCATATAAAAAACACATTTGCCGCCCATAATAACCCTATCGCCTTTTTGTTCGCAATATATTTCCCCACCCCGTTTTGATAGTTGCAGTGCCTTCATTTTCGTTTTGCCTAGTTTATAGTTCCAGAAAGGGATCAGTTGCGAATGGGCAGAGCCTGTCACGGGGTCTTCGTCAATACCGGCAGTAGGTGCAAAAAAACGGGAAACAAAATCAACCTTTTGGCCTGGTGCAGTAATGATGACCATGCCACCTGCTTTTTTCATGACCGCAAAATCGGGTTTGCAGTTCCTTACTGCTTCCTCATTGTTTAATTCCACAAGAAAATCCCTGTGTTTGTAAACACCGTTCACTTCGGGATTGCCCAGCGATTCCAGCAAGGCAGCCGGGTAGTCATCTGTTCTCTCCGGCATCCAGGATGGAAAGTCAAGTAGAAAATTTTCGCCATCCCTGCTAACCAGCAAGGGACCGCTTTTGCTGTGGAAAGTGAGCTGCGGCTTGTCATACCCCAAAAAATTATACAGCACATAAGCAGAAGCCAGTGTAGCATGGCCACAAAGGTTTATTTCAAGTTCAGGAGTGAACCAGCGGATGTCATAAACGTTTCCGTTTTTAACAAAAAATGCTGTTTCTGCCAGGTTGTTTTCCATGGCAATATTTTGCATCAATACATCATCTGGCCATTCCTCCAATGGAATAATCGCTGCAGGGTTTCCGGTAAACAGTTTGATTGCAAATGCATCCACCTGGTAAAGTGTCAACTTCATATTTTTTCTTATTTATTATAAAACTGAGGCAGCGAAAGTTTGTATTTCACGGCTACCACCCGGATCAAAAATATAAGCAGGATGCAGATCACTTTGGACACATTTGCGTCAATGGATATTTTTCGTAACAGAAAATATACCAGCCCGCCAAAGATGCAGGCCATCGCATAAATCTCTTTCCTGAATAGTAAGGGAACATTATTGAGCAACACGTCACGAATAACTCCGCCAAAGCAGGCTGTAACGGTCCCGATAGCTATGCATACACCTACACTGAAATTTTTCTCAATGCCCAGCTCGATTCCAATTATCGTAAACAACCCTAATCCCAACGCATCAAAAAGAAATAAAGTAGTGGTAAACTGTTTCAGGAACCTGCCAAAAACCATAGTGGCAATAGCAGATGAAAAAATTACGATAGTTGCGGTTTCATTCCGCAACCAGCTAACCGGAAGGTTCCCGATCATAATATCCCTCAGCGTACCTCCCCCAATGGCTGTAACAAATGAAAGAACCAATACACCAAAAGGATCAAGCCGTTTTTGCATGGCAAGAAAAGCTCCTGAAACAGCAAAGGCAAATGTTCCGAGAATATCAATGATGAAAAGAAAATTGGTGGACATAAGAAATGATGAATCGGGAATTGACAATAAGTAATTGGTAATAGGCAAGTCTAAATGCTAACGGATTTATTTATCTTCAGATTCACTGGCCTTCAGCTTACGGCAATGCTTCAAATAAATCATCCTCATCAATATGCCGAACAAAATACCTCCAACCGGGAAAAGAATGAAATTGATCCATTCTGCAGAAAAAGAGCTGCTAAAAAACAGGATGTTCACAAGTGTGATCACAGCAGCCATGGGGATACCCCATGATACAACCCCGTAGGCCAACACAAACTTCCATTGAGGCATTGCGAGATCAATTTCATAGTTCGCAATGAACTTTTTTTGTTTTTCGGTCAGCATATAGAGTAGTTTTAAGGACTCACTCTCTCATCATCTCTTTCACTACCGACTCAATCTCTTCTGCATTCGGTTTACTGAAATAATCACCATCACTGCCATAGGCAGGGCGATGGGCTTTACCAGTGATGGTTCTTGGGGCTACATCAAGATGCTTATAACCACCTTGTTCTTCCATCACTTTGTTGAACATGTATGCTGCTGCACCGCCGGGCACATCTTCATCCACGAAGACAATACGATTGGTCTTTTTGAGTGATTCAAGAATACGATGATGAATGTCAAACGGCAGTAACGTTTGTACATCCACTATCTCGCAACTGATACCCAGCTTCTCCAGCATGGTTGCTGCTTCCTGGATGATGCGAAGAGTGGAGCCATAAGAAACTATAGTAACATCAGTTCCTTCGCGGATAATTTCCGGCACTCCCATCGGTATAGTAAATTCGTGCAGGTTGGCAGGCAATTTTTCTTTCAGTCGATAGCCATTCAGGCATTCGACCATCAAGCCCGGTTCGTTGCTTTGCAGTAAAGTGTTATACATACCCGCAGCCTGTGTCATATTTCTTGGCACACATACATACATGCCCCGCAACGAATGAATGATCATTCCCATCGGGGAACCGCTATGCCAGATGCCTTCGAGCCGATGGCCACGGGTGCGGACAATAACCGGGCAGCTTTGTTTGCCAAATGTGCGGTAATGCAGTGTGGCCAGGTCATCGCTCAACGGCTGCAAACCATACAATAAATAATCAATGTATTGAATTTCCGCAATCGGCCGCAACCCCCGCAACGCCAAACCAATACCCTGCCCCATGATAGTGAGTTCACGGATACCGGTATCAAATATCCTGTCTTTGCCATACTTAGCCTGTAACCCGGCAAAGCCCTGGTTGACATCACCAATATACCCCAGGTCCTCCCCAAATGCCACCACTTTAGGATTGGAAGCAAACAACTGGTCAAAAAACCTGTTCAATATCTCGTAGCCATTGATCAGCGGTGAATCTTTAAGGTAATTCGCTTTCACCACCGGCACTTTCAGTGCACTCTTAGGTCCTTCATTGTATAAATGAGAATTGAACAGCGCCTTATTTTCTTTTTGCAGGTCATTGTAATAATCCTTTATCCAGAAGGCTGCGTCATGTTCGCCTGCAAGGTCAATAGCAGCATTCAGGGTTTTCATCACTTCCCTGCGAAGCGGCTCCCGGTTCGTAAGTAATGAAGTGGCAAGCTTTCTAAATTCATCCGCCTTGTCAGGAATATTTCCGGACAATGTATTGATGAGTTCGACAGATCTTGCAGCTTGCGCTTTTATCGGTGCCTGGTATTTTTCCCATGCCCTGTTCTTGCCATTTCTCACTTCATTTTTTGCTTCATTTTGCAGTTCATCGAGTGTTTCTTTTGTTGCCAGGCCTGCTTCAATGATCCACTCTTTCATTTTTTTGATACCATCCCATTGTCTTTCCCATTCTAATCTTTCCTGCGATTTATATCTTTCGTGACTTCCTGAAGTAGAATGTCCTTGCGGCTGGGTGATCTCCTCTACATGAAAAACGCAAGGTGTGTGTGTGGTCCTTGCCAGTCGTATCCCCTCTTCAAACACCTCACACATTCCTGCATAATCCCAACCTTTCACTTTATAAATATTCAATCCGTTGCTGTCTTCTGTCTTTTGAAAGCCCTGCAACACTTCCGACACTGAACCCTTTGTGGTCTGAATTTCTTTGGGAACAGAAATGCCATAGCCATTATCCCATACAAAAACAGCCAGTGGAACCTGCAGCACCCCGGCAGCATTGATCGTTTCCCAAAAATGACCTTCGCTGGTAGATGAATCACCGATAGTGGTAAAACAAACCTCGTTCCCGTTTTGTGAAAGCCCGGGAAATGATTTTAAATGCTTATTGTTCCTGAATAACGAAGATGCCTGTGCCAGTCCGAGACTGCGTGGCATCTGGGCAGCCGTTGGCGCCATATCAGCCGCCGTGTTTTTAATATTGGTAAGATCAAGCCAGTTGCCCTCATCATCCGTATTGGGAGTGGCAAAATGGGCATTCATCTGCCGACCTGCACTGAAGGGATCATTCTTTATATCTGGGTCGGCATACAACTGGGAGAAGTATTTCTCCACATCCGTGAGCCCGATGGCAAAAGCGAATGTTTGGTCGCGGTAATATCCGCTGCGGAAATCCCCGGGCTGAAAGAACTTGGCCATGGCCACCTGGGCCACCTCTTTACCATCACCGAAAATGCCAAACTTAGCTTTGCCAGTCAAAACTTCTTTTCTTCCTAAAAGACTGGTTTCCCGGCTAATACATGCTATCCGAAAGTCATTCAACACTTCCTCGCGGAATCTGTCGAAGGAGAGCTTTTCATCGGCGGGCAACGCTGCCATGGTTGGTCTTTCCATGCGGCAAATATAGCCAAAACAGCCCCCCTGCAACCCTACGTGAAAAAAATGCGACCGGTCTGCAACCCCACTGTGAGATGTGGCATCTTTAGCTTAATTTTGAGTCCTTCAAATTAATTAAGTATGAAGAAGATAACCCTATGTTTGCTTGCTTTAGGCCTTGTTTCTATCGGTTTCGCCCAAACAGTGCATACAGATAAGGATGGTCACAACCACGGACCTGTGACTGCCAAACCTGCCGATGATGTATTAAAGCTTAAAGAAACCGAACACGATTTCAAACAAATTCCACAAGGCAAACCGGTTTATTACACTTTTGAAATAGTCAACAGCGGAGCTACTCCGTTAAAACTGGATGATGTGCATGCAGCTTGCGGATGTACCACACCCGAATGGAGCCGCGACCCGATTGCTCCCGGCGCTACTGCAAAAATAAAAGTTGGTTACAATGCCGCTGCAGAAGGATATTTTGAAAAGTTCATTACCCTGACCTATAACGGGACCAGCAAACAACTGAAAATAAAAGGTACAGTCTGGAAAGCACCCGAAGGGTCTGCTCCAGGGAATGCATCCGTTGAGCTCTTAAAAAAACAAATTCCATAAAAATTTAAATAACACTTAACCATGAAGAAGATCGTACTACTTGCTGCCTCATTCATGCTTGGACTGGCTGTGATGGCACAAACCAAACCGGAAGATATTGCCAAATTAAATACGGAAAAACATGATTTCGGAAAGATAAAGTTTAACGTTCCGGTCACTTACTATTTCGAAATCAAAAACATCAGTGACAAACCGGTGATTGTTGAAAATGCAAGAGCTACCTGCGGTTGCACTGTTCCGGAAAAACCCGAAAAACCCATCATGCCGGGTGAAACTGCAAAACTGAAAATACAATACAGCGCTAATGCTATTGGTACATTCACCAAAGATGTCTATATCAAATTAGCCGGTGTGGATTCTGAAAAAGTAGTGAAAGTGGTTGGCGAAGTACTTACAGCAGAAGCATATGATGCATGGGTGAAAGAAAAAGGCAATAACAAACCCAACAAATAATTCGCAATCGCTTTTAACCGAAAAAACCTTCTGTAAATACACAGAAGGTTTTTTTATGGCCATACTTAACCGGGCACTTTCTTTACTTTCTCCCCATATATTTCTTAAACACCCTTGTTTGTTGCAGGTATTGTATGATCCCGGCCTGGAACGCTTCGTTTTGTTTAGCCGGCCCGTTTTGCGAAGTGAAGTAAACCGTAAGAAACGGGTTGTTGCGGAAATTATGTCCCGGCGCTGCCACATCTTTGGAAGAGATGACCAATGCCAGTAGCTTTGATTTAGTGGTCGATTCATTATCACCGGTTGTGCCGGTCTTCGCATAATAATAATAAGGAGCACCGTTTTTAAGCAATATACCCAGCCCCGCTGCTGTGCCCCTGAACAAAGCTTCCTTCATACCGGCAAAAATGTTTTCTTTCACCAGCGTCAAATACGCAGCGTATGCAATGCTGTTGTCCACATAGAAAGGTGAAAACACGGCTTCCCCGGCATATGGATTCAAAGTGAGATGATAGTTGCGGCTTTGCGAAACCAATTTTCCAAACGCTTCCAGCATCTTCACCGGCGGTATCATCACCTGGCTGCTGCCTTTTACATGTCCCCTGAAACCGGCCGTAAAAAGATCATATGGAATGCGGTGATCCATACCTTCGGCCCGCTGATCAAACAAGGCATACTCCGGCAATATAAAACCGGAGCGACGCCAGGCTTTGCCAAACAGCAACGTATCATACCGCTGCCCAAACAACTCAAACCCTCTTGCCGCATGGCGGGTGTGAATACCAAAATTGTTATTCAACCCTATCGAAACAAAAGAACTGTCTGTTCCGAAATTGGCTTTGCCTCCCGCATAGCCCGGCCAGTGCTGAAACTTATTGAGCCAGTATTGACGTCCTTTATAAGTGAAACTGGGCCAATGAAAACCTGTTGACGGATGCTGAGTTGAAAAATGTTTGCTGAGCAAACCATTTGCTTGTTCCTTATTGTAGGAGCCAAGCAGCAACACATTAGAATGATAATAATTGTCTGACAAGCGAAGATAATCTGTAACCCGGCTGATACGGCCGTTGTTTTTTTCAAAATCATATTCCGCTACTCTTTCACCGCCATAATATCGCTGTGACACAGAAAAACCATCACTTTCAAAAGCATCCCAGTCCATATCCATCTGTGATGCAATAGCGGCAAAAACTACTGGCTTCAATGTGGAACCGGGACCAGGGTTCAGCCGCAGCAGGTTGATATTGCCAGTCAGTTTGCGTAGTTGTGATTGCGGCACAAATCCGCCTTCACCACGAAGGAATTTCAAAAACCGGGCTTTGTCGTTCGGATCGGGACGTTCAAACCCTTTGATAAAATCATTCATCGCAAGCATGCGGCCATTCCCATCTGCAATGCAGATGCCATACTCGGCCCCGGTTTTATAGGAAGGATCCTGCTGCATCATCCGCTGGATCTTTGCAGCCAGTGAATCCATCAATTCAACATCCAGCGAAACAAAAAGATCTTTGGCGGAAACAACAGGATCTGCATAATCGGCAGCAATACTTTCAGCAAAATTCCTGGCCCATACAAATTTTTCTCCCAGCGGATAGCTATAAAACCTGCTTCCGTTCACATAATAATTCTGCATAAATGCATCGGGCCGGCTGCTGATGAACGTATGTGCTTCTCCTTTTTCATCACTGATCTCCAGGTGACAAGGATTGGGAAGCAGCAAACTGTCGTTGATAGCCAGTAATCTTCTTTTCCCTTGCTGTGCTATATAGACCTGTGAACTTCCTTTGTTGACAAGATAAAGTTGTTCATACAGGTCTTCTGCCAGTTTTGACCGGAAAACAAGTTGCCAGTTGCTTCCCAACTCTTCCATCGCTTCATAACTGTGACCGGTGAGCCGCTTGTTGATCACAGACCCGTCCTTTGTATTCCACAAAGCGATATTAAACACGGTGCTGTCGCCATACACATTGCCTTTCCATGATTGCTGCAGATGCGGCGGTGGTTCCACCCGGAAATAATTATTGTTCACGGTGAGTTGGGGCTTCCCTGTCTGCAGATCAAGCCAGATCATCCGGTGACCACTGGTGTGGTTCGAAAAACCCGAACGGGCATAGTGCAATGCTTCCTGCACAAAAAATTTGTTCTCCCCATCAAACCAACCGGCAGCGATCATCTTGCGTAGAGAATCGGAAAATAACCGGTCTTTCACAGCAGCAGTTGATCGCTTGCTACGCACAGCCGTATCAAAATAAGTCATAACCGGCTGTAAATGCTGCTGCACAAAACTGTCCATTTCTTTACCAAGACCATCCACAGAGAACTCCTTGTTTTTATTGAATGCCGGTTTTATAAAAAACAACAGGAAGGCCAGCCCGGCAAAAACCATCAAACCGGGCAATTGCTTTTTCCGGTTGGAATAATACTCCAGCGGAATTTTTCCAAATAATAACACAGCTGCTACGATGAGCACAGCAGGAAAAATGATGGATTGCTTGCTGAGGATGCTTGCAAAAGGCATGTCCTGGCCAAAAAAGATATACCGACCTGTAGCTGCCAGCGTTACCAGCAAAGCTGTCAGCATTAAATAATTCAAGATGGAAAAACCGGTGTTGATGACCGGGTAATGACTGTTGATACGATTGGTGAAATCCGGGTATAGTTTGTAAAACGAGGCTAGCAGCACCACCGGCAGCAACAGCAGCAACACAAAAAGCAGAACAGACCATTTGCCATGCTCTGCTATCATGAACCGGCTTGCCACCAGGTCAGTAGCCTGTGCATTATATTTCGCTCCCTTATGTTGCGGCGCATGTGGCAGCAAATGAAACCCTGCCTGTTTCGCCACCGGGTTATTTCTTTCATCAATAAATGTGTTGATGAACCACTGGTTCTGCGCCGCCCTGATAACCGGCTCATAGGTTTTCCCATCATCATAGGCACTGCTGATCACCTCATCGGCCGGTTTCACCAGCACATCAATCCTGTATTTGGTCATGCTTGCCTTGGAAATGATCTTTTCTTTCGGGAAAAAGAAAAAAGCAACAGCAAATAGTATAACAGGTGTGATAACAGCAATCAGCCTTTTTCTTGCAACAGGCAATCCTGAAATGATCCGCAGCAGTTGCCATGTCAGCGCTATAGCAAAAAAAGCATAGCCGGCGATATAGGCCCACGAAGGAAGATTGAGCAGGTACCCGAATACATAAGGAGCAAAAAGAAGGTTTAGTACAAAAGCAGCGAGGTATAAAAACCCTGCAATAGCAAACAGCATTGCATTGCGCCGGCTCCCGGCCGATAATCCTGCAATGGCAAAATTGATACAGAGAAAAGCTTCATTAAACAAAAGGAAATTGAGAAACACAATTGAAAATCCAATATCAATAAAAGCAAACACAGCCAGCAGGCTAATGGACAAAACTAATTTGACAGGATTGCTGATGATCATGTGAGCTGAGTTACCCGTGTCAACAGACCACCAGCTTTTGGCAGCAGTAGCTGCCAGTGGCGAATGGCGGTATGCGATGTAAACAAATACAAACCAGGCCAGCACCAGCCCAAGAGCAAGATGGCGGCAAACGCCGGGGTCATAGTTACTGAAAGCTGCAAGGCCGGCGCTGAAAAACAAAAGTAAAAACCAGGCTGAGAAAAAGATAAGCTTTGGCGACATCCGCTTTAGCAGGGGAATTTGTTGCCGGCTCTTTTCAGCAATACTGTTCAGTTTCTCTTCTATGGAAAAGTTATTATCATTTCCCCTTCGGAATAATCGCCTGAGGAACCCATATCCTTTCCTCAATATGCCAAAACCAAACACAATAGCCAGCAACACGGTTGCGAGGATAATGATGCCAAAATTCCAAAAGCTGTTTAGTTGTTGCAGCGATGGAATATCCATTTCTTCATAAGGCGGAAAACTTTTGTAACGCCAGTAAAGAAAGAAACGTGTTGTCAGTAACAATAAAGTGATAGTGGCCAGTAATTGCCATACCCAGTTTACAGGTTCGTCTTTTTTAATCAAAGCTGTAAGCAACACCAGCAAGATGAAAAAACCAAGTGATCCAAAGATCAATCCCTGCCAGGCGCCTGAAGAAATATTTTTGCTGCCCAGTTTCCAGTCGTAAGTGTTTTGCAGCGAAAACAACCATTCTGCTCCCGCCGCAACGGGAACAATCAATGTTTTATCTTCCCAATGGGATTCTGCCCCAAGGGCTAGTGGTTGCACTTTAATATCCGGATGATCATCTTTGCCCGCCTTCTTATAAATGAGCAGCAAAGGAGCAAACCGGTAATTGCTGTCAGTATGCTGAAACATGAACCCTTCTCTGAACACAGCAGGCATCCGCAGCATGTCTTTGGAAGAAGAAACAAGAAACTTGCTCACCCGGCGGGGTTCCCAGTTGTCACGGTTCTCCTCTGTCAGCGGGTAAGATCGTGGCCATGTGTATAGAAGGGACAAACTCTTGTCTTTGTTTACTGCAACCTTAAACCGGTTGTTGTTGCCGGAAGAAAATGCGACACCCCATGCCACAGCGCTGTTGGGTTCTATTGTCGCTGAAAATGCCAGCTGCCCGGCTGTGATCTTTTCTGTGTTGTAACTGATGTCTGTTGCAAAACGGAACAATCCTCCCGAGACAAAAAACAGCAGTGCCGTTTGCTTTTCCATTCCCGGTTCGCTTCGCAAAAGATAAATATGCCGGAGACTCTTACTGATTCCTTCATGGGTATGAAAACCGGAATTGATAAACGCTTCATGATCCCTGAATAGTTCCCATACCGCTATACCTTTTCGTATCGGCTTATTGGTTTTGAACGTTTGTTGCCCGGCCTGCAATTCAACATCGTTGCCCGGCAATAACTTTACATGTACAATGCTATTTCCTGTTTTAAAAGAAAGAACATGCCCTTCGGCAGGGAAGGTTTTTGAGATCAGCCTGAACCGCCCTGTTTCATTCACATAAAAAGGCTCTTCGCTATACACAGCATTAACAACCGGTTTTTCATTTTTCAGAGTAAATACAAACCGGTTAAAAGGATTGCTGCTTACAGATGTATCGCTGCTGCCCAGCACCAGGCTGTCTTTTGAACGAAACCCTTCATGCCGGATAAAATGATGGTCAAGATTGCTAAAGCTTTTCAGCGAAAGCGGAGCATTGATATTGATCCACAGAAACCCTAAACAGGCCATGCCAATGACAAAGAAGGCTATGGAGAAACGGCCCCCGCTGTTTCGTTGCTGTGTAAACTGCCGGTAGTGCCACATACTGTACAACAACAATACTGCAATAGTAAAAAGGTAAAGAAAACTGAGACTGGTAAGAAATTTCAGCATAGTCGTATCAGGAAAGGTTCAGGTTAGTTTCATCAAAAACAGGATAGGCCAGTTGGCGGACATTCATCTTATCCAGTGCCATGCGCAGTACGAGGGCACGGCTGCCATGTTCTGTATTCAGCTCTTTCAGCAATGAAAGATCAAGACCATTGCCATTGCTGAATCCTTTGATCCGTTCCACCATCTTCCCGCCAATGGATAATTCATTTACCCGCAGGTAGAGATACTCCGTATATAGAAGGGAAAGCGAAAGCAACAATTGCAGCAGTTTCTCGCTGTCTTCCTGGCTGATTTTAGCCGGGTTGTTCTTATTGGCATCTGCAATCTGAATCACTGGTTTCAGAAAATGGTCATAAGCATACAGTGCTATAGACCGTTCAGTATCCAGCATACCATTAAGAATAGTCGCTTCTGTTTTCGTGTTATCATAGCCGGGGTAATTCCTGATCTTGTAAACACTGATGATGCGCTGCTTGAGTCCCTCATATTCTTCTTTTGCCACACTGTAGCCTTTCAGCAATCCTTCGAGTCGTTTTATTTCCTCCTGCAGTTTCTCTGTTGATGCTTCCGTCACATCGGGCCTGCTCTTGCTTTGCATATTTCGCTTGCCATCCGTTTTTTTATCAGCACTGACCATTGCAAATTCCAATTGACTCACCTGCCGGTTGAGATAGCCGATCGTTTTGCGGAAACGTTCCTGGTTGCGCAGCATCAGGTACAACAACAGGATAACGATCACCAAAGCGACCAGCATAGCGATCATCCAGGGAGAGGTTTCCGCCTGCTGTGTTTCTTGTTCAATTGGTTGTTGTTGTAATTGCGGCTGAATGGCTTCCAGGTGCAGTTTCAGCAATGAATCCATCTCCGACCGAAGGATGACGGGATTCCGGTTACTCTTTTCCTGCTGTGTCAGTGTGTCAACAATGCGGATCATTTTCCTGTCAGGTTGTTGCGCCTGCGAAACGATACCTGTCAAGAAACAGCAAATAATAATCAATACCTGTCTGTATTGCATAGAATGGATTTTTCAGAATTGAAAAAATTGAAGAATGCCCTGTCTTTTTTTTACTGGCCCCGCCACAGTTGTTTGCTGCTGCTTCACCATGTCCTCATATAATGTGGCCACTGACACCGGCTCGCCGCTGCAGGCAGGAAACATGGAAATCGTTCTCATATCCTGCAACGGCGAATGCACTTCGGCAGAAGCTGTCAGGATGCTGTTGAGCGACCGCACATCTTTCACCCGTTGGTTTTCCATCAGCCGCAGGTAAATATTATCACGGGTGAAATGGATATCCATGGTCTTGTTGCGAAAGCCTGTCAACTGCTGGTTATTGCGCCGCACCAGCGAAGTGTTGTATAAAATATCATTACCCGGTTCAATCTTGATACCCCGATAGAGATAGAGGTTGTTGTTCAGCACATCATTGTTCTTAGACAATCCTTCTTTCTTATCAATGGGGATGCCGGTGAAATCCGTAATCTTATAAGCGCCGCTGAAAGCACCGTGAACAGCAATGTTCTTATTATTCACGGATCTGCCGGGAGGCACTGTGTGAATGGTTACAGATTCGCCCAACAGTTCTTTGATGGCTGCTTCTGTTTTTTGCCGCAGCTCATCAAAATAAAAAGCCCTTCCGCTCAACATCACCACCCGGATGCGGCGGCGTATGTCCCTGCTCAGCACATCACTGATGCTCGCCACGATGCTGTGCACAATACAATCGGTGGCCTTACCGATAAGCCCGGTCACCTCCTCATCCCAGCGGATATTCCTGTTTTTTAAAATGGCTTCCGCATATTGCAATAAGGTTGACTGGTCTTTATACAGGTTGCCGATTGTTCTTTCCGTGCTTTGCGAATCTTCGGCCACCTGTGCAAAAGCAACCGTACCCACCGGTTGCAGCCGCTGATAATTTTTCTTGCAATTCTCAATGAACTGGATAAAACTCAGCACATCCATCGTGAGGTTCTGCCCGAGAATATGACGGCTGATGAATTCCCTTATTGAAATCGCATTGCTGCCGGGAATGGCCCGCAGCAGCAGGGTGAGAAAATCTTCCGCAAAACCATAGGACAAAACATTGCCCGCCCCGGCAAATCCTGTTCTGAAGAAGCTGGAATAATTTTCATTGTCATCGGCCAGCAGCATGGAAATATCAGTGGTTCCTTTGCCACAATCTATCACCAGGGCCATTTCACCGTTGGACAGCCTGGTGCCGGCATGTGTTTGCTGATAACCCATGAAAGCGGCATCGCTTTCAGAAATGGTTTCATATTCGATAAACAAAACATCACTGGAAATGCTTAATGAAGCCAGCATGGCTGCTGTTCGTTTGCGTAATTCGTTCAGGAGTTCAAACACATCATGTTGCGTATAAATATTTGGAACCAGCAGGGTGACCACCAACCCTCCTTTCTGGAAATCGGGCTTTGTACTGATCAACAGCCTCAGCATACGCAACAGCACGGCGCTGATGAGTTCTTTCTTGTGCATCCGGATGCTGTAATCTTCCGAACGGCCGGCAAAACTGAGCTGCAGGCTTTTCTCAATGCCCAGTTTCAGATTGGGAATAATCTCGTAGGTGTCCCTGAAGTCAACCTGCGTGGCCGCCACCTCCTGCCTGGTAATAAACAACCTGATCTCATCTTCACTAACGGCTTTGTTGAAATTGAAAGGAAAATTTTCTCTTTCCTTTTCACTGAATTTCTTTTTCACAGCATAGAAAGAACGGTACAGCAGCGGCTGGCCCGGTTCATGATTCAGGAAATCTTCCCGTTTCCAGTGGCGGCTTTCATCTGCGAAAGCCAACTGGCTCATCACATTTTCAAGAATATCATATTGCATAACGGCTGGTTCGGGTCCGCAGTTTTTATAACCTACCTGGCTGGCTTCGCTGCCAAAATCTATTACCACCCTGTGACATTGCTGCGACGGCGCTATGGCAAAAAGAAAAACTCCTGAATAACTTTCTTCCTCACTAAACCGAAATGTGATGCTGACAGTAAGGGTTTGCGTTTCCACCCGGCTTTTATAAAAACCAAGCACTGTTCTTTTCTGCGCTGCTGAATAATCGAGACAAAGGCCCGTTTCTTCATCTTTGAAAGTCTCCACTTTGAACTGCCCGTTCTTTTTAATCAACAGTTCTACGCCTGCTTCTGTTTTTTGCAGCGATATATGACATTCTTTCAGCGAAATATCCTGGTTGCCGGAGGGGCCCATCTGGTTCAGCGAAACTTTTGAAGGATCCTCAAGACTGATCAGCGGCGTCAGCACCCTGTCATCCGCATAGGCTACGAAATTAAAATCTGCATCACCGGCCGGCCTGGCTATGGTTTTGTCGAGCCGGGCTACGAAATAACGGTCGCTGCGGATAAGCAATGGCAAATAATAAAGGTTCATGGCGTTGTGGTTTTAATGATCATTCTCGGCAATACCACCTGTCGGCAGCATTCCCATAATTACTTTTTTTATCGGCTGAATAACAAAAATTGAAACGTCTTGCACGGATATACTCAAACGAAACACTGAGACTGTCGCAACGGTAGGTTTTCTCCACTATTCGTTTGGCAGCCTGTGCATAGCTGATGCCACTGATATGAAAAGTGTCGGTGCTGCTGATCTCATCCTGTTTCCAGGCGATGATATTCACTATGGCTTCATCAATATGATAACCGGTGCTGTTATCAATACTCAACTCAATATTGCGGAACCTGGAATTATCAGCAGCCGTATCCCTGTATGCCTGCAATTGCAGGGTGATCAGTTCGGGCCAGGTGTTGCGGATGCGGAGATTGGTCCTGGTGGTTTTATCCAGTTTTTGCCCTCTTGCTGCCTCCACCGCCAGCAGCAATGAATCGGCATTGAGCATAGGAACATTGGCAGGCCGTGAAGCCGTAGTCTGCAAAGGCTGCACTTTTTCCCAGCGGATGCGGGTAAAATTATAAACCAGGAACACGGTGGTTCCTGCCAATGTAAAAAAGATAAATCGTTTGAGCAGGTTAGAACGGCGCTGCGGGATGAGGGGTTCTTCTGTATTATCTGTAGCCCTGGCAACTTTTTTTATGCCATGCCTTTTGCCCTTCTTTGTAAAATCAGCATAGCTGACCCATTCACAAGTGCTGAAGAGCCAGATACGGACTGATGCTGTATCTGCGGTTGCTGCAATAAATGAATCCAACTCCTCTTTCGACTGCGCTTCCCTCACTTCATTCGTTCCGTCGGTGAACAAATATTTTTCCATGCCGGGAAATATGTATGTGGTTTAAGCGTAAAAAGGGCTCAGATCGGAGTTGATTTTGAATTGAGCCGAAAATTACAGCAGTCATTTGTTCTTGAAATGATGCGAAAGGAGTTACAACAAAACTTTATGAATAGAAGAATGCTTTCATCCCGCTTCTTATGATTTTGTAAACAAAAATTTCACGGGTTGTTTATACTATGCTTCTCTTTATACATTTTTGGATGGCTAATGCAAAATTTTTACCTATGATTTAAACTACTTATTTACCACTATTCCCATAACAGTTAAAAAACTTTTTATTTATTCCACTCCTTACCTTTGCCCCATGCTGACAATATCAGAAAGAGGGCAGCAAATGCCCCCCTCTCCCATCCGCAAACTGGTGCCCTTTGCCGAGGCCGCCAAGAAAAAAGGAATCAAAGTCTATCACCTCAATATCGGTCAGCCCGATATTGAAACACCTGCTGCCATCATGGATGCTGTGCGGCATACGGATATAAAAGTGCTGGAATACAGCCATAGCGCCGGCAATGAAAGCTATCGCCGCAAACTGGTGCAGTATTACAAGAAAGTGGGGATTGATGTGACGCATGATCAAATACTGATCACCACCGGCGGCAGCGAAGCTATTATGTTCGGCTTCTTCACCTGTCTCAATCCCGGTGATGAAGTGATCATCCCGGAGCCTTTCTATGCCAACTATAACGGGTTTGCCTGCGCAGCAGGAGTAAAAGTGGTTCCGATCACTTCTCAAATTGAAACAGGTTTTGCCCTGCCCCCTATCAGCGATTTTGAAAAAGTGATCACGGTAAAAACCAAAGCTATTGTTATTTGCAGTCCCAATAACCCTACCGGTTATCTCTACAGCCGGAAAGAAATGGAAGCTTTAAAAGCCATTTGCCTTAAATACAATCTTTATCTTTTCAGCGATGAAGCCTACCGTGAGTTTTGCTATCCTCCGGAAGGCGGACAAGGTGATGGCGGCTATGTCAGCGCTATGCACCTTCAGGGATTGGAACAGCATGTAGTGTTGATGGATACCATCAGTAAACGATACAGCGCCTGCGGCGCAAGAATTGGCGCATTGGTTACCAAAAACAAAGCTGTATATGATGCCGCTATGAAATTTGCACAGGCAAGGCTGAGTCCACCGGGCCTGGCGCAGATTATGGGTGAAGCAGCCGTTGACCTGCCCGACAGTTATTTTGATAAACCCAGAGCTGAATACAAAGCCCGCCGCGACCTGCTGGTGAAAAGACTGAATGCGATGCCGGGAGTGTTTTGTCCCAACCCGGGTGGTGCTTTTTATGCAATGGCCAAACTGCCTGTGGATGACAGTGATGTTTTTTGCCAGTGGCTGCTGGAAAGATTTTCTTATAAAAATCAAACCGTGATGCTGGCGCCTGCCACCGGGTTTTACGGCACACCCGGCTTGGGGAAAAATGAAGTGAGGCTGGCTTATGTGCTTAACCTCGATGCCCTCAATGCAGCGATGGATTGCCTGCAAAAAGCTTTGGAAGAATATCCCGGACGGGTGAACCAGCCCGCAAAAGAAACGGTGATGGAAAACTGATGTTTCATTTCACTAGCCCATACAACCGCTTTAAGGCGGTTTTTTTTATTCCCATCCCGGAAGCCACTTCTCCAGGTTGTAATATTTGTTATATTTAGTATAGCACTGAATCAAAACAACTCTTTATGCGAAAATTCATTTTCTTCCTTAGCAGCTTCTTGCTGCTTGCGGGCAATGCTGAAGCGCAGCGTATCATCAGCGGTAAAATTGTTGACGGCAACGGCCTGCCGCTGGCCGGTGTTTCGGTGAAAGTAAAAAAATCAAAAAGAGGGATAGTAACAGATGCCAGCGGAGCTTTTCGTATAGAAGTTACTGAAGAAGATGAACTGGAAATAACTATGACAGGCTATATGCCACAGTCTGTTGCTGTGGCCAACAGCACTGAGATAAATATTACAATGGCACAATTGTCCACCGAACTGACACAGGTGGTGATGGTGGGCACCCGCAGCGCCGGCAGGGTAAAAATAGAAACTGCTGTTCCGGTTGATGTGGTCAATGTGAACCAGGCAACACAACCCACAGCCCGGATGGATGTGACATCCGTACTGAACTTTACAGTTCCCTCCTTTAACTATAACAAACAAACAGGGGCCGATGGCGCCGACCATGTTGACCTGGCCACATTGCGGGGGCTGGGCCCCGACCAGACACTGGTGCTCATCAATGGTAAACGCCGACACCAGACTGCTTTTGTAGCTATGTTTGGCACCAGGGGCCGTGGCAATTCGGGTACTGACATGAATGCCATTCCCGCCTCTGCTATTGACAGGATTGAAGTGCTGAGAGATGGTGCCTCGGCACAGTATGGTTCTGATGCCATTGCCGGCGTCATTAACCTGGTGCTAAAAAAAGACATCAATCGGCTGACAGGCAGTGTTGGTATTGCCGGTTATCATGATCCGGGGTTCAACACCGCTTTTGCGGATGATCTCAAAACGCAGTATGAGTATGGCAATAAAATAGACGGTGTTTCTTTTGCCGCTGTATTGAACTATGGATTGCCGCTTGGCAAAAAAGGCGGGTTTCTGAACCTTTCGCTTGACGGGCTGACCACGGGTAAAACTTTCCGGCAGGCTTTGGACACATCAGATTATTATAATAATGACGATGCGATGTATATCAATATCTATCGCCGGGCACATGGTGATGCTTCATTGAATAAGATTGGTGGTTTCTTCAATATGGAAGTGCCGTCCGGTGAAAAAGCATCTTTCTATTCTTTCGGTGGATATAACCACAAATCATCTGATGCATTTGCGTTTACACGCAACTGGTCTGCACGACCTGACCGCTTCCCAACGGATATGGGCGGCAACCTGATTTTAGTTCCGTCCATTATGAAAGAAAGCAATGACGGGGAAACCTATTACTCACCCCATATACAAACCAAAGTGAGGGATATTGCCTGGACAGCCGGGTTTAAAGGCACCACGGCCGGCAACTGGAACTGGGATGCCAGCAACAGCATTGGCAGTAACCGTTTTCATTTTTTTGGAGATAAAACATTCAATGCTTCATTGGGCCCCAACCAGACAAATTTTGATGACGGCGGCTTTTCTTTTACACAAAACACTACCAACTTGAATTTCAGCAGGGCCTTCAATCCCTCTTTCAATCTTGGATTCGGCGCTGAGTTTCGCTATGAGAATTATAAAATATTCGCAGGAGAAGAAGCATCCTACCGCAACTATGATCTGTCGGGTAATAAAGCCACAGGGGCCCAGGGGTTTCCCGGTTATCAGCCGGCAGATGAGGTCAGCGCCAACAGAACTGTTTTCGGCGCTTATGTGGATGCAGAATATGATGTTAGCAAAGAATGGTTAGTGAATGGCGCTTTTCGTTTTGAAAACTACAGTGACTTTGGCGCCACCGGTAATGTGAAATTGGCTACAAGGCTGAAAGCAGCTCCCAATTTTAACCTGAGGGGCTCCGTGAGTACTGGCTTCAGGGCGCCTTCTTTGCAACAGATCAATTTCAGTTCAACCTTCACCACCGTGCAGGCCGGAAATATTGCCGAAGTAAAAATTGCACCTAATTATAGTCCGCTGACAAAGGCGGCAGGAATTCCAGAACTGAAACAGGAAAGAAGTGTGAACGGCAGCCTCGGATTTACCTGGGTCATCACCAAAGGCCTGAACCTGACGGTGGATGGTTATTCAACAAAAATAAAAGACCGTGTGGTCATCAGCGGACAGTTTGATGGCAGCGACCCTGATCTCGATGCTGACCTCCGGGCACAAATGGCTGCTCTCAATGTTAGCTATGCACAGTTTTTTGCCAATGCGGTGAGCACCACTAACAGGGGAATTGACATTGTGATTGATTACAGCAAAAAAACAGGTAAGAAACGTTACAAAGCTTTATTTGCCGGCAATTTTCAATCCATGGATATTGACGAGATCAATGTTCCTGATAAACTGGACGGGTCAGATTTTCTGCGCCAAACTTTCCTGAGCGACCGTGAACAAAAATTCATTCTCGCTTCCGCACCCAACACCAAACTGGCTTTCAATTTTGAATACGGCTGCGGACCGTTCAGCGTTGGCACCCGTTTCACTTATTTTGGGAAAGTGGTACTGCTCGGTTTTGGAGAAGATGGGCTGGGCATTGCCCCGGTCGTGCCTTTGGATAACGGGACTGGTTATGTAAGCGACCGTTTCAATTATGCCGGAAAGCTGGTGTCCGATCTTTATTTCAGCTATAAATTCAAAAAACATTTCACTTTGTTTACAGGCGCCGACAACATTTTTAATATACATCCCGATTTTGGCGTGGTGAGGGGAGCCAAAGACTGGGCCTATAACACCGAAACCGGCGGCGCCTGGGATGCCGTGCAGATGGGCACCAATGGCCGCCGCTATTTTATCCGGCTGGGGTTTGACTTTTAAAGTGAAGATCAGAAATGGCTGTGCTTTGCAAGCACTTTGCTGACAATATCACCGTCAAGCTGGGAAAATAAAACGGGTGGCAACGGCTCATCATTGTATTCATTAATGGTGAGCTGCCACCAGCCTACTGTTTTCCATTTTCCCAATTTGTAGCCTACATTTTCATAGTTCGCAAACCACCGGAAGCCGCAGCGCTCATGAAATTTTACACTCCGTTCGTTGGGCAGGTTGATAACGGCAAACACATTCCGGTAGCCCTGGAGTTGCAGCAGTTCAAACAAAGCATGATACAAAGCCGCAGCTATTCCAGTCTTCATATATTCATCATGCATATAGATGGATGATTCCACGCACCACTGGTAGCCTGTTCTTTCCCGGTATTTGGCGCCATATGCATAGCCGGCAACTTTACCATCTTCTTCCCACAGCAGCCATGGCCATTGATGGCTATATTGCTTTATTCTTTCTGCAAATTCTTTTTCTGCCGGCACTTCTGTTTCAAATGTCAGGGATGTGTTGATGATATACGGTGCATAGATAGAAAGGATGGCTGTGGCGTCTGCCGGTGAAGCTACTCGAATCATGAAATAAAGGTAGGTCAGAATGGAAGTGAAAACAGTTGAAATTTGTTTTCCCACTTTTGGGTGGAAGCCTTATTTTTGCCGCCCGTTGGCGGGGTAGCTCAGGTGGTTAGAGCGCAGGATTCATAACCCTGAGGTCATGGGTTCAACTCCCATCTCCGCTACAAGAAAAAGGCTGTCCCAAAAGGATAGCTTTTTTTATGACATACACCGTTTACATACTTTACAGTGCCGAATTCAAAAAGCATTATACAGGCTTTAGTTCAAACCTGGATGCCCGCCTGCTCTCACATAATTATACAGGCATAGGCTGGACTGCCCGGTATCGCCCATGGCAACTGATTTACACCAAAGAATTCAATGATAAGCAAGAAGCGATGGCCTATGAAAAGTGGCTAAAAACAGGAGCCGGCAGAGATTTCATCAAAACCATCCCCCACTAACAGCAGGATTCATATCCGCCGTGGCGGACATGGGTTCAACTCCCATCTCCGCTACAAGAAAAAGGCTGTCCCAAAAGGATAGCTTTTTTTATGACATACACCGTTTACATACTTTACAGTGCTGAATTCAAAAAGTAATTTATCAGCAGGCTAACCTCACCAAAAATGAAGCAATCGCATCATAGTGTTTTTATGTGACATTTCAATTATTTGAAAAAAAGTTCACTTGTTTTCCACAGACAAATGTGAATAGCTTCTGCGTGTGATGACTTCAATCAAGTATTTGGGTATTAACATTATCCTACTATTGATGTGGACAATTAGAACCAATCACATGATTCATACTATAACTCCTTAGATTGCAATAGGGAAAATCTCGTATTTCTCCGATTAAACTTGCGGTAAAATACCAATTCTTTCTATAATCCCGTTTATCAAGCTTGTATATGCCTTGTTCTGGCTTGATATTTGAAAATTCTTTCAAACATTTTATGACGAACCTGGTTAATTACGAAGTCATTTTGATGTTTGACTTTTCGGTACTTTGGCAAAGACAGTGATCCTTGTAAGAAAACCGAAAAACACCAGACTGAGCATTGAAAAATCCAATAATTGCGTTTCAAAGTAAACCTATGATCAACCTGTACCCGTGCTTTTTTTTAGGTAAGGCTTCTGATTACACGAAAAACCTCAGGCATTTTTTTACTTGTGTAGTCGTTATTGCTATTGCATTTTCTTTTACCCCTCTTTATTCATCTGGTCAGGCTACCTATCCCGTTTTGCAACGTGTGGCCAAGCCCAATCCTGCACCTGCAGCACCTGGTGACAGTTATTCGCCCCCGATGAGTGGTAATGCTGCCAGCGGCACACCTGCTTTTGCAGAGTGGACAAGAACAGCCGGTGCAGATGAATCTGTTATTGCCACAGGAATTGATTTTTCCCGCTTCACCGGCAATGAAGAAGGAAAAGATACCCGTTTCAAAGTTTTTGGCAAAAACGGAATGGCCAGGGATGCAAAGATTCAGCGGGTGGATGGCAACAAAGTGGTTTTTACATTGGATTCAGCAATGGGCTCATGGGGAATGTATTTAGTATGGCCTGGAAATGAGACCGGTTTTGGGCATCCTGCCGCTATCAATAAAACAGATGCTTGGTGGATTGGCCCGGAAAGAGCCGTAAAAGGAACCATCACTTCTGTGTATGGCCGTAACCTTGCCACCAACAATGACAGCACTACTTCTCATGTTTATATAAAACCAGCAAGCGGAAGCGGTCAGTGGGCTTCCGTAACCAAAGTGAACCCATATAAAGTTGATTTTATTGTACCGGCCAGCCTTGCCAATGGCAACTATGAAGTGTGGGTGCATAACGGACATGGTGGTGAGTATGGCTGGAGTGGCCCGCTGACGCTGACAGTTCAAAGCGCCACGGCCTGGAACAGCACGGTGGTGAATGTAAGAAACTATGGCGCCACCGGCAACGGCACCACTGATGATACGCAGGCTATTCTTTCAGCAATCAATGCTGCCGGTAACTATTCAACAGTTTATTTTCCTGCAGGCACTTATATTGTCAGCAATACCATTTACCTGAAACAAAACATGCGGTACAGGGGTGATGGGAAAACAGCAAGTATATTAAAACAGTCCCCCAATTTCAATAGTAATTCTTATGGAATGCTGTCATGTTACCAGGGTGGTAATAATTCCAATATTGAAGTCTCAGACATGGGTTTTGAAGGCAACAGCAGTTTTAGCAGCCACTCATCTCCTATTGTTTTCAGGTCTGGCAGCGATATAAAACTCAGAGACCTGAATTTTATATTTCCGGGTACCGGTATTGGCGACTTTCATCTCAGTAACCGGGTACACATTGATAATTGTCTCTTTGTAGGTGGTGAAGCACAGGGGGCCACGATTTTCCTGGGGAATAGTTCGCAACTGTTCATGGATAGCTGTGTGGTGAAACTGACAGGTGATGTGCAGGTGGGCATAGCTTCCTGGGGTGGCAATGGTGTGAGTATGACGAATACTCACTGTGAAGATTACAATAACAGCAACCCTGCTGATGGCTCAGGCTGGGGACTGGGAAGATATTTCACCGGCAATGGTGTTTGGGGAAGTGGCCGCAATACCTATCTCGGTCATAATACCAGCCGTGACCTTACAGTAAGATTAGACCCTTCCGTATCCACCAACCAGGGTGAGCAGTTCATGTGGGAAGGTAATTATACCGTCTGGACGGGTTTTCCTTTGGCAGCCACCAGCAATACTGTTTCTGTCGCTGGTTATACCAGCAGTAATGATCCCCGCTATATCGCCATTGTGCAGGGCCGTGGGTTGGGTCAAAGCCGCCGAATCGTTTCTTATAGCGGCGGCGTAATTACACTGGATGAACCCTGGAATGTGATACCTGATAACAGCAGCCGAATGGTGATCGGCAGCTATGCTGACCGGACAGCTATTTACGGCAACTATCTTGACGGCAAAAGCTATGCACCACAAAGCGAAACACATATTGCCGCTGCCGGTATTGAGCCATTTGGCGGTGTGTTTAATTTTATTGCTGATTTTAATACCCTTCATGAATTACGGGAAGGTATCAGCAACTGGTGTCTGAAGGTGAATACTGATGTTGGTATTCAGCCCAACTTCTTTTCCGTTTATGTCAACAACAAGCTGCAAAAATGCCGCTGGGCCATCAATCATGTGGATGGCAACTTTAATACAGCTTTGCTGGGTTTCCAGGGAACGGGAATTATTGGCAACGTTTTCAGAAATAACACCATTACAGATGCAGTGCGGTCAGGTATCATAATCAACCAGGGATACTTTAGCGGTATTTCTACTTATCCCGTAGTAGATGCCACTGTTTTTGAATCAAATGCTTTCAATGGTGTACCGGTTGGTTTTCTTTCTCCCAACACTTCTGCCATTCAGCAACAGATTTTCTTAAAGAATAATTTCACCCGTGGGGGAAGCGGATCGCCAAACTATGGTGTTCAACTTACTGCCAGAACGATACTACGTTCCAACAACTATTCGGGTTTTACCAATAATTATAACGGAACCCCGGCAGCCGTAACAGAAGCTCCGTATCATGTGATTGAATTAGCTGGTAACCCATCTGCGGGACCTGTTGATTCAATTTTTACTCTTTTTAATTCCGGTTCTGCAAATTTGAGCTGGTCTGTCTCTGAAAATGCAAACTGGCTTACCGTATCACCTGTAAACGGAAGCATTTCAAATGAACGACTAGTTGGTGCGTTCCAACTCAGTGCGAACCCCGCAGGTCTGACGAATGGTGAGCATAAAGCATTTATTACCGTAACTGCTGGGAGTCAAACAAGAATATACACAGTCATTTTTATTATCACCAACGGCGCTCCACCACCTAATCAAAACCCTGTTGCGGATGCGGGTACTGACAAAGTAATTACTTTACCTACTAATAGTGTTGTACTGACGGGAGGCGGTACGGATCCTGATGGGTCTATCGCTTCCTTTCAGTGGGCAAAAATCAGCGGACCTGCTCAGTTTACGATCAACTCTCCAGCACAGGCGCAGACCAATGTCAGCAACCTGGTGCAGGGTGTCTATTTATTTCAACTGACCGTTACTGATAACCTCGGCGCTACCGGAAGAGATACGGTGCAGGTGACTGTGAATCCTGCCAATCAACCACCCGTGGCCAATGCAGGACCTGACAGGGTCATCACATTGCCCACCAACAGCACTTCCCTCAATGGCTCGGGCTCTGATCCTGATGGTTCAGTAGCTTCTTTCCAATGGACCAGGATCAGCGGGCCGGCTCAGTTTACGATCAACTCTCCCGCACAGGCGCAGACCAATGTCAGCAACCTGGTGCAGGGTGTCTATTTATTTCAACTGACCGTTACTGATAACCTCGGCGCTACCGGAAGAGATACGGTGCAGGTGACTGTGAATCCTGCCAATCAACCACCCGTGGCCAATGCAGGACCTGACAGGGTCATCACATTGCCCACCAACAGCACTTCCCTCAATGGCTCGGGCTCTGATCCTGATGGTTCAGTAGCTTCTTTCCAATGGACCAGGATCAGCGGGCCGGCTCAGTTTACGATCAACTCTCCCGCACAGGC